>Ga0163152_10000001_pt1 | contig 1085019 bp, 963 predicted proteins | sample OliLakLV19MP8IB2_FD_148635 | JGI IMG/M metagenome (GOLD analysis project Ga0163152, IMG submission 148635) | Freshwater microbial mat bacterial communities from Lake Vanda, McMurdo Dry Valleys, Antarctica - Oligotrophic Lake LV.19.MP8.IB-2 | ecosystem: Environmental > Aquatic > Freshwater >... | reverse complement strand
GTATCCCATCCTTGAGACGCCCCGTCCGGAACGTTGCCCGCAAATTGTTTGTGCCAATTGTACAACTGGCCTGCAACAATATTGGGCATAACACAAAAGATAACAAGCAAAACATGCAAGAAATGCTTTGGTGACGGCGTTTTCATAGATTGACTTGATTGTGTTTACGAATTTTGCAAAAAAAAAAAGCGAAATTCAAATTTTCGAACTGGATATTTATCTGAATTCCATGATTGCATTAGCGAAGCCGGTCTATATTTTCATGATATGTTTCCTGCCGTATTTGCAGTGCAGGGGCCAGAAAGAGGCCAACGTGTGGTATTTTGGCCATCAGATCGGTCTAAACTTCAACGCTGAGCCCCCAGAGGTTCTGCTCGACGGACAGCTTGATATTAATGACGGATCTACTGAAAGCGCCGCTTCTATCTCTGATCGGAACGGCGATCTCCTTTTCTACACCAACGGAGTGACTGTGTGGAACAGGGCTCACAACATAATGCCCGATGGTACAGGACTTTACGGGACAAACACAACTACACAGACGCTCATTGTACCTTTGCCGGGGAATGATCGGCTTTATTACATTTTTACCGCCTCACCCCAGGGAGATGCTGACTATGACAACCCACCCGAAAAGAGGGGATTCAGGTACTCCCTGGTGGATATGGCTCAGGACAATGGCCTGGGAGCTGTCACCGAAAAAAATGTCTTACTAAGTGTCAGTACGACAGAAAAAATGGCCGCCACCAGGCATGCCAACGGCAGGGATGTATGGGTGGTGATGCACGAATGGAACAGCAAAAAATTCAGGGCATACCTCATTACCGCGCAGGGCCTTCAACTTAGCTACGTCATAAGCGATCCGGGGAGTGTACTTCCGGCGGACCATACAGAACTTGCACCAGGAGACGCCATCGGTCAAATGAAATTTTCTGCAAATGGAGAAAGGTTGGCGTTCGTAACATACATAAGCCATCTACTCGAGGTTTATGATTTCGATCTCTTGACCGGAAAGCTGTCTTTGCTTTTTTCTTTCTCGAACTTTGTTCAGCCCTGGAGGTTATACGGCTTAGAGTTTTCTCCCAGTGGCCAATATATTTACATAACTATCAGTGGATGCGGTATTCTGCAGGTTGATTTGGGAAATGAGAACATTTTGGTTCTTTCCAACAAAAAAGAGCCAATTTGCCCCAACTCTGCACAACTTCAAGTTGGACCAGATGGCAAGATTTACATCGCCATATTGGGAAGCCAATTAATAGGTGTTATAAATAATCCAGATGAACTCGGTGAATCGAGCAACTGGGACAGTCATGGAATCTTAATTCCTGTCGATGGAGTTCACTATTGCTCAAGCGGCTTGCCAAATTTCATATCCAGCTATTTCTATAAAAACCCGGAGCTCTACCCCCAAAGTCCTTACTTTGAAATGCCCAATGTGTTCACGCCTAACGGCGATGGAATCAATGATGTGTCTGAACCGATGAGCCTATTCAATGTTCAATCCCTTATGCTGTCAATCTATAACCGATGGGGAGATCTGGTGTTTCAAAATACAAGTATGAAGAGTTGGTGGGATGGAGATGGATACGCTCCGGGGGTGTATTTCTGGCATACACACTACGAAGGAATCAATGGCAAATCCTATTCGCAGAAAGGGTACATTCAGTTGATGCGTTAAATCAAGCCATAGTTAGTACCATCTACCCCACTTAATGAGCGCAAATAAGCTTCCTTAAACAGCTTGGCCACTGGGCACAAATCATTTGCCGGGGAACCAAGATCCTAATTTCTGATCATAATCCGATTGCCACCCCCGCGGCGGTTGCCCCCGCCCATGGGATTCAACTGCTTGTTGAGGGCGTACGTGAAACTGACCATGTAATACCGTCCGAGGTTGTTGGTTGTTTCCTGCTGGAGGTAGTTGCTGGTGGCGGTTTGATTGACGCTAAGGCTTTGATCCAGCAGATTGACGACGCCAATCTTTAGCTCTCCCACCTTGTTTTTCAAGAGGAAGCGTGAAAACGATAGGTTCAACAGTGGAATCGTCTGATCAAAATTTGTCGTCTGGCTCCGGTAATGATAGAAATCGTAGGTGGCATTAAAAGAATAGTTCTTCAGGAAGTTTACGTTGGCTTCTGACGAATACGTCTCATTCAGGAATTGCTGATTCTGTTGCGTATTAAAACTGTATGCGGTCTTCTGCTGGCTAAGTGTGGCTGATACTCCCAGCGTTAATATTTCTTTGAGGGTATAGTCGTACCGTACTGTGCCGCCGTACGTCTGCTGATCGGACCGGTTCTCCTGGGCGTTGATCAGGTTGATTCCACGGGTATAGGTAAAGGTAGGCCCCACGTTGAACCTGCCGTTCAACTTGCGGATTGGCATACCAAAATTGACGTTCCCTGATATGCGCAGGTTATCCGCCACGTTGACGGGTACGGATGTACGTACCAGCGTTTGAGGATCGACCATTTGGGAATATGCGATCGCGTTGGTGGTGTAGGTCGAGTTAAGAAAGGCAAACAGCCCGAGGGACGAGGCGGGGTCAAACTGGGTAAAGCTGAGTCGGAACTGGTGCGCAAATCCCGGACGAAGGTTTGGATTGCCAGCCGACAAGTTGAGTGGGTCGCTGTTGTCTATGACCGGTTGCAATTGCTGAATATTGGGCTCCTGCATGGACGTCTCATAGTCAAAACGGAGATGCTTGAAGCTGGAAAAATCATAATTGAACCGCACAACGGGGAGAATGTTCTCGAACGAGCGGTCGATGGTCGTATCGCGCAAAAGAAGATCTCCTTTCAGGCGGGTTGACTGATAGCTTGCGCCAAAAGCAAAATTGTATTTCTGCCGGTTGACCCGGATGTTGAAGCCGGGGCGGTTAAAGAGATAGTTGCTCTTGTACCGGTTGCTTAGCGTGTCGTTATACGTGTTACTCCCGTTCAGCACATCATAGACGTCGCGCACCACGTCATTGCGGTTGGTACGAAGGGTATAGTTCAGTTCGAGATACTTGCGGTTGCCGAGAGGTTCGGTGTAAGAAAACTGCACGCCGTAGGTTTGATTATCGGTCCGTTGCGTGTTGGTCTGCGCAATCTTCCTTTCCAGGTTGATTGGGCCAAAGAAATCATTCGTCGATACAAGCGTACCATCCGAATTGTTTTGGCTGATGGCTGCCGTAAAGGTGGTTGATACAGTTCTTCCCTTTTTGGGAAAGCGGTGCCGATAGAGCAGGTTTGAATTGACATTGGTACCCGTGGCCTCCGAATAGGTGTCGCGCACACTCTCATTCTGCAATACGTTGGCGATACTCATCGTTTGGCTTGAACTCTGAAGGTCTTGTTGCGAATTGGTCTGCGTCGCATTGATGGTAAGCTTGATTGAATTCGCCGAGTCAAGTTGCTGATCCACGATCAGGTTTGCCCGGTGGTTGTCACTTTGGTTTACCTGCCTGCTCACCTGGAAGAAATTGTAGCTACCGTTGGGCAGGTAGTTTACCCGCTCCAGTTCTTTGGATATATTCTGGTTGAGGTTATTATAAAAGTAACTGCCACTCAATTTGGTTTTAGTACCCAGATCCTGGTTGGTATTTACGCCGCCAGCATAGTTGGTAAGAATACCGTTCTGCCGCCCTCCAAAATTCAGCGGGACGCCGCTCTGACCACCGCCTCCATCCACCTGGACCCGGACAGTTCCGCCTCCCCCGCCCATTTGCTGGGAACCACCGGAGAAGTTCATGTAGTCGTCCATGGAGAACCCTTGCTCATTGATGTTATTTCCCATCCCCAGAAACGAAAGCTGGTTCCCCTTGTTGAACTTGTTGATGCTTGCCTTGGCCTGAAAACGATCGTTGGTTCCTGCTCCCGCCATCATGTTACCGAATGCCCCATGACGTTTCTCTTCTTTCAGTTCCAGGTTGATGGTTTTCTCCCGTTGTCCGTCTTCAATGCCGGTGAAAATGGATTGATCCGATTTCTTGTCAAAGACCTGGACCTTGTCGATGGCATCCGCCGGAAGATTCCGTGTCGCCAGTTTTGGGTCGCGGCCAAAGAACTCTCTTCCGTCCACCATGACTTTTTGCACCTGCTCCCCCTGTGCTTTGATGGATCCATCGGTATCAACTTCAATCCCAGGCATCCGTTTCAGCAAGTCTTCCACATTGGCATTGGCCCTGACCTTGAATGAGCTTGCATTGAATTCGATCGTGTCGCGCTTCACCGTTACGGGCGCCCGTTCTCCCCGGATTATCAATGACTCCAGTTCTTGGGACGCGGACAGCATTTGCAGCTTACCGATCTCCAGCACAGGCGCTGAAAATTCTGCCGCACTGATTTTCCGCACCGCCGTTGCATATCCAACAAAGGTTATCTTCACCTGATAGTCACCTCGTTGAACATTCTTCAGTTCAAATGCACCCTGTTTGTCTGTGACACCAAACGTTGCCAGTGAGGAGTCCTTTGCATGGAGCAACATTACTGTTGCCGACGGCATGGAGCTGTTTGCGGAGTCCACAGCTTGCCCTTTGATGCTGAATTTTTGGGCGGACGCAGCCACCCCAGCAGTAAGGAAAAGGAATAAGAAAATTTTTTTCATGTAGAAAACGGCATTCGATTCTGAGAATTGCTACTACCCGAATACTAGTTACGGATGATCATGCGGCCATTACCGCCTCCCATTTGCTTCATAGTCTCTTCGACATGCTTGCGGTATTCGGCTTGCGTAATTTTCTGACCACTCGTTGGAATCTTCAATTCGTTTTTCTTGAGTGCACGGAATTCAACCTTTCTTGCTACCACAACGCGGTCACCGTTGTTGATGTCGATGGCCAACACTGCCCCCGGTAGCGATCCATACTGCTCCGGACCCAGCATGGGACGAAGCTTGTTGGTATACCAGGCGGTCACTTCCAACTTTCTATCCGGCTGCGATTCGTCGATATAGTATGCCATGTTGCACACATAGCCCAGGATTTCCTTGGTTTCTGTGCCCAATTTCCAGGGAGATATCTTAAGGGTATCATCGATGAGATAATCCTTTCCCATAAACTCGCGCTTGGTCGTAATGGCATTGGAGGTTGCATTGATATATACTTCTTCGTTCGGCACACGCATCCGCATCTGAATTCCTCCTCCTCCACCCATGGGCTCTTCCTCGTCTTCAATCACCGGCTTGTAAAGCGATGCATCCTCGGTAAAGACCAATTGATGCTTGGTGGTCCTGAATTCCGGAATCATTGCCTTGCGGGCCTCTTGCCCGGGAGGAAGCCGGCGGTGGAGATTGATCTTTTGTTCATAACTGATCATGCCATCGGACGTCTGGGCAAAAACAACATGTGCCGCAGCCAACGACACCAGTACGCCCAATACAACAACTATAGTTTTCATAATTCTGGGGTTTATCTTCTTAAGAACTGGTGTAAATCTACGGCTGGAGAGGCTTGACACGGGTTAATCGTTGTGTATGAATGGTTAATTAAGGTTAATAACAGACTGCCCCCTCCGTAAAGCCGTTAGTTTTGTATTGCGTTTACCATGAAACACCGCAGAAATTATCTCACACTCACACTGATGATCAGCAGCCTGGTCCTCCTGTTTACCCTGCAAGTACTATGGCTCCAGAACTCCTACGACAAGGCGTATCTCGATTTCAGAGCTGAAACCAGTCGAATGTTTCGGGGGGCGGTGCTGGCGGTTCGCGATTCATCCCTTCTACAAAACATTGTGGCTATTCCCGCCGACAGCATCAGCCAACGCCGTATCGTAGTCCAGCGGCTCGATTCCACCGCTAGCAACCCCAGAGCGTCGCGCGGACACGCCGAAGCCCAGGTGATTATCAATGCAGGTACTAGCGTCGATTCGGCAAGGGTTGTCCTCCGAACCATCGCCTCCCAACTTCAGGATGGCAGGTTCCATGGCAACAGCCAATTTATCATTCGGCTGAGCCGTGATTCCTTGCGGACAGACAGTATCCGGGCTCATTTCAGTCGGGCACTTGCCAAGGCACAGATGGAAACGCCCTTTGTCATCAAGAAAGTTGCGGCGAGCCCGACCTTCATGCGCACAGGGCCGCCCGCTGCACCCGATCGGGGTCCAGTCGGTGTTGATGACGAAAAGGAGCAACATCTACTTGCCAACGAAGTACAATCCGAGTGGGTCCGCGTGGAGGCGACAGCACGCTATGCCGTCGTCTTGTCCGACATTCGTCCGCTGTTGCTTGCTGAAATTACTCCCCAAATACTTTTTGGAATATTTCTTACGCTGCTAACGCTGGCGTCATTCATTTTTATGTACCGGAGCATCGTTTCGCAACAGCGGCTTATGATGCTCAAGAATGATTTTATCAGCAACATCACCCATGAACTCAAGACACCCATTGCTACCATGAGCGTGGCGCTGGAGGCCCTCAAGAATTTCAAGGGAATTGAAGACCCGAAAATGACCGCCGAGTATCTCGACATCGCACAGCTCGAACTGGGCCGGCTGTCCCTGCTCACAGATAAGGTGCTCACCACCTCGCTGCTCGACGAGCAGGGCATGTCGATCGATTTTGAACCCGTGAACATGGAGCAGACCATGGAGTCTATCCTGAGGTCGTTGAAACTCGTCATCGACAAACACAAAGCCGCGGTTGCGTTCCAGAAAGCAGGGTCCGATTTTGTGGTCGAAGGACATTCACTGCACCTTACCAATGTAGTTTATAATCTGCTGGACAACGCGCTGAAGTATAGCCCGTCTGAACCCCGAATTGAAATCACCCTGGAAGACAGGGGCGACGAGGTTGTCTTTTCCGTTGCTGACAAGGGACTAGGCATCCCGGCAGAATACCACCGTCGGGTTTTTGAGAAATTCTTTCGGATGCCCACCGGGAACGTACACAACATCAAAGGCTATGGCTTGGGACTAAGCTATGTTGACCAGGTAGTCACGGGCCACCATGGCAAGATCAGCCTGACCAGTATACCGGGTGAAGGAAGCACCTTCACCGTGACCCTCCCTAAACACCGTCGTTGATGGGAAAGACAAGCATTCTCTATGTGGAAGATGAGCCGTTTCTCGCGCGGATTGTAAAAGAAACACTTGAGAGTCGCGATTTTGAAGTGCACATGGTAAGCGACGGAGGCGAGGCCCTCGCACTTTTTAATAAAGTAAAGCCTCGCATTTGCGTCCTCGACATTATGCTGCCCAACAAGGATGGGTACACCATTGCCCGCGAAATACGGGCAATCAATCCGGAGATCCCAATCATTTTTGTGACTGCCAAGACGCAGACAGAAGACCTGGTAAAAGGATTTGATGTGGGGGGCAATGACTATTTGCGCAAACCCTTCAGCATGGAAGAGTTGATTGTTCGGGTGAATAACTTGCTAAAATTATCAAAACACGAGGGCGCTTCACGTCCCGAGCACATCGCGATTGGAAAATTTGAGTTCCATCCAAATCGCTACGAACTGAAATCGGGTGATAAAGTACGCAAACTGTCACACCGTGAAGCGGTGCTCCTCCAAACCCTGGCAGAAAGCAAAAACGTAATTATCCAGCGGAAGGACGTCCTGCTTCGCGTTTGGGGCGACGATTCGTTTTTCAACTCGCGCAACCTGGACGTGTACATCACCAAACTCCGGGACTACCTCAAGGAAGATCCTTCCGTGCAAATCATCACCATCAAGGGAGTCGGCTACCGGTTTGTAACCGCATAAAAAAGGAGAGTGTTCTCCCTATCCGTCCTGGTGGGATCTGGGCCCGAACCTGTGTATCCCTTGCCTGTCAAGGAAGCACTCCACGCCGGCCATCCCAAAAGTTTGCTTGTGGGTATTACAGGATTCGAACCTGTGACCCCTACCCTGTCAAGGTAGTGCTCTAAACCAGCTGAGCTAAATACCCCTTTTCAAATCAAAGGACTCATTCAAACGGGGACAAAGGTATACACGATTTCTTCCCGTGCCAGTGGAGACAAGAAAAAACACACCTCGTCCGTGCGACTTTTTACTAATTTAAGGACAAATCATTGCCCCATGACCCGGCTTTTCTCCACTACATTCTTTGCCATTGCCGCACTCGCTGTCGGTGTTGTCCATGGCCAGTCGAGCCGGATGACCCAGCGACTTGATTCAGCGTTGACCCGGCTGCACGATCAGGCTATGTTCAACGGTGTCGCGTTGTACGCCGAGAAGGGAAAAGTCCTGTATCAGAAGAATTTCGGGTTTGCAGATGCTCAACAAAAGACACGCCTCACCGTCTCCTCGTCGTTCAACCTGGCCTCCGTGTCCAAGCAGTTTATCACCATGATGATCCTGATCCTCCGGGACCAAAACAAACTTCAATTTGACGACCCGGTAAAGAAATATTTGCCGGGCTTCCCGTATGACGGAATCACTATCCGTCACCTGATGACCCACACGTCTGGCTTGCCGGAATATTTTGATCACCTCCGGCATATGGGGCCGTTGGATACGCTTACGAACGAGACCGTCATTCGGTATCTGATCGACGGAAAGCCTCCTCTTGTTTTCCCTACCGGAGACAAATGGGTGTACTGCAATACAGGATACGTCCTACTAGCCACGCTCATTGAAAATGTTTCGGGCAAACCACTTCATGTTTTCTTCCGTGAAAGAATCACCGCGCCGCTGGGCCTGCGAAATACTCGGGCCTACAACCTGACGCTCAAAGACCCTATTCCCAACCGCGTTTATGGGTTCAGACGGGAAAACGGAAGGAACGTCTCTAACGACCTGGTCCTGTTTGACGGCATCTGGGGCGACGGGAACATCTATGCTTCCGCCGAAGATCTCCTCAAATGGGATCAGGCTCTGTACACCGAAAAGTTGGTTAAGCAGAAAACACTGAAAGAGGCCTTCACGCCGGTGACGCTCAATGACGGCACGACCTATCCCTATGGATTCGGGTGGGGAATTGCCCTGGACGGAAAGGCCGTCCAGCATACAGGTAGCTGGGTTGGCTTCCGAACATTTATTCATCGGAACATCGAACGCAACCAGACACTTATCCTGCTCTCCAACGGAACGAACGAGCTGGGTCGGTCAGTCGCTGCCGACATCCTGAACGGGAAAAAACCGGTACTTCCGAAAACACAACTCATTCAATCGGTAACCCTCGTCGACGGGACCGGAACACCGGCACGTCCTGCGTCAGTGCGTCTGGTCGACGACCGTATCTGGGAAGTGGGCACACTCACCCCGTTTAAGAGTGAGATAGTCATCGATGGGGGAAACCATGTATTGGCCCCCGGATTCATCGACAGCCACAGTCATCACGATGGAGGGATGTCAAATCAGCCGGACATGATTGCTGCCACGAATCAAGGAATCACAACCATTGTAGTGGGGCAGGATGGCGGCGGTAAGTTCATTGACACATTAGTGTCTCAACTCAAAAAGAAACCTATCGCCGTAAACCTGGCAACATACACGGGCCATGCCGTGCTCCGCATGCAGGCGATGCGCAACGGCGGCCTGCTGCGTACCTGCACCCCTGCCGAACTGGAACAGATGAAAGCCATGCTGAAGCAGGAAATGGACAAGGGATCGTTCGGCCTCGCGACCGGTTTGGAATATGAAAGCGCTTTCTTTTCCAACCGGCATGAAGTTATTGAACTTGCCAAGGTGGCGGCCGCATCGAATGGCCGGTACATCAGTCACATCCGCAGTGAAGACCTGCGCATGGAAGAGGCTATTGACGAGATCATTCAGATAGGTAGTGAGGCCAAACTGCCCGTTCAGATCTCACACATCAAGGTGGCCATGAAAAGCAAGTGGGGAAGTTCACAAACGATACTTGCTCAACTGCAGCGGGCACGTGCTTCCGGCATAAACATCACTGCCGATTGCTATCCCTACGACTACTGGATGTCCACCCTGCGCGTGTTGTTTCCGAAGCGGGACTATGCAAACCACGAAAGTGCCCAGCTTGCGGTAAATGAATTTTTTGATCCTGAAAACTCTTACCTGGTGGCTTTTGCTCCGCACCCTGAATATGCCGGCAAAACGGTTGGAGCGGTGGCAAAAATGAGCGGAGAGCAAACTGCCGTCACGCTGATGCGGCTCATTCAGGAGGCAGAAGCGTACAAAACCAAAACAGATGAATGGGTGGAAGGCATTATGGGAAAATCCATGCAGGAAGAAGACATCATTAATTTTCTTCGTTGGCCGCATACCAACATCTGTTCGGATGGCGCTGTCGATGGTCACCCGCGGGGTCATGGGGCCTTCACCCGTGTGCTTGGAAAATATGTCAGAGAAATGAAAGTGATGGATCTTGAAAATGCTATCTACAAAATGACCGCCCTCCCCGCCGAGCACCTGGGCCTTTCGAACCGCGGCATTATCGCTTCCGGATTCAAGGCGGACCTCGTCCTGTTTGATCCCGCCACTGTCCGTGATATGGCAACCATTGAAAATCCTACGGCTTTATCCAAAGGCATCCAACGTGTTTGGGTAAATGGACAAGTAGTTTACACCCCGGGTAAATCCACAGGGGCATATCCCGGCGAATTCCTGAAAAGAAAATAAAACCGCATGAGATTACTTCTCCTTTTCTTCGTTTGCACGCTCACCGCAGCTGGTCAGAATCTGAAATCCGGCGGCCCGTTGAAGCCCGAGCAGGCCATTATGGATATCCGTCACTACACCATTTCCCTCGACGTGGATCCGGTCACAAAAAGCATTTATGGCTACACGGAAATTGAAATCCGATTTACGGAGAAGGCGTCAGTAATCCTCCTGGACTTCTGGCACGGACTGAAAGTGAGCCAGGTACAGGTCAACGGGCGCATGCGCCCCTTCACTCATGGAGCGGACGATATGCTCCGGATTGATCAGCTCCTCGATCCCGGGACGGCAACCGTCAGAGTGGATTACGGAGGCAAGCCTGGAATCGCCGAGCGCGCGCCCTGGACAGGCGGCTTTCAGTTTGAAAAAGACAGCAAGGGCAATCCCTGGATCGCCATCACCTGCCAGAGCGAAGGGGGAAAGATTTTCTTTCCATGCAAAGACCATCCCAGCGATAAGCCAGACGAAGGCGCCGACCTGATCATCACCGTGCCCAAAGGGCTGGTGGCAGCCGGGCCGGGCCTCCTGATCAACCAGTCAACCAGCGGCAAAAAGACGACCTTCCATTGGAGGACGCAATACCCTATCAGCAACTACAGCCTCGTGTTCAACATCGGAAAATTCCGGAAAGTAAGCCGCCCGTATACGACCGTTGAAGGGAATCGGGTTCCCATGGATTTCTATGTGCTTGAAGAGCACGCAGGCAAAGCTCCGCATCTGCTTGAGATGCTGGACCGAACCGTCCGCATCCTGGAAAAGTATTTTGGGGAATACCCTTGGGTGAAAGAAAAAATCGGACTCTGCGAAACCCCACACTTGGGGATGGAGCATCAGACGCTCAACGCTTATGGAAATCAATTCCGGTACACCACTGTGGGCGGCGAAGATTTCGATTGGTTGCTCAATCACGAGTTTGGCCATGAATGGTGGGGGAACAAGGTCTCCAACAAGGACTGGGCGCACATGTGGATTCAGGAGGGCATTTGCAGTTTCGGCGATGCCCTCTACATCCGTGAAATGGAAGGCGAAGAATCGTACCGCCTACGCATGGGCGACATCGCCAGGAAAACGGAAAATAAATTGCCAGTAGTACAGGGCGAAGTGCTCGATTCCGATCAAAGCTATCACGGTGACATCTATGGGAAAGGGGCCTTCTTCATGCACACACTGCGGTACGTCATGGGCGATGATCTGTTCTTTCCGGCGCTTAAAAAGCTGGCCATGGATCCGCAATTCCACTCCATCACGACGGATGATGTGGAGACGCTGTTCAGCCAGGCCTATGGAGGCAACCTGAAGCCGCTGTTCGACCTCTTTCTCCGGACGACTGAAAAGATGGTTGTTTCCATGTATCAGACGGGTGCTTCCACGTATGAAATTGAACTTGAGAACCTGAACATGGAGATTCCCCTCGAAGTGGTCACCGATGCAGGATCAAACCGGTTGATGGTTGGGAAAACTCCCGTGGAGATAAAAAGCACAACCATGCCCGTTATTGATCCAAAGATATTCTATTTGAAAGTCGTGATTATTGAGTGAAGCTCCCTTCACTGTCCATTTTTACACTCCCTATCTTGCAGTTGGGATCAACGCAACATGCAATAGGCAACCTCATCCAACAAAAGCCACTTTCTTATGCGAGCCATCACAATAAGGCTTGTTGCCTGAATGACCGCAGCGGCAGAACGCGGTGACCTTGCCTTGTTGCCTCACGTTGCCAGAGGAATCTTTCACGGAAATGTCGCCGTGCACCATGAGCGGACCATTCACTGCCGGCTCCACCCGGACTCCGGCAGCTGGTGCTGCGGCCTCCTCCTCGACAGGTGCGGCGTTGTTCATGAAATAACTTAGCGCGCCGGAAGGACATTTCTTGATTTGTCCAATGATCTTGTCCGTCGTGGATTTATCCGGTGTAATCCAGGGCTTCTGATTCGGATTGAATACTTCGGGTAATCCGTGAAAACAGTTCTCCGAATGAATACAAAGCGTAGGCTTCCATACGACCGTAACTTCTCCGTTGGAGTATTTCTTGGTGATGTCTTTCATCGCTCTCTATTTAGATATGGATAACTCGGTATGTATCTCGATGGGGTGAGTCAGCGTCTTATGCACGGGGCAAAGCTTTGCAATTTGCAGCATACGCTTCTCCTGCTCTTCCGTCAGGCTCCCTTTGATCTCCACGGCTGTCGTGTACGTGGTTTTTCCATCAAACGGCCCACTGGAAACGCTTACGGTTATCCGGGCAACGTCCCAGCCTTTTCGATTAGCATACATGCGCAACGTGATGGCGGTACAGGAAGCCAATGACATCCGCATAAAATCTCCAGGCCTGGGACCAAGATCGGTACCTCCTGCTTCCGGCGGCTCATCTCCAAGAAGGGTGTGCGTTCGGGCCGTGAGTTCCGTACGATACAGATCTGTGCCGATGGTGGCTGTTGCGGTAAGCACCTCCGAAGTCTCCATGCCTTAAAATGTTTTGTTCATAACAAATTCCGAAAGCCGGTTTCTTTTCCGGGGAGCCAGTTCCCGCTCCTTTAAGTTGTCCGGGAGCGTCTCCGGATCACCCGGGTATCCTACAGCGATCACCACTCCTACTTCGTATCCATCGGGAATGTTCAGGTTTGCCACAACCCCGGCTTTATCAAACCCGGCCATCTGGTGGACATTCAGGCCCAGGGCCGTTGCCTGCAGGGCGAGCAGGACGTTGGCACTGCCTAGATCGTAAATGGCATTTCCGTTTGGCCGGTCGTTTCGTGAAAAGCTTTTTCGGGCCATGCTCACGATCAGCATCGGTGCCTCCTTCGCCCACGTCTTGTTTCCTTCCATGAGAACATCAAATATCTTGTCCCACAATTCCGGCTGCTCCTTTGTTGCGTAGATGTAATGCCAGGGCTGTTCATTCATGCTGGAAGGTGCCCAACGCGCCGCTTCAAACATCGCCTTGATCTTTTCCGGTTCCACAGGCCGGGATTCGTACGCACGTTTGCTCCGTCTGCTTTGGATCACTTGGAGTACCAGTGACTCCAATTCGGCTGACGTAGACTCTTCCATATTTTCCGGATGCACTAGGTTTTGATTCATTGTTCCTGGTTTATTTCAAACTACTCCTCGATAAGAATTCCCATTTTCCCTTTTTGATAATCGCGCATGGCCTCCATAATTTCCGTCTGATGTGTCATGACATACGGGCCATATGAAACCACTTTTTCATCCAGCGGAACCCCGCTCACCAACAACAGGCGCGTATCCTTTTTAGCTTCAACCGATATTCCCTCACCGTCATTTCTGAAATGTGCCAAATTCAGTCCTGCTACATCACCGATTCCATCCAACAAAAGCCCTCCATCCAGCAAATAGATGAACGCATTGTGGCTCACCGGCAGCGGGATGTTGATCCTTGCACCCTCGCTGACTGCGATCGTTGCTGCGTTGATTTCCGTATGCGTTGGGATTGGGCCATTCAACCCGTGCACATAACCGGCAAACACACGGATGCGCACCTTGCCGTCTTCACTGACAAACTCGGGTACCTCTTCGGCTGCTACCGGATAATAGGCCGGCGCATCCATTTTGTGTCTGGAGGGTGTATTGATCCAAAGCTGGATGATTTCCTGAAGGCCGCCCCTTTCATGGATATCGTGCGGGGGCCGCTCGCTGTGTATGATTCCCATGCCGGCATTCATCCACTGCGCACCTCCGGCATAGATCACCCGGTCGTTGCCCCGGCTATCGCGGTGGTGGACACCCCCTTTGAAAATGAATGTCACCGGTGAAAACCCGCGGTGCGGATGAGGCCCAACCCCTGCGTGACCGGGTGTGGCGTGCGTAGGCACCTTGATGTCGGCATGATGAAGCAAAAGAAACGGATCGATCTGTCGGATCGCATCTGACGGCAGTGCCTGCATCACCGGCATGCCTCCCAGGTCAACGGTTGTTGCGGCCAAAATCCGCGATATGCTTCTTGATTTCATGTATTAGCAACAAAATTCAGGCGAAAGGGTTCAATCGGCCAGAACAAAGCCGTCGATTCACCCAGTTTCATCATCCAAAGATTACCTGCTTAATTTGCCGCATGAAAATCGGTTCATACCCTCAACCTTACTTACACCGCATATGATTTACAAAATCAGATTTACCCTGGCGCTGCTCGCATGCCTGTCGGCTCCGGCAGCGACAGCCCAGATTCTCTTTGCCGAAAGTTTCAACGTCATCCTGGACTCCACCAGAAAGGTGAAGGGGTCGATCACCCCCGAAGTCAAGATCCAGACACAAAAAGAACTGCTGGTGGAACTGAAGAATCAGGCTGACATCACCATGCGCCTGGGCCGGAACAACCTCACGCTGGCCAACAAGGTGGAATTCAGCAAGTTTGGTGATGACGTTTTCCTGAGCGGCGGCTATGTGTATGCGAAATTCAAGGAGAACTTCGACAAGCGGCTTGCGGTTGAATATTTCGGCCAACTGCACTGGGCCGAGGCCCGCGGAATGGACCGGAAGTTTGCTGCGGGAGCTGCGCTACGGATAAAATTTATCAAAAAGACAAAAACCGGCTTCTTTTTTGGAACGGGTCCGTTTTATGAATATGAAAAATGGAACTACCGGGCAGTACTTAACGAGAACCTTCCGTTGGACGTCACCCCGATTACAAACCGGCTTATCAAGTCCTCAACTTACGTAAGCTACAAGCATTGGGTGGGTGAGCGAATATTTCTGGACCTGAGTCTCTACCACCAGGCTGAGTATTCGAAGCTTTTCACAACCCCCCGGCTTGGCAGCAGCGTCCGAATCAGTTATCAGCTGACCAGTCACCTCCAGCTCGTTGGAATCTATCAGGCCATGTATGACTTCACTCCGGTTGTTCCCATTGACAATTGGTATCACAATGCGAATGTTACGCTGGCGATATCATTTTGACGCTCCTTAGCCTCCCGCTTTAAAATAGCCATACTTTACAAACATGAAACATATTCATTACTTTCACGTTTGTATAACATAAACCCAAAAAAATGAAGGGAAACTACTTAGGTGAATTAGAAGAACTTGTTCTACTTACCGTTGGTATCCTCCATCCTTTGGCGTATGGCGTTTCGGTGATGGATGAAATAGAAAAGCAGGCCGATCGGAAGCTTAACATCAGCGCGGTTCACGCCGTCCTGACACGGCTGGAAGACAAAGGCTATGTGAAATCTTCCATGAGCAGTCCCACCGAAGAACGCGGCGGCAGAAGGAAACGCATATTCAATCTTACCGCATTGGGGAAAGGAGCGCTGGCTGATGCGAATGAAATGCGCACTCAATTATATAGTCAGATACCCAAGATCGCTTTGCAATTTCAACTGCAATGAAAAAACCACACCCTCCAAGGTGGGCCGACCATTTCCTTGAATGGTATTGCCGGTCAGACCGATTGGAAGAAATCCGGGGGGATGTACTGGAGTTATTTGAAAGAAAAGCGCAAAAAAATCAGCGGGTAGCACGACTTCAATTCATATGGAACGTATTGCGCTTCGTTCGCTTAAGAAATATCAGAAAGTATAAGCCAAACAATTTCACCATCATGTTCAAAAGCTATTTTCTGATTGGCCTTCGGAGCGCTACGCGCAACATGGCTACCACCCTTATCAACGTTTTAGGCCTCGGCCTGGGCATTGGGGTCGCAATCACCGTATTCATTTTCAATGATTTCATGCTCCACATGGATGGTTTTCATGCAAACAAGGAAAGTGTCTATCAGGTTATTAGTCACGTTAAGGAAGGGAATAGCCAGGTACGCCCTTGGGGCGACAGCCCGGTGATGCTTGGCCCTGCACTCAAAGCTGATCAAGCTGCTATTGAATCTTCCGTACGGATTGAATTCAGTGGAGGTTCGGTTAGGAACAATGATGTGGTGTTTAGCGAGGGAATATGGTTTGTTGATCCGGAATTCCTCACCATGTTTTCATTCCCTCTCCTTCAGGGCAACAAAGGAGTATTGACAAACAAGAAGAACGTGGTACTCACCAGGTTACTTAGTGAAAAGTATTTCGGCCAGGAAGACGCCATCGGCCAGGTGCTTTCGATAAAATTCAGCAACGGAAAGAAAGAAGAATTTATTGTTTCTGCCGTCGTTGACATCCCGGAAAATTCGAGTATCCATCCTCCCATTCTCCTTTCAATGGAAATGTTTGAGCAGCTGAAATTTAGGGATAGTTATGATTGGAGCTACTTGACAGATGCCTTATTTATAAAATTAAAGCCAGGGCAAACTGTTGAAGAAATTAAACCGGTGATGAGCAAATACCTCACCCTACAAAATACTTCGTCACCGGAATGGCTTGTCGAAGATTTTGAATTTGTAAAATTATCAACGCTTGCAAATCACTCTGATGAGATCGTAAGTTCGGTCTCACACAGTGCGGACCCTTCAGCCATTATAACGCTGACTACCATCGCGGTCATGTTGCTCTTGCTCGCATGCTTTAATTACATGAATGTTTCCATTGCCACTGTAACTACAAGGCTTAAGGAGATCGGTATCCGGAAAGTGACGGGTGGAAGGCGATCCGAAATAATCCAGCAGTTTCTGGTCGAAAATCTTGCGCTGTGCGCTTTTGCACTTTTTTTAGGGACCGCTTTTACATACACATTCCTTTTACCTGGTTTCAATTCATTGTATCCATTTACGCTTCCCTTTACCTTTTCCTCCGGGACTGTCGCTTACGCGTTTTTCTTTTCTCTTCTTGCTCTCGTAACACTTGTTTCGGGCGCTTATCCGGCTGTTTATGTTTCTTCCTTCACGCCGATAAATATTCTGCGCGGAAGGGAAAAATTCGGCCAACGGAGTCTGTTCAGCCGCATCCTTCTCACCATGCAATTCATCCTCGCATTCACAACCATTGTCGGATCTTTTGTATTCATTGACAACGCAATCTATCTCGGCAAAAAAGATTGGGGATATGATCACCGGCAAACCCTCGCAGTCCCTGTTTCAAACAATACACAGTTCCTCGCGCTCCGTGATAAAGTGGTGACAAATGAAAACGTAATGGAGCTGGCCGGTGCCAGAGATCACGTAGGCTACTCCAATCGGTATGTTTCGTTCGAACACCTGGGCCATCGATTTGTCATGGTCCCCCACAGGGTTGGATTCGGCTATCTGGAAACAATGAATATCCAATTGAAAGCAGGGAGGTTCTTTACGAGAGAAATTCAATCCGACGCCGTAGAATCAGCCGTTGTAAATGAATTTTTTGCAAAGCAAATGGGTTGGAGCGATCCGCTAAATCGTGAATTCGAATATGAGGGCATAAAAAGATATGTGATTGGTGTGGTAAAGGATTTTCACCACGAAGGTTTTTATGACCCCATACAACCAGTCCTATTCACGGTATGCCCGGAAGAAGATTTTCGCTACCTCACCATGAAAGTCAAGCCCGGTAAAGTGGAAGAATCTGAGGACCTGGTCCAGGCTACATGGAAGCAGGTGGCACCGGATGATCCTTACGAAGGATTTCCGCAAGAAAGAGTGATGGAGGATTTCTATCAGGACAACCGCGCCAACGTCAAACTCATTGGGTTTGTTGCAGCAATGGCTGTTATCCTCGCCTGCCTTGGTCTTTTTGGTCTGGTGTCGTATAACATCACGCGGCGCCTGAAGGAGTTTAGTATTCGTAAGGTTTTTGGCGCAAGCATCACCCAGATTTTCCGATTAATGAATCAGGACTATTCGTGGATGCTTCTCACATCTTTTCTGATCGGCGCTCCTGCCGGGTATTATCTCATCAATATGCTGATTCAAAAAATATATCCTGAGCCACAAGGGGCCAGCGCCGGCCCTTTCGTGTTCGCTATCGCGCTGATGGCGATCACGGTCGCCATTACAATCGGCTCACAGCTAGGACGCATACTTCGCGAGAACCCGACAGAGACCTTGCGAAACGACTGATACCCATCGTATCTTAGGTATTATGCTGAAGTTCAAAACCAAATTGAAAAAGTTTGCCAAGCAGGGGGAAAAGACCCGCTGGACTTACGTTGAACTGAGTGCAGTACATGGAGAGAAGTTGAAACCCGGCACCAAGGTGGGATTTCGTGTCAAGGGAATGCTCGATGCTTTCCCCATCCGGCAGGTAGCATTGATTCCCATGGGGAAAGGAAACTTTATCCTCCCTTTCAACGCGCACATGCGGAAAGGTACCGGCAAGCAAGAGGGCGATACAGTGGTTGTCCAGCTGGAACTGGATGAACGCGCCATTCCGCCCTCGGCCGACTTTATGAAATGTCTTCGTGACGACGACCGCGCCCTGGCGAATTTCAAAACCCTGGCAGGGTCTCACCAGCGTTACTTCAGCAAGTGGATTGAGGAGGCCAAAACCATCCAAACAAAAACCCGGAGAATCACGATGGCGGTCATCGCCCTTGGATCGGGGCAGGGTTTTCCGGAGATGATCCGGGCCAACAAGAAACCACGGTAGCCAGCGCCTTTCAATTTTTTTGATTTCGGCGGGTCTTGCAACCTTCTTTCCAAACTTGCGTATTAGATACCGATCGGTATCTTTGTACATGCGACAGCCAGAAGCCACCAAAGCGAAGATTTTAAAGCAATCCGGGGAGTTGTTCAACACCCAGGGCTACAAGGCAACGTCCATCCGCGATATCACCCGGGCCACCCGGCTGACGAAAGGGGCGATTTATCGACATTTCACCAGCAAGGACGATCTCGAAAAGAAAGCCCTCCTTCACCTCACTGAAACCATGTTCGGCGCCCTGCGCGACCGCATCAAGCAGCAGCGCACCGCACCCAAAAAATTGAAAGCCGTTTTTGGGTTTTTTGAATCGTATATCAGCAACCCGCCCGTAAAAGGCGGGTGCCCGCTGCTCAACGTCTCCACGGAAGTAGACGATGCCCACCCGGCACTCCGCAAACAGGCCGTTGAGATCCTGGACCTTTTACGTGATTCCATCATCACCCTGTTGAAGAATGGTGTGAAACACAAGCAACTCCGACGAACGATCAACCCGGAATACCTGGCGTCCATCATCATCGGGTCTCTGGAAGGCGCCATTATGATGAGCAAACTGCGCGGTGACAGCCGGGATATCCGGATGGCCATCCGTCACCTGGAACAACTAATTCATGAAATAACTTTGTAAATTTTTTTTTCGAATAAGATACCAATCACTGGACTTGCGCACCTACTCTCTTTTTGCCACACCTGCCCGAATGAATTCATTCAGGCGGGGATTGCACAGATCAGCACAGATGGATTTTAAAAAATCCGTGAAAATCCATGCAATCTGTGGCTAACCAAAAAATAGATGCGTAACTCCAGCTAATAAAACTGATATATGAAAAAGCTGCTTGCAAAACTCGTCGGATGGTATTTCAACACCCTCGTCTTCTTCGCTCCCCGCCTGGTTGGCCGGCAGGGATTTTATCTTTTTTCCACGCCCATGCGGGGTGCGCTCAAAGATCACCACCACGAATTCCTGAATACCGCCCAAAAATTTACTTTCCAGTCTGATGGAAATACCCTTCAGGCGTTCAAGTGGGGAACGGGCCCCAAGGTGATCCTTTTTTTACACGGTTGGCAAAGCCAAACTTTTCGTTGGAAAAACTACATTCAGGCACTCTCCCACGAAGAATTCACCATCTACGCATTCGACGCCCCGGGGCACGGACAATCCAGCGGCAAACGCCTCAACCTCCCGATTTACAGCAATGCCCTGGAGGAGTTTATCCGTCAGATTGAGCCGGTTCATACCATTGTCGGGCATTCGCTGGGAAGTTTTGCGGCCCTTCATTCCTATTACCGGCTGGAGTCCTTGCCTGTAAAGCAAATGATCGTTCTTGCCACGCCCGGTGAGGTAAATGACTTTGCCCGGCTATACCAGCAAACGCTTGGATTATCAGAGCGCTCCGTTCGTGCCGTCCGCAGCGGGTTCCTCGAACTCATTCACCACCTGCCGGAGTATTACTCCGCGCCCAAATTCGTGCAATCCATACAGGTTCCCGGGCTGATCATTCATGACGAACACGATCCGGAAACGCCGTATCACCATGCGCTTGCCATTCACAAGGCCTGGAAGAAGTCCAGGCTGATTACCACGCACGGGCTCGGGCATAACCTGAGATCTGCCTCCGTGGTACGAGAAGTGGTTAATTTTATTCGTGGAAAAAGTACGGAAGCCAGCCTGCGGGAGGAGTATCTCCATCCGGTACATCTAAATTAAGATCGGCCTGCGTCGGCTTTTCCCTTCGCCCGCAGCACGATCCCAAAGGCCATGTCCCGCTTTTGGCCAGGGAGGCACGGGGGCACCTGGCCGAGGTTTTTTACACTTTCTTGCTACCTTTGCCCCGGTATCATCAGAATACCCTTTCCCATTGCCGCAAGACTGCGTGGAATAAGGACTTTTCCTGACCGATTCAAAGCAAATACTATCATCATATCATCCATTAATCCTTACCCATGAAAATTTCCGATTTCGTAGAAGTAAAAAATTCCAGCGTTGCATCCCGGTACCAGAAGAAAAAGGTAGCCGTCGGTGATTTTGTTGAAGATTATATCAACGGCAAAGTTGATATCAATATGGACTTTAAGAAGATGTTCGAACACAAAGACGAAATCTTCACATACAATTTTGTTGGCCATCATTGGAAGTTTCTGATCTCCCGCTTCGTTCCCGAGGTATTGAGCCATTCACAAAAACAGGATGAGCGCATCGTGCGGAGTCACTACGACAACAAGAACGACCTCTTCAACTGGTTTTTGGGTCCGAAAATGGTGTACACCAGCTGCTATTTCCTTAACGGAAATGAGAGTCTGGAGGAAGCCCAGGAAAACAAAATGAACCTGATTGCGCAGAAGCTGCAACTCAAGCCTGGTCAAACACTGCTGGACATTGGATGCGGATGGGGGACGTTTGTGGCCCACATGTCCAAGCATTACGGTGTAGACTCCACCGGCGTTACGATCGCACAGGCTGGGGCAGATTGGGGTACCCAGCAGATCAAGGACAACGGCGTTGAAGACAAGGCGCGGATCTGGCGCATGGACTACCGCGACATTCCAACCGACAAAAAATATGATATCGTTTCCTGCATCGAAATGGCGGAGCACGTAGGTGTAAAGAATTTCCGCAAATTCATGAACCAGATTCATGGACTCCTCAAGGATGACGGCCTGTTTTATTTGCAGATCGCCGGTTTGCGCGAGCGCGACAGCCTGTTCACCGGCCCTATCCATGAGGATCTGGTATGGGGACTATTCATGAATGAATACATTTTCTCCGGTGCTGACGCCAGCATGCCGTTGAACTGGGATCTGAAACACATCGAACGCGCCGGATTTGAAATTCACAGCGTGGAAAACATCGGCATCCATTATTCCAAGACCATCGAATACTGGTACAAAAACTGGATGAGCAACCGCGACAAGGTGATGGAAAAGTACGGCGAGCGCATCTTCCGCATTTATGAGATTTTCCTCGGCTGGTCCATCTACATTACTCTTCAGGGCAGCTCTACAGCCTACCAGGTTGTGTGCCGCAAGAACCTCAATACGTTTAACCGGAAGCGGTTTATCGGCGCAAAGACGTTTGGAGAGAAATACCATTTCGAAAAGTCGGGAGAGCCGGTAGGTCAGGACGCGTAGTTGATAGGGCTTCTTGAGGAACGGTGTTGGGGCTGCAGGGCAATCCGGCCAACTGGGCAAACCGCCATTCCTTTTTGCTGAATCCGAATTCTCAATTACCTTTGCCCTCCTTTAAAAAAGGGCTTTGGGAGCTTAGCTCAGCTGGTTCAGAGCATCTGCCTTACAAGCAGAGGGTCGGGGGTTCGAACCCCTCAGCTCCCACGTTGATAATTAGGCTGTTACGTGAGCAACAGCCTTCTTAGTTTTATTCACTTTAACACATATTTGACACATTCTTTGAGATGCTCCCTCCCTATGAATTCAATCTACACGAAGTTTAACTTTTGCCTTTGGCAAACCTTGACCCTCTTAGAGAGCTGGTACCGCCTCCCAAAAAAGTTATGACTTTCTCAGTTTGCCGAATTTCTTGAATTCTAATTGCTTCCTTAAAATGACGTGGCCTACACGCCAATCCCAAAAAAAGCCCCTTGAACATGAGTTATTGAAGGCTTCGCTTTGGCATTGAGAAATAAAGTAATTTTCCTAGTAAGCTAATCAGCAATGAACGTTTAAAATGAATGGGTTATAGGAAAGATGTTACGGTGAGTCATTTGCTTTGCCGCCACCTATAGCCACGATCGCCCGAAGGTGGCCTTTGGAGACCCCTGGATCACGGCTTGCTCTTGGGCCGTTTAAACGGGGCAATCCCTTAAATGATTAAATTTGGTTTGGAGTGGCAAGGTCAGGCCATGACCAAAAATCCTCACTTGACATGGTATCGGTGAGCTAAATCATAATGGGCCTTCAGTCTTATCAAAAAATTAAAAATAAGGTTAAATAAGAAGTAAAACTTCCGATATAAAAACGTTGGCAACAATTGGGTTGGCTCCGTGAACAGATGCGGAAGACTTCGGGTTAAACAGACAACTTACCTTGACAGTCAAAGTCCAATGAACGAAAGAAAGCTATCTGAATTACAGAAAGAATATAGGGCTTTCTTTTTGGAGAAGATGAGGCTTTATAACGTTAAATCACCTGCGGAGTTAACTAAACAAAAAAAAAGTGAGTTCTTCACAGAAATAAAAAAGGACTGGGCGAAAAATAAACTATCAAAAAAACAATTAAAGGAGTCTTACAAAAAGAGAATCCAACCAACTGCTGAGGAGTCTCTTGAAAACGATTTTGAGAAATCAAAACAGGAGTCTGAAATAAAATCTCCTTTTAAGGAAAAAGAATCGTCTCAATATGAGTATCCACGCCAACCCTACAAAGAAAACAAAACACCACGCCCAGAGTTTGAAAGACCATCTCATGAATACATAAAACAAATAACTAAATCCGAGCCGAATCAGGAGCAAACAGATGATTTAAGAATTCTATTTAACCCTAATAATCACTTTTTACAGCATGACAAATACCAATATCCTGTTGTGAAAATGCCCAAACAAAAGGCGTTTCTAAAACTTCCAAGAGCAGGGCGCTCTAATCAAAAGGGATACAAAGAGAATGACTTTTACAACCAAATTAAAAGGAATATAGTTAACATTGAAATAGCCAACGATTTTCATATGGTGATTCCAAATTTTAATAAACCATATGAACCTGATATCGTTTTATTTGATAAAAGATTAAACCTATATATCGATATTGAAATTGATGAGCCTTATGATGGTTATTATCGATACCCGACACATTATATAAATCCTGAAGATGACATTAAGCAAGATAATATCAGAGATTTATTTTTTACAGAGAGCGGATGGATTGTAATAAGATTCACAGAGAAACAAGTCCATTGTCAAGCGAACGAGTGTATTGACTCTATAAAAAATGTCCTTAATTCCATTTACAATCAAGCTTTTACTACCGATACGAAATGTGAAAAGGAAAGCCAATGGGATTACAATCAGTGCATTCATTGGCAAAAATTCTATTACAGGGAGAAGTACCTTGGTATAGTTGGGTTCCAAAAACAATACAGCTATAAGGAAATTATAATTGATACCGAGGAAAATGAAAGTATTGAAAGCGTGATTCAAAGAACGAAACAATTCAATATTGATAATTGGAAAAGTAGTATTGCGTTTGATGAAGAATCCCACAAATACCTTCACCCGAAAGATGAAACTGGTAATGCAGAGTATATTTCGGTAACAACATTGATTGAACGTTTTTTTCCTTTTGATTTAATGAGATACATTGAAAGAAAGGCGAAAGAGGAAAACAGAACAGAGGAAGATGTATTAGATGAGTTTCTTTTAATGCGGGATGAAGCTGCGGATAAGGGAACATTCCTTCATAATCAAATTGAACATTTCTTGAAGGGAACCGAGTTTGACTCAAATTCAAAGGAATTTGAGTTGTTTCTTGATTTCTACTATAAAGAAATTGTGCAAAGAAACCTCGAATTTTATGATGCTGAGAAAATGATTTTCTCCAACAAGTACAATGTGGCAGGAACAATTGATTGTCTTTTCAAAAAAGACAATAAAGACGAATATGTAATGCTTGACTGGAAAAGAAGCAAGAAATTAATCATTGATGGACGACCAAGAATTTTTGGATATGGTTATGCCCTGTCTGAATTAAGTTCTTTGGATAATTCAAGCTTCAACAGATACTGCCTGCAACAGAACATATACAAACACATAGCCGAAACTGAGTATGGAATAAAAATATCCTCAATGAAGTTGGTTGTGTTGCACGAAAACCATACGGATTACCATATTGTGGATGTGCCCACAATGAAGAAGGAAGCCAACATAATTTTAAACTCACTTAAAGTAAAAATATAAAATGGACGTACTACAAGAATTTCAGGCCGCTATTGAAATTCAATTTGCTAAAAACTTAAAGGATTTTGAAGAGCAAAAGAAATTACCCTTAGACGAAAGGGTTGCCAAGGGCGTAACGATGACTAACCTTCGAGTTGAAATTGACTTCTATGATGAATTACCCAATCGGTGGTGCAATCCACTGTCTGGTTCACAAGAATACATTTTGAGGGTAAAAATATTTTGCGAGAATAATATCTCAAAATTCAAAGAAGGAAGTTCTGTTGTTCTGAGTAATGATGCACATCGCTTTGAAATGGATATTGAAGAAGACAGTACAGAAAACTTTATTCTTAAACCTAACGACTTCAACGTAGAGCATTGCTACATTGACAGCAGTAACTATCCAAAACATAATTGGGAAATAAATGCCGTAAACACAGACATCAGTACAAAACTTCTATTGACTGCTGCTGATATTTTAGAAAACAACGAAACAACACTTCGTAAAATTGATAGCTTCTTAAACGGGAAAACCAAAAATAACTTTCAAAGCTATACTCAAAAAGTTGGCTATTTAAACAATTCGCAAAACACGGCTTATCTAAAAGCAATAAACGCAAGCGATTTTTGCATTATTCAAGGTCCTCCAGGCACTGGCAAAACCGAAACCATCGGAAACATTGCAAAGCACCTTGTAGATTGTGGTTTAAAAGTTTTCGTTACTGCTCCAACGCATACTGCCATCAATAACTCCTTAAATGCTGTTGCTGCTAAAATCAAAGACAATACCAAGGTGATAAAGATTGGCGAGAAAGCCAGTAACAAAGAAGTACAATCGAACCAATATGTAGCAAAGGAATCACGACTAACTTACTCCAGCTATTTGAATAATCCAGACTACAGCAAACAAGGTATTGCTATTGGTTCAACTGCTTATTCGCTTTGTTATCCTGGAAGTAAAAGACTTGATGGTTGGGATTTTAATGTCTGCATTATTGATGAAGCATCTCAACTAAGTATTCCATTATCAATTGCAGCTATGAGCAGGACAGGGAAATACATTTTTGTTGGTGACCACAAACAGCTTGACCCTATTATTCCGAAGGGTTCGAGCAATGAAATGTTTACTGAATCTATTTTTAGCAGATTAGCACGAATTTATCAAAGCGATATTAATCTATTAAATACATCATACAGACTAAACAATTCTCTCATAAAAATTCCGAATACTTTGTTTTATCAGAACCTGCTATTTTCTGATTTAGAAAAAACGAAAGAAGATGACACCCAGTATCAATGCAGTTATCACTCTCAAATCTTAAATAGTGATGCTCATAAACTGATACTACACAATGTTTTTGATGCTCAAGGTCGTTCACCACACGAAGCGAAGCTTGTTGCAGAATTGGTATCAGACCTGTTGCAAAACGGTGTAAATATCAAGGACATTGGTATTATGTCGCCTTACAGAGCACAGGTGAGGGAAATCAAGAAGGAAGTTAAAAAAGTACTGCCAAAAGGTATATCCAAGCCTTTTGATATGTTGTTAGTTGACACTGTAGACGGTATGCAAGGGCAAGAGAGAAATTACATAATCTACAGTTTGGCCAACTCTCATCCTCTGGAATCTATGGCGCGTCTTGATTTTTTCTACAGTCCAAACAGATTGAATGTAGCCATTACCAGAGCCATAAAGAAATGCTTTGTAATTGCTAACTACAAAGTTTTTGACATCATAGATGCTGAATTAAAAGACCATAAGGATTACCCAATCATTAAAGACAGTCTTGATATTTTTAAACAATACTTCTCACTATCTGCCAAAATTGAGATAAATGAAAGAGAAAATAGAGAGTGGTAAGTTGTGGGTATAAAGAACATAGATGATCTTGTAACACTTTGCGGAAGATGTCATAGGAAAGCGTACATGAAGAACAGTCTCTAAAACAAGCGCGCCTAACTTAGGCAAAATGAGGTAGGTAATTGTTAGGTTAGTTGAACTAAATATAAACGGAGAAGAAGAATTTTAATAACCTTTAAGAAAGGTGACACTTGAAAAAAATGCATTATGGTTTAATATCTATTTTTGAAAATACTCTATTCAAATTTACCAACCACAATAAACCTAACACAACATGCAATTTCTAATAAACACTTTTGAATTTTGTTGTAGGATTTATCATAAATTGATAAATAAAAGCTCAGTATCTCCAGTTTCTGCCGTGATTAGCACTGACACAGTTCTCATCTCAAAAGATAGAGTTTGCATAAGAGGCAAGAATGATAATTTTAGAGCATTGAAACTTAACGGAGTTTGGAAAATTGATTACCCAGAGTTTAACGACTTGATGGATAATTTTTCAGAACTGAAAGAGAAATCTGAAATTGCAATATATTCATTGGAAGCCCGAAGTGCAATTTACGCATTATCAAATTAATCCAGATGGAAGGGTCACTGGCTAAAAAATACACTCTTGCAAAAGAGCACGTCAAATCTATTTATTATTAATCCCAGAATGTAAAGGATGACCGATCTATTATCATCTTAGTCTCGCATTTAGGACACCTTGCATCACCTTCCGTCCAAGAAGACAAATTGTCAGACTTGCATTCAGGGCAAGATGGACTTGAGATTTTGAAAGCATCTTCCTTAGCCTTACTTTCAATCCAAATATCAACGACGATTTTGCAATCATTGCACTTGAAAGTTTTGAAAGTTGAGTAAAAGCCGTGACCTACTCCGCCTTCTACACATACAGAATAGCCACAGATGGGACAAACAAAATTTAGACGCAATCCCATATTAATAATCCTTGTTTGAACAAGCCTCTTGCTTGCTGGATAGTTGTAAAGTTGATTAAAGAGGAGGAGAAAAAAGTAATTACGATTTCGATGCCTTCTTTTCCAGTTCTGAATCTGCCTTTTTCTTAGCCTTAATTGTCTCATGAAGAGACATTCTAAGTATTTTCTTGAGTGCTTCTTTTGCGCTCATGGCTTTTAATTCTGAGATTTTCATTGGCAGTTTTTTAACATTATTTGTTTTGCATCACACTGATCCAAATTCTTATTCCAAAAGAGAATAGGATAAAACTCATCAAAATTAGCAATTACTCCGCCATGATTTGATGAAAGTAACCAATTCTGACATCATTTCTTTAGATTCCTTATTGAAGTATCCAATCCCTTTACTACTCACTGAAATCCGTTCCCTTAGCTATCTTCTCATATTCCCCAAATCTTACCTCTTCATTTTTCGATACTCCCAAGGCGGTATCGGATTTGGCTGTGCCCAAATCAACAAAAGGCCAGCAACCAAAGCCCCACCCAATCCGTAAACTCTAATGTAGCCCTACCATGAAGTTCCTAACTACCTTAACCCCAATCCAACGAGTACAGCAGTAGCATTATCACAATTTCCAACCTGTGCGGTTCAAATTCCGCTGATCAAGCTTAGCTACTACCCAAAAACAAAACCCTCTCTCCTCCCCAAAATATTAAGTTCCAAAGAGGCTCTAACTATTCTTCTCAGTAACTGGGATTCCGCCACATTGGAGTTTATTGAGCAATTCAAAGTTATCCTTCTCAACCGAGCCCATAGGGTACTTGGTGTCTTTGATCTCTCCACTGGAGGGACTTCGGGAACTATTGCTGAACCAAAGCTGGTATTCGCCTCCTCGATACTGAGGAACGCTAGTGCCATTATCATTGCCCATAATCATCCTTCCGGCAATCTGAAACCCAGCACTGCAGATATAGACCTGACCAAGAAGCTCAAAGAAGCAGGGAAACTGCTTGACATCCCGGTGCTTGACCACTTAATCGTCACGAGCGAGGGATATTTCTCATTTGCGGATGAAGGGATGATCTGAATTGGCATAAGGAGCGGTTGAGCCGATTGCAAAGCACAAAAATTTGCCCCTCACTATAAACCCAATTCAATTTTTTCTTAACTTCATAAGTCACCTTGAAATCAATATGAAAAAGGCAAAAAAGATCAACAAAAAAGCCTCAAGCAGTAAACGCGAAGCATCCAAGAAAGCAGCAAAAAAGACTCTCGATGACTACACTGGGGAGGAGCTCGATGCGATGGACGAGGACGTGGTTGCCGATCTGTATGCACAAGCTGCCGTTGATAATTTGAATAAATGATCAAGCGGCGAAAGTGGTCGCTGTTTAATTAAATAATTAACTTCGTTTACTAATACGGTCATGGAACGGACCAAGCAGTTGGTCTTGCCAGCCTTCCGCCCTCCACGAACGCATACAACCAACCATGGCCCTAATTTTTCTGAACAACCTAGTTAGCAACTAAAGTCGTATGAAAGAAGCTTTAACTATTGCCATCTCCTTAAGCTTCACGACTATGGTTTGGGGTCAGGTAAGTGATGTGCCATATAAAAAAGCAAATACAATTTTTATCGAGACAGGGCTCAAATCAGACAGTGCATTCGTTCTATGGGGCAAACATCTTGCTCAGAAAGGCTATACGATTGAAAAAAGTGACAATAATTTCTATACCATTACTACGGGGCCAAAGGACCCTAGTAAATTTAATGTTGACTTCGTTACGAACTCAGTTGTAATCGGAACTGGGACAATCAAAGTAAAACTTAAATGGAGAATTAAGTCAAGTGTGCTGGCTGGAACGAGATCAACGGACTATTACGATTGGGAATATGCTACAAGTAAAGGAAACATTCAATATGTCATCCACGAGGATTTCCTAAAGATTATAAAAGCATTTGGAGGATACCCAGTCAAATATTCTAAAGACTAGAGATAATTTGGAAACTTAGATTTGCACTAAGAAAAACTATCGCCAACAACGTGCATATGCCATTGCGGGGTGAAGTGAAATAACTTTGATTTATTTTCAAATAACGTTCGGTCACGTGGCAAATTGCGGACCAGAGGTCGCCAAAGTCATTCCCTACGGTCATTTAACTTTGGCTCCCTACATTCCGCAACAGCATATGCACCAACGTTATGCACAATGCCGCGCGGAAAAGTAGGCCCAACGCGCATTGGCACATTTGCTTGCCGCACAAACCCACGCTAAACCAAAGCAAGCAAAAGAGCCAATCTTTACCACACACAATCCCTCAGAGTTTGACTAAATTCACGAGTCAAGAAGTAAATTTACAATGGCAACATTTTTAACTGTTCTGATTTTTGTTTTACTGTATGCCGCAATATCCAGATTAATTGGACCCACCATCTTGAACATTGTTGGGCTACCGGGAGCCTTGTTGGGATATAAAACTTTAAGCGTAAAGGAACCACGATATGTACTTGGGGTAATCCTATCAGCTATTTTCCATTCGTATGTATATTTCGCCTATATGATTTATGTGATTACATGGACTAAAAACAGAATTCAAAATGAAGACCTAATAAACTTCATTGTTTGGTTTTTTTGCATGGTCGCTTGCATAGGACCCATTCAGCAACTGTATCACATGGCGAAAAAGGAAAATCAAGAATTCCCTTCAGAATATATAAATCCGCAAATCAAGGCCCTATTGGTTACAGAAGTTTTGTCATTCTTCGCTTTTTTTGGTTTCATATTCTTCCCGGAAACAATAAACTCCCTATGGAGTTGGGTTTTGAATATTGGATATTTGTTTTGAAACCACTAATATTATATAGAATCAGATGGAGGAAAAAGTGGACAAAATTTTCTAACAATTGAATGCACAATTTGTATTGATACGGAAAGGCCAGACAATCCTCCAATTGCAAATGCAAAGTTAAATGTACCATCCTGAGGACATAATGCCATTCGGTGTTTATCGAGGAGAGACAATGCGGGATATTTATTTCTATAACCCCATATATGTTCAATGGCTAATACTTAATGTTGATTCCTTTTGTATTAATGTCGGAGAATTTGAGAAGATAGGTTTAATCAAGCCAATTTCAAGAAACCTTTTTCCTCGTATACCTGTGGAGAGCGAAAAAAGAATGAGCAAAAGTCAATGGACAAGATTTACATTAGCATTTGTCGGGAATACCAATCCAAAAATTGAATACGCAAAAGAATACGAAAAGCTAGGTTTCAATATTCCAGAGTTAGATTTTCATCTTCCTGAAAGTGTTGTGCTCAAGAATAATTCAAAGCAATCGCATAGTGATAGTCATGGCAACTTCATCCCTGAAGATTTGGCAGATGACCCAGATTCATATCGTCCAAATGATTGATGGTATATTCATAGGAGCCAACGCCAATAAAACTGCCAAGCATATTTGTACTTGCACTTTCGACGAGTGAGTGCAAAGTGTTTTCAAAGTTATTAGAATATTATAATCGATAATTGACAAGAATGAAAAGCTATAATATTGCATACGAGAATTCTAATAGACGATCGTTACAAAGGAGAAACACATTAATGTTGGCTCAAGACTTCATATTTACAACTGCGAGACGGTACATGGGATAGTCACTTGTCTTTTGATCATGCTATTGATAACCCCAAATAGATTGAACAGTACGGCTGGAGAAAATAAAAGACTTGTAACAATCAAAAAGGCTAGCCTAGAAACCGGGGCCTCCACTTCTTTTTTCAAACAACTGATTAGGGAGGGAAAGCTTACGAGGTACAAAATCAATTCCGCTACTTATGTTTCATTGCTGGAATTTGAACATCTGGCCAAACCATCGCTTGGTCAGTGAGCGCATCGTATTTCCTTGGTATCAAGATCGTAAAGAAATTCTGCCCTTCTGAAAGATATTGGCTTAAGGGAGTGGTTAAATTTAGAATGTTGTAATTTCATCATGAACTCACCTACCAATTGATGTAGTTCTATGAAAACTAGGATCATATTACCATTTTCCCTGGTATCACTATTTTGGTATGTCTTTGTTGGACTACCTTATTTAGGGGTTCCTGATTCTTCTGTCAAATCATTGTGCATCTCTTTGGGAGTTAAATTCTTGCGATGAACTATACATACCTACCGCTTCTGTTCATTTTCTGTGTAGCCTCTTCAATGGTACATGGGCAAAAGCCTATCACTGAAAGGACGCTGCTTTCCTGGCCCAAGAAGCCTGTCAGCGAAACACCACAGCCCTACGGTGATTCGTCACTGGTTGATATGGATTTCATTGCGTATCGTGATTCGGCCGCCGTAATTATCCATCCAGACAATGAGACATTGGAGATCATCTCGCTTTCTTATCCAACCGCTGCTGCGATGGAGAGTGAGAAGATAGTAGTAAGGCTAAAAACCTTTGATCCTAAAGAGCCAAATTACAGGTTCAGCTTTAGCACCATAAGCTTCTTGTTTGTGAAAACACAAAGGGGAGTAACAACGATTTTGTATATGTGGGATGGTGGATACGGGTACGCCTTAGTAAACGGCAAGATTATCGCTGGTTTTGATGGCAATGAATTCACCTTAGGTGCTATTATTCAGGAGGATATCTTTAGGGACAAGATTGCTTGGGCGTATGGGACCGACCACTAACTCCTGAGCCGATGAGAATATTCAAAATGTAAAAAATCTTAATCATGAAGATAATACTGGGTCTTCTTGTTTTGTTTCTTTTTCAAAGCGATATATTAAACGCACAAGAAAAGTCATTTATCAAAGAGTACACATACAAAGCAGGTGAACTTGACAGCAAGCTTTCGTGCCGTGCAGTTGTTATCGACCAATTGAGAACTATTCTGTTGCAGGAAATAGGCGTTTATGTTGAGAGTGAACAGTTTCTAAAGACTTCTGATGTTGGTGGCCAATTCTCTCAGGATTTTGTCGAAAATATCGCAATCATTAGCGCTGGGATCACGAAGCTCGAAGTAGTGGAAGAAAAGTGGACAGGTGAAACGTATTGGATGAAAGCAGCTATTACAGTTGACCCAAGGAGCCTTCAGGAATCTCTAAATAGACTAATAAATGACAAGAATCGAGTAAAAGAATTAGAATCGTTGAAAGAGGAATTGGACAAGACTAAGGAGCAATTATCTGAGCTAAGAAAACAATCATTGGAATCAAGGCCCAATAGTGACAATACCATAATAAAGAATCAGTACAATAACAAAATTATTGCGCTTAATTCCACCGAATTTATTATCAGTGGCCTTTCAAAGTATGACGTCAATGACTTCAAGGGGGCGATAGAGGATTTTAGTGTCGCCATTGCGATTGATCCAAGGAATGCAAGGGCTTATTTAAGTAGAGCAAACGCAGAACTTTCACTTGTGGATACGATAGCAGCAAGGTATGGCTTGGGAAAGCAGTATGATGAAACAATTAAGGCAGCAATTAGCGATTATACCCGAGGCATAGACCTTTCTTCTGGACGAACTAGAGAAGAGATCAGTTTCCACTATACAAGTCGAGGTATTGCAAAATCAAAAAGCACAATACCGATTAAAGATGATGAAGGCAGAGACCGATGGACCTTTAATCATGAAGAGGCGATAGTGGATTTCACTAGGGCTATTAATTCATCTTTAAGCCCTATTGCCTATTACTATCGGGGTATATCAAGGATGTCAATAGGGAATACTTTAGATGCTATAACAGATTTCACTATTTCGATCAAACTTGACCCTCAAAATCCAGATTGCTATTCAAATAGAGGAGATGCTAGATACCAGAATGATGACTACAAAAGTGCAGTTGAGGATTATACAAGAGCAATTGAAATTGATCCGTCTAACTATAAATACTATGTCAAAAGATTCTTAGTCATGTATGAGTTTAGGGATGGTGATTATAGCATACTGACAGAAGATGCAAATAAGCTTGTAGAACTTTTACCTAACGAACATGTGTCTTACGCTGGGAGGGGACTTATCAGAGCTGAATTAAAAGATCAGACTGGAGCCATCAAGGATTTCAATAAGGCAATAGCACTAGATACAAAAAACAAAAATTCTGGGCTTTACTATTATAGAAGAGGGCTTTCAAAGATGGCTCTAAATCAAAAAGAAAACGCATGTAAGGACCTCAAAATAGCTGTGAAAACAGGTTATAAGACATGGAGAGGAGAAGTTGATCAAAAAGAAATCATAAAGACCTGTAAATGAGGGTTGTTCACAAAGATGTAGAGTAAAGGGAGTGGTTAAATTTAGAATCTTGTAAGTCTCGCCGGACGCAAGCGAAAGTTGTGGAACTTATTCAATTAACCATTGCCCGTTTAAAGTGTTTATTACTCAATGAAATCTCAAGATTCACTGCTATCTCCTTAATCAACTTTATCTTATCCCTCGGCATACTTATTTCTTGCCCGACAGTTAAAGTGAAAGCCTTTTTCAATCTTGGATAATCATCCAGCAACTTATCCTCATGAATCTGTTTAAATAGTATTCTGTCATGATTAATTGGCAGTTCCGATCCACTGACATAGATGGGAAAGTATTCTACAATGCTATCCATCCATTCAACAATTACTTCTTTCGGAATATATCCCCTTTGGAAATAGAAGAATTCTTCATTAGTCAAATTCACATATTTGATTAGACGTGAAATATCTTCTGCATCATTTCTAATTATTGGAAACAATTGTTGAAATCTTTCGATACAACTTATCATTACGGTGAATTTGAATTGATTTTGAGTTTGTCTATGGGCAAAATAGAAACCAAGAAAACTCAGAATACCCAATGAAGTAACAATGTTTGCTACGATGGTCGACCAATGCTCTGGCTGCATAAATTATTCAATAGGCTAATATTAATTTAGCAAACAAGATACTGGCTATAACATCGAGTTCATAGTCCCTTAGGTGGACTATTTACTATTTCGCCTGGCCTTCATTTTTTTACCAATTGCAAATAATACCTTATCAACATGGTAGGCATAGTTTGGTTGCTTACGTAACCCCTTTGTGAGATCATTCTGTAACCACTTCTTATAGTTTTCAATAAGCCCATAATGCTCCTTCTTTACTGTCTTGAGCATTCTGCCCTTTTCAATCTCTGCCTTGTTATTTTTTGCCTGAAAAATACCGAATGCCCTAAGTACGTGTTGATCAACAATTGGCTCACCTTGCTCTCCGCTTAAATGCCGACCGAATTGATTAAACACGAGGCCACTTTTATTGTTCTGATTCTCATTCAAGCAAATACCTTGGACTATATGTCTAACCTTTTTTAAGTCCCCATTCTTCCACGCCAAAGCATAAAGTAATTTTGTTAAAGGATCAGTCGCATCAAATTGTCCAATCAAATTGTCTTTAATCACACCAGTCGATTGTAACCTTTTGATTTCGCTTCTTGTGATTTTGAATCTTAATTGAGGGTAGGACTCAGTCGGTATTTTGTATTTATTCTCTACCTTCAGATTATTAAGAATGCTTTCAACTTCATCAATAGTCTCCGCCTTTAGTAGTAAGTCAAATGCTTTATGCAATAACCTGATTGGATCATTCATAATTCTGCCTACTTATGGAACATTTATCATCATTTTGAAGGGGAATAGTTATCTTTTATGAACTGCTCCCAAGCATCACTTAGAACTTGACACCATTCTTGGGCCAAATCCTGTGTCTCAAAATTTATGTTAATTGTGTCGTGTAGAATTTCTTTGTCATCCCTATTACCATTTACAAAGAGAATTCTATCCTTTAACTGGATTTCAATCCTCCTCTTGACTTTATCCCCATGTGTTGCATGGGCTATACGAAATGACTTTATTTGGGAGAGATCAACATAGTTATCACTGATCTTAACGACAAATTCATTAGCCATGGTTGAAACATTTAGATAGAAAAGGTGACCTTTTACGATTTCAGAGAATCCCATTTATTCAAATAAACCTGAGCATCATCCTGAAACATTCTCATTGCATTGTCATTGCGCTTCTGACCTTTTTTGCCGGGGGCTTTTAACCATTCTCTGTGACTTTTTTTTATGAATGAGGAAACTGTTTTGCTAGCCACAACATAGTATTCAGGCAGTTTTTCAATTCCCATTAGGTTAACAAAAACATAGAATAAATCCTTGGTCTGGAAATCTTCTGCTTTCTCGCTTAACAACCAAGCTCGCCTGTTCCCCTGATTGGTTTTCACCTGAATTCCAATCGTCTTGGTGGCTGATTCGTTGGTAACAAGTATGTCAATCCCTTTCGTGTTCTTCAACGTTACTGAGGAAACAAATCCTCTCCTTGAAAGCTCGGCAGCTACAAAATATTCACCAGAGACCCCTGCCTGAATTGAAGAGACCCTGAATTCTTTGCCCATTGAGGATGCTGATAAGTTGTAATATCTTATCTAAGATAGGCCTGAACTCACACTTTCCCAATATTCTTTGTCAGGCTGATGATGTCACTTTTTTACGTAAATTTTCCGACTCAATTCCCCCCATGGCCATCAAGAAATCAGAACTCTATTCCTCCCTATGGGCCTCCTGCGACGCCCTCCGTGGAGGCATGGACGCTTCCCAGTACAAGGATTATGTCCTCATCCTCCTGTTCGTTAAGTACGTTTCTGACCGCTACGCCAACGATGCTAATGCCCTGATTGAAATCCCGAAGGGTGGTAGCTTCAAAGACATTGCTGCCCTGAAAGGTCAGAAAGATATTGGGGAAAAGATGGACATCGCAATTGGCGCATTGGCCAAGTCCAATGATCTCGAAAATGTAATCGACGTAATCAGCTTCAATGACGAGGAGAAGCTTGGCAAGGGCAAGGAGATGGTGGATCGGTTGAGCAAGTTGGTGGCCATCTTTGAAAACCCCGCTCTCAACTTCAGTAAGAACCGTGCCCAGGGGGACGACATTCTCGGTGATGCTTACGAATACCTAATGCGTCACTTTGCTACGGAGTCAGGAAAAAGCAAAGGTCAATTCTATACACCCGCTGAGGTTAGCCGTATCATGGCGAAGGTTATTGGTATCGGAAATTCAAGGAGCCAAAGCCAAACCATCTACGATCCTGCTTGCGGATCGGGCAGTCTATTGTTGAAGGCAGCAGACGAGTCAAATCACCCTGTAACAATATACGGACAGGAGAAGGATGTTGCTACGGCTGCCCTTGCCAAAATGAACATGATCCTCCACAACAATCCTACGGCTGAGATACGGAAGGGACAAAGTACAATTTCAAATCCGCTATTTGATGACAAGGGTAGCATGAAGTCATTTGATTATGCTGTTGCGAATCCTCCCTTTTCACTTGCTAACTGGACGGATGGCTTTGATCCCTACAACGATGAAAATAACAGGTTTGATGGGTATGGCGTACCTCCTCAAAAAAATGGTGACTACGCCTTCCTTCTTCATATCATCAAGTCTTTGAAGAGTACTGGTTCAGGTGCAATCATTTTGCCACATGGAGTCCTGTTTCGTGGAAATGCCGAAGCAGAGATCAGAACAAACATCATCAAGAAGGGATATATCAAAGGAATCATTGGTCTGCCCGCGAACCTGTTCTACGGTACGGGCATTCCAGCATGTATTATTGTCATTGACAAAAAAGATGCTCAGGAGCGTAAAGGCATCTTCATGATTGATGCGGGTAAGGGATATATCAAAGATGGCAACAAGAACCGCTTACGCGAACAAGATATTCACAAGATCGTGGATGTATTCAACAAGCAGCTTGAAGTACCCAAGTACAGCAGATTTATACCGAATGCCGAGATCGCTGATCCGAAGAACGACTACAACCTGAACATCCCACGCTATATCGACAGCCAGGAGGCTGAGGACATACAAGATATAGAAGCGCACCTGCTTGGTGATATACCGAATGCAGATGTAGAAGCCTTGGAAGATTATTGGAAGGTGTACCCCAATCTCAGGGCACAATTGTTCGGAAAAAGTAAACGAGCCAAGTACAGTCAGTTGAAGGTTGAAAAAGATCAGATTAAGAATACCATCTTCAACCACCCTGAGTTTATACAATTCTCCGAGCAGATGGACACGGTGTTTAACGGATGGAAGAAGCGCAGCACCAAGCAGCTGAAAAGTTTAACGGCAGGATTTAAACCCAAGGAGGTTATCCACAAAATATCAGAAGACCTCCTCGAAGCGTACAGCGATATACATCTGATCGACAAGTACGATGCCTTCCAGCACACGATGAACTACTGGAATGAAGTGATGCAGGATGATTGCTACATTATTGCAGTAGACGGATGGAAGGCGGAGGTATATCGCATTATGGTCAAGAACAAGAAGGGCACACAGGTCGACAAAGGGTGGACGTGCGATTTAGTGCCTCCTGCGTTGGTGATTGACCACTACTTCTCCAAGGAGAAGAAGGCGATCGTAGATTTGGAAGCCGACAGGGATGCAGTTACAGCCAAGTTGAAGGAGCTGGAAGAAGAACATGGAGGTGAAGAAGGCTACTTTGCCGCTATGGAGAAAGTGAACAAGGCCAACGTGCAAAAATGCCTGAAAGACATCAAGAAGGATAAGAATTCCAAGGATGAGGTGAAAGTATTGGAAGCCTACCTGAAACTTACCGAAGAGATTGGCGACCTAAATGCTAAGATAAAAAATGCTGAAGCAGATTTGGACAAACTCACCTTGGCCAAATACCCCAAACTTACCGAGGAAGAGATCAAGCAGTTGGTTGTGAATGACAAATGGATGACCGCCATAGAGAAATCCATTAAGAGCGAAATGGAACGTATCAGTCAACGTCTGACGCAACGGATCAAGGAATTGGCAGAACGATACGAGACCCCAATGCCTTTGCAAACCAATGAAGTTGCTGAACTCGAAAAGAAGGTAAATAAGCATTTACATCAAATGGGGTTTGTATGGCAGTAACTAAGGCATCGCTTTCGGCCTGGATTAATCCACTCTTGCAGGGGTTATCATTTTGGTTAGGCTATAAAAATCAACTATACAGGCATTATCCTCTAAGCGAAGGAGCTATAGTTGGCGAGGCAGTTCAACTTATTTATCGCAATTTAGGTAGTAAAGAAGAACTGCATTGTGAAGTGATGTATCGAACCATGCATACCAATATTAAAGGCATGGGGAATGCCAGAGCTGATATGGTTATTAAAGCGAATGATGAACCCAAAGTTATAATTGAAATTAAGAGGGTACAAACACAAAAACTATTACATGAAGACTTCATTAAGTTGTCAAAAATAAAAAAAGTGATTCCTAAGGTTCAATGCTTCCTATTATTAGTTAGTCAAAGCCTTAGACCAAAAACATTTGTGACAGCCAAAGGCACCGCAATCAAAAAGCTAATCAAAACAGATGATTATGCACTAAGTGTAAGAAGAGTCTGTAAAGCATCAAACTCCTTTAGAAATACCCACAAAGCGAATTATGCTTGTCTAATTGAAGTTATAAATCGGTAATTGACCTATGGAAGTAAAGAAAGGATACAAGAAGACGGAGGTGGGGGATATTCCAAGTGATTGGGATGTAAGGAAATTTGAAGAGGTTATGGATGGCTTCTCAAGTGGACAAACCCCTTACCGTGCTATCAAGGAATACTATCGTGGTGATATACCTTGGATAACAAGTGGCGAGTTGAATTACAATATTATTACGGACACCATAGAGAAAATTACAGTCGATGCTGTTAAAAGAACACACCTAAAAGTGATACCCAAGGGGACATTCTTGTTTGCTATCACAGGCTTAGAGGCGGCTGGCACAAGAGGAAGTTGTGCCATAACGGGGATTAATGCGACTACAAATCAGTCTTGCATGGCCTTATACCCAAAAAAGGATAAGCTTATCACAAGCTATTTGTATCACTACTACGTGAGGTATGGAAATGAATTAGCTTTCAAGTATTGCCAGGGAACAAAACAACAAAGTTATACGGGGGGGATTGCCAAGACTCTGCCTATTATTCTGCCTCCAACAATAAAAGAACAAACCGCCATCGCCACCGCCCTCAGCGATGCCGATGCCCTGATCAACAGCCTTGAAAAACTCATCGCCAAAAAACGCAACATCAAACAAGGTGCCATGCAGGAGTTGCTGAAGCCGAAGAAGGGGTGGGTGGTGAAGACTTTGAAGGAAGTCGCAAGATTTCGTAGAGGTAGCTTTCCACAGCCTTATGGTCTTGACAAGTGGTATGATGACATTACTGGATTCCCATTTATTCAGGTATTTGATGTTGATGACAATATGATGCTCAAATCGGAAACCAAGTGGAGAATAAGTAAGGAGGCTCAAGACATGAGTGTTTTTGTTCCAAAAGGCACAATCATACTAACCATCCAAGGTTCAATAGGAAGGATCGCTATTACACAATACGACGCTTATATTGATAGAACACTTTTAATATTTGAATCATTCGTAATTCCTTTTGATAAGTACTTCTTCATGATAACGATTTATTTGCTTTTTGAGTACGAGAAGCAAAATGCTCCTGGGGGTATTATTAAAACAATTACAAAAGAAGCCCTCTCAAGGTTTACAATTTCTTACCCTCCTATAGGAGAGCAACATGATATTGGGGCAATTCTTTGGAATATGGCTATGGAAGTTACTCAGCTTGAATTAAAGTTAGATAAAGCAAAGAGGGTGAAACAAGGCATGATGCAGAACTTGTTAACAGGCAAAATCAGGTTAGTTTAAAAAAGACTTCAAATGCCCTGCAACCATAAATTTCAACAATACCTAAATCTTGAGTTGGTAGACTTTGAGCCAACCACGCTGATCATTGGCACATTTAATCCTGAATGGCCTGCACCAAACGCCGAAGGACAAGAGGGGAACAATGCGGGATGGTTCTATGGAAGAACAGATAACGATGGCAGAGCAGATAACAACTTTTGGGAAGTATTACCAAGGTTATATGGTGAACCCAATTTACGAAACTCCCCTCCAGGTGATTGGAAGACGTTTTGCCATAATAAGCTCATCGCTATTACTGACTTAATTTGCTCGATAGACGACGCACGTCAGGCCGATCCAAACCACTTTAGAATATTAGGAGGATATGCAGATCATGAAATCGCAACCAACTTTTATGATTTTGATTTGGTGAATATTGTCCGTCTACTGAGGAACTCTCCGACAATTACAAATGTATACGTCACGCGAAGTATTTCAGAGGCTTTTTGGAGGAATAAGGTGCATTCTATTAAGACCTATTGCGATGCACATGAAATAAATTTTGTGTCGTTGCTTACTCCCTCCGGCTATGCGTATTTTCAACAAGGCAAATACAACAGACAGCATCCCAACGCTCAACTTAGTTTAGAAGATTATATTTTAATGAGGTGGCAAGCGGTTTGGCATCCAATTTAATTTTCAATAATGAAAAATTATTTCCGTGTCATGTTGGGATCAAAAAGTCGTCATGCTGATGAATGCTTTAAGGGTAATTTCATCGGGACTGATTTTGGTATTAATGAGGATTTGAGCAACTACCTGCCTGAAAATTGGAAGGAGTTTAATCAGAAGTATATTCCAATATGGTTGAAGGGTCATCCTGATAAGGGCAAAATATCAGCTGGGCTTTCATGCGGCGCATTGTGGACCGTTAGCAAGGGTATTAAGGTTGGCGATGTCGTTCTTTGCCCCAATGGCAGTGGAAGCTATTACGTGGGGGAAGTCATGGATACTTACTCCTACCATCCCGATGATATTCTTCCGCACAGAAGAACGGTAAAATGGTATCCATCTTTGATTGACCGTTCGGCCATGAGCGATCCACTAAGGAATAGCAGTGGCTCCATCGGTACGGTGAGCGACATTAGTAAGTATGGTGCAGAAATTGAAACATTGATTGGAGGACAGAGGCCTCCCACGATCCTATCTACGGATGAATCGGTAGAAGACCCTTCTGTCTTTGCGTTGGAGAAGCATCTCGAAGATTTCCTTGTACAGAATTGGTCTCAGACCGAATTAGGGAAGAAGTACGATATCTTCGAGGAAGACGGTGAACTGGTTGGTCAGCAATATCCAAGCGATACAGGGCCGATTGATATTCTCGCCATCAGCAAAGACAAAAAGGAACTGCTTGTTGTAGAACTGAAAAAGGGAAGAGTCAGTGATAGTGTGGTTGGGCAGATACAAAGGTATATGGGTTATGTATTGGAAGAGCTTGCTGAAGATGGTCAAAAGGTTAAGGGAGTTATCATAGCGCTGGAGGATGATCTCAAAATGAAGCGAGCTTTGTCGGTCACAACCAATATTGAGTTCTATAGATATCAGGTAAGTTTTAAATTGTTTAAAGGTTAAATAAGAGCCTTATGGCAACCTCATTGTTAACACAAAACATATGGAAGGAAATAACCAAGGCAGCTAAGAAGAGCAAAAAGAAGTCATTTGTTGCAGTTGCCTACTTTGGCAAAGACGGTGCTAAAATGCTTCCTCTAAAGAAAGGAAGCAAGTTAGTTGTTGATGCGAGCGAAGGGAATATCAAGGCAGGTCAGACAGACCCTGGTGAACTTCTGCAGTTGTACAACAGAGGCGTAAAAATTTATAGTTATCCAAGTCTACATGCAAAGACCTATGTGATAGGTAGCAAGATGTTCCTTGGCTCTTCTAATGTTTCACATGGTTCAGCGGAGCAATTACAAGAGGCGGTTGTTTTAACTTCTGAAAGGAGCCTTATCGAAAGTGCCACAAAGTTCATTTGTGATCTATGTTCGATGGAGCTTGGTGATGAGCAGCTAACACAGCTAACGAAGCTATACAGGCCTCCCAAATTTCATGGCGGTAAAAGGATTCAGTCCACAAGAAAGCCCAAGAAAGTAAATCCAAATACTGTTAGTGCAAGAGTTGTAAGGCTTGAGCCAGCCCGTTATGAAGAGGGTCATGAACTCGCGCTTAAGGAAGGCAGGATGGAGGCCAATAAAAGAAGAATTAACAAATCAAGACACTTTACGGAAGAATTCAATTGGGAGGGAAACAGCAAATTCAAAAGAGGGGAAATAATAATCCAAATTCTTGACGATGGGAGAGACGAAATGGTATTACCCCCAAGCATCGTCATTTTCTCACGCTCATGGCAATCTAAAAGTGGCAAGACAAATAACTTTGTCTTCGTGGAGAGGCTTGATAAGCGAGGTAAAAATATACGTAGGGTCAAGCAATTCCTTAATAAGGAGGAGAAAAAGGCAATAACTCGCAATGGCTTTAAGAGCCAAGCATTATCCTCTAAACTGATTTCTTTGTGGAACTGACATCGAGATGAGAAACGAGCGCGACACCCAAAACCGAATAGTCAAACTGTTCAGCGAACAGTTGCAGTACACCTATTTAGGAAATTGGGAAGAGCGTGAGGACAACAGCAACATCGAGGAAGGGTTACTTAGGGAATACTTGAAGGGCACAAAGAAGTATACCGATGCATTGATCAGCAAAGCAATCTTTGAACTGAAGAAGACGGCAGCCTTGAGCAGTAACGACGACCTCTACCCTACCAACAAGGAGGTGTACTCTCAATTGAGGTACGGTGTTAAGGTTCGTGAGGAAGTTGGAGAAAACGTGCAGACTGTCCATGTGATCAACTGGAGCGAACCTGAAAAGAACAAGTTCTACGTAGCTGAGGAAGTAACAGTGAGGGGTGAGAAGACCAAGCGTCCCGATATTGTACTTTATGTCAATGGTATCGCTGTTGCAGTTTTGGAACTCAAAAGAGGCAGCATTTCTGTAACTGAAGGAATCAGGCAAAACCTAGACAACCAACAACACCGATTCATCAAGCCCTTCTTTACTACCGCACAACTTATCATGGCCGGCAACGATACCCAGGGGCTGTATTATGGCACAACCAAGACATCAGAAAAGTTCTTCCTGAAGTGGAAGGAGGACAATCATACGTACAACCCTGATCAGAATATACTGGACCAGCACCTTCTCCAATTTTGTACAAAGGAGCGTATACTTGATCTCATCCACAATTTTATCGTTTTCGATGCGGGCATTAAGAAACTGTGTCGTCCCAATCAGTATTTCGGAGTTCACGAAGCCCAAAAATTCATTGCCCGAAAAGAGGGCGGTATCATTTGGCATACCCAAGGATCAGGCAAGAGTCTTACGATGGTGTGGTTAGCCAAGTGGATACGAGAGAATATAACCGATGCCCGTCTGTTGATCATAACCGATCGCACTGAACTCGACGAACAGATTGAGAAAGTATTTGTGGGTGTGGATGAATCCATTTACAGGACCATAAGTGGTCAAGACCTGTTGGTCAAGCTGAACGATACCCAACCGTGGTTGATCTGTACCCTCATTCACAAGTTTGGGGGCAAGAGTGATACCAATGAGTTTATCGAAGAACTGAAGCGGCCAAAAGACTTCAAGCCCAAGGGAAACCTCTTTGTCTGGATCGACGAATGCCATAGGAGCCAGAGCGGTGATCTTCATGCGGCCATGAAGGATATTGTTCCAGATGCCCTCTTCATAGGATTCACAGGAACACCACTGCTGAAGGTGGACAAGAAGAAGAGCATTGAAATCTTCGGAAGATATATCCATACCTACAAGTTTGATGAGGCAGTGAGCGACGGTGTGGTGTTGGATTTGTTGTATGAAGCAAGGGATGTTGATCAACATGTACTCGATCAGAAAGGAATAGACGGTTGGTTTGAGGTGGTGACACAAGGAATGAATGATCTCCCGAAAGCAGAATTAAAGCAAAGGTGGGGTACGATGCAGAAGGTGCTAAGCACCAAGAGCCGGCTAGAGAAGATTGCCTTTGATATTATCAAAGATTTCAAGGTCAAGCCAAGGTTGAGGGGCGGGAGAGGAAATGCTATGTTGGTTGCCCGCAGTATCTATGAGGCCTGTCGGTACTATGAGATATTCCAAACCTTCTCCTTCAGGAAGTGTGCCATTGTCACATCCTTCGAGCCAAACGCAAGCAGCACCAAGGGGGAAGAAACGGGTGAAGGGGAAACAGAGAAGATTGAGCAGTTCGAGATTTACCAAAAGATGCTTGGAGGAAAGGACAGAGAAAAGTTTGAGAAAGCTGCCAAGAAGCTGTTTATTGACGAGCCTGCCAATATGCAATTGCTTATAGTGGTCGACAAGCTACTCACCGGGTTTGATGCCCCAAGCTGCACCTACCTGTACATCGACAAGCAAATGCAGGATCATGGACTGTTCCAGGCGATATGCCGCGTGAACCGTACAGAAGCAGAGGATAAGGAGTTTGGGTATATCGTTGACTACAAGAACCTGTTTGCAAGTCTGAACAAGTCAATATCAGATTACACATCTGATGCCTTTGATAATTTCGACAAGGCTGATGTGGAGGGACTACTAGTTGACCGCCTGAAAAAGGCAAAGGAATGTCTGGAGGACGCAATCGAGACCCTGCATCAATTGTGCGAACCTGTTGAACCACCGAAGTCATTGGAAAAGTACATAAAGTACTTCGTAGGAAATGCAGAAATCAAAGATGAGTTGAAGGCAAATGAAGAGAAAAGATTGACACTCTACAAAGCAGTAGTATCTCTCATTAGAGCCTACAACAACGTCGCTCCTGAAATGAAAGATGCAGGGTATACTGAAAAGGAAGCTGATAGTATCAAGACACAGGTAAATGAATATACCGAACTACGAAATTCCATAAAGGTGGCAAGCGGGGATTACATCGACCTGAAGAAGTACGAACCAGAAATGCGTCAGCTGCTGGACATGTACCTCAGTGCAGATCCAAGCCGCACATTGTCAAATTTTGGCGAGTCTACCCTCTTGGAGCTGATTAAAGAGTTGGGCATCGAGGAGGCAACCAAGAAGCTTCCCAATGGTATACGAAAAAGTAAGACCGCAATGGCTGAGACTTTGGAAGCGAATATGCGGAAAGTGATCATTCAGGAAATGCCAATCAACCCCGTGTACTATGAGAAAATGAGCATACTCCTAACCGAACTTATAAGACAGAGGAAGTTGGCAGCCATCAGCTACGAAGAGTTTTTACTGAAGATTGAGGATATGGCCAAGAATCTTAGGCCAGAAACTTCTTCCGACTACCCCAATGAAATTGACACGAATGCGAAGCGGGCATTGTATGATAATCTTGGCGACGATAAAAGGATAACCACCATTTTGGATGATCAAATTCGATTTATCAAGAAGGATGATTGGATCGGGCATGTCATGAAAGAGAGGGAGGTAAAAAACGTGATCAAAAAGTATGTCAGGGACCCAAAGAAGGTGGAAGAAATATTTGAGATAGTTAAGAATCAGAACGAGTACAAGTGATGGGGCATATGGTGATTTCAGACATTCATGTAGATGTAGTCAAGAAGGACATCAAGAACATGCACCTGGCGGTGTATCCTCCACGGGGGAAAGTGCGGTTGGCAGTTCCCACTAACGTCAGTAATGAAACCATAAAGCTGTTTACCATTTCAAAATTAGGGTGGATCAAGAAGCAGCAGCGGAAGTTTACTTCTCAGGACCGCCAGAACGCGAGGAATTACGTGAACCGTGAAAGTCACTACTTCTTTGGGAGGAAATACCAACTCAGGGTCATTGAAGAGGAAAAGCCAATGCGTGTCAAACTTGTTGGCAAATCCAGGATTGAACTTCATGTCCGACCGAATTCCACAAGGGAGCAAAGAGAGGCAGTACTGACAGAATGGTACAGGGCAGAACTGAAGGACATCTTGCCATCTATAATTGGTAAGTGGGAAAGTAAGATGGGGATATCTCTAAATTCATGGGGTGTAAGGCAAATGAAGACTAAGTGGGGTACTTGCAACAAAGAGGCAAAACGTATCCTCATAAATCTAGAGCTAGCCAAGAAACCGATTCAATGCTTAGAATATATTATTGTCCACGAACTTGTTCATCTCCTCGAACGGAAACATAACGATCAATTCATGGCCTACATGGATAAGTACATGCCAAATTGGAAAGGGCTCCGGAGTGACCTAAATAGGATGCCTGTGAGTCATGTTGATTGGGAGTATTAGCGTTATGAAATATTTTCAGTATTGATTGGCTGCCGGATCAATATTCCCGAACTTGAACTTAAAAATAACCGGAAGTATGGTGAAAGGCATCAAGTGTAGCCAACAACCTAAACACTCATTGATACGCGCGAACAGTCAATTGATTCTTGGTGGCAAACCCATCAACCCAAACAGGCTCCTAAACAAACTCCAAAATAGAGTTGACAGAGGTCTGGGCATGGCCCAAAAACCGAATGACAAGAAACGTTTGAAGAGACTGGTTACGGAAGAAAAAAGGATTGTTTTTATCATCCATGACCTTCGAAAGAGCAATGACGAGCCTTACATAATTGCCATAATCCCACAATTGAAAGCAATACTGGAAAAGTTAAGGGCAGGCATTAAATTATGCCAAGGCGTTCCTGTCAAACCTCCTGTACCAATTTCGAGCCCTCCCTTACCCATCCCCACAACTCATACACAACAGATTATAACGCAAGAAATTGGATGGAACTGTGTCATATTCAAAGATGGTTTCATACAAGTCTTTGTAAAACCTTATCCAAAATGGGAGAAACTTATCCCGGAATCACGGAGCTCATTTGAACTTATCAAACCTGTATTCTCGAAATTTTCAATCGACCCTATTTGCTTGAAGGTAGTCAATAGGGCAATCCGTGAAATTGTGAATCTGGATGAATTCAAGAAAGTCATTGCTTTCTTATCCATACAGGATGCCGTGGGTGCATTTTTGGAAGAGCCAGATGTCAGGAGGTTCCGATCAATAAACCATTCTCTTGAGCGAGTAACCAATTCACAAATTATTGACTTCTACAAACTGAGGGGTCGAAACTCCTATTACAAATATTTGTGTGATAAGCAGGATACTCAACATAAAATTGTACCTGTGGTAGAGTCACATCCCAATGCTTTGTTTGGCCTTATTGCGGAAGATGGATTCATTTTTACCAGAGAGAAAAATGGGCTTTTCTTCGTTTGGGAAAGCTCCCTGCCGAACCGCGCCACTTTTGTCTTCAAGACTTCACCGAAGTCCTACACTATTGATCTACAACGTTTGTTTGATTTCATCTCTTCCAACCAGAAGAAAAAGAGAACAAAAATCAGAAACAGTACATACAACTATAATCCTCTTGGAACTATCGGGCGAGTGACCCATAGCAATAGGGCAACATGGCAACAGCATTTTGTTCAGTTGCTGGCTCAAAACAAAGTCCAAGGTTCACCCCAATATGGAGCGTGGCCTTCAGGAGGCGGATAAATTTGCAACGAGTGACACACCGGAACGTTCTTTCGAAGAAAATAGGGATTGGTCCTAAACTCCAAAGGCAACTTTTTTAAACAATTGTTAACGCAGGTCTTGTGTATCGCCCAAAATGGATTTTTCCAAAGCCAAACGTTTGAATTGTATTGTATTTTATGATTGATGTTGGGCAATTTGAAAAAACTTCAGTTTTTCCTTCATATTGACTGGCTCAAAAAATACTAATTCAACGGTTCACAACTTCACGCTGGTGCTCCAGCAGCCACTCATTCATCTTTTTTCGAGAAAAAAGAAGACGTTTCCCCACTTTGATACTTGGGATTTTCTTCTGCGAAACCTTTGTATAAACAGTTTGCTTGTTCAGGCAGTACTCTGAACATAGCTCATCAATCTTCATCAAATCGCTTTTTGACTTCTCCTGACTCTGGAGTTGGCTTCCCAGAAATTCATCATACATAGCCGCTTTTAAAAGTTTGATAAAAGCTGGGATATCCATCCCGTTTAGTATTACCTGTTCCATATCAACGTTTGTTAAACTTTATTGCCTTCACAGTCCTGACCTAAATTAAACATACTAATAATTTCAATACGAGTTCACTTCTTTTAGCCTGCCTGTCATAATAAAAATCACGAAGTGAACATGCATTGTTTTTTTTAGTATTCTTAACTAAATGTACTAAGCAATAAGTATTGAAATCTGTAGACTATGGCATTAGGCAAAACAGTCATTCCAAATAATTGCTTTGGCAATACAAGAGAAAACAAAAAATAAATTATGAATATAGTTTTGAATACGAGGCACTACACGGTGCTTCCAGTGATCATACGGTCAATCAAAAGGCTGGCGCCTTGCATAAAAACTAAAGGATTTGAATATCGCCAAATCAGAAGGGGAATAAGGGCAGTTCTTTATTCACAATCGTTAAAAAGGCATATTGTAGGTTATGAAGTTTTTAGAATCAAGGATCGGAAGTCCAGGATAATTAAGGGAATAATAATACAACCAGCAGAAATTTTCCCTCCCGATGAGGCTTTTGGGGTATGGGCATGGACAACATGTACCGAAGAGAAAGCGATAAGAAAATTTAGGGAACTGGAAGCAGACTTGACAACACAAAATCCTAATTGACAAGTAGTTAAGACGCTAACACACTCGCTTATGAACTTCTATTTACCTTCCAATCTCCATATGGAGCAAATGCTTAAGAACAACCCTCCAGCAAAAAGGCTTAGGGTGAGCATGCTGAAGTACATTGTTTCTACAATCATCATATGCATTCTGAAACGCAAGGAGCAACATTGGAGCAAGCACATGTTTGTGGCCCTGTCATCAGCCATCCTGAAGTGCATTGCTTATAACTACGAGTCTTATTTCGCGTATTTAGAGGTACTGGGCGTTGTTGAAAGAACTGAATCCTATCAGGTTGGTCATTACTGCAAGAAGGCAAGGATAAAATGGCTGTATGAGGAATTAAGACAGGAGCGGATAACAGATTCGTGGCTCATTCGACGACTTGAGCTAAGTTGGAAGAAAAGTGGTAAGAAAGAAGCCCCTGACTACCTCAGAAGATGGTTTAATGCTCAATTGACAATTGATGAAGGTGCATTTTCAGCATGTTGTGATTTGAAGGTGCCAATGCGAGGCGAACTAGCAATCAAGAAGATTCAAAGCGGAGACTTTTCCCAGCATAGGTCAACAAAAAGCCTCCGTCTTCACTCGAATTTAACCTCCATGTCAAAGCTTATCCGTCCTTACCTAAAGTATGACGGGGTCTCTCTCGTAAGCTGTGACATCAGTACGTGTCATCCCTTTATCATTGCTAATACATTGTTAAACCCCTTATTTTACTCATCAAACCACATATTGGTTAATAATTGTCATACCAAACAGTTGAACAATACATATACTAATACTATCAATCTATCATCTATAATAGATATTTATAATACTAGCAAAGCGAGGAGAAGCGAGCACGAGGGCTATAATGTTGCTGAGTTTAACAACACAGTAAGAGAATTCCTCAATGAGAAGGATGTAGCGGTATTCAAGAAACTAGTAGCTGATGGTTCTATCATTGATTACCTGATGGAACAGATCGCTCCATTACCAAGGTGCAAGAAGAAGGTGAAGAAAATATTGCTCATGGAAATAGATAAGAATCCAAAGCACAATTATAGATGGTCAAGGAGGATTTCAGCACTATTCCCAAATGTGTTCAGAGTAATTAACCTCTACAGAGATAAGGGCAGTGATTTGAACAGCGCATTACCATGGTACAGAGCAGAAAAACCTCATGCAACCCTGAGCGTCATGCTACAGTTCATGGAATCATTCCTTGTTGTTGATCAAGTATGCTGGAGAATCTCATTGGAATACCCCGAAGTGCCACTGTTCACAGTGCATGACTGTATCTTGACAACTGAAGGGAATGAGTCAATCGTGAGGGATTATATGGAAAGCATACTTGTGGAGATTATTGGGACCAAGCCAAGAATAAAGACTGAGTATTTGAGACGGCAAGTTAAGAAGGCGAGTGAGCCCTTTGTGATAAGCCGGAGAGAGAACTCCTTCAAAGACTCAAATTTACCACGACAGGTTCCTCAATTTTCAACGATGTCCTTTAGGTTAGGTGCTTAACCCTCCAAGTCGGGCCGATTGGTTTTAGAGAGGAATGGGACGGTAACTTAGTTCACTGTTTTTTCTTTCACATCGTGACGTTCATTTGCCTTCCTTATCTCAGTTGAACGGGCAGCCTTTATTAACACATCAATCTCTTCACTTGTTAGGTCGGTCCGCTCTGATACTCTAACGAGAGAACTCATGGGAAAAACTGGAACAATCAGCTCGCCATCATTCGATCTAACGAACTGGAATAAATCACCATCGTCAGTTTCAAACCCACTTTCTGTCTGCTTCCCGGGTCTTCTATTAGTTGGGGTGCTCCCCAACAACACAGTGACATTGTTCCCATCTACAATCCAGTTATATATCAAAAAGCCCCTACCGTAGTACAATCCATCATTTGTGTGAACAGTGAACGGGTTGGTACAGCCACAATTCAAAATCACCACACTAATCAATGCCAATACAACAACAAAGGTTGACGAATAACCTTTTATTTTTGCTACCTGTTTTTTTAGCCCCTTTGATTTAGATATTCTCTTCATATACGATACTCTTAGGCTGATTTCTTTGTTAAACCTTCGGTAACTTTCATGTGGGCCTCCCGCAATGCAGTATCCAAATGTCTCTTCTTAATGTAAGCTTCCGTGGTTGCAGTTCTTGAATGTCCAAACATGTCTCTTAATATCGTTGTTGGCAAGTCTTTGGCAAAGCCTGCAAAGGTATGTCTACTCCAATATGTTGTGACCCGCGGGAGCCCAACTGCCTGGCAGTATTTGGCCAACCATTTGTTAGTGGTTTTGATCCATTGCCTTATAGCGTCATCCTTCTTTTTTTCTGATTTGTTGTGCTGCTCATTCAATACTTCAAATACATAACTGCTCTTACGTTTATCAGAATTGCCCAACTCAACCAAAATGCTCTTGATGTCGTCAACCAATGGTATATGGATCAACCGGCCTCCACTTTTAGTCCTAATTGTCTTTTGACGCTCAAATTCTATTGTGTCAGTCTTGATATTGGAGTATTGCAACAAAGCCATGTCTTTAAAGTTCATGCCTTGTGCCCAAAACGAGAATAGAAATAATTGTTTAGCGCGATAAATGGGATTATTTGGGTCCGCCCCACCCGACACCTCACCTTCAATAAACTTATTCATGTCCTCCAAAGGCAATGCATCACCTTTTGATCCAGATGAGTTTGCCGGGATTCTGTATTTCTTATCATGATCAGACCTACTGAAAGGATAAATTGATTCCAGATAGTCGTCACCCTCCGCCAGCTCATTATACACGGTCCTCAGGCATCGCATGTATATGGAAACTGAAGTTGAGTTTTTGGGACGAATCTTTATCTTTTTGCCATTTTTGACAACAGTATGACTCTCACGCAGCCATCTATCAAATTCTTTCAGCTTTCCTGTTGTTATTTCGGCTGCGTCAATTTCACGGCCATTCAGAAACGCATTGAATGCACTGTACGCACTGGAATAGGTTCTGGCTGTACCGGCCTGTTCATTCAGGGACAGCCGATGGATGTATCTTTCAAAGAACTGGAGAAAGGCTCTCTTAGACTCTTCACCAAGGTACTTCTTCTCAAATGCCTCAAAGGAGAACGGTACCTTACCATTCCGAGTTGATTCTTCTATTGCATCCTTTGCTCGTGATTTGGCCTCGTCAATGGCTTCTCTAAAATCACGCCTTGTTCCCCGTAGCTTTCCCACGTTTACGGCCACAAGTGAATCAAACTCCTTATCGCCAAGAAATATTTTTTCCTTGTTGGGCATATATATCTGATAATACTTTCGTCGCCGTTGATGGCTGACCCTTAACTTGACGGGGTGCCTGCCTTCTTTATTTGAGTTATAGGACCACAGAATCGGGGTGGGTAGCACTTCACCTTCCTTTCGCTTTGCCATGATTGTAGGGCCTTAAATGAGGCCGTTTTAATTCAGTTTAACACAACTTTAACACAAACATATAAAATGACCTAAAAAGTTCAATAAGCACCGATAACATAATTTGGCTAAAAACACTGCTTTTACTAAAATAAACAAGATATGACAGATAATGAAAGGAACCGGGTTATATCTTACAAGCAGAGGGTCGGGGGTTCGAACCCCTCAGCTCCCACACAAAAACCCATAACCCCGGCCTTCCCGCCGGGGTTTTTTATTGTGATGGTCAGCTTCCTTTTGGAAAGTGTCGACGTTCCCCATCCGTGGATTGAAATTTGCACCGTATTTTTGTACCACGTCAGACCTTGAAAATTCTTAAAAAAGCCCTTCTTTACTTTTTTTCAGCCATCCTGGTGGTTCTCATCAGCGCTACCGTCTCCCTCTTCCTCTTCAAGGACCGCATTATTAACGAATTCATCCGAGAAGCAAACAAGAACATCGGCACCCCTATCAAAATCGGAAAAATCGAAGTGCGCGTGTTTGAAGAATTTCCCCTGCTGGCTATCGTGTGCACCGACGTGTATATCGAGGATAGCCAGCCTGGGGAATATCCGCTGCTCACCGCCAAATCCATTTCTTTCCTTCTTAATCCGCTCGAGGTTTGGCGCGGGGAATACACCATTCGCGGCCTTGCCATTCGCGACAGCGAAACCAACCTCCGCATCAACAAGGCTGGGAAAAATAACTTCACGATTGTCAAACCCGGCAAGGGCGGCGGATCCGTTTCGTTTGACCTTAAAAATGTTTCGCTCCATAACACGCTCGTCACGTACATCGACCGCTCCGTGGGGCAGCATCATGAATTTTCAAGCGACCGGCTGGCTGCGCGCATCACCGCCCGCGGCGATCTTTATCACATCGAGGCCGCGGGAGACATCACCACCAACCAGATTGGAGTGGGCCGGTCGATTTTCTTCTCCAAGAAAACGTTCGACGTGCAGGCAGCGCTCGATTATGACGACATCGGCAAGTCCATTCAGTTCCAGCCCTCCACCCTTTCACTCAACGGCGCTCGCTATGAAGTCAACGGATCATACCAATTCAAGGAAAAGAACCTGATCGACTTGCATACGGTCGGCAAGAACACCGACATTCAATCCCTTCTCGCGCTGCTGCCCGAAGCGACCTCACTCCCCTTCCGCCAGTATCAGAGCGACGGCGATGTCTACTTTGATGCAAGGCTGGTGGGTGAAGTGGGTAGAAACCAAAGTCCCCGGCTCACCATGTCTTTTGGCATGAAGAACGTGACGTTGTTTCATCCGGGCTTCAAAAGCCGGATAGAGCGGGCGAACTTTGAAGGATCTTTTTCCACCGAAACACTTTCCGGTTTCAAAGGGGCCGTGCTCTCGCTAAAAAACATTTCTGCTTCGTTGAACGGCGGCCCGTTTAGTGGACATTTCCATCTTAAGAATTTCGATGACCCCTTCGTTACCGCCGAATTCCACGGCGATATCAAGGCCTCCGACCTGCTCAATTTTTATCCGTTGAAAGACATTGAGGGGCTGACCGGGAGCTTGAAAGCCGATGTCATGCTTTCGGGCCAGGTAGCATTGCTGAAGAATAAATCGACCGTGCAGAAGGTGCGAACGGAGGGGACGGTGGAGTTGAAGAATCTGAGTTTTATGCTGGGGCCAAAAAAACTTGCCTTCTCCGATCTTAACGGCTCACTGCAGTTCAACAACAACGACCTTGCCATGAGCAACCTTCGCGGCAGGTTTGAAAAAAGTGACTTCGTGCTGAACGGCTTTTTCAAGAACATCGTGACGTACGCTATTTTCGATAATCAACCCATCGGGATTGAAGCAGACCTGAAATCCGATTTTCTGGATGTCGACCGGCTTTTTCAAATCGGCTTCAGCGATACAGATAAAGGCCCGTATCGGTTTTCCATTTCACCCGCGCTGAATCTGAATTTCCGGTGCCAGATCGCTGCCCTGAATTTCAAGAAATTCCGTGCCCGAAACGTCCAGGGAGACCTCCTCGTTCAACGGCAGGTGGCCGTGTCGCGCAGCATCAAACTCCACGCCATGGGAGGAAAGCTGGATCTTTCAGGGATCGTCGACGCGAAGAACCCGAAAGCCATCGACCTGATTACCTCCGCCACGCTGGACGGCATTCACATCGATTCAGTGTTTTACGTTTTCGAAAATTTCAAGCAGCAGTTCATTCAGCATAAGCATCTCAAGGGACAGGCAAATGCTTTTGTAAACCTCGAAACAACCCTCAACGAGGCCTTGCGCATTTTTCCGGAAACGTTGATCGCCGATATCGGCATGACCATCCGCAACGGGGAGCTCAACGATTTTGAACCGTTGTACAAACTGGATAAGTATCTGGATGATTCGGGACTTCGACGGCTGCGATTTGCCGATCTGAAGAACGACATCCACATTGAAAAGAAAACCATTTTCATCCCACAAATGGAAATACGCAGCAACGTAACCGTACTCCAACTCAGCGGCACCCACACGTTTGATCAGCGCATTGATTACCGGGTTATTGCCCCGCTCCGCAACAAGAAAAAGATTGATTCCGACGAGGCATTCGGGGCCATCGAAGAGAACCTGATCGGGAGATCCAAGCTCTTCCTGAAAATAACCGGGACCACGGACGCGTATACAGTGGCCTACGACCAGGTGGCGGTTCGAAAGAAAATTGCCGGCGATATCAAACGGGAAGTGCTGGAGCTAAAGGAGGCGTTCAGATTGAAGGGGAAAAAGAAGAAGAAGGAACTGGAGCTCGAAAAAGGCGACTACTTCGATTGGGAAGAGCATCCAAGGCCGTAGCCGATCCGCAGCACCCCTTTCGGATATGGCCGTCTTCATTACTTTTGTTCATGATGTTACCCCTTCGGGCCTTTCTAAAGCTAACCCGTTTCTGGAACCTGCTCATTATCGCGCTGGCGCAATACGGCACGGCAGGCTTTCTCATCGCTTCCGAAACTCTCACCGACCCGGAGCTTATGGTAATGGTGCTTTCCACCGTTCTGATCGCGGCCGGAGGGTATGCCATCAATGACTATTACGACGTTAAGATTGATTTGATCAACAAACCCGATCGGGTCGTCATCGGCAAAAGTATATCCAGGCGCTATGTGCTCCTGTTTCACACCATGCTCTCTTTCACCGGGGTGGCGTTGGGTTTCTTTCTCGACTGGAAGATTGGCGTGATCAACTTACTCTCGGCGTTTCTCTTATGGCTCTATTCCAACGCGCTGAAGCGTCTTCCTTTCATCGGAAATTTTATTGTTGCCCTGCTTACCGGGCTGGCAGTACTCGTGGTGAACGTCCTCTTTCTTCCCCTACTGGCAGTCGTGTGGGTATATGCACTCTTTGCCTTCTTTATGACGCTGATCCGGGAAATTATTAAGGACATCGAAGACCTGAAGGGCGATAACACGTTCGGCTGCCGGACCCTCCCCATCGTATGGGGTACCCGGGGCGCCAAGGGGGTGATCTATTTCCTGTTTCTGTTGCTTTCCCTGGCGGTGATCGGCATTCATACGCGGGTTACTCCTTTGCCTGTACTATACTTCGTCGGGTTTCTTTTTGTTCCAACGGGGATCCTCTTCGCCTGGCTGATCCGCGCCGACACGCGCAGAGACTTCTACCGCCTGAGTCAGCTTTGCAAGATCATCATGGTCATCGGAATTTTCAGCATGGTATTTCTTTGACTTATATTGAAACGGTGAATCATCCAAAAAAAGTAAGGCTCGCTATTCTGGCTTCAGGAACCGGGACCAATGCAGAAGCCATCATGCGGCATTTTGTGGATCACCCCGATGTGACCGTCGCCCTTGTCCTGTCAAACAATCCGCAGGCCATGGTCCTGGAGCGGGCCAGAAACCATCATGTTCCATCGCGGGTATTCAGCCGGGAACAATTCAAGGAAGGAAAGGAACTGCTCGCATGGCTGCATGAAGCGGAAATAACGCATATTATCCTCGCCGGATTCCTTTGGCTGATCCCCACCTATCTGATTCAGGCGTTTTCCGAACGGATCATCAACATTCACCCTTCACTCCTGCCCCGGCACGGCGGAAAAGGCATGTACGGCTTGTACGTGCATCAGTCTGTGCTTGCATCCGGCGACGCGGAGACCGGCATCACCATCCACCTGGTCAACGAAGAATTTGATTCCGGAAAAATAATATTCCAGGCATCGTGTCAAGTAGAAGCCGAAGACACACCGGAGACCATCGCCTCCCGCGTGCACCATCTCGAACACACGAATTTTCCCCGTGTTATTGAACAATGGGTGACGGCGGTTACGCCGGCGTGATCGGAGACCTTGACTCTTCCCACCGGAAGGAATCATCCCGGGGAAACCCGGCAAAAATGGATTGAACGTCTTTGTTGGGGATGGTCAGTTTCCGGATGCGCAGATCGATCCATGCCCCATCGAGGTTGATCACGGCGCAGGGGCTTTCATCCGCCTTGTAGAACCGGTGACACAGACTCCACCGGGCAAAATCATGCGTGGCCTTTGTGACTTGCACATCGACAGAGATTGCGTCTTCAAACCGAATCTCACGCCTGAAGATCGCCTCTTCCCGAAAAAGAATAGGCCCTATTCCCAACTCCTCAAGCCGTCCGTTGGTTAGACCGCGCTCGGAAAAGCACGCGATGCGCACCATGGCCCCATAGTCATAATAGGCCGTGTGGCGCAGGTGGCGGTTTTGATCCATGTCGGACCAACGGATCTGTATAGGGAGTTGAAATTTGTTCATGATATTGTCCACGAAGGTAGTTTTTTGCTACCTTTTACGAATGCAGGCTTCTGTATTAACCACGCTGGTGATGCCCATAGCCCTCGGCATTATTATGCTCGGGCTGGGCCTCTCCCTGACGCTGGAAGATTTCCGGCGTGTTGCCCGTTTCCCCAAGGCAATCACCATTGCCCTTGTATGCCAGATGATTCTGCTGCCTGCGCTATGCTTCCTCCTTGCCCGTTCTTTTGCACTTCCTCCTGAACTTGCCGTTGGGCTCATGCTCCTTGCGGCATCACCCGGCGGAGCAACGGCCAACCTCTACAGCCATCTTTCAAATGGCGATGTGGCCCTGAATATCACGCTCACGGCGGTCAACAGTGTGCTCAGCCTGTTCACCCTGCCGCTGATCGTCAATTTCTCCCTCCTCTATTTCATGAATGCGGACCAGTATCTGCCCATGCAATTCGGAAAAGTGATGGAGGTGTTCGCCATCGTGCTGCTCCCCGTCATCGGAGGGATGTTGATCAAAGCACGCGCACCCGGATTTGCCGCGAAAATGGACAAACCCGTAAAAGTTCTTTCTGCCCTGTTTCTCGCCCTGATCATTGCGGCCGTAACCATCAAAGAGCGTCATACGCTGGTGGAATATTTCGTGCAAATCGGTCTTCCCGTTCTTGCGTTTAATGTGTTGAGCATGGTTGCCGGATATTTCATACCGCTCCTGTTCCGCATCGGGAAAAAGCAGGCGATCGCCATCGGCATGGAAATAGGAATTCACAACGGGACGCTGGCTATTTATATCGCCCTGAACGTGCTGGGCAACTCGACCATGTCGCTTCCACCCGGGCTGTACGGCTTGTTGATGTTCTTTACAGCAGCAGCGTTTGGATTTCTGGTGAATATTGGGGCACGCAAAGAGACTGCTTGATTCTCAGCACTGATGCACGGTGCTTAAGTGATGCTATCCAAGGGCGTTGATGGTCACCCAATACCGGTAAGCCACGATAGCCTTTTCCACGGTTGTGAGACGCATCAGGTTCCGTTTGCTCATGCGAGGCAAAATCAGTCGGTTGATCAGGGCTAGCAGTTGGAAAACACGCTTTCTCATAGTAGCGGATTTAATTCAGTCAAGGAGAATTAATTTCATTGAAACCTTCCGTTTGATCCGTCCAACTCATCGGATACTTCGTGTCTACGAATTCCTCCGCATCGGTTGTCAGGTACAACGGCCGGAAGGTGTCGAGCATAACGGCAAGCTCTTTGGTTTCCTTGGCGCCAATACTCTTCTCCACCGTTCCGGGATGGGGGCCGTGCGGAAGGCCGCCCGGGTGGAGAGTAAACGAGCCCCGCTCGATACCGCGACGGCTCATGAAATTCCCCTCGGCATAGTATAGCACCTCATCGCTGTCGATGTTGCTGTGATTGTATGGGGCCGGAATGGACAGCGGGTGGTAATCGAAGAGCCGGGGCACAAAGGAGCAGATCACAAAATTGCGGCCTTCGAACGTTTGATGCACTGGTGGTGGCTGGTGGATCCTGCCCGTGATGGGCTCAAATTCATGCACTGAAAAAGCATAGGGCCACAGGAATCCGTCCCAGCCTACGACATCCAGGGGGCTGTAGTCGTACACATATTGATGCAAGTACCCTTGCTTCTTTATTTTGGTAAGATACCGGCCCTTGCCCGTATCGGTGATCAGATCTTTCGGCGCCCGCATATCGCGTTCACAGTACGGGGAGTGTTCCAGCAATTGTCCCACCCGGTTTCGGTAGCGCTTCACGGTCTCCACCGGTGACGCCGACTCAATGACCAGCAAACGCAGCGGACCCTTGTCAAATTCAAATTTGTGAATCACCGTTCGCGGAATCACGACATAGTCTCCGGAACGAAATTCCACGACGCCAAACTGGGTGATCAGGCGGCCGCTGCCGTCGTGAACAAAAACCACCTCATCCCCTTCGGCATTCTTATAAAAATAGTCCATGGTCCGGTTCCGCGGCGAACAGATTGCCATGGAGCAGTCGGCATTGGCAAGAAGCACTTTCCGGGAAGACAGGTAATCATCACCCGTTTCGGCCACCTTGGAAGTATTCAGGTGTGTATGCTTCAACCCGTAGTTCTCGAGTATTTTCGGGCCGTAGGGCACGGGCTCGCCCAGCATGGCGATGCGGGTGGGGGGATTGATGTGGTAAAGAATGGAATAGATCCCCGAGAACCCCTCCGAACTTACGACCTCTTCTTTATAGAGGGATCCATCCGGCTGCCTGAATTGCGTGTGACGTTTCGGGGGAATCTTGCCCAACTGTTGATAGTACATAGCGATCCGTACATTGGTTCAACCCCGAAGTTAGAACAAATTCCGCTAACCGGATTCTTCCTTCCTGATTTCAGGAAAGAGAACTACATACGCGTCCGGCTCAAGTCAGGAGTCCGGTCGAATAATTTCACCGCCTGTTGCAGAGCTTCGTTGGCTTGATTGTACACCGGATAAAACCCGTCGTTCCCCCAAATCCTTCTCGCAATTTGCGCCTTCACATTTATCTGGAAAATGCTTTTGTGCCGGTTCAGGTCCTTCCAGTCAGGAGCGACCTTGTTATCGCTTCCCACCTTCACCAACTGAGCGAGCATTTCGTCAGAAACTACAAACTGGCTGAGATAATTTGCGGTGCCCATCCGCATGAGCTCTGACTTGTGTTTCCCTGCATAGTTGAAGGTATATTCCTGCACGGAGTTACTGATATACAGCGCGTTGAGGTAGCGGCTGTTTTGTGTGGTGTCCAGCGGAACAAAGTAGTCTGGCATAATGCCGCCGCCGCCGTAAACCGTACGCCCATTCGCTGTTTTGTACTTCAGGGAATCACTGAACCGGATGCTGTCGGCATGAAAGAATTCACCATGCCGGAACCGCTTGGATATATCGCGCGCATATTCTTCCGTGCCTCCGTAGGGTTTTTGAATGGAGCGCCCGCTGGGGGTGTAATACCTGGAAATGGTAAGCCGGAGTTCAGAGCCGTCGCTCAGGTCGAAGGGAGACTGCACCAGGCCCTTTCCAAACGACCGCCGCCCAACTACCAGCGCCCTGTCATTGTCTTGCAAGGCGCCAGCAAGGATTTCGGAGGCGGATGCGCTGCCCTCGTTCACCAGGACGATGAGATCGCCCTTTTCAAATTCTCCTTTGCGCGTAGACACCGCATCCGAGTTGTACTTCCTGTCCTTTCCTTTTGTGAATACGATTTTCTTTCCCTCTTCTAAAAATTCATCCGCCAGGTCGATGGCCTGATTCATGTACCCTCCCGGATTTCCCTGCAGGTCAAGGACAAGCTTCTTCATCCCCTTCTTCCGAAGGTCGGCCAGGGCGTCCTGGAATTCACTAAAGGTCGTTTGGGAAAAGCGATTCACTTTGATGTATCCGATTTCAGAATCCAGCATGTACGCCACGTCCAAGGAATGTTGGGGTATCTTATCGCGAATGATGGTGAATAGGAGTGGCTCCTTTGCATTCTTCCGGATGACTTCCAGTTTGGCCTCGGTGCCTTTGGGTCCCTTTAGTAATTTCATTACCTGGGGATTCGTCAGGCCAACGTTGGCAATCACTTTGTCGCCCACCCGGACAATCCGGTCTCCTGACCGCAGGCCGACGGCTTCAGAGGGGCCCCCGCTCAGCGCGGCGACCACCACCAGTGTGTCGTGAAAAATGTTGAATTCAATTCCGATACCCTCAAAATTTCCCTGCAGGTCCTCGTTTGCTTCCACCCGCTGGCTGATGGGGATGTAAGCCGAGTGCGGATCCAGTTTTTCGAGCATGTGTTGAATGGCATCGTCCACCAGCTTCTCAGACTTAGTAGTATCTACGTATTCATCCCTGATCAGGCCGAGGACTTCGCGCAGCTTTTGGATGTCCTTGCCGGCGCCTCCGGAAGTCGGTCTGGAATTCAGGCTGGCACCAATCAGGACCCCGGCCGCCAGGCCAATACCCAGGACGAGCGGAAGGGCAATTTGTCGCGGTGTGTTGTTAATTTCCATCAGTGAAGTTTCCCATTCATGAAACGGCAAAGATGGGGCAAAGTTCACATTTGGTAAAATGCGTCCGTGAATTAGCTGGTGCAGCCGCATAAATTGCTAAAACTACCCTCGCAGTCTACCTTTGGCCTCATGGGAAGAATTCTGGCCATCGATTATGGAATGAAGCGGACAGGGATTGCAGTGACTGACCCTCTGCAGCTTATTGCCACCGCCCTTGATACGGTGGAGACCGGCAATGTGGTGAAATACCTGAAGGGCTATCTGGAACGTGAACCCGTCGATTCCTTTGTCGTAGGCCTGCCCAAGAGGCTCAACAACCAGGATACGGACATGACCCAGCCGGTGCGTCAGTTTGTGGAGGAGCTAGGAAAGGTTTTTCCAAACCTTCCCATCGCCATGGTTGATGAACGTTTTACCAGCTCCATCGCAAAGCGCGCCATGATTGATGGGGGTATGAAAAAAATGGACCGGCGGGTGAAAGGGAACGTTGACAAGATCAGTGCTACGCTGATTCTTCAATCCTATCTGGAGGGGCCAAATAATAAAGGCAAATCTTTACCTTTGTAGTTAATTTTTTAGCACGAGTAATGGTTCATCCAATTGTGGTTTATGGCGACCCGGTGCTCCGAAAAAGGGCAAAGGAGATAAAAAAAGATTCGATCGATCTTTCGGCTCTGGTCCAGGACATGTTTGAAACGATGTATGCGGCGCACGGGATCGGCCTTGCTGCTCCTCAAATCGGGAAGAGTGTGCGTCTTTTCGTGGTTGATGGCACCACGCTTCAGGAAGATGAAGGAGAGGAAGAGGACATGACGGGATTCAAAAAGGTTTTTGTAAACCCGGAATTGCTTGACGAAACCGGAACCAGCTGGGCCTTTGAAGAAGGGTGCCTCAGTATCCCCAACATCCGTGAAAAGGTATCCCGGCAGGAAGTCATCCGGATCCGGTATTTCGATGAGCATTGGAAAAATTTTGAGGAGGAGTACAGCGGCGTGAAGGCCCGCATTATCCAGCATGAATACGACCACCTCGACGGGAAACTCTTTATCGACTACCTCACGCCGCTCAAAAGGCGCATGCTTAAAGGCAAACTTACCGACATCAGCAAGGGAGATGTGGATACGGAATACCGTATTTCGGCCCCATTAAGGAAATAAAGTAAACTAGTCGGTGTACCGGATGTGTGGAAGTTTGCTGTCTTTCGGCACCCGAATGGTCAGGCTCTCTTTAACCAGCACCTGACAGGCCAACCGTTCATTTTCCAGCAGAAGTCCGGCTTTCCTGTAATGCAGCTCGGCCTCGGTGTGTTCCCCCAGGTTGTCACCCCCTTCCAGGACGATCATTCGGCAGGTAGTGCAGCGTCCTTTGCCGCCGCATGCTTGCATCCAGTCTACAAAATGACTTTGAAGATGCTGCAACGCGGTTTTATTCAAGCCTGAAAGCAGCAGTTCTTTTTGTCCGAGGTTTTCTATGATTATCTTTACCATCGTTTAAAAGAAATTCAACATGGAAGAAAAGATCAGCTTAAAGGCCCTGGAAGATTACAGCGACGACTATGCCTCCAAGGTAACAGCTTCTTTTTTCTCCACGAAAGAAAAAATTACCGGGACGGAGATTCTCAAGCTCAACGAAATTCATCAAATAAACCTATTTGTCATTCGGGAGCTCCTGTATGCCTGGAAGCTGGAGGGTCAGAAGCTTCGAAGCCCTTACTTTGACTACACGGCTCCCCCGGTGAACGATGCGCTGATCAAGTTTCAGAACCTGCTCTCCAATCACATTTCTATTTCCCGCGAAAATTTTCAGCCCTTGCTGAAGAAAGCGGTTTCACAAACGCTCTTCCTGATTCTTGACCCATACGATTTCTATTCGGAGGCACTCGATGGGAAAGGGGCCATGCTGAAATTGGAGGATCTGAAGAATTATGTCAAGCATATCCGGATCAACCGAACTCCGCTTGAAAAGTTATTGCATGATCTGGAAGCCAAGAAATTGACAACGATAGCAGGCAACGAGGCGTTTGCTCTGCTCGACCACATTCTCGAAGAAGTGAATTTCACACCGGAAGACGTAGACGGATACCTTTCCAAGTTCTCAAGCATTCTTCCGTTGACGCTTGAAAGACTGTATGAATCAAAAGCAAACACCCCCAGGAAGAAACCTGAACCCGAGGCACCCAAGCCAACGGTGCAGCCCCAACCTGCAGTAGCAAAAGGCGAGAAGGCGGAAAAGCCTGCGCCATCCCAGATTCCATTGTACGATCAGCCTGGAAAAGTATCGCTGGCAGAAAACTTTCAAAAGAAAAAGAAGATCAAGGAAAGTCTGACCATCAATCAGAAATTCATGTTTACCAAGATTCTTTTCAATGGCGACTTCGAATTATTTTCCACGGCCGTAGATCAGTTGGATGAATTGGAGTCCAATGCGCAGGCAAAGGCCTATCTGTCCAACAACTACGGGGAATGGAACCCGGAAAGTGAGGAGTACCAGGAGTTCATGGAAATGATTGACCGCCGCTTCGCGTAAGCACGCTACAGGCGCTGCAGCAAGGATCCCCGGTGTGCGTCTAATTTCAGCAGGATAAAAAGAAGGACAGTAAACCCCCACAGGGAGCTGCCGCCATAACTAAAGAAGGGTAGAGGAATGCCAATGACCGGGAATAGGCCGACGGTCATTCCGATGTTCACCGCAAAATGGAAAAAGAAAATACTGGCGACCCCGTAAGCATACACGCGGGCGAACCGGTTTTTTTGTCTTTCACCGATATAGATGATTCGGAGCAGCAAGGTTACAAACAGACCCACTACAATCAGGCTTCCCAGCCAGCCTTCCTCCTCTCCAATCGTGCAAAATATGAAATCGGTGCTCTGCTCCGGAACAAAATCAAATTTCGTTTGTGTCCCCTGGAGGAATCCCTTTCCCGACAGTCCCCCGCTGCCGATGGCGATCTTCGACTGCGTTACATTCCAGCCGTAGCCCAGCGGATCTGCATCCGGATTAATTAACGCTTTGATCCGGTTTTGCTGATGCGGCTTCAGCACGTCGGTGATCACGTAGTCCACACTTTCAATCACGCCCATAATGAGTCCGGCTCCAAGTGTCAGCAGCACAATGCGTTTGAGTTTCTTTTTTCCAAATCCGATGAGTAAGAGGAGGATAGCGAGGATGGCCCCGTGCAGGTACCATTGGTTCGGTATCAGCAGCGTGAGGATGAATATCGCAACGCCGCAGATGCCAACAATCATAAGAAACGGCGACATCCCTTCACGGAAGAAGACAACCATGAAACAGGCGAACACCAGCGCGGTACCTGTGTCCTTTTGCAGCAGGATCAGGACCATGGGCAACCCTATCAGCGCAAAAAGAATGGCCTGATTTCTGAAGTTATCCATCCGGAATCCGACGGATCCGACGAATTTCGCGATGGCCAGCGCGGTCGCAAATTTCGCTAACTCCGAAGGCTGCCCGCCAAAAGAGCCAATGCCTATCCACGCCTTGTTTCCTCCCACCTCTTTTCCGATAAAGGGGACCGCCACCAGGATCACCATAAGTAAGCCGTAGATCACGTACGCGAAGGCATCGTAAAAGCGCATGTCAAGGACGACGATGGCGAGAATGATGATCATGGAAGCCCCGATAAACAACAACTGCCGGCCGGAGTTGAGAGAAAGCGTAAAGATTGAATGGCCGACGTTTTCGTCGTATCCCACGGCGTAGATATTCAGCCACCCAAGAATTACCAGCGCCCCATAGAGGCTGATGGTTGTCCAGTCCAGATTTTCCGATATGCTATCTTCTCTCTTCACCCGGCTTTTCCTCTTCAGTTTTTACTTCTACAGTCTTCTTTACGTCTTCAAAGTTCCCGTTCAGCACATACTGTTCAATGTAGGGTCGCTTAGTTTTTCCAAACAAATACTTTTCGATCATCAGGGAGGCGATAGAAGCCGCTGCCCGCGCACCCTGTCCGGCGTCTTCCACATACACTGACAGCGCGATCTGCGGATCCTTTCGGGGCGCAAAGGCGATGAACACGCTGTGATCAAAAAGCGGGGGATTGTTTTCCACGGTGCCGGTCTTGCCGCAGACGATCACGTCCTGAAGTTTTGCACGGTACTGCCCGGTGCCTGACTCCACCACCTGCTGCATCGCATCCGCGGCCACCCGGAAATAGGCGGAATCGATGGACGTATAATGGCGCACCCGATATTCCGGCAACGGTTGTTGATCGGCTCCAATCGCCTTGACGACGTGGGGAATAAAGTAGTATCCCTTGTTGGCTACGGTTGCAGCGAAATTTGCCATTTGAATCGGTACAACGAGATTTTCTCCTTCCCCGATTGCCAACGAGTAAATATTCGAAAATTTCCACGGCCTGTTGTGGTAAGCCCCATCGTAATATGCGGGTGAGGGGATCAGGCCGGATTTCTCATTGGGTAGATCGACTCCAAGGGTTCTTCCAAAGCCAAAACTCATGATGTGTTTGTTCCATTCAGCAAGCCCGATCCGAGTATCTTCATACGGATCGTTGACTTTCCCCTGATTCAGCATCCTTCGAAGCACATTGTGAAAGTAGGGATTGCAGGAATTTTCGATCGCACCCCGCAGGTCTTCGTTGGAATGCGCCCCGTGACAGTTTATGATTGTCCGATCACAGCGGATGCGCGTGTCCGGGTTGATCACCCCTTCCTGCAGCGCAGTCATCGCCTGTGCGATCTTGAAGATGGAGCCCGGGCGATACTGCGCCATCAGGGGCCGGTTGAAGAGGGGCTTGTTGGTATCGCTGCTGATCTGACGGAAGTTTGAACTGTAAAGCCTCCCTGTGAGCAAATTGGGATCATAGGACGGCCCGGAGACCAGCGCCAGAATCTCTCCTGTGGAGGGCTCAATGGCAACGATGCTTCCCGCTTTTCCCTTCATGAGGAACTCTCCGTATTGCTGGAGGTCAAGGTCGATTCCCGTCACCAGATCCAATCCCGGAATGGAAAGAGTGTCGTAGGCGCCGCCTCCCACCGAACCCTTAATGATGCCCTTGACGTTCCTGAGCTTAAAGCGGATACCGCGTGTTCCCCGCAATTGCTCTTCGTAAAATGCCTCAATGCCGCTTTGACCGACATAGTCGCCCTGCTTGTAGATCCGGCTTTCGTCATCATCCAGCTGCCTCTTGCTTATCTCGCTCACGTAACCGAGCGCATTGGCGAAAGCCGGGGTTGTGTACGCACGCGTTGTCCGGGCCAGCACATAGAACCCGGGAAACTCGTCGAGGTAGTCCTGGACCTTCGCAAAATCGGTCGAAGAAAGTTGGTCCATGAACACCGTCGGCTTGTACGGAGAAAACTCACGGCGCGCCTTCATCTCTCTGAATTTCTTCCTCAGTTCCTTCCGCGACATCTCAAAGACCGTGCAAAACTTCACGGTATCAAAGTTCCGGACGTCTTTCAAGAGCACATCGAGGCGGAATTCCGGGGTGTTGTAGACAATCAACTTGCCATTGCGGTCTGTGATCAGACCCCGCACGGGGTACTCCGGCTGACGAAGGATGGCATTACTGTCGGCCATCTCCGCATACCGGGAGTCTACAACCTGGATAAAGAAAAGCTTGACCAGGAAGACAATACCCGTAAGGATGATCAAAAGTTGAAACAGCTCTTTTCTGCCCTCGTTCATCGTCTGCGCCGGATGGAAAAGTATTGAAGGAACAGGATCACGGTCATTGTAAACATCAAACTGGTCATGACCTTCAGCATGGTATACCAGAAAATACCAAACCCTCCGGCCTCAGCAAAGAACAAGGTGCCATGATGAATGAATACCAGCGGAAGGGAATAAACAACAAACCACTGAACCCCGTTTACCGTCAATGTTGGGCCTTGCCCCGCATCGTACCCGCCTTGCGGCGTAATAAGTTTCAGCCAGAAGTTGCGAACATACGCTACCAGCACCAGGCTCATGGCATGCAGCCCGAGGCTGTCATAAAAGACATCCACACTTATGCCCAGCACAAACGCCACGACCATCAGCGCCATCGAATTGGTCTCAATGGGCAACAGGAGAATAAAGGCTACATAAACGAAGCAAAATGCCGTGTTGAACAACACCAATTGCTTGAACAGCATCACCTGGACAAGGAGGTAAATCACGAAGTAAAGCACCACAAGAATTCCGGACCGGTTCATGGTTGTTTACCTATGGTTACACGTTCGAGGGAATCCAATTCTGATTTCAGTTCACTTCGCACAATCCGGACGTAGTACAGGCTGCTGAAATCCTGCGCTAATTCAACACGCACTTCATAAAACAGCGCCTCTTTATTCAACCGTGCTTCCTTCACAGTTCCGATTAGTATCCCCTCCGGGAACACCGCGTTATAACCTGACGTAACGATGGTATCTCCTGCCAACAGTTTTACATGACGTGGTACATACAGGAGTTGTGCTGTCCGCGGATCCGTACCGTCCCATTGCGTGGTTGCAAAATTTCCGGTGCGACTGATCACACTGGAAACCTGCTCATCGATGTTTAGCAGGGAGGTGATGACTGAAAAATGGGCCGACACAGACTTCACCTTCCCAACGGCGCCAGCTGTGGAAATAACGGCCATCCCAGGCCGAATACCGGCATCTTCTCCCCTATCAATGGTAATAAAGTTCTTGAACCGCGCTACCGAATTATTGATTACCCGCGCGCTGACAAATTCATACCGAACCAGGCTGTCAACGCCAGGTAAAGAGGAGGCCTCAACCCGATTCAACTGCAGCAAGAGCGTTCGCAACTGGGCATTTTCTTCCGACAATTCTTCATTGGTTTTCCGCAAGGATACATACTCGCTGATGCGATGAGTGGTGCCCACGGCCTCAGCCACCATGCGGTTGGAGGTATTGAAAAATATGGTGTTTTGATATTGGCTGTTGCCCACCCAAAGCCAGGCGCAAAAAATTTCTAAGGACAGGAAGGTGAGGAAGGCCCGGTAATGAAACAGAAAATTAAGTAGACGCAGCATGCATCAGGTCATCAATATCTTCCGATAATGATTCAGATTCTTTAACGCAGCCCCTGTTCCCCGCACCACTGCGCGAAGCGGATCATCGGCCACGTGGATGTTTAATTTAGTCTTCAGTGATAGTCGCTTGTCAAGACCACGAAGCATTGCTCCTCCGCCCGTGAGGTAGATGCCACGCTCATAAATGTCAGCCGACAGTTCAGGAGGAGAAAGCTCCAGGGCCTTCAAGACTGCTTCCTCCAGTTTGGAAATTGACTTGTCAAGCGCAAAGGCAACTTCACTGTATGATATCTTGATAGTCTTTGGGATGCCTGTCATCAGATCGCGGCCACGGATTTCATAATCATCAGGGCCGTTGTCGAGTTCGGTCATGGCGGAACCCACCTCAATCTTCACCCGCTCGGCAGTACGCTCGCCGATGAGTAGGTTGTGCTGCCTGCGCATGTAGTCAAGGATATCCCTGTTGAATGTATCTCCTGCTATGCGGATAGACTGATCACAAACGATTCCGGAAAGTGCGATGACAGCAATATCAGTCGTCCCCCCGCCAATATCCACGATCATGTTGCCGATCGGCTGCTCAATATCAATACCAATGCCAACAGCCGCCGCAATGGGTTCATAAATCATGTATACTTCCTTCGCGTTGGCATGCTCGGCGGAGTCGCGCACGGCACGCTTCTCAACTTCGGTAATGGCCGATGGAATGCAAATCACCATCCGCAGGGAGGGTGGAAAGAGCCGCTTGCCCGTGTCAACCATCTTGATCATGCCCCGGATCATCATCTCAGCGGCATGAAAGTCAGCGATCACACCTTCCTTGAGTGGACGAATGGTTTTGATATTCTCGTGGGTCTTCTCATGCATCTGCATGGCCTCCCGCCCAATGGCCAGCACCTTGTTCGTCAAGCGATCGATGGCGATGATGGATGGTTCATCGACAACTACTTTGTCTTTGTGAATGATCAGCGTGTTGGCTGTGCCCAGGTCAATGGCGATATCACTGGTGAAAAAATCAAATAATCCCATGGGCTTAGAATTCCTCCTTCAAAATGTTGTTAAAATAGCCCCAAAACTACAGAAATAATCACCTGAATTCTCACGATCAGTGCTTAAAATGGCGATATCCCGTGAACACCATTGCCATATTGTGCTGGTCGCAGAAAGAAATGGAGTCCTTGTCCTTGATGGATCCGCCCGGCTGAATAACCGCCTGAATCCCGTGGTTGTGCGCAATCTCCACGCAGTCTGGAAAGGGAAAAAAGGCATCGGAGGCCATTACCGCCCCCGTCAGGTCGAAGCCGAAAGCCCTCGCCTTCTCGATCGCCTGCTTCAGGGCATCTACACGGCTGGTTTGACCAACACCGCTGGCCAACAACTGACCTTCCACCGCCAAAACAATGGTATTGGACTTGGTGTGCTTGCAAATCTTGCCTGCAAACAAAAAGGCCCTGGACTCTGTCTCTGTGGGTGACCGACTGGTTACCACCTTCAAATCGACGACTTCGTCTGTTTTCCAATCGTAGTCCTGCTCGATCATGCCATTCAAGAGGCTTTTGACTTGCTTCTCCCGTATCAAAGGTTGCTTTTGGACCAGGATGATCCTGTTTTTTTTGGATCGGAGTAGGGTGAGCGCCTCCGGTGAATACCCGGGGGCTATAAGGATCTCAAAGAAGAGCGGGTTCATGGCTTCTGCCGCTTCGGTGTCCACCGGCTTGTTGGAAATCAAAACCCCACCGAAAGCCGATAGCGTGTCTGCCTCGTAGGCTTTCAGATAGGCTTCCTTTACCGATCTTCCGCTGGCGACGCCGCACGCGTTGGTATGCTTAATAATCACGAAAGCGGTCTCCTCGCTGAACTCCTGAACCAGATCCATGGCCGCATCAATGTCCACCAGGTTATTGTAAGAAAGCTCTTTGCCATTCAATTGCTCCAGGAGCGACTCCAGCTTTCCATAAAACATTCCTTGCTGATGTGGATTCTCACCGTATCGCAACGCGTTGCCCCCTGAAAAACTTACTTTCAATCCCGGGAGCTTTTCTGAACGGTTGAAATATCCAAATATGGCGGAGTCATACTGTGACGTCACATCGAACGCCATGGCGGCAAAGCGCCTGCGGTCGGCAAGGTCGGTAGATGTTTTTTTGCTATCCAGCAACTGAAAGACTTCCTCATACTGATTCCTGGAAGAAACAATCAGCACGTCGTTGTAATTTTTGGCTGCCGCCCGAATGAGGGAGATGCCTCCAATGTCAATTTTTTCAATCACCTCCTCCTCGCTGCCTCCCCCGGCAACCGTCTCCTCAAACGGATAAAGATCTACAATCACCAAATCGATAGGTCCAATGTTGTAGTTCGCCGCCTGCGCAGCATGATCTTCATCCTGTCTTCGAAAAAGAATTCCTCCAAACACTGCCGGGTGAAGTGTTTTAACACGACCATCAAAAATGGAGGGATATCCGGTAAGTGTTTCCACCGCAACGACCGGATAGCCAAGGACCTCTATGAACTTTTGAGTTCCTCCGGTTGACACAAATTCCACACCTGCCTTTCCCAACAGGTGAATGATCGGATCCAGCCGATCCTTATGAAAGACCGAAACTAATGCACGTGTAATGGGAAGAGATGGCATACCAGTTTTTGAGCCTCAAAAGTACGGCGAGAATCCAAGAATGGGTGCCTAATTGAATGAAATCTTGGGCGCTACGATAGCCTGAATGCATCGGCATCCAGGTAGGCGGGAAACCGCTCACGGTGTGCCTCCAATTGCTCCCCTTTAAGCACCACCGTTTCTATCCCTTCCCCTTCTTCCGCGAAGTAAGTGGTCGTCCCTCGCGGATCAATCACAGCTGAATGGCCGTTGTACTCAATTCCCAACTGGTCAGCCCCTGTCCGGTTGACACCAACCGCATAGGAAAGGTTCTCTATAGCACGGGCCTTCAACAGCGCGTCCCATGCATCGACGCGGGCCTTTGGCCAATTGGCCACATAAACGACAACATCGTAGGCCATTTGTTTTGTGCTGGCGTTCCAGGTGTTACGGCTCCACACCGGAAACCGGAGATCATAACATACCAAGGGGCAGATGTTCCATCCCCTCCAGGAAGCAACGAGGCGATGCTTTCCCCCGGAATACACCTCGTGTTCATTCGCCATCCGGAACAGATGTCGTTTGTCATACGTTTCGTACTTTCCTCCAGGTTCCATCCACAACATCCGGTTGTAAAAATTGGTCTTTTCACGCACGATGTAGCTTCCCAGAATCAATGCCCCGGTTTGCGTGGCCATTTGCTTCATCCACTTGAACGTCTCCAGGTTCATGGACTCAGCCAGCGAAGCGGCGTTCATGGAAAATCCGGTTGTAAACATTTCCGGAAGCACAATCACATCCGTAGGTTGACTTACTTTCCAAATTTTCTCTTCAAACATTCCACGATTGGCCACCGGACTTTCCCAGTGAAGTGCAGATTGAATTAGTGTGACACGCAGATCGTTCATCCCTTAGAATTTTCTTAGTATTTCACCCGCTCTCATCAGGGTGTCATCTTGTTTGGCAAAACAAAACCTCAGGAGACAGTCGTCGTGTTTATCCATGTAAAAAGCAGACACCGGTATCGATGCCAGCTTGTGTTCTTTGGTCAGCCACTCGGCCATCTCCATTTCCGGCTTCCTGGATACACCGCGATAGGACAAGAGTTGAAAATAGCTTCCCTTACAAGGCAGGGGCTCAAAAGAAGATCCTTTAACCTGATCAAGGAACGCATCACGCTTACGCTGATAGTACCTACCGAGGCCTGTGTAGTTATCGGGTTCCTTCATAAACGCTGCGAGGGCCCACTGAACAGGTGTATTGACACTGAATGTGATGAACTGATGACTCTTCCGAATCTCCCGGGTCAGCACCGCAGGTGCTACCGCATACCCGACTTTCCACCCCGTGGCATGAAACGTCTTTCCAAAGGAAAAAACAGCCACAGCGCGCGATGCAAGTCCCTTGTACTTCAGAACACTCTCGTGTACCTCCTCGTCAAAAATAATTCGTTCATACACCTCATCACTCAACACGATCAGGTCATGCTTTTCCGCTATCGCCTCCAGTCTTTTCAGATCAGCCGCTTTCAACACTGCCCCGCTTGGATTGTGGGGGGTATTGACGATGATCATCCGGGTTTTTCCGTTGATTTTGGATTCCACTTCGTCCCAGGTGATGGAAAAATCAGGTGCCACCAGGTTTACAACCACGGGCGTTCCGCCATTCAGCCGGATCGCCGGCCCATAGCTGTCGTACGACGGGTCGAACAGGATCACTTCATCCCCCGCGCTTACGAGCCCTGCAATGGTGGAGAAAAGCGCCTCTGTCCCGCCCGCCGTGATGGTGATCTCCGTCTCCGGATCAACCGAACGATGGTACGTACTGGAAATCGTCTCAGCGATGATGCTTCGCAAGGCAGGAACGCCGGGCATGGGCGCATACTGATTGTTTCCCGCCTTCATGTTTTGATGAATAAGTTCAATCAGAACATCAGAAACAGGAAAATCCGGGAAGCCCTGGGAGAGGTTGATAGCCTCATGCTCCTGAGCCATTTTTGACATCACTGTAAATATGGAAGTGCCGGTTTCAGGAAGTCTTGATTGAATTTTCAATTTATTCAGGGTCAGGGTCAAAGGTATTGAATCATCCCGAACGGCGCATCAACAAATCACCGCTGGACGCTTAACTTGCAGCCATGTTTATTGAACCTCAATTAGGGAAAAAAGCGCCTGAAGAGCGGGCAGGCTGGATTGAGGTGATTTGCGGGTCCATGTTTTCCGGCAAGACGGAGGAACTCATTCGGAGACTCAACCGGGCCCTGATCGCCCGCCAGAAAGTAGAAATCTTCAAGCCATCCATCGACAAACGGTATCATGTAGAAAAAATAGTATCTCATGCTGACAGGGAAATACGCTCCACACCGGTCCACTTTGCCAACGACATCTGGCTGTTGGCGGGCGACTGTGACGTTGTTGGTATTGACGAGGCCCAGTTCTTCGATGAGTCCATCGTCGACGTCTGCAATCAGCTGGCCAATTCCGGAAAGCGCGTGATCGTAGCAGGCCTGGACATGGACTTCGAAGGCCGTCCCTTTGGCCCGATGCCCAACCTGCTGGCAGTGGCCGAATTTGTCACGAAGGTGCACGCCATCTGCAGCCAGACCGGAGATCTTGCCTCCTTTTCATACCGCCTGGATGGAGCCAATGAACAGGTGATGTTGGGCGAAAAGGACAAATACGAAGCACGGAGCCGAAAAGCCTTTGTTGAGGGCATGAGGAACCGGAAGAAGAAATAACCACGGATGCTGCATAAGACACAAGGAATTGTTTTCCGGTACACCGAATACAGCGAGACGTCAATCATCGTCAATATTTTCACAAACCTGTTCGGTCTTCAGAGCTACATCGTCAATGGTGTGCGAAGTAAATCGGGGCGGAACATGATCTCACTATACCAGCCGCTCACCCTCGTCGACCTTGTTGTCTATCACCGGGAAAACGCCAACATCATGCGGATAAAAGAAGTGAAGTGTCTGCATCCGTACCAAACCATTCACCTGGACATCCGCAAGTCCACGGTGGCGCTCTTTCTGAACGAAATGATCAACAAGACGGTTAAAGATCAGAGCAATGCAGACACCACGTGTGATTTTCTCATCCATTCCTTCATCGCTCTTGACCAACTTCAAAATGTGGAAAATTTTCACCTGACGTTCCTGATCAAGTTAAGCAGACACCTGGGGTTTGGGCCGCAAGTCACACACGAGCTCCTTGAGGGCCATATTCTCAGCGATGAAGAAGATAGTGCGCTCCATTTTCTTCTTTCATCAGGATACGAGCAGACGCTGTCAATTACCTACCCGGTGAGAAAAAAACTTCTGGAGCAGCTGCTTCTGTTTTATCGTTCGCATATAGAAAATCTGGGAGAAATTCGCTCCGTTGAAGTGTTGAAAGAAATTCTGAACTAATTCTTACCCGTGAACCCGTTTACAACACCAAGCAAAATTATTATTACCTGCAACAGCCGTCTTTCCCCCTTTCTACTGGAAGAGCTTACCGCCATGGGCATTGTTCCCGAGCAAATCTTTTCGAGTGGCGTGGAGTTGCGGGGAACGATGACTGACTGCATCCGCCTTAACCTGATGCTCCGTTGCGCTAGTCAGGTGCTCTACTCGCTTAAATCCTTTCCCGCCAATCGTCCGGAAGATGTCTATCAGCAGGTGGTAGCTTATCCGTGGCAGAACCTTATTGCCTCCAACGGATATTTGTCGGTGACCAGTACGGTGTACCATTTTACGGTTAACAATAATCTGTTTGTCAACGTGAAGGTGAAGGATGCCATAGCGGACAGAATTCGAAGAGAAATGGGTGAGCGCCCTGACTCCGGACCGGGGCTTGACCACACGGTTATCCATTTGTATTGGAAAGAGGAACAGGCTGAAATTTTTATCGATACCGCCGGCCACAGTCTGTCCAGGCATGGGTACCGCAAAATACCGGGAGAAGCACCCATGCTGGAGGGCCTGGCAAGTGCGGTTGTTATGGCTACGCGATGGGACGGCACCACTCCGTTTGTAAATCCCATGTGCGGCTCTTCGACAATCGCCATTGAAGCCATTCTGATTGCTACGAATCGGTATCCCGGGCTGGTCCATACCAATTATTCCTTCATGCATGTGCTTGGCTACGAGAAAGAATCCTACGCCGCTGAAATGGAAAAATTGAAAGGAATGGTAAAGGAAATACCCGGTCTGACCGTCCTGGCGACCGATAATCGCGAGGATGCCATTCACATATCCAGGATAAATGCAGCAGCCGCCGGCGTAGATCACCTGCTTAAGCTGGAGGTGTGCGACTTTACGGAAACCGAAATTCCTCCCGCTCCCGGGGTCATCTGTTTCAATCCCCCGTATGGGGAACGAATGGGTGATACGGCGGCCTTGGAAAATACGTATTCCCAGCTGGGAGATTTCATGAAAACGAAATGCCAGGGTTACATGGGGTATATATTTACAGGCAACCTTGACCTCGCAAAAAAAATAGGATTAAAGGCCAAACGCAGGATTGAATTCTATAATGCCAAGTTGGATTGCCGCCTGCTTGAATATGAACTATACCAGGGAACCAGAAGGGAACCTAAAACGGACGTAATAGACACCCCTGCCGAATAAAAGCCGATCGCCTGTGTTCACCTATCTGGGGGATACTGTATTTATTCCTGCCAGGAGGGAATTCAATGCCTTTAGTCTCGTTTTAAAGCGGGGTTTACCAACAGGTGCGGGTTTTGAGACCAAGTTTGTATCCTTGGGGCGGACCCGGTAACTTTGACCCATTATTTAATTAAGCCATGAAAAAATTACTCTTCGTTGTCGCCCTGGTTCTGATTGCCCACACTGGATTCTCGCAGGCCGCCTCTGTTGTTGGTGCGCTCGAGCCGAAAGCAGATATGGCGTTCGCCGAAGTTGACAATCAAAACTTCGATTTTGGAAAGGTCAAGCAGGGCATTCCTGTTACCCATGAGTTTTCCTTTCTCAACAAAGGTTCCGTACCGATGATCATTACAAATGCGCAGCCTTCCTGCGGATGCACGATCCCCGCGTGGACAAAAGATCCAATCCCTCCCGGCGGCCAGGGGTTTGTAAAAGCAACCTATAACTCAGCCTCTCCCGGAGCTTTCGACAAATCTGTTACAGTGACAGCCAACGTTCCCGGCGGCGTCATCATGCTGCGCATTCGCGGCGAAGTGATTGTGACTGAATAAGCAAGACATACATTCAACATGAAAGTCAGGCGCTGCCTGACTTTTTGTTTTATAGCCTCCGTAACCAGATGTTACGGTAACTGACGGCCTCTCCATGATCCTGAAGCATCAGGGAAGCCTTTCCATGCGGTTCGTAAACCGGCAATCCTTTGTATTCGGTGGGGCCCTGAATGGGGAAGTGGTTATGGATAAGTACCCCGTTGTGCACAACTGTAATAAAGGCCGGCGTGATGACTCTTCCCGATTCGTTAAACCTCGGCGCCGTGTAGATGATATCGTACACCTGCCACTCTCCGGGTTTCCGGCTCGCGTTCACCAGCGGGATCGCCTGCTTATAAATGGAGCCTGCCTGCCCGTTCGAATAGGTTTTGTTTTCATAGCTGTCGAGCACTTGCACTTCATAGCGCTCTTGCAGAAAAATACCGCTGTTGCCCTGATTCTGCCCTCCCCCGCTGGCCCCCAGAGGCGTGCGCCACTCCACGTGCAGTTGGACGTCTCCAAATACCTCTTTGGTCTTGATGGAACCGGCACCCTTCGCAACGGTCATGATACCCTCTTTCACTTCCCATGCCAGAACCTTGCCCAACAAGGTCGTCCATTGTGACAGGTCACCTGCAAAAAGAACCTGGGCGTCCGACGGCGGCTGGCCTTCCGATTTCCCCGGTGATACCTTTGGTGGTTCCAGATCCCAGACTTCAGTCACAGATGGATCCAGCGACTCCCGGGGCTTGACCTGACCAGAAGCTTTCACGCAATAGAAGAGCACCACCAAAGTAAAAAGCATCCTCATGTTCACAGATTTAGAATCAATATATAACCGGAGCGTTGGTGTCTCAAAATAGAGAATTTTAAGGTGATCCGTATGTATCGAGGATATGCTGGCTGATGATTTTGTACAGTTCAGCTACCCGATCATCATTCTTGAGAAAAGCCACGTGATGATCCAGTATCTCCAGGTCACTTCTCATCGCAGGTCCCGTTTGTGACTCCTCCGGGCCGAGGGACAGGCTCTTCGTGATGGTTTCGAGAATCAGGGGTTTCAGCAAGGCAAAATCCAGCGAGCTTTCTGCCAGGATTTTCTTTGCCACGGTGAGCATATGGTTGGAAAAATTGGATGCGAACACCGCAGCCACGTGCAGCGCCTTGCGCTCTTCCGAAGTGATCTTCCTCACATTTTCGCTCACCGCTTTGGCAAGCGTCATCAGGATCTTTTCGCTTGCTTCACCGTCACTCTCAATAAACAAGGGTATGGATTTGAAATCAATGCGTTTATTCCTGGTGAAGGTCTGCAGCGGGTAAAAGACTCCGCAAGCGGTGGCAGCAGCGAACTGGAGGACTTCCAGCGGCTGGCTTCCCGATGTGTGAATCAGGCAGGCATTCTCCGGAAGTACAATTTCGGTAGAAATCTTTTCAATGCTGTCATCGTTAACAGCAATGAAGAAAACCCTTGACTTGCTTTGTGAAAAATCCAGCGAGGTTTTTACAACTGCCTGATACAGGCGACCCGTAAGCATTTCAGCGTGTTTCTGATTGCGGCTGAACACTTCACGCACCACGTGTCCGGCATTGTCAAAGGCGGGGGCCAGATGCCAGGCGAGGTTGCCCGACCCAATGAAGGAAATGTCCATACTATACCGGCACGCGGCAAATCGCTGCGAGTTTACTCACCGCAAAATCAACTTCCTCAATTGTGTTGTACTTGCTGAATGAAAACCGTACAGCTCCACGTTTCGATTGCGGGTAAAGCGTGCCCAGCACATGGGAGCCTGTGTTCGCACCGCTGCTGCACGCGCTCCCACCGGAAGCAGAAATTCCCTGAAGGTCAAGGTTAAACAGCAACATTTCATTTTCTTCTGATTCCGGCAGGCATACATTAAGAACCGTGTAGAGGCTCCGGTCCATACTGTCTGAATCTCCGTGAAAGAGGATTCCCGGAATGTCGTCAACCAGTTTGGCAATCATTCGCGCCTTGAGTTCCCGGATATGCTTTTCGTGTTCATCCATTTCGCGATAGGCAATTTCCAGCGCCTTGGCAGTCCCGATGATCCCGTATACGTTCTCCGTGCCACCTCGCATGCTGCGTTCCTGTGCTCCCCCATGGATGAACTGACCAATTTTCCGATCCTTGCGGATGTACATAAACCCGGCACCCTTCGGCCCGTGAAACTTGTGCGCTCCGGCAGTCAGGCCGCAGACATGCAGTTCCTTCATATTATGCCGGTAGTGCCCCATGGTCTGCACCGTATCGGAATGAAAAAATGCCTGGTGTTCACGGGCCAGTTCACCGACCGCCTTCAGATCCAGCAAGTTTCCAATCTCATTGTTCGCGTGCATCAGGGAGATCAGCGCCCCGGGATATTTCTTCAACAGTTCTTCCAGGTGATCCATATCCACATGGCCCTTCTCATCCAGCCGTGCGTGGTGCACCTGAACCTGATTTTCTTTCTGGAGAATCTCCAACGTATGGGTCACAGCATGATGCTCAATGGGGGTGGAAATAGCGTGTTTGATCCCGTACGCCATAATTCCACGGATAATCAGCGTGTTGTCGGCTTCGGTGCCTCCGGAAGTAAAAATAATTTCGCCCGGCGTACAGTTCAGAAGTTCAGCCACCTTCTTTCTGGAAGACTCGATGGCTGCCCGCACCTTTCTTCCGTGGGCGTGCGTGGAAGAGGGATTCCCGAAATCCTCCATGAGAAAGGGCTTCATGGCCTCAAATACTTCGGGATCCAGAGGCGTGGTGGCTGCATTATCAAGATATACGCGCATGGGCACAAAATTACAAATTAGGCCGACCGAATCGTCTCGAAATCCCGGATGATTTTATGGGCAAGAGCCCTCGCCTTTTGCTCATTCTGCGACTCAGCATACACCCGAATGATGGGCTCCGTGTTCGATTTTCGCAAGTGCACCCATTCCTTTTCACGTTCAAAGTCAATTTTTACACCATCGGAGGTGGTAATGCGTTCGGTCCGATACATGGAGATTATTTCACCCAGCATCTTGTCGATGTCCAGATTCTGCGGTAGCTCGATCTTATTTTTTGATATGAAATAATTCGGATACGAAGCACGGAGCTCGGATGCCTTGCATTTTCTTTTGGCCAGGAGCGTCAGGAACAACGCAATCCCAATCAGGGCGTCCCGCCCATAGTGTAAATCGGGAAGTATAATGCCTCCGTTTCCCTCGCCTCCGATCACCGCCTTCGTCTCTTTCATGGCACGCACCACGTTTACTTCACCAACGGCAGAGGCCGTGTACGTTCCCCCTGCCCGCTCCGTTACATCCCGCAGGGCGCGGCTGGAAGAAAGATTGGACACCGTGTTCCCCTTTCTTCGGGAAAGAACATAATCTGCAACAGCGACGAGCGTATACTCTTCACCAAACGGTTTGCCGTCTTCCTGAATCAACGCCAGCCGATCAACATCCGGATCAACAACAATTCCCAGATCATACTTGCCTTTCTTTATTTCCTTGCAAATCATACCAAGGTTTTCAGGAAGGGGTTCCGGATTGTGCGGGAAGAGGCCCGTTGGATCGCAATACAATTTTTTTACACGCTTCACCCCCAACGCTTTCAGCAAGGCAGGCACCGCGATGCCTCCCGTTGAGTTCACCGCATCAACTACCACACTGAACTTTGCTTTAGTGATGGCCCGCCGATCCACCAGCGGATGACGGCAGATCATCTGGATGTGCTTCTCGATATAATCTGTTCTGCGCGTGTATACCCCCAGCCTGCCTACGTCCGCAAACGTAAACGCTTCAGAATCCGCCAGCTTCAGCACCGCTTCGCCGTCTTCTGCGGAAATGAATTCCCCTTTCTCATTAAGTAACTTCAGCGCATTCCATTCTTTTGGATTGTGGCTGGCTGTAAGAATAATCCCGCCTCCCGCCTTCTCCCGCGGCACGGCAATTTCAACGGTAGGCGTTGTAGATAATCCGAGATCGATCACGTCCAGCCCAAGCCCCTGCAGCGTGGCAGAAACCAGCGCACTTACCATCTCGCCGGAAATCCGGGCATCACGCCCGATGATAATCCTGGTGCCTTTACGGGACTTGATCCATGTTCCGTAGGCAGCTGCATATTTTACAATATCCACTGGTGTGAGGCCTTCGCCCGGGGCGCCGCCAATCGTTCCGCGAATGCCGGAGATGGATTTAATTAATGTCACTGTATCTTATCTGGGTGGCACCAAAAATAGCAATGAAATCCGTGAATCGCTCAGCGCCTGCTTACTTCCGGCAGCGCCTCCATCATCGGATCCTGAACTTCTGAATTTGGGCAGGATTCGCCGGCACCAACTGTTTTGCCGCAGTAGCCGCACGCAATGCCTTCCTTGGCCAGAAAAGGACTTTGTGTCGCGCAGGTACCCTTGAATTCACCGTCCTTGATAAAAAAGAGTCTGACGGACATCAGCACGAAATACAATCCGAAAATGGCGAGTGTGAAAAGAAAGATGGCCATGTGCTACCTTATTTGGAATGACGATCGACTAATTGGAACTTGCTTCAAAGTTATCTGAAAACAAGCAGAATCAGAATAAAGTTTCCACAATGAAAAAGCCGCTTTCCATTCCCGATCCGGATCGGGCAGCTAAACTCCAGGCCTTCGACAGGCTGCTTACCATCATGGATGAGTTGCGTGAGAACTGTCCATGGGACAAAAAGCAGACCTGGGAAAGTTTGCGCCACCTGACCATTGAGGAAATGTATGAGCTCTCCGATTCCATTTTGGAGGGGAATGCTCAGGACGTCAAGAAAGAACTGGGCGATCTCATGCTGCACAATATTTTTTATGCGCGCATCGCCTCCGAAAAAAAACAATTTGACATTACCGATGTCCTCCATTCAATTTCTGACAAGCTTGTCGAACGGCATCCGCATGTATACGGCGATGTCGTGGCGAAAGACGAAGAAACGGTGAAGGCCAATTGGGAAAAGTTGAAACTGAAGTCAGGGAATAAATCCGTCCTGGAAGGCGTGCCGACTTCTCTGCCTGCCCTGGTCAAAGCGATGCGGGTTCAGGACAAGGCCCGCGGTGTTGGATTTGATTGGGAGAAGAAAGAACAGGTCTGGCAAAAGGTGGAGGAAGAAATGCGTGAATTCCAAAGGGAGTTCAATCCGGAAAACGAAGCCCCTGTTGATCCTGCACGGGCTATGGCTGAATTTGGAGATCTCTTGTTCTCGCTGGTAAACTTTGCCCGATTTATTGAAATTGATTCCGAAGAAGCGCTAGAACGGACCAACAAGAAATTCATCAAGCGCTTTCAATACCTCGAGCGGGAATCTGCAAAAGACGGCAAGAAGATGGGTGAGATGACGCTGGCAGAGATGGATGTGTACTGGGACAGGGCCAAGCAGCTCCCTTAAGGTTCAAAAAAGCAAACGGATCCGCCCACCCAGGTCTTGTCTTTGTTGTATTTGACGCCGACCATTTCGCCGCGACTCAGGCGCGCCAGATTGGTAACTCGTTGAGGCCTGGCCTCACCCTCCTTCCAAATGAAGAGAAGACGCACCTCTGCTTTTACCAGCCCGTCCGGAGTCTGGACTACCGGCATGTACTGTACCTTCCGTTGAAGCATGAACTCGTGACGCCTGGTCCCAGGAATGCTGTTCACATCGTCAGGGGAAACATGAAATACGACGCCGCTCCCCGAGAACGAAAACAAGGGTTTTAAAACGTAGTTATCGAGGTCGTGCGGCCACTCTTTGAAATCCGATAAAAAACGGCATTCGGGAATGAACCGGCTTTGTATCATGGGCATGGTGTGCTTGCTGATCCGAAAAAACCAGTTGGGGTGCCCTGCCCATTCGACCTCCACATCTTCTGTCAGATTGAAAGAGAGTTGCAAGTCGGTGCGCTGCGTCAATTCATCAAAAATGACCCGGTTGAAAATCCGTCGGATCTGTACAGCTTGACCTTCGAGGGTATAAAACAGCTTCTTTCCTTCCCGACGAACATCGCCCAGGTGAACGGCCCGGATGCCTGTCATTTCTTCAATGGCAAAAAAATCCACCTGCGTATTCTGCTTTTCAGGGTCAATCTCGAGCAGTACCACTTCCTTCGGGTCGTGACCGTTCAGCAACACCTCGCGAAGCATTTTGCGGTATTCCGCTGAGGTCAGTCCGTTGTGGCTTTGGAAATTCTCAGGCACGTGGAAGTGCTCCCGGTATTTCTCTGCCACCACATCCTGCCATCCGAACAAGGAAGGGAATCCCTGCATTTCGATCAAACGGGGTTCTGGTTTCCCCTCAACATCAATCACGCCAAAATCGAGCGCGAGGAAAAGGGTATGCTCCGTTTCATTCGGAACACGCAAGTGGGCAGGGATCGCACTTTCTGAGAGCGTCTTGAAATCCGGGCGAATGATGAAATCAATAATCTCTTCCGAAGCTGTGCGAAGCAATGCATCAAAGTCTTTTCCGATAAATACGGGTGTCTCTGCAACCCGAAACGCTACTTCCCGATCATAACGGTGATTGATATCATCGAGAAACCGCTCGTATTTTGATTTCGAGAATTCGCGATTGAAGACTTCCCGTGCTGACTTGATCATTGGGAGATTGCTGGAATCCGATGCTTCAGCGCGCGGTTGAGAAAGCGCGGAACGATGGTGTCATGGGTCAACATGATCTTTTCAGGATCATCCAGATAATCGAGCATCTGCAAGTACTTTTCCTCGCCATACTTCCCGATTACATCCTCTTTCTTGTCCTTGCGCAACAGGTACATCCTCATTCCGCCCGCATCCGCTTCGGGGTGAAACTGTGTCCCAAAGAAGGCTTCATCAAACCGAATAGCCATGACTGCACGCTCCAGATCAACATGAGGCCTGATTTTCTCCAGGCAGAGAATGGAGCCCCCTTCGCGGAGAATCCGCGACTCGTCAGGCTGCGTGATCTGATATTCCCTGGAGTCTACAATCCAAAAGGGATCATCCAGTGATTCGAGGAGCGGGTCTGTGTGCCCTTCCGGTGTTTTGTGCCCCGGCATTACCCCAAAGGATGTGCTTCGCCTTTTCGAAACCTCGCCATATTCGTAATGCCGACAGAATAGTTGAAAAGAATGGCAAATAAGAAGGACGTGCTTTCGGTTATCCACATACTCATGATTGTGTGCCTTGATAGCCTCCATCAGCCTGAAATACCTGTTCTCCCAGGAACTGCCGGCACTTTCTGATGGATCTCCCGGGCCGCCGCTGGAGATGTATGCATCATAACCAACATCTGGCATCTCTTCCTTGCCCCGCACATCAAATACCGAGTACCGTGTCGGGACCTGTGATTCGACCCCAAACTTTTCTACAATCTCCCGGATGCAGCGCATGCCCTCGTTGGGCGCACCGTTGTACAAATCCAGAATTGCTATGTGAATACTTTCTTTCAAGGGAATATCCGCTTTCTTGCCGCCGACAAACAACTACTTAACAATCCCGCAAGGTTTCTTCCACGATATAGTCCACGACTTTATGAAGGCTCTGCGTTTTTTCAAAGACCGCCAGCTGCCGATCTGCCCCCGTGCCTATGTTCAAGATCCTGTCGATGGACTTCATGGCGTGCCTGCTACCCAGGTCATCCACCACGTCATCTACAAAGTCCATCAGTTCGTTGATCAGATACCGACAGTCCACCTCGCTTTCAATTCCAAAATCAATCAACTTTCCATCAATCCCGTAGCGGGAGGCGCGCCATTTGTTTTCGTTTATCAGGGACCGATGGTACATCATGAAGCTCATGTTCTGCAGGCGGAGCTTGTAGAGTTTTGCCACGATGGCCTGAAACAGCGCCGCGATGGCTACGGAGTCCTCGACGCACATGGGCACATCGCAGATTCTGAATTCAATGGTATCGTAGAACGGATGCACCCGCACATCCCACCAAATCTTTTTTGCGTTATCAATGCAGCCCGTCTTGATGAGCAGGTTGATGTAATTCTTATAGTCATCCCAATCATCAAAGTCATCCGGGATGCCCGTCCTGGGAAACTTGTCAAATACTTTGGTGCGAAAGGATTTAAATCCTGTATTCCTACCTTCCCAGAACGGAGAGTTGCAGGACAAGGCAAATACGTGAGGAAGGAAATACCGCGCTGTATTCATCAGGTGAATGGCGGCGTTCTTGTTGGACACGCCCACATGCACATGCAGACCGAAAATCAGATTGGACCTTGCAGCCTCCTGCATTTCGTTGACGATCTCATCGTATCGCGGATTGGGTGTAATCAGCTGCTGAGTCCAATGGGAAAACGGGTGTGTCCCGGAGGCGCCGATCCGCAGTCCGAGCCCTCCTGCAATTTCTGCCACCCCTTTCCGCAGGCGGGTGATGTCGGTTCTGGCCTCGTCGATGTCTTTGCATATCCCCGTGCCTACTTCAACCACCGCCTGATGCATCTCTGCCTTAACCTGATCCTGCAAGACATGTGAAGCAATCTCAACGATTTTCTGGTCGTGCGACGTCAACTCCCGCGTTTCGGGATCCACCACCATATACTCTTCCTCAACCCCAATAGTGAATTTTTCCATAAATCATTTTCCCATGGTGTGTCTGTAAAGCCGGAGGATCAAAGTCTATTTCTTCTTCGATTTGGTCTTCCCTGCGACGGGCTCTGCTTTTACGGGCTTGTCCCCGCCCTGCATAAACCGGGCGACCCCATCCGATACAAAGGTACCCCAGGTGAGGTTGTCCTTTCCGGGTTGGTGATTTTTTGCCCGCTCCACGGCCATTTTGGCTGCGTGCTCAACAACCCACTCAAAATTCTCCTGGCCTACAGAGGAAACCTCGGCATCAGGAGCGGGGTTACAAAAGTCAATAGCATAAGGAATACCGTCTCTCACAGCCATCTCAACTGTATTGAAATCATATCCCAACGCATGGTTCAGCTGCAGTACGTAATTGTGTACCTGTTTCAGCAACTTCTCGGAAGCCGGACCTTTTTCAACAGCGTATCGAAGGTGATGCGGATTCCGCGGCTCGTACTGCATGATGCGGACGTGCTTTCGTCCGAGGCAATAGCACCGGAAATAATCGTCAAAGATGATTTCTTCCTGCAGCATCATCACCAGTTGTGCCGTTTGACGATAGGCCTCAAAGAATTCATCCGGGCCCCGCAACTTGTATACACTCTTCCATCCCCCTCCTGAATGTGGTTTCATGTAGGCTGGCCATCCAATGTGTTCGAAAATTTTTTCCCAACTCAGTGGGAATTTTAGATTGCTGAATGACCCATCCTGTGTGTCTGTGGGTTTCTCGTGAGAAGGCAGGAGAATCGTCTTCGGAACCGGCACACCAATCTTCAGCGCCAGGGCATTGTTAAAGAATTTCTCATCCGCACTCCACCAAAAAGGATTGTTGATGACAGCCGCTCCGCTGCTCGCCGCATTCTTCAGGTAAGCCCGGTAAAATGGCACATCCTGTGATATCCGGTCTACAATGACATCAAAGCCACACGGAGCGCCTTGCTCAACCATATCCACCAGCACGGGGCTGGCCGTGATATCCTTCAGGCCCATTTTGTTTATCCGTTCCACGAAGGCTTCGGGGAAAGAGCGTTCCATGCCGTGTAAAACACCGATCTTTTTCATGTTCATTTGGTATTAGTGTGAGTGGTTGCGATCGAGATGATAATCTCCTGCAATTTGTTCGGTTCCGCAAGATTAAGATTATGGCCCGAATTAGTAAACCAAAAGAGTTCCTTTTTTTCCGCTTTCACCGTTTGGAAGAAGTCCTGCGTGATTTTGAAATGGGTCTGATAATCTTTTTGGCCAATAAAGAAGAAGACTGGACAACGAATCGAATCGACCTTTTCCGACAAGTTGACCGCGGAAGCCTCCGCAAATAGTGGCAGCCAACGACGGCTCCACGATAATACAAATGCTTTTGAAGGAGGTTTTTGTGCCTGCAGGAGAGCAAGCCATTTCCGGTGATAATAGAGGTGCAAACCCTGTTCAAAAGGTAATTTTATGGACTCCAGTTCACGAGCCGCTTCTCTGCCTTTTCCGGAGACTCGCTCTTTCATCCAAAGTAGCGAGAGACGCTCGCTTTCCACCTGGTTGACCATGGGACTAATAGCAAAACAGGCGCGCAGCAATTCCGGATATTCCGCCGCCGCATGAAGCGCCAAAAAGCCACCCCACGAATGGCCTGCGAGGTAAATTTTATCCTGTGAAAACCGGTCGCGCAGATAATCGATCATGGATTTCACATCCTGATGCATTGCCTCCACAGAAGGAGTCGGTCCTGCCAGGTTCAACGTTGCTGTTTTTCCACTCCCCCGTTGATCCCACATGACCACCAGAAAATGATGTTGCAGTTTGTCAGTAAATCGATTCGAGTAAGGGATCATGGAATTCCCAGGGCCTCCGTGCAGAAATAACAAAACCGGATTGCGGATGTCTGATCCTTTGACTTCCACCCATTGCCGGGTACCGCTTATCTCCACCGCGCCGCTCCATTTGAAATCCTCACCCACCGCAACTCCCCCAACCTCCATCAGGAAGATGAGAAGGACAACGCCGGAACGGAAGGAGTTTATCAAACTATTTGAGCAAGGATAAATAATGAGGGAACATTTCCCTCCACGTTGGCCAATCATGAGGGGCATTCTGCCGTACATCCAGCCAGTGTGATATGCCTTTGTTCCGAAGCACTTCAGCCATTTTCTCGTTGGCCTCCCAGCACATATCGTGTGTACCCGTCCCCAACACAACAAACAAGTCTTCAAAAAACGGATTCTCGGCTCCGGGAATAAAATCTGGTGGGTTGTTGAAAAAGACATTGTCGTCATAATACCCATCCATCTGATCCTTGATGTCAAAGGCCGCGCCCATGTTGAGAATGTACTTTGTCACTTCGGGGTGACGAAACCCAAAGTTGGTTGCGTGGTAACCGCCAAAACTGCAACCGGCAGTAGCGACGCGGAGTACACCCGTTTCGCGCTGCATCAGCGGCACCAATTCATTCAGCAAAAACTGATCGTAACACATGTGATTTCTGACACGCTGCGCCGGGTGAATATTCCGGTTGTACCAACTCATCGAATCCATTCCATCCGGACAATAAATCTTCACAAGTCCCTCATTGATAAACCAGGCCACACTGTCAATCAGCTTGAAATCCTTGTTCTCCGTATACCGACCCATCGAAGTAGGAAACAGGATGACCGGATATCCGCGTGTTCCAAATGAAAGAACTTCTATTTCCCTGCTGAGGCTGCTGGAATACCACTTGTGATAGTGTTCATGCATGTGTACGCTGATTTAGGCTCGTATTGTCAGGTAAGTTAGCCCGCGTTCTTCTATTTTTGCAAACTTTCACAAATGGAAGAGCTAAAGAATACATCAGAGAGTCCTGGGGAGCCGGAAACGTCGTATGACTACCAGTGTGCGAAACTCTCAGATATCTACACGAAGCTGCTTGAGCGAACAGTCGAGGTGGAGATATTCACACCTCCCGTCATGGATCTGACGAAAACGTATCCGCTGTTGATTCTTAACGATGGTCAGGACAGCGAAGGAGTGCGTCTCAAGAAATGTTTGGAGGAGTTGGTGCTAGAGAAGGCGATCCCCGAGATCATCGTGGTGGGTGTCAAAGCAGCGGATCGCCTCCAGGAATATGGAGTGGCCTTCCGTTCAGATTTCCACGGGCGGGGCAAACAGGCCCGGGCCTACAGCGAATACATCATCAAGGAGCTTATTCCCTATATCCGCTACAGGTACCCCATTAGCCAGGAAGCGGAAGATCGGGTCATGGCCGGATATTCTCTCGGAGGGCTTTCCGCGATTGACATCGTGTGGAATCATCCCGATCAATTTGGCAAGGTGGGCGTGTTCAGCGGCTCATTCTGGTGGCGGAAACGCGATTCCGGAAGTTTTTTTTATTCTGATTTCAGGGACCGCCTCATGCATCTTCAAGTTCGGCGTGGAAAATTCAAGCCGGGATTAAAATTCTGGTTTCAGACAGGAACACGCGACGAGCAAAGTGACCGCAATGAGAATGGAGTTATTGATTCCATTGATGACACGATGGATCTGATCAGTGAGCTAACCCGGAAAGGGTATCGCCCATTTCATGATATTCAATACCTTGAAATCAAGGACGGAGGGCACAATGTGGAGACCTGGGCAGAAGCCATGCCCTCTTTCCTGAAATGGGCATTCTCCAAACAGTGAAGATGACGCCTAAGAAACCAATCGTCTTTGATCTGGGCGGCGTATTGATCGACTGGAACCCTGCCTATCTGTACCGCTCCATTTTTTCTTCCGAAAAGGAAGTAACGTGGTTCCTCGAAAACGTGTGTACTTCCGAGTGGAATGAAAAGCAGGATGCCGGCCGGCCATTCGCTGAAGCCGTAGATGAACTTGTTGCGCGGTTCCCCGCGCATGAAGAGGCCATCCGGGCATGGGTTCACCGATGGGATGAAACGATGGGAGGAGCCAAGGAGGAGACGGTACGCGTATTGCGCTCACTCCATAGCAGCGGTCACTACCGGTTGTACGCACTCACGAACTGGTCTGCCGAAACATTCCCCTGGGCTCTAAAGCGATTTGATTTTCTGCAGTGGTTTGATGGCATCGTCGTCAGCGGAACAGAAAAAACCCTGAAACCAAATCCGGACTTTTATCAAATCCTTTTTGACAGGTATGCGATAGATCCCCGACAGGCAGTATTCATAGATGACAATCTGAAAAACATTGAGGCCGCACGCCGGTTGGGCATGACGTCCATTCATTTCACGGAAGCCATTGAACTGCCCGACGAGCTTTCCAAATTGGGAATAGAAATTAGGGGTTCAGAATCGAAGTGACCACCTCTTCAGCGGCCCTTTCCGCAGAGGCAAGGGCGCCGTTGATCATGCCTGCATTTCCGGAAACGTCGGTGGCCTCACCAGCAAAAAATAGCTTTCCTCCCACCGGTTGTCCGATTGCCAATCGATCCTCATTCTTTGCCCCCGCCAGCGGATAGGAATAACCGCCAAGAATGTGCGGCAGCGTGGTCCAGTCTTCGCGTACAAAAATATTCTTCAGCGTGACGCTGTCTTTGCGCACAAACTGGGTGCCTTGGCCGGCATAGAGGAGATCCAGGTCTGCCAGGATAGCGTCAATAGCCCCATCACCCATTCCAGAATAATCAGTGGCCTTGGTGCCGCAAACGGTAATCGACATGGTGCGATTGAAAACACTGCGCCCCATTCCAACGCTGAAATACTCCGGCACATTGGCGGAGCCACGGATAAATCCCGCGTTATCACCCCAGAAATTCTTTTTGAACTCGATGACGGCCCGCATGCTTGCACCCATGCCGATCTTGGCGAGGGAACCAGTGAAGCTTGCCGGCAAGGCCGGAGAAAATGACAAGGATCCATTCTTTAGAATGCTCACGGGCACTGTCACGATTACCTTGTTTGCCTCGTGCGTTGATCCGTCTTCCGCCGTAAGCACGATGGGGTCAGCGTCGTATTGAATCGATGTAATGGGTGTGTTAAGTTTCACAAACTGCTGCACCGCATTGAACCGGGAGATAACCACATCCTGCAGCGGACTCGAGACCAGGCCAAGTACTTTGCCATCGCTTATACGTTTCGTTTCCTCCTCTCCGAGGGCACCGATACCAATGTTGCTGTTGACACTTCCGTACGCATTCCCGATTAAGCCATTTAACATTCCATGGGCACGCGTGCCAATGCCAGCCGACTGAACGGCCTGTTGTGCCGTTTGGGAATTTCCCGCTTGATTCTTAAGATTATCCCGGAACGCTTTCGCGGACTGAAAATCAGCATCTCCCGCCCAATCCGCTTCTGACTTTGCCAGGTTGTCCAGTACATACCTGTTGCTCGCTGGGGTGAACTCCACGGTTGCCAACCGATAATCCTGAAGAATCTTTCCAAAGATTGAATCGGTTCCAAGGACAGTCTGCGCGCCCAATTCAATCGGAAAGTCCGAAGCAAGCTGCGGTGCATACGGATACAATTGGGAGGACTGGTTTCGGAGAGACCGAACCCGACCGCCAATCTGGTTCCGCGCTTCAAAGACTTTTATTTTTATTCCTTTGGACCGCAGGATATCGGCCACGTACAATCCGGCCGCCCCGGCACCCAGAATAGCGACGGTTCCACTATATGAAACCTCAGGGCCCGGATCGCTGGCACTGCAGGCGCCGAACACGGAAGGCAACAATAGTCCACCCGAAACCCCCAAGCCAATTTGCTGTAGTGCTTTCCTGCGTTTCACCTAAAGAATTTAATCTGAAAGATACGTAGACCTCATGGCTTATTAAAATCGCGGACCGGCCATCCAACCCAAACAAAAATGATCTGAATTCCGGTATCTTGCCATACGAATAGCAAACCGTGCAGGCAATTGTACCCGATAGTACCCTGGCGCCGAAAAAGGTAACCGTCATCGGACCGGAATGCACCGGGAAGACGGATTTATCACAATACCTGGCAGATTATTTTAAAACCGCATGGGTTCCGGAGTATGCACGTGGCTATCTCAACAAGCTGGACCGACCGTATGACCAATCGGATCTTGACAAGATTGCTCACGGCCAGTTGCGCCTTGAAGATGAATTTCTGAACGACGCAAACAAGGTCCTTATTTGTGACACCAACCTTACCGTGATTAAGATCTGGAGCGTAGCAAAGTTTGGCAGCTGCAGTCCCGAAATTACCAGGCTGATCCAGTCACATCACTATGATATGTTGCTGCTGACAAACATTGACATTCCCTGGGCGGATGACCCGCAGCGCGAACACCCTGATCGCCGTGAGCATTTTTGGAATATCTACCGAGAAGAAACACACGCCACTGGGATTCCCACCGTTGAAATATCCGGTGATCGTGATGCCCGGAGAAAAACAGCAGTTGACGCCATCGAAAAAATTCTATCCAGCCCATGAGCGGCCCGTACGCCGCACTGAAAATCCGGGACTTTCGTCTTTTCATCTCCGCCCGATTCTGTATCACGCTTGCCATTCAGATCCAGGCCGTGATTGTTGGATGGCAGGTCTATGAGATCACAAGGGATCCCCTCTCCCTTGGCTTGATTGGTCTCGCAGAGGCAATTCCATCAATTACCGTTTCATTGTATGCCGGCCATGTGGCCGATGTCATGTCCCGGAAGAGAATCATCATCGTCACCATCTTCACGCTGCTCCTTTGCTCATCAGCCCTTCTATTTTTTACGATGGACATCGGCGCTTTCGTACTCCAACGGGGCATATGGCCCATCTATTCCGTCATCTTCATCAGCGGCATCGCTCGGGGGTTTATCACGCCCGCCATTTTCTCCTTCATGCCGCAACTTGTTCCCCGTGAACTTTATCAGAATGCAATCACCTGGAACAGCACGCTGTGGGAAATGGCGTCCATCGGCGGCCCCCCTATTGGAGGACTGATCTATGGTTTTTTTGGCATCACGGCCGCGTACAGCCTGGATGTTATTCTTACCTGCGTGGGTCTCGCGCTTGCCGTATTGGTCGCCAACAAACCCCTGCCGCCACTGACCGAGGAGCAGGGAATCGTTGGAAAGATTAAAGCAGGATTGAAATTCGTCTTTCAAAACAAGATCATATTGAGTGCCATCACGCTCGACCTGTTTGCCGTACTGTTTGGAGGTGCCGTCGCCCTTCTCCCTATTTTTGCAAACGAAATTCTACATGTTGGCCAGATCGGTCTGGGATTTCTTCGCTCCGCCCCTGGCATCGGAGCCCTGCTGACAGCCCTCTACCTGACCTACCACCCCATTCGTAAATCCATGGGGTCGTTGCTGCTCTACAGTGTAGGCGGTTTTGGTCTCTGCATGATCTGTTTTGCGCTCTCCAGAAACATGTGGCTTTCGATGGGGGTATTAGTGATCAGCGGCGCCTTTGATTGTGTCAGCGTCATCATTCGCGGCACGTTACTGCATACGCTAACTCCTGAAAACATGAAAGGCCGCGTTTCTGCAGTTAATAACATCTTCATCGGATCGTCCAATGAAATTGGAGCCTTTGAATCTGGTGTGGCAGCGCGCTTGTTTCGGGTGGTCCCTTCGGTAATATTCGGGGGCGTTATGACCCTGGTTGTGGTGGCCACCATGGCCTGGAAGGCGCCGGCGTTAAGAAAGCTGCAACGTGTTGCCTAGGGACGCCGGTAATCCTGTCGAATATCCACTTGTCTTTCCCCCGCGTTGACTTCCAACGGATTCATTACCTTCATTCCATAAATCAAAAGTGAATGCCTTCACGAAGAAGTTTCTTTCGCCGGTCTGTCGGTCTTGCCGGGGCCGCCTCCCTCACAACGATTTCAGGATTCGCGGCATCGGAGGACATTTCAGATGCACTGTTCTCACTGAATAAGCTGTCGCCAGATCAGGCATCCAGCGATGAAGAGTTGTGGGCACGGATGGCTCAGGCCTATACGGTATCACCCAACATCCTCAATCTGAATAACGGAGGCGTGAGCCCCCAACCCAAAGTTGTCCAGGATGCTGTGGACCGTTATTACCATCTCAGCAACGAAGCTCCCACCTACTACATGTGGCAAATACTGGATAAAGGCAGAGAGCCCGTGCGCAGAAAACTGGCCGAACTGGCTGGCGTCTCCCCCGATGAGATCGCGGTAAACCGCAACACCACAGAAGCCCTGGGTACGTTCACGTGGGGTATCGACTTGAAAAAGGGCGATGAGATCGTCATGACCAAGCAGGACTATCCCAACATGATCCATGCCTGGAAACAGCGGGAGCTGCGCGAAGGAGTTAAGATCAACTGGATTTCCCTTGCTCTTCCTGTAGAGACCGACGAGGTCGTCATCAAAGCATACATCGATGCGACGACTCCAAGGACAAAAATCTGGCACATCACACACCTGGTCACATGGACCGGCCAGATTTTTCCAGCTGCAAAGCTTTGCGCAGAGGCGCGGAAGCGCGGGATCATCAGCATCGTCGATGCAGCACATTCATTTGCCCATCTTGACTTCAAAATTCCTGAACTGGGTTGCGACTATTTTGGCGCTTCCCTTCATAAATGGCTTTGCGCTCCCTTTGGAACTGGGTTGATGTATATTCAGAAAGATCGTATCGCAAGTACCTGGCCCCTATTCCCAACAGACAAGCCGCAGGGAAGTGATATCCGCAAGTTTGAGGCGTTGGGCACCCGATCCTTTGCTCCCGAGCAGGCCATCGGACAAGCCATCGATTTTCATAATGCCATCGGCAGCAAGCGCAAACAGGACCGCTTACATTACCTGAAGTTGTATTGGTGCAATGCTGTAACGAAAAATCCCCGTGTCAAGATTCACATCTCCCTCAAGCCAGAATATTCCTGCGCCCTGGGAACGTTCAGCATCGACGGAATGACACCCGGCGAGGTGGTCAATAAACTCATGGCGGATTATCAAATCCATACAACGGGCATTGTATGGGAAAACATCAGCGCTGTCCGGGTCACGCCCCATGTTTATACAACGACCAAAGACCTTGATCGGCTTATTGATGCAGTAGCTAAAATCGCATCCTGAAATCCACCGATCCAATTTCTTCTTCATCCAACACCACGTTTCAGAATTCTATGAAAAATTTCTATGGGCTTAGCTTGGTATTCATCATCATTCTTGCTTCATGTCAGCCTGAAAAGGCCTCGCTGAAGGTCGGGGGATTACAGCAAGCGGTGGAAATCCTCCGTGATACTGCCGGTGTTAACCACATCTACGCACAGAATGAGCACGACCTCTTCTTTGCGCAGGGCTACAGTGCGGCCAAAGACCGGTTGTTCCAGTTTGAAATCTGGCGCCGGCAGGCAACAGGAACCGTTGCGGAAATTCTTGGACCGCAGGAATTAAAACGCGACATCGGCTCGCGGCTTTTCAAATTCAGAGGAAACCTGGAGGAAGAGATGAACCATTACCATCCGCGCGGATCTGAAATTATCACCGCCTTTACAGACGGGGTCAACGCCTACATTTCCGAAACCGAAAGGGACACCAGCCTGCTGACCATGGAATTCCGGCTTCTCGGCATAAAACCAGGCAGGTGGACTCAGGAGGTTGTTCTCTCCAGGCATCAGGGATTGTTGGGAAACATAACCGAAGAAGTCCGGATTGGCAGAGCTGTTGCGAAGCTGGGACCAGAGCGCGTGCGGAACTTCAGTGCCTTTGAGCCCGGTGTGCCTATCCTGGAAATGGATTCAAAAATTAACAAAGCAGCGCTGTTCGACAGCATACTCACCGTCTACACCGCGTTCCGAGCGCCCTTGCGGATCAGGCCCTCGGATCTCCTGGCCAGCGCACCGCATAACGAAATCAATTATGAGCAGCTTGCCGCCCGGGACCGTGGCGACTACCAGCAATTGATGGCAACCGAGCGCGAAACCATTGGAAGCAACAACTGGATTGTAGCTGGTGCGAAATCTGAAAGTGGATTTCCGATTTTGGCCAACGATCCGCACCGCGATATCACGGCGCCCTCCCTACGGTATATGGTACACCTCGTTGCCCCGCAGTGGAACGTAGTCGGTGGCGGCGAGCCAACGATCCCAGGAGTATCCATTGGGCACAACCAATTCGGGGCCTGGGGACTCACCGTATTCTATCTTGATGGCGAAGACCTTTACGTCTACGAACTCAACCCGGAGAATGACAATCAATACAAGTACCAGGGAAAATGGGAGGACATGGAGAAGGTCGCCGATACAATCCGGATCAAGGGGAAAGCGGATACTGTTATCACTCATAGTTTCACGCGGCACGGACCCGTTACCTATGTCGATACCAAGAATCATGTCGGCTACGCGGTGCGGTGTGCATGGCTTGAAAAGGGAGGAGCCCCTTACCTGGCAAGCTTGCGTATCGATCAGGCCACCTCCTGGGAGGAGTTTCGCGAGGGCTGTTCCTACAGCCACATTCCTGGTGAGAACATGATATGGGCCGACAAAAAGGGCAACATCGGGTGGCAGGCCGTGGGCATCGCCCCGGTGCGCAGGAACTGGAGCGGGCTCGTTCCGGTCCCAGGCGATGGATCGCACGAATGGTCCGGCTATCTGCCGATAAAGTCCCTTCCCAATGTTTTGAATCCGGCCAGTTCATTCCTGGCAACTGCTAATGAAAACAATGTCCCGGCGGATTTCAAACATATGGATGCCGTGGGGTTAAACTGGGCGACGCGCTATCGGGTCGACAGAATAAAGGAAGTGCTGGGCAGCAGGGAAAAGCACTCGGTGGAAACCATGTGTCAACTTCAGTCAGACTACCTTTCGCTGCCTGCCCGTGAACTGGTTCCGCTCCTTTCAAAAATAAAATCACCGGATCCGGCTGTGGAAAAGGCGCGTGTCCGGTTGCTGGCATGGAATTACACACTCGATAAGAACTCTGTGGAAGCAACGATCTATGCAGCCTGGGAAAAGAAACTATCCGCTGAGCTCCGACTTCGGATCGTCCCTCCCGATGGACAGAAGTATATACGATCCCTTCCTTTGAAAAAAGTAATTCAATGGTTGGTGGAGCCCGGGGCGATGTTTGGAAACAAACCTGCACCGCGCGATCAATTTCTACTGCAGTGCCTGGAAGCGTGCGTGCGTGAGCTGGAAGTGAAATTGGGGAATGATCAATCCGCCTGGCAGTACGGGCAGCCTGCGATGCATCACGTCCTGATCAAGCACCTCCTGAGCAATGCGGTGGACGAACCTACAAGAAAAAAGCTGGAGGTGGGCCCATTGCCGCGGGGCGGCTATGGATCGACACCGGGAGTAACAACGAATAACAACAATCAAACGTCAGGAGCTTCCTTTCGGATGGTAGTGGATACGGGTGACTGGGACAAGACATTATTTACCAACACTCCTGGCCAGAGCGGAGATCCGGAGAGCCCATATTATCGCAACCTTTTTCAGTCGTGGGCATCAGACAGGCATTTTCCTGTATACTTCAGCAGGGATAGGATTGAGCAGGTTACCCGCGAACGAACTATTCTCCGTCCGTAACTACAAGGCTAGATAGCCTGTATGGCTGAATCGTAATCTGGTTCTTCCCCGACCACCGGAGCAATCTGCGAATACTTCACGTTCCCGTCGGGGCCGATTATCACGACCGCTCTGGCGAGAAGCCCGAACATCCCACCTTCCAGCATTTCAACTCCATACGACTTCGCAAAGCCGCGGTTACGGAAATCGGAAAGCGTAGTGACCTTATCAATCCCCTCGGCTCCGCAAAACCGCCTCATCGCAAACGGCAAATCCTTCGAGATACATAGTACGACTGTATCCTCAAGCGAGGCTGCCCGCTTGTTGAACTCCCGTACCGATGCCGCACACGTGCTCGTGTCCAGGCTTGGAAAGATATTGAGTACAACATTCTTGCCGGCAAACTGCACAGAAGAGATTTCTTTCAGATCGTTTCCGGTAAGGATGAATTCAGGTGCAGCGCTGCCTACGTTCGGTAGGTCTCCGATCGTGTTCACTGTTTTCTCGCCGAGTTTTGTTTGTGCCATGTAAGGTTATCTTAGGAAAAAAGTTATCTGATTCGATCAGAATCTCTGACCAGTTTTTCATCTCGACGTATAAAACGGTTGGCAATCAAGTTGCTCACCATGGCAATGAACGGAAGCCACAGCGCTAATCCGTACTGTCCTTCAAGCTGGTTTTCTTTGATAAGCCCGGTCGCAAAAAACACCATACATCCAAGGGACCCCATCATCAACAAGGAATTCAAAGCCCCCAGTTTAATCTGGAGCATGCGGTCCTCAAATTTTCCAATCTCTATAATCGCCAGTGTCGCGGCAGCCACCGCGAGGATGGCACTAAAGGCGTAAGGGAAATACACCGTATTCGGTTCTCCCTGGATTCTGATCGTATAATGCAACGGAAAGAGCACTTTTTCCACACCATCTTCCACCGCCTTCCAGAATGGGAAAAAAATCATCAGAATCATGCATACGCTCGTAAGCACCAGGAATATCGTTTGCTTTCTTTGCCACATAGTATCGTTGCGCTAAATTGAACCGCTCAAAAGTATGAATTTCCTTTCGTTCTTTGCGTTATAAGCCACACTGCCATGAAAACCGCCTACGTTCTTGATATCCTCCGCACGCCGATCGGCAAGTATGCAGGATCTTTGTCTTCCGTGAGGCCTGATGATTTGCTGGCCCACGCCATCCGGGAACTGGTAAAGAGAAATCCAAACGTACCCGTCGCGATGATTGAAGATGTCATTGCGGGAGCCGCCAACCAGTCGGGAGAAGACAACCGCAATGTGGCTCGCATGGCGTTGTTGCTGGCCGGTTTGCCTGATTCGGTGGGGGGGGTTACGGTCAACCGGCTTTGCGCGTCTGGCCTGCAGGCCATTATGAACGCAGCCGATGGGATTGCGGGCAACCGCGGTGAGTTGTACATCGCATGCGGTGTTGAAAGCATGAGCCGGGCACCCTACGTCATGGCAAAACCGGAAGAAAGCTTTTCCCGCAAGACAGAAATGTATGACACCACACTTGGTTGGCGGTTTACCAATCCTGCCTTGGCCAAAATGTATCATCCGTATTCGATGGGAGAAACAGCGGAGAACGTGGCCTCCCAATGGAAGATAAGCCGGGAGGAGCAGGACGCGTTTGGGCTTCTGTCACAACAAAAATTTGCCCGGGCCGAAGCGGCCGGGAAGTTCAAGCAGGAACGCGTTGGCGTGCCCGTTCGCGCCGGAAAAGAAACGACAACTTTCGAAATAGACGAATATCCGCGTGACACGACGCTTGCAAAGATGGCCGCCCTCCGCCCGGCGTTCAAGGAAGGCGGGACAGTGACAGCAGGTAACTCTTCCGGCATAAACGATGGATCCGCCGCAGCGTTTGTTGCGGGTGAAGAATTTTTAAAAGAATCCGGCGCCAAGCCCATGGCCAGGGTGGTGGCCATGGCGGTGGCAGGTGTTGACCCGGCGCACATGGGTATCGGTCCGGTACCAGCCACTGAAAAAGCGCTGAAGCGTGCAGGGCTTAAGATTTCAGATATCGGGCTCGTTGAACTGAATGAAGCATTTGCGTCACAGTCTATTGCGTGCATGCGTGATTTGAAGGTGGATCCGGAAATCGTTAACGTAAACGGCGGCGCCATTGCCCTGGGCCATCCGCTGGGGTGTAGCGGAGTCCGGATTAGTGCCACCCTGATCCACGAAATGCAAAAGAGAAAAATAACGTACGGATTGGCAACCATGTGCGTGGGCGTTGGTCAGGGTGCTGCGGTCATTTATGAACGTTGCTGATGCGGTACTTCTTTGAAATTACATACCACGGACAGCGGTACCACGGCTGGCAGTCTCAGGCGAACGCAGTAGGGATCCAGGCGGTCATTGAAAAAACTCTTGGTCAATTGTTGCGTCAAAAGGTTTCGGTGGTTGGAAGTGGCAGGACTGACGCGGGAGTTCATTGCGTGCAGCAGTTCTTTCATGTTGATATCACCCGATCGGTTGATGCCTCCAATCTCCTTCAGCGCATGAATTCATTCCTTCCACGGGATATTGCCATTCGCTCCATCCGCCAGGTTAAGCAAGATGCGAGTGCGCGGTACGCCGCCGTGGAGCGGACGTACGAGTACCGCATCACGCGGGTCAAAGATCCGCTCCAAGCCGGGCTCTCGTTCTATTATTTTAAATCGCTTGATCTGCCAACTTTACGTAAGGCTGCTGCGTTACTGGTAGGACCACATGATTTTCAATGCTTCAGCAAGGTGAAAACGGATGTGGACCACTTCCGGTGCACCGTGAAGAAAGCACACTGGGCCATTCGGAAAGACACTCTGGTCTTTTCCATTACTGCCAATCGCTTCCTGCGCGGCATGGTTCGTGCAGTGGTGGGGACCTTGCTGGATGCGGGGACCGGCAAGACGAGTGTGGAAGAGTTCAAGGCTATTCTCCGAAGCGGTGACAGGAAGCGCGCAGGGATGAATGTCCCTCCCGATGGTTTGTTTCTTATGCGCGTAAAGTATCCAGCAAGTATTTTTGTCCGGTAGAAAAAATAATGGAAAAAGAGAAAGTAAGCAGTGGGAATATAATCGACTTCCAGGTACTCCGGAGGCTCATCTCCTTTGTTGCCCCTTATAAGAAGAAGCTGTACATCATCATTTTTCTCACTGTTATACTGGGCGTGTTGACGGCGGTTCGTCCGATCCTGATTCAAATTACGCTCGACCGCGATGTAGCCGTGGGCAATTACATCGGGATGGTGAAGATCATGTTGCTGGTCTTCGGATTGCTGGTGGTCCAGTCGGCACTCCAATACATCCACACGTATATGTCTGGACGGGTGGGCCAGTATGTCATTCGCGATATCCGGATCAAGCTGTATGCGCACCTCGTCAATCTTCGGCTAAAGTTTTTCGACAAAACTCCCATTGGCCGCCTGGTGACGCGAACTATCTCGGACGTTGAAACACTGGCAGATGTATTCAGTGAGGGTCTCGCCGCTATGGCCGGAGATCTCCTCCAAATCGCCTTCATCCTTTTATTCATGTTTCTCATGGACTGGCGCATGGCGCTGGTCGGCTTGTGCACCTTCCCACTCATGTTGCTGGCCACATACGTTTTCAAGGAAAAAATAAAAGTCGCTTTCAACGATGTCCGGAATGCGGTAGCGAATCTCAATTCCTTTGTGCAAGAGCATATCACGGGGATGAATATTGTGCAGATATTCGGCAGCGAAAAGCGGGAGTTTGAAAAATTCAAAGAGATAAACAAGGACCACCTTCACTCAAACCTGAAATCCGTCTTGTATTACTCGGTGTATTTTCCGGTGGCGGAAATCATCGCCGCCATGGGAATTGGCCTTCTTGTATGGTACGGTGCCAAGGGGGTCATTCACCAGGAGCAGACGGGAATCACGATCGGTACACTGACGGCGTTCATCATGTATATTCAGATGTTCTTTCGCCCCATTCGCATGATCGCGGATCGATACAACACCTTGCAGTTGGGAATTGTAAGCTCTTCCCGGATCATCAGCCTGCTCGACAACAAAGACTTCCTGGTCAAGGACGGAACACGTCAGGGGATGACCATGCGCGGTGCCGTGGAGTTTGATCGCGTTTGGTTTGCCTACAACGATTCCGATTACGTTTTGAAAGACATTACCATGTCCATCAAGCCCGGGCAAACCATAGCGCTCGTCGGCGCAACAGGAGCTGGAAAGTCGTCCATTGTTAATCTGCTGAATCGTTTTTATGATATCAACCGAGGAAGCATCAAGGTGGACGGCATTGATATCCGCGAATACAATCTGAGTTTCCTGCGTGCACATATCGGGGTCGTGCTGCAGGATGTTTTTCTTTTTTCTGACTCTATTCGCAGCAACATTACGCTTGGCAACCCGGACATTACGGACGCGATAATCATGAAGGCTGCCGATGAAGTGGGCGCCCGCTATTTTATCGAACGCCTTCCCGGAGGACTTGACTACCAGGTGATGGAGCGGGGAGCGACCCTTTCCGTAGGGCAACGGCAATTGCTATCCTTCATCCGGGCCATGGTGTACAATCCGCAGATTTTGATTCTGGACGAGGCCACGTCGTCGGTCGATTCTGAGACAGAAACGATGATACAGGAAGCCATCACGAACATGATGAAGCACCGGACCTCCATTGTTATCGCCCACAGGCTATCAACGATTCAAAAGGCGGACACAATTATGGTCCTTGACAAAGGGGAAATCAAAGAAACTGGCCGTCACGAAGAACTGCTGGAAAAGCAGGGGTTTTACGCACAATTGTACAGAATGCAGTATAAGGAAGCCGTCTGACCAAAGGTATCAAACCCGGCCCCTGTTAGGCCAAAAAGGTTATATTTGCTTTGATGCTCTTCCCGAAAAACCTCATTATTATTTTAGCGTTGTTGCTGGTTACTTTGGAAGGTTGGTCTCAGGCCTTTAGCAAGAGTTCGCGCAGTTCCAACTATCGGGTGCCACGTGTTTCGGGGCACAAGGCGAGAATCATCTGTCCCATTTTCGAGCAGAGCCGCTATCCGTACCAGGGCATCGGGTTTAAGCTGGGGGATCCCTTTGCGCTTGCCTACAAGTTTTATCCGAACAAGCATTTTTCATTTGCCGTTGATGCTGGTAAAGCCGCCAGTGGATTGTACAACAAGTACTACCGGGCAGCCTTTGACACATACCTCCCTGACACGCTAAGTACAAAACAGTCCATCACCTATCTCGCGCATACGGCGGTGGTGGATTGGTTTCTGGAAACGAAGTTCCTTTATCAATGGGATGCCGAGAAAATCTCCAAAGGCCTTCAGCTATACGCCGGATTGGGGTGGCAATGGAGAAGCACGATTGTTGAGTACGATTACAATTTCAACGACAGGTCCAGCAATCAGGATGATGGGAAGTTCGGTAAGTTCCGCGAATCACGATTTACCTACGGCCCTGTCGCGCTGGTTGGATTCGAGTACTCCTACTTCTCGCTCCCCATATCTGCGTTTATTGAAATTGAAATGTTCACCGATGCGCTCCTTGATCCGGGATACCAGCGCTTTCAGGGTGGCGTCGGCCTGCGCTACGTTTTCTAATCTCGTCTATTACTCATGACTGCCCTGCGCTTGACCCTTTTTTCATTATTGCTGCTTTCCGTCCAAGGTTGCAACGTGTTGAAAATGATGGCGGCACCCAGGTCACCTACCGGCTGGTCTACGTCAAACTGACGCCCAAGTAATTCAACCCTCCATCTGTTCAGTCATCATTTGCTTGTAGTACAGTTCGCCGTAGATTCCCTTGCTTGCAAGAAGTTCTTCGTGGGTTCCGGATTCCGCGATGACTCCGTCATCCAGGACAATTATTTTGTTCGCCAATTTTGCAGACGACACACGGTGCGACACGATCAGCGTCGTACATCCGACCATCACCGTTTTGAGACTGTTGAGAATGGTATTCTCCGTTTTCGTATCCACAGCAGAAAGGGCATCATCCAGCATGAGAATTCGCGGTTCGCGCACAATGGCACGTGCGATAGACACACGTTGCTTCTGCCCGCCGGAAAGCGTGATCCCGCGCTCGCCGAGCCGTGTACCAAAACCCAATGGGAAATCCATAATGTTTTGGTAGACATCGGCATTCTTCGCTGCGTTGATTATCTTTTCGGCATCAGGTTCTGCCAATCCAAAACCGATGTTGTTATGTATCGTATCGCTAAAAAGGAAGACGTCCTGTGGAACATATCCGATCTGCCCGCGGAGATTGCCAACATCGTAGTCTTTGATGGGAATATCATCGATGAGAATTTCCCCGCCCGTAACGTCAAACAGCCGCGATATGAGGTTTGCCAGCGTACTCTTTCCGGATCCGGTTGAGCCAATCACAGCGAGAGAATCACCCGGATTAAGTGTAAACGACACATTCTTCACGGCCTCGATCCCTGTGTCGGGATAGGTAAATGAGACGTTGCGGAATTCGATTTTTCCACGGATCTGGTGAACTTGGCTTTTGCTGGAGTGAATATCCGTTTTGGTCTTTAGAAACTCGTTGATGCGTTTCTGCGAAGCCTCGGCCCGCTGAACGAGGCTGCTGGTCCAACCCAGGGAAGCAACAGGCCACGTAAGCAAATTGACGTAAATGATGAATTCAATGATGTTCCCAAACGTCAGTGATCCCTGGATTACCTCCACACTGCCCTGATAAACAGTAAGGATGGTGCTCAGCCCGATAAGTCCAAACATCAGCGGGAAGAAGAGGGCCTGGACACGCGTTAAACGGAGGGATTTACGTTTGTACTCTTCATTCTCAATGGTGAACCGATCAATAGACTCTTTCTCCCTGGTAAATGATTTCAAAACACGGATTCCGGAAAACGCCTCCTGCACAAATGTGCTCAGCCGGGACTGACTGCGCTGGATCTCCTCCGATCTGCGCTCAATAATGTTGTTTACATAATAGATGCTGAAGGAAAGGAGTGGAAGCGGAATGAGCGCGAAGAGCGTAAGCTTCACACTGATCGTAAACATGACCGGGATCAGAATAAAGAACAAGGATATCAGCTGAAGGCCATACATGATGGAAGGACCGATGTACATGCGTACGCGGCTGACATCCTCCGAAATTCGGTTCATTATATCCCCGGTATTGTTACGCCGGTAAAAGCTCAGCGGGAGTGTCTGATAGTGTTCGAAGATGTCATTCTTCAGGTCGTACTCGATTCGCCTGCTCATCACGATAAGCGTTTGCCGGACAAAGTAGAGAAACAAACCCCGCAGTAGCGCCATCACCAGAATCAGGACTGCATACATGAGGATTCCCTGGGCGAAAATCCCAAAAAATTCCTCCTGCGCTTTCGTCTCACCAAAGGACCGGTACACGTTTATATTATCAGTTACCAGGTCAATCGCCCGACGCACCATCTGGGCGGGGACGATTTGAAAAATGTTGGAAATGATCACAAACACCAACCCCCAGAACAGGTGCTTTTTGTAGCGGATCAGATATTTATTGAGGTAGGAAAGTTCCTTCATAACCGCAGGAATAAACGAGTTCGCGGAAATTTGGTTCAAAACAACCATTTATCAGGCACAAAATGTAACTTGCAGACTTCTTTTTTATCGTTCATTGTCATGCTCAACCGACGCACCCTTCGTATCAAGATCATGCAGAACCTCTTTGCATACGAGCAATGCAAGGAGGCGAACTACCTGCTGGCCCAAGATGCGGTAGATAATTTTTTCCGTCCCGACCTGAATTCCATGAAGGTGCAGGACAAAGAAATGCTCAAGGGACAATATGCCGTGGCCATCAAAATTTTTGAGAAACGCTTCCTGGGCGAGTCCGTTCCGGAAAGTCCGGACCCACGAATCACCGAATCGGTTGAAGAAGCCCTCACCCTGCATGCCCTGAACACAAAGAAAGACTTCACATTCTTTCGCAGCAACATTGCCCTCGAGGTCGACAAGATCAACAGCATCTACTATGCGGTATTAAACCTGATCCCGGCGCTTGAGAGCGCGGCCGCGCAGGATAAACGCATCTCCACCAAAAACTTTACGGCCAATCCGTTTGTCCTGGCCCTTCGGGAGAGCCCCGACCTCCGCAGGGAGACACTTCGCAAAGGGGGTGGATGGGATCAGAAGATGGATTTGGTACGCTCCTGGTTCCGGGACTTCATCAAACCTGGGAAGGAATTCAAGGATTACATTGCGCTGCCCAGTCCGGATGCCGCCGACCACAATGGTTTCATCAAGCACCTCGTTCGCAAAATCATCCTGGGTAAAACCCCCATCAATTCATATTTCGAGGAATTAGACCTGTGGTGGGCAGAAGACCATGAAATCGTCCGCAGCCTGGCCGACAAGACCCTGAAGTCATTCGCACCGTCCTCCCCGGTTGAGATTCAAAAGCTGTCCCTCAACTGGGAGGATGATAAGGCCTTTATTGACAAACTTTTCTTGACAGCAAACCAGCTGGACAAGAGTTATCACAACCTTATTGCCGCCCATACCCGCAACTGGGAAGTGGACAGGCTCCCCCTTACTGATCGGGTGATTCTACACATGGCCCTGGCCGAAATGATTCACTTTCCGAATATTCCGGTAAAAGTCACCATCAATGAGTACATCGAATTGGCAAAGGAATACAGCACGCCCAAAAGCCGGCTATTTGTTAATGGCATTCTCGATGTGCTGGCCAAGGAGCTTTCCGAGGAAGGAAAAATAAAGAAGAGTGGCCGGGGCCTGATGGACAACAAATAGGGTTTTTTGCCGCTGTAATTACTGGCAGTCTTTCTCCTGATTGATTATCTTTGTAGTCCAAATAACTGGTTATGAGCAAAAACAGCAATGCGTTGATTGCCTTTCTCGCCGGAGCTGCCGCTGGCGCTATTCTGGGCGTCCTGTATGCCCCCGACAAAGGCTCCAATACCCGGGAAAAACTCTCGTTCCGCCTGGATAAATACAAGAAAATCCTCCAGGATTTTCTTGACGATTTGGTTACCGGAAAGGACACCCCCCTGACTACCGAAGCAAAATCGCAGGGTCAAAAGGTCGTGTCGGAAGCCAAAGGAAAGGCCGAGAGGCTGCTCGAGGATGTGGATGACCTCCTGGAGCAAATCCGGGGCAACCAAAAGAGTTAGAAATTACCACCTTGCAAAGGCTCAGAAATTCTGATTAATTTTACAATTCAAACCGAAATATCAATTCAAATGAAAAGGAACATTTCCATACTTATGGCGGCAGTTTTCAGCATTGTCATGTTGAGCTCCTGCAAGGACAAAGCAGCTGAAAAACGGGTCGCTGAGCTCGAGAGCAGGCTTGCACAGCTGGAGACCAGCAAAGTCAATAACCCGGCGGACTTGCCGGTCGCCGATGCAGCAGCAGCAACGGAAGAAAAACCAGACGGACCGCTTCCGGAAGCCGTATATGAAACTGTTGACCACGACTTCGGTACCATCAACGAAGGCCAGAAGGTAATCCACGTTTACAAACTCAAGAACACCGGCCAGGCTCCCCTCGTTATTCAGGGCGCGCACCCTTCCTGCGGATGCACGGCACCGGATTGGACGAAGACGCCCATTCCGGTTGGTGGAACCGGTTTCGTTAAAGCGGAGTTTGACAGCAATGGCAAGCCCGGTATCAACAACAAGACCATTACGGTTACGGCCAATACCTGGCCTAAAGTAACTACCCTGCGCTTCAAGGCGATGGTTACTCCTAAGGCAGAAATGCAGGGCCCTACTAAATAGATCCTAATGATAAGCACTCAAAAAAGTCCCGGTAAGCGGGACTTTTTTGTTGCTAATTGTCCAGTCAAAATCTAGTACCTTTGACGGCACAAAACGTAAATCTCATGCAAGCAATTATCCTACAAGCACAGAACAGCAGCTGGACCTCCGTGATTTTCATGGTAGCCATTATCGGTATTTTCTATTTTTTCATGATCCGCCCGCAACAAAAGAAATCCAAGGATCAGAAGAAATTTGTCGAAGAAGTCAAGAAAGGTGATCTCGTGGTTACGATCGGCGGAGCCCACGGTCGGATCGCCGAAATTGAGGGAGACACCTTCATCCTGGAATTTGAGCGGGGTGCTCGCATCCGTTTTTCCAAATCGTCGGTTTCCATGGAGGCTACCAAGAATGCAAACGCCGTCAAGAAGCCTGAATAGGATCAGCTATACCAACAACAACGGATACGGATGAATCTCTTCCGCGTCATCAGCAACCTTTTGCGATTCGACCGCACCAACTGGACGGCGCTTGTTCTGTGTCTTTTTGCCGCCGTTATCTTCTGGGTATTCACGGCGCTTAACAAGACTTATTCAACAAACATCTCTTTCCCACTGGCTTTCGACTATGACGGGGACCGGTACGCCCCTGCGGAGCCCCTCCCCCCCAAGCTCATCGTCAATGTCAGTGGCAACGGGTGGGAACTACTCCGTAAAAATCTCGGCCTAAAAGTCCCAACCATTACTTTCCCTTTGGAGCGTCCGACGGAAGTCAGGAAAATTGTTGGAAGCACCTTGTCTCCCCATGTGGTCAGTCAACTGGGAGTCCTGCAGCTGAACTTTATTGCAGCGGATACACTCCGGATACTCATTGAACCAAGAATTTCACGAAAAGTAAAACTGCTTGCCGACCTGAATGCCGTGTCCTTCAAGAAAAATTTTGGAATCATCAGTCCGGTTGTCATCCTTCCCGATTCGGTTGTGATGGATGGGCCAAAGAGTTTCATTGGCGCCCTTCGCGACACACTCTGGCTGAAAGTTACGGGCAACCGGTTGAGTTCCCATTTCAGGGAGAGCATGGAAGTGAAAGTTGACAACAACGAGTTTATATCCCGAAACCCCCCGGTGGCAGAAGTCCTATTTGAGGTCGGCCCGGTAGAAGAAGTCACTACCCACGTGAAACTTACAAAACCAAGAATGCCATCCGGTGCCGTCGTTGAGCCAGATAGTATCCGGTGTACCCTCCTTATCTCGCAAAAAGATCGCGAACGCCTTTTGGCTGATATTTCCCTCCTGTCGGTAACCTTTCTGTATCCCGACGTAAAACGGGGTGATACCCTCGTCATCAGCCCCCTGGTTTCAGGTGTCCCAGAATATGCCCGGCTTGTCAGCACCGACTCCATCCATGTGAGGAAACCCTGACCCATGGACCGCCCGCTGGAGGTTGGCATCACAGGTGGGATTGGTTCTGGAAAGAGCCTGGTTTGCCGGGTCTTTCAGTCCCTGGGGGTTTCCGTGTACGACGCTGACAGCCGAGCGAAGTCCTTAATGACCACTGACGGAATACTGATCCGGCAAATCCAAAAAGAATTCGGAACCTTGTCGTACCGACCGGATGGAAGCCTGGACCGCGCCTACTTGGCAAGGGTCGCTTTTGAGGACCCACTCCGGTTACAGCAGCTAAATGCTTTGGTCCACCCACGGGTGGCCTCGGACTATGCGCAGTGGGCAGACACCCATCGTGATGAAGCCTACCTTATCCGCGAGGCCGCCTTGCTTTTTGAGGCTGGGGTCAATACTACCCTGGGGAAAATGGTTGTGGTCTATGCTCCGGAGGACTTGCGTGTGCAGCGGATACGCGCAAGAGACCCCCAAAGAAATGAGACTGATATCCGGCACATTATGAAGAACCAGTGGCCAGAAGAGGAGAAAATGAAGCGGGCAGATTATGTGATATACAATGATGAACAAAAGCCATTAATTCCTCAGGTAATTCACCTCCATGAAATTTTTGATCCCGCACACAAGACCAACCGAAGTTAAAGAGTCAAGATGAAGCGCTTTCTCACCATTCTGATTATCCTGATAGTCATCTTTCTTTTGGCATTGCCAAAACTTGACCTGTTCAATAAGAAGTCCGTCGAAGGTGCACAAACCGCAGCGCCTTCCGTGCTTCAGGTCTTTGGAGTCATCGTCCGGCCAACCGCATTCGACAACACACTCGTTCTTACTGGATCCGTAATAGCCAACGAGTCCCTTGAACTCAAGAGCGAGGGTAGCGGCAAGATCACGACCATTAACTTCAAGGAAGGGGGCCGTGTGTCAAAAGGTGAACTCCTCGTGAAAATCAACGATGAAGAAATCCGGGCGCTCATTGAAAAACAGCGGTATACCCAAAAGCTCAACAGGGACAACGAGTATCGTCAGCGCCAACTGCTGAAAAAAGAGGCTATCAGCCAGGAGGAATATGACAATGCACTTAATCGGCTGAACACAACCATTTCAGACATTAAATTGCTGGAGGCACAACTTCAGAAAACCAGAATCTTTGCTCCTTTTGAAGGAATTATCGGCTTGCGGTACGTGAGCCGGGGCGCATATATTTCCCCCAGCACGGTCATCGCTACGCTTTACAATAATTCTCCCGCTAAGATAGAATTTGCGGTGCCCAGCAGGTACAGTGCTATGATTTCAGCAGGCAAGAAAATTCGCTTCACGATTGAAAACGATACCTCACGGGTTTTCGTTGGAGAAGTGTATGCGCTTGAGCCCCGCATCGATGAGTCGACCAGGACGCTGAAATTGAGAGCCTTGGCAGACAACTCGGATGGGTTCTTACTGCCCGGTCAGTTTGTCAAGGTCGATCTGATCCTGGCTACCAATAAAGCCGCCATCTTGGTGCCCACGCAGGCGATAATTCCTGAACAGGGCGGTCAAAAGCTTTTCGTCGCAAGCGGTGGAAAAGCGCGTGAGGTTAAAGTGGAAACTGGAACGAGAACGAACATGAATGTTGAAATCACCTCCGGCTTACAACCGGGAGATACGGTGATCACAACCGGAATTCTTCAGCTGAGAGCCGGATTACCAATCCGGTTCACGCAGGTAAAATAGCACCAACGGTATATGGCAAGCCTTTCAACCATTAGTATCAATCGACCCGTACTGGCCATCGTCATGTCGCTGGTCATTATCCTGTTCGGATACATTGGTTTCTCTTTTTTGGGCATTCGTGAATTCCCCAGCGTAGACCCGCCGGTGGTAGCCGTTTCTACCAGTTACATCGGCGCAAACGCAGATGTCATCGAATCGCAGATTACAGAACCGTTGGAAGACGCCATTAACGGCATCGCTGGCATCCGTACGCTCACTTCGGTAAGCCGAGAAGGAAGAAGCAGCATTACCATTGAATTCGAACTTGGTGTGGATATCGAGGCGGCCGCCAACGACGTTCGGGACAAAGTTTCCGGAGCGCTGAGAAACCTCCCCCGAGACGTAGACCCTCCCGTTGTTGAAAAGGCCGATGCCGATTCGGGGCCCATAATTTTTCTCTCCGTGGCCAGCGACGGAAGAGACCTGCTCGATCTGTCACGCGTGGCTGAGATCATGTTCAAGGAGCGTCTTCAGACAATTCCAGGTGTAAGTTCAGTTCAGCTCTGGGGACAGCAGCGATACTCCATGCGTCTCTGGATGGATCCCATCAAGCTTGCATCGTTAAAGCTGGCCCCCTCAGACGTCCTCCAGGCGCTCAACCGCGAAAACGTAGAACTTCCGTCAGGCCGGGTGGAAGGACAAAATACGGAACTCACGGTACGCACCATGGGTCGCCTTACGACCGTAAACGATTTTAATAATCTGATCATCAAAGACAACGGAGACAACATTGTCCGGTTCAACGATGTGGGGTACGCGGAATTGTATCCTGAAAATGACCGCACATTGCTGCGCCGCGACGGAAAACCAGGCGTGGCGCTTGCCATCGTGGCACAGCCTGGTGCCAACAACATAGAAATTGCAGACCGGATGTATGAGAAGCTGGAGCAGATTAAGGCTGATTTACCCCCGGACATCAAATACTACATGAGCTGGGACTCTACGCAATTCATTCGTGGATCCATTAAGGAGGTCGAGGAGACTATACTCATAGCATTTACCCTCGTGCTCTTTGTGATTTTCTTTTTCCTCCGTGATTGGCGAACAACATTGATCCCCGTCGCCACCATCCCCATTTCGCTGATCGGATCATTTTTTGTCATGTACCTTCTGGGCTTCACTATCAACGTACTTACGCTGCTAGCCATCGTCCTGGCCATTGGATTGGTTGTGGACGATGCTATTGTTGTGCTGGAGAACATTTACACCAAGATTGAAGAGGGTGAGGATCCTGTGGAAGCAGCCAGAAAGGGTTCTATTGAAATCTATTTTGCTGTAATCTCGACCACCATTTCCGTAGTGGCCGTCTTCCTCCCTGTGATCTTTCTCCAGGGATTAACCGGCAGGCTGTTTCGGGAATTTGGACTGGTTGTGGCGAGCTCTGTCGCCATCTCCGCATTTGTCTCCCTCACGCTGACTCCGATGATGAGCTCCAGGCTGCTCAAAAAGAGGGAGCTGCAGCCCTGGTTGTACCGAAAAACAGAACCGTTCTTTACGTGGCTAACAGCCAGTTATTCAAGTTCGCTGCAGGCATTCATGAAAATGCGGTGGCTGGCATTTGTGATCATATTGATTGCCGGAGGCCTGATTGCCTTTCTGGGGCGGACCTTACCCTCGGAACTGGCACCGATGGAAGATCGCAATGAGTTTCGGGTCATGGCCCAGGGCGCCGAGGGTGCCACCTTTGAATACATGGACGGGTATGTGGTTGACCTTACCAACTTCGTCCAGCAAGCCATTCCGGAAAACGCCGGATTGGTAAGCGTAACCTCCCCGGGGTTTGGCTCAGGCGGAGTAAACTCCGGCATGGTTCGTATTATTCTGAAGAATGCAGATCAGCGAAAGCGAAGCCAACAGGAAATTGTTGACGATATAACCGAAAGGGCCAAGAAGTTCAGCGGGGTGCGTACCTACATTACGCAAACGCAGACTATTGGAAACGATCGCCGCGGCGGATTCCCCGTCCAATTTGTTATTCAGGCATCCACCCTGGAAAAATTGGAATCCGTACTTCCCGCCTTCATGGCCAAAGCTTCTGCAAGTCCGAAATTCACATTCGTTGATCTCGATCTCAAGTTTAATAAGCCAGAAATCAACATCACGATCGATCGCGACAAGGCAAGGAACATCGGCGTCAACGTTCTTGATATTGCCCAGACGCTCCAATTGGGGCTGAGCGGTACTCGTTTTGGAAACTTTATCATGGACGGGAAGCAGTATCAAATCATCGGACAGGTACAGCGGAAAGACCGCAACGAACCGCTGGACCTGAAGTCGTTGTACGTCAAGAATAAGGCCGGCGAGCTCATTCAGTTGGACAACCTGGTAACCATGAAAGAACAGAGCAAACCGCCGCAGCTGTACCGATTCAATAGGTACTCCTCCGCCAAGGTTCAGGCACAAATGGCGCGGGGTGTCGCCTTGGGAGAAGGCATCGAGGAGATGCAGAAAATCGCAAGTGAGGTTCTTGATGAAACATACTCCACAAGCCTTGATGGTTCCTCCCGGGAATTTGCAGAGAGCTCTTCTACCATTTACATGGCCTTCCTTATTGCACTTGTGATCATCTACCTGGTGCTTGCGGGCCAGTTTGAAAGCTTCATCGATCCGTTCGTCATCATGTTCACCGTCCCGCTGGCCCTGGCAGGCGCCCTGATTTCCATCTGGTATTTCAATCAAACGCTGAATATTTTCAGTCAAATAGGAATTATCATGCTGATTGGGTTGGTGACCAAAAACGGAATCCTCATCGTGGAGTTTGCCAACCAGCGGAAAGAGCAAGGGTTGAGTGTGCTGAATGCAGTGATGGGTTCAGCGGAATCAAGGTTTCGACCTATCATCATGACAAGTCTCTCCACGATTCTGGGCATCCTGCCCATTGCGTTGGCGCTCGGATCAGGGTCGGAAAGCAGGGTCTCGATGGGAATTGCAGTTATCGGAGGGATGCTGTTTTCTACGGTGTTGACGCTCTACGTCATTCCTGCTGTATACTCCTACTTCTCAAGCAAGAAGCATGTAAGCCCTTGATTGGGCTACATAAAATAACTCGGCGCTGCCCATACGGCCCAGCCATAACCGGCAAAACGAATGATGCGCGCTATGGATACCACCAGGAACTTCTTAAATGGGATATTGACTGAGCCCGCCAGCATGCAGGTAGCGGAGAATGGAACTGGAGTTACCGCTCCCACCAGCACCAGGTATAATCCGTAACGCTTCAGTTGCCGATCATATCGATGAAGGTACCGCTTATGCACGTCCTGATAAATGCTCGTCTTGGAAAAAAAACGTCCTATATAGTAACCAATGATTCCTGCTGCAAAGGAAATCACCGTGAGGTAGGTTAGGTTGATCGCATACTCAGACAATACCCCTTTGGACTGCCATATCAGCATGAATAATTCCGGAGGTATGATTCCGAAAACGATCTCGGAGAACGCAAAAATTCCAAGAAGCATCGGCAAGCGATTTCCCACACTATTGATTTCTGCCTGGTAGACGGCTATTTCCTCACTGGACAATATGTATGCCGAGAGAATAACCGCAAACCAGATCAGCCCCCGGAGCAGATTGCGCCATAAGAAATTCGAACGGGTCTCTTCGGATTGCATGAATTAGTTGAGAATCGGGTGGCGGGTAAATAGCTTGCCTTCGTCAAAAAGCTTTCGGTATGTAATATGTCGTTTATTTACACGGGCTCCAACTTGCTCCACAACTTGGATCATTTTAGGATTAAAATCCCCAATCCAGTTCATTTCATAATCTGTATAGGGCAATTGGTCAGACTGATAAACGCGTCTGGCCGCCATGATCATAGCGCCATCCACCCCTTTTCCCTGATGCTCCGGAACCACCCCAAACAAAATTCCGAAAGCCTTGGTATTGGTCTTTCGCGCCTTGTGCCAAAGGAACTTGATTTTCCCCAACCAATTAAGCTTTCCATGGAGGTGCTTGAATATCTGGTTGATCTCCGGCAACGAAATGAAAAAGGAAATCGGCTCCCCTTTATAAAAACCAAACCACAACAAATGCGGATCCAGAATAGGCTTCATCTGTTTAACAAGGAGGCGCGCCTGTTGTAATGACAGATCAGGATTTCCCGCCCGGTTGGCCCAAGCCAGATTATACACGCGATGCAGGTATTCGGCTAACATTCCGAGTTCACGCCCTGCAAGAAACCGGAAGTCGTAGTCCGGATCGCCCCCCAGCAGCGTTGCTTTGTAAGCCAGCCGTTCTGAGAGTGGCTCCATCACCTTCCTGCTATAGGTGAGTTGGTTAAAGTACACCTGGAATCCATAGGCCTCGAACAACCGGGCATAATATGGAAAATTGTAATTGCACTGATAATTGGGTTCCTGATCAAATCCATCAACCAGCAAGCCCCACCATTTCTCCCGGCTGCCAAAGTTAATGGGTCCATCCATTGCCTCCATCCCTCGGTCGCGCAGCCAAGCCTTGCATTGATCAAAAAGCATAAAAGCTGCCGACTGATCATCGATACATTCAAAGAAGCCCATGCCCCCGGTAGGCTGCTCATTCCCCTTGCCAACGCTCTTTTCCAAAACGAAGGCTGCAACCCGACCGATCACTTCACCGCTGCCATCCAATAGAATCCATCGGGCACAATCTCCCTTTCTGAAGGACTTGTTCTTCGCCCGGTCAAATACAGACACGACGTCGTTGTCGAGCGGCCGAATCCATGCCTGCGCCGTTCTGTATAGCCGGACAGGCAACTGGAGAAACGCGCGGGCGTCGGATGAATCTTTAACTTCCCGGATTTGCATGAATGACGGAAATATAATGCATATTTTGAATCATGGGAGAGGTAAGCCATTTGCATCGGCATCGCGATTACAGTCAGCTCTGCCCTGCCGGAAGGGACTGCTAGGAATGCTTTAATGCTTCCGCTCCGGCAACGATTTCCAGAATTTCCTTTGTGATGGCCGCCTGGCGTGAGCGGTTGTATGTCAGTTTGAGGTCTTTAAGGAGGTCCCCTGCATTTTCAGTCGCTTTGTCCATGGCCGTCATACGCGCCCCGTTTTCAGATGCGTTGGAATCGAGCAGCGCCTTGTACAACTGCACCTTCAGCGATTTAGGAATAATACCCGCTAGAATTTCTTCCTGATTAGGCTGAAAAATATAATCAACTTCCTGTTTGCTCTCCGTGGGCAGTGGAAGTACAGGCAGGAACTGTTCCACCATCAGGATTTGCGTGGCGATATTCTTGAATTGATTGTAAACGATCTCGATCCTATCAAACTCCCCATTCCGAAAGCCTTGAATCATGAAGCTCCCTGCCTCTGCGGCCCCATCAAAAGACAATCCATGAAACAATCCGGCAAACTGGTTGTGTACCCGAAAATTTCGTTTTGAGAAATAATCCAGCGCCCTCTTTCCTATGGGAAGAATGGAAACATTTCCCCGGGCCTGCTGAGCGGCATACTTTTCCTGAATCAGTCGCTGAACACCCTTGTTGGTATTGGAGTTAAAGGATCCGCACAACCCGCGATCCGAACTTACCGCCACAATAAGAATCTTTTCCTCCGGGCGCGGTTTGCTGTACCAGTTATCAGCATCCGAGTTACCTCCCGCAAGGTTTTGTACGAGCGCCGTCATTTTCATGGCAAATGGACGCATCTGAATAATTCGATCCTGCGATTTGCGCAACTTGGCAGCCGCCACCATTTTCATGGCTTTTGTAATCTGCTGCGTGCTGATTACCGAGCTAATCCTGGTCTTTACTTCCTTTAAATTGGCCATGTCTTTCCGCTTGCGATTATGTCCCGGACTAGTATTTCGCCGCCATCTCCAGCGCCATCTTCTTTAACATATCCATGTCTGCATCCTCTAGCTTCCCGTTTTTCAAGTTTTCAAGGATACCCTTATGCTGTGCCCGGAGAAGACCGATAAAATCCTTTTCAAAGGCTTTTACCTTGTCAACAGGGACTTTATCGAGGTACCCGCGGGTGGATGCGGCAATGATGGCAACCTGCTCTTCGACCGGTACCGGCTCATATTGCGGCTGCTTCAGAACTTCCAGGTTCCTCCGGCCGCGTTCAATGGTCAATTTGGTGGAAGCGTCAAGGTCCGATCCGAACTTGGAAAAAGCCTCCAGTTCCCGGAATTGTGCCTGATCCAATTTCAGGGTACCAGCCACTTTCTTCATCGATTTTATCTGCGCAGACCCACCAACCCGCGACACAGAAATACCGACGTTGATAGCCGGTCGAATTCCCGCGTTGAAGAGGTTTGTCTCCAGGAATATCTGTCCGTCCGTGATGGAGATCACGTTGGTAGGGATATAGGCCGACACATCGTTTGCCTGGGTTTCAATAATTGGTAAGGCTGTCAGGGAACCGCCTCCTTTTACCATGTGCTTGATCGACGGCGGAAGGTCATTCATTTTCTGTGCCAGCGCATCGTTGTTGATAATCTTCGCGGCACGCTCCAGAAGTCTGGAGTGAAGATAGAAAACGTCGCCAGGATACGCTTCGCGTCCAGGGGGCCTTCTGAGGAGCAGGGAAACTTCGCGGTAAGAAACTGCCTGCTTCGACAGGTCATCATAAATAACGAGAGCAGGACGGCCGGTGTCGCGGAAAAACTCGCCAATTGCTGCGCCTGTAAACGGAGCAAAATACTGCATGGGCGCCGACTCAGAGGCAGCAGCAGACACGATCACTGTATAAGGCATCGCTCCCGCTTTCTCCAGCGTAGCGGCTACCGATGCAACCGTGGACGCCTTTTGCCCGATGGCAACATAGATGCAGTATACCGGCTTGCCATTTTCGTAAAACTCTTTTTGGTTGATGATGGTATCAACCGCCACAGCCGTCTTTCCAGTCTGCCGGTCTCCGATGATCAACTCGCGCTGTCCCCGGCCAATCGGAATCATAGAGTCGATGGCCTTTATCCCGGTCTGCAGCGGCTCGTTCACCGGTTGTCTGAAAATTACACCGGGTGCTTTTCGCTCCAGCGGCATCTCGTAGAGTTCTCCCGACAGCGGCCCCTTGCCGTCGATGGGCTTCGCCAACGTGTCTACCACGCGGCCAAGTACGCCATCACCCACTTTAATAGAAGCGATGTGTCCTGTGCGCTTTACGGTGTCGCCTTCTTTGATTCCTTTCGGATCACCCAACAACACCACCCCCACGTTGTCTTCTTCGAGGTTGAGCACCAAAGCCCGCAGCCCGTTTTGAAACTCGATCAACTCCCCGGACTGGGCCTTGGAAAGACCATAAATACGGGCGACTCCATCACCAATGGTAAGTACGGTACCCACCTCTTCCAACTCTGCTTCCGTTCGTGATTGGGAAAGTTGCTCTCGCAATATTGCTGAAACTTCTTCTGGTCTGATCTCTGCCATAGTTGATACGTATTATTCGTCGTTAAGTCTTTTTAATATAATAGTTCTCGTTGAACTTCAATTCCAAGGATTTCAATTTGCTGCGAATGGAGGTATCCAGCTGGCGGTCGCCCACACGAAGAATAAGACCCCCAATCAATTCTTTCTCTACCTGGGTGTGCATTTCAACCTGTGGAGTATCCAGTAATTTCTTGGAAATGCGCTCCATGATTTCCAGCAATTCCTTGTCGGGCTTGACCGTTGTCGTCAGGTATGCCTTACCGATTCCTTTGTATGCATTGTATGCATTGTGAAATTCATTGGCGATTGCCGGCAACAGCGGCTCGCGGTTCTTCCGGGTGATGATGTCAATGATTGACATGGTGAGGGGCCCTACCTTTTCAGAAAATAACTTTCTAAGGATTTCGCGCTTGTGCTCATGCCGGATTACCGGGCTGCGGAGCATGGCGACCAGATTTCGGTTTTCGGCACAGACCTTGGAAAACAAGAGCATATCCTCATGTACCTGCTCCACTACCCCCCGCTCCACAGCAAGGCCCAGCAGCGACTTAACATACCTGGAAGCTACACGTAGATTAGCCATTTGGTCAGTTGAGCTTTAAGTCTTTAATGAACCCCTTCGCCAGGTCCTGCTGCGCCTTATCATCCGCCAAATTCTTCTGCAGTATCTTTTCCGCGATTTCCAGCGAGAACTTCGCAACCACCGCACGCACATCCCGGAGAGCTATCTGCTTCTCGGTATTTATTACGGCCTTGGCATCTTCGATGATGCGGTCTGCATTTTTCCGGGCGGCTACCTGCGCTTCATCGTGAAGCCGATTTGCGGCGTCACGCGCTTCGCGCAGAATCTTGTCGCGTTCTTCGCGTGCAGCCTTTAGCAGGTTCTCGTTATCCGCCTTGAGCGAGGCCATTTCAGCCTTCGCGCGCTCGGCCGAATCCAATGCCGACTGAATAGAGGTCTCCCGTTCCTTCAGGGAACCTAGAATAGGTTTCCAGGCCATTTTGGTAAGCAAGAAAAACAAGGCCAGGAAAACTACGGTTTGCCAAAAGAGAAGGCCAGATCCGGGTGTTAGTAATTCCATAGTATTTGATGGTTGAAGTCGCTTTTGGTTTATGGTCCAATAAGGCAATTACAAACGAGAAGAAGCTTGCCCGGCCCATCGCCAAAGGCAAGTTTCATTCGTTTTGCTGCGAAAACGACCCTTTAGGCGATTTTGGCGCCAGTCAGGTTCGAAATCAGAAAGCAAATTACCAAGGCGAAAAGCGCGGCAACCTCCACCAAAGCAGCGATGATCAACATCGATCCCTGCAATTTGTTGGCGGCCTCCGGCTGACGTGCCATGGCTTCCATCGCGGAGCCTCCGATGCGACCAACACCGATTCCGGCGCCAATGGCGGCCAGACCGGCACCGATGCCCGCTCCCATGATGGCATTGCTAACGTCCAGTAAGATTGAAAATAACATAACCTTTAATAATTAAGTGAACCAAAAATCCGGGTTTATCCCGGGGTATCTTCAGGCACGGCTACCCGCGCATTATTTCATTTCAATGCCCATCTCCATGATGTTCCTCTACAGCCAACCCGATATAAAGCGATGTAAACAGCGTAAACACATACGCCTGGATTCCCGCCACCAGGATTTCGATAAGACTGATGAATAAAACAAAAATGGAAGATCCAACGCCCACCATCCAACTCTCAAAAATAAACGTCAGTGACAGCAAACTCAGCAAGACAATGTGCCCCGCGGTAATGGCGGCAAACAAACGGATCATCAATGAGAATGGCTTTGTAAACAGGCCAATCACCTCCACGGGTAGAATAATAAATCGAAGCGGAAGGGGCACACCCGGAGTCCAGAATACATGCTTCCAGTAGTTTGCATTTCCACTGACATTGGTGATCACAAAAGTGAATACCGCAAGGGTGAGGGTTACCGCAATATTGCCTGTTAAGTTTCCTGCGCCAGGCACCAGGCCAAGGAGGTTTCCAAAAAGAATGAAAAAGAACAGTGTCAGCAGGTATGGAAGATACGTCTCATAACGCGGACCCACGTTGGGCTTTACAATCTCCTCTCTGACAAAAATGATAACGGGCTCCATGAACGACTGGATTCCCCGTGGCGCCTTGCCTTTGTTTGCCTTGTACGCCCTGGCAACAGACAGGAAGACGGCCAACAAGATGAATGCATTGATGAAAAGCATCATTACATTCTTCGTGATCGAAAAATCCAACACCGCCTTCTCGCCTCTGTAAATGGTGTTGTGCTCTAGCCGATATCCGTTGTATGCTATCCGGTTATGATGTTCGCCGTAGAAGTTCCTCGACGAAAACAAATCGAGACCGCGATCGGCGGTGTATACGATGACCGGCAGGTAAAACGTCCCGTAATGGCCATCAAAAAAATGCCATACGTGGTTATCCATCACGTGCTCAATAATGACCTTGCTGACATTCCCTTCCTCCTTTGCTACAGCCTCGTGCCCGGCGGGTCCCGAGGCGTGCACATCCTGTGAGGATACCCCCGAAAAAATGAACATTAATACGCCGGTCAGAGAGGCAAAAAATGCTCTTTTCATACTAAAAAATGGCCTTTTTGGATGGTCTCGCACAATCGTATTAATCGAGGGCAAAACTATTCATTAATACCCCAAAAAAAAATCTTTGCCACCCTTTTTGGCCTAGCTTCCAGGCTTTTGCCCGTTTATTTTGGAGAACAGTGCGGTGACTTCCAGCGCCGTAAAAAGGAAATAGGAGATCAGAAAAACCACCACGTTGCTGTGGGCTCCGGCCGGATTGAGAAAGATCACGGCGAATATGAACATCCCAAAAAAGAGGATACGCAGTACCGTAATTCCCAGGTAGATTTTTACAAAATCCTCAGGGCGCTGCCCGAGAAGTTTGTTGATAAGAACGTAGAGTCCCACGTGCGCAAGGAACATGAACATGACGACTTCCCGCGTGGCAGCGGGTGCCTCAAACCAATTCAGATGGTGTCCGGTGTAGACAACACCGATGACAAAAAGGGCAAGCAACGCCGCGTACATGGCAAATCGTACCACTCAGTTCTCGTTCAGTTTCCGGTACATTTGGTAAAGCATGCCCGACAGAATGCTCAGGACAAAAAGAAGAAGAAAAACAGGAAACTTCAGCTCCAGGTAAAGATCCAACCTGTGACCCACCCAGGCCCCCAATCCAATGCCTCCTAATAATTGGAAGGCAAACCCGCCAAAACGAAGATATGAATTAGACGGCCGCTTCTGACCGGTAGGAATGTGATCCTGTGACATTCTCCGCTGACTTTATATCCTTGACAGCAGCCCCCATCTTGCAACTACCGTTAAACACCGCTCCTGGCTCCACGACCAACTTCCCGGTTGAAATGTCACCATGCACGGTCGCGGTCGCCTTAAGCACAAGCATTTCCGAAATTTCAATCCGGCCCTTCACGGTACCTTCCACGTCGGCATTCTGGGCGGTGATGTTTCCGTCTACATGACAGGAGTTTCCGAGCGCTATCTTCGACCTGGATTTGATGTTGCCATTGATACGGCCTTCGATGCGGATATTTCCGGAGGTTTCAATATTCCCTTCCAGTATCGTGCCTTTACCAATTACATTGCTTGAATTGGTAATCTCATCCGCAGCTTTCTTTTCTTCTTTGGTGGTGAACATGTTCCTTTCGTTTTAAAACGTTACAAACTCTTCCGGATTCAGCGAACTCCCGTTGTACCACAATTCAAAGTGAAGGTGTGGCCCGTTGGTCATTTCGCCGGTGTTGCCAACTATAGAAATTATCTCTCCTGCGTTAACAAAACTACCAACTTTTTTCAACAATTCAGCATTGTGCTTATAGAACGACAGGAGGTTTCCCCGATGCTGTATGGCTATGACGTAGCCGTCGTCCTGTGTCCAGGAGGCGATCACCACCGTGCCGTCGGCAATGCATTTTACCGGTTCGTTGGTCTTGGTGACGATGTCAACGCCGTAGTGCCCCCGCTTCACATCATAGCGGTCGGAGATGAAGCCGGTGATGGGCGTGAAGAAGAATGTTTCACTCAGCTCGCTGTACTTGCTGCTTGTAAAGGAAATGAGGGACAGTTCCGATTGTTCAAAGTCTTTTCTGAATTGCGAATCACTTCGCGCAAGCTTTGCCGTGCTCACTGGCTTGATCGGCTTGACCTGCTCTTTAAGCGCCGACGGGGCATCCACAAAACTGTTGGCAGTGTCACCATTCAGCACCCGCTTGAAGTTTGTAATAAACTGATCCTTGTATTCCTCTTCCTGCGCCAGCGAATCCACTTTCAATTTTAACAGGTACAGCTTGTTGTCAGTCTCGCGCTGCGCATAGCGCGGATCAAACCACTTGGCCAGCAATGTCTGTGACAAATACAGGCTTCCCGCAAAGACGATCATGAATACGCCAATGGTCAGCACCAATACTTTGGCATAGGTAAACGCGACGGTGGATTTCTCCTCCAGGTTGTCCTCCTTCCGGATCACGAGCAGGTATCTTGTTGTAAATCGCTCGGATATGGTTTTTTTTGGCTTCAAGCTTCTAATTTGCCCGTAAAAGTAGATATTCCCGTCAATTATAATATTGGAAATCTGTTTTTTACGTTTGTAGTTCAAAGGGGCGCATGAAGCATTTACGGTCTGTGTATGTGGTTATTTTCGTTGCATTTCTTGCTCTTTTGGCATGGAACTGCTCCCCCAACCAAACCACCATCTCCGGCGATGTGTACCATAATACCACCGCACATTTCAATGGATACTTTTATGCCAAGGAGAAGATCGCCGAAATACAAACCATGATCCGCAAGAGCCTGGATGACGATCCCAATCAGATCCTCCGGCTCTTCCCCAAACTCGATACCGTTCTCGCAAACACCTACAAGAAAGATACCGAGGAAGCCATCAAAATGGCTTCGATTTCAATTCAGCGTCATCCCAACAGCCGCTGGCTGGATGATAACTACCTTCTCGTCGGCCTTGCACGCCTTTATTCCTGCGATTTCCTGAGCGCCATTCAAACATTCAAGTACGTAAACACAAAAGGTCTCGATCCCAATGTTCGCCACAGGGCCCTCATTCACCTGGTCCGCACATTCACCGAATACGCGGATTACCCAAAAGCGGAAGAAACAATTTATTACCTCGACAAGGAAAAACTCAACAAGGAAAACAGCAAGGACCTTTTTCTGGAGAAAGCGTACTATTATCAGGTTCGGCAGGATTACGACAACATGGTTCGTAATCTGACCTATGCTGATCCGCTGCTATCGCGGCGTGATCGGAAGGGAAGAATATATTTCATCATTGGCCAGGTATACCAGCAACTGGGATTCAAGAGCGAAGCCTACGGCTACTATCGAAAATGCCTTGCAACCAACCCGGAGTATGAAATTGATTTTTATGCCCGTCTTAACCTGGCACAAGTCGCGCAGCTGGATAATTCAAAAGACCGTAAAGGGCTAAGAAAAGAATTTAATAAACTTCTGTCTGACACCAAGAATGCAGAGTTCAAGGATAAGATCTACTTTGAGCTCGGTGAGTTCGAGCGAAAACAAGGAAACCTGGATGCGGCGATTGCCCAATACAAGCTATCGGCGCATTCGGGAAAGAACAGAAGGATTCAGGGTCACGCGTATTTGAGGATCGGTCAGCTCTACTTTGATTCGCTCAAACGCTTTGCATTGTCCAAGGCCTATTACGATAGCGCCGTAACCTCTCTACCGGACGACACCGAGGGCCTGGGGGCTATCACCCGACGGCACAAGGTGCTGGGTCAATTCGTTACCTATACTGAAACCATTACATGGCAAGACAGCCTGCTGGCGCTCTCCGTGCTGGATTCTACTTCCCTCCGGCAACAACTTGATTCGGCGATGGCCCGCAGGATTGTCAAAGAGGACAACAAGAAAAAGCGGCGCAAGCGGGCTGCTGCTTCCGTTGCAGCCAACCAGAGCGCGTTTTTCCAGTCGCAGTCGACCAGCACCACCGACTGGTACTTTGGAAACCTGTCGGCCGTCTCGTCAGGGCAGACAGAGTTTCAGCGAATTTGGGGCAACATCTCCCTGGAAGACAGCTGGCGCCGATCCACGCGCACAGCGACTGCCTCCACCTCCTCCAATGTGTCCGCACCGCAGGAAACTCAATCGAACACAGAACCCGCTGCAGCAGAAGATAACGCCGCAAGCTCTGCCGAAGCTGCCATCGCAAAAATAATCACTCAACTCCCAAAGACCGATGAACAAAAAGAGGAGGCCCTGTCCAAAATCGAGGAGGCCTATTTCAAACTTGGAGACCTATACTACTTCCAGCTGGACGAAAAACAGAATGCGGAGGATTCCTATGAACACCTGCTTAGCCGTTTTCCGAATTCCTCCTTCAAGCCCGAGGTGTTATACAAACTCTACCTCATCCATAAAGAACGAGGAGACCAGACCGCCTCGTTGCTGGCCCAAGAGTTGAAAGACCTCTTCCCCAATTCAACCTATGCGAAGATCCTTTTAAACCCCGACTATCTCAAGGAAACCAATGTCGCCCAGGAAAAACAAAAGATGATCTACAAAGCGGCTTACGCCGAATTCAAAAGCAATAATCTTCGGGGAACCCAGGAAAAAATAAAACAGGCCCGGGGATTGGGAGAGACAACCTTCACCCCCCAGCTCGAACTGCTCCAGATTCTCATTACCGGGAAGACGGAAGACGTCACGCGGTATCAATTTGAATTGGGTGAGTTCATCAAAAAATATCCGGATGATAAACTCCACGCCTACGCGGAAACACTCCTTGCAAGCTCCCGGACATTTCTGGAAAAGACCGAACGGGCCAAAGGCATTCGTTTTGCAGCCTCATTCGAAGAGCCCCACTATTTTGTGATCGTCCATCGCATCCAGGATCAAGGCGCTACGGCCATTGCCGCCAGACTTGAACTCTTCCATGCGAACTCCTTTCGGAATCAGAAACTGGAAACGATCAACATGATCTTCAATGAGCAGTACGCGCTGACATTTGTTGGAGACCTGGCCGGGCAGGAAGAGGCGCTTGCTTACAACACGCTATTCAGGCAGACAGTGGCACAGGAAAGGCCCTTTTCAACCCTAAATTTCCATAACTTTGTCATAACCAAGGATAATTTCAATATCTTCTACCGCAACAAAGCCCTCGATGAGTACCTCAGCTTCTTTGACCGATACTATAAAAAGTAAGTTGGGCAAGGCGCTTACCAGCAAGCGACCATGGTTCGGCTGGATTAAGAAATTTACCTGGATTGTCTTCTTCAGCTTTATCCTGGGCCTTCCACTTTATGTGTATACGGTTACCATTGACCTCTTCGGGCTTTTCGGCGGTATGCCCAGTCTGGCGGAGGTTGAAAACCCGGAAAACGACCTTTCTTCTGAACTGATCTCCGCTGACGGTGTCTCGCTTGGGCGCTACTTCCGATACAACAGGAGTCAGGTCCGGTTCAGGGAATTGTCTGATGAACTTGTGAACACCCTCGTGTTGTCAGAAGATCACCGGTTCTATCAGCATTCGGGGCTTGATTTTCCGGCCTATCTGCGCGTGGCGTGGGGGCTGGTTACGCTCCAGCCCTCCGGCGGCGGAAGTACCATCACGCAGCAATTGGCAAAAAACCTTTATACGCGAAACCGGGACCTGGGCCTGGACGGAAGCATTGCCAGACTCGGCAGGTACCCGCGCAGAATCGTCCAAAAAACCAAGGAATGGATTATCGCAGTCGATCTTGAGCGGAACTTTACGAAAGAGGAGATCATTGCAATGTATCTGAATACGGCAGAGTTCAGCAGCAATTCGTATGGGATTAAAGTGGCTTCCGAGACATATTTTAGCAAGCCCACCGACAGCCTCAACCTCCAGGAATCTGCCCTCCTGGTGGGGATGCTGCAAAATCCAACATACTACAATCCTGTCCTTCGGCCGGAAAATGCCCTCCGGAAGCGAAATGAAGTTTTATATAAGATCTATCGAAGCAATTACAAGGTAGCAAGCCAGGCGGAATTGGACTCTATTACTTCCCTGGATCTCGGGTTGCAGTTCAAGATCCAAAATCAAAATGAAGGCCTGGCCACTTACTTCAGGACGGTGATCAGCGCCTACCTGATGGATTTCTGCTCACAGCGAGGAATCGACTTGTGGAATTCCGGATTGAAAATATACACCACCATCGACAGCCGCCTGCAACGCTATGCAGAAGAGGCTATGGTAGAACATCTCAGCGGTTTGCAGGCCGACTTTCTCAAGCAATGGGAGGGAAAAAATCCATGGGTTGGAGAGGACCAAAAAGAAATTCCCGGCTTCCTCAAGATGCGTATCAAGCAGACAGATGCCTATAAGAACTTGGTCGCCCAGTACGGTGAGAATTCAGATTCCGTTCGGATTATGCTCACTCTTAAGAAGCCAATGACGGTTTTTTCCTGGAGGGGAGAACGTGATACGCTGTTCAGTTCCATGGACTCCCTCGCCTACTACAAGAAGTTCTTGCAGTCGGGCCTTATGTCCATGGATCCTAACACCGGACACATCAAAGCCTGGGTGGGCGGCTTTAACTACAAATACTTCAAGTATGACCACGTAAGGCAGGGAACCCGTCAACCCGGGTCTACCTTCAAACCGTTTGTCTATGGCCTTGCGATGGAATCGGGGTACTCCCCCTGCTACGTGTTGGAGGACATCTCACCGAGTTTCAAGGTCTCCGGCACTGTGTGGTACCCTCCAAATTTTGACGGCACACGAGGCTCCGGAGCCACCATGACGCTCCGCCAGGCGATGGCACGGTCCGTCAATGCCATCACCGCGCAAATGATGAAAGCCCTTGGGGAGGAAAATGTCGTGGAGTTTGCCCATCGTGTGGGGATTGAAAGCAAGTTAGATGCCGTACCATCGCTTTGCCTGGGCGTCAGCGATGTTTCGTTGTACGAAATGGTGGGAGCCTACAGCACGTTCGTAAATCAGGGCATCCATACCAAACCTTTTTTCATCACCAGCATCGAAGACAAGAACGGAAACGTCATTGAAAATTTTGTCCCCAAGACCCGTCAAGCCATCAACGATCAGACGGCCTATAAAATGATCTATATGCTGATGGGCGGCACGGAAGAAGCCGGTGGCACTTCGCAGGGCCTGAGCAGGGACCTCAAGGTAGACAACGAAATTGGCGGAAAAACAGGCACTACCAACAATGCCTCCGATGGATGGTACATGGGCATCACGCACGATTTGGTTACGGGTGTGTGGGTAGGCGGTGACGAACGAAGCGTCCATTTCCCATCATGGATTTTTGGCCAGGGCACGCGCACCGCCCGACCTATTTGGGATAAGTTCATGACCAAGGCTTACAAAGATCCTCAGGGGATTGTCAAAAAGGGGAAGTTTAAACTTCCAAAGACCGGACTCGACATCTCCATTGATTGCGCACGGCTGTCGCATCCCGACTCTGTAAAAATTGACACTAAGCCTTGGGATATCAACAACTAGTTCATGGTTGATGCACTGAAAGAAAAAGTTGCATCCCTTCCTGATTCGCCGGGCATCTACCGATTCTATAACCAGGACGATATCCTCATCTATGTAGGCAAGGCAAAGGGTCTGCGGAAACGCGTGGCCAGCTACTTCAGCAAACAATCATCTCATCCCCGCAAGACCCAAAAACTCGTGAGCGAAATCAGGCGGCTCGAATTTACCCTGGCAAATACCGAGTTCGACGCCCTGCTCCTGGAGAATAACTTCATAAAACAATATCAACCAAAATACAACATCCTTCTTAAGGATGACAAGACCTTTCCGTATCTGTGCATCCTCAAAGAGCGGTTTCCGAGGATTATCTATACACGTAAATACAATCCTTCCCAGGGTGAGTACTTTGGTCCATACAGCAGCGTAGTGTCCATGAAAAGTGTGCTGGAGCTGGTGCAAAAACTATATTCCATTCGCACCTGCACATTCCTCCTCTCGGAAGGAAACATCCAAAAGAACAAATTCAAAGTTTGCCTGGAATTCCACCTAGGCAACTGCAAGGGGCCGTGCGAGGGGCGCCAGCAAGAATCTCAATACCTTGAGGAGATAGCCCTGGCAAGAAATATTCTGAAGGGTAACCTCAGCCTTGTTGAAAGGCATCTACTCGCCAACATGCAAAAGCACGCCGATGCTCTTGAATTTGAGCGGGCAGGGCAATTAAAGCGGAAGCTCGAACTCCTTGAAAACTTTCAGGCCAAATCCGCTATTGTAAACCGGCGACTGACCGACATCGACGTCGTAACTATTACCAGTTCGCAGCAAGAGGCCTTTGTCAACTTCATCCAGGTGAAGGAGGGGGCCATCGTGTTCTCGAGAAACATCACGGTAAAGAAAAAACTCGACGAATCAGATCAGGAAATCCTCACGCTTGTTGCCTGTCAGGTCCGCACGGAAACTCATAGCAGCCATGCGATGGTTTACAGCAACATTCCGCTTCTCGTAACAGACAAGTCCTTCGAGAATTACATTCCCCAGATCGGAGACAAGAAACAACTCACCGACCTGTCGCTGAAAAATGCCCTCTATCAGAAAGCCAGAAGGGAAACAACGCAGCGTGAAGCCGGCAACAGAAACAAAGAAGCCCTCCATGCGCTGCAGACTGCGTTGCGGCTTCAAAGCGAGCCCACCCTTATTGAATGCTTCGACAACTCTAACCTGCAAGGCTCGAATCCAGTGGCATCCATGGTTCGCTTTACCAACGGGAAACCTGACCGGGCCAATTACCGCCATTTCAATGTCAAAACAGTAACCGGCGCTGATGATTTCGCTTCCATGAAAGAAATTGTTGGCCGCCGATACCGTCGGCTTTTAGCGGAGCAGGCGGTATTGCCTGATCTTATCATTGTAGACGGTGGAAAGGGGCAGCTAAGCAGTGCAGTCGAAGCGCTGAAGGAACTGCAACTGTACGGGCAGATTCCCATCATCGGAATAGCAAAAAAGCTGGAAGAGATCTACTATCCCGATGACCCTGTCCCGCTCCACATAAGCAAGAAGTCCCTTGCGCTCTTGCTCGTCCAACACATTAGGGATGAGGCGCATCGCTTTGCTGTACAATTCCATCGCAAGAAAAGAAGTCAAAAAACCATTTTTTCGGAAGTAGAGCAGATCCCGGGTATTGGGAAAAATACTACCGATAAGCTACTCTCTCGTTTTAAATCTCTCAAAAAGATACGGGTAGCAAGCCTGGAAGAGCTCGAAGGGCTCATTGGAAAATCAAAGGCACAAAAAGTGAAAAGCTGGCAGCAAAAAAAAGAGGGCTAAGCCCTCTTTGATATTATCGGATTAGTACTCCCACAGATTGTGTTCCTTCTCCATCAATTTCATCTCCTCCCACTCCATTGCCCATACGGCCTCCATGTATGGCCGCTGGTTCTGCATATACGTGTCTGCAATCCGGTCGTCATCAGGGTTCTCCACCTTGTCGATGACGCCGTGGAATAGTCTCAGTAAGAATGCGTCCGCGTAATTTTTGTTTTCTGCCGTGTTGTATCGATTAAACCAGATGGCTTCTTTGGTGTGATTCCTGAAAATCTTCTCGAGGTCCTTGTATTTAAACCAACCCAGCGACTTATACGTGCCTGTGTTTTCATCAAAAGCCGCAAACTCCATGGCCAGCATATCATAATAAAGCCTGGACCTGCGCTTGTCAAAGATTATATCTTCCTGAAGGGTGAGCCGGTAAATCTGGTATGGCTCATACTTAATAGCCTGTCCGCGGGTAGTCGCCTGCCAGTCGTCTTTTGACGTGGCGGGGTTCTTCCCTTTGCTGTTTACGTAGGCTTCGTAGTTCTTTCCGTTAAGCGTGACCGGGTCGCCCTGGTAGTAGTCCACCGTAGGGTCCCACGTCGGGAAGACTTCCCCCTGCTGCGTAACCATCCGTGCATTGAAATCCTCTTTGGATAATTTCTGAGTCAGGGAGTCGCGTTGATAGATATCAGCCAATTCGCCCGAGCTAATGGCCTTCAACAACAATTTTGTGATCTCGTTCCCGCGGGCAAAAAATCCCTTGTTCTGCTTTTCCCGCAAATCAATCACCCGCCATGCACGCACCTTATACAGCTGCTCATACCTGGGAATGTTGAGAAGTGAATTCGGGTTAAGTTGACCCTCTTCCTCCTGGGCAACCGCAAGATTACTGACTAAAGCCAACACCAACACAACTGCAAAATTCCGAATGGCCATATAAAAACTGGTTATTGAATAGCGATAATAATGGTTCCTCCCGCGACGGTTACCGGTTCCTGCTCCCCTCGAAATGTACCCCGTGTTACGGTTTTAATGTCTACGATGATCCGGTCTCCGGGACGGAACTGATTGCTCCACTTGGTAAGGTCCAGGCTCTCCGAATTCGTTGTAAACTGATCTACACGTGCGGTTCCGCGGGCCAGGATGACTTCCATGTTCCGTATACGGTAATTAGCATCCTTGGGGACCTCCGCCTTGAAATTTTCTTCCGCTTCTGCATTAATCCGAAGCCCTCTCAGGCCGGCGCCACGTACTCCGTTCTTCATGTCAATTTCCTTGCCGCTGTTTTCTTTGGCAACGTAACTGGGCTTTGGTACGGGCTTCACGTCAAAGGGTTCGGTCCCAATAAGGGCGCCGCCGTTTGAAACAGTAACTGACACTTTTCTTTCACTAGGAATGATGGTCACCCTTCCAGGCTTGTCGCCCTTCTCAATGATTCCTCCCTTGATGGTAAAACTGGGGTTGTAGCTGGTACCAAGCGTAGGCACTTCAATATTGATAAAGTTACCGCAGTTCATATACAAACTGGGAGCATTCCCATTGGTAATACGAATAGTTGGCTTGATCACAATGTATTCAATAATCCGTTCCAGCGGATCCTTGCCGGCAACACGAATCTCTGTTTTATACGTTTGCTTGGACTGCCCACTTGCATCGTAGCTGGCGGCGGTCGCAGCGAACTCCACCTTGGCCATCTTAATATTGGTAATAGGATCGGTGGTGACAACCAGCGGCTGTCCATTCCGGAACATTTCCGGGCTAACGCCGGAAGCAGCTCCGGCCATGAACAATTGGCCCTCGTACTTGGATCCAGCGGCAACCACGGACGGTCCAATAACCATCGGTACCACTTTATCAAATTTGTAGTTTACGCCTTCCGCAATGTCGTTGAGGGAATCAAGGGCAAGGCCCTCGTACTCCAGTATCTCCGTCTGCATTTGCGTGATTCCGGTGATCGCAGGCATCGTCGGTGTTCCCTCAAAGGAAAACTCGATGAAAGACTTATCCCCGTGCTCTACTTCTCCATCCGCGTTTCGTAATTCCTTGAAATCAACAGCCTTCTTATTCAATTTCGGAAACTTCATTCCGGACAGCTCCTCGAGCTTCGCTGTATAGTTTGTTAGCGACTTTTCGTAGTCTGGCGCCAGGGAGGACTTGTCATTGAGCATTTTTTCCTCTGCAATGTTTGTGTTGGAAACCAGCTCATCACCTAACAACGGCTTCCCCGAATGATCCTTACTCAGTTCGTCCTTCAACTTGTCGAGGGAAGTCATGGTCGTCTTCGTGAGGTCCCTTATCTGCTGCGCCCTCTTCTTGGCATCCAGAACCACCGGCTTGTCGCTGGTTGCACCCAGGATGGCGGTCAGTTTACCATGATTTGTTACCTCATTCTCCTCTATTAACTCCAACAAGGTCGAGTTCAAAATGGCGAACTTCTCGAGTACAGCGCTACTGACATTAAGTGCCAGCAATGCGGTAAGCACGAGATACATCATTCCAATCATCTTTTGCCTGGGGGTTTCGCTGCCGCCTGCCATAGTATTTCAGTTTATTACAAAAATTAATACAACCCTTAAACCCTTATAATTTATTGCTTCGGTGAACCCTTCATCGCTGTCAGCATGCTACCGTAGACATTGTTCAGCGAGGTGAGGTTATCTGTGAGTTTGCCCAATTCGGAGGTGAACTTGCTCGTGTTGGTGCCCACCGCCGTAAGTCCTTGCATCGCGCCGCCAAGGCTCTCATAGAACTTGTTCATGTTCTTAACATGAGAATCCGCATCCTTTAATTCCATTTCATAAATGGTATTAAGGGCGGCCAGGTTCTTCGTTACTTTCTGAACCTGTGAATGATATTCACCGGTATCCTTCGATGCATCGGCCATAGCAGAAACCGCTTTCATGGCAGAGCCGTAGGACTTATTCATTTCAGATAGTGAGGCAGACGCCGCTTGAACATTTTTCGCGTATTCGTTCGTCGCTACTGCGGCGTTGGAAAGGCTGTTCATTTGAGTCGTCGAGGTGGCAAGATTGTTCAGCCCCTTGCCCAGGTTATCCAGGAGGTTTTGATCCACTTTTGCCGTCTTCAGCATTTCATCAATTTTCAGCAAAGGAGAATCGCCGCTCGGACGGTTGCTAATGCGGGATGCCGTAGGATTTGCGGCTCCTTCGAACTCCTCAGAGAGTTCAGGGTAGACTTTTGACCAATCATGTTCCTCGTGTTTAGGCTCAAAGGCACTAAAGAAGAAGATCCCTGCCTCTACGGAAAGACCGATCATCAACATCAGGTTCGCGCCGGGTAAGTGCAAAATTTTGAATAATGCTCCCATGATTACCACTGCTGCACCAATTCCATAAATCTTGGGCATGATCGACTCATAGAACAATTGCATGAATCCGCCTTTTTTCTTTGCCATATTAATTACAGTTTAAGGGTTAAGGTTCGCTTGTTGTTAATTATAAGGATTTTTTAAAGATAGTACGAGTTTTTCATTATTAAAACTCTCTGCCCGATGACCGACCAAGATGCGTCATCGCACACCGGAAGCCAATATACGCGCGGGAAGAATCTTTGAATTCATAGGTTCTGGTGCCTGTTTCCAGGTAATAGGCTACATCTTTCCAGGAACCACCTCTTACTACCTTTTTAGGCGGGACTTTGGCGTTGAATTTCTTGCTATCCGGATCGGTACGCGGATCAATGTATTGGGGGTTCAAGTCCCACACGGTTGGCACAGAGGCCGGGTTGAAATCATCCAGGCACCATTCAGAAACGTTGCCTGAGGTATCAAATAGCCCGTAATCGTTCGGGAAATAAGATTGAATCGGTGACGTATACGCAAACCCATCGTCGTAGAAATTTCCCCGTCCGGGTTTGAAATTGGCCAACATACATCCTTTCGAATTCCGGATGTATGGGTTCCCCCAAGGATACTTCGCCATGTCGCGGCCGCCGCGCGCGGAGTATTCCCACTCTGCCTCCGAAGGGAGCCGGAATTCCGGCATCGGAAACTCGCCCACTGTTTTCCTAAAATCATTCAGATAAGCCGTTCTCCATTTTCCAAAGAAAACGGCCGCATCCCAATTGATACCCACTACCGGATACATATCATAGGCTGGATGCCAGTAGTAGTAATCCTGAATGGGATCGCCCATGTGGTGAGAGAAATCGCGAACCCACACGGTGGTGTCCGGGTAATATTTCTGCCGGAACTCCTCCGCACTCACAGCAGGAAACCCTTCAATCGTACCATTATCAACGAGGAAGAAATTCGTGAACTGACGGTATTCGTTGTTGGTGATCTCGGTATCATCCATGAAAAACGGACCGATGGTGACCTGCTTGTTGAAGTTTATTTGCGTGGATGCCGGATCTTCGTCGGCCTGTCCCATGTGGAATGTGCCTGCTGGAATAGGCACCATACCGTATGGATAAGTCATGACCCAACCTTCGCGATTGGCTACCCCAACAAGTTCGCCCTGATCCCCTCCTCCTTTTTTGCCGCCGATACCCAACAGGCCGCAACCGGCCATAAACACAGCCAATGCAGCCAGCGACAGATAGCCAAGACTTTTTGAGGTCACCTTTAGATCCATATTCGAATTAAGTTAGTCCGAGTTTTACCGGTTTAAGTCCAACGAATGGACCATAAATTTATTTCATTACCCTGTCTTGCCAAAAATAGAGTCCCAAATTCATCAAATTCTTCAAAAAACCCAAAAATGTTTCGATTTAGTATCGAAAACGAGGCGTTCTAATGACCTTTCTCCGGCTAGTTTCGACTGGCAAAGTGTAGGAAGCCATGAATTCATGCGAAGTGGCCTGTTTGGCATCCTGGTCATTAATGATGTAATCCAGGGAGTATCCGAGCTTTAGGGACTTGTCCTGCAGCAGGCTGTATCCGAAGATCATGCTCAGGGCATCCGACTGCCGGAACGATAAGCCTCCCCACATGGTATTCCGCACGTAAGCGATGGCGCCGACATCAAAGGAGGATTTGACAAAGTCCGATTTGACCATGGCCACAAACTGGATCCGCACATCAAAATTCATGTCGTACGAATAAGCGCCCGTTACGTACAGGTGCTGCCTCAGCTGGTTTTGCTGTGTAAGCCCAAAATCGTACGATGCCCGGTTGAGGTGATTGAGACCCACACCAACGTAATATTTGTCGCGTCGGTAGAGGGCGCCAACGGCAAAATCAGGACGGATTTGAGTCTCCGTCCCTTTCCGGTTGAGCAACGGGTCGCTTGAATCAATGGCCCGGTACAAGTCAAAGTTGACTTTTTGCGAGATCATCCCACCCCGTATTCCCACGCTCAATCGTGCCCCTTTCACGGTTCTGTGATACGCATAGGATCCCTGTACTTCCGTGTTGGTCAGTGGACCTAGGTTGTCATTCACCACATACCCTCCAATTCCTCCCCGGAGCCTGGCCATTGGAGTATGTGCACTCAGCACAAGTGTCGTGGGCGCGCCTCCATCGCCATAGGTGGCGGTGTACCCCAACCATTGAGCGCGGTATAGGCCGGTGATTTTCATGTCGCCATCGGTACCCGCAAAGGCCGGATTGTAGTAGAAATTGTTGAACATATATTGGGTGAACTGGGGGTCTTGTTGCGCAAACCCCTCAGCTGCAAGAAAAAACAAAAGACCAAATCCTATCCTTTTCACTGGACCGTGTGCATGACCTCAAATATAATTCAATTAATTGGTGCCCCTGCCCAATCCGGGAGCCCATCGTTTGTAATTAACGAAAGAAAAAGATTCTATTACTTGGACTGGTTCGCCTTTTTGATGTAAAGCTCCAAAGCTCCCGTCATTGACGGGGCATTTGGAAGCGGGGCTTCAATGTCAAGCAGCAATCCGGCATCGACAACGGCCTTTGCCGTAGCTGGACCAAAAGCGGCTATCCGGGTATGGTTTTGTTTGAAATCCGGAAAATTCGTGAAAAGCGAATGAATCCCAGACGGGCTGAAGAAAGCGAGGATATCGTAATACACTTCCTTGAGATCCGACAGGTTTGCGGCAACGGTATGGTGCGTGATTGCCTCGCAGAATTGGAAACTATGTTCTTTAAAGAAATCGGGGATATCATTCTTACGAATGTCTGAACACGGGAACAGGAATTTCTCGTTCTTATGCTTCTTGATAATTTCCAGAAGGTCCTGCGTATCCTTGAGTCCGGTGAATATCTTTCTCTTCCGGATCACAATGTACTTCTGCAGGTAATTGGATGTCTGCTCAGAAATACAGAAGTACTTCATCTCCGGCGGCATCTCAATCTTAAGCTCCCGACAAAGTGTAAAGAAGTGATCCACCGCATTCCTGCTGGTAAAAATGACGGCGGTGTGATTCAGGATTTCTATTTTCTGCTTTCGGAACTCCTTCAACTCCACAGGCTCAACCTGAATAAACGGACGGAAGTCAACACGTACTTCGTACGTATCGGCAATCTTGAAGTACGGGGAGCTGTTATCCGCAGGTAATTCCTGGGTGACAAGAATGCTTTTTACCTTCCACATTCTGTCAATAGCAAGTGTTTCTGTCATATCAGCACAAATCGTGTTCGGGAGTCAAAAGAAAATCTTGATAATGATCACCAACGGGATAATTTCCGAAACGCAAAGGTAGGAAAATAAATGAAAAAAGGAGAACCCGGCCCGCCCCATAAGCTTGACCAGGACCACCACAGAGCCGGTACCAAGAAGCCAGAGAGCAAGCACTACCAGACGCTCGTAATGCACCGGCTCCTCCACACGCAACACAAAATATACCAGCGAAAGGATCGCGAGGGTCATGCCGGTGAAGAGCACAAAGCGCAGGAAATTGAAAAATTGAAAACTCATGGTCTCCCTGAAATTGAAAAGGGTGGAAAAGAAAAGCACGATTATTAATTTGGAAGCGAGCAAGATTAAAATGAACAGCGAAAGCTTCAACCATGTCCAGAACGCGGCTCCCAGCGATGTAATTTGAAGTGGCCTGGCCGCCTGAAAGAAAGGGCCCGCAGAATAGAAGATAGCCGACAACAGAAAGCCGGTGAGCAACGCACAAAACAGGTAAAACAGCAGGTTTGCGCTAGCCGTGATCCGGGATGCAAGCTGCGTCTCGTTTCGTTCCGAAGCGGAAAATATTTTTGCAAATGAAAAATAGTCCAGGGTAAGCTGCGGGTTGGTTCTGTATAGCGCCAGAAAAAACAAGATAAGAAAACCGGATACCAGAATCCCGTAGTCGAGGAAGAAAGCTGGCAGGCGCGCCTCCGGGACGGGTGGTAACACATTGGTGCTGGAAGCAGCCACGAGACCCGTAGTGACGTCCCTCAGCCCCGATACGGAATGAATTCCGATGAACAACTGCGGACCTCCCGCAGCTAAGCTGTCTACCCGGAAGGCGTGTTCTTTCGTTCCGGAAAAAATAATTTTTCCATTAAGAAACAACTGCCACGGCTTGCTGCCCCGAACACGAAGGTAGGCTCCTTGATTCCCGGCGGGATGCAAGCTGAAATACACGGTACGAACTTTATCCAGGTCTTGATCGCTGACCGATACGTAGGCCGTACCTGCATATACCTGCCAGTCAGAGCGCAAATCCTTTTCAGCGGTAAGCGGCAATTGGCTTGTTAAGAAAATCAGCAGCACAACCATCTTCAAAAATATCTTAAACCGCCGCGAAACGGAAAAAACAATTCGCAATTTCACGGCCAGTGTCAGGGTTATACATTCATATACCGTTTTGCAAGCAGGCATGCCACTATTGTGATTTCCACTTTTCTACCAGCCGCGGGGGTGAAGAGGAAATGGTCGATGCCATGATAGCTGAGATGGCGTTGCGGAAGGAGTTTCTCCCCGACCCGCTCGCATCCATCTATTTCGGGGGAGGCACACCGTCGTTGCTTTCAGAAGAAGCGATGATCCGGCTGATGGAAGCCATTCAGACGCATTTCCGTGTAGTCAAAGATCCCGAGATTACCCTCGAGGCCAACCCGGATGACCTGATGCAAGGAAAAGTAAGAACCTTGCGCACGGCAGGTATCAATCGGCTAAGCATTGGCATCCAGTCTTTCGATGATGCCATGCTGCGGTTTCTGAATCGGGCGCATAATTCCACCGCTGCGTACCGCTGCCTGCACCTTGCCCGGGAAGAGGGAATCAACAACATCAGTCTGGATCTCATCTATGCCATTCCTGGATTGTCGCTGGAACAGTGGAGGGAAACAGTTCGCAAGGCCCTCCAATTCAAGCCAGAGCATATTTCATCATACGGCCTAACCGTGGAGGAGAAGACCGTATTTGGAAACTGGAAAAAGACTGGAAAGCTCTTGCTCGTAGATGACCATGACGCAGCGTCTCAGTTTGAATCCCTCATGGAAATCATGGACGATTCCGAATACACACACTATGAGATCTCCAATTTCTGCAGGCCGGGATTTTATGCACGACACAACAGCAGCTACTGGAAACAAGAGCCGTATCTGGGAATCGGGCCAAGTGCGCACTCCTATAATGGCAGCAGCAGGCAGTTCAATATCCGCAACAATGCACTGTATGTAAAGTCCATCGCGGCAGGGATCGTTCCATCTGAAACGGAGCTGCTGACCCGGGAAAACATGATCAACGAGTACCTCCTGACGGGGCTTCGGACCCAGTGGGGCTGCAACCTGAATCATCTGCGTGAAACCTGGAACGAAGACCTGACCGCCCGGTGCGGGACCCAACTTTCTCAGCTGATCGACCAGGGCTTCTTGGTCATCAACCAATCCACCCTCGTGCTCACACGGAAAGGAAAGCTGCTGGCGGATAAAATTACGGCTGACTTGATGATCTGACGTCCGCCTCACTTTTGTGTTGCTGCACGCAAACAAAATTGCGATCTTTAAGCCCCATGACCACCGAAGAGAAACGCGTCTATCTGTTGCTTAAGGCCGTGATCTTTCATTATCATGGATTGGATCAGCAGGAAAAAGATGATCTGGAAGAAACCGCCAAGCGGCTGGACGGGACAACTGAATTACAGTGGGCAATGGAGTTTATTGAGAAAGACCAGGTCACTTCCTTTGACCGGGCCCGTACGTTTCTCAATGATATAATTGGCGACTACACGCGGGAGAAGCGTACCGAGTTGATCAACATGGTGTGGGCGGCGAACAATCTGAAAGGGTACGTCACAGAAATGGAGGCCACCGCCATGCTTCGCCTGGCCTCCGACTGGAATGTGGAAAAAGATTTGATTCAGCTCGTTCTTAAATAAAGCCTAGTGAGCGCACTCAAAGGCTCATCATATCCTTGAACTTTGCCGCCTGTCTGCGGCTGACTTCCACCTTGTCTCCACCACGCAGCTTCACCATCAGCCCGCCGTTGAACCACGGCTCAATCGCTTCCACCCAACTGAGGTTGACGATGTGCTTTCGGCTGGCGCGAAAGAAAGAGCGCTCATCGAGTTTTTCGTCCAGAGCATTGAGCGACTTGTGGATCATGGGCCGGTTGGAGTCAAAATATACTTTAATATAATTGCCGTCCGATTCGAAAAGGCGAATGTTGGCCAGGCTCACAAACCAGCAGCGTTCACCATCTTTGACAAATACCTGGTCTTCAAGTCCCAGTTTCTGATCCCGGCCCCGCCCTGTTCTGACGCGCTCTTTCTCCTGAACTTTGTGGACTGCTTCGGCCAGCCGCTCGGCGGTAATGGGCTTGAGCAAATAGTCCAATGCATTCACTTCAAAGGCCTTGATCGCAAACGCGTCGTAGGCGGTCGTAAAGACAACCATGGGCACCGTATCCAGTGACTCCAGCAGTTGAAAGCCGGTCCGACCCGGCATTTGAATGTCGAGAAAAAGAATATCCGGATTGAGCTCGGTGATCATCTGCTCAGCCTCATCGGCATTCTGCGCCTCCCCGGCAATTTCGATGGATGGATGTTCCTCCAAAAGCTTGATCAGCTCCTTTCGCGCCAGGCGCTCATCATCGACTATAAGTGCTTTCATGTGTATTGTCGGAATATGTCAGTGTAAGTGCGGAATTTCTATTTCTGTCAAGACAAAAGTATCGCTTTCAGTTAGAATTCTGAAAGAAGCGCGGTCGCCGTATATCAACCGGAGCCGCTGCCGGGTGTTTTCCAGACCCAGCCCCTCGGAGCCGCCGGATGACCCGTTGACATATTGTCCGCTGTTGCGGACCTGAATGGTCAGCCGGTCATCTTCAACCGTGGCCTTCATGCTAATAACCCCGCCGGATGTAAGTTTGGAAATGCCATGCTTGATTCCGTTTTCAACGAGCGTCTGAATCATGAGTGGTGGGACCAAGAAATCCCGCGACTCTGGATCAATTTCAAATTCCGTTTTCAGCCGTTCTTCGAACCGGATACTCTCCAATCCCAGGTAATCTTTTACAATTCTCAATTCATCTTCAAACGTGGTCAGGCCCCGCTTTCCTGTAGACAACGAATTGCGAAGAATATTGGCAAGCTGGTTAATGGCCTCCTTTGACTTGCCGGGGTTCTCATCTACCAGCGCCCGAATGCTGTTTAGCGCATTGAAGATGAAATGCGGATTCAACTGCGCCTTCAGGTTGTTCAACTCGATTTCACGAATCGATGCTTCCAGCTTCAGCGATCGGTTGTAGCGCTCAAAGTAATTGTAAATAAAATAAAGGACGCACCATAAGAAGAAGATAAAGCCGTACACCACGGTCAGGCCGGCGATGTTGCCCAGGTCAAACGCAACCTCACGGTTAAACAGACCCAACGGAATCGATATGGGCATGCGGAGGAAATACATCAAGAGGCCCATGACCAGCACACTGGCAATCACCCGCGAGATCAGAACGGCGATCCCCGCGCGCAGCCAGCGCCAGCGGTTAATGATGTTGCGGAGATTATGCGTCAGGAGGAGACAAAAAATGGCCTCGTAGGTGAGGAACAGGATCCGATAAACGCTCACCCCCTGATTGTCTGAAACCAATACGCTAAAAACAATCTGAATGACCGCGTAAAGCGTCCACCCGCTGATCTGCAAGGTCCAGTATAAACGCGTTTTGTTAACCACAAGGTAAAGGTAGAAATCTTACCGACCACCGCGACCCCGTGCCGGGCCGGGGCCCAGGCCGTCGTTCATCGTTTTCTCCCGGAGGGCAGCTCCGATTTTAAAAAGCGGCCCGTGTAGCTTGCCTTTTTCCGGGCAATTTCTGCAGGTGTACCGACAGCTACAATGCTGCCACCCTTTGCCCCTCCTTCAGGTCCCATATCAATCACCCGGTCTGCCGACTTGACAACATCCATGTTGTGCTCTATAACCAACACCGTATTTCCCTTGTCTACCAATTTCTGCAGGACATCCAGCAAGTGCGCAATGTCCTGAAAATGAAGACCGGTAGTAGGCTCATCGAGGATATACAATGTTTTTCCGGTATCCCGCTTGGATAGTTCGGTGGCCAACTTGACCCGTTGGGCCTCTCCTCCCGAAAGCGTCGTCGCGTGCTGGCCCAGCGATATATAACCCAGGCCCACATCATTCAATGTTTCGATTTTTCGGAGTACCCTAGGCTGGTTTTCGAAAAAAACCACCGCCTCCTCCACGGTCATATCCAGCACATCAGAAATCGACTTGCCCTTAAAGCGGACTTCAAGTGTTTCTCGGTTGTAGCGCTTTCCCTTGCAGGTTTCGCAACGCACGTATACATCGGGGAGAAATTCCATTTCAATGAGGCGAAGCCCTCCGCCCTGGCACGTCTCACAGCGTCCGCCTTTCACGTTGAAAGAAAAACGACCGGGCTTGTAGCCCCTGATTTTGGCCTCGGGCATTTGTGAGAACAAGTCCCGAATGTCAGTAAACACACCCGTGTACGTAGCGGGGTTGGAACGCGGCGTGCGTCCAATCGGCGACTGATCTACCTCAATCACTTTGTCGATTTCATCGAGGCCTGTAACCTTCTTATAGGGAAGTGGCTCTGTTCGTGAATGATACAAGTGCTTGCTGAGAATAGGGAAGAGCGTTTCATGAATGAGCGTGGATTTACCACTTCCGGAAACGCCCGTAACACAAACAAAAAGGCCCAATGGGATTTGAAGGGTGATATTCTGCAGATTATTGCCGGATGCGCCCGTCAGCACCAGCGCCTTTTCACCCGGCTGTCTCTTGTCCTTCACATAGGGAATTGACAGCGACCCCTTGAGGTACCGGGAAGTAACGCTGTCATTTTCCAGAAAATCAGGCGGGGCTCCGGCCGCCACCACTCTTCCGCCATGTCTTCCGGCCCCAGGACCGATGTCGATGATATAGTCTGACGCCAGCATCATCTCCTTGTCATGCTCGACGACGATCACCGTATTGCCGATGTCCCTAAGATTTTTGAGTGCATTGATAAGCTTGATGTTATCGCGGGCATGGAGGCCGATGCTGGGTTCGTCAAGAATGTATAATACCCCCACCAACTGCGTGCCTATCTGTGTAGCCAGCCTGATTCGCTGAGCTTCTCCGCCACTGAGTGTGCGCAGGGGCCTGTTAAGATCGAGGTACTCCAGTCCAACATCCAGCAGGAATCCAATTCGCTTCCTGATCTCCTTCAGGATTTCTGACGCAATGCGGTTCTGCTTCTCCGACAGCCTGTCTTCCAGCTTCGTAAACCAACGCATCAACTCCTGGATGTCGAGTTGTGCCAGTTCGGCAATATTTTTTCCATCCAACCGGAAATGAAGCGGCTCTTTCTTTAGTCGTTTCCCTTCGCAATCCGGGCACACCCGTGTGATTGTAAAGTCGGCAATCCATTTCCTGGCACCCTCCGAACTTTCCTCGCGCATCTTTTCCAGGAAGCTGATGATGCCTTCGAACTTCGTGTTCCAGGCCGTGCCCGGGTATTTTACGGACGGCACTGCGACCGGCACATCATCGCCGTACAGGAGGATACTTATGACTTCCTTTGGGATACCCGTCAGCGGGGTCGTAAGCGAGAGTTTGTAGCGCTTGAGAATGGCCTCCACCTTCTTAAATATCCAAATGTCGCGGTATGTTCCCAGCGGCAGTATCCCGCCGCGGGCGATGCTAATTTTCTTGTTGGGGATTACCGAGTCTTCGGTGATTTCTTCAATCACACCCAGCCCGTTGCAGGTGGAGCAGGCTCCGTACGGACTGTTGAATGAAAACAGGTTCGGGGCCGGATCGTCGTATGACAATCCGGTTGTGGGGTCCATCAGGTGCTTCGAAAAGTGATGGATCGTGGCGTCTTCCTCCAGAAGCATCATCACGCCTTTACCCTCCTTCAGCGCCCGGGCCACCGACTGGCTGATGCGGAAGTGGTCTTTTTCATCCGCCACAATCCGGTCAATCACCACCTCGATATCATGGATTTTGTAGCGGTCAAGCTGCATTTTGGCTACCAACTCCATGACTTCGCCGTCAACCCGTACCCGGGCAAATCCACTTTTCCGGATCTGTACAAACAATTCGCGGTAGTGTCCTTTCCGGCCTCGTACCAAGGGCGACAACAACGTTAGTTTCTTGCCCTTGAAATGCTGAAATATGCCCTGGAGGATTTGCTCTTCGTTCTGCTTCACCATTTTTCGCCCGCTGAGATAGGAGTAGGCCTCCCCCGCCCGCGCAAAAAGCAGCCGCATGAAGTCATATATTTCCGTCACCGTTCCTACCGTCGAGCGGGGATTCCGGGAGGTCGTCTTCTGTTCGATTGAAATGACCGGGCTAAGGCCGTTGATCTTGTCTACATCCGGACGCTCCAGATTTCCGATAAAACTCCGGGCGTACGCCGAAAAACTTTCCATGTAGCGCCTTTGCCCTTCCGCATAAATGGTATCAAAGGCCAGGGAAGATTTTCCACTGCCGCTGATCCCGGTAACTACAACGAGCTTGTTGCGCGGAAGCGACAAAGTGATGTCCTTCAGGTTGTGCTCGCGCGCGCCAATCACTTCGATCGTCTCGTGTCCCGTCGGGTCGCGTAGGGCCGTGGTTGTTTTGGTTTTTGTCATTTAGTATCCAGGTGCGCTTCGGGAACAACGCAAAATAATGCAACAGGAGAAGGTGGGATCAGGCTTTGATAAGGAACCGCTCCAGGTCTTTAAGTTGAAGCATGCCTTCATAATAGGTTTTTCCAAAAATAACAGCGAAAATACCCATGTCGTTCAGCCGCTGAATATCATCGACACCCCGGATTCCTCCACTGGCCAGGATTTTCAGGTCAGCAAAGGTGCTGCGTATTTCCTCATAGAAACCGAAGGCCGGCCCCTCCAGAACCCCATCCCTCGAAATATCAGTGCATTTGGCATATTTTAACCCACGTTCATAAAAAAACTGCAAATGCTCAAACAATTTAAGATCTGATTTCTTCTGCCAACCGCGGAATGCGACCTGTTTTGTCTGGATATCGGTGACATCGGCGCTAAGGGTGATTTTTTCACGGCCATAGGAAATAATCCAGGAAGCAAACAGTTCCGGATTCGTAATGGCGATGCTGGAGGCAGTAATATAGTCCGCCCCAAATTCGTATGCACTGCTGATGTCTCCGTCGGTGCTGATGCCACCGGTAAAGTCAATCTTAAGGTCCGTGTGATTGGCGATGGCTTCCAATACATGAAAATTCTTTGGCGAACCTTTTTCGGCGCCGTCCAGATCCACCAAGTGAATTACCTCGATGCCGTGGTCTTCAAATCGCTTGGACAGGTCCAGTGGATTTTCATCATACGCCTTTTCGCTCAGGGGATCACCTTTGCGCATTTTTACAACTTTGCCTTTCCGGATAGCGATCGATGGTATGACTTGAATCATTGACCCGAAACTAAATCATTTTTCCCAAGTCACTACCCTTTATTCTGCCAAATTTCAGTTTTCATGTTTTCAGGGCTTCCCCGGTTTGCTTATTTTTAGAAATGAAATTATGCATGCTATTAATTGGGGCTTACCTATTCGTTTGCGGTTCAGCAAGCGGACAGGCCCGGAGTAGAAAGCTCGCTACCAACATCAACCATCCAGCGATCAACAACTTTGCGCCCTTCATCAGCCTCGACGGAAACTCCATGGTATTCCTTTCCGACGTAGGTGAAGATAACACCATTACCATGCGTTACACAACGCGCGAAGGGGTCAACTGGAAGGAACCGGTGGTCTTGCCTAAAACGGTAAACAACAAGCTCAATTTCATGAAAGGTTATTCCTTGAGCCCCGATGGAACAACGTTGTATTTGACCAATATCCGGGGCAATGGAATGGGTGGTTTTGACCTGTATGCCAGCGAGTTACGTGGGCGCCTGTGGGGTGACCCGGTAAATATGCTCCTTCCGGCCAACTCCAAAGGTCATGATGCGTGCCCTTCACTCTCTCTGGATGGATCCCAAATGTTCTATATGCGTTGCGAAACGATGGATTTTGAAAAAGCAGGAGGATGCAAACTGATGATGATGAGCAAGAAATCAAACGGACGTTGGGATGATCCCGTGGAACTGCCGGCTCATATAAATACAGGGAACTCGCAAACCCCCCGCATTCTGGGAGACAGCGAGTCATTGGTATTTGCTTCCGATCGGCTCCAGCCAAATAAAGGAGGCATGGACTTGTACCTTACCCGTTTCGTCAATGGATCGTGGAGTAAGCCCGCGGCTCTCGATTTTGCAAATACACCGGCCGATGATCAATACGTGAGCGCCACTTCTTCCGGCATGTATCTCGTGAAAGAAGTGAAAGGGCAGCACAGCAGCGAACTGGTTGAGCTTTTGTTTCCTCCCGAATTCCGGCCCAAGGGAACGCTCCGGGTTGACGGAAAAGTTTCCGGCCCAACCGATCCCTCCGCCGCATTTATTACCGTGTACAATGTCAACGATCAAAGCAAAGTCTTTTCAACGAGACCCAACGCCGACGGCTCCTTTGTTGCCTACATGAACTTCGGGGGGTTGTATGATTTATCCATCGAGCCCGAGAAAGACAATTTCACATTTGTCTCGAAGACGTTTGACCTTCGCGGAGAAGATTTGTCCATGATGGCGAAGGTGGACGCAACGCTTTCCGCGGTTGTCGCAGGGGATGCCATTGATGTTGAAGGTGTCGCCTTCGAACCGGGTGCATCCTCCATTCATCCGTCCGCTGCACAGGAGCTGCGCAGACTCCTGCGTCTGATTGAGGGCAATCCGGAGAATTCATTTTCCATAGAAGTCACACTCCTGGGTATTCTGGTAGACTCCATCCGGTCAACACCAGACCTGACAGAAATATTACGGGATACGGTAAAGATTCCGGTGACGTATTGGATAGATTCGGTAACTATGGCTACCCGGGATTCGACCGTGGTGACGACACGCTACCACAATGACCGCACCCTCCAGCAAGCGAAAGCATTGGAGAACTACCTGATCAACAAAGGCGTTTCACCCGGCCGTTTGGCCTCCTCCGGAAAGGCGCTGCCGGAGGCAATCCTTGAAAAGCGAAAGACTCTGGTGCGGATCATTGTACACTAGAAGACATTGGGACTGCCACCAGCGTTTTGTCCCAGACCAGGATTAACTCCAGCATGTCGCCCGCTCTCTCTATGGTAATTGTAAACTGCTCGAACTCTTTGGGCGAATTGACGGTAGGGACTTCCGTGATGAGGATATCGGTATCCAGATCGCGGGCAGCTTTCCCGTTGTTCATCACATCAATTCCCCAGTTTGGAATAGTGCGGTTGAAAATAACCTTCCAACTTCCTTCGTTCGGGACTGTCCAAAGGGAATACTTTCCGGCGGGCAGCTTCTTGCCATCAATCAAGAGGTCCGTATTGGTCTTGAAAACCGTTGCCTCGTTGGCCCCGGTTCTCCATGTCACCCCAAAGGGCACCAGTTTTCCAAAAATCTCCCTTCCCTTTTTGAACGGCCGGTTGTAATACACCGAGATCTCCAGATTTTTTTCCTTGTACTCAATGCTATTCTCAGGGCTCACACTCTTTGTATTATACCGCCATGTCAGGAGGGCCAGCAATACAATCACCACGAGGATTCCGGCTCCCAGTACGATCTTTTTCATTTCGTCATGAATTAAGTTCCATTTTAGACATTTTTTGGGCCTTCCCGCATCCGCTTGCAGAAAAGGTCAAAAGAGGCTTTATTTGGAAACAAATAAAATTCATTTTATGGCTGTCTTCGGTGTAGTTATTGCCCTTTTTATTCTTGCCATCCTCTCCGTGTGGCTGTTCCCCAACAAGACCGTCAGCAATAACGAGCACGACATCAAGCATTGACCACGTCACCCCGGTCATGAATGTATGCGTTTTTTGCGGATCAAGCGCCGGGGATGATACCATTTACGCGGATACGGCCCGCGATGTTGGAACCCTGATCGGATCGGCCGGAAATTGCCTGATTTACGGCGGTGGCAACATCGGCCTTATGGGAATTCTTGCAGATGCAGTGCTTGCTTCCGGAGGAAAAGTGATCGGCATTATTCCGGAATTCCTGATGAACCGGGAAGTCGGTCACCGGGGGCTGACCGAATTAATAATTGTTTCATCCATGCATGAGCGCAAACGGCGAATGGCCGATCTCGCTGACGCTTTTGTAGCGTTGCCCGGGGGATGGGGTACGTTGGAAGAGCTTGCTGAAGTTCTTACGTGGCGGCAATTGGGCCTTATTGACCAACCCATCGGCCTGTTGAATGTGCGATCCTTCTTTTCCCCCCTCGTGGAACAAATGACAACCATGAGGAACAAGGGGTTCCTGAGTGCACAGAATTTGCAACTCCTTCTGGTAGAAGACTCCCCCGCAAAACTACTCACGGCGTTAGGGGTAGTTCCAGTGTAGCGGACATCCGTTGTGCTTTTTTTCCATAGTTTTATCAGGGGCAACCTTGCGATCATGCGTGTTATTGGCATTCTCTTTCTGGCAATATATTGGTGGCCATCGGCGGTCTATTCACAGCTTGGTTTCAATCTTAAAGAAGGGCAGCGGAAGGTTCAATTCCCCATTGAGATCATCAACAACCTGGTGGTAGTTCCGGTCGTCGTAAATGGGCAGCTTCCACTCAAATTTATTCTTGACACGGGCGTACGCACAACCATTCTGACAGAAAAAGCATTCAGCGACATTCTCAATTTATCCTACAGCCGCCGTTACCATGTGGCGGGGCCGGGCGGAGAAAAACTCATAGAAGCATACATAACCAATAATGTTACCCTCGACATGCCGGGAATCCACGGCCAGGGTCACGCCATGCTGGTGTTGGAGCGGGATTATTTAGAGTTGCGAAATTATCTGGGTGCCGACGTTCAGGGAATCCTTGGGTACGAAGTATTTAGTCGGTTTGTGGTGGAAATCGATTATGAGGGAAGACGGTTAACCATCGCAGCTCCGGAACACTATCATCCCCGGAAGAGATTTCAGGAATTATCCATCGTGGTCCAGGACACGAAACCGTACGTCCTCGCGCCGATCACCATGAAGAACGGAAAGATGGTGAATGCCAAACTGCTCGTCGACACCGGTGCCAGTCATGGATTGATGCTCGATACCGCATCGGACAGCCTTATCACCGTCCCCAAGAAGCATGTGGAGAGCCTGATTGGGAGGGGACTGGGCGGCCCCATCAATGGCAAAATCGGACGGATCAGCTGCATTAAGTTCGGGCGCTATGAATTATTCGATGTCATTGCCAATTACCCCGACCAAGGTGATTATGGAATTATTGACACGTTGAGTTCAGCGGATGTTTTCAGGAACGGTGCCATCGGTGGGGAATTGCTTCGGCGCTTCACCACGGTGTTCAATTTTCCCAAGGAGAAAATGTACTTGAAGAAAAACGCCGCGTATGGTAAAAAATTCAATTACAACCAGAGCGGCTTAACCATCAAGGCGATTGGAGCCCGGCTGCGCAAATTCGAAATCACCGATGTTCGGGAAGGGTCTACCGCACACCAGGCGGGGATTCAGGCCGGTGACGAACTGATCTCCGTCAACGGACTACCGGCATCGGATTTCAACCTCAATGGCCTCAATGCTATTTTTGATATGCGCCCCGGAAAACACATGCGTCTTGAAATCATGAGGAAGGGAAAGCTCATGGTCAAAAAGATCGCCCTGATCAGTCCTATCTAATATCTGATCCAACCGGTCGTGCGGAGAAAGCCAAATCTGTAGTTTTAGCACATGACACAAAAACGGGTGGTTATCGTGGGCGGTGGGCTGGCCGGACTCGTTGCAGCGGCCCACCTCGCGCAACAGGGAGTCGCCTGCCGCCTTGTGGAAAAAAGAACCTATCCCTTTCATCGGGTATGCGGCGAATACATCTCCAATGAGGTAATCCCATACCTCGACAGTCTGGGTCTGTTCCCTGCACACCTTTCTCCAACGCGGATCTCCCGGCTTCAGCTCACTTCAACCAACGGGCGGTCCGCCTCCCTCCCCCTTGACCTGGGCGGCTTTGGTGTGAGTCGTTATCAGTTTGACTTTTACCTGCTCCGGAGAGCCCAGGAACTGGGGGTGACGTGCAGCACCGGAACGGAAGTGAGCGCCGTGTCGTATGATGCGGACATGTTCACCGTGACCACGAACCATGAAACCCTGGAGGCAGATGTCGTCATCGGCTGTTTTGGCAAGCGATCGAAGCTGGACAAAGTTCTTGATCGTTCCTTCATGCACCAGCACTCCCCGTATGTCGGCGTGAAGTATCATATTCGTTTGCCCGGATTCCCGGCCGACCTGATTGCGCTGCATAATTTTAAGGATGGATATTGCGGAATCAGCCGTGTCGAAGATGACACGGTCAACCTTTGTTACCTGACACACCGTAAGAATGTGAAGGCGTCCGGAAATATCCGCACCATGGAAGAATCTACTCTCTACAGGAATCCTTTCATCCGCGAAATTTTTACCGCTGCAGAGTTCCTATTTGAAAAACCGGAAACGATCAATGAGATTTCCTTTGATTCCAAAGCGCCCGTTGAAAAGCACATTCTCATGGCGGGCGATGCGGCCGGCATGATCACCCCGCTTTGCGGAAACGGCATGGCAATTGCCATTCATTCAGCCAAACTGGTAAGCGAATGTGTTCTCAGTTTCTGCCGCGATGCTTCCTACACGAGGCAGGAGATGGAATCAGCGTATGCAGAAGCCTGGAAGAGACACTTCTCGGCCAGGTTGTGGAGCGGGCGTCAAATACAGCGACTCTTTGGGGACCCCTGGATGTCGAATCTGGCGGTAAACCTGGCCCGAGGCGCCAGGCCGCTGGCAAATTTTCTACTCGATAAAACACATGGACAACCATTTTGAGTCTACTTTCAGGGAAATAGAACGATGAGACGAAGCCAATTTATTCGCAACCTCGGCCTGATGACTGCCAGCGGGGCACTCACGACCATTATGACACACGAAGCACATTCTTCTGTCCGTAGGAACGCTCCTCTTTTCTTCCGCATTTCCCTGGCGGAATGGTCCCTGCACCGGACATTGCGCTCTGGGCAGCTGGACAACCTCGATTTTCCTGCCATGGCGAAAGAGGAATTCGGCATCGAAGCGGTTGAATACGTGAACGTCTTTTTTAAGGACAAGGCTAAGAACACAACATACCTGAGCGATTTGAAAAAGCGCTGCAGCGACCACGGGGTCACCAGTCTTTTAATCATGTGCGATGGGGAAGGATATCTGGCGGATACGAACTCTTCCCTGCGTCAAAAGGCGGTTGAGAATCATCACCAATGGGTGGAGGCAGCGGCTTTCCTTGGATGCCATTCCATCCGCGTGAATTGCCACGGCGTGGGTTCCCCGGAGGAGGTGGCAAAGACAGGTGTAGACGGATTGCGCAAGCTGAGTGAGTTCGCGAAGCCGGCCGGCATTCATGTAATCGTGGAGAACCATGGGGGATACTCATCGGATGGTCAATGGATTTCAGGTGTGATCCGTTCGGTAGGGATGCCAAACTGCGGGACACTCCCCGACTTTGGCAACTTCTCGTTCGGCAACAATGCGTGGTATGATCGATACCAGGGTGTACGTGAAATGATGCCCTTTGCGAAAGGGGTCAGCGCCAAATCCATCGACTTTGATGAAAATGGAAATTGTAAGGAAACGAATTATGAGCGAATGCTTCCCATTGTAAGGGAGGCCGGGTACACCGGGTATATTGGAATTGAATACGAAGGAGACAAACTCACAGAAGCTGAAGGAATAAAGGCGACAAAGGCGCTCCTCGAGCGTGTCGGTGCTTCGATGAAGTAACGTTTTAAAAGAGATACTGCCCGAGATTTCCCGTATCAAAGAGCAACCAGACGAAAAAAGCGTTTAGACACGTCGCTGAAATCAGATTCAGCCGCATTGCATGCGTGTGATCAGCGTTTCGTCCGTCCTGCATCACGCGCCAAAACCAGTATCCGAAGTACAGAACCACCGGACTCAGCGCAAGCAGGAATGCACCCGCCTGTCTGAAATGATAGAAGTGCACGAAATACCAAATGAATCCAAGCGTGGTGATCCCGAAAAAAAGGCCGGAAAAAACAAACGTTCCCCGGATACCCAGCATCCGGCTCATGGTCATGTCGCCATGACGCGCATCTTCTTCATGTTGGTAAACCTGCGTCATCGGATAATTTGCCCATAGCATAAAGCTTGTAAGTATGGCGGGAACCAACGCTTCTGTCTGAAACATGCTTCCGACGTAGAAGTTGTTGATGCCAACATAACACATCATAAACGTGAAAAATCCCTGGAACACTCCGGTGACCAGCCAGCCGGCAACCGGATATTTCTTCAGCCGTACGATCGGATGACTATACGCTTTCGACACGAGGCCGTAGAGGAGCACCATCGCGGAAAATAAAAAAGAAAGCTTGATGGCACCCATGACAACAGCGACTGCATCCAGGATCAGGGAGATCCAGTACAAGCCGCCGGACACGGGAGGCGGGTTTTTCAGTCCTCCAATGCTCTTCTCATCTTTATCAAAATAGCTGTTGTACCCGTTGCTCGCCGGGTAAAGGAACACGTGTAATATGATCAGAACCCACAGGAGACGATCCTGAATGAGATTCGGGGAGATCGCAACAGCAAACAGAAATACCGGAAGCAGGAAATACGAAAAGGGAATCCGGAGGTGTAAGAGCGTGGATCGTGAAAACATAGGCTACAGTGATCAAGATAAATCTTTTTCAACTATTATTGAGTACATGAGTTTTATTACTTCCATCGGCACAGCAAACCCACCGCACGAATTGCGGCAGGGGGCGATTGCAGAATTTATGACCCGTGCCATGCAGTTGGGCGAGGATGATGCGCGAAAGTTGCGCGTTCTGTTCCGGGCCAGCGGAATTGAAACCCGGTATTCTGTACTGGAAGACTACGGCCGCACCTCGCATTTCAATTTCTTCGAAAACTCGGAGGGGCTGGAGCCTTTTCCCTCGACCCGCCGGCGGCTGGAACTGTACCGCCGTCACGCCCTTTCCCTAAGCCTTGACGCGGCAACCCGGTGTCTTGGCGCCGTTCCCACGCTGCGCAAAGACGCAATTACCCATTTGGTCGTCGTCAGTTGTACGGGCATGTACGCCCCAGGCCTGGACATCGACCTGGTAAAAGCCCTCGGGCTGAGGTCGTCGGTAGAACGGACATCCATCAACTTTATGGGCTGCTATGCAGCATTCAACGCCCTGAAAATAGCTGCCGCTGCCTGTCGCCTAAACCCGGAATCCAAGGCGCTCATCGTGTGTACAGAACTTTGCAGTATTCATTTTCAAAAAGAAAATACGGAGGATAACCTGCTTGCCAATGCATTGTTTGGCGACGGTGCCTCGGCGGTGTTGGTGGAGGGCACACGCCGCGAGGGATTGAACCTTGAGCTCGAAGACTTTCACTGCGAACTCGCCACCGAAGGGGAGCACGATATGACCTGGACGGTGGGCGATCTGGGGTTTGAAATGCGGCTATCATCCTATGTGCCGGAAATAATTGGGAGTGGAATAAAAAGTCTTACCCGCACGCTTCTCTCAAAGATGGATCCCGGTCAGGCAGATATTGCCTACTACGCCATCCATCCGGGTGGACGTAAAATTATTGAGACGATAGAGAGTGAGCTCGGTCTATCGAAGGATCAAAATCAATATGCCTATGACGTGTTGCGCAAATATGGCAATATGTCGTCACCGACTGTCCTGTTCGTCTTGCGGGAAATCATGAACACCCTGCGGGGAGAAGACCACGGGAAACGCATTCTGAGTTTTGCCTTTGGCCCGGGGCTGACGATGGAAAGTTGTTTGCTTCGAATCAACGTTGTCGGATGAAACACGAACCGGATTTCTCACGGCGGGCAACCGATCTTGAAATCATGGACGACCTGGGATGTTCCGGAGAAGTGGTAGAGCAAACCCTGAGAGAGCTCGAGTTCATCAACCGATGGCTCGGCGGCAACCGAATCACGCTTCGTGCGGTGAGGAAACTATTCGCGGATGGTCTGAAAAGGGAGGACGCACCCATTCGCATTGCCGACCTCGGTTGCGGAAGCGGTGACATACTTATGCGGATCGCTGCGCATGGCCGACGATCGCGTATACCCATGCAGCTGACAGGCATCGACGCGAACCCTCACATCATTGAAATAGCCCGAAGAAAGTGCGCAGCATATCCAGAGATAAAATTTCAAGCGCTCGATGTTTTTGGAGCCGACTATCAGTGCATGGAGTTCGACGTGATCATCGGAACACTGTTCTTCCATCATTTCACCGATGAAGCCCTCGTGCAGCTGCTGGGGGTTATACGGAAACAAGCCCGGCTTGGATTCATCATTAACGACCTGCATCGCCACTGGCTCGCCTATCACGCCATCCGACTCTTGACCCGGTTCTTTTCACGATCCTCCATGGTGAAGTACGATGCCCCGCTGTCCGTCCGCAGGGCTTTCACCCGGAGAGAAGTAGAAGGCCTCCTTGCCCGCAGCAACATTCATCAGTACACGTTGGCGTGGAAATGGGCATTCCGCTGGGAAATATGCGTGTATGCAGCAAGACAGGCCTCCCAGCCTTTGGCACAGTTTTAGTACTTTTGAAACGATCAATACCCTATTTATGAAAAGAATCATGTTATGGATGGCTGCCGCCCTTTTTATGGCCGGATGCGCTTCAAGCCCTTATGGAACCAAGGTGAAAGAGCCCTTCAGCGGTAACGCGTACAAATCAACGAACCGTTTTTTCAGGGCTTCAGGCAAAGGAGAAAGTAGCTCTGAAAACATCGCTCGTAGCAAAGCAGACATGGAGGCCAAGACCATGCTTGCCGGGCAGGTAAATACAACGATGAAACAGGTGGCTGACAACTACCTGGGTCAGACGGAAAATGAACGCGGTGCCGATGTTGCAGAAAAATTTCAAAGCCTGGCCCGCCAGGTAATGAGTACGGACCTTGCCGACCTGCGGAAAATCGGGGAACAGAAATACTACAATCAGAAGGAAAACCGGTACACGGTGTTCATGGTGTACGAAATAAAGAAAAACGCCATGTTCAGCTTCATGAAAAAGCAGGCAAAGCTGGATAATACTCTTAACGAAAAACAGCAGGAGCTCATTCAAAAAATACTGGATGAACAGGAGCGGAAAGCGAATGAGGAAGAAGACAAATAGCCAGGCGGCTGTTCAGTTATTTTCCTTCCAGCATTTTTTCGGCGCTTTCGGCAATCTTTAATTGCTCAATAAAGTCATCAATCTCCCCATTCATAATGGCCGGCAGGTTATGCTTGGTAAACCCGATGCGGTGATCACTAACCCTGCTTTGCGGATAATTGTACGTTCTGATCTTTTCTGACCGGTCTCCGCTTCGTACCTGTGACCGACGCGAGGCCCCAGTCTCCGCATTCACCCGCTCTACCTCTCGCTCGTACAGCTTTGCACGCAGCATGTGAAGCGCCCGCTCCCGGTTGGCATGCTGGGACCTCTCCACCTGGCACGTAATCACAATGCCGGTAGGTTTATGCGTGAGCTGCACTTTCGTTTCCACCTTGTTTACATTCTGTCCTCCGGCTCCTCCGCTTCGGGACGTCTGGTACTCCAGGTCAGCCGGGTTGATGGTGACATCTACCTCTTCTGCTTCCGGCAGCACCACCACCGAAGCCGCCGATGTGTGGACTCTTCCCTGCTGCTCGGTTTCCGGAACGCGCTGCACCCGATGAACTCCGGACTCATACTTGAAAATCCCATAGGCACTGTCGCCCTCCACCAGGCTGATGACTTCTTTATATCCGCCGGCAGAACCTTCGGTCACATCCATGACTGTCATTTTCAGATTGCGGCGCTCGCAAAACCTCTGATACATCCTCCACAGGTCACCAGCAAAAATGGCGGCCTCGTCGCCCCCGGTTCCTGCCCGGATTTCCACGATGCAATTGCGGTCATCATTGGGATCCTTTGGCATCAGCAATTCCTTGATCTCCCCTTCCACCTGCTCCCGGCGCGGTTCCAACTCTTCCAGCTCCATCTTCGCCAACTCGCGAAGCTCCGCGTCCTTCGCTTTTGCAAGCACTTCGCGCGCGTGCTCCTGCCCGTCCAGAATCTTGCGGTACACACGATACTTGACAACCACTTTCTCCAGGTCCCTGTATTCCTTACTGAGCTGGGTGAACTTTTTCATATCTTTAACAACCTCCGGCTGCCCGAGCAAGAGCCCGACTTCTTCGAAGCGGTGGTTGATTTCTGTCAGTTTTTCAATCATAGGGAGGGAAACGCGGGCAAAGTTAGAAAATTAGCAGGGAGTATATAGTCTTGTGTTTTGCGGTTAAATTTGCAGCTTCAATTATTCGTCATGAGAAAATTAGTCTGGCTTACCCTCTTTCTCTGCATCGGTTGCGGCGGCAAGCTAACGAAGGAGGAGCGCGAAAGACTGCATGACGGCATGGCCACCCAGAACATTCGCCGTGTTACAGATGCCGAGTTTCAGGAAGCGGCTACCGCTTTTGCTGCTTCTGTCATTCGGGATATTGAAAAGGTGGACAAGTATCTGACAAAGAAAAAGCAGATTGACTCCCTTGCCGCTGCCCGAAACGTGAGGATCTTCTCGCTGACGCCAGACGATGTTGCCCTTCGGGAAATCGAAAAGAAACTCATTGAGGCCTATCTGGCCGGGACCGATGCAGGTACGGCCGGTGATAACCTTCAAAACATCGGCGAGGACTCGGTCCTGTTTACACGCCCCGTGTTCAGCCTCCACCCGGACGGTTCACAACAGTTTAAACACGCCATCGGCATCCGCATGGCCCGCAAGACCATCATTCTCTCGATGCCTCAGCCCTGAATGGGCAGCCTGGAAAAAATTCCCATATGAATTCTTCGCGAAATCCGCCCTGGCAACTCTGGATGGATACAGGAGGCACCTTCACCGATTGTATCAGCATTTCTCCTACCGGTCGGATGCATCGGCTCAAGGTTCTCAGCAACAGCGTGCTTCGCGGCAGGATTATAAAACACCTGAACTCAAACACCATTACGGTAGATATTCCCTGGCCTGTCTCCCAGGACATTTTCGCCGGATTCCGCCTTCGGGTAATCGGCACCAACGTAGATTGTCCTGTTCAGGCCATCGATCTGGCAACCGGAATTATTTCCCTGGCAAAGCCGATGGCTGCCCGCTACCAAAATCGATTTATAGAGATTACGTCAGACGAGGAGGTGCCGGTGTTGGCTGCCCGGCTGATTACGCAAACACCGCTTGGTGGAAAATTTCCATCCATGGAAGTAAAACTTGGCTCCACGCGCGGGACCAACGCCATCCTCGAACGAAAGGGCGCTCGCACTGCCTTCGTGGTGACCAAAGGGTTCGGCGATCTGTTACGCATCGGAAATCAGCAGCGGCCCGACCTCTTCGCGCTCCACATAGTAAAGCCGGAGCCGCTTTATGAAATGGTCCTCGAAATGAACGAGCGAATCGGGTCGGATGGCGCCATCGAACATCCGCTTGCCCCGGAAGATGTAGATGACCTTGTGTCCCTGCTTCGGAAGAAAAAGATTCAGTCGGTTGCTCTCGCGTTCATTAACAGCTACAAGAATCCAGCGCACGAGCAGTTGCTCGCCAAGGCGTTGAAGTCACATGGGTTTCAATTTGTTTCCTGCTCACATGAACTTTCAAGTCAGATAAAGATTCTTCCGCGCGCTGAAACCACGGTCGCGAATGCCTACCTGGATCCGATCATTCAATCCTATGTCGCGGGCATCCATAAGGGTCTGTCCGGTGCCAAGCTTTCCATTATGAGCAGCGGTGGGAGCCTGGTGCGGTCAGATTCTTTTTTTCCGAAAGACAGCCTGCTCAGCGGGCCAGCAGGTGGTGTCGTCGGTGCGGCGCATCAGGCGGGCAGGTCGGGTGTAAAGCACATTTTGGCTTTCGACATGGGTGGCACGAGCACGGATGTTTCCATGTACAACGATGGGTTCGACTACCGCTTTCAGTCGCAGGTAGGCGACTTCAGCATCCTTTCGCCTTCACTCGCCATCGAAACCATTGCCGCCGGTGGTGGTTCGATATGCGACTACGATGGGCATCGGCTGACGGTGGGTCCCCATAGCGCCGGTGCATTCCCTGGGCCAGCCTGCTACGGAGCCGGCGGCCCGCTTACCATGACCGACGTGAATCTTCTGTTGGGCCGCATCCACCCAGACCATTTTGCCATTCCCATTCAGCCGGCAGCATCGATGAGGGTCCTCAACGGTCTGATGCAAAAGCTGCAACCACTGTCCCAAACGCACAACAAAGTCCATGAAGTCCTGGAGTCGCTGGTTCAGATTGCGAACGAAAAAATGGCGGAGGCAATCAGGAAAATTTCCATCCGGCAAGGACATGACCCGCAAGATTTTACGTTGCTGTGTTTTGGAGGAGCCGGCGGACAGCATGCTTGTTCACTGGCATCCATACTCGGGATGCGGCGGGTGATGATACCGTATGACGCCGGACTACTCAGCGCCTACGGAATAGGGCATGCAGCGATCGAAAGGTTTGAAGAAAAACTGATTCTTCAGCGCTGGAAAACATTTGAGCCGAGCCTGGCCGGGACGCTGAAAGGGTTGTATGGCGAAGCTGCTGCCTCCCTGAAAAAAGATGGTCATGACGCGGGGGCTATTCAATGGAAGACGTCCCTCCTCTTTCTTCGGTTTTCGGGCCAGGACACCTCTATTGAAATTCCGTACAAGGCTGGTGACAATATTCAGGCACTCTTTAAGCGGAAGTATAAAAGCATCTTCGGGCATTGGACCGACCGCGAACTCGAAGTCGAGTCGGTGCGCGTCATTGCCTCCGTACAGGCGCAGCGCGGAGGTCGATCCAACGTATCTGCCCCATCTTATCTTCCATCGCCAGAAAAAACTACACAGACAATTTCCGGGGGCAGGAACAAAACAACACCTGTCTACATCTGGGAGTCGTTGAAGGCCGGTGCCCGGATTTCCGGACCCGCACTAGTGATCAGTAGCAATTCGACAACATTTGTAGAACCCAACTGGTCCTGGCACCTGGACAAGAACGGCAACGCGCACCTGGAGCAGCATCAAAAGACAACTGCCCGGCGCTTTTCCCAGGAAGCGGCGTTGGAACTTTTCACCAACAGGTTTACAGCATTGGCCCAGGAAATGGGAGCGCTTCTTCAGCGGACATCGTTTTCAGTGAACGTCAAAGAGCGGCTTGACTTTTCCTGTGCCGTACTTGATGCAGACGGCTTCCTGGTTGTCAATGCTCCCCACATTCCGGTCCACCTTGGTAGCATGGGTGTGTGCGTGCGGGAAGTCAGCAAGGTAATTGCCATGCAGGAGGGTGACGTCATCATCACCAACCATCCTGCTTACGGAGGTTCTCATCTCCCCGATGTCACACTGATCAAGCCGGTGTTTTACAAAAAGAAGTTGATTGGATTCGTGGCCAACCGCGCCCACCATGCTGAGATCGGTGGAACCAAGCCCGGCTCCATGCCGGCCGATGCCAAGGCACTGGACGAGGAGGGTGTTATCATCGCGCCTACCTACCTGGTGCGAAAAGGAAAGCCTCAGTGGGAGAAGATTCGCGAACTGCTTTCCCAGTCAAAATTTCCTTCCCGTGCCCTCGATGAAAACCTGGCTGACCTGAATGGAGCGCTCGCCGCTGTGACATTGGGAGACAAAGGGCTTCAGGCTCTTTGCGAGGCGTATGGCACGAAGGAAGTCTTGATTCACATGAAGGCCTTGCGGAAATATGCGGGTAGCATGTTGCGGACAAAGATCAGCACGCTCCGCAAGAAAACGTTCAGGGCTGTGGAGTATCTCGATGACGGCTCGGTGTTAAAGATCCATGTAACCAGAAAAAATGACCGGCTTCATATTGATTTCGCCGGATCGGCACGAACACACGGTGGAAACCTGAATGCCACCCCGGCCATTGTACAAAGTACTGTCCTTTACGCCCTACGCCTGCTTGTCGATCAACCCTTGCCCATGAACGAAGGACTTATGGAGCCCATTACCCTCACGTTGCCGCACGGGCTGCTCAACCCTGACTTTTCAAAAAGCCCGCTGCCCGCCGTGGTGGGGGGCAATACCGAAGTAAGCCAGCGGCTTACCGATACCCTGCTAAAAGCATTTGGCCTTGCCGCCTGCAGCCAGGGAACGATGAATAATTTTCTTTTTGGCAATGAGCGTTTCGGCTATTACGAAACGATCTGCGGCGGCACCGGCGCCGGAGCCGGCTTCCACGGTACCGATGCCGTACATCAACACATGACCAATACGCGGATAACCGACCCCGAGATATTCGAATTCAGATACCCAGTACGACTTGAGCAGTTTGCGATCCGTAAAAATTCCGGCGGCAAGGGGAAATGGGATGGCGGCGACGGAGTAATTCGCGAAATTATTTTTAAAGACGCGCTGGAGATCAACCTGCTTTCCCAACACCGAATCGAAAAGCCATACGGAATGAACGGAGGGGGCCCCGGGAAAACCGGTGAACAAGTTATTATCAGAAAAAACGGATCGATGGAGATACTGAAGGGGATGGGGAGCGCGACAGTCTTGCCAGGCGATCGGCTGATCATCAAAACACCGGGTGGAGGTGCCTGGGGAAAGCACGCTGCCAGTAGGCACAAAAAAAAGTAACTGCCTCGGCAGTTACTTTTTTTTGAAATGCTCTAGCTAACTAGTTGTTGCCGCCTAGCACATAGGCAACGCGCAGACCCACAAAGCTAAAGTTGCTAATGATGTTATAGCGAGCTGAGACATCAAAGGAACCGGCGCGGTATCCGATACCGGGACCGATACCAAATTCAGAAGTTGAAACCGAGCCCCCGCCCACTGTACCGAAGCCAGGAATTACTACACTTGGAATTGTCTGAGAAATAAAATTCATCGTCAGGTCAAGACCACCGTACATCCCATTATTGCTCTCAGTAAAATAGTATTTGATACCTCCACCAACGGGGATCATTGTCATGCTTGCCCCCGAGAAGGTTCCTATACTCTTTCCACCAAAAGAAAGGAAGCCGCCTGTAACACCCCAGCTGAGGTTGTCGTTGATGGCCTTGTCATAACGGAGTGAACCCCCAAAGCCTATTCCTTGGAAATCACCAAATGTTCCCATAGGCAAGCCGAGGTTGGCGCCTATCGAAAACTGAGCAAAGGCACCAGTGACCGCAAAGCATGCAATCAGGATCAGAAGCGCTCCTTTTTTGTAAACATTGTTTTGTTTCATAAACGTGTGTTTTGGGTTAAAAATTAAGTGGCTAAAAATCGCTAAAAAACCGATACGGAGCAACATTAGTTAGACGACCGACCCTCAAATATGGTCAATTTGGACATGTGCAGGTGCCGGAGATGCTTCCTGAATCGCCGCTGCCGTTCTCTACGGCTCCGCTAAACGTCCAAACGAGGCCTGAAACGGTTACTGTGGGCGGAGTAGCGGAAAACGTCGTAGAGTAAAAGGAGCTTGGATCCCCGGAAAGGACAAAGTTGATGGTCTGCCGGGAGCTATTCTTCAAAAGGGTCAATTCCTGCTCACCAGGTGCGTTGGTAGCGGTTACTGAGAATTCACCAGGCTGAAATTCATCACATGAAACATCGGGCAAATTCAGTGGCTTTCCTTTAAATGTAATGTTGCACCCCTTGGTAGGCGTCACTGTCGCCGTTTTGCTGCAGGAAACCCCTAGCACGACCAAAATCACCAGTACCGAAGATATCTTTCCGATGCTATTCATAAAATGCTAGTTCGTTTTTTGAGCACGCAAAGGTATCAGAAAAAATCGTCCGGCTTATGAGTCTACCCTCAAAACCCATCGTCTGACTTGTTATCCTTCTTTTTGTCCTTCTTCCTGGCAGAAGGGGCCGAAAGCTCGTACGGGGCCTCCATACCGTAATAACTCTTTCTGAACCGATTAATAAAGGAAAGGGTTTCCTCATCGCTCCCCGGGATGAATACCAGCTCTCCCAGCTTCGCCTTGGAAGCGTTGGTTCGTTTTGAAATTTGATTGTTAAAGTCCACACTCGAGGACTGAACCATCAGCCGGTTGTCCTCGTACCCAAAGTAGTACCAGGAATCAGGTGACGCCTTCAGAAAGACATGGAATACCGGGCTTCCGTCTTCATTCCTTTTAATTTCCAGGAATCCCTCAAATCCCCCGTTGATGTCGGTCTTGAGAATATGACTTAATCCCAGGAGTCCGTCGCTGTAGAAGGCCTTGTGTTTCGAAGACCACTTCAGGTTCACATTGGCAAAAACGAGGGGCAGGCTTAACGACTGCAGCGTGCTCAGCGACACGTAGCCCTGGTGCGATCGTTGCTCAAAATCCTTGACCACCTTCTCCCCCACCAGGTCGGCTATTTTGTAAAGCAGTTCAGTTTGATCTCCGACGCCTTCCGGTATGTTTTCGTTTTTTACAACGGCCTGCAGGTCGAGCGCCATCGCCTGGTAAATCTGGATTGGCAAATTCAGATCCGCCATGATAAAGGCGTTCGCCCTGATTTCGTTGGTCTCCATATTTCCGGAACCAATGGCTGAGGCAGTCAGATGAAATTCCCTGGCATCACCGAAAAAATTAACCGGTCCCTCAAACCGAACTTCCTGCTTCTCTTCATTATAGCTAAAAACCTTTCCCGACAGCTTCTCGCCGGAAGATTTCAGCTGGTCCTCTATCTTGAATTCGCCGCTTTCCTTGTCAAAGAATAGGGACCCTCCCGGGACAAAGAAATCATCATCATCCGGACTCTTTTTATCACTCACAAAAGTAATGTACAAGCTATTGTCGGCAGACAAATGCAGGCCTGCCTCTACCTTTTTACCCTCTTCTGTTACCGCATTGTCAAAATCGATCTTCACCTCTTTTTTGTCGCCCGCCTGCTTGTACACAATCCAGGTATTGTAGTTCTTGATTTTCTGCAAGTCGAGTCTCACATAGCCGTCAAGCTGCAAGGCCGGCCGGGTAGCATACATGACCATGTCCCCTTTGTAGAAAATCCGGGGAGCCAGTATCAGCTTGGCTTTGTCCTCCACCTTCCCGTTAGCCACCGTGTGCATCTCCATCACCTTACCCCGCTTGCCCTTTGCCTCACTTTCGATGGGCTCCACCTTAAAATCCTGCATTTTGATGGCAAAGGTGTCTTTCACCGCATTGATATACTGATAGGTTGCATACCCTTTAAATTCCTTCCGCGAAATGATATCTACCACCCCGTTGATCATTCGGTGATATCCGTGCAGTGTATCCAGTACGATAACGGTATTCTTCAACTGATCAATCTTGGCGTTCTCCAAAATAAGTACCTCGTTGTTTTCAGGCGTTATCTTCGCGTCTGCGACGATGATATAGGGTATCCCGCTTACCTTGAGCTGCTGCAATTTGATGTCGTACTCCGCTTTTTCAGCATTGAACGCCAGCGAATCAAGTTCTTTGCGTGTAGTATAGAAATGGGAATTTTCCAGTGACACATTCGCCCCCTTGGTCATAGTAATCCGCTGAGTATTTAAGTCCCACCGGGCTGTAGGAATGGACGTCCTTACCTGAGCATATGGAAAGGCAATGGCGGTCTCCCCTTCGATCTCCGGGCTGATTTCAGCAAAATTTTCTGCCAGGTTGAATTTCAGCCGGATGTCTTCACCCTGAAGGGCCGGCTTATCCGGATTGGTGGTTTTTACCTGGAAACTCGCGTGTCGGGCGGAAAACTCTTTGGCTGAAAAACTCAACTCATTCGAGACCGCCTCCGATCCCCGCGTGATAAGTTTGCCGGTTCCTGTTACTCCTGCCTTTGAGACCGTCATTGTCCCGTCCAACTGAGCTGTGCTCTGATAGAAATTGAACGGACCCTTTAGATTTCTCAACCGGAATCGGTCATGGTGTGGCTTCCAAACCAATTCATATTCCGGAAGGACGACCTGGGGAAACCATACTTTCCCAAACTGCTTCTCTTTCAACTCGCCGACGGTGCCTTTCGCCACCACCGAGTCCGGATAAAACACGAAATCATTGGACTGCACGCTTGCGGCGAGGTATTCAATTTTGCCGTTTACACGCAGCCCGGCGTTGTCCATATTCAATCCTCCATAAACTTTTCCATCACCCTTGAAGAGCTGATACCCGGTTTGCGGAATCACATGGGTAAACCCGAGGGACTTGTCAGGCATCGTATGCAGCTTCTCCTTGAAACTTGGAAACATTCCGCTCGAAACGAATGTGCCGTCAAAATGAATCGACCCTGGATCAGCATCGTTCAGGCTGTCCAGGTTGAACGGGGGCACCGCAAAAAAGACCGACCGGTCATACGCCCCACCCAATACTTCGCTTCGGTCAAAATAGATGACTCCGCCTGCTGCGGCATCCAGCCGTGGGTAGTGCGGCGCCTTGACTTTCCCCGATTTGTTGCCCGGAAGATTGATGTACAATGTTCCGGAAGTCTTTCCCCCACCCGACTGCATGCCCATCTCCGCGGAGGCCGTGGAGTCGGCACCAACCATTGCATTATTCACCCGACGCCTCACCGTCTGGCCCTTGGCGTTTTTCTCTGTGATGTAAAACCGGATGGAGTCGATTGTATTCAAGCTGATGAAGAAACTGTCGTATTTGAAGGTGAAGTTCTTCCCGTTGATTTCAAAATTCCCTGCCGTGATCTTCCCATCAAACTTAATATCACGGTTTTGAAGGATCGTGATTACGCTGCTGTCGGGTTTGAGAATAACATTCAATGAATCGCTGACATTTACCTCATCTACGCCTCGAACAACCATTCTTCGCTGAGGAAAGTTGATGGTTGCGTTTGCGGCTTTGTCTGAAATGGAATGGATCTTCAAGTTGTCATAATCCTCAAAGCCCCTCTTTGAATCGATGATGTGGAACGCCTTCTCTTTCACCTGAACAACGCTGGTGGCCGGATTGTAGTTGATCATCCCTTTCTGGGAGAGGAAAGCCATCGCTGCCCGGATCTCATCGTAACTCAGATGTGATGATTGCACCAGATCATCGAGGTAGAATTCCTGCACGCCGGCGTTTTTTGCATAGTTGACAACAACGGCCAACGGATGAAACCGAAATCCCTTCCCGGTCAATAGCATGTAGTCGTTTGGATGATAATAGCCGGTAGACTCTATAATCATCGGAGCTTGATTGTTCCCCCCGTATGTACGCAGGTTCATACTGTCCGATTCCAGATCCCAACGGATCAGGTCTGTACTGAAGTCCACGTTGAAGAACGTGGAAGTAAATGGAGCATCCCGCAACTGACCTTTCTCGCGCTCCACCAAGAGACGGTGCTTTCCATAGTCAAATTGCATTTGCACAGCCGGATGATAAATCGAGTCGTTAAGCTGGTACAGTTGTATCCGGGCTCTCTTGGCCGTGATCAGCGAATCCCTGAACTCAAATTCACGGGACCGGGCGGTGAACATCTTTTCTTCTTTTCCCGATACTTCCAGCTTGGCATAGTCGCCGCTCACTGAAGAACTGAATATCCGACGACCATTCAGGGCAAATCCACCCGTGTACTTCACGTTTTTGTCGCTCAACCCCTCCATGACCACATTGCTTTGAAACGACATGAACCGGGGGTACTCCGAAGATTTCTTGTCTTTATGCCGCGCACTGCGAAACTCAAAGACTCCGTCGATTTTTTGGGACACCTTGCCAAGGTACCGCAACGATCCCTGCTCTGCACGAATGTGCGCCAGATCTACGTTGAAATTATATTCCTTAAACTCAAAATAGACCGAATCAGAACTTAGCCCGGCGGGCTCCCAGCCAAAGGTTCCCTTTTCCCCGACAAAAGTTCCGTCACGCAGACCCAGAGTTCCCCGCGTATTCTTCAAGGACGCTGAATCAAAGCGTGTGGAAAAATTAAAGGTCACTCCCTCCAGCTTCATTATAGGTCCGCCCAAAACAGGCTGCGGGGTAATTTCCATCCAATACGGAGTGGGGGCCGTCTTCACGGTATCATCCTGCCAACTTGTGTTGTCGTCGGGCGGCGGGTTAGGATTATCCCATTGACCAAATGTGTCCGCCGTATTCGTTGGGCCCGGGAGCGCGTCTCCCGAATCATCGACATACTCGAAAGAATAGCTGTCTGCTTCCGCATGCATGCGGAAAGCACGGTCATAATGAAATGCATGGTATTCAAAGAAGTCGCGGCAGTAATGAAAAAAGGAAGCGATACTCTTTCCGTTTTCCTTCTCAATTACCTTCTGAGCAACCCGGAGGTATGAATCGATCTTATCCTGATCGGCCCCTTCACGCTCCACAGCAAATGCGATGGCGCCATAGTAGTCCGACAAAAGCGGAAAGGGCTTGTACTTTCTTTTCCGGAGAACGTCGGATTGCCGCACAATCAATTCCTGCTGGTCCAGGCTGAGTTTGTGCCAGGCGGTCGCAAACGTACCGCCCACCATCGATGTTTCTGTATTCTGGTTAGTTTCCATCATCACCCGCACGCTATCCTGAAACGCGAGCTTGTAGGCGCCAGGCGTTTGTGCCCAGACAGCCGGTGTTGTTGCCAACAACAAAATCAGGTAAATACAGGTCTTTTTCACGTTGTTAATGCCTGAAATTCGCAAATAATTTGGATAAAGCGGGGCCTGTCCTTCTCTGAACGCTGCGCCGTCCATTTTGTTGATGAACTTCGGCTACTATTATTCGCCCTTCTTCAACTGAAGGCATGCCCACTGCAATCGCTCATCGCGTGATTGTTCAGCCAGCCCATGACGGCCTGCCTCCTGAAGCAGATCGGGGATATCAGCAACAAAAAATCCACTAAGCAGCAGGATTCCCCCTGGAACCAGGTGTGCAGCATACGCCTTCATTTCCCCTAACAGAACATTCTTGTTGATGTTGGCCAGCACGATGTCAAAGGGTTCAGGCCAACTAAAAGATTCAATGGTCCCCTGACGGATTCGGATATTGTCACAGACATTAAGTTCGGCATTTTCATTCCCGTTGCTCAGACTCCATTCGTCAATATCAAACGCTTCCACGCCGCGTGCCCCCCGTTTGGATGCCATCACCGACAGGATGGCGGTTCCGCAGCCGGCGTCCATGACCCGCTTGTCCTGATGGTCGATGTGCAATTGATTTTTTACCATCAGGTACGTGGTAGGATGGTGCCCGGTTCCAAAAGACATCTTGGGCGTGATAATGATTTCATAGGGATATGGCTGTGGCAGCGTATGGAATTCCGCCCGGATCACGCACTGGTCTTCCACGACAACCGGTATTACGTTCTTCTCCCATTCCTCATTCCAATTCTGTTTTTCAACGAAATCCTGCACCACTGTAAGCGGATCAAGGTGGTCGTACTTCTTTCGGATTTCCTCCACCATCTTCAGGTCTGCCAGATGCTCCTCCGCCGTGGCCTCAAAGCCCGTCTCTGATTCCATGAAAATGTCGAAACCAGCTTCCGCGATTTCTGCTATGAGGATGTCGGTGTAGTCCGGCGGGCAACGAACCTGCAGGCGGGTATATCTCACGCCCAAGGATTAGTTTTCTACTTCGACAATCATTTCAATCTCCACTGTGATGTTCTTCGGCAACACATACATTCCAACGGCGGAGCGGGCGTGTTTTCCTTTTTCTCCGAAAACACTGACCATTAAATCAGAGAATCCGTTCATCACCTTGGGTTGATCGGTAAACGTCTCCGTACAGTTCACCATGCCAAGCACTTTCACAATTCGTTTTACCTTGTTGAGGTCCCCTATTTCGGCTTTCAGAGAAGCTAAGAGGTTCAGGCCAGTCGACCGGGCTGCGTCATATCCTTGCTGAATAGTCATTTCCTTGCCCACCTTCCCGGTAATGTCTGTGCCGTCGGGGTTGGACGGACCATGTCCCGCCAGAAAAACCAGGTTTCCTGTGCGTACCGCTTTCACATAGTTGGCGATGGGTTTCTGCGCAACCGGAAGCTGAATTCCAAGTTCCGCCAATTTTTTCTCCACATCGGACGTTTGTGCCGTTGCGTTCATGAGCGTAAGCGCCAGGCACAGGGTGATCAAGTATTTCATGGTAATTTTTTGGTTAAGATAGCCCAATGCGGTGAAATTATTAAATTCAATCCCTGATGTCATCCTCTGAAAAATCGCGTTGTCCCTGGTGCCTCGGCTCGGAAACCTATGTGCGTTACCATGATGAGGAGTGGGGTGTTCCAGTGCATGACGATCGGACCCATTTTGAATTCCTGATTCTCGAAGGCGCCCAGGCCGGACTAAGTTGGTCTACCATCCTCAACAAACGGGCGGGGTACAGGAAACATTTTGCTGATTTTGATCCTGAGAAAGTAGCGCGTTTTTCCGATAAGAAAATGGAGAAGATGCTTCTTGATCCGGCCATCGTGAGGAATCGGATGAAGGTGGCTGCTGCCATCAACAACGCAAAGCGGTTTCTTGAAGTGCAGGAAGAATTCGGAAGCTTTGACGATTATATCTGGCGGTTTGTAAAAGGAAAAACCATCCGCAACAAGCGACGGACTATGAAAGAGGTTCCCGCAACATCGAAGGAATCAGATGCATTGAGCAAAGACCTCATTCAGCGCGGATTCAAATTCGTCGGCAGCACAGTGATCTATGCACACATGCAGGCCTGCGGCCTCATCAACGATCACCTGGTGTCGTGCTGGAGATACGATGTTTCCGGCGTCCACTAGAAAAAGTACCTATACCAGGCATACATTCCCAGTGATAAAAGCACCAGTCCTGGAATAACTTTTATCAAGCGACTTCCCTGCACGTAGGGCGCCAGGCGCTTGGCGAAGAAAATCAGGGACGTCAGCAAGGCAAGAGCACCAACGGATGTTCCAAAAACATAACTGTGCAACAGCCCGGTGGTCCGGAGGTCGATCCAACCCTGCACCTTAAGATAGGCCGTAAACCCCATCCAATAAGGAATGGCCATGGGATTCAGAATGCTCAGGATAATCCCACGTCGAAACCCGCTCTCGCTGAACTTTCTGGCAATCCCCGTCGGCGCTTTGGTGGGCCAGAGGTTAAACACTCCCAGCAACGTCATAACCATAGCGGTGATTAACTCGAAATTGCCAAGCACCACCGGCGAAGAAGAAATGTAGTACTCAAACTGAACGCCTATCCAGGCGTAGGGATACTCGATGATGGCAACGGCCAGCGCGAACCGCATGGCCACCTGGATGTTCTTGTCCAGCCCCAGCTGCAGCACCGTGATGTTGAGTGTCCCCGGAGGGATAGACCCCACGAAGCTGAAGATGAACCCCATCAGAAAAACAAGCAGATACTCCATCAATCCGTGCTGGTCAGTTTACTGAAATTCCTGTAGATGGACCATGCTTCCCTATACGGAAGGTACTCTGCCCCGCGCTCGTGGTTTTCGACACTCACCCGGTAAATGTCGGCCCAATGGGTGAATAATACACCCATTGCCTTGAATAAAGAGAAGCCCGGGTGGTAAATGTGTGAAGGTTCGGCCCCGCATCCATTCAATTCCATCACCATAACGTTTCCCTGCTCGAGGTTAGCTATGGAAGAAGCCCGGACATCAAACCGACCGAAGTAAAATCCATCCACGTGTTTGCTGATGGCATCAAAGGAAGCTGAAAGTTGCGCTGTAATCAGGTGGTTCTCATTGAGGAATTTCGTCCCCAGGCAGTGGTTTCCAATGGCGTTAAGTTCTATCCGCTTGTCACGGGGAATGATTTCAACCAGCCTGTCCGCAAACCGCTGCTCCAGAAGCTCCCATTGCAGCTTGGAACGATCCTGCGCAAGGATCAGCTCACGCAAGGAGTTGACCCCGTTGCCCGTTACAGACAACATTTCCTTTCCAACGATCGAGGTTACATGGCCCCTCTCGTCGCTGGGATAACGAATATAAGATACACCGTACTCCAACGGCAGATCAACAAAGGCCTGAACAAGAAATGGAATCTGGATCTTCTGCAGATACGCAGACAGATCCTTTTCATTTTGAATTTTCTTCACCATCCAACCCCGCTCGCCAAGATCAGGTTTGCAAATTACCGGAAAGGGCAACCCGCCTTCTGCCATGGCTTCCAACACCTTTTTCGTCAATACGGGCACCTCCACACGGATGGTTGTCGGTCGGCATGTATCCGGAAGTTGTTTCAGGGTATCAAACTTTGATTCACCAAACATCCCCCCCATGAGGATTCCAGGATTGGAGGCAGAAAAGAAGACAATCGACCTTGCCTTTATAGAGAGCCATATCCAATAAAAATACAGCGGAGCATGGAGTACATGGAAGGGCCAATACTCCCAGCTCCTGAGTTTGATGATAAAATTGCTGCGTAGAATACGTGAAACAAGATGCATCTTATCCGTTCATCGCGCGGCCTGCAGGGACTCGCGGTAGCGCAGCGTACTGTTTGCAATACCGAAATCCAATGGAATCTGAACATACGGGGCCACCTCGCGAAGGCCGATCTTTACCAGCGCCATGTGGTGGACCGCGTGTTCCAGGTTGTACACCAATTCCCGGGCATAATTGGTTGGAAGGGTGAGGCCGCTGTCCTCTGCATCTCCTACTTCCAGCAAAAGGTCCTGATGGTCCATCGGTCGTGATACAAATTCCATGATTTCTGCTGCGAGGTCCAGGGCCCGGTTCTTGTCTGATTCAATCAGCAGATCGTGCTCCCGGTTGTCGTAGTTAACGACTCCGGAAGCGGTGCCCTGCTTCAGACAAACAAAAAACTCGAGCGTATGGCGGATGTGCTGCCCGATGGTGCCTCTGCTCAGAGTCACCGAAGGAGCGCAATAGTCTTCTTCCTCTAACTGCCGCATAATACCGGCCAGTTGATCAAGGATGTGTTTACAATCAGTCTCTAATTTCATATTCAAAAAAAGTGTTCAAATCTAGGATAAATTATCCGGAGCAATCGGGATGCTGGCGTCAAGGAACAAACCTCTTCCAGTTTTGATCGCCATTGTTCTTCAAAAGCGGCTCATCTCTATTCCAATCGGTGAGCGTGTTGTTGCCCCAGAAATTATAGAATAGGTAGAGTTTATCGTTGATTACTTTATATGTCTCCGGGTCAATTTTCACTTTTTCACCGGCACGACCCATCGCATAGGCGCACCAGCCACCGTAGGCAGGCTCATACTTCTCCGGCGAACTCCGGAATCGGGCCAGGTTTGCCTGCGTGGCAAACTGATACGTCACACCTTCCTGCGTAAACCGCATGGCCGATTTCCCTTCCTGCGGACGGCCATCAAAATAACTTACCGGATCGTACCCCTCCATCGCAACGCCCCGCTTGACGTTGAAGTTTTTCTCCCGGATGTCCTGTTGCGCGGATGCGGATGCCGTAACGAAGAGTGCAACAAGAAGGATTTGGGACTTCATGACTGGTGGTAACGCCATCAAACGAATGTAGGTTCAGAAAAAGCGGCCCGAATGTCGGGCAGAATACAAATTAACCTATTTCAGTATTTCCTTGAGCGTGGCCCACACCAAATCAGCCTCATACCCCTTCCCAATCGCAAATTGACCTGCTTTTTGCCGCGTCCGGTATATGTTGGGCTCATCCAAACGAGAGATTTTCTTCTCCAGCAGGTCCCGGAGCACCTGGTTGTAGGAAGACTGATCAATCTCACGCAGGCCCCGCTGAATGCAGGTTGGGGTAACTCCGTGTGTCTGCAGAGCATGTACAATCTTATTCTTCCCCCATTTATTCATCCGGAACTTGCCCCCTGCGAATGCCTTTGCGAAACGCTCCTCATTCAGGAATCCCTCACTGATCAATTGGGTCAACAACTCCTCAACTTCTGATTGGTAAAGTCCATAGCCGTACAACTTATTGCGGACTTCCTTGTGTGATCGCTCCTGGTAGGCACAGTACCCGGAGGCCTTGCTGTACGCCTCGGAGGGTGAGTGACGTTTTCTGTTTTTGCTCGGGCCGTCGTCGGAATTACTGGTGAAGGCCATGGTACCTTTTGATGCCCCTGAAACTACTTCAGCAGGCCTTTCGTTTTCAAAATACTCCCAAGAAATTTCCGTTCGTTGTCGCTATTGAATATCCGGTACGGCAGGTGGATAAGTTGGGCCCTGTTTACAAAGAGGAGAAAGTAGTCCTTCCCGGTTTTCGCCCGCTTGATCTGGTCCCACTTCAGTGGCATGCCCTCCCTGGGATTTATTTTCATGACGATTTGCTGGCTGGTGATCTCGTACGAGAAACGCTCAAACAACATCTTCCCCTGTTCCAATTGTGTGACGCCGTAAAACTGGATTAACCAAAATAGGACATACAACCCATACCCCAGCGTCCCGGCCAGGATCCACCAGATACTCGGAATCCAAAAATAGAAAAGGCAGATTCCAACCGCAATGGGGATGGTCCACCACTGATGTTTAAGAACATTGCTAAGGGCTAGTTTTATGTAAAAGGGCTTGTCTAGCCTGTAATTCTTTGTTTTTACGATCATAATTTGATTGCTAGGGGTGTAAAGTTAATGGCCACCTTTCAAACTGCCTACTTTCAAACAAGAACCTTCAGACTTAGGTCAAGGCTTCTCACGGTGTGCGTCAACGCACCCATGGAAATAAAGTCCACCCCACACCCTGCCACGTCCTTCAAGTTGTTCTCGGTGATTCCGCCGCTCGCCTCTGTTTTAAAGGCTCCGTCGATCTTCTTCACCGCCTGTGTCATTTCCGCAAGGCTCATGTTGTCCAGCATGATGACATCAACCTGACCGACGGCCAGCACCTCCTCTACCTCCGCCATGGTCCGGGTTTCCACTTCGATCTCCAGTTTTTTCCCACTTTCCTGCAGGTATTTTCTCGCGCTTTCTATCGCCGGCCGAATCCCTCCCGCAAGGTCTACGTGGTTGTCCTTAATCATGATCCGGTCGTAGAGGGCAAACCGGTGATTGGTGGCCCCGCCAATTCCGACGGCCCATTTTTCCATCAGCCTGAAGTTGGGCGTTGTCTTGCGGGTGTCCATTAACTTGGCCTTGGTGCCCGCCAGCAACTTGCAAACCCGATGTGTATAACTCGCCACGCCGCTCATTCGCTGCATGCAGTTCAGGATCAACCGCTCGGTCGAAAGAATGGTGTGTGCCCGGCCCTCCGCGATGAATGCTATGTCTCCCGGCTTAATTTCGGATCCATCTTTTAACAAATAGTCAACCTGGAGCGTGGAATCTACATGCGCATATAGCTGCTGCGCCAAGGAAACGCCCGCAAGAATTCCCGTGTCTTTAACTATGAGCCTCGCTTGCGTAATCCGGTCACGAGGGACGGTTGCCAACGTGGAGTGATCGCCCTCTCCAATATCCTCGGCAAGTGCCGATTCGATAAAAAACGTGATTGCCTCTGGCGTCAGGTAGGAAGGATGCATGAAGAATGAATCAAGAGGGCTGAGGAAACATTACTGTTTCACAAAACTGATCTCGTGGACGAGGTACGTTTCACCAATTTGCCGTACACGCATCAATACATTATAGCTCTCGTTCGCACTCAGGTAATTACCAATTGCAAACTGTAACCCTCCTTTGGAAGCGCCTGTGTGAACAATGCTGAAATCGTTCACAGGATGCTTTTTGAAGAATTCTTTCAGCACAAACTCTGACTGCGCCTTGCTATAGGTATTGATGTTACCGTCCAGGTTGATGTCAACAGATTGCGCAAATGTCTTTACCAGCGCCGTGGCGTTATTTCCCTTGATTGCCTCCTTGACGGGATTAAAAATCTCAGGTTGCGACCAGGCGCGAAAACTGATAGCCAAGACCAAGACCGTTATCGCTGTTGCGTACTTCATCATTTGCAATTACCATCCAAAAGTATGCCATTAAATTCTGCCAGCCAACAAAGTAGGTAATGTCTAAAATCGTCCCATTCGGGCCTATATTTGAAGGAAAAACGGGGAATGCATCGGAAAGTCCTTCTCATGATTTTGGACGGCTGGGGAATCGCCAAAGACAAAGGTGTTTCTGCGGTTGATCATGCCCAAACTCCTTACATCGAGTCCCTGTACCGCACCTGTCCGCACAGCCAGCTCGAGGCCTCCGGACTGGCTGTCGGGCTTCCTGTCGGCCAGATGGGGAACTCAGAAGTAGGACATATGAACATCGGCGCCGGGAGAATCGTCTATCAAGATCTGGTAAAAATCAACAAGGCCATCGCCGACAAAGAACTTGAAGAGAATCCAATCCTGCTCCAATCATTGAGCTACGCCAAGACAAATAACAAGGCCGTTCACCTGATAGGCCTGTTGTCGGATGGAGGTGTGCACTCACACATAGATCACCTGAAAGCAATCTGTTCCATCGCGCACGCCCGTGGAATAACCAAGTTGTTTGTCCACGCGTTCACCGATGGCCGGGATACCGACCCCCAGGGCGGTGTGGGTTACATTACCTCGCTGCAGCAACACCTGGCCGCTTCAACGGGAAAAATTGCTTCGGTCATCGGTCGCTATTATGCCATGGATCGCGACAAGCGATGGGAGCGCGTAAAGCGTGCCTATGATTTGCTCGTTCATGGAACCGGGAAACCTACCACGGATGTGGTGTCGGCGCTAAAAGCATCGTACGCCGCAGGCATTACCGATGAGTTTGTGGAGCCGCTGGTGGTGACGGATAGTGCTGGTGCACCTCTTACTACCATCCAACCGGATGACGTGGTCATTTGCTTCAACTTCCGGACCGACAGGGGACGTCAAATTACGCAGGCCCTCAGTCAACAGGATTTTCCGGAGTACTCCATGAAGCGCCTGAAACTTCATTACGTTACACTGACGAATTATGACGAATCCTTCCAGGGGGTGAAAACAATTTTCGATAAGGATAATCTGGGCAATACGCTTGGCGAGGTGTTGTCCCGTGCCGGCAAGAAGCAAATCCGCATTGCAGAAACGGAAAAGTATCCGCACGTAACCTTCTTCTTTTCCGGTGGCAGGGAAATTCCCTTTCCCGGCGAAAGCCGCATCCTCTGCCCTTCCCCAAAGGTTGCCACCTACGACCTGAAACCTGAAATGAGCGCCGCGGATATACGCGACAGGATCATCCACGAACTGGAAAAAGGGGAGGCTGATTTTATTTGCCTGAACTTTGCCAATCCCGATATGGTCGGGCATACCGGTGTATTTTCCGCCGCCGTCAGGGCGTGCGAGGCAGTTGACCAATGTAACGCGGCGGTGACGGAAGTAGCACGAAAAAACGGGTACGTCGTGATTATCATTGCCGATCACGGCAACGCCGAACAAATGAAAAATCCCGACGGTACTCCCCATACGTCCCACACTACCAATCCGGTTCCATGCATCCTGGTGGACGATGAGGGCAAGCGGTCTATCAAGAATGGAGTATTGGCCGACCTTGCTCCTACAATCCTCTCGCTGATGGGGGTTGCCGTGCCGCCGGAAATGACAGGGAACAATTTAGTGAGTCCGTAAGTTTAACTGCATACCATGTACCAACCATTTGAAACGATGCCTCCTCCCTCCCGTCTCTGGGTGTATCAGGCAAACCGCTTGCTTTCAGACTCCGAGAAAGCCCTGGTGGATAAAAGCCTTCGGGAGCTGTGTGACCAATGGACGGCCCACGGTGCACCCCTCCACACTTCATTCGCTGTTCACTACAATCAATTCATTGTTTTGGCTATCGATGAGGACCTGGCGGGTGCAAGCGGATGCTCCATTGATGGGTCGGTTCGGATTCTGAAGAACCTGCAGGAGACTGCCGGGCTGGATTTTTTCGACCGGTCCAAGGTTGCCTTTCTGATTGGCGATGCAGTGGTTCTCCACCCCATGTCGGAACTGGAAAAACTCTTCAAGACCAAAACACTTTCCGCCGACACGCTCACGTTTAATAATACTGTCACCACCAAAGAAGCATGGGAACAACAATGGAAAATCCCTGCCCGGAATACCTGGCTGGCCCGTTATTTGCCGAAAAGTAACGGCAGAAACCCCGCCCGCCTGAAATTTTCTTTTTTGTACCTTTCATGGCTATGACCATTCGCACCAAGTCATTTATTGCTTTCAGCCTTGCCTCGTTGCTGGTCGTCATCCATGCTTGTAGTCCCGAAAAAAAAGCGCTCAAGAATTTCAGGTATGGGAATTTTGAAACAGTTATTGCGTATTACCAAAACGTATTGAAGTCCCAGCCTCGAAACGGAAAGGCCAATTATTATATCGCTGAATCCTACCGGCAATCCAACCGGATCAAGCAAGCGGAATCCTACTACGAGAAGGCCGGAGGTCCCGGTGTCAACAGAGACTCTGTTCTTTTCTACCTCGCCAAGTCGCAACAGGCAAACGGAAAATATGCGGCCTCTGCTAAAACTCTGGAAGAACTGCGTACCATGAGCACACTGGAAAGCATGCGCGATCGTGCCGCAAAAGAACTGGAAGGACTGGCCTACCTGAACAAGTTAAACGAGCGAACGAGCTACTACAGGATCAAGAACCTGGAAACCCTGAATTCTTCGTTCAGCGAATATTCCCCGGCCTACCTTGATGGGGCGCTGTACTTCACTTCGTCGCGCTCCAACGACAAAATCTACGGCACTACAGGCACCCCCTATACAGATATCTACAAGGCCGAAACCCAAGGAGCCATTGTTGACGTCAATACCGTAAAGCCTCTTCCTGAATCCATCAACACCCCGAATGTAAATGTGGGCACGATTACGTTTTCCCCGGATGGAAAGACTATGGTGTTCGCGAAAGGCAATACGGGTAAACGCAAAGGGGCCAACGATGTGGATTTGTTTCTGTCCCGGTTCCGCAGCGGCCAATGGTCGGAACCCCAGCAGATAAATATCAATCAGCCCGATTCATGGGAATCGACGCCGGCGTTCGGGCCAGACGGAAGGACCCTGTATTTTTCCTCCAACCGGAAAGGGGGCTTTGGAGGTCTGGACCTGTATACGGCTCACATGGATTCGCGTGGCCGCTTTTCGCGGGTGAGAAATCTGGGGCCGGAAATAAACACATCGGGAAACGAGACCTTTCCGCATGTCTCCGAAAACGGAAAGTTGTTCTTTTCTTCCGACGGCCATCCCGGATACGGTATGCTTGATATTTTTGTCGTCAACCGTGTAAATGGAAAAACGGCAATCGAGAACCTGGCCCAACCGGTAAACTCAACAGACGATGACTTCGGAATATTTCTTTTCCGTCCCGACCGCGGCTTCTTCACTTCCAACCGCGAAGGGGGAATGGGCGACGATGACATATATACGTTCGTCAACGAAGACCCAAGTCTCCGGATCGTGAATTACCACCTGCAGGGGGTCACCTATTCGCTGCGGCCAGATAGCACACGCGAAATACTTATAAATACAAAAGTTACTCTGCTGGATTCCCGGGGTGACATCATGCAGGATTACGTAACGGCCAATGACGGAAAATTCCTTTTCCGGGTCTATGAGAATGAGAAGTATACACTGATTGGCGAAACCGACGGTTACCTCGTCAAGCGCGGGCCCTACCAGACCATTGGAAAATCGGTTCCCCTGGAGACGCTGAAAGAGTTGGTCACAAACATCACGCTAGACACCTTGCTTGTGCTCGATCGCCTGGAGAAGAACAAGGTGTTCGCTTTGCGTAATATTTACTTTGGATATGACAGCGCCAACATACGGCCCGCCTCCGCCCGGGAACTGGATAAGCTCGTGGACGTGCTGAACGACAATCCGGAAATAAAAATTGAAATGTCATCGCACACCGACAGCATTGGATCCGTCGAATACAATATCAATCTTTCACAGCGCCGGGCAGCAGCCACAGTCAATTACCTGATCAAAATGGGTATTCCTTCGGAGCGGCTCGTAGCCAAAGGATATGGTGAATCCAAGCCCATCGCGCGAAACACCAACCGCGACGGATCGGATAACCCGGATGGCCGCCAAAAAAACCGTCGCACCGAATTCAAGATTCTCGAAATCGGCATTCGCCAAATCAAAGACGGCGAAGTGGATGACGACGACAAGTACTTCAAGGGCGAACGAAACCCGCCCGAGTAACCGTCAGTACCCTTTTTCGATCCCTTTTTCGATGGCGGGAACTCCTTCCTTCATCCAGTCAGGCTGCGCAGCTCCTTTCAGGTAGAAGTCAAAAAACTGTTTCATGCGGATCTGGAAGTCCATCCGGTTTTCACGCTTCACCGGCCAATGCGGTTCGCCGTTATAATTCAGCATCCACACCGGCTTGTTCAACCGCCGCATGGCCAGGTACATTTCAATCCCCTGGTACCAGGGCACTGCGTCATCGGCATCGTTGTGGAGAAGGAGCAGCGGCGTCTTGATCTTATCGGCGAAAAAGAGCGGTGAATTCTCTATGTAGTGCAGGGGTTTCTCCCACAGCGTACCTCCGATGCGGCTCTGTGAGTGTTCATACTGAAACATACGGCTGAGCCCGGATCCCCATCGTATACCCCCGTATGCGCTGGTCATGTTTGCTACAATGGCCCCTGCCTCCGCCGCCTTGAAGAGGTCCGTCCGCGTAATCAGGTAGGCTGTTTGATACCCTCCCCAACTGTGTCCCTGAATGCCAATATTCTTTTCGTCCACAAAACCTTTGACAAGCAGCGAAGTGATGCCCGGCATGATGCAGTTGAGTGCGCTTTCTCCCGGAAAGCCGATCTTATACTGGATGTCCGGAACGAACACCATGTACCCGTCACTGACATACGTTGTGCGGTTGATGGTCGAGCGCAGGGGAGTAGGCGGAATATGGGCATGCAGGTTATCACTCTCCCGCTCGTAGAAATAAACAATCATCGGATACTTCTTTTTCGGATCGAACCCTTCCGGCTTGTAGAGAAGGCCATTCAGCGGAACATTGTCGTTGGACACCCACGACACAGTTTCAACCGTCCCCCATGCGTATTTCTTCATCTGCGGGTTCGCTTGGCTGATCTTTCTGGGGCCCGCGAAATCCAGGTTGCTGGTCCACACATCCGGAAATTCCCGGAAACTTTCCCGGGTGAACAGCAGGCGATCACTCTTTTTTGCCTTGGACAATCCCCCAAACCGGAAGTCATCCATGATCAGCCGCGTGAGTTTGCCATCCTTCAGGGAGAGCTTGTAGTAGCCTGAAGCCTTGGTGTCCTTTTGAAAAGCTGAGAGCAGGATTTCTTTCTCTGACTGGATGAAGCGCTCTTCCGGATCCAGCTTCACATAACGAAAAACTATTTTCTCCTGCCTTCCGATCTTTGTCAAATTGACGGGTGGCTTGTTTCCCGAGGGATCAAGCGCCCAAAGATCGTATCGATCGTAGGCAATGAAGAGTTTGTCCTCTTCAGTCCATCCTGCCGAACCGTACGCACCCGGATAGTCAGGCTCATCGTTTTCCTCGTTGGCAAACAGCACCGGCAAGTCCTTTGTAAGTACGGTGGTCTTGCCGTCGGCAACGGAATAACTGTTCCATGCGGTGTCGGGCAGGCTGAACCAGTATACGTATCCTGCTTTCGGCGATAAACTGGCATTCCCTTTTACACCGCGGGCTACGGTGGTGCGTACTTGCTTTTGCAAGTCGAAAAGATAAAAGTCGGTATAGGCCGACGGATCCCAGGTGATCATTTTCCGGTATGGAACATTCGTTTCGCCCAGAACAACAGGCGCGTTGCCCTCCTCGCCCATTTCAACAGAAGGAACCTCCCGGTCACCCAACTGCATCACATTCCGGTTAACCAGATCGATGACGGCCACGTAGGCCCGCTTTCGTTCTGTATCCAACTGCTTGTTTTGCTGCGGATAGATGTAATCATCTTCTCCGCCCCAAACCTCCACCTGTACAATCTCTTCGGTAAGCCGGGTTGTATCCTGCACGATTGGTATTGGAGAAGATCCAAAAAACAACCGCGCCCCATTCTTCGAAAAATAGGGTGTGTAATTTTCACTGACGATCCAGTTCTGCGGAATACCCATGGATCGCTCCACATCCATGAGCGTTGCGCGGGCATCCCCTTCTTTCCAGTGATGAAGCTGGTAACGGCGAACCAGTGCTTTCGTAGTGTCCGGATCGACGAGGAACGCAACTTGCTTGCCGTCTTCGCTGATGGAAAGGCCCTTCATCCGGTATTTGCTTTTACCCTCGTATAAAACCTGGAGCGTCTCCTTTTGCAGATCGTACCAGTAAACGCCCGCCTTCGTTGTGCTGTCGTTGCCGGTCCCAACAAAAAGCAGACCCTGACCGAACTTGGCAAACGTGTAGTCCTTTACAAAGTCAAAGACGTTCTCTTTCCGGGTCGTAAGGTTCCTGAGCACCAGCCGGTGTCCGTTTTCCTCTGAAAACTTCTTTCCCTTTTTAGACTTTGCACTCTTATCCTGTGTATTCCCTTTGTCCTCACGAGGAGCCTCTTTTAGGTACGCCAGCCATCCACCTTGTTTCTCTGGAAGGCGGAAGGACTTTACCTCCGGGATCTTTTCAATGGCACGGGTGAGAAAGGAGTAGACGCCAAGCGTATCCCGTGGAAGGTCTTCTTTTTTCTTTTTCTGTCTCCGGAGATCCTTAACAAGTCCCTGAGGCGGCTTGACTTTGAACACAGCGAAGCGGCTGTCAAACGCCAGGGAAATATTCTCTGCCCTGGCTGCGGAATCACGAGCCCCCGTTTTCGTATTGTAAAAGAACAATTGACCGTCCCCGTCCTGCGGGTTAACCGTGTAGCAGGCAAAGGCGCCATCCGGAGTAAGGGATTTATACGTAATCTCTTTCCAGCTGTCGTAGTCAGTGTGTGAAAGTACTTTTTTGGGTGTCGGAGCACTGCTGGCTGGCTTCCGCTTTTGCGCATGAACGGTTATTGAGAAAACCGCGAAGAGGAGGATGAGGATTCTTTTCATGGTCAGGAATTTGGATCGAAAATAAGGAAAGGGGTCCGGGAGAAAAGGACAAATTCTATGATCGGTTGAAGCCTGGCGCCGCCTAATTGTAAACAAACTCGCCGTGCGGACTTTGGATAGTAAGTTTCTTGACGGCAGCAGCTTCCACCCGTCCAACCACCTGTGCTTCGACCGAGAAGCCTTTTGCAATTTCAACGATGCGGTCTGCGTCGGAAGCGGAGACATAGATCTCCATGCGGTGACCCATATTGAATACCCGATACATTTCTTCCCATGTGGTCGCACTTTGCTCGTAAATCAATTCGAACAAAGGCGGGATGGGAAACAGGTTGTCCTTAATTACATGCAGGTCGTTTACAAAATGCATCACCTTCGTTTGGGCACCGCCGCTGCAATGAACCAAGCCGTGAATGCGGCTACGCATTTCCTTCAGTACCGGAAGGATCACCGGGGCATAGGTCCTGGTAGGAGAAAGAACCATTTTACCGGCATCCAGCGGGACGCGGCTGATGCAATCCGTTAGCAAGTATTTACCGCTGTAGACGAGGTCATCCGGTATCCCGGGATTATAGGATTCAGGAAATCGCTTGGCATACGTTTTGGCGAAAAGGTCGTGACGCGCCGATGTGAGTCCGTTGCTACCCATGCCGCTGTTATAGGCAGACTCGTAGGATGCCTGACCAAAGGATGCCAACCCAACAATTACATCACCCGCCTGAATATTTCCGTTGTCGATGACTTCTGATTTTCGCATGCGGGTCACCACCGTGCTGTCTACGATAACAGTTCGCACCAGGTCTCCCACGTCGGCGGTCTCGCCTCCTGTGCTGTGAATCTCCATGCCATGCTTTCGCAACATGGCAAGCACTTCCTCTGTCCCCTGAATGATTGCGGAGACGACGTCTCCTGTCACCAGTTTCTTGTCCCTGCCGATGGTGGATGAAAGAAATACCGGACCGGTTGCTCCTACGCAGAGAAGGTCATCCACGTTCATTACGACCGCATCCTGAGCGATGCCCTTCCATACGGAGAGATCTCCTGTTTCCTTCCAATACAGATACGCCAGGGAAGATTTGGTTCCCGCCCCGTCGGCATGCATCACCGTGCAGTATTCGGGATCGCGGGCCAGCAAGTCCTCAGTAATCTTGCAGAACGCACGGGGAAACAGCCCCTTATCCAGGTGTGCGATGGCCCTGTGAACATCTTCTTTCGATGCGGAAACTCCCCGCTGATTATAGCGATCCGACATGCTGGGAAAGGTACACTACAATGGGTGTAAAGACTACGCGCACGCTTCTATTTCAGTTTCAGCACTGTCCACGCATACATGCTATACGTTAATTTGGGATTTCCGATCATGCCATCGTAACCCTGCATCCTGCTCATCTGGGAAGGGTTTGTATAGTCGATCATGGAACCTCCTTTGGTCTTGGTGGTGGCTTTGGGCACCACATACTTGCCAGTTTCAAAACCGATGCTCATTTCAGAGAGCGTTGCGCGGGAAAAGCGATATGATCGAAAAGGGATCAATGCTTCGTACACATAGGCCCCGGATGCATCCATGGCAATAGCCACTTTAATCCCGTTGGTAATTCCTGATCGGGTGCTGGTGATGGGTTCATCGGAAAGACCGATCAGCTCCATGATTTCCAGGTCCGCTATCAACCGCCTGTCTATCATTTTTTGATAGTCGGCCTTCTCTCCCATGGAATTTCCCTGCGGTCCCTCATCACGGATCGCAGCGGCCCGTTCCTCTGCCTCGGTTCCACCTACCGGAAAGCGCAGACCCACCCTCTTCTTTTTTCTACCCGTCGCATCCATCCACATCGTAAACCCAAAGGCCGCTATTTTTCGCTTTGCGTAATAATCACTCGTTTTGACTCGCACATACAAGTTGTTGTCATCAGCACACACATTGTAACTGAAAATTTTATCATCGTCATCGACCCAGGCCATAGGCCATTCATCCGAAGCGCCGTCGATAACAACAGCCCCAGATGCCGGACACGGCTTACCCGCTTCCTGTCCAACGGATGTCCCAATGCCTGCAATGAAGAGAGTGATGATAAGAATGCCTTTCATAATGTGATTGTATGCATGCAAATTTAGAAATTCCGCCCGGACATTCTTTTCGGCGCCACGATTACGGGCGTTTTTTAAATAATTCCCAGCATACGATACCCGTGCACACAGAAAGGTTGATTGAGTGCTTGGTTCCCGACTGAGGTATTTCCACGGCTTCGTCTGCTTCAGCTATCACTTCCTCCGAAACGCCATGAACCTCATTTCCGAAAACCAGACACACCTTGTCCCCGGGAGGCATGCTGAAATCCTGCAACGCAACACTTTCTGTAGTTTGTTCCACAGCTACAATGCGATAGCCAAGTTTTTTTAGCCGTTGGATTACAGTGAGCGGTTTTTCAGCATATTCCCACAATACTGACTCGGTGGCTCCAAGCGCAGTCTTGTGTATTTCCCGATGCGGAGGCACGCCTGTAATCCCTGTGAGATAAATGCGTTCGCAACGAAAAGCGTCTGCAGTCCGGAATACCGACCCAACGTTGTGCAAGCTCCGTACATTGTCCAGGAGGATGCTGACCGGAAGTTTCTCTGCGTCCCTGAACGCATCTACGGAAATCCTGCCCAATTCCTCCATCTGAAGTTTCTTCATGATGAAAATTAGTACTTCGGTAGCAGATTCTGGCAGGAGATTGCAACTGATCCTGGAATTGCTCCGTTCTCAGTTCGTATGAGGTCTCCTCTTCTCGCATTGCTTTTTGCCGCTTTTGCTTCACCCGCACTGGATCCTTGGAAAAACGTGTATGCCGAACAGGCCTGGGTTGAAAGGGAGGCCGTCTGGTGATCTGCGAGCCCATCGCGGAAGCCCGGCGCAAGGCGGCCCGACCAGGAGCAACGCCATGCACTGGGTCTGGAGCATGCCGCGAATGATCTGCGGAAAGCCGGGCTCCTCATTCAAACCCAACTTGATCCGTTTGCCGATCAAACGCAAGAAAAAGGCGACACGATGTGGTTGATTGTAGCGAAAAAATGATTGCATCGACCCCGAAGTAGGGACCGTTCGTTCTAAATTGCAGGCTCCATGTCGAGCCGCACAGAAACTCCGCTATCCAAACAATACAACGCCATCAAGGGAAAATATCCCGGGGCGCTCCTTCTATTTCGGGTAGGCGATTTTTATGAGACGTTCGGCCAGGACGCCATCGAAGCGAGCAAAATTCTGGATATCGTTCTCACCAAGCGCGGCAACGGCTCCGCTTCCGAGATTGAATTGGCCGGTTTTCCGCATCATGCCTTGGATACGTACCTACCCAAGCTCGTCCGCGCGGGGCATCGGGTGGCCATCTGCGACCAGTTGGAGGATCCACGGTTCGCAAAGGGCATCGTTAAGCGGGGCGTTACAGAATTGGTGACACCGGGTGTCTCCTACAACGATCACGTGCTCGACCGTAAGCGAAACAACTTTCTGGCCTCAGTCTTTGCAAACAACAACATTCTTGGCGTTTCCTTTCTGGATATTAGTACCGGGGAATTCTATTGCGCACAGGGTGCCGAGGAATACATTCTCAAACTCGTTCAGAGCTTCGCCCCGTCTGAAGTAATTTTTTCAAAGAGTCAGCGCGCCCGATTCGAACCCTACTTCGATACGGATTACGCCACCTTCCAGCTCGATGACTGGGCGTACACGTTCGATTTTGCCCAGGAGAAACTACTGCATCAATTCAAGACAGCCTCGTTGAAAGGATTTGGCGTTGACGAACTCTCCGAAGCCATCGTCGCAGCAGGGGCCGTGCTGCACTACCTGGAAGCAACAGAACACAAGGAGACGCATCATATCGCCGCGCTGGCGCGAATGGATGAGGAGTCCTACGTCTGGATGGATAAATTTACAATCCGCAACCTGGAGTTGGTGTCCTCCCCCAACGAAGGAGGGGTTCCATTATTGAGTATCCTCGATCAGACGGTAACTCCCATGGGGTCGCGCCATCTCCGCAAATGGATGGTCCTGCCGCTGAAAGATAAGGAGGCCATCGAAGAACGACTTTCGGTGGTAGATATCTTCTTCAGGGAAGTGGATGCGGCTGAAAAAATCACCGGCCTTTTCCGGCAGGTCGCCGATCTGGAACGATTGATCTCCAAGGTGGCGGTCGGCCGCATCAATCCAAGAGAAATGCTTCAGTTGAAGCGCTCGCTGCAGACCGTTGGCCCCGTTCGCGAATTGTTGCTGCAACTGGAATCCCCGGTGTTGAAGAAAATGGCAGATCAACTTAATGCCTGTGATTTTCTGTTGAAGAAAATAGAGTCCGAGGTAAAGGACGATGCCCCGCTGCTGATTCACCAGGGTGGAATTATCAAACCCGGCGTTGATACAGAACTCGATGACCTGCGTTCGGTGGCTTTCGCCGGAAAGGATTACCTGCTTCAGGTACAAAAGAGGGAGGTGGAGCGTACCGGGATCAACTCGTTGAAAATATCCTACAATAAAGTCTTCGGCTACTATCTGGAAGTAAGTCATGCCAACAAAGACAAAGTTCCTCCCGACTGGATCCGCAAGCAAACGCTGGTCAATGCCGAACGCTTTATCACCGAGGAGCTAAAAGTGTATGAGGAAAAAATCCTGAATGCGGAAGAGAAGCTTTCAGTGATCGAACAACGGCTCTTTCAGGAACTGGTCCGGCATGCCGCGGATTACATTCTTCCCATCCAGCAGAATGCGCGTATCCTGGGTACGCTCGACTGCCTGTTGTCCTTTGCCTCGGTGGCACGGGCCAACCGGTATGTACGGCCGGACATCAACACCTCCCTTCAGCTGGAAATCACGGCCGGAAGGCACCCGGTCATTGAAAGGCAACTGCCAGCCGGCGAGCCCTACATCCCCAACGATGTATACCTGGACAGTGATACCCAGCAAATCCTGATCATTACCGGTCCCAATATGGCTGGAAAGTCTGCCTTGCTGCGCCAAACAGCCCTGATCGTCCTCATGGCTCAAATCGGATCGTTTGTGCCTGCCGAAAAAGCAACACTGGGAATTGTCGACAAGATTTTTACACGCGTAGGCGCCTCCGATAACTTGTCGCGCGGCGAATCCACGTTCATGGTTGAGATGACAGAAACCGCCAGCATCCTCAACAACCTGAGCAACCGCAGCCTTGTATTGATGGACGAAATCGGGCGCGGCACCAGCACCTACGACGGTGTGTCTATCGCGTGGTCCATTGTAGAATACCTGCATCAGCATATTTCATCACGGCCCAAAACTCTTTTTGCAACGCACTACCATGAACTCAATCAGCTGGCGGAGGACTTTGTGCGAGTGAAGAACTTCAATGTGAGCGTGAAAGAGGTAGGCGACAAAATCCTGTTCATGCGAAAACTGAAGCCGGGAGGCAGTGAACACAGCTTTGGAATTCACGTGGCTCAACTGGCTGGCATGCCGAACAAGATTGTCCTTCGCGCCAACGAGGTGCTCCATTTTCTCGAAAAGGACCGGAGAAAAAAGGAATCCAAAAAGCTTGCTGACCTCCCCCGCGAAACTTCACAAATGGGGTTGTTTGAAGAAGATCCTCAGATTAAGAAAATAAGGGAATTGCTCGGAGCCATCGATATCAACGCCATGAGCCCTGTCGAGGCGCTTCTCAAGCTCAATGAAGTCCTCATGCTGCTGAAGAAATAGCTACCGGCGTCTGAATCCCTTGGTTGGATTTCTGCTTCCTGTGCTTTTTTTCCTGTCAAAGACCCTTGCAGGCTGTGCCTCAGGTTGATAGAGCGGAGCCTCTCCCAGCGAGGGGGGCAGCGGAAGCTTGGGGATGTTTTTATTGATCATGCTTTCAATCGCATGAAACTTGCGCTGATCCCTTTCGTTGACGAAGGTAATGGCCGTCCCCGTTGTCTCCGCGCGGGCCGTGCGTCCAACACGGTGCACATAATCTTCCGGATCCGGTGGAACATCGTAATTGATTACCGCGCTGATTCCCTCCACATCAATCCCACGGGATAGCACATCGGTGCCAATGAGAATGGTAAGCCGTCGGCTTTTGAAGGCCCGAAGGATTTCTTCCCGCTCCGACTGTTCCAGGTCGGAATGAAATGCCTTGGCAGGTAGTCCGTTTCGTTCAAACGACGCGCCCAGTTTTTTCACAATCTCTTTCGTCGACGCAAAAATGATAACGCTGTTCCACGCATGGGTTTTCAGCAGAAAACTCAGAAGCGCTGCTTTCTGTGAATCGTATACAACATAGGCCTGTTGCAGAATCCCCTCCGCAGGTTTGGCGATGGAAATGCTTATCTCCACAGGTTGATTCAGAATCTTGTTTGCCAGTTGCCTGATCCGGGGTGGCATAGTTGCAGAAAACAAAAGGGTCTGCCGCTCTTTAGGCAAATAGCTGATAATCCTCACAATGTCCTCAAAGAATCCCATGTCCAGCATGCGGTCGGCCTCATCGAGAATAAGATGCTTCAAATGGTCGAAGACAACCGTGCCTCCAGCCAATAGAGCAATCAATCGCCCGGGAGTCGCAATCACAATATCGGCCCCCTGATCCAGTGCTTTACGTTGCACCTCCCAGGTCGCGCCGTCGCCACCACCGTATACAGGGATCGAACTTACTCCGGTAAAGTAGGCAAAGCCTTCAATCTGCTGATCGATCTGCTGCGCCAGCTCCCGGGTCGGGGCAATTATCAGCGTATTCAGGTGCCGGTGATCGGTATGAATAATCTTGTGAAGCACCGGCAAGATATAGGCGGCTGTCTTCCCTGTGCCTGTTTGTGCGCAGGCAATTATGTCCTTGCCCTGCATAATGACCGGAATGGCCTGCACTTGTATGGGGGTGGGCTTTTCGTAACCCATCGACTCCAGGCCTGCCTGGAGTTTTTCTTCAAACTGAAAATCGCTAAAACTCAAATCGTGTTATTTATTGTTAATGATTTCAAAACCAGTAAAGGGCACCAGCGCCTTGGGAATTCGGATACCGTCAGGAGTTTGGTTATTCTCCAGAAGGGCGGCTACAATGCGGGGCAACGCCAATGCACTTCCGTTTAATGTATGAAGCAACTCCGTTTTCCCTTCCTTGGTTTTATACCGAAGGTGCAATCGGTTCGCCTGATAGGTTTCAAAGTTGCTGACTGAACTCACCTCCAGCCACCGCTCTTGTGCCGCTGCATAGACCTCCAGGTCGTACGTCATTGCGGCGTTAAAGCCCATGTCTCCTCCGCACAGCAGCAACTTCCGGTAGGGGAGCTCGAGTTTTTCGAGCAGGGTCTGAACATACAGACACATTTTTTCAAGCACCCCGTACGATTCTTCGGCACGGCAAATCTCTACAATTTCCACTTTATCAAACTGATGCAGTCGGTTCAGGCCGCGTACGTGGGCACCCCAACTGCCCGCCTCTCTTCTGAAACAGGGGGTGTAGCCAGCATGGCGAATCGGCAGGTCTTTCTCTTCCACGATGACGTCCCGGTACAGATTTGTAATCGGCACCTCCGCAGTAGGTATAAGGTAGAGCCCGTCGTTGCCGATGAAATACATCTGACCCTCTTTATCGGGCAATTGCCCCGTTCCATATCCGCTGGCCTCGTTCACAACAATGGGCGGTTGGATCTCGGTGTATCCCTGGCGCGACGCCTCTTCCAGGAAGAAATTGATCAGAGCCCGTTGCAATTTGGCTCCCTTCCCTTTGTACACCGGAAATCCGGCACCGGAAATCTTGTTGCCAAGATCGAAATCAATGATGTCGTATTTTCGGATCAGTTCCCAGTGCGGCTGCGCATCGGTGGCGAGTCTTGGCAGTGTTCCAACCTCAGAGACTGTCAGGTTATCTTCCGCTCCTTTCCCACCGGGCACTTTTTCGGCCGGCACATTGGGAATTTTATAAAGAATTTCAAGCAAGAGCGCCTCCTCCTTCTTGAGGTCTTCTTCCAGCAGTTTTATCGCTTCCTTTTTCCCGCCCACCTGGGCGCGGATTTGCTCCGCTTCTGCCTTTTTCCCTTCCCGCATGAGGCCGCCGATCTGTGTGGAGAGCACATTCAATTCAGCACTAGCTTCATCCCGCTGACCTTGCTTGTGTCTGCGCTCTTTGTCGTGGGCGATCGCCGCGTTCAAAAGCTGCTCGGCGTCCTTGAGATTTCTTTTCTTCAATCCCACCAAGGCCTTATCTATGTTGTCGCGAATAGTCGCTACCTGTAACATTTCATTTTCCGGTTAGGACGGCAAAATTACCACAATGAGGTCATAATTTTTTTTGCCTGATTTGATAATAAGTCAATTTGACCTATACTTGCAGTGTCAATCAGGCCCCCCAGGCCGTTTCTTTATAGAAAATCAATATTTTGTTTAGTCTGGCTTGCTGAAAACTAATTGATATTTCAACGACTGTCCTGATAGCCTTCCACCGGGAATTCAAAACGTAAATTTTCCCGCACATACTTAAATCCACAATCATTTTTTTACCCTCATGTACACGATAGACGATCTCAATGTCCGGCTACTTTCTGAATTAAAGGATCTTGCCGAGGAAATGGGCGTTAAGAACGCCAAGAAATTAGCAAAACAAGAACTCGTATATAAAATCCTTGATCAGCAAGCCTTGATGGAAACTCCTCAAAAGAAACAAAGCGACGATGCCGGCGACCGGAAGTCGACCCGTCCACGGAAAAGAGAGAATGTTGCTCCGGCGGCCCAGCAAGCTGTTGTAAGCCAGGAGCCGAAATCGGCCCCAAGGAATGAACCACGGTCGGCGATGGCGTACGAAGAGCCCCAACCCAAATTTGAAGAACCCAACCGGCCGGCCCAGCAGGAACGTCAGCAGCCTCCCCAGGGAAATGAAATCGTTCAGCGGAATGACAACCAGCAGGACAAACAGGACAAGCAACTGCAGGCACGGATCCTCAATATCAAGGACTTTGACGGCGCGGTTACCAGCGAGGGTGTATTGGAACTGATGCAGGATGGATATGGATTCCTCCGCTCGTCCGACTACAACTACCTGGCCAGCCCGGATGATATCTATGTGTCACCGTCACAAATCAAATTACTCGGACTTAAGACCGGAGATACGGTGCGCGGCCAGATCCGGCCGCCCAAAGAAGGAGAAAAGTATTTTGCCCTGCTGAAGGTTGACAATGTCAACGGAAAGACTACCGAAGAAATTCGTGACCGCGTTGCCTTTGAATACCTCACTCCCCTGTTCCCCAACGAAAAGCTGAAGCTCAGTACAACGCCTGACAACATGTCGACGCGCATTCTGGACCTGTTCGCTCCCATTGGTAAAGGCCAGCGCGGTATGATCGTTGCCCAACCCAAGACGGGTAAAACGGTATTGCTTAAGCACATCGCCAACGCCATTGCAGAAAATCATCCGGAAGTATACCTCATTGTACTGCTGATCGATGAGCGCCCAGAGGAAGTTACCGATATGGCGCGCAGCGTGCGGGCCGAAGTGATTGCATCCACATTTGATGAGCAGGCCGAGCGCCACGTAAAGGTGGCCAGTATCGTTCTGGAGAAAGCCAAGCGGATGACCGAGTGCGGCCATGACGTGGTCATCCTGTTAGACTCTATCACCCGACTGGCCCGTGCCTACAACACCGTTGTACCATCATCCGGAAAAATTCTATCCGGTGGTGTTGACGCCAATGCACTGCACAAGCCCAAGCGGTTTTTCGGTGCCGCCCGCAAGATCGAGAACGGTGGGTCACTCACCATTATCGCTACCGCCCTTATTGACACCGGTTCGAAAATGGACGAGGTGATCTTCGAAGAATTCAAAGGAACAGGTAATATGGAATTGCAGCTTGACCGCAAGTTGACCAACCGCCGCATGTACCCTTCCATAGATGTCCCCGCCTCCGGAACCCGCCGCGAAGACCTCCTGATGAAAGAGGAAGAGCTTCAGCGTGTATGGATCCTACGCAAGTTCATGAGCGACATGAATTCCGTAGAAGCGATGGAGTTTTTACAAAGCAAGATGAAGGGAACGCGAAATAATGAGGAATTCCTCATTTCGATGAACGGATAGAACCTCATCCCTGGGCTCTCCGTTGATACAGTAGGAGATCCATGAAAAAGCCAGGAATTAAGTCATTGTTTTTCTTACTCGTGCCGCTGTCGCTGGCTGGTCAGTCTATTGAACCCATTCACTACATCAAATTAACAGTAGCCATGGGTGAGACGCTTGAAGTTGCAGCAAGCACTATACAAATTGACACCCTGATAATGGAGGACGATAGTCGCATCGTATTTCTTGCGCCAAAGACCAATCTGGTAGTTAAAAATGCATACATCGGCAACAGTTGCACCTGGGATACTTCCGGACAGGATGGACAACGTAGAAGGATGAGCAAAAGCCAATATCCAAGTACCGGCCAGTCGGGTTTTGAACCAAGGTATTCGTACAAGTCATCTGACCCATTGAAGCTTTCACATGGAAAAGACGGGAGAGATATTGTAGCTATTGTTAATTTTTGCTTCCTGAGTCGCCTTACCGTTGATACCAGTGGCGGCTATGGTAACATGGGTAAGCGAGGTTTAGCCGGCTATCAAGGAAGGTCCGCATCCTTCGCAAATCAAGCAGGTATGCGAGGTGGAGATGGAGGTTCTGGTTATGATGGGGGAAATGGAGGGGCGTTATCTTTATTTTATTCCTGTAAGGGTTTTGTGCCTGTGTTCAACGAACAGAATTTTCGCGCGATTTATCTAAAGTCTGAAGGCGGTTCAGGGGGCGCGGGGGGCGAAGGCGGCAAGGGCGGCAAAGGCGGCATCCCCGTTCGAACCATTGATTTCCCGAATAAAGTAGTGGAGTGGGAGGGGCAACAAGGTCTTGATGGGCCCTACGGTTTACGGGGTACGCCGGGGGGTGATGGGAAGGCGGGAGTTCTCACCCTAACAAAAATCAATTAGCTATTTTCTTTTCCGTTCGTGAAACGCCCCTTTGAATGTGGGGTCTTCATACCTTTTTTGCCTGTCAATTTCCCGGTTTTGCAGCTGGAGTTCCTCTTCGGGGGTCTCTTCGCGGATTACTTCTTCCGGCAGCGCTCTCACTGGGATAGGCTCCCTGATAAGTTCTTCGATTTTCCCGATGTGATACGCCTCTGCTTTGGTAACAAAAGTGATGGCCTTGCCCTGCTGAAAGGCACGCCCTGTTCGTCCGATCCGGTGCACATAATCCTCGTAGTTGATCGGAACATCAAAATTTATGACATGAGAGACATTGGTGACGTCAATTCCCCGGGAAGACACATCGGTTGAAACCAGAATGCGGAGGTCCCCTTCCTTGAATTCGTTCATGGAATTGATCCGCGTGTTCTGACCCTTGTTGGAGTGGATCACGCGTGCAGGTCCCAGCTTTTTCCGGTCGATGAATTTGAATACGTCATTGGCCGACTGCTTGGTGCGGGTAAATATCATCACCCGGTGAAAGGATGACTGATCCCGCAGCAGGTATTCCAGCAGGTTGATTTTTGTTTTCAGGTTCGGCACGTTAATCCGTTCCTGCTCCACTTCCCTGGCGGCCGTTGCGGGTGGGCTGATCTCCACCCTCGTAGGAAACTCCAGAAACTCCCCGGCGAGCTTCTCAACTTTTTGGTTAAACGTTGCCGAGAAAAGAAGATTCTGCCGCTTGGACGGAATTACTTCAAAGACTTTCCGCAGCTGGTGCATGAATCCCATGTCCATCATCCGGTCTGCCTCATCGAGCACCAGGGTTTTGATTTGCTTTACGACTATTTCCTCCTTGAAATACAGCTCCATAAACCTGCCCGGCGTAGCGATCACCAGGTCTACCCCTGCCCGCAGCTGTTCGAGTTGCTGTTTCGGCCCAATCCCGCCGTAGAGCGTGGCGAGCCTTAAATCCAAGTACTTCATTAGGGTGTTTGTATGAGCGGCAATCTGTACGACCAACTCCTTGGTTGGCGCCAGTATCAGCGCTCTCGGGCCGCCTTCTTGAGCAAAGTTCAACTTTTTCAATACCGGCAACAGGTACGCAGCCGTTTTCCCGGTGCCCGTTTGAGCAATCCCAATGACTGCCTGTCCCCCAAAAACAAGGGGAATGACTTTCTGCTGAACTTCGGTAGGGACCTTAAACCCCGCTTCGGCGACACCCTGCAACAATTGTTTGTTGAGTTTAAGATTCTCCCACCCTATTGTCCCCGTGACTTCCACCTAATTGCGTTTATCTTTATGGCCGATGAATACACTCCTTGTAAATGCGAAGATAGTAAACGAAGGGAAGGTCGTCGCCGGAGATGTCCTAATCAAGGACGACCGGATTGAAAAGATTGGATCTCACCTTTCATCGGAAGGCCGTGTGGTTGATGTAAAGGGAAAGTTTCTGCTCCCCGGGGTTATCGACGATCAGGTGCATTTCCGTGAGCCCGGTCTCACGCACAAAGCAACGATTTTTTCCGAATCACGCGCTGCCGTTGCGGGCGGCGTCACATCGTATATGGAGATGCCGAATACGGTACCTCCTACATTTACTCAGGAGTTGCTCGAACAAAAATACCAGATTGCTGCTCGGGATTCGCTCGCCAACTACTCATTCTACATGGGAACCTCCAGCGACAACCTGGACGAGATTCTGAAAACAGATTTAAGCCGGGTTTGCGGGCTTAAGATTTTTATGGGATCCTCCACGGGTAACCTGCTGGTGGATGACCCTGCCATACTGGAGCGCATCTTCTCCAGTTTCTCCGGCGTCATTGCCCTTCATTGCGAAGATGAAAAAACGATCCGGGACAACATGGAAACTTTCAGGCAGCAGTTCGGTGAAGACATGCCGCTGGAATATCATCCACAGATCCGCAGCGAAGCCGGGTGCCTCGCGTCGTCAAGTTTCGCGGTTTCGCTGGCAAAGAAGTGTGGAACCCGTATCCATGTTTTACACCTGTCGACGGCTGTGGAGACGGAGCTTTTCAGCAATGTGGTACCCCTTTCTCAAAAACGGATCACAGCAGAGGCATGCATCCACCATCTTTGGTTCAATGCGGGGGACTACCCGCGCCTCGGCATGAAAATAAAGTGGAATCCTGCTATCAAGACAGCCATAGATCAGCAGGCCATCCTGAAAGCGGTTCTCGACGACCGCATTGACGTCATCGCAACCGACCACGCCCCGCACACCCTGGAGGAAAAAAAGAATACCTATTTCAAAGCGCCGGCTGGCGGCCCGCTGGTTCAGCACGGCCTGGTAGCCATGATGGAGTTTCATAGACAAGGCAAGATCTCCTTAGAAAAAGTGGTTGAAAAAATGTGTCACAACCCGGCCGTATTATTCCGCATAAAAGAACGTGGATTTATTCGCGAAGGATACTTTGCGGATCTGGTCGTGGTGGATCCGGCCGATCCCTGGAAAGTGGATGCGTCAAACATTCTAGCCAAATCGGGCTGGTCCCCGTTTGAGGGTCAGGTCTTTCAATCCCGCGTCACCGATACATTTGTATCCGGTCACCATGCGTTTGCCTCGGGAAGGTTTGATGAAACCCGGACCGGCCAACGGATGACTTTTCATACGAATTGACAGGCCTTTTTGGCATTTGTATACCCGCGTACTACCTTTGCAGTCCTTAAATGGTGAATGTAGTTCAGTTGGTTAGAACGCCAGATTGTGATTCTGGAGGTCGCGGGTTCGAGCCCCGTCTTTCACCCAAGCCCCAATTCGGGGCTTTTTATTACCCGCTCGCGGCGGGCCTGATGCCAGCATGAATTATACCCATGCGGCCAACCTTTTCGATGAGTGATAGTACGACTGCTGAATTGATCATCGGGTAAAGTTTTTTTACTTTTATCCATGATCTCGTATCACGATTTCCAAAGCCAGGCGCTGGACAAACAAATGGTCCTGATCTCCAAGCACGGTTCCTGCGTGATGAGCATCCGCTATTACGGATACAAAGTGAACCTCTACCTTCTCGGGAATTTTTATCTTGAGGTATTCTACAATCAAAAGAACGATCTGGTAGAAAAGATCATCCCGCTCGACGTCCTCCACAGCCGCATAAAATTTTACACCGACCAGATTCGCTTACCGAAGCCTCTCTAAAAACAAAGGCCCTTACGGGCCATTTGTTTGATTCTATAGTTTATGCTCTACGCGGTTGCCGCTGCAGGTGTCTTCACCTGTACTTTGAGCTTCACCGTCTTGCGAGCCTTGTAGCCGCAGTAGCTGCACTGGTAGTGCTTTACAATCTCACCTTCCTCAATCTCGGTAGGCTGCTTGAGGATCTCCTCACGGTTTACTTTGAAGGTCTGATAATTGCATTCCGGACACTGAATGGCGTGCAGGTGGCCTGCATACTTTTCAATCTTGATAAACCCGGTTTCCTCGTCTTTCCAAACATCGTAATCAACCGAGTACACATTCTCTTCAGCCTGCATCCCCTCGTCGAGGTGGGCATCTTCTTCTTCTTCACTCAGCAACTTCATCGGCTTGCCCGTTTTGGGAGATATCCGCGGCTTATACCGCAGTAACTTCAGGCGCTTCTCGATGAAGAATGGATAGTAGAACTTCAGAAGATTCAGGACAATCATGGCCGCAATCGTTCCCATCATTCCGGTAAGGAAGATGCGGACAAAAGTCAAAACCGTAGTAAGCTCGTAGATGTTCCCGTTAAAATAGAGGCAAGCCCCAATAATCATGATAAGGGCCGAGTACCACAACAGATTTACTTCGTGGCGGTTGATGAAATCATATTTGTCTTTGTTGTCCGGAATGGTGGACAACCTGACTATATAACCCAATACAACCAAAATACCGAGCGCCCAACTCGCGTAGGCAATGTTCAGGGCCATACTATTCCAGGCGGCGTAAGGACTTTCAACCATGGTACATTCGTGTTTTCAGTTAATAATCAGACAAATATAAAGAGTATCCAAATTCCCGGCAATCTTTTAAAGAATCACCAATTTAGCGGGATTCGACCTAAAATTCCAACGCCCGTCAAAATTAAATCGATTTATTGAAAAATACCTTGGTGGCGAATCGTGAAATCATATCCTGACACTGCTTTTCGGCCTCGAAAATGCCCATATGTGCCACTCCTGGCAACTCGTAAAACAAGCAATTTTTGTTCATTCCGGCCAATTTTTTCAGACTTTCAGCCGAAATTATCGGGTCGGCCTTACCTGCTATTATCAACGTCGGTAACGCACTTTTCAGCAACATTCCGATCCGATCTGGTCGGTTACTCATGGCCTGCGAAAAGCCAATCAAAGTGTCCTGACTCGTAGTCATCGCGCGCTGTCTTGTTGCCGCCATTTGCGGGTGACCAGGATCCAGAAAAAGCCCCGGCACAAACGTGTTCACAAACGGTGCTACTCCGTTCTTCCGGACGAACGCCATTACTTTCTTCCGGGTCTTCCTTCGTTCCTCTGAATCGGCATACGGGGTGGAATGAAACAAGCAGATGCCCGCCAGCAGATCAGGTTGCAGCGCAGCAACGGCCAGCGCCACGTAGCCACCCAGCGAGTGACCGACGATGATCGGCTTTTCCAATTGTTTCTCCTGAATCCAGCGGACGATTGCATTTCCGACATCATCAATACCAAACATACCCTGCAGCAGATCAGATTGACCAAACCCGGGTAAATCCGGTGTGAGAATCCGGTGGCTGGCTGAAAGGGGAGCAACAAAAGTGTCCCAAACTTGGTGAGTATCGCAAAAGCCATGAAGAAAAACTAACGGAGAGCCGCTGCCTACATCCTTTGAGAAAAGGAGAGGCATTTACCGGCTTTTTGAAACCGTCTCCAGCATGGAGTATACGGTTGCCTCAATTTCATCCGGGCCAAATCCAGCCTCGTTATGCAGTTCGAGTTGCTCACCGTGCTCGATCACTGCGTCAGGAATACCCAATCGCTTCACGTCGGCTACGTAGTGGTTCGCCGCCATGAATTCAAGGATGGCGCTCCCGAATCCTCCCTGAAGGCAGCCGTCTTCCACGGTGATAATTTTTCCGAAGGTGGCAAAAATCTCGTGGAGCAATTTCTCGTCCAGCGGTTTGGCAAAGCGCATGTCAACGTGTGCGATGCGGATGCCGTGCTTTTCAACACGGTCACAGACGTCAACGGCATAATTGCCCACATGGCCCAATGAAAGAATGGCCAGGTCTTCTCCATCGCGCAGTTTCCTCGCGGTTCCGATCTCAATTTTTTCAAATGGAGTCTTCCAGTCAGGCATGACGCCCTGTCCACGCGGGTACCGGATGGAGAACGCGGTTTCCGTCCGGGGGAGCTGGGCTGTATACATCAGGTTTCGCAATTCAGCCTCATTCATCGGCGCTGAAACGATCATGTTGGGCAAACACCTGAAAAAGGCAATATCGTACGCCCCGTGGTGCGTAGGTCCGTCTGAACCTGCGAACCCGGCCCTGTCCAGACAAAAATTTACAGGCAAAGCCTGAATGCACACATCGTGGACTACCTGGTCGTAGGCCCGCTGCATGAAGGAACTGTAGATGTTGCAAAAAGGCACCAACCCCTGCGTTGCCAGGCCGGCTGAAAACGTCACGGCATGCTGCTCGGCGATCCCCACATCAAAGGCCCGGTGAGGCATCTCCTTCATCATGATATTCATGGATGACCCCGACGGCATGGCCGGCGTGATCCCAATGATCTTGTCATTCTCTTTGGCGAGCTCCACGAGCGTATGTCCAAAAACATCCTGGTATTTCGGGGGCTGCGGCTTGTCGTGGACCTTCTTGTGAATTTCCCCGGTGATCTTGTCAAACGTTCCAGGCGAATGCCACGTGGTTTTGTTACCTGTCTCCGCGGGCGTATATCCCTTTCCTTTTACCGTGATGCAGTGTAGTATCTTGGGGCCCTTGATCTGTTTTAGATCCTTCAGGACGGCCACCAGGTGATCGACATCGTGGCCATCCACCGGGCCAAAATAGCGGAGGTTCAGAGATTCAAACAAGTTGCTTTGGCTTAGTAAGGCCGCTTTCAGGGCTGTATCTACTTTTGATACAACCTCCTGCGCATTCTTCCCAACCTTTGAGAGTTTGCCCAGCAAATTCCAGACTTCATCTTTGAGCCTGTTGTACGTTTTGGAGGTGGTGATGTCTGTCAGGTAATCTTTAAGCGCTCCCACATTGGGATCAATGGACATGCAATTGTCATTGAGAATGATCAGCAGGTTGGTGTTGGAAACACCGGCATTGTTGAGTCCCTCAAAAGCAATCCCACCTGTCAGCGCCCCGTCTCCGATAATGGCAACATGCTGTTTGTCATCGAGCCCCTTGTAACTGGAGGCCACGGCCATTCCCAGTGCCGCAGAAACAGATGTCGACGAGTGGCCCACGCCAAAAGCATCGTATTCGCTTTCTTTTCGCTTCGGAAATCCTGAAAGCCCCTTGTATACCCGGTTGGTGTAGAATGAATCCCGGCGGCCTGTCAGAATTTTATGGCCATACGCCTGATGCCCGACATCCCATACCAGCTGGTCGTAGGGGGCATTGAATACGTAGTGAAGCGCTACGGTGAGTTCAGCAACGCCAAGGCTGGCGCCAAAGTGGCCTCCATAAATAGAGACATTATCAATGATGAACTGCCTGAGCTCCTGGCACAACTGCACCAACTGGGCCTGATCCAATTTTTTCAGATCAGCCGGGCTGTTGATTTCTGCAAGAAGGGGTCCGGGAGTAATTAGCATAACCGTGCGTATAATTACTAAACAGCGATTTAAGGTAACTGTTTTGGGTCTATTTTGAATAGAAATTCCCGCAAATCTACACATTTGAACCTTCCGCATGGTTTGTGCGTCTAATTGAATAATTTTGCGCGCCTATGACGGTTGAGAATTTTGAAATCAAGCTGCCCATCTTCGAAGGTCCCTTCGACCTGCTCCTGTTTTTCATCGAGCGCGACGAGCTGGACATCTACGATATCCCAATAGCGAAAATCACCAATGATTTTCTGAACTACCTGCATCAACTGGAAACGTTGAATGTGGAATTGGCCAGTGAATTCATTCTGGTGGCAGCCACCCTCATGCGCATCAAATCCAAAATGCTGCTGCCCCGCCCCCAGTTGGATGAGGCCGGAAATGAGATTGATCCGCGCGAAGAACTCGTCAAGCACCTCCTGGAGTATAAGAAGTACAAATCGGTGATCGAGTCGCTCCAGAAAATGGAGGAGGCAGAGCTTCAGAAAGAAAAGCGGGGAAATATTCTGCGTGAAATCAAGTCTCTTGCAGCCACCGTAAATGTGGAAGCTGAATTGCAGGAAGTGGACTTGTACAAGTTGATGCAGGTATTTGAAAAGGTGACCAGGCGGTTTGAAGAAGAGAAAAACCGCCCGGTCCACCAGGTGGTCCAATACCCATTTACAGTAGAGGGTCAAAAGGAGCATATTCTCAATGAACTCACGCGCAAGCGTACGCTCTCCTTTTCGGAAATGGTGCAGACCAATCCAACCCGTGTGGCCCTGATATTTAATTTCCTAGCTATCCTGGAAATGCTTGCCCTTGGCAACCTGGACATCCAGGTGGGCGAAGGGTATAATAACTTTTGGATTACGCTGCGGGAGTCCGTCGAATCGGCCTCCTGATCCTAACATCAAAAATTTGCCTCCTGCGGAACTTCTCGCAGGTCCATCCCAGTGAAAAGCTATTTTTGGCCCCTATGAAGAATTTTCTAACCTGGGTAATCCTATTTCTTCCCCTGCTGGCTGCCAGCCAGGAGTCCCTGACGCTGGAGCAGGTGATCCAGCGCGGCCTGAAAAACAACTTTGACATCCAGATTCAGAGCGCTCTGGTAGACATCGCTAAGAATAACAACAATGCCGGTGAAGCAGGCCGGTTTCCCACCATCAACCTGCTCCTCAACAGTACTAACAGCATGGTGGAGCGTGTTCCCGCTAACCCGTTTGCCGTTGCGGGAACCAACCGCGCACACAGCACCCCCGGGCAGCTCGACATCGGCTGGATTCTCTTCAATGGCTTCAATGTGAGTATCAGCAAGAGCCAATTGGACCGGCTAGAAAAACAATCCGAGGGAAACGCATCCATTGTCGTTCAGAACACGCTGCAGAGCATCATCCTTGGATACAGCCTGGTGCTCCTTGAAAAAGAGCGGCTCGAAGTCCGGAAGAAGTTGCTTGATCTTTCAAAGACTCGCTACGAACAGGTGAAACTCAAGAAGAGTGTTGGAAGCGCTATCACCTTTGATGTGCTTCAGGAAGAAAGCAATTTTCTTACCGATTCGGGAAACCTGATATTGCAGAGGCTGAATTTCAGAAATGCTGTCCGCAACCTGAATGTCCTCATCAATGAACGGGTGGAGAAGACGTACGCGTTTCCCAAGCCCCTGGAGTTTGCGGCGCCGGCCTATTCCTACACCGATCTGGAATCAAAAATGGTGGCCAATAATTTTACTTTGAAGAATCAGTATATCACCCAGGCCATCCTGCGCGGCAATACCCAGTTGGCCAGCACCGGCTTGTATCCAACGTTCAGCCTTAACCTCGGGGGCCAGGGAAGTTTGGACTGGCTTAATGCGCGATTCCGGCCCACGGAGGCTGGAACACCAGTTAAGAATACTGTAGGATACCTGCTCGATGACCCCGCGCAGCCGGTGGTAAACACAACCTTTGCGCCTGAAAACAGGACAGTAAACGGAAATTCCTACGGCGGTTATGCCAATTTTTCATTGCGCTACACGCTGTTCAACGGCGGCCAAATCAAGCGCAGCATCGAAAATGCCCGGACCCGCGAACTTATAGGACAACGTGAAACAGATCAACTCAAGTTATCCCTTCAACGCGATCTTCAAATTGCCTTTGACCTGTATGAACAACGTAAACAGATTGTTGATATCACCAAAACCAACCAGCGAGCCACCGAACTAAATCTGAATCTTGCTGAAGAACGGTATCGCGTCGGATACATCAATGCCATTGACCTTCGGTTGATCCAACTCAATTACCTCAACGCCTCTCTGACAAATCTGGAGGCGCTCTACAGCCTTATCGATGTCTACACCGATCTGATGAGCCTCACCGGCAGCATCCTCGAACAAACGCAGAACTTCGGGAACTAACGTCGCGTGTCCATGAACGCACTTGATGAACTCCAAAAATTCGGTACCTTCATCGGTAAAGAAAGTTCACCATGAAACATCTCCTCGCTCTGCTTTTTATTGGAATAGGATGCGCCGCTGTTGCGCAGTCCAAGTCTTATCTGCTACAGCCCGATCGGGTATTCGACGGATCTGACATGCGGGAGGGGTGGGTTGTTCTCGTGGAGGGAGACCGGATCACTGCGGCGGGAGCCAAGGAGTCGGTAAAGCCGCGCAAGGAAACACAGCTTATTGCCATGCCGGGCATCACACTGCTACCCGGTTTGATTGAAGGACATGCCCACCTTTTGCTCTATCCTTACAACATCACAGACTGGGATACCCAAGTGCTGAAGGAAAGTGATTCCTACCGCACAGCCCGCGCAACGGTGCACGCCAAGAATACCCTGATGGCGGGATTTACGACGGTTCGTGATCTCGGTACGGAAGGAGCCGGGTATTCCGATGTTGCATTGAAACGCGCCATCAACGAGGGGATCATTCCCGGTCCGCGATTGATCGTCGCCGGACGGGCGATCGTTTCCACAGGTTCTTACGGACCCAAAGGATATGACAGCGACATGGATATCATGCTGGGGGCAGAGCCCGCTGACGGAAACGACTTAATCCGTGTCGTTCGTGACCAAATCGGAAAAGGCGCAGATTTCATTAAGGTCTATGCCGACTACCGGTGGGGCACGAAGGGAGAAGACCAACCATCATTCACGCTCGATGAACTTAAGCTTGTCAATGAAGTAACGCGCAGCAGCGGAAGATATCTCGTTTGTCATGCGAAGAGCAAAGAGGCCATGCGCCGGGCCATCCTCGCCGGTGCAGAAACCATCGAGCACGGTGATTTCATCGATGAGGAAATTGCACAGCTTATGAAAGAGCATAAGATCACGTTCTTCCCCACCGTCGCAGCCATTGATGCGATTCAACAATATCGCGGCTGGAAGAAAGGTACGGACGAAGAACCGGCTGCCGTGAAGCAAAAGAAAAAGAGCCTTCGCATTGCAGTGAACGCCGGCGTGACGATAGGGCTTGGCGGCGATGTGGGTGTTTTCCCGCACGGGGAAAATGTTTATGAGCTGGAACTGATGGGAGAATACGGCGGAATGAAACCCCTCGACCTTCTGCGTTCTGCCACAACCGTGAATGCACGGGCCCTTCACATGGAAAATGAAATCGGCGCTGTCCGGGCGGGGATGAAGGCAGATCTGATGGCTGTCCGCGGCGATCCATCGCGAAACATTTCAGAACTCCGCAAGGTCACTTTCGTGATGAAAGACGGGGTTATCTACCGCCAGGAAAAGTAAAACCATGAACCGAAAACAGGCACTTCAGTCGCTCGCTGCCGGAATTGCCGGCGCAACGGTCCATCCGCAAATCGCACAAGCCATGGATGAAAGCTCCGGGTCCCTGAAAAACAACATCAACCACTCAGTCTGCCAGTGGTGCTATCAGGATATCCCCCTCGAACGCCTTTGTGAAGCCGCCAGGGAAATCGGCATCACATCCATCGATCTATTGACCTCCGCGCAGTGGGCTACCGCAGCGCGGTATGGATTGACGTGTGCCATGGCCTACGCGACTCCCATCGGGCTCAGCCGTGGATTTAATGACACGTCCCTGCATGAAACACTGCTAAGGGACTATACTCAGAATATCCCGAAAGCTGCCGAAGCCGGGTTGAAAAACGTGATCTGCTTCAGCGGAAACGCCAAGGGACTGACGGCCGAACAGGGGCTGGAAAACTGCGCCAGAGGCCTGGACCCCGTCCTGAAAATTGCTTCACGACACGGCATCACCGTGTGCATGGAGTTATTGAACAGCAAAGTGGATCACAAAGAGTACCAATGTGACCATACCGAATGGGGAGCAGCACTCTGTGAAAAAACTGGCTCTGAAAATTTTAAGCTTCTGTACGACATCTACCACATGCAAATCATGGAGGGCGACGTTATTGCAACTATCCGGAAGTACACCAAGTATATAGCGCACTACCATACAGGCGGTGTCCCCGGAAGGAATGAAATCGATGAGCGTCAGGAGTTGTACTATCCAGCGATCATGAAAGCGATTGTGGCTACCGGCTTCAACGGGTTTGTAGCCCAGGAATTCATTCCCAGTGATTCGGATAAACTCGGGTCGCTGAAAAACGGCGTACTGATTTGTGACGTTTGACCGCTTCGTCAGTATCTTCAAGAAGGTTGCTCCCCTTTTCCAAAACACCCTTTACGAGCCTTTCTTCACCGGTACGGACGCTTCATACCATTCCGCCATGGGAATGGGTGGACCTACATATATTTGAATAACCAAAATCTCATTCTCATGAAATCAATTCTCACGGTACTGGCTTGTGTTTTGTTCGTTGATGTTTGCTGGAGTCAGGAATTCAACAACCTTCCCGTTCACACCCAGAAACCCCCTTTGCACGGGCGGCATTGGATGGCCATCACCGGGAAACCACTTGCTGCGGCCGCAGGGGCGACAACCTTCACCAAAGGGGGAAATGCGGTGGATGCTGCCTGCGCCATGCTGGCCGCTTCCAGCACGATGTGGGATGTGCTGAGCTGGGGCGGGGAAACGCAAGCGCTGATCTACAATCCCAAAACCAAAAAAGTTATCGCCATCAACGCGCTGGGGGTTGCTCCCACCGGAGCCACCCCTGAATTCTATAAAAGCAAAGGATACAAGTATCCGCCGCAATACGGACCGCTCGCGGCTGTCACACCTGGTACACCGGGAGGATTGATGACCATCCTGGCCGAGTATGGCACGATGAGCCTGAAAGAGGTGCTGGCTCCAGCTATGCAGATGGCGGAGGGATATCCCATCGAAGCACAGACGGCGAATTCCATCGAACGCGGTAAGGCGGAAATCAAAAAATGGCCGTATTCCAAAAAAGTTTTCCTCACGCATCTGGGAGAAAAAAGAGAGGCTCCTGATGCAGGTGAAATCTTTGTACAGAAGGATTTACTGGCCACCCTTCAGAAGATGGTTGATGCCGAGCAACAGGCCCTCAAAAAAGGCAAGTCACGCAAAGAAGCAATCTATGCAGCGTATGACCGATTCTACAAAGGCGATATCGCCAAAGAAATTGCCCGCGGCTGCCAGGAACAGGGAGGTCTGATCACCGAGCAGGACCTTGCCAATTGGAAGGTAAAGATCGAAGAGCCAAGCATGACAACGTACCGGGGTATCGAAGTGTACAAACTTCAGCAGTGGACACAGGGACCAGCGATGCTTCAGACGCTCAACATTCTGGAAAATTTTGATTTGAAGAGCATGGGTTACAACTCTGCGCGCTACGTACACACGTTATACCAAGCCATGAACCTCGCGTTCGCAGATCGCGACTTCTATTACGGCGACCCTGCGTTTGCTCCGGAGGAACCGATGAAAGGGCTGCTCTCAAAAGAATACGCCAAGGAGCGAAGCAAAATGATCAACTGGGAAATGAATGACGCAAAAGCAGGCCCGGGCGATCCGTACCCCTTCGAGGGAAAACAGAATCCGTACCTCGACTTGCTCAAGAATTGGGGGAATAGTCAGGCCTCCAATTATTCATTCTCTAATCCTTTAGACGAAGCATTTAGAGATTCATTTGCAGCGGGCACCACCTCCGTGGAAACCGCCGACAAGGAAGGATGGGTGGTCTCCATCACGCCGAGTGGCGGATGGGTACCCGCCTGTATCGCTGGGAATTCCGGTGTGGGGCTGAGCCAGCGTATGCAGTCCTTCGTTTTGGACGCCAGCGAGAACCCATTCAATGTGGTAGAGCCCGGCAAGCGCCCCCGGGTGACCCTGACGCCCAGCATGGCCCTGAAAGACGGAAAACCCTTCCTGTCGTTTGCCAAGCAGGCTGGAGACGAGCAAGACCAGCTGCTTCTCCAGTTTTTCCTCAATATGGTTGAGTTTGGAATGACCGTTCAGGAGTCATGTGAAGCCCCCAGTTTCAAGACGTTTCAAATGTATTCCTCCTTTGGCGACCATGAAAAGCGGCCCGGAGCACTGACCCTCAATAGTGCCATGCCCCCCTGGGTGCGGAAGGAGCTTTCGCGGATGGGATACCGGATTTCCTATGAAGACCGCACCAGCGGTCCCATCAATGCCATCTGGTTCGATTGGAAACACGGGAGCTTCTGGGGCGGATCAAGCAACCACGGCGAAGACTACGGTCTTGGCTGGTGACAAAATTTCAGCTCAGGTTGTCTCTGACAAATTCCATACAGTAGGTTTTGATCTGATCGCGTGTTGAGCGGAACGCCGTCATAATCTCTGCCTCGGCCCCCTTCGCCTTTGCGGGATCGGGAAAATCGCGATGAAACTTACGTGCCTTTCCAGGAAAGACCGGACAGTGTTCGTTGGCGTGATCACATACGGTAATTATAAAATCAAAGTCAGTCTGCGTATAGGTTTCCACCGTGTTTGAAGTGTGGCCGGAAATATCAATTCCATCTTCCTTCATAGAGACAACCGCACGCGGATTCAATCCGTGTGCCTCCAGGCCCGCACTGAATACTGTTACCTGAGGACCTGCAAACCGTCGCAAGTAGCCTTCTGCCATCTGACTTCGGCAGCTGTTCCCTGTGCACAATACCAGTATTTTCTTCATACGCGATGTCAGTTGCAGCACGCAGGACCGCAGCAGTTATTTGATTTTTCAGCGTAGACCGTGATACTGAAGATCCCAGTGTCTCCGCTCTTGAATTCGGCAATTTCCTTCTCACCCAGATACTCCTTCAGAAGGGCGTCCGGAATGTTGATTCGCTTCTCTTTTTGAATCACTATGCGGTCAAAACCGGCCTCCCGGATAATGGTCAGATAATCGTCCTTTTGGATGGCTCCGGAAACACAACCCGCGTAAAGTTCTGCCGATTTTTGTAGTCCCAGGGGCAATTCTCCAGATAAGACGATATCGGAAACACTGAAGTGACCCCCTGTTTTAAGTACCCGAAAGGTCTCTGCAAATGCCTTTTTCTTGTCTGGAACAAGGTTCATCACGCAGTTGCTCACCACTACGTCTGCCACCCCTCCGGCCAACGGCATATTCTCAATATCGCCTTGCCGAAACTCCACATTGGTATATCCGAGTTTAGCGGCGTTTGTGCGCGCTTTTTCAATCATCTTCTCGGTAAAATCTATTCCTATTACCTTCCCGGAATCACCTACTATGGATCGTGCAACAAAACAATCGTTCCCTGCTCCGGAGCCCAGATCGACGACGGTATCTCCTGGTTTGATTTGCGCGTGCTCTGTCGGCAGACCGCATCCCAATCCCAGATCCGCATCCGCTGCATACCCTTTCAATTGACTATAATCATCTGCCATCACGGTGTAATCAACTGGTCCACAGCTGCTCCCCACACCGCAGCAACTTCCCTCGTTAAACGCTTTTGACTGCTCGGCTATTTGGCCATACTTTTCTTTTACCATTTGCTTGAGCTGATCGGATTGTGTTTCGGTTTTCATGATTGCTACTATTTTGATTAAACATTTCTAACAACATGCGGGGTCCTGGAAGCTTTCGAGGAGCTGGTTCATCGATCCCTTCATCCGGTTCCAGACAGCTGCATCGATGCAATAGCAAACTCTGGGCCCCTCAATGTTTCCCTGGATGAGTCCTGCCTTTTTCAGTTCCTGCAAATGCTGCGAGACCGTGGACTGAGAAAGCGGTAATTCGTCAACGATATCTCCGCAAATACAAGACTTCTTTTGAATGAGATGCTCCAGAATGGCAATCCGTGCGGGATGCGCCATGGCCTTGGTCCACCGGGCTAGCTCGTTGTGCGAAGCCGCGAATTCTTCGGTTTTTGATAATCCCATATTCCCTTAATCGTAATATTACGATTAAGGTTCGCGAATTGTCAAAAAGTTTTCAAAACCCTCATTTAGACCCCCTAATGGGGCCTTTGCGAGCCTAGAAATTGGGCGAAAGTAAATACTTGGCGTAAAAATCATCAATAACCCGGACGGCCTCCTCGGGTGTATCCACCAGATTAAAGAGGTCCAGATCATCCTTGTTCACCATACCCTCAGCAACCAGAACTTCTTTCATCCATTCAATCAGACCATGCCAGAACTTCTTCCCGACCAGTACGATCGGGAACCGTCCAATCTTCTTCGTCTGGATCAAGGTGAGGGCTTCCGTCAACTCATCCATGGTGCCGAATCCTCCGGGCATCACAATGAAGCCCTGCGAGTATTTAACGAACATCACCTTGCGAACAAAAAAATAATCAAACGTAATCAGTTTGTCCGGATCGATGTATGCATTCCCTTTCTGTTCAAACGGTAGGAAGATATTCAGACCTACCGATTTTCCGCCGGCGCGATTGGCTCCCCGGTTTCCCGCTTCCATAATACCTGGACCCCCACCGGTCACCACGCCATAGCCGTGTTGAACCAATTTGAATGCAATGGCCTCCGCTGTCTTGTAGTATGGATGACCCGCCTTCATGCGCGCCGATCCAAAGATGGTCACGCAGGGCCCAATCTTTGCCAGCTTTTCAAACCCCTCTACAAACTCGCTCATCACTTTGAAAATAACCCACGCGTCCGAGCTCTTAATCTCCGCCCAATCTTTGTCCTTGAATGCCTTGCGGATCTTATGCTCGTCCTCCATCGCCTCCTTGATCAGGTCCTTCCCTTCCTTCTTTTCCTTCTTTTTCTTAGTCATAAAAATTCGTTCTGTTTGACCGAAGTTATAAAAATTCAATTATCCAGCCTTCTTCACGTGCCGTCCGTCATCTTTTCAACAAATCGTTCAGCGCTGAACCCAGGCCTGGAAAACGAAAGGTGAACCCTGTCTTTTGAATCTTTTGCGAGGAGACAAGACTCCCCTTCAACACGGCATCGGCCAGCTCTCCCAAAATGAAATACAACATGAAACCAGGAATCGGTGGCAGCCAGATCTTCCGATTCATGGCACGCGCGATGGATTCAGTCAACACGCGATTGGTGACCGGGTTGGGGGCGGTTCCGTTATAGACACCCTGCATGGAAATGTTTTCGATCGCTTCCGCAAAAAGACGACAAACATCATCCACGTGAATCCAACTGATCAGCTGCTGCCCGGTACCAAGAGGCGCGCCCACAAACCATCGCACGGGTCGTGCTATTTCTTTCAATGCACCTCCTGAATTGCTCAGTACAATACCCACGCGTAATTTGACAACCCGGAGACCCAACGACTCAAACCGGCTGGTCTCTTCCTCCCACGCGGCTACAACCGAAGCGAGAAAATCATTTCCCGGGCCATCTGATTCCGTAAACACTTCATCCGCACCGCCGGATCCATAATAGCCGATCGCCGAGGCACAAACAACCGATTTGACGGCATGATCCCCTTTTGACAATTGCTCAACCAGCAGCGCAGTTGACCTGATCCGGCTCTGAAGAATCTCATTTTTCCGGCTTTTTGTCCACCGTTTGTCTGCTATCCCGGCACCCGCCAAATGAACCAGGGTATCCACACCGGCCAGCGCCTGTTCATCCATCGTCCCGCCCTGGACATCCCAGACAAACGAGGGCACAGCGCCCGTGCGTCGCGAGCGGCTCAGGTGTGAAACACGGCAACCTTTTTGCAGGAGAAGTTCCGTAAGACGGCTTCCGATCATCCCAGACCCGCCGGTGACCAGAACGGAATTTGTCAAAACTCTAAATTTTGAATCATCTTTACACTCAAGTTAACTATTCGCCTATGAAAAAGTTTGTCATCCTCGTAATTGTTTTGCTGGCCGGAAACGCTTTCGGGCAAAAAGTTTCCGTATCCAAGAAGAGCGAACGGATAAAGGGGGAGTCCGCCGAAGGATACGGTACTTCGCTGGAAGGAAAAAAAGAGGATGTGGCAACGGCTTGGGGCCGGTACATCAAAGATCTTGGCAAGGTGAAGAGCGGCGTTGATTACCAGTATGTAGAAGGTGCGGCCATGGGAGGCACCGTTTATACCACCGGCATCGTCTACGCACGGTCTGGCGGCAGCGCTGAATCCGGATCTGTCTGGCTTGGAATAAAAGCCGCAGAGTGGACCGTCAATGACATTAAGCTGGTAGAAGACCAGCTGGAAAAACTGGTTTACCAATTCGGCATCAAGTTTTACAGAGATAAGATCCAGGCACAGATCGACGAGGCCCAGCTGGCGCTGAGCATTGTTGTCCGTCAGCAACAGAGGCTGGTAACTGAAAACAAGAGCCTGAATACCAAACTAACCAATAATGAACTGCAGAAAATTCAGTTGGAAAAATCACTTGAAGCAAACAAACTGGAGAACCTGGTGCTGTTGCAGAAAATAATTAACAATAAGAACGCACAGGATTCCGTGGGTGCGGCCACCATTCCCATAAAGAAAGTAGTGGACATGCACCAGGAGCGGCTTCGCAAAGTCAACTGATTACCGGGTCTTCCAGGCCTTTGTCTTCACATCAAAATACGTTCGATCATCAGGAAATTCAATGTATTCCGTATCGCCTGATTGGCCGGGGTACCAGGAATGGAGCTTCTCGTTTTTCACCATTTTGTCGAAAAGGAAGATGCTTCTTTTTGCAAGCGTGTCGGGCACCATCTTCCAGGTGCGAAATACTTCTTCGTACGCCGTCAATTCACCAGCCTGGTTCCTCGTAAGTGTGCCGCCGATAGCGATACGCTTCTCCGCCAGGCTTGGGGCGATCCTACTAACCAAAAAGTAGTGTTTTCTATTTTTATCAATGTAATACGCCTCTAAACGGTGAAGCCGCTCCTGTTCACGGTAGTAGGTGTCATATCCTTTGTAAAACCGTTCATCAGGAGTAATTCCCTCCGGGGCACGAGCCATGTAGCGAACCATCCGACCCAATATCTCATCCTGTTCTATAGCCGACAAGTATGCGGATGGTTCATATGTGCTTTCATTCATGCATGAAAGCATCAGGAGCATCAGGGGGAAAAGCAAAATCCGCTTCATCCAATTAAGTTAAGACAAAAAAGAGAAGCCCGCTCGGGGCTCCCTCCTTGTTGGGTAAAACGATGTCAATAAACCTTATTGAGCGGCTGGAATTCCGACCATCCGTCCGTCCAATCGGAACCGGAGGCGAATGCTCCCCGGTACGTAGTGGTTGCAAAAGAAGCCAGTTTCGGGTTTGCAAAGTTTGCACCCGTATTCAGATTATTTCCACCCGCAACCCCCGCTCCCAGCGCGAAGTTCGGATTGGAGGGAAAGGTGGACGAGGTCTGTGCGCCCCAGAACAGGGACCCGGCTACACCCAAGTCATCGAATACACCGGTGCTGGTCACATTGTTAAACACGGTATTGTTGTTATTGCTCCAATACGCAGAAATGGCTGTCGCATTTCCGGCTGCTTCCGGCGGAATGGTCAGACCCGTAGCAAACGCGGCGTCGGATGCAGTCGTGGAAGTCCCAATAAGCGTTGAGCCGGGCACGGACAACACATTGTAGCCGTGTACGCCTGCGCCGGAGTTCAGGTTGTCCAATGTTCCCTGATCATCGACACGGATTCCTATTCGGAAACCGGCAAAGAACGAGTTGAAAATGGAAATTGCTGTTCTCCTGCGCAGATGCGCTGCATTCTGATAATTGCCCGAAATGGAGCGGCTTTGAGTCTCACGTGGCCCCAGAACAGTAATGTTTGAGAAAACTCCGCGGGTACAACCCGTATTGGTCGTTCCATCGCAAATGCCTGCAATGGCATTGCCGTTCGACTGGTTGTCACTCTCAAAGGCATTTGAACCGGACTGATCAGCAGAGAAAGGATTGCGAACCGCAAGTCCAAATTGAACATTCCCACCCCAGCCGAAATCAGTATCAAAATCGTCGTCCCAGGCCGAAAGGGAAATCAGGTATTTCGCATTTACGGTTCCTCCAAACCACTCAAAAGAATCATCGCCTCCAAACGAAACCTGAATGTTTTCGATGGTCGTTCCGTTTCCAACACCACCCAACGTAAGGCCATTGGTTTCATTGTTGGGCGTAAGTTCGACGCCGGCGTACTCGATTCGCACGTACCTCAGTGTACCAGAATTGTCAGCGGCGTTGGTGGCAGGCGTTGCGCCGTCAGCCGCTACACTTCCAAATGTCTGAGAAGGTGTAATTCCTTCAATGGCTGGCTTTGCCGTTTGATTGACAAAGGCATTGCCCAACAGAACTACCCCGCCCCAATCGCCGCGGTCCCTTTCACCCACACCCTTTGCTGAAGTAAAGACGACCGGACTTGTAGCTGTCCCGTTAGCCATCAGCTTTCCGCCCGGTTGAATGATCAGGGTTGCTTTCGTTGCCTTTTCGCCTTTGATAACTGTGCCGGCCGGGATGGTGAGCGTTGCACCAGAGGGGACGAATACCTGTCCTTTGAGCAAATACGGCTTGCTGGCATCGAGGGTCTGTGTAGCAAGAGTTCCCTGCAGAACATTTACCGGATCTCCTACCGTCACCACAAAATTGGCAATTTGAGAAAGATATCCTTTGCTGTCGACCACCTGGAATGAAACGATGATTGTCGATCCAATCAGGGCGTTGGAAGGGATAGTGTAGTCATAGGGAATCGGAGAACTTGAACCACCGATCTCCAGAACATCCACTTCCACCCCTGCAACATATACAAACAACTGTCTGGCCCCATTAGGCGCACTGAAATTAATGTTGGTGGTAACCGTGCCCCCGGGGATATTTGCCGACGTTGCAGGATCCACCGTCACGCTGGGCGCCGGTTGAACTTTGTCTTCACTGCACATCACAAAAACGGATGCGATGAGGGTCATCGTGAGCAGAATTTTACTGTACTTCATACTTTTTTTATTCAAAACTAAGTGACTGATCTGGCCGGGTGATTAAGGCTGCGTTACTTCTTGGTTAAGTTCCGGTTAACCCCGCTCGCCGAATTTCCAAGAGAAGCCGATGTTAAATAATGCACCGACCTGGTACTGCCGGATGATTGCTTCCTTGCTGGTGTTGATAGTGTTGTCGTTGTTATTGTCCTGGTAAATGCTGTAGGCTGCATCGAGCAGGTTTTTCATGTTAATCTTTGTTTCAAATCGCTTGTTCCAGGTTTTGGAAATCTGAAAATCAAGCGAGTTGCGTGGCATCTCCCACCAGGATGGGAAAATCTTGTCACCCACGGAAAATATCCGCGGACCAAAAATGTTGTAAGCCAGGTTGAGAGACAGACCGGTGTTTTCGTCATAATAGTAAACACCCATGTTGATGATATAGGGAGACTGTCCTTGCAGCGGCCGGTTGCGGATTTGATTGGTGGCACTTGTGCCAATGTCCACGCTGCTTTCAATAAAAGCTGCATTCAGATTGACAGAGGTGTTCCTCAGAATTTTTGACATGCCGAGGCTCGCCAGTGATTTTCTAAACTCTACTTCGACGCCCACAGAGGTAGCCTTGTCGGCGTTTCCGTAGTAAAGTTGCGGGTTCTCCGTGGTCACCTGAAGATAGCTTTCGATAGGGTTGGTGAAATTCTTATAGAATCCGCCTATACTGATCATTTCACCGGGATTGGGATACATTTCCCAGCGCACATCGATGTTGTCAATGGTAGCCGTTTTCAGAGTCGTGGAGCCAATTACCGCCGCTTCATATTCGAACTGGTAATACAGGAAAGGGGCCAATTCGCGAAACTCTGGTCGGTTGACTGTGCGTCCGTAGGCCAACCGCACCAGGGACCGGTCTGTAAGATTGTACGCCACATTCAATGAAGGGAGCGCCGCAAAGATCGGGTTGTTGATGCGAACGGGGCCAACATTGGTTATTGCATCCAGCCGCTGAACATTGTATTCGCCGCGAAATCCCGCCGTAATGTCAAATGACTTTAATGGGAAAGAGAAGCTGGCATATCCTGCTGTCAGGAGGTTATTGCCCGAATAGGAATCCTGGGGCTGCGTCCCTTCCTCCACGACGAATCCATTTTTGCGTTTGATGTTGTCCGGCGAAAAGATGGTGTTAAGGGGCTGACGGCTGAGTTCATATCCTACGGTCTGATCAAAGTCAGCCGTATTGGGATACAGGTAATTGATATACCTGGCATCAAAAGAGCGGGTTTTGTATTCTGCGTAATAGCCCGTACGGATCGTAAGTTTGCGATTCTCCGGATCGGAGCCGAATCCTTTTTCAAAATTCAAGGCATTGGAGTATCCTTTATCGGTCAGTTCAGACCAGAACCTGCCCGTTTCAAAAACATTTCCCGATGCAGGCAATTGCATGACGAACGGTTCCTCCGATCCGGAAAATGCTTTGTCGCGGTACGTTCTGAAGCGTCGGAAGTCAGGCTCATTCCTGCTGATGTAGTTCATGCCAATCAACCAATTCAATTTTGAGGATCCGTCGCCCAGTTGGTGCACGCCGCTCAGCTGACCTGAATAAATGGAACGGCTCAGGTAGTGATACAAGTAATTCACCCGATCAAAATTTGGATTCTGAATTTTGTCGTCTCCCTTTCTGATAATCGTTTCATTCTCACCCAGCTGAACGAGAAGGTTCTTGAACTCCAACTTGTTTCGATCGTTCAGGTCAACCGTCCAGTTGTGCACCACATTAAAGCGGACATCATTCCCGTAAAAGGAGTCCTTGTAAGCAAACCGCTTCGTTGCTGAAGAGTCTGTGAATTCATTGTAGCGGAGAAAATCGGCCTTGGTATTCTGATAGGAATTTGAATACATCAGCGAAGTCAGGTTGCTGAATTTTACCTTACCCACCGCGAAGTTTCTCACCATGGCAAAGTTGAAGCCGACGTTAACTGGGGCCTGCCGTACGATCGGCGCGAAGTTGTTGGTAAGCGACTTTCCCGCACGCTCACGCAGGCTTGAATTTTTCTGTGACGTGCGTAGGATGTTGGAAGCCGGGAAATTGAGCGGAAGGTCTCTGAATCCGTTGTCAAAGCCTAGAAAATCTGTTGGGCTGCCCTGAGAAGTAAGTTGGTTCTGGAACGTTGTGTTCGAACGATAACCAAAATTAAAGCCCACACTCGTGAAGGCCTCGTTGGCAGGCGATTTAGTAATCAAATGAATGGCGCCCCCCGCAAAATCACCGGGCAACTCTGCCGACGCCGACTTGTAGGTGAGCATCTGGTCGATGGACCCCGCAGAAATCAGGTCGAAGGAAAAAGATCTCCTATCAATTTCTGTACTCGGGGCAATGGCCCCATTAATCATCACCTGGTTGTAGCGCTCCGGCACTCCCCGTACAATGACAAAGCGGTTGTCGACAACCGTTACGCCGGGTACCCGCTGCATGATCTGGGCCGCATCGCGATCCGGCATCTTGGCTATTTGTTCTGCCGAGATGCCGCTAACGACATACTTCGCATTGCGAATCCCTTTAATGAGGTTTCCGTCGGTATTGATTTCTCTCCGGGCCGTAACCACAATCTCGGCAAGCTCCCCAATGTCTTCAACCAGGGGCACATCGAGGGTTGTTCGCTTTCCCGCCTCAACCACCACTTCATCCAGGATGTGCGTTTTGTAGGTAACGAATGACACCGCCACCGTATAGGTGCCCGGTTTCACGTTACTGATCAGGAAGTTACCATCCAGGTCCGTTGCCGCCCCAACCGTCGTGCCTTGAATGACGACATTGGCTCCGACGATAGATTCATTGCTTTTCGCGTCCAGGATTTTGCCTCCGATGGTTCCTTGCTGGGCAATCAAACTCACGGAGAAAAAGAACTGGAAAGCGATTACGTAGAATGTGCGCATGGTTGTAGCCTTTGTTGGTACAAAGGTCCCCAACACATGTTACCCCAATGATGCGGGTATGTTACCTAATTGTTATGATAGAGCGACGCCGATAACTGCGACTTGGAATCTGCAGCAAAAACAATATAAAAGGCCTGCGAGGACCTTCTCAGCCGTAGAAAATTCGGCTACTTCCCGATGGGTACTTTGTTGAGAATCGCGCGGATAATATCCGTTGTCTGGACATTGTCTGCCTCAGCCTCGTAATTGAGAATGATGCGGTGATTCATTACGTCTGGCGCCACCTCTTTAATATCCTCTGGCAAAACGTAATCCCTGCCATCCAGGTAGGCCGCCGCCCGTGAGGCGAGGTTGAGATTGATGCTGGCCCGCGGTGAGGCTCCGAACTGAATGTATTGTGCTTCGTGATCGAGCTTGTACTCCTTCGCCTTACGGGATGCAGAGACCAATTCGATGATATATTTTTCAAGCGACTCAGAAATTTTCACTGCATTAACCTCCCGACGAATGGCAAAAATATCCTCCTTCGTCAGGATGGCGTTGACGGTAAAATCAAATTGCATGTTCGAGATACGGCGCATGATCTCCAGCTCTTGTTCCTTGCTGGGATACGTCACAGAAACCTTCATCATGAATCGATCCACCTGTGCTTCCGGCAGCGGGTACGTTCCTTCATTCTCAACGGGGTTCTGCGTTGCCATTACCAGGAACGGTTTATCCAGTGTAAAGGTGGTCTCCCCGATAGTTACAGTTTTCTCCTGCATGGCTTCCAGCAACGCGGACTGAACTTTTGCCGGTGACCGGTTGATTTCGTCGGCTAGAATAATGTTGGCAAAAATCGGCCCTTTCTTTACCTCGAATTTTCCTTCGCGCTGGTTGTAAATCATTGTTCCCACCAGATCCGAAGGGAGCAGATCGGGAGTAAACTGAATGCGTTGAAAATCCAGGTGAAGCACCTGGGCAACGGTAGAGATCGTCAATGTCTTGGCAAGTCCTGGTACTCCTTCCAGCAAAATATGCCCGTTCGTAAACAGGCCAATGAGCAGACGGTTGACCATGTAGTCCTGCCCCACCACCACCTTGGCAACCTCGGTGTAAACCAGATCGATTTTTGCGCGATGCTCTTGCTGTTTTTCGGTTGTTATTTCAAATGCCATGGCTAATTCGGGTCCAAAAATTTAACCGCAATAATAAAGAATTAGGTTCAAAAACCTGTTTGGAATACATCTTCCCGGTCCAGGGACCTCTCAATCGGGCATATGCTTATTTGCGGCATCCACCAGATTGCGGAATTCTGCCTCTGTCATGAGGGATTGAATGGAAAGGCCCTCCCTCCCAAGAAAATTAAGGTCTTTCTTCTTCATGATGACCCCCGTATACGACCATGGCGGCAGCAGGGTGCCTAAATCTCGGGATGAAACCAGTCCCGGCCATAAAGTTTCGGTTGGGGTTGCTGTTTTAAGGTTAACGACCAATAACGCCGCTACAAGCCACCCGCGTCTCATTCCAGAAACACAATTTCTCTGTCGCCCGGGTTTTGCATGATCGTGTCCACCAGATTTTGGGCAACATAATTCTCTGTAGTTCCCGATACCAGTTTCCGGGCATCATCCAGCGATTGGAGTGCGGCTCCTTCCGGAAAGAAACCAAAGCCGGCGTACACTCCCTGATCGACAAGGACCAGGGATTTTTCGTGTGCCACTCTCCCGTATCCAACGATGGCCAGCGTATCGCCGAGGGGCGCAAAAGAATCGATCAGCTCCTGGACGCGCTGATTGTACGCTTCCACCGACTCCTTTCCTTCGCACGCTCCCCGGCAACTTCCCGATTGGTGTGCAAAGCAGGCACCCTTTGCCGTCTGCAATCCGGAAAGCTTCGGACAAAGCCCGGCCTCCTTCACCTTGCTCCACAAGAAATTCCAGGTCTCTCCCTTTGAACGAAACACCAGCAACGGGCGTGCGGAACGCGTAACCGCATTTACAACAAACCGCCGATACCCGTTTCTATCTTCATACGTGAACACTCCCCATTGATCCAGCCGGTGCTTCTGCGCGAGGTTATAGCGGGGCCAACGTTTGCGTATTTCCTCTGCCTCAAGTATCAATGCGATCAACTCATTTCCTGTTGGTTCGCAGCGAATGTCGTGTATTTCGTTCCGGATATTGGAGCGGTTCCACTCCGGAGCATCGCCCGTGAAATGACCGGTGATGCGCTTCCGGATATTTTTTGCCTTACCAACATAAATCACTTCTCCGAATCCATCGATAAAAAAATAAACACCGGTTATGGCAGGCAGTTTGTCGTACACTTCCTTTGGCAAGTTGGGCGGCAGCAGGGTTTCCCCGGAACCGCGCTTCAGCGCTTTCTGGATTACCCCCTGATCGTCGCGCTTCAGGAGGATGTCAAAAATTCGCGCCGTGGCCTCGGCATCTCCGCCGGCCCGGTGACGATCCTGAATGGCAATGCCAAGACTCTCGGCAAGTCTTCCCAGGCTGTAGGAATCGAGTCCGGGAATAATTTTCCGGCCAAGCCGCACCGTGCAAAGTTTGCGGGTATTCCAAAGAATTCCTGCATCGTCCAGTTCCTTCTTTAGAAAACTGTAGTCGAAATGTGCATTGTGCGCAACAAAGATTTTATCTCTCAATTGCTCATAGACCTCCCGCGCGATTTCTTCAAAAGAAGGCGCCTCACGAACCATCGCATCTGTGATTCCGGTAAGACCCGTAATGAAATAAGGCACGCGGCGGCCCGGATTGATCAGCGTATGGAAACGGTGGGTAATCTGCATTCCATCATGATGAATGATCGCAATCTCCGTCATCCGGTGGTTCTCCGCATACCCTCCGGTGGTCTCGATGTCAACAATGGCGTACACGATCCCGAAAGTAGTTACCCTGCTGCTGGTTAAAAAGTCCATCCATGCTCTATATTCTTCCACTCGATTTGTGGATATTCACGAAGTAAAACGACTCTTTATGAACCTGCTCTTGCGTTTCTTTCTATCTGGCGTAGCCGTGATGCTGACCGCCTACTTGTTGCCGGGTGTCCACGTAGTCGACTACTGGGCAGCCCTGCTGGTAGCGGTTCTCATCTCCTTTTCCAACGTTATCATCCGGCCCATTCTCATCCTTTTAACGATCCCCATAACCATTTTTACACTGGGCTTGTTCCTACTCGTGATCAATGCGGTTATCATCATGATGGTGGATTATTTCGTCGCCGATTTTACCATTGACAGCTTCTGGTGGGCGCTTGCGTTCAGCCTCATCCTCTCCATTTTTAATAGCCTGTTCAGCGATCTCACAAAAAAGAAGGACAAATAAAGAAAGCCTATTGCTTCATTTCTTTCTGAATTCCTGAATCGGGGCGAAGGGACCGTACCGGTGCTGTTCCTCCGAAAATGGATCCACATACGGACCAAATGGATGATCGATTGGTTTACCGGCAACATCGGGCCAGTCTTTTGAAAGGTCTTTCGCCGGTCGCGGCATGGAGCTAATGAACGCAGCAACATCCCATGCTTCTTCATCGTCCAGAAGGGGGCCCGTAGCCGTAAGATCATTTGGCATATTGAACTTTATATACCCTGCCATTCTCGTGAGGCGAAGAATACCTGCGCCGGTGTTAAAACTGGCGGCACCCCACAGCGGTGGGTACCTCCATTGCTCGTTTTCCTTCAGGCCCTGTCCTTCTTCTCCATGACACCGTGCGCATTGATTCGCAAAAACCACCATTCCCTTTTTTGGATTCGCCGCGCGCTGCAGGCGAGTAAGCTCTTTCACACCGGCACCAGCAGGCGTTACTCCTTTGGGCACGTCCTTTCCAACCCATTTTATATAACTCACGATGGCTCGCATTTCGTGGCTGTCGGTTGCTAAGCCCCTGCCGTTAAGGCTTCGCTCCAAACAATCATTTACCCTCTTTTCAATGCTTTCCATGCCCCCTGATCGTGCACGAAATTTTGGATAGGTAGATTCTACCGAAGAAAAGTTTAGTGCAAAAAGTTTCTTTCCAGCCTTCAGGTGACAATTCTGGCAATTCATGCCGTTGCTGAATGCATCCACGGAACCACTGGGTCCGAGGTAGGTCGCTGTGTGCGCTATCAATTCACGGCCGTAACGGATTAAATCCCCCTCAGGGGTATCAGGAATCTTGGTGGAGTCGGGAGGTGTCCAGGGCAAGGGAGTTGACACTGGACTTTCCGTCACGCCTAGGGGTGGGATCTCCTCCGTGAAGTCCAGCAGTGATGGATTGAGTAAGAGAAGGCACAAAAGAAGAAAAAGGAGCAACAGCAGGGAAACCACCGAGAGACTTAGCTTGATGGTATCCACAAACCGCTTTTCTTGGCCACTCATAATCAGCGCCTGCGAAGGCTCTTGATGGCTTCATTGAACTTCTCCTTGATCGCCTGACCACGAATATGATGCTGACCCTGGACAACCCATTTTCCTGCGATCAGCGTTCCCAACACCCGACTCGAGTCTGACGTGTAAATGATGATCGGTAAAATATTTTCGGGTGAAGCATTCTCTAAAAGATGCGAACCCGCGTTGTAAACGACGGCATCAAACAGTTGACCCGGTGCAACGTGCTCAGTTGCTGCAACCCCCATGGCTTTCCTCCCGGCAGAAATGGATTCATTGACCAGGTAATGCGACGCATTCCCGTCAAACGTATTGCGTCGGTTCGTGAGCAGCCGCTGCCTGTAATCAATCATGCGGAACTCTTCCAGCGGATTCAGCCCAATGTGGCTGTCTGTCCCGATCGTCCATTTTCCACCGAGCCGGACATATTCCTTCATTCGAAAAATTCCATCGCCCAGATTCCCTTCGGTTGACGGGCAAAGAACAACGCACGCCCCGGAGGCAGCCAGGCTTTTCACTTCTGCATCGTCGAGGTGTGTTGAGTGTACCAGGAAAAATCGCTCATTGACAGGGAGATGATCGAGCAGCCATTGCATGGGTCTTTGTCCACAATGTGCTTCGCAGTCGGCTACTTCCTTTTTCTGTTCCGCCACGTGCAGGTGAAACGGCAGGTCGCTGGGTCCGTCAGAAAAGGTCCTGACGATGTCCTGTTGATCTACCGCCCTCAACGAATGAACGCTGAACCCCAGGCTGGCATGCTCATATGGAATGATTGATCTCTTAGATGCCTCCAGAAGACGCAAGTAGCCCCCGACGGAGTCGGAAATAAACCGTCGCTGGCGCTCCTGGGGAGCTAGTCCAAATCCGCCTTTCTGATAGAAGACCGGGATGAGCGTAATCCGTATACCTGCTGTAGCCGCTGCCGCCACCATCCTATCTCCCATTTCTGACAAATTGCTATAGGGCTTACCGTCCTTGTCGTGATGGAGGTAATGAAATTCCGCCACATGGGTGTATCCCTGCCTGACCATTTCGGCATATACCATCGCAGCAATCGCTTCCGCCTGATCGGGATCTACCGCCAGCGCGCAAGCATACATCTCTTCGCGCCAGGTCCAGAAATCATCATCCGTGCCAGGTGGGTGATTCTCCGCCCATCCTGCCATCGCGTACTGGAAGGCATGCGAATGCGCATTTTGAAATCCGGGAAGCGCATACCCATCCACCGATTCGATGGCCGCACCGCCTGCCGGGGGAAGGTTGGAAACATACCGCGTCACCCCGTTCACATCAACCCCAACAAAGGCAGGCGACAGCCAGTCTTCCCGCTGCAAGAGGCCTCTGAATCGAAAATAGCGCACGACGGTTTCCTTGCTCACAATTGCTCGATGAGTTTTAAGAATACATTCTTGAGAAGTCCCTTCATTTCGTCTGCTTTCGCGACGTCATATACTTTTTCGCTTGCGTCCATGTAGTTTACCTTGGTCATTTCGAGTTGCAGTGCGTGCCGGTTTGCAGCTGGCTTTCCGAAATGACGTGTAATGTAGCCACCTTTGAAAGGAAAATTGTGGCGTGTTTGATAGGTGGAGTGATCCAGAACTCCCAGCGCGGCCTCAATCAGGCCGGGAGAAGCAGATGTTCCATCGGCATCACCGAGAATAAGGTCTGGAAATTTTCCCTTGTGAATGGTGGGGACTTCCTGCCGGATCGAATGACAGTCCCACAACAGCGCACGGCCGGACGCTGCCACCATGTTGTCCAGGATTTCTGAAATCGCTATGTGATACGGCTTGTAATAGGCTTCCAGCCTCCGTTGCACTTCCCCTTTTTCAACTGACGTTCGCTTGTCTTTATACAACGACTCACCCAGAAATGTGGTAGTCGGGCAAAGGCCGGTGATCAGCCTTCCGTCATGGTAAAGCGGTTTCTCCTCAGGGTCACGGTTCAGGTCGATAACCCAGCGGCTTACGCGGGCAGAAATGAGGGTGATACCCAAATCGGGCGCGAAATCGTAGAGCCGGTCGACAAACCAATCGGTATCATCGGGTGATTTGATTAGCCTGGGGTCGTAATGCCCGCTCACCTCCTCCGGAAAGTCCGTTCCGCAATGGGGCACGCTCAGCAGGATTGGAACCGATGGGGCACGTGGCGTAGTTACGTTGAATGTCTCCTTCCTGCTCACTTCCCTTTTCGCTGGCGGCACTGGTCCAGTTCATATTGAAGTACTCTCGCTTTTTCCTCTTCCTTCTCGGCAGCCATTCTTCTCACATCGCCAATCTCTTTTTGTCTCGTTGCCTCTTCGGTGGCTTCCGCCAACGACCGCTCGCAGATGCTGCGCTCCACCTTTGCCAACTCCAGTGCCGCGGTTGCTTCAACCTGCTTGACTAAAGCGTAGACAATGGAAATCAAGGCGAACACTGCGAGCACACCAAAAACGACGGCCGTTTTGCGCGCTTGCTTGACTTGCTGCTCGTAGGTTAGATGTTTGGGATTCATAATTTTGGAGGTACGTTTTTTCAAGTGTCAACCCTTGGACTCACTTCCCGCCCTGACTCCGGCACAACATCAGCGCATCCTGACATATTTTGGTCATCGCTTCCGCCTTTTCAGCTACCGCCGACGCCAATTCCTTCTGCTGATCCGCTTTCATCTGCTGAACCACTCCGAAAATTACTGACAGCAGTGTCACAATGACCAACAGACCAAATCCGAAACTGCCGCGGGACCGTGAGCGCTTCGTTTGAGACTGAAGTTTTTTCAATTCATCGCGGAGCAATAGGATTTCCTGATGTGCGCCCATTGATTTCCTGTTTTGGTTTTCTTCTTAGATTGTCTGCTCGATAGGTGCGCGGTAATTCATCCTCCTTAATGCCCAATAATCCGTTATTTCTGTTTGATGCGGAGGCACTCCGCCAACTGAGCGGCGAGTTTCGCTTCCTGGTCCCTCGCCCGCATGGCCAACCCGATCGCCTCTGCCTGCTGATCGGCTGCCTTCCGCTCAATTTCGATCACTTGTGAACGCAGCAGATTCAATTCTTCCCGCGCGGCCATCGCCTCTGTCTGTTGCTGGAATCCAAAGACGGCAAACAGAATAGCCACAACGCCCATGACCAAAATGGTGACCCAGGGACTGATTTTCGTGTTGTTTTTCATACGCTACGATTTTTTACGTTTCTTTTTTCCTTCCATTTTCTCATGCCCGGTGCCTGCTTCCTTTTGTTGCTGGACGGGGGGATCCGGCTGCGGGTTCAAGCTGTCCATCCTTACCGACGTGCGGCCAGCCAGGGTCGTGCCTCCCTTCAGCCTCATGATCCGGTTGTATGCCTCATGGATCCGTTCCTGCTTAATCTGTCCGCTCTGTACCAGCCCGCGAATGATTCCGTGTACCTTATCTACTGTCCGCTCCTCACTCCCCTGGATGTTGTTGGAGAAACACAGCACATCGATGCCGGCATTGATTGCGCGTTTGATTGACTCTTCAAGTCCATACTGTTTTGCGATGGCTTGCATTTGCATGTCATCGGAAAAAACGACTCCATTGTACTGGAGTTTTTTTCGCAACAGGCTGTCGATCATGCGCGTAGAAAGTGTTCCCGGAAATCCTCCCGGGTCGAGTTGGCGATTAACGATGTGTGCGCTCATCACCGCGTCGGCATCACCGGCCTGAATCAATAATTCGTACGGCACCAGCTCGGCGGCGGTCCAGGTGTTGGTAACGTCCGCCACGCCAAAATGCGTGTCGGCCAGAGAGCTTCCGTGCCCCGGAAAATGTTTCAATACGGTGATGACTCCAAATTTCCGATGCATCCGAATGAATTCACCGGCAAGCACCGCTACCGAATCAGGCTTCGCGGAAAAAGATCTTCCTACTTTATAGATGACCGTATTCTCCTTGTTCACTCCCAGATCTACCACGGGCGCAAAGTTGACATTGATGCCCAGCCCGGCGAGTGTAGCGGCAGTTGCTTCAGCGTAAAAGCGTACTGAATCGAGTGACTGCGCCCTTCCCATATCCTGCGCGGTTATTGACCGGGTGAACCCATACTTCTCCTTAAGTCGATTAACTTTTCCTCCCTCCTGATCAATAGCTACAAGCAACGGGATAGGGGCCGCCTGCTGATACGTCCAGATAACTTTCTTCAGCGGCGCAAAGGCGCTGGCACTTTTAGGAATATTCTTCTCGAAGAGAATGATGCTGCCAACTTTTCCAGACCGAACTTCCCCGAGCACTAACTGATCGACTTGCGTGCCGGGAACACCAATCAGGATCATCTGACCAATCATGATATTCAGCGAGTCGGAAGGCTGCGCGGTCAGGGAGGCCCAGGCAAAGACCAGGATTCCAATGAGTGAACCAATGCGACTAGTATTTTTCATACACAAATTTCAAAACAGTTTCCATCCTCTTCCTGACATCACCGGTGCTTGATGTAAAGTTATTATTCATCCAGCTAAAAAGGAGTGTTCGGCCCCGCCGTGTGATGAGAAAACCGCTCAATGCGTTGTTATTTCTCAGTGTTCCTGTTTTTCCGTAAAGGAAAGGCTTCCCGCCAATGTAATAATCCTGGAGCGTGCCGTTCATTCCCCCTGCAGCCAGCATGGCATAAAGCCTTCCGCGCGGCACCACGGCATCTATTTTCTCCCACATCCGCACCACCGACCGGGGCGTGGCCAGGTTCATCCGGGATAATCCGGACCCATCTACCCAAACGGGTGGATCGGGTAAGTCTTCAAGGAATCTCTTCTGGGCTTCCCGGATCGCGATTTCCGGCTTCAACGTATCGCTCAAAATTCCGGCGCACACGATCAGTAACTGCTCCGCAAGGAAGTTATCACTTTGCTGCATCATGACCCGGTACAGGCTGTCGGAAGGCACAGAGTACAGTATCGCAGCCTGGGTCGACACCGGCATTGAAAGCGACTTGATCTCGCGGTGAAGTGTGTCCGACAACAACCGGAGCATCATCCCATCGGTAAAAGAGACCGGGATGTTCCAGGTCGACCCTCCATTGCTTTTGCTCCCCGGGGCATACACAAGCGCATTGGAGGCAGGATCCCGTACCAGCTCATGCTTTTCCCGCGATGTCGAGGTCTGCGCAACGTCCGTCCTAAAAAACGCAGGACTGATCTGGAAGGATCCATTCGCTTTGCTTACCCGGAAGCGGTTGCCATATATGGGAAACGTTGTCCGCTCCACCTGGTACGCGTACGAATAATCATCCCACGACCAGCCCGGCCCAAAGCGATCCGGGCTCACGGTCGGTGAAGACATATAGAGAGATGACGAGTGCTGCCTCAGGAAGGAATACGTCCGGTTTTCCTGCGTCACCTTATCGTAAAGAAAACTGGGATCACCTGTTGCCCAAAGGATAAGCGAATCATTCCGTTCCAGATATTTCAGAGAAGGAATCGAGTCTCCCAGCAACTGAAGGCACGCGTACAGAGTGAATATTTTGGTATTTGAAGCCGGGATGAAATACCGGTCGCCCTGGTAATCCAGGAGCGTCTTGCGCGTCTGCGGATCGTAAAGGAAGAACCCAATGTGGTTTTGAAAGTCCTTCTCCGCCTGACTCACCTGGTTTCGCAGATATCGGCCCGGAGAACATCCGGCCGCTAGCAACCATACAGCCAGCGATGCCCACAGCGGCACCCTCATCATGCGGCGAGGTAACGCTCCCGGAGAATCTTTACATGATGTGTTTCATGACCCGCGATGATGATCCCCAATGCGACGACCGACAGTTCACTTTTATTAGAAACGCCTTTGCGTTTCATCATTTCCTCGGTGAAGCTCTCAAACAAATCCACTGTAGACGAACGCAGGTGCTGCATTTCATCACCGATTTGCTTAAGCGTCCGGCCCGCAGCATTCATGTGCCGTGCAAACTCATTCTCATCAAACCCCGGAAGTTCCGTGCGGTCATTCCGGGCAAACCGCAGGGCCCGGTATCCAAAGATTCGTTCGGCGTCGAGCATATGGCAAAGCACTTCGCGTATGGACCATTTGCCCTCCGCATACCGGAAGTCACTCTTGGCGTCGGGAATCGAATGGATAAGCTCCATGGTCCGGTAGCCGGATATCCGCAGTGCCTGCAGTACATCCGGATGGCTAACCAATTTCACATACCCTTTGTAAAATGCGGGGATCGTCTCCAGGTTCAGGAACATCGTTTCTAGATTTTATAGTGAAAATACAAATTGCAAGCTCAAGTTTAGTGCTTTCCCTGTTCGGACGCCTTCACGATTCTTTTCCGAAGGAAATTTTCAGCCGGGAGGACGACCAGGGCAATCATGACCTGGATGAAGAAGTCGGTTACCGGTGAACTTTCAAATTTGATATTCGCATACGCGATTGTCTGAATAAACTGAATGAGGAGAACGACCGTAAGTGCTGTCAGGAACTGGCTTACATACCGGTACCGAATGCTGGAAGCTTTAAGCCGCAGGGACAGGACGACCAATGCACCGAAAAACAAGAATTCTAACGCATAGAATATGGGGCGCTTCCAGTATGGTGGTACCACACTAAGCTCAATGGTCTCCAGTGTAGTTACATTGCCAAACAGGTCACGCGACTCCACATGCACACTGTAGCGGCCAGGAGGAATGAACGGGAAGCTGACTACGTTGTTCATTGTTGACCATTCCGACCAGGTGTTTTGGAGTCCTTTTATCCAGTAGTGGTATTCCACAGCTTGCAGGCTGACGTAATCGGGCTGAATGAATTCAAAGGTCAGCGCGCTTTCGCGTTCATCTACCAGCAACGACTTCGGAGAAAGCTTTGCCTGCTGGTTTCTCACTTCTTTCAGAAAGAGTGGATTTTGCTGCGTCGGCAATTTTTTCAGATCGCTCGAAAACTTGTACAGTTCATTCGACGCTGTTATGACCCACAGGCTTTTGCCCACGTCAGCAGGCGCCAGAAACCGAATGTCGGGAAACAATGCCAGCCATTCTGTTTTAATCTCTCCCTGCACCTTCCGGTCGATGGTTCTCCATCGATGTCCGTCATAAAACCAAAATGACCCGGAGGAAGCAAAGTACTTTTTGGGGCCCGGCAGGGAATCGTATTTAATAAACGTGTTTTTGAAGCTCAGGTACCGGAAAAATTCGCCGTTCTGGGTTATGTAGATTTCCTTTCCGTATGCAAGTCCCACGGTCCGATCCATCGACGTGGATGGTAGCGAAATGGTTTCGGCGTCGAGAATCTCCCCGGCTTCAATCTCAATCCGGAAGACCCTGTCTCTGGCGCAGATCCAAAGGTTCTGCAGATGATCTTCAAACATGTAATCCGAATAAATGGAAAGGGAATCCGGAAACGGTGTGGATGTCCATCCCTTTTTTGAATCCTTGAATGCCAGGATACCTCCGTAGTAGGTGCTGACTAGTACCTGGTTAAGATTTTTTGAATAAAATACTGAACGCGCAGGCAGGTTGGTCAGTGGAGTGGCTTTTGATCCATTCACTTCAAATGCGCCGCTGATGCCCCCGCCGATGAGTTTTTTTCCAACGATGATCAATTGATCCACCTTGCCATCTACACCACTCACCTGCTTGAATGAATGTTCGATGCCGGTAAGTATACGCCTGACTTTTTGAACCTGCCGGTGTTGTTTGGCTGCCGGTGGCCTGGCTACTACCGGTGGCGGGGCTGCTGTCTTCTTTTTACCGAGGCCGAGAAAGCCCCGCCTGCTTTTCTTCCTTTCGGCGATCACTTCCCCAGCTGGTTCAGAGCTGACCGGTATGGTCTGCGTTACTTCATACAGTTCATTTGCAAAGATTTCGTCTTTCGACAAACGGAACAGGCCTACTGAGGTGCCAACGTACACATCTTCATCAAACGACTGAACACAGAGCAGGTTGCCAGACACACCGGGGTAGTGGTTAAAAGTCCGGAACGGGAGAAAGGGCGCGGCCCTGGAAAAACCATATTCGTGAGCAATCCAAACGCCCTGATGGTGGTCCGTGTGAAGTGAAAAAATTTCGTTGTCAGGGAGTCCGGTGAAATAATTGACGATCTCTGCCGTCTCCCGTGTTTCCATGTCAACAAATACAACGCCGCCGCGAAGGGTCCCGAGGGCCACCAGCCGATCATTGACCCATGCGCAGTTAACTACTACATTGGCCAACAGGTACTGAAAGTCCGCAGGAAAAAACTGAACCGGTGAAGCGCCCTCCCGCTGAATATAAAACTTGTTGTCCTCGGTGGCTACGAGTGTGGTTTTCTGATCCGGGGCCTGTTCACTAAAGACAAAATGTTTTCCTTTGAAATATTCAGCGGGCTCCAGTTTCCCCCCGATGAGCTTCTTGACTCCTTCCAGCTCCGTATCAACGAATACCTGATCCCCCACGGTATACAACCCGACATACGATCCTTCGCTCCTGCCGGCGCTTGTGACCAGCGAGGCTACAGCGGTGGAGTCGATAACTTTGTACAATGATTTTTCACTGACAAAATATATCGTGTTTTGGAGCGTGGTCGATGCAATGACATTCTTCACCCCCGGCAGTGAGTCTGATAGGGAGCTGTAAGTCAGCTGATTTCTTTCGTTGTGGCCAACTTTACCAAATCCTGCGTATCCGCCAGCATAGAGGTCTCCTTGTGGGCCTGCGGTGAGCGTATAGACGGCGCCATTCGCAGGCACCTGTGTCCACGTCCGGCCATCAAATTGAAGCAGGCCGGAGCGGTTGGCAAAATAGAGAATGCCGTTCTTATCCTGATGGATATCAAAACTCAGGTAACTGATTTTGTCCATTCCCGGTTTGTAGTGGGAAAGGAAGTAGTGTCCTGATTGTGCATGGAGCAATTGACAGAGTAACCCAACGAGCGCAAGACTGAGAGCAATTCTTTTCATGTTCATCGTTTCAAATATAATCAGTTAAGGAAGACGGCTTAACTGATTTTCGCCCAGTTAACTACTGATTTCTTCAACGCAGCCAAGTGCGTCCTGATAGGTTGGTTCTCACGGTCGTTCAGTTCAGGGTCCTGGTGTAGCACTTCGATAGCCGCCTCCCGCGCCTGTTCCAAAATTTTTCCGTCTTTGCCAAGGTCGGCGATCAGGAGATCAAGCAGGCCGCTCTGCTGCGTGCCCATCAGGTCGCCGGGCCCGCGAAGTTTCAAATCGGTCTCCGCTATTTCAAATCCATTGTTGGTGCGCACCATGGTCTTCATCCGCAGCCTCGACTCGGCGCTGAGCTTGAAGCTCGTCAGCAGGATGCAATAAGATTGGTCTGCTCCCCGGCCAACGCGCCCGCGCAATTGATGAAGCTGAGACAGCCCGAATCGCTCAGCACTTTCAATGACCATGACCGAAGCGTTGGGCACATCCACACCGACCTCGATGACGGTAGTAGCCACCATGATTTTCGTTTCTCTCTTCAGGAACCGGTTCATTTCAAATTCCTTTGCTTCTGTCTTCATCTGTCCGTGAAGGATGCTTATCGCATAGTCGGGAAATGCCCGGGCTACACTTTCATAGCCGTCCATGAGATGCTTCAGGTCGAGTTTTTCGGACTCCTCAATCAACGGGTACACAATATATACCTGCCTGCCCGCTTCTATCTGCGCGCGTAAGAATGCATTCACCTGGAGGCGGTGAGAATCAAACTGGTGGGTAGTCTTTATCGGCTTTCGCCCCTTCGGGAGTTCATCAATTACCGAAATCTCCAGGTCCCCATACAACGTCATCGCCAGTGTCCGCGGAATCGGCGTGGCTGTCATCACTAGCACGTGCGGGTACACTTCCGTGTTTTTTTGCCACAGTTTGGACCGTTGTGCAACGCCGAACCGGTGCTGCTCGTCGATGATCGCGAGCCCCAATTGATGAAACCGGACTTCCTCCTCCAGCAGCGCATGGGTGCCAACCAGAATTTTCATCTCTCCGGAACGAAGCATTTCGTGAAGCGTTTTTCGCGCTGCCTTTTTAGTCGATCCGGTCAATAATCCAAGAGGAAGCCCCATGGCGTCAGCAAATACTTTGAGGTTGTTGTAGTGCTGTTGGGCGAGAATTTCTGTGGGGGCCATCAGTGCAGCCTGAGCCCCTCCGCCAATCACCAACAGCATGCAGATAAAAGCCACCATGGTTTTCCCGCTTCCCACATCACCCTGCAGAAGCCGGCTCATCTGGTGTCCGGATTTCATGTCGGTGTAAATCTCGCGGATCACCTTCTTTTGAGCCCCGGTGAGCTCGAAGGGCAGATGCTTATTGTAGAATTCTGACAGTGTGGTGGCATCATTGAAAACCTGTCCCTTGAATTTTTCGTAACGGACCAGCTTGAGCTTCAACAGCCGCAGTTGCAGATAAAAAAGCTCTTCAAACTTCAGCCGGTACTGAGTGGCGAGAAGGGTTTCCGTGTTGGCAGGAAAATGCACATTGTAAACGGCCTCACTTTTTTCCACCAGGCTATACTTCCTTATCAGGGATTCAGGCAGCGTTTCACGAATATAGGTTTTGCCCAGCCGAAGGATCTCCTGCTGGAGCCGGGAAATAGCCTTGCTGTCGAGGTGCCGCTTCCGGAGTTTTTCAGTGAGCGGATAAACGGGCTGAAGGCCGCCCTGTGAAGTGTTTTCATGCACCGGATCAATCTCCGGGTGCGCGATCGAAAAGGACTTGCCATACCGGTTGGGTTTGCCAAAGACCACGTACTCCACTCCGGGCTTGATCTTTTGAAGGGCCCAGTTGATTCCCTGAAACCAAACCAGGTCCAGCGTGCCGGTGCCATCTGTGAATGTCCCTACCAGTCGCTTCTTGTACTGGCCGCCAACCATTTCGAACCGTGTGATTTTTCCGACGATCTGAACAAAGGGCATCTCCTCCCGGACATCCTTTATGAGGTAGAATTTTGTCCGGTCGTCATGGCGGTGCGGATAATGCTGAACGAGGTCACCAAAGGTAAATATCTTCAGTTCCTTCTGAAGGAGCGATGCCCGCATGGGTCCAACGCCCTTCAAAAACTCAATGGATGTATCAAAGAATGATTTCACTCAGGCTTCGTTCCGGCAAGGGTGTAATTTAGCTATTCGCCTTAATACTGCGAGGAGCCGGACCGGCTACTTCCTCCATTCGACCGTGTTTATTAGATGCATGGCGTCCTTTTTTACAAAGTCAATTGCCGGCTGCAGCGAGTCGTTTTGAACGCGCACATTGAAATACACGGCTCCGCGAAGGAAATGTTCAACGGAGTCCGTCAGCGTAAACTGAAACTGGCTTGGTACCTCGCCTTGCAGTTCGGCAATGACGGCAGTTTTACCGCTCGGAGTTTTTACGATCGTTTCATCGATTGCATACGCTTTAATCTGGTGCTTGGCAGTGAGTACGTACGCATCCTGCAGATATTCCCGGAGCAGTTTCGGGCTCTTATTTACCTTTTTATAGGTTATGTGGATGGTCGCCTGAAAATCTGGATAATAGATCTCCACCCAGTGTTTATCCCTGATCCATGACGTGTCCTTCAGCAGACGTGCATGGCGTGAGTAGTAAAACCGGTACGGAAGCGTGTCAGGAGATTGGAGGTAGGATGACTCAGGCAGAACCAGGCGATTGTACCCCTTCGGTTTGGGCTGATAGTCGCGAGAGCAGGACGTAAGCAGGACCGTCAAGGCAAAAATTACCGCGATTGTGAATCCAAGGATTCTATGGCTTGTCTTTTTTTTCAACATCAATAATTTTCACGCGGATCCGGGTAATCCGCTTCTCGTCTGCCTGGAGTATGCTAAACTCGAAATGTTCAAAGGAAATCTCATCCCCTATCTCGGGCATCCTGCTGTGCAATTCCAGCATCAACCCCCCCAGGGACTCGTTCTCTCCCTTCACGGCATCAAAGAATTGAGGATCCAGATCAAAGGTCTTACAGAAATCATGCAATGAAACTTTGCCTTCAAACACATACGTTTTGTCGTCGATCTTTTGATACATCGAGGCGATCTCATCAAACTCATCGTTTATTTCACCGATGATTTCTTCGATCAAATCTTCCAGCGTGACCAGCCCGCTGGTTCCTCCGTATTCGTCAGCAACAATGGCGATGTGAACCCGTTTGTTCTGAAAATCTTTCAGAAGAGAGTCAAGCCGTTTTGTTTCCGGAACAAAAAAACCGGGCCTAAGTAGCCGTTGCCATTGAAAATTTTTGCTTTCCCCCAGGTAGGGAAGCAGGTCCTTGGTATACAAAATCCCCTCAATATGATCGATGGTGCCGCGGAAAACCGGGATTCGGGAAAATCCGGATTTGGGAACAGCCTCAAGGAGTGCTGCAAAATCCAGCGTCACATTTACGGAGGATATTTCCACCCGCGACTTCATTACCTGCCTTACCGTCAGGGTGCCAAAGTTGACGATCCCCTTCAAAATCCCCTTCTCATCGTCGGAAGTCTCCGGATTATCCGTGGTAAGCTCCACGGCCTGATTGAGTTCTTCTACGGTGCTGTTATACCCGACCTTGGCGATTCGTCTTTCAATAAGACTCCCCATGCCCATCAACAGAAACGAGACCGGCCTGCATACTTTTTCCATAACCATCCACGGGGCCGCGGTCAAACGGGCAATCACCATGTTCCGATGCGTGGCATATACTTTGGGTATAATCTCCCCAAAAAATGTGATCGCGAACGTGGTCACCAAAGTAACAATACCAACAATGGTTTCGGTGGGATTGCGAGTAGCTGCCATTTCCCACATGAGAAAAGTGGCTAAAGTCACCACGCCTACGTTCACAAAATTGTTTGCAATCAAAATCGTGGCAAGCAAGAGGCGGGGCCTTTTCAAAAGGCGCAGGATATTTTGACTTTTGGTGTCATCCGATTCACGACACCGGTCCAGGTCTTTTGCCTTCAGGGAGAAAAAAGCAACCTCCGAAGACGAAATGAGGCCAGACATGACAAGAAGAATTGCAATGGCCGAAAAGCTAACCAGGTAGAACGGATTCAACGCAACGGCGATGATTTCTGTCAAGAATGAACTGGGAGGCTCGTCCAATGGATTCTGGGTTTCTTTACCTGAAAAATATAGCTCCTAAAACGGGAGATCATCTGAACCGTCGGAGCTGGGGCTTCCCTCCTGTGCGGGCTTACTGGCTGGTGAAGCAGCTGAAGGTTTGTATTCTGAACCAGGCCCTCCATCCCTCCGGGTGCTGAGCATGGTCATGTTGTCTCCGATAACTTCTGTAGAATATCGTGTCACCCCGTCCTTTTCCCAGGACCGCGTGCGCAGTTTTCCCTCCACGTAAATCATGTCTCCCTTGTGAAGATATTTCGCGGCAACCTCGGCCAGCCCGCGCCAGAGCACGATGTTGTGCCATTCCGTAATTTCCTTCTTCTCTCCCGTTGTTTTGTCCTTATAGGATTCCGAGGTAGCCATGGTGAAGTTTGCAACCGTGGCTCCGTTTTCAAGGTTTCTGACTTCCGGGTCCTTTCCCAGCCGCCCCACCAAAATGACCTTATTAACACCTGACATAGCTATAAATTTTCAGAATTTAGAAGATTACTCCCCGCCATCCTGCTCAAAAAAGAAAAGGCGGGAGGCAAATTTACCAAATCCCCGCGACTCTTACAGGAACCCTGTCGTCTCCAGGTACCTGGATATCAATACCGGCTTTGGCAGTCGCCGGACCTCCGCCGGGGAATAATACCGCGCATCTGCAATAATCTCTACCCGCAATTCATCCTTTTGTTTTGCCGGCATCTCCAGGAACCGCGCCCGGATAATCTGGTGAGAAAGGATGTGCTTAAACTCCTTTGAAATTTTCACTTGAATACGTGCGTTTGGACTAGAGCGCAGACCAACCAGCGCCGCAATCCTACTTGTTGCTATGGGCTTCTTTGTTTCGAACAAGGGAAAATCAAACAGCCCCGTCCAAATGTCGCGTTCAACCCTTTTCCGCATCATCAACTTCTTTCCCCGTCGAATGACCATGTAGTAGAAGTAACGCCGGGAGGGCTTTTTTGATTTTGACTTCACCGGAAGCTGATCCTGCATCCCATGTCGGGCGGCGTAGCACCCGGTTTCAAAAATGCAGGAGCTGCATTTGGGGTTGACGGGGAGACAATGAAGTGCCCCGAATTCCATGACTGCCTGATTGTGGGTCCCAGGGTTGGTAGTGGGCATAAGCTGGTTGGCCAGCGTTTCAAAAATCTTTCGCCCGCGGTTGGTGCTAATGTCATCGTCAATTCCAAAGAGGCGTCCGAGCACACGAAAAACATTTCCATCCACCACAGCAATCTTTTCATCGAATGCCAGCGAGGCAATGGCGGCTGAGGTGTATGTTCCTATCCCTGGAAGCGTTCTCAATTCAGAAGCCGTTTCCGGAAACTTTGCCCCTGGGCGGGAAGTAATGGCCTGTGCACACTTGCGGAGGTTGCGGGCCCTCGAATAGTAACCAAGTCCCTGCCATGACCTGAGAATGTCCTGTTCACGCGCGGCGGCCAGGGCACGAACAGTAGGGTAGCGCCGGACGAACTCCCGGTAGTAAGGCAAGCCCTGCAATACCCTGGTTTGCTGCAGAATTATTTCTGAAAGCCATATTTTATACGGGTCACGGGTCTTTCGCCAGGGCAAATCCCTGTGGTGGTCGGCATACCATTCCACGATTTTTGAAGAGAAAAACCCGGACTTCATTTCATTGATCATCAGAATTTTTCAATATTGTTTTTAATTGTGCCCGCGCAAATTAATTTTGTCCTCCTAAAATCCAAGCCCTAACACCACCGAACCGTGACGAAAGCAGACGTAATCAATCAAATTGCAGACAAAACCGGTATTGACAAAGCCGACGTAACGGCTTCCGTTGAAGCCTTCTTTTCCATTGTCAAGAACTCAATGTCCAGCGGTCACAACATTTATGTGCGGGGGTTTGGAAGTTTTGTCAACAAAAAACGGAAGAAAAAGATCGCACGCAACATATCCCGCAATACGGCCATTGTTATCGACGAGCATTTCATTCCGAGTTTTAAGCCGGCCAAAGTTTTCATCAGCAAAATCAAGAATAGCGAAAAGGTCAAGCAACTTGCTGAGAAGTAGTCGCCGATCTCCTTTTCACGCTCGTGGCTGCCTATGCCACGCTTACACGACATAATCCGATGATACGTACCCGGGTGATTCTTTTACTTGCCGCTGTCGGCGTTATAGCCATCCTCTACTTCCTGCCAAAGGCCGTAGTGGAGAATGACAGTCAATTACAGAAAGCCGCGGATACCTCTGATTCCTTGGCGGATGCCTCGCACGCGCACACCGCGACACCAAAAGCCATTCGTCAACGCATTAACCAGCTGAGAGCCCGGTACTTATCGGCTACACGGGAAGAAAAAAGTGCTATCTTTGCCGATTCGTTATCGGTCCTTTACTCGGATGCCGGTCTTTTTGACAGCGCAGCCTGGTATGCCGAGCGAGCAGCGACGTTCTTTAAAACCAATGAAAGCCTGATGAAGGCGGCCAATGCCAGCTACGAGGCATATACCTTTGCAATCGATCGGGAGAAGCAGCGATTGTTGGCAGAGAAAACGAGGGATCTGTATACCCGGGTCCTGACGGTAAATCCACGAAACCTGGAAGCAAAAACCAAAATGGCGATGACCTACCTGAGCTCTGAAGCGCCCATGAAAGGGATTGTCATGTTGCGGGAGGTAGTCGCTGAAGATCCTAAAAACGAACTCGCACTGTTCAACATGGGCATGCTGGCAATACAGTCCGGGCAGTATGCCAAGGCTGTTGAGTGGCTTGAAAAACTGGCGGCGGTTAATGATAACCACCTTCAGGGACAATTGCTCCTTGGGGTTGCCTACATGAACAGCGGCAAGAAGGAGAAGGCCCGGCTTCAGTTTGAAAAAGTGAAGAAAATGGATTCGGATCCGGCTGTGCAGGCCACCGTCGATTCGTATCTGGAAGAACTAAAATAATTTTTAACCATCTCCTTCGGGGGACAAAAAAAGAACAACTATGCCTAGCGGTAAGAAAAGAAAGAAACACAAAATGGCTACCCATAAACGCAAGAAGCGTTTGAGGAAGAATCGTCACAAGAAGAAATAACCTGCATCCATAAACTACCGTGAGTAACGAACTAATTATCTGCGCTACTCCGGAAGGATGCCGGATCGCCCTCTTGCGTGACAAATCGCTGGTTGAATTTCACGAAGACAACGGTGCTAATAAATTCTCAGTAGGCGACATCTACCTGGGCAACGTAAAAAAAGTTGTTCAGGGCTTGAATGCCGCCTTCATTGACATCGGGTACGAAAAGGATGCTTTCCTTCATTACCTGGACCTGGGAGCACAGTTTAATTCGCTGATGAAGTTCACCAAACTTGTCCGCGCCAAGAAGATCACCGGTGGCCGTCTAGAAAAATTCCATGCTGAGAAAGACATTGACAAGCATGGGAAAATCGGCCAGCAGCTCTCCAAAAACCTGTTCATTCCTGTTCAGGTAATCAAAGAGCCGATCTCCACCAAGGGGCCAAGGCTTTCTTCGGAGCTATCCATCGCCGGGCGATACCTGGTCATGGTTCCGTTTGCCAATTCGGTAAACGTATCAAAACGCATCAGCAGCGGTGACGAACGCAAACGTCTCCAGCGCCTGATTCAATCCATCAAACCCGAAGGGTTCGGCGTCATCGTACGTACCGTTGCCGAAGGGAAAGATGTGGCTGAATTGGATAAGGATCTCCGCAATCTTGTCAAAACCTGGGAAGAGGGTGTAAGCCGCCTGACCACCGCCAACCCACGTGACAAGATCATCGGTGAACTCAGCAAGACCTCTTCCATCCTCCGCGACTTGCTCAATGAGTCTTTTGACAATGTGCATGTCGACGACAAGAAAATCTACGAAGAGGTACGCACCTACATCCACACCATTGCTCCCGAAAAGGATAAGATTGTCAAGCTGTATACCGGCAAGGCCAAAATATTTGAGCACTACGGTATTGAGAAACAAATCAAGTCAGCCTTTGGTCAGACCGTCAGCTTGAAAGGCGGAGGGTATATCATCATCGAGCATACCGAAGCACTGCACGTAATCGACGTGAACAGCGGAAACAAATCGAACCGGGAGGAGAATCAGGAAACAACGGCGTTTTCAGTAAATATGGAGGCCGCCCGCGAAGTAGCCAGGCAGCTACGCCTGCGGGACATGGGAGGAATTATTGTCATTGACTTCATTGACATGCGCAGCAACGAAAATAAGCGCCAAGTCCAGAAAGCGATGATGGATGAAATGGATCAGGACCGGGCCAAGCACACTGTGCTTCCCTTGTCCAAGTTCGGCCTCATGCAAATCACCCGGGAGCGTGTACGTCCCCAAATGAACATTGCCACCAAGGAAGTCTGCCCAACATGCAACGGAAGCGGCAAGATTGAGCCCTCCATTCTCGTGACGGATCAGATTGATAATCACGTTCATCACCTGTTTGAGAAACAGAATGAAAAAGGGTTGGTTCTTGCCCTGCATCCGTTCTTGTGCGCCTATTACACACAGGGCATTATTTCAAAGCGGATGAAATGGTTCTTCAAATACGGTCGATCAATCAACCTCGTAAGGGATTCTTCGCTCGGAATTACAGAATTTCATTTCCTCAACAAGGACGGAGAAGAAATCGACCTTGGTCTTAGCCAGCAAAAGCCTGTGGTGGCGGAGGTCTAAACCGGAAGCGGTAACATCGACCTGAAAAACCTGTCTTTCGCAGGCAGATTCTGTCATCCTGTCATAAATTGACTCTGGACTGAGATTTGTCGTGCATACATTATATTCTAATTAATACCAGACTATGAACGATACCATGGAAAAAGGATCTATCTCCATCAATACGGAAAACATATTTCCCATCATCAAAAAATTCCTCTACTCCGATCATGAGATTTTTCTGCGGGAGTTGGTCAGCAACGCGGTAGATGCCACTCAAAAACTCAGGAAACTTTCATCGCTGGGTGAGTTCACCGGTGAACTGGGGGACCTGCGCATCGAAGTGAAGTTTGATAAAAAGAAGAAAACCATCACCGTCAGCGATCAGGGAATTGGAATGACTGCCGAGGAAATCAAAAAATACATTAACCAGATTGCATTTTCCGGAGCTACCGAGTTCATTGAAAAATTCAAGGACAAGGCCGACGCCAAAGACATTATCGGAAAATTCGGATTAGGCTTCTATTCCGCCTTCATGGTCTCTGACAAAGTGGAGATCCAAACCCGCTCCTACCAATCGGACGAAGGCGCCCTATGGGAATGCGACGGGTCCACAGAATTTACCCTGGGGCCCTTGAAAAAAGACGAGCGGGGATCGGACGTAATCCTCCACATCAACAAGGACTCCGAAGAGTTTCTTGATGAGTGGCGCCTGAAGGGTATCCTGGAAAAATACTGCAAATTCCTGCCCGTCGAGATCAAGTTTGGTACACAGGAGGATCGGGTCGAAGATGGAGTGGACAAGGACAACAAGCCTGCGTACAAGACCGTCACCAAAGACCGGATCATCAACAACCCTTCTCCGTTGTGGGCCAAATCACCCGCTGATCTCACCGACGAAGATTATCTCGCATTCTACAAAGAGCTTTATCCGATCGCCGAACCCCCGCTTTTCTGGATTCACCTGAACGTGGACTACCCGTTCTCGCTTACGGGCGTGCTCTACTTCCCCAAAGTGAAGAATGACTTTGAGCTTAACCGCAATAAGATCCAGCTCTACAGCCGGCAGGTTTTCATCACCGACGAGGTGAAAGACGTTGTGCCTGACTTCCTCATGCTGCTGCACGGTGTGCTGGACTCCCCGGATATTCCGCTGAATGTCTCCCGCAGCTATCTTCAAAGTGACTCTAACGTCAAGAAAATTAGCCAGCATATCACGAAGAAAGTTGCCGACAAGCTTCAGGATATGTTTAAGAAAGACCGCGAAGACTTCGAGAAGAAGTGGGACGACATCAACATCTTCGTAAAGTATGGCATGATCAGCGATGAAAAATTCTATGACCGCGCAAAAGATTTTGTGCTGCTGAAAACAACGCAGAAAAAATACTACACCTTGGACGACTACCGGGCCCTGATTAAGGACATGCAGTCTGACAAGGATGGAAACGTGATCTACCTCTACACCTCCGATGCCGGAAAGCAGCACAGCTTCATCGAGACTGCCAACATGAAGGCATATGACGTGCTCGTGCTGGATGGCGTCTTGGATAGCCACTTCGTCAATACGATGGAGCAAAAATTGGAAAAGGCACAATTCCGCCGGGTCGACAGCGACACCGTAGACAAACTCATTGTGAAAGACGAGCAAGTGGAAAGTGTGCTGAGCCAGGAAGACCAGGAAAAGCTGAAAACCATTTTTGTAACGGCCATTAACAATGCCTCCATGAATGTTACCGTGGATTCCCATGCCCCGGATTACCTTCCCGTGACCGTCACCATGAGCGAGTGGGCGCGGCGGATGAAGGACATGGCAAAAACCGGCGGCGGTGGAGGCATGTACAGTTTCATGGGCGCCATGCCCGATCAGTATGCCGTCTCGATCAACAGCAACCATCCTATGGCCCGGAAGATTATTCAGGGAGAAAGTGAAGAAAAGCAGGCCGAACTCGCCAAGCAGGCGTTTGACCTGGCCCTCCTCTCGCAAGGAATGCTCACCGGTGCCGATCTCACCAATTTTATCAAACGCAGCGTAGGTCTTGCTTCCCAGTAACCCACCGGGATAAAATAAAACTTCCCTATTTTCGTTGGGTATTAGCGAATGGGTAAGATTATTTTCTTAGGGGTGCTGGCTGTTTCAGTCTCTGCGTTTGGTCAGAAACCGGATGAGAAAGAACCGTTCGGAAAGGAAGGGCAATTTACCTTTGAAACGGACAAGCCTTTCAAGCTCCTGGAGCTCGATGAAAACACATCGGAGCCCATCGTAGCTAAGAAAAAGAAACCCAAGCGAAAAACATTTTACGGCATCAAGACCCGGAAAAGCTATGCCCGGAGGGGAACTGGCGAACGCACCGTTATTGAGCTGTTCTACGTGCTGAAGAAATCTGAAAAGCCCTCCATTTTTGTACGGGATATCTACTGGTACGATTACACTCGGCGCGAAGTGAGGAAGACCGCCAACTTTGATATCAAGAAGGGGGTGCTTCTGCACGGCCCCTACAAGAAAATGCAGAACAACGTGGTTCTGGAAGAGGGAATATTTTACAAGGGAACCAAGCATGGGCGCTGGATGCAGTTTGACAGAAACGATGTCCTACATGACAAAGAAAAGTACTACAAAGGATGGCCGAAGGAATCCCTCGTCACGTACTACGATCCCGTGGAACGAAAGCAGGTGAAGGAGATGATCCCCATTGAGATCGACGAACGCGAGGGCTTCTACTTCCTCTTTCATGAAAATGGTACCATCGCCGTCACGGGTGAGTACAAATGGGGAGAAAAGGTGGGGGACTGGGTTGAGAACTATGCGAACGGAAAACGGAAGAGAATACTCTCCTATCCGGCAGAGCCTTTCGACAAAAACAGCATGCCCTTTATCCGCAAGGAGTGGGATGAACGCGGCCGTGAGATTTTCACATCCTACAAAGGTCAGTAGAAAGCATCTTCCAGGTGTACAATCTCTGGCCGGTCACGCCCCATGCTGACGGCCACGATGTCGTACCGGACGTTCCCCTGCCAGTTGGAGTGATACATGTAGTAATCTGCTCCTTCAAGAATCTTTTTCTTTTTCTTGTAATCAACGAAGTCCTCCGGATACCCAAACGCATGAGATGTTCGGGCTTTCACTTCGACGAAGACAAGCCAGTTACCCCGTCGCACAATCAAATCAATCTCCGAACGCTTGTGTCGGTAGTTCCGTTCCACAATGGTAAATCCCTGCTCTTGGAGAAATGCCGCAGCCAGGTCCTCCCCCTCTCTACCCCTTTTGATTTTGTCGGTCATCGTCTACCTTTGAACTGCAATTTCCCGCACAACCACGCCAGATGAAAAAATTAATCGAGGGATTTACCAGACAATTGGGAGAGGCCCTCCGAATTGGCCAGGCCGCTGACATGGCCCGCCAGGGAAGCGACATTCGCAACGTGCTCATCACCGGCATGGGCGGCAGCGGCATCGGGGCTAACCTCGTGGAGTCCCTGACCTTCGGGCGAATCCCAATTCCAATTACCGTGTGCAAGGGGTACAACATTCCACAGTTTGTGAGCCCTCATACCCTCTTCATCGCCTGCTCCTACAGCGGGAACACCGAAGAGACATTGGCGGCGGTGCAAAAAGCCATGCTCAAACGATCGCATATAATTTGTATCACGTCTGGCGGAAAGCTGCTCGAACTGGCCAAGGAATATAACTTCCTCTACATCCAACTGCCCGACGGTTATGCCAGCCCGCGAACGATGATTGGCTACATGGTAGTTTCCCTACTTTCCGTCCTGTACCACACCAACCTCATTGGCGCTGCATTTATCAAGGAAACAGAAAACGCCATTGGCTACCTGGATCGTGGCGAAAAGGCGATTCAGGCGGAAGCGGAAATAATTTCAAAGAAGCTGAAGGGGAAGCTTCCCTTTATCTATTGCGATGGCCGGCTCCTCGCGATGGCAACACGCTTTCAACAACAGCTGAACGAGAATGCCAAACAGCTCGCCCACGTCAATACGTTTCCTGAAATGAATCACAACGAGATTGTCGGCTGGCAATTTCCAGAAAACATTCTTCCCCAGATTCAGGTTATCTACCTCTACTCCGACCATGATCACGACCGCGTGGAAAAACGACTGGAAATATGCCGGGAGATCTTTGAAAAACGCTCCAATCCGATCATCGATATTGTAGCACAAGGGGCTTCCTTGCTTGAACAATATTATTATCTCATTCACCTGACCGACTGGATTTCCTACTACCTCGCCAAAGAGAACGGGGTCGACCCTGATCCGGTGGAAGCAATCGACTACCTGAAAGGGCAATTGGCCAAACTGGTGTGAACGTTCTTCCGAATAGCGTCACTGAATTCAAGGACCTGGGTCTTATTGATTACGCTGCGGGATGGGACCATCAAACCGCCGTTTTCAAATCTATCCTTGAAATAAAAAAGCAAAACAGAGACTCCCCCGACCCACAGGTCACACCCAACTACGTATTTTTTTGCGAGCACCCACCTGTCTTTACGTTGGGGAATAGCGGGGACGAGAAGAATCTACTGATCAACAAAGAGGCGCTCTCCCGCGAAGGTGCCACATACATTCACAGCAACCGGGGCGGAGACATCACCTTCCACGGTCCCGGGCAGCTCGTTGTGTATCCCGTCCTCGACCTGGAAAATTTCTTCACCGACATTCACAAATACATGCGGTCACTTGAAGAGGCGGTCATTATCACCCTTCACGAAGTGGGGTTGACGGGGGGTCGGATCAAAGGGCTTACCGGTGTTTGGATAGATTACGAAAACCCGAAGCGTGCCAGAAAAATCTGTGCGCTCGGAGTAAAAACAAGCCGCTGGGTCACCATGCACGGACTCGCGCTAAATGTGAACACGGACCTTCACTTCTTTGATCATATTGTACCCTGCGGCATTGCTGACAAGGCCGTCACATCGATTGAAAAGGAAACCGGGAGAGCTCACCCGCTGGATGAACTAAAAGCGATGATGAAAAAGAATCTAGTGAACGTATTTGATATGAAATCCATTGTGTAAGTAGGGAATATGATTAAGGACATTAAGAAACCGCTAGTAAAGAACGTCACGCTCGCCGTCGTCTGCGACGAAGATGCGGTGAACCGGGAGGCATGGAAAGTATACCTCATCAACGGCAACGATGTGCCGCTTGAAAATACGCTGGTGGCGAGCACGGGGTACGGTTTAAGAGACGGCGAAGAGCAGAAAACATCAACGCTGCGTCATTTTCTGCAAACCGTGGAGGCCCAAAGTACCGCATTGATTGAGCCTATCCACGCGGCCCTCTTCCACCTCAACAACGAATATTGGGTAAGCTATTACATCGGTCAGGAGTTATTTGACAAGCGATTCGTGTTTGTGCCAGAGTCCATTAAGGAGGAGAACCTAACGTTTATCCGGGAACTGAATCGCGAGGGCGTGCTGCACAGTTGACGGGAAGTTCTCCATGTACTTGTACCCCGACCCTGTATTTAGTAACAGAATTTTTTCCTCCCGATCGATCTCACCTTGCCGTACCAGCCTTCGCAGCGCGGCCCACAAAGCGGCTCCTTCCGGAGCAATCAGCAAACCCTCTTTCTCCGCAACCTCCTGCACGGCACCAAGAATTTCCTCTTCACTCACGGCCAGCGGATGCCCTCCCGATTCCCGCAAAACATTCAGGATCATGCGTTCACCCAAGGGCCGGGGCACTGCTAGTCCGTTGGCAATAGTAAATCCACCCTGGTAATGATCGGCGTTGGGCTGGTGGCCCAGCCAGGTTTCCACCAGCGGCTTGCAGTTTTCTGCCTGCACGGCAATCATCCTCGGAAGTTTGTTGCTGATCCATCCCATTTCAAGCATTTCATGAAATGCCTTCCACATGCCGATCAACCCGGTACCGCCGCCGGTCGGATACAAAATCACATCCGGCAATGTCCAGTTCATTTGCTCCGCAATTTCATAACCCATCGTTTTCTTGCCTTCCAGCCGGTACGGCTCTTTGAGCGTTGACACATCAAAGTACTCCTGATCCTTGTTGAGTTCGAGCACGCGCTTCGCACAGTCGTTGATCAATCCTTTTTCGAGAATCACCCGGGCTCCAAAATACAGGCACTCCTTCCTGAACGCTTCGGGCGTCCGTTCCGGCATCACTACCACAGCCTCCATTCCCGCCCTTGCGCAGTATGCGCTCATCGCGCCCCCTGCATTTCCTGCTGTCGGCACGATGCATTTGCTGATTCCCAATTCCTTTGCTTTTGAAATGGCCATGCTCATTCCCCGTGCCTTAAAAGAGCCGGTGGGATTCTGCGATTCGTCTTTTAGAAAAAGCTGCTTCAGGCCAGCCTCTTTCTGCAACTGTTCCACCGGGAGGATCGGCGTAAAGCCTTCCCCCAATGAAACAATGTTTTTCTTGTCAAAGACCGGGAGCAGGCGGCTGTAACGCCACATCGACCGGATGTTGGTATCGATGTCTGCCTTGGTGATTAGATGCAGGTCGGTATACTTGCCCACAAGCGGGTTGCGGTCGCAGCGGCTGCACGACGCAAACGTATTCACCTCATCCGGGGGATATACCTTGCTGCAGACTGCACATTGTAAAAAAGAAAAATGTGATTGGGTGGAATTCATGAGGCTAAACGGTCCGTACAGACACAATGTACCTGTGCGGCCATTCCCTAGCCAATCGCATTTTCTTATTGGTTATAACTTAATGTTATAATAGGCTTTTGCAAGCCGGATGAACGCGGCGCCGGGCCCATCGCTCTTTACCCCATGTCGTTCGATAAAATAGAACTGCCGGGTGATCGTAAGCCCCTCCACGTACAACCGTACAAGTGTGCCTGACATCAGCTCTTTCTCCACAGAGCGCATGGGCAGGAACCCAACGCATTGGTCTGCCAGAATGAAGTTCTTCAGCGCCTCCGTGCCTCCCAGACGAACCCCTACATTTAAATCAGAGAGTTTGACCCCACAGGTTGCAAGTGCCGACTTCAACGCAGCCAGCGTCCCCGAGCCCCGCTCACGCAAGGCCACAGGGTGCCTGACCAGGTCCTCCACTTTCATCGTGGTCTTTCGGGCCATCCCACTCTGGCTGGAACATACGGGAACGACTTCGTCGGTAAGAAACAACTGGCTCTTCACATTGGGAGCCTTCTTCTTGCCCTCGACGATCCCCAGGTCAACTTCATGGGCCAGGAGCGCGAGCAGGATATTTTCTGAATTGCGGTTGAGCAGGCTCAACTTCATGCGGGGGTATTTCTGATGGAATTCAGATAATACGCGGGGAATGATGTAGAGTGCCACCGTGGTGCTGGCGCCAAGCCTTAGTTCACCCTTCGCGCCATGAGGGTCGCTGTGGGTTGTGATCTCAAATTCGGCGCGCATCTGGATGGCTTTCATCTTCCGGATGGCTTCCAGTAAGATTTCGCCGGCCGAAGTAAGTGTGATGGTGTTCCCTTTCCTTTCAAACAGTGCCGTCCGATATTCCTCTTCAAGCTTTTTGATGTGCTTGCTGATAGCTGGTTGGCTGATATACAACGTGTGACTTGCCTTGGTAAAGCTTCGCAGTTGAGCCACCTCCAGAAAAACCTGATGCTTAAACGCCAGCATGAAGCAATCTACAGGTTTCAATCCCCACAGGCAATCACGTACATTCGCGAAGGAGTTTAGATCCGGATGAAAGGCAAATTATATTTGATTCCCACCTTGCTTGCTGAGAACACGCACGAGCAGGCATTGACTCCCTTCCTCAAGCAAACGGTCGGATCGCTGGATCGGTTTCTCTGTGAGAACGTGCGTACAGCACGGCGCTTCGTTGCAGGACTGCGTGTGCACGCTTCGGTGGAGCCGCTGCAGTTTGATTTGTTGGACAAAGACACGGCAGCAGAAGAAATTACACGGCTGCTCGAACCCCTGCAGCAGGGCCACAATGTCGGCCTGCTGAGCGAATCGGGGTGTCCGGGCGTGGCCGACCCCGGGGCATTGGCTGCAGACCTTGCCCACCGACTTGGAATCAAGGTCGTTCCATTGGTGGGTCCATCCTCCCTGGTCCTTGCCCTGATGGCCTCGGGCCTTGATGGTCAGCGATTCACCTTTCATGGGTATCTGCCCATTGGACAGCACGAGGCCTCGGCGGCTATCCGTGCCCATGAGCGAGAATCGGTGGAAAAAATGCAAACGCAGATTTATATTGAAACCCCGTTCCGCAACAACCAGGTGCTCTCCCATTTCCTACGCGCGCTCCGTGAGGATACCCGCCTGTGCATCGCCCTTAATCTGACCGGACCGGATGAGCGCATTTCAACCAGGGATGTTGGTGCCTGGAAAAAGGAGACGCCCGTTCTGGAAAAAACGCCCGCTACCTTCCTCTTTCTGGCCGCCGGAAAAGATGCGGTAAATTCTTAAACCTCCTTATCTTTGCCGCTTCAATACAAATTCACGCGCTAGCATGGCCTATCTATTCACCTCCGAATCCGTTTCCGAAGGACACCCCGATAAAGTTGCTGATCAGATTTCTGACGCCTTGATCGACTATTTTCTTGCCTATGACCCCAACTCCAAAGTGGCGTGCGAAACGCTGGTGACAACCGGGCAGGTGGTACTGGCCGGCGAGGTGAAATCCGAAGCCTATCTCGACGTGCAGGATATCACGCGCGAGGTAATTCGCAAGATCGGATATACCAAGAGCGCGTATATGTTTGAGGCCAACAGCTGCGGCATATTTTCAGCCATTCACGAACAGTCTTCCGATATCAACCAGGGTGTTGAACGCAAGAAGAAGGAGGATCAAGGAGCCGGCGATCAGGGGATGATGTTTGGCTACGCAACCCGGGAGACCGACAACTACATGCCGCTTGCGCTAGACCTCGCCCACACCCTGCTCCGTGAGCTATCGGCAATCCGGCATGCAGGAAAAGTAATGACCTACCTGCGTCCTGACGCCAAATCACAGGTCACTATTGAATACAGTGACGATGGCAAACCAACCCGCATTGATACCATTGTCATTTCAACCCAGCACGATGATTTCGACGCGGATGCCGTCATGTTGAAAAAGATTCGTGAAGATATAATCGGCATTCTGATTCCACGGGTGAAAAAATTACTGCCTACACGACTTCAAAAGCTGTTCGGTACTGATATCAAGTACCACGTCAATCCTACGGGCAAGTTTGTGATTGGGGGACCGCATGGAGACACGGGCCTGACAGGCCGAAAAATCATCGTTGACACGTACGGAGGAAAAGGAGCCCATGGCGGCGGGGCTTTCTCCGGAAAGGATCCTTCCAAGGTTGACAGATCGGGCGCTTACGCTACGCGGCACATTGCCAAGAACCTGGTCGCTGCCGGGGTATGCGATGAGGTGCTGGTGCAAGTGGCCTATGCAATCGGAGTGGCCAAGCCGGTAGGGCTCTTCGTCAATACGTACAATACCTCCAAGGTCAAACTAACCGATGGCCAGATCGCCGATCGCATTTCCACGCTCTTCGATATGCGTCCCTATTTTATAGAGGAACGCTTCAAGCTACGCACCCCCATTTATTCAGAGACCGCAGCATATGGTCACATGGGTCGCGAACCACGCACCGTGGAGAAGATATTCAACAAGGGTAAAAAATCTGAGAAGCGGGTGAAAGTAAATCTCTTCCCATGGGAAAAACTTGATTACGTTGACGCTGTGAGGAAAGCTTTTAAATTGAAGTAACAAAAAGGGCCCTCAGGGGCCCTTTTTTATTTTTAGTGAGTTTTTGCTTTCTCCTTAAACTTTTTCAGCTGCCTCCGCAAAGCCTCGGTGGCCTCATCGATAGCTGCCTCAAAGGTACGGGCCTGCTCCTTGGCGAATAGATTCCCGCCGGGGACAGCAATCTTGATCTCCACTGTCTTGTTGTCAACTCCTTCGTTATTCAACTTTAGAAAAACTTCACCATCCACCAATCGATCGTAGAACGTGTCCAGTTTATCAAGACGCTGCTGAATGAAATCGATTAACTTCTGATCTGCGGTAAAATGGATGGATTGAACCTGTACTCTCATAATCGCTGGTTTTATAGGTGAAACAATACTTATGCTTTTGGATGGGCCTGGTCAAATACCTTTTTCAGCTTTTCCATGGAATTGTGGGTATAAACCTGGGTGGCCGCAAGGCTGCTGTGTCCCAGCAGGTCTTTGACCGCATTGATCTCTGCCCCCTTGTTGAGTAAATGGGTGGCGTAGGTGTGCCGGAGCACGTGCGGACTCTTTTTTTCCACAGATGAATATTTTTTCAAATGGGTCTTTACAATCCGGTAAACAAGCATGGGGTAGCATTTGCCTCCCGTATTATTAACGAGGAGGCACCCGTGATCGTTTACCTTCAATTCCTTATTTCTCACTTTCAGGTATCCCTGTATCACGGGGGCCAGAGAATCTCCAAAGGGAATTACCCGCTCCTTGTTGCGCTTCCCTAACACCCGGATGGTATGCTCCCGGAGGTTGACCTGGTTTTCCTTCAGGTTGATTAATTCCGACAATCGAATACCTGTGCCATACAACATTTCAATAACCAGGCGAGCTCTCCACCCTTCGTGATCATCTTCAAAGACCGACTGATCCAACGCCGAAATCATGTCTTGTTCTTTGACAAAATGCGGAAGCTGCTTTTTTGTCTTAAGCACCTTGATTTTTGTCATCGGATTTTTCTCGATCACCTGCTGACGCAATAAGAACTTGAAGTAGCTGCGCAAGCTGGCAATCTTTCGGTTTACGGAAGTGGCATCTAGTTTTTTCTCCACCAGGGTGACGATCCAAGAGCGGACCATGCCGTATTCCGAGGCAGGTAGATCCTCTTCGTAATTGGCCTTTAGATAGGTTTCAAATTGGGAAAGATCGTTCTCGTAGGAGCGAACGGTGTGCGGGCTAAACCGCTTTTCAAATCGTAAGTAATTGAGAAAGGAATCAATCATGCTGCAACACCACCCGGCGACATGAGTAATTTAGACAAAAAAATCCCCCCGGTAAAGACCAGGGGGATATATTCCTAATTATTCCTGTTCCTAGTAATTCTCCGTTACAAATTGCTTCTGACGGTAAACGGCGCGCAATACCTGACCGCGGCGTCTTACCGAAGGCTTTTCAAAAGAAGTGCGGGCGCGCAATTCTCTCAACACCCCTGTTTTCTCGAATTTCTTCTTGAAACGCTTCAGGGCTTTGTCTATCGACTCGTTCTCCTTGATGTTAATAATCAGCATACCGTTTTACTTGTTAAGGGCCGCAAATATATGCTAAAGCCCCCATAATTTGCAAGATTACTTCAAAATGGACCTTGAAATGACCAATTTCTGTATTTCTGAGGTCCCTTCGCCAATCGTGCAGAGCTTGGCGTCCCGGTAATACTTCTCAGCAGGAAAATCCTTCGTGTAGCCATACCCGCCAAAGATCTGGACCCCGTCATCGGCCACCTGGACGGCTATTTCGGACGCATACAACTTGGCCATGGCTGATTCCTTGTTGACGCTCTTTCCAAGATCTTTCAATTCCGCAGCGCGGAACGTCAACAACCGGGCAGCCTCTATTTTGGTAGCCATTTCTGCCAATTTGAAGGAGATCCCCTGGAAGCTAGAAATCGGCTTGTTGAACTGATGTCGCTCCTTCGAATATTGAAGGGCCGCATCAAATGCACCTTGGGCAATCCCCACGCTGAGTGCGGCGATGGAAATACGCCCGCCATCCAATACTTTCAGCGACTGAACAAATCCTTCCCCTTCGTTACCCAGCCGCTGGCTCTTATGCACCTTGCAGTCGGTAAATATCATTTCGGCTGTCTCCGACGCCCGCATGCCCAATTTGTTTTCCTTCTTTCCGGCAGTAAGCCCTTTGGTGCCTTTTTCTACAACGAAAGAAGTCATGCCGTGTGAATCGCCAACCGCTCCCGTGCGCACAATCACTACCGCCACGTTGCCGCTCTTACCGTGCGTAATAAAATTCTTTGCTCCGTTGAGGATATAATACTCACCGTCCTTTTGGGCAACGGTCCGCATGTTGCCGGCATCTGAACCAGTGTTTGGTTCCGTCAGGCCCCAGGCACCAATCCACTCGCCGCTGGCTAGTTTTGGCAGATACTTTTGTTTCTGCTCTTCGTTTCCAAACTGAAGGATGTGATTCGTGCACAGCGAATTGTGAGCAGCAACCGACAATCCGATGGATCCGTCAATCCTGGAGATTTCTGAAATGACCGTGACGTATTCCTTATACGTGAGTCCGGCACCCCCGTATTCGGTGGGAACAAGTACGCCCATCAGGCCGAGCTTACCCATTTCGTGAAAGAGGTGCACCGGAAATTCCTGCGACTCATCCCACTTCATCATATCGGGGCGGATATGCTTATCGCCAAAATCGCGTACCATTTCGGCCATCATCTGTTGCCCCTCCGACATCTCAAACTCCATCGTAGCGGGGGCCTCTTTCGTCATTTGCATAGTGTTATTTTCTTTTTGAACCTCAAATTTACACCTTCACTTTTCATTAACCAAACAAACGTTAGGTTGGTATATTATAAGTCCATGAGAACATGATTCTAAGCCTTAAACAGCTATTTTTGACGCTTCTTAACAGTTCACAATGAAAATTTCCGTCGTAGGGACCGGATATGTGGGGTTGGTAACCGGGACGTGTTTCGCGGAAACCGGCAATTCGGTGACGTGTGTTGACATCGATGCCCAGAAAGTAGCCAGCTTGAAGGCCGGAAAGATCACTATTTATGAGCCCGGTCTGGATGTGCTCTTCGAACGCAATATCCGACAGGGGCGATTGACGTTCACGACATCGCTGAAAGAAGGGATTCAGGATTCCCAAATCATCTTCCTAGCCCTACCAACGCCGCCAGGTCAGGACGGTTCTGCCGATCTGAAATATGTTCTCGCCGTTGCAGACCAACTGGGAGAACTGCTGAGCCAGTATACCGTTATCGTAGACAAAAGCACAGTCCCCGTGGGAACCGCGGAACGGGTCACTGAACGCATAAAAGCCGGGGCGAAGGTGGAGTTTGATGTGGTTTCCAATCCTGAGTTTCTCCGGGAGGGTGTGGCCGTAGATGATTTCATGAAGCCCGATCGGGTGGTGATCGGTTCCTCGTCGGAACGCGCCCGCAAAATTATGGAGACACTCTATGCCCCGTTTGTCCGGCAGGGCAATCCCATCATTTTCATGGACGAGCGCTCGGCCGAATTGACCAAGTATGCTGCCAATGCCTTCCTGGCTACCAAGATTACTTTCATGAATGAGATCGCTAATCTCTGCGAAAAAGTCGGCGCCGATGTGGATGCCGTTCGCAAAGGGGTTGGAACCGACAACCGCATTGGAAAGCGTTTTCTCTTTCCCGGCATTGGATACGGGGGCAGCTGCTTTCCAAAAGATGTACAGGCCCTCGATATGATTTCAGACCAGAACCAGTATGACTTCAAGATTCTGAAGTCGGTGATGGCTGTAAATGAGGCACAAAAAACCAAATTGATCGGCCCAATGCGGGAGCATCTCGGCGAACTGAAAGGCAAAACGATTGCTGTCTGGGGGCTGTCTTTCAAACCGCAGACGGATGACATTCGCGAGGCGCCGGCTATAACCAACATCGAGGAGCTTCTTGCCGCCGGGGCAACCGTTCGCGTCCACGACCCGGAAGCCATGGACAACGTCCGAAAGATTCTTGGCGACCGCATCACCTATCACGAAACACCCTTTGAGGCGGCGGCTTCCGCCGATGCTATTTTCATTGCCACGGAATGGCCCGAGTTCCGCGCCCCCGATTTTGCAAAATTGGGTACCTTGATGAAGCGCAAAATAATTTTTGATGGTCGTAACCTGTATGAACTCCATGACATGAAGGCCTTGGGATATACCTACATCAGCATCGGAAGAAAACCTGTTCATGGCTAAACCACGCATTCTAATTACTGGAGCCGCCGGCTTCCTCGGCTCTCACCTCTGCGATCGTTTCATTCGGGAAAAGTTTCACGTGATCGCCATGGACAACCTCATCACGGGAGAAATCAAGAACATTCAACACCTCTTTCCGCTGGAGGATTTTGAATTCCATCATCACGATGTTTCAAATTATGTCCATGTTGCCGGGAACCTGGAATACATCCTTCACTTTGCATCTCCTGCCAGCCCCATTGACTACCTCAAGATTCCCATCCAGACCCTGAAGGTCGGCTCCCTCGGGACTCACAATTTATTAGGACTCGCCAAGGCAAAAGGTTCACGGATCCTGGTTGCTTCCACGTCGGAGGTTTATGGCGACCCCACGGTCCATCCCCAAACAGAAGAGTATTACGGCAATGTCAATCCGGTGGGACCCCGCGGTGTTTACGACGAGGCCAAACGCTTCCAGGAAGCCATCACGATGGCATACCATACCTTTCACAAGGTGGACACACGTATCATAAGAATCTTCAACACCTATGGCCCGCGCATGCGGCTCAACGACGGGCGGGTGCTTCCGGCATTTATCGGTCAGGCTCTTCGCGGCGAGGACCTCACGGTATTTGGAGACGGCATGCAGACCCGTTCCTTTTGCTTCGTCGACGATCTGATTGAGGGCATTTCCCGCCTGCTGATGTCTGACTACGTCCTTCCGGTCAACATTGGCAATCCCGATGAAATTACCATACTCGACTTCGCCAAAGAGATTCTTGCCTTGACAGGCGCGAAGCAAAAAATTGTTTATAAACCTTCGCCCAAGGACGATCCGATGCAGCGGCAGCCCGACATTTCGAAGGCAAGAAAGATACTTCAATGGGAGCCAAAGATCGCACGCGCAGAGGGGTTGAAAATAACCTTTGAGTATTTCAAGACTCTCTCGCACGAAGAGTTGTATCAGCGCGATCACAAAACATTTGATACCTACATGCGATGAAGCGGCATATTCTCATCACGGGGGGAGCGGGATTCATCGGATCGCACGTCATACGTCGCTTCGTGAGCCGTTACCCAGAATATGTGATTTCGAATCTCGACAAGCTTACCTACGCTGGTAATCTGGAAAATCTTCGAAGCATCGAAAATGCGCCGAACTATAAATTCCTGCGAGGCGATATTGCTGATACCGTCTTCATCAACGACCTTGTGACCCGCGAGTCTTTTGATGGGATCATTCACCTCGCGGCGGAGTCGCACGTGGATCGGTCGTTGGAAAACCCAGCCGACTTTGCCCTGACCAATGTGGTGGGTACGCTCAACCTGCTTCACGCCTTCAGGAAAAGGTGGAAGAACGACTATTCCGGCAAGGTATTTTATCATATTTCCACCGACGAGGTCTATGGTTCCCTTGGCAGCACCGGCCAGTTTACCGAGGAAACACCGCTCGATCCAAGGTCGCCTTACTCCGCCTCCAAGGCTGCAAGCGATCATTTCGTGAGCGCTTTCTACCACAGCTATGGGTTCCCTGCTATCATCACTCGGTGTTCCAATAATTACGGCCCGAATCACTTTCCCGAAAAGCTGATTCCACTGATCATCCACAACATCATTAACCAAAAACCATTGCCGGTCTACGGAAAGGGCGAAAATGTGCGCGACTGGCTTTACGTAGAGGACCATGCGGCAGCAATTGACGCGGTATTTCACGGCGGCAAGTCCGGTGAAGTCTACAACATCGGGGGCAACAACGAATGGAAAAATATTGATCTAGTAAAACTATTGTGCGGCGTCATGGATGCCCGGATGAAGCGGCCATCCGGTACTTCGGAGAAGCTTATTACGTTTGTAAAAGACCGACCGGGCCACGATCTGCGGTATGCCATCGACTCGACAAAGATTCAGCGCGAACTTGGCTGGAGTCCTTCTGTTGATTTCCCCACTGGCATCGCAAAAACAGTTGATTGGTATCTAGAAAATAAGGGATGGTTGGAACATGTGACTTCCGGTGCGTACCTTCAGTATTATGATCAGATGTACGGCAACCGATAGGCATCGCAACATGGAAATCAGAAACGTATGAAAGGAATTATCCTTGCCGGTGGATCAGGGACCAGGCTGCACCCCCTTACGCTTGTCATGAGTAAGCAGTTGATGCCCCTGTATGACAAGCCCATGGTGTATTATCCGCTGGCCGTACTGCTCATGGCCGGGATCCGCGAAGTGTTGATCATTTCAACCCCCAAGGACCTTCCACTCTTCCGCGAATTACTGGGTGATGGGAAACAGCTCGGCTGTGCATTCAGCTACGCCGAACAGCCGAGGCCCGAAGGACTGGCCCAGGCATTCATCATCGGGGAGAAATTTATTGGGACAGACAAGGTTGCCCTCGTGCTGGGTGACAATGTATTTTACGGTTCAGGCCTTATTGAGCTTCTCCGCCAAAATACCGACCCTGATGGAGGTGTCGTTTTTGCGTATCACGTACAAGACCCCGAGCGATACGGTGTGGTGGAGTTCGGAGAAGACAAGCGGGTGCTTTCCATCGAAGAAAAACCGGCCAACCCCAAGTCAAATTTCGCTGTGCCGGGTTTGTACTTTTATGATAACGAAGTCGTTCGAATTGCCAAAGGGCTGAAGCCAAGTCATCGCGGTGAGTTGGAAATCACGGACGTCAACAATGAGTATCTGAAGAAGAACAAACTTCGCGTCGGGATAATGAGCCGCGGAACTGCCTGGCTGGACACCGGCACATTTGAATCCCTCATGCAGGCCGGGAATTTTATCCACGTTATTGAGCAGCGCCAGGGATTGAAAATCGGCTGCATCGAAGAGATAGCGTTCCGCATGAAGTATATCACGAAGGAGCAGCTTCTGGCTCTTGCTAAACCGCTGGAAAAAAGCGGCTACGGCGTATACCTCCGTCAATTGGTGGAGAGCCAATCTTATTCCTCGTCGTAAACCACCTGCAAGACAACCCTGCCCACAATTTCCAGGGTCTCCCAGCTAATCCCAGCGAGGTTATCCTGTCGGGTGTGATGGGTCTTTCCGAAATATCCTAAGCCCGGCTCAAAATGTGTGATGTCAATGGTTGGGATGTTGGCGGTCTCATTTATAAAGATATGATCGTCAGTGATTGCCTCTTGCCTCTGCGCAATGAACACCGACGAGAATCCCATGCGTGCGGCCGTATTCCAAACCTTTTTTACAACACCCGGAGCATACGTTACCGAAGCGCCCTCCTGAAAAAAGTGAGCATCACGGGCACCAACCATATCGAGCAGTATCCCGTATTGTGCCTGGTACCCCCGCTTATGCTTGTTCTTTGACCAATACTGCGACCCGAGGCACCACCAGGAAGTCCACCCGGCCGGGAGTGGCGCGCGCATAGCTTCGCCTTCCCGCTCCCCCCAATCTTCTCCGTCAAAAAAAATCAAATCCACCCCCACTTCCGGTCCCATTCCAGCTCCCAGGTGTCTCGCGATTTCCAGCAGCACCGCTACGCCGCTCGCACCGTCGTTGGCGCCATCAAATGACGCGCTTGCATTTTCTGGGTCTTTGTCTGCAAACGGACGAGTATCCCAATGCGCTGACAGCAGGACCCGTTTTTGTTTTTTCGGCTGGTAGCTTGCAATAATGTTTCTCAGGTTGAGCGTATGACCATCGAATGTAAGGGCTGTAAATTCCTGGACCGTGGTACGGGCTCCATACCTATTCAATGTTGCGATAATAAAATCTCCTGCCGCACGATGGGCCACTGAGTTTGGAATCCTGGGGCCAAAGGCAACTTGTTTTTGAACAAAGGCATACGCTGTGTCTGCGCTGAATGCAGGCACTTCTTCTTTCTGTTCTGCCCGTTCCTTCTTTTCTCCGCAGGAAATAACTAGCGTTCCGATGATGAGGTACCGGAGACTTCGGAGTACAAAAGGGCGGGCTGGATTAACGGTCTTGGGGCTGCGCATGCAATTTGCAGTAATATAAAAAAGAACTACATTTGTACTACTTCTGAGTAGAATACTGAAAGAGGGGACCCAAAAGTCCCCTCTTTGTTTATCAAAAAAAATGGAAATACGGGCAAAATTGATGGATTTGGCCGAAGCGAGTCTCAAACCGGGGCAGTTTCTGGTTGAGGTAGTTGCCGCTGCAAAAAACCTCTCCAAGATCACTGTCATCATCGATAGCGATCAGGGGGTGACCATTGATGATTGCACCCAGTTGAGCAAGGATTTATCGGCAAAGCTGGACGAACTGAATATTGGGGCTTCCCGGTACCTGCTTGAGGTAAGCACACCCGGGCTCGATCATCCGCTCAAACTAAAACGTCAGTTTCACAAGAACGTGGGTCGAAAGCTCAAGGTACACCGGAAGGACAAAAGTCTTCAAACAGGCAAGTTGACAGATTCCAACGACACGAACATTGTGTTAATGGAAGAAGTGAAAGACGGGAAGAAGATCCTGGAGAAAGAGGCCGTCATTCCTTTTGAAGAAATCGAGAAAGCATTTGTAATGGTATCTTTTAAATAATCGTACAATGGATATATCAAATCTAATTGAGTCGTTTGCCGACTTTGCCAAGCAGAAGAACATAGACCGGCCTACCATGATCCGTATTCTGGAGGACGTGTTTCGCACCATGATCAAGAAGAAGTTTATTCATGATGATAATTTTGACATCATCATCAACGCTGATCAGGGCGACCTGGAGATCTACCGTATACGCGAGATCGTCGAAGACGACTCCGAAGACATCTGGGATCACGACAAGATCAGCCTTACGGAAGCAAGGAAGATTGAACCCGACTTCGAGGTCGGTGAAGAAGTTTCTGAGCAGATCGAGATAGACGATTTTGGACGTCGCGCCGTCACCACGGCTCGGCAGACGCTGATGCAAAAAGTAAAGGATCTGGAAAAAGATATTCTTTTCCAGAAGTACAAAGACATCGTGGGTGAAATCATCACCGGAGAGGTGTACCAGGCGCTCAGCCGGGAGGTACTGCTCATTGATGCTGAAGGAAATGAGATCTCCATTCCGCGCAGCGAGCAAATTCCGAAGGATCGTTACCGCAAGGGTGAAAACATCCGCGCCATTGTCCATAAAGTGGAAATGGTAAACGGAAATCCGAAAATCATTCTTTCCAGAACTTCTCCCGTATTGCTGGAGCGCCTGTTTGAACAGGAGGTACCAGAGGTCTACGATGGCCTGATCACCATCAAGAAAGCCGTGCGGGAACCTGGCGAGCGCGCAAAAGTAGCCGTAGAGTCATACGATGACCGGATTGATCCTGTAGGAGCGTGCGTGGGCATGAAGGGTTCACGCATTCACGCCATCGTGCGTGAATTGCAGAATGAGAATATCGACGTTATTAACTACACTGAAAACCTGGAACTGTTTATTCAGCGCGCCCTCAGCCCGGCCAAGATTGTCAGCATCAAGATTGACAAAGAGAACAACCGTGTTTCGGTCTATCTGAAACCGGATCAGGTCTCGCTGGCCATCGGTAAAGGCGGTCTCAACATCAAGTTGGCAAGCCGGTTGGTGGGCATGGAGATCGATGTGTTCCGTGAACTGGGTGAGCAGACTTCGGAAGAAGATGTAGACCTCGACGAGTTTTCTGACGAAATCGAAAGCTGGGTCATTGATCAACTCAAGCAGATCGGACTTGACACCGCCAAGAGTGTTCTTGCTCTCAACAAAGAAGAGTTGGTTCGCCGCACAGACCTTGAAGAAGAGACCGTCGATAATGTAGTGGCTGTACTGAGCAAGGAATTTGAATAAATCAGGAAAAAAAGGTCATAAATCAGGAAAAACATAGTCAACTTTGAGCATGGCAGAAGAAAAAATGATACGGTTGGGGCAGGCGTCAAGGAAACTCAATGTGGGTCACAACACCATATTGGAGTTTCTGGCAACGAAGGGCTTTACCGTGGAAAACAACCCCAACGCGAAGCTCACCAAGGAGCAATTTGGCATGCTAGCCAAAGAGTATGCCTCTTCCGCCTCAGAAAAAATTGAAGCTTCCGCTCTAACCATCGGCACGAAGCATACGGAGACGCTCACCATTCAAAGTGATCCGGATGCGCACCGAAAGAAGCCTGAGGACGATGAGAATATCCTGATCAAGAATCTCGGTTCTGAAGAAATCATTGCGAAGGAAGAGCCCAAGCAACCAGAGAAGATAACACGCGAATCCGCCAAACTGGAAGGCATTAAGGTTGTAGGTAAAATCGATCTTGATACCAAAAAGAAAGAAGAGCCTGCCGCCGAGGAGGCTAAGAAGCCGGAACCAGAAAAGGTGGCTGAAGTAGTAAAACAACCCGAGCTTGAACTTATCAAGGCCAAGGCGGGCAAGCTGCAGGGGCTCAAGGTTGTCGACAAGATCGATCTCCCGGCCGAAAAGAAGCCGTCTGCAGAAAGTCAGGATGATGCCCGCAAGAAGCGGCCCCGGAAGCGCCTTGTTTCGTTAAGTAATGACAGGGGCAGAGCCGGTGCAGCGGGGGGGAAACGTCCTGCCGCAAGACAGGGCAAGGAAGAGCCTACCGAAAAAGAAATCCAGGATCAGATCCGCGCAACGCTTGCCAAGCTAAGCGGTGGTCAGAAGAAGTTTTCTGGTGCCAAATACCGCAAGGAAAAAAGACAAGCGGTGTCCGAGGCAGAGGAAGAGAAGATGTTGCAGGAGCAGGAATCCTCCAAGACATTGCGGGTTTCTGAATTTATTTCAGCAAATGACCTTGCCTCGATGATGAACGTCTCCATCAACGACATCATCTCCACCTGTATGAACCTTGGCATGTTCGTGTCCATCAACCAGCGCCTGGACGCGGAAGCGATCACCGTCATTGCAGACGAATTTGATTACGAAGTACAGTTCATTGGCGCTGAAGAGGAAGCCATTGAAACCGAGGAGGAAGATGCCGCAGAGGACCTGGAGCCGCGCGCACCCATTGTAACGATCATGGGCCACGTGGATCACGGAAAGACGTCGTTGCTTGACTACATCCGGAACACCAAGGTGGTTGCTTCAGAAGCGGGTGGTATAACCCAGCACATTGGCGCGTATGACGTGACCACCAAAAGCGGGCAGAAAATTGCCTTTCTGGATACGCCTGGTCACGAAGCCTTCACCGCCATGCGCGCACGGGGCGCCAAGATCACAGACGTCGCCATTATCGTAGTAGCGGCAGATGATGATGTAATGCCCCAGACCAAGGAAGCTATCAACCATGCACAGGTTGCGGGTGTTCCCATCGTAATTGCGATTAACAAAATTGACAAAACAGGTGCCAACCCGGACAAAGTCCGTGAGTCCCTGTCGAAGAATAACATTCTCGTTGAAGAGTGGGGTGGAAAATACCAGAGCCAGGATATCTCGGCCAAGACCGGAAAGGGAATTGACGAGCTGCTTGAAAAAGTTATCCTGGAATCAGAGTTATTGAACCTGAAGGCAAACCCGAACAAACTCGCTGTTGGCTCCATCATCGAAGCCTCTCTCGACAAAGGCCGCGGTTATGTGGCCACGGTAATGGTTCAGAGCGGAACGCTGCGGGCGGGCGATATCGTTGTCGCGGGTTCCAACTACGGCCGCGTGAAAGCCATGTTCGACGATACCGGAAAGAAGCTGCAGGAATCTGGCCCCTCTACCCCTGTCCTGGTGTTGGGATTGGACGGAGCCCCGCAGGCAGGTGAGAAATTTGCGGTCTACGAATCGGATCGTGAAGCCAGGGAAGTTGCCACCAAGCGTGCCCAGCTTGCCCGCGAGCAAAGCATTCGCACCAAGAAGCACATCACACTGGATGAAATTGGAAGAAGGATCGCGATCGGCTCATTCAAGCAGCTCAACGTAATTGTCAAGGGCGACGTGGATGGATCTGTGGAGGCGCTTTCTGATTCCTTGTTGAAATTGTCCACACCGAAAATCCAGATCGGCATCATCCACAAAGGCGTCGGGCAGATTTCCGAATCCGATGTGCTGCTTGCCTCCGCCTCGGATGCGGTAATTGTCGGTTTCCAGGTAAGGCCGTCCACTTCGGCAAGGCGACTTGCTGAAAATGAGGAAATTGAAATTCGCCTGTACTCCATTATCTACGACGCCATCAACGATGTGAAGAGCGCCATGGAAGGCATGCTCGAAAAAGAGATGGAGGAAGTCATCGTTGGTAACGCCGATGTACGCGAAGTATTCAAAATCTCCAAAGTGGGAACCATCCTCGGTTGTATGGTTACGGATGGATACGTCAAGCGCGCCAATCCCATCCGGTTGATACGTGACGGAATTGTTGTTTACGCCGGAAAGCTGAGTTCCCTGAAACGCTTCAAGGATGACGTGAGCGAAGTGAAGTCCGGTTTTGACTGCGGTATGGGTATCGAAGGATTCAACGATATGCAGGTCGGAGACGTCATTGAAGGTTACGAGAATCGCGAAGTGAAGCGAAAACCAAGTAATTGAACCTCCACAAAAAAAGCCTCATCAGAATCTGATGAGGCTTTGTTTTTTTGCGGCCGGCGCTAGAATTTAACTTCCGGTGCCTTCTCAGAACCGGCGTCGGCCTTGAAGTATCCTTTTTCTCCAAAGCCCATGATGGACGCAAACAATACTGTAGGGAAAGAACGCCTCGATTTGTTGTAATCATTCACGGAGTCATTGAACCGCTGACGCGAAACATTGATCCGGTTTTCAGTCCCTTCCAGTTGGGCCTGCAGGTCAAGAAAGTTTTGGTTCGCTTTCAGGTCAGGATAATTTTCCGCCACCGCCAGGAGACGGCCGAGCGCCGAGGTCAATCCGCCTTGTGCCTGCTGGAAAGCAGCAATTTTTTCCGGCGTCAGGTTGGAGGCGTCGATTTTGATCTGCGTTGCCGAAGCACGCGCTTCGATTACACGGGTCAATGTTTCCTGCTCAAAATTTGCATACCCCTTTACCGTGTTGACGAGGTTTGGAATAAGATCAGCCCGCCGCTGATAGTCTGATTCTACATTACCCCAAGACAATCCAACATTCTCCTGCTTGCCGACCAGTCCGTTGTACGAACTAACGCCCAGCAACACCAGAATGCCCAAAACGATCCAAATAATGTATTTTCTCATGCGTGAATGATTAAGTTTTGGCAAAGATAAAGATTCAACAGAATGTGGGGCTCAATTGGTTCTGAATTAGTAACACGCTGGAGCTCCGGCGCCAGTCTACCTTACGAAAAGAACCAGCCCTTTGAGGTACTCCCCCTCCGGGTGATAAATCGAAACCGGGTGGTCCGCCGGTTGGGACAGGGTCGCCAGAACCTGAATATCCCTGCCCGACTGAATGGCCGCTGACACCACGGTGTCGTAGAACAGCTTCCTGTCGACAACCTGTGAACAAGAGAAGGTGAAAATAATTCCCTGAGACTTTATCACCCGCATGGCTTCTGCATTCAGCCGCTGGTAGCCTTTCATAGCCTGGTGCTTGGCCTCCTTATGCTTTGCGAAGGCCGGTGGATCCAGAATGATTACATCGTAGATTGACTTGGCGCTTTTAAGAAAGTCAAACGTGTCTCCCGTAATGCACGAATGCGTTCCCGGATCAAACCCATTGAGTTCAATATTTTTCTGTGCCATCTCCACGGCCCGCTCCGATGCATCGATCGAATGAACCAGGCTTGCCCCTCCCCGCAAGGCGTATACGGAAAACCCACCCGTATAGCAGAATGTATTCAGCACGTGTTTTCCTTTTGAAAGCGTGCCAACAAGTCGCCTGTTTTCACGCTGGTCAAGGAAGAATCCAGTCTTCTGCCCCGCCTCCCAATCCACAAGGAAGGCATGTCCGTGCTCTTCCACCCGGTGCGGGAGTGTCCCCGCTCCATGGAGATACGCTCCAGCGGCTTTACCTTCCGGGGCAGCCATGTCTTTGTAATACACCGTGCTCAGACGATCACCGAAAACTTTCTTCAGCCCCTCACTAATACGCAAGCGATCAGCATGAGCCCCGGCGCTGTGGCCTTGCATGACGGCGGCATCTCCGTACATATCAATGATGAGGCCGGGAAGGCCATCGCCCTCCCCATGAACCAGTCGAAAGCAGTTCGTTGCGTGATTGGTAACACCGGATGCTTCCCGCATCGCCTTTGCGGCAAGAATCTTATCCTCATAAAAGCTGTCTTCCGGCGCCTGTGTGGAAAAACTTAGCAACCGGACAGTAATCGATCCCGCCTGATAATGTCCAAAACCCAAAATACCATGTCCCGCATCCTTCACACACACCCAATCGCCGTTTACCGGATTCCCTTCCGTAGACTGTATAGCCCCTGAAAAAATCCATGGATGAAATCTTTTGGCAGAAGCTTCCCGTCCTTTCTTAAGTATCACATCTCCTTGTATTTTCATGCGTTCACTAATTTAAACAATGAAATTTTCCAAAAATCATCAACTTTGCGGCACGGTGGACAATAATACAACCCTAACCCGCCGGTTGAAGAATTCACAACAAACTTTTAACCATGATGTCAATGTATCTAAGAAGACAACTCCAAGCCCTGCTTCTGGTCGTACTGTTACCTGCTTGCAGTAAAGAGCCCGCAGTAGGCAATTCCAATTCCGGTACCACGGAGCAGCCCGCTGGCATACTGCAGACCTATGAGGATTCCCCCGGTCTGGTTCGATCGGAAATAATAGATGCGGCAGGAAGACTTGCTACTATTGGTTATTGGCTGAATGGCAAGAAGGAGGGCGCCTGGACTGACTACACTCAGGACCAGCGGGTTTTCCGCCTCACCACCTACGTACAGGGCAGGAAAGAAGGGATATGCCTGGAGTTTGATCAGGGCAACCAGGTTTCTCACCGTTACTTTTATCACAATGACGAACTGGAGGGCAAACACATTGAGTACGCTGGTAATTACCTGAAGGAGGAAAAGTTTTATTCAAAGGGAAAGCTCGAGGGCGTAGCGCGGGTGTATTACCCTGGCGGTAAACTTATGGAAGAAGGATACTATGTGGATGGACAGCGTGACGGTGTCTCCAGGTGGTACGACCGAGACGGGAACCTCACCCTGCAATACGAATACCGGAAGGGCGAATTGGTCAAAAAATAGGATTATTCTAACCTTTTCCGGAACCATTGCATCCCGATATCGTATGTACGGATACCTGCAAAAATGTCATTCCAGGTGAAAATTAGTCTGTCAGATACCCTCTGGCATACTTTTTATTCATGATCACCTACAAGGTGTATTACTAATCTAAAAACTATAGTTGATATGAAGCGATTTGGTTCTCTTGTGATTGCCGCCATTCTTGGCAGTCTGATTACGCTGGTTACGACCGGCTATTTAGCAAATACAAATGAAGCCGTGCGTATTGAGCACGTCGGAGCTCCCGCAACGAGGGTTGCTTACACTGCGACCGCCAACGGCGAAGTTATTCCGTTGGACTTTACTGGCACGGCCGAAAAAGTTACAAAGGCTGTGGTTCACATCCGGTCTACGGCAGACGGAAGGAACTCAACAGCACAGCGGATGCCGGAAAACACGGATCCATTCCAATTCTTTTTTGGTCCGGATGCTCCCCGTCAAAGCAGACCGAGTCAGAGTTCGGGAAGCGGAGTAATCATTAATTCTGACGGATACATTGTTACGAACAATCACGTGGTGCAGGGCGCCGACATCGTGGATGTAACGCTCTTTGACAATCGCTCTTTCAAGGCGGAAGTTATCGGAACCGATCCCGATACAGATCTCGCCGTCATCAAGATCAATCAAAAATCCCTGCCATACCTTTCCTTTGTAAATTCCGATCAATCCAAAGTTGGTGAATGGGTTCTGGCCGTTGGTAATCCCTTCAACCTGAATTCCACTGTCACGGCTGGCATCATCAGCGCCAAAGGCAGGAACATCAACATTATCAATTCGAACGACCGCGACGCCAGCACTACAGCCATAGAGTCTTTTATCCAAACAGACGCGGCGATAAATCCCGGCAACAGCGGCGGCGCCTTGGTAAACCTTAACGGAGGATTGCTCGGAATCAACACAGCCATCGCAAGCCCTACAGGTTCGTATTCCGGATATGGCTTTGCTGTGCCTTCCAACATTGTAAGCAAGATTGTTGAAGATTTACTGGCATACGGAACCGTCCAACGCGGTTGGCTCGGAATTCAGGTTGGAAGTGTCAACAGCGACCTGGTGAAGAAAGCGGGGCTTTCTGTAAATGAAGGCGCCTACGTAAGCGGATTCGGAGATATGGAGGACAGGAGCGCCGCCAAGAAAGCCGGCCTTCTGCAGGGGGATGTTATTGTCAAGTTGGATGAAGCTCCCATTAAGACAAGTGCCGCCTTGATTGAATATGTGGGCAGAAAGCGGCCCGGCGACAAGATCAATGTGTTGGTCAATCGCTTTGGGAAAGAAAAACTCATCCCGGTAACGCTCATGAACAGGGAGGGAAATACCGGAACCGTCAGGCGTGAAGAAAAAGATGCACCTGCCACGCTTGGGATTGCGCTCGAAGACGCCGACAGTAAGGTTTTGAAACGATTGGAACTATCTCACGGAGTACGGGTGAAAGCCCTTGAAAAAGGGAAGGTAGCCCGGTACACGGATATGCGAGAAGGGTATATCATCACCTCCATCGATGACAAGCCGGTAAGATCGGCGAAAGAAGTCAACGAGATTATCAAGAACAAGAAGTCGGGCGACCTGATTACGTTCTCCGGGGTCTACGAAGACTTTGCAAGAGAATATATCTATGCAGTGAGAATGTAGTAGTTAATTTTTAACGTTATGAGGAGACTGTTTAAACGAGGAGACCGCGTCCGCAACAAGTTGGACGGCAAGGTGGTGGAGGTTCTCAAGTACCTGAAGAAAAATCTGGTTCAGGTAAAATGGTTCGATATTCGCTCGAAGGAAGTCCATACACACCAGATCAAGGAGGACAAATTGTCCAAAGCAGCCTGACGGAACCCCCCGTCAAAAGCACGGAATTCTGTTTTATCGCTGCACGGCGGGTCCCCGATGATCTTTCTATTCATTCGGGATAGCCCTACCTTTGTCTCCGACCAAACCCAACAATTCTATCAAAAAGTTCGAAATTCCAGTTCACTACCGATCGTCTCTCACCAGCCGCGTGAAAGAGTCGCGTCGGCTAAAAGACATGAGAAAGCAGGACTTTTCACCAACCCTGCTGGATTTCGGACCGGTACAATTCCTGTTGGCGCGTCACTTTGGCTTTTGCTACGGCGTGGAGAACGCAATTGAAATCAGCTACCGGGCCCTGGAGGAAAATCCTGACAAACGCGTATACCTGCTGAGCCAGATGATTCACAACCCGGCCGTCAACGAAGATTTGCTGGGCCGCGGGATGCAATTAATAATGGACACCGACGGTTCGCAATTGATCCCCTGGGAAGAAATAAAGGCGGAGGACATCGTCATCATTCCGGCGTTTGGAACCACTCTTGAAATTGAGCGTCTTTTGAAGGAGAAAAGTGTTCGCGTTGAACCCTACAATACGACCTGTCCGTTTGTTGAAAAGGTATGGAACCGTGCGGCCAAACTGGGTAAGGACGACTATACCATTATCATCCATGGCAAGCCGAACCATGAAGAAACCCGGGCAACCTTTTCCCATAGCGCCAACGGTGCCGCTGCCGTGGTGGTAAAAGACATGGACGATGCGATTGCTCTGGGCAATTATATTCTTGGTGCTCCGCAGACTGATTTTTTCGAAGCATTCAAAGGAAAGTATTCCCAGGGATTTCAACCTGCTATCCATCTCAAACGGGTTGGAGTTGTGAACCAAACTACCATGCTTGCAACTGAAACGGCTGCCATTGCTGACTACTTCCGCAACATCATGGTACGCAAGTACGGTGCAGATTCGCTGTCGGCGCATTTCGCAGATACGCGTGACACCCTTTGCTATGCAACGAACGACAACCAGGACGCCACATATGAACTACTTAAGCTCGATGCCGATCTGGCGGTCGTCGTGGGCGGCTACAACAGTTCCAATACGTCGCATATCGTTGAATTGTGCGAGCGAAATTTTGATACGTATTTTATCAATTCAGAAAAGGAAATTGTTTCCAGGGACGAGATTCACCATTTCGACTATCACGCGAAATTGAAAAAGATGAAGCGGCAATTCCTGCCAGCGAAGGATCCCGTGAAAATCATTCTAACCAGCGGCGCATCCTGCCCTGATACCGTCGTCGACAACGTTCTGCTTCGGCTCCTCGGCTTATTTGAGGGCGTGAAACCTCTGGAGGAAGTGCTGGCTGACTTCTGACCTGCTGCTGCGATGATTCCATTGCCAACGACGAGTGTGTTCCAAATCCTCCGCGTATCGTGCCTTTTGCTTGCCCTCATCGTTCTCTCAAGGCGTGCCTGGTCACAAAACCCGCCCGACACTGTTCGCGTACTCCGTGAAATAACGGTCCGGGCCTATGCCGCCGACCGACCCCTGAACGAAATCCCTGCCAGCGTGGGCGTTATTGATGGAGCCAGCCTTTCCCGCTTCAGCAACACCTCCCTTCTTCCCGCCTTCAATACGCTTCCCGGCGTTCGTATGGAAGAGCGGTCGCCCGGCAGCTACCGGTTTTCAATCCGGGGAAGCCTGCTGCGATCACCGTTCGGCATCCGCAACGTTAAATTCTACTGGAATGGTCTGCCCCTTACTGACGGTGGCGGAAATACCTATTTCAATCTTATGGATTTCTCTTCCCTCGGAAATGCGGAAGTGATAAAAGGCCCCGCCGGCAGCTTGTATGGCGCCGGCACAGGCGGTGTAGTCCTACTGACATCACCCCGCGTTGACGATAGCCAAGCTCAACTTTCATTGCAAACCGGATCTTTTGGAGCCAACCGATTCGGGGTTTCTGTGCAGAGCAAGAACGGTTCGGCCTACAACCGGGTAATGTATGTGCACCAACGTGCAGACGGGTACCGAAACCAAAGTGCGTTCCGGCGTGATGCGTTCCATGCAGACATCACTCTTTTTGCTGATTCGCGGAATGTCCTCAGCACAACATTGTTCTACACTGACCTTTCTTACCAGACTCCCGGCGGCCTGACCAGAGCCCAATATGACGCAGACCCACGGCAGGCAAGACCCACGGCGGGCCCCATTCCGGGAGCACAAGCACAAAAGGCGGAAGTCCGGAACCTGACCACGTACAGTGGTCTAACCTATGAACGTACATGGAGTGCCCGGTGGAGTACTACTGCCGGATTCTACGCCTCCCATACAGATTTTAAAAATCCATCCATCCGGAATTTTGAATCCCGGGAGGAACGGAATTTCGGAGTGAGGCTTCTTAACACGTATCGTATGGATGCTGCATCATGGACCGGGCGCATTGCGTTTGGCGGGGAGTTCCAAAAACTACGCACTCCCGTTCGGGTGGTGAATAACCTTGGAGGTACGGCCGGCACGACGATAATTTCCGACGACGATATTTCATCAACGCTTTCCATGGGATTCGCGCAGGTTGAAGTTGACCTGCCACATCAACTCTTTCTGACCGTCGGAGCAAGTCTTCAGTTTCTTCAATTCATGGATGAGCGGCTCGCACAAAATCCAGTTCAAACCGAAGTACGGAATTTCAGCCCGGAGCTATCGCCGCGTCTTGCCTTGTTGAAGAAATTTAATCCCGTATGGTCGGTCTTTGTCTCGGCAAGTCGCGGGTTCTCACCTCCCTCCGTAGCGGAGGTCGTCCCATCGACAGGAATTTACAATCCTGGGCTGAACCCGGAGACCGGTTGGAGCTACGAAGTGGGCATAAGGGGCATTTGGAACAAGGCTTTGTCATTGCAGCTCGCTTTCTACAATTTCCAGCTGAAGAACACGATTGTTATCCAGCGCGACGCCAGCGGAGCGGATTATTTTATCAATGCAGGAAATACGAATCAAAATGGAGTCGAGGCCGAGGCCAGCTGGGTCCTGCTGCGCTCGCCCCGCATTCCGCTGCTGAAATGCTGGACGGCGTTGACGTTGAATCATTACCGGTTTGGGAACTACATCAACGACGGACAGGATTATTCAGGCAACCCGTTGACCGGCGTTGCCCCCTTCCTTGCCGTTGTCGGAATTGATATGTCCACCCGCTCCGGACTTTACACCAATATCACAGTAAATTTTGTTGATCGGATGTCGCTGAACGATGCCCATACTGATTTCGCCTCATCCTATTTTCTTCTAAGCGCCCGAATCGGGTTTCGTGGACCGATACGAAGGATCCCTTTTGATTTTTTCATTGGAGGGGACAACCTCCTGGATCAACGGTATAGTTTGGGGAATGACCTGAATGCCTTTGGCAGAAGGTATTTCAACGCAGCTCCACCCGTAAACTATGTGGTGGGAATTATTGCGCGGGTATCGTTCAGCAAGAGTGCCGAATAGCGCACCGTAAAAACTACATGTTGAGGTACTTCATCAGCATGTCGAGACGCTCTTTGCTGTCGTCGTCGCGCGGAGCTTCCTGATACCGTCCAATGACGCGGTACCCAAAACGCTCCAGAGTTGCAACGATGCGGGAAAGATCCATTTGGTTGATCTTGATCGTGATTTTTATCTTCCCGCGATCCATGGGATCTTCCGCCATGGTGCTACTGATCACCTTGGCGTTGTTCTCCTCAACATACCGGCTTATTTCGGCCAACGAATAATCAATCAGGTCCATCGACAATACCAGGATTCCTCCGGGCATCTGCACCGAAGCCGTCTGCGCAAACGAAGCCATCACATCCTGAACGGTGATAATGCCCGCATATTTTCCTTCTTCGTTCAGAACGGCGACCATGTTCAGCTTGTGCTCCCCCGCCACCCGAAGGATATCAAAAAAGTGTGAGTCCAGGGGAACGGTACATTCCTTTCCAACAAGTTCGAATGACGCCAGGGTTTTCTCAATGTCGTTGGATTCGAGGATGATCTCTTCGGAGATGAAACCAAGCAGCTTGCCGTCGTCGACCACGGGAAGAAAGTTGCAGCGGAACTCTTCCATCCACACAATGGCTTTGTGTGCGTCGTCCGTAACTTTCAGGGGCGGAACCATGGTATTGATCAACTCCTCAGCAATCATGCGTGTTTGGGTGATAAAAACTTCTCCACAATCTCATTAAACACTTCCGGTTGCTCCATCATGGGCGCATGACAACATTTATCGACAAAGCGCAACAACGCGTTTGGAATCAATCGGTTAAACTCGTACGCGACCATCGGCGGTGTAATTGTATCATTTAATCCCCAAACCAGGAGTGTGGGAACCTTAATATTTGGTAAATCATTTGCCAGGTTGTTCCGCTGTGCCGATTTGGCAATAGCCACAATTCGCATGCATTTCGGAATACTCTTGGTTGTTTCAAAAACTTCATCCACCAATTCCTTGGATGCAATGGCCGGGTCATAAAACGTATATGCTACCCGCTCGTTGACATAATCATAGCTCCCCCGTCTGGGATAGGATCCCCCCATGGAGTTCTCAAACAGTCCCGAGCTTCCGGTAAGGATTAACTTATCAACTTTAGGGCCATTGTGCAACGTGTAGAGGAGCCCCACGTGCCCACCCAATGAATTACCCATGATGATCATCCGATCAATTTTCATCAACTCCACGAAGTCTTCAACAAATTTCTGCAGTCCTTCCAACCCGGCCTCCTTGATAGGCATTTCGTAGATCGGCAACATGGGAATGACGACACGGAAATGCTTCGAAAACTGCTCGACTACTCTTTTCCAATTGCTTAACGCGCCAAACAAGCCATGAAGCAAGATGAGCACCTGGCCGCTTCCTTCGTCCACGTACTTAAATCCTTCTTTCTCCCTGACTAAAAACGTCATCGTACCTGTTTTCACAGCAATAAATAAGCAAAAAAAACTTTGTAGTTAGAATTCCCTGAAAATTTCCCTGAAAAGCGGGATAAACTGTCCCAGCCAATCGGCCACCACAGGGGCCAGGCGGGCGGTAAACGGGTAAAGCCAGGAGCCGTCAACCCATTCAGCCCGGGGGGAAAGTTTCAAAGAGTCCAGGATCCAGAGGATCACGCTGACGAGAAACAGGGTTCTGAAGGCGCCGAGTCCGGCGCCAAATGCCTGATCCACCGTCCCAAGAAATGTTTTATCCATGGAACTTTTCACCACGTTACCCAAGAGCCGAACCGCCAGGATTACGATAATAAAAATAACAATGAAGGAGATGTAGGGCAGTGTGCTTCGATCCGCATTGAACCGTTCTTCGAGGAAAATCATTCCCTCCCCCATCAATTTGAAGCCCAGAAAGATACCGAGTACGATGGCTCCAAGCGAGAGAATTTCCATCAGGAATCCTTGACGGTAACCTCCCCAGGCACCGATAGCGGCAATCAGGATAAGGACGAGGTCTGCCTTGCTCAATGCATCAATAGTTTCTTCACGATGTCGGCTATCATCTTGCCGTCGGCCTTTCCGGCCAACTCCTTTGTCGCCACCCCCATGACCTTCCCCATATCCTGTGGACCCTGAGCGCCAACTTTTGTAACGATGCCCTGCACGACCGAAAGAATCTCTGCCTCTGTCAATTGCTTCGGCAGATAGCGGCTGATCACGTCTAGTTGAAAATTCTCTTTTTGAGCCAGGTCCTCGCGGCCCTCCTTTTGGAATATTTCTGCCGACTCCTTGCGCTGCTTGGCCGCCTTCATAAGCAGCTTGCCCTCTACTTCCGGCGAAATCTCGGCAGAGACTCCCTTTTCTGTTTCCGCGAGTAAGATCATGGACTTAATGCTGCGCAAGACATCCAACTCCTCCTTGCTCCTGGCGAGCATCGCTTTCTTGATGTCCGCGTCGATCGTGGTTTTCAGTGACATGTTTGTGTAATTTCGCTTCAAAGGTATGGTCAATTGCGGGCCTTTCAAATTGAAAAAAAGTAAATGACGCGGCTGAGTGTCAATATCAACAAGATTGCAACCCTTCGAAACGCACGTGGGGGCAATAATCCCGACGTTATCAAGGCGGCGGTGGATTGTGAACGGTTCGGCGCTCAGGGGATCACGGTTCACCCGCGCCCGGACGAGCGGCATATCCGGCGCGTAGATGTCATTCAACTGAAGGAGGTCGTCACTACGGAATTCAACATCGAAGGATATCCCGACGATCGGTTTATGAAACTGCTCCGGGAAGTAAGGCCAACACAGGCAACGCTGGTCCCGGATCCACCCCACGTGCTGACCTCCAACGCAGGATGGGATACTGTGAAAAACGCAGACTTTCTCAAGCGGGTAATTGGTGAAATCAGGGATCTCAACATCCGGGTATCCCTTTTTGTGGATCCCGTCGCTGAAATGGTCCAGGGGGCTGCTGCGGCCAACGCGGATCGCGTGGAGTTCTACACAGAACCCTACGCCATGAGTTATCACGTCGATCCTGACAAATCCGTAGCCCCGTACATCGAAGCGGCCCGCATTGGTAAGGGCCTCGGCCTCGGAATAAATGCCGGTCATGACCTCGATCTTCTGAACCTGAAATTTCTCAAACAATCCATTCCGGATTTAGATGAGGTTTCCATCGGTCATGCCCTGGTGTGCGATGCGCTTTATCTTGGACTTGAAAATGCCATTCAGCTGTACCTGCGAAAACTGGCCTGATCTTTTTCCAGAAACTCCGTACCTTCACTGACAACCGCCGGTGTTGTGAATAAGTCAGACAATCAGCCACTCCCTGACAAATGGAAAGGACGACTCGCTCTTCTTTTCCTGGGGCTCTTTGCCCTTCTGTGGTCATTGGGTTCTTTTTTCTTCTGGGTGCTTCTGGGGCTTTGTGCATATTTTGGTGTTCTCTGGATAGTCTCCACGGGTGCATCAAAGTCCTTGTTTTCCTCCGTTGCACAGCATCGTCCATCGGCCCGCTTTACGACAGCCAGCCCCCAGGCACCACCCGTCACCCAACGATCTACTACAGGAACTGTTCTGAGATTCATTCGCATCCTTTTGATCTTTTTTGCCGGCCTGTTTTTGTTTTTATTCTTGGTGGGGCTCTTTTCCGGGGATGACGAATCTGTTGATCCGACCAACACCGAATCGCCAGCCGCCGGAGGTGACACCACCTGGTGGAACAGCAAGGGAAACGCGGCGATGGATCAGTCAAACTATGACTCTGCCCTTATCTATTACGACCGGGCACTGGCGAGGGATCCTCGTGACCGCTATGCTCTTTATAACAAGGGACTGGTGTTCACCATGCAAAAGAATTACCGCCGCTCAAACCAAATGGCCCGGCATTGCCTACGGGTACATCCCGATTATGATCCAGCCTGGTGGCTCCTGGGCTATAACTATGATATACAGGACAATCCCGACTCAGCATTATACGCGCTTGAAAAAGCTTATTTCAATGGATATAAGGAACCGGATTTTCTGGATTTGATAGCAGACGTTTATGTTCGCAAGAACAGAAAGTCCAGCGCCCTCGAGGCGTATCAGCGATTGATTGCAATTGACTCTACGCGCGCTGCCGTGTACCGCAAAATGGCTGAACTTGACCCCTCTAACGCTGAAAAATACATACAGAAAGCAGCCCGTATGGAACAAGCCGTCCCGTAATTACGGCTCCAGCAAAACCTTCGTACATCCGTCCTGCTTCTTTGAAAACAATTCGTATCCGGCAGCACCGTCTGAAAGTTTCATTCGGTGCGAGAAAACTGCCGCGACACCGTATTTTTTTCGTACGACAAGGGGCACCAACTGATCCATCATGAATCGGGCAGGGCACCGGCCAATCCGATAGGTAAGATTCTTGTCATACGCCTCCACCGGAGAAAAAGCCATGTACTCATCATTGCAAACACCAACCGAGGCAATGATTCCACCTGGCCGCACGGATGCAATGGCCATGCGGACAGCCTCTTTGCTTCCCACGGCTTCCATCACGCCATCTGCCCCGCGCCCGTGTGTAAGCGCCCGTATCTGATCAATTGTTCCGTCCTCACTCACGTTCAACGGAATTGCGCCAAATTGTTTCGCCATGGCCAGCCGACCGGGCACTGAATCGAGGGCAATAATTTTTTCAGCACCCGATTCAACTGCTCCGAGGATAGCCATCAGCCCAACCGGTCCACAGCCCACGACAACGTATACTCCTCCCGGGTGCACTTCCGCCTGTCTCGCGCAGTAAAAGCCTGTTGAGAGCACATCTCCCAAGAGCAATGCTTCCTCTGTAGAAACTCCTTCCGGTATCCTAACCAGGGTGCTTGCCGCCAATGGAACGCGTATGTATTCAGCCTGACCGCCGTGAAGGCCTTTCTCCTTTTCACGCCATCCGAACAATTGACCCTGCGTGCACCGACAGGTCAGCCCCACCGTGCAGTAATAGCAGCTGCCGCAACTGGTAGTGAACGGACTCATGACCCGATCACCTTTCTGAAGCGACCGGAGTTCATCGCCTACTTCGACGATCTCGCCCGCAAACTCATGGCCCATGGCTGTTCCCTCGTCCATTCCTTTTTCGCGACCATGAAAAACGTGAAGGTCTGATCCGCAAATAGCACAGGCCGACACTTTTACGATGGCGTCACCCGGATGAATAATTTCAGGATCCGGTACGCTTTCAAAGCGAATGCTCCCGGTACCGTTAAATGTGAGGGCCCTCATGGTTCATGAAAAGGTAACTGCACCTTGATTTCTGCGTGTGATCAACTAAACAGGTTATTCAGTTCCAGGTCCACCCGGCTTACGATGGTAGACCAGTCTTCCTGGTTTTCCACAAAATCCGTTTTGTTAATGTCAATGACCATCAGCTTGCCATGCTCGTAGCCAGCCGTCCACTTTTCATAATGAGTGTTGAGATTCTTGAGATATTCCAGTTTGATGTTGTACTCAAAATCACGGTTTCGCTTTTGGATTTGCTGCACCAGCTTCGGGATATCTGCCTTGAGGTAGATGAGTAAATCGGGCGGCTGCACAAAATTGATCATCGAGTGAAAGAGGTCGAGGTAGCTTTGGTAATCACGGTCATTGATGTTCCCGCTTGCGTGGAGATTGGAAGCGAAGATGTAAGCATCCTCATAAATGGTGCGATCCTGTATGATTGTTTTGTCGCTCTCACGTATCTGGCGCACCTGGTTAAAGCGGCTGTTCAGAAAATAGATCTGTAAATGAAAGGCCCACCGCTTCATGTCATCATAAAAGTCGCGGAGGTACGGGTTGTTATCTACCGATTCATAAAGAGGATGCCAGCCATAATGCTTTGAAAGCTTCTCCACGAGTGTGGTCTTTCCCGAGCCGATGTTTCCGGACACAGCAATGTGCTTGATATTACCCATGGTGCCTAAAGTATCTCATCCTGCGTCGCATGAAGTTCGCGCAATATACTGCCGAAGGCAAGAAGATTATACATATTAACTCTTTGTGGGGTGACCGCTGAAAACTTCCTCGCTGCCTGATTTTAAATGAAATTCCTGATCTTCGCGGCATGAAGAGATCCCTGGCGCTGGTCGCGTTGTTCGTTGTTGGTTCATGCAGTGAGCGGGAAGAGCCGTGCACAAACGTCGCGGATATTTCAGCCATGGAGCGCACCCTGAAATTTGAGTCCCTGGAGGATTCCCTGCCTGCCATGTCAACCAAAAAGCAACTGGTCGATTTTATGTCGGCCCATCCGGACACCCGGGATATTTTTTTTAACCGGGGCGCCTACCCGGGCGATTCGGCATTCATCAACCAGCTTTTTCTCCGGTTCACCAACCCTCACATTGATACGCTCCTGCAGGAAACGCACCGTGTATTTGGTGACGGCCAGTGGCTCGCCAGGGAATTTCAGCAGACATTTGCCAACCTCCGGCACTATTACCCCTCTTTCCCTCTGCCGCGAATTCAAACCAATATTTCGGGACTGGAAAATGATCTTTATGTAACCGATTCCATCGTCTTCATCGGCCTTGATTATTTTCTTGGACCCGGATCAAAATTCCGCCCCAACAACATGTACGAATACATGCTGCGCCGGTACACCCGGGATTTTGTAGTGCCCTCTGTCGTGCTCCTCATTGGGGTTGACAGTCGCATCAACAAAATTAACAGTGAGGACAGAACCGCTCTTGCCGAGATGATTGCATACGGGAAAGCCTACTACTTTGCCAAGAAAATTCTCCCCTGCACCCCCGATCACGTTCTCATGGGCTACACTCAGGAAGAACTGGCGGGAAGTCAGAAATGGGAGAATCTGATCTGGTCACGACTCATACAGGATCAAGTGTTATATTCCACCAGTCACCTGATCAAGCAAAAGTATCTTGCGGAACGGCCCAAGACCATCGAGGTTGGTGAGGAATGTCCTGGTCGGATAGCGCAATGGGTAGGGTGGAGAATTGTGGAAAAATACATGCAAAGTCACCCTGAAATCACACTCCCTGCGCTTATGGAGTCGCGCGACGCACAACTCTTGTTCCGGGAATCCGGATATAAGCCGCAACTCGTAAAGGTGCCGTCCAGAGAGAAAACCTAGCGAATCGCTTACCCATACTTTGAAAAGGTCCTTACAAAGCGAGATCCAATTTCTTTCCTGGAATACTTGCTCTCCGCCAGTTCTCGGGATTTAGTCTGACAGGCAGTGCGAACTGCCTCGTCAGCCAAAAGCGGGAATGCGTTTTGCACGAAATCATCAGGCAGAGCGGGGTTGACATAGATTCCGCAGCCATGCGATTCGATTTCCCTGCGTATCCATCCTCCGAAGTTGGTGATGACTAGCTTGCCGGCGGCGAGCCCGTCAAAATATTTGTTCGGCGAACCAGTTTCCAGAATGGGTACAGGCTTATAACAAACAAAGACGGCATCCGTCACATTCAAGACATCCCGTACACCTGTGCGGTTCAAGAAGCCAATAAAATGAGTATTGTCCAGCCCCCTGCTCGATGCGGCACTCTTCAATTCGTCCAACATGGCCCCGTCCCCGGCAACAAGAAATCGAACATTCAGGCCTGCCTGCTTCGAGGCCGCTGCACAATCCAGAAAATATTCAAGGCCGTTGGCAACCCCAACTGCTCCAACATAAGAAACCACCAGCCTTCCGACCGTTTGAAATTTGATCTCCAGGTTCCGATTTTTTTTCTCCAGCCGGTAGAAATCACAGTCCGACATATTTGAAATCACGTCAATCTTCTTGCCTTGAATCTTTTTTGTGATGGCCTCCCGGATTGCCGGCGAAAGCGCCACAATCGAATCAGCGTTTTTGTAGATGGTTTTTTCAAGCCAAAAAAGGAGCGCCTGAAAAATCCGGTTGTTAATAAATCCCATTTGGATGGGAGCATCGGGCCACAAATCCCCGACTTCGAACACGTACGGCATGCGATGCCTGTACTTCATCCACAACGTGCATAGTCCCACGGTCAGGGGTACAGAAATACCATACGCGACATCAAAGTGCCTGTACCTTTGGGATATCCGGATGACCCCGAAGACATACTGCATGAATGCCCGCGACCGGGCATAGAACGTAAATCGGTTGTTGTAGGCTATGGGAAGGTAGCAGACCTCAATTCCATCGACATCCGACACCGTTTCCTTTCCCGGCCCTCCGGTGATCACTGCTACCTGATGCCCATGATCCACAAGGGCTTTGGCCAAGTAGTATGACCGGATTGCACCCCCGGTTGTGGGGGTGTTGAAATGCTGGTGGAGCATCAGGATTTTCACGCTGCAAAGAAAGGGAAACCAACAGTGGTGTAGAAACAATGTTTTGTTGACGCAGGCGCACCCCGATGGGGCGGACGCAATCCGAAAGCCAACATGCCGCTGGCACGAGGAGTGATAAAAGAAACCCTAAGAACTTAGTGTTTCACCTCCAAACCCTGGGAGTAGGCCAGAATTCGGTCGGTCACGCTTGAAGGTGGTTCCAGGCTTGCCTGATCCAGGTTTTTCTTCGTGAGCAGCAATGATCTGTATTGTCTCTGCAATTCCAGATCCTGAGAAAGTCCCAGTTCAATTTCCTGGGCCTCCTCCTTTGTAGTCTCTTGGTAAATAAACCTGATCAGATCGCTTTGGGTAAACGTTTTGGTCATAGGCATATTGGGTTTTTGTCATTTTCTTCCGCAGGTTGATCAGGGCATACCGCATCCGTCCAAGCGCTGTATTTATACTAACGCCGGTCTTGTCTGCTATTTCCTGAAAGCTCATGTCCATGTAGTGGCGCATGATCAGCACATTCCTTTGTTCGGGGGGCAATTCCTTGATAAAATCGCGTAGACGAGTTTGCGTATCCTGAGCCACCTGTACCGATTCCGCCGAATCTTCAGAAAAATCCAGCGAGTTGAATACCCGGCTGTTGTCTTCCAGTACAATTTCGGGGTATCGCCGACTCTTGCGGTAGGCATCAATCGCGAGATTATGCGCAATGCGTCCCAACCATGGGGCGAATTTGCCCTCTTCGTTGTAGCGTCCGCTTTTTAGGGTATTAATGGCTTTGATGAAGGTCTCCTGAAGGAGATCTTCTGCCTTATACCGATCCTTTACAATCAAGTAAATGGAGGTATAAATACGCGATTTGTGGCGATGGAGGAGCACTTCGAATGCTGCTTCGTTACCTTCTTGATAAAGCGACAGGAGTTGGCCGTCGCTGCATCTTTTGTCTATCATTCTGTCTCACGGTTAGGTAACGTAGAACTCGATATCGATAGTGTATGGGGGTTAGTTAATATTTATTTGAACTGAAAAGATATAAATAATCCATTAGGACGCAAAAAATTTCAAGAAAAATCTTGCCTTCTATGTAATTTCTTATCCTATTTGTTCCGAATTTTTTGCAGAAGTAACCGCTATGGCAGTAAGTAAGAAGAAGGTCATTAAAAGCCTGGACACATTGTCTGACGACCTCCGGGAACTGTTAAAAAAGCAGTACCCGGCCGGCTACGAGAATAGTATCACCCGGATCAACAATGCCAAAAAGGAACCGATCTTTGTTTTCCCACTGGAAGCAGATGAGGCTACGTACCTGGTGAAAATACCGGCCACAAGAAATAGCGATGGTGAGTACAACGTGGACTCCAAGCCAAAAGATCCTGAATTTGAGGCGGCAGAAAAAGGGGATGATTTTAACGCCAATAGTGATGATTTCGAGGGCGATGACAACTACGAGGACGATGGTGGAGAAGATGGCGACGATGCGAAGGACCCCAGTTATGAACCCGACTTCGACAAATAGCGGTTGCCGAAAATCCCGCTACACCCATCTTGGGTAGTGTCGCGTCTCCCTGTCGATAACGCGCCCCGATATCTGTATCTTGCGGTTTACGAATGAGTGCTGCTTCTGACCCCGATAGACACCTGGATGAACTTGACCCAAAGAAGTTTATCATCATCAAGAAAGCGCGGGTCAACAATCTAAAAAACCTGAGCGTGGCCATTCCGCGCAACAAACTCGTTGTTGTCACAGGCCTGTCCGGATCTGGCAAGTCATCGCTTGCGTTTGACACGCTTTTCGCAGAAGGGCAGCGGATGTACGTCGAAAGCCTGAGTTCCTATGCGCGTCAGTTCCTAGGCAGAATGGAAAAGCCGGATGTAGACTACATCCGGGGGGTCTCCCCTGCTATTGCTATCGAACAAAGGGTTAATACCCGCAATCCCCGATCCACGGTAGGCACGTCCACCGAAGTATATGACTATTTGAAATTACTTTTTGCCCGGATCGGGAAAACCATATCTCCCGTTTCAAATGAAGAAGTAACACGCGATTCGGTTACCAGTGTGATCCGCTCCATCCATCGCCTCGACAAAGGGACGCGTATCATGATCGCCTGTCCGTTGAAAATTCCCAAGGACAGGAAGCTAAACGACGAATTAGACCTTCTCCTCCGCAAGGGGTTTACCCGGATTCTTCTTAACGGCGAAGTGCAGTTTATTGAAGAGACCGTGCAGAAACAAAAATCAAAAAAGTCAAAGCCGGAGTCGCAGGAGGTTGAAATTTTGATTGATCGGGCCGCCACCAACGACGAAGACGAGGACCTCACCTTTCGCCTGTCCGATTCCGTCCAAACCGCCTTCTTTGAAAGCCATGGAGATTGCCGCGTGTATGTGGAGGGAAAAGATAAACTCTTCTTTTCTGATCGGTTTGAGCTGGATGGGATCACGTTTACAGAGCCTTCTGTAAATTTTTTCAGTTTCAATAATCCTTTTGGTGCTTGCCGCACGTGTGAGGGTTTTGGAAAAATCCTGGGCATTGATGAGGAACTTGTAATTCCCGACAAGGGGTTATCGCTGTACGAAGGTGCTGTCGCTCCCTGGCGAACCGACACCATGAGCGAATGGCTCAAGCCCTGGTTGCGAAGCGGCGCGCAACATGATTTTCCAATTCACCGGGCCTACCATGATCTTTCGGTTAAGGAGCGAGCGCTTCTCTGGAGCGGAAACAAGGACCTCGACGGCATTAACAAGTTCTTCACATACCTGGAATCAAAATCCTACAAGATTCAATATCGCGTCATGCTTTCCCGCTACCGCGGCCGCACCGTTTGTCCGGATTGCCGTGGGACAAGACTGCGCAAGGATGCTTCCTATGTAAAAATCAAAAACACCTCCATCACGGATCTGGTGCTCTTGCCGATCGAGGATATGCTTGTTTTCTTTGAAAACCTGACGGTTGAGTCGTTCGAACAAAAAATTGCAGACCGGCTGCTGAAAGAGATTACCAACCGCTTGGGATACCTCGACCGCGTCGGCCTGGGGTACCTGAACCTGAACCGGCTTACCAACACTCTTTCCGGCGGTGAATTTCAGCGCATCAAACTAGCCACTTCGCTGGGGAGTGCCCTCGTGGGCTCAATGTACATTCTTGACGAGCCCAGCATCGGGCTTCACCCCAAAGACACGGAGCGCATGGTGCAAGTATTGAAGTCGCTGCGCGACCTGGGCAATTCAGTCATTGTTGTTGAACACGAGGAAGAAATCATGCGTGCCGCCGATGAGATTCTTGACATTGGCCCAGATGCCGGACAACATGGCGGACATCTTGTCTTCCAAGGGCCGATCTCAGCCATCACTGCAAATACCAAGACCCATACGGCTGACTACCTCAGCGGAAAAGAGGTAATCCCCGTGCCCGCGCGTCGACGGAAGTGGAAGGATGCGGTTACTGTCACCGGTGCCCGGGAGAACAACCTGAAAAATCTCACCATAAAATTCCCACTTGGCGTGCTCACCGTGGTCACAGGAATCAGCGGCTCCGGAAAATCGACCTTGGTAAAAAAGATTCTGTATCCGGCCATTGGACGTGCTTCCGGCCTGATCTCCGAGTCGCAAGGACGCTATGACAAATTGGAGGGCGACGTGGCGTCCGTTAGTCAGATTGAATACATTGACCAGAATCCCATCGGCAAATCTTCCCGGTCGAATCCAATCAGTTACGTAAAAGCCTACGACCTTATCCGGCAATTGTATGCAGACCAGCCGCTAGGTAAGAAGCGCGGCTATAAGCCGTCTCACTTTTCGTTCAACGTTGACGGGGGCCGCTGTGAGAATTGTGAGGGCGAAGGGGAGATCAAGATTGAGATGCAATTCATGGCCGACATCTTCCTAAAATGTGAAGTGTGCCACGGCAGGAGATTCAAGCAGGAGGTGCTGGAGGTAACCCATGATGAAAAGAATATCGCCGATGTGCTGGAGCTGACCGTGGAAGAGGCCCTGCAGTTTTTTAAGGATAGTAAGTCGATTGTGGATAAAATCAGGCCGCTTTACGAAGTGGGCCTTGGGTACGTAAAGCTTGGCCAATCCTCGAATTCCCTCAGCGGCGGAGAGGCGCAGCGCGTCAAGTTGGCCTCGTTCCTTGGTAAGGGCGGCGACGGAAACATTCTTTTCATTTTTGATGAACCCACCACGGGCCTGCATTTTCATGACATTTCCAAACTGCTGAAAGCTGTAAATGGATTGGTAGATCAGGGGCACACAGTTATTATCATTGAGCACAACCTGGAAGTAATAAAATGCGCCGATTGGATTATCGACCTGGGGCCGGAAGGTGGGGAGAAACTGGGTGGGCATCTTGTATTTGAGGGAACACCCGAAGCCATGGTAAAGTCCAGAAAAGGATACACGGCGGAATGGCTTGCAAAGAAGATGAGGAATCAGGAGTAAGTGGAGGCTTACTTTTCCCTCCGCGAGATTCCAAAACCAAGGTAAAACCCAATTTCTGAATACCCATATTTAGTTACCTCTGTTAGTGCCCGGATGCCCAATTGAGCGGTGGATTTGTCATCAACCAAAAATCCGACATCCACAATCAAGCCAGGACGGAGGGATGACCCCCGTACGCTTGGCGGCACTCCGACATCAGACTCCAATTTGCTGTTTACAAGGTAACCCAGGTTTGCACCGAGGCCCACATAGGCTTTTAGTGCATCCGAAACTTCAAGGGTAATGGGTAGGGTAACTGAAAAATCAAGGATGGAAGAGGTTATGCGCACAGGACCAAAACCATCAACGTCAAAGACCCCAATACGATTGCTAACGCCAACTTCTGCCTTTATGTAGTAAAAGGGGATTCTTGCTGCCTCTTGGCGGACTCTTATCAGGCCGTATACCCCAAGACCTGCAGTCAAAAATGAGTTGTCAGCAAGTACCGTCGGCTCTTTGCTGGTGAGTCCTCTGGTAAAGGCAGGCCGTAAATACAGGCCCAGGCTGAACTTGTCTTTGAGCGACTGGCCAATTGCTTGATTACTCAATCCCGCGAAAACAAGCGCAACTGTTATTGCGCCATTTACGGTTGATATTATGGTCATCGGTCAGGCAATTATCTCATCGACTAATATACCAAGTCCTAAGGGGGCACCAATAATCAGCCCCGTTGTTATCCCCACGCAATACAGAATCGAAATTCAGAATTATGCCTTGTCGAACGCACACGACAAGTCCATCTAAAGCTCCCCCGACTAATGTTCTTCCTTGCCAGGGCTTGAAAACATTTGTGATCTTTGGTTTCCTTGACCCGTTTCTTGTTGAAAAACAGTAAGGAAACCCTTACAAGAAACTGTCAGGTATTCCGAGGCTGGCCTAAGCTGCAGGCTCTTCCCTCAACGCCCTTCTCAAAATCTTTCCCACATTTGTCTTTGGAATCTCAGTCTTGAATTCAATGTACTTGGGGCGCTTGTATCCAGTGAAATTCTCTTTGCAGAAAGCCATCAACTCTTCTTCCGTGAGCGATGGATCTTTCTTGACCACTACCACTTTCACTGCCTCGCCGCATTGTGCATCTTTTACGCCGATGGCTGCGACCTCCAGCACTTTCGGGTGAGATGCAACAACTCCTTCAATTTCGTTCGGATACACGTTAAAGCCGGATACAAGTATCATGTCCTTTTTCCTGTCTACTATCTTGATGTACCCGTCGGAGTCCATCACCGCAATGTCACCGGTCTTGAACCATCCTCCCGGATGGAATACGGCACTGTTGTCTTTTTGCCAGTAGCCCTTAAATACCTGCGGGCCACGTGCACACAATTCGCCGGACTCACCCATCGGAACAACATTCCCATCATCATCCATCATCTGAATCTCTGTGTTCGGAATCGGCACGCCGATGCTACCCATCCGCTCCTTGCCGGCAATCTGAAACGTGAGCACGGGCGAGGTCTCGCTCAACCCGTAGCCTTCACTAATCGGTATTCCTGTCTTTTCTTTCCATCGCTTGAACACGATCTCCTGCAGGGCCATCCCCCCAGCGCTGCAGCCCTTGAGTTCTGAAAAATTGATATCCCCAAAATTAGGATGGTTGAGCAGCGCGTTGTACAGCGTGTTTACGCCAATGACGGTATGAAAAGGTTTCCCCAAAATCTTGATGTATCCCGCGAAGTCCCGGGGATTGGTTACAAGGAGGGCCTTTAATCCACACACCAGAAAGAAATAGGTGGCCGTGAGCGCATAGATGTGATACATAGGCAAGGGAATCACTGCAACGTCACCTTCAACCAGCGGACCCTTCACTGTATTCTTCAACACCGACATGACCTGAAATACATTATACAGCACATTTCGATGGGTCAATTCAGCTCCTTTGGAAAGCCCTGTCGTACCTCCGGTGTATTGTAGAAATGCGGTGTCATCCTTTTTTGTTGCGACCGGCTTGAGCGTCTGCGTCTTGCCCTTCGCAAGGGCGGTTGAAAACATGATCGCTCCCGGCAGGGTATACGCAGGAACCATCTTCTTTATTCTCTTGACCACAAAATTGACAAGGGTTTTCCGGAATCCTCCGAGCAAGTCGCCGACCTCCGTTACGATGACTGTTTTGATGGCCGTATCTCCGATAACTTTCTCCAGGTTATGAGCAAAGTTGGCTAGGATAACGATGGCCACCGCACCACTGTCTTTGAACTGATGTTGCATCTCCCTTGGTGTATAGAGCGGATTTGTATTCACCAGAATAAGTCCTGCCTTGAGCGCCCCCAGCATCGCCACGGGAAACTGGAGGATATTTGGCATTTGGAGTGCAATCCGATCGCCCGGCTTCAGTTGGCAATCCTGCTGCAGAAAAGCGGCGAATTGCGTTGCCAGCGTATTCAATTCAGTAAAACTGATCTGCTTGTCCATGTTTTCAATAGCCGGAAGTGAACCGTGCTTTTGACAGGCCTCTTCCATCAGTGCCGCCAGGGATTCATAAGGGGGCTCATCTACTTCCTTCGGCATGTACTCAGGATAATGTTGGGTCCAGGGGCGTGCGCTCATAATGGCTTAGTTTAGTAGGCTAATGTAAGGCATTTGATTAAAAGTTCATGCCGCCCACCATGTTTCCTGCCTCATAAATTGTTGAAGCCCCGAAATAGAAATACTTTCCCTTCAAATTCAATGACGATGAAATCATGTTCTATGTTTGTTCTCGTTGCTCTGGCATGCTGGCAATGCACTCCGGCTCCTGAGTCCAAAACCGGCCTCCGATTTACGGTATCGTTTCCCTCGGAGATGAGCGATCAACCTCAGGACGGACGGCTGATTCTCTTGCTTTCTACCAATGACAAGAGGGAACCCCGTGATCAGTTCAGTCCCGGACTAGATACGCCTCTGGGGTTTGGCGTTGACGTGGAGGGCATGGCTCCCGGGCAGGAGATTGTTATAGACGATGCAGCTTTCGGCTTTCCGGTGCGGTCACTCAGCGGCATACCGGCCGGTGAATATTATGTGCAGGCGATTATCAACCGGTACGAAACATTCCAACTTCAGAGTGGGAAGACCGTGAAGCTGCCGCCCGATAAAGGTGAGGGTCAGCACTGGAATCAAAAGCCCGGGAATTTCTTCAGCCGGCCGTTCAAAGTAAAGATTGATCCGGGGCAGGCAGAGCCTATCCAGGTACTCATGGATCAAACGATCCCGGAAATTGTGCCGGTCGCTGATTCAAAATATGTCAAGCATATCCGCATTCAGAGCAAAATGCTGACCGCGTTCTGGGGTAGGCCCATGTACCTGGGCGCCCACGTGTTGCTGCCGGAGGGATTTGAAAGTCATCCCAACTCAAAATACCCGCTGATGATCTATCACGGACATTTTCCGAGCGACTTTGGCGGGTTCAGTACGGACCCCCCGCCGGCCGATATGGATACATCGGATTACAGTGAGCGATTTGGCATCTACGGATACAAGAAATTTCAGGCCCAGGAAGCCTACAACTTTTACAAGCAATGGACCGGGAAGAATTTCCCACGGTTTCTGATCGTTGAAATCCAACACGCCAATCCGTATTACGACGACTCTTATGCCGTCAATTCGGCGAACCTGGGACCGTATGGGGATGCCATTATGTTTGAACTCCTGCCGGAAATTGAAAAGCAATTCCAGGGAATCGGCGAAGGCTGGTCTCGCTTTACGTACGGTGGATCTACCGGCGGATGGGAAGCGCTCGCCGTTCAGATGTTTTACCCCGATGAATTCAACGGGTGCTTTGCCGCATGTCCGGACCCCATCGATTTCCGGTCCTTCTGCCTGGTGGACATTTACAAGGACAAGAATGCCTTCTGGTACGACAGCGAATTCAAAAAATTACCGAGGCCGGCACACCGCAACTCCCTGGGACATATTCAGTCCACCATGGAGGAAAACAACCATTACGAATATGTGCTGGGTACCCATGGCCGCTCCGGCGAGCAATGGGATATCTGGGAGGCCGTATACTCCCCGCAGGGCGACGACGGTTATCCAAAAAGGATATTTAACAAAGTGACTGGAGAAATTGATCCGGCCGTGGCCAACTATTGGAAAGAGAATTACGATCTCCGCCATATCCTTGAGCGCGACTGGAAGTCCCTGGGCCCTAAACTGGAAGGCAAAATTCACATCTACTGCGGCGACATGGATAACTATTACCTGAACAATGCAGTGTATCTGATGGAGGCGTTTCTGAAAAATACCACAAGTCCCTTTTATAAGGGGGAAGTTGATTACGGGGATCGTGCAGAGCATTGCTGGAACGGTGACCACGCTAACCCGAATTATGTATCCAGGCTTCGCTACAATACCCAGTACCTTCCGAAGATTCTCGAACGGATCCGCGTAAGCGCACCCAAAGGAGCGGATACCAAAAGTTGGAAATACTGATTGCCCTCTAGCTGGAAAACATTGAAAAGGTCTGTCGAAGTCTTTTTTCTCCGCTCCTGTAAATAAAAAAGCGCTATCCTCCTTTTGGCTAATTTTGGTTCGTTGAAGAAGATCGCCTCCTACGTTCTGCTGGTAATTCTGCTCCTCCACCTTGCAGGATTCTACATCTATTTTGCCATCCATCTCGGCGAACTGCGAACGGCGATCCGTCATCACCTGAAAACACTTCCGGAATCGGAGCTTGTTGCCATCCGGATGCCCGCATCTGATTTCCGCACCCCCTGGTTGTCGGACATGGAGATGAAGTGGCAGGGAAAAATGTATGACATCTCCCGCATCGAACGGCAAGCCGGTCAGGTGGTGGTTCTTTGTCTCCCCGACGAGGCCGAGGACAACCTCCTTGCGTTCTTGTCAAAAATCATCCGCGTAGCTTCTGACGATAAAAGTCAGGCCCCCGCAACCGTTATCCAACTCTTTACGCTGGAGTTTGTTCTTGCCCCAGCCCCCAGTCGCCTTTTCGCCATCGTTGGCCGCCTTACCCTGGCTACCCCTTGTGACGAAAGGCTTCTAGACACATCCTGTCCCCCAGATTCGCCGCCACCGCGCGTTTGATTCCCCTTTTTGATTCCAGTTCAAGCACCTCCATGCACGGGGTTGCCCTGTTCATTCTATTCAATTGACTATCTATGAAATCAATATACGTTATCCTTATCCTGATGCTTGCGGGACATTGCCTGCACGCCCAATTTGCCGAGAAAGAAGAGACCCCGGCAGATTCGCTCCCGGCTTCATACCTGACAGAGATCGTCATCTCCGCCAACAAGATTCCGGAGCAACGGCGTACGATCGCGCAACAAATCAAAATCCTCGGGCCTTCCACCATCCGCAATCTGAACGCCCAGAATTCGGCTGATCTGATTCAGAATACCGGTGTGGTTGCCATGCAAAGAAGTCAGCAGGGAGGGGGTAGCCCGATGATACGGGGATTCGAAGCCAGCCGCGTCCTCCTGATGATTGATGGGGTTCGCATGAACAATCTCATTTATCGCTCAGGTCACTTACAGAATATCCTCACCGTCGACAACAACATGCTCCACCGCGCCGAGGTACTCTTTGGGCCTTCCTCTACCGTTTATGGCAGCGATGCGCTCGGAGGTGTCGTACACTTTTATACCCGTGATCCGGAATTTTCCAACGAAGGTTTCAGGGCAAGCGGCAATGCCTTTTTCCGCTATGGCACCGTTAATCAGGAGAAGACTTCCCATGTCGATGTAAACCTGGGAGGAAATCGCTTTGCATCGCTTACCTCCTTCACCTACAGCGATTTTGACGATGTGATGATGGGAAAGGAAACAAACCCGTCTTTGGAGGAGCCCTTTGGACTACGTCCGCAGTTTGCAACGCGGTCTGGAGACAATACTGCAGATCTGCTCACGCAGAATGGAGATCCCTACAAACAAACTCAAAGCGGCTACCGTCAATGGGATTTGCTTCAAAAATTTCGCTTCAGACAGAGTGAACGAGTCAGCCATCTCGTCAACGTTCAGTACTCAAATTCCACAAATGTTCCCAGGTACGACAGGCTGACAGATCCGCAAGGGGCGTCGGGGTTGCGCTTCGCCGAATGGTACTACGGCCCTCAACAACGGATGATGGCATCGTACAAATTACAAATCACCGAATTGGGAAAATTTGCGGACCAAATGACCGGCATGATCAGTTATCAGGAAGTGGAAGAGAGCCGGCATGATCGGCGATTTGGAAATAATAATCGCAACGATCGCGTTGAGAAAGTCAACGTGGTAGGCCTTTCCATCGACTTTGCAAAATCCATTGGAAAAAACAGCTTGCGCTACGGCTTCGACAGTCAGTTTAACACCGTGCGTTCCAACGCACAGCGCGTCAACATCGTTACCGGTGTGACTACGCCTCAAAACACGCGGTACCCTGATGGGAACAACTCCATGAACATTGTTGCGCTCTATGCAACACACACCCTTGAGTTTCCCGACAAGTGGATCCTTACGGATGGACTTCGCATTGGGATGAGTTCGCTCCGTTCCACCTTTGTAGACAAAGCCTTCTTCCCCTTTCCGTTTGACAATATCCAGCAAAATCCATCGTTTGCCAGCGGCAATTTGGGCATCATCTATACACCGTCATCCTGGAAGTTTTCCTTCATGGCAAGCACTGGATTTCGTGTGCCCAACATCGATGACCTGGCAAAGGTCTTTGACAGCGTTACCGGAAGCGCAGCAACCAACGGAACCCTTATCGTTCCTAATCCTGATTTGAAACCGGAGAAAACGATTAATGGAGACCTGGGTATCACCAAGTTCTTCGGCGATAAGGTGCGGTGGGAGGTAACGTTCTTTGCTACGGATTTCTACGATGCAATCGTTGTCCTGCCAACCACATTCAATGGTTCGCCAACGATCAGCTACGGTGATTTTACAAGCAATGTGGTCTCCAGTCAGAACGCGCAAAAGGCATACATCATCGGATACAGTACCACCCTCCGTGCCGATCTTTCCAAAGAATTTGCTGTGACAATTTCTTATAACGACACCCGGGGCCGTGTCCGCAATAGTCCATACGAAACTCCGCTGGATCATATCGCGCCTGCGTTTGGCCGAATCAGTGTATCCTATACGGCAGCGCGACTAAAAGGGGAGTTGTTCTCGAATTTCAGCGGTTGGAAACAAATAGAAGAATACAGTAAAAGCGGCGAGGACAACCAGCAATATGCACATGCCAAGGGAATACCTTCGTGGTACACCATCAACCTGAGGGCGTCGTACGAAATCAACAAGACGTTCAACCTACAAGTAGGCGCCGATAATCTGCTGGATTTACAATACCGGCAATTTGCCTCCGGCATCAATTCACCGGGAAGAAATCTGTTCGGGACCCTGCGTGTTAAATTCTAGCAATTGGGGCCCCATCCGGGAGAGGGCTGCGGTAGTTAGTGCGCCTCCAGCCAGTTCTTGCCAATACCGACTTCCACCTCCATGGGAACATCGAGGAGTACGGCCGTCCGCATCAATTCGATGACCCGCTGCTTTACGACAGCCTCCTCGTCTTTGTGAAGGTCAAAAACCAGTTCATCATGAACCTGCAGAATCATACGGGTTTTAAGTTTTTCTTCAAGAAGCCATCGGTGGATATTGATCATCGCGATTTTAATGATGTCTGCAGCGCTTCCCTGAATGGGGGCATTGATGGCATTGCGCTCGGCAAAGCCTCGTGTCGTCATGTTCCTGGAATTGATATCCCGCAGGTAACGCCTTCGCCCTAAAATGGTTTCTACATACTCCTTGTCCCGCGCATGATTGATGGAGTCATCCATATACCGTTTGATACCCGGGAATTCCTTAAAATAGGCTTCTATAATTTCCGCTGCTTCTGTCCTGGAAATACCGAGATTTTGCGACAAGCCAAACGCCGTGCTCCCGTACAGAATTCCAAAATTCACCTCTTTTGCTTTTCGGCGCATATCGGGCGTCACTTTCTCAAGCTCCACCTTGAACACCCTGGCAGCCGTGGTCGCATGTATGTCGCGTTTGTTGCGAAACGCTTCGATCATCGTCGCATCACTGGCAAACGACGCTGCAATGCGGAGTTCAATCTGCGAATAATCGGCAGACATGAACCGGTAGTCCTTATCGCGCGGCACAAACGCTCCGCGAACCAGCCTTCCTTTCTCGGTACGAATGGGAATATTCTGCAAATTGGGATTGTTGGAGCTCAACCTGCCCGTGGCAGCAACAGCCTGGCGGAAGTCGGAATGAATCCGGCCGTCCCACTTGCTGATCATCCGCGGCAAGGCATCCACATAGGTTGACCGCAACTTTTCATATTCGCGAAACTCCAGGATCTTGTTGGCAATCTTGTGATCCGGCGCCAGTTTTTGAAGAACTTCCTCCCCGGTGGCGTACTGTCCGGTCTTCGTTTTCTTTGCTTTGTCCAAAAGTTTCATCCGGTCAAACAAAACCTCGCCCAGCTGCTTGGGGCTCCCGATATTGAATTCAGTCCCGGCCAACTGAAAAATCTCCTTTTGCACCTTTTCGCTGTCCTTCCGAAGATCTTCCGACATGCTCTTCAACGTACCTTCATCAATTTTTACACCCTCCATCTCCATACCAGCCAACACTTCAACCAGCGGCATTTCAATATCACGGGCCAATAAGGAATGCCTTCGCAACTCCAATTCACGTTGAAGCGGTCCCCGAAGCTGCACCGTAACGTCCACAAGCTCCATGGCCTCATTCTCTTCGGATTGTTCTGTCGCAAGCTGTGTTCCCACATATTGGTTGGCAATGATGCCAAGATCATGCGAAGCCTCTGGTTCAATCAGGTAGTGGGCAAGCATTGTATCAAATACAGGGCCACCCCACCTGATACCCGCTTTCTTCAGGGCTAGCACTGTCGCCTTAACATTGTAGCCCATTTTTGTAATTCGGTCATCCGCAAACAGCGCTTCAAAATCCTTCAGCTCTTTCACCCCACCTTGTATATAATAGGCTTCTCCGGCAACTGCGGCAACGGCCATGCCCTTGATCTCAAAATCAAAAGTTTCTGCCTCATCGATGATCACCTCCACGGCAACTTGCTTCTGTTCACAAAGCATATCTGCAAGCGCTTTTCGCTCCTCCTTTTTGGTGATCAGCTTGTAGGCGGTCTCCCCCGAAAATGCCCTAGCTGGCACCGCCGTCGGGGAAGCGGCCGGTGATCCAAACATGGAGAGTTGCGCGCCTTGCGTAGATGCCGTCTGCGGCAGTATGTCTGCTGTCGAAGATTTTGGGCTGGCGAAGGCGCGCGCCATCATCGTCTTGAACTCCATTTCTTCAAAGATCGGTGTCAGCGCCTCCTTGTTTGGTCCGGTATACGCCAGCGCCTCTTCATTGTACTCAATGGGAACATCGGTGACGATAGTTGCAAGCTTCTTAGACAAGATTGCCTGGTCGCCAAACTCCTCCACGCGCTCCTTCAGTTTGCCTTTCAACTCCGACGCGTGTGCGATTACATTCTCGAGAGTTCCAAATTTCTTTAGAAGGTCCGCGGCTGTCTTCGGGCCCACACCCGGAATGCCGGGGATGTTATCGGATGTGTCGCCCTGCAAGCCAAGCATGTCGATCACCTGGCTCACATTTTCAATATCCCACTTTTCACAAACCTCCTTGGGACCGAGAATGTCCACCGAGTTTCCCATGTAGGCGGGTTTGTATAGTTTTATGTTGTCGCGGACAATTTGTCCGAAGTCTTTGTCCGGGGTCATCATGAATACATCAAAGCCGTTTGCTGCAGCCTTCAAAGCAAAGGTTCCGATGATGTCATCGGCTTCGTAGCCGTCCAACTCCAGGATGGGAATGTTAAATCCCCTGATGATCTCTTTTACGATGGGAATTCCGGTGCGGATATCTTCGGGCGTTTCCTGCCGGGTGGCTTTATAGTCCTCAAAAATCTCATCCCGGAACGTAGCAGCGGCCGTATCAAAGGCAACGGCAATATGGGTTGGCTTCTGCTTCGTAAGGACTTCAAGCAGCGTGTTGGTGAATCCAAACATGACGGATGTATTCATCCCTTTGGAATTGATCCGGGGGTTTTTGGTAAAGGCAAAATGGGCGCGGTAAATCAGCGCGTATGCATCCAAAAGAAAAAGTCTGTTCTTCGAGCCGCTCATGCTGCGAAGATAGGAATTAACGCTGCGTCGGCTGTCGATTTTTACACGATAGCCCTATATTCACATAACCAAAAGGCCCCGCATGAACAATCCGCTTGAATACTTCCTTCATTGGGAGAAGACCTTTCCGCTAGACCTTTTGCTCCGTCAGCCGCAGGGGGGCGAATGGAAAACATGGACCTACCGGCAAGCAGGAGAAGAAATCCGAAGCATCGCCAATCACCTCCGGTCCCTGGCACTTCCTCCGAACAGCCACATTGCCATCTTGTCTAAGAACTGCGCCCACTGGATCATGGCAGATCTGGCTATCATGATGTCCGGTCATGTTTCAGTGCCCTTGTATCCCACCCTTCCCGCCGACAGCCTGCGCCAGATTCTGATCCACAGCGAAGCGAGAGTAATCTTCATAGGCAAGCTTGACAACTTCGATTCGCAGCGCGAAGGAGTCCCGGAAATATCCAGAATTTACTTCGGTGCCTACGGAATCCAGGAGGGCGATACCTGGGAGCAAATTGTGGCGGCCACGCCGCGGATCGAAAAGGTGGACACGCTGAATCCAGACGACCTTATGACCATCGTGTATACATCCGGCACAACCGGCAATCCAAAAGGAGTCATGCACGCATTTAAATCCTTTGACGCCACCCTGAAAGCCGCACGTGCTGCAGTAAAGTTTCCGGACCGTCCGCGCCTTTTCTCCTACCTACCGCTGAGTCATATCGCCGAGCGCATCGGCATCGAAACTATGGGCTTGCTCCTGGGAGCCCAGTTTTCGTTTTCAGAGTCACTCGAATCATTTCCAAAAAATCTTGCGGCTACGCGACCGCACTATTTCTTCGCCGTGCCGCGGATCTGGGCAAAATTCCAGGAGAAAATTCTCGAAAAGATACCCGAATCAAAACTCAATAAGCTTATCAGCATTCCGCTGTTGGGAGGAATCATCAAACGGTCTATCCGGAAAAAATTGGGTCTGAACCAATCCAAATTGTTCTTTTCAGGAGCAGCCCCGCTGGGCGTAGGGCTCCTGGAGTGGTGGCAAAAACTGGGCATCACCATCTACGAGGTCTACGGCATGACGGAGGATTGTGTCTACGCTCATTTCAATTCGGAATCAGGTTATAAGTTCGGTACCGTTGGAAAACCTCTGCCCGGTTTGCAAGTGAAGTTGGGCGCCAACGATGAAATTTGTGTGAAATCAGACTACCTGATGCGCGGGTATTACAAGGAGCCGGAACTCACCGCTTCCATGTTTGACGAAGATGGATTTCTCAAAACCGGAGATACGGGGTCCATCGATTCCGAAGGCTACCTCACGATTGTTGGCCGGGTTAAAGATCAATTCAAGACTGACAAAGGAAAGTACATTTCCCCGGCGCCCATCGAGATGAAACTATTGGAGAACAAAGACATCGGCCAGGTTTGCGTGGTGGGCATGGGCATCCCGCAACCGATAATGCTTACTGTCCTCTCCGACGCGGCGAAGTCAAAGACCAAATCAGAAATTGCAAAGAGTCTCTCCGACACAATCGAATCTATTAACCTCCATTTGGAAACTTACGAACGGCTGGAGCATGCTGTCATCATGCAGCAGGACTGGACACAGGAAAACGGACTGCTTACGCCCACGCTGAAGCTGAAGCGGAACGCGCTGGAAAAAATTTACGTGCCCAAGTACCGAACCTGGTTTCAGGAAAAGGAACGGGTGGTTTGGGAGTAGTCAAGACGCATCCTAATATCATCACCTTTGCCTTTCATTTAACCATACCAATCTCGGTCGTCACGGCATTAAACAATTCAACGACCTCTGCTTCCTTTTCCTTTCTTGACTCACTTATTTCCATTTGGTCCGAATTATAAAATCGAAACCCGTTGTCGGTAAATGAAAAATATTCGATAGTCTCTCGCGTGCTGTGTCCAGACTCGCTGGCGGGCATATCATAGTCATAGTTTGTCCGCTTTACAAATATCAGGTCATTTTGTTTGTTGACCCAGCAAATAGCGTGGAGCTTACCCATCTCCCCATAAATCCAGATATCAACAACCGAGTAGTTCCCACCCTTGTTACGGAATACAATCACCTCCCCTCCCTCTGCTGACTGTTCCATAAGACTCAAGGTGTCTTGCTTGAATGTTGATTTATTGATCTCAAAATCTTCAATCAATTTAAAATTGGTGTCACCAAGCTCTTCATTTACGTTCGACAACGAATCACTTGCAGATTCCGTTTTGCTTTTTGAGCATGTGGTGAAGCTGAAAAGCAGAATTATTAATAATTGTATTCTCATAGTTTTATATAGGTATTGGTAGCTGATGATTCCGTTCAATTATAATGCGGTATTGATAAATGGCCATTCCTCCTCATCCTACATATTCATCAAAATCAGTGCAGCCACCAGCAACATCGCAAAGTGATATCCCGTATTGATGGCAAACAGTTTCATGGAGCTCTTCTCCCAACCTACTCTCGACAAATCGCCGGGCAGATAAAAGCCCAGCCAGGTGAAGCCTACCGCGCTCATCATGTTAGCCATCGGTGACATTTCTGCGTTGCCGGGCACATAACTCCATGCCGCAATGTTGTGCGCAAAAACATAGGCGAGGAAAAAATTTCCAATCACCATCAGGATCATTCCTTTGGCCATCTCGCCGCCGGAAGGCTTTGCGTTCATGTCCATGCCCATCTCCTTGGCCCACGCCTTCCCAAACAAGGGGGTATACCAAATAAAGCCCAACACAAAATTGGCGACGACCGCCACGAGGACAGCCATCATGTTAATGTTCATTTCTTCCATGATTTCAGGGGTTTGGTTTAAGGATTGATGAAGCTAAACAAACAACCGCAGAGGCACAAAGGCTCAGAGAATAAGAATGACACACCGCAGAGACGGGGAGGCGCAGAGAAGTAGAATGACGTACCGCAGAGACGGAGAGGCGCAGAGAAGTAGAATGACGTACCGCAGAGACGGAGAGGCGCAGAGAAGTAGAATGACGCACCGCAGAGGCAGGGAGGCGCAGAGAAGTAGAATCCAAGGGCAGAGGTGCTGAGGATTTCCCTGCCGCCCTCACGGTTCTTCCGCGTCTCTGCGCCTCGGCGGTTAAATTATTTAATTCGAGCCTTGAAGTACGCCACCGTGCTGCTGTATGCATCCTTGTAAGCCACTTCATCAAATGCCCCCATCGGGTTGCTGGGATTAGCAAAACCGTGGTTGGCGTCAAACTCCTTGATCGTCAACTTCTTCCCCGCCGCTTTCATGTTCGCATCAAACTTATCCATTACTGCCTTATTGATCCATTGATCTTGGGCGCCCCAGATGTTGAGCACATCGCAATTCAGGGTCTTTAGCTTGGTCACATCTTCGACCGGCATCCCATAGTAAATCACACAAGCGGCCGTTTGGTTCCCGGCGGTGAGTGCCGCCAGCAACGACTGTCCACCCCCAAAACACCAACCTATAGTGCCGATTTTCGCGCCCTTCCCAGCAAAGGCCAGTGCCCCCTTTACAATCATATCTCCGCGATCCTGCTTGAATTCCCCCATGTATTTCCCGGCCGTTTCGCGCTCGGTAGCCAGTTTTCCGTCATACATATCAAGGGCCAGAATATTCACATTGCCCAGGTCCTTAAACAAGTCCTCGCCTTGGCGCTTGATGTTGTCATTGAGTCCCCACCATTCCTGAAACACGAAAATCCAATTGTTCGAAGGCTTTGCTGCTTTCAGGTAGTACGCGTTTGCTTCCATTCCGTCGGCGCACTTGAATTTGATCATCGTTCCGCCAGATTCGCTGATGTGGACGTACGCCCGGGGCATCGGATGTTCCCGGTTAAAGGCATCGCTCCGGGCAAACAGGGCAAATTTTTCTGTTGGCGGTGTGTGGCAAATCGTAACCTCGCCCACCTGAGCCCATCCGTTGCTTAAAACGAAAAGTGCTACTGATAAAAGTGTAATCTTCTTCATATTGATCCGGGGTTATTAAGACAAAACATTACGTGACGAGTCCAGGCGGAAGTTGCTTTGTGTGTAGATTTAGAATCAAATTTATACCCATGAAAACCCATACGCCGTTTCCTCATGCAAGGTATGCGCTTTGCGCAATTCTTGCCCTGTTTTTTTTCCTGAATCTGGATGCGGCGGCGCAAGTCCCTTCCTATCCAACGGAAGAAATCGAACCGTATTTCGATTTGAGTTTTACGAAAGCCGAACGCGATTCATTGTATAAGAACCTGCAGGATTATCAAAAGCAATACCAGACAATGCACGCCTATCCGCTGACCAACAGCACTGCTATGTCCCTGGTATTTGATCCGGTCCCAACCGGGTTCACCCCTCCCGCTAGTCAGCAAAAAATCGACTGGGGCTTGCCGAAAGATGTCCCGCTGCCTTCGAATCCTGGCGACCTGGCATTTTATCCGGTTCATAAACTCGCCGTGCTCCTTAAGGCAAGAAAAATCACATCAACCCAGCTTACCACCCTGTATCTGGCTCGCTTGAAAAAGTATTCCGACACTCTTCAATGTGCCATCATGCTACTGGAAGAGTCTGCCCTGAAACAAGCACGGAAAGCCGATGAGGAAATAGCACATGGAAAATACCGGGGGCCGCTCCATGGAATCCCTTATGGGATAAAGGATTTGCTCGCGGTGGATGGTACAAGAACAACCTGGGGCGCAGCGCCTTTCAAGAACCAGGAAATAAGTGAAACCGCAACCGTAGTCAGGAAACTGGAAGAGGCTGGTGCTGTCCTCGTTGTCAAGCTCACGATGGGGGCGCTCGCCATGGGCGACATCTGGTATGGTGGTGTGACCCGCAACCCATGGGACCTCGCGCAGGGATCCAGCGGCTCGTCTGCGGGATCCGCCTCGGCTACCTCCGCCGGGTTGGTTGCTTTTGCCATTGGAACTGAAACACTGGGCTCTATCGTCTCCCCCGCTACGCGCTGCGGTGTAACCGGCTTGCGTCCTTCTTACGGTCGTGTAAGCCGGCACGGGGCCATGGCCCTCAGCTGGAGCATGGACAAGATAGGACCCATTTGCCGCTCGGCGCTTGACTGCGCTATCGTCCTGGATGCCATCCGGGGCACAGACGGTCATGACGCGCATGTCCGCAACGTGCCATTCAATTACGCTGGCAAATCAGACATTCGGAAACTGCGGGTCGGCTATTTGAAAAATCATTTTGATGAAACGTACCCGACAAAAGAAAATGATGAAAAGTCGCTAGAAGTTCTTCGCTCTCTCGGCGTAGTACTGGTTCCAGTTGACCTGACTACGACTTTGCCATTGACATCGGTGCGTATGATGCTCAGCGCCGAGGCGGCGGCAGCATTTGATGAGTTGACCCGATCCAACCGCGACAGCCTGCTGGTCAATCAACGAAGGAATGCATGGCCGAACACGTTCCGGGCGGCTCGATTTATCCCGGCCGTGGAGTACATCAATGCGTCGCGTGTGCGAACGTTGCTGGTGAATGAATTCTATTCGAAAACAAAAGATTTCGACGTCATCGTGGCCCCCAGTTTTGGCGGCTCCCAACTTCTCTTAACGAACCTGACCGGTACGCCCTGTGTGGTTGTGCCCAATGGATTTAACCAAAAAGGAAGTCCAACGAGCATTTCGTTTCTGGGTAACTTATACGGAGAGGCTTCCGCTGTTTTGCTGGCATGGGCCTACCAGCAGGCCACCGAGTGGGATGAAAAAACACCTCCTCTGTTTAGATAAACGGCCTTGGATTTTCATTGAAGTAATCTACTGCGGCAGACTCATTTCCCCCCAGTACCAAGTTGCGTCAGGGCCGTTAAATTACACCTCCGACCACAAACTTTATTGCTCGACTATGGGTATTCTCCTAGCTTCGAAACAAATTCCTGCATTATGAAAACCGGATTCACTTATATTCTCTTGCTCCTTATCGTTCTGGTTGGCTGTTCGTTTCCTGAAAAAAGGAAGACCCCCAAATTTCACGAGCAAGTCGCACCCCTCTACGATTCTGCGCTACGCCCTTTCTACCACGGGGTTGCCTCCGGTGACCCGCTTCCCGACCGGGTAATCCTGTGGACCCGCGTTACCCCGGAGGATTCGGTTTCTTCCATCCTGGTTCAATGGGAAATAGCGTCAGATCCTGATTTCGACTCCATTTACAAGAGCGATACGCTCCGAACAGATCCTGCTCGCGACTACACGGTAAAGGTGGATGTCGATGCGCTGAGACCCGGAACCATCTATTACTACCGGTTCATGGCACTGGGCAAGACCTCAATAACTGGCCGGACAAAAACTGCGGCTGTTGACTCCATGGACAGTCTTCAATTTGCCGTGGTGAGCTGCGCCAATTGGGAATTCGGCTACTTCAATGCCTACGACAAGATTGCTGATCGCCCTGTCCTCGACGCCGTTCTTCACTTAGGCGATTACATTTACGAATACGGCAGTGGAACGTATGGCGATACGACGATCGGCCGGAAGCATCTTCCTTTGTACGAAATTATTACTCTACCCGACTATAGAACCCGCTATTCTCAATACCGGTTGGATAGGGGATTACGCAGGGTCCATCAACAACATCCATTCATTGCCGTTTGGGACGATCACGAGATAGCCAACAATTCACACAGCACCGGTGCCCAAAATCATCAACCTGAAAAAGAAGGGGGCTATGAGGCAAGAAAGGCGGCGGCCCGTCAGGCTTATTACGAATGGATGCCCATCCGGCCTAACCGTGAGTTGTATCGGTCTTTTTCTTTTGGTCCTCTTGCCGACATCATCATGCTGGATGAGCGGCTCGCCGGGCGCAGCCCCGAAGCAAAGGGCATCGATGATCCGGAGTTAACAAGCCCGAACCGATCCATGCTTGGGAAAGAGCAGCTTCAATGGCTCAAGAACAATCTGCAGCGTTCCCGGGCCACTTGGAAAGTAATTGGCAACCAGGTCATATTTTCAGATGTATACCTCAAGGCAGCGCTTCCAAACATGCCGCGAAACATGGACGCGTGGGACGGATTCCCAGCAGAAAAAAAGAACATTGTAGACTTTATAACCTCTAACAAAATCCAGGACATACTCATTACAGCCGGCGACACCCACGCCTCCTGGGCCATTGAGGCCGCCGTTGATGTTGGTAAGTCCTATAAACCTTTTGCGGTTGAGCTAGGCACGACCAGCATTTCATCTGCCAACGGGGATGAGCGCAAAAGCAGTGATACCGTAAAACTTGCCGAGCAGGCTTTGTTACGTGAGAACCCACACATCAAGTACATCAACAACCGCGATCACGGGTACCTCCTTCTGACGCTGTTCCCTTCACAAGCAAGAGCCGATTGGTTCTATGTTAAATCGTTACGTCAACCGGTAAGCGAGGAGTTTCTCAGCAAAACATTCACCGTAGAGAAAGGAAAGGCTCGACTGAAGTAGGACCGAAGGAGACGGTTGAAAGAAGGACTCTCATTTCTCCATCGGATTTTTGTACCTTCATCTTCATGGACAGACGGAACAGTTTGAATTTGATTGTCGTAATGGTGCTTGTGCTTATACAGGTCGCGAGCCATCCAGGCGATGCGCAAGTAATTGGCAAGCAGTTTCCTGACATGGAAGCGGAAACTGCGGATGATAAAAAAGTCAACTTACCGACGGATGTGAAGGGAAAGTTTACATTGCTCGGCCTGGCTTACTCCAAGAGGTCTGAAGATGAGTTGAACACCTGGTTTTCTCCGATTTTCTCAAAATTTGTTCAAAAGCCTACCGGGCTGATGGCGGGTATGGGGTATGATGTAAATGTGTTTTTCGTACCCATGTTCACCGGAATCAATGCCGCGGCAGAGGGAACCGCCAAACGAAAAGCCATCAAGAATCTAGATCCGCAGCTCTTGCCCTACATCCTGTTCTACAAGGGCGAATTGAAGACATATAAAGAGGCGCTCGATTTTGAAAAACGGGACATCCCATACTTTTTCGTGCTCAACGCCGATGGGAAGATCGTGTATGCCACCTCAGGCTCCTTTAGCGAAAGCAAGCTGGATGCTATCGAGGATGTAATTGAGTGAACCGATCCGCATGGACATTCTTTCACTGCTTGCAATCTCCTCCGCTCCCGGTGCCTGCATTGTGGTGTATATCTATCTCAAAGACAAGCATGAGAAAGAACCTGTAGGCCTGCTCATAAAGAGTTTCATCTACGGCATCCTCAGTGTCCTTGTTACGTTCGTCCTGAGCGCTCCTCTTCAGATGTTCGTTCCCACAGACGAAGAAAACCTCTCTCAGCAGGCCGTGCACGCATTCATCCTGGTCGCGCTCGTGGAGGAGTTCAGTAAATTCATTTTCGTCCGGGGAATTTTGTATAACAACCCGCATTTCAACGAGCCTTTCGACGGCATCGTGTACTCGGTTATGGTTGGGATGGGATTTGCCACGTTTGAGAACATCCTGTATGTAAGTGAAGGCGGAATGGAGGTAGCCGTGCTTCGGATGTTTACGGCCGTTCCGGCCCACGCCACATTTGCTGTCCTGATGGGTTACTTCTTGGGCAAAGCCAAATTTGAACATAAGCGAGGATTCATGGCTGTCTTTGGCTTAATCGCCGCCACCTTTTTTCATGGTGCCTACGACTACTTCTGGTTTCTTTCCTTTATCCCCGGCATCTGGCTTGGTGCCATCGTTTCGTTGGGCGTGGGAATCTGGCTTTCCCGAAAGGCCATTGCCATTCATCAGAACGCCTCTCCGTTTCAAAAGGGACCCGGGTTAGTTGAATTCGATGAGCCCTCACCTCCTCCGCTGCCATAAATCCGGCACCATTATTTTTGGACATAAAAAAACCCCGTGTTACCGGGGTTTAGGATCGTTCAGTTCGTTACTTGGTCGCGCTTGCCGGAGGAGGAGTGATTCCCAGCTTCTTCAAGACGAGCAAAGAAATATCAAACTTTTCGTCTCCATAGAGCAGCACGTCGATGCTTCCCTGAATTTGAGGATTCAGAATAAATGTATAGGCGTTTTCCTTTGCTACTTCTTCTATGGCGTTTCCAATCTTCGTATTGATTGGGGCCATTAAGTCAGCCTCTTTGCGCTGCAGTGAAGCCTGTGCATCCTGCTGAAACTTTTGAATGTTCTCCTGCAACTGCGTCAGCTCCGTTTCCTTGTCTCTCCGAACGGCATCCACCATGGTTGCAGCGCCTGCCTGATACGCCTTGAGCTTGGTCTCGTACTCGCCGTACTTGGCCTTCGCCTGCGCCTGAAGCTGGTCGCCATGTGTTTTCATTTCGCTTTCGATTTGCTTGTACTGAGGCATCTGACTAAATATATAGGCAGGGTCGGCAAAGCCAATTTTCTGAGTATGCGACGCCGGCTGAGCCATTGCACCAATTGAAACAACCGCCAGCATTAGAAGTAGTGAAGTTCTCATGTTCTTTTTATTTTATTTTATCATTAGGGTCTCCCAATCCAAGTTCTTCGAGAACAAAGTCAGTGTAATCGTGACGCGGGTCTGTATAGATCATTACCAGCTCACTTGACTTGTCGAAAATGATAGCCAGTCTGTTTTGCTTGGCAATCTTCTCTACCGCATCCCACACTTTGTCCTGCAAAGGTTTAATCAATTCTTGTTTTTTCAAAAAAAATAGTCCGCCAAACCCAAATACCTTTCGTTGATATTCCTTCAATTCAGCCTCTTTCTTATGAATCGTACTTACTCGCTCCGCCTTCATTTCTTCCGTCAGGAGGACTTCTTCCGCTTTAAGAGATGAATACAGCGTCTCCACTCCCTTTTGCAGATCCTCTACTTCCTTTTGCCAACCGACTGAAAGCTGCTCAATTTCACTTTGTGCTTTCAGGTATTCGGGCATCTTGCTCAGAATGAAATTCGTATCGATGTAGCCGAACTTCTGACCTTCGGCAAAATTCAGGCCGAAGAATAAAAACGTCGCAATTAGGGTAAAACGCTTCATTTTTTAACGGATTTGCTGTCCGATCGTGAAGTGGAACTGCGAACCGCTGATTTCTGGAGCCCCGGGTACCCGGTCAAAGCCATAGGCCCAATTGAGCCCTATAAGCCCAAATGCTGGCATGAATATCTTGGCGCCAAATCCTGCAGACCGCAGGGAATTGAACGGACTAAAGTCATAGAAATTGTTCCAGTTGTTACCCGCCTCTCCGAAAATGAAGGTGTAAATCGTTGCCGTCTGGCTGGTGGTTATGGGGTACCTCAACTCCATGACGAATTTGTCATAGACGATTCCGCCTTCCACATCACGTGCTACGCCTCCTGCTGTTCGTGCATAGTACAGCGGTGGCGTAATGGAATTGTCGGGATACCCGCGAAGACCGACGATTTCCTGTCCCAGCACAAACGAGTTAAATCCACCCGCCAAGCCGGCTCCACCCATAAAGAATCGCTCAAATGGTCCGGGTGCGAGACTCTTGTCGTAGGTGCCCAGAAATCCCATGTGTGCGCGAGCCTCCAACACCAGGCTTCTGCCCGTCGGTTTGCTGCTGCCAAGGAGCTTCAGATAGAACTTTGCATCAATCATCCACTTCATCAATTCAAGCCACTTGTACTTTTCATTCACATTATCATAATACCCCGGAGAGCGGAACGAAGAGTAAGGGGGCGTCAGGGAGAGTCCAACAGAAATAGATGAGCCGCTCGTCGGATACATGGGATTGTCTATGCTGTTTCGCGAGAGAGTTGTTTCAAGTATTATTCCATTCGTTTGCCCAACAGCTGGTAATGATGTGGAGCCCCCAAAGTAGTTCTTGTAATCATACACCTGGAATTTCAGTGCGTTCGTGAGTGTGAAGTAGTTGTCAGGCCACTCCAGCCTCCGGCCCAGCGACACGGTAATGCTCGATGTGTTTAAGCGTATCTGCTCGGTCGTTGAAAAGTTCGCATTCGGGCTGGAGAGCGAGTGGGCAAGACTTATCGTAAATGAGTTTGGCTTTCTGCCGCCAAGCCACGGCTCGGTAAACGCCAGGCTGTAGCTTTGAAAAGCTGCGCCGTTGGCCTGAACTTGTAAGGCCAACCGTTGTCCATCGCCAACCGGCAACGGTCTCCACTTTTTGAAGTTCGGCAAATTGCGCATGGAAAAATTATTAAATGTCAGGCCTACGGTCCCCACAAATCCATAGAATCCTCCCCATCCTCCTGAAAGCTGGATTTGATCATTGGACTGCTCCTCCAACGTCCACTCAATGTCAACCGTACTATTTGCCGGGTTCGGCTTGATCTCCTGGCCAATCTTCTGCGGATTGAAATACCCCATCGATGACAGCATCTGCTGCGTGCGGATAATGTCGGAACGCCTGAATTTCTGACCCGGAACCGTTGAAAGTTCGCGGCGGATCACGTGATCGCTCGTCCTGTCATTGCCAGTGATCAATACCTGATCGATGGTTGCCTGGTCTCCTTCGTAGATACGCATTTCGAGATCTATAGAGTCGCCGGCAATCGCCACCTCAACGGGAGTAACACGGAAGAAGAGGTAGCCGTCATCCATGTAGAGGCCGCTGATGTCGGTGCCCTTGGGGTTGAACGCCGTCTTTTTGAGGATAAGGTCATTGTTGTAGACATCGCCCTTCTTGATGTCAAGAATCTTATCCAGGGTGGCCGACGTATGCAGGTAATTTCCTGTCCAGATTATGTTTCGGAAATAGTATTTCCTTCCCTCGTGAATTTTGAAAACAATATTGATTCGGTTTTTGTCATACCTCACTATGCTATCAGAAATGATCTCTGCATCCCGATAACCCTCGGTATTATAGTATTCAATAAGCTTATCCTTGTCGGCATCATATTCTGCACGGATGAACTTCGAAGCGTTAAAGACATTCAGTTTCACGTACCGGTTGATGAATTCTTTCAGTCTCCTTCCGCTCACCGCGTGACTCGAATCCAGAGCCGCCTTGTATTCACGGGGAGGGGTGCTGCGCAACGCATTGATAACCGCGCGGTGAAGGTAAACCCGTGTATGCTCATGGGTTTTCTTCATTTTCTTTTTCAGGATCGAGGCAGATACATCCTTGTTGCCGTGGAAAATAATTTCATGAATCCTGACTTTCCCTTTGACGTCGACCCCAATCCGTAATCGAACGCCGCCACGATTCAGCGTATCATGCTCCTGAACCACGCGCACCTCTGCATTAAGAAATCCTTTCTTGGCAAAGTACTTCTTTACGGAAACCTCCGTGTTACGGATCACTGCGTCGTTAACAATCTTCCCTTTGATCAGCTTCAGGTCTTCTTTGAGGGCAGTCTGCTTTCCCTTCGGGATACCCGTAAAATAAAAGTCCGTGAGACGAGGGCGTTCGGCAAGCTGGATAGTCAGGTACACGTTGGTGCCCTCGATCCGCTCTACGCTTATGGTCACGTCTCCCACCAGTCCGTGTTTCCAGAGTTTGCGAATAGCCGTAGCAATCTGGTCGCCGGGGATTTTGATTTTATCACCGATCTTGAGTCCGGTCAGCGAACTCATGGCGTTCTTATCGAGCACATTCAATCCGGTGATTTCAATACCTGCAATAAAATATTCCTGCGGGTTGCTGTAGTCAATCGGACTTGTCGATTCATTTCGCTCCGGTTCCGGTTGATTGCGGTTTCTCCGAAATTGACCGAACGTCGTAAAGTAACAAACCAGCAGCAAGGCAAACACAAAAATCCCTCTCATCATTTCCTAGCTATTCGGTTCCAATACTTTTCCAAATCGTCTCTCCCGATGCTGATAGGAGTAGATGGCCTCATAAAAATCTTCCTTGCGGAAATCCGGCCATAGGGTCTTTGTTATGTACAGTTCTGTATACGCAATTTGCCAAAGCAGGAAATTACTGACACGCAATTCTCCGCTGGTTCGAATCAGCAACTCCGGGTCGGGGACACCCGCTGTTTCCAGGCCTTCCGCGAATGTTTGCTCGTCGATGTTTTCTGGATGTAGTCGGCCCTGTCTTACCTCCTCGGCGAGCTTTCTGGCTGCTTTTACAATTTCCCAGCGACCGCTGTAATTGAGGGCAAGATTCACCCGAAGCCCAGTATTGTTGCGCGTAGCGTCCATGGCTTCCTGCAGGTTTCGCTGGCAGGCTTTCGGCAACAACGTCAGGTCACCGATGGTCTTCAGCTGCACCTGATTCTCCATCAGATTTCCAATCTCTTTCTTCAAGGTGTTTACCAATAACTCCATCAATCCGTCCACTTCGTCTTTCGGCCTGCTCCAGTTTTCGGTGCTAAATGCATACAGGGTAAGGTACTTTACGCCCAATTCCCCGCATGCCTCCGTAACGTCGGTTACCGCCTGAATAGCATTCCGATGGCCAAAAATCCTGGCCGCGCCCTTCCTTTTTGCCCACCGCCCATTGCCGTCCATAATAATGGCAATGTGATTGGGGAGGTTGTTGGAGTCGATTTGGTCTTTAAAACTAGCCACGGGACGGCAAAAGTAGCCTATTTTCGACATTTGCACACTATCTGGTCTGGGTGATGTCCGGCTTTTGAAGATGGAATTAAGGGGTGAAAAGTTGCCCTGAAAAATACCTCACTTGTAGGGATTCGTTGGGCACGGGATATCGTAAAACGTCCGGGTAAAGGTCAGCCCCAGAAAAAAGTAATTGTCGTAATCGTTTTTATTCCCGTATTGATATGTTTTAGAGGCCTTGTCGCCATCGGAGACATTATCCAGGTAGTCAAAAAAAGTCTTTCTTATCCCAAACTCCAAAGAGAGGTAGTACTTGGGATTGACTATGTACTTGATACCGCCGCCATACGGTATGGCCAGCTGAATAGTGCTGTATTGTTCCGTCCGATTTGGGACACCTGAAATATTGAAAAGGGCTAAGCCCCCAAACAGATAAGGTGTAAAGCGCAGGCGACGGATGTTGTCTCGCCAGTCCAGGAAATGATACTCGTAGACACCGGACACTTCGCTCAGGAAAACATCGAATGAGGCGTTGCGCCTGGCTGCAAAGGCATCAATAGGAGCCGTAGCATCATCAGCGCTAAGCTTACCTGCTGTGAAACTAGCCCGAAAGCTAATCACCTTGCTGATGTTGGCCCGGTAGAAAATCGTGGCAGCCGGCTGAGAATATGAGAAGTCGTACGATCGGACCAGGTCACCGGTGTAATTGAATGTCCCCAACCCAAACCCAATTTCCGACCGCTGGGTCACCTGCGCCTGGGTTGTTACTAACAAGAAAAGGAGGCCAACTGTAAGACTGGAAGATTTTCCCAGCTGGATCATCTGAATTTTGCTTGATGGAAATTGGGCCTGATGATATAGGTCAACCGAATGCTGGTAACCATATATACATCATTGTCGTTCTTTCCACCCCGCTTGTTGTCAAAGGCCTCCATACCATACCCGCCCTCCACATTTACGCCGGGAATTCCGGATGCTCTTGGGTTAGGTGGATTGTTGTTATAAAGTTCATTCGTGCGGTAGGACATTGCCTGCGCAAGCGGACTGTTCAATTTGTTAAGGTCAACATAGTTCGCGCTAACATCATCCAGATAGTCGGTAAATGTGTATCGCAATCCGATGTCCGCGGAGAGGTCGAGCACATCGGTTAGTCGGAATCGGGCGCCCAGTCCGAATGGGATAACGATCTGTAGCAGCGAATACGGCTTAATGCCGGTGTTTACATCCGTAGGGCTTAGTGTAGAATACTGACCTTCCGTGCCCAGCGGCTGCAGGTCAACGTATTCACCCGCCTGGCTTAGGGCATTTCCCTGCAAGTCGGTGGCAGGGGCAATGGCCTGAGGGTTATGGAGGACCAATGCCAATCCTGCATAAACATAGGGGGTCCACTTTGCGCGGCTCATGTAGGTTGACTGATTCTCGAACAAATCAAACATAGCCACCGCCGAAAGTTCCTTGATTTGATTTCGGAAAGACATGTTCCTCTTGTAGCGAAAAATTCCGTTTTCCAGATCGCCGGGTGATGCTGACTCATTATCAGACCCCTTCAGGGTAGCAAACATGAACTGGCCCATAACCGAAAACCTGGGGCCAAAGCGGTGCATATACGAAATTGCAAATCCCGGTTTCGTAAAGGAAAGGTCGGTACTTATCTTTGAGGGGGAGGGGGCGAGGTCGCCGTAATAATTGACTGCATTGAGCGAAAAGCCCACCGCGCTGTACACCTTTCCTTTTCCAAAACGCGCCTTGGTTCCCCGGTAGGCGGTCATCCGCTTATTGCCGTTCTTGATGCCCTTCCGGCTGAATTGGGCAAGACTGTCCTCCACCTGGGTGAACAGGAAAAATAACGTGAGTGCGGCAAATAACAGTTTCCTCATAGCGTAGTCCACTGGACCAACGACAAATGTATAAAATATCAAATCCTTATTAAAGCATTCATTCAGGATTGGCAGGGCAGGTAATCGACGGGTCAGCCGTCTAATTGCGGATATCCAGACCCCAGTTGAGCTTTTGCCGGAGCGTTTTGAAGTAGTGCTGCCCCGGAAGTTGTATCAAATGGGCCATAAACTGCTCCTTTTCGACCTTTAGCTTGACTGTTTCCTCTACCGCCTCAAAGCGCGAGTCCAGGGAAACATAGAACTTCCGGGTGCGGCCTTCAATCCGAAAGGTGAGTACAGATTTGTCGGAAACCACAATGGGGCGTGCCCCCAAGTTATGCGGACTGACGGGAGTGACGATGAAACTCTCAGATTCAGGAAAGACCAGGGGGCCGCCGCAACTCAGCGAATAGCCGGTAGATCCAGTAGGCGTTGAAACGATAACGCCATCGGCCCAATAGGAGTTGAGGAGTTCTCCGTCTACCGAAACGTGAACCGTGATCATGGACGACGTGTCTTTCTTCATGATCGTAAAATCATTCAGGGCAAAACTCAACCCGTCAAATAATTTGGGGCTGGAGACCAGTTTCAGCATCGTTCGCTTCTCCACCGTATAGTTTCCCTTGAACAGGTTTCCCAGGGCGCTGTCGGTTTCATCACGGCTGATGGTTGCCAGAAAGCCCAGCCTGCCTGTGTTTATACCCAGGATGGGAACTTCATGCTTTCCAATGTAAGTGATGGATTCCAATAGGGTGCCGTCGCCACCCAGTGAGATAAAAAAATCAAGATTCTTCGGCATTTCGCCGTGATCAAAAACCTTCAAGCGGATCCCCGACTTGAAATGCTTTTGAAATTTTGAGGAAACAAAAACTTCCGCTTTGTTTTTAATCAACGTTTCAAGCACTCGCTCGACAAAGCGGGAAGATTTCTCCTGAAAATCCCTTCCGTGTATCCCGATGCGCATGATGCTTCCGGCTAGAAGATAATGTTACAAAAAAATAAACCAACTACCGCCGGTAGGCTACTGAAAATGCTTAAGCCTGATAATCTCATCCTGCCGAAGGAATCTCCAATGGCCACGGGACAAGTCTTTTTTGTCCAACGTAGCATATACAGAACGATCCAGTTTGACGACGTCATAACCGAGCGCCTCAAAAATGCGTCGTATGATCCGGTTCCATCCGATGTGAATCTCAATGCCTACGGTTTTTCCATCATCCGATACGATGGCCAGGTCGTCAACGATGGCCTTTCCTTCCTCGAGCCGGACGCCATCGCGTATTTTCTGGAAATCATTTTTTGTCAGGGCTTTGTCAAGCTCTGCCTTGTAGATCTTCTTCACGTTGTACGACGGATGCGTAAGCTTGTCTGTCATGTCACCGTCGTTGGTGAGCAGCAGGAGCCCTGAAGTATTTCGGTCGAGTCTGCCAACCGGATACACCCGCTCCTTGCAGGCGCCATGAATAAGTTGCATCACCGTGTTGCGTTCCTGCGGATCATCGGTCGTAGTGATGAATCCTTTCGGTTTGTTCAGGAGGATGTACACCGGCTGTTCCGCTTTGAGCCGCTTGCCCTCGTACCGAACGTCGTCCGTGGCTTTTACTTTATGCCCCATTTCGGTGATGGATTTTCCATTCACGGTAACTAGTCCAGCAGCAATCAGGTCGTCTGCTTCCCTGCGTGAGCACACGCCACTATTTGAAATGAACTTGTTAAGTCGAATCAGGCCGTCAGCAGCGGGAACCGGAGCAGCCGATTTCCCTACTTCTGTTCCTTTTCGTTGTCTGTCCAGGCGGGAGTCCACAAATGACTTTCGTTTGCTCGAACTTTCACGGTCTTTTTGATACCCTCCTTCCTTCCCCGGCCCTGAAGAACGGCGCTGTTTGCTGTCTGGTCTTTTCGCGTATGCCTGTTTCTCCCAGTCAGTCGAAGGTCCGCTTCCTTTCAGCTCGTCATCCATCCGCTTAACGGGCTTTGGCCCCGCATCGCCTTCCCCCCGTCTTTTGAAATCATCTTTTGAAAAAGGCTTTGACCCCCGGCGGATAAATTCACCTGGCTTTCCAGGAGGCCCTTTCTGGCGCTCATCGTCATGGGGGGGCCGCTTGGAAAAAGGTTTAGACTTGCCGTAAGGAGGCTTCCTGTCGCCTGTCTTGCTGTCCTTCCGGAACGAATCTTTTTTTGGTGCACCCTCCTTTTTAAACGGCTTCTTGCCTGACCCTGAACGGCCGGATGATGGTCCTGACGTAGAACGAAACCTACTGTTGCGTGCCATAAGTACTTGTAAGTTAGGCTTAACCAGCCTGGGATAGAAATGATTTACTGATTTTCGGGACCTTCGCCGATGGTGTTGATCTCCTGCGAGAAATCCTTGGGTGTGGGCAGCTCACTGAGGTCACTGACCCCGAAGTATTCCATGAACTTCGGGCTTGTTCCATAAATTAGAGGCCGCCCGACGGATTCTCCTTTTCCCTGAATTTCAATCAGCCCCTTCTCCAATAGTTTCTGAACTGCGTAGTCGCAGTTTACGCCGCGTATGGTTTCCACTTCGGTTTTCGAAACCGGTTGCTTGTATGCAATGATTGACAACGTCTCCAACGCCGATGTTGACAAGCGTTTCTTCGATTGCTGCTTTAGCATGATCCCAATGCTGGCCTGATACGCAGGCTTTGTCAGGAACTGGTACCCTCCGGCAGCCTTATTCAATTGAAAAGCAAAATCTTCGTGTTGGTACTTTTCCATGAGCCGCTGAACGGCACCCTCAATATCCTGCTCCGGAACGTCTGCGTTGAACATTTCTGTCAGACATGACTTCAGCTCCGCCAGCTTGATTGGCGTTGGCGAGCAAAAAATAAGTGCCTCAATATGATTCTGTAAAAAATCCAATGTTGTCTTGCTTACTATCCCTTCCTTAATCTGACTGCATCATCTTCGCCTCAATTGACTGCGTGGTGTGCGGCACGGCGATCAAACGCTCTTTTGGAATAAGTTTACCTGTTACGGTGCAAATGCCATACGTTCTGTTCTTGATCCGCACCAGCGCATTCTCCAGGTTGGTGATATATTTCAGCTGGCGTGCCGCCAACTGACTCAGGTTTTCCTTCTCCGCGGTCTCCGCTCCGTCTTCCAATACCTTTGTGTTTCCACCCGAGGTACTATCCGTGCCTGCGTCGTTATTGCGGCCCAGGGTTTCTTTCAATATTCGAAACTCCTCCTTCGACTTTTCCAGCTTACCGAGAATAAGTGCTTCAAACTCCTTAAGCTCACTGTCGCTATAGCGCGTCTTGTCATCTGGCGTGGTTGATTTCGCCGGTTTGTGGGCTATAGGACGCTGTGTAAGCGCTGGAAAAACATTCAAATTGAGTTGCGATCTGGGGATCTGCGCTGCCTGCTTCTTGTCGATCTTTCTTGCTGAGGAGGGTGTAATTGACTTCTTAACCACATCCTTTTTCTTTGCCGCCAACCTCATGATTACACGCTTCACGGGCTTCGCGGCAGGCTTCTTAGGGGCAGCTTTCGCCTTAACCACCTTCTTTGCCTTTGCGGGCTTCTTTGCCTTTACCTTCTTTGCCGCCTTTTTAGTGGGTTTTTTCGCTGATTTAGCCATAATGTTAGTCCTCCTTGACAGGGGTTAAAAAAGATGCGCAAAAATACTCGGATGGCCCTTAAACAAAAAATGCGCAGGCGATATATTCCCCCCCGGCAAATCGACCAACGGTCAGGGCCAGGCCACTACCACACGCTTTCTGAAGGTCGTTACAGCACCGTCTCCCCTAAATAGCTCAAACCACACCACGTAGTATCCAGCCAACGCCCTGCTCCCATCTTCCTGCTCGCCATCCCACCGGAAGAAACCCTCGGTGCCCACTACATCGTTCGTGGACAATGTTCTGACAATCTTCCCGAGTTGATTCAGGACCATCACATTGGCCACCTGCCCCGGCTGGTCGAAACGATATTGGATCTGTATAAAGTCATGAGTGCCTCTCGCAGGGACGAAAATCTCAGGGACGACGACAACTTCACCTTCCTGCCCAGGCACCTGCCGCCGTTGGGAGTTCACAAACCCAGGGGTTGCGTATCCGGCAAGCGAGCTGGCCGAGGTCCAGTTGCCGGGGTCCAGCGTCACTCCTTCGGTGCTTATTCTTTCGAGTGAAACTCCTTCATCGCTTTTAAGGAATACTGAGTGCCAGTTCTTTGAATACGCAAGGCGGTCGATCACGGTGCCCTGTTCATCCAGAATCGCCACAGATCCTGCATTATCGGGAAGACTCGGCAGGGTCGCCTTAAGGAACGCCTTCTCTTCGCTTTGCGGATAGTGCAGTTTTACCAAAACCGGATCGGGCGTAAGCACAAAATAATCACCGGGAGGAATCAACCGGCTTTGAGCCTGGGATAAGGTGATCGGATCAGAAACGCCCGCATCATACTTGCTGACCTTCCAGTTTTTCAAGGAAATGAACTTGGAGGAGCGGTTGAAAAACTCCACGAAATCAACGCCTCCGGATCGCGGATTGAAAAGTACCTCATTGATAACAATATCTCTTGTCTCTGCTTTTTCCGGCAAGCCAAAGGAAGTAGATGCCAACACCAACTCATTGCCGCTACAGTCCTGAATGCCTCTCACCACCACTTTGTAGAGCGTCTTTGGCACTAGCGCAGTGGAAAAAGTAACCATCACAACCCGCAGACTGATGTCCTTGAATGCCGTTATAAAATCACCGCCTGGTGGAGTGAACTGGAAACTCTTGCCCGATACCGATGATGGTTTGAGTTTTTCATTGAATACAATGAGAATCCGGGTTTGATCCTCGGGAAGTGCGTACAGCAGGATTGGCGGGGACAGGTCAGGCTTGTTTGCCAGAATCGAATTGGGGCGTCCGGGTGTTCCGCCACGACTGTCTTCCGATGCTGCCCAGTTATCCTGCTCGCCACAGGGATTTCCCGGATCAATGAGTTCCAGCGTCCATCCCCCCTGGGCCTTGTCCGCATCGCGATACCAATCGAGTGTGTAATTGACGGAGTCGATCGTCCTCCCCAGGTTATCGCGGAGGGTGATGACATCACCCGCATTGTTCAGCGTGGGGAAGTTGGTAAGGCCGATGGTCTTTCCAAGATTGACAAATAATCCAGCTGCAGATGATGCGGTGATAATCCAATACTCGCCGGGCAATACAATCTGAGACGGAAAAATGCCCTTCGAGCTTCCATCGGAAATGATCCAGCCGCCAATGTCAAGGGGTCCGTTGCTCCGGTTGTGGATCTCTACAAATTCGGCAGCCGGAAGACCCAGCTGCGGTGTAGGGTCTGGAAACAACTCGGAAAAGATGATGTCTTTATTCCGGGTTGGAAGCGGCTGAAAGAACAAAATTTTAACAGCGGCAGGTTCCATCCTGTTGCCGGCCAGATCTTCCAGACCAGCAACCTGAAGGGTATAGGTCACCCCATTGACAAGGGGGTTTGCAAGCGCGAGTGAAACCGTCTGTCTGTCAGCCAAAAGCATAGCAGACGATGGTGGCCCCAATCCGTTGATCAGAAAATTACTCACCCGCGTTGCCGACTCCTCAGAAACAGGTTCTGAGAAGGCAACACGGATGTTACGGGAATCCATCACGCTCGTTCCGCTCACCACGGGCGGCGTTGTATCCGGAACAACAGTCCCGGTAACTACGACATCATCAAACCAGAATTTATCGGATCGCGTGGACGAATAAATACATACGAATCCAAGATGAGATGAAGTCGTGTGTGTCAGGTCCATGGCGATTCCTTCGGAGAGGTAGCTTCCGGTGACCCCAACGTCGGTGTACAGTTGCCAGGTCCCATCCGGACCTCGCGTGACTCGAATTTTTGCTTTTACAGTAGGTTGGTTAATGCGGTCATCCAGTCCATCGATAATTTTCGTCTCCACAGCACCGGTTTGGCGGAAGAGACTCACCTCCCGGCTGGTATGACCCACCCTTACAAAATAACCATTCAAAGGACCCGTCATATTCGATTGGCTAGCCGTCAAGTAAACTTTTGCATAGTTGGAGCTACTTGGGTTAAAATCGAGTTGGACGTAAAACTCCCAAGAAGCATAGTGGACTGCCAGACTTGCAGTTGATAGAAAGGCGGTGCCCGTTGCCGGGGGCGCCTGCAACTTCAGTCGGCCTGATGTCACAGTAAATTTTGAAATGTCACCGTCCCATGGAGGGTTTGTCGTGAAATCCCCGTCGGAGAAATCATCGCTTACCTGTGCGCAGCACATCACCGGGATCAGGAAACCCAGCACGACCACTATGAAATTCCTCGTGACCATCCCGCCAAACTACATTTAATACTATTTTTGCAAGTCCATAAAAAGAGAATGTCATGAAAACAGTTTTGGTAGGTGCGACGGGGTTGGTTGGGAGGGAGGTTTTAAAGGTCATGGAGGAGCGCAACTTTCCATACGATGATTTATACCTCGTTGCTTCAGCCAGGACTGTGGGAACGGAAATTGAGTTCAGGCAGAAATCCTACAAAGTAATCAGCATCGAAGAAGCCTGCGACCTGGCTGCTGACATTTCCATTTTTTCAGCCGGCGGTTCTATCTCCCTGGATTGGGCTCCGCGGTTTGCCGACAAGGGCAGTATCGTCATCGACAACTCCTCGGCCTGGCGGATGGACCCCACAAAGAAGCTCATCGTCCCGGAAATTAACGGACATGTCCTGCGAATCGATGACCGCATCATCGCCAACCCAAACTGTTCTACCATTCAAATGGTCATGGTGCTGGCGCCGCTACATGTGAAATACAAATTGAAGCGAATCGTTGTTTCAACATACCAGTCGGTAACCGGAACGGGTAAGGAGGCTGTGGAGCAGCTCATGAACGAACGCCGTGGCATCGAAGGAAAAAAGGTTTATCCCCATCCCATTGATATGAACACACTTCCCCACATCGATGTATTTCAGGACAACGGGTACACGAAGGAGGAGATGAAAATGGTGAACGAAACCCGGAAGATCTTGGGCGACTCCTCTATCGGCGTAACGGCTACAACCGTTCGCGTGCCAACCATCGGCGGACATTCTGAGGCCGTTAATGCCGAGTTTCATTCTGAATTTGAACTGGACGAAGTAAGGGAGTTGCTCGAAGGCACGCCGGGCGTAGTAGTTCAGGACGATGTACGAAGCAATGTGTACCCCATGCCTATCCTGGCGCAGGGAAAAGATGATGTGTTTGTAGGACGCATCCGGCGTGATGAATCACAGCCAAAAACGCTCAACCTTTGGATTGTTGCAGACAACCTCCGGAAGGGGGCTGCAACCAATGCCGTTCAGATTGCAGAATTCATGATGGAGAAGAACCTGGTGTTTGAATTCAGGAATTCCTAGACGCCCGGGCAGCCATACTACTTCTGTGTGGCCGGCGCCACCTCCGGGTGTTTCACATACCTTTCAAAAAACTCAATCACACGCAGCAGGTGATCCATCATTCTGCCTGGATTGCCGCTTCGCGTAAGCTCGTGCCCCTCTTTCGGGTATCGGATGTATTCCACCGGCTTGTTGAGGATTTTCAAACTCTTGTAAAGCATCTCGCTCTGGATGACGCCTGTGCGCAAATCCTGATCCCCGTGAATGATCAACAGCGGTGTGTTGATGTTGCTGACATAGCTGTACGGCGACTCCGAGTCCAGCAAAGCCTTCGTCTCCTTATCCCACGGGAAACCTCCAAAGTGACTAGGTACCAGATTCCATGCGTTCCCTTCTCCGAGGAATGTGCTTAGCTCGTACACACCACGCTGGGCGTTCGCTGCCTTGAAGCGGTTGTCATGACTGATGATCCACGCCACCATGTATCCGGCATAACTTCCGCCTTCCACAACCAGCTGGTCCTTATCAATACATGCGTGATTTTTCGAAGCATCATCCAAAGCAGCGAGGATGTCACCCGCAGGACCCGCTCCCCAATCTTTGAAGTTTCCTTTTTTAAATTTATCTCCATACCCGCCGCTGCCGCGTGGATTGCTGTAAACAACGGTGTACCCCCAACTGGTTTCCAACTGGTACTCATGCCACATGGAGAAACCGCCGGGGCCCCACATGGCTGACGGACCGCCATGAATGTTGAGAATGGTTGGATATTTCACGCCCTCTTTCCTCCCGATGGGTTCCATCACCCAATACTGTACCTTACTACCATCCGGTCGTGTCACCCAAAATTCTTCCGGATAGCTTACCAGTTTATCCTTGATCCAGTCTTCGTTTAGCCGTGTAAGTTTCCTGCTGCTTTTGTCCTTGCCCTGATACAGGTAAATCTCCCAGGGATTTCTTGTTTCCGTAAGGGCGTACACCATCTTGTCACCCCGCACATCAAAGTCACTCACGCCACTACTCTTGCCGAGTATCTTAGTGACTGTCCCGCCCTTTGCGGGAATGCTGTATATCGGAATGTCTCCTTCTGTCTCCGCGGTAAAGTAAATGGTCTTGCTGTCGCTGGACCAGGTAGCGCCGCTGATATCCCGGTCGAGGCTTGCTCCCAGAAGTTGGGGTTTGCCCCCCGCTGCAGTCATGACAGCCATTTGGTTCTGCGTCGCGTGGCGGTTCTGAACATTGGTGGCTGAAAAAAGAATCTGTGTTCCGTCCGGGGAATACGTTGCGTTGGAAACGCTGTACCCCGGCCAGGTCAAAAACTCCCTGGCAGATTTGGTTTCCACGTCAATGACCCACAGGTCGTTGTCGCGCTCGCGATCGGGATGAATGTTGTAAACGCGGGAATGACAGATAATCGCTTTGCCGTCATTGGACCAACTTGCGCCTTGAAAATCCTGATATCCTTTTGTGAGCTGGACTGCCTTCTCTTCCGTGTCAAGGGTCTTTACGAAAAGGTGGGAAAAATCTTCATCCGGTTGAAGGTTCAATTCCCCCTGCAGGTTCTGCCGCATCATCACACGCGGGTTGTTTTCGCTGTTGTTTTTTGCCAACCACGCCCGTACATCTTCCAGTGTTCCATCAGGTGATGTGCTCACTTTCTTCTTTTCATCTGCCTTCATCAATTTGAAGTTGGGTTCATCTCCCAGCGCCCGGGCAGGCCGCTCGTAGGGCCAGGGCGTTAGTCCTTCGATGGCGTAGATTGGAATATTCGAGGAGTAGAGAATCTTCTTCCCATCCGGTGACCACCGCGGCTGCCCGGCACCGTACTCCGCTTTTGTAATTGCGCGGGCCTCCCCACCGGCCAGCGGTAACAACCAGATCTGTGATTTCTCTCCATCCATTCTTACGAAAGCAAGTTGCTTCCCATCCGGTGACCATTGCGGTTGTCCATCGTTCTTATCGCCAAAAGTCAATTGGTACGGTTCCGTTGAGCCCACCAAATCAAGCATGTACAAGTGACGGGTGTAATAATACTCCGACTCATTCTTCACCGCCTTTCGTGTAACGACCATTACCGCCTTGCTTCCATCCCTTGAAATTTGAATCTGGTTGGCAGTCGCAATCTTCATGAGATCGGATGCAACGATGGGCTTCTTTGTCTGGGCATTCGATGTGAATGCAACGAACAAAATAATGAGATACTTCACAGTCACTTTCATAATGATGGTTTACGGTTTCATATATCTACTTACCTACAGGCAGCTCTACTTCTTCACCCCAAACATATTTTGCAAACCATTGCCAGTTGTGCCAGTTGGCCGCCAGGCGTTCTTTTGGTTTGTTAATTCCGTGCCCGAAGCCCTTGTACACAATTAGTTCACTCTTCACGCCTTTATCCCGGAGGCCCTGAAGCAATTCATACGCATTGGCGATCGGAACGCGCCGGTCGAACTCTCCGTGTTGAATGAGCGTAGGCGTTTGTGCTTTGTTGATGTTTGTCATGGGGGAGGTCTTTTTGTAGATCGCCTCATCGCTCCATGGCGTAGCCTTCAAATACTGACGGGTGAATGGATGAATATCGGTGTTTACGTAGTATGTCATCCAATTTGAAATACCAGCGCCAACAGAAATGGCTTTGAAGATGGTCGAGTTCGTTGTGAGAAACGCTGAAATATATCCACCCTGACTCCAGCCCATACAGCCCATCCGGGAGCGGTCGATCATTTTTTTGGAATCCAGATAGTCGATGCCGGACAGCACGTCCCATGTATCACCAACCCCGAGGTTCTTGACATTCAGCGATCGGAACGCTTCACCGTATCCAGCCGAACCACGGTAGTTGACACGAAGCACCAGGCTGCCCTTGTCGAGCCATTGCAAAATAGGGTAAACACTTCCCGGCACCGGCGTCGGTGTATCAATGCCTGTCGGTCCGCCGTGAATAACCACCAACAAGGGATACTTCTTGCTTGCATCGTAATACCTCGGCTTGTGCAGAACACCCTCAATCGTGGTGCCGTCCTTACTCTTCCAACTGATCACTTCGCTGGATGCTGTCTTCCAGTTTTTTAACTGGCTGGACAAATCGGTGATCGCTTCCGCCACTGGTGCCTTTGTATTGGAAACAAAAACCTCCGTAAGCTGATCTCCATTTCTGCCCGTCATCGCGAATCGGTCCCCTGATTTTGAAAATGACACGCCAAAAATCTGGTCCGGGTGCTGCAGATGTACTGTGTGATCTCCTGTAGTCGGCTCAATCCGATACAGCACGCGATTTGTTTTATTCCAAACAGAAGTAAATATCCCGGTTGCCCGCCAGGTCATTCCGCCCAAATCTTCATCCAGATTTTTTCCCAACTGCCTCGTGACTTTGGTTGCGAGGTTCATTGCAAATATTTTTGCGTTTTTGTAAAAATGGGACGTGGTGTCAGACAGGCTGGAGCTAAAAAGAATCTCTTTTGAATCGGGCGACCAGTCTTCGAAAAAATCTGAACCAGGATTTGTAGCGGCTCCTGTAATTTCTTTTGTTTCAATATCAACTACGGAGACATCTGCTTTGCTTGAGGAATTAATAAGTGGGTCAGGCTGGCGGCTGAATGCCACTTTGCTCCCATCGGGTGACACACCAAATCCGGACACGGTAAATTTCCCTTCCGTCAGACGTGTTGCTTTCGGCCATTCGATGCAGCCGGCCTTTACCTTTAACGAGTCTACGGTCTCATAGCACGGCAACTCGGATGGATCTAATCCGTCAGGCTTGAAATCGACCATCCAAAGATGTTGAATCGTAAACTCTTTGTCGTCGGCCTCAAATCCACCGTACCGTTTCTCTCTTTCCTTTTTTGTCTTGTCTTCCTTTTCGGATTTTCTAAAAATAAATTTCGATCCGGATGGATGCCATTCGTACGCTGAAATGCCCTCCTCTTCATTGGTCGACGCCCACGCTTCACCGCCTTCCACGCGGAGTACATGAACCTGGTTCTTGTTTCCCCGGTTTGCCAAAAAGCTTATCCATTGACCGTCCGGAGAAAATGCAGGATTCGTGCTGCTGCCTTTGGATGTGGTTGTTAACTGGAAAGGTTTTGTCCCGTTCTTCGAGAGCCAGATCTCGATGTCATAGCGGTTTTCACTCCAGTCAGTGGTCTGAACCGTGTACGCCACGTGCTTTCCATCTGGGGAAAGGGACACTCCGCCTACGGTCCGAAGGGAAATCACTTCTTCCATGGTGGGAACGCGCTGGGCATGGCTAAGCCCGGCACAAACAAGTAACAAGGAGGATACTATTCTTCTCATGACTCAGGATTTGATCCGAAGTACGGAAAATACGGAGTCAATTGAAGGGTGTTATTACACGGGTGGCAGGTCGCCTACTTCTGTTTGGGAATCGGGGGTGGCCCGTCCGGGATATAGGCTTTGTACACATGGCCGCCTCTGCGTTTCTCAAATTCGACCCGAACCTCCTTCCGCTGCTGTTCATTTTCAAACAGGTCAACCATGGTCATGGCTAAGGCTTTCGATGAAAACAACATGCCTTTGTGCCCGATGCTCATGCCCCCACAAGCAACAACACTCCATCCGTGCCAGGCAGTGTTCTTTGGGGCCGTGGTGGTAACGAGTGTGATTTCCGGAACAATCCAACTAATGTCACCTACATCGGAGGAGCCGCCTTCCGGATCCTGCTTTGTCTCTTTCAACGGATATATTTTCCCATCCAAATCAGCCTGTTCACCGCCCTGCGCTTCCTGAATTTTTTTCGCAAACGCATTTTCCTCCGTGGTGTACACGATGGGGCCGAGCGTTTCAAGGTTCTTTTGCATGATCGTTGCTCCAGTTCGATTCACCAGTTGTTCATAATCGCCGGTTTGGATGGTCAGTTTCGATTCCACGCCGGCAATAATCGCCGCTCCCTTTGCAATTTCATTCACGCGCACCATCACTTCATCGACCACGCTTCGTTTGGAATCACGTACCCACATCCAAATCCTGGCGTATTCGGGCACCACGTTGGGAACATCGCCGCCATTCATAATCGCATAGTGCATCCTAACAGACGGTCTCACATGCTCGCGCAGCATATTGACGCCATCGGTAAACGCCTCCAGGCCGTCAACGGCACTGCGTCCGTTCCATGGATCTGCAGCGGCGTGTGCTGCCTTACCCTTGAACTCAACGATGAAGTCAACCATCGCCTGGGAACTTTGTGTGCTTGCGGCGATCTCTGTATACGGATGCCAGTCAAAGCAAACATCCAGGTCATTGAAAAGTCCGTCGCGCGCCATGTAGATTTTCCCGCCTACGGATTCTTCAGCAGGAGTTCCGTAAAAGCGGACCGTGCCTTTCAGTTTTCCCTGCTGAATCAATTCCTTTATGGCAACCGCGGCGCCGAGACTTCCCGGACCAAAGAGGTTATGACCGCACCCATGACCACCCCCTCCAATTTCTAACTGCTCCCGGGTGGGTTGCGCCTTTTGCGAAATTCCCGGTAGGGCATCGTATTCCCCCATGATGCCGATTATGGGTTTCCCTGATCCATATTCTGCCGTGAATGCGGTGGGCATTCCGGATACTCCACGATTCACTTTGAACCCTTGTGCTTCTGCATAGTCTGCCAGCGCTTTCGCGGATTGGTGCTCTTTTAGTGCTGTCTCAGCAAAAGCCCAGATCTTATCGCTAAGATCAACAAGCTCTTTCTGGTGCTTGTCCACAGAAGCAATCACGGCGGCTTTGTTGGGATTGGGTTGTTGCTTTTGAGCACTGGCTGCTGCAACTGTTATGATCAGGAAAAGGGAGCATAGAATTCGCATAACTACTTATTTAGCGTACATGTAATCCGTTGTCAGATTTAACATTGCTTTTATGCCGGTAATAAATCCCTTCTCATCCAGCATGAAATCCGGCGTATGGTGCGACGGTGCCTTCCCCGCCTCCAGTCCGGCCGGCATAGCGCCGACAAAAAAGAACATGCCGGGCACTTTCTTCTGGTAGAAAGAAAAATCTTCGGCGCCTGTCTGTGCATTGATTCGCTTCGCGTTGCTCTGCCCAGCGGCGCGCTCCAAGCTTCCCGCCATCTTTTCTGTCAGGGCAGGATCATTGAACGTGACAGGATATCCGATTTTTATTTTCACGTCAGCAGTAGCTCCAGCGCTTTCTGCAATCTTCGTGGCCGTGAGGATAATTTTCTGATGCACTTTTTCCTGCATGGCCACGTCCAGCGTCCGGATCGTGCCGGCCATGAAGGCCTCTTCCGGAATAATGTTCTCACGAATCCCCGAATGCAGCCTGCCGACCGTAATCACCGCGGCTTCTTTTGTCAATTCAGTCTGGCGGCTGATAATAGTCTGCAGGCCGTTGATAATCTGTGCCGACACAACGATGGGATCAACGCCCATCCAGGGTGCCGATCCATGCGCCTGCCGTCCTTTCACTGTGATTGAATACGTATCAGCAGCAGCCAGCAAGCCTCCGGGACGGTAGGTAATCACACCAACCGGTGTAAGCGAACTGATATGCAATCCAAAGATGACGTCGACTTTAGGGTTTTCCAGCACTCCCTCTTTGACCATCAACGCTGCGCCGCCTTCCTCGCCTTCCGGAGCCATTTCTTCCGCCGGCTGGAAAATAAATTTGATCATCCCTTTCAGGTCCGCCTTATTCTTTACAAGTACTTCCGCCACACCCATGAGGATAGCAGTATGCGAATCGTGGCCGCATGCATGCATCACTCCGGTTTCCTGTCCGTTGAATACAACCCGCTCCTTGGAGGCAAAGGGCAAGCTGTTTCGTTCTGTTACCGGAAGCGCATCGATGTCAGCACGCAACGCGATCACCGGCCCGGGTTTACCGGTTTTCAAGAGCGCTACCACCCCCGTCACCGCAACAGGATGTTGGACTTCCAGGCCAAGCTTCTTCATGTACTCGGCGATGTATGCCCCGGTCTTGGTCTCCCGGTTTGAAAGTTCCGGGTACTGATGAAAGTGCCGGCGCCACTCAATGACCTTCGCTTCGATCTCCAGGGCCTGCTGATCAAGTTTGACTTGGAGTTTTGGGTTGACCTGTGCGGCTGCAAGCAGGGAGCAAGTCATACCTATGGTAATTAGAAATACTGTTTTCATAGTTATTGGGTTTTTAATCATTCAAAAGTTCGGGGTTTCCTACCGCGGCCTCACGGCGGGCGTGATTCTATTTCTTCATGTACATATAATCCACCGTCAATGCCAACATGGTCTTTACGCCGGTTATAAATGCCGCTTCGTCAAGCATGAAATCCGGTGTATGGTGATCCGCTATTTTAGTTGCGTCTTTATCCACGGCCGAGCCCCCGGTAAAGAAAAAGAGTCCGGGTACCACTTTCTGGAAATCCGCGAAATCCTCTGCACCGGTTACCGCATTGCATAAAATTGCGTGGTCTTTTCCAACCGCTTTCTGGATACTCGGTATCATTTTTTCGGTCAGTGCCAGGTCGTTGTATGTTACCGATCCCAGTTTCAATGTTTCTACTTCAGCTGTAGCACCACCACTTTCTGCTATACGCGTCGCCGTTGTACGAATGCTTTCATGAATTCTGTCGCGCATGCCTTCATCGAATGTCCTTATGGTGCCGGACATGACGGATTCCTCCGGAATGATGTTCTCCCGGATTCCTGAATGCAGACGACCCACCGTAATGACGGCGGCCCCTTTCGTCAGCTCCGATTGGCGACTGATAATCGTTTGAAGACCTGTGATGATTTGCGCACTGATAACAATCGGGTCAACGCCCATCCACGGTGCCGATCCATGCGCCTGTCGGCCTTTGACACGGATAGTAAATTGGTCAGCCGCGGCCATAAAGCCCCCGGGACGATACCACACGTCGCCTACCCGGCCGGCAGCCCAGATGTGCTGTCCGAAAATCACATCGACTTTGGGATTTTCAAGGACTCCTTCTTTGATCATGAGCAATGCGCCGCCTTCCTCACCTTTCGGTGGACCTTCTTCTGCGGGTTGAAAGATAAATTTTATGATGCCCCGTAGCTCCGACTTGTTCTTAACAAGAATATCCGCCACCCCCATCAGCATAGCCATGTGTGAATCATGTCCGCAGGCATGCATCACGCCAGTCTCTTGTCCGTTGAATGTGACTTTCTCCTTGGAGGCAAACGGCAGGCTGTTGCGCTCGGTGACAGGTAGTGCGTCAATGTCGGAGCGCAAGGCGATCACCGGGCCCGGCTTGCCGGTCTTCAGGAGGGCCACTACTCCTGTTTTCGCAACCGGATACGTTACTTCCAGGCCCAATCCCTTCAGGTATTCAGCCAAATAGGCACCGGTCTTTGTTTCCCGGTTCGACAGCTCCGGGTATTGATGGAAATGCCTGCGCCATTCAATCACTTTTGGCTCGATGGCCCTTACCTGCTGATCGAGTTTTGCCTGCAATGCCGCAGGTACTTGCGTGAATGCCGTCATGGACAGAACGAGCAAGGCCACGCTGAATAATATTTTTTTCATCTTTGTATGTTAGGGAAGTAAGGTAGGAAAAAGCACCCCTTCATGAAATAAATCCGTGGACTGGATCAAAATCTTTTCTTCTGTCGGTCAAATGGAATCGCTGCTGGTAATGAACCAGCCCCGCCAGTTGATTGTTGGCAGCAAGCGCATTTGTCTTGTAAGGACGGACGATGGGATCCGGGCGGTCGAAGACAAGTGCACGCACAACGGGGAGTCACTGAGCAAGGGCAAAGTCAATTATCTGGGTGAAGTGGTTTGTCCGTGGCACAGCTATCGATTTAACCTGGCGACAGGCCGGGAAAGCAGTGAGCGATCCAGGGATCTGATCACATACCCGTTGAAAGCAGAGCCCGATGGAATTTTTATCGGTATGTAGACCGGAAATGAAATAGCGATGCTACTTTGTCGTTTAATATAGGATGATGCATCCCCACTTGATCGTTTTGGTTCTCTTTGTGGTCTCGCTGTACACGGCCGAAGCACAGTCGGTCACGCACGGTCTCCAACTTACACAGAACCCTCCGCCCAACGTCCTTGCTACGCGGTCCGTTGTACTGTATGACTACGCGTATACCGCCGCCGAATTGGATGAAATCCAGCGTTCGTTCCAGAAAATCGGTATCGACCCCATCGCTTATTTTGAAACCGACAAAGTCTTTGCCGGGAAGGATCTGGTGAAGGCGTTTGGAGAGTATTTTTCATCGCGGCAAATCTCCTACCTCGTTGTGCTTGAAAAAGGGCCAACCGGATTTCATTTAACAGTAGCCCCCTATGAACAAACCCTGCGGCTAATGAAAGTGGATCAGCCCGCCTGGCGGGTGAACAATGACCGCCTCGATAACTTGCTGCTAACCGTCTGGCAGGATTCGTGGAGATCCCAGAAGAAGCAGAATTACCTCATCAATGACAAGCCCGAAACGGATATTGTGATTGATCCCATTCGTGGCAAGCGCAATGAATTCTACGCCGTTGATCTCAAAGTCGACAACCTCGCCGTTATCAAATCCGGCGACGAAGCCCGCGACCTTGAGTTGGAAAAATTCTTTGCTGAAAACTATCCGCTAAAATATAAAGTGGTGGAAGCCGGTTCCGACGAGCTGGAGCTAAGACGACAGGGGTTCCATTATGTACTGGCTTTTGTTCACACGCGCGGTGAAATTGCCAAGGAAATCCTCGGCTATGACATCAGCAAAGGAGACAAGAATTATGTATCCATAACTTTTCCTTCCGGGCAACTCCATCTCAAGATTATCCCCAGGGAAAAAAAGATATATAAATTCTATTTCCGTCACATCGACAACGGGAATGTATTCCTGGGAACCAAGTGGGATGCTGACGATACCTGGCATGATGCGCTCCGCAATCACGTGTTGGGCTTCAAACACGAAGCCCACATAAACTAGGTTCGTTGATTGCGGCGGATGATCAGCACGCTGAGAATAATCAGCAGGATGATTGCGTTTGAGTTTATGCAGTTGCGGGAATAGGAGGGTTTAATAATGTAGCGCAGCGAAACCTGCCTACCGGACCAGGCAGGTGTTAAACCCGACCTGCTCCGAACTGTCCCACGTTACCAAACTAAACTAAGAAATTACTTGTAATATCAACCGTACACCCCGCAATTCATAAACATTTTGTTGGCAGTAGTGCTTCTCCGTTGTCCATCCGTTTCAATTCAAATTATTCGTCTTACTTTTTGTTTATAGTCCAAGTAATGTTGTCCGTGTTGTTTGATTAAAAATTCTTCTTCTAGTCTAATTTGGATTTGAATCAAAACATATCCTTGAATCAAAAATAATCCCGTTAATGCGTTTGGTGTCGTTAAAAAAAGTCCAAGTAAGCTAATTATCATTCCAAAGAAAATCGGGTTTCGCGAAAGGCTAAAGAGTCCTGTTGTTATCAGTTCAGTTTTTGTCTCTGTGTCAATACCAATTCTCCATGAATTTTTCATATGTCCTTGAGCTATAGTTGTCCAGATAAGTGCAACTGCTAAAAGTCCAAGACCTACGTGTTTTAAAGTTACAATGTCAATTTGAGTTATAGGTAAAAATTTGTCGTACCATGTCGGAAAAAAAGCAAAAACCAAAACGTACACGAACATTGCAATAAGTGTGAGCTTAAAGTAAAATCCAATTAATCCGTAAGCACTGTCATCTTTTGGTAGAACAACTGGATTTTTTCCTATTCGTCTTGCAACAATTACACTTTTCAAAACGAAAGCAAGCCCAAAGTAAATTATAAAGTATGTCGGTAAGATCAGTCTTAAGATTTGTTCCATATAGTCAATTGTCAATTTTGTTGTAATCTGTTTAGCATTGTTGCCAGCCGTAGGGTCTTGTTCTCACTTCATTCGAAGCCTGTATTTCGTCCCACGTTAATTGTCACAAGTCTTTTTAATTCAGCCGTGCGGTGGAGCATTTTTTCAAAACCTACTTTGTCCACGTACACTACACTGAGCACACTCTTTGATTGGCTTTGGATGTGGGCTGCAAGTGCGGCCAGGCAACCCGCCTGCCGGACGGGCAGGTGTGTGCGGTTTAGTAGGAGTGATGACGCAATTGACGCAATTATGACGCAATTCAATGGATGGTGTAAAATGCTCCTGCTCCTTTTTGTCCGCTTGGTTTTAATATTTCCTTGTCAATCAGTTCTTTTAAGTCTCGCGTTGCCGTTGCTCTCGAAACATCATTTAATTTCTGATACTCACTGTTCGTAATTTTTCCTTTCTCCTTTAAGTATAAAACACCTTTCACTTGTCTATCATTAAGGTTAATGGATCTTAGATGTTTCTCGTTATAAATATCTTTTCTGAACTCCACGAAAAACCCTGACATATCATAAAAGTAAACGGGTTGTGGCAGTCCTGCCTTTTTAAACTCACTTATGATTTTCAAAGTCCCGCGTCCCCACGATTCAATGTATCCGCTTCTAAATAAAGCATTGGCAATATCCGGGTTGTAGGGTTTAGAGGGATGTTTAACTAATAGGTTTTCAATTGTCCAGTTTTCTGGTAATTGTCCTTCATTCCAGAAAATGATTTTGTCGCTGTACACGCTAATTTGAATAGGTACTCCGCCCGAATAGTCTTTATGGGCAATGGCATTCAATAATGCCTCGCGGACAGCCTCTTTAGGATATTCATACTTCTCTACCCGGTTGATGCCTTCATAACTGATTTCGGCTTTGATGTATTTGGTAAACAACAAATCCATAGCCTTCTCAATCTGCTCGAACAGGTTACCGTGGACTTCATCCTGAAATTTCAAGTCATCGTCTGTTTCAAAGAAACCAATTTTGATGTAAGCACCCGTTACAAATTTCTTAGGGTTAGGATGAAAGAGCAAAATAGAAGCCCGCTTTAGAAATTCGCCCTCTTGTAATTGAAGGTTTTCAATCAGATGCCCGTTGGTATCGGTCAAGCTATCTTCTTCAATACGCTGGCTTTTGAACGCACGCTTACGGAAAAAGTCAAAGGTTTCTTGGCTTAAATCTTTTACCGAAACTTTAGGGACCGGCACACCATCCCAGCGTTTCCCTTTTTTCTGTAACAGAAATTTATCTAAGGCTGCACCTTTCAACTCCTGCTTAGTGCTTCCGCTTCGGTAATGATATTGTCCTTTGTAATTAACAGGATAGGGATACGCCTCAACCACTATTTCAATAAAATAACCATTTCTGGTTTTATGCAGGTTCACATCAGCAACAATGCCCAACGTGTCTTTCACTTTATTAGGGATTTCCTCCAGTAATTTTTTCGCATCAGTAACACCAACTACTTTTCCTGTATCATCTTTTCCTATGAAAATGCTGCCTCCGCTGGCATTCGCAAAACCACATATCCATTTCAGGTATTCGTCACGCCAGGAAGATTTGTATTCTACGTTCTGTGATTCAGCCATTCTTTACATTTTCCAATATCCTGTAACATTTATTGTAACCCTGACTATTCCTCTAACTCCAAAATATTGTCCGAAGAACCAATTTGTTTTAAGTCGGGTAAAGAACTTCCGGCAATTCCTTTTATAGAACCAATGAAGTGATTTGTGTTGAGCAATACCTTTTCCAATTGCTTTTCGCGCTCCTTCCAGATTCTTTCCATGGCGCGTTTTTCTTTGATATAGCTGTCCTGCAGACTTGTGAACCCTTCGATAATTGCACCGACCTGAAGCCTGAATTCATTGCCCGTTAAATAGTCGTATAGCATTTGTGTTTTTTCGCCTTTGTTTGTTTGAGAGGAGTATGCCTCATTAACTCTGATCAGGCTGTCGCGAAGAACAAGTATTAAGCTTTTGAAATCATTGAATGAACAAATCCATACACCATCCTTTTGTCCTATTCTGTCCATATCCTCCGGCAAAGCCTCTGTTACGATTACCAAGACATCTGCTTTAACCAAGACGGCATCGGATTTTAGTTTAGCGATCCAGTCATAGCTAAATGATTTTGTTCGTTTACTTTCATAAAGTATTTTCCCGCAATCAACGCCAATTTTATTGCGCACAGTATGAATTACGTCTGCGCCTTTAATACCTTTCCCTACTTCCTCAATTAAGTCAAACGGGAAAACAACACGAAGGATTTCTTCAATGGCTATTTCCTGTACTTCCCCTTGCAGTTGCATTGAACCTTGTTCCTGTTTGCGCTTCATTTCATCGGTCAGTCTTTTCTGATCATCCAATTGTTTTTGAAGTTCTTTGAAACGCAATTCATTTTTATCTTCTTCGGCTTTCCTAATCTTGTCCTTTTCAGTTACCAGTATTTCATTTAACTTTTTCTGGGCCTCCGCTTCCACGGCTTCTTTCAACTCGGATTTTTCGCGCTTTAATGTTTCTATCTCCGCTTTGGTGCGGTTAAGTTCTTTGACTTGCTCCGATTTTTCGTTGAGTTCTTTCTGCAGGGCCTGGAACTGTTCAGAATTTTCCTCCAGTAGCTTCTTTTTCAGATTTTCCTTAATGGTCTTTCTTTCTTCTTTAAGTTTGATTTCAACTCGTTCACTGAACAGTTCATCTTCCTGTTTTTTCTTCTGCTCAAATTCTGCTTTTGCCTTGTTTAGCTTTTCTTGCTCCTGATCAAACTTCCCCTTATCCGCAGCCATTTGCGACTGGCATTTTCGATTGATCTCCTCTTCCAATTGGTGCGCAAGAATATCCTGTACATCAACGGAAGTGCCGCAGTTGGGGCATTTGATTTGGGTTGCTGTTACCATCGTTAAAGTATTTATCTGTCTCTTTTACAATATTTTAGGATATACTTATGCGACAAAATAGTCTTGCTCTCAAATAGACTAATCATATCACCTGTATCAGTTTTAATGTTCTGTCACAATAGTTTCTTAGTTCTGCATCATTCACTGGTTCGCTATCGCTGTTGGAGTTAAATCTATGATGATATTTTTTTGAATAATCCTTGATGTCAGTCAATTCGGTTAAGCTATTTTGAAGTCGGAAAAATCTGTCAGTAGAAGTTGAAGCTCTAACTTTATCAATAAATTGGCCTAGCCAGTCAGTAGGTAAAACAAGGTCAAAGAACTTTAAGTGAAAGTAACTTTCTAGCGCTGGTCTTAAACATCTTGCAACACTTCGCCTTTCTTGGTCGGATAGACAGCCATTTGTCAAGTAGTTTGTGATTGCTAAACTGTCTTTAAGAATACTTGAAAGGGTTTCTGTGTCAATGTTGAACTCAACAATACAACTTGTGTTTCCTAAAAATTCTATTTTGCTGCAATGCCTTGTCAAAGAAATTTGGTTAGCACTTTTCCAAAACTCACAAGCGAAAATGATGTTGTGAGTGAGAACAAAAAGTTGTTTGGCCCGCTGTCCAAATGCAATTAGTTTGTTTATGGTTGTTGATCTCCTGTTTAAGTCAAAACTTGAAACTGGGTCGTCAAATACAATAATCTTGTCCTGAATATTTCTGTCTAATTCTAATTTCGTCAAGAAGAAAGCAAGAGCTAAAGCACTTTTATCTCCTTCGCTTAACGAATATTTAAAAGAAGGGTGAGTAGGAGTATCTTCAAATTTAATTTCGTTACCATTGATATGCAGAGCATATTTTATCATTGGCTCTTTGCTGGTCCCAACATAACCACTATCCAAATTTCTAATTTCAAGATAGGGGGCAAATGCCTGTAAATACAAATTTATTTCTGCGGTATAATTTGTAAAAATAGTTATTGAATAAGTGTCAAGCGATTGTTGCTTGGTGTCTTTTTGAGTAACAAAACTGTCCACTGCTTGAGTATAGGTTGAAAGGTTGGTGCAAAGAGTCATTATTGCAACATCCTCTTTTTTCTTTATTGCCTTTAATTTCTTTAATTCTAATTCAAGTTGAGTTAAATTTGGTTGACTTGAAGATTTTAAAGTTGCAATTTTTGTGTTGTAAGCTGTGATGTCAGTATTGAAGCCGGTAAGTAAAGTGTTGAGAGTTTCAATTGTTGTTTGAAATGTTGTTACTGGAGTGGTTTCTTTTGATTGAATTGGGTTAGAAGATTTTTCAGTAAAAATAGTTTTGACTGCATCAAACTCATTTTGTATTGCTGCCTGTTGGGCAATTATGGAAGTTAATGCAGGTGGATTTGCTAAGTGAGTTTTCCAAAATTCAATCAGGTTTTGGCTCGCTGAAATTTTGTTTTCAATTTGTAGAAGTTGTGCCTCGGAATTGAAGGTTGAAATTGTCGAATTGAGTTGAGCTAATGTTAGGAGTAAAGAATTATATTCCTCGTTAAAATATTGTTTGTATGCTTCAACAATTTCTACTGTTTCGTTAATAGGCTGCAAGCAGAAAGGACAAGTGTCTGAAATAATAGCTTCATAACCTTGCTTAATCCATTCTTCTGCTTTTCCATCCATTGAAAGATGCTCCTTGTGTTCCTTAAACTTTTGAAGATATGTTTCTGATGTGCTATCAATGGATTGGCTAAGTGCAGAAGTTGCAGTTAAAAATTCAAATGGAAGATTGAATAATGGAATCGGCACCAAGGCAGACTTAGTTTGAATTTCCTGAAAACCTTTTGCTGTGGTAATCGCTGCTTCTTTGACGACTATTTTATTGTCAATGCTTGTGTCTGCTGGAAGATTAGAAAAATCAACTGCCGTAAATGCTCTATCAATTGCTAATTCAATTTTTTCTATTGTGTCCCTTATTTGAACTTTGCCATTTTGAATTCCATCTTTTAAAACTTGAATATCGTTCTTTAAAACAATGCCTGGTTGTCCAAAAATGATTTCAAATAAATTCTTCTTGTGTGTGTTTTGAATTTCTAAACCCGTATAAATATTTTCATTGATAAAGTGAATGTCAAAAATATCAAGGTTCGGATATTGGTTGTCCCAAACATTGGAAGCGAAAGTTAATTTGGGATTTGGTGTTACATCAGTTAAAATTTCAACCGTCTGTGGGAATGTTCTGTCAAAAGATCTCTTCTTTGCAAGTAAAGCGTTGTTGTCCTTTAATGATTTTAGAATAATTGCAAGCGTTGTTTTTCCGCTGCCATTTTCACCATACACAAGATTTATTCTTTCAAAGTCAGTTGTCCTGTGCGGTGAAGAAATAGAACCATGATTGTAGTTCAGAAATTTTCCTGTACCACTTATTTTTATAAATTTTTTAATCATTCTATACTTACACTTTAATTTTAAATGCGAATGGTGGCAAAAGCATATATGTTATATCTTGGCTTATGAGCCGTGAGTCTTGTTAATCATACAACTTTGAAACATTCTTCATTATATAACTATTCAATCCCTGCCATTTGTGGCTAACTCTTTCATATTTTCTAGTGCTGCCGACCGGCCTTTCTGTAACTGTATGTATAGTCCTTCCACCATTAAACTACTTACAACTCTTATAGTTAAAAATCAATAATTGGTTTAGCCACATAATTATATTTCAATATAGATTTTCGACATACCTTTATCTTGTCTTTTATATCCCGACCTTGACCCTTTAAATACTTCATCCAGAATTTCAATTGATTCTCCCTTGCCAAGGTCAAACATTTTCCAACCCATTTCACCCGAAGAACTATACCCGTCAGTTTGAAAAGCTCTTAGGCCTTCATTTCCCTTAGTGGTCAATCCATAGCAATGTGGTTCTACAACTCTAAAACCTCCATCATAACTAAAACGTATTAAATGTTTATTTTTGATTGCTTCGATAATCTTGTTGTTCATATACTTTTTTGATTTAAGTTTTAGTAAGCTAATACTTATTTTGGGGATCACTCATTTCCATATCCGAATTGACTGTCAGGCTTTTTCAAATGCGTAGCTGTCTTTAATGTGAGCTGCAAAATATTTACCATGAGAACCAGCGCTCATGAGTGCTTCATACTCACTTTTAGGAACATCGAAATACTGATAGACACCTCCATGCAGAAATTCGATTTCCAATATTTGGCTTGTTGCATTGTAGCCTACAGATGCCAAGTTTGACGAGCTAACACGTGTTCTTTTCATAGTGCTTAGTTATAAATATTTTAAATTATTTTCCCTCAACAATTTTTATTTCACCCTCTGTCAACTCGTAGAGTTGATAAACGATCTCGTTTATTTTATTTTGTTCTCTACAGAGTCTCCGCCTCGGAACTTTGCGCCAACCCGATTTGAGTAATGTGTATCATCCGATCATTCCAGCACCTTGAATCAAATTTTCTTAACCTTGCCATAAACACCTGTTTTTCGTATTCAACGAGCAACTCAAAAGCCGTATGATTTTTTTGCCGATAGGCCATTTGCATTTGCTGCCGGAATAAGTCGAGATGTTTAGAAGGTTTTTGATCAGGCATGGCTTCTAATTGCTTAATGTAAGTTTCCATATTCGCCAGTGTGTCTTTTAGTTTTAAGGCAGTATTCTTGTTCATAAGGCTTCTATTATTTTTATTTCATCTTCTGTCAACTCGTAGAGTTGATAAACGATTTGGTTTATTCTGGTTTCGCAATAATCAGTCTTACTTTCAAGTTGCAAAATTTTAGCTTGCAGTTTTGCTTCTGCTTTTTCCTTATTCAATTGCAATAGTTGGTTTACCAGCTTTTCAATTTCATCATGTGCAAATTCGTTTTCTTTGCTTATCGTTGGAACGGGAATTGATAGAATTGCTTCTTTTTTTATCTTGGGGAAAGTCTTTTTCTCATCAGAATTGTTTTTTTTCCAAAAGAACTTGGTTGCATTTGAAGTGATGATTCCTAATAAATAATTCAAGTCTGCTAAGCCTTTCTCTTTTAGAAAAACATTATAGATGGTGTTTAGGGTGAAAATATTTGCAGGAACAAATGTTGCGATAGGTGTTGCGCCAATTTGGCGGATACAAATTCTACCTTGTCGGTAAATTACTTCTCTTCCACCACTTTTAATTGCAGTAGGAGTATAGTTTACATATTCGGTTGGTAGCTTTAATTTGAAGGGTTCAATATTTCCACCGTCAATAACCGGTTCGTATTTATCATTCTTTTTTGTATCGCTTACATATTTTGTCCTGTCAAACGTTTGGATTCCAAAGTAAGCACCGCAGAATGTTCCAAGTGGTTTTGATCTCTTTGCAATTTTATTCAACAGTTCAGTTTCATTGTCTGAAATAAGAAGATTGAAATATGATCGGTTATTCTCTGCGAATAAAGATTGCTTAACGCGTGAAATTTGTTTTACCGTAAAAGGAATATCAGAAACATTTACACTCAGCTCACTTTTCCTTTTCGATGTTCCTTTTTCAAAAATGAAAAGACATGTGTCAACACTTGCCGATGCAAAAACCGAATAATTGAACAGTAGAATCTCATTGATAATTGCATTTTCAAGAATGTATTTGCGCAATGGTTCAGAATGAATATTTTTCAAGAATGTATTGGGTGTAATAAAACCCAAAAATCCACCGTCTTTCAGTAGTTTTAATGACTGCTCCGTAAAAAGTTGGTACGTATCAATTTTGTATTTAGCTGAACGGAATTTAGCCAACGTATAATCAAACACTTCCCTTGTTTCAAGATTTTGCAACATTACATAAGGAGGATTTCCTATTACAACATCAAAGCCGGGATTTAATCCATATTCCGCTCCTGGCTCTTGTGTCTGATTTTTTAATTTTTCAATTAGTTCGTCTGTTTCGTCTGCAAGGTTTTTTACCTTTTTATATTGAATTTTGAATTCTGATTTTACCTCTGGCATTTTAATCTTAAACACTTCTGGAAATTCGCGTTTCCAATTGAACGGTTTAATTTTTTTCTCATCTCCAAAATCAATCTGGCCATCGTAGTAATCGGTATCAACCAAACTGTTCCCACTTTTGATATTGTTGTCCAGTGTTGGCAACACTCTTTCGTTAAAGAGTTTCATTTGGTTGGCAATGCTGGCTTGTGTTTCGCCTTCCATACATTTGAGCAACAAACTCAGCTTGGTTACTTCCACGGCATTCACGTCTATATCAACTCCAAAAATATTGTTAAGCAATATCTTTTTCTTTTCGGATGTGGTCAGGTTTCCTTCCGGTGTCAACGGGCTGTCCTTTTTTCCTTTCGAGGGCTTGCCATTATCCGAATAATAATTTTTGTGATAGTCGAGCAGGTATTGGTACGCGCCAATAAGAAAGCTTCCGCTTCCGCAGGCGGGGTCCACAATTTTGAGTTTACTTATTTCTTTGGGCGTTTTTCCATCTACTAATTTACCTACCGTATTTTTTACGATGTACTCAACAATGTATTGAGGGGTATAATAAACGCCTCCTGCTTTTCGTACTTCCGGTTTTTCTTCAATCCTGGCTTGATGAGAAGGCGTTAACCGGATGACCTTACCAAGAAACTGCTCGTAAGCGCTCCCAAGAATTTCAACGGAAAATACCGAGAACGCATACGGGCTTTCGGGATAATACAGTTCGTTAACAATATTTTTAATAACCTTGTTATCAACTTTTAACGACTCGCTGATTTTATCCTTTTTAAAATCAAAAAGTCCGGAATTGTATTTCTGGTCTGCTTCTTTAAAGAGTTTGAACAGATTCTCGTAATGATCTCCCTTTAACGTGGTTTTCAGATTACCGTAAGGTTCAACCGCCCTGTCTTCGGCAATTCTCAGGAAGATGATCCTGTCAATGGTTTGCTGTACTGCAAAATTGATTTCATCTTCATCAAGTTGCTTGTTGTTCCAACTGATGCTGGTTGCCAAATAGGTGCGCCATGTATCGAGCGAACTAAGAAATTCTTTATCAACGGTGGCCGTTCCTTTTTTATTTGCATTGCCTGCAATGAACTTATCAAAACTGCCTTTCAGCACTTTCTCTTTACTGAACGTTTCCCAAATAAAATCGAACTCGTTCAGGTAGTCTTTAAAAGTCAGGTACTTTATTCTGGCAACTGAAGCTTTGTCGGCCGGGTTCGGTTTTTTTGTGCAATCATAGATAGCAAACTCTTCAAAGTCTGTAATAATACTTATCGGAAGTTTCGCGCTCCATCCGTATCTTCGAATTTGATACGCAGGTAGAATGTCGTCTTTAACTGCTACACTTGGTTTTTTCGCTTCAACGAAGAAGAGTCTTTTTCCCCCAACCAGTCTGAATGAATAATCAGGTGCTTTTGTAGCTGCCCCGACTTTTACCCTGTCTTCGTGAATAACTTCCCGGTATGCCTCGGCATAACCTTGTTCGTTGTCAATGTCCCACCCAAGAGCTTTAAAAAATGGGTCTATAAAGTCTCTGCGAGTCAACGTTTCGTTGTACTCAGACTTTTTATAAGAGTCGATTTGCTCGGCAAACCGCTCTGCTAATTCACCTATTTTATTTTTGGCTTCGTCTTTAGTCATTTTATTTTAAGCACATTATCCAAAAATAAGGAATTAAGTTAGTCTATACTCGTGCGGTGGGGATTTGGCTCTTGCCATAGCCCTGCCTACCGGCAGCAGGCAGGCTTGGTTCGCGGGAGGGATGTGCGGCTATGGCATGTGACAAATGTGCAAGGACAATTTGTCACACTTGTCCTTGTAAAAAAAATGTCGTCTTGTTTTTATTCGTTAGCCGAAATGTTTTACAGCGCATGGTTGCTAACAATCGTGCTGAAGCCGCCCCCAAACAACATTTTGAACGGGAGGGCCAGCAAGGCAAATGTAGCGCCTGTAAGTCCTGCCAATAATCCAAAGACAGCGCCGATCAACCCCGCGGCCAACCCGATAACCAGGGCTGCAACTCCAAACCAAATGGGAAACGTTATCACCAGGATGAGAATGATCAGGATTGTGGAGGATTGACTTCGGGTTTGCATAAGCAACTGTTTCCTGCGGGGCGGCAAAAATCATTCCCTACAAAATTCCAGCTCATTTCGGGTTTTTAAGGCCCACCTCGTGTACGGTGTTGAAAAATGAACAGCGCCGCAGGCAAAAGCGAACACTACGACCGCTTTCTGTAATTGTAAACAGCGAAGCCATTGAGCATAATCCCCATCAGAAACACAATCAGCAGGTGATACCGAATGTCGAAAAGGGTACTCCCTTTCAAGACAACCATGCGCATCACTTCGATGAAATACGATACCGGGTTAAACCAGGTAAAAATCCGCGCCCAGTCCGGCATGCTTTCGATGGAGGTGTACAGTCCGCCCAGCATGATGAAGATCATCATAAAGAAAAAGGAGAGTAACATCGCCTGCTGCTGGGTTTGAACAAACGTTGAGATGAGCAGCCCCATTCCCAATACCACCAGCAAATACACCCCGGCAAATAAATAAATCGTGAGCATGCTCCCCAACGGTACAATCCCGTATGCGAGCCACGATATCACCATGCCGATCGACAGAATGATCAGCCCCAGCACCCAGAACGGGATCAGCTTTCCAAGAATAAACTGATGCTTCCGGATCGGCGTCACGTTGATCTGCTCAATCGTGCCCACCTCTTTTTCTTTTACAATGTTGAGCGCTGAAAGAAACCCGCCAACCATCGTCACCAGGATGACCAGGATGCCTGGAACCATGAACACCTGGTAGTTCATCAACGGGTTAAACCAGTTGATGGCAGCCACTTCCAACTTCGGCTGAACATTGAGCCGCGGAAGTTGAATCCAGTCCAGCCGTACCTCGCGGTTAAAGTCAACAATGATGCTGCGCAAATACGCACCGCCGAGGTTTGCCTTCACCCCGTTGATAGCATTGATGGCAAGAAAAAGGGTGGTCTTCTCTTCCGTCACCAACTGCTTTTCAAAGGAAGCGGGGATCTGAAGCACCAGGTCGGCCTCGTCCTTTTCGACATACTTCAGTGCTTCATCGTAGGAGTGCGTATAGTCAACCAGCCGAAAATAGTTGGTGGAAGTAATCTTGTTTACCAGCTTCTGGGAATAGGCAGATCGGTCCAGATCTACCACACACAGTTTCACGTTCTTCACTTCATAGTCGGCCGCCAGCGGCATAATCAGCAATTGGATCGTCGGCATCATGAAAATCAGCCTCAGGATGGCGGGGTTGCGGAAAATCTGCCGGAATTCTTTCTCCAATAAAATGCGCAGCGTCCTCATTCCAGTCGCGTCTTGAATTTCAGGATACTTACGGTCATAAAGAAGGTCGTCATTCCAACCAGGACAAGGGTCTCCTTCCACACATATTCCAGCGTTAGCCCTTTGATCATGACGTTCTTGACGATGTAATAGAACCACTTGGCGGGAACGAGGTTGGAAATAATCTGTAGCGGCACCGGCATGTTCTCCACCGGGAACATGAACCCGCTGAGCATGATGGTCGGGAGGAACAGGCCCATCAATGAAATGAGCATGGCAACCTGTTGTGATTCGGCAACGGAGGAAATCAGAAGCCCCAACGCCAGAGCGGTGATCGTAAAAAGCAAGCACTCCGCAACCAGCAGGAGCAAGGTACCGCGGATGGGAACGTCGAGTACAAAAACACTCAATAACAGGATGCTCGCAATGTTGAGGGCTGATAACAGAAAATACGGAACCATTTTCGCAATCACCACCCGTATGGGTACGATGGGTGAGACGAGAATCACTTCCATAGTACCCATCTCTTTTTCACGGACAATAGAAATGGAAGTCATCATGGCGCACACCAGCATCAGCACCATGGCCATCACACCGGGTACAAAATTGTACGATTCCTTCAGTTGCGGATTGTAGAGCATCCGCATTTCCGTGTTGATGGTATATGGGACGGTCTGTTCTCCGAGTTGCCGCTGTTGATAGTCCATGATGATGGCCGTTGCATAGTTGGCAAGGGTCTGGGCCACATTCGGATCGGTAGCATCCGCGATCAACTGAATGGTCGCCGTGCGCTCGTGCAGCATGGTGTTTTCCAGACCGGCAGGAAGAACCACCGCCATCTTGATTTTGCCTTCCTGAAATGTTCGTTCCAGTTCGTCGGGGCTTCGGAGGTTTCGTAATATATCGAAATAGCGGCTTGCGCTCAGTTCATGTATGATGGCCCGGCTGGCCCCGTCCTGCGCATTATCCAGTACCACGATGCGCGCATTTTTAACCTCATTGGTCAGTGCAAATCCAAAGATCAGGATTTGTGTTACCGGCATCCCGAACAAAATCCAGACGGTTCGCTTGTCACGCCAGAGGTGAAAAAATTCTTTCTGCACAAAAAAGAGAAACTGCTTCATGCTTCCGTTCGCTTTGCCTTCCGCGCCAGCTTGACAAACACTTCCTCCATATTGGCAACTCCAAACTGTTTCTTCAGCTCCTGCGGAGAATCCAGCGCTTCAATTCGCCCGTCCACCATGATGGACAGCCGGTCGCAGTACTCCGCTTCATCCATGTAGTGGGTAGTTACGAAAACCGTTGTCCCCTCATGCGCTGCCTGGTAAATCATGGTCCAAAACTCCCGGCGCGTTACCGGGTCGACCCCTCCCGTGGGCTCGTCGAGAAAAACTATCTGGGGGCGGTGAAGCATGGCCACGGAAAAAGAAATCTTTTGCTTCCATCCTAGCGGCAGGGATCGGGTCAGTGTTTTGGCCTGATCCTCCAGGTGAAGATGATGTAGCATGAACTCCGTCTTCGACCGGATTTCTTCGTCCGTCAGCCCATAGATGCCGCCATAAAACCGGATGTTCTCAACGATGGTCAAATCTTCATAGAGTGAAAATTTCTGGCTCATGTATCCGATGTTCTTCTTGATTTTCTCGGACTCCGTGAACAGATCAAATCCCGCCACCTGGGCCTGGCCGCTGGTGGGGAAAGAAAGTCCGCACAACATGCGCATCGCTGTTGTCTTGCCGGCACCGTTCGCTCCCAGAAAGCCGAATATCTCGCCGCGGCTTACTGAAAACGTAACGGCATCCACAGCCGTAAAATCTCCAAAACGTTTGGTTAACTCCTGAACCGATATGGCCAATTCTCCCGTCATTGCCGCATGAGTTCCATAAAACAATCCTCAATGGTGGCTTCGATCTGATTCATTTGAAGATGGGAGGCCTCGATGGTGGATACAATGGCCCTCGCTTGCTCCGCATCCCGGATGTCCCCTTTGAAAACAACGTGATGTTCTTGACCGAACGGATAACAGGTTTCCACCTGATCCAGTGCGCGCAGATCCATCATAAGTTTGTACATGTCTGAAGCGCGAACCGACCACAGGGCTTTCTTGAAATTTTTCGTAACCTGCCTCGGGGAATTGATTTCCATGATTCTGCCCTCCTGCATGAGCGCAACACGGTCACACAGTCCGGCTTCGTCCATGTAGGGCGTTGAAACCATAATGGTTATTCCCGCCTGTTGCAACTCACGAAGAAGATACCAGAATTCCTTTCTTGAAACGGCATCCACCCCCGTTGTTGGTTCATCGAGAAACAGGACCGTGGGCCGATGGATGAGTGCACAACTCAGTGCCAACTTCTGTTTCATTCCCCCTGAAAGGGCACCCGCCTTGCGCTTTTCGAAGGGTTCAATTTGCTGGTAAATGCTTTTTACAAGGTCATAATTCTCCTTCAGCGACGTGCTGAAAAGCGTAGCAAAAAAAGATAGGTTCTCTGCTACCGTCAAATCCGGATAGAGCGAAAAACGTCCCGGCATGTAGCCTACCCGCTTCCGTATTTCCTTGTGGTCCCTCACCACATCCAGCCCATCTACCGTCGCCTCGCCTGAATCGGCTAGCATCAGTGTGGTGAGAATCCGAAACAAGGTGGTCTTGCCGGCACCGTCCGGTCCGATCAAACCAAAAAGTTCGCCGCGGGCTACATCCACCGAAATGGATTTGAGCGCTTCAACCTTTACCTTCCCCAGGGCAAACGACTTGTTTACATCGGCGACGTGAATGGAGGGATTCATACGCACTACCGTCCCTGATTTTCCGGGACTGTTGCACGGAAGAGCACATCCCCGTACATCCCAATCTTCAAAAAGCCGTCGTTCTTCACCCTCACTTTAATAGCATACACCAGGTTAGCGCGCTCATCCTTGGTTTGAATTGTCTTGGGGGTAAACTCCGCTTTGTCAGAAACCCATTCCAGCACGCCGTCGTATTTCTTCGATGCCTCCTTGGTGTCATCGACAAACACGCTGACCATTTGACCCAGTTTTGCAGCTGATAGCTGATCCCCGGATACATACGCACGAAGTATGACGGAGGAAAGGTCGGCCACTTTGTACAGCGCCTTCCCCACACCGGTCACCTCCGACGTTTCGGCGTACATCACCAACACCGTGCCGTTCACCGGATTCACGATAATCGATTTCTTTATCTGGTCTTCCAGTTGTTCGATCTGCGCTTTGAGCGGAAGCGTCTCGCTTTGCAGCGATTGAGAGGTTATCGCCAACGATTTTTGCAAGGATGAATACTGTTTCTCGAGAAGCTCCGTCTGGGCAACCAAATCATCCCATTGCTTTTTGGTAGCGGCATCGTCTTTCAACAGCCGCTCGACCCGTGCCTTTTCATGATTGGTAGTTTCGATTTGCTTCCGGATGGTGGCCAACTGGCTCGCCGCGTCCGGTTGCCTTGACAAAAGGGCCCGCACGGAATACACCAATTGCTTTTTGCGGAGGTGGAGCTGGGTCGTATCAACACAACCTACCACTTCGCCGGCTTTTACCTCTTGCCCCTCTTGCAGGTTCAGGTATAGAATCCTGCCGCTTCCTTCCGCGGAAATAATGGTCTCATCGGCTTCGAAATTTCCTGACGCATCATAGTTGCTCGACTGTGGGCTGCAGGCTGCAAGTGCCAGCACCAGCAATACATATCCGATTCGTTGAAGGCGCATAGCGATTGTTTTTTACGGGTTCCCTGAAATCGTTTTGTAATTGTATCTGGCAAGCATAAGCTGTATTTCGTGTTGGATCAGGCTTTGTCGTGCCGTTTCCTCCGCGTTGATTTCCCGAAGCAGATCGCTCGTGGAAATCACGCCATTTTCGTGCTGAGACTGGGCAGTCGTTTTGATCCGGGCACGCAAGGCAATGATCTCGCTGTCTACGCGGATAAGTTGCTTTAGCTTCTCCACTTCCTGCCCTTGTTGTCGCAGCGACAGGTTCGTGTTGAACAGAAAGGCTTCTTTCTGTGTCTTCACCATAAGTGTATTCACATCGAGCAGCTGCCGGTCACGTCGTGAGTTGTACATCCCGCCCAACGGCCAGCTGAATCGAACGCCACCGATGTAGTACGTCTCAAACTCATTCTTCAGGAAATTAAAAGCCGGTCGGCCGTAGCCGCCTTGCACAAACAGTCCCAGGCGTGGCGCGTTGCGCGTGTTGCTTGCCTTGTATTGCGCGCCCAGAAGTTCTGTCTGGAATTGATACAGGGTAAGCTCCGGTCGCTTGATTTCCAGGAAGGTGTCATTGATCGATTCGACAGGTGCCTCCAGCACCGTCTGGTCGCCCAATTGCTGGTTGATGAAATAGCCCAGCATGTCGAGGTACGTGCGTTTGCCTGCCCGTATTTCAATGATCCGTTGATCCGCCCGCAGCATCTCCGCCTGCAGGATATCCACGTTGCTTCGGAAGGCTGTTCCGTTTCGCACGGCAGACTCTGTTTTCGAAAGGGACAGCAGCAAATCCGCCTTGAGGAGGTTCACCTGGATCAACTGGGCATCCATCAGCAGTGCACCGAAGAAAATCTGATTGATTCGGTCTTTGATCTTGTAGAGTTCTACCTCCACCTTCTGTTGTTCGACCAGCGTTCCCGAAGTCTGAACTGCGTTTTGGTTTTTGATCGTCCCGCCGTCGTAAATCGATTGATTCAACTCCGCGTACACCTTGTATTGATCCTTGGCAAGTGGCTCCACCAGCTGGGTGCCCCCCGGCAACCGGGTTACATCCGATTGATAGGTGGCCTGCGCAAACACTGCAACCTGCGGCAGGTTTCCTGACTGCGCATTGGCAATCGTAAATTCCAGGCTACGGGCCAACAGATCCTTTTGCTGAATCAGTGGGTAGTTCCGGACGGCCCGTTCGTGGCATTGCTCGAGGGTTAGCGCTACCTGTGTCTGGGCGGCGACAAGGGTCTCCGCAAGAAACAAAGCGATGATGGCAACCGTTCGCAGAAAGGATGAAGGCATAGCGTTAGGGCTTAAGTGCGTTCATGATAAATTCAGGTAGTTCCTTTTTCCGTACTTCAATCATCTGGTCAAAACCCAAATCGCCAAATTGGTGCATGGCCTTGATCATGGGCCGCGCGATAAAAGGATAAATCGCCATCGACATGATGTTGATCAAGAGCTGACCGCCCTCGATTTCCCGAATGTTTCCTTTGCGCACCTCCTCACTTACCTGGGCGCGGAACGTGTTGATTAGTCCGCTGTGCGTTCCCGACTGCTGGGCATGAGCGATGAGCCGATCCGGATTACGGGATAACTCCTGCATGACAAACATGGGTAAATCGGGATGCTGGCGGATGAGGGTGATATCATGAACCACCAATTCTTCGATCTTCTCTCGCAATGATTTTTCAGAGGTGATGATCCGGCTCAACCCCGAAAAGAACTCCCGGAACCTGCCTGTAAATACCAGCTCAAACAATCGGGCTTTGCTTCTGAAATAATAATGCAGCAACGCCCTGTTGATTCCAGCCTCCTTGGCGATATCTTCCATCCGGGCTGCCGCAAATCCTCTTTTGGTAAAGATCTTGTCGGCCGCCTTCAAAATGGCGTTTTCAGTCTGATTATCAAGTTTTTTCTTAGCCAATTGATTTAACTAAAATGTTAAACTAATGTGCTAAATAGGCATAAATTTCCTAGCCTGTCAAGAAGTTTCTTAGAATTTTAGATCCTTTAAAAGATCAGAAGGGGTATTCTACCTTTTCAATCATCCGATCGGCAACCCGGCGTCGGGCCTCTTTCAGGTTGAATGGCTCAATCTTAGTAAACCGCTTCAATCCGAGGAGCATGAGGCGCAAGTCGTCGCCTTCGGCAAACGAAGTGATGGCCTGACGTCCGGCATTCGCTGCCTTCTCCACGGCAGTGTGTAAATAAATCAGGGCCATGTCCTTTTCGGCGGCACAGGCTTTCTCGCCGCGTAAACCAATCAGTTTCTCCACGCGAAGGAGAACCGATTCCGCCACGTACCCTTCGATAAGCATGTCAGCCAGGTTCATCAGTATTTCCTGCTCGTCTGACAACTTCATCATGAACTTTTGAACGGCTGCACCGGAAACCATCAGACCGGCTTTTTTCAAATTCGCCAATGCTTTCTTTTCCTTGGCGAATATGCCCGAGTCATCCCCTGCCCCAAAATCCGGAATGGCTACCAGTTCTTTCTGCACGGCCATCGTCGGGGTCATCAGATCAATCGACCCCTTCATCGCGCGCTTCATCAGCATATCGATGGTAAGGAGTCGATTGATCTCGTTGGTGCCCTCGAAAATCCGGTTGATCCGGGCATCGCGATAGGCACGGTCCATAGGACCTTCTGCTGAAAATCCCATACCTCCGTAAATTTGCACACCTTCATCCACCGCAAAGTCCAGGACTTCTGATCCATGCACTTTCAGAATGGCGCACTCGATGGCAAACTCCTCCAGCGACTTAAGCCGCGCTTTGCTGGAATCCATGCCGCCGGCAATCAATGCATGGTAGGCATCTTCGATATTCTGCGAGGCACGGTAATGCGCTGACTCGCTGGCGAAAATCTTGGTGGCTGTTTCAGCAAGCTTGTGCTTGATGGCACCAAAGGTCGCGATCGCCGTCCCAAACTGCTTCCTCTCTGTCGCATACTTGGTGGCCGCCGACACCGCCATTTTGCTACCCCCGATTGCTGCGATCCCCAACTTGATACGACCAATGTTGAGAATGTTCACGGCAATCTTGAACCCATTCTCCCGCTCACTCAGCAAATTTTCAGCGGGCACCTTGCAGTCGTTGAAGAAGATTTGTCGCGTGGAAGAACCCTTAATCCCCATCTTCTTCTCCTCTTCGTTCATGGTGATCCCTCCAAAGGTCTTTTCAACAATGAATGCAGAGAGGTTCTTGTCGTTCTCGATTTTAGCAAAGACCACGAAGATGTCTGCAAATCCCCCGTTGGTTATCCACATCTTCTGTCCGGTGATCGTGTAGTGCTTGCCGTCTTTGCTCGGTACCGCTTTTGTCTTGCCGGAATTTGCATCTGATCCGGAGTCCGGCTCCGTAAGGCAGTAGGCGGCCTTCCATTCACCGGTTGCCAGTTTCGGAATATACTTTTTCTTCTGTGCGTCGCTTCCATAATAGAGGATAGGCAACGTCCCAATTCCGGTATGTGCCGAAATCGCCACGGCAACCGAATGACCGGCTCCGATCACCTCCGCCACGAGCATGCTCGTGTTGAAATCCATCCCAAAGCCGCCCAGATCCTGGGGCACAGACGTTCCCAGCAACCCCAGCTCGCCTGCCTTGTCCATGATGGATGGCATCAGCTTGGGGTCCTTCATGGAGTCAATATCATCCAGCCGAGGCAACACTTCCTTGTCCAAAAAATCCCTGCATTGCTGCTTTATCATTTTCTGCTCTTCATTGAATTCTTCGGGAATGAAGATTTCACTGGCGCTTGTTTCGCGAATCAGGAATTCGCCGCCGCGTATTGCTTTTTTAGCTTCCGTTGCTGTTGCCATATGACTCTAGTATTTCGTTGATAGTTATAAGTTGATCGTTATCCGATCGTTTTTAAAAATAGTTTATGAGGCCGTTTATTACATCTGGTAACTTGTTCAATTGTCGTTTGTAATTCATCGACTGATATATAATCTAATTGAGCAATTCGTAAATCCCCGCGACACCTTGCCCTCCTCCCACACAAGCCGTCACCATTCCATACTTTTTCTTTTGCCTTCTCAATTCATTAAACAACTGAACGGACAGTCGGGCACCCGACGAACCCAGCGGGTGACCCACAGCAATGGCGCCGCCGTTTGGATTCAGTTTTTCCCGGTTGATTCCCAATTCTTTTATGACGGCCAGCGATTGCGCGGCGAACGCCTCATTGAGTTCGATAATATCAATGTCATCCAGCTTCTTCCCGGCTATTTTCAGTGCTTTTGGAATCGCCGCCACGGGCCCAATTCCCATGATGCGAGGATCCACTCCTGCTGTCGCATAACTTAGCATGCGCGCAATCGGCTTGAGGTTCAGCTGCTTCACCATGCGTTCACTCATCACGGTTACAAAGGCAGCGCCGTCAGAAGTCTGCGACGAGTTCCCGGCGGTAACACTTCCACCTACGGCGAACACCGGCCTCAATTTCGAAAGGCCTTCTACCGTCGTGTCTTCGCGGATCCCTTCGTCCCTATCAACAATGAATTCACGGGTTTTCTTTTTCATATTCTCATCCACGTACACCTCTCTCACGGTGATGGGAACCACCTCATCCTTGAACTTGCCATCCTTCCATGCTTTGGCCGCTTTCATGTGCGACTCATACGAAAACTGATCCTGGTCTTCGCGTGAGATTTTGTATTGCTTTGAAACTTCTTCTGCGGTAAGACCCATGCTCGTGTAGTAGGTAGGGTGGTCTTTGGCAATGGCATAGTTGAGCGCCGTCTTGAATCCCATCACGGGCACCAGCGACATCGACTCTGTGCCGCCGGCGATTATCACGTCTGCCTGCCCGGCGTGAATGCGTGTGCTTGCCATGGCGATGGCTTCTACTCCAGATCCGCAATAGCGGTTGATCACCAACCCGGGCACGTCAATACCCAGTGACAAGAGGGCGATAATTCTGCCCATCTGCATCCCTTGTTCCGCCTCCGGCACAGCATTGCCGACGATCAGGTCATCCACCATCTTGTTATCAAGGCCTGGAATGGTTTTGACCATGTGTTTGATAACGTCTGAAGCCAGGTCGTCTGGACGGGTGAATCGAAATCCGCCCTTCTTTGCTTTGCCCACGCCTGTGCGGAACCCTGCTACGATGTATGCATCCATAATTTTTTGTGTTCTAGTTTCTCAACGGTTTTCCTCCAGTCAAAATCGCCTGTATCCGCTCCAGCGTTTTGCGTTCTCCGGTCAGCGACAAGAATGCTTCGCGTTCCAGATCCAGCAAATACTGCTCGCTTACTTCCTGGGGCGAAGTGAGATCGCCTCCGCACATGACGTGCGCTACCCATTTGGCAACCTTTGCATCGTGCTCGGATATGTACTTACCCATGATCATCCCCTGCAATCCGGCCAGGAACAAGGCTTGTCCCGTTCGACCCTGTACTTTGATATTCGTTGCCTGCTGCGGCATGGTGTACCCTGCCGCCGCCATTTCCAGGACTGCGTCTTTTGCATCCACCAACTGCCGGTCGCGGTTCATCGAAACGCGGTCCAGCTTTTTCAAAAATCCAAATTCGCGTGCTTCTTCCGCCGACGTCGCCACTTTCGCGGTAGCAATATTCATGAACGCGTTCTGAAGCGCATTGAGCTCCACATCCCCTTCCTCCATCGCATCACTAACACGTTTGGCAAACTCTTTGGTTCCGCCGCCGCCGGGAATCAATCCAACGCCCACTTCCACAAGGCCGATATATGTTTCTGCCGCTGCCTGCGCAATGTCGGCATGCATGGTCATTTCACAGCCCCCGCCCAGTGTGCGACCCTGCGGGCACACAACGACAGGAACCGATGAATAGCGGATCCGCATGACCGAACGCTGAAACGCCTTGATCATGAAATCAATCTCATCGTAATCCTGTTCAATGGCATACATGAATACGAGGCCAAGATTCGCCCCGAGCGAGAAGTCCGGACCTTGATGGCCGATGACTAATCCACGGTAATCCTTTTCCGCTAAATCAATGGCTTTGTTCATGCCTTCGATGACGGCGCTGCCCAATGTATAACTCTTGCTGTGCCACGCAAAATTGATGACGCCGTCGCCGAGGTCATAAATTCTCGAATCGGCGTTCTTCCAGATAATATTTTCCTTTTTGTTTTCCAGGATGATAAAACTTTCACGCCCCGGAATGGACTGATAGCCCTTCGTGCGGCTGTCGTAATATTTCTTCTGTCCGTCTTCGCTCTTGTAGAAGGACTTGTTTCCGGATGCCAGCATGTCGTACACCCACGCAGCCGGTTTGTAACCCGCCGCTTCCATCAGGGGAATGCTCTTCTCTACACCCACAGCATCCCAGGTTTCAAACGGGCCCAGGTCCCATCCAAACCCTCCGCACACTGCATCATCTATTCGGAAAAGTTCGTCGCTGATTTCAGGAATCCTGTTTGTAACATATTGAAACAACCCAAAGAATGCATCCCGATAGAAATCTCCCGCCTTGTCTTTTCCCGCCAAAAGGATTTTGATGCGATCCTTTAGATTATCAACACCTTTGGTCGTTTCGAGCGTGGCAAATTTTACTTTCGTCTTCGGCTTGTATTCAAGTGATTCCAGATCGAGTGTGAGAATTTCTGTCTCTCCTTTTGCGTTCTTGGTCTTCTTGTAGAATCCCTGCTTGGTTTTATCGCCCAGCCATTTGTTCTTCTCGAGTTGCGTCACAACATCGGGAAGCTTAAACATCTCGCGGCCTTCGTCGTTCACCAGTCCTGCATAGAGGTTATTTGAAACTTTAATGAGGGTGTCCAGCCCCACCACATCGGAAGTTCGGAAGGTGGCTGACTTCGGCCGCCCGATTATCGAGCCTGTCAGCTTGTCAATCTCGTCGACGTTCAAATCGAACTTGCGCATCGAGTCAATCACCTTCAGGAGTCCATAGATGCCCACGCGGTTTCCGATAAAGGCCGGAGTGTCTTTGCAGAGAACGGTGGTCTTCCCCAGAAATAAATCGCCGTAGTGCATGAGGAATTTCGTCACGTCGGGATCCGTCTTCGCCGTGGGAATAATTTCCAGCAGCCGGAGGTAGCGTGGCGGATTGAAAAAATGAGTCCCGGCAAAGTGTTTTTGGAAATCTTCCGACCTTCCTTCTGCCATCAGGTGAATGGGAATGCCGGACGTATTGGACGTAATCAGCGTACCCGGCGTCCGGTATTTTTCTACTTGCTCATATACTTTTTTCTTGATCTCCAGGTTTTCTACAACTACCTCAATCGTCCAGTCACAGGATTTTATTTTGGACATGTCATCGGTGAAGTTGCCAAGCTTGACCCGAGAGGCAAACCGTTTGCTGAATAGGGGAGCCGGATTCGCCTTGAGCGTGGCATCGTAGGAACTTTGCACGATGCGGTTCTTCACCCGGGGATCATCGAGGGCAAGCCCTTTTTTCTTTTCATCTTCCGTAAGTTCCCTCGGCGTGATATCCAGCAGCAATACATCGCAGCCAATGTTGGCGAAATGACAAGCAATGCGTGAGCCCATGATCCCTGATCCCAGGATGGCAACTCTGCGTATAGTGCGATTCATCGGTTAAGGTGTTGTGTAAACGTTAAACTTAGTCAGTTACTTTTTTATAAATATCATTTTTCTCAATCATCCGGTTGATCCCGAGTACGACTTCAAAGAAAACGTCCAGCTTTTTTGAGGGAATGACTTCACGGACCGCTTCGTTGAACCGAAGAACTGTATCGCGTGCCCGCTCCCGCCGCTTCTTTCCCTCGCGGGTCAGCTGGATGCGCACCGATCGTTTGTCCATCAAATCGGCCTTGCGAACAATCAGACCCTTTTCTTCCATGGATTTTAACAGGCGGGTAAGGCTTCGGGCTTCCAACCCCATCAAGGGGCCAATTTTGGTAGCCGGCGTTCCGTCCTCAGAATGAATATTGAGCAAGGCAAAACCCATCGACATCGTTCCCCCGTATTTCAGGGCCTGCTGATTGTACATCCTGGCGATCCCATGCCAGGCCGCCTTGATGTGGTGATCGATCGTTTCCTCTCGTTTCATCGATCCTAAAAGTATAGAAATTTAGTATGCATGCCGAGTAAATGGATGCAATTTTTTTTACCCCCCTGACAGCCCCTTGTCAGCGGACAGATTTAAATTCGTAACAACCAATGGCACAAAAAAGGAGGAAACCAGATACCCGGACCGTTGATGACATCATTTTCGAGCTGCCCCGGCCTGAGCAGGCTATGATGAAAAAGCTACGTGACCTCATCCAGGATTGCATTCCCAAAGCCACCGAACAAATCCGTGGGCTTCTTTTTGAGGCTGGAATGTTGGATGAAAGTTTTAAGAAAAAGAAATAGGCGTTCGGCCGCAATCCCTACTCATTTCGCAATGAATTCACCGGGTTGGCGCGTGCCGCGCGGAATGCCTGGGTCGAAACGATCACAGTTGCAAAGACAAGCGCCACCACGCCCGTCAAGGGAAATACCCACCAGGGAATGGCAATCCTGTATGGATAGCGCTCCAGAAAATCATTCAGCAGCCACCATGCCAGCGGTGACGCCAGCGCAAACGCTGCCAGCACCAGTTTCGAAAAATCCATCGACATCAGGGTCACCAGACTCGACACGGAGGCACCCATCACTTTCCGGATGCCGATTTCCTTCGTGCGCTGCTCTGCCATAAATGCAGCAAGTCCAAAAAGGCCAAGGCCAGTTATCAGAATGGCGAGCGAAGCAAACAAACTGGCCAGTCGGCTCGTCATATTTATCGTTGTAAATTTCTTTGCAAACTCAACATCAGCAAAAGAGTACTCGAAAGGATAGGCTGGGTTGTACTTGTTGAAAATCTCTTCCACTTTCCTGATTGAAGCCGGTAGATCATTTGTTTTTTCCAGCCTGATGCTCACGGCACTGGACCATTCAGGCTGAAATACAACAAACATCGGTTTCACCGGCTGATACGGGGACCCCATCAAGACATTGTCCACAATGCCGATGAGATTCCGCTTGCTGCCCCACAAATCCAGTTGGGCGCCGAGGGGATCTTTAAGTCCCATCACGTCCAGGGCCGCTTTGTTGATAATAATGGCTGACGTGTCGCTTTTGAAGTCTTCGGAAAAGTCTCTTCCCTGCAGAATTTTGATTCCCATCGTCTGCGTGTAATCGTACTCGGTGGCGATCGTTGAGAAGATCACCTTTTGGTCTTCGGGTTTTCCGGGCCAACCCAGAAAGTTGTTGGACCAGATCTCAGTAATGGGACTGTTTGATTTGCACACCGATTTCACAACACCCGTGCTGAGCAGCTCTTGCTTTATGGTTCGGTAATTCCTGCCCACCTCAGCGGTATAGTCTATGGTGATCAAGTTCTCCTGATTGTATCCAAGGTCTCTTCCCTTTACATGTTTGATCTGCCAGTAGATTACCAGCGTGCCGATAATCAAAAGGATGGAAAAACCGAACTGAAGCGTGACCAGGATCTTGCGCGGTGTGGTGGCGCCTCTTCCCACGCGCACCTTGCCCTTCAGCACCTGCACCGGTTGAAACGAAGACAGGTAAAGGGCCGGGTAGCTCCCGGAAACAATTCCCGTAAAGGAGACGAGCACTGCCGCAAATATCCAAAACCGGGGTGCCTGATAATCAATAAACAATTGTTTCTGCACCAGCTCATTGTAGAACGGCAATACCAGATGGGCAATGAGCATGGCGATAACAAAGGCCATGCAGGCCAGGAAAATCGATTCACCCATAAACTGGAATACCAGCTCATGGCGCCGTGATCCAACGCTTTTGCGAATGCCTACCTCCCGGGCCCGCCGCTCCGATCGCGCTGTCGCCAGGTTCATGAAATTGATGCACGCGATGACCAAAATAAATAACGCGATGATGGTAAACATGTTCACATAATCTACCATGCCGCCGGCCTCTTTTCCGTTTTCAAAATTGGAGTGAAGCCTCCACCGCAAAAGCGGATGGAGATAAAACTCGCGCTTAATATCCGTCTCTCCTTTTCTCGTCAGCAGGTCCTCGATTGCACTTTCAACAACCTCTTCTTTTGACGGGTCGTTCAGTTCCACATAAACCTGAAACGAATAGTTTCCCCAATTCGCAATCGACTCCTTCACCCAGTCCTCGGTTTTTCTTTTATGTTCCCACGTCATCAGGCAGTCGAACTGTAAGGAGGAGTTCTTGGGAATATCGCGAAGGACCCCGGTGACTTTCAGTTCATGAGCATCATCCACACGGACCGTCTGATTAAGAGGATCCTCGTCGCCGAAAAGAATTTTAGCCATGGACTCGCTGATCACAATCGAGTTTGGGTCATCCAGCACGAGGGAAGCGTCCCCCTTGATGAGTGGAAATTGAAACATCTCCAGAAACTCCTCGCTGACAAAATACGTCCGCTTGTTCACCCGGTTGTCGCCAACGCCGAATAACCGCTCGCCGCCCCAATCCGAAATGGCGGTATTCAAAATGTTGCTGTCTTCGGTTTTCAGTGCTTCGTAGGTTGGCTGTGGCACCGATGTCCAGGAATTTATTTTCCCGTCAAACTTCGCATTGATCCACACCTGATACAGCCGATTGGCTTTAGGCTGAAAGGTGTTAAATGACAGTTCGTCGAAAACCCAAAGCATGATGAGCAGGCTGCAGGCGATGCCGATTGAAAGCCCGGCGATATTTATAAAAGAATAGGTTCCGTTTTTGCGGAGGTTCCTCAACGTAATAAGAACGAAATTTCTAAACATCGTACGTGGGTCGTAATGGAATACTTGACTTCCTGCAAAAGGTTAGCCTTATCGTAAATTAATTCGTTGCCAAGCCAGAGGCCGGTTCCGAAGCCTAAAGACGAGCCGTAGATTGGAATAGTTGTATGAAGCCACGAAAAGTTTCAGGATACTGACATGAATCGGCCGAAAGACGTCTTGAGGGGCAGGAAATATTGGTCGGGATTGCCGACTTATCTCCGCATTAAGGCCGCGGCCTGTCCGATCCAGTTGTCACGCCCGATCCGGCCAGGGAAAAACTTTATGGCGTTGGTAACCTGGTCGATGTCTTCAGGACTTAGTTTGCTGATTTGCTGAAAAGAAAAAATCCCTATCTCGTTAAGTTTGCGTTGTATCACCGGGCCGATGCCGCTGATTTGTGTCAGGTCTTCCCGCACCTGATCCGTTGAAGGGGTAAACCGGGAGAGCACAATGTCGCGCTTCTCTTTTTCAGGTTTCTTTTCTGCTACGGGCTTTTCGGTTTCCTTCTTTTCGCTAACTGCCGGGGCCGATTGGGGCGAGGGTGTACTCGGTCGGCTTTCCAGTTGCTGGATGGTGTCTCTCAGTTCATCGTTTTCACGCTTGAGATTTTCATACCGACGCTGGACAAGTGTCGACTCCTCTTGCGCCGCGGCGGTTGATCGTTGTTCCTCCAGCATGCGGTTTTCCAGGGCCTGTGTTTTGGCTTTCGTGGATCCTGCATCCTGCTGCCATTCCGTTACCATCTTGCGGCTTGCCTGATTTTCCTTTTCCAGCAGATGTACTTGCTCCTGGGTAGACTCCATATCGCCGACCATCCGCAAGGCCTGCTGCCGGATCGATGTAATCGCCTGCTCGCGAAGAAACCAGGAAAGGGCGAACCCGATGAGAAAAGCGATAAGCACCATTACAAGAATCTCTGCAATGGCAATGATCTTGTCGCCTACAAACTTATCGCCTTCGTAGGTGCACAATCCGCGCACATCGCATAGGTACCACCTTGCAAAAAGGTAGGTTAAGACCAAAAAAACCGCGATCAACGCGTAAATCCGTCGCATAGTTGATCATGAAGATAGCAATTTAACCTGTTAGGGGCCAAAAAAGAGCTTCCGGCAACCCCCGGCGCACTCCCTGCGTCTATAGGTTTACTTGCTCCTTCAACCCGCGAACATCATGTTGAGAAACTACTTCACCATAGCCTTTCGGAATCTGAACAAGCATCGGTTCTATACACTGATAAACATCCTCGGCCTGGCAGTGGGGGTTGCTTCCTGCCTCATCATTGTTCTTTTCATTCATGAGGAGTTGAATTACGATGCGTACAACACCAAGGCACACCGGATTTTCCGCCTCCACAATGAAATCCGCTTTGGCGGAAATCATATGAACCTTGCTACAAGCTCTCCTCCCACAGCCTATGCCCTTCAACAGGATTACCCCGAGGTCGAGTCCACGCTTCGGTTTCGTGGATACGGTTCCTACCTGGTAAAATCCGCGGATGGTGCCGACAACATCAAAGAACAAAATGTGATCTGGACTGACAGTACGTTCTTCAAAATGTTTTCAGTAAAAGTGCTGGAGGGGGATCCTAATACCGCCCTGAAACATCCGGCGAGTGTGGCCATCAGCAAACGTACCGCAGAGAAATATTTTCCAAATGAAAGTGCGCTTGGTAAATCCCTGATACTTGACAACAAGTACAACGCGAAGGTCACGGCAGTTTATGAGAATATTCCCGCTGCATCCCATTTTCATTTCGACATTCTCATTTCCATGCTTGGCGATTGGCCGGTGGCCAAGGAGGCGCGGTCTCCCATGTTTCTGAGCAACAACTTTCAGACATACCTACTGCTCCGGGAAGGGACCGATCCAAAAGCCCTGGAAGCCAAGCTCCCCGATTTCCTCAAGAAATATATGGGTCCACAGATTGCACAGGTATTTGGGCCCGATTTTACCATGGAGAAATTCAAGGCCTCTGGAAATCTCTTCGAGCCTACGCTAATGCCTCTTACCGACATCCACCTCTATTCAAACCAAATTGCTGAACTGGAACCCAACGGAAATATTACCTACATCTATCTGCTTGGCGCCATCGCCTCGCTGATCCTTGCTATCGCTTGCATCAATTTCATGAACCTCAGTACCGCACGGTCTGCAAACCGTGCCAAAGAAGTCGGGGTGCGAAAAGTCATGGGCTCGCTACGATCGCATCTCGTGCGCCAGTTCCTGATGGAATCCATACTGGTCACCGTGGTTGCTTTTGTGTTTGCCGTCGCGTTGACGTACCTGCTGCTGCCCACGTTCAACCAGCTTGCATCCAAAAATCTTCAACTGCCCTTTACAAATCCCATATTCTACGCCGCTCTTTTCGGGGCTGCACTGATCGTTGGGCTGCTCGCGGGCGCTTACCCTTCCTTTTTCCTTTCGGCATTTCAACCGATTCATGTGTTGAAAGGACAGCTGGCCATCGGCATGAAAAGCGGATTCATCCGAAGTGCATTGGTGGTCTTTCAGTTTGTAATCTCCATTGTGCTGATTGTCGGCGCCCTGTCCGTCAACCGTCAGTTGGCCTATATCCAGAACAAGAAACTGGGTTTTGAAAAAGACCAGGTCATCATCGTGCACGACGCGTATGCCCTCCGTCCAAACAATGTTCGTCCGTTCAAGAATGAAGTACTGAAGAATTCCTCGATTCTTTCCGGAACCATTTCCGGATTCTTACCGGTGGAGTCAGGCTATCGGAACGATAATCCATTCTGGAAAGAGGGCGCTCAGCCGACGACTGAGAATATGGTGAGCATGCAGAACTGGTCCGTGGATCATGACTACCTCTCTACCTTTGGCATGAAAATAAAAATGGGTCGGGGCTTCTCTGCTGAGTTTCCCTCCGACTCTTCCGCTGTCGTCTTGAACGAGGAGTCCCTGAAATATTTTAATCTGGGCGATGATCCTGTAGGTAAACAGATAAGTACGTTCGACGGTGACCCTCGTCCCGACGGAACCCCGGATCTGGAGACCACCCGCTCCTGGACGGTGATCGGCATTGTAGAAAACTTTCACTTCTCCAGTCTCAAAGAGGGCGTCACCTCGCTGGGGATGTTCCTCAACAAATCGGATGGATTCGTAAGCTTCCGTTTCAAAGTCGGGGACTCACGCCAGGTTATTGATCAAATTGATAAAACCTGGAAACAGCTTGCTCCCGGACAGCCCCTGCAATATTCATTTCTCGATGAAGACTTTGGAAGAATGTACGCGGCCGAGAAGCGGCTGGGAAAAATATTCTTTGTGTTTGCGGTACTCGCCATCATCATTGCGTGCCTTGGTCTCTTTGCACTCACGTCATTCACCGCTGAGCAGCGGAAAAAAGAAATCGGAATTCGCAAAGTGATGGGGGCGTCCGTGGGCAGCATTGTTTTTTTGCTTTCGAAAGAATTTGGAAAACTCATCCTCGTTGCCTTCTTCCTTGCAGCTCCGCTGGCATGGTACGGCATCACCTGGTGGCTGCAGTCATACACCTACCGGACAGAAATTGGAATAAGTATTTATGTGATTGCCGGGTTTGCAGCCCTGGTCATCGCATGGTTTACCATGGGATACCAATCGTTCCGAGCGGCGGCGGCTGATCCCGTTCGTTCCCTACGGAGTGAATAAGATTACTTATACCGTTTCCCTTTCTTCACTACAATTTTCACATCCTGCAGCAACGCCATGTGCCGCAACACGTCGCCCTTGACGGCGATGATGTCGGCATACTTGCCTTCGGTGACAGTTCCAAAGTCCTTATCAACGCCCATCGCGACCGATGGCCAGTACGTCGCCGCCCGGATAGTGTACATCGGATCCAGTCCGAATTTGTTAACCCAGACATCCAATTCGTTCCAGGTGCTTTGGCTGTGGAACTTCATCGGGATGCCGCTGTCGGTACCCACCAGCAGCACCACGCCGGCATCTTTCAACTGCTTTACTTTTCGCTCCAGCGTAGGCTTGCGAATGGGATTGAGTTGGAAATAGCTTAGCTGACCAGGTTTGGCAATCGATTTTTTGATATCCGCGATGATCGAGTCTGGCAACCCGAGCTGCCACGAGGGATTGTCAAGGGCTTCCGGGTTATCCCGCGTGTACTCGAAATTATACAGGCCTTCGACGGTGGGTGTCCAGAACAGCGGGCCCAGACTCATTTGCGCGGTGCGCTCCTTGATCATAGCCATGATGTCTTCCGGATATTCTGGTGCGGCGGCGAGACCCGTATGTTCGAAGCAATCGACACCGGCTTTCAACCCCCGGCGTATTTCTTCCGGCCGGTGCGAATGACCGACTACCTTCAGCTTGTTCTTGTGTGCTTCGTCGACAACAGCCATCACTTCTTCCATGGTCATCTGATCCTGATCAATGAGCTTGATGCAGTTCACTCCCGCCTTCGCCAGCTGCTGAACTTTTGCACGGGCGTCGGCCGCGCCTTTCACGCCCCAGCGAAAAGCCTCCGTTCCAGGATATGGTTCGTGCTGGATAAACGGCCCTGACATGTACATCGTAGGTCCGGGGATCTCGCCCTTGTTGATCCGGTCGCGCACCGAAATGCTTGCCTCCAACGGGCCTCCCAGGTCGCGCGCGCTAGTGATGCCGGCCATGAGGAGTTGATGTGCCGATGCCGGCATGATTACATCTTTTGACGATTTCAGGTATTTCTTATCCCAGTGCGTATAGTCGCTGTGCCCGTTGATGTACAGGTGCACGTGCATGTCCCACAACCCCGGCAATACACTCATGCCTTCCGTGGAAATGATCTCGGCGCCTTTTGGAATCTCCATCTGCCCTACCTGCCCGATGGACTTGATGCGTTCATTTTCAATAATAATTACGCTGTTCGGAAGGGGCTTTCCTCCAAAACCGTCGATGAGGGTGCCTCCAACGAGCGCCTTGAGTTGGGCGGATCCGGGAAGGGACACAAGGGTCAGGAAAAGAAACGTAAGAAACTTCATGGTCGTGGGATTTACCATGAAAAGTAGAAATTATTAACCGAATTCTATTTCAGTTGATGGCTTTTTCAAGAAAGTCACCGCGCAGCGTACGATACCGCTTCCGTGCTTCCGCCGCAAAGACGCTGCCCGGGAACTTGTCGAGGAAATCGCGGTACAGTTCCATGGCCTTGTCCTTGTCGTGAAGGTAGTTTTCATAGATGTCCGCCTGTGTGAAATAGGCATCATCGGCGAGCACATCGTTGCGATATTCTGTCACTATTTTATCTAGCAAGGCTATGGCTGTTTCAAATTCTCCACGCTTCATGCGAAGGGATGCTTCCAGCCAATAGACATCGTCTATGATGGTTGATGCAAGTGCCCATTTGCTTTCAACCATAACCGAATCATCCATGACTCCAGCTGGCTTCTTTTTTTCCTTATACCACTTTTCAAGTGCTTTCAACTCTTCCTCATCAGTGATCTTCTGGCCCATTGCAGGCCATATTCCCGCAAGGTATGCATCCCACTTACTCATCTTTACCTTTCCGGAAACCGTGAATCGATTCAATCTTATAAGCGCTATGTCAATTTTGTTTTGAACGAGGAGCAATTCAATAGCAGCATATTCCTTTAGTGCCGCACCCGTTGAATCGAACGCCGTGTTCTCTTTGATGCGCATACTCAGTTCCATGGCGTCATTGGCGATATCCCGGGTGGTTGCCTGCTTCAGAATATCGAGATGCTCTTGCGCCAGGCGGAAGTCCCCTTTGTAGTAAGAAAGCTTCGCGTTGCGGAGTTTCGCTTCGTACCCCAGCGGCGCATCACGCTGATTCTTTTCTACCTGAGAGTACAGCAACGTCGCTTCCCACGGTTCTTCTTTCAACAAATAAATGTCACCTAGTTCCAGTTTGGCTTTGGCCTTGAGGTAAGCCGGAACGCGCGGATGAGTTGTCAACGCCGTTAATTTCGAAATCGCCGAATCTTTCTGGTCCAGGTAATAGGCGTGCAGCAAGGACTCATTCAAGATGGCTTCATAGCTGTTGCCGTTATCCGGATAGCGCGCAATGAACGACTGGTATTCACGCGTCAGGTATTTGACCGAATCCCGGTTTACGGGAAACTTCCGTTTAACTTTTGCTTCGCGTGCCCGAATCAATCCGAGTCGTGCGGGCAGGTAATACTCGGTATTAGCAAATTCCTTGACCACATGCGCAAAACTGCGGTCGGCATTTTCATAGTCTTTATTATTCAACGCAATCTGCGCAATCTCGAGCGTCTTCGGTGTGTCTTTGCGGAAGCGCTTGTCAAAAGCCCGTGCCTGTACGAAGGCACCGTAAAAATTCTTTTGCTGCAAGTTGACCCAAATCAATAAATCAAGAAAGACTTCGGAATCGGGAACTTGCTGGACTTTGTCATAGAGCATGCGCTCCAGGCTTTCCAGTTCGTCGGGCTTGCTAAGGAATAATTGGAGCAGGTTCTTTACGTAATTCAAATTGGCCGGTGACTGCGTGATATAATTCAGGTATTCCTCAACCATTTGATCCCGCTTGCCCTGCATCCGGTACAAGTTTGCCATCTCCAGCGTGAAAACCGTTTCACTCCCCATGGTTTTGCGAAGCTCTTGCAACGTGTAAACCGCGTACTCTGGTAAGTTCTGTGATGCAAAATAGTCTGAGATCGCTTTGGTCCGGTAAACATCCGGCAGCGTTGCCTTTACCAGGTTCCTGAAATATTTTTCAGCTTTTTGCAGATCCCCACCACCGAGGTATACAATGCCCAGATCTACCCGGTACGACACCCGGTCATGCACGCGGCGGACAACGCGCTCCACATAATCCTCCGCTTCCTTGAACTTACCCATATCCAAAAGCAGGTTGAGGTAGTTGCTGTGGATGGTCGGAATGTTTTCCGGACTTTTCGAAAGCATCTGATACATCGCCAACGCTTTTTCTTTTTCCCCCTTCAAAAAGTATTCATTGGCAATGCGCAGGTCGGAGTCCTGACCAACGGCAGGGAGGGAAGCTGTACACAATACACACGCTAGTATTATATTATTTAGTTTTAATAATAAATAATAATAATCGTAAGCAGTGTTCATATGTGGATAGGTGACGAAGGTATGAATTGTAGGTTATTTGTGGATAGGGTTGTTGATGAAGTTGGGCTCTTGCAGAGCAGTAGTCGTAATAGGTCCGTGTAGTGAACATTCGGGGCGCATTGTGAAAAACGTTGTCAACGCGAGTATAGTTGTGGGTGGATTGGGGGATATGTGGATAGCTTGACGATCTGGATACGTTTTGCGGGTATGTTGGTAATCAGGACTAAAGCAAACCGAGTTGCAACGAGTTATCAACAAGTTATCAGAAGGAAACAAGGATAGGACCGATCTCCCAATTGGCGCGTATCGGGAGGCTGGTGGCACCGTCGGGTGCTTTGTAATAGATTATCTTTTCAGGTTCGATACCCTGTAACACATTTCCAGGATCCCATCTTCCATTCTGATTGCGGTCAATAATTACACGGATTTGGTAGTCTCCCGGCGGGATGTTCCGGGCTGTAAGCCGTGGGTTGTTGCGAGATTCTGCCAATTTGTTTTTGGTTGACTTGTTAAGAATTTGTATAACATAGTGAGGTTCTTGGGTAACAGCCTGCACCGAGATAGTGCCGTTTTCTTCGGGCCAGTAAATCACAATGGGCGAAGATTCTGCCTTCGTCGTGTCGCCATCCATGGAAATGGCGAACATGGATTTTGCCACAAGCAGTAATCGCGGATCCTGGTTTGGACCAAACATCTTTTTATCCATGTCTTTGTGGATGGACACTTCCTTGATGTGTGGGTTGTAGGTCACCTCTTCGCGGGTGATTGGAAATCGGGTGACGCTGTCGGCCTGGACGTACAGGCTGTCCATGGTCATACTGAGAAGCGGTTTGCTGAATTTCATGGTCGTGAGAAGCCGCGCTGTTTCAGGGTTGATGGAAGGACTGCCGGGTTTGAAGGTGAACTTTTCAATGACGGGATTGGTGGTGGTCCTCTTGATATAGAATAGGGTGTCAATGGTATTCTCGATACTGTCCCTGGCGATAAAATGGAGGCGCAGGCTGTCGGTACCTTCCGGGTTCCAAAAGTTGACTTCTGTTTGCGTGTCACCGAAAGCATGCGTGATACTGCGCGTAGAATCAACGGAATATGCGGTGAGGTATTTATTAAACCGTAGCCTTGTGATGGTGCCCATGTTTCGGATCGACGTGAGGGCTAGCGGCCGGGAGTCGAGCCGGATGATGGGAATTTGTAACGTATCAATACTCCGCCGGAGTTGAATAGGCTGACTGAGGAAGCCATACATCTCCGCCCGGCTTTCTACTTTCAGATTCTTGTTCTTGTCATCGAACGCGTAAATTTTATAGAGTCCCTCTTTGATGTTGTCAAGCCTGAAGCGCCCTGCCTTGTTGGTCTTTGTGAAAAAGCTGGGTGTTGATGAAAAGATGTCGAACGTGTCGGAACTGTAGATAGCAACCGTAATTTTTTCGACTGGAATGCCCTGGAGGACATCAAACACTGTGCCGGCCATGGACAGGGAGTCGATGGTGGGGCCGGTACTAAATGCAAGTTTTAGATTGACGGGGCTGTTGCTTTCGGTGATGTCCTGAATGCCTTCCCTGAAAAGGATGCTGTATGTGGTACTGTCTGCCCAGGGCTCAGCAGGGGTAATCAGTACTCGGGCGCCTTTTGACCGGAATACAATTTCCTTTCCGGGCGAGGGGCTGATGATAATTTCTTCGCGGGGATTGTTGAGCTTGATGGTCTCATCAAAGAGGAGTTCAACCGTCTGGGCCTTAAAATTTACCTGCTTGTGACGAGGCGTTGAATTCAACAGGATAGGAGGTTGTTTGTCTTTGGGACCCCCCGACGGCGTCATGACGTTTGCACACTGGTTGCAAAGGATGAGGAGCAGCAAAAGGAAAGGTATGGCCCTCATTTCTTTTTCACGACATAGATGAGACTCGAGTAATGACCATCGGTTTTTGCCCGTAGGTTGGACCTAACACCGGCATAAATCCCGTAAAGGAGGCCGGTGACACCGAGTGTTCCATGCCGTTGGTATTTTTCGCTGAGAAGGCTCACATAGTAGGCGTCAAGTTTCATCGGGAGAACCTCTTTTATTGAAAGCCCCGACCGGTTTAACAGGGAAGGAATGCTGTCTTTTGAAAAGTGCCATAGATGCCTGGGGACATCGTAAGCTGCCCACGATTCTTTGTAATGGGTTGCATCCGATGATTTCCAATTAGGGACAGCAATAAAAATGGTGCCATCTTCTGAAAGCCTGGAGCGAAGGGCTTCCAGCGTTTCTTTCAGCGTGTAAACGTGTTCCAAAACATGCCACAGGGTAATCACGTCGAATTGCAGGGGAGGTAAATGGGTCAATGAATCTGCAATGTCAAGATCAGCGTTTGTATTTTTTCTGGCTTCAGGCGATGGCTCTACGCCGTGTACAGGGATGCCTTTGCTTTTACAGTATTGAAGAAAACGGCCTGTGCCAGAGCCGAAATCCAGAAGCGGACCTCCTTTCAAATGGTTTTTCACCAGGTTGAACTTCCATATCATAGTGAAGTACCTGACAATCAGATAGATAGAACCAAGAATTCCTCTTGACGATGACGTGTGGGAGATATATTCTTCGGATTGATAATAGCGGCCAGCCTGCAGTGCAGAGGGCCTCGGACTGGTAAGGACGAGGGAACAGACTTCACATTGTTTCACATGGAACAATTCACCAGATGATGTATGGTCCTTGCACGTGAGATGATGCCTGAAAGTGTCCTTGTCGCAAACGGGGCAGACTGCAACTTCTTCAAGCGACATTACTTTCCGAGATAAATGGTCATTATGGAAACGTCGGCCGGGGTTACCCCGCTTATGCGTGACATCTGGCCGATGGTGGCTGGTCGCATCTTTTTAAGTTTTTCCCGCGCCTCTGAGGAAAGGGCCTTGACACGGTCATAGTCGAAGTCGTCATAGATTCGATAGTTATCGAGCCCCTCGATCTTTTCCGCCATCTTTTGCTCGCGATCAATATAGGGTTCATACTTCAAAAGAATTGCTGCCTGTTCTGCTACATCCAGTGGAACCTGGTTGATCAGTTGATCGAGGATGGGGTGGAGTTTCTTGATTTGTTCAATGTTGATTTCGGGCCGTCGAAGGAGGGCGGCAACGGAAGTTTTTTCACGGACAAGAGAAGATTGGATCGCCTCCAGGCCGGGATTTATATCCTCCGGATTAAGCCGGGTGCTGTGCATGGCGGCAATCAATGTATTCAGTTTCGACTTCTTGCTTCGCAATTCCTCTAGGCGGGCGTTCGAGGCTAGTCCAATCGCATGGCCCTTTTCGGTAAGGCGCAAATCGGCATTGTCCTGCCGCAACAGGATGCGGTATTCTGCCCGCGAGGTGAACATGCGGTACGGCTCGATTGTGCCTTTGTTAACGAGATCATCAATGAGTACGCCGATGTAGGCCTCAGAACGTTTAAGCACCACGGGTTCCTTTCCCTGCACTTTGTTATGCGCATTAATGCCGGCCATGAGTCCCTGTCCAGCAGCTTCTTCATAGCCGGTAGTACCGTTTATCTGCCCCGCAAAGTACAGATTATCAATTAGTTGCGTCTCCAATGTCAGCTTCAGCTGCGTGGGAGGAAAGTAATCGTATTCAATAGCATAGCCGGGCCTGAACATGCGTACGTTTTCAAATCCCGGGATCCTGGTAAGCGCGTGATACTGGACATCTTCGGGCAACGAAGTAGAAAAACCATTGACATAGATCTCCACGGTGTTCCATCCTTCGGGTTCTACAAATATTTGGTGCCTGTCACGCTCGGCAAAGCGGCTGATCTTGTCTTCGATGGATGGGCAATAGCGTGGACCCACGCCCTCGATCCTACCTTGGAACATGGGGGACTTGTCAAATCCTTTTTCCAGCTGGCGGTGCACCTGATCATTGGTGTAGGTTATCCAGCAGCTCAGCTGTTTGGTCGGAGCCTGAGTTATCGGTAGAAATGAAAATTTACCGGGATTTTCGTCACCTGGCTGTTCTTCCATTTTGGAAAAATCGAGCGAGCGGCCATCCACGCGAGGCGGTGTACCGGTCTTCATTCTGCCAGACTCAAAGCCGAGTCTTTCTAGATTTTCGGTTAAGCCAGTAGATGCCTTTTCAGCGGTTCTGCCACCTCCGAAATTCTTCTCTCCAATGTGAATCTTGCCGTTTAGAAAGGTACCGTTTGTGAGAATCACAGACTTCCCTCTTATTTCCAATCCAAGGGCTGTCTTTATGCCTACCACGGCTTTTCCTTCAACGAGGAGTTCGGAAACCATTTCCTGCCAGAAGTCCAGGTTGGGAGTCTTTTCCAGCATTGACCGCCATTCCATAGAAAAGAGCATCCTGTCATTTTGTGTTCTGGGGCTCCACATAGCAGGACCTTTGGACTTGTTGAGCATTCGGAACTGGATCATGGATCGATCCGACACGATTCCTGAATAACCCCCCATTGCGTCTATTTCCCGTACGATTTGGCCTTTTGCAACACCCCCCATGGCCGGATTGCATGACATTTGGCCAATTGTGGTCATATTCATGGTAGCCAGGAGCACCCGGGAACCCATATTAGCGGCAGCTGCGGCAGCTTCACACCCTGCATGCCCTGCCCCTACTACAATTACATCGTATTCTGGAAACATAGTTTTAGCCAAGGTTTCACGTGAAACATAAAACCCCTCCTATTTTAAGGGGTTCCACGTGGAACTTAGGGCCACAAAGATAGGCAGCCTTCTTCTTTCCTACGCATAAGCTTGACTTGTGCGTTCGTTTTATCCTTGTAGCCAGCCAAGTGCAGCAGCCCATGGACAATCACCCTTCGGAGTTCCCGGGCAAACGGCTGCGCGTAGGTCTTAGCGTTTTCTCTGACCCTGGGAATGCTAATGTAGATTTCTCCCTGAATCAGTCCCTTTTCAGAATAGTCGAAGGTCAGAATATCAGTCAGCGTGCTGTGTTTAAGATATTTCTTGTTCAATCCGGCGAGAAAGGCGTCGGAACAAAATATGTAGGTCAAGGAATCAAGATTAATCCTCTCTTTTCGGGCAACTTGTTCCAACCAAGAAGATGTTTTTCGTGCTCCACTAAACTTGAAGGTGATTCCTTCCGCAAGGAAAGCGATGTCAGCCATCAGGCATTCATGTAAAAGCTAAGCTCGACCACCCGGCCGCCTTCAATAAAATGGACTTCATCAGAAAGGTGCTTCATAAGAAAAACGCCCCTTCCGCCTGGTTTTTCGATATTTTCCGGGGCCGTTGGATCTGGAAGATGTGCATAGTCAAAACCAAGACCCTGGTCTTCAATACGGAACTTGAGTAGATCCTTGTCCACCATCAGCGTCAGTTGAACGTTCTTGGATGAATCATTTTTACTGCCATGCCGGATGGCATTGTTCACCGCCTCGGTCACGGCTATCATGATGTTGCCGTAAATATCATCGTCCAGGAGAAATTTTTCCTTGGCGTTGTCAATGAAGCTTTCGATCATCCTGATATTCTCTGATAAAGCAGGTACTTCTATCCGGATGCTATTCATACATATTTACTTCTTGTTGCCAAGGCGCTTAAAATATTCATTTACCTCCTTTTTATAGTATGGGTATAGCCTGGGAGGTACGGTCTTAAGCAATTCTACCTCTTTTTCCTTTAACCGTAAATACTCTTCAAACTCCTTCGGGATTTCCTTCTGATAATCTTTTGCAGTCTCCCCTTTACGCTCTTCATCCAACTCCTGCTCCCGCATCGACTTTTCAGACTCGAGCAGTCGGGTGACAATTTCTTTTTGTCTGCGGATGGTTTGCTCTGTCAGCTGCTTATTCACCAGATCTAGCTCGGTTTGCTCCATTTTTGAGGGCAAATCATCACCGTATGACTTGCCTCCCTCCTGCTTCATTTTTTCCTGCATCTCCTGAAGGGCCCTGCGGATGCGCTCTTGCTCAGCGGCCATTTTTGCGAGCTCTTCAGAAAGCTGGCGGCCCGACTTTCCACTGTTCTTTATTTCTTCCATTTGCTGGTTGAGCTTTTGCTGCATCTCACCTAAGCTCTTTTTCCCTTTTTGTTTTTTCCCTTTGCTCATCGACGGCATGGCGTTCGCCATCATGTCCATCATCATTTCAAAGTGATCGTTGAGCATCAGAGCCAGGTTGTTGATGCTGGTCATGGAGAGCTGCATGTCTGCACTGGCGTTGCTCTTCTTTCGTTCCTTGATATTCTGGTTGGCCTTCCCCAGGTGATCGTTGAGCTCCCCGATCTCCCGGGTGACGATACTTCCCATAAACGGATCCTTCTTTGCAAGAGCTAACAGGCTGTCTTCCAGCACCTTAGAGTCATCTTTTATTTTTAGCTGGTTTTGAGAAAGCGTTACGTACGCGGGATCGCTCTGCTGGACGGCGTTGAAGTCCCTGATGATCGCCTCCTGATCGAAGGACAACTTGATAAGGCCGTGAATAATTTGGCGCAACGACTCCAGGTTTTGCTGATCGATCTCCATGCTCATGGAGTTCTGCATGCCCTGAAGCTGCTCTTTCATTTTTTGCATTTTTTCAACCGACTTTTTCTGCGGACCCGTGGCTTTCTTGGAATTCTTTTGTTCGAGGGACTCCTTGCTCTGCTGCTGGAGATCTTGCAACTGATCCATGTCTTCACTGCTTGGGGTGTTGTCCGGCTTGTCAAGCTCCTCCCCCAACTTACTCAGCTCTTCAACGGTCTTCTCAAATTGTTCAGCCTGTTCTTTCAGTTCGCCCTGCTCTTTGGCCAGTTGCTCTTCCGTAGGGGTTTCTTTTTCCGACTCACCCTCTTTGTCTTTCTTCCCTTCCGTGTCCTTGGAGTCGGAATTGGCAGGATCCTTCTTTTGACCCTGATCTTTGTCGCTCTTCTTTTCGCCGCTCAATTCCTGGGTTTTTTCCAGAAGATCTTTCTGTTTTTCAGCCTGGTCGCTGATCTCTCGGATGGCCTGATCGAGTTTGTACTCGTACTGCAGTCCCTTGAACAGCTCGAGTGTCCGCTCCAGCTCTTTTTCCAGATTGATTTCCTGCCGTTCCATTTTCTCCAGCATTTTCTGGATTTGAGAAGGATCCTGATTTTCACGCAGCATTTTCTCGAGCTCTTCAAATAATTTCCTGGTTTCTTCATCGAGCAGCTCGTTCATCAGCTTTTGAATCTGCTCCGATTTCTCGCGGATCCTTTCATTTTGTTCTGCGTACGCGTCCTTCTTTTGCTCAAGCAGCTTGTTTTGTTCTTTGAGTTGTTCCACCAACTTATCAAGACTGTTCTTCTGCTGAATCAGATCTTCCAGCATTTTCTTATCCTGCCAGTCGAGGGATTGCTTTCCCTTCAGGCGCTGTTCGGCCTCTTCGATGGCCTGCTGGAGGGACTTGGCTTTTGACAAACTTCGCTCGAGCTGATTTTCAGTGGCGGATTGTGACTTCTTGATGTCTGCCTTGAATGCCTGATCATCGGGTAGTTCAAACTGGTAGGCAGAGGAACGGGTTGCCTTTGGCCCGTGGACCCCGTCGTTGTCCCACACCTCCATGTAATAGTGGAGGCGGTCGCCGGCGATGAGACGGAGGGAATCCAGCATCCAGTTGTAGAAAAAATTCTGCTGTGGTTGCCCTGCAGCAATGTCGAGCGGAATTGTTCCACTCCTCTCGTCCCGGTCTTTTCGTGTGAGTTGATAATGGATGACCAAGCGGGAAAGTCCGTAGTCATCTTGAATGGAGCCAGCCACCATGATGGATTTGAAAAGGATGGAGTCGCGCAGGTGGTTAACGACAAGCGCAGGATACTGATCCTTGACGACGTCGATTTGGTAGGCGATACGATCTTTGTTCTTGCTGTTTTCGTTTTCAAGGGTAATCGAATACTCATCCGGATCAAAAAAGGACCTTCCGTACTCAAATTGCTGATTATCAACTTGTTGCATGGATTCTGTGCCTTTTCCAGAGGCAAATTGTATGGTGGCGCTGTGTGCATCTGCCGCAGTGAGGTTCCACCGGACGCGGGTGCCTTCGGGTATTTCAAGGTTCCCAGCATTGGAAAGTACTTGTGCAGGCCGACCGATATATCGCGGAAAGACGAGTTGTGTTTTTAGGTTAAGGAGCTCCGGCCTGTTTACGATCTGCAGTACGTGAGGTACCGAGTAAAAGCCCGCTGCCTCGACACGGAAGCTTACATCTTGCTGCAGCTTTTCGAAGGTATAGGTAAAAGCCCCATCCCGTAGTGCATCCATTTTTACGCGCCGGTCCCCAATGACCAGGTAGGCAGCATCGGGGATGGCGAGGCCCTCCAACCGTATGTGCAACTCAAAATCTTCGTTTGGGAAGGATATCAGGCGTTGATTTTTGACTACAAATAGAAACGGGGCCGCCGGTGAGAACTCCTGGTTGAACTTTATCAGCCGCTCTGTGCTTTGGGTGATGACGTTCTGATGGAAAACAAAAAGAAATGCGAACAGCAGGAACGGAATGGCCAGGTATTTCAGGTACACGCTGTTCTCCCGAAAATCGACAATGCTCTCGAAGGAAAAATTTTCAAACAGGGATGCCTTTTGATCCAGACTTGCCTCGACGAGATCTCCCCCACTTTTTCCAACAGCAGCCAGCTGGAGAAAATTTACAAGGCGATCCTGGATGGCGGGAAAATGACGGCCGATTATTCGCGCACTTTGTTCCTTGTCGATGCCCCGTCCAGACAACCACCAGGTGAGGGGGTCGCGGAGATAACGCAAAAGGCAGAACGCTACCGTGCCAAAAAAAAGAAGGAACAACGTAAAACGGGCGCCCTTGCCGAGCCACAGGTTGTATTCGATCAGGCTAGCAAGCAGAAAGTAGGCAAGCAGGAGGGTCAACGACAGGATTGATCCGCGCAGGAAGAGATTGAGGTAATACTTTCTGCGAAAGGAGGAAATCTTGTCAGAGACTGTATTGACGCGGCTGCCCATGTTGGATAAAAACGTAAGAACTCGTACGTTGGTTATTCACGATAAAGGTAGCAACACGCGGCTGTAAATTGCAGTCGGTTATGAAATACTCCCCTCGTGTGGGGGTTGCCAACCGAACTCCTTTTCAAAGTATTCGAGCACCTGGAGTTTCAGCAGCTTTTCCTGCTCGAGAAGATCGAACCGGGGAAGTTTTTTCACTACATCCCAGTGCGGCCACCCTTCCTTGTCCAACCCGGAGAGGACATAATAACCGTCGTAGCTGAGAACTTTGCAGATGGCGATGTGCATCAGGTCTTGCTTCTGCTCTTTGGTAAAGCGCTGATGCCCCTTTCCCAACTCCTGGACGCCAATCAGGAACAGCACACCGTTGAGGTCTTTCGGTTTTTGTCCGACCAGATTTTCCAGCTCGCCCAGCAGGGAGTGCCAGTTCCTTTCCAGCGTAAGGTCTTTCTTAAGCATGGGACAGAGCCTCCCAATACTCGAAGGCACGCCGCAGGTGCGGGATCACAATGGTTCCACCTACCAGGGTTGCAACGCCCATCGCCTCATTTACCTCCTTGGTGGAGAGTTTTAATTCGGCGCATTTACCGAGGTGATACTTGACACAATCGTCGCAACGCAATACTAGCGAGCAGGTCAGGCCGATGAGTTCTTTGGTTTTTACGTCCAGAACTCCCTCCGCGTAGGCATTGGTGTCGAGGTTGAATAATCTTTTCAGGATCAAATTGTCCGAAGCAGCGATCTTATCATTCATGCGCTGGCGGTATTCGTTAAATTGGCTGACGATGTTCATGGATCAATAATTTTCTCAAATATCCCTTTACCACCCGGGAAAAACCAATGCGAGGTCCAAATACCCTGTTCGATGATTTCATGGGTCTGTTTTTTCCCCGTATGTGCCAGGGATGTTCTGGTTCGTTGGTGCGCGGGGAAGAAATCCTTTGCACGCACTGTATCGTTGAGCTGCCGAAGACAAACTATCATTTGCAGCCTGAAAACCCTGTTTTTAGCAGGCTTTCCGGCCGGCTCCCGATCCGGCACGGCTGGGCGTTTCTAAAATTTCAGAAGGGGGGAATGGTACAGCACCTGCTCCATCAGCTCAAGTACAACAATCAACCCGAGATTGGGGAGCGGTTGGGGCAGGTATACGGGCGCGAACTGTCCGTGGTGGCGCTCAACCGGGAATTCGATCTTATCGTTCCCGTACCGCTGCATCGCACACGCCTTCGTCACCGTGGATACAACCAAAGTGCGCAGTTTGCCAAAGGGTTGAGTGCTGCGTTAAACATTGCCTGGGATGAGTCGGTTTCCATACGAACACAGGGCGCTGCTACCCAGACACGCAAATCCAAAGCAGAACGCTGGGAAAATGTGAAGGATGTTTTTTCGATAAAACCCAGGAGTCCGCTCGCGGACAAACGGGTTCTTCTTGTAGACGACGTCATCACGACAGGGGCCACACTGGAGGCCTGCGGTCAGCACTTGATTGCAGGAGGATGTGCCTCCGTGAGCATTGCCTGCATTGCCGAGGCGCAGTAACTAATCCGGTCGATGCCGGAAAACAAAAAACCCTTCCGGTAGGAAGGGTTTTATAAATAAATATTTTTCCGATTTAGTAATTCGATCCGGCGCGAATCATGGCGCAGCGGAAGCCGATGGTAGCGGTAGCGGAGTCTTCGTCCAGGTACCGGCGGGTTCCGGGAGACATCCAGTACGCCACGTCTTTCCACGATCCCCCTTTGTAGACACGTGCCTTGTCGGTGATCAGGGAAGTGAAAGAGGTCGGATTCTTTTCAATGTTGTTGTACAGGTTGTCGCGCTGGTTGCCAGAAGCACCATCGAGGAATCCATCCCGACGGATCGGGTTGAGGTCATCGAAATCCTGGAAGGAAAGCGGACGGTACACGTCCATTACCCACTCGCTTACGTTACCGGCCATGTTGTACAAACCAAAATCGTTGGGCGGGAATTCGTAGATGTACGATGTGATAAGGGCACCGTCGTTGAGGCGGCCCGCAATACCGGCGTAGTCACCGCGACCTCTCTTGAAATTGGCGAGGAAGAAGCCCATCTGTTTTCCGTACGGATTACGAAGTGCGTGGCCATCCCAGGGATAGATCCGCTGGTGCGTCTGCATTTCTTCCAGCCACTGTGTTCCGATAAGCGCCTGCGCAGCATATTCCCACTCGGCTTCGGTAGGAAGACGGTAGGCGGGAATGACGACACCGGATTCCAACGGAATGCGTCCGCCGGCAGGTTGCTCGGGTAATTCCTGACCAGATTCTCTCAGCAGCTGCTGGTTCACAGCGGTCGTGCGCCACTTAGCATAGTTGGTAGCCTGCTTCCAGCTTACGCCCACCACGGGGAAGTAGCGAAAGCCGGGATACCGCAAATAATGATCAACATATGGATCGTTGAAGGCAAGCTTGCCTACCCAGACGGTAGTATCGGGCAGCGCAGCAACCAGTACTTCCTGAGTGGAATCTTTGCCCAAGTGAAACATGTACTCCAGCCAGTGAATGTTTGCGATTTCGGTTTCGTCCATATAAAAAGACGCAACGGATATGGTTCGTTCGATGTTGTCGCGGTACGACATCACATCTTCCTCAAAAGAACCCATGATGGCCCTACCGCCTTCAATGAACACCGTATTGGGGGCATCCGGCTGACCTTCAAAATCGGGCACCTTGAACCCGCTCGTCTCCTCATCGTTGTATTTGAGATTGGTTGCCGTGCTCATCTGCCCCGGGTTAATGGCCGTAGGTTTACCGCCTTTTTTTCCAAAGGGAAGAAGTGAACACGAAGCCACGAGAACAGAGCCGCCAACCAAGACTAGTATACCTTTTAAGTGCTTCATTTTATCAGAGTTAGGATAAAAGCAACCGCTAATATATGGAGATAATTCCGTGTTTTCCAAAGCGTAGGAGTTTTTTGATAAATCGCTGGTGTAAGTGCGCCCCTCCCTTTTAGCCGTCGCTGATTTCCATAACGGACGATGAAAGATTCCTATTGTGTACCCCTTCCATTTAATGACCAGCCCTGACAATAACCGGCGTTTGCACATAATCCACCCCGGCCAGCGGTGATAGAACAACCAGCGCCTCATCGACCGAAACAATATCATCGATGATTATGGTGGGCCGGCCGCTGCGGTCTTTCAGCCGGCACCGTTTGGCATTCGCCTGAACGAACGCTATGACTTTTCCAAAGACGGCAGATTTGAAATAGTCATCACGGGCGACAAAGGTTGCGCGTACACGCTCGTTCTTCAAACTGATTTTTTCGAACCCAAGTCGTTCGCAGCACCACCGGAGCCTGACCGTGTTGATCAATTGAATAACGGAGGGTGGCAATTCACCAAAGCGATCGGCAACGGAGGCAGCAAACATTTTCAATGACGCTTCGTCGTGAATGTCGTCGAGCGTGGAATAGAGTTGCAACCGTTCCCGGGTGCTCGTCACATAGTTTTCAGGAATCAGAATTTCCAAATCGGTTTCGATGATGCAGTCTGGTACGATGAGCTTTGCTTTTTCAGAGAGCTCCTCGGCGAAGAGGTCCTTGAACTCCGTTTCTTTTAATTCCAGGATAGCATCGTCGAGGATCTTGTGATACGTGTCGAAGCCGATGTCGTTTATGAATCCGCTTTGCTCCGCGCCGAGCAAATTCCCAGCACCACGAATGTCTAGGTCGCGCATCGCCACCTTGAAACCATCGCCCAGATCGGAGAATTCCTCCACCGCCGCGAGACGCTTGCGTGAATCGGCGGCGAGGACCATGGCGGCGGGCGTTAACAAATAGCAAAACGCTTTCTTGTTGGAGCGCCCCACGCGTCCGCGCATCTGATGGAGGTCGCTCAACCCAAATGTGTGCGCCTGGTTGATGATGATGGTGTTGGCGTTGGGGATGTCGAGCCCCGATTCGATGATGTTGGTAGACACGAGCACGTCGTAGGCGCCTTCGATGAAACGGACCATGGCTTTTTCAAGCTTGTCGCCCTCCATCTGTCCGTGGGCAATGCCTATGCGAGCGTCGGGAACTAACTTGTAGATGATGTTTGCAATGTTTTCAATGTCGCTCACGCGGTTGTGAACGAAAAAAACCTGCCCGCCTCGTTTCAGTTCATAACTCACAGCGTCGCGGATGATTCCCTCGTCGTAGGTGTTAAGCTCAGTGGTCACCGGTTGGCGGTTGGGCGGCGGCGTGGCGATGATGCTTAGATCGCGTGCACCCATGAGCGAGAAATGAAGCGTGCGGGGGATAGGCGTGGCCGTGAGTGTGAGCACATCAACACTGAGCCGCATTTCTTTCAGGCGGTCCTTGGCCTTTACGCCGAACTTCTGTTCCTCATCGATGACGAGCAGTCCCAGGTTTTTGAACTCCACGTCTTTGCTCACCAGGCGATGCGTACCGATCAGGAGGTTGATAGTCCCTTCCTTGGTTTCGCGCAAGATGTCCTTGATCTGTTTGGCCGACTTGAACCGCGACACGTAATCAATCTTGACCGGAAAGTCTGCAAGCCGCTCGGAGAAGGTTCGGAAATGCTGCATGGCCAGGATGGTGGTGGGGACAAGCACAGCGACCTGCCTGCCGTCGGCGGTGGCCTTGAACGCGGCGCGCACAGCCACTTCAGTTTTTCCAAACCCCACATCCCCGCACACGAGGCGGTCCATGGGATGGGGCGATTCCATGTCTTTCTTCACGTCCTCCGTGGCCTTTGCCTGGTCGGGAGTGTCCTCATATATAAAGGAGGACTCCAGCTCCGCCTGGAGGAAGCTGTCGGGAGAGAAAGCAAACCCCGGTGCCTGTTTGCGCTTGGCATACAGATCAATGAGTTCACGGGCAATATCCTTAACCTGCTTCTTAACCCGCGCCTTCTTGTTGGCCCATTCATCGGAGCCGAGTTTACTCACGAGGGGAGGGGTTCCCTCCTTGCCGGCGTACTTGGCAATTTTGTGCAACGAGTGAATGCTGACGTACAGCATGTCGTTGTCGCGGTAGACGATGCGCACCGCCTCCTGTTCACGTCCGTTTACTTCCTTTTTTTCCAGGCCCGCAAATTTTCCAATCCCGTAGTCGATGTGTGTCACAAAGTCGCCGGGCTGCAACGTCTGGAGCTCCCGGAAGGTCAGCGCCTTCGATTTCGTGTGTTTCTCTTTGGTGCGGGTACGATGGAAACGGTCAAAGATCTGGTGATCGGTGTAGCACACAATCTTCAGCGTGTGGTCTACGAAGCCCCTGCTCAGGGGAAGCTCCAGCGGTTGAAATTTCAGCTCCGGATGAATTTCTTCAAAAATACCCTGGAGGCGTTCGAGCTGGCGTGGCTGTTCGGCCGCAATAAAATTTGAATAATCTTGCAGTTGGTGATCGAGGAGATTCTTTGCCAGCAGTTCAAAATTCTTGTTGAATGACGGCTGCGGCGATGACTTGAAGTCCAGGGTTGCGGACGCCTTACCGGTTGCGCGGCTGCCGAATTCAATGAGCGACGCCTCCTTCAGTTGCTCCCGTAAGAGATCAGCAGCAACAAAGAGGTGATGCGGTTCGAGTGCGACTTTGGTATTGCCTCCTTCGCGCAGCACACGATCAAACTTTTCGCTCACCTTTTCAAAGCAAAGCTGGATGACTTCGGTAGTCCGCTGAATATCTTTTGCCCAGACACGGGTCTCCGGGGGCATGAACTCAAGAAGTGACTGCCGCTCCTCCTGCATGAGGCGTGTCTGGATGTTGGGCATGAGGCTTACCGTGTCGACCGCATCCACGGAAAGCTGGGAGCCCGGGTCAAAACTGCGAATGCTTTCCACCTCGTCGCCGAAAAGTTCGATTCGGTAAGGCAGGTCGTGCGCGAAGGAGTAGACATCGATGATGCCGCCGCGGACAGCGAACTGCCCCGCCTCATAGACAAAGTCGGTCTTTTCAAAATCATAGGAGAAGAGGAACTCTTCGAGAAACGAGGGGTCAAGCGTAGTTTTGGTCTGAACAACAAACGTATTGCTGGCCAATGATTTTTTGGTGATCACCTTTTCCGAGAGCGCTTCGGGGTATGTGATGATAACCTGGGCTCCCGGACGCGTACCCTGGAGGTTGAGCACTTCAGTGCGCATGAGCACGTTTGCATTCTCCGTCTCGTCGTATTCATAGGGACGTTTGTACGACATGGGGAAGAAGAACACTTCTTTATCACCGAGGAGGTACTGCAAGTCGCCGAAGAAAACGGCGGCCTCCTCTTTGTCATCGAGGATAACGAGGTGATTTGCGCGGACACTGCGGTGGACAGCGGCGAGAATGACGGCATCCAGGCTGCCAGTAAGACCCTTGATGCGGAGGGTTTTTGAAGCGGACGTACGTATCCCTTCCGCCAGGGTTTGTACCAGGCTATCGGATTGGTACAGGGAAATAAAATCAGCCGCCTTCACGTATCCTTCGAGGGGCAAAAGTACCACGTTCCGGGGAGCCTGCAAGCGGGGTGGGTGCCGGATTACAAATTGGCGTCCGTTTGTTACATTTGAATATGGACAACGTGAAGCTTCTGGTGTTGTTTCTTACGGCAACGTGCGTGCTGTTTCTGCTGATCGGGCTATACAAGCCCTGGATGATGCTGTGGTGGGAGGATGTGCAAAACCGGAGCAAGGTGGTTAAGAGCTACGGATTGCTGGCGATTATTTTCGGGATACTCTACAAGGCCCTGGAATATTATTACCCCTAGCTGATTCGTAGGAGGCTATTCAGTAAAACTGAGTTACTATTTAACAACCAAACAATTACAACATGAAAAAGGCAATCTTTTTTTTGGTAGGTGTTTCACTGTGGAGTGGCGGATGCACCCCGCCGGTGGACATGGAGGCTGAAGTGGCAAACGTGAAGGCTGTGGTAGATCAGTTCGAACAATTCTGGGAGACGGAAGACATGGAATTGCTGTCGAAAATAATGGCCAACGATGCCAGCCTGAATGGGTTTGGGTCCGAGGCTTCAGAGATTTTCAAGGGCTGGGAAAATTTCAGGTCGTCGGCGCAGCAAATGCTTCCGGCATTCGAGAACACGAAAATCAACGTCAGAGATCAGGTGATTACCGTTCATCCCTCCGGTACCATGGCCTGGTTTTCTGAGCAATGGGATTGGGATATGCTATACAACGGTGAGGCTGCCACTGTTTCGGACATGCGGCTTACCGGAGTTTTGGAGAAAAGGAACGGCAAGTGGATCATCGTGCAGTTTCACAATTCAGAGCCGGTTCGTCCAGCACCGTAAGCACATGGAGTTGTTGAATACGGGCAATACACGCAGACCCCTATGGTTGTAAAACAGAAAACCGGTGACACATGAAATTATCCAGAAACGCGATGTGGGGTGTGTTTTGGACCTTCGTTCTTGCAGCACTCTATTTCAATTGGCACAACGACATGTTTTCCACCGCCACACCTTTTGCAGGAGGAAAATTTATCCTGTGGTTGACTTTCTTGGGGTTTACCGGGTACTCCTACTACTGCTCGCTGCGCGAAAATCTTTTCAAAACAATGGGTATCATGGCGGGCCTGCACTGGGGCCGGCAAATAGGGATTGATCTTTACATTGGATTAGGTCTCTCGGTTTTTATCATCTGCCTGCACCAGGGAGGATGGCTTGTTGCCTCTCTTTGGCTCCTCCCCATTCTTGCATTTGGCAACATGGCAACCCTCTTGTATTTCGCCATTCATTTTGATTCTATACTTACCTATTTCGGGAGACAGAATTGATGGTCATGCATGCCCCCAAGAGACAGCCAACCCCAATCCCGGACTCTTACCCGAAAGTTTATCTTTACAAGCGTATCGTTCAGGCAAAGCTGTTCATAGAGACGCATTTTGCCGATAATCCGGACCTTGAGAACATTGCTGATTAAGCCTCCTTCTCGCGCTTCCATTTCATCCGTCTTTTTAAAAAGACCTATAACGTCACCCCTCATCAATACCTGACCTATGTCAAGATTGAAAACGCAAAGTTGCTCCTTGCAAAAGGTCTCCCGGTGGCTGATGTTTGTTGCTCCGTAGGCTTCGACAGCGTCAGTTCGTTTTCAGGTCTCTTCAGGCGTCTTGTGGCCCAGTCGCCATCCGCATATCAGAAGCTACGGCAAAGGCTACAGGAAGATACCCGGAAGACGCCATTGAAATTCATTCCAAATTGTTTTGCGGAAAGTAAGGGCTGGACCGAGAAAAGCAATTTTAGAGAAGTGTAATTCTGAATCCTTGTTGACTTTTGGGATATCAACAAACGAAAAACAACATGATAACTAGAATGAACCACGTAAGCATCTTTGTGCTTAATCAAGACAGCGCATACGAACTTTACGTGAACAAACTCGGCTTCACTGTTCACACGGATGCACCCATGGGTCCAGGCAAGCGTTGGCTCACAGTCTGTCCGCCGGAGCAACCTGAGATGGAAATTTCTCTCATGTCCATCGAAGAAGGGATGATGTTCAAAAAAGAATACGAGGAGTTAAAATCGAAAGGGGTCGAATTCAGCGAGCCGCCGACCAAGGAGTTCTATGGATATGAAGCACTACTGAAAGATGATTCTGGAAATTGGTTTTCACTCGGGCAAAAAAATAAAAATATGGAGACGCGTATAGAACTTAAGCATCCTGCGGGCAAAAAGGCCGTGCGAATGGACAAGGTGAAATACAGCCATGTCCGCGGAGCAATCCTGAATTACCTGAAGATGGCAGGTGAGTCGACGCATACCGAATTGTGGCACGGCGTCGCTAAAGAGTTCAAGGCAAAGAGATTGAAATTCGAAGGCTCTGTTCAATGGTACACGGAATGGGTCAAGCTTGATCTGGAAGCCAACAGGATGTTGCGACGGGTACCGGGAAGTGAACCTCAGAAATATACCTTGGCAAAGTAGGGAAACGTAATTTGAGTTAAGTTCGGAGTAATGACCCTGCGCGGACACCGGCTTTCTATAGCCGATTTTGAAAAGCCACGTTCAATGATCCAGTCCTTGTAGACACACCTCAGTTTGTCAATGATGCCTTGAACTTACGGCCAAGGTCATTGAGAAATGCGTAGTCATGGATTTCCATTAAATGATCGGTTGCCCGCTAGTGACCTGGAGTTATTACTTTTGCGACTGATTTCATCTCACTATGGCTAACAACACCTCACAACACATTCTCGGGACCTCGGCAAACCTGCTGGGCTTTTGTCTTTTTGTCATTACATCGCTTCACATCGCCAGCCCCAACGAAACAAAAATTATTGACGGACTTACTTCCGTTACCGCCTTGTTGCTTACCATTTCATGCATTTTCTCGTTTGCCTCTATACGGACGTCAAACGAGACGCGGGAGAGGCGTTGGGAAACTATTGCTGACTATTTCTTCGTTGTGGCCCTGTTTGGCATTTTGACAATCATTGCATTGATCGCGCTTAACTTTCTGCCGCAAACGTCTTGAAGATTTATTTCAGCCGTTCCGCAAGGAAGGCTACTGGCTTATCAGTGCGAGTGCATATCAGGTAGTGGATCCCCCCTTCACGCAACCCTGTTTTCTTTTTAATGTCTGCCACGGACAGGGGGTGATTTCGCCGGAGAATATTCGCGTAACCGCCTTCAAATCGTGTTTTTAATTTCTTATCGAGGGAGATTTGTTCCACGATTTTGAAAACCCTGCCTGGAAAATCGTTCACGGGGAGCAATGATGTGTACAGGTGCGTGTCTGCCGCCAGTTTTCCAACGTTGAATTTTTGTGCAAGGAGTCTGAATGCGCCCGCCTTCATGAGGGCGGCATGGGGTTCATAGAGGTAGGACTGTGGAGCAGCGAATCGCACGACGGCGGCTTTTTCCTCGGCCCACGTAAAGGAAATGGATGTTCGTGTCGCATTGCGGGTGATATCCAGCGCCTCAATCAGTGGATCGAGGACTTCTTTCCCGCCCATCCAAAGCAGCAGCTCGCGGCATTCGTTGTTAACAGACACCACCGTAAATTTTTCAATGCCCTCCATTTCCCGGGAAGCATGTTTCAAATCCAGCAGGGGAGATGACTTGACAAGCACGCGGGGTGCTTTTTGAAGCAGGATCGATTTCAGGGCAACCACATCAGGCAGGCTGTCCTTCAACTGAAATACTTTTCGCGCAGCCGTTCTCCGCGACGGGTCGACAAAAAGTAAATCGAAAGAGGCCGTTGCGCTCTGCAGAAATTTTTCCGCAGTGGTATGGTGGTGCCGAATGTTGCCAGCCCCAAGGATGGCGTGGTTGTGAGCGGCGATGGCAAGCAGCTTGCCGTCGGGCTCCACGTAGTCAATGTGTTCAAATACCGTGCTGAGGAAATAACTGTCAACTCCAAAGCCGCCCGTTAAGTCTGCAGCGCGTTTTCCGCGGAGGCCCTCGCATTTGACCGCAGCGGTTTCCTCCGAGGAGCTCTGCTCGAGGTGCAGGGAAGGCGGGTAGACGATGCCTCGGGTATTGTACCAGCGCGGGAGTTTTTCTTTTATCTTTTTCCTTCCCTGAATCTGGTGAGCGATCCATTCTGCAGAAACTCCATGAAGCACTTTCTTCTTCAATAGCAAAGCGCCAACATCAGCATGTTCGTTCTGAACGATGAAATCCTGTACTTCTTCCGCAATCAGCGAGGTGATTATTTTCTGTATCGAATCCGGTTGCGCGCTGGACATGATAGGATGCCTGCTGTGCTAATGCAGGAAATAGGAAAGAACACCGGTAAGGATTAGTGTAATGCCGGTAATGATCCCGGCGTTGTGCTCAATAGCATGCCAGTTGAGTTTCAGCAGTCCCCGGTACGTCATGCGAACCCACACTACCATACCGGTAACAGTAACCGCGGTGTAAAGCACGGCGAGGAAAAGGACAAACCAGATGCCTTGGGCGCCGGCTACGAGAAAGTACGGCTCGATTTCAAAACAGGGAGAGAAGAACATGGCTGAGGCCAGGGAGAAGATGATTCGCTTACTTGGTACCTGTTCGGGATGACCGTGCAGGTGAAAGTGATGATGCCGGCTGTGCTGATAGATATAGTAGAGGCCCAGAGCCACCAGCAAAGAGGGAGCGATGTAAGCAGAGAAGCTTTCAACGGCTGATGACAAGCCGGAGCCGATGACGCCAAGAATGATACCAAGAAGCACAGTGCTCGCCGCGTGTGAAAGTCCCGCAAGGAACGTAACACGTGTGGTTTCGGCCAAACTCCATCGTTCCTTCCTGCCGATGGCCAGAATCGGAAGCCAATGATTGGGAATGACGGCATGGAGGAAACTCAGTACAAGGCTGCCGGCAATCAGGGTAAGCATGGCGTAAAGATAAGCCCGCTACTCTTCTAAATCACTGTTCTTCAATTTTGAAAGGAGCTTGTGAGCATTCTTTACAACTACGGACACGGTGGCCGGCACACCGGCAGGAAGTGTCACAGCCACCCATCCGTCCTCACGCACACCTGTCTGTATTTCCAACAGCTTATAAGCTTGACTCGAAGTGCTGATGAAGATGATCTCTTTGTCTTCAAAATTGAGCACCGCTTCTTCCGGTAGCGAAGGGACGGATTCGGATCCGGTTTCAATGACGGCCTTCAGGTACATACCCGGCATGAGGTGGATGTCCTCTTTGTCAAGGTGTCCGTGAATGCGCACCGTTCGATCGGGGCCAATCTCCTTACCGATGAGGAATACCGTTGCCAGACGTTCGGCTGTTTCGTATGAAAGGACAAACCGAATCTTCTGGCCGATTTTTATTTTCGGAACATCCCGCTCAAAACAGGTAAGCTCAGCGTGAAGATGTTCCGTGTCTACGATCTTGAACAGGATATCGGTAGGGCTCGCAAAGGCGCCGATAGAAGAGTACACCTGCGTGACATATCCCCGGATGGGAGAACGGAGTTCGATGGTGGAGCTTATTTTTTCGGGCTGGAGTTTGTCCGCATCGATGTGAAGCATTTTCAGCTTGGCGCGAAGTCCGCTGTTTCTTGCCTTCATGCTTATCAGATCAGCCTGTGCCTTCTGCAGAGTCTTCTGTGCGTTCACATTCTCTTCTGCCAGGTGGCTTTGTCGTTGAAATTCCATTTCCAGGAAGTCCACCTGGCTCCGTGTATCCAGGAAGTCCTGCTGAAGCTGGATGTATTCAGGATTTTCAATGACGGCAATTACCTGTCCTTTGGAGACCCGCATTCCCTGTAGCAAATCCGTTGACCGCAAGAATCCTCCAAGCGGTGCGGTAATGTTTACCAGATTTTGCGGGGGCACGTCGAGCATACCGGTAACCTGAATGGATCCGCTCAGCGGCCTGTCTTCGACGGTTCCCAACTGAATTCCCGAAGCATCGTATTGTTCTTTTGAAAGCTCAACCGTATTCGCGAAAGCGGGCGTTGACGCCTCAGGACCGGAGGCGTCGGCTTGTTCGTTGGGAGAACAGGACCAGCTGGCAAGGAGGAAGAGGATACCAATTATCTTTTTCATGACCGATTTAGTTATTGGTGTATTTCCCCGACAGGTACTCCAGGGTGATGATGCTTTGATTGTACTGCAGCAAGGTCTGTAAGTATCCGTCCTCGATGGCCAGCGCCTGGTGAATCTCAAGCCTGTATTCGGTCTGGCCGATATCCCCCGCATTGAAGGCCAGCAACGCCTGCCGTAGAATAAGACGGGCATTGGGCAACGCGGATTGCGTGTAGTAGGTGAGGCTGTTTTTTTGTTTGTTGAATTGTTGAACGGCCTGATGCCATTCGCCATACAGCTGCTTCTCGTAATACTCCAGACTCAACCGTTGCGCGGCAGCGCGAATGGATGATGAGCGGATCTGCGCGTGTGTCGGTCGGTACCAGATTGGAATGGCAAGGCCAACCATGAATCCGGTAAAGCGATGGCCTTCCGGAAAGAACTGGTTGGATCCGTCCGAAAGTTGCTGATGTCCGGTCAGGGTTTGGTTGAAGTAGCCGACTGTAAGATCGGGCAATGCCTTGCTGACATCCACCCTTTTTTCCTGCAGCGCAACGCTGGAGAGGAGGCGCCGGTACGCGAGCTGTGGATTATTGGCTGTTTGTGTTGAATCATCTACCAACGTTGTGGTAACAGGTTCCAGCGGCTGGTCTACAATTGTTATTTCTTCCGGATGGTTCATCAGGATCTGAAGTTGAGTCCTGTTGATTGCCTGATCAGCGCGATTTTGCCGGAGCACGTTTTGCAATTCATGCTGGCGCATTTCTACCGACATTTTCTGAAGCAAGGTTGCCTCTCCGGTTTTGTATCGAAGTGTTGTGCTCTTGACGAGCACGTCATAGAGGCTGTCCTGCCGGTGGAAAAGTCTTTGTTGTGATTGCAAGTAACGCAGTGTGATATACACCTGATTGACGCGGTAGACCAGCTCATTTTCAGAGGATGCCTGCTTGAATTGGCTGCTTTGCACCCGGAGGCCGCCCAGTTTCGCCTGCGTGGTAAAGACGGTCGGAAATGGAATCTTTTGGGTAACCTGCACATTGTTGTCGTACCGGTAGGCGCTGTTGATCTGGCCGACCATGAGCAGGGCTTCCGTTTTTGGGATTTCACCGGACATCCGTTTACGCTGCTGCTCGAAATCAATTTCGAGGGCGGTGGACCGCAGGCCTTGATTATTTTTCAAGGCCAGGCGAATGGCCTCGTCCAGGGTTACAGCATTTTGCGCTTCACTCCCGAGCGATGTTAACAGGGAAGAAACCAGCAATAGGATCAGGGTTCTTGTTTTCATTTTTTTTTGAATGAAAGGTTTTCAACTAAGTAGTACAGACAGGGAAGAACGATCAGTGTCAGCAGCGTGGCGGTAATCAGCCCACCAATTACCACGGAAGCCAGAGGCCGTTGCACTTCGGCGCCCCCACCCTGGGACAGCGCCATGGGAAGAAACCCCAGAGAAGCAACTGCCGCCGTGATGAGGACTGGACGCAACCGCGTGGAAGTTCCTTTAAGCAGCAAAGTTATCATGTCGGTTTCGCCTTCCTGCTTGAGGTGATTGAACTCGGCAATAAGGACGATGCCGTTCAGAACGGAAACGCCGAACAAGGCGATGAAACCTACTCCCGCCGAAACACTGAACGGCATATCGCGCAGCCACAGGGCAACGATTCCTCCGATGGCAGACAGTGGAATGGCGGTGTAAATGACTAACCCCTGCTTGATGGAGTGGAACGTGAAATACAGCAGAATAAAAATGAGCAGGAGGGCGGCAGGCACAGCAACGTAGAGCCGGGCCCTAGCCTCCTCCAGATTTTTGAAAGCGCCGCCGTAAGTCGGGTAATACCCTGGCAGGAACTTTATTTCACGCTCGATCTTGGCCTGCAATTCTTTCACGATGCTTTCGACATCGCGTCCGCGCACGTTAAAGCCAACCGTTATTCGACGCTTGGCGTCATCGCGCTGCACCTGGTTTGGCCCAGTCTGCAAGCTCACATCGGCGACTTGTGCCAATGGGACCTGCAGGCCGGCGGGTGTTGTGATAAACAAACGCTCCAGATCTTCAATGCGCTGCCGTTTTTCTGCTTCGAGGCGTACCACCAGATCAAAACGGCGTTCGTTTTCATACACCATCCCTGCCCGTTGCCCTGCAAAGGCCATGTTAATCGCCTGATTTACCGTTTGAATGTCCAGGCCGAAAGGCGCGAGCCTTTCCCGCTTAATGTCGACCAGGATTTGCGGCAAGCCCGTAACCTTTTCCACGTAAAGATCTTTCGCCCCCTCCACGCCCGCAGCAAGGCTTCCTACCTGTTCCGCATACGCTGTCAGTTGCTCCAGGTTTTCGCCATAGACTTTGATCACCACATCCTGCCGGGCACCGGTCATCAACTCGTTGAATCGCATTTGGATGGGCTGCTGAAATCCGAACCATACTCCTGTCATCACTTCCAGTTTAGCGACCATGAGTTCGGCGAGTTCGTCACGGCTCGATGCTTTTTTCCATTCGCTTTTATCAGTGAGAACAATGATGAGGTCGCTGGCCTCCAGGGGCATGGGATCAAGGGGTATCTCAGAGGAGCCAATCTTTCCGATGACTTCTTTTACTTCGTCTGGAAATTCGCGCAGGAGGATTTCGCTTGCCTGTGTACACGTTTCGACTGATTCGGAAAGGCTGCTGCCGGTCATGATGCGGGTCTCGACGGCAAAGTCGCCCTCATCAAGGGTGGGAAGGAATTCGGCACCCAGTGTGGAAAACAGAAGCAGGCTGCTAAGGAAAAGGATGGCGGAGGCCGCAATAACTTTTAGCCGGTGATGCAGCGCCCACCGGATCACCGGATCGTAGAATCGGTGGACAAAACGGATGATGCGGTCAGAAGCAGTGACCCGATTGCTCATTTCTTTACTCAAAAAAAGTGCGCTCATCATGGGCACATAGGTGAGTGACAATATGAACGCCCCGGCAATGGCAAATGAAACGGTCTGCGCCATGGGCCGGAACATTTTTCCTTCCACCCCCACCATGGCCAGGATCGGCAGGTATACGATCAGGATGATAATTTCGCCGAAGGCCGCACTGTTCATAATCTTGCGCGATGATTGATAGACCTCTTCATCCATTTCGTTTTGCGAAAGCTGCTTGCCCATGATGCGTGTGCCCAGGTGATGCATCGTGGCTTCGACGATGATAACGGCGCCATCAACGATCAGCCCGAAATCGATAGCCCCGAGACTCATGAGATTGCCGGAGACACCAAATACCTGCATCATCCCAATCGCGAAAAGCATGGACAGGGGGATGACGGAAGAAACCAGAAGGCCCGCCCGCAGATTTCCTAGGAGAAGGACCAATACGAAGATGACGATCAAGGCTCCCTCCGCCAAGTTGGTGGTCACGGTAGTGATAGCCTTATTCACCAGTTTTGTCCGGTCGAGGAAGGGGTCAATGGCGACACCTTCCGGAAGGTTTTTCTTGATCTGCTCGATCCGTTCTTTCACGTTTGCGATAACTGCGGAGGAGTTGGCGCCTTTTAGCATCATCACCACGGCGCCCGTCACTTCACCGTCGGTGTTGCGCGTCATGGCCCCGTAGCGGACCGCGTGTCCAAATTGCACGGTGGCCACATCGCGCAGGAAGATCGGCGCGCCGGTGCTGGTGTTTTTTAGGGCGATCAACTCCAGGTCCTCTAAACTGGAAACCAATCCTTCGGAGCGAATGAAATATGCGTTGGGTTTTTTGTCGATGTATGCGCCGCCGGTGTTCTGATTGTTTTTCTCGAGCGCCTGAAAAACATCTGTGACGCTGAGGTTGAAGCTTCTGAGTTTGTCAGTGTTAATGGCAATCTCATATTGCTTGAGATATCCCCCAAAACTGCTGACATCCGCCACCCCTTCAGTGCCCAGCAGCTGACGCCGCACAATCCAATCCTGAATGGTGCGCAGGTCGGCAGGCGAGTACTTCTCCTCATAACCGGGTAAGGCATAAATCACATACTGATAAATTTCCCCAAGCCCGGTAGTGATGGGTGCCATTTTGGGCTGACCAACATCGGAAGGAATCTGATCTTTGATTTCACCCAAACGCTCGTTGACCTGTTGGCGGGCCCAGTAAACATCAATATCATCTTTGAACACGATGGTCACAACGGACAACCCGAACCTTGAAAAAGAGCGCACCTCCTCAATGCCGGGAATCGTAGCAACGTTTTGTTCTACTGGAAAAGTGACCAGCCGCTCGATGTCCAACGCTGCATGCGAGGGAGAAACCGTGATCACTTGCACCTGGTTGTTGGTGATATCGGGCACCGCATCGATGGGCAGGTTCCGCAGGGAATAGCCGCCCCAGAGGATCAACCCGAGGGTTGCCATGCCTACGATCAGTTTGTTGCGGATGGAAAAGAGAATAATCTTATCCAGCATAAGGTTCTTATTCAAAAATGAATGATGCGCCAGGAAGAATTTTTCCTGAGCGGGACGAACGAATTACCGAAGTGGATTATGCTCTGGGCGGCTGAAATATTTCATTCAGTTCCGAAAGGGGAACAAACGAAAAATAGGCTGCAAAAAAAACCGATCCCTGCTCGGGAAGGTCGGTAGAAAGCAATACTTTTTGATTGATCAGTGCAAAGGCCGGGGCGGTCACCGAATTGCTGTAATCCTTGAAAGGAAGTTCCATGTCCGTGGAATCGTGCGGCGCATCGGTTTCGTAATGCATGGCCAGAAACTGAAGGAACGACATCGAAGGCAGTTGGGCACGATGCTCTACAAAATGCTGGACCAGGATCGGCAGACGGAGCACTTCGCGAACCTCGGTGAACATCACCAGGTAGAGCAGCAGAAATCCGATGGATGCAGTCCTCTTCACGGATCAAAGATAGAAAAAACTAGAATAAGGTCAGGTTGCCGCCTTTGCGAAACCGCGTGAGACTCATTGCAGGCATCTTTCTTCCCGCAAGGTACTTGCGCTTGGAATGGCGGTACAACTGGTAAATGATGTCGGCGATGTTTCCTTCGCCAACCATCCTCCTGCCGAATTGGGAGTCATTGACACTACCGCCGTGAAGCGAGGAAATCTGGTTCCATACTTTGTCAAAACGGTCAGGAAAATTTTTACGGAGCCAATCTTCAAAGAGCTTGCCGACCGAGCCGTTCAGGCGAACCACGGTCATGCCTGCCGCCAGTGCACCATGATCGGCAGCCGCCTGAATGATTTGTGGTATTTCGTGATGGTTGAGTCCCGGAATGATGGGGGCAGTCATGATGCCTACGGGCACACCCGCTTGACTTAGTGCCTCCACTGTCTTCAGCCGCTTGACGGCACTGGCCGTTCGCGGCTCCATAAGTCGGCGAAGATCTTCGTTGAGCGTGGTAATGGAAATCATGACATGAACAAGGTTGTCGCTGGCGAGATCTTTCAGGATATCAAGGTCGCGGGTAACCAGGCTGTTCTTGGTAATAAGGCCTACCGGATGGCGGTACTTCGCCAGCACGCGGAGCAGGCCGCGTGTAAGTTCCAGCTTTCTTTCCTGGGGCTGGTAACAGTCGGTATTGCCTGAAAGCATGATCGGTGAAACTTTCCAACCCGGATGCTGAAGTTGCTTCTCCAGAATTTCGGCTGCATTCATCTTGGCGATGATCTTGGTTTCAAAGTCAAGGCCAGCGGAAAACCCGTAGTACTCGTGTGTGTTGCGTGCGTAACAATAGATGCAGCCGTGCTCGCAGCCCTGGTAGGGGTTCATGGAATAGGCCATCCCGAGATCGGGACTGTTTACGCGGTTAATGATCTTGCGGGGGGTTTCTTGGAATACCTGCGTGGACGGTAGTCCGATCAATTCTTCATCAAGACCCTCGGGATGCTCGGTTACATACTGTTCTTTTAAGAACTTGTTGGCAGTTTTGATCTGGGCGCCCCGGCCTTTCTTGTAGGAGATGTCGTTCACACTACAATAGTACTAATAAAATTAGTAATTACTAATGACAAATCAATGATTTTGTACCGGAAAACGCCTATTGTGGAGGTAGCAAGCGGTATGCTGACAAAGGCTGGAATCCGGCTGCTGGTGAAACGGGAGGACCTGAACCACCCGGAGATTTCTGGGAACAAGTGGTGGAAATTGAAGTACAATTTGGAACAGGCAAAGGTATTGGGCAAGACAACACTGCTTACCCTTGGAGGCGCCTACTCCAATCACATTTATTCCACTGCGGCTGCTGCCCGTGAGGCTGGTTTCAACAGCATCGGTATTATCCGTGGTGAAGAAGTTCTACCGCTAAACAAGACGTTACAATTCGCTACGGATTGCGGGATGAAACTTCATTTCATTTCGAGGGAACGTTATCGGGCAAGAGAGGATGGGAATTTTGTAAAGGATTTACAGAATGATTTTGGAGATTTCTATTTTATTCCGGAAGGAGGCACGAATGCGCTGGCGGTAAAAGGCTGCGCCGAACTTGCAAATGAGATTGAGGCAGCGGTTGATTTTGATTACTTGTGCCTTCCGGTGGGAACCGGGGGAACGCTCGCCGGTTTGGTCGTCGGGCTTGGTGGGAGAAAAAAGGCAGTTGGCGTATCGGTCCTGAAGGGCGGGGAATTCCTTTCCGGGGAAGTCAGTGACATGGTCTTCGCATACGCGGGCGAGACGTATAGCGGAGGCTGGGATATCCTGACGGAGTATCACTTCGGAGGTTACGCAAAGTCAAAACCTGAACTCACCCGGTTTATCGAGGCGACAGAACAGACCTGGAATTTTCCTTTGGATGCTGTGTATACCGGGAAGGCGCTGTTTGCAGTGATGGATCGGGTTGGTGCTGGATGGTTCAGCCGGGGCTCAACGGTTCTTTTCCTCCACACCGGTGGACTTCAGGGGAAATAAGGGATCAGCCGAACAAATCCCCGAACACTTCCTTCAGATTTCCAAAAGACTTGACGGTGATCTTCTTGTTGTCGGCTGACTTGGGGCTGAACTTCGAAACGTAAATTTCTTTAAAGCCCAGTTTAGCCGCCTCGGAGATCCTTTGCTCGATGCGGTTAACAGCACGAAGCTCTCCTCCCAGGCCCACTTCTGCGGCAAAGCAGATTTTCTCAGAAACAGAGATTTCTTCCATGGAGGAGATGATGGAAATGCAAATGGCCAGGTCAATCGCCGGATCTTCCACGCGGATACCGCCGGCCATATTGAGAAACACATCCTGAGTTCCCATGCGGAACCCGCATCGCTTTTCTAGGACAGCCAAAAGCATGTTCAGCCGTTTTTGATCAAAGCCCGTGGGAGTTCGTTGCGGCGTGCCATAGGAAGCCGGGCTTACCAGCGACTGCACTTCAATCAACAACGGTCGGTTGCCTTCCAGCGTAGCACCGATGGTGGCGCCGCTTTGCGGTCCGTCTTTCTGGGATATAAGTATCTCTGAAGGATTGCTCACCTGCCGTAAGCCAGTACCCAGCATTTCATAAATCCCGATTTCGGCAGTTGATCCAAACCGGTTCTTGGTTGTGCGCAAAATCCGATACGCCAGGTGTTGGTCTCCTTCGAATTGCAAAACCGTGTCGACCATATGCTCCAATACTTTGGGTCCTGCCAACATTCCGTCTTTGGTGATGTGCCCCACGAGAAACACGGGCGTGTTTGTCTCTTTGGCGAACTTCATGAGTTCGGCGGCGCACTGGCGGACCTGTCCGATGCTTCCGGGGGTGCTGTCCAGCAACGGAGAGTAAAGCGTTTGAATGGAGTCTACGATCACCAACTGGGGTGTGAGAGATTCGAGGGCCAGAAAAATATTCCGCGTGTTGGTTTCGGTGAGCGTAAAGAAATTGCCGGAGTCTTTATCGATGCCGAGCCGCTGTGCGCGCATTTTGATTTGCTGCTCGCTTTCCTCGCCGGACACATAGAGCGTCTTCAGGTTGCGGAGCGCGAGGCCGACCTGCAGCATCAGCGTTGACTTGCCAATACCGGGTTCGCCGCCGATGAGAATCAGTGAACCGGGGACGATGCCGCCCCCCAGCACACGGTCAAGTTCCTGGTCGAGGGCTGGAATCCGGACCTCCTTCCCAGACTCAATTTCATCCAGGGTCCGGGGCTGAACGGATCTGGATCCGGCTGTTGCCTGACGCCATTCGTTTTTACCGTCGCCGCCTTTGACGGTCACTTCTTCTACAAACGAATTCCAGGTACCACAGGAAGGACACTTCCCCAGCCACTTTGCGGCTTCGTGGCCGCACTGCTGACAGAAGAATTGGGATTTGGTTTTTGACAAGTAGGGAGGAAATAATGGCAAGGCTAAAGTATGGAAACTTAGCGACGCTATTGAAGTTTAACAAAGATTTGCCCAAATTCATAGCACCTAAATCCGAAGCCATGAAGAAGCATGCCCTTTCTTCGCTGTTGATTCTGATAGCCGCAACAGCTGCAGGTCAAAAACCGCCCATCAAATTTGGTGATGTGCCAATCGAACAACTTCAAATGACCGTGTATGACAAAGACAGTTCCGCAGCTGCGGTAGTACTTTCGGACTACGGAGAATCCAGGATTGATTACAATGCCGATGATGGATTTATCATCAAATTTGATCGAATCCGGCGTGTCAAGATTTTAACAAAGGATGGATATGAGTGGGGAAACTTTGTAATTCCACTTTATCACCAGGGTTCCAAGGAAGAGGATCTTGGATCGCTTAAGGCAGTCACCTACAACCTTGAAAATGGGAAGGTTGTGGAAACGAAAATGAAGAATGAAGCCGTTTTCAAGGAAGAGCGGGACCAGAACTGGACGCATGTGAAACTTGCGCTTCCCAATGTCAAGGAGGGCTCGGTTGTCGAAATCACGTACCGTGTCACATCTCCGTACACTTTCAATTTTCAGGATTGGGATTTCCAGAGCACCATTCCAACGATGTGGAGTGAATACCGCACCCGGATCCCGGAGTACTTTTCATATCGCAGTTTTGTTCAGGGATACTTGGCCATGGCGATCAACGAATCCAAAACTGAGAACAAGGCTTATACGGTTCACTTTCGGGAAAAGTCCGGGATTGCAAAAACGAAGGCCGTTGATGAACGTATAGAGTATATTGAAAACATCAACCGGCTAGTAATTCAAAACGCCCCGGCTTTCAAGAGTGAACCGTACATGACCACGTACCGGGATTACATTTCCCGAATCAACTTTGAGTTGAGCACCTTTCAGCCTCCGGGCCAACCCGTTCAAATTTTCAACGAGTCCTGGGAGAAAATCAGTGCGGAGTTATTGAAAAACGAGTCGTTTGGTGGTGTAGTCACCGGCTCCAACTTTCTTAAAGAGCATGCGGTGGCGGCCTCTGCGGGCAAGACAGATCCTAAAGAAATAATTGGTAGCATCTACTCCTATGTAAAAGGACTCATCAAGTGGGATGGGCAGTACCGCGTATATTCTGATGGGAATCTTCGGCGGGTGATCGAGAACAAGAAGGGCAGCTCGGCGGAAATCAACCTCTTACTGGTCTCGATGCTTCAGAAGGCTGGAATTACAGCTAACCCGGTGGTAGTGAGCACGCGGGATCATGGGTTCATAAGAAAGGAAATTCCGGTTTTCTCTCAGTTCAATTATGTCATTGCATCAGCAGAAGTGGAAGGCAAGATCATTCTAATGGATGCTACCGACAGATCCCTTCCCATACATATTCTACCGGAACGCTGCCTGAACGGGGAAGGCCTGATCATATCCCCAACAAAGTCGGGCTGGGTAAAAATAGACCCGGTGAAGTCGAGGTCATCAGTCACCCTGGATCTCGTACTGGCTGATGATGGCACATTGAAGGGGAAAGCGCAGTTTACCCACGATGGATACTTTGCGCAAAGTGCACGAAAATCTTATTTTGGAAAGAGCCCGGAAGAACACCTGAAAACCGTTCTGGAAGAGTACCATTGGGAGATTGAATCGAGCAGTTTTGAGAATCTTGAAAAGCTGTCGGAACCCATGAAGGAGGTCTACCAAGTCCGAATGAATGAGCACATTCAAGCCGCTGGAAATACGATGTATATCAATCCCATTTTCATCAATCGATTAGAAAGAAACCCATTTCAGTCGGAAACCCGCGCCTACCCTGTGGACTACGGAAGCCCGGAGGAACAAATCTATATGGTTAAAATCACCATCCCTGAAGGCTGGGTAGTGGATGAAATTCCGGCACCGAAATATTTTGTCATGCCAGCCAACGGCGCCCGGTATATTTACAGTGCCACCCAAACCGGGAACGTCTTGTCATTGACCAGCCACCGGGTGATCAACAAGGCGCTGTTTTCTTTTGACGAATACAAGCCGTTGCGCGACTTTTATACTCAAATTGTTGCCAAACAGGCGGAGCAAATTGTCCTGAAGAAGAAGTAGGTCGCCCTATTCATATGAAGAAAAATGATTTACACGATCGCCATATGGTTGACAGGATTCGTTGCGGGGGCAGATGCGCGCTACGCCGTTAGTGATATTCCGGACAATCTTAAATCCAACGTCAATGCGGTAGTTCGGGAGAACAAGATGGTGTACACGATTCTCTCGAAAAGTAAGGCAAACCTTAAAACGCAACGGGCGGTGACGATCCTAAATGAAAAGGGCGGGCGGTTTGCCCGGCTTACGGTCGGCTACGACCGGCTAACAAAAATAACCGTATTGACTGCCGCAGTTTACGATGGGGAGGGTAGAGTAATACGGAGACTGAAGGGTTCGGAAATCATTGATCAGGCGGCTCAGGACGGGTTCAGTCTTTACTCCGATGATCGAATTAAGCACGTTGACCTTTCGCAGTCAATCTATCCGTACACGGTAGAGTTTATCTATGAGGTTGATTACAAATTTCTTTACGGCGTGCCAGAGCTCACCATTGCCAGCGATCGAAGTTCAGTGCAGCGAGCATCGTATCAGCTGATTTATCCCATCGATCTAACTCCACGGTACAGGATGATCAACTGGAACAGCGGCCCCGTTCGGGAGAAACGTGGAGAAAAGGAAGAATCTTTGACATGGATTTTCGAAAACATTCCACCCATTTCTATAGAGCCGCATGGGCCTCATAGCGATGAAATTATGCCGCGGATTATGGTTGCTCCTTCGGTTTTTGAATACGACGGCCATGTCGGTGACATGTCATCATGGAAAACGTTTGGCAAATGGTATGCTGAGCTAAACAAGGACCGTGACGATCTGCCGGCCGGGATCAGGGAAAAAGTGAAAACCATGACTGACGGCCTTGGGTCGGTGGAAGAAAAGGCGAGAGTTTTATACAGTTATCTCCAGGGCCGGACCCGGTATGTTAGCATCCAGTTGGGAATAGGAGGGTTGCAGCCTTTCCCCGCCAGCACCGTCGAATCTACGGGCTATGGAGACTGTAAGGCACTTTCGAATTACATGGTCTCGCTGCTCAAGGCAGCGGGGATTCGGGGGTACTATGCCATCATCCAGGCAGGCGAAAATGAGGGTGATGTGATCCGGGATTTTCCCAGTCATCAGTCAAACCATGTTATCGTTGCTGTTCCTAATGGACAGGATACCTTGTGGCTCGAATGTACAAGCCAGACCAAAGCATTTGGCTATATGGGGAAATTTACGGGAGATAGAACGGCGCTGATCATTACAGAGGAGGGCGGCAAATTGGTGCATACACCTGGCTATAATGCCGACCAGAACAAGCAATTCAGAACCGCGGATGTCATTGTTGATGCTTCCGGAAACGCAAAGGCGAAGGTAACAACCACCTATACCGGAATTCAAACAGAAAACGGCGGACTGGATGACGTGATCGACAGCAAACCAGAAGAGCAACGCAAGTGGGTTCAGTCAACAACCGATATCCCTAACTTCAATGCAGTTGCTTTTTCTATAACGGGGAGCAAGAATAAGATTCCGTCTGCAATTGTTACGCTTACTCTTGACCTTGATCATTATGCTTCCATAAGCGGCAAGCGTCTTTTCATAAAGCCAAATCTCTTGAACCGAAGCACCTACATCCCCGAACGAGTGACGGAGCGTAAGACAGAAGTCCTCTGGCATTACGCCTATACTGATATTGACACGGTAAAATTCCTCTTTCCTGAAACCTTGTACCCAGAATTTATTCCACAACCCGTAAAACTTACTTCGAGGTTTGGTTCGTATGAGGCACAGTTCACTTTTGAGGAAAGCAAGTTGGTATATATTCGGAAAATGAAAATGGAAAAGGGCCGTTTTCCGAAGGAGAGCTATATTGAACTGCTTGAGTTTTTCAGGGAGGTGAGTAAATATGATAACGTGAAGTTGGTGCTTCTGAATAAGACGTAACTCATTTAAGCGGACTATTCTCCTCCTTGGCCATCGCGTTGTAAACCAGCCTGTCGGTCAGGCCCGGCAACCACTTGTTGAGGAAGACAGCAAGCTTTCCCTGCAAGGTAAGGATCAGAAAATTTTTACGCTTTACGGTTGCTCGGTAGATGTGACTAGCACATTCCTCGGCGCTCATCATTTTTTCTTCGCGGCGCGGTGAGTCGGTTTGCGGGGAACCGTCGCGGGTGAGCGACCGCTTCCGGATGTTGCTGGAGGTGAAACCGGGGCAGGCTGTCATCACGTGCACATTTTTTTTCAACACTTCGGTTCGCAGCGCCTCCAGGAACCCGTTGAGGGCAAATTTGGAAGCGGAGTAGCCCGTGCGCCCTGGCAGGCCCCGAAAGCCGGCAATGGAAGAAATTCCAATTACGGACCCCTGGTTCTTCAAAATCTCAGGCAGGCAGGCCTTGGTCGCATAAACGGCTCCAAAAAAATTGATGTCCATCACTTTTCGTATGACCGCTGTATCAACCTCATTGAATATCGCCCGCATGCTGATGCCGGCGTTGTTGATCAGAATATCAATCCTGCCAAAAATGCGAAGGGCTTCGGCAGCCATCCGGTGATTGTCTTCCTCCCTGCTTACATCTCCCGCGCATGCGTGTGCGTCGATGCCCGCTACTCGTAACGCGTTGACAACATCATTCAGGTCATCGGCATTTCTTCCCGTGATAAGGATTTTTGACCCGCGCCGCCCAAACTCTTCGGCCAGCGCCTTGCCGATGCCTGATGAGCCTCCGGTAATGATGACTACTTTATTTTTCATTCTTAAGCGATAGTAAAAATAAGGAAAACAAGTTCGCAAAAAAGATGGGCTCCTTCCGGCAATTTCAGGTTTGAGGCTAGTTCAACATCATCTCAATATCCTGCCGTGTAAGCGACTTGACGATGCTTTCCTCGGTAGTGATAATGGCGTCGGACAATTTCAGTTTTTGCTGCTGCAGGAGCAGAATCTTTTCCTCCACGGTATTTCGCGTGATGAATTTGTAGGTAAAGACTTTCTTCTTCTGGCCGATGCGGTGCGCCCGGTCAATAGCTTGCTGTTCCACCGCCGGATTCCACCACGGATCTAAAATAAACACATAGTCTGCCTGTGTCAGGTTGAGGCCCAGGCCGCCCGCCTTGATGGAAATGAGAAAGATCTTCAGGTCGGGATCCTTGTTGAATCGCTCCACCTGGTCTTTCCGATCCATGCTCGAGCCGTCCAGGTAGGCAAAATCAATTTTTTTGGAGATCAATAGTTCTTTTACAATGGCCAGGTGCTTGACAAACTGACTGAAGACCAAAAGTTTGTGCCCTTCAAGAAGCGCATTTTCAATCATGTGTGACAGGTCTTCCAGTTTTCCGGAGTCGCCCTTGTAGTACGTGTCTACCATCCGAGGATGATTGGAAAGCTGGCGGAGTTTGGTGAGCCCCTCCAGGATGGTCATGCGTGAATTGTTGATCCCCTCTTTTTCGATGTGATCGAGAATCTTTCCACGATAAAACGATTTTGCTTCTTCGTACTTCTCTTCCTGCGCCGGCGACAGGTGGGTGTAGTAAATGTTTTCAACCTTTTCGGGCAGATCGGTAGCTACCTGGGATTTGAGCCTTCTTAATATGAACGGCTTGATGATGGCGTTCAACTTCTTGGTCTTGGCTTCGTCCCTTTGCTTTTCAATCGGCACCTTGTATTCATTCTTAAAATACGTCTGGCCGCCGAGCAGGCCGGGGTTGATAAACGTCATCTGTGACCAAAGATCCATGGTGGAGTTTTCCAGCGGCGTGCCTGTTAGCGTAAGCTTGTGCCGCGACTTCAGCTGCAGCACGGCCTTGGCAATATTGGATGTGGGATTTTTGATCACCTGCGACTCATCCAGGATGATGTAGTTGAATTTGAAATTCTGTAGCTGCTCAACGTCCAGCCGGGTAATCCCATACGACGTGAGTACGACATCGTACTGATCAAAATGCTGAATATTTTTGTTGCGGTTGGTGCCTGTGTAGGTGAGAATTTTGAGCCCACTGGTGAATTTAGCCGCCTCCATCTCCCAATTGTAGATGAGCGACGTAGGCATGATCAGCAAGGAGGTCCCACCATGACCCCTCTCTTTTTCAGATTCGAGCAGCGCGAGCGTCTGAACCGTCTTTCCCAATCCCATATCGTCGGCGAGACATCCCCCCAGCCGGAATTCGTTGAGGAACCGAAGCCAGTTGTAACCTGCTTTCTGGTAGGGCCGCAGTTCGCCTTTGAAACCTTTCGGCAAAGGGTAATCTTTAATGCCGGTAAAGTTTTCCAGGCTTTTCAGCCGGTCGCTGATGTGGACCTTGGCCAGGTTTCCTTCCTGCAGGTCTTTGACCAGGTTGAGGTGATACTTGTGAAGAACCGGCTTTTCATTTTTGCCGTGGGTTTCGCTCATGGCGAAGAGATCCCCGTATTTGGAGAGCCAGGCGTCGGGGATGATGGCGATCTCCCCGTTGGGAAGTTTGAATTCCACCTTCTTCTTCAGGATCAGTTTGCGTAGCTCCTTGAATGAGATTTCAAATTCACCGAAGCGAATACGCGCATGGATGTCAAACCAATCAATGCTCTCCTTGACCTCCAGTTCCATCACCGCTTTTCCAACAAAATATTTCTTATCCCGGTTGTCGGGCTGACTTACTTCGAATCCAAAATTGAGAAGGTTGACCCGGTTTTCATTGATCCAGGAAAAGGCATGCGCCTTCTCGACCGCCGTGCGGTAATTTCCACCCAATGGAAGGCCCAGCTTGATGAGCGTGTTGGCATATTTTTTCTCCGAATCGGTGATCCGTTTGATACGGTGGAAAATGTAATTCTTTTCCTTCTTCTCCATGGTGACGCTTACAAGTTCACTGTCTCCACCCCGGAAACGGTATTTGCCGTACTTGAAAGAAAGGTCAAACACAATTTTTCCGGCTTCGTCGCTGGCAGGGCCCTCGTCGGGGTGGTCGCCAAAGAGGGCAGGGGCCCCCTTGCTGCCGGTCTGCGGAAGTTCGGAGATCGTGAGGAGTGGATGCGGCTCGTAGCTGTTCTTGATAATATCAAATCCCTCTACATCGATATCTTCAAAGGATGCAATCAGCGTGTTTATAAAATTCTTGTAATAGTTATCTTCCAGGTTTTTGGGAATGACAATGTTCTTCTTCGTCAGGAACGGCTGCAATTTTTTCCCGTCCACAGGCTTATCGAAACCATACAACTTGCCATCGAGTACCAGCCAGCCAGGATTTTTGCAAACGAGATATCCCTGGGGAGCCGGAAGCTCGACTGGCTTGCCATCGTAGGTAAGAATCGGATAGTAGGTAGTATTTTCCTCGGTGCGTCGGAAGTAAAAGCAAATGTTGGCGCGCTTTTCCAACACCTCCAGCTTGCGCCAGGTAGGCTCTCCATCATTACCCATTTCGTACAGCCGCTTTCCTTTGAGCTTTTCAAAGATCGCCGCCCGCCGCTTTTCCATGTACACTTCGATCTGTTCCTGGAGCAACCGCTCCTCTCCCTTGTCCTTCTTAAAGACCCGGATGAAGAATTCTTCCGGCTTCATGATCTTTTTGGAAAAATGACGGAGCACGGCGTCCTGGTTCATGCTGTCCATGAGCTCGATAAGCTCGAAATCGCGATCATCCAGGCCCTTGGCAAATTCGCGGGCGTTCTTTGAAGAGATGTTCTGGTGCTGATAGGTCAGCTTGCCGCGTTCGTCCAGATGTACGATAAAGGATTCAACAATATAGCCCAGGTACTCGTGTTGGTACAATGAGTAAATCAACTGAAACGGCTGTGCGGCCGAAACTTTCATGGGGTGCAGTTTTGCCTCTTAAATAATGCTGCAGATACCGAAAAGGACCATGTAAACTGATTTGGGCACTTTTTGGGAAAAAGCAGAATTGCAAAATAGGCAATCGCCGATAGAGTTTTATGGCTTTTTTGGGCCAAATCTTACATCACAGGTGATCGATAGAGTAGGATCTGGAAGCTAACACGGCCGGACGGTAAGAGACCACCAGCGCAATGACGAAGATGACGGCGCCCGTAAGGAGGAAATCCGGTGCCCTCATCTGCACCGGGTAGTTGGAAACGATGGCATTTTCCATGCCCATCCCCACGAGGCCAACCCGGTCCTGGAGGGTGCACAGGATCCAACCGAGAAGGAGCCCTGTACCGGCTCCGACAAATGAAATAAGTGCACCTTCGGCAAGAAAGATGCGGCGAATCAGAAATGCGGGAGCACCCAGAGACGTCAGGATCGAAATGTCCTTCTTCTTGTCAATGGCCAGCATCATCAGTGAAAAGAAAATGTTGATGGAGCCCACCAGCAGCAGCAGCGAGAGCGACAGGAACGTAAAAAGCTTTTCTATTTTCAGCAACCGGTACAAATCCTTGTGTTGTTCTTCGTTGGTAAGAATGGAGAAGCCGTTACCAAGTTTTTCCTGAAGCGCGGCCTGCACGGCGGCTGTTTGGTCGCCCACTGTTTGGACCTCTACCGATGTCCGACGATCGCCGTAGTCGAGCAGGTCTTTGGCAAACGCCAAGGGCACGAAAACGTAATTTTCGTCATACGTTTTTTCGATGGAGAACACCGATCCCGGCCGGATGCTCTTTTGCGAATACATGGAAGAGGGGTCCAGTCTTCCGCTCTTTACGTTTTTGATGTAGAAAAAGCGCAGGGCCAGCATGTCATCGGTTACCTGGGCAGACAAGGTGAACCGAACGCCGCGCCCCAGGATGGCGAACGGGATACTGTCTTTTGTCAGTTTGAGTTCTCCTTCCACAATGTGATCGTCCAGGCGATGCTGATCCAGAAAATTCTCACTCACACCCTTGATAGTGACGACCATGGAGGCATCGCGGTAGCTGACGTATGCGTAATCCTCAATAACTTCTGTCACCGTTTTCACACCGGGTATAGACTGGATTTGGGCAAGCATGGCTTCGTTCACAGGAAAGGTCTTTCCCAGGACCGCTTCAATTTTCAATTCCGGATCAAAGGATGTATACAGCGACCGAAGCAGCACCTCCAGGCCGTTGAAAACGGACAAGACAATGATCAGAGCAGCTGTTGCGAAAGCCACCCCCACCATGGAGAGGACGGAAATTATGTTGATGAAGTTTTTCTTCCGCTTGGAAACAAAATAGCGCCGCGCAATAAAGAACGGAAGGTTCATCGGATCAGTTAATTTCTTGCAACGCCTCTTTTAGACAGCAGACCTTACTCCTCCGGTTGTTCGCCGGGAGGGATATCAAGCCCTTTCAGCAAGTCATCCATGCGCTGCGCGTTCTCTTCGACTTCATCGATATAGAATACCAATTCGGGAATAATCCGTACCTGGTTCCGAATTCTGTCGCCAAGCGCCTTGCGAATTTCTTTCTTGCGGTTATCGATCTTCTCCAGTGTAGCCTTCTTGTCTTTGCTGAGCATCATGCTGATGTACACTCTGGCCACACCTAGATCCGGACTTACCCGGACTTCCATTATGGTTACGAACTCCTGGTCCAGGAATCCTCGTTGGTCACGTTGAAAGATATCGCTGAGTTCTTTTTGAATCAGTCTGCAGAATTTTTGCTGCCGTACGGTGCCACTCATGAGAGTAAAGATAAGAAAGTGACCGGTCATTCCGTTCTGGAGCAACCACGCGTCGTGTTTTTTCGGTTATTTGCATCTTAATCCGAGCTGGCTGTGTTGGACCACTTTAGAATCAATGACCCCTACCGGTTGATAAGCCTGCTGCTGCTGCTGTCGATCGCAGCGCTGCCCTGGCTGATTGATTCTCCGGCTATGACGTTGCAAGAATTGAAAGGCGCTGTGCTGGGAGAGCGTATCTGGAGCAAATTCATGTATTCGGGAATCATTGATCATACAGCACCACTGCAGGCTGTTATGGAGGGAGTTATGAATTTTCTTTTTGGCCGATCGATCCTGGCCCGGCATATGCTCGCGCTCTTTATCATTTTCTTCCAGGCCTCTTTCTTCGCCATCCTGTTGATTCAAAACAAGGCGTACAATGAGAACACGTACGTTCCCTCCCTTCTGTTTGGATTTCTTTGCCTTTTTTCATTTGACGTGCTGGCGTTGACGCCTGAGCTCTTTGCTTCAACCCTTTTGTTGATGGCGCTGAACAACGTTTTTAAAGAAGTCGAGTTCCGCGTGGAGCGGGATGCGGTTGTGCTGAATCTCGGAGTTTTTATCGGCCTCGCCTCGCTGTTTGTTTTTTCGTATACAGTGTTCCTGTTTGGTGTCGTCTTTATCCTTGTTGCTTTTGCCCGCGCTGACGTTCGCAAGATCTCCCTGTTGTTTTTCGGATATGCGCTCATGCATGCCATCGTCTTTACTTTCTACTATTTCCACGACCGCACTGGCGACCTGTGGTCTCACTTTTATCTGGCTCAATTTGGTCAATCAAGGGAATTCCTATTGTCAACAAAGGCCTTGCTGATTTTGGCCGCGATCCCCCTGGGCTATTTTGTTATCTCCCTGCTGATGCTCACACGCGCAGCACGGTTTACGAGATACCAATCGCAACTCTTTCAGGTGCTCCTTATCTGGATGATCGTGGCCATTATCGAACTTTTTCTCGCCCGGGTGATTACGCCACACAGCTTCCTGACATTCATTCCGCCGCTGGCCTACTTTATAAGCCACTACCTGCTTGTCATCCGGAGACGACGTATCGCAGAATTTATGCTTTCCGTTTTTCTGATTGGCTTGATGACGGTGAGTCTGGCGGCCTATTACAAAAAGATTACCGGGATTGACTACGGAGAACTATTTCCGAAGACATCTCCCTACGAAGGAAGGATTACTGGCAAACGGGTCATGGTTGTTGGCGAGGATATGGCGCTGTACAAGGCAAACAGCATGGGCGGGTGTTTTCTGGACTGGAATCTTTCAAGGCGGTATTTTGAGGAGCCGGATGCCTATGCGAACATTATTCGGGTACACGATTCATTTACCAGGGACGCACCCGACGTAATTATTGATGAGGCCGGCCTGATGGGTCCTTTCCTGGAGCGAATCCCATCCGTGAAGAAATCGTACCGAAAAGAAGGGGCTATTTATTGGCGCGTCAGCAATTAATTTTTCCAACCCGCCGCGCATGGCGGCCGCCCTCGAAGCTGGATTGCAAAAATTTTTCCACGATGATGCGCGCTTCTTCCTGGGTTATAAAGCGAGAAGGGAGACACAAAACGTTGGCGTCGTTGTGTTCGCGGGCGAGGGAAGCAACTTCGGGATTCCAGCAAATCGCTGCCCGGATGCCGGCATGCTTGTTGGCCGTCATGGCCACACCGTTGGCGCTGCCGCAGATGACCACACCCAGATCAGCTTCTTTTTTCTCCACGGCCCCGGCTACCGCGTGAGCGAAATCAGGATAGTCGGTTGATTCCTCGCTGTACGTTCCGACATCGTGTACGGTATGGCCGCTTTCACGAAGGTATTTCTGTAAATATTCTTTCAGCGGAAACCCCGCATGGTCGGCGCCGATGGCAATTTTCTGAATCATGCTGATTGTTCGTCTGCCCGCGCCAGCGCCTCTTCGTCTTTTCGCTTTTGCCGCACTACGTAGGCCGAGATGAAAATACTTATTTCATAAAGGAGAAACAACGGGAGAGAGATAAGCATCTGGCTCATGGGATCCGGCGGGGTAATAATGGCACTGATAATCAAGATTGTAATCATGGCATGCTTGCGGTAGGTGCGCATGAATTTCGGAGTGAGGAGACCAATGCGGGTGAGGAAGTACACCACAACCGGAAGCTGAAACAACAACCCGCTGCCGAAAACCAAGGCGACGAACGTACTGACGTACGATGTAATATCGAATTCATTGACAATGACCGGACTGATGGAATACGATGCGAAGAACCACGTCATCATGGGTGCGAGAACGAAATACCCAAACGAAACCCCCAGCATAAACAGGAACGAAACAGCGAATACGGCTCCGCGTGAGTTTCTCATTTCATTCATGTGAAGGCCCGGCTTTACAAACCGCCAGATTTCCCAGAAGACGTAAGGAAAGGCAACAATGAAGCCGAGAACAAAGGCCGCAAAAACCTGCATGGAAAACTGGCCTGTCATGTACCGGCTTTGAATCTTGAATTCAAACGGCTTTGCGCAAAGGGCCTCCTCCGTACCTGTTAGCTCGCCAAGTTTGCAGAGAAACTTGAATGTCGGGAAATCAACGTTGGTGGGAGCAAAAACAATGTTTTGAAAGACCCACGGTGTATACACGAAGGCCACGATCATACAAATCATGATAGCTGCAACCGACCGCACGATGTGCCACCGCAGCTCCTCCAGATGGTCCAGAAATGACATTTCCTTTTCTTCACTCATGATTCCTGACAGCTTCTGCGTTTGTGGGAGGTGGGACTATTCTGATTATGCGTACAATGGAAACTTCTTCATGAAGGTGTTGACCGTCCGCTTTATGACTTTGAGATTCTTTTCGTCCGACGGTTTCTTCAGCACCTGGTCAATGAGGTCAACGACTTTAACCACATCCTTTTCTTTCATCCCGCGTGTTGTCACGGCGGGCGTTCCAATGCGCATTCCGGAAGTAACCATGGGTGATTGTGAATCGAACGGCACCATATTCTTGTTGATGGTAATGTCGGCTTTGATCAGTGTTTCTTCAGCCAGTTTACCGGTGAGGTTTTTAGATCGAAGGTCGATCAGCATCATGTGGTTGTCGGTGCCTCCAGAGATAACCTTGTAGCCGCGTCGGGTGAATTCATCCGCCATCGCACGGGCATTCTTAGCTACCTGTACAATGTATTCCATGTATTCGTCGCTGAGCGCTTCGGCGAAAGAGACAGCCTTGGCGGCAATAACGTGTTCCAGCGGCCCTCCCTGTGTTCCCGGAAAAACACCCGAGTCAAGGAGCGAAGAGATTTTGCGCAATTCTCCCTTGCCAGTCTTAATTCCAAACGGATTATCGAAGTTTTTTCCAATCATGATCACGCCGCCTCGTGGACCGCGCAAAGTTTTGTGCGTCGTCGTTGTCACAATGTGACAGTCCTGCATGGGATCTGTAAGTAATCCGCGGGCAATGAGGCCTGCCGGATGTGAAATATCTGCCATCAGCAGGGCGCCCACCGCATCGGCAGCAGCACGCAGTTTTTTATAGTCCCAATCACGGCTGTACGCGCTGGCGCCACAGATAATCATCTTCGGCTTTTCACGCTTTGCAATCTCAATCACCTTGTCAAAATCGATGGTTCCGGTAGCTTCTTCGACACCATAGAACGAAGGCTGATACAGTTTACCGGAGAAATTTACTGGAGAGCCGTGCGTTAAATGACCGCCGTGCGACAGGTCGAAGCCCAGGATCTTATCCCCCGGCTTCAGACAAGCAAGCATGACTGCAGCGTTGGCCTGCGCGCCGGAGTGCGGCTGCACATTCGCCCACACGGCGCCGAAGAGTTCTTTGATCCGGTCGATAGCAATCTGCTCGATCTCATCGACAACTTCACAGCCGCCGTAATAGCGCTTTCCGGGAAGTCCCTCGGCATACTTATTAGTTAACACGGTTCCCTGCGCCCGCATCACCTGGGCCGAAACGAAATTTTCAGAGGCAATAAGCTCGATACCGGTTTCCTGACGGTGTCTTTCCTTTTCAACGAGGTCGAAGATGATTTTATCTCTTTTCATAACAGCGGGCTTGAATTCAAGTGCGGGAGGGGCAAAAATAAGATGTTGGAGGGACATTTCCCTAAAGGACACGGTTCAGCGTATCAGGCAGCAAGCGTCGGTCACCCCAAGATGTGTGGTGCAGCGATGATTATTTTTCCTTTTCAGCAGCACGATGGCCCCGGTGGATGAGGTTATATACCCCATAGCATCCTACACCCGTAATCAATGTCGCCGCCAGATCCCAAGGGTCCATTGGTTTACCCAGGAGCGGATGAGCGATTTCGTACAAAGCAACGCTGAGAGTAACAACCTTGATCAAGAACAAATGTTGCGCCCTTGTTCTACCCAGCACGGCGACAAAAAAGTAGACGGTTGCGATCGTACCCAGCGTATTACCGATCGTGTCGGCAAGATGGAAATCGTAAATATGGTTGTTGTAGATGGAGGGCCGATAGAAAGGTCGGGCTATAAACTCATAGATCGAGAGTGCCAGGATGCCGATGGCGAGATGGAGGATTCGTTGCCCCGATAGTTTCCAATGTGTGATTTCTTCCCGGAGATCGTGAATGGTCATGAAGTATCGGCTGAATGTTAGACTCAGGATTAACTGCAGGCTGCGAGGTTACCAGCCCCCGCTGCTTCCACCGCCGCCAAAACTGCCCCCTCCACCAGAAAAACCGCCACCGGAGAACCCGCCGCCACCGCCAAAGCCGCCCCGACTTCCCAGGTACCAGCCTGCGCCCGCCGCCATGGCTCCTCCTCGCCCTCGTCCGCCGCCACCGCGCAGGATGAAGAACAAAATGATAAGGAATAAAATGAACCCCGGGCCCGCCCCGCCTCTGCGCCTTCCGGATTTGGGTCCCGTGCCCGTATACTCTCCCTTGATCGCTCCGAGGATGGCAGCCACAGATGCGACCACTCCGCCGTCATAATCGCCGCGTCGGAAATTCGGCGCCATTTCATTACGTATAATCCGGTTGCAAATCGCGTCGGGGAGCGGACCTTCCAGCCCCTGCCCAACCTCAATGCGCATCTTCCGGTCGTTGATGGAGATCAGCAGGATAACTCCATTGTCTTTTTCTTTGACTCCCAGTTTCCACGCGTCAGCGACCCGGATCCCGTACTGATCGATGGATTCGCCCTCCAAGGATGAAAGGACCAGCACCACGATTTGATTGGAGGTGGAATCTTCAAATGATTTTAGAGAGCGCTCGAGTGATTCCACTACACTTGGCGAAAGCACCCCGGCCTGGTCATGAACGCGGCGGTTGGCCAGCGGGGGGACCGTGAGTTGTGCCAGGGCCACAAATGATAAAAGCCAAAAACCAACAAGGAGGGAGACGCGCTGCATGACTCTCCGCGGATTAATCTTCCATCCGTAAATCGTCGCGTAACTCATTAATATCGTCGGGTGTTTTGTTGAAGCCCTTCTCGAGGAGAATTTCTCCGCACCGTTGAATAGCGGCTTCAATGCCTTCCGTTACTTTTCCGAGTCGTATTTTTTCAATGATGCCCTGAACCATCTTGTCCCACTCCTGCTGTTCTACGACTTTGCTGATGCCGCGATCGGCAAGGACCATGACCTCGCGCTCGAAAAAGGAAACGAATATCAGGATGCCTGTGCGGTGACGGGTATTGAATACCTCTTCTTCCAGGAAGGCCGTTTCAGCGCGCTTGCGGGTGGAAAGATCCAAATGATTCTGACTTACCATGATGCGCTTCAGGGCCTCAATGCTGTGCGTGGCAGCACCGCCCAGAAAACCGGCTAGCGCTACTACAAAGAAAATGATGAGGGGATCCATCAGCGGCGAGGCTGCGACGTACCGGTCAATGACAATGACGGTCATAAACGTAAGAACTGCCAGAATCATGGCCCCCCGATAATTTGCGATGGTATAGAAGCCGCTGCGCTCGACAAAAACCGGAACGATTTCACCGGAGATCTTTGTCTCGGCGCTTTTGACCGCTTCCTTGATCCGTTCGAGATCTTCCGGCGTGAATCTGTTTTTGATAGACATATTCGGTGTTAGTTCTTCCCGGGCTCACGGCACGGGGCGCAATGAACAAATTTAGCAAACATTAACACTTCCCATTTCGGTTTTTTTCTGCTCCTTTTCGACTTATCTTTTGATATCACTTAAGAACGAACATGTTCCCTATGAAAGATTCTTACAGGTCATTGCTTCTGGCGGCGCTGTTTTTTGCGGCGCTGAGTTCCGCAGCTCAACGGAAGAAGGCGCCCGCCGAACCGGCTCCGGCTCTCCAGGAGCAGCGGGTACAACAGGAGGTCGCGCGACTTTCCCTTATTTCTGGCGGTGTGGTGGGCGTCTCTGCGATCCATGTGGAAACCGGCAAGCGAATAGGACAGCGGGGGGTTGAGTATTTTCCAATGGCCAGTTCGTATAAAGTCCCAATTGCAATACAGCTCCTGACACGGGTAGACAGTGGGATGCTCAGCATCGATCAATTGATGGAAATTGATCAAGCCGATCTGCATCCGGGAAGCGGAATGCTTTCGGAGCGGTTTAACTGGCCGGGAGCTGTCAAACCAGGTGTTGCCCTCTCTGTCAGAAGCTTGCTTGAATTGATGCTTCTGATCAGCGACAACAGCGCAACCGACATCTGCCTTCGCCTGGCCGGGGGCCCCTCTGCCGTTAATACCTGCATGAAACGATTGGGTATTCAAGGATTGAGGGTCGACCGTCCCACGGCGAACCTTATCGCAGACTGGCTTGGAATTCCTATGGATCCTGATGCGGTTTGGTCCAGGCGACGGTTCGATAGTCTGGCAAAAACAATAACAACACAACAGCAGATGGCAAGTTCCCGGAAATTCGATGCCGACTTGAAGGATTCGTCAACACCTGACGCCATGACCGCGCTGTTGCTGCGTCTTTACACGCAACCCATTCTGAATGCCGAAAGCAGGTTGCTTCTTCTGGATATTATGCGCAGATGCGAAAGCGGTCTGACCCGGCTCAAAGGGGCGCTTCCTCCTGGTACCGAAGTCATGCATAAGACCGGGACTATCGGAATGACTACAAACGATGTAGGCATCATGACCCTTCCGGGCGATGCGGGTCATGTGGTTATTTCTGTGTTTGTAAAGTCTTCCGAGAAACCGGTCGCAGACCGTGAAAGGGCTATCGCGGAAATAGCCCGTGTAATTCACGATTACTTTCTTCTGAACCGATGAATAAGGACCTGACCAACGTACACCAGATCCTGCATTGGGTACAAGAAGGAAAGACCAGGGAACTTGAGGCGCTCTTTAATCAATCACCCCAACTCAGGCTCGTGGGGGCCACCATTGATATTTCAGACATGAAACATCCCGTGGTGACGATTGAAAAAGTGGAGGCCTTGCATCTGGGTGGTATTGGAGGGAGAGCAGTAAACGGGGGCGTGGTCTCCATGCTGGTTGACCTGGCGATCGGGCTCCTTGGAATTTCCTACTACGGGGAAGGACTTACAGCTACACACAATCTCTCCATCCATTTCGTCCGTCCACTTATAGCTACTTCGGTGATTTTTGAAGCTGCCGAAACGCAGGTCATAGGCAACCGCATTTTTGGGAACGTGCGCGTGATGAATGAGAAGCGGGAAGTCTGCGCGTATGCGTCGGGCGTATTGGTGAAAGCGATAAAAAGCTAAATGGCCCTGGCCTTCCAGTTTCCTCGGCGCATGTAGAAATAGGCCATCACAAAAATACTCATCCAGTACACCCACTCGCTGGCCCAGGCCCATGTTATTGGAAGTTGGAGATACTCTAGGGTGACGTAGACATACACAATGTAAAGTGCTATGGTAATGAACTCGATGACGAGATTCACCATCGTATTACCGGTTCCGGTGACGGCATTGAGCCAAACCACCGCGACGGACATCATCAGCAACGCAACCGAAACAACCCGCACCACAGGGAGCGCCTCCGTCGTAAAGTCCGGGCCTTGCCCGTAGAGTGACAGGAAAAAATCCGTAAAAATTGTGAGCAACAGAACCAGACCGCAGGAGCAAGCGAAACTTATGCGGGCAATCTTATTGATCAGTGGAATGACCTCCTGCGGCCTTTCCTGTCCAAGGACATTGCTCACCATCGTGTTCGCAGTTGCTGCAAAGGACCAGTAGAAAACCCCGGCAATCCCAAAGATATTTCGCATGGTGTTTGATATAGCGAGCGATCGGGCGCCATGATGCTCTATGAGAATATAAAAATATTCCCACGTGATGATGCTGATGGCAAACTGGAGAATAAGTGGCAGAGACTGAACGAGGATGAGCCGGAACGTTGACTGAACCAGCCCGGTATTTTCAAACAACCCGAACTGACGATGGATGCCGCGGTTGTGAATGACAAAATAGAGCACCAGCAGAGCGCTGCCTTCCGCGATGATGGAGGCATAAGCGGCGCCGTCGAATCCGATGCGGGGTAGTCCGAAATGACCGTAGATAAGTCCGTAGTCAAGAAGGACATTGATGGAGGTCTCTGCGAGGGCGCCCCAGATAAGAAGGCGGGTGAGGTTTGTTCCCACGAGCAAGGCATTGCGCATAATGTATAGATAGAGCAGCGGTAACCCCCACACGCGGATGAGAAGAAAATGAATGGCCAACTCCGCTATGCGTTGATCCTGAATGGTTGCCCGCAGAATGGGAGGCGCCAGGATATACGTCACCAGGATGCCGAAGAATGCAAAAGCCAGCGCAATCCAAACGCCATGAAAAAAAAGATGCCCCACTTCCTGCGGCCGGTTTTGGCCCGCCCGGCGGGCGATGAGCGCCTGAAGGCCGTTGTTGAGTCCATTTCCGATGACGGCGAAAATCAGGTAATAGACGCCGGTAATGCCGGCGCACGCGAGCTCCAGTTCACCCAGGCCGCTAAGAAAGATCGTGTTCGTTATGAAATTGACCTGCGGAACGAGCAGCGCGAGGGAGATGGGGAACGCCATGCCCAGAATCTGACGGGTGGTGGCTTGCAGGCGGAGATCTGGAGCGGTCATAGAGCCGTCATTGGGAATGTGGCGGCAGCAAAGATCGGGGATTCCGGACAACAGCAAAGGTGGTGGTATACCGCTGAAATAATCACCTGGCGTCGCCGCAAATCTTCCTTTTGTTTTATGACACCCGTTGGGTAACTAACACGACGAACCAAAAAGAGAACCTATGAAAAGATCAATCTGGACCTTGACCGCCGCAGGGTGTGTGCTTGGCCTAACCCTTACCGCCTCGTCACAAATGCTGACACCGGACAAGGGACTGCAAAACATGAAATGGCGTCCCGTTGGACCCGCCAACATGGGTGGACGCGTGACCGATATTGCCGGCGTACCCGGTGACCCAAGAACGTTTTACGTGGCCGGCGCGGACGGAGGAATATTCAAGACCACCAACGGCGGTGTAACGATGGATCCCATCTTTGAAAACCAAAAGGCTTTCTCCATCGGTACCATCGCTATCGCACCCTCAGATCCGGAGGTCCTTTGGGTCGGAACTGGCGAAGGGGATCCGAGGAACAGTGTGGGGTACGGCTACGGCGTGTACCGGTCAACCGATGCAGGGAAGAGCTGGGCCCATCTGGGACTAGAAAAGACGGACCGCATCAAGCGCATTGCCGTCAATCCGCAGAATCCGGACGAAGCATGTGTCTGTGCCATGGGCCGGGAGTGGGGACCGAATGCCGACCGAGGCATCTTCCGGACTTCCGATGCGGGAAAGACCTGGGAGAAGGTGTTGTATATCGACGAGAACACCGGCTGTTCCGACCTGGCCATGGAGTGGAACAACCCGAGAATCATGTATGCGGGGATGTGGACATTCCGCAGAAAGCCCTGGCGATTTGACGACAGCGGAGAGAAGACAGCGCTTTACAAATCATCCAACGGTGGAAAAACCTGGACCAAAATTTCTCACAAGAACGGCTTGCCCGACAAGCCCATGGCCCGCATCGGTGTTTCCATCGCGCAAAGCGAACCGAACATTGTCTACTTGATTACCGAGTTTAAGGAAGAAGGCACGCTATTCCGATCCGATGACCGCGGTGACAACTGGCGGGTGGTGAATAAGGACCGCATGTTGAACTTCCGACCATTTTATTACAGCGATGTAAAAGTTGATCCAACGAACCCGGACCACCTCTACACATTGTCCGGCGGCATGAGCAAGTCCACGGATGGGGGCAAGACCTTTCAATCTGTCGCGCAGGGATCGCATGGAGATCATCAGGCGCTGTGGATAAATCCTAAAAACTCCAACCATGTTTTGAGCGGAGATGACGGCGGCTTCCGGGTTTCCTACGATGGGTTCAAAACGTTCGATGCAATCAACAACGTGGAGCTGTCACAGTTCTATCAATTGTCAGTGGATAACCGCGACCCATACTACCTGTATGGCGGGCTCCAGGACAACGGAACCTGGACGGGCCCCAGCAACTCGCTGCACCGCATTGGCATTATGAAGCGCGATTGGATTCAGATTGCCGGTGGCGATGGCTACTACGCGGTCCCGATTCCCGGTCAGGAGAATGAGGTCTATGCGAACCTTCAGGGGGGAGTTATTTTTCACGTGGATACCAAGACGGGCAACACCCGCACGATCCATCCGTATCCGAACAAGATCGGTTCGGCAGGTGACGGAATGGAGTTGCATAAATACAGGTTCAATTGGGATGCGCCCATTCTCGTTTCCCCACACGACCCCAATACGGTTTATACCGGTGCCAACGTCCTTTTCAGGAGCAAGGACAAAGGCTACACCTGGGAGGAAATTTCTCCCGATCTGACTACTAATGACAAATCGAAGCAGAAATCATCCGGTGGCGAAATCTACCAGGACAATACGGCTGCTGAATTTCATTGCACGATCCTCACCGTAGCAGAATCCCCGGTCAAACGGGATGTGATATGGTGTGGCACCGACGACGGAAATGTGCAGCTCACCCAGGACGGCGGCAAGACGTGGTCAAAAATGTCTATACCGGGTTTTCCCGCTTTTGGGTGGGTATCAAAAATTCATGCCTCAGAGCACGATGCGGGAACTGCCTTTGTCGCTGTTGACAACCATAGGCTGGATGATTACAAAGCGCATGCGTACATGACCACTGATTTTGGAAAGACGTGGACCACAATTAGCAACGGACTTCCCGACGACTGGGTGTACGTGGTTCGGCAGGATCCCCATAATGCCAACTTGCTTTTCGCAGGAATGGAACACGGTGTATTTGCCTCCTGGGACAAAGGGAAGGTATGGTTGAAGATCAACAACAATATGCCTCCGGTATCTGTGCGCGACCTTCGTGTTCAAAAGCGTGAACGCGACCTGGTGGTTGCGACACACGGAAGAGGAATTTGGATCCTGGACGACATCCGCGCGATCGAAGATTACGGGACGGCAGCCGGGAAGGAGTTGACGGTGTTTGGTACCAAACAGGCTACTCTTTGGAAATATTATACAATGATTGAAGAGCAGGGTGATCGGGGTTACGCTGCAAAAAATCCGGAATATGGAGCCTACATAAACTTCTATCTTCAAAATCCACTGAAGAATCCAGTGACGGTGGAAATCACCGATGCAGCCGGATCTAAAGTGCGGAGCTTACAAGATTCGTTGGCCAAGCCGGGAGTGAACCGCATCATTTGGGACTTGCGCTATGATGAAGGGGAGCGGGCCGGATCGGGGTCTGGACGTGGCGGGCGATTTGGCGGAGGCATGAGGGCTTCAGTAGCTCCCGGGATTTACACGGCGAAAGTGACGGCCAATGGCCAGTCGGTCGAAACGAAAATCACCGTGCGCGGCGATCCGCGGATCAATCTGACCGAACAGGATTATAAACTAAAAACAGACGCCGTGCTTGCCTTGCGCGATCAGATGTCGCAGGTAAACCGACTTATCAACAGCTCGGAAACAGCCGTTAAGCAATTGACAGAGTTGAAGCAGCGTGTACGATCTGCAGGGAAGGATTCGGGTGTTGACCAGACGGTCGGTGGCCAGATCGACGAAGCAATGAAGAGCATCAGGAATTTACAGGATGAGGTATTGCGCAGACCTCCGCCGAACATGGGGTACCGTCAGCGGCCACGTCTCCGCGAAGAACTGTCAGCGCTGTTCGGTGCGATTGAAAGCGCAACGGCGCGCCCAACCAATCCGCAGCTTAGCCGTTCGGGCGAACTGAAGCAGGAAATGCAGGAGGCAAGCAATCAGTTTGATAAAATCATGCAGGAACAGGTAAGTCCCATCAATGAGAAGACCAAAAACCTTCCTCAGATTGTAGTTGGGAAATCTGAAAAGAAGGATATGTAGAGACTGCGCTAAAACAAAAAAAAGGGTCTCCGTGTTGGGGACCCTTTTTCGTGCGGGATGAAATCAGTGTGTTTGCTTCTAAATTACACCCTGTGCTTTCATGGCCTTGGCCACTTTCACAAAGCCGGCAATGTTGGCGCCAACCATGTAGTTTCCGGGCTTGCCGTATTCTTTCGCTGCAGCGAGACTCAATTCATGGATACTCTTCATAATGCCGACAAGTTTTTCGTCTACCTGTTCGCGGGTCCAGTTGGAGCCCATGAAGTTCTGCGTCATCTCAAGGCCCGACGTAGCGACACCGCCTGCGTTGGAGGCTTTACCTGGGGCATACATCACGCCGTTATCGATAAGCACATTAATTCCTTCCGGGGTGGTCGGCATGTTGGCGCCTTCCGCGACAAGTTTAGCCCCGTTCTTTACTAGGTTGTTAGCATCTTTTTCGTTCAGCTCATTTTGCGTGGCGCAAGGAAAGGCACAGTCGGCTTTGATAGCCCAGAGCGGATTGCTGGTTGCTTTCGCTTCAGCGGAATGGTACGACACGCCTTTGAATTTGTCAGCGAATTCCTTGATCCTTCCGCGTTTGTTGTTTTTCAGGTCTTTGAGAAACTCCAGCTTTTCCTGCGTGAACCCGGCTTCGTCGTGGACAAACCCGGCGGAATCGGATGCCGTAACGACTTTTCCACCAAGTTGTGTCACCTTCTCAATGGTGTATTGAGCGACATTTCCTGATCCGGAAACAAGGCAAGTTTTTCCTTTGAGGGTAGCGCCGGCGTTTTGCATCATATTTTCTGCAAAGTAGGCGAGGCCGTACCCGGTAGCCTCGGTACGAATCAAACTTCCGCCCCAGCCAATTCCCTTCCCGGTCAGTACCCCGGTAAACTCATTTTTGAACTTCTTGTAGGCTCCAAAAAGATATCCGATTTCTCTTCCGCCGACACCAATATCTCCGGCTGGAACATCGGTGCGGTGGTCAATGTGACGGGCCAATTCACCCATGAACGAATGGCAGAATCTCATGATTTCATTCTCGCTCTTCCCCTTGGGATCAAAATCACTTCCACCTTTACCGCCACCCAAGGGTACGCCAGTAAGCGCGTTTTTAAACATTTGCTCAAAGGCGAGAAACTTAAGCACACTTTGATTTACGCTGGGGTGAAAGCGCAAGCCGCCTTTGTAGGGCCCAATAGCGCTGTTCATTTGCACGCGGTAGCCCCGGTTCACCTGGACAACGCCCCGGTCATCCAGCCAGTTTACACGAAACGAAATGAGCCGCTCCGGCTCAGTCATCCGTTCAAAAATTTTGAGGCTCCGGAAGTCTTCATGACGTTCCAGAACAGGCATCACAGACTGAATCACTTCGTCAACGGCCTGAATAAACTCTGGTTCATGTGCGTTACGCAGCTTTACAAAGTCCAAGTAATCGTGAGCAGACATAGGATATAGTGGTTAAAAACGGGGACAAGTTAGTGGAAGATACTATTTTACAAACGTTTTCATGCGTGAGATTACGGGATCCATACCAACAAGGGTTGAATAATGTTGGTAAACGGGCAAAACACGGCTCTGTGTGACAACCCGTTTTGCTGAAATAGAAGAGGGGCTTACTTTTGGTTTCAAGAATGCAGTTTATCAATTCCATATTGACTTGGGTCATGAAGAAACGGATCCACCAGATCGAACTCTTCATGAAGTATCCGGATGATGTTCAGGAGGAACTCCTCAGCCGTTTGTTGTTGACGGCGCGCCCCACGGAATTCGGGCAGAAGCACGGGTTTGATGAGATCGTGAATTACGATGACTTTGCGCGGCAGGTCCCTGTTCATTCCTACGAGCGGATGTTCCCATACATCGAGCGGATGATGAAAGGTGAACAGAATGTGCTTTGGCCAACGGAGATAAAATGGTTTTCAAAATCTTCCGGGACTACCAATGCGCGCAGCAAGTTCATACCGATTTCCGCCGAGTCCCTCGAGGAATGTCATTTCAAGGGGGGAAAAGACTTGTACTGCATCTACATCAACAACTATCCGGACACGAAAATTTTCTCAGGACGGGGCCTGGCGCTGGGCGGGAGCCATCAGCTGAATGAGTTGGACCCGTCTTCCAGTTCGCATTATGGAGATGTTTCCGCTGTGTTGATGCAAAACCTTCCGGTGTGGGCCCAACTGATCCGCACTCCCAGCCTGGAGATTGCATTGATGAGTAACTGGGAAGAGAAAATTGAAAGACTGGCACGCGAGACGGCGAAAGTTGATGTCACGCACATTGCAGGTGTCCCCACCTGGACGGTGCTCCTGTTACAGCGGGTGATGGAGCAGGAGAAGAAATCAATTTTGGAAATATGGCCAAACCTGGAGGTATTCTTTCATGGGGCCGTTGCCTTCTCCCCGTACCGGAGTCTTTTCAAATCCATGATCCCCAGCGACAAAATGAAGTACTGGGAAACCTATAACGCGAGTGAGGGATTCTTCGGTATACAGGACCGGAGCGATTCGGATGAAATGCTGCTGATGCTCGACTACGGCATTTACTACGAGTTCATCCCCACCGAAGATTCAGAGAAGGCCATGCCGCATGCCATTCCGCTTTCTGAGGTGGAATTGGGAAAAAACTATGCCATGGTGATCAGCACCAACGCGGGACTCTGGAGATATAACATTGGCGATACGGTGAAGTTTACCAGCAAGGCGCCATACCGGATCCGTATTTCCGGGCGCACCAAGCATTTCATGAATGCTTTCGGGGAAGAGGTGATTATCGAAAACGCAGAGGCTGCCATCACACGCGCTTGTGAAATTACCGGCGGGGTTATCACAAACTTTACTGCAGCGCCCATTTACCTGGAGCAAAACAAGCGCGGAGGACATGAATGGATCATCGAATTTCATACCGCACCGAGGAGCCTGGAGGAATTCGGAGCCATTCTCGACGATACCTTGCGCCGCATTAATTCGGACTACGATTCCAAACGGGCGCATGACCTTGCCCTGGTGGCCCCCACGATCCATAGCGTCCCGGAAGGAACATTTTACGACTGGATGAAAAAGCGAGGCAAGCTCGGCGGCCAGAACAAAGTGCCTAGGCTCAGCAATTCACGCGAATACGTAGAGGAAATCCTCGCATCCCTTCCATCCTGATAACTTATAAAAAAACCACCGGTTGGTGGCTTTTCAGAACAGGGCTGTAGCGATCAGGAGTTCTTCCACTTGATTCCGCAACCAATAGCTTTGGTTTTGGTCACGGTAACAGCGCCGTTGCCAAGCAGTGCATCCACGGCTTCTTCCACGTACCGCTTGGAGACGGCAGATTGATCACTTGAACTGTTATCGATAGCACCGATGTAGGCAACCTTTAAACCCTTGCCATCCTTTCGCAACACAAAAACATGCGGAGTATTGGTTGCGCCAAAAGCTTTTGCAACCGACTGTGTTTCATCTACGAGGTAGGGGAATTTGTAACCTTTGGACGTGGCGTTTGCAGCCATTTTTTCAAAAGAGTCTCCTTTGGAAATGGTGGGATCGTTCGGATTGATGGTTATTACTGGGAACCCCTGGTTTCCATACTTTTCATGGAGCGCGATAATCCGGCTGTTATAGGCTTTGGAATACGGACACGTATTGCAGTCAAAAATGACTATGAATCCTTTCGTATTCTTATAGTCGGAGAGCGATACCATCCTATCGTCAAAATTCTTCAGTTTGAAATCGGCAACGGTGTCACCAATTTCATATCCATTGCCTACAGGGGCGCCTGCCCCAAGTGCCAACAAGGCTATCATTCCAAAAATTACACGCTTCATAGTTGCTTTAGGTTTGTTGCTAATTATTCAATTTCAGAAATAAGTTTCTCCAATTCTCCGGCATGAAGTTCCCGTTCTACAAATCTGCGCTTTCCGGTCTTGTTGTTGATCACGAGGGTGGCCGGAATTGCGCCTGACCAGCTCTTTTCCAGCTTGTCAATCCACTCGTTTGGGTTCCGCTCGTCCAGGATGATTACGGTTGACTTTAACTTCTTGCGTGCGACAAAACTGCGGACCTTTTGTGGGTCAGGATCCAGATCCATATCCAGACTTACCAGGAGGATGCGGATGTCGCTCCGCTCACCGTTTAGTTTTTCGAAAAGAGGAAGTTCCTTAAGGCACGGACCGCACCACGTTGCCCAGAAATTGATTACCTGAACTCTTTGCTCCTGTTGAATAGTCTGCCGGAGAGGCTCCAGCTTCATCAGCTCCACGCCCTGACCCTCGCAGGCAGGCCCCACGAGCAAAAGTCCCAGAAAAACCAGTATTCGCATCCCTAATACTAACGCATTGTACTCCGCAAAGGATGTGTCTCTCGGGGAAGGGTCGGATTTTTTCATAAGCGGTTCCAGCGGCCAAAAGTGCTAAAATTCAGGCACTTATAATTCCCCTAAAAATGGGGTATAAAGAATTCCACAAATGGACTGTTTTATCCACATGGCCGGATAAAAAATGTATAATCACCTGAGAAACAATAGCTTACGAGCCGAATTATCAATCAGTTCTTTGTGGATATCTATTTGGCCCCCGAAAATTTGGTCGGCCTATAATGCATTAATAATCAATCAACTACGCTGGATTATCCGCCGTTCCATCCCGGACGGCTGCCGGCAATTGCTATTTTTGACCTCCGTGCAAGCCCACCAAACTACCGCGCCATTGAATGTTTTGAAAATCAAAGAAACCTGCCTTTACTCCCAAGATCTGGACACGTTGCGGGCTTTCTATCATGGGGTGCTGAGATTTCCGATTATAAGTGAGTTGCCCGGCAAACATATTTTTTTTCGTGTTGGCGAGTCGGTTCTGTTATGCTTCAATCCAGACTACTCCCGGAGTAAAAAAAGCCCTCCTCCTCATTTCGCAGAAGGGAAATATCACGTTGCGTTTGAGGTGAGAAAGGAAGACTATGCAAAGTACAAACTGGAGTCTATTGACAAAGGAATTGAAATAACCGATAGGGTAATCTGGCACACGGGGCAGGAGTCTTTTTACTTTGAAGACCCAGCTGGAAATGTTCTGGAAATAATACCGGAAGGTATTTGGGACTAACCTATTCGAAGGCGAGTTTTCCGACCTGGCCCTGCATGGAGGGTTGGTCCGCCTGCTGCTTCCGGGCGGCAGTAAAGCCGGAATGCCAGGCGGCATAATCGGCATACAAGATACAATCGTTCATCAGCGCCTGGTCTTTCACAATCTTGATGATCTTTTCAGATTCAAAAGTTTGCCAGATTCGCTCTTGCTGCTCTTTGGGCATAGAAGAAATGCGCACAAATTCTATACCCTTAAAGGTTTCCAGTGGCATCTTCATGATTTGACGGGCTCAGGTAGTGAATGTTGCATTCTTAGCAAAGGTAACCGTACTTGCCTTGGTATTTGCCATTTGAAATGAAAAACCAGCGATCGAAGTTTTCGCTTCCTCAGAACATCACGTTTCTGAATTGCGCCTACATGTCCCCCATGCTGAAGGCTGTAGAGAAAGCAGGAATCCGTGGCATCCATGCAAAAAGAAATCCTGCTTCCATTATCCCGGCGGATTTTTTCACTGAAGCAGAAGTTCTGCGGAAAGAATTTGCAAAGCTCATTCGTGTCAAAGATCCCAGCCGTATTGTCATCATCCCTTCTGTTAGCTACGGCCTCGCCAGTGTGGTTAGAAATCTTCCGTTGGGCGCCGGAGACCGGATGGTTATCGCGCATGAGCAGTTTCCAAGCAACTACTACCCGTGGAGGAGACTCGCCCTGGACACGGGCGCCATTCTCGATGTGGTCGCACCGCCTCCTGTGTGGGTGGATCGTGGGAAGAAATGGAATGAGCGGATCCTTGACGCGATTGGACCTCAAACGAAAGTGGTGGCCCTTGGTCATGTGCATTGGGCAGATGGAACCCGGTTCGACTTGAAGAAAATCCGCAAGCGCTCCCGGGATGTAGGGGCGAAGCTGGTTATTGACGGAACACAATCGGTCGGTGCGCTTCCCTTTGATGTCAATGAATTCCAGCCTGATGCATTGATATGCGGCGGGTACAAGTGGCTGATGGGCCCGTATTCCATAGGCCTAGCCTACTATGCGGAGTGTTTTGACAATGGTGTGCCGCTGGAAGAAAACTGGATCAACAGGCTGGGAAGTGAGGACTTTACCGGACTGGTAACCTATGAAGATGCCTATCACCCCGGAGCCCTTCGATACGAGGTGGGGGAACGCAGCAATTTTATCCTGGTGCCCATGATGCTGGAAGCATTGAGGCAGATTAACGCCTGGGGGCCGGAGAACATTCAATCTCATTGTGAGGGGATAACAAAAAATGGAATTTCGAAGTTGAAGGCAGCGGGCTTTTGGATGGAGGACGATGCATTCAGAGCGAAGCATCTGTTCGGAGTTCGGCTGCCGCAGGGGAGGACGATCGCAGAGATTCGGGAGCGCGTAAAGAAGAAAAAGATATCTGTTTCATTCCGTGGCGAATTCATGCGCGTTGCACCTCATGTCTACAACAATGCGGAGGATATGGACCGCCTCGTCCGCGCGCTGCTGGGTTAGGCCATAACAAATACCATCGGTAAGACTAGACAACGAGGCTTCTGTGATTCTGGAGCGTGACCCGCTGTTCAGAAAGGGTCAATGGAATCCGTTGTAAAGAAACTGCACATCGCCAGGGGTTCGTTTTGTCAGCCCAAACCCTGAAGGCGCATCCTTTAATTTTCGGAGACTACGACTGCAAGTTTTTTGCCGTCCGTGCTGATGGCGAGCCGGGTGATTCCCTTGAGTGCCGGCATCGGCTTGGATATCCTGACTTCCTTCCATGGAGTTTCCTGACCGGGTGTAATAAAATATAATTTTGTTCCGTCGCTCATCAAGATTCTTCCGTCCGGAAGCCAGCAAAGATCTTCCCGATCCTGGATCGTTGGGGTTACATCGGATACAGTCATCGTGTGGGTGTTCAGCTTCTTAATCATCCACAGCGTATTTGAAATCTTGTGAACAAAACTGATGGCAGGTTCACCGGGAACCTTGTGAAGTGATCTGCCGATTCCTTCGGCAACTATGGTGTCGCTTTGCGTCGGAAGGCGGAGGTAGTGCAGCGTGTTGGGTGTGCCCAGAACGAACAAAGCGAGGTGGCTGTTGTCAGCCCACACATGATACCCCACCGTCAAGTTGTCGATAATGACCGTGGGCTCTTTCCCATCCAGGGTATACTTTCCTAAATCCTGGGCATTGTTATCGCGCTGTATGATGCACGACAGGTGTCCCTGGTCGGGCGTAACCGTGGGTGAGTATTCCCGCTCCGGAGTTTTGGTTACGTCGAGGGAGGCTTTGGTCTTATAATTATAGCTACGAATATCTGCCCTTCCCTCGGCATCAAAAGATGAATAATAGATGATAGGCTGGTCCGGGTGAAACGACGGCTGGTTATCATACCCCGGGTGATTCGTAATGTTTACTGGGTTCTCCATAGATATTTTTTCCTTTTTGACAGACAGGTCAAACAGGTAGATTTCAGAACCCGTCTGGGCCATGCCGGCGAATGCCGCCAGCAAAACGGAAAGGAAAAGCAGGGCGTACTTCATGATCGAATGATTTTGGTGAGCGATGGCCGGTGATGTTGGAAGCTTTCTCAAGTTACAGCGACTTCATTATTTTCCGAATCTGAGGTAAATGATGGTGCATGTGTTCATGAAAGAAAATAAGTGCATGCTTCGCATTCAAATAACCCGTTCTGGGGTGCTTGTAAATCAGTCGCTTTGCATGGGAATTCGGAATCTGTTCCATAAGTAACCGCAAATCCCGCCGTACTTCATTCCATGCGGCACGGATGCTCTCCCTGTCCTTGTAGGACGCGGTATGCTCCACCACCTGCCTGGGCGCTTTGAATTTCAGGCCGGGAAGGCGTTGCGAAAGCCAGAGCAAAGTTATTTTCACTTCTTCCATTAATCCGCTGTCTTTCGCGGTAGCAATGCCCTGTATCTTCTTCTGCATGTACTGCATGGAAATTCTTTCTGCCGTCAGGATGTGACTCAGGATTTCAGCGATGGACCATTTGCCCGGTGCAGGTGCGTGGTTCAATTGTTCCGTCGTCAGCTTGTCGAGGCCCCGCAAAACGGTCTCGCGCTGAATTTCAAGGCGGTCGAGAAGCTTTTGCAAATCGGAATTCATTTCAAAGGAGTTTGTATGACCTACTTGCAGTTCTTGCGAATCAGAACCTTTGCCTCGGTGGCTCCGAGTTCATCCGCTTTTTTCAAGTCCAGGCACGCGTCGTAGTTATTATTCATACGGAGCTTGATGAGCCCGCGTTGAAAATAGGTCTCCGGATCGCTGGGATAGAGTTCGATCGAGGACGTGTAATCGGCTATTGCTCCGGCAAAATCTTCTTTTTCAGACTTGCTCAACGCACGGTTGTCATAATAGGCCGGGTTGGTGTCATCCAGTTCAATGGCCTTCGTGTAGTCGGCAATGGCGCCATCGTGATCCTCAAGGGCATTCTTCAATACGCCCCGGAGGTTGAATGTCTCAGGGTCTTCGTTGTCCAGTTCAATCGACTTATTGTAATCTGCCAGCGCACCCTTAAAGTCTTCCTTGGCGCTCTTTGCCAGTGCCCGGTTTTCGTATTTCAACGGATCCTTGGGGTCGAGTTTTATGGCCAGGTCATAATCGGCGATGGCGTTGTCGAAGTTCAGCGTTTGGTAGTAGGCAACGCCACGATAGTTGTAAAGGCTTGGATCTTCCTTGTCGAGGCTGATAGCCTTGGTATAATCATCGATGGCGCTTACAAATTCTTCGAGCTCCGCTTTCACCACGCCGCGGTTGAAGTACTTGTCCGCATCGGCCGGGCCAAGTTCGAGAGCCTTGGAGAAATCAAAGTAGGAGCCTTGCAAATCCTCCAGGTTGTACTTGGCAAAACCACGATTGGTATAGGCGTCGGTCAGCTTGGGGTTCAGGCGGATCGCATGATTCAGGTCGACCAGTGCGCTTTCATCATCGCCCAGTTTAATTTTAGCGTCCCCGCGATGGTTATAGGCTTCTGCAAAGGTGGAGTCAACCTCAAGCGCGATGGTGAGGTCGGTGATGGCTCCGTAGTAATCACCCAGAGAAATCTGGCATTGCCCACGCAGGCTTAACACCGTCTTATTTTTCGGAGAGGTCTCGAGCAGTTTGGTGAGATCAGCTTTTGCACCCGAAAAATCATTCGTGGTCATTTTCTTTTTCACGCTTTCCAGGCCTTCGCCGGACTGAGAGTAAACAAGGGTGAGTGCCAGAAAGCAAAACAGGGAGAGCGCAAACGTCTTCATGTAGGTGGATTGGGAAGCAATTTAGAAAAGAATCCAGCAGGAACGAAAAGAGGAGGGGCCTGAAAAAGAAAGAGCGGCACCACCCGCTCTTTCAAAACACACTACCCAACTCACCTTACTGCTAAAATGCTTTCGGAGATTTTCCTACCCACTCCAAGACATCAGGAGCATTCGCTCCCGGTTGCTCCCCGGATGACTGCTGCATGGCGGTTGCTGTGCTCCGTGCGAGAAGTGCCAGGAAAACAAGCGCCGCGAAAAGAAGAAAGGAGAACAATCGTTTCATGCACCTTTGACTGGCGAATGACCGGGGGGTTTAACGGCGTCTGCATTTTCCCGCCGCCGCTTGCATAAAGACCGGCAACAACCTTGGAAAATTTCCGTTTCTTTCGACTAACCTCCGGGATATGAAAAACCTGCTAATCCTAGTACCCTTGCTATTCCCGCTCTTCGCCGTTGCTCAGGAGGGTCCGCTCAAGATGAAAATGGACTTTGAGAGCTACACCCCACCCTCCACACTGAAGACGGTCGAACACCACCTGACCCGGTCGAAATTTCCGTTTATTGATATCCACAACCACCAGGGCAACATGCATACGGCTGATCTCAGCACCCTGGTAGGGGAAATGGATAAGCTGAATATGGCTGTCATGATTAACCTCAGTGGGCGTGGCTTTCGAAGTTCTGGTGATCACCTGGAGAAATCGATTGAGAACATTCGGAAGCAGTACCCCAACCGGTTTGTGCTGTTCACCAACATTGATTTTACCGACATCGATAATCCCGAATGGGCCTCCCGGTCTGCGAGACAAATTGAAGACGATGTAAAGCGCGGCGCCATGGGACTTAAAATATATAAGAGCCTGGGCCTGTTTTCAAAGGACAAGTCTGGAACAGTGATTCCAATCGATGATCCCAGAATTGATCCGGTGTGGAAGAAGTGCGGTGAACTGGGTATTCCGGTGTTGATTCATTCCGCCGATCCCAAGCAATTCTGGCAGCCCATCGATAGTTTGAACGAGCGCTGGCTGGAGTTGAAACTTCATCCAGGTCGCCGGCATGACAAGGATGCGATCTCCTGGGAAACGGTGATAGCCCAGCAGCACAACTTGTTCCGCAAGCATCCGAAAACAAAATTCATCAACGCACACTTGGGCTGGTTTGGAAGCGACCTGCAGAAATTGGGTGAGTTGCTGGATCAGTTTCCCAATATGTACACAGAGATCGGGGCTGTTATTGCAGAGTTGGGTCGCCAACCACGGGCAGCAAATGCGTTTCTCACCAAGTATCAGGACCGCGTACTCTTTGGAAAAGACAGCTGGGTTCCTCAGGAATATGAAACGTATTTCAGGGTGTTGGAAACGGAGGACGATTATTTTCTATACCACAAGAGGTACCATGCGTTTTGGCCCATGTATGGGATCGGGTTACCCGATGATGTGCTGAAGAAGATTTACTATAAGAACGCCCTCACCCTGCTGCCGGGACTTGACAGGAAACAGTTTCCGAAATAAGCCCTACCACGTGCCGGGCTCACGGTCGACAGCCCAACCGGTTAGGCTCAGTCGGTCGCGGGTGGCGGGAAGCACTTCGTGCTCAATGAGGTCACTTCTAAAACAAACCAGCCTTCCTCCTTCCGGCAGGATGTCATACGCCCCATCATCAAGGTGAAGGCGCAGCTGTCCGCCATGCTCCACCTTCCATTGTTCGTTGACGTAACAAATGATGGAAAGCTTGCGATGGTCGTCTGACCGGAATTGATCTACATGCCGCGCATAGTGGGCTCCGGGAGGATACCAAGTGCGGTGTACCTCCACTCCCTTTAAGCTCAGCCGGAGGGTTTGATTGAAAAATGCAATCATTTGCTGCAGCCGATCGAGGTAGACCCGGATGACCGGTGAGGCTTGTTCCGGATCGATCCATTGTAGATAGTCGCCCCGGATCGCTTCGTTGATTTGTTTGGCCGTTTTTCCAATGCCAGCCTTCCGGAAGTGTAACTTGTTGTCGCCGAATTCGTCGGTATCAAGGATATTCCTCACCTCGGCGGAACTGAGAAATCCCTCCACAACGGCGAATCCCTTGTCGGCAAGACCATCAGCAAGGCTTTCGAAGAGGTGTGTGTGTGCCATTGGTAAAAACAAAAGTAGATTATTGTAACATTGCGCTTCAAAAAAAATTCTGTGCGGACAATCCTGACACATATTCTCCTTGCCTTTTTGCTTCTTCAAGGCTGTGCCCCTAAAGAGCCTGTCCTTCTTCGCGATGTCCAGATTGTCCAAATTAGTCCGGGTAAAGACGGCAACCCGCTGCTGAAGGCGAATGCGATTTTCCACAATCCAAACAAGGGTTCGATGAAACTCACAGGGATTGACATGGAGATATTGCTGGATGGAAAGCGCGCGGCGTTGATCGATCAGCGCATGAATACCTCTATCAAAGGAAACGCAGATTTCACCGTTCCCCTGGAAGTTCAGCTGCAGCTGAAAGAGATAGGCCTGATGGATACGCTGCTAAGCCTTTTTGGCGGAAAGAAGTATGAGGTTCAGTTTGTAGGCCGGCTATCGGTCCGGGTCGGCGGCTTTCCTGTAAAGATCCCGGTGAACCACAAAGATCAGATCAAGTTTTAGGAAGTGCCGGTTTTCGAAGCCGGAAATTCTGTCCCAGATATACTTTACGAACCATCGGGTCATTGGCGAGGTCTTCGGCAGACCCCTGTTTGAACAATTTGCCTTCCACCATAAGGTAGGCGCGGTCGGTGATCGTCAGGGTTTCGTCTACGTTGTGATCCGTAATGAGAATGCCGATGTTTTTTTTCTTTAGGCGGGAAACGATCGACTGAATCTCTTCGACGGCAATGGGATCTACCCCGGCGAAGGGTTCGTCGAGGAGGACAAAGTGAGGATCAACGGCGAGGGCCCGGGCGATTTCTGTGCGTCGACGCTCTCCACCGGAAAGGACCATGCCCAGGTTTTTCCGCACGTGCTTCAGGCTGAATTCTTCCAGCAGGCTTTCCACTTTTTCCTTTCGCTCAGACTTGGACATGTTGCGCATTTCTAAGGGAGCAAGAATATTCTCTTCAACGGTCAGGCCGCGGAATATGGATGCCTCCTGAGCCAGATACCCTATCCCCAACTTGGCCCGCTTGTACATGGGAAGATCGGTTATGTTTTGATTGTCCAGGAAAATTTCTCCGCCGTTGGGTTTTATCAAACCCACGATCATGTAAAAACTTGTAGTTTTTCCCGCACCGTTTGGACCCAACAACCCGACAATTTCGCCCTGCTCGACATGAATAGAAACATTGTTCACCACCGTGCGCTTCTTGTATTTCTTTAAAAGATTTTCTGCTCGCAGAATCATCACGTATCAAATTTTATGTCGTGCAGCCGCAGCTGCACGCTGGTGGTTCCATTAAATGTATTTTCCTCTACACTGAAAGCAATGCGAAACGGCTCGCCGGTAAGCAGACGTTCGTGGTGATGTATAAGACCGAATCCAACCGCTCCAAAAAAGCCATCATTACCTTTTTGCCCTGCGAGAAAACGGACATGGCGATCCTTAAAGGTAGTCAGGGAATTCATAACGAAGACATCCGCGGCTTCAAAGATCGGCCGTTGGTTATCGGGGCCAAACGGAGCCATTTGTTTCAGAACGGATTGAAATTTTGTTGTAAGCGTGTCAAAGGCAACGGTCGCGTCGATGTCGATATAAGGCGTGAGCATTTCGTCGGTGATGCTGGCTGCCACCACCTCTTCGAAGCGTTGTTCAAATGCAGCAAGGTTCATAGGGTCGAGGGTAAGCCCAGCGGCATATTTGTGCCCCCCAAATTTCTCAAGGAGGTCGCTGCACTGTTCAATCGCATGATAGAGGTCAAACCCATTGACACTTCGTGCTGAGCCAGTGATCTTTTCATTGCTTTCCGTCAGAATGACCGTAGGTCGGTAATAACGCTCCACACACCTAGCAGCAACTATGCCAATTACACCTTTGTGCCAGGTATTCTTGAAAAGCACCGTGGTTTTGGCATTTTGCCGCCGCTCATCCGAGGCAATCATGGCCAGCGCTTCTTCGGTAATGCTTGTATCAAACTCCCTGCGCAAGTCATTCTTGAGGTTGACCTTTTCAGCAAACCCATTTGCATCCGCCTCCGTTTTTGAAACAAGCAGCTCCACGGCGCCGTGTGCATGCGCCACACGCCCGGCGGCATTAATCCTGGGCCCGATCATAAACACGACGTTCGAAATATCCAGGTCATTACGGGCACCCGAAATGTCCATCAGCGCCTTCAACCCTGGCCTCGGGGAGGTGTTGAGTTTCTTGAGCCCGTGGTACGAAAGGATCCGGTTCTCATCCGTAATAGAGACAATGTCAGAAGCAATGCTCACGACGACGAGATCGAGGTAATCAAAGATGACCGATTCGTCGCGGTGTTTCCTGGCAAACGCCTGCACCAGTTTGAACCCGATACCGCACCCGCTGAGTTCTTTGAATGGATACGGACAGTCGGGCCGCTTGGGATCCAGAACCGCCACCGCATCCGGCATTTCGCTTCCCGGTGTGTGGTGGTCGCAAATGATAAAATCGATGCCCTGATTCCCGGCAAGCCTAACCATATCGGTCGCCTTGATTCCAAGGTCAAGGGCGACAATGAGGGTGAAACCATTTTCAGCTGCCCACTGGATACCTGCTCGTGAAACGCCATATCCCTCGGAAGAACGGTCGGGGACATAGTATGCAACATGATCATAAAAACCAGAGAGGTAGCTATAGACCAGGGCCACCGAAGTTGTGCCGTCAACGTCGTAGTCGCCATAGACGAGAATCTTTTCACCAGTGTCAATCGCCCGTTTTAGCCGCCCGACCGCGAGGTCCATGTCCTTCATCAGAAAAGGGTCATGAAGATCAGTCAGGCTGGGCCGGAAGAACCTTTTTGCGCTATCGAAATCTCTCACGTTCCGCTGTATGAGTAGCGACGCTAAAAGTGGGTTGACATTTATGGAAGAACTGAGCGCGTCTAAGAGAGACGGGTCCGGAGGTTCTTTATAAAGCCAGCGCCGGTCCATGCTAGTTTGCTTTGAAGTGGATGGCCCCCTGCTTCCCGGAAATTCCATCTTTGCCACGAGAGCCCTTTTTCCCGGGCTTGCCGTCCATGGTGCTCTTTCCGGTAGGACTCAGGCCTGCAAATCCGCCGCCACCCCCTTCGCCAGCAGAACCTAGATAACCGCCGTAATTCTTGATGCGAATTCGTTCGCCAAGCATCGTTCGGAGCTCAGGCACGCTGGGTGCCTGGAACGTGATAGTGCCCCCCATGCCTCCATTTCCTCCGTTGCTTCCGGGACCGCCGTTACCTCCCGATCCACCTTCGCACAGCAAGGTACCGGAAGCACCGCCCCCTCCGTTTCCACCGTTTCCCCCGTCGCCGGCGTCGCCTCCGTTAACATCGATGATGACAACTCCCCTAACCTCGATATCGGAAAAAGCAAGGAAGAGGTTCATGCCACCCGCTCCATCCGTTCCATCCGTTCCTTTTGTTCCTATGCCGCCACGGGTGCAGGGGCTTAGGGAGGAGGTGCCGGCTCGCCCGTTTCTTCCGGGCAGCCCCTTCACTCCCCTGCCGTCAATCAGGCTTCCCTGATAAAAAACTATTTTCTTCGCGTGGATAAAGTTTTCCCGCTTCAGTTTGTTGAGAACGAGCACGGACGAATCCATCATGATCAGCGTGTCGACCACGAGGATATCGCTATTTTTAAGCTCGTAGACTTCCTTCGGCTTGAGGACAAGTGTGCCAAGACTTACCTGACCGAATGCCGCAGAGGCACATACTAGCAGAAACAGAGCCGCGGCCGTTGGATTCATTGGACAAAAGTATGAAACAAAAAAAGCAGTGCGTGATTCGGCACTGCTTTGGAAAATCTGTTTACAGGACTATTTCTTCTTGGTGGCTGCCGGTTTCGTTGTTACCGGTTTCGCGGGAGCGGGCTTTTTTACTTCTCCATTCTTGTCAAGAACGACGCCTTCCAGCACGTCCTTGATTTCAACACGCTGACCATCCCGGTAAGGAACTATCCAGGCATCTTTAACGCCCATCTCGCGCATATATTTCTTAAACGTATCCGCCTCCCAATAGTCGCGGAAGATCCCGATGGTAATCTGCTGCAGTTCAGCCGAATTTTTTCCGGCAACCTCCCCGCCAAAATTGGGATTGTTGTCAAAGTATTTTTTCAGGTTTTTGTTCTTGAATGCGCCTACCTGAACTTTGAACACTACACCTTTAGAGAAGTCCATTGGATTGACTGGAGGGTTTGCCTTCAGATTTGCTAGCTCGGTTGTCAGCGAGGTGACTTGGCTGCGCATCCTGGAAAGTTGGTCTTCCAATTCGGCAATCCGTGCGTTCTTGTCGCTGACGGTAGACTGCAATTGCTTGACGTCGCCGTTAAGTTTGACCACCGAGTTGTCGGCGGTTTGTTTTGCCTCGGTAAAGTCCTTCAACGTAGAAGGATCTTTACGGTATTGCTTTGCTTTTTTCTTCCACTCTTTTTTTTCTGCTTTGGAAAGCTGTGCGAAAACGTGTGAGCCGGAAAAAATCAAAGCCAGGCAGACTATGATCACGTTGGTTTTCATGGAATAGGGGTTAATTAATCATTAAAAGTAACTAAAAAACTTCAAAATCGAAGGTCAGGGCCAATCTAGACCATTTTTTCAGGCTTGACCCACTCGTCAAACTGGGCGGAGGTAACTAGCCCCAATTCGACCGCTGCTTCGCGAAGGGTCTTATTTTCCTTATGGGCCTTCTTGGCAATTTTGGCCGCATTTTCGTAGCCGATGTGTGTGTTGAGCGAAGTGACCAGCATCAGGGAGTTCTCCATGTGTTTCTTGATGATATCACGGTTTGGTTCAATGCCATGGGCACACTTGTCATTGAAAGAGATACAGGCGTCGCCAAGCAATCGCGCGGATTGAAGCACATTGGCTGCAATGACGGGCTTGAATACATTCAACTCAAAGTGACCCATGGAGCCGCCGATGGAGACGGCCACATCGTTGCCCATGACCTGTGCACACACCATCGTCATGGCTTCCGGCTGCGTCGGGTTTACTTTGCCCGGCATAATCGATGAGCCTGGTTCATTATCGGGAATAACTAATTCACCGATTCCGGACCGCGGACCGGAGCTCAGCATCCGGATATCGTTGGCAATCTTCATAAACGAGACGGCTGTGCGCTTGAGCGCCCCGGAGAGTTCAACCATCGCATCGTGGGCCGCCAATGCCTCAAACTTGTTGGGTGCCGTAATGAAAGGGTATCCTGTCAGTTCTGCAATTTTCCGGGCCACCAGGACGTCATATCCTTTTGGCGCATTGAGGCCGGTGCCGACAGCTGTACCCCCAAGGGCGAGTTCGCGGACTACTTCCAGCGCGTTGTTTATTGCGCGCATGCTGTTATCGATCTGCTGAACGTACCCGGAAAATTCCTGACCGAGGGTAAGTGGGGTGGCGTCCATAAAGTGGGTTCTGCCCGTTTTCACGATGCTCCCGAAATCGGCTGCCTTCGCGGCCAGTGTGTTGCGGAGCTTCTTCATCCCGGGCAACGTAACCTCCATCACCTGTTTGTACGAGGCGATATGCATGGCGGTGGGGAAAGTATCGTTAGAGGATTGTGACTTGTTTACGTCATCGTTTGGATGAAGGACTTTCTTTTCGTCGGTGAGTTTTCCACCCTGAAGTACATGGGCGCGGTAAGCGATCACTTCATTGGTGTTCATGTTGCTCTGTGTGCCGGATCCGGTCTGCCAGATAACCAGGGGAAACTGATCGTCCAGTTTATGCTCCAGGATTTCGTCGCAGACTTGTCCGATCATTCGCATCTTATCTTCCGCCAGGACGCCGAGCTCATGGTTGGCCATCGCCGCCGCCTTTTTAAGGTAGGCAAACGCGTAGATAATTTCTTTGGGCATACTGCCCTCCGGCCCAATCTTGAAATTGTTGCGCGACCGCTCTGTCTGGGCACCCCAATAACTGTCGGCGGGAACCTGGACTTCGCCCATCGTGTCTTTCTCAATGCGGTATTTCATCTTCGTTAGGATTAGATAACAAAAATAGCAAAGCGCACCAATAATACCCGGTTCCTTTGGATATGCCGGTGTCACTCAAACCAGTGACAAAAAAATTCTACCTTCACTGGACCCGTGTTGACTTAAGAAAATTTTGAGCATAGATCACCAGGACGCGAAATGATTGAGGTAATTCAACAAGCAGAGGCCCACGCCAAGAAGACATCCGTTTTTTCAGGAGGCAAAGCGTATTCTTACAAGGAGATACTCGACGCCTCGGAGCAAACGGCAGGAATGCTTTTGGGCTCACATCTGGACCTACAGGAAGCGCGCGTGGCCTTCATGGTTACTCCCGGGTTTGACTATGTAAATGTCCTTTGGGGTATATGGCGCGCGGGTGGGGTGGCTGTCCCGCTGTGCTTGAGTCATCCGCCTCCCTCGCTGCGACATGTGCTTGTTGATACTGCCTGTAGTTCGGTCATTGCATCGGAAGCATACATCGAACTACTTTCTCCGCTTTGCGCTGAACTTGGAATTCCCCTGATCATCGTGGAATCCCTGAACCATTCAGGCAAATCATCCCTCCCGGATGTAGCGACGGAGCGCCGTGCCATGATCTTGTATACCAGCGGCACCACCAACGTGCCAAAAGGCGTTGTCACCACGCACAGAAACCTCAATGCGCAAATCCGAACCCTGGTAAATGCATGGAGGTGGACGGACACTGATCATGTACTGTGCATATTACCCCTTCACCATGTTCATGGCATCGTGAATGTAGTTTGTTGCTCCCTGTGGGCAGGCGCGCGCTGCGAGTTTCTTCCCGGTTTTGACAAGGCAGAAGTCATTCGGATTTTTCTCCAGGGAAAGGTCAACGTTTTTATGGCCGTCCCTACAATTTACTACAAACTTGTAGCGGGCTGGGAGAATTCGACGGCGTCAAAGAAGCATGAAATTTCCAGTGTGCTTCGAAGGTTTCGTTTGATGGTGTCTGGATCGGCCGCGTTACCGGTCTCCATCATGGAGAAGTGGGAGGAGATCAGCGGACATGCGTTGCTGGAGCGGTATGGCATGACCGAGTTGGGGATGGCGATTAGCAACCCGTATGTTGGTCCACGGAGGGCTGGCAAGGTGGGTGTTGCGCTCGAGGGCGTGGAAGTGCGTCTCTGCGACGAGACAACCAACGAGGTGGCGGAAAATGAGCCGGGCGAAATTCAGGTTAGCGGGAGCAATGTGTTTCTGGAATACTGGAAACAGCCGGAGGCAACGCGCGCAGCATTCACGCCTGACGGATGGTTCAAGACAGGAGATATTGCGGTACTGGAAGACGGATACTACCGGATCCTGGGGAGAAGTTCCACGGACATCATCAAGTCTGGCGGTTACAAAATATCGGCGCTGGAAATTGAGGAAGTGTTGCGGAGGCACCCTTGCATTTCCGACTGCGCCGTGGTGGGTCTCGAAGATGATGAATGGGGAGAGGTGGTGGGCGCCGCATTGGTTTCCGGGGAAAAAGACCTGGACCTCGTGCAATTGACGGAGTGGATGAAATCACAAATCCCGGCATACCGGGTGCCAAGAAGATTTGTTCGGATGAATGAGCTGCCGAGAAATCCCATGGGGAAGGTTACGAAGAACGATGTAAAAAAACTTTTCGCTTTATGATCTACGGTGTTGTGATTCTTGCCGTTTGTTTCCTCGCTGGGAGAATGCTTGGAGAATCGCTGGGAATCCTGCTGGGCATTGACGCGAACATCGGCGGCGTTGGATTCGCCATGGTTCTACTCGTCCTTGCCGTTCAGGGACTTGAAAAGAAGAAGTGGTTTACCATGGAGATGGAGGGCGGAGTCATATTCTGGAGCAACCTGTACATCCCCGTGATTGTTGCGATGTCCGCCATACAAAATGTGAAGGGTGCATTTTCCAGCGGATTGGTCGCCGTACTGGCCGGAATCATTCCATCGGCTGTGTGCCTGTTGATACTTCCCTGGTTATCGCGCCTGGGCAGGAAGCAGTCAAATCCAGACGAAAGCCGATAAGCATGGAATTTGTAACCAACCTGCTGATTCGAGACGGACTTGTAATCGCGCTGATTGCCACCGGTCTGATCCTCCTCATTTCTTCCTGGGCATCTTCAACATTTACCGGAGGTAAAATTCCCGGACCTGCCATTGCCATCTTCTCCGGTCTGCTGCTTGCTTACATCGGAGGCACGGCGACGAATGGCAACGATGGTCTTGCTGACATCAGTTTGTTTTCCGGCTTCGCCATTTTGGGGGGCAGCATGCTTCGCGATTTTACCATTGTAGCCACGGCGATTGGAGCACGCTTCTCAGAAATAAAGAAAGGCGGGTGGACAGGCATCCTTGCGTTGTTTCTCGGCATTGTCATTGCCTTCACATCTGGCGTCCTTTTGGCGGCCATCATGGGGTATCGGGATGCGAGGAGCCTTGCTACCATTGGCGCCGGTGCGTGCACTTTTATTGTCGGGCCGGTTACGGGTTCAGCCATCGGTGCGAGTTCGGAAGTGATTGCGCTGAGTATCGCTGCGGGAGTGCTGAAGTCGATCGTGGTCACGATAGCCACACCATTCGTGGCGAAATCCATCGGTCTGAATAACCCGCAGGCTGCTATGATTTATGGCGGACTTATCGGCACCACCAGCGGTGTGGCAGCCGGGCTCGCAGCTACCGATCCAAAACTTGTTCCGTACGGCGCTATCACGGCAACATTTTATACAGGACTGGGATGCCTTTTGTGTCCGTCCTTGCTCTTCCTTATCCTGCAGGGATTGGTTGGATAGTAACTGCTAATGTTTTGGAACCGCCTCCATCAGGATGGCAAGTGCAGTTTTCAATCCTTCCGTTCCCACCTTAGATCCCTTGAAATGTCCTAGACGCACCACTACCAGGTCATGGGAAGGTATGATGATCGTGTATTGACCACCGGCTCCCGCCATGTAGTATGCCTCTTTCGGAATAGGAAATGTTCCGGTACCGTTGATCCAAAAGAACCCCCCGTAAACCGGGCGCTCATCTTCTTTCCATGCCGGAGCCACGGTGCTCACGAATGAAACAAACCCTTCCGGAAGAATCCGCTTGCCGCCCCAAACACCGTCCTGAAGGTACAGGTTGCCCAGGCGCGCCCAGTCGAGTGCTGATCCAAGATCATAGCCCTGAGTGAGGAAGTTACCATAAGGGTCGGTTTCGATCACCAGGGTTTGAATACCGATCTTGTCGAAGAGGGCACGCTGTGGAAAGGAGAGATAGTCTTCACCTAGTTTTTCAACGCCCAGTTTGATCAGGTAGTTGGCAAGTACCGGATCGGTGTTGCGGTATCGACCCACCGTGTTGGGGGGCCATTGCTGTGGACGTGTGGCTGCGTACTGGAAGGAATTGACACCACCGGTATATAAGTAGAGGTGATCCGGATAACCCAGGGATGGATCGTAGTCGGGATCCTGTGGTGCCCGGATGCGAATCCCGCTCGACATATTGAGAATATTCGCGATAGTGATTTTTGAGCGCGGATCACTGTCTCCCTGCCACTCCGGGATGGGTGCAGGTTGATTCAGGGAATAAACACCGCGGTGAATGAGGATACCCATAAGCGTGGAGGTAATGCTCTTGCCCATGGACCAACTTTCAAGCGGTGTAGTGGGGTGGATATTGCTACCGTAGCGCCTTCCGACAACATTTCCTTTCCAGGTAACGACGAACGCTGCGGTAAGTCCTTCCGGCTGTTCGAAAGCGGCGTTGACAGCCTCCATAACTTTCACTTCATCCAACTCTTCCGGGAACGGAGCATTTACAATGTCACCCATAGGCCACTCTGTCGATAACGCTTCGGGGAGCGTGGATGTAATGGTGCGTGGTTGATAATATAAGGAGCCTGTTTCTATAGGAAGGCAGACACAACCCTGACTTCCGGTGTACACTGCTGTCCGTTTCCGTCCGTTCGGCATCGGGATGTGCACCATTCCCTTCGCCTCATCAATTACGGGTTTACCAAGAAGTGCGCGTGAGGCATAGGGAGCGGTGAAGTAGCCAACGTTCTCCGCCGCAAAGTCCGGATCCAGACCGGTGATGAAAACAGCGGAGCACATGATCTTCGCAAAGCCGGCAGCGTGGTGCTCGAGCGAATCGCCAGGCGGTGCAACATATTCTGTCTGGAGTTCCAGCGACGTGGCCCGATCCATCATTCGCTGTCGCTGAGCAGCTTGCTCAATCTTCGTCTCTGGTCCACACCCCGCAAGGAGGAATGCCAGTGTGATAACGGTGAAATTACCCGGAAGCACCTTCATACAAATTGGATTTATATAAAGATAGCGAAAGGACATCAAAGGGTCCCGGCAGCCAGAAGCTTATTGAAACACTACGTATTCAGCCACCGAAGGAAGCGGCCCCACGATGTTTTCGGGATTTCAGGCTCTGGCGTAGGCATCTCAATCACCTCTTCATCAACGAACCTCATTTGCTTGGCAGGTGTTTGTGGCTGTAGCCTATTAAGATAAAAATCCTTCCGTCGCTCCTTTTCGGCTTCCCGCTGTTTTTTGAGCTTCTCTCTTTTTTCGCCTTCTTCTTTTTCCCGCTCGAGCGCGAGGGGATTCTTCCATGCCCTGGGCGGGTTGGCTCTGGGAATCCGGTTTGGTCTGGAAGGGCTAGTAGGGGGTTCCTCTTGTAACGGTTCTGGTTTCTTTTTTTCTGGCAATTCTATTTTGCCCAGCACTTTCAACCCAGCAAGTTCAACTTTGGGGGCTTTTATAGTTTCCGGCTGAACTTCAGGATCGGGTGAGTCAGCGGTGGATTCCTGAGAATCCGGGACAGGCGAAGGCTCCTCAACCCGGTCTGGCGCTGCCTGAATTTCATGTTGCAGCGCTTCGTTTTTTGGGGCAAATCGCTCCAGAATAAGATCCACGTGTTTATCATCCAATCGGGTGTTCCCGCCGGATTCAATGGTTATTTCGTTAGAAGCTAGAAACCGAACGATTTCATCCGGTTTGATTGCTAGCCGCCTGGCCAATTGTCCAAGTCTCATAGGTGGAGGCCGTAATGGGCCCGTAAATATACGGGGTGGGTTTTGGAATTGTGCCCGCCCTTATAATTTCTGTCGCCACTTTTTCTTTTCGGCCAGCAGTTTCTTCCCTGTTAATCGCTTTTTCCGAGAGGACTTGGATGGCTTGGTCGCCTTCCGCACTTTTTTCTTGATAAAAGCGCGCGAAAGCATGCGATCAAATTTATCAATCACAGCCACCTTGTTTTCTCCTTGCGATCGGCTTCCCTGGGCGGTCAATACAATGATGTTGCCTTTTGTCAACTGTGTCGCAAGTCGTTGAAGGAGGATATCTTTTTCATCCGGCGTAAGTGCACGGGATCGTACGATGTCGAACTTCAGCGTGACTTTTGTCTCCACCTTGTTCACGTGCTGCCCTCCGGGCCCGCCGGAACGGGATGTGGAGAACACGAGTTCGTCATGCAGCTGTTTCGTATTCACAAATCAGTAATCATTTTGAAGCATCGCAATCTTTTTTCATGCCCATTTAAAGCTTTCGTGTACTATTCCAAGATCACTCACCAACTTCTCCAGCTCGGAATAGCAGCGGTTGCTATGGTACCTGGTTTGAATCAGAGACAGCAATTGATCTTTGTCCGGCCCGGGAATTTCAAAATGCTTGTAAAGAACCTCGACACCGGCAATCGGAATCTTCATGAAGTATTCGTAGTCGGAGTCGCCCCAATACTCTTTCACGCGTTTCCCTATGTCATATCCGTCGATGACGAGGGCCTCCCCATCAAACCGTGCGCAAATGTCGATGGTGATGTCTTCCCGCTCTTCGTGGAAAAGGGTGATTTCAGGCATGACCCACAAATATACTACGGGACCGACCGAATCCGGATGTTGTGGGAGCGCGCCAGCGCGATTGAAAAGCGGTACCTTTGAGTCATGTCGTTGTCTGTCTCTTCGCTGAACTCAGGGAGTAATGGGAATTGTTATTATATCGGAAGCCGTGACGAGGCCGTTCTTATCGACGCAGGAATATCATGTCGGGAAACGGAGCGCCGCCTCAAACGGCAGGGACTTTCCATCCGGAGCGTCAAAGCCATTTTTATTACACACGAGCACACGGATCATACAGCCGGCCTGAGGAAGCTCTGCAAAAAATATCAGCTGCCGGTGTATATGACAGCCAGGACCAGGCAAGGGAGTTGGATGGAGCTGCGCGACATCCAGGTGCGTGATTTTGAACCCCATGAGGAAATACCGATTGGCAAACTTCGGGTAACGGCTTTTCCGGTCGCACACGACGCCAGGGATCCGCATGGATTTGTGGTGGAGAACGACTCCGTAACAGCCGGCGTTTTCACGGACCTGGGCGCTACCGACGAGGAAAGCGCAAAATATTTCCGCCGCTGCCATACTGCATTTCTCGAATCCAATTATGACGAAGTCATGCTGGAGACCGGAACCTATGCTCCGCCGCTGAAGGCGCGTATCCGGGGAGGGAAAGGCCACCTTTCCAATCTTCAGGCGCTGCATTTTTTTCTTAATCACAGGCCGCCGTTTATGAGCCACTTGTTCCTTTCGCACTTGTCCAGGAATAACAATTCACCGCACATTGTTCAGCAGTTGTTTTCGGAAGTTGCCGGGTCTACGGAGGTTATCGTGGCTTCGCGCTATGTGGAGACGGGTGTATTTTCAATTGCCCCGGGATTTATAGCGGAGGGAATCCCGTCAAAAATTCCAAGGCAACCGCTCAACCACCAGCTTTCGTTGTTCGGATAAATTCTCTGCTTTTGTGGTCGCGATTATGTAGGTTCCGTTCCAAATTTCCTGTTAGACTAAATCAATAATCCCATGAAATACCACCGCATGCTTGTTCAGGTTTTTATGTGCCTGATTTTTCCTGTTGCAGTCTTTGCACAGGCCAAATCAGACACCATTCCAAAAGCGGAAGTGTCGACCACTGCCCATACCGTCAAAATCGACGGCAAAGTGATCAGCTATAAGGCAACGGCCGGCACGATGCTGTTGCGAACGAATGAGGATCAGCCTTCGGCATTGCACGGGTTTACTGCCTACACGAAGGATGGGACCACAGATCCGCGAACCAGGCCGATCACGTTTGTATTTAACGGAGGCCCTGGCTCATCCTCCATCTGGCTTCACATGGGGGTGGTGGGCCCCCGCCGCGTGGTTGTGAATGATCCGGGCTATACACCCGCAGCTCCGTATACGCTGGAGGACAACAACGCTTCGCTGCTCGATGTTACTGACCTTGTCATGATGGACCCTATTGGCACCGGATTGAGCCGTGCGATCGGGAAGTCGAAGAACAAGGATTTCTGGGGTGTGGATCAGGACATCCGCGCGATCAGTCAGTTTATAAAACAGTATGTGACCGAGAATGATCGATGGAATTCTCCCAAGTTTCTTCTCGGCGAAAGCTACGGCACGTTTCGTAACGCTGGCGTTGCCGCGTATTTGCAAAGCAACGTAGGCATGGCCTTGAACGGTGTGATCATGGTTTCCGCTGTCTTTGACCTGCGCACCATAACTTTTGCGCAAGGCGATGACATTTCGTTTGTAATGAACTTGCCGACTTATTCGGCGACGGCCTGGTATCACAACAAAGTTCCCAACAAGCCGGCGAGCCTTGATGCCTACCTCAACGAAGCCAGGGCGTATGCAAAAACGGAGTACACCACAGCCCTCATGGAAGGCGACGGCCTTACCGGTGAAGCCAGAGACAAGGCGCTTATCCGGCTTTCCTATTTTACCGGATTGAGCAAAGCGTACCTCGACAAAGCCAACTTGCGGGTGACGGAACCGGAATTTGCCGTGGAGCTGCTTCGCGATTCACGCCAAACCGTAGGCCGTTTGGATTCACGGTTTACGGGCATTACGCAGGATATGCTTAACCAAGGCGCCCGTTTTGATCCCCAGAGCGCGGCCATTTCACCCGGCTACACGGCGCTTTTCATGGACTATTTTTACAATACCCTGAAAGTGAACAAGGCCTATACATACCACACTTCAGCCGGTGGGCGTGAGGGATTCACCTGGGACTGGAAGCATGCGAAGAATGGAGGTGTCGGCTTTCCTACCACACCGAACACCGGCGTGGATCTGGCGGAAGCCATGTCGCGCAATCCACATTTGAAAGTGCTTATCCTGAACGGGCTGTATGATCTTGCCACGCCCTTCTACGGCGTTGAGTATTCCATTGACCACCTGGAGCTCGAAAAAGAAATCAAAGCCAACATCATTATGAAATATTTTGAAGCGGGGCACATGATGTACACGCACCGTCCTTCGATGGATCTTTTTAAGAAAGAGTCGGCCGATTTTATTTTGAAGATGAGCAAACGGTAGCTGATCGACTACCGGATTTGCTAGACTTTTCTGGGCGGGAGCTCAAAGGCGGTAGCCACGTGATCCAGGATGCCTTTGTGGGAGCCGTCACAGAAGGGTTTGTTTTTGGATTGTCCGCACCGGCAGAGAGAGACCACCGTTCTTCCCTGCAGCCCGTAGTTGGCGCCCTGCATGTCCACAATTTCAAAGTCTCCGTCTACTTTGATGGAGCCGTTGCTGTTGATGGTAATTTTCGTGGTACTCATTGATTCTCTTTGAATGAGCAAGTAAGGTAGGAAATATTTTGCCCCGATGGTTAGTCGACTAACTGAACCCATCCCTTTGCAACTCCCGCTTTTCCGTTCTTACCTTCGTACCGGATGTGCCAGTAGTAGATACCTGCGGGTGAGTCTCCGCCATTCCACCCTGTGGCCACGTCCTTGGTGTGAAATACCTCCTGCCCCCACCGGTTAATGATCTTCAGGTCTGCATCGATCATATTTTTAAACACAAAAGGCCTGAAGAGCGGGTTGTATGTGTCTCCGTTAGGTGTAAAGACATTGGGCATATCGATAACCGGATCCGGGAAATGAAAATAGGATTGAATGAAGCCGGGCAGGCCGAACTGATTATTTCTTCCGTTCAGCGAAACTCCTTCACTTACATAGTAACAAGCCACTCCTTCCCGGTTTGGGAAATTGATCACGGCCAGGTAGTCCGATTCACGAAGGATGTCATTGCACCGGGAAACGTAAATCTTGCCGTCCAATCCAAGTTGCAAAGCATTGAGGGATCCAACGTAATCAGCAATTTTCACAGATTTGCCCGTTTCCATTGAGTACTGCCATAGTATGCCTGGATTTTCTACATCATTGAACCCACAGCTGCGAGGGGTTATTGAAAAGTAGAGAACGTTGCCATTCGGGGAAAACTCAAGACCATAGCATTTGCCGAGTTTGTGTTGAGTGAAAATAGAGGCCAGCAAATTAGAAATCTTGCCTGTGATATTACTGAATCTAAAAACTTCAACCATATTCAAATCAAGTAGGACCAAGGCAATCTTTGATCCATCCGGGGAAAGCTTCATATACCCAGCATAGTTTGATACACCGAAATGAATTCTTCCAACAGAAGAAATCACCGGTACAGGCACTATACCATTTTCATTTATTAAGTAGGACCGGAAGTTGTTGCTTGCCCATTCGTGCGTCACCAGCCAGACGTCAACACCGTTGGCATGGTGAACGGCCGTCATTTTTTCAGTGGTGTTCTTGAATAGGAGTACATTCTTGAGTACCACATCGCCCAGGCCGCCGGCAAGACTCATATCTATGACTGAGTAGTGAAAACCCACAGAGTCTCCTCCAACCAAATCGAATTCAGGAGATGCAGTAAAAGTGTAAAAGATAGGCTGGATGCCAGGTTTTGGGATTATAAGCGTTTGTGTGGTGGTGTGACTTCCCCACAGATTTGTGCCATTCGGCATGGGCTGATGTTGTTTGTTATAGACGGTGACCCCATCGGTATAGAAAAGCAAGTTGCCGCTTGCATCGGCAATTGACGCCGAACCTTCAAATTGGCTGAGTGCTCCGTCTGTAAGCGCCACGGGTTGACCGGAATTGAAGTTTAAACCCGCCCGGTCTCCGAAATACCAGATGGACGCCTGTTTTTGTGAATAGGAAAAACTTGTGGCGCTAACACAAAGCAGGAAACAGCCAAAAGCGATCCTCATCATGTAATCAACGAATGGCGAAGATTGATATTATGTTGATGGGGCTGTATGACCTCGCGACGCCATTTTACGGCGTTGAGTATTCCATTGACCACCTGGAATTGGAGAAAGAAATCAAAGCCAACATCATCATGAAATATTTTGAAGCGGGGCACATGATGTACACACACCGTCCTTCAATGGATCTTTTCAAAAAAGAGTCGGCCGATTTTATTTTGAAGATGAGCAAACGGTAGCTGATCGACTACCGGATTTGCTAGACTTTTCTGGGCGGGAGCTCAAAGGCGGTAGCCACGTGATCCAGAATGCCTTTGTGGGAACCGTCACAGAAGGGTTTGTTTTTGGATTGTCCGCACCGGCAGAGAGAGATCACCGTTCTCCCCTGGAGCCCATAGTTGGCGCCCTGCATGTCCATAATTTCAAAGTCTCCTTCAACTTTGATGGAGCCGTTGCTGTTGATGGTAATTTTCGTGGTACTCATTGATTCTCTTTGAATGAGCAAGTAAGGTAGGAAATATTTTGCCCCGATGGCTAGTCGACTAACTGAACCCATCCCTTTGCAACTCCCGCTTTTCCGTTCTTACCTTCGTACCGGATGTGCCAGTAGTAGATACCTGCGGGTGAGTCTCCGCCATTCCACCCTGTGGCCACGTCCTTGGTGTGAAATACCTCCTGCCCCCACCGGTTAATGATCTTCAGGTCTGCATCGATCATATTTTTAAACGCAAAAGGCCTGAAGAGCGGGTTGTACTCGTCTCCATTCGGCGAAAACACATTGGGCATATCGATTTCAGGATCGGGAAAATGGAAATAGGACTGGACGAAACCGGGAAGGCCGAGCTGATTGGTTCTACCATTCAGTGAAACTCCTTCACTTACATATTGACAGGCGTCTCCTTCCCGGTTTGGGAAATTAATCACCCCCAGGTAGTCCGATTCGCGGAGGATGTCATTGCACCGGGAAACATAAATCTTGCCGTCCAATCCAAGTTGCAAAGCATTGAGGGATCCAACGTACTCAGCAATTTTCACAGATTTGCCCGTTTCAATTGAGTATTGCCATAGTTCGCCCGGATTTTCTGAATCATTGAAGCCACAACTGCCCGGTATTGTTGTGTAGTAAAGCAGCTTGCCACTTGCTGAAAACTCGAGGCCATAGGATTTACCTAATTTACTTTGAGCGAGAATGGAGGATATTACCCCTGAAACCTTACCTGTAATATTATTGAAGGTAAATACTTCCACTATTTTCGCTAAAGCCAATGCAATCTTTGATCCATCCGGGGATAATTTCATATACCCTGCAACATTTTCCAGGTTTGATCCACCCACATGAATTCTTCCAATAGAAGAAATCACAGGTATTGACTCTATGCCATTTTCATTTATTAAATAGGATCGGAAGTTGTTGCTGGCCCACTCGTGGGTCACCAGCCAGACGTCAACGCCATTGGCATGGTGAACGGCTGTCATCTTTTCTGTAGTGTTTTTAAACATGAGAACGTTTTTGTTCACAACATCACCCAAACCACCGGCAAGGGTTAAGTCTACAATGGAGTAATGAAAGCCAACGGAATCGCTGCCGAACGAATCAAAGTCAGCCAGCGCGGTAAAAACGTAATAGATAGGCTGGATGCCAGGTTTGGGGACAATGAGTGTTTGTGTGGTAGTATAGCTACCCCACAGATTTCTTCCGTTCGGCATGGGCTGATGTTGTCTGTTATAAACAGTAACTCCATCCGTATAGAAAAGCAAGTTGCCCCCGGCATCCGCAATGGACGCTGAACCTTCAAATTGGCTGAGTGCTCCGTCGGAAAGCGCCACGGGTTGACCGGAATTGAAGTCTAAACCCGCCCGGTCTCCGAAATACCAGATGGACGCCTGTTTTTGTGAATAGGAAAAACTTGTGGCGCTAACACAAAGCAGGAAACAGCCAAAAGCGATCCTCATCATGTAATCAACGAATGGCGAAGATTGATATTATGTTGAAGGGGCAGGTGAGGATTTTAAGATCGGTCTAATTGATCACAATCCGCTGTTTTATCAGCTTCTCACCGGCACAAACTTCAAAGTAATACGTGTCCCTGGGAACATCGCGCACATCAATAGTAATGGAGTTCTTGTTTGTCGTACCACCTTTTACAAAAGCCCCGTTCCTGTCAAGGAGCTGATAGGTGTATGAATAATCAAGCGTTGTCAAGCCTGATTTCTCCATGGTGAAGCTTAGTTCTTTTTGTGCCGGATTTGGAGATCCCAGGCCAAACTGACCGAAACTGCAATCTCCCGTAATAAAAGTAGTACACGACCATGGAGATTCGCCACATCCGTTTTGGGCACTTACACACAAAGAATGGGCGCCGGCACCAAGCGGTGGATTGGTTAGCAGAGAGATGCCGACGTCATGAAATGGACTGGTAACGACCAGGTTGCTGTCTATGTACCAATTATAGATTGGAGCCCCGCTACAGGTGGCAGCGTGTAATGTGTTGCAGGGTTCCATAGCAAAAATCTCGGGCGTACACAACGCTTCTGGCACGCCGACCTGGACCTCTCTTTGGATAATGTTACCACACGCTCCGGAAATGGTGGCAGTGACCAGGAGTGTACCAGGTCCGGAGCCCGGCAATAAATTGGTTACGAAAGTACTTCCTGAACCACTTGAGGATGAGACCCAGGAAGAAGGGGTTATTGACCACGTTACGGATGCGCCGATAGGGACATTGTAAACCGCAAAGGACATTTCACCGGGATTGCAGATGGCATCCGGCCCGCTCATGCTTATTCCGGGGTCAGTGATATTGTAACCAACAAGAAATCCATCCACTGTTGTTGCATTGAACACGGTTGCAGGACCACATGTGGTAAAATCCCCGCTGCCCCTGAAATTTCCAGCTGCCACAAGCTTGCCACTTGAAATATGAACCGCATTTATTTCAAAATCTGTGAAGGTCAACTGCAAATCGTAGTTTTTGGCCCATTGACAGGAAAGGTCGGCAGCCGAATATTTGGCAATAAAGAAATCAAGAAAACCTGTTGTTAGGGTCCTGGGTGGTAAATAGTTTGGATTAAAGTCCACATTACTTCCCCCGAAGTACCCGGCCATGTAAATATTGCCCGAACCATCAACTTTTAAGGCTTGCCCCGTATCAGAACTGGTTCCACCGATATTAAGTACGTGAGTTTGAGTTCCGGCGGAGTTGAACCTGGCAAGCAGGACATTTCCGCCATTCAGCCAGCGTGAGCCGGTAACAAAAACATTACTGGTTCCGTCCGTAGCCATTGCCATACCCATATCTCCATTACTGCCGGTCACTTGTTTTGACCACACAAAATTGCCAGATGAGTTGTACTTGCACACAAAAGCGCTGCCATTGGCACTATTCAGGATGGGGGAGGTGGCAGATGGATGGAAATCGGCACTGCCTGTAAAAAAACCTGTTATATGAACATTGCCGGACCCGTCCAGCGCAAGGTCGTTTGCGTTACTCCCTGAGTTTGCCCGCCCCACGTTCTTTGCCCAAAGAAAATTTCCAGAGCTATTGTACTTGGCGTAGAAAACTGAACCATTGGAGGTGTTTAAGTTGGCTGTTCCAGCCCCAGGGTCAAAGTCATAGGTCGTACTTTGTGATGCCGACATTTCGCCGGCAATGTGACAGTTACCTGAAGCATCAATGGCTATGGCATTAGACCGAACGCCAATTGCTGTGCTTCCACCTATCGTCCTCACCCATTGAAATGTTCCGCTGTTATTGTATTTGGCAAAAAACAGTCCTTTTGGAACGGTGGGCGACGCGGTTCCGATTCCAGGATCAAAATCCAGGGGGGATTGCGTTCCAAAGTAGCCGGTTATGTAAATGTTTCCTGAATTGTCCAGGCTGATATCTTTGCCGAAATCGTCATCCCCTCCAATTAAGGCCCTTGCCCAAATCAAGCTGCCGGTACTGGTATACTTGCCAAACCAGATGTCGCTGCCAAAGGCAGGTCCGGCGCTCACAACCCCTGCCTCCGGATCAAAATCGATTGTGCCTGTAAAAGCACCCACTACGTAGATATTTCCACCTGCATCGGTAGTCATTGATTTTATATAATCCGAGCCGTTGCCCTGGATTTGTTTTATCCAATTGAGATTTTGAGAAAATGCGTAATCTGAATTTAAAAAATAAAGTAAAAGAAATGCTAGGAATGAAGCGGAATGAAGCGGAATGAATTTTTCATAAGCTTGAAATTTAATGTGTATCGAATGTATGGAAAAGAACTGAAAAAATCAACGCACCCAGTTTGACTTCGTATGTTTGTGACATGAAAAAGATTCTTGCAGAACAGGCGCCCAAGGCTATCGGTCCGTATGCCCATGCGTGGCAATCAGGTAATCTGATTTTTTGCTCCGGGCAAACCCCACTCAATCCGGAAACCATGCAGATCGAAGGAGCAACGGTCTCCGAGCAAACTACGTTGGTACTCGCCAACCTGGAGGCCGTGCTGAAAGCGGCCGACTGTGACCGGACCCATGTGCTGAAAACCTCCGTATTTCTCAAGAACTTCGCGGACTTTGAGCGCATGAACAAAGCGTACGAGCAATTTTTCGGCGAGCACAAGCCCGCACGGACAACCGTGGAGGTTAGTCGGTTGCCAAAGGAGGCGCTTGTCGAAATTGAGTGTGTTGCTGAACTGAAAAAGAGCTAGCCGCCGGACTGGCGATTGGATAAACAATAGTCATGCGCGTATCCGTCGGATATTTTTCGCTTTTCATCATCGGCGCCTCACTGATGGCTGGCTGCAGCTCCCCTGAAAAAGCACGTCCGAATATCTTGCTCATTGTGGCCGATGATCTGGGTTATACGGACCTGGGATGTTACGGTGGAGAAATTCATACCCCTAACATGGATGCGCTTGCCGCACGGGGCGTCCGCTTTACACAATTTCATACTGCACCATCCTGTGCACCTTCACGGGCGATGCTATTGAGCGGAAATAATAATCATGTAGCAGGCATGGGCAGGCAGGGAGGGGCATCCCCGGGATCGTGGCAGAATGGGCAGCCCGGATACGAAGGATATTTATCTGATCGGATAATTCCAATGCCACGGCTGCTTCGCAATTCAGGGTATCACACCTATACGGCGGGAAAGTGGCACCTAGGGAAGAAAGAGGAACACAGCCCCGCCAGCAAGGGATTTGAGCGCTCTTTCAGCCTGCTGCAGGGGGCAGGCAACCATTACAACAGCATCGGGCTGGAAAGCCGTGACAGTATTTCATTCTACAGTGCCGACGGAACACGGGTGCCGTATCCCACAGGGAAATACTCAACGGAGTTGTACACGGATAAGTTGATCGAGTTCATCAAGACCGGCAAGGATGGCAATGCATTTTTCGCATATGCTGCTTATACCTCGCCGCATTGGCCCCTGCAAGTCCCTGCAGCATTTGATCGCTATCGCGGAAAATACGACATGGGCTATGACTCGCTTCGGAAAATGCGCTTTGATGGCTTGAAGGCCGCTGGACTTGTACCCGCCGCTTCACGACTTCCTCCACAGCAGCCAACCGTTAAACCGTGGAACGATCTCACCGTCGAAGAAAGGAGAATTGAATCCAGAAAGATGGAGCTATACGCGGCCATGGTGGATAACCTGGATTACCACATCGGGCGGCTGGTAAAATTTCTTAAGGATGATGGACTCTTTGAAAACACGATCATTGTTTTTATGTCCGACAACGGCGCGGCGAATGAGGATTTCTTCGATCAGCCACCTCACGCCGCGTTTTTACAACGGAACTATGATAACTCCTATGATAACATGGGGAGCCCGACTTCCTTTATTTCGTATGGCACGGCCTGGGCGAAAGCAGGGACGGCGCCGTTTCATGGACATAAGTATTACACAACAGAGGGGGGGATAGCAGCGCCATTTATTGTTAGTGGGCACGAAGTAAAGGGACACGGGACGATCCGCGATGAGTTTGTTACCGTGATGGATATTGCCCCCACCTTTCTGGAATTGGCCGGTGTGGCCTACCCGGAAAGAATCGATTCAAGGCCGATTGCTCCCATGCTCGGTGAATCGATGAACGCCTACCTCACTGGCCGCAGCAACCACGTACATGACTCATCCTATGTGGTTGGCCTGGAGCTCAACGGTCGTGCATACTTCAGAAAGGGCGATTGGAAGATTGTCAACATCGAGGGTCCACACCGGGAAGAAACATTCAGACTGTTTAATCTGAAGAATGATCCAGCTGAGACCACGGACCTGCGGGTCTCGCAGCCTCAGCGAATGAAGGAAATGCTGGAAGGATGGAGGGCGTATCGCGAAAAGCATGGCATTTTGATAGGCCCTCCGGGATAGCAATTTTTCAGGGAATTGGGGACATTCGATATCACTGATCGGCGCTTAGTCTGGATGGGGAAGCGGGAAGGCAGCGGGACTGTGTAATACAAAAGACGAATTTCCAACTAATTACTTAAACCATGAAACGAATCAAGCGCTTTGGGATCTACCAGACGGCCAAAGTCACAGCCGTGATCTATTTTCTGGTATCCGCCATAATTATGATCCCGATCGGACTATTCATGTCCATGATGGGACCAATGATGGATCGGGCAGACGTCTCCCCATTCCCATTTGGTGGGGGGATGGTACTTATTTTCCTTCCCTTTATCTATGGGGTTGTGGGATTTGTATTTACAGCCATCGCATGTGCCATTTATAATCTTATTTCCGGATGGACAGGAGGGATTGAACTGGAGTTCGAGGCGATGGACGCTCCGCAATAGATCAGCGTCTATGTTCAGTAGCAAGGCGCATCAGGCTGCTCATAGCATGAACTGGGAAACGTGGCTGCACAGGAACAGCCGAAAAGAATAGAGACCTCAATAATAACGCATGGGCATCACTACGATCCTGTCTCCAGTGAGATAGAAAGAAAAATCTTCGTAGACTGGCCGCCTCAGCGATTTGTGATAGTAGTCGGAAAAGGCATGTCCTTCAACCGGAAGAATCCAGCCAATATCCAGTTTCACGTTATCGTTTTCGTCGTCAAGCAGAGCAATGGCCATCCGTCGCGACGGGAATCCGTGGAAGGTAATTCGAAGGGAGTCGCCGGTGACGGCGGTTTTTGGGATCACTTCTTTGAGAAACCCCATTTCATGTGGAAAGGGGGTGCTGTCATCGTAAAACTTAAATCGAAGTACCCCTTTCTTGTTCCTGATATTCTTGACCGTGATCGTTATAGAGTATGTCTTTTCCGACAACCCCTCCGGCAGGACGTTTACATTGTCAGATTGCGCACAGACGAAACTGCTGAGAAAAAAAATAAAAGCAAACGTGTATTTCATCATGACCGGACCGGTGCCAACATGGTGAAGATACAACTTTGTAGCCGAAAGTATTGCTTGACCGCTTCTTACCGGTGGTCGCTATTTCTCCGGTTCATCCGCGAAGGATATACAATGCCGCAAACAGCAAAGGAATGGCCCGGTAAAGAACAGGACTGAGCAAGCTTGCGCCCTTCACAGCGCGGACGGCGCCGAAGAAGATGAGAAGGGTTGCCGGTGCAACCACCGTCGCATGAATCATCAGCATCAGTGTATAGCCCTCGTTGCCGGTCTCTGTAAAGTAAAGCGACAACCCGATGGACCCAACGGCGCAGCCGATCCAGATTAATTTAGGAATAATCGTTTGGAGTAAAAGGTCAAGGAATCCAATGCGTTCTTGTTCTTGGGAATCGGACTCTGTCGTCGCTGCCAAAGCGGGTGGCTTGTAGGCTGAAAGAAAATAAATGCCACCCAGGCCGGCGAGCGAAAGGACCATCATTTGAGCACCAAGACTCATTTGCAGGGAGCGTGCCACAAGTCCCGAAATAAGAACAGCAACAAGAATGCCTTCTGCGAGGGCCAGGAATTGAAAAAGCTTGTTGGCAAAGGGGGAGGGCGAATTCATTGGGGATAGGATTAATAGGTAATGAAGGTACGAAGTGGCTTTCAATCCTTCAACAGGCACATTCCGGCGACGATCGGTCGCTTTGAGGATGGATATTCGCAGTTGGTTGTCCCGAATTAAACCACTACCTGACAAAAGTCATGTCGAATGCACTATTATATTCGCAATTTTCCGGTTACCGAATCTATGAAGGAAACATCTCCACTGCCTGCCGAGAATGAAGGCCTGCGCCAATTGTTGCTTCGCTATAATGTGAGTCATGCGCATCGCATGGTCTATTCCTACGATGAATTGATGAGCCTGGGGGTCAACCCGGATTTTGTCCTTTCGCTTCTAAAGATTTTTGATGATTTGAAGGCCTTTAGCAAAGCAGAGTTCAACCGGTTTAAACTGGAGATTGTTATAGACTATATACGTAAGACTCACGAATACTATCTCAGTAAAAAGCTATTGGAGATTGAGCAAAGCATCCACCTGCTGCTTCGGAGCTACCCCGTGGCGCATCCGCTGCTGGTGATCCTCAGTGATTTCTACGCATCGTACAAGACTCATCTCTCACAGCATATTGAGATCGAAGAGAAACACCTGTTGCCGTATATACTACACCTCGAAAAAGTGGACGACGGCAGGGCGTCGTTCCAGGCTTACCCGGCAAAGTATTCGTTGAAAGAGTTTCTGGTACAGCATCATGATACGGAAAAAGACCTGACGGAAGTTCGGGAGACCATCGTCAATTATTCTCCCCCCGCGACTAACGAGACCCTGTACCGGATCTTGCTGTCCCAACTTCAGGTTTTTGAGAAAGACCTTGCCGTACATGCGCTGGTGGAAGACGAGGTCCTGCTTCCACGAGCGATGGAGTTGGAGAGCAAGTGGCGGGACTAGTTACAGTTGTTGAAAAACTGATTGACCGCCTTGTTCATGCTCCGGTAGTTACATATCTGAGGGTTTGCGCTGCACGGTGACCACCTCTACCCCTTTTTCCTTTGCCATCTGATTGATGCGGTCCACATTTTGATGAATGGTTGTCTTCAACTTAGCTAACTCATCGTCGACCTTCTTTGTCAACATCTGACGTACTTCTTCCCCTTGTTTGGTTGGCGGAAAGTCTCCGGCGGCCTGCTCTACCATGAGGTGTGCCAGCTGGTTGTTCATCTTGATCCCATAATTAAGTGGATCCTGAACGCTGCGATTGCGAGTTTCGTGAATAGCATTTTCGTGTGCTGTAAGGGCTTGCTCAAATTGCTTCACACCGTCCAGCAGGTCTTTGTATTGCGGATCGGTCCCCAGCTTGTTTTTTAGCGCACCGAGATCATCCTTGACCTTCCGGATATCGATAACACCCTGATTCGCTTCGCTCACCTTGTCGCGCACCTTTACGAGAAAATCAAATTGTGCCTGAAAGTCCTCCTGAGTGGTTTGTATCCGGGGATCTTTCAGTATTTCAAATTCTTGTTCCATGGATCCTCCTTTGGTGGTCAACCGGACTTTGTATTTTCCAGGAACGGCCTTCGGCCCAAGATTGGGCGACCCGTAGAACACGAGGCCTGAGAAAGTTTTGTAGCCCGGGTAACGGGTGTTCCATACGAAACGGTTGCCCCCCGGTTTTACGGTGAGCAGGTCTGATTTTTCCTTCGCCTTGTTGGAGTAGGTCTTGATCACTTCCCCATTTGCCTGAAGGAATTCTAGTTTAGTTTCACCGTCCTCGTCGATGCTCTCGAGGTAGAAATGCACGATGACTCCTCCCGGATGGTTCTCACCCTCGACTTTCCGGTTTGCCTGGGTGGAGGCGCCGCCGGGCATGCGGTAGGCAGGCATGGGCTTGAAGAGCGCAATATCCTTGGAAGCCATGTCGGCGCTCAGTTGATGAAGGGGCGTCAGATCGTCGATTACCCAAAAGCTGCGGCCATGCGTAGCAGCAACAAGGTTATCGTTTTTGACGGCCAGGTCATGGATGGGCACCGGAGGCAGGTTGAGTTGGAACTTGCTCCAGCTTGCTCCATCGTCGAAAGAAACCCACATCCCCTTTTCGGTTCCTGCGTACAAGAGCCCCTTGCGCCTGGGATCAGCGCGGACCACACGGACAAATTCTTCGCGCGGGATTCCGTCTGCAATGACTGTCCAGGTTTTTCCGTAGTCTGTTGTCTTATAAATGTAGGGAGTGTAATCACTGAATTTGTAGGAGCTGGCAACTACGTAAGCGCCACCCACCACAAAGGGATTGACATCGATGCTGTTCATCATGTTGTACTTGGGCGACATGGGCGGGGTGACATTCTTCCAGTTTTTCCCCCCATCAACGGTGACGTGGAGGAGGCCATCGTCCGATCCGGTCCAGATTTCGTCTTTCGTGTTCGGGGACTCGGTGATCACAAAAATGTTGGCGTAGTACTCCGCTCCGGTATTGTCCTGCGTGATGGGCCCCCCTGAAGATTTAATGGTCTCAGGCTCTGCCCGTGTGAGGTCGGGACTGATGACTTCCCAGCTGGAACCCCCATTCGTGGAAACGTGCAAATGGTTGGAGCCCGCGAATAGCTTTTTAGGATCATGCTTGCTGAAGACAAGCGGGTAGTTCCAGTTGAAACGATACTTCATGACCTCCACGCCGGAGCCGGCGGGAAGAAAGGGCCACACATTGGTGCTCCTTTCCTGGCCGTTTTCAAGGTTCTGCATGCTCATGTACCCCTTGTAGTCGCTTCCGTAAATAATTTTATTATTCAGCGGGTCTGGGGCGAGGTGAGCACTTTCGCCGATAGCGAGTGCGATCCAATCACGCTCTGCGATACTGCCTCCGTCGGTCCGGTGCGGGATACGCACACTGGTGTTGTCCTGCTGGGCACCGAGGATATTATATGGAAACGCGTTGTCGGTGGTAACGCGGTAAAACTGTGCAGTGGGTTGGTTGTGGTAGGTGGTCCAATTATTTCCACCGTCATTGGAGACTTGCGCCCCGCCGTCATCAGCAATGGCCATCCGCATGTTGTTGTCGGGGTCAATCCACAAGTCGTGGTGGTCGCCATGCGGCGCATTCTTCAACTCAAAGGTGCGCCCGCCATCTTTAGAAACCCCATAGCTGACATTCATGACCCACACCTTATCTTCATTCTGTGAGTCGGCGTAAATGCGGCAATAATACCAGGCGCGCTGGAGCAAGGCGCGATCCTGATTCACGCGGGCCCAGGTGGTTCCGGCGTCGTCCGATCGGTACACTCCCGGCGCTTCCGAGTTCTCAATAATCGCCCAGACGCGGCTCGAGTTTTTCGGCGATACGGTGACACCGATTACCCCGTTGATCCCTTTTGGCATGCCGGGTTTATCGGAAAGTGATTCCCAGGTATCCCCCCCGTCGGAACTCTTCCAGAGTTTTGAATCCGGCCCCCCGCTGTCCATGCGCCATCCATTCCGTTTCATGTTCCAGGTGGCAGCGTAGAGAATGCGCGGATTATTGGGGTCCATCATGAGGTCTCCGGCTCCTGCCTTGTCACTTACATAAAGAATCTTTTTCCATGTGGTTCCTCCGTCGGTGCTTCTGAAAATTCCGCGCATTTCGTTGGGCTTCCACAGGTTGCCCATCGCAGCAACGTATACCACATCTGCATTTTTTGGATGAATTCGAATACGAGAGATGTGGCGCGAGTCATTAAGACCGATATGTTTCCAGGATTTTCCAGCATCGGTGGACTTCCATACACCCCAACCGCTGGAGACGTTATTCCTCAGGCCCTGCTCGCCTTCCCCGACATAAATTACATTCTGATCGCTTTCTGAAACGGCGACAGCGCCAATGGTGCCTCCAAAATAATTGTCCGTGATGTTGCCCCAGGTCTGGCCGGCATCTTCCGTCTTCCAAACGCCTCCCCCCACAGCCCCGAAGTAGTACAGGTTGTTATTTCCCCGAACTCCTGTTACGGTAGTGGATCTACCTCCGCGGAACGGGCCCAGCTCCCGCCACCGCATGCCCGCATAAAGCGACTGGTCATACGTCGTCGTGGATGATGCCGAAGCTTTTCTTTGCGAATGGGCAACCTGAGCCACACCGAGGGCCAGAACGAGCAACACTATATTTTTCATCATGGATTAAACTTTTTGGGCGTTATGAAATTCGATTATCCTGGTACCTCTTTTAGTTATTGACTACGTCCTTCTTCTCCGGCATCAGTGCCGGCATGTTCTTTTCCTTGAAAATCCGGTTGTAATCGGCGATGTCTTTCTCGATAAGTTGATTCATCTGCATCTTGTACTTCGCCCAATCTCCCTGCACATCCTGCGCCCGGTCCTGGACTCCTTTCGTCAGTCGGGGATCGTGCTGATCGGCGACACCGCGAAGCTGGAGAAACTCGGAGTTGAGCTTGTTTGGAAAATTGATAACATCCTGGAAATTTTTTGACCGGGGTTCGATGAGATTGGATTCCCACTTGTCAATTTTCTTGTTCAGGTCTTTTCCCATGTTTACAAAATCCTTCGCTTCGGTCACTCCCTTCAGTGACTCGTTGTAGGTTTCTACCTGTTTTTTCACCTGCCGCATGCTATTGACTGATTTATGAAGTTCTTCGAATTGTTCACCGGCTTGCTTCATGAACGCCTGTTGGGCTGCCCATTCTGCAGCCGATGCCGTTACATGGGGATCTGAAATCAACTCCAGTTCAGTTTCCGTGCGCTGTCCCCGTGTGGTAATCCGGGCCATGTACTTGCCTGGTGCTACGCGGTACCCACGGTAATCGCCATACACATAAATGCCCGGAACGCCGCTCAACCCTTCGACCCGAAAATCCCAGGCAAAGCGATTCATTCCAGCTTCTGCCGGAATGGTTTCCGCAGCGGGAGGCCCGCCCGGATAAGGCTTGAAGCTCTCATCTTTTTTGCTCGTGTATTTACGGATCACCTTGCCCGCCATATCCATGATCTCGAGCGTTACTTTGTTGGTGTCGGCTTTCTCCTTTAAGAAGTAATCGAGAATAACACCGTTCAGAGGATTGCGTCCAAGCCCGGGAATATCCCCGAAATATTCAGGGATGGTTACAGAAGACAATCGGTACGTTGGCTTGGGTGTGAAAAGTTTTACTGTTGCGTCACCGAAATTTCCTTTACTCTGCTGGATGGCGCCCAGGTCGTCGAGAATCCAGAAGGAGCGCCCGGCTGTAGCAGCAATCAGGTCGTTGTCCTTAATTATCAGATCAGTAACTGGCACTACCGGGAAGTTCAGCTGGAACTTTGAAAAGGTAACACCGCCGTTGAAGGAGACATAGAATCCTCTTTCAGCCCCGGCATACAAAAGATCTTTTACTTTCTTGTCTTCGCGGATGACCTTGATGAAATCATCGTTGTCAACACCGGCGCCGATCTTCGTCCATGACTTTCCGTAGTCGATCGATTTGTAGGTCATGTTTGAATAGTCGTTGAACTTGTAGCGGGAGGCTGCAATGTAGATGGTTCCCTTGTCGTGCGGGGATACTTCCATGGAGTGGATCATTCCCTCCCCGAGGCCTGCGGGTGTAACATTGACCCATGTCTTTCCGCCGTCTTTGGTGAGGTGAACAAGGCCGCAATCACTGCCCGTATAGATAACCCCTTGTTCAGCAGGTGACTCCACAACGTAGTAGAGGGTATTATAATTCTCACCGCCCGCGCCTTCGTTGGTGATCGGCCCGCCGCTGATGTCCTGTTTCGTGGTGTCGTTGCGGGTAAGGTCGGGGCTGATGACGGACCAGCTCATGCCGCCGTCTGAAGTTTTGAAGAGAACATTCCCGGCGTGATACATCACCTTTGCATTGTGAGGAGAGTTGATCAACGGAGCATTCCAGTTGAAACGGTATTTCATTTTCTTCGGCGCGTGAGCGAGATTGATCGATGGATATTCCTGAATATCTTTTGATTCGCCGGTGCGTGTGTCCAGGACATCAATTTGTCCCTGGTAACAGCCACCGTACAACAGTTCGGGATTCTTGAAGTCGTTGAAAGCAACCCATGCACTTTCGCAACCGGGGCCATTGATCCAGTCTTTTTCTGAGATCCCAAACCCACCGTTCCTGCTTGGTGTGGCGACAGAGGAATTGTCCTGCTGACCGCCATAAACCCAGTATGGGAACTGATTGTCCACATTCACCCGGTAGAACTGTGCGGTGCCCTGGTTGTTGAGCGGCGACCATGTGCGGCCCTGGTTATAGGAGATTTCGCCGCCGCCGTCATCACCGAGCGCCAGATTTTGATTGTTCTTACTACTGATCCACAGGTCGTGCGTGTCACCGTGTCCTACGCGGATGGTGGTAAACGTTTTTCCTCCGTCGATGGAGCGGGTCATCGGCGCGTTCAGTACATACACAATGTCTGCATTAACCGGATCAGCGAAAACCTCCATGTAATACCAGGATCGGGAGGTGATGGTTTGGTCGTTGCTTAGCATGGTCCATTTCTTGCCGCCGTCGTCAGACCGATACAGACCGGCCTTCGATTTTTCAGCCTCCACAATGGCAAAGACGCGGTTGGGATTAGCGCGGGAAACGCTGATTCCCATCTTACCCACTTCCTTGGGCAGGCCTTCGTTAATTTTTGTCCACGTTTCACCTGCTTCTGTAGACTTCCAGAGGCTGGACCCCGGGCCGCCGCTTTCCACTTTCCAGGGATAGCGCCGATGCTGCCACGTTGCCGCGTAGAGAATACGCGGATTGGTCATGTCCATGCTCAGGGAGGAAGCTCCGGAGTTGTCGTCGACAAACAGGGTTTTCTTCCAGGTCTGGCCACCGTCAGTGGATTTATATATTCCACGATCGGAACTTGCTCCGTGAACAGGACCTTGCGCTGCCACATAAACAATATCCGGATTGTTTGGATGAATGATTACATCCGAGATGTGTCTGGTTTTTTCCAGCCCGACATTTTTCCAGGTTTTTCCGGCATCGGTTGATTTGTAAACGCCGTCGCCGTAGGAGGTCATAACACCGCGTACGGCATGCTCGCCAGTTCCAACATAGATCACATTAGGGTCTGATTCGCATACAGCGATGTCGCCGATGGATCCAACTTTGAAGAAGCCATCGGAGATATTTTTCCAGGTCGTGCCGCCGTCATCGGTCTTTGATACCCCACCGCCCGTATAGCCCACATAATACACCATGGCATTGGTTGGATCTCCGGCGATGGCATTGGCCCTGCCGCCGCGGAACGGGCCGATGGTCCGCCACTTTAGGCCTTTGAATTGATCCGCGTTGAGCGAAGGGGATGGCTCTGCCTTTCCTTTAGATTTTTGTGCCTGAACCGACGAAGGAACCAGCAGGGTAACACATAGCGCTAGGAGTAATATCTTTTTCATACAGGTTGGGTTAGAGTGTTAAATATGCGAAATCTTCGAGATAGACAAAGCGAAAGTTATAAGAGTGGCAACGTGCAGGGTCGTTCCCAGGATCAGGTATTTTGTATCCGGCGAACAAAAACCTCTAGCATCCTTTTCCCTTGGTGCCTCCAGTCTGATAATATCGGTTTTTTCTAACAAAAAACAGCCGGGCGCCCGTTTTAGACCCTGCATGTGAAATAATGCGCGGCGGAGATTCCAATGCGGTTGATCCTTTTGTTACTTGCAGTATGAAAAAATCTTCCTCAAAACACACACTCGCCGTTCATGCTGGTTCGCTAGGTGATAGGTTGTATGGAGGACGTGTCAGCCCCATTTATCCTGCATCTGCCTATGATTATGAGCAGGAAGTTCGCTATCCCCGATATTTCAACACACCCAACCAGAAAGCCGTTGTGGAAAAGATGGCGGCACTTGAAAACGCAGAAGACGGATTGATGTTCAGCACCGGTATGGCAGCCATCATGACGTCTATGTTGGCGATGTTGAAAGCGGGTGATCATGTAGTGATGCAGAACGATCTCTACGGCGGCACACACCACGCGGCCATGAATGAATTCAGCAGGTACGGTATCGGCTATACAATGGTCGATGCATCTAACCCGGCAAACTTTGAGAAAGCCATAAATAAAAACACGAAAGTCATTTACATTGAAACACCCTCCAACCCGCTTCTGAAGATCACCGATATCACTTCCGTAAGTCGAATCGCACGAAAACACAAGCTCGTGAGCATGATTGACAACACGTTTGCATCGCCTGTCAATCAAAACCCGATCGACCTGGGGATTGATGTCGTGTTGCACAGCGGAACCAAATACATCGGGGGCCATAGCGACCTGATGTGTGGGGTGATGGTGAGTTCCAAAAAATTAACAGAACGGATCAAAGCGAGTGGAATGCATTTTGGTGGCAACGTTGATGCCCATACCTGTTACACAGTAGAGCGGAGCCTGAAGACACTGGTACTTCGGGTAGGGCAACAGAATGGAAACGCTTTTGCCCTGGCGGAATTTCTGTCCGGGGAACCACGTGTTGGTAATGTGTATTACCCTGGATTGAAAAAGCACCCCGGTCATGCCATTGCAAAAAAACAGATGACAGGAGGATTCGGGGGCATGATGTCCTTTGAAGTCAAAGGGGACCCTGACAAATTCATGAAAAAGCTAACGTTGATCCGCAGGGCCATCAGCCTAGGCGGTGTGGAGTCAACCATTTGCTCCTCTGTGAAAACGTCACATGCCAAACTAACGCCAGCGGAGCGGGCCAAGGTTGGCATCTCAGACAAGCTTCTGAGATTTTCGGTCGGCATTGAAGATGTGAAAGACTTAATTCAGGATATAAAACAGGCTCTTTGACGTGCTGATGTGTTGAGGTGTTGATGTTGGAGCGCACTGACATTCGCACTCAACACATCCCAACTTCAACACATCCCCACGTCCACACATCTTAACGCCCTCAACAAATTTCCCATGATCATCCGCGAAGCCAAACTCTCTGACATCCCCACCCTCGTTGACTTCCAGTTGAAGATGGCGCTGGAGACAGAGGACATACAATTAGATATTCAGGTACTATCGCAAGGCGTCAAGCGGTTACTTAAAGATCCGACCCGGGGAAAATACTATGTGGCGGAGGAAGGCAAAGAGCTGGTGGGCTGCCTGATGACAACGTATGAGTGGAGTGACTGGCGCAACGGTACGATCCTCTGGATACAGTCTGTGTATGTAATGGCGACCTGGCGCGGTAAGGGGATCTACAAAAATTTATACAACCACGTTAGGGCGCTGGTGGAGGAGGATCCGGATTTGCGCGGAATCCGACTGTACGTCGACAAGAAAAACGAGGCCGCTCAGTTGGTGTATGGTGCACTCGGCATGGATGGGGAGCATTATACTGTGTTTGAGTGGATGAAAGAGTAGTTGTCTTCAAGATACAAGCTGAGAAGCCATAAAGGGATCAGTGCCAGCTACCCTTCCGCACCCTTCACGATATCGATAAAATCCCGCGCTTTCAGCGACGCACCACCCACTAATCCGCCGTCTACATCCGGACAGGAAAAGAGTTCTTTCGCGTTGTCCGGCTTGACGCTGCCGCCGTATAAAATAGGGGTGGCTTGTGCCACATCCTCCCCGTATTTCCCCGCAAGTTGTCGGCGAATGACAGCATGCATCTCCTGCGCCTGATCCGTGGTTGCCGTTTTCCCAGTCCCAATCGCCCAGACGGGTTCATAGGCAATAATTAGGTTGGCCATTTCGGCCGGCGTCAAATGAAAAATACCTTCTTCAACCTGGCGGCGTACAAGTTGTTCATGCGTTCCATTTTCCCGCACAACAAGCGGCTCGCCGCAGCAAAAGATAGGAAGGAGCCCATTGGCCAGTGCCTGATCGATCTTCTTTGCAAGCAGCGCCCCGTCTTCTTTAAAGTACTGTCTCCGTTCACTATGGCCGATGATTACGTATGGGATCCCGACTGACTTTAGCATGGCTGCAGAGACTTCGCCGGTGTACGCACCTCCTTCATGGGCGCTGCAATCCTGAGCGCCGGTTTGGACGGAACTGTTTGCCAGCAATTCTTTCAAGGGGTTCAAGAATGGGAAAGGGACACAGAGGATTACGATGGTGTCTTGCTTGATCTCTTTCGCGTAAAGCGTGGCGACTTCGGTGGCAAGGCTCCGGGCATCATCCAGTGACTTGTTCATCTTCCAGTTACCAGCAACAATCTTGGTGCGCATCATCGTTTAATTTCATCGTTAAAGATCTATCTGGCTCCTCCCACATCGAGAGTGCCCGTGGGGTTGTCACGCAAAAGACGCAAACTCTTTACAGGCCCCCGGTACGTCACGTGAACCAAATTGGATTGGTCGGCATGCGTTTCCTGAATGACCCTGTTCGTAATCTCTATGCTCTTGAGTTTTTTCACTCCTTCGATTTCAAGGTAGCAAATTATGGCCGCGTCTTCCACTTCGTGCGCGATGTACTTAATAGTCGCGGGCTTGCCATCCAGGCGCACCTTGAATAGCTCCTGAAGATAGGTGCGTACTAGTTGGTCAGTTGAACGCCCGCTCCCTGGGTTGAGCAGGTCAAGGGACTCAGCGCCAAGCTTGTTCTTGATGGAAAGTTCCAGGTCGTCGATGAAAATACGGGATACAATTTGCAGCGCCTTGTCCTTTTCACTGTAATTGATTTCCGTGACTGAAATATGAATCGGGTGAAACAATACGATGAGAAAAAAATGGAGCAGCATCATAGGACACCAAAAGTAAAGAGGAAAACTGGAATCTTCTGCTGTAGTAAAACAGAAGGAGCATTTGGTCTGTTCCTGAAAGGCGAAAATAGCCCTATACTTGCTATCGAAAACCACGGGATGTCCTCATTTCAGCTTTACTTTCTTCTGGGAAGGGATCATATCCTGGACTATGCTAACGGCTATGACCACATCCTTTTTGTACTCGCACTGTGCGCGGTTTATGTAATTGGCGACTGGAAGCGGGTACTTGTTCTCGTCACGGCATTTACCCTTGGACATTCAATCACACTGGCCCTTGCAACCCTGGAGTTAATTACTGTGGATGCAGGTTGGATTGAGTTTCTGATCCCCCTTACGATCTTGATCACAGCAGTTTCCAATCTGTTCAGGAATGAGGGCGGCCTCCAACATTCTGCCATCCATACTAATTACCTGCTGGCCCTTTTCTTTGGATTGATACACGGTTTAGGCTTCTCTAACTACCTTCGTGCCCTGTTGGGGAAGGATAAGGACATTGTGATGCAGTTGTTTGCCTTTAATGTCGGCCTGGAGTTCGGTCAGATAATAATTGTTGGGATTTTTCTGGGAGTTAGTTTTATTGCCGTCAATTGGGCGCGAATCAACCGCAGAGACTGGAAATTGGTGGTTTCTTCAGCTGTTGCCGGGATGGCCATCTTGTTGATCAAGGACCGTATACCGGGATAACACCACCACCTATAAATTAAAATTGATCATCCACTTTAGTATTACCTCATGAGAACCTTTGCTACAATTTGTTTCTTCCTTTTCACAGGAATTGTTTTTGGGCAGGATCCGGCAAAAAAAGACGGACCCGGATGGCAAGGAAAATTTGAACAGCTGGATCAGTTACTGCCTACACCGAACGAGTACCGCACCGGCTCAGGAGCCCCGGGACCAAAATATTGGCAGCAGCGCGCCGATTACATCATTACAGCTGAGCTTCACGACGATACACAAAGCATCACAGGGACGGAGTCCATCACCTACCACAACAATTCGCCCGACATGCTCACCTATTTGTGGCTTCAGTTGGATCAGAATATTAACGCAAAAGACAACAACACGAGTAAGACGACTACAAGCGTACTGAGAGACTCGTCAAACACCCTTCGACTGGCGGCCGGACTTGGCCTGTTTGACTTTGACGGGGGATTCAAAATTGGGAGCGTAAAGGACGCTGCTGGGAAAGCCCTTCCTTATAAGATAAATTATACGATGATGCGGGTGGACCTCTCCGAGCCCCTCGCGCCCGGCAAACAATTTACGTTTGCTGTCGACTGGTCTTTTAACATCAATGACCGCATGCATGGCGCTACGCCAAACGACGGTAGGAGCGGCATGGAATATTTTCCGGAGGATGGAAACTTTTCGTACATCATCGCGCAGTGGTTCCCCAGGATGTGCGTCTATGACGATGTCGTCGGGTGGCAAAATAAACAGTTCCTTGGGCAGGGGGAATTTACGCTGACCTTTGGCGATTATGAGGTGAGCCTGACCGTGCCGGCTGACCACATCGTAGCCGCGACCGGCATGATCCAGAATCCAAAGGAAGTACTCACTACTGATCAATTGTTGCGGTTTGAAAAAGCTAAGACTTCATTTGACAAACCGGTGATCATTGCTTCGCAGGCTGAGGCGATTCAGCGCGAGAAGATAAAATCCAAAGAAAAGAAGACGTGGAAGTTCAAGGCCGAGAATGTGAGAGATTTCGCTTTTGCGACTTCCAGAAAGTTTATATGGGATGCCCAGGCGGTGAAGGTTGGTAATAATACGCCGCTGGCCATGTCCTATTACCCCAAGGAGGGCAACCCGTTGTGGGAACAGGAGTCAACGAAAGCCGTGAAGGCCGCCCTCACGACATTTTCAAAGTATACAATCGACTACCCGTATCCGCATGCAACATCGGTTCACCATGCATCCCTCGGTATGGAATACCCGATGATCTGTTTCAATGGCGCCCGGCCCAACAAGGACGGGACCTGGTCGGAACGAACCAAGTGGGGATTGGTTGGCGTCGTAATTCATGAGGTGGGGCACAACTTTTTCCCCATGATCATCAATAGCGACGAAAGGCAATGGACCTGGATGGATGAAGGAGTGAACACCTTTGTACAATACCGGACGCAGGTGGAAAACTACCCCGACATGCCGCAGCGTCGCGGGCCGGCTTCCGGAATTGTTCCGTACATGCAGGGTGACAATGCAACCATGCGCCCGCTCATGACTAATTCTGAACAAGTAATACAGTTTGGTTCTGAGCAGTATGCGAAATGTGCCACCGGACTTAACATGTTGCGTGAAACCATCATGGGGCCGGAGCTTTTTGACAAATCGTTTAAGGAGTATGCCCAGCGATGGGCTTTTCGTCATCCCAAGCCGGCGGATTTCTTCCGCACCATGGAAGACGCGTCCGCCGTCGACCTGGATTGGTTTTGGCGCGGATGGTTCTACACCACGGATGCCTGTGATCAGACGCTCGAAAGCGTAAAGTGGTATACTGTACGAAAAGATGAAAAGTCTGTGGAGAACAAAGGAAGGACGTCAAAGCAAGGAGATCTGGCGGCTGGCGGAAAAAACAATCCGAACGACTTCAGCGCCGGGCCGGAACCGTTCTCGGTCATTCCAACAGACCCTCGGTTTTACCGGGAATTTCAGAGCCGGGTTGATGACAAAGCCCTTATTTCCAAAATGGAAAACAAGAATTTCTACGAGGTAACGGTTACAAACAAGGGCGGCCTGATGATGCCGGTGATCCTGGAGTGGACGTATAAAGACGGCACCACGGAAATACAGAAATTGCCAGCCGAAATATGGCGCAACAACGAGCAAAAGATCACCAAGGTATTCATGAAGGAGAAGGCGGTATCGAAAGTGGTCCTCGACCCAGGCAAGGAGACGTCAGACATTAACGAAATGGATAACGTATTTCCGAGGCCCCTGGCAGTGAATAAGTTTGATGAACTGAAAAAGAAAAATTGATCGACAGTAACCTTGTGTATATGAAAAATATTCTCGCAGTCGCCTGTATCCTATTTGCTTCATCCGCATGGGCTCAGCAACCTAAAAAGTGGGAAGGAAAATTTGAACAGTTGGACCAGATCCTTCCCACCCCAAACAGTTATCGGAGCAGTTCCGGGGCGCCGGGACCTGCATACTGGCAGCAGCGCGCTGATTACGAGATCAGTGTGGAGATTAACGATGAGACACAAGTGCTGACCGGGCTGGAGAAGATCACCTATTACAACAACGCACCGGAAGCGCTGAAATACCTATGGCTTCAGCTGGATCAAAATCTTAACGCAGCCAAAAGCATGACAAGCGAAACCGCTGCGAGCACCATCCGGGATTCCATTCCGGCGAAGTTTATTGCCACGTCTGTGGGTGCCATCGATTATGAAGGTGGGTTCACGATTCGCTCGGTGAAAGATGCTTCTGGTGCAAAATTGCCGACCATCATCAACTATACCATGATGCGAGTAGATCTGCCAACTCCCCTCAAAAACGGAGAAAGCTTTACGTTTTCTGTCGATTGGTCTTACAACATCAACGACCGGATGAAGTTTCCAGGCCGCGGCGGCATGGAATACTTTCCTGAAGACAAGAACTACATCTACACGATCGCTCAGTGGTTCCCGCGCATGTGCGTGTTTGATGACTACGAAGGGTGGCAGAACAAACAATTTCTTGGAGCCGGTGAATTTGCCCTAACGTTTGGTAATTACAAAGTGCGGATCACTGTCCCTTCGGATCACATCGTGGGGGCCTCAGGCTGGCTGCAGAATACCGCCGAAGTGCTGACAAAAGATCAACTGGAGCGCTTTCAAAGATCACAAAAGTCGTATGACAAGCAGGTGTGGGTGGTTACTGCGGAGGAAGCCCTGAAGAAAGAGAAGGAGCGATCCAGGAAAAAGAGCACTTGGGTGTTCCATGCGGAGAATGTCCGGGATTTTGCATTTGCGACCTCCCGAAAATTTATCTGGGATGCGCAAGCGGTAAAGATCAATAACTTTTCCATTCTTGCTCAGTCCCTCTATTCGCGGGAAGCAGTGCCGTTATGGCCCAAGGAGTCAACGAAGGCCATCATCCATGCCCTGGAAGTCTATTCAGCACGCACATTGAATTACCCATACCCAACCGCCTATTCGGTGAATTGGGTGGGTGGCGGAATGGAATACCCCATGATCAGTTTCAACGGCCGTCGTCCGAACGCGGACGGCACCTACAGTCAGCGTACGTTGGAATCTATGGTCGGCGTGATCGTGCATGAGGTAGGGCACAATTTCTTTCCGATGATCGTAAACTCCGACGAGCGCCAGAGCACCTGGATGGACGAAGGACTCAACTCCTTTCTCGAAAAAGAAACGATCCGCGAGCGATATCCAGATTTCGATATTACCTCCAACACCCCCAAAGGGATTGTGTCTTTTATGAAAGGCGACAAGTCGATCATGCGTCCGGTAATGGCGATGTCTGATAACCAGGCTGGCAGCTTTGGACCCAACGGATACAACAAGCCGGCGGCGGCTCTTACCCTCCTTCGCGAAACGGTGATGGGGCCGGAGTTGTTTGACAAAGCGTTTAAGGAGTATTCGCTGCGCTGGGCTTTCAAGCATCCTAAACCCGCTGATTTTTTTAGAACGATGGAAGATGCCTCTGCCGTTGACCTGGATTGGTTCTGGCGCGGCTGGTTCTATTCCACCGACCACGTCGATCTCACGGTAGATGAGGTAAAGTGGTTTCGGGTAAAATCCACCAAGGTTGATCCCGAAAAGAAAGGGGTAAAAGTCACCAAGGGAGATTTGGCAGCTCAATCTTCTGCGCGGGCCAAGGCCACAGACTTCAGCCAGGGGGCCCAGGAGATCAGCGTGCTGAATACACCCGATAATGCGTATGGGAATTTCCTGAGCCGCATTGATGACAATGCGATCCGCGGAAAGCTGGAGGGGAAGAATCTGTATGAGATCACCCTAAAGAACACGGGAGGACTTGTCTCTCCGGTCGTGTTGGAATGGACGTTTAAGGATGGGTCAAAAGAGATCGAGCGGCTGCCAGCAGAGATATGGCGCAACAATGAATGGGAAATCAAAAAAGTGTTTGTAAAGGAGAAGGAAGTGATAAACCTGGTCGTTGACCCGAACTTTGAAACCGCCGACGTCAATATGAGTGACAATGTTTTTCCGAAGAAGGCTGCGGAAAACAAATTTGACAAACTCCGTAAGGGGGGTAATTAGGCAGTACCGGCTTTAGGTTCCCGAAAAAAGTTTGGCGGCGCGTTCCAGGTCGACATTTCCTCCGGTGAGGATAACGCCGACGCGCTTGCCTGCAAATCTCGATTTTTCTTTCAGTACTGCCGCAAAGGGCACGGCGCATGAAGGCTCGACAATAATTTTAAGCCGTTCCCAAAGTAGGCGCATAGCTTCAATGATTTCCTGGTCGCTCACGGTAATGATGGTCTTTACGTTGTCCAGAATTATCGGGAACGTTTTGGTGCCAAGAGTGGTCAGCAAGCCATCGGCGACGCTGTCGGATTGGGCGGGTTCAATCTTGCCGCTTTTTATCGATCGGTATGCGTCGTCTGATCCCTCCGGTTCCCCAGCAATCACTTCGGTAGCGGGAGAAAAATAGTTTGCGGCCAAAGCGGTTCCTGCCAATAGTCCGCCTCCGCCTACCGGTGCGAGCAGGAAATCCAGGCCTGGTGCCTGTTCGAAGAATTCCCTTGCGCAGGTTGCCTGCCCTTCCATGACATCGTAATTATTGAACGGATGGATTTCAGTAGCTCCGGTTTTTTCGATAACTTCTTTCAAGGTCGATTCCCGGGCAGCAAGCGTTGGTTCGCATTCGAAGATTTCCCCGCCGTATGCGCGCACACCCCGCTTTTTGATTTCGGGAGCTGTGCGGGGCATGACAATGTACGACTGGATGCTCAGGATTTTTGCTGCCCGCGCCAGGGCCTGGGCATGGTTGCCGGAGGAGTGGGTGGCCACACCCTTTGCATGTTGATCTGGAGCAAGCTTCAGGATCGCGTTCATGGCCCCCCGCGCCTTGAAGGCCCCGACTTTTTGGAAATTCTCACACTTGAAAAGCACGGTGCAGCCAGCCAGGGCGTCAATGGATTCGCTGGTCATCACCGGCGTGCGGTGGATAAATGATTTTATGCGGTCGTGGGCGGCCGCAATGGATTGCTTGTCAGGGATCATGCGGCAATAAAGTAATTTCTAATTGTTATCCCGTCGAGATTCAAAAATATCGTCATTCGGTGACCCACTGTGCAACTTCTGCGACGGGTCGCCGCACGCCGGCCTGCGGCCATACCTTCGGGATTCCCACATGCAGAAAGCCAATCAGCCGATCGGACGGCCCCAGACCGAAGAGCGACTTGGCTTCCTCAAAGTATGTTACCCCTCCGGTGCTCAGGTAACACCCGACGCCATACGCGGCCGCAGTCAGGTACATGTTTTCAACTGCGCAGAATACGGCGCCTATCTCTTCCACTTCCGGTACGCGCTCCTTGTCATCTCGCTTCATGCCTACGGCAATGATGCACGCTGATTGCAGGGGCTTGGATTGCAGGCCAAGGTACCGCTGTTCCCGAAAGGACCCGTCTTTTACCGTAACCTGCTTATAAACCTCCGATTGAAACGCGGCAAGCCGGTGTATACCATTTCCTGTAAAAACGGTGAAACGCCAGGGTTCCGTGTTCTTGTGTGTGGGCGCACGTGTGGCATTTTCAAGCATTTGATTGACAATGAAGTCAGGCACAGACTCATCCCTATAGTCGGCTGGGAAAACAGACCGTCGTCTGTAGATCAGTTGATTTGCTTCCTCTTGGTTGAATTTCATACGAATTGCTTTTATAGCGAAGTTAAGTTTTATACCTTTTGCCCCATGCGCTATCTCATTGCTTTCCTTTTGTTGACATCCTGCTCACCGTTATACTTGCCAGGCACACGGAATACTCCTCTTTTCAGAGAACAGGGAGAAGCTCAACTCTCTGGTTTCATTTCCGGCGCCGGCGCCGAAGCCCAGGTGGCGTATGCGCTTACCGACAATGTGGCCGTGACCGGGTCATTTTCATATGCCAGTCAGAAGAAAACGAATCCGGATTACGATAGAAAGAACCTGTTTGGTGAGGTTGGATTAGGCTATTACGGTCGAAGCCGCTCTGTCCGCTACGAACTTTTTGCCGGATATGGAATGGGCCAAAGCACCAATTACGATGTCTACTATTTCTTCGCGCCTTTTTTTGGACAACAGGTGAATGTTGAGGCAACGGGGAAGGTCCAGCGAATATTCTTTCAACCATCCATCGGAACCAACAACCGCGGAACCAACATCTTCTTCACACCCCGGATTTCATGGGTAGATTTCTCCGAGTTTACCAGCGGCGCGATTTCGGTCAAGCCAGCGGAAAGCCCTAAACTTTACCTGGAGCCCGCGGCCACACTCAAATTTCATCTGGCCGGCAACTTGTATGGAATATTTCAGTTGGGTCTCACCGTGCCGATGGGAGATACGTTCTACACATACCAGCCGCTCACGGCATCCATAGGGTTGCAAATAGATACAGGAGGTCTGGGCACCAAGGTTTACAAGTAGCAACCATCCGATAATCAAACGCATGCCTGCTGGATTTGGCCGATGCGGTTACTGCCCTGCTCTGTGAAGAAGTCCTATGACTATATCGTAATCGGTGCCGGCTCTGCTGGATGTGTGCTGGCCAGTCGGCTGACAGAGGATCCGGCAACGTCGGTCCTTTTGGTGGAGGCGGGAGGAAAAGATTGGAACCCGCTCATTCATCTCCCCGGAGGGTACATGAAGCTTCATCACAGCAGCGTTGACTGGAACTGTTATCACACAGAACCCCAGGAACACCTGAACAATCGCCGGATTTACCACCCGCGCGGGAAAGTGCTTGGAGGATCCAGCTCAACCAATGCAATGGCATACATCCGTGGTCAAAAGGAAGATTATGACCAATGGAGGGCGCTGGGGTGCACGGGTTGGTCTTACGATGAGATCCTCCCGTATTTCATGAAGTCGGAGCACAATGAACAGTTTGAAAATGAATTTCATGCCCGGGGAGGATTGTTGAATGTCACCGAGGCATATTGGCATCACACATTGCTTGGTGAGACCTTCATCCAGGCGTGCGCACAATGCGGGATCCCTGTAAATCAGGATGTGAACGGGGCCATGCAGGAAGGCACGGGATGGTTTCAGTTTACCATGAAAAATGGAAAGCGCATGAGCGCAGCCCGCGCGTTTCTGGCGCCGGCCAGGTCCAGAGCGAATCTGACGGTAATAACCCGTGCGTTGTGTCAAACGATATTAATTGAAAAAGATGTGGCAACCGGAGTCGAACTGGTCTTGGAGGGCGGCGGACGGCTGATAGTAAGCGCGCGCAAGGAAGTGCTGGTCTCCGCCGGGGCCTTTGAGTCACCCAAGTTGCTTATGCTTTCCGGGATTGGGCCAGCAGAGGAATTAAAGAAGAATGGAATTGCATTGAAGAAGGCCCTTCCTGGCGTTGGAAAAAATCTGCAGGATCATTTGTTGTATCCGGTCAGCAGCCTCTGCAACCAGCCGATCAGCAACAATCAGTATTTGCCTGTGCATCGTCAGGTAATTGAAACCATAAAGTACTTGTTTACCCGAAGCGGGCCAATGTCAATCGGGCCCCTGGAAAGTGTTGCCTTTTTCAGGTCATCGACTGAAATCAGGACGCCGGATATACAATTCCAGTTTACACCAACCAATTCAGGGGAGGAGAAGGTGGTGGACATGTACGATCTCAGCACCTTTCCTTCATCGGATGGATACACGATTCTGCCAACACAGGTTAGGCCATTGAGCAGGGGTTACATTGGCCTTCGTACCGCAAATCCGGCTGATCCACCCATCATTGATCCACGCTACCTTTCTGATGAAACCGACAAGAACGTGCTGGTGGCGGGAGGGAAAAAGGCGGTTGAAGTGCTTGAGAGCGCGGCGTTTGATTCGCTGCGAATCCGGACCCATCTACCCCGGCAGAGAGACTCTGACGAGGATTGGCTTCGACACATTCAGGAAGTTGCAGAATGTGTATACCATCCTGTCGGCACCTGCAAGATGGGAGTGGATGAAATGGCCGTCGTCGATCCAACCCTGCGGGTAAGAGGGATTGACCGCTTACGCGTCGTTGATGCTTCCATTATGCCGCGCATCACCAGCGGCAATACCAATGCGCCGACCATAATGATCGGCGAAAAGGCTTCCGACATGATCAAGCGATCTGGAAGTACCGGTTGATAGCGCAAACGATCATATACGTCATTGAATTTTACTTATCTTTCCCCGATGCTATTGGTTTTTGATATTGGTAACAGCGACATCACGATGGGCCTTTGGAATAAGGCAGCGTGGCGCGTTTGGCGGATCCCTTCGCGGCCGGACCAACCTGAACTCTACTACGGCATCAAGGTGCGTGATCACTTCCTTGAAACCGGTATTCCCGTAGAGACGGTTCACACGCTGGTGATCAGCAGTGTTGTTCCTTCACTCACCGAGAAGATCCGCAATGTTGTTCGATCCCTTTTCAAGCGTGAGCCGGTGATGGTGGGGCCGGGGGTGTACGATAAGCTTCCTGTGGAGGTCTTGAATCCCTATGAGATCGGCTCGGACCTCGTTGCTAATGCGATCGCGGCTTATTTCAAAGTCAGGAAGACGTGCATCGTTGTTGATTTTGGAACGGCGCTTACGTTTACTACGGTTTCCGGCACCGGTAAAATTCTGGGAGTTTCCATTGTTCCGGGATTGCGTACCGCGCTGCGTTCACTGTCTCAGAATACCGCGAAACTTTTTGATGTACCGCTGGAAATGCCGACTTCAGCCCTGGGAATAAATACGGTAACCGCTATTCAGTCGGGAATCGTTATCGGGTACGAAGGCTTGGTGAAGCACATGGTGGGGACCATCCGCGCAGAGCTCAAAGAAGAGGCGCCGGCCATAGCTACGGGTGGGCTTTCCTTCATAATCACCTCGCTTCGAGGATTTTTTCAGTCGGTGGAGCCCCAGCTGACCCTGGATGGACTGCGAATCATCGGGGAGCTTGTGAACGGAGCAAATGGAGAAAAAGGGGCTAAAAAAGGCTGATCGGAGTTCTCGATAACGGTGTAAATTTGTTTACCAAAGGGTGAGGCATGAAGCACGCAGCATTAATCTTGTGTTGGGTAGTCCTCCTAAGCTCCTGCAAGGAGGTCTCTTTCCGGGAACCGCAGCCGCGGGGAGTTACCCCGTTGACGGAAATCCCCAGAGGACTGCACGGAAATTATGTTGGATTGGATGAACACGGAGACAATACCGATACGCTGGTCGTTGAATCCTGGGGATATCACTTCATGGATACCAAAGACAAAGATTGGCTGGGCCGGGGCGTCATCAGCGACTCGCTGGTGATCAAGTATTATCAGAATTACTATTTCGTGAATTTCCGTTCAGGTGACCAGTGGGTTCTGCGGCTGGTAAAACAGAAACCGAATGGCGCTATCGAATTCATGGCCATTCCGGTCAACGACGATGCAAAACGAAAAGAAATCCTGCGGAAGTTGTCCCGAAAGATAGGGGTAAAAGAAATTGAGAGAAATGGGGACACCTTTTACCAGATCGACCCTACCAAGGAACAACTGATCGACCTAATCAAGGACGGTTTCTTTACCGGAAACGAGTTACACAAAGTAAAGTAGCTTCGTGGGCCGACTCAGTTCTTCTTCTTTTTCAACAAATTCTGTAATTGCTGAAGCTGATTGACCGGGTCTTTTTTAGGCGTGGCCGTACTGTCTTTCCTCGTCGTGTCGGCTTTCGGTGCACTTAGTATATTTTTCAGCACATCATCCGGTTTGGCTCCTTGAAGAAGCTGCTGGGCAGCCTCCTGACTTTTCTGCGTGGCCATATTAGTAATCGCCTGTTTTACCTGTTCCTTTTGTTCGGAGGCGATCAGTTTAGCCTTTGGATCTTTCATGGTGCCTCCTAGTCCGATGGTGACAGGGATTTTGTCGGTCGGATTGGTGGAACCGGTTTGTTGATTCAGGAACCCCTGGAGTTGAGCGCCTGCCTGGCCTGCGGGGATCATCATCTTGAGGGAATAATCTATCGTGAGATCCAGGCCGGTAGTCCCGCTGATGGTGGTCGCGTAGTCTCCGAACTTAACCTCGAACGGCTTCACACTAAAGCGGCCGTTGTCAATGCTTGCCGACATAAGGACATCTTTAAGACTTACACTCTCCGTATTGTTCAGACTTGTCAGGGAGCTGATTCCGGAAAGCAGTTTGTTGCCGGTCAGCGCGGCCTGAGCAATCTTTAGCAGTCCGGCACCGTTCACCGTGGCCATGTTCGGCATCATCTTGTTGGTGAGTTCGCCGCTCAACTTGAAATCGGTGGAGAAATTCCCGTTGATCAACTTGGCGAACGGGGCATAGGTACTGATCACGGAAAATGATTGGGCGGCTTGTTGTATGGAGAGCTGCTCAATCTTCAAATCAAGATCATATTTTGGGTGCTTGATGTCTTTAGCGTTGTAGGAACCATTTACCACAAACGAGCCTCCAAGCATCCCGAATTTGAGACCACTGAGGTTGGCAATACCGTTGCGAAGAATGACATCACCCGAAGCGTTGGTCATCGTATAGTCCATCATCTTCACAGTGCCCACCGAGGACCGCAGCACGAAGTCAATATTTTCAGGAATTGGGAGGACTCCGAATGATGCCGTGTCAGCTTTTGCCGGGGTTCCCGAGTCAGACATAAACTCGTTAAGATCCAGAAGGCGAGAATTGAAATTCACAACACCCTTAATGGTCTCGTTATTGAGCACGTAGGCAATATAGTTTTCAATCTTGCCCGAGACGTTAAAATCACTTTTTCCAATAGTGCCTTCCATCTTGTTCAATTCTATTTTTTTAGGGTCGAAAGAAGCTGTGGCCTCTTTTAATGTGAACGCTGGCATGTCTTTCGTGTTATACCGAAAATCCTTAATGGAAGCGGTGCCGCTCGTGGGAAGTTTGTCGTAACGTTTTGCATTTACGTCCGACATCTTTCCCCGCGTCTCAACATTGGCCTTCACCTTTCCCGCCAGGGTCATCCCTTCCAGGGGAAAAATCTTTGTCATCTTTTCAAGGTCCAGACCTCCGTCGGCCTTTATGTCCCAGGAATAGTCATCGAGGTTCTGCAGGACCATCGTAGCGGTGAGTTTTTCACCGTCCAACACCATCGAAAAAGGATTCACGGTGATGGTTGTTTCGGCCATTTTGCCGCTGGTATTCTTTATGGTCGCGCGCATGGCAAGGTCCTGTAGCGGGACGGGGAATTTGGAGGACTTTACATACCCATCAGTCAGGCTCATGGAGGCATCGATCGAAGGAATAATCTTACGGAGACTGTCGTACACACCCTTGGCGGTAGCATCAACCGTGTAGAGTCCCCTCATTTCCATGCCTTCCATAGGGAACATTTTGGAAAGTTCACCCAGGTTCAGTTTCGCTTTAATGTTTCCGTCCATCTTGTAGTTCCTGAGATTTTCTACGCGCAGGCGGGCATCCAATGGATTGGAACCGAAATCCAGGTGCAGTTTCCGGAGGTCCACCACTGTGTTTTCCATCACTCCGTCCTGATTGTCGATCAACAATTCCAAGGCGATATTGCTGACCGGGGTGGGCAGGTCCGGGTACTTGAACATGGCATCTTTCACCACGAAATTGGTTCGGAAGGCAGGCATTTGCTTTTCGCTATAGGTGCCCTTTACAAATCCATCAAATGTCAGCTCACCGGCCGTCTCGATGCGTTTGAAATCCTTGGTATACATTCCGGGAATCAGGGAGAGCAAACTCTTAAAGGTGTTGGCAGGGCTCTTGAAAGTAATATCCATGGTGTAGGTATCCGGATTCATTTTGAACCAGCCGTCAAAGTGGACAACAAAATCATTGACTTTGGCAGTGTTCTCCTTGAACGTATAGGTCGAATAGTTATCACTGATGGCGATGACGGCTTCCATTTCGGCACGTTGACGATTAAGAAACTGCATGGTTCCCATCGATGTGGTTACCGTGTCGGCTGTGGTTCTTGTGGTAAGATCAAAAACGTCTTGGTTAAAATTACCGCTCCCCGTGTGGTTCAGTCCGCGCAACGAGAGGAAATAGGGTATGGATTCATCCTCATAAACCAGATCACCATCTACTACAGCCCAATGGTCGATGCCAAAGGAAAATGCCGTTGGCTCTGAAGAAACCGCTACCGTATCGGATGACGGCATGGCAATGTCATAGTTGGCCCGGCCGTCCTTAAGCACTTTCACATTTATTCGCGGCTTGAGCATGGTAATTCCTTTCAGCCGCAGTTGGTCTCCGAAAAGGACATCCGCCAGGTTGATTTCAATATCCAGCTGGTTGACAACGAAGAGGTACTGTCCCTCGAAAGGCGCCCGGTTGAATACCCCCAACTCCTTGATTTGGGCCGTGATATTCGGGAAATTCTTGAACGCCGTCAGACTGAAATTATTGACATCAAAAACCACATCGGCATTTACGTTCTTGGCGATTTCCCGATCAAGGGCTGCCTTGATGTCATCCTTAAAAAGTATGGGAAGGACGGCGGCTGCAGCGACCAGAAGTACGAGGAAGATGCCAAGCCCAAGAAGGATTCGTTTGAGGATTTTCATACCAGTTTGTGTTGCGGACTACAAATTTACGAATTCAGGAAGGAAAGAGGGCTAAAACCACCTCAACAATACATCAACGACTTTTTTCATGGCGGTGGTATAGGGTGGGTGCATCAAGTAAGGGGCCGCCCAACCTCCTTTCTGCCGTAGGACTGGTTTTTCATTTGAAAATGCCAGGAATCCATAATACCCGTGTGACTTCCCGATGCCGCTGTTGTTTACGCCCCCGAAAGGCAGATTGGGGTGTGTGAACTGCAGGATGCATTCGTTGATGCAGACGCTTCCGGCCGACGTGTTTTGCAGGATTGTTTCCTGGAAGGCTTTCCGATCGCTAAAAATGTAAAGGGCAAGAGGTTTCGGCAAACCGTTAATCATGGCAGTTACCTCCTCCACCGACCTAAACGTGCGCAATGGAAGTATAGGCCCAAAAATTTCTTCTTCCCATACACGGGCTTCAGGGGGGACATCGGTCAGGATTACAGGAGCGATAAAGTTTGTTTCTTTATTCATTTCGCCGAGTTTGACGGCGGTTGCCCCGTGACTGACGGCGTCAGCAATCAACTCATTCACCCGGTTAAAATGCCTTTCGTTTACCAGACGCGCATAGCTGGCTGATTTTTCGTCCACATGCTCGCCGTTCCCAAACAGGGTGTTCACTTCCTTCACCAGCCGCTTTAAGAATTCGTCCCTGACAGAATGATGGACCAGAACATAGTCCGGGGCAATGCAGGTCTGACCGTTGTTGATAAATTTTCCAAATGCAATTCTTTTGGCTGCGTCCTGCAGATTCGCTGAATCGTCAATCACGGTAGGTGATTTTCCCCCCAACTCCAGCGTTATGGAAGTGAGATTCCTCGCGGCTGCTTTCATAACAAGCTTCCCCACGGCGGGACTGCCGGTAAAGAAGATGTGATCGAAGGGTAAATCGAGCAATTGCTGCGAGACTTCAACGCCACCCTCGAGTACACAAACAACGTCTGTATCAAACACCTCCTCCGCCATTTCGCGGATCAGGCGTGACGTACCGGGTGTCATTTCTGAGGGCTTAATGATTACGGTATTGCCGGCAGCGAGACACGAAACAAGGGGACCCACACATAAACTGAATGGGTAATTCCATGGGGCAATGATCAGACAGCTTCCTTTGGGTTCGTGCCGGATTTCCGAACGTGTGCCGAGATAGGCGATGGTGGCATCCACTTTTCTGGGAGATGCCCATTGTTGGAGGTGCTTCAGCGCATGTTTTAATTCTGTCAGGACGGGGTAAATTTCAGAGGTATCCACTTCGAGAAGCGGCTTTTTAAAATCCGCGTGAACCGCCTTTTTGATGCGGTCTCTGTTGCCCTGTATCCATGCCTGTAATTCACGAAGTCGCTGCACGCGATTCGATACGGGTTCACGGCGTAGTTCCGCGCTCCTTTTCTTGTGCCGCTGCAGGTGCCCGGCAAGTTCTGTTTCAGTTGTTGGAATAACTTGCGTTTCCACGCCAAAGAATTTGAGAAATAAAAATAGGCCATTTGGAAGGAATGGCCTAATGAGATCTGGATGGGAAAACGCCTAGTTTGTAACGATACGCACTTCTACCCGACGGTTAAGCTGATGGGCCTCTTCGGTATCATCGTTGCTGAGCGGCTTTGAGCCACCATACGCTTGCAGCCGGATCCGATTCTTGCTCACGCCCCGGCGGATCAGGTAATCCCTCACCGCATCCACCCGTTCTTCCGAAAGTTTTATGTTCAGCTTGGCATCTCCCCGGGTATCGGTATGACCTTCCAACTGAATGACCATGCGCGGATGACCGTGAAGCATTTCGGCCACCTTGTTAAGTTCCGGATAGGATTCAGGACTGATAATGAAGGAACGCTGTTGAAAGATCAATGCTTCCAGGCGCATCACCTTGCCTACATGATGTTCGGATTGGGCATCCATAGAATTAGGGGTGGCTGCCTCCAATTCGATATCCTGCAACACTTTTCGATCGGCATTGGAAGCTGCAGGATCAAGCATATACTTCGCGGCAGAAAAGCCCGGCGCTTGTACTTCGATGGAATACTTGACGTGCCCGTACATGGGGAATAAATAGCTGGAGCCGTTCAGGATGCCTACAATGTTTCCGTAGGGCTGACTGTGGTAGGTAATTCTACCGGTAACTGCCTCCTTGGTGGCTTTGTTAAAGATCTTTCCCTGCGCATACGTAAGCGTGTCCTTTTGCTGCGCGAATGCAGCGACGTGTATGAAGAAGGCAAAGGCCAGGATGAGCGTTGTCCGAATCATTTACTTGGTTAAAGTTTAACAATGCTGAATTCTACGCGTCGGTTCTTCTGACGGCCTTCGCGCGTGGTATTCGGGGCCACAGGCTTGTCCTCTCCGAAGAAAACGGTGGAGACACGTTCTTTAGATATTCCCTTTCCGTTCAGATAGCTTGACACGGCCGTTGCTCTCCGTTTGGAAAGGCCCCTGTTGTATTCCGCAGGTCCTGTAGCATCGGTATGGCCAGCAATTTCAACGGTCATGCCGCTGTTCTTTTTCATCAGATCAACAATCCGGTTTAGCTCCGGGAAGGATTCGTCGCGCAATACATCCTTATCAAAGTCGAAGAAAATATTATTCAGCGTAATCATCGCCTTGGGTTCGATCACAGCCACTTCGATCGGGGCCAGTGTGATGTCGCCGGTCCGCACGATGCCGTCCTGCGTATAGCTGGTGAGATCGAGGTTTTGATTAGAAGAGAGGTGACCCTCGGCTTCAGCACGAACGCCGTACTTCACGCCGCCGGGGAGGTGAATTTCGTATTCTCCGGTTTCCGGATTGGATTGGGCAATGCCAATTTCCTTTCCATCCGGCAGGCGCTCATAAATGATTTTCGCGCTGATGGGTTTCCCTGTTTTGGAATCGATGAGTTTGCCCCGTACAATGACAACAGGGTCCGGTGTGCGGTAGATGGGAAGCTTGACACGGTAGATGTCCGCATTCTCATCGGAAATACTGCGGGAGTAATATGCAAATTCACTCCCCGAGGGTATGTTGAAGAATAGGTCGTCGAGTTTTGAGTTAATATCCGGCCCCATGTTCTGCGGCTCCGACCAATTCGTCCAGGTATCATCAAGACGGCTGCTCATGTAAACATCCGACGCGCCGAAACCGCTGAACCCATTCGACGAAAAATACATCGTCTTGTCATCGGAAGCCAGGAACGGGGCAGACTCCTCGTTGGCGGTGTTGACAACATTGCCAAGATTAAGCGGCTCCGACCAGGTGCTGTCATTTTTAAGGAAACTTACGTACAGATCGCGACCGCCGTAGGAATCTTCACGTTCCACCGACATCAAAAGGGTTTTGCGTGTGTTGCTCAGGAAGAAGTTTGCCTTCTCGTTGAAATTATAGTCGTTCTCAATTTGAATCGCTTTGGGCGATGTCCAGTTTCCATTGACATGGCTGCTGATGGAGACACCGGCAAGCATTTTTCCATTCGGCATGTATTTGTTGCCAAGCACCAGAACGGTTTGCCCGTCGGGCGTTGAAGCCACTGCATTCACAAAATTTGGCCCCGGGTTGTTAAACCGCGCCCCCATGTTTCTTGCCAGGGTCCAGGTGCCATCAGGCCCCAACTCAGAAAACCAGATATCTTCTTTATCATTTACCCCGCCCATGTTTTCCGGATGGTTTTTCCGGGAGAAGTACAAGGTTTTTCCATCAGGTGACAACAGGGGATTCAATTCGCTGTAGTCGCTGTTTACGTTCTTGTCAAGCGGTTGGATAATAAGCCCTTTGCTTAACAACTCAGGAATGGAAATATCTGCAATGATGGGGATGCTCACATCGGCAATGGCCACCGCATCAATGGAGAAATAATCCACCACGGCTTCCCCGTCAAACAGCAGTTTAATGGCTGTTACCTTGTACGGCGTTTGTTCCAGCATCACGTTAAGCATTCGGCCCTGTTCGGGAATCCGGCCGGGATTGAGGCTGTGGAGCAGGTGCTCGCCCCCGCTTTCGTCGTACGCGAAGACCTTAAAAAGGGCAGAGGGATTGTACGATTCAGCGATAGCCACCTGTCTGATTTGCATGGGCGTTGCAAAACCCAGCTTTATGAATTCTTCCCGTTTGGGCTTGTCGGGTGTCCAGGCATTTGGGTTTTGGCCTGCAGCAGGCAGCACATTTGGCTTCCCCAAGGCCTGCTGGGCGGAGTACTGAACGGGTGTTAGCTCGCTGGAAAAGTCTACGACCGTAGACGCCCATTGAACTACCTGGCCATGTCCGTTCACAAAACAAACGAAAAGGACCAGCGTTGTGAGTAAATTTCGCTTCATACAGGAAAGGGAGTAGGGGTACAAATCAAGAGTTAAACATAATTAAAAATTATCAAATGAAGAGGGCCTAAATGGCCCGATGAAACAGGGGCTATTCGAGAGAAGCTTTGTTAAAAAGAAGAAAACCCACATGAAGAAGGACGCCCAATTGGGTTTTCTTGTCGTCATAGTAATTGACACTCAGGCTGATTGGCCCGATGGTCGAATGCATAACGAGTCCTGCGGTGCCCGCAAAGAAAATGGTCTTTATTTCACCCGCCAACTCAGGCGCCTGGTTGGCGCCCTGCGTGATGGCCTCCAACGGCTTGAAGAGGTATCCCTCCAGCCTGAAGTCAAATTTCTTACTCACCGTAAAAACGTTCCTCCATCCGCCGGCGACAAAATTGAAGGACCTGAAATTTTGCAGCAGCAAGGTCCGTGAATCCTGCATGGGAAAAAATCCTGGCGCATTGATGATGGTCCCTTGGAAGTTGTCGAATAGCGGCTGATTAGAGAAGCTGCCGTGCAGATAGTACCCCGAACTGTATATCCCGGCGTTGAAGTATTGCTCCATGATCACCGTTCCTCGCAGCCAGGTTCTACGGTTTTCCGGGATCACCGTTTTTGCCAATGCGGAAGTTGTTCCTGGGATGAGATTTTCCCGCAGGTCAAAATAGTCAAGACCAAAAAAGAATGATTTGCCCAACGAGGCATACTGCTTCCGGTTCAGAGAATTGGTAGACAAGCTGATGCCGTATCGTCCTCCCGTTAGGGTGAGTGCATCCAGGGTGTCTGAAGAGACAAGCACATCACGGTTGATGTATTCATCCTTGTTGCTGATGAAGTACCCTTCGAGGGAAGCCCTGAACTTTCTTCCAACAGGAATACCGATGGCCGCTCCTACCTTGCGGTCGATCCGCTTGAGGATCGTGGAGTTGGACTTCTTCACGATGATGTCATTACCCTCAACGAAGTTCCACCCGTTGAAGGTAGCCTCCGGCTCGATGTAAAAACGATTGATGCCCGGAAAATCAAGTCGTGCTTTCGCCTGGGCGGATTGATAAAAATTTCCCGTGTAAAAGTTTGCCTGGATGTGGGTAAGGAGACGGTTGAAATAATAATAGTTGAGCCCCAGGAATATGTTGGAAAAATTACGTGTTGCGATCACTCCGCCGAAATCGACCTGGAAATTATTTTTCGGCCTGTTGGCAAGAAGGAAATTGAAGTGATTGTTTGTGCTGTCAAAAGTAAAACTTGGATACAGGTTGCGAAAATAGTCGTCTGAAACGAGTCGGTAGTACCCTTTTTTGATATCCGAAAAGTGGCGAGGTTTCTGAGTGCTCTTGAAAAGACGCTGAATAAATCTTCTCTGATTCTTGTTGTGACCACTTATCAAGATGCTGTCCACTAATAATGGGGAGGTACGGTTATTGAAAAGATTCCGACGACTGGCGACTTCTTCGCAGGAACGACGAGTCAGAATTTTTTCCTTTAGCTCCGGCATTTTCCGAATCGTTTCATTGTATCCACTATCGATGAAAGCTTTTACCTTGGTGAAATCAAATCCTGTAAGCCCCTTCAGATCAGGCTGAATGTAAACCCCGGAGGGAGGAACCCGATCGGGATTCGACTTGTCCATCAGTAGATAAAGCAGGTTTTTGGAAATCAGTTTATCATCTTCACCCGTGGGGTATTCGTCATAAATCTTGCTCGCGACGTTGGACCCGATCACCACGTCTGGAAGAAATTCCCGCTGAGCCACGTCAACAGGAAAATTGTTGTACACGCCGCCGTCAAAAAGATACTGTCCGTCGATGCGGATGGGTGAATAGAAGAACGGAACCGTTTGCGTAGCGCGCAACGCATCACCGAGCGATCCTCGCTTGAGGACTACCTCACGTTGGGTAAAAATCTCTGACGCCATGACGCGCAGGGGAACGAACAGGCTGTCAAAATTCCCGCGGGCAATGGCAGCGGGCTGGGCCATTTTTTCTGATATCGCAAAGTTCAGCGCAATGTCGTTTGCCAGGCTGGTATTTAAATTGAAACTAAAGGTGGAGTCCAGCAGCAGGTTGAGCCGTACAAACGAAGGCCGGTTGTCATCCTTATTATAAAAATAGTTGAACCCCCCATCCAAATCACCGTTGATCCATCGACGCAGTTCATCTGACAACATGAGATTTTCAATCTGATCTGGACTCATTCCTGCGGCATAACATCCGGCGACGATTCCGCCCATGGAGGTGCCCACCACATAATCAATTGGAATTTCATGCTCTTCGAGCGCCTTCAGAACACCGATGTGCGCAAAGCCCTTGGCAGCACCACCACTCATCACGACTGCAACCTTTTGTGCCTGACCCGCTAGGGAGGCAAGAATCAAAAGGACGGGAAGAAGCCTTAGTCGCATGCTACGTGTTCTGGGTCTGTGCGCAGACTTTCTGCTATTGGACAATTGGGATATACAATCAGTTGCTCGATGCCAGGATCGGAGGCTCCGGGAGTGCGATACCGTCCAGTTTCCTTTTTACGTGAATCCAGGCACTCGAAAAATCAGTCACGAACTCATCCAGGATGGGTTGGGAAGGAGGAAGTTCAACGCGTAACGCGTCCACCTGCACACCGTTTTTCCAAAACCGATAACACAAATGAGGCCCTGTCGAGAGGCCCGTGCTCCCAACGTATCCGATGGTTTCACCCTGAACTACCTTGCGGCCGGGGCGCATGCCCGAGGCGATTCTTGACAGGTGCAGGTACTGCGTGGTGTAGGTTCCGTTGTGACGTATCTTCACAAAGTTTCCATTGTTTCCGTCGTACCGCGCCTCGAGGATGATTCCTTCGCCAACGCTTCGGATGGGGGTGCCCGCAGGCGCGGCAAAGTCGGTTCCGCGATGAGCCCGAAAGACACCTGCTACCGGATGAAACCGTCGAAGATTGTAACGGGAACTGATTCTGGTAAACTCGATGGGATACTTTAGCAGGGCTTTACGAAGACTCTTTCCCTCGTTATCAAAATAGTCCATGCCGTTTCCTTGATCAAAAGGAATGGCATAGTAGGGGTTGTTGAAATGTTCAAAGAATATGCCGCCAATCTTTCCAATACCAATCACGCGGCCCTCCACCACCTGCTCTTCATAAAACAGCTTGAACCGGTCCCCCTTTTGCAGCCGCTGAAAGTCTAACTGCCAGGCGAAGATATCCACGAACCGATTGGTTAGCTCGGGTGAAATTCCCTGCACGGCGATGGTTTCTGCCAGCGAGGAGCCAATGACGCCGGCCACCTCGCGTTGCCGGATTTGCAGTGGATGGCTTCCGGGTTCAATGCGGAGAGAGTCCTTGAAATGGAAGACGAAGAAATCGGTCGGGCTGGTTTCGTAGATCAGGGCCTGCAGGGATTGCAGGGAGTCGCGGTTAACCAGTAGAACGTACTTGTTGTTGTAGGCAATACGGCGGAAGTCAAAAACCTGGCGTGGCACCAGATGCAGCTTTTGGATATTTCCCGGAGCCACATAGTATCCGGCCAGCAAATCTACAAAGCGCTGATTGCGTTTAACCACATCTTCCACAACATGCAGGTGATTTACCTTCATGCCGTAGAGCATGACGGGTTGCTCAATTTCCGTTTCTTGGTGCGCAACCGTATCAACAGCAAAATCCCCTTCCCGGGAATACGAAAGCGAGAGACGGTCAACGAGGGGGATTCCTACGATGACAAGGGTAATGAATGCAACGAAACCAACTATGAACTTTTTCCAATTCTTCACTCCAGAGGGTTTGAATTCAGCCGCAAAGCTACAAATTTAGGGGTAAAGCGCTTTGTATTTCTGCTTGCCGCGTTCCAGAAACTGTGCAAACTTTTCCGGATCCCTGTCGTACCCATAGGGCCAGGCGACAAGCCGCTCATCCGCTCCAACCAAAACGTAGAATGGCTGGGCATTATTCTCCAGGTTTGTGATTTGAAGGTCGGCATTCTGCTTTCCGAGCGTTTTTTTCTCCTTCTTGTCGTAAGACGATACGTACCAGTCCTTTTCAGGCAGCTCCATTTTATCGTCAACGTATAAGGCAACGACAACAAAGTCATTGCGAAGAAGCCGGAGCACCTTCGGGTCGCTCCAGACAACGGCCTCCATCTCACGGCAGTTGGTACATCCATGACCGGTGAAGTCAATAAAGAGCGGTTTCTTTTGCTCTCTTGCACAGGCAAGCGCCTGGTCATAATCAAAGTATCCGGGAAGTCCGTGTGGCAAATGGAGGAAATCGGCATACTTGGGGGGTGTACATCCCGCCAGCGCGTCGCCGTCACTATCACTCTTCGCGAGATTAAAGTCGTGGGTGTACAGCGGCGGAAGGTAGCCTGCCAACGCTTTCAGAGGCGCACCCCAAAGCCCGGGGGTGAGGTATACCACGAAAGAAAAAATGAAGGTCGATAACAGCAAGCGGGGCACGGTCACATGCTCCACGGGCGAATCCCCTTTCATTGGCAGTTTGCCAAGCAGGTAAACGCCAAGCAGCCCGAAGATGACGATCCACAAGGCAATGTTGACCTCCCGGTCAAGGAGCCCCCAGTGATATGCCTGATCGGCAATGCTGAAGAACTTCAGACAAAGCGCCAGTTCAAGAAATCCCAACGTGACCTTTACCGAATTGAGCCAACCGCCTGACTTGGGCATGCTTTTGATCCACTCCGGGAAAAAGGCGAATAACGTAAAAGGAATAGCAAAGGCCAGCGAATAGAAAAACATAGCCAGCACGGGTTTCACCACCTGGCCCCCGGCGGCGAGCACCACGACGTTGCCAACAATGGGAAGGGTGCACGAAAAAGATACGAGCACCAGGGTGGCTGCCATGAAAAAGATTCCGATCAATCCTCCTTTTTCTGCCTGACGGTCGGCCTTGTTGACGAGTTGATACGGAACAGTAATTTCAAACAATCCGAAAAAGGATAGTGCAAACACGATGAAGGCCGCAAAAACAAAAAGGTTGGGGGCCCAGTGCGTGGCCACGGCGTTGAGCCCATCGGCGCCAAGCAGAACGGCAAACAATGTTCCTGCAAGCGTGTAGATCACAATGATCGACAAACCAAAAATTACAGCCTTCCGGATACCTTCCCGCTTCGTTTGATTGTCCTTTAGAAAAAAGGTTACCGTCATCGGCACCATGGGAAATACACACGGGGTGATGAGGGAGGTGAGACCCAGGATAAAAGCGAAAATCAGGTATCCAAGCAGGGACTCTTTCTGGATAGTCGACTCCCCTTCCAGGATCGAAGGGTCCAGTATTGGTCCGGAGGAAGCGCTTTGCTTGTAGTCAACGACTTCCGCCGAATCAGGAATCACCGGAATGGGCGGAGAATATGCCTGGGAACTTCCAGTGACGGTAATTTTTGTGAATGAAAAATCATCATCAAACGGGATGCATTTTCCATCCACATCGCTGCACACCTGGTATTCGTAATTGCCTTCGATAAGAAGCGGAGAGCTGAGCACTTTTGCTTTTTGCCGGAACGCTCCGGTGCCCTTGAATATTTTCACATCGCAATCAAAGATGTCGTCGTGCTTCGCGATCGGGTTTACGGCAACCACTCCCCCAACGAGCTGATAGCTGGGGTGTGGCTTGAAAGTGAAGGATGTTTTTATGGGTCCGTCTTCGCAGGGGAATTCGCTGGAATAGAGGTACCAGTTTTTGTCAATGGTCACCTTGAATATCAGATCGATGTCCGTGCCCACGGCCGCGGAGGAGGCAGAGGCCGATGGCGTCCAGTGTGCGGGGGTGAGAATCTGACCCCGAGAGACCTGGACAGTAGTGAGGAATAAAAGGATCAGGACGGTTCGCATAGGGAGGTTAGTCATGGATTGTAAAGGTAACGCTTGTGCGACTAAAATGGTTTGGTTCCCGCTCCCTAACTAAAAGCGCTAAATCTGGTAACAAAATTCAATTTTCCTACGTTTCGTAAGGCATTGAATTGAGATGAGGAATAATTATCTTCCAGTTTCGATCGAATAAACTAACCACCAAACCATCCTTTCCATGAACCGAAAATCAATTGCTGTTGCAATCGCAGCATCCCTGCTCTCATTGGTCCTTCAGGCACAGACCGCCGATGAGATTTTAGCGAAATATTTTACCAATACCGGCGGCCTTGAAAACTGGATGAAACTAGCGTCCAGGACGTCAACTGGTAAGGCGTTTATGGGTCAGGAATTTCCGATGACAATCTACGAGAAGGCCCCCAACAAGCAGAAAATGGTTATCAATGTGCAGGGAACGGAATTGATCCCGGTTGCCTATGATGGGACAACAGCCTGGAGTCTCAATCCGTTTGCCGGAGGCAAAGACCCGGTAAAGATGGATGATGAGCAGGCGAAGGAAGTCAAAGACGAAGAGTTTCAGGATGATTTTATTGATTATAAGAAAAAGGGACACGAAGTGACGTTGGAAGGCATGGAAGAAGTAGACGGCGTCAAGTGTCATAAGATTAAACTGGTTCGCAACAAGAACAACGACCGGGAAGACATCACGGAAGTTTACTATTTCGATTCTGAAAACTTTGTGCCCATTGTTGTATCGCAGTTTGCACGAACCGGTCCCGCCAAGGGGATGGAGATAAAAACCTATTTGAGTGATTATCAGGAAGCGGGCGGCCTCATATTTCCATTTTCCATGGAACAAAAAGTAAACGGGCAGGTGGCTATGAAAATCGTTCTCGAAAAGATAACAGTCAATGACGTCATTGACGATAACGTATTTGTTTTTCCAAAAAAGTAAAGTACCTGATATTTCATCAAAGGATTTACGAGGTCGGTCTCGTTTAATATTGACACTATGAAAAAAATTCTCATCAGTATCCTGGTAGGCGTTTCGATCACGATGGCAGGCCAGGCTCAGAGTGAACTGTCAGGCAAGGCCCTGCTTGGCGGTCTCCGGGCCCGTCAGATTGGCCCCGCCACCATGAGCGGGCGCATCTCCGATATCGAAGTGGTAAACCGGAAGCCTACCATTATTTACGTCGGGTCTGCCAGTGGGGGCCTTTGGAAATCGGTAAGTGCTGGCGCCAACTTCCGGCCGGTCTTTGACGACTACACGATGTCCATTGGCAAAGTGACGCTGGATCAGAAACATCCCGATACAGTTTGGGTCGGAACGGGTGAGCCGTGGGTAAGGAACTCCGTCAGTGTAGGAACGGGCGTGTACAAGTCGGTGAACGGCGGGACTACATGGAGTTCCATGGGCCTTAAAGACTCTGAACGCATCAGTGACATCATCATTCATCCGGACAACGGGAATGTGGTGTATGTGGCGGTGCAGGGACACCTGTGGAATGCCAACACGGAGAGAGGCGTCTATAAGACGGTGGATGGAGGAAAAACCTGGGAGCGCATTTTGTATATCGATGAAAACACCGGGTGCGCCGACATGGAGATGGACCCCAAAAATCCAAATATTCTTTATGCCGCTATGTGGAGCCATCGGAGGTACCCGGATTTTTTTGACTCCGGATTCACCGGTACCAGCGGGTTGTTCAAAAGCATTGATGGGGGAAAAACATGGAACAAAATTCACAACGGCCTTCCAGCCACCATGCTGGGAAGGATAGGAATTGCCGCGGCACCTTCGAATCCGAGTGTTTTGTATGCAAGTGTGGAGGCCAAGGATATCAAAGGATTGTACAAGTCGACAGACGCAGGGGCGCAATGGAAACTGGTGAACAGCGATTTTAACAACGGTGTTCGCCCCTTCTATTTTTCAAGATTGACAGTTGATCCAACGTATGACAGCATCCTGGTCAAATGCGCATTCACACCCATTATCAGCACGGATGGCGGAAAAAAATTCCGGTCTATCGGCAGCGTACACTCGGATGTACATGCGGCATGGATTGATCCATCGAACTCCAATCACATTTTGCTGGGTACCGATGGCGGTGTGTACGAGTCGCTGGATCAGGCGTATACATTCAAGATGTGGATGAACCTTCCGGTTGGACAATTCTATCACGTCGCTGCAGATCAGGAAACGCCTTACAATCTTTATGGAGGGCTCCAGGACAACGGATCCTGGTTTGGACCATCTCAAAAGCCAGGGGGAATTACAAATAAGGAATGGGATGTTACCTACGGAGGTGACGGATTTTGGACCTTCCCTCATCCAACAGACAACAACATTGTATATGCTGAATACCAGGGTGGTCACATGGCGCGCTATCACAAGAAGACGGGCCAGGCAAAAGACATTAAGCCGTACCCTGAAAAGGGCGGCCCCAAACTCCGCTTCAACTGGAATACACCCATCATTCAGAGTCCGAATAAACCTGATCGGATTTATGCGGGCGCACAATTCCTGTTTTTGTCCGAGGACCGAGGCGATTCCTGGAAGAGAATATCGCCTGACCTAACTACCAATGACCCCAAGCGGCAGCGGCAAAGTCTCACCGGCGGCTTGTCTATTGATAATTCTTCCGCGGAGAACAACGCGACCATCTATTATGCGGCAGAGTCTCCAAAGGATGAACGGGTGATATGGGCAGGAACCGACGACGGATATCTTCAGGTGACGGATAATCAAGGCGCGACGTGGACAAATGTCACGAAGAATATGATTGGCCTGCCTTCCGGGAATTGGTGCTCCTCTATCGAGGCAGGACACTTTGATCGGAATACGGCCTACGTAACGTTCGACAATCACCGCAACGGCGACATGAAAGCATATGTTTATAAAACAACCGACCTGGGCAAAACATGGACGCCGCTTGCAACGCCTGAAATCGAAGGGTATGCGTGGATTATTCGGGAGGATCGTGTGAACCCCAATCTCCTTTTTCTTGGTACGGAGTTCGGACTCTACATCTCCCTGGATGGCGGAAAGAAATGGACACGCTTTGAGAATAATGTTCCGCGGGTTGCCGTTCACGATATTGTCGTTCATCCGAAAGAAGATGCGGTCATCTTGGGAACCCACGGGCGTTCCCTCATGATCATCGACGATGTTTCTCCGTGGAGGCAGCTCACACCGGAGGTTATGGCTAAATCGATGCATTTTTTTGACATCAAACCCACAATCCTGAAAGATCCTGGCGCCGGAGGGGGCTGGTTTGGGGGTGATGGCGATTATGTTGGTGAGAATCCCAGCAGCGTGGCGAAGATTGTCTATTTCATGAACAAACGTCACACCTTCGGCAAGATGTCTATCGAGGTGTATGATCAGCAGGATAATTTGCTGCGGGAACTTCCGGCTGGAAAAAGTGCGGGAATCAACGTGGTAGATATGACGGCCACGCTGGAGAAGCCCAAGGCAGCGCCGTCTGAAAACCCACAAGCCCTGTTTGGATCCATTTTCGGTCCGAATCTCCCGGCGGGGACATACAAAGTGAAAGTCATAAAGGGTAAGGACGAATACCTCACCACTTTCACCCTCAAATACCCTGACAATTCGCCGTACACCGCAGAAGACAGGAAAGTGCAGCAGGATGTTACGATGAAACTTTACGAACAGTCGGAAGAACTTGCATACATATACGCTGCCCAGGAGGGGATGGTCAGTCAGGCAAAAGCCGTGGTATTGAAGAATCCGAAGTTTGGGAAAATTGTCACCCCGTTCATCAAGGAGCTCGAGGAACATAACAGCGCACTCGTTTTCCGTGGAGGTGATTTTTATATTAATACCGAAGAGAAGTTGGCTGAACAGATTTCAGAGCTCTACGGCCAGGTCAGTTCCTATCCGGGCCGACCGGGAAATGCGCAGATTGATCGCGCCGTTACATTGGACGATGAGCTCCGGAAGGCGAGCCTGAAGTTTGAGCAATTGCGAACTGAGAAACTTAAGAAAGTAAATTCGACGATCACGTCTGATAAAATCTTCCAACCAATCAGGGCGCTCACAGTGGACGAATTCAGGAAAGGCGAATCAGGCGGGGGCATCAACCCGAAAAACCCCATGGGATCTGCCTGGCAGATCATGCGTATTCACTGATACGAAAAACCCGGAATGTCCGGGTTTTTTTTATGCTTTACTCAGGCCTTTCCGAATTGTTGGTGAAACGCCACGATTGTTTCAATACCGATGAGAAAATTCTTGATGCCATAGTGTTCGTTGGGGGAATGCAGTGCGTCGGTATCCAATCCAAAGCCCATGAGTACGGTATCCAATCCCAGTTCCTTTTTAAACAAAGCGACGATGGGAATGCTTCCTCCATCGCGGGTTGGAATCGGCGCCTTCCCCCACACTTCCTGAAAGGCCCTGCTGGCCGCTTTGAACGCTTTCGAATCGGTTGGTGTAACAGCGGGCTCTCCGCCGTGGTGCGCTGTTATCTTAACCTTGACTGATTTGGGAGCGATCGATGTGAAGTGCTTTGTAAACAATTGCGTGATCTGCGCGGGGTCTTGATGGGGGACGAGGCGCATTGAAATTTTTGCGGAAGCCTGTGACGGCAATACGGTCTTTGCCCCTTCGCCGGTGTATCCTCCCCAGATACCGTTTACATCCAGTGTAGGGCGGATTCCGGTTCGCTCCAGGGTGGTATATCCCTTCTCGCCCCGGATCTCTTCGATCCCCAACTCTTTCTTGTAGGCAGCCAGATCAAAGGGAGCTTTGTTCAAGCCTTCTCTTTCCGCGGCGCTTAATTCCGCCACAGCGTCGTAAAAACCAGGAATCGTAACGCGGCCCTGATCATCATGGAGGGACGCAATCATCTGGCAGAGCACATTGGCAGGGTTATCGACGGCGCCACCGTAAACGCCAGAATGGAGATCGCGGTTTGGGCCGGTAACTTCCACTTCCATATAACTAAGACCACGCAACCCCGCGGTTATCGACGGCTGATCCAGAGAAATCAATGAGGTATCGGAGATCAGGATGACATCCGCCTTCAGTTTGGCCTTATGCGCTTTCACGAAAGCACCAAGGTTGTCAGAGCCCACTTCTTCCTCCCCCTCAATCATGAATTTTATGTTGCATGGAAGGCTCTTCTGTGCATGCATGATTTCAAAGGCCTTGATATGCATGTAGAATTGCCCCTTGTCGTCACATGCCCCCCGCGCATAAATTTTTCCATCACGGACAGTCGGTTCAAAGGGAGGCGTATTCCATAATGCCAGCGGATCCGGAGGTTGTACATCGTAGTGTCCGTAAACGAGGACGGTAGGATTTGAAGGATCAACCATTTTTTCTCCATATACAATGGGGTGCCCTTTGGTTTCCATGAGCTCCACCTGATCGGCGCCGGCCTGTGTCAGTTTTTCGGCAACGAAAACGGCGGCATCACGTACCGCCCCCTTTTGCTTGCTGTCCGCACTAACGGATGGAATGCGAAGGAGCTCAAATAATTCAGCCAGATAGACTTCTTTATTTTTTTCGATGGTCTCTTTGATGGCACTCATGAGAAAATTGATTTGGTATAATGATTTTCAAAATAGATCATAGCCGAATTATTTCGGAACGGCATAACCGATGAAATAATGTACTTCGGGATCTGCGATTAATTCATGGGTGGCTCCTTATCCGGAACCCGGAATACAATAAAGACCGGCTCGGTCTTAACACCGGCCATTTCCATGCGCTTTTTAAGTTCTTCGGAATTGATCACATCCTTGGCCTTTTGAAAATCATCGGTCGCGAAAAGAATATTTACCATCCTGGGGCTCTCAGCATTGGTAGAAATGGCGCGAAGTTCAAGGTTGGCTTTGGCCCGCGTGGGTTCATCTTCATCAAAAATCTTTTTCCAGCGGTCATAGTCTTCCACTTCGTGGGAAACCCCCAGGCGGTAAGTCTTGGGCGTGGTCGAAAGCGCACGAAATTTTACATCAAAAAAATTAAAGATCGGATCCGACGTCACGCCTTCTGCCAGCAGATTTTCTTTGAACTCCGCGGAGGCAAAAGCAGATTTCGCATCCGCATGACTCTTCGTCAACTCAAAAATCGTAACGAGGTTGGGATCCTCCGGACTCGAATAAATACTAAGCCTTGATTCCGGATTGGAAAGACTCTTATACGCCAGTAGCCAGGTCTTGAAGTCGCCCACTTCGTGGGTAACAGCCACGGCGGTGTATCCCGAGTATGGGGTAAGTTTCACAGAATCAAAGGCAAGAGAATTGTCGGTGGTTTCGGTACGCTTGGTGCCGCAAGCCAACAGCACCAGCAGCAAGGCTGCAAAAATACCCGAAGAGCGAACGATGCCTTTGAATTTGACCATAAGGGGTTGAAAAGTTAGTAAAATTCCTGGAGTTCCTCGCAATTTACGTTGGCCAGAATACCCGGGGAATACGTAGTTGAGGCATGTAACTGGCTTGTTACCTGGACGAACCACAGGGCATAGATTTACGTTTAAAGTATACAACCACTACGTTATGAAAACGACCAGCAATTTGGCTATTCTGGAGTCTTTGGACGCCATGGATACTGCCCAGAAAGAGAGGGTCCTGCACTACATCCGGGAAATCTTTCAGAAAGAGCCCCCGCGCAGAGCCCGTTTGAGGCGCCAGCAGGCCATGGAGCAGATCCGGAAGGCCCTTCATCCTGGCCAGGCACTTCGAGCCCCTTTGTTCTAGGGTTAGAATACGCCACTTTTAGGAACAACCCCCGCACGGGGTTGAAAGGGGTTTTTTTTCATCAACACCCCAGATTTTTCTTGAGATTGCGATCAGGAATCCCTCCAAAATCAGGGGCATCTTCCGCCATCTGATCTTTCTTTTCAGCACTCTTGTTCGCACTCTTGTTAATAGTTGCAGGTGCTTTCCTTTTACCTGAATTTTTCTTTTTCTGCTTTTTCGTTCCCATAACTGAGCCACAGGCACAAATTGATTCAATTTTCAAGATAGTCGGCCCAACCCACTATATTCGCCATTATTTATACTTAATCTAAATAAGGTGCCAACCTCCATTGCAAAATCGGTAGCCTTGATGAAGCCGGGCGAAACGGCCGTGATTTCAGGCTTCACAGATGAGCTTCTCGCCGCAAAGTTGCTGGAAATGGGATTTCTGCCAGGTACCGTGGTGCATTTCAATTACAGTGCACCTTTTGGGGATCCGGTTTGCGTGAATGTTTCCGGGTATGACCTTTCCCTGCGGCTCGAGGAGGCGGCGACCATCATCCTGTTGAACTGATAATGAGGAGACGGCTGAAAATTGCGCTGGTAGGAAAGCCCAATTCGGGGAAGTCATCATTGTTTAATTACCTCACGGGCCTCAAGCAAAAGGTTGGGAATTTTCCGGGCATCACGGTAGACAAGCGCACCGGATCCTGCCGGCTCGATGAAGCAACGGATGCAGAAATCATTGACCTTCCCGGTATCTACAGCCTGTATCCGAGGACGCTCGACGAAAAGATTGTTGTGGAGACACTCACCGACCGGAACGGTGCCGATTACCCCGACTGTATTGCGATTATTGCGGATGCCACCAACCTGAAGAGCTGTTTACTCCTCCTTACACAATTGGTGGATTTGGGGCTTCCGGTTGTTCTTGCTCTCAACATGATGGATGTGGCCGCCCGTTCCGAGCTGAGCCTTGACGTCAAAAAACTGGCGCTCCAACTGGGCCTTCCTGTCATCATGATTAATGCCCGACGAGGTCACGGCATGGACCAATTAAAGCGTCAATTGGCCGGAGAGGTAAAACCGTCAGAAAAAAAAGTATTTGAAGCGGCTAATGGAATTCATGAATCGCTGATGGAGATCCAGCGTCACTTTAACCTGGCCACTGGCTACGAGGCCTTCCAATACCTGCAGCAGTCTGATAACATGCCGTTTCTAAAACCGGATGACCGGGCGTTTATCAGGGAAATTGCCCAACGGCAAAACTTCTTTCCGTATAAGTATCAGGGTGCTGAAACGATTCAGCGCTATGCGTTTATTCAAAAAGTGCTCGACAACGTGATCATTCAGTCCGCGAGAAAGGATTGGAATGGCGCAACCACCAAACTGGATCGCGTGCTCACCCACAAGGTGTGGGGATACGTCATCTTCTTCGTTCTCCTTTTTCTCATTTTCCAATCGGTATTTGCATTTGCACAAATTCCCATGGATGCGATAGACAGGGGATTTGCCGGTCTTAGCAGTTTCCTGAGCAACCGGCTGCCTGCGGGCCCATTGTTCGAACTGATTCACAGCGGCATCGTGCCGGGCATCGGTGGAATCATCATTTTCATCCCCCAGATTGCCATCTTGTTTGCCTTCATTTCCCTTTTGGAAGAAACAGGGTACATGGCCCGGGTAGTATTTCTAATGGACAAGATCATGCGCAAATTCGGCATGAGCGGCCGAAGTGTAGTCCCGCTTATTTCGGGCATGGCATGTGCCATACCGGCGATCATGGCCACACGCACGATCGAAAACTGGAAGGATAGACTGATCACGATTTTTGTTACCCCCCTGATGAGTTGCTCGGCGCGGCTTCCGGTATTTGCTATTCTGGTAGCGTTGATCATTCCCCCGGAGCGGGTGTTTGGTCTTATCAGCCTGCAGGGCATGGCATTGATGGGATTATACTTGCTTGGGTTTACTGCAGCCATGCTGTCTGCCTTGCTTATGAAGGCCATTGTGCGGGTGAGAGAGAAAAGTTATTTCATCATGGAAATGCCGGCGTACCGTGTGCCGAAATGGTCGAACGTCGGGATTACGATTGTGGAAAAGACCAAAGCCTTTGTCTTTGAGGCTGGGAAAGTAATCATCGCGGTTTCGATTATTTTGTGGGTGCTCGCAAGTTATGGCCCACCGGATGCCATGAATGGGGCCAGGCAGGCGGTGCGGGAAGCGACGAGCGGATCCGGAATAAGTGAGCAGGCTTACGAGAACAGGGTGGCAGCCTACAAACTCGAGCATTCCTATGCCGGCGCGATTGGGAAGTGGATGGAACCCGTCATAAAACCCCTCGGTTTTGACTGGAAGATCGGCATTGCCCTGATTACATCGTTTGCTGCCCGTGAAGTTTTTGTAAGCACCATTGCCACGATTTATAGTTTGGGGAGTACTGACGACAACGTGACGATCAAGGATCGCTTGAAGGCGGAGATTAATCCGGTGACAGGTGGACCGCGATTTACACCGGCCGTTGGATTCTCTTTGCTTGTCTTTTACACCTTCGCCATGCAATGCATGAGCACACTGGCTGTAGTGAAGCGTGAGACGAAAGGGTGGAAATGGCCATTTGCCCAACTGATTTACATGACCGGGCTTGCTTATGCTTCTGCGCTGCTGGTGTATCAAGTCCTCGCTTGATCCCCTATCTTTCCGGCGTGATTGAAAAGCACATCGGGGTCTTGGGTGGCGGACAGTTGGGCCGCATGCTTGTTCAGAAAGGTCTGGACTGGAACATCCCCTTTTCAGTACTGGATCCTGATCCGACAGCCCCCTGCCATGGACTCGTTCCTTTCACCGTTGGGGCCTTGACCGATGCCGACACGGTTCGCCGGTTTGGCGATCGGTGTGATATCATCACCATTGAAATCGAACATGTCAATACGCAGGCACTGGAGGAATTGGAGCGCGCCGGCAAACAAGTTTTTCCGCAGCCCCGCGTCATTGCGTTGATTCAGGACAAGCGCTCGCAAAAGAAATTTTTTAAGGACCATGGAATTCCAACTGCGGACTTTGTAATTACCACCGGCCGTGACGACGTGAAGAATTATCCTGAATTCCTCCCGGGTGTAAACAAGCTGGGGCGTGGAGGATATGACGGCAGGGGTGTACAGATTATCCGTTCAGCGGCCGACCTGGGGAAAGCATTTGACGCTCCGGGTATTCTGGAAAAACTGATATCGTTTCAAACGGAGATATCCATTATTGTTGCCCGTAATGAACGTGGCGAAATCGCTTCCTTCCCACCGGTGGAGATGGTCTTTCATCCGGAAGCCAACCTGGTGGAGTACCTGTTTGCTCCGGCAACCATCACGGATGATGTATTGGAGCTGGCAGATAAGATTGCCAGGAAGCTCATTCAGGAATTGGATATGGTTGGGCTGCTGGCCATTGAAATGTTTGTAACGCCGGGTGGAGAAGTCCTAGTCAATGAAATCGCACCACGCCCCCATAACAGTGGGCATCAGACAATCGAGGGCAACATCACATCGCAGTACGAGCAACACCTTCGTGCGCTGCTGAACTTGCCCTTGGGCGACACCAGCCTGCGCAGTCCGAGCGCCATGGTCAATCTTCTGGGTGAGCCGGGTCACGAGGGGCCAGCACGCTATCAGGGCATGGATGATGTATTGGCCATTTCCGGCGTCTATGTGCATCTATACGGGAAGAAATCAACGAGGCCCTTCCGGAAAATGGGACATGTCACAATTCTGGATGATGACGTGGATAGTTTGAAGAAGAAAGCCAACTTTGTAAAAAATACCTTGAAAGTCATTTCATGAAAAAACCCCTTGTAGGCATAATCATGGGAAGTCAGTCTGATCTCGCCATCATGAGAGAGGCAGCCGCTTTCCTGGATGAAATTAACATCCCGTTTGAGCTTACGATCGTGTCGGCGCACCGCACTCCATCCCGCATGGTGTCATACGGCACCACGGCAAGACGCAGGGGGTTGCGGGCAATTATTGCAGGTGCCGGCGGGGCAGCACATCTTCCAGGGATGATCGCTTCGCTTACCTCCCTTCCGGTTATTGGTGTTCCGGTAAAGTCCAGCAACTCCATCGACGGGTGGGACTCCGTCCTCTCCATTCTTCAGATGCCCGCGGGTGTTCCGGTAGCGACAGTTGCACTAAACGGAGCAAAAAATGCAGGGATTCTGGCAGCGCAAATCATAGGGTCCACCGACGCTTCCATTGCCAAAAAGCTGGACCGGTACAAGAAATCATTGGAAAAAAAGGTAGTGGAATCAGCCAAAACAGTAGGAAGAAAAGGGTGGAAGACTGCCTAGGCCTTAATAATTCATAGTTGGGGGTTGATGGTGATTGGAATTTTATAACTTCTCGTCCTTTTTGCATTTAAATGAATCCAGGTTCAAAGGGTTGGTTGAAAGATTATCTTGAATTCCGGCAAGGGTTGTTTCAAACCTTGGCACCGGAAGGACGTAGGGCAGCGCATCCGGACTTCTCACTCTACCACATGCTCCAACCCACCGGTTTGATGTACGGCCAACCGGTGACCTCCGGCCTCTATACAGATACAGTAACGTGGAAGACAAAAGACAAGCTAAAGGTCATGCTTGCGGAGAGTCTGATCAGCAGCTCCCTGCTTTTTCATGACCGCTCCATCACCAATCCGGAGGAAATGTCGGATGTAATGATGAAGACTATCGGGAGAATCACAGATTTCTACGTCCATGTATTTCCAGAGACGGCTATATCTTCCACCACTGTTTTTGGCCGGAAAAAGTCACCCGTCGAACTGGCGGAGCAAATTCTTGAAAAGCGCATTGGTCAGATTGACATTCGTGGGAATTTCTGGGCAAGCTTTTTCCAAAACAGCTTGTTGTTTCTAGACATATTCATTTTTGGTCAATGGATTCACACAAACGCAGATAAGCTCGTATCGGATTTCTTCAAGTACGAGCGTGAAGAATTGCGGGTTTCCCTGGTACGGGTGATGGCTGCTGCTGCCCACGCCAACCATTCGTTGGAAAAGGAGGAGAAGAAGCTGCTGGATTACTTTTTGCAAAGCGCGCAGCTGTCAACCGCGAAGCGAAATGAGTGCCGCGAAATTTTCGCAAAGGGCGTTTCCGTTGAGGAACTAAACTTGCCGACCAACAATTCGTGGATTCTTAAGAAGTACTACCTGGAGATTGCTATTCTGACCCTTTGGGCGGACAAGCACGTGGAGGACACGGAAATCTTTTTTCTGCGGCGACTGGCCGATGTCCTTTCGTTCTCTAACGAAGATGTAGAGAACAGTTTGCTCGCCGTGGATGGATTTGTGTTAGAACATTGGAAAGAGCTTGGAGATCTGCAGGAGCGAAGAAGTTACGAGGAAGTCAGTCACCAGTTTGTGGAGAGGATGGCCGGCGTGGCGGCAAGGCACAAGGCCCGCCTCATGCAGGAGGTTCGGTCGTGGGAGGAACTTCATGCGATTCTCCTGAAAGCTCGTTCCCGTGAGTTGGATGAAAATGAGAAGCAGTCGCTCCGGGGAATGCTCGTTAAGGTTCTGAAAGCAATCCCCACCTTTGCCGTTGTATCGCTGCCGCAGCGCTTCTTGACCCTTCCGGTCCTGATGCAGATTTTTCCGAAAAATTTTATTGCGGAAACCCTGGAGGCCTAGGTCATCTCATCCAGCGACTTGTTCTTCTTGGGGATGGTGATGGAGAACACGATTGACAGCGTAAGTGTCAGGATGATTACCGTGAACGAGAGCACGATGGGTATACTCAGGTGTACAATTTCAAGCAACATCTTCGCGCCAATGAAGAACAGGATAACGGAGAGCCCCTTTTGTAACAGGTAAAACTTGTCAATAATCCCCGCGAGCAGGAAGAACATGGCCCGCAGGCCGAGCACTGCAAAAATGTTCGAAGTGTAAATCAGGAATTCATTCTGGGTAATGGCAAAGGCTGCTGGAATTGAATCCACTGCAAAGATCAGGTCGGTCGTTTCAATAAGGACGATGACCAGAAACAACGGCGTGAAGAATAACTTTCCCTTCTCCCTAAAAATAAACTGCCCGCCTTTCTCATCCTCGCTGATGGGGAGGTAAGCCCGGCAAAAGCGCATGATCGGATTTTTCTCCGGATCGATTTTTTCGTCGCTGTCTTCGAAATAGATCTTGATACCGGAGTAGATAAGGAAAACACCAAAGACATAGAGGATCCAGTGAAATTGAGCGATGAGGTAAGCGCCCACGAAAATGAAAATGCCCCGGAAAAACACGGCGCCAAGAATCCCCCAAAACAGGACTTTGTGATAGTATTCTTCCTTGACCGAGAAGTATTTCAGGATTAAGAGAATGACGAAAATGTTGTCAACTGAGAGCGCGTATTCCGTCAGGTAGGCAGAAAAGTACTCAAGTAGTGCGTCGGCACCGCCATCCGCACTGTCATCGAACACGTAAACCAGGTATCCAAAGACAGTGCTAAGGAACACCCAAAACATGGACTGGTATAGTGCAGATTTCGTGGAGATCTTATGGGCTGTTTTGTTTAGAACTCCTAAATCAATGAGGAGGAAAACAACGATGATTACAGCGAATACCCCAAATAAGATTGTTTCTGCCTGGCTGTTATTTCTGAACAGTGAAAATAAGAGCATGTGTTCTTTGACTTATGGGGTAAAAAAGAAGTGATTATGGGTTCATATCCCCCAATAATCACCTGTTTCAAGCATCAAAGCTAGAAATTAATGTTAATCCTCGAAACTTACGCCTTTTTAATACGGGAATGCAAGGCAAAGGAAACCAGCAAGATAAACGGACCGTCATGCGTTGTTTACTCTTGATTTCCCCACTGCATGGCAAGCAGGTTTTTATAAATGCCATCAGGAAGCGCCAGGAGATCGTGGTGGCTCCCCGACTCTGCGACTTCGCCGTCTTTGATCACCAGGATCCTGTCAACTTTACGTATGGTTGTGAGGCGATGCGCAATGACCAATGACGTGCGATTTTCCATCAGCTTTTCGAGCGCTTCCTGGACAAGATACTCGGAGCCGGAGTCGAGCGAACTGGTGGCTTCATCCAAAATCAGTAGCGAGGGATTCTTGAGAATGGCACGCGCAATCGCAACGCGTTGGCGCTGCCCGCCGGAAAGCTTGACGCCCCGGTCTCCCACCCGTGTTTCAAATTTTTCAGGGAACGTTTCGATAAACTCCAGCGCGTTGGCCTGCCTTGCAGCCTCGTAAATCTCTTCTGCGGTTGCTCCCGGCTTTCCATACCCAATGTTTTCTCGGATGGTGCCTCCAAAAAGGATCACTTCCTGCGGAACAACACCAATGTTCTGTCGATAGGCGGACAAACCGTATTGACTGATATTCTTTCCATCAACCAGGATCGATCCGCTGGTTGGATCATAGAAGCGCTGCAGGAGGCTGATCACCGTTGATTTGCCGGAACCACTAGGCCCAACGAGGGCAATCTTCTCTCCCGGTTGAATGGAAAACGAAATGGATTTTAAGACTGTAACATCTGCCCGCGTTGGGTAGGAAAATTCAACTTGGTCATACGTTACGGAACCCCGAAGGCGGAGGGAGTCATGCGATGCGTTGCTTTCATCCGGCTCATCGAGAATTTCAAGGATGCGCTCCGAGGCACCGATGGATCGCTGAATCTGTGCGTAGATATCCCCCAGGCCGGCAATGGATCCGCCGATGAAGGTTGTATAAAGAACAAAGGATAGCAATTCGCCAACCGTGATTTCTCCGGCGCTGACGAGCATTCCGCCGTACCAGATCACTCCGACGATTCCTCCAAAGAGGGCGAGAATGGTGAAGGAGATAAACAGCCCACGGTATTTGGCGGCGTGCAGGGCTGTGTTCACGACCTCGGTCATGGAGTTCTTGTACCGCCGGGATTCAAAGAGCTCGTTGGTAAACGATTTCACGACAGCAATAGACTGCATGGTTTCCTCCACGATTACGTTAGTGGTCGCCAGCTGATCCTGTGTCTTTCTTGAAAGTTTACGGATAAATCGCCCGAAGAGCAGTGCGCCAATCACGAGCACCGGGAATGTCAGCATCATGAAGAAGGTAAGGCGCGGTGTGAGGACAAGAATAATGCCGACACCAATAATGAGAACAAGTACCTGCCTCAGGAGCTCAGCAAGCGTCGTTGTGAACGTATCCTGCAGCGTGCCCACATCGGCAGTCATGCGGCTCAGCAACTCACCAATACGCCGGTTGTCAAAAAATGACATGGGCAGCCAGATGATCCGCTCGTAAACCGCCTGGCGAAGATCAGCCAGCGACCGCTCGCTTACCGTGGAGAACGTATAGGACCGTATGAAGGAAAAGACACTTTGCAAGAGAAGAATGCCCAACAAGGCAAGGGCCACCTCATTTATCGTGGTGAGATAAAAATCTTTTTTCCCGGATGCAACATCCAGCAGTTTCCCAGCGAGGAATGGAAAAGAAAGAACGGTTGCGCTCGAAAGGACAAGGGCCACCAGTCCTAGAAGAAAGACTCCCCGGTACGGCAGTGTGTACCGGAATATCCCGAGTAGTTTTCTCAGGTTTGAAACCGTGATGGGTTTTTTCTCGCCGGGATCAGCAAACGATCTTCTCGCCACAATGTTTGTGTTAAGGGAGGTGTATTGAACGGGTGCGCATCATTCTGGTGAAAGACGGGAGGCCTCCGACAGGGTCCTTATTCTGCCCCGCATTTGGAATCTCACGGTATCGCGCAGCGCCACTTTTTGAAACCCATCCAGGCTATACGCCAGGAGTAGCGGTATACCCTCCGCGTCTTCAAACTCGAGCCGCAACGTCTTTTTGCTCGCGTAGAGGGCGTTGGCTTCGGATAGGATAGCCTCGATTCTCCGGATCTTTTCGGGGCTGTCCTGATAATAAAATCTCAATTCGGCAAGTGGGGCGGACACGTGGCTGTACGTCTGAATCTTCAGATTGCTCCGGGAGTCTTTCACCGGTCCGCTTGCGAGGTATCCACCGACGTAAATGGGTTTGTTGATGATCTCTAACTGCCTGAAAAGATCCAATTCACCTTTCCAATGACTAGCGGTGGGCACGAAAAGGGTGTCGGATAGACTGGCATTAACAGCCGCGGTCTTTTCCAGGATATAGTTATTCCTGCTCAGCAGCTCAATTTGGGTATCAATCAGTTTGTTGAAATCGTAGAGCGAACGCGTTCCTGACTCGCTGGATTCGGAACAGGCGGCACAAAGGAAGACAAGCCCGAGGGCAGTACGAACTGTTGATTTCATTCCCTTACAAACCCTGTGCTTCGGCGATAAGTTCAGCCAAATCCTTGACTTGAACTGTAGCTTCTTTTTCTTTGGCCTTCACGCCGTCACTCATCATAGTCAGGCAGAAAGGGCATGCCACCGCGATGGTTGTTGCACCCGTGGCAATGGCTTCTCCGACGCGCTCTACGTTTATATCCTTGTTTCCTTTTTCGGGCTCCTTAAACATTTGAGCACCCCCGGCGCCGCAGCACAACCCCGTAGTGCGGCATCGCTTCATTTCAACCAGGTCAGCGTCGAGTGACTCAAGCACAGCGCGCGGTGCTTCATACACATTGTTGGCCCTTCCCAGATAGCAGGAATCGTGATAGGTTATTTTCCTTCCCTTAAAGCTTCCGCCTTCCTTCATTTTTATACGGCCTGTTTCGATGAGCTGCTGCAGAAAAACAGAGTGGTGAATAACCTCGTAGGCCCCCCCCAGGTCGGGATATTCGTTCTTCATTGTATTGAAACAATGCGGACAGGCAGTAACAATCTTCTTCACCTGATATCCGTTGAGCAGCTGAATCACATTCATGGCCTGCATTTGAAAAAGGAACTCGTTGCCCGCCCTTCTGGCCGGGTCCCCCGTGCACGACTCCTCGGCACCGAGCACAGCAAACTTGATATCCAAAGCCTGCAGAATCCTGACAAACGCCTTCGTGACTTTCTTGTACCGGTCGTCGTAGGAGCCCGCGCATCCAACCCAAAAAAGAATTTCTGGGCTTTCGCCACGGGAAGTCATTTCTGCCAAGGTTGGTATATTCATTGTGCTGTGCTGTTAGTGTTTCTTATTACTCGCTGGCCCATTTGAACCGGTCAGAGGACGGGAATTTCCAGGGCGCAAAATTGGTCTCAATATTCTGAAACATGGAATTCCATTGTGCCGGTGCGCCCGACTCTTCCATAGCTACATACCGTCTCATCTCTAAAATAATCTCGAGCGGATTGATCATCACGGGGCACGCTTCTACACACGCGTTGCAGCTGGTGCATGCATTGATCTCCTCCTTGGTGACATAGTCGCCGAGCAGGGACTTTCCGTCAGAAAGACCGGTGCCGCCGGCAGCAAGGCTGGTTCCTACCTCTTCCATCCTGTCGCGGACATCCATCATGATCTTGCGGGGAGACAATTTCTTACCGGTAAGGTTAGCAGGGCATTCGGAGGTGCACCGGCCGCATTCAGTGCAGGCATAAGCGGCCATAAGATTTTTTCTGCTCAGGTCGTTAACGTCTTTGGCTCCGAATCTCCCAGGCTCGGCAGGCGCCTCTGATTCAGGGGTCCCCAGCCCGAGCATAGACTTTACCTCCCGGGTGACTACCGGCATGTTGATGATGTGTCCTTTGACTTCCAGGTTTGCATAATAGGTGGTCGGGAAGGCCATGAAAATATGGAGGTGCTTGGAGTAGGTGATGAAAATGGAGAACCCGAGAATGCCTATGATGTGGAACCACCAGCAGAATCGTTCCAGAAGAATCAGGGAGGGGGTTTCAACATTCTGAATGATGGGAATCAGATAGGAGCTGAAAAACAAGGTTCCTGTTGACACATAGTGATCCGTCCGTGTTTGAAGAACCTGGTCGCTCGCGTTCATAAAAAGAATGGCACCCATCAGCACGATCTCGGTGATAAGGATGAGGTTGGCATCGAGCCGCGGCCAGGCTGTCATTTCGGCTGACCAGAAACGAGGGACCCGAAGGATATTTCTGCGAACGAGAAAAACAACGCAGGCCAGCAAAACGCCCACGGCCAGGGCTTCAAAGAGATTCATGGCGACGGGGTACAGCGATCCCAGGTAGGGAGCGAATATGCGGTGTGTACCGGCCAGTCCATCGATTACAAATTCGAGAACCTCCAGGTTGATAATGAGAAAGCCGGCATAGATAAAGAAATGCAGGACGGCTGGTAGGGGCCTTTTGAACATTTTCTTCTGCCCAAAGGCGACCAGCAGCATGTTGCGCAGTCGATCACCGGTGCGGTCAGGCGTTGTTCCCGACTTGCCCAGGCGTATATTGCTCATGATCCGGACGATTCGCCTCCGCAGAAAGTAGCCGGTAAAGACGAGGGTCACGAGAAAGGCGAGTTGTTGAATCATGAAAAGTTCTATGAGATTTCAAATTAACCAACTTAATCCTGATTTCCCCCGCATGGAGGTCGTAATTCAGGAATTTGCACCGTTTCTATTTTTATATACTTTTGTGGCCCGCTTTAAAGGCGGACTTTATTCCGGTGACGTAGCTCAGTTGGTAGAGCAAAGGACTGAAAATCCTTGTGTCGGGGGTTCAATTCCCTCCGTCACCACTTTAGAACCTCTGGTCTGGTTCACTTCTCTCGTCAGTAAGACCAATCCCAGACAACCTTCAGGTGTATCCTATTGATGTGAGATATGACCCCCGCCAGTAGCTCCATTGTCTTTGACGCGCTCCTGCTGAAGGCGTTTATCGGCCTCATTCTCTTTCTGATTTTTGCGAATTTTAGCTCCCGGCACAAGCGAAAGTACCTGGGTACGTGGTCAAAGTCCTGGATTTTCTTTTCAAGCTCCATGATCTTGTTTGTGCTAAAGGGTGAGCCCGCTGTTGTGGCGTTGTTGGGTTATTTCATGGGCCTGGGTCATAGCGTGGTGTCGTTGTTTTTATTTTTCCTCTTCTTGATCTTTTTCCATATAGGCATCCGGGAGGTTATTCGCGAAAGCAGGACTCCGCAGCGCGTGGTCTGGCTTTGGATTGGGGGGGCACTAATCCTCTCCACAACCCTTGTGATGATCGGAGGGAGCGAGCAGGATGGTGCGGAGGTTCGTTACATGCTGCGGGTGGGTGTTCGATTTATTCTAGCGAGCCTGAGTTTTGTGATCTCCGGGTTGATTCTCCACATCAACAGGCCCGGTGCCGGACAGGGATATCGAATCATGGCCTGGTCGATGATATTTTTTGGCGTTGCGAATGGATATTATGGGGCGGTGGTTTTTCAAAACGCGATAACGTCCACCTATGGCTTTCCAATCTATTTTGGGATTGTCGACGCGCTCACGATTTTTGGAATAGGGTTTGGAATGATGATCTGGCTCTTCGAAGATGAGCGCAAGGAATTGCAGAAAGCCAACCGCGAACTGGATCGGTTTGTTTACAGCGCTTCGCACGACCTGCGGTCCCCCATTGCTTCAATGCTTGGACTGGTCAATCTGGCTCGCCTGGAAGTGAAAGACGAAAAAAGTCTCCAGCTCATCGGGATGATGGAGCATCGAATGAAAAAATTGGATTCCGTGATCGCCGATTTTCTGGTGCTGTCTCGCAGCAAGAAATCGGAAGCGGTCCTCACCCCGGTTTCCCTCAATCAATTGATTGACGAAGTGGTCAGCGACGTGAAGTTTGCGCAGGATGCTCCCTCCATCCGCCTTATTTACGACCGTAGCGGAGATTTCAAATTCCACACGGACTTCACGCTGATGAAAACGGTCCTCCTGAACCTGTTCTCCAACAGCGTAAAATATCACGATATCTCAAAACCTGATCCGTATATACGGGTCTCGTACCGAAAGCTGGACGGCAAAGTGCAGATCGATGTGGAAGACAATGGGCAGGGAATTCGTTCAGAGAGCCTGGATAAGGTGTTTGATATGTTTTACAGGGCCTCCTCCACATCGGAAGGGACTGGGCTTGGGCTCTATATCGTTAAAGAATCGCTGGAAAAACTGAAGGGTACCGTCTTTGCAAAATCGTATCTCGGAAACGGAAGCACCTTCACTATCCTGGTACCTCAGCCGGACTAACTTCTTATTGAAAGATATCAACCTGTCCGTTGAGAAGCTGTTCCATCGTGTCGCGATGGCGAATGAGTTTTGCTTCCCCATCTATGATCAACACTTCGGCGGGCCGAAAGCGTGAATTGTAGTTGGAGGCCATGGAATATCCGTACGCCCCGGCATTCTGAATCACCAAGAGGTCTCCCTCCCGGACTTCGTTAAGCGTCCGGTCCAGTCCGAAGGTATCGGTTTCACAGATGTTGCCGACTACCGTGTAGGTTTTCTCAATGCCCTCCGGGTTTGTGACATTGACAATGTGGTGGTAAGCATCGTACATCATCGGGCGAATGAGGTGATTCAACCCGGAATCCACACCGGCGAAAGTAACGTGCGGCGTTTCTTTGACGACGTTGGTGGTGACCAACAGAATGCCGGCCTCGCTCACGAGATACTTGCCCGGCTCCATCCATAATTCAAGGGTACGTCCGTGGACCTCCCGGAACTTCAGGAAGGCAGCAGATAACCGCTGACCTAACTCCACCACGGCGGTCTCGCTGTCTTCTTCCTTGTATGGAACCTTCAGGCCGCCGCCAAAGTCCAGAAACTGAAGATGCGGGAACTGCGGCGCAAGGCCGAAGAGGATGTCGGCCATTTTCATGAAGACATCCAGGTCAGTAATCTCAGAGCCTGTGTGGATGTGCAGGCCATGAATACGAATCGCGTACCGGCCCACCGCCTCCCGGATCTTATCAATCGCCTGAACGGAAATGCCGAATTTTGAGTGTCCGTGCCCGGTGGATATTTTGTAGTTGCCTCCCGCCAGAATGCCGGGATTCAACCGGAGGATGCACGGGTAGCTGCTTCCATATTTTTCTCCAAACTTCTCCAGTACGGGGAGGTTGTCCAGGTTGATATTCAATCCGAGCGTTACTCCCTCGATGATTTCTTCGAAGGCCACGCAGTTTGGTGTAAACATGATTTCCTCTGCAAGGAACCCTGCATGCAGGGCGATCTGTGCTTCCTGGATGGATACCACGTCGACCCCGGTGCCCAGTTTTTTCATGAGATGTAAGATGGAGATATTTGTCAGGGCCTTCGCTGCGTACTTGATCCGGATATCCGGAAACGCTGTCCGCATCGACCTCACTTGCTCGGCTATTTTCTCAGCGTCGTACACGTAGAGCGGTGTCCCAAACTGATTGGCCAGCGACTGGAAGGAGATGCCCTGAACCCCAGATGTTCCGTCTTTTGTTTTCATAAGCGGTTTCAAATATACACTTCAACCCGTGTTCCTGCAGGATGATTAACTTTGAAGCAATGAAGTTATTTTTCAGACAGTCCGGGGAAGGGCCGCCGCTGATCATTTTGCATGGATTGTTCGGATCCTCCGACAACTGGTTTACCATTGCCAAGACGTTTGCGGAACAGTTTACGGTGTATCTGGTTGACCAGCGGAACCACGGACAGTCACCTCACAGCGATGCCTTTGATTACAGCCTGATGGCTGATGACATACTCGATTTCATTCGGGAACATGACATCACTAGTCCATCGTTGATGGGTCACTCCATGGGCGGTAAGGCAGCGATGAATTTTTGCATGAAGCATGGTGAATTGATAGACAAACTCGTAGTTGTAGATATTGTGCCGAAGGCCTATCCGGTGCACCACGACGCTATCCTGGATGGACTTAAGGCAATACCCCTGACTGTTCACTCCAGGACAGAGGCCGACCGGATTCTATCGGCTTATGTCCCAGAACTGGATGTACGGCAGTTTCTCATGAAAAACCTATCCCGTAAAAAAGAGGGGGGTTTTGAGTGGAAAGTGAATATCGGCGCCATTGACAGGAACATTGAGGCCATGGGTGCCGGCATGGTTTACTCTGGAAAACATGAGGGGCCTTCTCTTTTTGTTCGCGGAAAAAAATCCAATTATTACGGACTGGGCGATGAGCAGCTGATTTCTACCCTTTTTCCGAAGGCTGAGTTCGCCTCGCTGGATACCGGACATTGGGTACAGGCTGAAAAGCCGGAAGCGTTTGCAGGGCTCGTTGTGAAATTTCTTCTCCGCTGATGGACGAGTTTAAGAATATTCTTTTTATTGATATTGAGACTGTTGCCTGTACCAACCACTACGGGCAGCTGGATGAGCGCCTTAAATCCCAGTGGGCGCGGAAGGCGGGTTATATGAAACAGCGTGCCGATCAACAAACGGATGAGGAGCTGTTTCACGAGCGCGCGGGGATCTATGCTGAGTTCGGCAAAATCGTTGTCATCGCCATTGCAAAATTTTCAATGGATGAAGCCGGTGAGCGGATGTTGAAGACAAAGTGCTTTGCCGGTCACGAAGAGCATGCCCTGTTGTCAGATTTTAAGGCGTCGCTGGAGAAGATGGATCAGGGGCAACTGCGGTTTTGCGCACACAACGGAAAAGAGTTTGATTACCCGTATCTTAGCCGCCGGATGCTGGTGCTGGGGATACCCCTTCCAAAGGCGCTGAACTTGTCAGGAAAGAAGTCGTGGGAAATTCCGCACCTGGATACGCTTGAAATGTGGAAATTTGGAGATTATAAACATTACACCTCCCTGGATCTCCTGGCAACCCTTTTCAACATACCAACCAGCAAAGGTGAGTTAGACGGGTCAAAAGTCAACGAAACGTACTATCGCGATAAGGACCTCCAGAAAATTGCTGCTTATTGCGTTCAGGACGTCGTCACGGTGGCTCAACTTTTCCTGCGGATGAAGGCAGCGCCGATGGTGAAATCAGCAAATATTCTTTCCGCCACCTAGGCGATTAAAATCAGAAACTTGTATGTCAAAGAAAAAATTCAACGAACGTAAAAAGAAGAAGGATGCGGTGGAGTCGGGCTCCATGAGTAAATCATTGGTTTTGTTTTTTGAGGAGAATCTGGGTGATTCTTTTCACTTTAAACAAATAGCAAGGGAACTTTCTCCCAAGAACAAATCGGCCAACAAGGAATTGTTCAGCCTGCTGGACGAAATGGAATCATCCGGCAAAATAACACAGCTTGCGGATGGGAGCTATGCATCAACAAAGAAGGCAAGCACGCTGGAGGGAAAAGTAGATCACGTCAATCCGAGGTTCGCGTATATCGTGTCGGGTGATGACAACGACGTTTATGTGAAGACCCAGGACCTGGCTACTGCCATGCACGGAGACATCGTCAGGATATCCATTATCAGTCAGCGCAAAGGACAGCGGCCGGAAGGAAGAGTGGAAGAGATTGTGAACCGTAACCGAACTCGTTTTGTGGGACGGTTGGAAATGTCGCCTAACCGGTTTGCGTTCATCATTCCCGACTTCAAGAAGATTTACCAGGACTTTTTCATTCATCAGGAAAATGTAGGAACGGGGACCCACAACGACAAAGTGTTGTTTGAGGTAACGCGGTGGGGTGATGGCGATAAGAATCCGGAGGCGAAAGTTATTGAGGTCCTGGGCAAGACCGGCGAGAATGAGGCCGAGATTCATTCCATCATGGCGGAGTTTGATTTACCATTCCGGTTTCCTCCTCACATTTTGAGTGAATCAGAAAAGATAAGCGATCAGATCGGGGATGAGGAAATCCGGAAACGGAAGGATTTCCGGGACGTGCTTACGTTTACCATCGACCCCGATGACGCGAAAGACTTTGATGATGCAATTTCATTTCGTCGGCTCGACGGCGGCCTTTTGGAGGTTGGTGTCCACATAGCCGACGTATCACATTACGTTAAGCCCGGTACCGATCTGGATGAGGATGCTTTTGACAGGGCCACTTCGGTGTACCTGGTTGACCGCACGGTGCCGATGCTCCCGGAGCGCCTGTCCAACGCCTTGTGTTCCCTTCGGCCCAACGAGACGAAGCTGACGTTCGCAGCTGTTTTTGATATGGATGAACACGGGAAGGTTCACCGGGAATGGTTTGGACGAACCATCATTCATTCAGATCACCGGTTCTCCTACGAGCAGGCACAGGAGGTGATCGAGTCTGGCAGCGGGAAGTTTGCCGCTGAACTAAAACTACTGAATGACCTGGCTATCAAATTGCGGAAGGAGCGGTTTGCCCGGGGAGCCGTGAATTTTGAAACGACGGAGGTTAAGTTTCAGCTGGATGAACGCGGGAAGCCCCTCAGCGTTATCCCGAAAATTCGGAAGGATGCGCATAAGTTGATTGAGGAGTTTATGTTGCTTGCCAACCGATCGGTGGCGACATTCATTTACAAGATGGGGAAAGGGAGTGAGAAGCAAACGTTCGTGTATCGAACACACGATCTCCCGAACGTTGAAAAGGTTACCAACTTCGCAGAATTCGCAAAGCAATTCGGACATAAACTGGATATCGAAGAGAAGGCAGTTTCCAGGTCGTTGAACAAGTTGATGGATGAAATCGAAGGGAAGCCGGAGCAGAACGTACTTCAATCGCTCGCCGTACGGGCGATGGCGAAAGCAAAATACACGACAGAAGCTAAGGGTCATTTTGGGTTGGCGTTTGACCATTACACCCATTTTACCTCGCCCATCCGCCGCTACCCGGATATGATGGTCCACCGCCTGTTGCAGCATTATCTGGACAATGGAAAATCAGTCAGCAAGAGTGAGCTGGAGTCGAAATGCGTGCATTCCTCCGAGAGGGAAAAACGTGCAGCGGATGCGGAAAGGGCATCTATACGCTACAAGCAGGTGGAATTCATGAGTCTGCAAGAGGACAAACTGTATTCTGGTATCATCACCGGCGTAACGGACTTTGGAATATTTGTTGAGATCATCGAGACAAAATGTGAGGGCATGGTTCGACTGTCGGACATGAAAGATGACTTTTATGAGTGGGAGGAGAAAAATTACCGAGTCATTGGCCGGCGAAGAAAAAAAATCTACAGGCTGGGGGATGAAGTGATGGTTCGGGTGAAAAAGACTGACATTGATCGCCGCCTGATGGATTTGGCATTTGAAAGTACAGGCCCTGTGATCGTGGAGGATCAAAGAAAACAACGGAAAAGGGGCCGATAAGTATGGACCGTTTTGTGAAGTTACTTGAAACTGAAATCCGAAAATCAAAATTCGGTTCCAGTCCGCGTTCGTTGTATGACCCGATCCATTATATGATGTCCCTGGGAGGCAAGCGTACACGGCCGCTGTTGACCATCCTATCCTATACCTTGTACCGGGACGATGCCGAGAAAATAATCCCCTATGCGGCAGCTGTTGAAGCGTTCCACAACTTTACGTTAATCCACGACGACATTATGGACCAGGCACCACTCCGACGGGGAAAGGTTACCGTGCATCAGAAGTGGGATGTCAACACCGCGATTCTTGCTGGGGATGTGCTGATGGTAAAGGTCTATGAGCGATTCCTGTCGCTTGAAGAAAAGAAACTGAAAGAGGTGCTGACGCTGTTCAACGCCTGCGCATCAGCCGTATGTGAGGGCCAGCAGTGGGATATGGAGTTTGAGTCTTCCCGGAAGGTGAGTGTAAATCAGTACATCCGGATGATTGAGTTGAAGACCGCGGTACTGCTGGGCTTCAGCCTGGAACTTGGCGCTGTGCTTGGCGATGCGCCCGAAAAGGACAAGAAAATCCTGAGGGATTTTGGAATCAATCTGGGGATCGCCTTTCAACTTCAGGACGATTTACTGGATGTATACGGGGACCGGAAGAAGTTTGGAAAGCGGCCCGGCGGAGACATTATCTCCAACAAAAAAACGTTCCTTCTCATTCATGCCATGAACCGGGCTAAAGGAGCAAAGGGCAAGGAACTTAAGCGATGGCTTTCGGCAAAGAAGTTTGATAAAACGAAAAAAGTAAAAGCAGTTGCCGCCCTATATGATGCGCTCGGTGTTCGGGAGTTGACGGAGAAAGCAGTAAACCGGTACAAGTCAAAGGCATCCAAATGCCTTGATCAGCTAAGCGTTCCATTGCGAGCCAACGGCCTCAGGCAATTTGTACAGGACCTGGCTATCCGCCAAAAGTAGCCGCATCAGGGAATTGCTTGCGCTGAATCCTTTACGTGTTCCTTGCGGGCATAAAAGTAAAGCCGGGCACGTTCTCCCTTTGCATTTTCCCCCAACGTATAAAAACCCGAACCATCCCTGGCCCAGGTGATGGCTTCACCCATTTTCTCCCGGTGATAGGAAAGCTTGATGCCAGGCCGCAGCAGGACATCTCGAAGAGATTCACCGTTGCCACGCTTCCAGTAATAAATGTGTTCATAATTTTTTAGTAGAATTTCTGTGCCGTCAACGGAGATATCTCCGCCAACGATGTGGCGCAGCGAAAGGGTAGCGACGCGATTGGCTTCCAGGGTATCGCGAAGGAAAGGAAACGGGACTTCATACAATCCGACATCCTTGTCGCGCTTGGAAACCAGGTAAATGTTGTTGGTGATTGGGTCAACCATCAGGGTTTCAGTGTCGCGCACTTCATCGGAAAGCCGGACAATCAGCGTGTCAAACGCATGGATTTTTCCCTCCTGTAGGATGGACGGCTCCTCCAGGCGGTAGATATACTTGCAAGGATAGCGGGCGTAATTATCGCCGATATCACCAATATAGATGTACTTCTTTCCATCGGGTCCTGGGCCGATCGCGATATCTTCCCAATCCCTGTTTTTTATTTTGGCCAGTCGGAATTCGGCTCGGGTTTGGCCCACGGAGTCCAGCAAGAAAAGTACCGGAGGATGGCCACTGTCGTTATGAGACCATAGGAATCCGGGATACATCGCGCTGGCTGCAAGACCGGAGGCTTCTTCCAGGCGTTCGTTGTTGTTAACGCCGAGTGCCTTTTCTTTATGAAATGGAGAATCGAGCGTTCCGGATTCCTGGCAGGAGACGACAACGGCCAGGAAAAGAAATATGAATACCCTCGCAACCACATGACAAGGTGATTCATTGAAGAGGGATTTCCAAGCAGAATGCGACGGGCCTTGAGCTACTTCAGCCTTTCTAAGAAGAGCGCTCCATTATTTCCGTCTTTTCCCGACGGTCCACTCGCCCCCCGCTGGGCTTTTTGCGGGTATTCATATTTGGGCATGGCTGTTTTTCCTATGTCCCCTCCAAGTCCCCCCTGTCCACCCCGTCCGCCGGTCCCTCCTGCGAAATCAAACGCAACGGAGTTTTGTCTGGTGTCGTTGAAGGCAACTTGAAAACCAGCTGTAGCATAGTAGAAGGTAATATTACCTCCTTGGCCTCCGTTTCCTCCAGGCCCCCCATCGCCGCCGCGTTTTTGATCGGTGGTGGTTGGTGTCGGGCCGCGGTCAGAAACACCAGCCGCTCCATTTTTTCCACTACCTCCTTTACCTCCCCGTGTCCGGATAGTCAGGTTGCCCAAGGAGTGCAAAAAGACGATGGACGTAATGGAATTTCCGTTTGTTCCATCGCCCCCGCCCGTGCCATCTTTGGAAACCTCCACGCTGGACTTTTCAGCATTATTACCGGGGGCACCCGAAGCATCCCAGAGGCAGTTGCGACCCACGAAAACATTCTCCGCAAGTAATATGGTCTCGGGCAGGTCAAACCGCAATTTGCTGTTGTCTTCCATCACAAGCGTATCGAGTTGGACGGAGTCAATCAGTATCCGGAAGGTTTTCTTTGATGGGACTACAAGCTTTGTATAATGGCGCTCTGTCAATTCCTGCGCCATTGCGGGCAGGGCGGCCCACAAAAGGATCGCAAGGACGCTTACACCGTTTCTCATGGAGGCGGGATTCTCTGTTAATTTACAAATATTTCAGTCACTCGTCCTACACCTAGGTGTAGGACACCTGTATCTTTGCCGGGTGAAAAATGTATACGAGGAACCAGCAGATGATCAGGATGATGAACTTTTTGAGCACCACCGCATCGTGGTGGACGGCAAGCAGGGCCTGGTCCGCGTCGACAAGTTTCTCATGGACCGGCTGTCTAATGTGACGCGAACGAAAATCCAGGAGGGTATTCACAACGGATTTGTCCAGGTCAATGAGAAGCCTGTAAAACCCAATCACAAGATTCACCCCCATGATGTTATTACCGTATCCTTCCCGGAGCCGCCGCGGGACACGGACGTCGTACCGGAGAACATTCCACTCAACATCGTCTTCGAGGATGCGCACCTGTTGATCATAAACAAGGCTGCGGGCATGGTGGTGCACCCGGCGTACCAGAACTGGACAGGAACGCTCGTCAATGCGCTGGCCTATCATTTCCAACAATTGCCTCAAATGGAGGGAAATGAAGGGCGGCCCGGCCTGGTCCACCGGATAGACAAAGACACTTCGGGGCTACTCGTGATTGCGAAAACGGAAAAGGCCCTGACCCATCTGGCAAAACAGTTTTACGATCACTCCATCGAACGAACGTACTGGGCACTCGCATGGGGCGAACCGGAGCAGGAGAAGGGAACGATCGATGTGAATGTGGGACGGAGCCTGAAGGACCGACGGATTACAGCGGCATTTCCAAAAGCGGATAATGGGCGCACTGCCATCACGCATTACCAGGTATTGAAAAAATTTCGGTATGTGACCCTTGTCGAGTGCAAGTTGGAGACAGGCAGGACGCATCAGATCCGGGCCCATATGAAATACCTGGGTCATCCGTTATTCAACGATGCTACCTACGGCGGCAACCAGATTCACAAAGGGACTACCTTCTCAAAATACCGCCAGTTTGTAGACAACTGTTTCAAGATTATGCCGCGTCAGGCGCTCCACGCAAAAACCCTCGGATTCGTCCACCCTGAGTCAAAGAAGTTTGTCCAATTCGATTCTGATCTCCCCACCGATTTCAGGGATGTAATGGACAAATGGGAGCATTACGTGAAATATAACTGACGCGAATTCCTAAATGCTTTCCGCGTAAAATACACGGCTCACACGCTCGCTGGTACTGGTCAATATTTCGTAGGGGATTGTCTCGATCCATTGCGCAACCTGTTGGATGGGAAGCTCCGGTCCGAATACAACCGCGTCCTCTCCTTCCTGCGCTGGTATTCCGGTGATGTCCACCATGGTCATATCCATACAAACGTTCCCCATGACTGGGGCCAGATGACCGTTGATTAATACATTTCCGCGTCCATTGCTGAAACTCCTGTTGAATCCATCCGCGTAGCCGATGGCCAGCGTGGCCAGTACAGTATCCTTGAGGGCCTTCCCTTTTCTCCCGTACCCAACTGAGTCACCGGCCTTGATATGTTTTATCTGGGAGATGATCGTTTTGAGGGTAGCAACCGGCTTGAGGTTGGCGATGCCATCGAACGTGGGGTCTATACCGTAAAGTCCAATGCCCAGCCGAACCATGTCGAATTGGAATTGGCCAAGCCGCAAGATCCCCGAAGAGTTAAGAACATGTCGCAAGGGTCGGTACCCAAGTGCCTTGTCCAGTTCATCGGCCATGTGCACAAAGCGTGCGACCTGCCTCTCTGAAAACGCATCGTGCTCTTTTGTGTCGGCCCCCGACAGGTGTGTGAATACGGAGGCCACAGAAATAGTTGGTTGCGCGCTAAGTTCGGACATCAGTGCCGCCACATCATTCTCCTCGAATCCCAGGCGATGCATGCCGGTATCAAGCTTGATGTGAATGGTACACGAACGCCCGTGCAGGTGGTCGATCAGGGCCCGCAGGATCCGGAGGTTGTAAATTTCCGGCTCCAGGCGATAGTCGAGTAAGTGTGTGAAACTTTCTTCCGACGGGTTCATGACGAGGATGGGCAGCGTGATGTTGTTTTTCCTCAAGTCAACCCCTTCGTCGGTAAATGCTACACCGAGGTAGTCAACCCGGTGGTACTGGAGAAGGTTCGCCACCTCTTCGCTCCCGCTTCCGTAGGCAAACGCCTTCACCATGGCCATAATTTTTGTGCTCCGGTGGAGTCGTGATTTGAATGTATTCAAATTGTGCACCATGGCAGTCAGGTTAATCTCCATAACGGTGCCATGAATCCTCCGCTCAAGACGCTTGACAATGCGTTCAAATTGAAAAGGACGGGCGCCTTTGATGAGGACAACGGCATCGGCAACCTCGTGCGCATCCAGTACTTCCAGGAACGATTCGGTCGTCGGATGAAAGGATGCGCCAGGGAACACAAGCTGATTGGAATAGAGCAAAGGTCCGATTCCGATCATCCGGGTTACGTTATTCGCATCCACCATGGATTTGATTTTCGCAACCAGCTCCTCGGTTGGAAGCCCCGACTGCATAATGTCCGACAGGATCAGGATCTTTTTCTGCTTCTGCTGATTGCGGAGTAAGTCCAGGCTGATCTGCAGGCCGGCGAGATCGTTGTTGTATGAATCGTCAATGAGAATACTTCGATGAACCCCCTGTTTCAATTCGAGGCGCATGGGAACCGTATGAAGGGTATTGACGCGGTCCTGGATGACAGCGGGGTCATATTCGCGCAGCAACAGGAAGGCAACTACGTGAAAGGCGTTTTCCTGGAAAGCTGCTTCCGCAAAGGGCATGGCAAGTGGAAAGGACTTTTTGAGGTAGGTGACCTGAAACTGGTTGTTTTCAAGTTTTTGTATGTGGATGTCGGCATTCTTGTCTGTCCCCCAGGAGAGTGTTTTGATTCCGAGCCGGGTAAGCGTCTGATCGATTCGCGTATGCTCTTTACAATAAATCGTGCGCTCACAGTGGGTGAATAACTTTGCTTTTTCCTCCGCTTTTTGTTGTTGGGAGGAGAACCCCTCGTCGTGCGCGCTTCCCAGGTTGGTAAATATTCCGATGGTTGGCCGGATTATAGACTGCAGCATCTCCATTTCACCCACGGTTGAAATACCCGCTTCGAAAACTCCCACCTCATGTGTAGTGGCGATGCCCCATACCGACAAAGGCACACCAACCTGGGAATTGTAGCTTCCTGGATTTTTGATGATGTGTAGATCCGGAGACAAGACCTGGTACAGCCATTCTTTGATAATGGTTTTTCCATTGCTTCCGGTTATTCCAACGACCGGTATCTTGAAGTGATTCCGGTGATGGATGACCAACTTCTGTAAGGCTGCGATGGATGAGTCTACGAGGATGATGTTGGCGCCCGGGAGAGTCGCAACGTCAACTGCATTCTCAACAACGAATTGGCGCAGTCCCAGATTGAATAATTCTGTAATCAATCGGTGGCTGTCGTGCCGCTCCCCCTTCAACGCGAAGAAAAGGGAACCCTCGCTGATCACCGCCTTGCGGCTGTCCATCACCAACGTTTCGATCGGGCGATCTTGCCCGGCCTGAAGCACCTTCCCTGAAATGATTGTACGGAGCTCGTTGAATTGCATTAGAAAAGTCTGGCGCCGTTTGGAACTTTCTTATCGATGGAGGTAAGCACGACGTTGCCCTTTTCATCGGGAAATCCGGTGACAAGAACTTCGGAAATAAACGTCGCAATTTGTTTCGGCGGGAAGTTGACCACGCATACCACCTGACGGCCCGTCAATTCTTCTATCCCGTAATTCTCGGTAATTTGTGCGCTTGATTTCTTTACGCCCAGGTCTTGGCCCAGGTCAACCCATAGCTTGAAAGCAGGCTTTTTTGCCTCGGGGAACGGCTCGGCACGAACAATGGTACCAGCCCGGACATCCACTTTAAGAAAATCACCCCACGCTATCATTTGGTCTGTTTATATGTATATTTGGTTTTCAAAATCAGGCCTAGTTCCGGTGTAAAGTATGAATGTTAAGTATTCAAATCTTCTCATCAGTTTTTTTTCAGTTCTCCTTCTTTCCTATTCTGTCCAAGCGCAGGAAGGGACGATGGTCATTGAAGGGCCCGATCCTTCGCATCGGGAAATTAACTTTAGCGAAGATAAGACTTTGATTTATGATCAACCTAGCCATCAGTCGGGGGCACGTGATTCGGTAGCGGTACAATCACGGCCTGTGAGCCGGACGACCCGGCCGGAGGCACCCAAGGATCAGTCAAAAGGGAAGAATGAAGGGGAGGTCCTCAACTTCAATTTTCTCTATTACATGATTCAAAAATTCAAGATGTCCGACCTTGTGGATCGGTAAGATTTCCAGGAAAAATTTAATTGTGATCTAATTCAGGAGAGACCCCTGAAGGCGGAATAATTCTGTCTCTGAGATCTTGGCATTGAAGCGTGCCGCAATGAGGCGGTTGTATGCGTCGGCAAGACTTTGCTGCGCCGTGCGTAGTTCAATAAACGTTGTGATGCCCCGTCGGAATCCTTCCAGGGCGATGGAGACGTTCTCTTTGGCGAGCAGGATATTCTCCTCCTCAATCAACAAGGTTCGTTTCGCATTCTCGTAATTAGTATACGCAATGCGGATGCCAATCATGACGATGGTTGTCTGCTGGTCGTAAATTAGTTTTTGCCGCTCTATATTCACTTTCGATTGGCCGATGAGTCGGTTTGTGTTCATCCCATTCATGATCGGAATGGATACAGATAGACCATAATTATACCCTCGGTTGCGAATGTACTTCTGCGCAATGGGGCTGGTGACGAGTTCATTCTCCTGCCGGTTAAAATTGTACGAAGAAGTAAAATTAATGATCGGAGACCGGCTTGCCCGGCTCTCGCGCAGGGTTAGCTCTGAAACACGGATATTCTTTTTAGCAGCGACAAGGGTAGCGTTGTTGGTCTCCACATTTTGCCTGATCTCATCGAGACTCAGCTGGAGATTGATCGGTATAGTGTCATAGATTTCAAAGGTATCGGGCAACCCCAGGCCCACCAGGAGATTGAGCTGATCTTTCAGCTGCCTGATAAGCGTCTCCTGTTGGATGGCCGCCGTTCGAAAGGCATTAAGATCTACTTTCGCCTGCAGCAATTCGGGCTTTCCGCCGGTCCCGACCTGCAACTTCCGCTCCGCCAGCTTGACGCGCTCCTCGCTCACAGACATCTGCTCCTGAATGGCCTTCCGCTGTTGGACCTGGCGGACAACACTGAAATAGGTGGTGATCACGTTGGCGGCCGTGTTCATCATCTGATCGCGGACATTCAGATTACTTAAGGCTTCCTGTGCGGAAAGCCGTTTGCGGGTTGCGAACATTTGGGTGCCGTCAAATAAGGTCCAAACGAGTTGTGCTGATCCATTTACATTTGTCGACTGTGCCCCCGTACGGAGGGTCTCCACATCGCCAAAGGTTACGTTCCGGGAGTCCACGTTGTTTCGGGAGTAGGCGCCCGTTGCGTTGATGTTTGGTAAGAAGACGCCGAACGCATATCGGTTGTTATTGCCTGCGACCGCAGCAGTATTTTGCGAAAGGCGCACGTCGTAATTTTTTTGAAGCGCCAGCGCCACCACATCCTCCACCGAAACGGTTTGTCCGGCAGTGAGCAGGGGGAGTATACAGAATGAGAAGAGACAGACGGCGTTACGATTCATAAACTACTTCTTTCATCGGTGGCTGAACGCCCAACCCCTCATAATCGATGTGCTTCTTCCTGCGAGATAAGTAGGAATACATGGCGGGTATGACGTACAAAGTCAGTATCAGAGAAAACAGGACGCCGCCTACGATGACAATCCCGAGCGGGATGCGGCTGGTGGAGGCGCCTCCCAGGGAAAGTGCGATGGGCAGCGATCCCAGGGCCATGGCAAGGCTTGTCATGAGGATGGGGCGCAAACGCAGCCGGGATGCAGTAAGCACACTTTCCATTTTCGAAAGACCCGACTCCCGCTTCTTGTTTGCAAACTCCACAATGAGAATTCCGTTTTTTGTCACCAACCCGATGAGCATGATCATCCCGATCTCTGAAAAGATGTTGAGCGTTTGTTTGAAGAAATAGAGCGACAGGAAGGCGCCGCAGATAGCCAAAGGAACGGTAAACATAATAATCAGCGGATCAGCAAAACTTTCAAACTGTGCCGCAAGAATCAGGTAGATAAGTACCAGCGCCAGGATAAATGCGAACGAGGTATTCCCGGAACTTTCAGCAAAATCGCGTGAGGATCCCGAAAGCGATGTCTGAAAGGTGTCATCAAGCTCTGCGTCGGCAATGGCACGCATGGCCTGAATCCCGTCACCAATGGTTTTTCCGGGTGCAAGACCGGCTGAAATCACGGCAGCTTTGAAGCGGTTAAAATGATACAGGGAAGGTGGTGTCGTGGATTCTTCCAAGGTCACTACGTTGTCAATGGAAATCAGCTGCCCTGAGGCGGTACGCACATAGAGCCGCTTCAGATCCTCCGGATCATCCCGGTCCATGCGGGAGACCTGACCGATCACAGAGTATTGCTTTCCATCCTTGGTGAAGTAGCCGAACCGCAAGTTACTATACGCCAGTTGCAGGGTCTGGGAGATATCCTGGACACTGATGCCGAGTTGGGTGGCCTTGAGGCGGTTTATTTTTACCAGCAGTTCCGGCTTGTTGAATTTGAGATCGACATCTACGTTTTGAAGTACGGGGTTATCCTGGGCCGCCGCCAGCATTCGTGGGATGGCCTCCTTGAGCTTGTCAAAATTATTGTTTTGGAGAACAAACTGTACAGGCTGACCTCCACGGCGGTTGACGGCAATGGTCTGATCCTGCGTTACAAATGTCCTTCCTTCCGAGAATAACGGGAGGTATTTGTTTACACGATCAACGATTTGCTGTTGGGAAAGTTTGCGCTCCTCCTTGGGTACGAGGTTCACACGTACGGAACCAGAATTGGTAGACCCGAAGCCGCCTCCGCCACCCGAAAATGAAACAGCCGATTTGTATTCAGGAACAGAATCCACAACAAACTGGGTGACCCTGTCAACGTATGTATCCATGTAATCGAAGGAAGTACCCTCCATCCCCGATAGGTTGATCCGGAATTGATCGCGGTCCTCCATGGGTGCCAGTTCCTGTTGGATGTTGGTGCCGATAAAATAGACCGAAGCCAGGCAGCTGGCGATGATAACGAAGGCCATCCATCGGACTTTCATGAAAGCGGCAAGGCTCTTATGGTACCCGTTTTCCATCCCCACGAAAAAAGGTTCTGTCACGCGATAGAACCAGGAGTGCGAATGATTGCTGCGCGTCAGGAGTACGCTGAGCACCGGCGTGAGCGTAAGCGACACAAACGCGGAGATCAAAACGGCCCCCGCCACAACTACTCCGAACTCGCGGAACAACCTTCCCACAAAACCAGGGAGAAAGACCACGGGGAGAAAGACCACGGCCAGCGTGATTGAGGTGGAAATAACGGCGAAGAATATTTCACGAGACCCTTCGATGGCTGCCCGGTATTTATTCATCCCACCCTCCAGTTTCTTGTAGATGTTTTCGGTGACGACAATTCCATCGTCCACGACCAGGCCGGTGGCGAGCACGATGCCGAGCATGGTCAGCACGTTGATGGAGAATCCAGCCAGATACATGATGAAGAAAGTGGCAATGAGCGATACCGGAATATCGATCAGCGGCCGCACGGCGATCATGAAATCGCGGAAGAAAAAGAAGATAATAAGCACCACCAGGAGAAACGAGATCAACAGGGTTTCTTCCACCTCTTCAATCGACCGTATGATGTATTTTGTCTGGTCGGTTGAGACATCGAGTTTAATGTCATCCGGGATTTCCCTTTTGATGTCGTCCAGACGCTTGTAAAATTCTTCGGCAATCGCAACATAATTGGCGCCGGGCAGCGGGACGATGCTCACCGCAATCATCGGAACCATGCTTTCGCGGAGGCTGCTTTCTTCGTTCTCCGGTCCCACAAGCGCCTGACCAACATCGCGTACACGAATGTTTCCGGCTTCGGTGGATTTGACGACTACATTTCCAAAATCGTCCTCCGAAAAGAGTTTACCGAATGTTCGCACCGTAAGCTCGGTGGCATTTCCGGTGATTTTCCCAGACGGGAGTTCAACATTTTCCCTGTTAAGAGCCTGCTGGATGTCAAGGGCCGTCAGGTTATAAGCACTAAGTTTGGCCGGATCCAGCCAGATGCGCATGGCATATTTCTTCTCGCCCATAATTCCCACGCTGCTTACCCCTTCAATGGTTTGCAGACGCTCCACGAGCACATTGTTGGCATACTCTGTAAGCTGCAGCGCATTGCGCGTGTTGCTCTGAACCGTCATGCTGATGATGTAGTCCGCGTTGGCGTCCGCCTTGGAGATCACCGGCGGCGAAGACAGATCCTGTGGAAGCGAGCGTGCCGCCTGCGACACTTTGTCCCGTACATCGTTGGCGGCGGCTTCCAGATCCACATTGAGGTTGAACTCCAGGTTGATGTTGCTTCTTCCGACCGAGGAATTGGAGGTGATGTTCCGGATGCCCGGTATGCCGTTGAGGGATTTTTCCAGCGGCTCCGTAATCTGAGATTCAATGATGTCGGCGTTAGCGCCGGAATACGATGTGCTGACGTTGATGTTTGGAGGATCGATGGCGGGATACCCCCTTACGCCGAGGTAGGAGAAACCGATAGCGCCGAAAAGCACCAGCAGGATATTCATCACGAATGTGAGAACGGGCCGCTTGATGGATAATTCGGAGATGTTCATGGCACAATCAGTTCACCTGGCTCATAGACGAAATCTTTACTTTGGACCCCGGGCGTATTGCCATCAGGCCGGTGGTAATGATGGTGTCGCCGGGTTTGATACCGCGAAGGATTTGAACGTACGACGAGTCGCGGATACCCGTTTCGACAATTTGAAATACTGCACTGTCTTTGCGCAATACAATGACGCGTTTGTTGCGGGCCTGCGGGATGACCGACTGTGTAGGGATGAGCATGGCTTGATTATCGTTTCCAAGCTGCAGGAGAGCACGAGCAAAAATACCAGGGACCAGCTCGGGATGGCGCTGGCTGACCAGTGCACGCACCTTGAGGGTACGCGTGGTTTGCTCTACGTTGCCTTCCGTGGCAATCACCGCAGCGGTGTGGTCCTGTTTTCCACCATCCACTCTGAACTTTACGAGGGCACCTTTCAAAATGTTCCGGGCGTATTTTTCAGGAACAGAAAACTCCAGCTTCAATTGGTGCACGTCACGCAGGCTTGTAATAACATCGGCCGGAGAGATGTAGGCGCCGGCGCTCACACTTCGAAGCCCGAGTTGGCCTTCATAGGGAGCCCGGATTTCTGTTTTTGAAATGGCGATTTTGGTTGACTGGATATCCGCTTTCAGGTTGTCGACGTTCAGGGCGCTGAGGTCAAAGTCCTGTTGACTGATACCGTTGATGGCAAGAAGTTCGCGCTGACGCTGAACCGTTTTCAGGGCGATCTGCAATTGCACCTGCAGCTTTCTTAGCTGGGCCTGCAAGTCGTCGTCGAAAAGCTTAACCAGCAAAAATCCTTTCGGTACCGTGTTTCCCTCAGGAACATTCAGCTTGACGATCCGGCCGCTGACCTCCGAACGAATTTTGGTTTCTTCCCACGGAAGCAAGGATCCGGGAACTTCCACGTCTTCGCTAATGACACTGGTTTTGACTAGGAATCCTTCCACCAGCATCGGTCCTCCTCGTGCGCGCTGGCCTGCACCCCCTGCCGTCTGCGGCGGCTTGCCCGAATCGCACGCAAACAAAATCATCCCGCTGGTGATACAGGCCACGCCCATGGACCGGCCTGCCGATAGTATTGAAATTCGATGTTTCACGGTACAAATTTGTGTGCTAAAACGGCACGAAAACGCCATTCATTGCCAAGCGGTCATTGGGCATGACTTGTGGTTTGATGCCAAGCCGGAACCTATCCGGACTTCAAATGGACAGGGATGCGGGAATTAGCTCTTGTCCGGCTTTTTGTGCTGGAAGCACGTACCTTCCTTGCTGGCAGTCATCCGCTTGCACTGCTTCCCTTCAGAAGTCTTTCCAGCGCACTGTTTTACTTTGTCCTTGAAATGTGTTTCCGGCTTGCACATGCCGCAGGCGCCTTTCCCTTTTTTCTTGGCGTCAACCAAGGTGGTCTCCGAGGCATCTCCGGAGAGCCGGCAGTCTGCCGTGTGGTACTTCTCTCCTTTTTCCGACGAGTAAACAGTTTGTGCCTGGCTCCGCGTGGCGAGGCCGAGACACAGCGCGATAAGAATAACGATGAGTTTGTTCATGCAGTAAAGGTAACGGGTGCATATTACTGCTCAAAGTACATTACCAAAAGCCTTGCGGATTATGACATATACTTCTCAGACGAGATCAAAAAACGGAGACAAATGGAGCTTTACAAGACTCTAAATGATTATGACCTACTGATTTCTACAAAAAAGTGACAGATATGGTTCAGAGCGTAGACAGAAATCAATGCCATTTTCACAGAGACTGCACAGAGGAATCACAGAGAATCTTATTAAATTCATAGAAAACATATAGAATTCAGTTAGAAAACTCATTAAATTCATTTCTACTTCGCAACCTAACTATGCAATTCAATCACCAAGGACGAGCGTATTACCTCGAAAATCCTAATTATTGCCCTCATTGTCATAGGGTGAATAATCCTACACAGATATGGGATACCTCAACAAAAGATACTGATGGTACACCAACTGCGCTGACACTTTGGATGTGCTCATACAAGAATTGTCTAAAAGTGTTTATTGTAAACTATAGATTCGTTGGAGAAACATATGAATTTGATCGCTACCTAAATGGTCTACCAAAGGGTCCAGATTGGCCAAAACCCATTTTAGATTTGAAAAATGGTAAGCCAAAGAATCCAGACGTACAAGAGGATTCTAGATTCATTAAGACATATTTACAAAGCCTAGTGGCGGAAAGTAGCGGGCTAGATGAATTGGCAGGCATGGGCTACAGAAAGTCAATTGAATATCTTGTCAAGGACTGGGCGATACAGGGGAAGCCAGATGACAAAGAGAGGATTGAAAAGTTGTGGCTTGATGTTGTCATAAAGGACTACTACTCTGGTGACCTTAAAGACATTCTACAACGCGCAACCTGGCTTGGTAACGATCAAAGCCACTACAATAGAATATTTGAGGACTTCGATATTGATGACTTGAAGGAACTCATTGTCCTTATAATGGTTGAGCTTGATAGGCAGGCCAAAATGGAACACTATATTAAAAACATTCAGAAGAAGAAGTAAATATCGACCCTATTCGATTGGGGCACTACATCGGACTACTTCTTTACTTGCTTTTCAAGTTCATGTCCATAAGAATATGCTGAAACTAAAGTTAGAGACGTATAGAAGCTATATGCTCTGAGTATACCAGCATCCCATTGACTTAATACTTCCAAATATTTGGACATTAGACTGTCATTTCCTATAGGAATTCCGACGTAATATGTATTCCCAGATACCCTTGATTTTGCAACAACCAAAATTCCGGCTAACTCATTCTTCACTTCTCTCATTAGGGCCATTGTGCGAAACGAATAATCTCCAATTGGAAATTCTCCACCATCTTCGAATCGGTAGCCACTTTTCATGTCAAGCCCAGATTCAATTTGAACCCTGTAGCCTTTGGTCATATAGTTATATTCTATTTCAGTTGTTGGTTCAGGCTTAGGTGCTTGCGCCGGTGCCACAGCTTCTTGACCAAGGCAATTCAAACTTGCCATAAGTGCTAAGCAAACTAGGTTTAGTGTTTTCATAGTGACTGGGATTTAAGTCATATAAATATAGCTTAAGTTTGATTCTTCGCCCTTTCTGCGCCTCAATCTGCGCCCCAATCAGAAATAATTTATCTGAGAATCAGATAGTTAGATGTACTTTTTGTACCCGGGACGGGAGTTGAACCCGTACAAGCATTACTGCTCACAGGATTTTAAGTCCTGCGTGTCTACCAATTCCACCACCCGGGCGGCCAAACGTGTTACCGATTGGTCGTTATGTCGTTCGGGTGCCTCGGCATCCCGAAAAGAAAAAAGTGTGAGAGACCCCACACTTTTTGTGATTTACCGTCTTCTGAGCGGGAAACGAGACTCGAACTCGCGACCCCGACCTTGGCAAGGTCGTGCTCTACCAACTGAGCTACTCCCGCTTCTTACTATCCTTTCCCCTTCCATTTGAAAAGGGACTGCAAAGTTAAACCCGATTGCTGATTCTGCAAATGGTCTGTTCAGGCATCAAGATCAACCTCTACGGCGGTGTCCTTCGTGCGTGCGAGGGGCACCCTGCCTTGCTCGAATTGTCGCTTCAGTTCCCTGGCCTCCTCCTTGTTTCGGGAGTACTTGATGTGTCTGGGAACCTCCTTCAGGTCCCAAATTAACCCCACGGCCCCTAATCCTCGAAGCAGGTAATACGTGATGTCTATTTCCCACCAGAAAAATCCCTGGCGCGATGCAACCTCGTAGTAGTGGTGGTTGTTGTGCCATCCTTCGCCCAGCGTCAACAAAGCTAGCCATACACTGTTCTTGGATTCTTCACCCGTCTCGTAGCGCGGCTTTCCAAACTTGTGCATAATGGAGTTAATCGAAAACGTCCCATGGTACAGGATGACGGTACTCAGGAAGAACCCGATGAACAGGGAGGAGAATCCTGCCGTGGTGAACATGGCAGCAACGCTTCCGCCGTTTACCCACCCGCCCAGGGCCATGATGGTCAGGGCCAGAAGCGTCGGAGGAACGAGGTAATGTTTGTTCAGCCACACCAATTCCGGATACTTGGCAAAATCACCGATGGTCTTAAAATCCGTTTCCTTGAAATCGGGCCCTACAATCCAGCCTATGTGCGAGTACCAGAACCCATAAATCTTCATCGAGTGAGGATCCTTGGGCGTATCGCTGTGGCGGTGGTGATGCCGGTGATGGGCGGCCCACCACAAAGCCCCCTTCTGAGCCGAGCTCTCCGCCATAAAGGCAATGACAAATTGAAACCACCGTGAGGTCTTATAAGACTTGTGAGCGAAGTACCGATGGTACCCTCCCGTCACCCAAAACATCCGGAAGACATAGAAGAAGACACACAGCATCCAGTCGAACAAAGTGGCGCCGGTCCATAGCGCACCCAGCGGGAGCAGGTGGAGGATCAAAAAGGCCACCTCCTGCTTCAGAATAGGCTTTCTTCGTACTTCGGGAATCACTTGCGCTTCCATTCCGGGCCTCCTTTATTCAACTACAAAAGTAACCCGAATAAGTTCAAGGGGCTACTAAAATGAGCCGACGTCAAGCCGAACAAGCGTAAGGCTGCACCACAAGTTTTTTACCTAAATCGCTCCGATTTCCACTACCTTTGTGGATTACATGAACCACGCTCAGACCATAGCGCTTTATCAGCCAACCCTGCAGCGCATCGCCTATAACCTGGTGCGGTGCAAGGCAGACGCGGAGGACATTGTTCAGGAGACGTTCCTGAAATGGCTCAGTGTGGAGAGCGCCAAAATTCGGAACACCAAAGCCTATTTGATAAAGGCGGTGACTAACAATTGCCTGAATCACCTCCATGCATTGAAGAAAAAGAAGGTGGAATACCTGGATTCGATCAATGTGGCAGAATTTCTGCATCGCTTCAAGGAAAATAACCTGGCGCACCTCGATCTGGAGGCGGATCTGGACAAGGCCTTAAAGGTGATTCACGCCAAACTGGAACCGCTGGAACGTGCCGTATACCTGCTAAAGGAGGTTTTTGACTTTGATTACGAGGCCATTCAGCAAGCCCTGGATAAGAAGAAAGCCCATTGCAGGCAGTTGGTGTGCAGGGCCAGGAAAAAGCTGGGAGAGGAGACCTCCAAGATGCATTTTGACCTCCCGGATGTTTCCGGGTTCATGGCCAGTTTCAGGAAGTCCTGTGAGATGGGAAATGCTGTAGAGCTTATCCAGGAGCTCAAAAAGGACATTACGACGGCCATCGAAAAAAAATTCTAAAATTCCAGCCCGTTTTTGTCACAAAACGGAGACTCTGTGGTCTTGCTAGAACCGGCCATGGTGGGCCCGGACTTAAATCTAACTTGAAATGATCGTCATTTTTGCATTCTTCATAGGTCACTGGTACCTATCCCTGTTTTTCCAGACCTTTTTCCTGCATCGGTATGCTTCCCACAAGGCATTTACCATGAGTCCTGCCATGGAAAAGGTGTTTTACGTGTTGACCTGGATTTTTCAGGGCTCCAACTATCTCAGCCCGTTTGGCTATGGTGTGATGCACCGCATGCACCACGCATTCGCAGACACTCCTGAGGATCCACATTCCCCGACCTATGACGAGACAATCTGGAATATGATGTGGAAGACAAAGACTATTTATTCAGCCATTGCCAACGGAAGCATGGTACCGGAAAAGCGGTTCACGGACGGGGTGCCCAAGTGGGACACGTTTGACCGCATCGCACGGTCGTGGCCTTCCAGGCTTTTCTGGGGAGTGCTCTATGTGCTGATCTACGTTCAGTTTGCCACCACCTGGTGGTTATGGCTCCTCCTGCCGATCCACTTCCTCATGAGCCCCATTCACGGTGCCGTCATCAACTGGTTCGCCCACAAGTATGGGTACCGCAATTTTGAAGTACGGGATACGTCGAAAAATTTTCTCCCCGTTGATTTTCTGATGATGGGTGAGAGTTATCACAACAATCACCACAAGAACGGTTCACGTGCCAACTTTGGCGGCGTGCGGTGGCACGAAATCGACCCCACGTATCAGGTGATCAAGTTGCTGAACAAACTGGGTGTCATTGAAATGGCCAATCAAAAATCGCTTAACATCGAGCGTATTCAGAAAGCCGCCTAGCCTACAGCCGATTTATTGGTTCGATAAGGTCCGTCATTCGTGCGGATTCGGACAGTTCATGTTTTTTCATAGCGCAAGGTTTCAGAGTCATCACAAAGGTCTTGGCTAATTCCATTAGGCCTTGTACTTTCACCAACGCCAAGAAAAAAACTATGAAAAAAATCTCATTTGCTCCGATCCTGATTCTTCTTGTCTGCTCGTGTGCCCCCAAGAAGGACAACATTGCCATTGGGCCATACCCGCAAACCGCCAAGGTGGATACCGTAGACACCTACTTCGGTGTGGCGGTGAATGATCCGTATCGATGGCTTGAGAACGACACCACCCGGGAAACTGCTGGTTGGGTTACGGCCCAGAATGAAGTCACGTTCGGCTATTTGAAAAATATTCCTTTTCGTGATGCGGTGAGAAAGCGACTGGATGAAGTACAGAATTATGAGCGAGTCTCCGCCCCCCACCGCGAGGGGGCATACTATTATTATTCCAGAAATACCGGTTTGCAAAATCACAACGTGCAGTACCGAAAGAAAGGACAGGACGGGGCGGAGGAAGTTTTTCTTGACCCCAATACGTTTTCGAAAGATGGTACCACGGCGCTGGGCGAAATGTCCTTCTCCAAAGACGGATCGCTCGTTGCATGCCTTATTCAAACGGGTGGTTCAGATTGGCGCAAGGCTGTCGTCCTGCGGGGTGACACGAAGGCACTTGTTGGCGATACGCTCCGTGACCTGAAGTTCACCGGAATAGCCTGGCGCGGCAACGACGGATTCTATTACAGCAGCTACGACAAGCCGAAAGGATCAGAACTTTCTGCCAAGACGCAGTATCACAAGATTTACTACCACAAATTGGGAACACCGCAAGGATCCGATCAGATGATTTTTGGCGGAGAAAAAACACCGCGTCGGTATGCGGGCGCCTATCTGACAGAAGATGAGCGGTTTTTGGTCATATCGGCATCAAAGAGCACTACCGGAAACGAACTGTATGTTCAGGACTTGGCGAATCCTCAGGGAAAACTGATGTCTGTTGTCGCAGACATGGAACATAATCACAACGTGGTTGACAATGATGGAAGCACCCTGATTCTTCAGACGGATCTGGGTGCCCCGAACAGCAAAATTGTAACGACTACTTTTCCTAATCCAGGACCAGGTAACTGGAAAGATCTTGTACCCGAAACGGAACATTCCATCCGCGGAGTTGGTACGGCAAACAAGAAACTGTTTGTGAATTACCTGAAAGACGCCAGTACCTATGTGCGTCAGTTCGATTACAAGGGAAAGGCGGAACGTGATGTGGAACTGCCCGGGATCGGAACGGCAGGTGGATTTGGGGGCCGGGCTGATGAAAAAGAAGTGTATTACAGTTTTACATCGTTTACAACGCCAGGCTCGATCTATACCTATGATATCGCATCGGGGAAATCAACTTTGTACACGCAACCCAAAGTCGACTTCACACCGGGCGACTATGAAACAAAGCAGGTCTTTTACACCAGCAAGGACGGTACGAAGATCCCCATGTTCATCGTGCACAAGAAGGGCGTTGAGCTGAATGGAAAAAATCCAACTTGGCTGCAAGCATACGGAGGGTTTGGTATCAGCCTGACGCCGTCGTTCAGCACATCGCGCGTCGTCTGGTTGGAAAATGGCGGTGTATTCGCGCAGCCAAATTTGCGCGGAGGAGGGGAATACGGTGAGAAGTGGCACGATGCCGGCCGATTAATGAACAAGCAAAATGTGTTTGATGATTTCATCGCAGCCGGGGAGTATCTGATCAGTGAGAAATATACATCTCCGCAATATCTCGCAGTGGTTGGTGGTTCGAACGGCGGGCTCCTGGTGGGCGCAACAATGACCCAACGTCCTGACCTGATGAAAGTGGCGTTGCCTGCGGTGGGGGTGATGGATATGCTGCGTTACCACACGTTCACAGCCGGCGCTGGTTGGGCATATGATTATGGTACCTCAGAGGATTCCAAAGAAATGTTTGAATATCTGCGCAACTACTCTCCTGTTCACGCGCTGAAGCCGGGCACTTCGTATCCGGCCACACTTGTAACTACGGCAGACCACGATGATCGGGTAGTTCCCGCTCATTCGTTCAAGTTTGCAGCAACGCTTCAAGAAGCCAACGTGAGCAACAATCCTGTATTGATCCGGGTTGACACGAAGAGCGGCCACGGCTCGTCCAATCTTTCCAAAGCACTGGATGTAACAGCCGATCAGTTTTCTTTTGTCTGGTACAACATGGGGGTTATTCCCCCGATGGTTAAAAAGAGCATGTAGCATCTATGGGTGATCACGTGGAGATCCGGGTCGGAAAAAGAGAGGACCTTCCGCATGTCCTGGAACTGATCCGCGAATTGGCAGTCTATGAAAGAGCTCCTGACGCTGTGGTGAATACGGTTGCCGAAATGGAGAAGGACGGGTTTGGATCCAGGCCGATCTTTGGCTTTTTCGTGGCCGAAGTAAATCAACGCATTATAGGGATCTCAATCTACTACTGGCGGTATTCTACCTGGAAGGGAAAACGGCTCTACCTGGAAGACATTGTGATAACAGAAAAGGAACGGGGTCGGGGTGCCGGCAAATTACTATTTGACAGGACTATGCAGCATGCGTTGGATGAAGGGTGCAGCGGAATGATGTGGCAGGTCCTGGAATGGAATGAGCCAGCTATCCGCTTTTACCGGAAGTATGGAGCCAAGCTGGATGATGAATGGACCAACTGCAGCCTGGAGCGCAGTCAGCTTGAGGAACTTCTTCGAATATCAGGATGACCCTTTCGTGAACAATTTGTCACATGTTGACATTAGATCGCTCATTTTCGACGGCTCCAGATTGATGAACTTCCCGACAACCGCCCGCTTCTTGTAAATCAATACGGTATTTTTTACTTCCCGTGATGGGCTTATTTCAAAAAGCCCCGCCGTATCCGCATCGGATGGATCCGGGATGTACGTTATAGCAGCGCGCGACAATTTCAGTTTGGTTGAAAAATCCGTCAGCATTTTCCTCACCTCCGCAAGCGGCTTCTTATCCGGATTCATGTACATGATGAAAGCTCTGAAGTTTCTCAGGCCACGCACGTTAATTTCACTTTCGAGGCGTTGTGCCATTATTCGCAGGGCTTCCCAATCGTCATTGTTTACCCAGATCATAACACCCTGCTGCGATCCGTACTTGCACATGGGACATGCCTTGGTGCCCTTGTCCGGACCGGATACGTGCTGCGGGTCATACGCTGGACAATCTGTTCCGATGGCCAGCCCCGAATCCGGTGCTTGTGCTTTGACGGCCGCAGGCACGAGTGTTAGTAAGAAGATGACTCCAGAATGCAGTAAGGTTTTCATAATTAGTTCGAGGTTAATTTTTGCGCACGCACTTCATGCATGATTTGAGTTTCGCTATTTGTAGTTGGGCACATGGAGTCCCAGGATAATGTCGCGCTTTCCAATCCAAACCCCCTTATCGTTTTTCCTTAGGGAAAGGATTCCGGAGCCGCCGCGGTTGGGCTGACTTGTTTTTTCCTTTTCCGTGAGTTTCGGGTCATCTTCAAAAAGGAATGCGTCAATCCAGTAGTAGACGCCCGAAGCTTCTTTGATGATCGGATGAATATGTTGGGGGTCTCTTCGGTTGGGATAAGAACCCGGGCGGATGGTGGAGAACGTGTAGCAACCCCGTTCATCGGTTTTCACCCAACCCCGCAAGTGTCCGTGCCTGCGACCATTGGTTTGGCCCTTGGCGGCGACATAGTTGCCTTGCGTATTTGTGTGGTAGACATACAGGATCACACCCTGAGCGGGCGTTTTGCCATCACGCTTGAAAATGGTTCCGCTGATGACAAGGGGCTCCCCTGGCTCGCCTTTTTCAGAAAGAGAGGTTGTCCAGGAAAGTGAGGCCGGCATTCCTTCCATCAGGAGTTCGCAATCCTCGCACGAATCAATACTTTGTGCACAGGCTGCCAAGACGGAAAAAAGTATGAGTGAAAACACAGATAGCTTCATGATTGTCTAATTACGGTGGCGCAAGGATGTTTCGATATGTAGAGTTACGGATATTAATGTTTCGTGGCCGTGCATTATGATGTCTGGTTGCAAAAACTTGACGAATCGCATGAATCACGGGATAGCTCACAAGCGTGCACTTCGGTGAAGCAACCGGCAAGCCACAGCAACAGATTCCTCGTCTTTATTTGATGTCAGGCTTATTATTCTTGACCACCTGCTCTACCGGCTGCCTGTGACGCTAAGGAAACTGCTATTTTTAACCATGGAAAAATTCTGGAGATACAGGATGGATCACGTGCTCTTTTGGGTGATTACCGTAGGATTCCACATGTACACCCGTATTTACCTGCTGGATCAGGCTGGATGGGGCCAATTCCTGTTGGAAATTGTTGTCCGAAACGGACTACTCGCCTTTGTGATCTTTACGAACATCCACTACCTGGTGCCGTTGTTTTTCAACAGACGCCGCTATTTATCGTATGCTGCTGGCTTGATTGTCTGTTTCTTGATATATGTAGTTGGAAAAAATACGCACGACGTTTTCCTCCCCCTGGTGACGGGCAATCCGGTGCCCCGCTTTTGGCAGCATTCCTTTTACAATTTTTCCATCGCACTCTTCTACGTGACATTCAGTCTGGCCTTGCATCTTAGTAAGGAATGGTATGCGCTGCGCGAGCATCTGCGGGAACTGAAAATGGAGAAACTGGGCACTGAACTGGAGTACCTGAAGGCTCAACTGAATCCGCACTTCCTGTTCAATTCGCTCAACACCATATTTGTTCAAATTGACAAAACGAATGTGCGTGCACGGGATACGCTCACGAAATTTTCCGATATGCTGCGATATCAACTGTACGAGTGCAACGGACGTGTGATACCGCTGAAGAACGAAGTAGAGTACCTCCGGAATTATATCGATTTGCAGCGCTTACGGAAAGACGAAAAGTATGAAATAGACTTTGAAACAAGCGGCGCTCGCAGCGACATTGTGATTGCGCCTTTGTTGCTGATGCCTTTGGTGGAGAACGCCTTCAAGCACGTTTCACATTTTCCGGAAGGAAAAAACAGTATCCAGGTCAATATCAGCGTGAATGAGAATGAGATTTTTGCGTCCGTGACCAATACGAAGAACGGAACTTCCGCAGGTCCCGGAGGCATTGGATTAAAAAACCTGAGACGAAGGTTGGAATTGGAGTACCCCGGGAAGCACCAATTGACTGTGCGGGGCGAGGAACGGCAATTTGTGGCGGAGTTGCGATTGATCACGGGCCCATGAAGATAAGCTGTGTTGTTGTTGATGATGAACCGTTGGCCCGGGAAGGGATGGCGGACTATGTAAAGGAAATAGAATTCCTTTGTTTGCTCGGCGCGTGCGAAAGTGCTGCGGCCGCAGGAGCGTATCTGGAAAAGGGAAATGTTGATTTACTTTTTCTCGATATCCAGATGCCGGGGCTGTCGGGCATTGATTTTCTAAAATCACTCGCATCGCCGCCGCTGGTAATCCTGACTACGGCGTACAGTGAATTTGCGCTCGAGGGTTATGCCCTGGATGTACTGGACTACCTCGTTAAGCCCGTCCCCTTTGACCGATTTCAGAAAGCGGCACTCAAGGCAAGGGATTTTCACGGGCTGAAGACCAACGCTGGCGGAACTGGAGAACCGGATTTTTTCTTTGTTAAAAGTAACGGAAAGCTGGAACGGGTATATTTCAACGACATCTTGGCCGTGGAGGCGATGCAGAATTATGTCATGATTCATTTATCTGTGGGTAAACTCATGGTATATATGCCCCTCTCCGCGATGGAGGAACAATTACCCAAGGACTTGTTCCTGCGTGTGCATAAGTCACACCTCGTGGCACTGTCAAAGGTGGAGGCCATCGAGAATCACGAACTGGTGGTGCAGCACCTGCGCATTCCCATCAGCCGGAGCCATCGGGAGGAGGTATTGAAGCGGATCGTTGGGAACAATCTCCTACGCCGGTAGAGCTATCCCACCTCTTCGAGCAGGGTGCGGAAAGAAGCTATTTTTTCGCCGAATTTTTTCTTGACATCTTCGCGTAGGGCCGGTGCAAATTTTTCGAGATAATGCTCCAGTTTGGCAAGCGACTGAGCCGAATACTGAATGGCATACGATACAGACTGATCATCGTCCGAAGAGAGCACCCGGTACATCCGGTGGCCAAGGAACATCTTGGTATTCATTACTTGCGGGATGTGGACTTCCTTCATCCAGACCAGCCATTCCTGTTCGATGGTTTTGTCAACTCCGGTGGTGACATTGTAGATCAGCATGACCAAATTTAATTTACTTCTCCGGTATAACAAATGGAACGACTCCGTCAGGCTTTTGGATTCATAGCCCGCTGCCCTATAAATAACGCGACAAGAACAAGACCTGTCCCGACATACGTGAAAAGTGTTATGGGTTCGTCGAGGAGCACGTAGGCAAACAGCAGCCCGAATATCGGGCACAGGAAGAGCCACAGCGACGCCCGCACCACATCCTGCTTTAACAGATACAGCCACAATTGAACGGCGCCGATAGACACCGGAATCACCAGCCACCCAACGCTGAACCAAAACCGTGTATCAAAGGTGCTGGACTTCTGATAAAACAACAGAGCAAATGGGCTCAACAACACCCCCCCGATTAACACCTGCCATCCGTTGATGGCCGTTCGGGATAATTTCCAGGAGACGGAGGTGTAGTACACGGAGCCCACCGAATAGGCGACCATGCACACAGCCATGAGCACCAGGCCCAGAACGGAAGCATAGCTGTTCATCAGCAACGGGTAGGATACAATTACTACGCCGATGATTCCTACGGCGATGCTTACCCATTGTGCGGGTGCCACGGGTTTTTTGAGCCAAAGTGCCGTCATCGTGCCAATCATCAGGGGGTTCAGCGCCAGCGCAATGGAGGTGACGCCTGCGGTGACTTCATCCAGGGCAATAATAAATATACCCAGATAAAGTGTTGTATTGAGTGAGCCGAACAGCATGACGTGGAGCCATTCCTTCTTCCTGGGCAACCGGTCGCGTTGAATGAAAAAGGAATAGGCAAGGAGCAGCACCCCGGCGATGAGGAAGCGAATGGTAAACAGCACCAGGCCATCGGCCGATTGCAGTCCGATTTTGCCTATGGACGATGCGGAAGACCACAGGACGGCGAACAGGAACCCGGCAAGGAGATAGTGCGAGGATGGTGAGTTCATTTACCGCCAGCGCACGTCGGTATGTGCGTGAAATTAAAGATCATTCCGAAGCGTAGTCACGAAGATAATGGAAGTGGGGGGTGAGTTGGCCTTTGTGGGTGAGTGTACCGCGTTCAATAATTCCCTCGGGATCCCTGATCAGGAGGGGTTTCAATATCCGGTCGATGAGGTCTCTTCCAAATTCTTCCGAGGCGCTCCGCGGCAATTCGCACGGCAAATTATCAATGGCCATCACCGTAACAAATCCGGGGTTGCTGAGCGGCGGGTGAAGCGAATCAGTCGATGCGTCATAGTCGTACAACGGATCAGCAATTGATGTAGCCCGTTTGGTGCTGGGCACAGAGCCGTTGATGTCACACGTGATGTCGGCAATAACCCGTATGCGAAAGTCTGGGGTCATCATGTCCTCCCGAGTGAAGAGACGGGGAGCGCTTGGATTCCAGAAGGCGCCTGCCAACAAGAGGTCGGTCAGTTTTGTAAATGCTGGAAATGTGGAAACATAGCGCTTTGGATATTGATGAAATTCCTTGCGGTTAAAAGGGCCGCCCTCTTTACGCGTGTGGTAGTCGGAGCTGCTCAACTGCACATACACCGGTTCATTAAACGTTTTGGTGAGGTATTCGTGAACACCCACTTTGCGGATGCCCGCCGTATCGAGTGTTTCCATAGCCCCCCGGGCAACCCGGCCGGCGCCGGTTAAGGCAATTTTTATGGGCGGGAGATTGACGTGGCGCAATTCTAGTTTCAGGTCGTTGATATCAAAACATTCGTGCGCCCGTCGAAGTTTGAAAAGGCCGTATCGGTTGCCGTAAGTCAAAAGGCCGTTGTACGCTCCTACGATGCCGGCAAAGCGGCCAAAGGCGACTAGCCTGTTTCCCTGGGTGTCTTTCAGCGCTTCGTAATCGATGAGCCTTATTTTCTTGCGAAGGATCTCTTGCAACAGTTTCTTGTTGTAGGGTTGTTTCTTGAGCGTATGTGAAAAGAAGAGGTAGGTCTTGCCGGCCACCAGGTCAGGAATCTGCACCTCTTTGATCCCCATCAGAATATCGCAATGCTGAATATCATCGACCATGGTAACACCCTGGGCTTCATACTCTTCATCGCGGAAGCAGCGGAACGAACTTTTTTGGCAGACAATTTTTATGTTCTTGAAACGCTGCATGATCTCCGCGGCCTGGAGGGGGCTGAAGGCGACACGTTTGTCCGGAGGTATCCTCCCTTCGCGAATGAGGCCGATCGTGAGCGATTTCATGGGTTAGCGAATATCAAAAGTACGTACAATTCAGCAGACCCATAGCAAAACGCTATCTTCGGTATATGAATCTTTACATGCTCGGCGTCGGATGGATCGTTTACTTTTCTTTGCACAGCGTGCTGGCTTCACAGTCGGTTAAGCGGGATGCCGAGCGGCTCTGGAAAGGAGCTGGCCGGTATTATCGCATTTTTTATAATTCGGTTGCGGTCGTGGGGCTGGTCGCTCTCCTGATGCTGAACGGTGCGTTGCAATCCCCTTATTATTTTGACCGGGAGGGATGGGTTCGGTTTCTCAGTCTCGTGTTTACCACCTTTGGCGTGATGACCATTCAATTGGCTTTTCGACAATACAAACTAAAAGCTTTTCTCGGTTTTGGAGAGGAAGAGGGTGTGATGAAGATTCAGGGGATCCTGAAATGGGTTCGGCATCCGATCTACAGCGGCATTATCCTTGTCACGTTGGGGTTCTTTCTTTTTATACCGAATCTACCCACGTTGGTCACGTGCGCTTCAATTTTTCTCTACCTGCCTGTCGGAATATATCTGGAAGAAAAGAAGCTGATTGCTTATTTCGGCCAGGATTACCTTGATTACCGGAAACGCGTCCCCATGGTGCTGCCCAGACTATCTGCCTTCTTCATTGATAGCGGTCGCTGATCTTATTTTTTCTGATCTCTTTTCTTCTTTTTCTCTGCATGCTCCTTCTGTTCGATCAGTTTTTTGTCTTCAACGTGTTCATCGAGAAACTCGTTGATTTTTTCAATATTCATGGTGGATTTGATTTCACCGAAGGAGTCAATCTTAACCTCCAATCCGCTTAGTTTTTTATGAACGCGCGGCTTGCGTTTTTGCTTTTTCGCTTTTGATTCCGATGTTTTCTTTTTCATGGGGTGGTCGTTTATTTCAGCGTGCTTACGGCATGGTCGATTCGCCGGGCCGTTTCAACGCCTCCAAGAATCTCTATAGTAACCATCAGGTCTGGTCCGGAAAGACCTCCTGTGAGCGCAATACGGAGGGCTGCCAAAATCTGACCGGATTTTACACCTTGTGAGGATGCGGCTTTTTCGATCATTCCCTTCGCTTCATCAGCCGTAATGCTACGCTGTTGGATTACCTCTTGCCCGAAAGCACGCAGTACGTTTATTGCGTCCGCACTCCACTTTTTTGAAACAGCGTCCTTATCAAAGGTCTGCGGAGGCTGAAAGAAAATCTTACCCTGTTCCCAAAAATCTTTTGGAAAGGTGACGCGTTCGCGGAGCGCGGTCACGACCTGGTTGGCCCTGGAAGGCGTGCAATCGATTTGATGTTCTTTCAACACATCCATGAGAAGGGCAACGTGGTCACTCACCGGCATGCTTCGAAGATACTGTTGATTGAACCACTGGGCTTTCTGAATGTCGAATTTAGACCCGGCCTTACCGACCCGTTCGAGCGTGAAGGCCCCGATGAGTTCCTGCATTGAAAATAATTCCTGCGTTGTGCCTGGATTCCAGCCCAGGAAGGCGAGGAAATTGATCATGGCTTCGGGCAGGTAACCTGCTTCGCGAAAACCTGGAGATACGATGCCGGAGTTGGGGTCTGTCCACGTGAGCGGGAAGATGGGAAACCCCATGCGGTCTGCGTCACGTTTGCTCAACTTGCCGTTCCCGTCGGGCTTCAACAGCAGGGGAAGGTGCGCAAACCGGGGAGCCTCCTTTTCCCAGCCAAAGAAACGGTATAGCAGGAGGTGCAACGGCGCGGAGGGCAGCCATTCTTCCCCACGGATCACGTGCGAAATCTTCATGAGATAGTCATCGACGACATTGGCCAGGTGATAGGTAGGCATGCCGTCTGACTTTATGAGCACCTTGTCATCGAGTTGGGAAGAATCCACCTTGACCTCGCCACGGATCAGGTCGTTGACGGTTATCTCCTCGTTTGCCGGAATTTTAATCCGGATAACGTAAGGTTCGCCAGTGGCTATCTTCTTCGCAACTTCAGCCTCAGACAGCGTCAGCGAATTTTTCATCTGCAGGCGTGTCGTGCCGTCGTACTGGGCATTGGGGGTCCGTTGCCTCATCGCCTCCAGGTCCGCTTCCGTATCAAATGCGGTGTAGGCGTGGCCTTCTTTGATCAGTTTCTGTGCGTGCCGGGTGTAGATTTCCCTTCGCTCCGACTGGCGATAGGGAGCATGGGGCCCTCCAACTCCTACGCCTTCATCGATTTGAATTCCAGCCCATCGAAGTGAATCGAGAATGTATTCTTCTGCACCGGGAACAAAGCGTGATTGATCGGTATCTTCGATACGGAGAATCATGGTTCCGCCCGTTTTCCTGGCTAGCAAAAAATTATACAATGCGGTACGCACCCCGCCAATGTGGAGGGCGCCGGTGGGACTGGGAGCAAAACGAACGCGAACATTTTCCATTGCCTAAATGTACAAAATCCGTTATGACGCGACGCGAAGGACGGCTTCCCGGGTAAGGCGTTGCTGAATTTTGAAATTCGACCAGGCGACAAAATAAATCACGGCAAGAGAGGCAGCCGCTACAGCAGGAACAATGAACCGGTGGAACTGCACCCAACCGATGACGGCACCAAGAAGGATGAGGATCGTCCAGAAATTCAACATCCAGCGTGTGTTGGGAAAGAGGGAGTATCTGAGCAGGAGAATGCATCCGTTGGAAGAGGCTTCGAGTTGTCCAACAACCAGGGCAGCAAAGTGGTTGGCCCGTCGTGCACGGAGGGTAATCCGGAAACGGTCTTCCTTAACCCACCCGTTGAATACCAATACAGGCTCGTGAGGTTGATCAAAAGGCTGGTTTGACGTGGCGTTGGCAAGCCGCTGCTGCACGGTAGATGCGTCTTCTGGCAAGACGAGTGTTTCCCGGTAGGGTTGCAGCAGGGTGATCACTTCACGGCAATGCAGGAAATTTCAACGTTTACATCTTTGGGCAGGCGGCTGACTTCAACGGTTTCGCGTGCGGGAGGATTTTCAGTGAAATAGGACCCGTAAACCTGATTTACCTGCGGGAAATTATTCATGTCCTTTAGAAAGATGGTCGTCTTTACGACGTGTGAAAAGTCATACGAAGCAGCCTGTAGGATCTCTTGAATGTTTTTCATGACTTGATGCGACTCTTCCTGAATGTTTCCGGTCAGCAGATCCCCTGTCGTTGTTTCCAATGCTATCTGGCCGGAAACAAAAAGTATGTTGCCTGACTGGATGGCTTGACTGTAAGGACCAATGGGCGCCGGGGCCTTGGGGGAGTAGATTACGTTTTTTGCCATCGGATTCTGGATTACTTTTGTCAAATATCACCAATTCAAATTAAAACAGCGCACCGGTCGGGATCCGAAATCATGGAAATTCTTATTCTAGGAACAGAAAGTAATGCGGCGGAAGGTCGACTGAAATTCAGCGGAGAAAGCAAGGTCATGCATGCAGCGAATGTATATCAGGCGGGCGGCCTCTTATCCTCATGCGATGTGGCGTTTGATTTCACGATCCACGAAAATGCTTCACGTCTTTCAGCGTATCAGGCCGCGCCCCAATCGGTCGTATTCCTGGACACAACCACTGTGAGTCTTGGCAACCTGCTGAAAACAAACAAAGAACTCACAAACACCGTGTTTGGCTTCTGCGGACTGCCAACCTTTTTTAATCGGGAGATTCTGGAAGTAGTGCTCCGGACCGAAAGCGATCGTAAGATGCTGGACGAGGTATGTGGAAATCTGAAGACCAACTACCAGGTAGTGGCGGATCAGGTTGGGATGGTAACGCCGCGGGTGATCTGCATGATTATCAACGAAGCGTATTATACGCTGGAAGAGGGAACGGCAACCAGGGAAGACATTGATCTGGCAATGAAGTTGGGAACAAACTACCCCTGGGGTCCCTTTGAGTGGGGCGCCCGAATCGGCCTTGACAACGTGAGTCGCTTGTTGAACGCGGTGCGTGAGGAAACACACGATGAGCGTTATCAGGTATGCCCCCTTCTCACAAACGGGGCGGGTTGATTACTCCACCGTAACCGACTTGGCCAGGTTTCTCGGCTGGTCTACGTTGCATCCGCGCATGACGGCGATGTGGTAAGAAAGCAATTGTAACGGAACGACCGAGACCAACGGCATGAGCGGTTCAATGGTAGCCGGCACTTCGATCGTGAATTCCGCCATTTCCGGAATGATGGTATCTCCCTCTGTAACTACAGCTATGACTCTGCCCTTACGGGCTTTCACTTCCTGAATATTGGAAACAAGTTTTTCGTACGAACTGTCCTTGGTAGCAATGAAGACAACGGGCATTTCCTTGTCGATGAGCGCGATGGGGCCGTGCTTCATTTCTGCTGCCGGATACCCCTCCGCATGGATGTAGGATATTTCCTTGAGCTTGAGGGCGCCTTCCAGCGCCACCGGGAAATTATAACCGCGGCCGAGGTATAGAAAATTCCGGGCATCCTTAAATTCCTGGGCGATGGCCTTGATCTGGTCGTTGAGCGCGAGGGCCCTTTCAACCTTCGCGGGAATATTCTCCATCTCCACCAGGAGTTCATGAAATTTCTTTTCCGCAATGGAGCCGCGCTGACGGGCTACAATCAACGCAATCATGTTGAGCACGGTAAGTTGTGCCGTAAACGCTTTCGTGCTGGCTACACCAATCTCAGGCCCGGCGTGGGTATATGCCCCCGCGTGCGTAAACCGGGGGATGGATGAGCCGACCACATTACAGACACCAAAAATGATGGCGCCTTTTGATTTTGCCAGTTCGATGGCGGCCAGTGTATCAGCAGTCTCTCCCGATTGGGAAATCGCGATCACCACATCGCCTTCCCGGATAATGGGATTGCGGTAGCGGAACTCCGAGGCATATTCGACCTCCGTGGGGATACGGCAAAACTCTTCGAAGAAATATTCAGCAACAAGCCCGGCATGCCACGAGGTGCCGCAGGCAACGATCATGATGCGGTCGGCATTCACCAATTTGTTGACGTACTCCCGCAATCCACCGAGGATTAAGCGGTTGGAGGCGGCGTCCAGTCTTCCCCGCATGCAATCCATGATCGAACGCGGCTGCTCAAAGATCTCCTTTAACATGAAGTGTTCGTAGCCCCCTTTTTCGATCGCGGCCAGTTCCATGTCCACTTTTTGGATGTACGGGGTGAGCGGGAGGTTCGCCACATTCTTGATGGTCAGTTTCCCATTGTCAACAATGGCGATTTCCTGATCATTGAGGTACACCACTTCGTTGGTGTACTCGATGATGGGCGTGGCGTCTGACGCCATGAAGAATTCACCCTTCCCAACACCGACAACAAGCGGGCTTCCCTTGCGCGCTGCGATGAGCAGGTTGGGACTGTCAAACGACATAACCACGATGGCATAGGCTCCGACCACGCGTGTCAGGGCCAGTCGCACGGCCTCATCGAGTGAACATCCTTCTTCTTCCCGGATATCCTCAATAAAATGAATAAATACTTCCGTATCTGTTTCGCTGAGGAACTGATGTCCTTTGCGTACAAGTTCTTGCTTCAGGGCTCCATAGTTCTCGATGATGCCATTGTGAATCATCGCAAGGTGCTTGGTGGCTGAGTAGTGCGGGTGTGCGTTTTCATCGCTGGGTTCGCCGTGGGTGGCCCACCGGGTATGGCCCATGCCAATGTGGCTATTGAGGTCCTGGCCCTTGATGTAGGCCTCCAGCTCGGATACCTTCCCCTTCTTTTTGTACACATTCAGCGCTCCGTTCAGCAGCGCTATTCCTGCGCTGTCATAGCCCCGGTACTCAAGTCGCTTCAGTCCTTTGATGATGACGTCGCTGGCCTGTCGATGTCCAGCATAAGCAACTATGCCGCACATGGGTTAATGGAGTAAATTGGTTGGTTTTGAATAGTAGACCCGCAAGGTGGCCGACGAGGGGTTGAGGACCATGGAGCTGGTTGTTTTCTTGAATTCGTCGTCGAGTGGAAAAATCACAAAGCTTTTTGCCCTCCGTGGATCTGTACGGTGGTTGATGATTTGCTGAAAGAATTCCGTAACGATCGGCGCATCCGGCTGTCTGGTTGTCTGGTTGACATTGATCAAAACGCCGGAAATTTGGTTGAGGATGGAGACACTGGTTTCCGTAGCGCTTGTCCCTGACACGGAAATACTGCTTCGGATCTTTACCAGGTACGGGTCGTTGATCCGCACATTCTGACCATTGATGAGGGTGTCGTAGAAGATGCTCCTGAATTTATTGTCCGCATTGAGGATTCGCAATTCGATCTTCAGGGGCGGCCTCGCCTGCGACGTGTTGGTCATCACCAACTCCGCTGAATTGATAACCACGTTGGAGAGTGAATCAAAATATTTGTAGTAGTTACCCAGGTCGAGCTTCGTCACAATACCTGATCCACATTGAACATAAAGCTTGTCGTCGGAGGAGATAAAATCCTGATACGGGATCACGCCATTCAGTGTGGTGGAACTGCGGTCGGCAGTGATTGAGCTGAAACTCATCACAGGCACAATCCCCGTGAGGGAGTTGCTGAAGAAGATAGGGAAATCAGCTGTGAAAGCGCTGGCCCCGTCTTTGTAGGTGAGGACCAGTTTGGAGTCGACCACATCGGGATAAGGAAGACTGTAAACAGGCGTGATGCCGAGGATTTTGTTTCCTACAGGCATCGTCACAGATAAGCCGGGGTACTTGGTGATGAAATCTGCGAAATTATTCAGCAGAGCCGGATTGTTCTTGACGTCATCAAACAGGTTTTGCCCCAACGCACCCAAGAGTTGGATTCTTAACGTAAAATATATGTTATTGGAAGCATCGGCATCGATGTACCGATTCCAGCCGTCCTGTAACTGAACAGGCCCCGGCGAAAAAGTTGTGTCACCGATGGACGTCCCTGAGGCGGGGATGGATGACGTGTTGAAGAAATCCCCGTCCGTGCCCAGTCCGGTGAGCAACTCATACACTTTCAGCTGCAGGTTGGAACTGTCCATCATGCCGTAGGAGTAATAATCGAACTTGAGCTGAAGATGCAGGGACTCAAAGACAGCCGTATTTTCCAGAACGGCCTTCTGCAAGGGAGGAGAAAAGTTGAAGTATCCCTTTGCCTCCAGGTTGCCAAAATCAGGATCACTGTACTTGCCCACCAGAATGCGCGCGAGGTTTTCCTGTATCGTATTGCGTGTCGATACGGGAGAACGGAGAATGACGGTGTTTTCCAGCGGAATCTCCACGTAACGCGTGTTTAGCCTTGGATCCTTGCGAAACCCGACAAGCGACGCGTCGTCTTTACAAGAGAAGAAAAGGAGGAGAATCCAGCAGAGTAGTAATCCAGCCGGTTTAACCGGCCAATTCCGTGTACAGGTTATAAAAAGACTCCGTGAAGTCATCGCCCTTCTCAATGGTTTCAACTTTCTTCTCTTTAATTTTCTTAACTAGTCCTTCCAGCTTTTTATTGTCCCCTGCAACAGATACTACGTCGGCAAATTGGGCCCCCAATTTAATAAACCCTTCGTAATCCGCCGTCTTTAGGTGGCCCAGCATGTTGTCTTCGATGTCCATCATCTTGACTTTGCCCATGAGGTCACCTTTGAATTTGTGAGTGAAACTGTTGTTATAAATGGTGAACACCGTTTTCGTGTTCTTAAAAAGTGGATCATTCTTGTAAGTGGTCTTCAGGTACAACGGGATAAAACTGGTGATCCAATCGTTGCAATGCACGATGTCCGGCCCCCAGCCTAGTTTCCGTACGGTTTCGATGACACCCTTGCAAAAGAAAATGGCCCGCTCGTCGTTGTCTTCATAAAAGCGGTTCTCCTTGTCATGAAAGACCGACTTGCGATGGAAATAATCCTCGTTGTCAATAAAGTAAACCTGCAATTTTGCGTTCGGTATGGAAGCGACCTTGATGATCAGGGGCTTCTCCTCATCCCCCACAGAGATGTTTATTCCCGACAAACGGACAACCTCGTGGAGTCTGTTTTTGCGTTCATTTATCAATCCAAAGCGCGGCACCAGTATCCGGATTTCCATCCCCTTTTCCTGCATGGCCTGTGGAAGCTTTCGTACGAAATCGGAGACTTCGCAAGTCTGTAAAAAAGGATTGATCTCACTGGCAACATAGAGGATGCGTAGTTTGGACATAGTGTTTTTTTTAGAGAAACAAGGGGACAAAGATACGGGAATTCCACCCCTTATTCAACTGGGAATCAATTATTAAGCCTATATTTGCTCCCTTCAGAAAAAGGGCTTGGATGCACATTTTTAAGGAGATCGCACCGCTACGGGCCTATTTGAATAAACAGCGTTTGGCGCAGTCTACCATCGGGTTGGTGCCCACTATGGGTGCGCTTCACGAAGGCCATCTCAGCCTGATCCGGGCATCAAAAAAGGAGAACAGCGTGACGGTTTGTTCCATCTACATCAACCCTGCCCAATTCGGAAATAAAGAAGACCTGAATGCCTATCCGAGAACCCTTGATGCAGATGTTTCAGTCTTGGAGAAGGAAGGATGTGAGATAGTTTTTGCTCCCTCTAACGAAGTGATATACGGGTCAGGCGGAATGCTGCATTTTGATTTTGGGAATCTGGACAAGGTACTCGAGGGAGCGTTCCGCCCCGGACACTTCAGCGGGGTTGCACTTGTGGTGTCCAAGCTCTTCAATATTACCGAACCAGACTGTGCCTACTTTGGACAGAAAGACTTTCAACAATTCATGATTGTGTCGCATTTGGTCGACGCGCTGAAATTCAAGGTTCAGTTGTCCTGTCAACCCATCGTTCGTGAAAAGGACGGCCTCGCAATGTCGTCGCGGAACCAGCGGCTCTCCCCGGAAGGACGGAAAAAGGCAGCGGTGCTCCATACGTCGCTTCTCATCGCACGTGATGGGCTCCTTGGGGGGAAGTCGTTTGCGGCTATGCAGGATGAGGTTAGGGATCGCTGCTCGCAGCAAGGGGCCATGCTGGAATACCTTGCGCTGGTCGACAAACGTGAATTTTCCGTGGTTGATCGGGTGATAGCCCCGGAGCACATCGTCATTTTACTTGCCGCGCAGGTGGAAGCCGTGCGTCTGATTGATAATCTATTATTGCACCCTTAACCGATTCTATTTTGTCCAAAGGTCTTCGCGCCGGCTTACAGTATCTGATCATGATCTCCCTCACAGCGGCCTTGTTGTGGCTTTCGCTGCGGGGATTAAATGTTGGGGAAGGAGAAAACAAGGCTGCGTTCATTTGGCAGGCATGGCAAGGGTCAAACAAATTTTACCTGATGCTCATGGTGGTCGTGGCGCTTGCCAGTCATGTACTGCGCGCGGAGCGGTGGAGAATGCTCTTGGTCCCTACCGGCAACATCGTGAGTTTGGGGAAAAGTTTCCTCTCGGTGATGGTTGGGTATTTGGTGAACCTCGCGATCCCACGGGGGGGAGAAGTATCCCGGTGCTATAATCTGCTCAAGCTCGAAAAGACGCCCGTTGAAATTTCTTTCGGTACGGTCGTGGTGGAGCGAATCGTTGACGTGCTGACACTCGTGCTGGTTATCGCCCTTGCCTTTGTCGTGGAATGGGACAAACTGATCACGTTTTTACAATCGCTGGGTGTCGGTTCGGAAGGGAAGTCAATTCAAATACCCTGGTGGATATATGCGGGTATTGCGATGATGGCGGGAGCAGGTGTCCTTCTGTTCATGTTGCGCAAGCACCCCCGTCTACTGAGAATCATCGAGGGGTTCAGGAAAGGGCTGCTCTCTGTCTTCGAACTGGAGAATAAGTGGTTATTCATCTTCTACTCGGTAGCCATCTGGTTTCTGTATTTTCTGATGAGCTATTGCGTGATCATAGCATTTGAAGCAACCCGCGATCTTGGGTTCAGCGCTGTCCTCACGCTGTTTGCGCTGGGCGCAATTGCGATGGCGGCGCCCCTGCCTGGTGGTGCCGGTTCGTATCATACGATTGTCCCGCTCGGACTGGTTATGCTTTACAACCTACCACAGGCGGATGCCATCGCCTTTGTGTTTATCTTTCACGCGTGGCAAACGCTGACGATGATTGTCGGGGGTGTCGTATCTTTGCTGATTAGTTATTGGATAATCCGATGGAAAAAGCAGCCGGAAAAATAAAAGACAAGGCAAGTGCGTTGTCCCTCATTCAGGAATGGAAAAAGCAGGGGAAGAAGGTGGTGTTCACCAACGGCTGTTTCGACATTCTGCATTTAGGTCACGTGGACTATCTGGAAAAGGCCAGGGCCCTGGGTGACGCCCTGGTGATCGGCCTCAACACGGATGCTTCCGTCAGCCGGTTCAAGGGCCCTCATCGACCGCTTCAGGATCAGGATTCCAGAGCGCGGGTCATGGCCTCATTGCAGAGTGTGGATTTAGTTGTTTTCTTTGATGAAGATACGCCGATAAACCTCATTTCTGAGCTGCAACCGAATGTTCTGGTCAAGGGCAGTGACTATTTGGCAGGGAATATTGTTGGCGCAGATGTTGTTAAAAAATCAGGGGGTGTGGTGCAGACGATTGACTTTGTTCCGGGCTACTCCACGACCCGGATTGTTGAAAAAATAAAAACACTTTAATTTTATAAACTATGGGAATGGGCGCACTTTTTATCGGAGGGTTCTTCATGCTGATCGGCTGGATGGTAAGCTCCCGGCTGAAGAACAAGTTCAAGAAGTATTCGCAGGTGCATCTGTCGAAGGATCTGACCGGGGCCGAGGTGGCCCGACTGATGCTTGCTGACAATGGAATCAACGATGTTCAGGTGATCAGTGTCGCCGGACAGCTTACGGACCACTATAACCCGGCATCTAAGACGGTCAACCTGAGTGAGGGCGTCTATAATGGCAGGAATGCTGCCGCCACGGCGGTCGCTTCGCACGAATGCGGTCATGCGGTACAGCATGCCACCGCCTACACGATGCTCCAGCTCCGCTCGGCGATGGTTCCTGTACAGAACATCAGCGCCAAGGTGCTGAACTTCATCTTTATGGCCATGATTTTCGGAGGATTTTTCGCAGGAAGCATTCTGCCGTGGAATACAGCCATCCTGGTGATGATTGTGTGCTACGGTGTATTTGCACTCTTCGCCGTTGTCACCTTGCCGGTTGAATTTGACGCCAGCCGCAGGGCACTGGCCTGGGTGAAAACACGCAACATTGTAAATACCGAAGAGTATGATATGGCGCAGGATGCACTGAAGTGGGCAGCCATGACATATGTGGTGGTGGCCATCGGCGCTATTACTACGCTGCTCTATTACGTCATGATGTACATGGGCATGGGTAGTGATGACTAGATAATTTTTTGAATGCATGAGGAGACCCCGGTGTAACGATCGGGGTCTTTTTTTTCACATTCCATCAAATAGTTGCTATTTTCAGACCTTTATCACTTTATACGGAACCATGAATTTTCAGCTTACGGAAGAGCAATTGGCCGTTCAGCAAGCCGCACGGGATTTTGCACAGAATGAACTCCTGCCCGGCGTTATCGAGCGTGACAGGGATCAGAAGTTTCCCGTTGAACTTCAGCGACGCATGGGGCAACTGGGGTTTATGGGCATGATGACGAGCCCGAAATACAACGGCGGCGGTATGGACACGGTGTCGTATGTGCTTGCCATCGAAGAGCTTTCCAAAGTGGATGCTTCGGCCTCCGTGATGATGTCGGTGAATAATTCGTTGGTATGCTGGGGCCTGGAAACCAGCGGGGATGAGCCGCAAAAAGAAAAATACCTCAAGCGTCTTGCCGCCGGTGAAATCATCGGCGCATTTTGCTTATCCGAACCGGAAGCTGGATCAGATGCCACCAGCCAGCGTACTACGGCCGAGGACAAGGGTGACTACTATTTGCTTAACGGAACCAAGAACTGGATTACCAACGGTAGCAGCGCCAGTGTGTACCTGGTGATGTGCCAGACGGACGCGGCTAAAAAGCATAAAGGCATCAATTGCCTGATCGTCGAACGCGGCATGCCGGGATTTGTGGTGGGAAACAAGGAAGACAAAATGGGCATCCGCGGAAGCGATACGCATTCCCTGATGTTCACGGATGTGAAGGTTCCGAAAGCCAACCGGATCGGAGCCGATGGATTCGGGTTCACGTTTGCCATGACTACGCTCAATGGCGGCCGCATTGGAATCGGAGCTCAGGCGCTGGGAATCGCATCCGGTGCTTACGAACTGGCGCTAAAGTATTCCAAGGAGCGCAAGGCCTTCGGGAAGCACCTGAGCAATCACCAGGCCATCCAATTTAAGCTGGCGGACATGGCAACCAAGATTGACGCGGCACGCCTGCTCATCTGGAAGGCGGCGACCATGAAAGACCAAAAGAAGAATTTTGTAAAGGCCGCAGCCATGGCCAAACTGTTTGCCTCACAGATTGCACAGGAAGTCACGACGGAGGCTGTGCAGATTCATGGCGGCTATGGATACGTGAAGGAATTTCACGTGGAGCGGCTGATGCGGGATGCGAAGATCACACAGATTTATGAAGGCACTACCGAGATTCAGAAAATGGTGATTTCCAGAGAACTACTCCGATAAGAATGGGGAAGTTGGTATTTCTTTGGCTGGCACTTTCACTGATTGGGTGTTCACCCAACGTCTATACTGTTCAGGTTTCATACAATGCGCGGGTACAGCCTGCAAGCCCTGACTATAGCCGGCCGGAACACTGGGCAGCACTCCCTGATAAGAGAGATGCAGCCGACAGCGTGCCGCTTAACTCCAATTTGCATGACGGACAACTGTTTGCTTTGGCGGATGTGTTCTTTGTCTACCCAACCATCTACACCGGAAAACCACAATCCAATTTTCCGTGGAACGCCGATCTGGCCAACGAGAATCTGAACCGGGAGATTCAACAGTCTACGATACTGAACCAGGCCAGCATCTTCAACGGGTCGTGCCGGGTGTACGCACCGTATTACCGGCAGGCCCATCTATACGCTTTTTATGCGACGAATAAGGAAGACGCCTCGCAGGCGCTGAACCTGGCCTATGAGGACGTGAAGCGCGCCTTCGAATACTACCTTGTTAACTACAATGCAGGACGCCCGATAGTGATCGCCTCGCACAGCCAGGGAAGTTATCACACCATGCGCCTCCTTCAGGATTTCTTCGATGGAAAGGAGTTGCAGAAGCAGTTGGTGATGGCCTATTTGGTGGGACGAGCCATCCCAGTGGATACATTTGAAAACATCAAGCCCTGTTCAGGTCCGGAGGAGACGGGCGTGTGGGCATCGTGGAATACGTTTCTGAGAGACTACATCCCAACCTCTTACGATAGGTACTATAAAGAAGCGCTATCCATCAACCCGTTGTTGTGGGACAGCAGCGATACGTTTGCCTCCAAAGAGTTGAACGCAGGCGGTGTAGGATTGAAGTTCACGATGGTGCCGGAATTGGCTGACGCACAAAATCACATGAATCTGTTATGGATCAACAAACCCTACGTGAAGGGCAGGGGATTTGTGCGCACGAAAGTATGGCACCGGGCCGACATGAATCTCTACTACAACAACATCCGCGAAAATGTCGCATTGCGGGTTCAAAAGTTCCTGGAGCTGAACGGACGGCGCTGAACCGGTCATCGCATGATTTTAAACCTTTCGAAGCGAAGGGGGTCTAACGGACAGAATCTTCTTCACCAACTTTGAATTCTCATGAAAAGGACAAGCACTATCGTATTTGCAATACTCACGTTTTGGTTTCTCGGTGGAATGGTCGAACCAGCGGCCGCGCAACGCCGTCGCGTTAAGCGCGCAAAAGTGGTGCGCGTGCACCACCGGGTAGTTGTGCGCAGGGCGCATGTACGGTACGCCCACCATCCCCGTTGGGGCACCGTGGTAACCGTCCGCCCGGCTGCTGCTGTGGCGGTGCGTGCCGGAAGGAATTCCTACTTCTTTGCTGACGGTGTCTATTATGCTCAGGGGGGTGCGGGGTATATGATCGTGCGCCCAGTCCGCGGAATCCGGATAAGGGTGTTGCCGGTGGGGTACCGAACCATAGTCATCGGTCCGAGGAATTACTTTTACTACTACGGAACGTATTATGCGCTGGCCGATGGCGGGGAATACCAGGTGGTAGACCCTCCCTTGGGAGCCGTTGTGGATGCGCTTCCCGACGGGTATGAAGTCAAATCTATTGACGGCGTGGAGTACTACGTTCTGGATGGTGTGTACTACGCCGAAGTGGACGCACCCGAATTCGAAGATGGAGTGGGGTACGAAGTTGTCAAGCCGGGCTAATTGCCTTTCTCTTTCCTCTTTTTGTAGAGATTGCTACTTTCCTTTTCTTGGAACCCCGTTTGACCGAGGATATTAATGTTGAGGGATTGGCTACACAAAAATGAGCCACACCGCGCTGGCAAGAATCATTGCAAACACCGACGCCAGGAACCGGATGGCGAATCGGGCATCGCCCTGCAGGTAAGAATAGACCGACTTGCTTAACAGATTGGTGGCGTTGATAGCGAGAAAGGTGATGAAGGCGAACTTGAATGTAATCGTGTGTCCGGCCATGTCGGCCAGGTTTACAAGGATGGCATCGATGCCGGCGAACGAGGCGATCACGGAGCTGATGATGAAGCCGGATTGTCCGAAAAGAATGAGGCAAATTTTAGTAACGATTTTGATGACAATGAGCAGGCCCGCAAACTTTAATGCTGGCATCAGGGAAAAAATATTGGTGACTTTATTTTCCTCCGTATCGTCCTCTGTCTTTGGCTCTTTCTTCCTGAAGAACGCCATGGAAACAAGGCCGGAGACAAGAATCATGATCAGGACGCTGGGAGCGATATAAATGAGCCAGCCTGGATTCAGTGGCCCGACCAGCAGGAAGATTTGCAGGAAGCTGGCGAGGTTGGCTAGCACCGCGGCGCCCACGAGGTGGTTGATTGATTTTGATTTTTTGCTCCGCTGCGCCAGCGACTGGGTCGTGGAGGTGGAGGAGACAAAGCCCGCCATGAAGCTGGTGAGCGCAAACCCGTTTTTAGTACCGACGATCCGCCCGAGTACATAACCGAAGACATCAATGCCCGTGATGAGCACGACCACAAGCCAGATTTTTCGTGGATTGATCAGGTCCAGGTTGTCAAACTCGCCCAGGTCGACGTTGAACCCCTGCAGCACTTCATGCAGGAGGGGAATGTCTTTGAGTTTGTACGCATAATCAGGCAACACGGGCAAGGCCACCAGTGTGATGATGGCGTAGCTGATAAAGGACTGGATTTCATGCTTGGAAATGCCTGCAACGAGTTTCGTTGTCTGCGATTTCAGGGACAGGATAAACACCAGCGCCACAAAAATGGCGACGGTGGTTTGGAGCGGGATGATATCAATGACGACGAGCACCCCCAGAAAAAAGGTAGCTACGGCAGACAGTTCGCTGGTGATGCCGAAGGCCCTGTTGAAAGCGCCTTCCACGACGTAGCTCGATATCAGCAGGACCAGGAAGCCCGCAACGAGGATCAGGGCGAGGGCAGTGTAGCTGTGAAGAAAGAAAATGCCCGTAACCGCGCCCAACAGGGCGATCATCGAAAACGTGCGGATTCCTCCGACGTCTCCCACACTCGCTTCGCCCTGCCGGTGGCTCTCCCGCTCCAGGCCAATGGTGGCGCCGAAAACGAGGGCAAGAATCAGGTTGGTGAATAATTCAGAGACCATAGAAATCCGTAGGTTCTAAATGTATGAAACTCGGTTGTAATAACACATGACAAAAGGAGCCTGCGCCCCTATTTCAGCAGGATGAGCGGAAAATCATTGCCGCCGATTCATATTTTCTCCAGGATAATCGACTCATTAAAATGTCTAACAATCATGTCTAGGTAGAACTTCAACTTGGTATAGTCAGCGGAAGGATATATTGATTTTTTTATGGCGTATTCTGCTTCGAGTTCGAGCTGATCCCCAGCTGTTGTATAACTAATTTTGATTTGCGCAATGTCGTTGTCCATGGTAACATTTTCTGGCAGGGTAGTAATTCGAAAGCCAGCGGGGATGGTTACCGTTGCCTTGTACTTGTCTGCCCATGAATAGGAGAAATCTATGGGGTACGATCGTTTCTGCTGAACCAATTCATTTTTCTTCATCGGGAAACCCAGCAGGGGCGATAGAACGATCTTGTCGCCTATTTTTTCTACTTCCACAACCCCTTTGAACGTGATCACATAGGGCTTATTGCCATTATCATAATTAAAGGTGTTAATTCCGAAAGCTTTTAGAGAATGCTTTTCCTGCATGTTTTTCTTGATTCTAACTGAATCGTTAAGAAAATCTCTTTTGTACTGCAGGGCGGCATATTCTGTGGCCTGAATGGAAATGGAAGCGCTAGCGGTTGCGCTCAGCGGATCAATAGTCCAGGTGATTATTTTATGATCGATGGAAGGAATCTTCTGGTCGAGCCCTACCCATTTTAGTTCCTTACCTGCCTCAACGACAAGTCCTTTTTCATTAATGCACCGAATGGGTATTCGATCATAGCCAAGGGCAGGTTCTGTTCCATCCGTGAGAAACGGTCGTTGGCCGTTTACCAGAACCACTACATAATTAAAGTAATGTTCAAATGGGTAATCGGCAATGATCTTTCCATGGTTACGGGTGCTTAGAATGACCGGTAACGCCGGAACACCTGCTGAAGAGAGAAGGGCAGTGAGGAAGAGATTAATGTCGGCTGAATTCCCGGACTTCTGCTCAAAAAATTCTTTAGCTGACTTTGAAGCATAATAATTATTCTGGTTGTTCCATCGAAAATTGGACCTTACATATTGAACAATCTGTTCAACTTTTTTCTCCGTCGATGCATCCGCCAACTTGAGATCTGTCTCTAGGATTTTTCTGGCTATTTTCATACTGGAGCCCAAGTACTTGCCGAAATGTTCGTGTTTGAGCAAAGCGTCATTGAGCGCCGGCCAGGTCGTGATGATTTCCCTGGAACCGCCCGTAGGTCGGAAAAATTTGGATAGTTGAAAATCAATTTTCATCACGTAGTCTTCCCGCGAAGTAATAAACGACTCGTCGCGAAAGGAGGGCACGTCTTTCATTGCGTACGTATGCTCGTAATCAACGAACTCGATTCCGTTCCCTACCCGTTGACCCATTGACTCGGCTACAGTACCCCAGGTTCTTTTCACTTTTGACAGTTCTGAATGCTGATAGCTAAACCGCGTGATGCCCTGTGCGAGGAAGACATACTCGTAAAAAGGGATCATCTTGACCGTGTATTCGCTGTAGACCGTGGGAATCTGGTCCTGAAAAGTCCAGTCGGGTAAATTGAAGTGAAAAGGGGTTTCAAGTGTGTACCGGTATTCAATAACGGAACCTTCTTTGACATCCGGGAAAACAAATTTCTTCGTACTCCAACGATTGCTTAGACGTTCGTCGAAAACAGTGGTGGGATCCAATGCCTTACGGACCGTTCTTCCATTTTCGAGATTGTATGTGAAAGCCTCAATGGAGGTTACTTTTTCGGTGCCTTTAGGCTCCTCATGATAGTAATTGATGTTCAGGGTGGCGAATTTAATGCCGCCGCGGGTTAGTACCTTCATCCGCTTCGTGTGGACAAACCGAATATCGTACCCTTCCTGAGTATCAATAAAGGTTGACTCACCAATATCAAAGAGAACAACGGCTTCCGCGTCCGGCTCCGCGGGATAAGCCGTTAAAGCCAATTCCGATTCCGTTATGGTTCCAAAGGTTGGTGTATACCTTTGAGAAATCGCCTGGAAACTGATGAGCAGCAAACCGGAAAGTATGAGGCGCATTTTCATTATTTTGGATTTAACAAAATGCTTGATTCCTGTGTAGATTTTTTGATAGAATGAAAAAAGGACTGGAAATCGGCGTACGATTCCGGTGGGTATTCTCCTGCCTTGAGAAGGAATCCATTCGTTACAATGATGGCTAAGCCATTTCTTTGGTAGGTCGTGGAGTAGCTGCCATACCGTGAGGACAACTGCACGTTCGCTGGTAAGGTCACATCATAGGCGTTTAGAAAAGGCAGGTTGTACACGTTGGTGTGCTCCCAATTCATGGGGTAATTAATTCGGACAGGGGTCTTTCGCGATTTCGGTAAATCCAAGTCTGGAATAGTAGACAAGCGAGGTTTCAATGCAAATGTATTGCCTAGCCTGCGCAGCTGGCCCTGAACATGCAGCGCAAGATGGATACTCAAGAATAGAGAGTCCCTGTCCATTTGAGTAAGATTAAAATCAGAAAGCTGAAAGCCGGTTTGCGAAAGGCTTTTCTCTAACAATGTTTTAATATCGTCCTTCCTGTTGCTGTGGACTAGATAGCGGTATTGCTCAAACATGGGACCTCTCAATTCTTTCGTTGCGGTTCCTGTTCCATCTCCATCGATATTTAGGGTGAATTCAAAGTCATCGCGGACCAATACATCATGGGGTTCCAGCTTAGGGGTGGTAACGAGCTGACTTTTGGTGCCATTGACGAGGAGCGCCTTTCTGTTCTGGGTGAATGTCCCCAAATAGTTATACGGGAGATGTCCTGCTGTATTTTCCAACCAAACTGTGTCACGGTCAACTGGGACACACAAGATTACATGATTGAATTGCTGGCTTGGAAAGTTGGTCCGGATCTCTTTGGGATTTTCATCTCCGTACACGAGTGTGTAGTAGGATGAAATACCAAATGTGGCTAGCAGTGCCTTCATGTATATCGTCAATCCTTTACAATCGCCGTATTTCTTGGAGCTCACATAGGAAGCTGGGTAGGGTTTTAATCCACCCGCATCAATCGCCACCGAAACATAACGTGTATTATCCTGAAGGTAGTGATAGAGGCGTCTTATGATTTCATGCTTGCTGTGAATTCCTTCAACTAGTTTGCCAACAGTAATCATTTCATCGTTGGGGAGAACATCCGTGCCGGCAATTAGCTGAGCCTGCCATTGCCCAAAAGCCGACCATGAATGAAGGCTGCCGGGTATTTCGTATGTGAATTGCCTCGGTACGATGGTAACGTGTGGCGCAGCTTCCCAGAGGTGAGGCGAGAAGGGTTCTGATGAGACAGAAGGCGTGCTGGTCTGGTTCCATTCAAGAATCTTCTTGCCCCCCACAAGCACCGAGTCATGGGGTAAATTCGGGGAATCGATTACTACCGGATAGTCGATTGGATAAACGACCTTTAGTCTGGCATTCACGGTAGGAACGTTAAAATACGCGAGAGGTGACCACGTGCAAATCTGAATAAACCGTCGTGTTGTGATCTTGTACCGGTATTTAACCTGATAGGGATATGTGTTCCATCTGAGCTTAAACTCTTTCACCCAATCATCTTCGAAAAAGGACCCGCCCGAAATGTCATGTCTGGTGGTAATCTCCTTTTTACTAAGGGTTCGGACAGGCACACTGTGTGCATTTAAGACGGATGCTTCCAGTATTTCCAACTTATCTCCCTGATTATAGGAGATGGAAATATCGGATAGCCAGTCTGATTGTCGGTTATTCACTTGAATCAGAAAGCTTTTTTCGGTAATCAACTTGCCCGGTTCTGCTGTAATGAGGGTATTGTAATCAATTATCTGGCAGTGTCCAGAAGCCGGATTAAGCACGAGGCAAATTGTCACCAGGATAAGCAAGTGACGCGCTTTTTTTGAATTTGTCATAAACTCAATGCAAACTTCACGTTGAGCCGACCTTGAAATTTTAACTAGGGTCCCCCTGACTCTACGCGCTGATTCCAGTCGTAAACCTTATCGCTGATCTCAGTCAGCAAATCCGGATCTTTCTCCAACGCATTGCCGATTACAATCATGTCGGCCCCTGCCTCCAGGGCGCGCAGTGCCTTCTCCGGCGTGTTGATGCCCCCGCCTACGATCAACGGAACTGAGATCGTTTTACGTACCGCGGAAATCATGCGTGGACTTACTTCCCGCTCGGCTCCGCTTCCTGCATCCAGGTACATGAGACGCAGGCCCAGCATCTCGCCGGCAAGCGCAGTACAGGCCGCCAGCGAATCTTTGTCCTCCGGGATGGGCGTCGTGTTGCTGATGTAGGCAACCGAGGAAGTCTTGCTGGAATTAATAAGAATGTATCCGGTAGGAAGGACTTCCAGGTTTAAGTTTTTGAGAATGGGGGCCGCCTGCACATGCTGGCCGATGAGAAGGTCGGGGTTGCGCCCCGAGATCAATGACAGAAACAGGATCCCGTCGGCAAGCGGATCGATTTGCAGCGCGTTACCCGGAAAGAGAATAACCGGAATGTGAACGTCCTCCTTGATGGTCTGAATTACTTCCCCAAGGTTGGGCGTGGTAATCAGGCTTCCGCCGACAAAAAAGAAGTCGATGCAGTTTTCGCTGGCAAGGTGTACAAGGTGCCGTAAGCGTGAAAGATCATCTACCTTGTCGGGATCAACCAACACAGCGACCGACTTTTTACCAAGGCGGTGTCGTTGCTGGAACGATTCAAGAATCTTCATCCTTTTTCTTGCGGGATTCCAGGTACTCGGAAAGTTTTTCTCGGGCAAGACCCAGCAGCATCTCCGAAGCCTTGTTAAGGACGCGTAAACCCAGTTGGCTAAACGCCGACGGGGCCTCCTCTTCCTGTTCCTCTATTTCTTGAGAGCCGTCATCGGTGACCCCCGATTCCTTCTCCCTGTTTTTCTTATTTTTCTTGAAAACAGAACTTACCACGAGGTAGGTCACAGCAAGGGTGCCGCCGATGACCAGCGTGTTGATCAGGATGCGATCTCTCTTTTTGGATAATTCGGAAAGTTCTTTCTGCAGCGCGTGCCTGTGGCGTTCAGAAGAGGCAATCAGTTTCTTCTTTTCAGGGTCTTGTGTTTCCAGCAATTCCATGAAATCGCTACTTTTTTTTGATCATCCCTGACATCACCCGCGCGAGGTAGCCGTAAATTGAATTCCGGAACAGGAGGAAAATCAGAAAGAGTACGCCGTAGAATCCGGCAACGGATCCGTATCCGACATAGGACGAGTACCCGCTGGAAATAATGTAGTGGGCAAGGCCGAGGCTGATGAAAAGCAAAAACATGAATCCGATAAGGATCATGGTGCCGACGAGCAGGGCCTGGGCAAGGGCTTTTGCCAGCTCGTCCCGCAGCTCCGACTTGACCAGTTCAAACTTATCCTGGAAGAATCCCCACAGATGCTGAACGATGGTGTCCAGGCGCAGGAACTTCAGAATGGATTCGATGAGTTTATCCATGGTGGCAATATACTGCTTTTCGCCTTTTTGGAGGCCTCTTTTTGCCAATCCATGGACCAAGGTGATAACTATTTTTTGCCCGGACTCGCGGCCGCTGGCCAAATGGCGAGCGCCTTCGCGACACCCGGCTCCTGAAGGACGGCAGGTTTCGGCAGCAATTTCTGTGAAGGTTCTGTATCGCGATTGAAATATATCAGTGTGAAGGGGATCAGCAAAAACAAAACGACCAGGTACACCAACCCCGCCATCCGGTATTTGACCGTAAGCCTTCCCAAACCGGAAGCAAGCCAAAGCGGGATTTCCCGAAGCACCGGGATCGCAACGAAAAGGATAACGCCAATGATGTTGAACAACAAATGCGCGATTGCGATGCTGATGGCGGTATTGGAGCTGACAGTAGCGGCAACGAACGCGCTGATGGTTGTCCCCACATTTGCTCCGGCTATAAACGGAGCTGCGTTCCGGAGTTTTACCACTTTCTTGGCCACCAGCGGAACAACCAGGGAGGTAGTGATGGTGCTGGACCGGATTGCAGCCGTGGTAAGGGCCCCCCATCCAAAGGACTTCCACGCGTTCTGAAAGAAGAATTGCCGGAAGCGATGGAGCGAGCCTATCCCGAGTAGCCGGGTGAGCACATTGCGGAAGAAAAGGATCGACCCAAAGAGAATTCCAAGCGCCAGGATGATAAGAACGAAACCGTTGTCGATGGTTCGCCCGATCCACTCCGTGACTCCATCCAACCCGCCGTAGAGAAGGGAAATGTGTGTCACCGGCTTCCCTCCGGTTGGGGGAATGAAGTAGGAGGCAATATGTTGGGAACTCCTGGAAAGAAACTGAAAGTGGTACTCTAGTGGAAAAAGGACGGCGGCTGTGAGCATGTTGAAAAAGTCGTGGTAGCTGCCGGCCGCCAGGGCCCTCCTGAATTCATTCTTTTTTGGAAGGAAGCTCAGGGAGACAATCGTGCTGGTGATGGTCGTGCCAATGTTGGCCCCCATAACGATGGGAACCGCACTCTGGAGGGTCAACGATCCGGAGGCCACCAGCGCCACGGTGATGGACGTCGTTGCCGTACTGCTTTGTATGATTGCGGTGAGGAGGAGGCCGATAAAAAATGCGGTGAACGGATTGGTGGTAGCCAGCAGGATGGTTTCTTCGGCTGGTTGACCCAGGTGCTGCAAGGCAGCCAGCATGAGCTCGAGTGCAAAAAGGAATGTAACAATGGTGAAGAGGATGTATGCGACGCTCCGCAGGACGGTTTTCCAGTTGGTACCCCCGGTGATAACAGAATCAGGTGCGGCGTCGGGTTCTTTCATGAGCGTTGTAAAGATAGGAACCCGGTGCAAACCAGCGAAGGTGGATCCCCTTAGCCTGCGAGTTCCGAGATGGCCATCCAGGCCATGAGGCCCGGTCCGATAGCCAAGGCAGATTCATCAATGTCAAACGTCGGCGTATGTACATAGGAGGTAATACCCCGGGCATCGTTGCGTGTACCGAGCCGGTAGAAGGAGGCAGGGATGACGTGGGAGTAGTACGCAAAGTCCTCCGAGCCCAGGGTGACGTCCATATCGACCACGTTGGAAGCGCCCACATAGGATTCTGCGGCAGCGCGGATACGGCGGGTCAGGTCACGATCATTTTTGAGATACGGATATCCGTGGGAAATTCGAACCTCACAGCGCGCACCCATACTTTCGGCCAGACCCTTGGCCAGCTTTTCGATTTTCAAAAGGCCTTCTTCCCGCCAGGCTTCATCCAGGGCGCGAAACGTGCCTGCGATGGTGACCTCTTCAGGAATGATGTTTGTCGCCCCCTGACCTATGATTTTCCCAAACGACAAAACCGTCGGCTGACGTGGATTGGCGTTGCGGCTGATCACCTGCTGCAGGCCGACGATAATGTGAGAAGCGATGAGAATCGGGTCAATGGTCAGTTCCGGAGCCGCCGCATGTCCCCCTTTGCCAACGACGGTGAGATAAATTTCATCGGAGCTTGCCATGTACATGCCTTCCCGGAAACCGATTTTTCCAACCGGCAGCAACGGCATCACATGCTGACCGATAATTCCGGAAGGTTTTGGATTTTCGAGCGCCCCGTCGCGGATCATGTACGATGCTCCCCCCGGATTCTTTTCTTCCCCCGGTTGAAAGAGCAACTTGACAGTGCCTTCGAACTGATCCCGGAAGCCATTCAATATTTTTGCTGTGCCCAACAGGGACGTGGTATGCACATCATGACCGCAGGCGTGCATTACCCCCGGGTTCTGTGACTTGTACGGCACATCATTCGTTTCCTGGATGGGAAGCGCATCCATGTCGGCGCGAAGGGCCATCGTTTTCTTACCTGGATTCCGCCCTTCGATCAACACGACCAGTCCGGTTCCTGCTACCTCGGTCGGAGTGAGCCCCATTTCACGAAGGGTTTGGGATACGAATTTTGAGGTGTTGAATTCCTGGTAGGAAAGCTCGGGGTTAGCGTGCAGGTGCCTGCGCCAGCGAATGACCTCCTCCGCCATGGATATGGATTCTTTGCGGATCGCCTCGACCAGCGACATTACCGTACAAGGATTTTTTCCGGCACCAGGATGGCGTTTGGAAATATGGTCTTCAACTGCTGGAGGTCGCGTTGTGCCTCAAGCCGTGAATAGTAGTTGCCTACACGTACCCGGAACTTGGGCTGATTGTATTCAAGAATTCCGTTCAAACCGGGATCGGCGTTCATTTTTTTCTTGGCGTTCATGGCCTCCTCCCGGTTCTGCCCCGAATAAATCTGGATCGTATACCCGTCAATAAATTTCCGTGTGATGTTGAATCGGTTGATGCTGTCGAGGACATTGTTTACACGCGTATTCACGTTTTTCACCGGAATGACGCGCTCCTTGGGCCGATGCTCCGTGTGCTGCACGGTGTCAATCACTTCGTTGAATTTAGGCCGCAAGGGATAGAGGTCTTCGTGGTAATACGAGCGGTCATTTGATTTCTGTGAAAATCCGACGGAGAAGGAGCTGAGGATCATGACGGCAGCCAACAAACCCCTGGCTGAGTATCCTCGTTCTGTATATCCCCCTCTGTCCATTGCGTCCATCATTGTTCTATAACAATACACAGGCCATTTTTTACGTCGTCTTCGACTTTCTTGTATTTCACATCCCGCAGCACACGCCCGTCGGGATATTGAACCGATACTTTGTCGTTCCGCCCGGCGACTTTTTCCGATTTCACGGGCAATACCTTTTGCTCCACCTCACGCTGCTGTTCCGGAGCGCCGCCGCCCTGCAGGAGCGACCTGGACTCATCTTTCTGCTCGCTGTAGCGCTGGCGCCGCTGGGCCCGCGCCTCTTGCACTTCCTCCTGATCCTGAATGGGGATCTCCGCTTTCATCAGAAACGATATGGTCTCCTCATTTACTTTGGCGATAAAACGCTTGAAGGCCTCAAATCCTTCGAACTTATAAATCAATAACGGATCCTTTTGTTCGTACACCGCATTCTGCACGCTCTGCTTCAGGTCATCCATATCCCGCAGGTGCTCTTTCCACTGCTGGTCGATAATGGAAAGCGTAATCATCTTTTCCATCGAGCGGACCAACTCGTTGTTGCCTGTCTCCACGCATTTCTTGAGTGGCGCCGAGATCTGAATCTGCTTTATTCCATCCGTGAAGGGCACCTGGATATTCTGAATGGTAGCGCCCCGCGTCTTGTAAATTTCCTGGATAATAGGGAGCGCCTTTTGAGCAACCATTTTGTTTTTGGTTTCATAATGGTGCAGTGCCTGCGCGTATAGTTTTTCCGTCAACTCCGGAGCCTCGAGTTTGAGAAACTCATCCTGGGTTATCTCAAAATCCAGTCCTAAAACGGTAAGCACGCTTACCTTCATGCTCTCCGCCGTTTCGCCCAATTTTCCGTTGATAACAATATCATCGCAGGTGTCGAAGAGCATGTTGAGGATGTCGAGCTGGAGACGTTCGCCGTAAAGGGCATTCCTTCTTCGCCGATAGATCACTTCCCTTTGCGAATTCATCACGTTGTCATACTCTAGTAATCGCTTCCGTATGCCGAAGTTGTTTTCTTCCACTTTTTTCTGCGCCCGTTCGATGGAACTGGTGACCATAGAATGGGAGATCACTTCCCCTTCTTTCAGGCCCAGCCGGTCCATGATGCGGGCGATGCGCTCGGGCATGAAAAGGCGCATCAGGTTGTCTTCGAGGGATACGTAGAACTTTGATGATCCGGGGTCGCCCTGGCGCCCCGACCGCCCCCGTAACTGCCTGTCTACCCGACGCGATTCGTGGCGTTCGGTTCCAATAATGGCAAGGCCGCCCGATGCACGGGATTCGGGGGTCAGCTTGATATCTGTTCCCCGGCCGGCCATGTTGGTAGCAATGGTTACGGTGCCGGGCTTGCCTGCTTCGGCAACAATCTCCGCTTCCCGCTGGTGTTGTTTTGCATTCAACACGTTGTGCTTGATTTTTCGCAGCTGCAGCATGCGGCTCAACAGCTCGGAAATTTCGACCGATGTTGTTCCAACAAGTACCGGACGTCCTTCCTGCGTGAGCGCAACGATCTCTTCGACCACGGCATTGAATTTCTCCCGCATGGTTTTGTGTACGAGGTCATCGATGTCGTCGCGTACGATCGGTTTGTTGGTCGGAATCACCACGACGTCAAGTTTATAGATATCCCAGAGTTCGCCGGCTTCTGTTTCCGCTGTCCCGGTCATACCGGCCAGCTTGTGATACATCCGGAAATAGTTCTGCAGCGTAATGGTGGCGTAGGTCTGCGTTGCATCTTCCACCTTCACATTTTCTTTTGCCTCAATGGCCTGGTGAAGACCGTCTGAATACCGTCGGCCTTCCAGCACGCGCCCTGTTTGTTCATCGACAATCTTCACCTTGCCATCGACGATGATGTACTCGGTGTCCTTTTCAAACAAGGTATATGCTTTCAACAGCTGGTTGATGCTGTGAATACGCTGTGATTTCGTTGAGTACTCCCGGATGAGTTCTTCCTTTTTTGAGAAACGGGTCGGCCCGTCCAGCCCGGGATCTTTTTCGATCTTGTTCAGCTCCATACCGATCTCGGGCAGCAGAAAGAATCCACGGTCTTCGCCTTCGCCGGTAATGAGGTCAATGCCATTGTCGGTAAGGTCTACGCTATTGTCTTTTTCGTCGATCACAAAATAGAGCGGCTCCACGGCTTTAGGCATCTCCTTTTTGTTGTCCTGGAGGTAGAAGTTTTCAGTTTTCTGCAGCAGCTGCTTGTTGCCCGATTCGCTGAGAAACTTGATCAGCGGCTTGAACTTCGGCATGCCGCGGAAAGCACGGAACAGCGCCACGCCTCCCTCCCGATCGTTTCCTTCGCTAATTAGTTTCTTGGCGTCATTGAGCAGCTGTGTAACCAACTTTTTCTGAATCTCTACCAGTTTGAAAATCCGTGGTTTGAGGTCGTAGAATTCGTGTTCGTCGCCGCGTGGTACAGGGCCGGAAATAATGAGTGGTGTCCGGGCTTCATCCACGAGTACGCTGTCCACCTCATCAACCATCGCAAAGTGATGGCCGCGCTGAACCATTTCTTCAGGATCACGGGCCATGTTGTCGCGCAGGTAATCGAAACCGAATTCGTTGTTAGTGCCGTAGGTGATGTCTGCCTGGTAGGCATGCCTCCGTTCGTTGGAGTTAGGTTCATGCCTGTCAATGCAGTCGACGCGGAGTCCGTGGAACTGAAACAAAGGAGCCATCCATTCGCTGTCGCGGGATGCGAGGTAATTGTTTACCGTCACGATATGGACGCCGCGCTTCGCGAGGGCGTTAAGAAAAGCGGGGAACGTGGCAACCAGGGTCTTTCCTTCCCCGGTAGCCATCTCGGCAATCTTTCCTTCGTGCAGGACAATACCTCCGATGATCTGGACGTCATAGTGAACCATGTCCCAGGGGATCATGTTGCCTGCGGCCTTCCATTGGTTATACCAATGGGCCTTGTTTGATACAATTTTTACGTGTTCGTGTTTGGCGGCAAAGCGAAGGTCAGATTCTTCTGCAGTGACTTCGAGGTATTCATTTTCCTTGAACCGTCGGGCGGTTTCACGCATGATGGCAAAGGCTTTCGGAAGCACCTCGAGGAGGGTTTTTTCAAGCTCCTTGTTGCGGGTGGCCTCCAGGCCATCAATTTCCTGGAAAATGGCCTCTTTTTCGTGCAGGTCGAGCGAGGGGTTATCCGCTATTTTACGGTGAAGCTCCGCCAACTGATCATCAATCGGCTTGAGTGAACTGTCGATATGGGCACGCACCTCTTTGGTCTGATTCCGCAACGCATCGTTGGAAAGCGACAGCATGGTGTCGCCGGCCTCTTTGGTTGCCAGAACCAACGGCATGATACGCTTGATGTCTTTCTCTGATTTGGTACCGAATAGTTTGGCGATGTATTTCAGCATGGAAGGTCTTTGGACGGGGTTATGGGGCTGCCTATTGTGGCAAATGCCACTTACTCAAACAGGCTGCTATCAACTCTTTTAAACGGCCGTAAAGTTAAGATTTTCAGGGGTGCAATTATAGGTCCAAAAGGCTTAAAGGGCATTTTGTCAGTTTGAAAACCAAAAAAGGCCAATCAGAACCTATATCCGGCCCGCACGTCCATTTGTTCTGCCTCTTTGCCGTGGGCCTTCATGGAGATCCCTACTGCCACTTTGGAGGCAATGAGGTAGGTAAGCGTGTAGCGCTGAAAGAAGTCAGTGCGGAAGGCATAGTCCCGGAACGTGTAATGCCCCATTTGCTGGCTGAAGCCGAACCGGCCAAAGATAAACTGATGACCCACCAGCATTGAAAAAAGGAAAGGACTCCTGTTTTCTCCATCGCGTACGCCTTGTTCCCGAACGGACTGGTCGTGTGAGAACTCCACGCCTGCCGTCCATGCGTTCATGGTGGTAAATTGCTTCACCACACCCCCGCTGATTCCCAGTTGCCACTTATTCACGGTCGGAGCTGTCGCCGTAGACTGAACCGTCCGGATATTTCCAAAGAGGCCGGCATAGCCGTGAAACGTACGATCGAAGGTGGCCCTGACGTTTCGTGGGCGGAGGTTCACCGGGTTCAGGTTGTATTCCATCCCGGCGTTGAATTGGGGAAAATTCATTCCCTTGTTTGGCTGCTGCAGGCCGCCGTTGGATATGTGATTATAGTGAACGCCCACGTTGGCATTCCAGTTTTTCAGGAAGGTATAATGAGCTGAAACACCAACCATCAGGTACCCGCTCAGCGTCGAGCTGAAAAAGAGATTGGTTGGATTAGAAACGGCATTATAGATTTCCGTCAGGTAACTGAGGCCGGCGCCAGCGCGAAGACGGAAATTGAGCTTCGGGTTGTACGTGAGAAGGGGCTCGGCATAGGCAATCAGGTTGTACGAGTCTCCAAGGACCTTCGGGTTGCGGTAGTTGAAGTAAGCGGCGCTGAATCCAACCTGACTGTAGCAGTTGCATTTGTTCCATGCCTTCAGCGACCGATCGATGCGGCTTACATCCAGCTGAAAGCCAATGGGCTTGGAACCGGAGACGTCAATAATTTCTTTGGAATGGGGGATGATGAATCCCGTATGACCCTTGATGCCGATAAAATAAGAATGAGCAAGTGTATCCAGTTCCTGCCCCTTCGCATCCAGGAGGGCAGCGAAGCAAGTGAAGAGCATCATTCCGGCAGGTGCAAAAAGACGTGCTCCGGATATAACGGCCCTCCCCATAACGCTATGGGAGGCTCCAGTGTGTTTCAAACACCAGTTGAACAGGCCCTGTAAAGTGGATGCGGGAGAACGTACCCGGTGAAGGGTTTTCAAAATCCACGACCAGATTTCCTCCACGGGCCGACAGGTGAACGGGCGAGGGTATATGGTGCGCAAATGATGCCACGAGGGCACAGGCCGTTGCACCTGATCCACTGGAATACGTTTCCGACTCCACGCCGCGCTCGTAAATACGAAATGAAACCTTTCCGTCACCTCCGATTTCCACAAAATTGGCGTTGGTGCCCCGTGGCTTGTACATATCTCCGTATCGGATTTTTTTCCCCTCCTCTTCAACAGGATATGTTTCCAGCTGATTTACAAAGCGGACATGGTGATCTGTACCTGTGTTCACAAAAAAATCCTTGCTCGTCTTCTGCTCGATGGCCTTGACGTCGAGCAACGAAACACGGATGTGTCCATCCGGGAGAATCTCCGCTTCGTGCATCCCGTCGTGTGCCATGAACCGGGCGCGTGTGCCGATGAGACCGAGGTGGTTGGCGAAATGAACCGCAGCGCGGCATCCATTCCCGCAAAAACTTTTACTGCCGTCGCGATTATGATAGACCATTCGGAAATCTGCTGCCGGATCATTTTCCAGGAAAATGATTCCATCGGCGCCGATACCAAAACGACGGTCGCAAACCGCATCAATCTGGCTGTCGCTGAACAGTGCGTCGCCCTGCCGGTTATCAACGAGAATGAAGTCGTTGCCGGTCGCCTGGTATTTGTAGCATCGGATGGTCACAGTGTATGAAATGGTTGGTGCTATTCAAGGTTGACCGGAGTTAAGGACCCCTCCGCCAAACCCTTTCTCGTATTACTTCACTTCCTCGTAGTCAACATATTCCCCACCCTTAAGGCCTGATTTTCGCGGTGTTTGTTTGCCGGGATCATCCACGTTGATACCACCCTGCGAGGGTCGCCGGAAATTAGGCGGCTGTTGGGGCCTGCCCATGATCCGGAAAAGGAAGGAGGAAACCTTACTCAGCAGGTAAATAATAAGGACCAGAATGATAATAAGCTTCCACATAGGCTCTAAAACCGAATGACAAAGGTAAAAGTTTCTTCAGACAAGACGGTGAAATTTGAGTGATTTACCCTGTAGACGGCCCGATACGTGAAATAGTGGGCCCCGGATAGAACTTAGTCACTCCTTTGATCGTCTTTATTCCATGCTTCGCAATTTTGTACGCATCGCTATCCGCAACCTCATCAAGCAGCGGATCTATACCATCGTCAATGTCCTGGGCCTGGCGGTGAGCATTACGGCTTGCCTGCTTTTGGTCCTGTACGTCCGGCACGAAACCTCTTACGACTCCTTCCTTGCCGATAGCGACCGGATTTATAAGGTCGCACTTGAAAGGAAATACCCGAACCATGCCACGTATTATGCGGTGATTCCACATTCGTATGCGTCTGCCATGCAGCGGGATTTTCCCGAGGTAGAAAACAACCTCCATTTGCTGGGTCCCAATCAGCGGATGGAGATTAATTACAAGACTCCCGAAAATGAAATCCGGTCTTTCGAAGAAGACAATGTTTTTTTTGCGGATTCCTCCTTCTTTTCTTTTTTCGACATTCCGCTTCTTCAGGGAGACCGGAAGACTGCTTTAGCGGCGCCAAACCAACTGATTGTTTCCAAGGCAATAGCAGAACGATACTTTGGAAGGGAAGACCCGCTGAACAAAGTGCTGTTCGGAAATTTTGGTGAGTATAAGGTGACTGGCGTGTTCGACAAGTTCCCGGAAAACTCCCACCTGAAATTTGAGATCATGGCCTCCTTCCAGTCAGCACAGTTCCGACAGGTGGAGAATTACATCAGCTTTGACTCACAAACCTACATCAAGCTTAAACCCGGAAGCGATGCACGTGCGCTGGAAGCCAAATTTCCGGCGATGGTCGATACGTATGCATCAGGTCAAATCGAACGAGAACTACGGCAGTCGTGGACTGACTATAAAAAGGCAGGCAACGGGTATCGATATTTTTTGCAGCCCCTCACATCCATTCACCTTGATCCGACGAACCTGGAGTTCACCACATCGCCGAGCGGAAACATAAAATACGTCTATGGCCTGTCGCTGATTGCTGTTCTGATTTTGGTTATCGCCTGCATAAATTTTATGAACCTTGCTACGGCGCGATCGGCTTCCCGTGCCCGGGAGGTGGGCATGCGGAAGGTAATGGGCTCGCTCAGAAACCAGCTTATCACGCAATTTCTCCTGGAGGCCGTGCTGCTCGCGATCGTAAGCACATTGCTGGCGGTGGTAGCAGCCTACTTTTTGCTTCCCACCTTCAATAACCTGGTGGAAAAGAATTTACACTTCGCTTTTGATTTCAGCCTCGTTCTCGGGTTGGCCGCCTTTGCACTGGTTGTGGGGTTCATGGCTGGACTATACCCGGCGTTTGTGCTTTCTTCCTTTCGCCCGGTAGACGTGCTGAAGGGTAGTTTCAGCCGTGGCTCAGGCGGTGCATGGCTACGCAACGGACTGGTTGTCTTCCAATTCATGATTTCTGTTTTCCTGATCGTTGCGACGCTATTGGTTGGAAGGCAAATGCAGTTCATGCAGAACAAAAATCTGGGGTTTGACAAGGAATCAGTATTGATGGTGGAGCGGGCCTTTTCGTTGGAACTCAATGCTCCGGTCTTTTTGGAAAAAATAAGACAAATGTCGGAAGTAGTTGCAGCGGCGGGAACCAGCGCCCGGGTAGGAAACCGCAATGACGTGTTTGGACAAATGTTTCAGCCTGTTGGATCAAACGATGTGCTTACCGTCAAGTCCATGGTGATGGATGATGATTTTGCGACCACGATCAGGTTCACCTTGAAAGAGGGCAGATTCTTTGCAAAGGAAACAGTTGATTCGCTGCATATCCTGCTGAACGAAACGGCAGTAAAAACACTTGGGTTGAAAGATCCGGTAGGCCAGCGGCTTTCCAATGCAGATTTGTTCAGGGGAGATTCTTTGAATGAAAAGACCAGGCTGTTTACAGTCATCGGCGTGGTGAACAACTTCCATTTCCAATCCTTGCGGGATGAAATCACGCCCCTGGTCATGTTCAACAAAGAAATTTTCGGCCCCCAATCAAACACCAATTTTGCAGCTGTCCGCATCCGGGAAGGGAAGCAGCAGGAAGCACTAGCCAAAATTGAGGCACTGTGGAAAGAATTGGCGCCTACAAGATCATTCCACTACGAGTTTCTGGACGACAACCTCGACCGGGGATATACCCAGGAACGGCAGTCGGGAAAGGTATTTCGGGTCTTTTCGGGGCTGGCAATCATCATCGCCTGCGTGGGATTGTTCGGTTTGTCGGCGTACACGGCCGGTCAGCGGACCAAGGAAATAGGAATCCGTAAGGTCCTGGGGGCCTCGGTGCCCGGGGTTGTTTTCCTACTCTCCAAAGATTTTACCAAGCTGGTGGGGATTTCTCTGGTGCTGGCGATGCCCGTAGCATGGTGGATGATGGACGCGTGGTTGCAGGGATTCGCCTACCGCATTTCCATAAGCGCTGACATTTTTGTGATTGCCGGACTGATGGCCATCGGAATCGCCTTGCTTACGGTCAGCTACCAGTCCATTAAGGCTGCCATAGTCAATCCCGTGCAATCGCTGCGTAGGGAGTAGAAATGGATACGTTTTACCGGCTCAGGTAGAGATTTCTTTCAGAATAAATACTCATGAAATAATCATCCATGAGATCATCGATGAAATAGATCGCTTCGCCTGTCGACTTCATTTCCGGGCCCAACTCCTTATTTACTTCCGGGAACTTGTTGAATGAGAACACAGGAACCTTGATGGCGTATCCTTTCTTGGTGGGGTTGAACTTGAAATCGCTGATCTTGTTGACCCCCAGCATCACCTTTGTTGCGTAGTTGACATACGGCTCGTCGTATGCTTTGCAAATGAATGGAACGGTTCGTGACGCCCGTGGATTGGCTTCGATGATAAACACTTTGTCGTTCTTGATGGCAAACTGGATGTTGATCAGACCAACCGTCTTCAGCGCCAGTGCGATTCGTTTCGTGTGGCTCTCAATTTGTTTGATGACGAAATCCCCAAGGTTGAACGGCGGCAGCACTGCGTAGGAGTCGCCGCTGTGAATCCCTGCGGGTTCAATATGCTGCATGATTCCGATAATGTAAACGTCCTCCCCATCGCAAATCGCGTCGGCTTCTGCTTCGATGGCCCCGTCCAGAAAATGATCGAGCAATACCTTGTTCTCCGGAAGATGTTTCCAGATATCGAGAATGTGATTCTCGAGTTCCTTTTCGTTGATAACGATTTTCATGCTCTGCCCGCCAAGCACATACGAGGGCCTGACAAGGAGCGGAAAGCCGATGGTCTTCGATACTTCGAGCGCTTCATCCGCATCACGGGCCACACCAAAGGTGGGATAAGGAATACCCAAGTCTTTCAGCAGTGTTGAAAAGCTTCCGCGGTCTTCCGCGAGGTCAAGGGCCTCAAAAGAGGTGCCCATGATTTTCACTCCGTATTTGCTGAGTTTCTCGGCAAGCTTCAGCGCGGTTTGGCCGCCGAGCTGCACAATCACTCCTTCGGGTTTCTCGTGCTGTATGATATCCCACAGATGTTCCCAGAAAACCGGTTCGAAGTAAAGCTTGTCGGAAATGTCGAAATCGGTAGAGACGGTCTCCGGATTGCAATTTAGCATGATCGTTTCATACCCGCATTCCTTGGCGGCCAAAACGCCGTGAACGCACGAATAGTCAAATTCAATACCCTGGCCGATCCGGTTGGGGCCCGACCCCAGGATAATTACTTTTTTCTTGTTACTGACGATGGACTCATTCTCGGTGCCAAAGGTCGAATAGTAATAAGGGGTTTTGGCTTCGAATTCAGCCGCGCAGGTATCCACCAATTTATAAACGCGGTTAATTCCAAGCGCCCTCCGCTTCTTGTGCACTTCGCTCTCCAGACACCCCATCAGATGGGCGAGTTGGCGGTCGGCGTACCCTTTTTCTTTTGCTATGCGGAATAAGTCCGGAGGCAGAGTCTCCAGCGTGTAGTTTTCGATTTCCTTCTCCAGTTCAATCAACCCCCAGATCTGCTCCAGAAACCACGGATCGATTTTGGTAAGATTTTGGATCGTTTTCATGGAGATCCCCAGTTTCATGGAATCGTAAATGTGAAACAGGCGGTTCCAACTGGCATGCTCAAGGCTGTGCAGCAAGTCTGCCTGATTGGTAAGTTCCTTCCCATCTGCCCCGAGCCCGTTGCGCCGGATTTCCAGCGATTGACATGCTTTTTGAAGTGCCTCCTGAAAATTTCTGCCAATGCCCATCACCTCACCAACAGACTTCATTTGAAGGCCCAGCTTGCGGTCGGCCCCGACGAACTTGTCAAAATTCCAGCGCGGGATCTTTACAATAACGTAGTCCAGGGCCGGCTCGAAGTATGCCGATGTCGTTCCGGTGATCGCATTTTTGAGTTCGTCCAGGTTATAGCCGATGGCCAGCTTGGCAGCAATCTTCGCGATGGGGTACCCGGTGGCTTTCGAAGCCAGGGCCGACGAGCGGGAAACGCGCGGGTTAATCTCAATACCAATGATTTCGTCGTCGTTGTCGGGATTGACAGAGAACTGAACGTTGCAGCCTCCCGCAAACTGGCCAATTCCATTCATCATCTTGATTGCCAGGTCGCGCATGTGTTGATACACCGTGTCCGGAAGGGTCATGGCGGGAGCCACCGTGATTGAGTCACCGGTATGAATCCCCATCGGGTCAAAATTCTCAATGGAACAGATGATGATCACATTTCCGTTCCCGTCGCGAAGCAATTCCAGTTCATATTCCTTCCAGCCCTTGATGCTCTTTTCGACCAGAACTTCGTGGATGGGGGAGGCGTGCAGTCCCCGGTTCAGTGCTTCATCAAATTCTTCGGCTGTCTTAACAAAGCCCCCTCCGGTCCCGCCCAGGGTGAACGACGGACGGATGACGAGCGGAAAGCCGATTTCTTGCGCAATTTCTTTGCCCTCCAGGAAGGAGGTAGCCGTAGCCCCCTGGCATACGCCCACGCCCAATTCATTCATTTTGAGCCGGAATTTCTCACGGTCCTCGCACGTCTCAATGGCGTTGATGTCGGCTCCGATGATCCGGACCCCGTAATGCTGCCATATGCCAGCCTTTTCGCAATCTATGCACAGGTTCAGTGCAGTTTGGCCGCCCATGGTGGGCAGTACCGCATCAATGTGGTGCTTTTCCAGAATTTCCCGGATGTATTTCTTCTCCAGCGGCTTGAGGTAAATATGGTCCGCGTTGATCTTATCTGTCATAATGGTGGCCGGATTGGAGTTAATCAGGACCACTTCGATGCCTTCTTCGCGGAGCGACCGCGCCGCCTGACTGCCTGCGTAGTCAAACTCGCAAGCCTGACCAATAATGATGGGGCCGCTTCCTATGAGGAGAACGGAACGGATGCTTCTGTCGCGTGGCATGCAGATTATGGATTAGTTAAACCGGGCAAAAATAGTCAGGAATTCGAGGTGGAACCCCAATTCAGAAAATTTTATTAAGCAGAAGGCAATCTGCCCGAATGGTTACTGAACTTTCACGACGCGCTTCGTAATAACGCGGTTATTCAGATTTACACGAATGATGTAGATGCCTGTTGCCAGATTTGCACCGGGAATTTCAATCCGCTGTCCCGATGCAAGGGCGGTATAAAGAACGCGGCCGTGCAGATCGGTTAATTGAACGTCCACCGGACCGCGGGCTGGCTCATGTAAAGCAATAGCCAGGTTGGTTTGGAACGGGTTTGGGTGGATGTCGAAGAATTGGTCGCCTGTATCGTCCAATCCGGTAATGATGTCAACGGTTTGAAAGGAATTGGATTGGCATCCCTTGTCGGAGGTGACCGTAAGCTGCACGCTGTAGGGCTGGCCTTTGGTAAATATGGTGGTGGGGTTCTTGTCTGTACTGGTCGAATTGTTGCCAAAATTCCAAAGCCAGGAAACGGCGCCAACACTCTGATCGGTAAACTGCACATTCAGAAAGGTTTTCAAATCCGTTGTCGAAACCACAAAACTAGACGTAGGGGCCGGATTTGTGGTCACCACCACCGGCGTAGAGGTTGATTGGCAGGCAGGTGACAAGCTGTTAACGGTTACCGAATAGGATCCTGGTGAAGTGACGACGATAGTTCGGGTAGTTGCGCCGGTATTCCATACGTAGCTATCGGCTGCTGCTGCAGAAAGCGTAATCGATTCATTGCTGCACATGACCGTCGACCCGGAGGTGGTGATAGTCGGGTTTGCCTTTACGACAACCCGGGCTGCTGCCCGAACGCTCTCATAAGAATTGCTAGCATTGGAGACATAGAATGTCGTGTCATTTAACAGGTTGGGGGTTACATAATTCGATCCGGTGAAGAACGGGGTGCCGCCGGTGAACGACTTATACCATTTGAAGGACGTGGCACCGGCCGCGGTCAGAGAGGCGGTGCTGCCATAACACGTACTCACTTCGGCTACGGTCGGTTTGACCGCGGGGAGCGTATAATTATAAACCGTGTCGGCGTGTTTGGATGAAAGAACGAGATCATTCAGGTTGGATGCGGCATGCAGGGCGAACGCGATGCGTATCTCCTGACCGGCCGCGATAGTGTATGGGCCGGAGGAAACGACATGGCTCACGTCATTGCCGGCTGGCGTGCTCGTTCCAGCCTCCAACCGCCCAAGCCCGCTGGAAATGCTTTGGAATTTTTCCGCATCAGTATACCCGTCGTACAGCCCAAACGGATTTCCGGGGATCGTCTGACTGTTGTCAATGGCAAAATATTCGGCGGGTCCGGTAAGGAGCTGAATGCCCGCATACGGCTTGGCTGCCGTCGCGGCCGGATATACATAACCCAGTTTCATGGTGTTGTCCCACTTGGCAGCATCCCCAGCCCCGTTGGTGGTGATGTCCCAGTCCGCAAAGATCCCAAAATGAAAGTTGGAGATCGGCGATGCCGTTGGGTTTGAAATGATGTATTCCATGATCACGAACTTGTCGTACGGTGTCTCCTTCCAGGCAAGGCTTCGGTATTTCATCAGGTAGGACTGCGAGGCGGGGGTGGCACTGTTGCTCACCGTTCCAAAGATTTCGGAGGTGGATCGATCCCCGGGGGTGATTTCCTTGATTTTAGGCTGGATGGTTATGAAGTCCTGATCGTAGGCTGAGTTTAACCCGCGGACGTTGTTGTGCAGGAAACTGGTGCTGGTTCCGAAGATGATGCCCATTTCATACAGCAAGGAGTTCTGTTCGAAAACAAAGCCCTTTCCCTTCGCGCTGTTTTGAGTGTCTTCATATCCAATGCGGGCCGTACCGCTTACCGTTGTAGTCACCTGGTTTTCGTCCACATCGATGTAGGTTGGATTGAGCGTGAAGGTGATGACTTCCTTGTCCAGATATTCTCCGTCCTTGTAGGTCAGGGTGAGGGGCAGCTGGAAGTTTTCCGGGACCGTGGCGGATATTTGAATCTCAAAGGGAGTCAACGCATTTGTAATTGTTGATCCTGCGGCGATAATCCCAGGTTTTACCGTTCCCTTTATCACCGTCACAGCGGGTGATACGGAGCTTACGGAAAGCTCCACCGCGGAGGATGTGGCGGCCAGCACATTCTTAAAGGACAGGGTAAGAAAACCCTTTTCACCAGCGCCAGCGGCGGAGCCCGATGCATTGACCAGTTTGGGTCCCGAAGCGCGGATGGAGGGTGATGTTTTAGTCAGGGCAGCAAAAATGTCGAGAATCCCGTAGCCGAGTTTATCCGGGAGAAGCGGGTTATTAGCCTTCAAGAGAGTGCTGTTGGAGGTTACGCGAAGCTGTTCAGCAATCTGTTGCGGCGTGTAGGCAGGAAAGTGTGCTTTCACCAAAGCGGCCGCGCCGGCCACAATGGGCGATGCAAACGAGGTCCCCTGGACGCTGGTATAGGAATCGTCGTAGGCGGTTGTGTAAATATTGACGCCAGGCGCTGCGATGTCGATGTAGGACCCGTAATTGCTGAAGGAGGCTTTGACGTTGGCCTGGGTAACGGCAGCGACAGATAATACATTGTCATAGCCTGCCGGATAGAAGGGTAATTCCAGATTGCTGTTTCCGGCAGCGGCCACAACCAGGGACCCCAGATCAAGCGTGACGAAATTGATAAGGTCCTGAATGATCTCACTGCGAAAGGAGCCCCCCCAGGAGACGTTGATGATTTGTGCCCCCACGCTTGCCGCATAAAGCACGCCGTTATACCCGCGATAGACACTCAGGCTGTTGGTTTTTTGGTTGTCGGCGGAATGCTTCGTGAAGAGCAGTTTGGATTTGAACCCAACACCAGCCATTCCGATATTGTTGTTTGCTCGCGCGCTGGCACAACCCGCTACGAATACACCGTGGCTCAACGATCCCCCGGCAACCAACTGCGGGTTGTTGTCACCTATGAAGTTGGGGTTGTTGATATTGAGCGTATCGGCACCCATGAAATCCCAGCCGCGGTAATCATCGATGTATCCGTTGTTGTCGTTATCAATACCATCTACCGGATCAGCCGCGTTGATATAGAGGTTCGCGACCAGGTCGGGGTGGTCCAGGTCGCCGCCGGAGTCCACAATGGCAATGGTTACAGATTCACTGCCTTGGTTAATATCCCAGGCTTCGTAAGCCCGAATGTTGGTGAGGTAATATTGTTGTGTGCGGGACGGATCGTTGGGAATAAAGGTAGTACGGTTTACATAATCCGGCTCGACAACTTCAAAGTACCCTGTTTGGTAAAGGTCGTTGATGAAGCGCTCGATATCTCTTCCGGGATCGCAGGCCAGTTCGTAATACAGGCTCATGTCTACAGCGCTGCGACTTCGGAGGGGGCCTTTGGATGTGCGGCCGCTGATAACAAGTTTTTCAGGGACCATTTCTCGGCTGCCGGTGACGCCGGCTGATGCTGCAATTCCAGCACTGGTCCTTCCGGCGATGTTGCGGAAGAGATTCCGGTGCTCCGGTTTGAGTTTCACCAGGACGTGATCAGACTCGTAATCACCTGCGCTTGCCTGTGCGGGAAGATGAAAGCGGGTGTTGGTCTTTACCTGGGCGCGGAGGGTTGAAACGCCGACAATTACGGCCACACCCAGGATAACCACTCTTGATAAAAACACTCTGATTTTGTTGCGTCCCACGGGAGGTTGTTTGCTTTGGTTACCTAGATCATTTTCCTATTTACCGGATGAAGCGGCAACGGCCGCAACTTGCTTCCACACCCGGAATACATTTCCGGAACAAATTTTTTCGATGTCAGATTCCGTATACCCCCGTTTCAAAAGTGCATAGATCAGGTTGGGGTACTGGGACACGTCTTTCAATCCCGTTGGTAGACTGTCGCCCACGCCGTCGTAGTCAGAACCAATTCCAACATGGTTGATCCCCACCAATTGAACCACGTGATCGATGTGGTTGGCCACGGTCTCCACATCGGCATAGAGGGAAGGGTTGTCCTTGCGGAATTGTTCGATGAGAGGTTTTGCCAGCGAGTCACGCATGGAAAGATTTTTTCCGGCGAGCAGCTCCTGAAGTTTTTTTCGATTCGCGTTGTTTTCTTTCACAACCACCGAATCGAGGAAGGTGGAGCCAAAGTTTATCTGAATAACGCCTCCGTTTTTGGCCAGAGCGCGAATCATGTCGTCGCTCATGTTCCGCTTAAACGTGGGTGTAAAAAAGCGGCAGGAAGAATGGGAGGCGATGCTTGGCGCTTGTGTCATCCTCATGACCTGATAAAAACTGCTGTCATCGACGTGGGATATATCAACCATGATCCCAACGCGGTTCATCTCTTTTAGAACTTCCCTCCCAAACGGACTCAATCCATTCCAGGTATGGACCGTATCATACGAGGAATCGCAAATCTGGTTGTCCTTACCGTGGGTCAGGGTGATGTACCGGATACCTCGGTCGAAAAAGTATTTTACGTTGCCAAGGTCGTTCCCGATGGGCGCGCCATTTTCCATTCCCATGGGAAGAGAAATCAATCCTTTTGAAAAATTCTTTTCAACATCTTCCACGGTGTTGGCCAGCGCAAACTTGTCCGGAATGCTTTCTGCTATTCCGCGGATCATATTGATAAGGGAGTCAGCAAGGCCCTTGCCCTTATCGGGAAAGAGTTGGTACGAGGAGGGAACATAAATGGACATAAACGGTGCGTCCAGGCCTCCTTTTTTTGCCCGTTCAAAATCGAAATCCCCTTCCTCAGTTTTTATCGGGATGCCCATATGTTCGCGGTCGACGCGGAAATTCTTCACCTTGAGCCGGAACGGGAGGTCGACATGGCCGTCGGTGATCACGTATTTGTGGGCCAGTTCATCGGCATAGGCCCGCAGTTGATCGTCGGTCATCCGGTCTACCGGTTTTTCGTTAGAACAGGCCACCAGCAACAGAAGTGATATAAACAGGATGGACGCAGATTTCATTAGGTTTGGGTTTGGAACCTGAAATATAAAAGTTTAGGACACGGCCTTCAAATTAATAATCACGGAAGCTGAATTCGTTTATCAAAGCTAGGCATGAAAAGTGACCTTCCCTCCATTACTGGCGCTCAGTTGGCGTTGCGCAATGGGCAGGATAAGCCGGAGATTTGGATTGCCTACCAGGGGAATGTGTATGAGGTAACGGCTTCGCGGCTCTGGCGAGACGGAAAGCACTATGAGCATTGGGCCGGACAGGATTTAACCGATGAACTGAAGGATGCACCCCATACCGAAGAGGTCTTTGCCCGCTTCAAGGTTATTGGTGTACTGATTTAGTTGGATTGCCAGTAAGTGATTTGTACTAATTTTCGATCTTTGAAGTTGAGCGAAAGACATGATAATCATAGCAGATAGCGGAAGCTCCAAAATTGATTGGCGTTTGCTTTGTAACGACGGAGCGATACGTCAGGCCAGCAGCCCCGGATTCAATCCGTACTATCAGCCGATTGATCACCTGGAGAAGAGCATTGCTGAGTTTGTGCTGCCCGTCGCTACGGAGGAGGTGGAAAAAATATTCTTTTACGGAACGGGAGTTTCCTCGGAGAAGAATCAACAAACGGTAAAGACGGTGTTCAATCATTTCTTTTCGGGCGCAGTCGTGAAGATTGAATGGGACCTGTTGGCGGCGGCGCGGGCCCTTTGCGGAAAGGAGAGGGGCATCGCCTGCATCCTGGGGACAGGTTCAAATTCTTGCCTGTACGACGGCACCGGAATAACCGGCCAGGTTGCCAACCTGGGGTGGATCCTGGCGGATGAGGGTTCCGGCACTTCGTTGGGAAAAAAACTGCTCTTTGACTACCTGAGAAAGCAAATGCCCGAGCCTCTGGCCGGGCAGTTTCAAAAGCGCTTTCCATTTTCACGGGAGGAATTTCTGGAAAAAGTTTACCAGCAGGAGAAGCCCAGCACGTTCCTCGCAAGTTTTTCGAAATTCATCTTTCAACACCTGAAAGAGCCGTACTGCTATAAACTGGTGTATGACGGCTTTGCTGAATTTTATGAAAACAACGTTATGAAATACGAGGGCTACCGGGAGACGAAGGTTCATTTTGTTGGGTCCATCGCCTTTTATTACAGCGATGTCCTCCGCCAGGTAGCCAATGACAAAGGGGTTACCGTAAAAAACATTCTCGAAACGCCCATTGCCGGCCTGACGCTCTTTCACCAAGAGGAATTGAAGACAAACAGCCAAACCGACTGAAAATTCTGAGATGACAACAACCGAATCTTCTTCCCGTTACAGGAACCTTGAAACGATGAGTGTCCGCAGCCTCCTCGTTAACATCAACCGGGAAGACCAGAAGGTAGCCGGGGCCATGAAGCAAATCATCCCGGCGCTGGCGAAGCTGGTTCCTGTCATTGTGGAATCCATGCAGTCTGGAGGACGCCTGTTCTACATTGGTGCCGGAACCAGCGGGCGGCTTGGCATTGTGGATGCTTCCGAAATTCCACCCACGTATGGCATGCCCGCGGGAAAGGTCATCGGCCTCATTGCCGGCGGTGACAAGGCAATACGCCAGGCGGTAGAACATGCCGAAGATGACAGGAAGCAGGCATGGAAAGACCTGAAAAAGTTTTCCATCAATCCGTCCGATGTTCTTATCGGAATCGCTGCCTCTGGCCGTACACCCTACGTCATCGGCGGGTTGAAAGAAGCACGCAAGCGAGGCATAGTTACGGCGTGCATCACTTGTAACAAGGGAACCGAGCTGGCCAGCCACGCCGATTATCCCCTGGAAATCATTGTTGGACCGGAGTTCGTTACCGGTTCTACGCGCATGAAAGCGGGAACTGCTCAGAAACTCGCCTTGAACATGATATCCACCGCCACGATGGTCAGGCTGGGCCGGGTAAAGGGCAACAAAATGGTGGACATGCAGCTCTCTAACAACAAGCTTATTGATCGCGGTGCCCGGATGATCATGGAGGAGCTGGGCGTGACAGCTACTGAGGCCATGCGCTTATTGAAGCGCCATGGATCTGTGCGGAAGGCTGTTCGGGAAGGAAAGTGATTTTGCTTAGGAAGGGAGCTCCACCGGCGCATGCATGGGCACGAGGTAGTTGCGCCGTGTTGCCAGCTCCTGGCAAACCACGCGGGTTCGCTTCTGTTGCCCCTTGATAAACCATCGCCCCCGGATTCCAAACCGACTTCCTTCCGGAATATCAAGTAAGTACGTGAGCTGCCTGGATCGCTGATCGTGTTGGCAGAGAACCCGGTTCAACGAACTATCCGATGCGGTAGACGCCCGAGGATTGGTCAGGTGTTTCTGAAGGACCCCCAGGAGGTCCGACGGGAAAACATCGGTGGTTAAGATCGGCTGGAAAAGATCACGGAAGGCCTGCTTCCACCCGGTTCCGTGAGGCGCTTGTGACCATCCGGATTGTTCGTGAACCACCAAGTGGGCCACCTCATGAACGTAGGTGATAAGAAAAACGAACGGATGGCTGTCGCGGTTAATTGTGATCCGGGGTGCTTTCCCCGGCCGACACGAGAAGTCGCCCAGCTTGGAGACCCGTTTACTGCGTAGTTTTAACTGGAAGTTATTTTCCTGCCAAAGCTGAAAGCAATAGGCTACGGCGGGAGCCGGAATATGCTGCTCCAGAATGGACCGAATGGGTTGACTATCCACGGAAGGAAAATAAAAAAAGGCTTTAGAGATCTAAAGCCTTTCCCGGAGAATCTCTCGTTGAAGAGATTACTTCTTTTTCTTCTTCGTCATTGCAGCAGCTGCAATGGAATCAGCTGTCGCCTGAGCTTTAGCTACCATGGCAACTGAATCAGCCTTTGCTTGTGCAGCAGCATTTGCTACAACAACAGCTACTGAATCGGCCATTCTGGTAGAATCAGCCTTTGCTTTAGCGGCAGCTTCTTCTTTGGCTTTGTTACCACAGCCAACGAACGCCAGCGCGAAAGCGAACACGACGATAAGTCCAAGTACTTTTTTCATAGTTTACAGGTTTTTAGGAATTAGGCTGCAAAAATAGCGGCTTTTGCGGGATTTTGAATGGTTTCTTGGAATTTATTTTGAGATAATGCGATAGGGTATCCAAAAGCATAGTTTTTCACTTCTTCCGAAAAAATAGCCGCACGGGCACGCCGGTAAAGTCAAACTTTTCCCGGAGCCTGTTTTCAAGAAACCGTTGGTAGGATTCCGGTATGTATTGAGGGAGGTTGCAGAAGAATGCAAACGTTGGCGTTGCAGCGTTTACCTGGGTAACGTATTTGATCTGGATGTGCTTGCCTTTGGTGGCAGGCGGTGGATTATGAACGATTTCAGGCAACATGGCATCGTTTAATTGGGAGGTAGGTACCTTTTTGATCTTATTGGCATACACCTCCACGGCCTTCTCCACGACCTGGAAAATGCGCTGTTTTTCGAGTGCAGAAGCAAAAATTATGGGCACATAGGTTATTGGTGCAATGCTTTCCAGCATTTCCTTTCGGAGATGATCGGCAGTTTTGCTGTCCTTTTCCATCAGGTCCCATTTATTAACCATGATGACTATCCCCTTTCCTTGTTTTTGTGCCAGGGAAATGATGTTTACATCCTGTGACTCCAGGCCCCGTTGGGCGTCCAAAACGACGATACACACATCGCATTCCTCCAGGGACCGCAACGAACGCAAGACCGAGTAAAACTCGATGTCTTCGTGCACCTTGCTCTTCTTGCGAATACCAGCCGTATCAATCAGAATGAAGTCATTGCCAAACAATTTGTACCGGGAATGAATGGCATCCCGGGTAGTTCCCGGCTCGTCAGTTACAATGCTACGCTCTTGCCCGAGCAACACGTTAAGAAAGGATGATTTGCCAACATTGGGTCTGCCCAAAATAGCAATCTTTGGAATGCCGGCATTGGGATCTTCAATTCCCACTTGCGGAAACAGTTTGACAAGGTCATCGAGCAATTCACCCGTTCCGCTTCCATTCTCGGCAGACATGGGGTACACCTCGCCGAGTTTCAGTCCGTAAAACTCGCTTGTCAAAATTGATTTATCGGGTGTGTCGGCTTTGTTGGCGGCAATGAGGACCGGCTTTTTGGATTTCCGGATGATGTTGGCAAAGTCCTTGTCGTAGCCGGTGAGGCCGTCGCGGCAGTCAACCATGAAGATGACTGCTGTTGCCTCTTCGATAGCCAATTCAACCTGCCGCCGTATTTGAGATTCAAACTTGTCGTCCGAGCCAGTCACATAACCACCGGTATCAATGACGGAAAAGAACGTGCCGGTCCACTCCGCATACCCGTAGTGCCTGTCGCGGGTCACTCCGGGCATATCGTCCATGATCGCCTCCCTCTTTTCAATCAGGCGGTTGAAGAAAGTCGATTTACCTACGTTGGGACGTCCCACAATTGCCACAATATTGGCCATGCGTCTCTAAAAATTTTTGCAAAGGTAGTTAAATGAAGTGTCCCTATGTTCCGAGGGCGTTGGCGGGAAACTACTCGAGGTATCCAAATCGCCTTAGCTGATCCTTTTTCTTTCGCCAGTCAGCCGCCACTTTTACATGCGTCTCCAGGAATACTTTCTTTCCGAAAAAGGCCTCCATATCCAGCCGCGCCTGGGTCCCCACTGTCTTCAGGGAACTGCCGGATTTGCCGATGAGGATGCCCTTTTGGGAATCGCGCTCGACAAAGAGTGTCGCGCGAATTCGAATGATTGTGTCCTCTTCTTTGAAATCCTCGATTCCCACCTCCGTACTGTACGGAATTTCCTGGCTGTAGTGGTCAAAGATCTTTTCACGGATCATCTCGGCGGCGAAGAATCGCTCGCTGCGGTTGGTGAGGTCATCTTTGGGAAAATAGCCCGGATGAACCGGGAGCAGGTTCATAAAAGCAGGAAGGATCTTGTCTATGTTTTCGCCTGTAAGGGCGGAAACGGGTATTACCTCCCGGGCAGGGATTGCTTTTTTCCAGTAGTCCACCATGGTTTTCCGGTCTGCCTTCGGCGCCTTGTCTGTCTTGTTGATAAGCAGCAGAATGGGAGTCTCGAGGGTTTTGAACCGCTCGTGTGTTTGGGCATCAAACTTCTCTCCCCATTCAATAACGAGCAGAATTACATCGGCGTCTTCCAGCGATACCTTTACATAATTCATCATGGCTTCGTGGAGCGCATACCGTGGTTCGAGGATTCCGGGCGTGTCGGAATAGACGATCTGGAAGTCGTCCGAATTGAGAATGCCCATGATGCGGTGGCGGGTGGTCTGGGCCTTGGGGCTGATGATGGACAGGTTCTCGCCTACAAGCCGGTTCATGAGGGTGGATTTGCCCACATTGGGCTTTCCGACGATACTCACAAAACCTGCTTTATGCCCTTTTTCCATCGTTTTTGGCTACAAACATACGCCTAAGGCCGTTCACCTTTGGGGTCCTGGGTGTATTAATAAGTAATCAACGAAGGGTTATGAAAACGGGTGTGATTTTGTGTGTTGGATTGTTCTTGCTGGCGTCTTGTACCCATGCGCTTTGTCCCACGTATAACGGAACAAGAGGATACAGTGCTTCGAGTTCGTATTCGAAAAAGCAGCGAAACCTGAAGAACGCCATTCCGTACTATAAGATTCTGAAGAGAGCTGAAGTAGACTAGTAGTTTAGGGTTATAAGGTTGGAAAGGCTGCCGTCCGAAAGGATGTGCAGCCTTTTCTTTTTGTGCCCCAAAGTGATAATTTACAAGAGCATATGAAGAAATCTGAGAAATTGATTGCCCGGAGAAACGCGATTGTCCCTGCGGGCCTGGGAATGTTTACGCCGTTGACGATAGAATCGGGCAAAGGGGCACTTTTCCGTGACGTTGACGGGAAGGAATACATTGATTTTGCCGGCGGCATCGGGGTGCTGAATGCCGGCCACTGCCCACCGCCTGTTATTAAGGCCATTGAAAAGCAGGCGAAGAAACTGATGCATGTTTGCTTTCCGGTAGCCGTGTATGAGCCGTATGTTGAATTATGCGAAACGTTGGCAGCCCTACTCCCACACGGCAAATCGACAAAAGTGATGCTCACCAATTCCGGTGTGGAAGCAGTGGAAAATGCCATTAAGATTGCACGGCAGGCCACCGGCAGACCCGGTGTTATTTGTTTTGCCGGCGGGTTTCATGGCCGCACGTTATTGGGCATGACCCTGACAACGAAGGCTGCTTACAAGACTGGCTGTGGCCCATTTGCACCGGAAGTATATCGCCTTCCGTTCCCCAACCATTACCAGCGCGGGCAAGGACTTTCCCTTTCGGAATATGTAAAGAAGGAACTGGATGCCTTTGATGATTTTCTATATACGGAGGTGGAGGGCAGGAAAGTGGCCGCCATCATTCTGGAACTTGTGCAGGGTGAAGGCGGATTTGTTATTGCACCTAAAGAGTTTGTGCGCGGACTGCATGAACGATGCAAAAAGCACGGCATTCTCCTGATCTTCGACGAAGTTCAAACGGGCTTCGGCAGAACCGGAAAGTGGGCAGCCTATGGACATTACGATGTAGTCCCCGATATCTCCACCTGGGCGAAGTCGTTGGGGAGTGGGTTGCCAATCGGGGCTGTGATCGGGAAAGCGGAAGTGATGGACAAAACATCGAAGGGCACCTTGGGCGGAACCTACCTCGGCAACCCGGTGGCCTGCGCGTCGGCATTGGCTACCATCAAGTATATGAAAAAGATAAACTTGAACAGCCGGGGAGTCACCGTCGGGAAAACGGTCCTTACTTTTTTTAAGAAACTTCAACGCGAGTGCCCGGCCATTGGCGACGTGCGGGGGTTGGGCGCCATGGTTGCGCTAGAACTGGTCAAGGACGGAGACCCTGACAAACCGGATGCGGAATTGTGCAACAAGTTGACGCACGCGTGTGCCTTAAATGGGTTGCTTATCATTAGTGCCGGGCTTTCAGGGAACGTCATCCGGGTCCTCAGCCCGCTGACTATTACTCCGGCACAACTTCAGAAGGGCCTGCAAATCCTGCGAACACAATTGCTGCGGTTGACGAATCAGGATTCCCGATGAGAAAATTTCAATTCTTTACACTGTCGGCTCTCTTGTTGATGGGGGTTTCTGCCTGTGCGCAAAAAGCAAAACCTCGCGCCCGCGACCTGGGCATTCCTTTTGAAGGGACCCCGGGAAATTTCAATGCAATTACCGATGTGGCGGGCGTGGAGGTGGGATTCAAGACCCTCATTTCCGGAAGCGGGAAACTCATCCCCGGCAAGGGACCCGTTCGTACAGGCGTTACGGCCATTTTTCCCAAAGGAAAAGGTTCCCTGGACCGCGTATTCGCAGCGTGGTATACCTTAAACGGCAACGGCGAGATGACCGGCACCACCTGGATCAAAGAGTCGGGCGGCCTGGGCTCTCCCATTCTGATCACCAATACCCACAGCGTCGGCGTCGTGCGCGATGCAGTGATTGAATGGCACGCACGGAGAATGAAACAGAACGATTATTCCGGCGACATCAGTTTGCCAGTGGTAGCAGAGACCTGGGATGGATTCCTGAACGACATCAACGGATTCCATGTAAAGAAGCAAGACGCATTTGAGGCGATGGAGTCCGCTTCTTCGGGACCGGTGGCTGAAGGCAATGTGGGAGGGGGTACGGGAATGATTGTGCACGGATTTAAGGGAGGGACCGGAACATCTTCACGGAAAGTGGGCACGTATTTATTGGGTGTGCTCGTGCAGGCAAACTACGGTAGCAGGAGTTTGCTGAGTATCGCAGGAGTGCCCGTTGGAAAAGAAATTACAGACCTCCGTCCCCAGGAGGGTAAGGCCGACGCTGACCAGGGTTCGATCATCGTGGTGGTTGCTACAGATGCACCGCTATTGCCCCACCAGTTGGAGCGCGTCGTCAAACGGGTTGCACTGGGGATCGGCGTCATGGGCGGACGTGGAGGAAATTCTTCCGGAGATATTTTTATCGCGTTTTCAACCGCCAATCCGGAGGCAACAAAAAACGAAGGCATCGTTCAACTGCAGATGCTGCCCAACGACCAGATCACTCCTTTTTTTGAGGCCGCTGCCTCGGCCACCGAGGAGGCGATCGTGAATGCAATGATCGCAGCGGAGACGATGGAAGGGGTGAACGGCAACAAGGTGTATGCAATTCCGCATGACCGATTGATTGCTGTATTGAAGAAATATGGCCGCATCAAGTAGCTTGTCCTTACCGAAAGCGGATAGAGGGCGGAGAAAGCGGTTGGGTATTGTATAGCTTATGGAGCAAGCGCTCTTGCCAATCGCCCGGGTCTGATCATACGACGAGAGCAAATGCAAATCGGTATCTTCGCATGACATGTCTGACAAGGATTTTGTGTTTGAATATCTCGTAGTAGGCAAGGGACTAATTGGGGCTGCTGCTGCCAAGTATCTAAGCACAACAGGGCATGGCCCCGTAGCACTTGTTGGTCCGGATGAACCCGTCGATTATTCATCGGCCTCCGTTTTTGCAAGTCACTATGACAGCACCCGTGTTCAACGACGCGTTGGAAAAGATGCGGTTTGGACCCGTCTCAATGAAGAGTCGCTGGCGCAGTACCTCGCCTTGGAGGAGGAGAGTGGTATGCACTTTCAGTCGCAGGAGGGGTGCCTGTATGTCTGTCCGGAAGGAATGGACAGCTATTTGAAATCCTATTCGTCTTTGGCTCGGGATTTTAAGCCGCAGCCAAGGTTGATCAATGGCGTGGATCTGGCGCGTGACTTCCCACTTTACTCTTTCCCTTCTACAGCGCGAGCCGTTTTTGAAACGGCTCCTTCAGGACATATTAATCCGCGGTTGCTGGTAATGGCGCAGCTTGCTGTTTTCGAAAAAAAGGGAGGCAGCGTCTTCAGGGAAACCATAGCAAAGGTGGGTCGGCGAAATGGATTCTTTGAAATCCAGTCAGAAGAAGGAAAAATGTGGCGGGCAAAGAACGTTTTAGTTGCCGCCGGATCGTTCAGCAATTTCTTCGGGCTGTTGCCCCGCAAATTCAAAACGATTCTGAAGAGTGAAACGGTGCTGCTGGCCCGTGTTTCCAAAGCGGAGGCCGCACGGCTGGAGCAATTGCCTTCCCTGCTTTATGAAATTGTTGAGAAGGAGTTTGACGGTGTTTACATGGTCCGGCCGGTTCAATACCCTGACGGTCATTTCTATCTCAAGATGGGGTCCAATCTTTCGTCGGATATTTTCTTCGGGAGCCTGGCTGAGATTCAAGCCTGGTTCAAAACCGGCAACAGCGACGGCAACAAGAATCAGCTTTCGTCGATATTGAAAAGCATTTTACCCTCTGTGAGAACGGAAGGACTTCACACCAAGGGTTGCATCATTACCAGAACACCGGAGGGCCGGCCTTACATAGACAGGATTGATGAAGGTCTTTTTGTGGCCACCGGCGGAAATGGTTTCGCGGCGATGTGCTCAGATGCATTGGGTAAAGCAGCCGCTACCCTGGTGCTTACTGGAAGATTGCCGGAAGGCTACCCAAGGGACGCCTTCACTGTGGAATACGAAGCATAGGGCTAATTTGTGCTTTTATAATAGGCGCAAACCTTTGGCATCAGGCATTCCGTGCACTTTGGATTGGGGCGACAGATTTCCCTTCCCAGAAATGAAATAGCCATCCCTGCCTCACTCCAGTCTTTGGGCGACAGAATGTCCATCATTTGTTTTTCCAGTTTCTTCGGGTCGGTGCCGGCGGCCAACCCAAGGCGAGGGGCTACCCGAACTACATGAAGGTCCACAATGATTCCCACTGCCGGTTCATCCATTTCACGGAGAATGACATTGGCAGATTTTCTCCCAATACCCGGAAGCGCAGTAAGTTCTTCCAGCGTCTGTGGAATTTTTTTATCCTCCTTGATTGTCCTGGCGATTTCGAGAAGCCACAAAGTTTTTTTTCGGTGTCCGCGAACCTTTTGCACGAAAGGGATAACGGATTCTGTCGTTGCCATCGACAACGCTTTCATATCCGGAAAAGCGGCGAAGAGTGCGGGTGCTAGTTTGTTGATGTTCCGGTCAGAGTCCTGGGCAGAAAGGACAACCATCACGAGGAGTTCGTACGGGTTGCGGTACTCCAACGGATGCTTCCTGCCCTTGTACTTCTTGATCAGGGGTCGGATTTCTTTTTGCCAGTCGATGGAAGCCATGGTTTTTGCGGCGGAATCTTAAAGATAATTAAATTTGATCTTGTTTTGGTTCAGACACTGGCATACTCGTGTGAATCTTAATGTAAGTGTATGAGCCTTATGTAAAATGCAGTAGCGGGAGCACATGCACGAGCACATGAAGGGCGTTTAAATGCTAACGGTCGTGGCGGAATCTCGCCGAGGAAATTATATATCTTTGACGAATGCCCTCTCTCCTTCCAGGTTTCTCGAATGACATCTTCCTTTCTTATCGCCACAACGATAACCGATCGGGCTGGGTTACAGAATTTGAAGAAGCCCTGCGGCAGGAATTGGCAGCCACCATCAAAGACTCCGTTTCCGTCTATTTCGATACCAACCCGCATGACGGCCTGCTTGAGACTCATAACGTTGACAAGAGCCTGGAGGGAAAGCTAAAGTCCCTGATTTTTATCCCCATCCTTTCACAAACGTATTGCGATCCCAAATCCTTCGCTTGGGAACGGGAGTTCGTTGCTTTTAATCAGCTTGCCAAAGAAGATCAGTTTGGGAGGGACATCAGGCTGGGCAATGGCAATGTAGCAAGTCGGATACTTCCGGTGAAGATTCACGACCTGGACGCAGAAGATCAGGAACTGTTTGAAAAAGAATGTGACGGTGTGCTGCGGGCGGTTGATTTCATCTTTCGGTCGCCAGGTGTAAACAGGCCGCTGTCTGCTGGTGACAAGCGGGAGGATAATTTGAATAAGACGCTATACCGGGATCAGATTAACAAAGTGGCAAACGCCATCAAAGAGATTATTAGTGTCCTGAAAAATCCGGGAAAAGCAGGGACGGGCAAGATCCGGCTACCTGAGGAACTTCGAGCAAAGAGTGCCGACGAGGCATTGCACGACAAGTCAATTGCCGTTCTTCCTTTTACCAACCTTTCCCAGGATCCGGGGCAGGAATATTTTGCTGACGGAATCGCGGAAAATATTTTGATGCAACTGGCAGGGCTGCCCCAGTTCCGTGTCATTTCCAGAACGTCAGTTATGCGCTATCGGAAGACCACAAAGTCGGCGCCGGAAATTGCAGAAGAATTGGGTGTTAAATATATCCTGGAAGGGAGCGCTCAGGCGCACAAGGACAAGGTACGCATCAACATCCAGTTGATTAATGCCAGGCAGGATCGCCCGTTGTGGTCGAAGGTATTTCTGGAAAGCATTGATGACATCTTTGAAATTCAAAGCAGTGTCGCGGAAATAGTGGGCAAGGAGCTGAAGGCAACCATCCATCCGCAGCTAAATGCAAAACTCAAAGAGGTGCCAACCCGGAACCGCGAAGCATATGATCTTTTTCTAAAAGGTCGCCATGCCTTCAATCAATGGAGTGTGGATGGGTACCGGACAGCCACCGACTACTTTGAAAAAGCCATTGCCAAAGATCCGGAATTCAGGGACGCCTACTCTTACCTGGCCAGTTCCTATTCTGCCCGCATGTCGTGGAATGGCGACCTCGCCCCCGATGAAGCACTTAAAAGTATGGAGGCGCCGCTAAACGAAGCATGGCACAGGGGGGCTTCAGACAATGACTACCTTTCAAAAGCGTTTATTGAATTCTTTGTGTCCAAGGATTTCACGGCGGCTGAGAAACTCTTGCTTCCCGCCATCGAAATGAATCCGAATAACGCCAGCCTGCTGTATGCGTACAGCTATCTGCTCAACATGATGGGTAGGTTTTCGGAGGCAGCCGTCTGCATAGCGAAGGCCAAACAAATTGATCCGTTAACAGTGGCCTATTTTAATTACCACGCGATAACGTTGTATCTAACAGGCCGCTTTGAGGAAGCCATTGCTACGCTTCTGGAGGCCCAACAATTGTATCCGGCTGTCTTACGTTTTGATGACTTCTTAGGAAGGATCCATCTGACCATGGGAAATCACAAGGAAGCGGCCAGGTCCATTCTTGCAGGATTTGACTCTGCACAGATCCGCCCGCCCTCCATGGTGGCCTGGCTGGCGTCTGCATATGCAGGAATGGATGAAATGGGAAAGTCGGGGGCGTTATTGGAGGAATTAAAGGTTCGGAGCCATGCGGGGGAGAAGGGGGTTAACATTTATTTGGTTCATGCCTGTCTTGGTTTGGGAGATGAGGCTGGGGCTCGTCTTTGGCTTAAAAAGGCCAGAGAAACCAACGATGTCGACTTGATTTGGTGGAACGCGGATCCGCTTTTGAAAACAATTCGGGCGATCGAAGGCCCTGACTTCGTGGGAGCCGAACGGAGCATCATGGCCCGGCTGGAAAAAGAGATGCCCAACCTGCCATACCACAACCTCAATCACATCCGCAATGTGCTGGATTCCGCCATGGTGATTGCCAGCCACGAGAACCTTCCGGAAGAGGAAATAGGCCTCTTGCGTTTGGCTGCTTTGCTGCACGACGCGGGGTTCATTCACTCTTCCAGGAACCATGAGCAGCGTGGAGCCGACATGGCGGAGGAAATTCTGTCGGCATTCGGATTGAACAAACAACAGATCGGGATCATTCAAAACATGATTCTTGCTACGCGGTCGCCGCAGACTCCGGTAACACGGCTTGAAAAAATTCTGTGTGACGCGGACCTGGATTACCTGGGACGGGAGGATTTTTATGAAGTTGGTGGTAAACTGCTGGAGGAATTGAAGAGTCAGGGGGTCGTGCAGACCGACCGGGAATGGAACCTGGTACAAAAGACGTTTCTTGAATCGCATCGGTACCACACCGATTTCAGCAAAACCACACGGGAGCATTCAAAAAATGAGCGGTTGAAAGAAATTGAGGCCAGGTTAAAGGCCTGAAGAGGTGTGGGTGATTCGGAAATGCGGGTTATTGCACGGAGACGCTCAGAGAAGCACAGAGGCACACGGAGAAAATAAATATATCAAGGCCTCCGAGTAACTGTCGGAGCCTCTTCGCACCTCCGTGTAACAGCCCTCTTTTTTCTCAGTCCAGAACCTCATACAGACTCACGCTTGCGCTTTTGTTTTTTAAGGCCACCATCCCGATTGATTTGCAGTTAAACGACTGCTTTACTTTCTGGTATGCTGCCTCAGCAATGAGGATCTGATTTTTTCCGGCAACGCCCTGTAGACGCTGGGCCGTATTCACGGTGTCACCGATCACGGTATAATCCAATCTCCGAAGGGTGGAAGAGCCGATGTTTCCGGAAATCATTTCACCGGAGTTGATTCCGATGGAAACTTTTGGTGTGAAGCCATTTTCTGCTGGCATCGAGCCAATCTTGTTGCGGATCGCCAGGCAGGCATCCATAGCCCGATCCAGATTATAGGGCCCTTTAAATACGGCCATTACGCAATCGCCGATGAACTTGTCGATAATACCATTTTGAGCTATGATTTCTTTCGCCATGAGGTCAAAGTATTGATTCAGCAGTTTCACTACGGCATCCGCTTTTTCTTTTTCGCTTATGCTGGTAAATCCACAGATGTCAATGAACGCGACGGTTGCCTCTAGTGTTTCGTTAGAAAGAATAGATGCTTCGTACTCCCGGGTCCCCATGAACTGAAGCACATTGGCATCGACGTACATTTTGAGGATATTATTTTCTTTTACGGCCTGAAGCGTTTCTTTCATTTGTGCGACATGACGCAGGGTTTTTCCCATAGTTACCTCCAGGTCTTCAAAGTTGACAGGTTTGGTGATGAAATCAAAAGCGCCGCGGTTCATGGCGGTGCGGATGTTGTCCATATCACCGTAAGCTGAGACCATGATGGCTTTTACCAATGGGCTGGTTTCATTGAGCCTGGCGAGTAACGTTAGGCCGTCCATTTCCGGCATGTTGATGTCACTCAGCACAATATCCACGTCCATGTGTTGTTTAAGTTTCTCCAGCGCGTCTTTGCCGTTGATCGCAAAAACAAAATCATACTCCTTTTCGCGGATTTTCTGCCGGAACTTCTGCTTGATCAATGTTTCCAGATCAACCTCGTCATCGACTACGAGAATTTTTGCCATCAGGAGTAGAGGTTCAATTTTTCTTTGAGTGCTGTAAAATCCACGGGCTTTGTCAGAAAGTCGTCGGCGCCAAGCTCTTTGGCTATTCTATGATTTTCTGCATCGCCGTAGGCGGTGATCATCATGACAACAGGAGGCGGTTTCCTGTATTTCTTCTTTACATTTTCCAATAATTGCAGGCCGCTCATGCCGGGCATATTGATATCCGATAGGATAAGCATCGCCTCGTGCTCCATTTTGTCCAAATATTCCAGGGCTTCTTCACCTGAAAAGGCAAAAGCAAACACCACACGTCCTTCTTTGATTTCCTTTCTAAAACGCTGCTCGAACAGTGTTTTGACATCCATTTCATCGTCGACTACCAGGATTTTCATGAGTATTTATTCAGTTAAGATAATAATAAAAGATGTGCCGACACCAGGTTGAGTTTCCACCTTCAGTTGGCCGCCATGTGCGTTGGTAACTATATCGTAGCTCATACTTAGCCCCAGGCCCGTGCCGCGCCCTGTGGGTTTGGTGGTGAAAAAGGGCTGATAGATTTTATCAAGTATGGATTTGGGAATTCCATTGCCGTTATCGGTTACACGAATTTCCACTACATCGCGTCCTGCACCGGAAGCAGGTTTACGTTTTGTGCTGACGGTTACTGTAGGTTCGTAACCTTCCCCTGCGCTTTGTTGTTTTTTCTCTGTTACCGCGTAGAATGCGTTTGTAATGAGATTCAGTATGACGCGCCCCATGTCTTGAGCGATAATATCAACGGAGCCCACAGTCTCATCAAAATCAGTCTTCATGGCGGCATTGAATGTTTTGTCCTTTGCACGAAGACCGTGATAGGCGAGGCGCAGGTATTCATCGGCGAGTGCATTGATGTTGGTGGGTTCTTTTTTGCCACTACTGCTGCGGCTGTGCTGAAGCATACTCTTTACAATACCATCGGCGCGTTTGCCGTGAAATACTATTTTGTCTTCGTTGTCGGCAATATCTTTGGCTATTGATTTGGCATCTTCAAAGTGCCCGGCTTCAATTTCGGTGCGCATTTCATTGATCAATTCTTTATTTACTTCGGAAAAGTTATTAACGAAATTCAGCGGATTTTGAATTTCATGCGCGATACCGGCGGTGAGTTCGCCGAGGCTTGCCATTTTTTCGGATTGGATGAGTTGGGATTGAGTGGATTTTAATTCATTTAGAGTTTTTTCAATCTGTATGTTTTTTTCTTGCAATTGAGAATTGGTCCTTTTCCTTGCCAAACTTGTTCGATATATAAAACCAGCGATTAACAGCAACAAACCCAAGCCGCCCATTAAAGAGTAGAAAGTAACTTTATCCTGGAATTCTTTTTCTGCTCTTTGTATTTCTATTTTTCGCTGTTCCTCTTCAAATGAAATAGACTGCAGCTGCTGTGTTACCCTTGTGCTATTCATTACATCATTTCCACGCATAAAAATTTTCAAATACTTTATCGTGCTGTCTGCGTTCTTGTTTTCATAATAATCGCTGAGCATTTTAGCAGGGTTGGCAGCCAGGTATTCAACAGCCCCTCCTTGCACCGATTTAATTGCTTTTTTTGCCGCGTAAAGAGATGAGTCTATGAGATGATAGCGTTGATAGTGCCTGGCAAGGCTAAAATATGTAAAATAGAAATATCTTGATTTGCTGTTAGGATACTTCTGAATTCTGGCTATTGCTCTTTTATAGCTACTATCGGCGTTAGCCTTATCATTTAAAATGCTGTAAGCACCTGCCAGATTGCTAAGGCAATAGGGATACAGGCTTCGCTGTAAGATGACCTGCGTATCGGGATCAGAGCTATTTACAATATCTTCTATCATTTGCACCGCCCGTGACGTAAAATAGAGTGCCGAGTCTGGCTTATTATCGTTGAGATATACGAAGCCTAGATTCATTACCGGGTAAAGTTTGAAGATGGCCCGACTACCTCTTTCGGAATAGCTCATGGCTTCACGATATAGTGCAATCGCTTTTTGATACTCCTCTCTGTCTTTATAAATATGAGCAGACTGGTTAATTGCAAAGGCAATTAGGGATTGATCCGTTTGTCTTTTACTCAACTCAATCGCCTTGTAGTGATATTGCAAGGCGCGGGCAAAATTGCCTGTTAGCCTATACCCCTGACCAGAAAGCGCCATAGCAACACACTCAGTGAAAATGTCTTTCTTTTTTTGTGCAATAGCCAGCACCAATTTTGCCTCTTCCAGAAGCGGAATTGCCGACTTGTCATCTGAAAGGAAAATTAGTTGGGTGACCAGGTCATGAAGTTTCGCGGGGTCCGTTTCGTTTTCGATTTGCATAAAGAGGACAGAGTCACTGTGCGTAAGTTCACCCACGGCAAAGTTCTGGCTGTTGCAGAAAAAACTATGAGCCAGGAAAAACGATACTAGAAGGGCTTGAAATGCTAATTGTTTCATCTTGTTAAGCTACTAGTTAATTCCAAGGAATGAGGCAGTGCCACCCTTTTGCCCGAAACATATTTATATGATTTATGATTGACACAATTTTATATTGGCAATTGAATAGTAAACGTTGTTCCCTCACCTTCCTTTTTCTCCACTTTAATCTCCCCACGATGCTCTTTTACAATATCATAGCTAAGCTCAATCCAAGACCAGTACCTTGGCCGGTTGGTTTAGTGGTGAAGAAGGGTTGAAAGATCTTGTGTTTTAGCCACGGATTACACGCCTGCCTGCCGAAGCCGCTTCGGCGCAGGCAGGGATTCACACAGATGCGTGCGCAAGTTGTGTAATTAGGGCTTTCAAACTTGAATTTATCCGTGCTCATCCGTGCTATCAGTGGCAAAAACATCACGGAAGTACAATAATAAACCGCGAACCTTCACCCTCCTTCGTCTCTACCTTAATCTCACCCCCATGCGCTTTCACAATATCATAACTCAGGCTCAAGCCAAGTCCTGTTCCCTGCCCCGTGGGTTTGGTGGTGAAGAAAGGTTGAAATATTTTTTCTTTCACAGCCGCTGACATTCCTTTTCCATTGTCTTTCACGCTGATTAAAACTTTATTACCCTTCATTTTAGTGCCTACCGAAACCATGGGCTCGTAACCATCCAGTTGTGCCTTGCGCTTTTCGTTTACGACATAGAAAGCATTGGTAATCAGGTTGAGGATAACCCGGCCTATATCCTGTGGGACGATGTTGATCTTTGTCAGGCTGGCATCAAAATCCGTTTCAAATTTTGCATTGAACGATTTGTCCTTGGCCCTCAGCCCATGAAAAGCCAATCTCAAATACTCATCGGCTAACACATTGATATCCGTAAGCTCTTTTTGTCCTGTGCTGGCGCGCGAGTGTTGCAGCATCCCTTTTACAATACCATCGGCCCGTTTCCCGTGGTGGGTAATCTTTTCGAGGTTTTCAATAACGTCTTTGGCAAGTTGTAGAGCATCCTTAGAGTTGCCTTTGTCCAGCTCTGCTTTCATTTCGTCCAGCAGTTCTTTGCTTACCTCGCTGAAGTTATTGACGAAATTGAGAGGGTTCTGAATCTCATGGGCAATGCCGGCGGTGAGTTCACCCAGCGAGGCCATTTTTTCCGATTGAACCAGTTGGGTCTGCGCCAGCTTCAGGTCTGATAAAGTTTTTTCAACTTGCTTTTTAGCGTGTTCCAGTTTGTTAAAATCCTCATAGCGGGCGTAGGCCGTGGAAAATGCCTCCGCAACAGATTGTAAAAGGTTCATGTCATTCTCACCAAGTGGTGAGATGTTTCCCGCGTAGAGCATGCCTTGCAAAAAGGGAATGAAGTGTAAGTGAAGATGGGCAGGTGGTTCCTGATTGGGCCTGGGTTCAGACTCCAGCGCACCCATTTTCTCAATTTTATCCCACTCCCTGGAAAAAGTGGCTGCATCCCAATAGGCTGTATAGATCTCTTTGCGGCGCCAGTAGGCCAATCCTTGTGAAAAAGTGGCGATATCCGTATCGAACGGGACGTGAAGTGCTGCAATGGCCTTTCCGTCGGGTGTGGATAGGAAGGTCTGAATTTGCTGCTCGTGTTCATTCATAATAAAAACGCCACATCGGATAAATGGGACGCCGAGCGTAGTGAGCTCCTGCCATATCAAGGGCGTGATTCTCTCCAGGTCTTGTGTTGTGCGCATAGAGGCAATCTCGGCGCGCACGCGATCGAGGGACGCCTGACGTACCGCTTCAAGTGCGTTTGCCTCTGACTTTTGCAATTCGATATAGCGCCGGAAAGTGAGGTCGATGATGGCCTTGAAGCGGTTCAGAATTTTTATTTGTGCTTCGGTGTACAGCTTCTCAGACCACCCATAGAACACACCTTCAGAAAATGGAAGGAAATAGCCGAACTGCTCATAGCCCTCCGATTGCGTAGTTGGCACAGTGAATGTCGCGATGACTTTTTCATAATATGTTTTCAATAAATCGCCCTTGAGCGTCGGAAAGTAGTCTTCGTCCCTAATCCATCTGTTGTAGGTTTCTGAAAGTACGGGATGGTCATCCAGCACCGCCCAGCCGACCAGGGCGAGGCTACTGCCTTCATCGCCTGACATGGCGGAATACAATTTCACTTTACGATTTTCCGTGGTAAGCAGCCCGACGCCACTGCGGAAGGAGTTGATGCCGAGTTTCTTCAATTCAATAAAAACAAGGCCGGCAGTCGCGATCAGGTCATTGCTGTTATGCATGGCCATCGCTTTGCCACGAACTCGTTCCAGGGCTGCTTCAATGACGGCCTCGTGGGCCTGGGTCTCGGCCTTCACGAGATCAAGGTAACGCCGATAGGTCTGACCGAACACGCCGGCAAAGCGGGTGAATATCTGTGCTTGATCTGGTGGGACAGATTTTTGGGTAAATGCAAAAATATACCCTTCCGGAAAATAGAAGCCAGTACTGTATTGAATTTTAGGTAGTGAACCTATATCAAACTGTCCGGGGTAATCCTTGGAACGATTAATCGCTGTATAGTAAGCAAGAATATCTTCGCCTTCCATTTTGTACTCAAAACTGGGTTGCTTGTTTCTCCAGGCTTCATAGTATCCCTTTGTCAATCCATGGATGGTCATGTCCAGTCCGCCAATAATCAAGTCTACCTTACCATCTGCGTCGGACCTCGCTGCCCACGCCTCAGAATAATTATTTTCCTGCATGATCAGTATTCCGCTTCTGTCGGTCTTGATCCCCAACTTCAGAAGCTCATCAAAAAGGACTGCAATCGTGTCGCCTACATCCTGACTGTTATGCATGGCCATGGTTTTGCTTCGGACGCGCTCCAACGACGCTTCGATGGTTGCTTCCCGGGCCTGGGCTTCAGCTTTTTGCAGATCGAGGAAGCGGGTGTAGGTCTGTTCAAAAACTTTGGCAAATCGCTTGAATACCTCGTGTGCTTCGGGTACCGACTCATAGGTGATGAACAAAAGGAATCCTTTTGAAAAATAAGCACAATGAAATATTTGGAAGGTAGGTAAAGGATGCCCGGCATCAATGATCGATTGCAAGACTTTCCCAACCATTGGCAGCGATTGCATATAGGCATAATGCTTCACTAATTCTTCGCCACCAATTTCCTCCACATAAAATGGCTCTCCTCGTTGATGGGCTTTCAGAAAATTGATGCAGGAGGGATCTTCAGTCAAGGGTAGTTTGAAAGAAGGTTGCAAAACGTTTTCACTGCTCATCCATAATGTAATGGCCTTTTTGTCGTCATCCCAGGTACAATAGCCGGCACTCCAGGCTGGCATACCCAATGATTGCACTTGCTGAAAAAGTAAATTGGCCGCTTCTGGAAGTTCATCACTTTTTTGCATAGCCATAGTTCTCGCCCGCACGCGCTCCATGGCCAATTGTATTTCTGCTTCACGCGCCTGTGCTTCTGCTTTTTTCAGATCGAGGAAACGGGTATAGGTGCGTTCAAATTCTATAGAAAAACGACCAAGTATCTTTTTTTCCTCATCACTTAATTCGTTTTTGATCATCACACCAAAGCAGCCATATTTCATGAATGCTTCTACATAATATAGTCCTTCGGGGAATAATTCTGGTTTCAAATTTTCAACGCCATCCAACAACTCTTTCCAGGCAGCGAAGTAATTTTTAACTTCAGCAGGCAACAAAGTGTATGAATGAACAGGAACATCACTTTTCCATGCAGCAATACATACAGCAGTGTAAGGTTCGGTTCTTTCAAGATCATACGTAAGGGCTTTGCTTTTGAAAATGCTTGAACCGTTTTGATGCTCTGCCCAGGTAGCCCAAAATAAATGATTGTCTTTTTCCTCATCCGGCAACCATAAATAGGAAAATTCTGAATTGATACCCAGCAAAAGAACCTGTTCATGAAAAACCCTTAAGGCATCATCTAACTCGTTGGAGTGTTGCATGATCATACTTTGTGTACGGGTACGTTCCAATGCCGCTTCTATCTGCGCTTCCCTTGCCTGTGCTTCTGCATTTTGCAGATCGAGAAAGCGGGTATAGGCCTGGTCAAAAACGCGGGCAAAGCGTTTCAGGATATCATTCTCCTTTTCCGAAAATACCTTTTTTGAAAACCGACTAAGCCAAATGGCAGCGTTTTTGGCGAAGGCCATCGATAACGTAAAAGCATCAGAAGATAGAATGAATTTCTTTCGCTCTTCCGGAGTGTGTCTAAATTCAGTATGTGCGAAAGCGTGGGTGAACCATTGGTTTTTCTCTTCGAAACTATAGGTTTTCGAAAATATGTCTTTTCCGATGTCTCTTGCATCGAAGGCCTCATTGGATATGGGATGGTCAAAATGGGGCACAAAGACACGTGTTAAATAGGTGTGTGGTGCATTGGCAACCCAAACATCCATATCCCTGGTGTTATGAGTGAGGCTGACGATATTAGCGCTATCGGCATCTATACCAAGTTCATGCATTCTTTCTAACACAGCATTCACCACCACCTGCAACTCATCGCTCTTATGCATGGCCAGGGAGCGCGATCGTACCTTTTCCAACGCGTTTTCAATGCGGGCTTCCTCAGCTTGAGCCTCGGCTTTTTGAAGATCGAGGAAGCGTGTGTAAGACTGTTCAAAAACGCGCGCGAAACGTTTGAGCACCTCATTTTCTGAATCTGAATATGGTATGCCCTGGTAGTTCAGAATAAATAATGAGATAGTGTTCATAAAAACCAGGGACCTTGCAAAACCTGGAGAATTCAGAATATATTTTCTTCGCTCTTCAGGAACAATTTTGTAGTGAGAAAAGAAATGATGCCAAAATTTATTCTTTTCTTCGAAGGAGAAATTATCTGTGAAAAAATTTATTCCCTTGGCTTTTGCATTTTTCAAGCTGTTGAAAACGAGGTTGTCAAAGTAGGGTATATGGATTAAGTCCGGATAACTGTGGTCCGGATTAGCGGTCCATATATTAAAGTCATCACTTTCATTATAATTAAGATCAAAACTTGCTGAATCAATTTTAAAGTCCAAATGGAGCAATTGTTCGAATACCAGTTGGATGACATTTCTTAACTCATCGCTTTTCTGCATCCCAATGGAGCGGCTGCGCACTCTTTCCAAAGCCGCTTCAATCTTTGCTTCCCTTGCCAGTGCTTCTGCTTTAACCAAATCCAGGTACCTCCTATGGGTTTGCCCAAAGGAATTTGCAAATCGCTGCATTATTTCGGATGTCTCGGAAGGTATAGGGTCGCTGGTGAAGGCAAACAAAGCTCCCTCGGTGAAAAGGAACATCGAAAAGAATTGTCTTTGTGGAAGCTTTTCTAAGTCTAACCGGATCGGGTAATCCGGATAACTATTGACAGCAGAATAGTAAGCGGTTAACTCCTGCCCCTGGAGCTCAAATGAAAAAGTTGCCTGTTTTGTCGTCCATGCTTTTTGTGACGCTTGAAGCATGGGATGAATATGTGTTCCTAATTTTCCGATCAACAATATTGGATCTCCTTTTTCGTTTCGTCTCACCGTCCAGGCATCCAGTATCCCATCTTCATGAAAAATGGCTATTCCGAAACGAAACGAATCAAACCCCAGCCTCTTCACCTCTTCATACATCGTAGCAACTGTGTCACCTACATCACTGCTATTATGCATAGCCATAGTTTTGGCTCGGACTCTTTCTAATGCCAATTGTATTTCGGCTTCTCTTGCCTGGGTTTCGGCTTTTTGCAGATCGAGGAAGCGGGTGTAAGCAAATGAAAAAACAGCCGTGACTCGTTGAAGTAAATTCCAGCTTTCTGCCGAAATTGCACCAGGTGATGCGGCACCCATGTATCCATTGGAAAACTTCAATAAGTGGTAGGTCCTTTCAGGAATTTTCCCGCCATAATAACCTTGAAGCAAATTTGATTTAGTTGCGCAGTAGTTGATCCACTCTTTTCGATTTTCTCCCTGCATCAGTATGGAGGCCTGCTTTTCACCTGACCGATAAAATGAAAGCATCGCTCTTCCAACCCATGTTTCATTTAAATTGAGGGTAATGTGTTCGGTAACCAACTTCCCATTGTTTTCTCGAATATCCTTTATGGCATACCAGCATTCGGTATTGGCGTTTTCTTCATTAAGAATGTAAATGGAGCTTGTTTCTAATTCTTCTACTCCTAGCAAGCCCATTTCGGTTCGCAATACACTAGCAACCTCTATTAATTCCTCGGCTTTATGCATTGCCAACGAGCGGCTCCGCACTTTTTCCAATGCCGCTTCAATCTTGGCTTCTCTTGCCTGTGCTTCCGCTTTTTGGAGATCGAGGAAACGGGTATATGCACGTTCAAATTCAATAGAAAAACGCTCCAATATCTTTTTTTCATCTTCCGGTAATCCGCTTTCAACCATTACTCCAAAGCAGCCATATTTCATGAAGGCTTCTACATAGTGCAAACCATTGGTAAAATATTCAGGTTTTAGTTGTTCAGTGCCAGTAAACAATTCGCTCCAGGCAGCAAAGTAATTTTCAACTTCGGCGGGTAGTACAGCATATGAATGAACGGGTTCATCACTTTTCCAATCAACAAGACATTGTGCCGTAGCGGGTTCATTCCTGTCGAGCGGATAATCTATGGCTTTACTTTTAAAGGTTGTTGTGTCGCTTTTACTTTCTTCCCATACAGCCCAGAATATATGGCGGTCTTTCTCTTCATCGGGCAGCCATAAAAAAGAAAATGCTGATTTTATACCAAGCAACAAAACCTGTTCGTGAAAAACCCGTAATGTATCATCCAGCTCTTTTGAATGTTGCATGATCATACTTTGTGTACGGGCACGTTCCAATGCTAATTGAATTTGTGATTCTGTTGATTGTGCTTCAGCTTTTTGAAGATCGAGGAAACGGGTGTAGGCTTGTTCGAAAACGCGGGCAAAACGTTTCAGTACATCACCTTCATCGTTGGAGAGAAGTTTTCCCGAATAGCTGATCGTCTGGATCCATGAGTTTTTTGTGCAAGCCGATGATATGGCGTAGCACGGTTGGCTTAAAAGGAAGGATTTTCGATCATCCGGAAGTTGGCTGAAATCTGATCCGACGAATAGGTTGTTAAGGTATTCATTCTTCTCTTCCAGTGAATAGAGTTTTGAGAAATAATCCATTTCTGATTCGTAAGCCTGAGTAAGGTCCTTTTGGATTCTTGAATCCAACGACCAGGGAATCATGAGGCCCTGTGGATACTTATAACTCTTGCTCGCTACCCAGGAAATATATGAACTGCGATCCTTTGTAGGAATATTTATGCCGGCTGAGTCCAACCCAATGCCCAATTCGTCCAGTCGCTCCACTACGATTGTTATCACATCGCGCAACTCATCACTCTTGTGCATTGCCAGCGAGCGGGAGCGGATCTTTTCAAGTGCAGTTTCAATTCTTGCTTCGGTGGCCTGGGCTTCGGCATTTTGCAGATCCAGAAAGCGTTTATACGTCAATTCAAATACCCGGGAGAATCTAGGCAACAGTGATGTCTCCTCTTCATTCAAGAGCGCCCCAGTTATAACGCTTAGATAACCGTGTGAAAAATTGCCACAATAAAAGATCGTTGGATCAGGAAAATTATTTCTTACGTGCTGATCAACTTCATGCGATCCCAATTTTGGATTTACAACTTCGATGTGCTTTTTTAGACCTTTGCCACCCATCGACTGAACGAAAATAGGCTCCTTCCGTTTCCATGCCTCATAGCGGTTGCGAAGTACAGAATCACCCACCAACGGGAGATTGAATTTTTCCATGGACCTTCCCGCTATATTGGTCATCCAGCCATACTGAAGATGATTGGCTTCGTCGACGATGACATAACCGCAATTGATGAAATTGGTAAGGCCAAGTTTTTTTAGTTCCTCGTACAGCACCTCCGCAACTTCGCCAAGTTCTTCACTCTTATGCATGGCCATGGCTCTGGCCCGTACGCGTTCCAGTGAAAGTTCTATTCTCGCTTCTGTGGCTTGCGCTTCAACTCTTTTTAAGTCAAGAAACCTGCGGTAGGCAAGGTCGAAGACGCCCGCCGCCCTTCTTTGTAAATAGATCGATTCTCCCGATGGCTTTTTTATGGCCACCATTAACAAGGCGCCGCCGGAAAAGGTGGAAAAATGGTAGTACCTGGATTCGGTAGTACTCTTCTTTTTTAACATCGCGTCCCGTACATCGGGCGCTAAGCTGAAAAGTACTTTATACCACGCTTTCTGCCGGGCGCCACTCACTTCGATGGTGTACTCGGCTGCACCACTTTGAAACTTCGCGATCCATTCGCGTACAATTTGACATGAATCTTTCGGGATGGCCATACGGCCTTTGCTGATTTCACCTGTGCTTTCTGTTCCAAGCCTGAACGCACGCCATGAGATAATGTGGTCGGGGTCCTCGTTATAGAGATGCAGAGCAGCAGTTTCCAGCTCGGGTTGACCGAGAAGGCCCATTTGCTCCCTGAGCACATCAGCAACTTCCATGAGTTCATTCGAAGTGTGCATGGCCATAGCCCTAGCCCTGATTCTTTCCAGCGCCGCTTCAATTTTTGCCTCGCGGGCCTGCGCTTCTGCCTGGGTGATGTCTGAATACCGCTGATAGCATAAATCAAAAACGTTCCGGAGCCGTTGTAATATTTTCAAATGCTCTCCAAGTAGTGGTTCGAACGAAGAAACGCCCAGTGCCCCAATCCCCACCGAATAAAAATAATAGTGGAGTTCGGTGGCTTTATTGAGTTTTTTGTCGCGCTTCTGCGGAAAGCTGTTGACAAAACCCTTCCAGTCTTTCAATTCAGCGCCGGATATTTCGATGTCAGCAAACGCATCTTTGGACTGCCGGAGCTTATCATTCAAATGACGTATTACCGGGTGAATGTCATAAGGCACTTCGGAAAATTCTGCGCCGATGTAGTCTGAGTATTGATAACCGTAGTAAATCCCTTTTTCGTCGTTATTGATAACAATTTGTGCATTACGCAAATCCAGTTCGGTAAATCCCAGCAGCCGGAGTTCCTTAAAAACAGATTCGCATACAAGAAGCAAATCGCTTGACTTGCGCATGCTCATGGCTACCGTGCGTACTCTTTCGAGGGCGGCTTCAATTTTTGCTTCCCGTGTCTGGTCCTCTGCTTTTTGCAAATCGAGAAAACGGGTGTAGATCAATCCGAATACGCCGGCAAAGCGGACCATGATCTGGCATTCCTCCTGTGTGAGCGATTGAGTGCAAGTCACATTCAAGATACCTGCCGGGAAAAAGAAAGAATAAAAGAACTCCTTGGCGTTATCCGGTTGATCCGTGGGCAGCGGAACATGCGTAGACATCATTTCATAGAACTGTCTAGCCTGCATGCGTGTGAGTACGGTTAACGCAAAAGGTTCGTTATCGCGCCGGGGTTGAATCGTATTCTCAAAGACCGGATGTATGTGAAGGTTTACATAATCGAGAATCTTGATTTCTTTCTTCTTGTTTGAAAAGGTTGTCCAAAGTTCTATGGCGCCATGAGCGTCATCAAAAATGCCGACACTCGTGCGGGCGGCATGTATTCGAAGCTTTTTCAGCTGCTGGAACAAGACAACGGAGGCCTCTGAAAGCTCAGCGCTGACGCGCATGGCCATGGTTCTTACCCTCACCTTTTCCAGGGCAGCTTCTATTTCAAGTTGTCGGGTGGTGCGGTGTAGTTGGGCTGACTTTTCCGCCAACGCTTTTTCAAGCCTGGAGGCCCCGGGTTTCTTCGCGCTATTCGACCTGGAGGGCGCCAGTTTGATGCGGTCTTTTTGGACCCTGCTTCGGGTTTTTTGGGGTCCTTTCTTTGGGGGCATGAGTATTCAGATCAAGGGATTTCGAATGTAAAAAAATTGAACCCTAACGGCAAATGTCAGGAAAACCGACAATGCCAGAGGAGGGACTTTGGTTAAGACTGCTCAGATTTGTTTCTAATTGATACCGCCACGGATTATACAGATAAGCACAAATGGCCGCATCGCGAAGTAAGGTACAAGACCCTGACCCTGTGCACTTAGATGCTCGGCCGGAGTTTGTATTTATGGATGAGACGTATGAGATCATCGGGATTTGCATGGAAGTCCATCGTGTGCTTGGGCATGGATTCCTGGAAATAGTTTATAAGGATGCGATAGAATTTGAATTATTGCGAGGCGAATATCCATATAGCCGCGAGAAACAATACCAAATCTTGTATAAAGGGACAATTCTTCGTCACAGCTTTTTTGCCGATTTTGTTGTAATGGATAAGGTTGTCCTTGAAGTGAAAGCAGCGGAAGGCGGGCTTGCTAATGATCACGTAGCTCAGACTTTGAATTATTTGAAAACCTCCGGTTGTAAAGTAGGATTGCTTGTCAATTTTGGTCGTAGGCGATTAGAGTATAGACGTTTTATTTTTTGATGCTCAGCGAAGGGTTGCTACTGATGGCACGGATTAACACGGATAAATGGCGGCTGCTCATCTGCGCCTATCTGTGTAATCTGTGGCCAGTTTATCTGTGGCCATTTAAGTTTGCCACTGATTGCACGGATTAACACGGATAATTGGTGGCTTCTCATCTGTGCCTATCTGTGTCATCTGTGGCCAGTTTATCTGTGGCCAATAAAGTTTGCCACGCCTGCCTGCCGAAGCGTTAGCGCAGGCAGGGATTTCACGGATTAACACCGATAATTGGGGGCGCTGCTCATCTGTGCCTATCAGTGTCATCTGTGGCGAGTTGCTGGCGAGTTACCTGTGGCCAGAGTTATTATTCCGCGGTAAGCGGCTCAATGATATTGGCAACTTCGGTGATCGTGGTTGCCGGGAAGCCACCCAGTCTGGCATGCTCCTGGATCAATTCCTTGCTGGGGGCAATGTAAATGCAATACACTTTGTCCCCGGCTACATAGCTATGAATCCACTGAATCTCTGTTCCGAGCGTGGACAACACTTCCCGCGATTTTTGTGAGATCGCCTTCAGCTTTTCGGCGGAGAACTTTCCGGCACCGGGTATATCCCGCTCAATGATAAATTTGGGCATGTTTTCGAAAGATTTAGTATGTATAATGCGAGGACCTCAGTGTGTTAGGACAAATCCTTCCTTCCGCAACTTAAAAACAATTGGAATAACAACCTGCACCTTAACGGGCTTGCCGCGTTGTTTGCCGGGTATCCATTTTGGCGAGGAATTGATGACGCGTAAGGCTTCGGCATCACAATTGGTTTCAAGGGATTTTACCACTTTTGCATTTGAAATTGATCCGTCTCTTTCGATGACGGCCTGAACAAAGACGCGACCCTCAATCTCCATCCGCTTGGCGACCATCGGGTAGGTCATGTTGCTCTTTATGAATTTGAGGAGACCGGTCTGGCCACCCACAAATTCGGGAGGGGATTCAACGAACAGAAATATTTTTTCAGCTTCGTCCTCTTCCGGTGGGGCCGAAGCCGCATGTTCGGCCAAGGTGGGGGCTTGTATCTCCTGATCAAGAATTTCTGCCGGCTGGTCTGTAATTTTTTCGATGTTAAGCGCTTCAACGAAGGTGGCTGTGTTGATCGGTTTTATTGTCTGGATCATGACGGGAATGGGGACGGGCGGATGGGCTGTGGGGGGAATGTCCAGGATTTCCAATGCCGGACTGATTTCTGCAGTACGGCCAGCCCGGTCATCCATGTATTCAAAATTCCATTCAAAGGCTGCAATGGAAAGCAATAAGGCAATTACCATCGAAAACGACAGGATTAATGGCCTTTTAGTATGAATGTCGACGGATGGGTTTTTCTTAGCTTCCATGGAACAGAATGAGGACCCCAAAGCGAAACGATACTAAACTTACTACTTATTTTGAACGGATCATATCCGGGCGCCGGCTGCCTGGTTGAAGTTGTTATTACGCGGAGCGATTGTTCTCTTACTGATTCTTTTCTCTGTGCATCTCCGTGGCTCCTCCATGAACCTCTGTGCTTCCCCTGCCAGTCCTTGCCCGACGGGCAGGCAGGCGTGTTCCTCTGCGCAACAGCCCAGGGGAATCCAAGATCAACGAGCCCAGCCAGTCCGAGCGAACACCTCATTTGCGGCTGCTTTGCAAGTAACCTGTTATAATCGCTGAGAACGTAGAAAAAGTTCTACACATCGAGACCAGCCAACTGGCCTTACTGCTTCAAGGGGGAGCCAGGGGCAAAGGAATAGTTTTTGCAATCATTCACTTCTAGAATGAAACAATAACCTGCAACCAAAAAAAACATGAAAAGAATATTGATGATTTTCGGAGTAGTCATGACGATGTGTGTTACGACTGCCAAGTCCCAAAGCATGGGCCAAACCTACAACACCGCCCTGGGTGCCAAATTGTGGCGAGATGGAGGTGGAATTACAGTCAAACATTTTGTTGGGAACAACAATGCGCTGGAAGGCATTGGTTATTTCTGGAACCATGGCACAAGGATTACGGGATTGTACGAGTTCCATTTTGACATTGCCGGTGCGCCAGGCCTAAAGTGGTATGTTGGTCCGGGAGCCCATGTTGGCTTCTACAATTCCGGCAAATATTATGACGGTTACGGAAATGGGATTGGTGGCACATTCATAGGCATCGACGGGGTGCTTGGATTGGACTATAAGTTCAACAAGGCCCCCATTAACCTTTCCCTGGATTGGCAACCTTCCATTGAATTCGGTGATGGAAGAGGCTTTTGGGGAGGCTGGGGTGGGCTAGGCATCCGCTACACATTCTGAGGTATTATTGGATACAATCACAGAGGTCAGGCAGCAATGCCTGACCTTTTTTTGTGCATTGTGGTGAACAACGACACGTTGACTTGCCACCTTCCAGGAGAGCAGTAATAAATAAGAAGAAAGGGAACTGTGGAATTTCGTCTACTATTGTTCTATGGCCTTCAGCAGATCTTCAAAATGAAGTGGTTTTTCCAGTATCGTGAATCTGGCTGGAGAAATCTGAGGCACTTTCAGTGCACTGATCAGGTTCAATTGCGCAGATGGATGCTGGATAAGGATGTATTCTGTTTTTTCCCAGCCCAGCCCATCGGGCAAGTTGTTGTCGAGGAAGATGATGTCGGGCTCTTCTGTTGCCAGCATTCTCATACCCTCAGCAAGGGTATATGCGATGGAGACATCAAAGTTTTTGGGAGAGAAAAAGCTCTTCATAAGAAACCCAAAGTCCTTTTCATCATCGATAATCAGTATTTTCTTGTTTCTCATAAGCTTCATCACTTCACATACTGTAAAAACCTTGCCAATTCAATGATTCCTCAAACAGCATGAATCTTGGTGGGCCCCGTCATTGTCAGGCGGATATTCCCATGACTATCAACAGCGCAATGTACCTCAAAGCATCGCCAAACTCCGGAATTATTTGGATTAAGTTCGCCATAGAGGCTCACTCGTGCTTAGTGCGAAATATTTGATGGATGTCTCGATAAGGACTTCTTCGTTGAAGTTACCGACATTCCACGCTTCTTAGTACTACGATGAGTATCCATGATCCTATCAAGGTTATAGATCGATTTGATTCCCGAAAGAACCGATTTCCACAAAAAATTGAAGACTGAGCGGTGCGGATCGCGATAGAATAAAATAGCGCCCGGACTCTTACTGTTATTCATGTCTTTCTTTATAATGAACGTCTGAATGATCAGTGTGATGAATTTGTTTGTTGATCTATTCTTCGAATTCTTTCTGAGACTAACCAAATCCAGATTGGAATATTCCATTGTCAACTCTCCGTCTGAACGGTAATTGTTGTATTCGAATTCGAATTCCAACACCGTTAGAGAACCAGATTTCACTTCCATTGCTGCAGACGAAATGAGCAGGGGGTTCATACGGCGTAAATTGAAATTTGTGAGCGACGCCTTTGCCCTGTAATTTTTTTCAGGGTCTGCCGGAAGGGTAAGTTCGACCTGCAAATCCCCTGCGTTCATGAATCTTGTTTTTGCATGCATGACGGTGTTCTCACTTGATGAATTTGATAAGTTATACACCACCGCCGACAGATCATCAAAGGAAACTGTTCCGGATAGATGCCCGTGCTCCGGAAACTCTTCATAGGTAATTGAGCTTTTGCAAAGTTGGATTTCATCAATTTGAAATCTGAAGGGCAGATCAGCGAGCAGTTGAGAGGGGAGGGCCATTACTTTTTTATTGTTTGGCGGGTAGCGCAAATCCCTGAAAACTTCAAGTTGAAGGTTCAGGAGCGCATGATTTGCTTTGAAAAGCAAATCATTGGGAGTTTGGATCTCCGCACCCTCCATTTCGATCAGGGGAATACTGACTGATATCCGGTCCGTTTGTACGCCCCTTTTTTTGGCGAAGCGTACCTTGTCGTAATCGGGAAGCACTCGAAGCGAGTCGATTCTTACGGTTTTTGCGTGGTGATCATACCCAAAGCGCTCAAGAGTCAAGGTGTATAATTGCTCAGGAAACCTAATTTTAAGGCACGTAAGCAGGGCATTTCCGATTTGCCACTTCACGATTGGCTTTCCAGGCTCTTTGATATCAATTTCATCCATGCGAATGTCGAATTGAGTTGTTGCTCTCAGGGAGCAGGAAATACTGTCGAGCAACTCAATGCGTGTAGATACCACTTGAAGGTGGTCAATGAGGATGCGGCGGAGGCTCCCGCCTTCCCGGCCGGTACCCATTCGCTGTTGAATGTTGCCGAAGGAGGTAAGAAGAGCGTTTTCTACGGAGGCGACTTTCACGTGAAGTTCTTCCTTTAGAATCAAAGCGAGGATGTCAATACCCGTGATGGTTACCCGGTCAGCTGTGAGACGTTCTTCGTGGCCCAGGCAGCGTTGTTTCCTGTAGGGAAATCGGACGTTGAGCTGCTCGATCTTTAGTTCGTTGATCCATGGGTCTGCGGTAAATGAATGATACTGAATTTCAAAGCCTTCGCTTTGAAGGGTCACCATTCCCGCAATGATTTCCTTCTCCATCTTTGAAAAAATAAAAAAGCGCCCGAAAAAAGCGCTAAACAAGATGAGGAGCAGCAAGGAGCCGATGAGCAAAAACGCCTTTGCGTTCTTTTTCATATAGGACCGGCAAAAAGCGTTGAGGCCCCGAGGGCAATGAACGGGCTAGGTGCCCCTACCCCAGGCGTGCGTTTCGAATTCACCTTCCTGCGGGTTTTCAGTCCGTAATCTTCACCGACTTGACTCTTAGGGGTAACCTTATTGGCAAATCCAGATTGTTACTAAGGTGCCCCAATCCCTTTAGCCCGTTGATGCCTTTCTTTCTGCCGCGAATCTTAAGTGCACCAAAAAGAAGAATACCAAACAAAAGGAAGCCGATGATAAAAACAGTGGCAATAATTATGGAGTTCATAAAAGTTTGGTTTTTGTGTTTCTAATAACAATAGATGTAAAAACCGGTCCAAAAGACAGAACCCTAAAATGAGTGAATTTGCCCCTTTCCGCGAAGGTTAGCCACACGGTGTGTGGAGGATTATACCCGATGAAGGTCTTGTTGGGATCCCTTGGGGAACTTAGCTGGTGCCCGAATCATTAGAACCTATTCGATTCGCCCCTGGTTTACGCGGGGCGCGATGGCACCAGCAAGAATGAACAAGAGGCCCTTCTCAGGCCCTGCGAATGACGCCCAGTAGTAAGGATATTAAAGCGATGACAACGAGGACATGGATGATTCCTGTGGCGCTGTACACAAAAACCCCAAGGAGCCATCCAATAATAAGGACGATGGCCAGGAAATACAGTATTGATCTCATGAGAAATGGGTTTATGGTTAACATAATCTACCTGATGTGCCATAAAATACCTTGCCAGCAAGATTTCCTCAATTGTAGCCCTGCCCGTCGGGTAATTAAAGTGCGGGGAATGTAAAAGTGAAGGTTGTTCCCTGGTTTAGCACCGAATGGACCGTGATGTCGGCTTTATGGGATTGTACAATGGCGTGCGTAGCAGCAAGTCCAAGTCCCAGGCCCTTGGGCTTCGAAGTGAAGTAAGGTTCGAATACCTTCTTAGCGTTCTCTTCGCTCATTCCGCTGCCATTGTCATGGATGATTACATTGTGAAAATCATACTGGGGTGAAATGGAAATAGTTAGTTCGCCTCTATCCTGCGGCATTGCTTCAACAGCATTAGTAATCACATTCAGAAAGGCAATCTCAAGTTGTTCTTTGTCCACCAGGGCATCCGCATCCTCTTTGGGAAAATTGAGAATCAATTTTGTTTTGTTGAGGGTTATCTGATCGGCTGCTTTCTCAAGTGTGTCCTGCAAGACTAGTTGCAGCGGAGTGACTTCGAGTTTCATTTTGTGGTATTGATTCGAATCCATCAACTGGTTGATGAGATCGTTAATCCGCTTGCTATTGCGCTCAATGACTCTCAGAAATTCATTGTTGTCCTCATTCACTTCACTTTTTAGGCACCCCAGGCTAATGGTAATGTTGTGCAAAGGATTCCTGATTTCGTGGGCGAGGGTGCGAATGACCATTCCCTTGGCTTCCAGCTTTTCCGATTGCAATTTGATATCCAGCACTTTTTTCAGCAGGGTTGTGTCCCGGATAATCCCCTGGATGTAGGGATTTCCAAAGGAATCCAGCTCGAATGAAGTTGACAAAATGAAATTCTTTTTGAATTTGGTATGGGTAAGAAAAACAATCTGGAGGTCAATGATTTCCTTTCCTTTTTTCAGCCTTTCGGCCAATTCTTCTTTTTCATGATCATGTAGCATCAAGTCGTAGATGCTTAATTGACAAAGCTCGTCCTTTGTATATCCTAATAGTTCACTTGCAGCGTCGTTGACGTCAGTAAGTTCAAGCTGATGGGTGGCGACAAAAAGGAAATCCCTGCTGCGTTCAAAAATGGCCTGAAATTTTCGCTCATTGGCATGTGACTGTTTGAGAGTGGACGCCTGCATCACTGAATAGCGAATGCAGCGGTCAAGTTTTTCGCTGGTGAGTTCGGATTTGAGCAAATAGTCCGCAGCGCCTGAACGCATGGCCTCCATATCAATATTGTGATCCCCATGGCCAGTCATAAGAATCATAGGGTCCTTGCACTTCATCGTAATGGCCTGCTTTAACAAATCGATACCTGTTTTGTTGCCAAGATAATAGTCAATGAAATAGATGTCGTGATTTGATTCGTGGAAGGCGTACAAGCCATCCACGTAGTCTCCACACCAATCTATTATGAATTGCTGGTAAGGGATTGCCTGAATGAATCCCTTGATCAGATTGAAATCGTCTTCGCTGGGGTCGACGATAAGCACACGTACCGCTGGTAAAGTGGGCGCTTCAGTGATCGGGATTTCTTCCGCTGTTTTCATTTCAATTTTTGTTGAGCAACCTGTACTGATCTAGTTTGTTGTACAGTGTCTTCCTGTCGATGTTGAGCATCCTGGCAGCTTGCGTCTTATTGAATTTTACTTTCTTGAGGGTGCTCAGAATGAGTTCATATTCAGCGTCTATTCCTACATTCTTCAGGGATTGCTCCTGTACTTTTTCAGCCCCGTCTCCCGTCTTCTGAATGTCGGGCTTTGGTATAGGTGTAGGGGCCAAGGCGCTGGTTTCAAATTGAAGCTTTGAAAAGTTGGAAATCTCGAAAGGCAACGTGTGTATCTCTATCCAATCCCCATCCGTCAGAAGGGCAGAACGTTTTATTACGTTTTTCAACTCGCGAAGATTGCCGTACCAGATGTAATTTTGAAAGACGGCCTCCACTTCGGGAGTAAAACCCTTGATATTTTTTTCCAAATCAGCATTTGTGATTTCCAGAAAGTATTTTGAAAATATTCGAATATCCTCTTTTCGTTCCCGCAATGGAGGTACGATGATCGTGAATTCGTTAAAACGATGGTATAGATCTTCCCTGAAGTGCAGCTTAGTCAGCCTTTCGCTGTCCCACAAGGGTTCGTTGCTGGCTATAATAATCCGGACATCAAGCTCCGTATCTTTTGTGCTGCCGACTCTGCGCATTTTCCTTTCCTGTACTACACGGAGCAGGGATACCTGCACATCGTAAGGGAGGTTCGCGATTTCGTCGAGAAAGATCGTGCCGCCGTTGGCCGTTTCAAAGCTTCCGGTCTTTTGGTACATGGCGCCGGTGAACGATCCCTTTTCGTGACCAAACAGTTCGCTGGTGGCCAGTTCCTTTGACAATGCCCCACAGTCAATGGCCACGAAGGGTTTGTTTTTTCTTTTACTCCTTTTGTGAATTTCCTGAGCAACTGCTTCCTTCCCGCTTCCGGTTTCGCCATAAATGATGACGCTGTAGTTTGTCGGAGCTACACGTTTGATTTGCTCAAGGAGAGAATTGAATACCGGACTGTCGCCAAAGATGTACTGCTCCGAAGCGACCTTTTCACCTTGCTTCTTTTCAGCGGGAGTAGCAGAAGCCATGTTTCCCGCACCCTTTTTATCCAGCGCGGTACGGATGGTGAGGAGGATTTCGTCTGGAAAAAGCGGCTTTGTGACGTAGTCAAAGGCGCCAAGCCGCATAACATCCACGGCCACCTTAATATCGCCATAGCCAGTAATAAAGATGACGGGGATAGATGCCCATTTGATTTTTATTTTGGTCAGGAGCTCAACTCCATCCATATCTCCCAGCTTGAAATCACAGAGAATCAGGTCGGGCTGATCCTTTTCAAGGAGATCAAGCGCGGTTTTTCCAGAGCCTGCCTCCAAGCATCTGGTAGTTGAATTTTTGAAGATATTTCATCAACACCAGTCGCATGTCGCGGTCATCGTCAATCACCATTATCTTTTGCATGATTCCTAAATTAGCAGGTGTGCATCATCCCTTCCTCCGCGAAGGGCCAAACAGATCGTCACTCAAGAGATCGAAAGGGCCCTCAACTGTGCGGCAGGAATTTTCAGCTGTTCACGATATTTGGCAACGGTCCTTCTTGCAATATTAAACCCTTTCAGCGAGAGTATCGATACCAGTTGGTGATCTGTCAGGGGACTACGGTTATCCTCGTTTTTAACCACTTCGCCGATTGCAGACTGAATCACTCGATTGCTGATGTTTTCTCCCTGGCTATTTGCAATTCCTTCTGAAAACAAATCTTTTAGCCGCAGTGTACCAAAATGTGTATCGGCGTATTTGTTGCATGTTATACGTGAAATGGTTGAAATATCGACGCCTGTCCTGTCCGCGACGTTCTTGAGGATCATGGGCTTCAACTGATCTATTTCCCCGTCCATAAAGTACGCCCGTTGCAGCTCCAAAATCACTGTCATGACTTTCTGCATGGTGCTTTCACGCTGCTTGATTGCGGCAACAAACCATTGTGCGGAGTTGAGTTTGTTTTTCAAATACACTTGACTGTCGCTTTTCGCGCCATTCCGCTTGCCGATAAGAGCTGTTCTGGACTGATTAATAAACAATGTGGCGGAGCGCTGGCGATACAGTGAAATTTCAAAGTTGTCTCCTTCTCTACGGATAATAAAATCCGGAATCACGGTGGCATGTGTGCCGGTGATATCGGTTTCCGTAATTGGTTTGGGCCTGCACGTGCGGATCAATTCAAAAACAATTTGAAGCTCATCCTCATCGATCTGAAGAAGGCCCGGGAGCTTTTCACGATGTGTAAAGGCAAAATGGAGGGTGAAATTTCCCAGCAGAAATAAGGCTTTCTTCACATCCGGACGTTTCTTGTTCATCTTTCCTAATTGAAATAGAATAAACTCGCTGATGGTGAATGAGCCTATTCCTCCGGGTTCAAGTTCCATCACCATCTGCCTCATTTTCTCAATCTCAGCGAGATCAACAACGCGGCACGTTTTGAATGAATAATCATCTCCAAGCCCGTCCAGGGGTTGCTCCAGCATACCGCTCTCATTCACCGAATCAATCAGATGGTAAGCGAGATCGATTTCAGTTTTCGATTTCAGAAGACAGGAGATCTGTTCCTTCAGATCCTTGCGGAAATCATAACGCTCTGAAATGGGTCGCTGGGGCAGGTCATGGTCGGACAAATAGTTATTGTGTTCCAGCTTATAGTCGGGAGTATCATCGTACTGATGTTCTTCCTCGTCCTGGAAGTCCTGAACATCGTCTTTTGTTTCGCTTGGAGAATCCTCATCCTGGGATGTTGTTTCCTCAAGCATTGGATTGTCGTTCAATTCTTCCTGAATGCGTTGTTGGAGCTCAAGTGTCGTAAGATGAAAGAGCTTAAGTAATTGGATTTGCTGTGGCAGAACCGTGAATTGTTGTTTTTGCGCCCTGACTTGCTGTAGCATTTCGAATGGGGTTTAGATATGGAGCCTACGCCAAGAAAAGGGCCAGAAGGGCAGGGGTTTGGGAAAAGGGAGAAGCGCATCCGTAAGTGGCTGATGGCCAAGCAGGAAGAGTTTGGGGTTTATCTCAATTCCCCACAAACCGGTTGGCAGAATGGACCAAATCCATTTAAGTGTAGAACGAATTCTACACTTTTTCAAGATGTTGGTCTGCGCCAGTCCGGATCCCGGACGAAAGCGGTGAATGGGGCTCACGAACAGACTGTTCCTTTCTGGATTTGGAGACTTCCAACGATCCGTCTCCCAAAAGTCTACCCCAGGGCTTTAATTCAGGCACATTGTCGCATATCACCTTGCTAACTGCCAGGGCTGGGATTGCCAGGAACATTCCCGGAATTCCACATAATGCGCCCCCGACCAAAACGCCAAGGATCGTAACCAATGAATTGATCCGAACCTTATTGCCAACGATGAGAGGCATTAAGAAGTTATTGTCCAGGATTTGAACGATCCCCAGAACCAAGCCTACCCACAAAACGTCGCCGCCAGTTTTGGCGCTCACTAGCGTAATAAACATGCAAATGACATTCGCCACAAGCATGCCGATGTATGGAACAAGGTTCAAGAGTGCAGCCAGAAGGGCCATGAATACCGCATACTTTACGCCGAGGATCATAAAGCCTGCTGTATTGAGAGCAAATACGACTGCCGTTTCAATCGTAAGACCAGTAATGTATCGCTGAGCAATTGTCGCCGACTCAGTAAGAATATCGGAAACATTACTTGCTGAATTATTTTGGAATACGCTAATCAAGAATGACTTGATCCCCACCCGGTAATACAGGATAAGGAACGTATAAACAGGAAGCAAAACTAGGCTGGTGAGTATATCGGCCATGGATCCAAGCGTGATTTTGGCGATGTTGGGAACATTCACATTGCTGTCTTCCAGGTAAACGCCGATGTATTGATTCTGCTTCCAGATTGAAATGTCGGTATTTTCCCTTACCCACCGCTGAAACTCAATACCCACTTTTATTAACTGCGCTTTCAATTCTGGCAAATCAGCCGCAAAATTTATTACCCGTGCAAAAAGCAAATACAGTACGACCGTACTCAGAATGACGGCGATGAAGAGGGGGATAAAAATCGAAAGGATTTTCGAAATGCGCCGTCGGATCAAAAAATTGGTTATTGGAAGCAGTAGTGCTGCAAACAGTAGACTAAACAGAAAAGGAAGCAACAATCCCCGGCCAAAGTAAAGCCCAAGCGATATCAATCCTATGGAGATCAGGATGAGTGCTAATTTCTGATGGAAGGGTTCACTATGAGTATTCATTGACGAAAGCTATTTCATAGGCTCCTGTCATTTCCGTGCCAACAGTATACCTCCCCTGGCCATCAGAAAAAATGCACAACCGTGTATCTTTTTCTACAACGGATACTGCGATTGAAGGGATTTATGGAAATCCAGTCTAGTCTAAGGAGGCATGGTTTTATCATGGGGTAAGGAATAACGCAAAACAATCAATGATGAGAAATAGAATACGCGATGGAGAAGAGATCCATACCCCAATAGAGAAAAATTACAGGTCCTTCGGCGCAAGGAGCCTTTTTAAAACCTTCGGTCTGGTATTCCTGATACTGATCGGCGCATGCAAATCCGACGATCCGGCCCCGGCGGCGAATCCGGTCATCATTCCGGCTCAGACCACGTCACACGGAACGGTACCGCTCGCTGGTGTGTCCGGTTTTGCAGTTCTTGCTGGTTCAGCCATTACAAGTACAGGCTCCACGGTTGTTACCGGCGATATGGGCTTGAGCCCAGGGTCATCCATCGGCGGGTTTCCACCTGGGATCTTAAACGGAACGCAGCACATTAATGATCCCATATCCGATCAGTCAAAACTTGACCTGACCGCAGCGTACAATGATGCCGCGGGACGGACTTCAACTGAAATCGTCACCCTATCTGGGAATATCGGCGGCCTTACACTTACCCCCGGTCTTTACAAGTCAACTTCTTCGCTGGCGATCTCATCCGGGGATCTCACGTTCGACGCAAAGGGAAATGCGAATGCCGTATTTATCATACAAATAGCATCCTCCCTCACCACAACTTCGGGACGGAAGGTAATCCTGAGTGGCGGTGCGTCGGCCGCCAATATTTTCTGGCAGGTGGGCAGCTCCGTAACATTCGGGACGACTTCAGTCTTCAAAGGAACGGTGATGGCCATGCAATCCATCACGTTTAATACAGGCGCAACACTGGATGGCAAGGCGCTCGCGAGAACGGGTGGCATCACCTTGGCCGGCAACACGATTGTGAAGGAATAAAAAAGAAATTTATCGAAAGGCGTGCCACTGGGCGCCCTACTTGAAACTCCAATTTGAATTAATCGAAACCCAATAAAATATGAAAAGCTCAATTCTTACCCTGATCGCATCCGCCAGCTTAGCGATGGCGATCCTTGCAGGATGTAATACGCCGGCGGAAAATGTGAGCGATGCACAAAAAGGGGTGAACGAGGCAAACGCGGATTTAGACAAGGCTAACAAAGCCTACCTGGCAGATGTTGAAAGCTATCGGAAGGAAGCCGCAGAGAAGATCGCCACCAATGATCGCAGCATTGCGGAATTTAATCTACGGATCAGACAGGAGAAGCAGGAGGCGCGTATTGCCTATGAAAAGAAGATTTCGGCACTGGAACAGAAAAACAGCGACATGAAGAAGAGACTGCAGGATTACAAGGCTCAAGGACTGGAGAACTGGAAGGCCTTCAAAGCAGAGTTCGCCCGCGATCTGGATGAGCTTGGCCAGGGGTTTAAAGATTTTACAGTAAAGAATAATAAATAGTAGTAGGCCACCATGGCCAGAGAAAACAAAACAAAACAAAACAAAACAAAATGAAAACGAGAAAATTATTTCCAATCATAGCGATGCTTGCATTGACATTGGTGATGGGATGCAAAAGCGATGATCCTGCCCCTTTGACAAAAACCGTAGACGCGAGCTCAAAAAGCCCGGCTAGCAGTGTGACCGGTGTAGCCCGTAACACGGGAGTATCCATAACGTTCAGTGAGGCCATGAACCCCACAACGATCAACGCATCAACGTTCCTACTAAAGCAGGGCACTACGGCCGTTCCGGGTGTGGTTACTTATTCCGGTAATACGGCAACGTTTACACCGAATGCACCTCTTGCTTCCGGTACGACGTATACTGCGACCGTTACAACCGGCGCTAAAGCCACCTCTGGCAATTCCCTGGCGGCTAACATCGTTTGGAGTTTTACCACCGGAGGCTCGTCAACACCACTGGCAGTTGTTGCCCTTGGAGCTTCGGGCAATTTTGTCATCCTGGCAAAGACGGCGATTACCAACATATCAACATCCGCGGTTACCGGTGATCTTGGCCTGAGCCCCGCCGCAACTTCTTACATCACCGGCCTGGCGTTGACCAATGCAACCGGATATGCCACATCGGCACAAGTGACGGGGAGTGTTTTTGCGGCCGATATGGCCTCACCCACGCCCATCAACCTCACTACTGCCGTTAATAATATGATTACTGCATACAACGATGCAGCAGGTCGCCCTACACCAGATTTCGTAGAACTTGGCACGGGCAACATTGGGGGCAAAACACTCACTGCGGGACTCTACAAATGGACCAGCAACGTGACCATCCCCACCGCCATGGTGATCTCGGGAAGTTCGACGGACGTGTGGATCTTCCAGATTTCGGGAAACCTCAACATGAGTGCGGCAGTCAACATGACCCTGACAGGCGGAGCACAGGCCAAGAACATTTTCTGGCAAGTAGCGGGTCAGGCGACGTTTGGGACAACCTCTCATTTTGAAGGAACGATCCTCTCCATGACGGGAATAACTTTTCAAACAGGCGCTTCCATGACCGGCAAGGCGCTGGCCCAGACAGCGGTTGTTTTGGACGGGAATGCGTTGACCAAGACCCCGTAGGCACCAGAGGTTACAGTCACGTAATTTGAATTCAAATGGCGATCATGATTGATCGCCATTTGTTTTTCTTGAGAGCGGCCTACCGTTGGTTGTTGTTAGTTGATGGTTGTGGGATCACAATACGACCATCTACCAACAATCCACGATTATCTTTCAATCATGGGTAGAATAATCCTCGACGGTTGCTTTGTATTATGATGGATGTTGTTCGTCGCAGGCACAAGGTTCTTCTCGGTTGCAATCTCCGTCCCGGTATTCGGATTCGGATCGTAATGAGGCGCCTTGCTGCTGGTGATGTACACCTGGATACGGTGGCCCTTCTTGAATACGTTAGCTGTGTAAACCTGTCCGATTCGGATATTGTAAACCTGGCCGGGAGTCATAAGTTCCTGCTTTTCGAATCCATTTCGGTAGCGCATCCGCAAGTATCCTGCATCAAGGCCGTGCAGGTTGATGGATTTCCCATCCGGAAAAACATCGCATAGCGTGAATGTGAAATCCGTGTCTTTAGCGGACGAACTGACAAACAGATCGGCAATCACCTCGCCCGCTACCTCCACGTCTTTCTCCAGCGGTTGTGTTGTGTATACAAGCACATCTTTTCGCGATTGATTGTACGTTTGATCGTACGGATAAGACTTTTCGTAGGAGATGTCCCACAACGGGGTGGAAGGATCAAATACATAGTAATCACTCTTTTCATTGGTTGGAAGTGTATAGTTGAGCGTTCCATCCTTCTTATTGATCGCGCCATTGCCTGTGCTGTGCAAGTAGAAAGACGCTGGAACCGCACGTTTCAACGGCCACTCCTTCTCGGCACGCCACTCGTTCACACCCATGACAAAAATGCTGACGGGGGGCAGCGTGCTCTTTTGTTTTTCTCCTTTGAGAATTTCGTCGAACCATTTTAATAGTTCTGCGTCATAGTCAATGCCGGCGTTGGTGCCAAACTCCACTTCTCCAAAGCGCGTCTTTCGGGTGTGTAATGATGTATGATTCCATGGACCCAGCACAAGGATGGTCTTATTCTTTGCTTCTTCGGTTGCAGCTTCCGTGCGCATCTTATTGAACGCGCGCGTGGCACCCTCTGGACCGTAAGCGGCATCGTACCACCCGCTTTCCAAAAAAGCAGGATTCCTCATTTTTCCAAAATCCTTTTCCACGTTGACAAAGTCCCACCACGGCGATGCGTCGGGATGCTTCAGCCACTCAAAGTATTCCGGAGCGTATTTCTTAAGAATAGGAAGATCGGCAAGCGGACGGTATTGATACCATTGCTTGCGGTTGCTCTTTTCCCATTCTGCTGTTGCTGGCCCATCGTCCCACGGACCCGACGGGTCGTTTGCTCGCTTTCTCTTGTCAGCGAATATGTAAGGCGTGAACCAATCGATCCAGCCATGGGAAAACGCACCACCGAAATAAAAGAAGTGGTGGCTTCCGATGGGGGTCATTTCCGGCGCCGCAGCGGCGAGGTGCGGAGGTGCTTGCGACATGGCTTGCCATTGCACAATGCCAGGGTATGAACCTCCGTACGTTCCCACTTTCCCTGAACAGAAGAGTTGCGCTGCCATCCACTCAATCACATCGTAGCCATCCGCCTTTTCATTTCGATAGGCCTCAAATTCTCCTTCACTCCGAAGTCGTCCTCTTACATCAACAAGCAACACGGCATAGCCTTGCTTGGCAGCTTTCAACGGAAGCTCGGCGTACGAATCATAGTCGTCCACACCGTACGGTGTGCGATAGACGAGGCCTGGAACTTTTTCGGTTTGATCCGGTCGGTAGAGAATACCGCCCAGACGGACACCATCACGCATGGGGATGGAGACCTCCTCACGGAGCAGGTTGAAAGAATGCTGGGCGCCACCACTGAAATGTGAACCAAGGAAAATCGTGAGAAGAAAGATGAGGTTGGAGATTTTCATAATTAAATGTAAGGTTTCGAATACAACAACCCCGGACTCTCAAAGACCGGCGTAATAGATTCGCGCTCTACGAATATCAGCCAGAACAAGCATGCGCTCCTCCTCCGTTCGGAATGTCTCCGATTTTTTGGTCATCTCTTCCAGCCGATCCAGCCATTTGATAAAATAGGCTCCGGATAACTTCACCGCACCGCCCGGCTTGCCTCCATGGATAAAAATTGGATTTGTGCTGGCATAGGCATACACATCCGGGATTTCTACCTGGGGAGTTGAATTCCAGGCGCGCATCAGGATCCAGCCGGATTCCTTTATCTTGAGTTTGCCTTTGATGTCCAGGGATTTTACAGGCGTGGCTTCTGCATGCCGTGCAATCACCTCCCCGTTGAAGATAATCTCAACGCGATCAACAGACCGATTGCTTCTGAGAAATCCCTTATACGAAAGCGTTTGGCCTTTTGGTTGAATCTGCAGGCTGTCGCCTGATTCCATCCCCTCCACGGTCAAGCCGATAAGCGGCCCGTTCGTCACAAAACTCCTGCCTGCCTTCATTTCTTTCAGGAAAGCATCAACATCCAATGGCCCGCTGCCGCGAACGTAGACCCTGTCCACGCCGATGGGACCGCGTAAACTGGCAAAGTTGGCCATGGCATCGGTGCCCGCTGCCGCCGGAATTTTCAAACCGGCATTCAGCAACCGGTACCATACATCGGCCGTAGCCAGATGGTCGGCAAACCCAACCAGTTCATAGTAGTCAACTTTGCCAAGTGCTGCATCCACGGGTAGGGAATTGCTAAGCGTTGTAGCCTGGTCGGGATAAATATGATATTCTTCAAACGGGTGAACATAGCCGACGAGGGCCTTTTGTTCGTGGGCACGGTCAGCGACAAAACCATTGTGGGGAAAGAGGCTGGAAACGGCGGTTTGAGGATACCCCGAATAGTCTGGAAGGATGTAGTGGTCTTTGAGATTCAGAATTCCAAGGTGGCCCCAAAAACTTGTATGGAATTCCTGACCGTGCAAAACGATAGCGTCCTTTGTGGAAGCCTTGTCGGGGCCGGTCGAAAAGTAAGCGATATCGGGTATGCGCTGTTCTTTGTTGACGATCAGATTGAAAACAAAATTAAGGTCTTCAGTCGCTGCCTGGTGCGCAAGTTGCACCGGTGTATTCCGGTAGCTGCCCCCATAATTCATGTGGGCGTGTACATCTCCGCTCCACCAGGTACCGAAATCACCCGGAGTCTCGAGTTTGCGAAGCGTGATGTCGATAGTCTTCATGGTAGCCGCATCTATTTCTTTCGATACGATTTCATAGGCTGGGCCATGCGAAACATGAATCGTCAATTTGTCCATCGGAACGCTGACGCTGTCTGAACCGGTAGCGTGGAAGTAGTGGCTCTCAAAATTCTGCATGGGCAGATACCGGGAGTCGTCTCCGTGAATCCATCGGTCGGCGGGAGCGAAGAATTTTTCGCGCCGGTCGGAAATGCTGATGCGGGCCGGAACCAAGTTGCCGTCAACATCTTTTGTTTGGATAGCAACAGTCGTGTGAGGCTTCAAGTAATGGCGGCCGTCAGTTAGGACCTGTTGCTGCCTGCCATCGAAGACATCAACGGTCCAAAGTGAGGTATTTCCATTACGGTTGGAGATAAAAGCCACCTTCCTTCCATCCGGAGACCAGCGGGGCGAACTGTTGTCGTAGTCACCATAGGTCAGAGGCATCGGGTAGCCGCCGCTTGTTGGCAGCATCCACAGTTGATGCCAGTTTCTTCCCTGATAACTGCTGTACACCACCCGGGTGCCGTCGGGTGAAATATCCGGTCGCATGCGCCAGGAGGTTTCCTCCCTATGAATTGTTTCAATGGTTCCTGATGAGAGATCAATAACCGAAAGATTTCCGGTCCCGTGGGCGACCTCACGGTTTGAGACAAAATAAATCGACCTGCTGTCGTTGGTCCAGACGGGATGTATGGCGTGATCAAACATACTGTAATAGTACCGGGGCACCTTGCTTGTGCGGTCAGGGATCACTGTTTTCCAATGCGTGAGTTCAAACCCGTTTATGGTTGCCGTGTGCAGCAGAAAGTGTCCCGATTCGAACGTAGAGACAAAAGCGATTGACTTTCCATCGGGTGACCAGCGGGGTTCAACGTTTACTGCTTTGTTGTCCGTGAGAGGATAAGTCTTCTTGTCCCCCATGTTTAAAAGGACAAGTTCCATGGAGTGTCCATTGTAGCGGGTGAAAATAAGTTGGTTGCCATTGGGCGATACGTCCGGTTGGTAATCGTACCCCAGGTCGTCCGTGAGTTGTTCTGCAACGGCGCTGCCTAAGGATTGTCTCCAAAGGCTTCCCGCCATGGAATACACAACCGATTTTCCATCCGGCAGCCAGGCAACTGACGATGGGCCGCTGGTGAGCTGCGGCAGGTACATTTCACGGAAGTAGTAATTATGCGGAAGGTCAATCTGATTCAGAACAGGGACGCGCTGCGCGAAACATGCGGTACCAAGAGTTGTCAGCAGAAAGAATTGGAGCCGGATATAGCAGATGCGGGTCATTGTCTGTGTGGAGATTTCCGAAGGTAAAAAGAGTTAACCACTTTAGCATGGGCTGATCAGGACCTATACCAGACATTCATGTCTTCCATGCCTGAAAATATAATGCAATTGTTTGTCATGCGGCCGCCAAACGAATAGCCCAATTGATGAAATACTTTGTTCATGCCGTAGGATTCGGAGCGGGCGATAGTATAAAAGCATCCGATGCCCTGCGATTTCAGCGTAGACTCCAAAGCGGTCAACAGCATGCGCATGTATCCTTTGCCCTGAACCTCCTCCGCAGAGGCGCAGTCGGTTAGCTCCGCGTTAAGATATTTCCTGTTCACTTCAGCCGAAGCGGCGCTCATCAGGCCGTGACCATCACGTATGAGCGCGTAAAGAGTTCCGGCTGCCATAGTCTTTCGGATATGATGCGGATCACCAACGGGGGTAGGATATACTGGGAAAACACGCTTGTATAATCCGGCCAGTTCGTCTGCGTCGTCCGGACCGCCAAACAAAACCCTGGATGTATCTGATTTTTCTCCCGCGGGCGTTGAGGCAAGCAGTTTGCGAATGATGTCGTCTTCCTGTTTTGCTTTTTCATTCACGCGTCGTGCTTCGGCGAAGTAGCGGGCGAGGAAATGCATATCTGTCCCGGCAAAGTACTTACTGACGATTGCCTCCTGCTCGTAGCCGCATTCCCGAAAGGCAGCGACATCACCGGGCCGGGATTTGATGATTACTTTTTCTGCCCAGGGCTGACGCGCGGTATCAATTGCTTTGACAACTTCGTTGACAGGTCCTTCATAATCGTCTACCCGGAGCCGTCTGCTGTAGGGGTCTGGATAAAGTGTCAATTGGGATGAGTCTTTTTTGCTAGTCATCCGATCGTGTCATTGTCAGCACGGGTCGTCCCGCACCAATCCAGTATGGTTCTGGCGAAGACTTTAGACGCTCTGACCATTTCATCAACTTCAATGAATTCGTCGGGATAGTGCGCTACTTTAGTTTCTCCGGGACCTATCACAATGGTGGGAATACCGCCTACAGTTCCCAGGAGTCCGCCGTCTGTTCCCCATGGGGAAGCCTCCACGGTGACCGCCTTGTTATAGACCTTCTGAAAAGCTGCCTTCATCAGTACTGCGAATGGATGATCGACTGCCAAGGCATTGGGTACCCATTGCGCTCCAAAGAATTCTAGCCGAAGGGGATTCTTGCTAAGCCATGGATCGTTCGTGGAAACATCCGCGAGACATTCAGCTAATTCTTTTTTGACCGCCTCCAGCTTTTCATCCGGTGCCACGCCAATTCTGCCTTCCATCGTTACGAGATCTGGAACGGAGGAGGGCCAGGATCCGCCTTGAATTTTTCCCACATTGATGGGAACGGGAATGGGCAGGTGCTGGTACAGCGGGTCTTTGATTTGGGCATTCCGTTTTCCCTCGAGCTGCAGGATGGCCTGGGTTACCAACATGGCTTTTTCGATGGCGGAAACACCTTCATAGCGGGTGCCTGCATGCGCTGACCGGCCTTCAACCGTCACCCGAAACCACATGGAGCCCTGCTGCTTGATAAACATTTTCATGTTTGTGGGTTCAGGGATAAGAGCCGCATCGGCTTTGTAACCGCGCGTCAAGGTGGCAAGGGTTCCAATGCCCCCTGACTCTTCCTCGACTACGGATTGAAAAATGACATCTCCTTTTAGTTGAATGCCCGACTTCACGATAGCCTCCAACGCCATCAGCATCGACACGTTCCCGCCTTTCATATCGGTTGTCCCGCGGCCGTAAATCCTGCCCCCTTCAACGTGACCGGAGAACGGATCGTGCGTCCATTTCGATTTGTCACCTTCCGGCACCACATCGATGTGACCATTAAGAATGAGGGATCGGCCGCCACCACTTCCCGCAAGCACACCCACCACGTTGGGGCTGCCTGCATAAGTTGGACGCGACTCCACAAAGTAAGGATGTGAAGAGAGTTCGCTGTGGCTGGGGTCCCAAACATCAACTTTCAACTGCAGATCCTGAAGTTTTTTGATGACAATGGCTTGTACACCCTTTTCATTTCCCTGAACGCTGGGCTCCCGGACCAGTTGACTAAGGAGCGTCGTGGCCTCCTGCAGATGCGTATCAATATAGGTTGCGACCGTGTTGTAATAGCTCATAGTTGGTTATTCCTGTTTGATAGCCGGTGAACATGTGAACGATGCTTCTGTATGTTCTTTGATCTGCTCCAGCGTTGTTCCAGGCATTAACTCTTCAAGCAACAGCCCTTCGTCATGCACCGTAAACACAGCCAGGTCTGTAATAATTTTTCTGACACATCGATACGTGGTGATGGGCAGAGTACATGTTTCCACAATTTTTGGCCGTCCGTCTTTTTCACAGTGCGTCATCAGTGCAATGAGATTTTTGGCGCCGTAAGCAAGTTCCATGGCGCCGCCCACACCAGGAACCCTTTTTCCCGGAACAATCCAATTGGCAAGATCGCCTGTGCGGCTCACCTGGAGGGCACCCAGGATAGAAACATCAACACACCCTCGTCGGATCATTCCGAACGCTAAGGCGCTGTCAAAATAACTCCCACCTTTCAGAATCGTAACGGGATATCCTGCCGCGTTGCTGAGGTTCCCATCCGCGTCTTTGGCGGGCGTGGGACCCATGCCAAGAATTCCATTCTCGGCCTGAAAGAAAACACGCAACGACGAATCGAGGTAATCGGTGACCAGGGATGGAATTCCAATCCCCAGGTTCACGATCATCCCGTCCTTTATTTCGCGGGCGGCGCGTTGCGCGATAATTTGTCGGGCATCTCCCATATCCATTTCCAGTTGTATCCGCCTGAAGGCACAATGTATTTCACATAGACTCCAGGCACAATTATTTCTTCGGGGTTCAGTTCTCCCATGGGCACTATTTCATCAGCTTCAACAATAGTAATTTTAGAAGCCATGGCTACATACGGGTTGGTATTGCGGGCCGTCTTGTCAAAAACCAGGTTGCCAAATGTATCGGCCTTCTTTGCGTACACCAGACTGACGTCACCGGTGACGGGTGCTTCATACATGAATTCCTTGTCACCGATTCTGATCATAGGTTTCTTGTATGCGAGTTGGGTACCTATTCCGATTTCCGTCAGGAATCCGTTGAGGCCTACGCCGCCGGAACGGATGCGTTCCACGAGAATCCCCTGCGGTGAAAACTCCACCTGCAGTTTTCCCTGGTTCATCAGTTCGCCGGCTACGGGGTTCGATCCAATGTGGGACGCCAGTAGGGACTGAGCGCGTTCAAGGCAAATGAATTTTCCCATCCCCAGCCAGGGGAACCCGGCATCGTTGCCGATGAGTTTTACGTTCTTGACTCCTGATTCGATAAGGCAGTCGACCAAACCCGGGGGGGTTCCCACACCGCCAAACCCACCGAAAAGAAGTGTCATCCCGTCGAAGAATATGGGCCTGACCACATCGTAGTTAGTAACTTTATCAAACAAGTTCATGCCTGGGCCTCGTTAAATGACTGTTCCAACTTTTGGAGCAACTCCTCGGCCTCCGGTTGGGAAATGATGAAGGGGGGAGAAATCAGAATCCCATTCTCATCCTTGCCTTCCGGCCCCCCCACGGCAGGATACACTAACAACCCGTTTTCGTAACATCGCTCAAGAACCTTTGACTGAAATCCCTTAATAGCAGGGTCAAACTCCACACCCATCAGTAGCCCTTTCCCACGCACCGTGCTTATCTGAGGAAATTTCTTCAGGAGCGACATCAACCCTTCTTTTATGAATGCACCTTTTTGATTTACATTTTCAAGAAGTTGATCTTCCTCAATTACCTCAATCACCCGATGCGCGGTGGCGCATGAGAGCGGATGGCCGCTGTATGTATGTCCGCTCATAATCACACCGGAACCATTTCGAATGGGTTCCAAAACGCTTTCAGTGATCAACGTCGCGGCAACCGGGGCATACCCTGCGCCGAGGCTCTTGCCGATGGCGGCAATATCTGCCGTTGTGTTCCAGTGCTCAATTCCAAACCAGGTGCCGGTTCGGCCCAGCCCGGTCATCACCTCATCGGTTATGAAGAGAATCTGATGTTCGGCGCAAATTGCTTTCATCCGAATGTAGTACTCTGGTTTTGGCGTAAGGGCTGTTCCTGCTGCCCCCACCATAGGTTCGGCAATAAACGCGGCGATGGTATGGGCGTCCAATTTTTCAATCAGACGTTGGAGCTCCGATGTCTGTACGTCAAGGCTGGTATTCTCCATATCGGACGACAACCCGGGGAACTTGCTGAGCGCGCCTTCAAAACGTTGACGACGCAGGGGATGGCCTGAAAGCGACAGGGCTCCCAGCGTGATGCCGTGATAACTTTTCCACCGGCTGATAAACTGCTGCTTTTCGGGATGTCCTATCTCCTGCCAGTATTGGATCGCCACTTTCATCGCCGTTTCCACTGCTTCTGTTCCGCTGTTTACAAAGAATGCATGGGCGTATGCTTTTTCGGGAGAAAGTTCATAGAGTTTGGTGGCGAGCTGCTCTGCTTCCTCGGAGCCAAACTGGGAGCGGTACACAAACTGCAGCTTGTCGATTTGCTGCTTGACGAAAGCCAGAATTTTTGGATGGGAATGACCCAGCGAACAAGTTACGGCACCCGATGATCCGTCCAGATATTTCTTTCCGTGTTGATCAAAAATATAAATACCCTTGGCCGAAGTTGCCTTGAGGTAATTTTTTCTCAGCAGAGGCTGGATGTTGTGGCCGGCCATGGGTTTAATTGCCAAGCTATATAGGTAAACTATGGGGCTAAATCAAGTAACGAGCGGTGCGGCGAGGGAACCAAAGTTTCCGCGGTAATTTGATACATTTGGTTCAGCCGCATGAATTCGAAATTCCCTCATACACTTCTGATCATTGTCTGCTTCATCCTGATGGCAGGGGCGGCTACCTACTTCATTCCAAAAGGCGCTTACGAAAGAACCAACGATCCGTCAACAGACCGCGAAGTAGTAGTCCCTGGCTCTTACCATATAATAGAAGCTAATCCGTTATCACCTTTTGAGATTTTGGTAGGAATACCCCGTGGGATCGTAAAGGCCGGCGAGATCATTGTTTTAATTTTGTTGGTAGGCGCAAGTTTTTATGTGGTTGAGAAAACCGGAGCGTTGAAGGCTGGCGTTGTCTATATGACAAGTCGGCTCAAGGGTAGGGAAGAACTTGCACTGGTGGTTACTGGTTTGTTTTTTCTGATCGGCGGTGCGCTGGAGGGTATGGAAGAGGAGGTAATTCCGCTTATTCCGGTAATGGTCCTTCTTACACGACGCATGGGATACGATGTGATGGTTATGGTTTGTATCAGTTATGGGTCCGCGGTGCTGGGCGCCTCCTTCAGCCCCATCAATCCGTTCGGCGCGATTACGGCACAAAAGGTAGCCGAGGTACCGTTTCTTACGGGGGCTGGATTTCAAGTGGGAATCATGGCGATGGCTTTTGTTCTCTGGATGACCATGGTCATTCGATATGGAAGAAGGAACAGGCTTGAAAAAAAGGAAGATGAAAACGATGTGAGCGAGGCCCTGACTAAAAGAACGAAACTCATTTTGGTCATCGTGGGCGGAGCATTTTTGATGTTGATTTATGGCCTGTTGTCACTGGGCTGGGGATTCAATGAAATGTCGGCGGAGTTTTTTCTGGTGGGAATGACCGTCGGTGTTATTGGCAGGCTTGGTGTCAACGGAACCTGCGTCACGTATGTCGAGGGGCTGCGCGAGATGACGTACGCCGCCCTGATCGTAGGGTTTGCGCATGGGATTTCACTGGTGATGATCGATGGGAATATTCTTGACACGATCATCTATTCGCTTTTCATTCCGATGGAGAGTTTGCCTCCAGCGGTATCCCTGATTGGAATGATGGGCGCACAGTCAATCCTGCACGTGGTCATCCCAAGTTATGCAGGCCAGGCGGCATTGACCATGCCGATCCTGGCGCCGTTGTCGGACCTGATCGGCCTGTCGCGGCAGGTTTGCGTCATGGCTTTTCAGTATGGCGCCATCCTGGTGAACCTGATCAGCCCAACCAACGGCGCCTTGATGGCGATTCTGGCGCTTTCTGGAATTGCCTATGACCGGTGGTTTCTTTTTGTGGCTAAGCGCCTGTTGGCAGTAATGGGTTTTGGGGCGGCGGCTTTGCTAATGGCAAACGTACTTGCGATATAAAAACACAACACGATCAATACAATTTTACGTCGAGCACACCCTTTGGTCGCTCACGTATTGTGTGATTCCAATCGGGCGTTGAGATCGGATGTGTATCCCACATAAATCTTGTTGTGCGGCTCGGAATGAAGGGCATACACATGAAACTTCATAAATAAGAAATGACGACCAGAAGTCGCCATTTCTCTTGTAGCGGGGGCACCCCGATGGCAATCGGGGACGAACTTGCGTCCGCCAGCTGGCGGATATGAGCCCTACGAGTGACCTTTTATTTTTTCCCTCACGAATTTTCTGCCACGGGCTGACTTTAATTCTTTCTCTCTTTTCATGGCCTCTGACTTTGAATCAAATGACTCGGAGTGGACAAGACTCCAGGGTCGGAACCGGATGGTCCATCCTTTGGTGGCCAATGTATTGTGCGATTCCAATCGGGCAGAGATATCGGATGTGTACCCCACATAAATCTTGCTGTGGGGTGCAGAATAAAGCACGTAAACATGAAACTTCATAAATAAGAAATGACGACCAGAAGTCGCCATTTCTCTTGTAGCGGGGGCAAGACTCGAACTTGCGTCCGCCAGCTGGCGGATATGAGCCCTACGAGTGACCTTTTATTTTTTCCCTCACGAATTTTCTGCCACGGGCTGACTTTAATTCTTTCTCTCTTTTCATGGCCTCTGACTTTGAATCAAATGACTCGGAGTGGACAAGACTCCAGGGTCGGAACCGGATGGTCCATCCTTTGGTGGCCAATGTATTGTGCGATTCCAATCGGGCAGAGATATCGGATGTGTACCCCACATAAATCTTGCTGTGGGGTGCAGAATAAAGCACGTAAACATGAAACTTCATAAATAAGAAATGACGACCAGAAGTCGCCATTTCTCTTGTAGCGGGGGCAAGACTCGAACTTGCGACCTTTGGGTTATGAGCCCAACGAGCTACCAACTGCTCCACCCCGCGATGTTGGACTACAAAAGTAGCCTCTTCGGGGACAAATAACAAATGAGGACCGCTATCTTCACTCTTTAATCGAATGGGAAATGACAATTGATTTGCGAAGTGATACGGTGACAAAACCGACGCCAGGGATGCTGCAGGCCATGATGGATGCCGTGGTGGGTGACGACGTTTTTAGGGAAGATCCTACCGTAAACCTGCTGGAAGAGCATTGCGCAGGCCTCTTTGGAATGGAGTCTGCCATCTATTGCCCTTCGGGTACGATGACCAACCAGATAGGGATCAATGTGCTTACCCAGCCGTACGACGAAGTAATTTGTTACAAGGGCTCGCATATCTACAAATACGAGGGGGGTGGGCTTGCTGGAAACAGCCACGTAAGTACCCGGCTGCTGCAGGGTGACCGGGGCCGGCTTTCGGTCAAGGAAATTGGTGCCAACATCAATTCGGCGGATTCGCATTACCCGAACACATCCGTAGTGGCGCTTGAAAATACCGTCGTGCGGGAAGGTGGGAGTTACTACACCTTGGATCAAATCAAGGAAGTCTGTGATTTTTCCAGATCAAAGGGGCTGCTGACACACCTGGACGGGGCAAGGCTCTTCAACGCATTGGAGGAAACAAAAGATGATCCCAGGGAAATCGGAAAGCATTTTGACACAATTTCCATTTGTCTTTCCAAAGGCTTGGGGGCTCCCGTGGGGTCGGTCCTGCTTTGCAGGAAAGAATGGATGGCGAAGGCGCGCCGCATGCGAAAGGTGTTCGGAGGAGGAATGCGGCAGGCAGGATACTTGGCTGCCGCCGGATTGTATGCGCTCGTCCACCATGTCAGCCGGCTGAAGGAAGACCATGTGCGTGCGCGGGAGATCGGCAAAGTTCTAAGTAATCTTTCCTATGTGAAGTCGGTCATGCCGGTGGACACCAACATTGTTATTTTTGAGTTGAAGGACGGCGTGACACCGGCACAGTTTGTGGAGTCTATTGCACTAGAGGGAATCCGTGTGCTGGCGTTCAGCGCTACGGAAATCCGGATGGTAACGCACCTCGATTTCAATGATGAAATGCTCGATCAAACTATGCGTGTCTTGAAGGCCATGAAGTTCTGATGAATCTTTTTCCTCTTTTCTAGGTAACTCGTTATATAAGCAATGTCGCTCCTCCATCCATCTTCGCCTCCGCTCGCTGAGCGCATGCGCCCTTCCCGGCTCGATGACTTGATTGGGCAGTCGCATTTGGTGGGGCCGAGCGGAATCATCCGCAAAGCCATCAGCTCTGGAAACATTCCATCGATGATCCTCTGGGGCCCTCCGGGTGTAGGAAAGACAACCATCGCGAATATCATAGCCCATGAGATAAAGAGGCCTTTTCAGGCATTGAGCGCTGTCCATGCAGGGGTAAAAGATGTGCGCGAAGTGATTGACAAAGCAAAGCATACGAACAGACCGATTCTGTTTATTGATGAAATCCACCGCTTTAATAAGTCCCAGCAGGATGCGCTCCTGGGAGCCGTAGAGAAGGGAACAATTACGCTTATAGGTGCAACTACAGAAAATCCCTCCTTTGAAGTTAATTCGGCATTGCTTTCGCGATGCCAGGTGTATGTATTAAAGGCCCTGACGGAACAGGAGTTGAACGCACTCATTCATGCTGCCATCCAAAAGGATGAGGTGCTTAGTAGACGAAAGATTACAGTATCGGAGCAGTCAGCATTGATGAATATTTCAGGCGGGGACGCCCGGAAAATTTTGAACCTGGTAGAACTGATCTGTGAATCCGTGGAAGGAGATATCAAGATCACAGATCAACTTGTCATGGAGGTTGCGCAAAAGCACATTGCCATCTATGACAAAAGCGGGGAGCAGCATTACGATATCATCTCTGCATTCATCAAATCCATCCGCGGGAGTGATCCGAACGCGGCGGTTTACTACCTGGCCCGGATGATCGAGGGCGGAGAGGATGTAAAATTTATCGCAAGGCGCCTGGTCATTTTGGCTTCCGAGGACATTGGCAATGCAAACCCGACCGCTCTGGTGCTGGCAACCAACGCGTTCCAGGCTGTCACCATGATTGGCTATCCGGAGGCGAGCCTTATTCTCAGCCAGTGTGCCACCTACCTGGCCAGCTCGCCCAAGAGCAACGCGGCGACGGTGGCGATTGGAAGCGCGATGAATACAGTTCGCGAAACCGGAGACCTGCCCGTACCGTTGGCTGTTCGAAATGCGCCAACGAAACTCATGAAGGACCTGGGGTATGGCAAGAACTATCAATATGCGCATGACTTTGAGGGGAACTTTACGCCCATGGAATTTCTCCCCGACGCCATCACGAGCACCCGGTTTTATGATCCCGGAAACAATCCAAGGGAGAAAGAGATGAGGGAGTTTCTGCGAAGACTGTGGAACGAAAAGTATGGGTACTGAAAACCGCAACACAGATGGGTAAAGAAATACTTATTTTGCGAAAAAAGTGATTGGGCATGCAGCGTTTGATTTTTGATTACTCTCCCGTATACTTTTTGGTTTGCGTTGCCGTAGGTGTCGCGTACGCTATCATTCTGTACTCAGCCAGGAACAGTTGGAGCACCTTGGTTAACCGCGTGTTGGCTGTGCTCCGGGCGGCACTGGTATCGTTAATCCTTCTGCTGCTCCTGGGCCCCGTTCTTCGCCAAACAGCTAACGTATTTGAAAAACCATCCGTGGTGATTCTTGTGGACCATTCCCGTTCATTGAAAGCGGCGACCGATACGACGGGGTTGCTTAGCGGCCTGAGGAGAGTTGCATTGGATCTTGAAAACCAGGATCGCCACGTGGCCTGGAGCAATCTGAGTGGCCCTGCAGACAGCATCTTTTTTACGCACCGTTCCTCGGACCTTTCCGCAGCCCTGAAACAGACCATCACATCTTTTGAGGGAAGGAACCTCCAGGGGATTATCCTGGCTTCTGACGGAATTTACAACAATGGTATTTCCCCATTGTATGTGCCTTTACGTGTGCCCATATACGCAGTGGGCGTTGGAGATACCACCGAACGCTCAGACATTGTTTTGAAGAACGTAGCCTATAACCGGGTGGTTTACCAGGGTAACAAGTTTCCGTTGCGGGCTGAGGTTGGAGTCACCGGGTTGCCGGATCAGGACATTACAGTGGCTGTGAGACAGCAGGGAAAGGTGCTGCAGCAAATCAGAAAGAATGCCGGAAGTAAGTCCCTGGTGGATTTTGATTTTCTGCTGGATGCTGGCGTACAGGGGATTCAGCGGCTGGATATTGTTGTTGAGCGGGCGTCCAATGAGGCAAGCTATGACAACAACCGGGCAAATGCTTTTGTCGAAGTTGTGGAGGGAAAGAAAAAGGTTCTAATTCTAGCCTCGGGTCCGCATCCGGATATCAAGGCATTCAGGTCGGTAATTGAGAAGAATCCAAATTACGAATTGAAAGTGCATGTGGCCGGGGTGAAGGAACTTCCTGCGGCAGACCGGAGTCCAGCCGCTGTCGATTTGCTGATCGCTCATCAAAGTCCGGACCCGGACGGAAGGACAACCGCCCTGTTGGGGAATTACATCAAGGCTAAAACGCCAACGCTTATCGTGATTGGCAACCGGACACAATTGCGGGCGCTTGCGGCCGCAGGGATTCCAGCGACATTTGAACCCACCGGCCAACGCGACGAGGTTCAACCGGTACTGAACAGCGATTTTCAGGACCTTGGATTCTCACCGGAGATGACCACACTGATTGGGCGGTACCCGCCCGTTACGGTACCGTTTGGGAAATTTTCCTACCCATCAAATGCCAGGATAATTTTAAACCAGCAGATCGGAAGCCTGGTGACGGACCGCCCGCTGCTCTATACAGTGGAACAGGAAAATCAGAAAATCGGGGTGCTAGTGGGGGAAGGCATCTGGAAGTGGCGGCTTGGCGAATACCAGGAAACGGAAAAAACCGTGGCCTTCGATGAATTGATGTCTAAACTTCTTCAGTACTTAAGCACGCAGGATGACAAGCGTAGATTCCGCGCTTTTCCCGTAAGGCATGAATTCACAAACGATGCGCCGGTGGTCATTGAGAGCCAGGTTTACAATGAATTGTATGAGCCCGTGTACGGAAGCACCATTGATATTGAGCTGCGCGATGATCTGGGCAAGGCAACTTCTTACAGCTATGTAACTGGACCGGGCGGAAGCAGTCGGTATCGCATCGGCGGCCTTGCGGAGGGTATCTATCGGTACACAGCTTCCACGGAGATAAAAGGAAAACGGGAAACTGCCAAAGGGGAATTCCTGGTTCTTGAGCAAAATCAAGAAGGGAGGAGTCTTGTAGCCGATTTTGGATTGTTACGAAAATTGGCGAAAGGGACGGAGGGGAAGTTCTATACGGGTTCTGAACTTAATCAATTGACGCAGGACCTGACTTCGCGGGAAGCGCAAGCCATTATTCACAGTGAGGAATCATTCCACCCCCTGATAAATCTTAAGATCGTCTTCTTTCTGTTGCTCTTGCTGGTGTCTGCCGAGTGGTTCTTGCGGAAGTTCGCCGGATCCTATTAATTACTCCATCAAGGCTGTTCAACCAGGTAGGTGCGGAGTACTGCCGGAACACGTCTGCCTTTGATGATATCATCGTGAGGATATTCGAAAAGGATTCGTGTATTCGGGACAAGGAACGGATGTTGATCGATGAAAACCCCCGAATTAAACTTCATACGGATGTGCGGGCCGGTAATCTTATCGAGGTTGAAGTGTACCGGAGGCGAAACGGGTATGTGCTCAGTGATGAGGGCATACCGATAGACAGGCATCTTACTTAATATTTTTTGAATGTGTTCATTGCTAAGGTGCTGCAGGACCTGGCGAATGATAATCAGGTCGGCAACAGGCAAGGCATCCTCGATTGCATTGATCTTTTTGAATTTTATTTTATCTGTTTGGAAATTTTTTTGGTGATGGGTAATGAGCTCATCGACCACATCGCCACCGGTGTAGGCGACGTCAAGGCCTTTTACTACTTGTGAGGAAACATAAAAATCACCGCATCCGATTTCGAGAATGTCGTTGATGGAATGGGCGGTAATGAATTTCCGAACCTGCTCAATGTATTGCTGCGTGTCGGGATGATGGGTGCCGTCACCGGAATAGAATGTACCCGGAACACCACCCCATTCGTTCCGTTTGTAGATCCCCGAGAAAATATCCTCTACCCGCTTTTTTTGAAGCTTGTGAAAAGACCGCTGTTTCCACCACAACCAAAGGGACTTTAACATGGGCTGATGAATATGGAAAAGGGCATCCTGTTAAGACGCCCTTTTTTGATCCGGGTTAATGAAAAAATCACTGATTCTTTTCCTTGGAGGCTTTGGCTTTCTTCACCTTGATGGTGAGCACATCGCCCTTTCCTTCATAGTCTGCCATGATGGTACCGCCTTCTTCAACATCTCCTTTCAGAATCTCTTCAGCAACCGGATCTTCCAGATATTTCTGAATGGCTCGATTCAGCGGGCGTGCACCAAACTGCTGATCATATCCTTTTTCTGCCAGGAAGTCCTTGGCCTTGTCGGTGAGTTCGACGTGATAACCGATCGTAAGAATCCGGGCAAATAATTTACCCAATGTAATGTCGATAATTTTATGAATGTGTTCGCGCTGGAGCGAATTGAATACAATCACGTCATCCAGGCGATTAAGGAACTCGGGAGAAAAGGCCTTCTTGAGCGCGCTTTGAATCGTGCTTTTCATGATTTCCTCCTCGTTGTCGTTCTTGGACTTGGTGGCAAAACCGATACCGGATCCAAAATCTTTCAGATCGCGAACGCCAATGTTGGAAGTCATGATGATAATGGTATTCCGGAAATCAACCCGGCGGCCAAGGCCGTCTGTCAGGATGCCGTCATCGAGAACTTGTAAAAGGATATTAAAGACATCCGGGTGCGCCTTCTCAATTTCGTCTAGCAGCACGACGCTGTACGGTTTCCTCCGCACCTTCTCGGTCAACTGACCACCCTCTTCATACCCTACGTATCCAGGTGGGGCCCCAACAAGGCGTGACACGGAGAACTTCTCCATGTATTCGCTCATGTCGATGCGGATGAGGGCATCATCCTTATCAAATAGATAGAAGGCAAGCACTTTGGCCAGTTCCGTTTTACCAACTCCGGTCGGCCCGAGAAAGACAAACGATCCAATGGGCTTACGGGGGTCTTTTAGTCCGACCCGTGTGCGTTGGATGGCTTTCGCCAGTTTCTTGATAGCATCTTCCTGGCCGATAACCCGGCCGCTCAACTCAGCGGCCATGCCCAACAGTTTATTGCTTTCCTTTTGTGCAATTCGGTTTGTGGGTATGCCGGTCATCATGCCAATCACATCCGCCACGTTGTCTTCGGTAACCGTGTATTTTTCGGTTCGTGTCTTTTCCTCCCAGCGCGCCTTGGCCAGGTCCAGCTGCTCGATCAGTTTCTTTTCCTTGTCGCGAAGCTGTGCTGCTTCTTCATACTTCTGACTCTTTACAACCTGATTCTTCTCCTTCTTTACGTCCTCGATGGCACCCTCAAACTTTACAATGTCCTCGGGAACGTGGATGTTGTTAATGTGTACGCGCGCTCCCGCCTCATCGAGCACATCGATGGCCTTGTCAGGAAGAAATCGATCACTGATATATCGGTCGGAGAGTTTGACACAAGCGTCAATGGCAGCTTTGGTGTACGATACGTGGTGGTGCTCCTCGTACTTCTCCTTGATGTTGTCGAGAATCTGAATGGTTTCCTCTACCGATGTGGAGTCGATCAACACCATCTGGAAGCGACGGGCCAGGGCGCCATCTTTCTCAATGTATTGCCGGTACTCATCCAAGGTAGTGGCTCCGATGCACTGAATTTCACCACGGGCCAGGGCCGGCTTGAACATGTTGGAGGCATCCAATGATCCGGAAGCTCCGCCTGCGCCAACGATAGTGTGCAGCTCATCAATGAACAAGATCACATCAGCTGACTTTTCCAACTCGTTCATTACGGCTTTCATGCGCTCTTCAAATTGCCCACGGTATTTGGTACCGGCAACAAGGGAGGCCAGGTCGAGTGTAACCACGCGCTTTCCAAAAAGAACGCGCGATACCTTCTTCTGAATGATTCGCAAAGCCAATCCTTCAGCAATAGCTGTTTTCCCCACGCCAGGTTCGCCTATCAAAATAGGGTTATTTTTCTTACGCCGTGAGAGGATTTGCGCCACGCGCTCGATTTCCTTTTCCCGGCCAACGATAGGGTCGAGTTTGTTGTCCTCCGCCAACTTGGTAAGGTCGCGTCCAAAATTGTCAAGTACGGGTGTTCTTGATTTTTCCGCACCCTTCTTTTCTTTCCCTGTGCTTCCACCACCGCCCGGTGATCCAAACATCTTGGATGAGTCGTCATCGGGGTCGTCTGTGTCTTGCGAGGCAGTGGGATGATCGTGTTGGTATTCAAGCATTTCTTTCACCACATCATAGGCGACATCAAACTTGTTAAGAATCTGCGTTGCCAGGTTATCCGGATCACGAAGAATGGACAACAACAAGTGTTCAGTTCCAATCAATTGGGCCTTGAACACTTTGGCTTCCAGGTAGGTAATCTTGAGGACCTTTTCCGAGGCTCTGGTAAGAGGGATGTTGGAGAGGTTTTTTACCTGATGGGTAGCTGTTCCTTTGGATACCTTTTCAATTTCACCACGCAGTTCATCGATAGGCACGCCCAGCTTCTTGAGTACACCTACCGCCACACCTTCGCCCTCGCGAATCATGCCTAAAACAAGGTGTTCGGTGCCAATGTAATCGTGTCCCAACCGTAGCGCTTCTTCCCGGCTAAGAGAAATCACTTCTTTTACGCGATTAGAAAATTTTGCTTCCATGGATGGGATTCCTTTTTTGTGTTATAAATGTAGGGTGACGATGATTCAAATGCAACTGGGATAATTTGACCGGATTCGATCGTCGGACCCGCTGCTGTTCCTCTAAACACAGCTGATATTTTATTTGTTCAATTTTGATGCCGATGACTGAATGATATTCCGGGCTTCAGGCCCCATGCAGAATACTAGATCAAGGACGCTGAGATTGGGTACAAACTGTTTGCCAAAAACCTGCTGATAGGTACACGCGCAATAAAAAGGCCGTTGAGAAAAGTCGCTTTTTGCGGAAATGGTGTTTCTAAGGTCCGTCTGGTCCGATTTCTCAACATATGCCATCGTTTCTGTAATGTTTTTCCTCCAGCCAAGCCATTTCAGACACATTGACAGAAGGCGTGTGTTTAGGCTGAATAAAGTGGTGGTATTTGAAAATAATTCTGCACGCAAATCGTCAGTATAAAACTCAAAATAGGGTGCTTTCGCATAAGCGGATTGAAGCGTTCGCCACATGTTGGCCTGCCACCGGCTGCCGTAATCAATTTGAACCTGATGGACGGGGACTTTTGCGGAAGCACCCGTCAGGGGCACCGTGAGCCTCGCTACACCGTGGGCAGTGAGGACGTAGCATCGGTTCCGGTACGATTGTTTGATAAAGTGTTCATGTTTCTCGATCACGATCGATTCGTGTGCATGCAGTGCACAGAAATATTCAATGGATGGAAGGAAGTGGGCTTCAATGAGAACGGAGCTCATCCCTGAAATTGAAAATCGCCAAGGCCCTGGCGGGTTACGACAGGAATACCCGACGTAAAATCAACAACGGTAGATGGGATGTTTCCGCCCGGACCGCCGTCAACTACCAGATCCACCCGGTGTTTGAAATCCTCAAAAATTTCGGCGGGATCTGTCGTGTATTCCCTGATGGCATCGTCATCCTTAACGGAGGAGGTGACCAGAGGATGCTCCAACCGCTTCACAATTTCATGAGGTATAGGGTGATCGGGAATCCGTATTCCTACTGTCTTTTTGTTTTCACCGACTATTTTTGGAACCATCGATCCCGCGTTGAGAATAAACGTAAAGGGGCCGGGCAAGGAGTGTTTCAGGATCTTAAAGGTGCTGGTGTCCATCGGCCTCACAAAGTTGGAGACATGGCTGAAGTCTGCACAGATAAAAGAGAGATTCAGTTTGTGTGGTTTGATGGCGAGTACGCTGCAGAGCCGCTCAACAGCCCGGCGGTTCATCAGGTCGCAGCCAATGCCGTAGACGGTGTCGGTGGGGTAAATGACAAGCCCCCCCTCCAGTAGGGTCTTAACAACCATAGCAATTTTGCGTGGTTCGGGGTTGCGCGGGTGTATGGGAATCAGTTGAGCTGGCATCCTAAAATGTTCTTGCAAAACTAGCGTTTTCTATGCAGGCCGTTTCTTATTTTTGGCCCCTCGAAGCTATGGTGAAATTTCAAATGACGAAACTGATACTTTTTCTTGTCGGCTCCATGATGCTGATCACCTTTACTTTTTACTTCTATCAGATCGTGTATACTCCAAATATTCTGGTGGAACGGAGCGACCGACTGTTTGTTATTAAGTCGGGAACGCTCTACCGTCAGGTATTGTCGGATCTGGACCGACAGGGATTTGTCAACGACATGGTTTCCTTCGGCTTTCTTGCAAGGCTGAAAAATTTTGACAGGAAAATCCAGCCGGGCCGGTATATGCTCCGGAGAAACATGACTAACCTGGCAGCAATCGATGCACTCACCGTAGGTCGACGCGAACTGGTGAGCGTGACCTTTACAAATGTGCGACTGATGGATGAGTTGGATGAACGGATCACGAAGAATACCGGAGTAACCCCCGATGAATTCAAAAAGGCGCTGTACGCGTTTGTGGCTGACAACACAGATGGCTTTACCCGTGAGAACATTCTTTGCATGTTCATTCCTAACACATACCAGGTGTACTATAATGTAGTGCCCGAAGAACTGATTAGCCGCATGAATGATGAATTTAACCGTTTCTGGTCGGAGGAACGAAAAAAGAAAGCGGCTGCTTTAGGCATGACGCCCATAGCGGTTTCAATCCTGGCTTCCATTGTGCAGGCCGAGACCGTTAAGCAGGACGAAGCGCCGCGGATCGCCGGGCTCTATATTAACCGACTGCAGAAGGGCATTCCTCTGCAGGCAGACCCCACCCTGGTTTTTGCGGTCGGGGACTTCACGCTCAAACGGGTGCTCAATGAGCACAAGGAAGTGGTGTCACCCTATAACACCTACAAGCATGCCGGGCTTCCACCGGGGCCTATCAACATGCCTTCCATCGCCAGCATTGATGCCGTTCTCGACTATGAGAAAAGTAACTATGTGTACATGTGTGCCCGGGAAGATTTTTCAGGGTATCACAATTTTGCGACCAACCTCCAGGCGCACAATGCAAACGCCGCCCGATACCAGCGTGCGCTCACCATTGAACAGCGGAAAGGCGCGGCCCTGCGTCGAAAAAAGAAGTAGGCTCCATCGGGGGTTATATCGTAATTTGCATACGTGTATAAAGCTGAAACCCACATCCGAGTTCGCTACAGCGAGACAGATCAAATGGAGTATGTCTACTACGGAAATTATGCTACGTATTACGAGGTGGGAAGGGTCGAGAGTCTGCGTCAGCTGGGGTTGACTTACAAGGAGTTGGAAGCAATGGGTATCATCATGCCGGTGTTGGAGAATCATTCTGAATTCATGTTCCCTGCTTTGTATGACGAGCTGCTCCGCGTCGTAGTGTCCATTCCGGACAAACCCTCCGTTCGTATCAGGTTTCATTATGAAATCTTTAACGAACAAGACACGCTGATTCATCGGGGATACACCTTGCTGGCGTTTGTGAACCAAAAGACGGGACGACCCTGCCGGCCACCCGAAGCTTTTCAAAAAGCATTAGCTCCATATTTTTAACTTTGCGGTATTCATGAAATACCAGATCCGCAAGAAAATCCTGGAAATTACCCCTGCGCGCATTGTCCGGGACTGGTTAAAGAAGGTAAAGATCCGCGGTGGCGACCACCTTTCACTCTACAAGTTCAGCAAAATCTTTATCTCGAATATTGAGAAGGATAAGATCATGGACCGGGCCAACGGCGTTGCCTTCAACTTCGTCCTGGCCATATTCCCGACGGTTATTTTTCTCTTCACACTCATCCCATACGTCACCGATTTTTTTCCAACCATCGACCGGGACAACATCATCCGGGCCATCGGCGAGTATCTTCCACCCACGATGTATGACGTGGTGTCATCAACGGTTGTTGACATTTTGGACAAACAGCGTGGAGGCTTGTTGACCTTTGGATTTTTGTTTGCAGCCTTTCTGGCCACCAACGGCATGATGGCTCTGATGCGTGCTTTTAACGCCTGCTACAGGACCGTTGAAAAACGGACCTTCATCCGGATGCGGATTACGGCAACCGGCCTAACCCTCTTACTTGCTATGGTGATTATATCCGCCGTGATTTTATTGATCGTTGGCAAGCTGGTCATCAATACGCTGACGTATCAGCTCTCCGATTTGAGTCACGTACCCCTGGAGGGATTTTCGCTGTATGGCCTGCTCGCGCTGCGCTTTGTTGTAATTTTTGTAGTCTTTTTCTTTGCCGTGTCCTTCATATACTATTTCGGACCGGCGATTCACTACAACTGGAAGTTCTTTTCAATTGGCTCGCTGATGGCTACGCTTGGGTGCCTGACCATATCCTATGGGTTTTCGTACTACATCACCAATTTTGGGAGCTATAATAAGGTGTATGGGTCAATTGGCGTGCTCATCGCGCTGATGATCTGGATTCAGTTATTGACGGTGGTGTTGTTGTTTGGTTACGAAATCAATGCGAGCCTCCATTACGGGCAGAAGCAGGAGGCTATCCGGCAGCATGAACGCGCCATGCGCCGGGAGAAAAACCGGTCCGACCTGCAGGCCGAAGGCCCTTAATTCGCGAAGACTTTTGCGATCTGAAACAAAGCCTTAGTTTTGCAGTCCTTAAAATCAACCTGAACAGAGGAGTGGCAGAGCGGTTGATTGCACCGGTCTTGAAAACCGGCATCCCTTCGCGGGGATCGGGGGTTCGAATCCCTCCTCCTCTGCACCAGAAAGACCCGGCATTCGTCGGGTTTTCCTGTTTAGGTGCGGTCACCTTATTCTCTGGGTCCTGTTAAATTAGATTTGTGTTTTATGCATACATCTTGCGCAGTGAACGCGTTGGCACGTTATACTACGGGCACACCGGTAACCTCCCTGCAAGGCTAAAAAGACATAACCTCGGAAAGGTGAGATCCACAAAAGGAAGGGCCCCCTGGGGAATCATCCATGTAGATAAGTTTGAAACGAAGGCTGAGGCGTACAAACGAGAATTGTTTTTCAAGTCGATCGAAGGATACAGATATCTAAAGGAAAATGGTATTTCGTAGCCGTGGGTAGAGCGGTTGCCGGTCTTGCCAAAGGGATGCCTTTGGCAAAAACCGGCATCCCTTCGCGGGGATCGGGGGTTCGAATCCCTCCTCCTCTGCACCAGAAAGACCCGGCATTCGTCGGGTTTTCCTGTTTAGGTGCGGTCACAACCAGCTGATTAATGACTAGAAAAGGGCTTGCCGGCTCACTCCTCACTAAAATCAACAAACGTCTTCTTAACCTCCTTGCCAGATGGGTTGGTGCGGGCCAAAGCCGGAAGCGCAAGAGAAGCCACAGCATCGCTGTTGATGAGCCGGGACAGATCATCCCGATCTGGCTCAAACTCCAGGCCTCGTCGGTTCAACCTCAGCGCATATTTCCTGGCAAAATAGTTGCCTTTCAATTGGAGTTGATTGCGCAGATCACGGTTGGTCTTAATCTTGTTTTGAAACTCGTTAACGTTGCGGCCAATCACCTGGCCTGCTTCAAGCGAGTTGAGCGTTAAAACCGAAGTTCCTCCAACCACGGAAACGGTCTTGGAAGGATTGGTCTCCAGCACCAACGGCGATAGACCCGTTACGGCACCAAGCGAAGCGTTCAGGATGGTTCGTTTCTTTTTGCCTTTGCGGGCCCGCTGATAGATAACGTCCAACTGCTTATAGTTTTCATCCAGCAAATCGATCAGATTCTTACTGGTGGACATGGTGCTTACATATTTCTGGTAAAGAACCATGTCCTTCTCCTCTACATTTTCTGTGTCCATCACGCGGACTCGAATCTTCCGCTGCACCCGGTTGTTGCTCTTGTCGAAGGCGAAGAACGTTATCAGCACCTCCCGTTTCTTTTCTGCCTCTTCCACAAAATCATAGCCAGGCCGCCAGGTAAATTCGCTTTGGGCTTTTGAATTTTCTTTAAGCGCAACACGGGGAATTCGTGGATCCGAACCAATGAAATCAACCTGGTCAATGTTATCATCGCCGTTGGGATCTGAAACGTAAATTTTTAGGTTGACTACTTCATTTTCTTTTATGATCCATAGGCTGTCGCCAGGAACCACCAAAAGATCCGGGGGCAGATCCAACTGCGTTTGTGCGATCCGTATGCGTCCGGTGGTTTCGGCCTTGTCTGGTTGGTCCTGGACGCTGATCTCCAGCAACAGGGGATTACCTTTCAAATTATTGAACTGGTTTCGGGAGGGGGTCCAGGTGAGTTGCCCGAGCGAAGAAAAACTTGCCCCCTCCGGCATTTGTGCAAGTCGCGCAGTGAAAAGCAGAGGGCCTCCGTCGGGATCCATCGCATAGTCGGAGGTGATCTGGTAGCTGTTTGAGATTCCCATTCTAACATAAAACGTAGGCATTTCCCGTATTACCGGAGGGCGGTTAACATGATGAACAATGAAGTTGATAGGTTCCCGGATCTTGCCGTCTGAAAAGATGGCCTGAAAGATGACGGAGATTTCTTTTTGCCGGGTAATGCGGTCGACCAGGTCATAGGAAGGAGTCCAGCTAAAGTGGCCGGTAGAATCCAGAGCCATTCCTGTTTCTTCCCCACCCTCCAGGGAAAAACGGGCAGGCCCGGATCCGTCGGGGAGACCCACGGCAAACGAAAGGTTTTTTCCCTCTTCAGCCTGCTGCCATTCGAGCCTGTCCGGAAATTTCAACTGCGCCAGGATACTTGCCGGGCCGAGGAGGGCTGCTATGAATAATACCGCTCGCATAAAAATCAAGTTCTGCAAAAGTAGTCATCCTTGCTGATCGATCGACTTTGCACAAAACCTTTTCTTTGCTTAACTAAGCGGTATGCCAGGGGCCAAAAAAAAGAAGGAGACCAATTTTTTCAACGACGTGTACGAAGTCGTTAAGCTTGTTCCCAGAGGCCGTGTTACCAGTTATGGAGCCATTGCCCGATTTCTGGGCACGGGAATGAGTGCACGCATGGTGGGCTGGGCCATGAATGCTGCCCATGCGATGAAAGAAGTTCCCGCCCATCGCGTTGTAAACAGTCAGGGGTTGCTCACCGGAAAGCATCACTTTGGAGCGCCTTCCATGCAATCCCGTCTTGAGCGGGAGGGTATTCAGGTTGTTAAAGACAAGGTTCAGGAATTTGAATCCCGTTTATGGGATCCTGCCCGCGAACTTCTGTGAAAATCAAGCAGACACAACAGGCGGGGTTGCCCGGGATGAAATCATCCACAATCCGAACATCGTGAGCGCCCCATTCAGAATAAGGATTTCATAACTGAATTGATAGCCCCCAAACCAGTCCACCGACCGTGAGCTTATCCAAAAGGAGACAGCGGGGGCTGCCACGCAAACAATGGGGACCAGGTTGTCTTTCACGATGCGCGTAGTAAGCAATCCAAAAGCAAAGAGACCAAGCAACGGGCCGTAGGTATAACCGGCTACCTGGAGCACGGCATCGATCAGTGTTCGTTCATTCAATTCCTTAAAGACAAGAATGATGAGGAGAAACAAGACGGAGAATCCGACATGCACAATGTTTTTCTGGCGCTGTTTCACGGCCTCCGGTTTGTCACGAAAGTTTAGAAAGTCGATGCAGAAGGAAGTAGTTAGGGCAGCCAATGCCGAGTCGGCACTCGCATACGTGGAGGCAATGATTCCAAGGAGAAAGAAAATTCCTGCTACTAATCCAAATTCACCCAGCGCCAGTCTCGGAAATAGCTCGTCACTGACTGCGGGCAGGGGAATTCCTTTGATATCACTGTAGATGTAGAGCAGGGCGCCCAGCGTCATAAAGAGCAGGTTTACCACAACAATGGAAAAGGTAAGCCAGAACATATTTTTCTGCGCGTCTTTTAAATTTCTGCACGTCAGATTCTTTTGCATCAGATCCTGATCCAGACCGGTCATGGCGATGGCGATAAAGGCTCCTCCGAAGAACTGCTTGGGAAAAAATAGCGTACTGTTCGCATCATCGAGATAGAAAACCTGGGAAAGTCCGCTTTCATACACCGTGTTCACCATGGCCCCGAGGGAAAGCCCTAAGCGCTGTGAGACCAGGTATACACAGATGATGACCGAAGAGACCAGGAAGGTTGTCTGAAACGTGTCCGTCCAAACGATGGTTTTTATTCCACCCCGATAGGTGTAGATCCAAATCAGGAAGATGGTAATGACGACGGTTAAATAAAAGGGAACGTTCCAGGCATCAAACAGGAAGAGCTGAAGAACGGTTGCGGAAAGGTAAAGCCGAAGCGATGAACCAACAGACCGTGAAAGAAGAAAAAAGAAAGCTCCTGTCTTATACGACCAGCGATCAAATCGCTGTTCGAGGTATGTGTAGATGGAGACGAGGTTGAGCCGGTAATAGAGGGGCATCAGCACTGTCATGATAACGGCGTAACCAATGATATAGCCCAGCACCACCTGGAAATACGCAAAGTTTGTCTTTCCAACGTTGCCCGGCACTGAAACGAATGTGATTCCCGAAAGGGAGGCGCCGATCATCCCAAAGGCTACCAGGTACCACGGCGATTGTCTGTTGGCGGTAAAGAATGTGTCGGTGGTGGCCCCTTTGGAGGTGACCCAGGAGATTGAGATCAATACCCCAAAATAAATTACCATCACGGAAAGGACCAGATAAGGGCTCATGTATTCTGCTTTGAGAGGGCCAAACTTGTCAAAATTATTTACTTTTGAAACCGGTATGGACAACATTTGGTCAAAAGTAAGGGCAAGCGTGAAGCCGTTCATTCAGCAGGAGACGTTGGTTGAGTTGCTGGAGGAGGACATTGATGTCAAAAATCTGGTTGTATTCAACGACGATCACAACACGTTTGATCATGTGATCAAAACACTGATTCGCGTATGCAAGCATTCAGCGGAGCAGGCAGAGCAGTGCACCTGGCTGATTCATTATAAAGGGAAGTGTTCTGTAAAGAACGGTTCATTCGAAGAGCTCAAGCCGCTGAAGGAGGGAATCTGCGATGCGGGAATCGATGCTAAGATCTTGTAGCAAAAAAAATATTTTTTTGTGGAGTACCCTTCAAGGCTCATAGAAGATGCGGTTAACGAGGTTGCCAAGCTTCCGGGTATTGGCAAGAAAACAGCGCTGCGCCTTGTTCTGCACCTGGTAAAGGAGAACGCCACCAAAACTGTGGCGTTGACGGAGGCTCTCGCGCGGTTACGGGCGAACATCAAGTTCTGCAAGACCTGTCATTCAATTTCAGATGAGGATGAGTGCACCATTTGCCGGAGCCATCGAAGGGATCACAGCATGGTGTGTGTCGTGGAGGACACCAGAGACGTGTTGGCGATCGAGGCCACGTCACAGTTCCGGGGGGTATATCATGTCCTCGGAGGGATTATTTCACCGATTCAGGGTGTAGGCCCCTCGGAGCTGAACATTGATTCGCTCGTGGGAAGGGTGACGGCCGTCGGCAGTGAAGTAAGGGAGATTATTCTGGCGCTTAGCTCAACACTGGAGGGCGATACCACGGCATTTTACCTTCATCGCAAGCTCAAGGAGTATCCGTTGAAGATTACCTCGATCGCGCGGGGCATACCGATGGGGGGAGATCTGGAGTATGCCGATGAAATTACCCTGGGGCGAAGCATCACGGCTCGAATATTATTCCACTAACGGCCGAGCATTACCCTCGATCCGTCTGCGAACTTAGGATTATAATTGCGTTCTTTGTTTCCAACTAATTTCCAACCGGTTGCCGATGAACCACCTATCAAGACGTATTGAGTCTATCGAAGAATCTGCCACACTGGCAATGGCAAGCAAGGCCCGAGCCTACAAAGCCAAGGGGATTGATGTCATCAATCTGAGCCTGGGTGAGCCTGACTTCAAGACACCCGTTCATATTTGTGATGCGGCGAAGCGAGCCATTGATGAGGGAAAATATTTTACCTACCCGCCGGTGGCCGGGTACCAGGATTTAAGGGAAGCGCTTGCTGCCAAGTATCATAAGGAGAACAACATTCCCTATAAAGCGGAGAACATCATCGTTTCGAACGGGGCCAAGCAGTCCATTGCGAACGTCATTTTTTCGCTGATCAATCCCTGGGATGAGGTGATTGTCTTTTCGCCATACTGGGTCAGCTATGATGCGATAATCCGGTTGGCCGAGGGAACGCCTGTTTTTGTAAAGGGCGGGTTGGAAAATGATTTCAAGGTAACTGCCGAACAGCTTCAAAAGGCCATCACTCCAAAAACCAGGGCGATCATTTTTTCTTCCCCCTGCAATCCAACGGGTTCTGTTTTTTCAAAAAAGGAACTGCAGTCCATTGCGGATGTCGTCCTCAAGCATAAGGATCTGCTCGTCATTGCTGATGAGATTTATGAACATATCAACTTTACAGGAGACCAGACAAGCATCGGGTCCCTGCCGGGGATGTTTGAGCGCACCATCACCATCAATGGTTTTGCAAAAGGATTTGCCATGACGGGTTGGCGGGTTGGGTATATGGGGGCGCCGACGTGGATTGTTGCCGGTGCAAATAAAATGCAGGGCCAACTCACTTCCGCCAACAGCTCAATTTCTCAGCGGGCAGCGCTAGCTGCCATCAGCAGTGACTTGGCGCCAACCCTGAAGATGGTAGCGGAGTATCGGGCAAGGAGGGATGTGGTGTTCAACCTGCTGAAGGAAATTCCCGGGGTGAAAGCTAATTATCCACAGGGGGCTTTTTATTTCTTTCCCGATGTAAGCTATTATTTCGGAAAGTCCGATGGAGAACAGACCGTTAATAACGGCGAGGACTTGTGTCTGTACTTGTTGGATAAGGCCCATGTATCGCTGGTGTCCGGCGGAGCATTTGGGGATCCCCAGTGCATCCGGATTTCGTACGCCGCTTCTGAAAAGGACCTCCGGGAAGCACTTCGCCGCATCAAGGATGCCCTGGCCGCACTAAAAGAAACCGCCTCAACGCATGCTGGGTTGGTCTGAAATCTTTTCGGCGTTCGCCAAGAAGCGTGTCCTCATCATCGGAGACGTGATGGTCGACGCCTACATTTGGGGTGTCGTGGAGCGAATCTCCCCGGAGGCTCCCGTGCCCATCATGCAGGTGCGGAATCGCGATTACCGGCTGGGCGGTGCGGCCAACGTGGCGCTCAATATCATGTCGCTGGGAGCCACGCCCGTTTTGTGTGCCCTGGCAGGGGAGGATGAATACGGGAAGCGTCTGATGCAGTTGCTGCAGGAAAAGAAAATGGACATGGAGGGCATCGTAGTAAGTGCCACCCGTCCCACTACCGTGAAGGCCCGTGTTATTGCCGCCGATCAGCATGTTCTCCGCATCGATCAGGAATCGGAATTGCCGGCAAGCGCCGAAGAAGAGCGCATGTTGTTGATGCGGATAGAAAAACTTCTGCCGTCCTGTGATGTCATAATCTTTGAAGATTATGACAAAGGGGTAATTACCCCGGATCTAATAGCCAAAACTGTTGGGTGGGCGCAGGCAAAAAAGATTCCCGTCGTTGTTGATCCCAAGAAAAGGAACTTTTTGCATTACCACGGCGTGACTCTTTTCAAACCAAATCTGAAAGAGCTGCGTGAGGGGTTGAAAATGGATGTGGAGGTAAAAGACTTTGCATCCGTTGAGGCGGCCGTTGGAAAGGTTAAGGAGTTGCTGGGTGTTCAGGGCGTGATGCTGACTATGTCTGAATTCGGGATGTACATCGATTATAGGGGTGAGAAACTGGTGGAGCCGGCCGTGAAGCGTGAAATAGCGGATGTGTCGGGAGCCGGCGACACGGTAGTGAGCATTGCAGCCTTGTGTGTTTCTCTGGGCCTCGACGCACGAAAAACGGCGACGCTTTCAAACCTGGCTGGGGGATTGGTGTGTCAGCATGTAGGTGTCGTTCCGATTGACAAGGAAGAGCTTCTGCACGAGGCCTCTGCATTACAAGCAATCAACTGACCCTTGCCTCCATTTCCGCGATTCGATCCTCAACATAATTAAAGAACACGTTGCGGTCTTTCTCAGCCGTTGCACTGATCAGCACAGATTTGCTTTTCAGGTTTTCCATATTGGCCTCGGTCAGACGCCCGAAAAATTCCTGGGACGTTGTCAGAACATTGAATCCGTTGGGCGAGATGAAAGTTATTCTTTTTTCCCCGAGCTTGAACAAAACCGTATTATCACCAATGACCAGGTCATTCAGGTAGATTTCAATTTTTCCACCCACTGACCCCTCTTCTCCAAACGTGGACTTAACTCCACTGACGGCCTGTGCCTTCACGTGTCCTGCCAGTAGGCGACAGTCCTCCAAAAGCCCTTTTGCATCGTTCTTCCCAACAAACATCCCGCACTCATGAGCGTATTCAACCTGGCGCATGGTGATATTCAGCATTTCTTTCGTGATGATCTCCGTGCTGGGAATACTGGCATAGCGTGACCAGATTTTCCGACCTACCTCTAGCAGTTCCTTGCTGATTTCCTCCGGATTGTATTTGGTGGTGTTGAACTTGGAATGTCCAAAGGACTTCATCCAAAAATACATCTTGAATGCAGCGAGGCGCTGAAACTGAAAGAAATGAAATATCGGAAGGTCCTTGGCATTATAGATCAGTTCCTTGTTGACCTCTGGGAACGCCGTGAACGTATCGAGACTACCCAAGATAGATCGGAACCATTTCTCAAAAGAAAATCTGTCCTCATCAAAATACCGCATTTGAAAGGAAACCGTTTCGTTTTGCGGTGACAAGAATGCATCCACCGAGACATTGAAGCGTCGTGAAAGGATGCTTACCTCTTCCAGGGAAAGGATGGTTTCCCCCCTGATTCTCCGGTAGGCGCTGTCCCGGCTGATGGTCAACAACTCCGCCAACTCGTCCGCGAAGGAATGGTTTGGGGGCAAGTTCTTCTTGATCTGATCCAGGAAGGTGGACTGTATGCTTTCCTTGGTGGTCACGGTGTTCATAAATATAGGTTTAAACCTGTAAAAAACTATGCAAAGTCTGCTGCCTTTGATTATCCAAATGTAGCAGGGTCCCCGCAAGACCAGAACGCCAATTCCCGCGCACCGGGCAGCGGATATTTGTGAGAATCGCCCGCGACAGTAACGAGCCAACGGGGAGTTGCAACAATTACTACGACGGTTGGGCCGGCACACAGAATTTGCAATAAATACAATTGTCACTGCTAAAAGGCCAAAACTTACATAGAAAGCCCTCCGAATTCTTCGGAGAGTAATTAATCAAACTGCTTCTGTCGGGTTCTTGCCGCGATACCGTCCACAAACGTCCCGGGGGCCCTGTCATTCTTGCGACTTCTCCGTATTCGGGCAAGTGCCGCCATCGGTGCAAGCAGAATGCGCCAATGATCTCTCGGCAATCGCTACAATCAGAATTCTCGGCAATTCTTTCATCAGCGTCCATGCGAACATTGAAGTCTGATCCGACGCTCTGCCGGCAACCTTTCGGTCGTGAAGCAAAAAAACACGACCATGAAAGCAAGAACAAAATTCCACGCTGTATTATCAGCCACCGTCATCAGCCAGGTTGCTGTAAAATGCATGTTGATTGCAGTCACCGCGTCAACCTTCCGTTGCGCACCGCTGTCGTCCGACTTGCAGAGCGCACGATTAGTTGGAAAGAAAGGAATTGAAATCACTCCGGGGTATTCTTCAGTGCAGTTTACCGAAGAGAAGAAGCAGGTCGCGGAGAAACAACCCCAGGAATCCACAGGAAAACTGATTGGCCTTCAAGTCGCTTACGGACTTTCAGACAAGGTTGACATCCGGGTACGGGCCGAGCATTTCGAATATAGGAACTTTTCTACCAACGTATTTTCAATCGGTCCGAAAATCAGCCTCGTGAAGGATCGTGTTGCACTGTATCTGCCAGTATGGTTTGTGGATTTTAAGCCTGCCCAATGCCAACCTACGCTCCTTCTAACCTTCCCCGTTTTGAAGAACCGGATTGAATTTAACCCATCCGTAAAGAACATCATTTCTTTGGGCGGATATGATCCCAATTGTTCCTTCCTGTTCGCTTTCAACACCGGCCTGGGTATCAGCACGGATCTATCCAAGTGGGCACTTCGTCCTGAGTATAGCCTGGTATATGATGTTAAGCAAAGCGCTCAGTACAGAAGCTTCAGCATCGGCCTCAGCCTCAATTTGTCCTTGTTAATAGAGCATTAGGAATGGGGCCACGCATGAGCAATGACATATTTACACAATCTACAAAAGGCACTGCTCGAATGTGAATCCCTTGTGGTCAATCCTGCTGTGATGAAAAAAGACGATCTCATCATTTCGCTTGCCGACAATTCCGACTCCACTGATTTCAGCCATTGCTCAAAAGTGACTCCGGCATGGTCAATCCGGCGATGATGGAGGGTTTTTCTCACCCGATCCAGAAATGCCGATTGGAACTGAGCACAAACGTTTAAAGACCACTTCAATTGATTCAATCCAACTCGTAGGAACATTTATCGATGGCATGAAGCACGCTGCCACCATTCTGATCAAAGACATCCAGGGAGTACAACGACAGGAGAAAGGCAAACTTGTTATGCTCACACCTAAGTGTGTCGTGAAGATTCAATTGAGGAGTGGGGAAAAAATTGGAAGGATGGTGGTTGAATCCTTTGATTCCGAAGGAATAGTCGGGACAGTACGCATCAGGAATGAGAACCATAAACGGGTCGACAGCACACGTGTAGTTCCGTTTGCTGACGCAGGCAGGATTCAGGTCCGCCTCCCAGACACCGGGGCGACCTGCGGGTTGATTGCTGGGGTGGTAGTTGTGGGTCTAATTTTCATTCTGGTGGAAGCCCTTGAAAACATCCATTATGGCAAGGGCTTTTGGAAGTAGTTAGAATCAATGACCTTCCCCCGGGCAGCTATGTTTTGTTCGTACTACTCTGGATATTATCTTCACTAGATCGTTCGGATATGGAAAAGTGAAAAAGTTCGCCATTATATTTTTTATCATTATGCCTCAGGTGTCTGACACCAGGGCCCAAGAGTCATCTATCCAATTCAGTGTAGGGTATGGGCTTCCTTTGGGATCAGAAAAAATTTCTGAAAATAGTGCCACCAATTCAGGGACAACGGTGACCTCGGGGGTATTTGGTTCCTATGGCGCCGGGTTTACCCTCAATCTTGGATATACCCGAATGTTCTCCCCATTCGTAGGGTTGGATCTCACCGGGAGCTACCTGATTGGCAAATATTATTCATCCACAAGGTTAACCATAGGGGGCAATACCGTTCAAAATGATTATTCCACTTCTGCTTCTGGTGTTTTGTTGTCCCCAACCATGATCCTAAGAGCAGGCAATGGCAAAGTCAGGCCTTACATGAGGGCCGGGCTTCAGCTGGCATTTGTTTCGCTGAATGAAGAGTATTCCGGCTTGGTTCTGGCAAGTTCGGGGAAGCAATCTGCAAATGGGAAATACACATTAACAGGAGGACCTACCCTGGGATTTCGGGGAGGGGTAGGCGTGGATTTTTCTCCCAGCAAGGACGTCGCTTTTTTTGCTGAGGTAGTAATTACCAGCATGTCTTTCCAGCCATCGGAAGGTGAACTCACCATCATGACGATAAATGGCGCTGACCAAATCAATAAGCTTTCGGTTTACGACAAGAAAACGGTATTCGTTGATGAAATTTCATCTGGGTCGACACCCAACACTTCACAACCCAGGCAACAGCTCCAGGTTTCTTATCCAATGAGCAGCCTTCAGCTCAACGCGGGTGTACGAATGTCTTTGGTTAGAAAAACCAAGGGAACCTGATTGAGCTGCCGATCCAGCTCTAATATTTTTCAAATTGTTTCTCCAACGGTCCGTCGCGCTCCAGGTCCGCAATAATCTTCCGATCGAGCGGGCTATCCTTTATCACGTTGTAGGAATCCCAGAACGGCTTGTTGTACGGCTGGTCCTGGTATTGTAAGCCATACCGCCTCATTTTCGCGGTGATGCCAATGCGCTCTTCCGTTTCCGGAAAAACCTGGTTGATGAGCAGGTGTTGGGCAAGCTCTGTTTCAAATCGCAACCGATCGGTATTCAGATCGTACCAGTTGATTTTTGAGAGCACCTCCATGTAATTTAGGTAAAGTTTGCCCTGATAGTATTTGTAGTCGATGGTTTTCTTGATGCCTACAAACTTACTGATGAGTCCCCGCTTCTTGTTGATGGGCTGGACCGTATTATTTTCGTATTCCATGTGAAGCATGCCAAAGGTTTTCACATCAATAAAGAGTGTCAGACGAAATTCTTGGTTGTATGTTACGACAAAGACCTCGTGATCGTCGTATGTGGTGTTCTTTTTCCGCGAGAGGCTTTCGAAGAAAATATCTTCCACTGGAAATTGACGGTACCGAATGTTGTTGTGAAGGAGCACTTCCTCCAGCAGGTTGTCCTCATCAAAATAGGATGTGAACCGATTGCTATAGCCGATACTTCGCCTTACTTCTATCAATTGAACGCGCTCACGCAGCTTGAATTTGTTCCGGGGTTCCCGAAAATTTTCATCGTGTATCCGGATGGCAGCTTCCAGCAGGGAGACGTAGGAGTCTCCGATTTTTTTGAGGTCCCGGTAAAAGGCATCCATGAGGTAAGGTTTGTCGGGATGGTTGCTCTCGAGCCGCATGAGGGCAATGCGTACAATATCACCGCCGGTGAGCGTATCGGATACAACCACTGTCTTCAAAACAGTGGTCGATTTTTCAAGAAGAATTTCTGCTGCTTTGGATTGAAGCAGGGAAGAAGCGGGCACTTCGAAGTTGAGGTAGCCCAGCATGCTGATGACAAAGGTCTCGCGGGCATATGCTGCAGGGAAGTGAAAGTCAAATTCGCCGTCCAGGTTGGTAATGGTGCCGATTGGATAGCCCTTGATGCCCACGGATGCGAATGGCAGGGGTTCTTTTGTGTCCCGATCAACGGCCCTGGATGAAATCGTGACCGTCTGTCCAAAGCCCTGCATGAAAACGAGCGAAATCAAGCCTGCCAAGACGCTCCTACGCATACCTTTTTTTGATTGCGAAAATCTAAAGTTACCAATTTGATTTAACTTGTAGTTCGACATCTTACCGACATTATCAGCATCTCAACCGTCGTTTCAGGCATCCGGCCTCTTCTCCGTACTTATCTCTAAATTTATACGGGAGTTTACATTTTAACGGCAGAACCCATTCAAGCGTATGGCGTGGTTTGATAACATACCAAAAATATGGAAGAGGGCGTACCTCGTGATTTGCAGCTGGTATGCGATCAATTTTGCCGTCAGCACGTTTTTTGAATGGAAATTGAAGCGGCCGTTCACCTATGTGCTCTGGAACGGCCTGTATCTGTGGGAGGCCTTGTGTGTGTTGATCGTCCTCATTTTCCTTTACGCGCACTGGCTCTTCCGATTTCGCCCCATCGTCCAACTGATCGGCCATGCCGCGGGCATTGTAACGTTTTTCGTCATCATGGGCACGCTTTCATATTATTTCACCGACTACATGGATGGCCTGGTGTATTTTGACAACTGGAAAGAATTCATGGTGGAGCTCCTCAACTGGGAAGCCTTGCGGTTTTATGATCAATACATTATTACCGTGGGTGTGTACTATGTGATATCCTACTTCCAGGGACTGCAAAGAGAAGAGAAGGAAAAAACGGAACTCATGCTGAAGAACAAGGAAATGCAAATCTCCTTACTGAAGTCTCAGATTAATCCGCACTTTCTGTTCAATACCCTTAATTCGATTTCCACGCTTATGCACTCCAGCAAGGATCAGGCACGAAAAGTGATTACGCAGCTATCAGATATCTTTCGTTATGCCCTTGATTCACATGCAGGGAAAATGGCCAAGCTCGTGGACGAAGTTGACTTTATTGAAAGCTACATCCGTATTCAACAGGTTCGCTTCGGTGAGCGACTCAAGTTTGAAAAGCAGATAGATGATTCCTGCCTCGGGTTGAGTATTCCGCCCATGATACTTCAGCCGCTCGTGGAGAATTCAGTGAAATATGGGATCGGGCCCAAAGAAGAAGGGGGAACCATCATTCTGCGTGTGCGACATCGGGCAGGGGCGGTGTATTTTGAAGTGGCGGATGATGGGTTGGGTACCCAGGCTAAGAAGGTGATGGATGGGAGTGCAGGAGGGGTGGGCATGAAGAATACGGACATGCGCTTGAAGAGCTACTATGGCCCTACGGCAGGGCTGGTGGTTAAGGCGACTGACCAGGGTTACGCTGTGAGTTTTGCGATCCCGGTTTTCGAATCGCTGGAGAAGAGTTCCGAATTGATTCACAAATAGAAAACAAGGTAACATGAACACTACGTGTCTGATTGTTGATGATGAGAAACTGGCCAGGGAATTGCTTCGGGAATACCTGGAGGACTTTGCGCAGATTTCGATTCTCGGGGAGTGTGAAAAGGGAAATGAGGCAGTCGAAAAGATTAACAAGCTCAAGCCAGACATCCTCTTTCTGGATGTTCAGATGCCGGGAATGAATGGATTCGATGTGCTGGAGGAGGTCGACCACGAACCGTATGTCATCTTTACAACGGCATATGATCAATATGCCATCAAGGCATTTGAAAAAAATGCAGTAGACTATTTGCTCAAACCCCTGGATCCGGAACGCTTCCGGTCGGCTGTGAATCGGGCTCTGAAAAGGAAGACGGTCGAGAAAGGGACCATGGAGGAACTGCTCCAGACAATCCGGTCAGACAACAGGAGTTTCGAATCGCACATATTTGTCCAGAAATCAGAAAAGCTGTTTAACCTTCCGGTCGAAGAGATTGTATACCTGGAGGCTTCCGGCGACTACACCGTCATCACCACCAAGAGCGACCAGTTTGTAAGCTCCTCAGGCATTGGAAAGTTGGAAGAAATCATGGATCCGGATGTTTTTATTCGGGTGCACCGGTCGACCATTATCAACCTGAATTACCTGAAGGAAATAGAGCGACACTTCAACGGAGGCATGGTTGTTAAAATGCAAAGCGGCAAAAGTTTTCCGGTGAGCCGCACGTATGCAAAACTTATTCGCAAGAAAGTGGTTTGATCAATCCTTTGCTTTCTCCGGATCAAATTTCAATTTCACGCGCACTTCACTTTCAACAGGCTTGTCGTTTTCAAAAGACGGACTCCAGGCGGGTCCTTCCTGAACAAGCCGGATTACTTCTTCATCACATCCGTAGCCAAGCCCCCGCACTACGGTGAAGTCCCGAAGGCTCCCAGATGTGGTGACAACAAAACCGATCGTTACCTTTCCTTTTATCTTCTGCGCCAGTGCTTCTTTGGGATATTGAAGACTTCGTTCCAGGTATTTATTATAGGCACGGATACCTCCGGCAGGGAATGCCAGCCGGACGGCGGGTTTTGGTATTTCTTCCTGTGCGCCGTCCCGCAGCGGCTGACCACGTACAACCACCTCGCTCAACTGAGCGGGATCGTCACTAAGTTGTACGTCCAGACGGGAATCAACGGGAACTTTGATTTCCTTCGATTCCATTCCCATGAAGGAGTACGAAAGGGACTTGGTTCCTGACGGTAACGCAATGGAGTATTCACCTTGTTGATCTGTAGCGGTTCCTGATGAAGTTCCGGAAACGATGATCGTTGCACCAGGCAATGGGAGTCCGTCTTCAGCAGAGCTAACCTTTCCGGAAACGATTCGTTCCTGCGCCGACACTTTCTGCTGAAAAGCCGGAGTTACTCGCTTTCGCTCAGCGGCGGTGCGTTCTGTTTTCTCATTTTGGATTGGATCACTGGCAACCTCGGCTTCTTCTTCAACTGTAGCGGCGGCAATCTGGTCGGACTCTTCGGCTTTCGGTGATGCGTCGGTTTTCTCCGCTCCCCCCGAAGCTTTTCCCAGCACACCAGACACCGGATTTTCTCTTTGTTGTTTCACTGTAGGGGATGGGGTTACAGGCGTGCCGTCCGAAGTACCGGACACATCCTTTGCCAAAGAAAGAAGGGTGGAAGATGAATCGGACAAAGGAGTTGTTGCTTCGGTCGAATCAGTCTTTGTTCTTTCAAGGGCGAGCATTTCAGGTTTTACTGAATTGAAATAATAGATCAGCGCACCAGACCCGACAACGAGGAAGACGCCGGCAGCGATGCGCAAGGAGATAAACCACCTGGACTTCTTATAGGAAAGCTTTCCCGCAAGTTCGTTGACATCCTGGGCGAACGCTTCTTCATGAATGGAGTTGGCGCCTTCGAGTGCTTCTGCCAGAAACGGATCATCCAGCGCCCTTTTTTCAAGGGCATGCCGTTCGGCACCGGTCATGGTCCCGTTGAGATACCTCCTGATGTCGTCGTTTTGATCAGTCATTTTTTTCCAGACAGATTCTCAAATTCCGCTTTCCATTCTGAATATAGCTCTTCACTTTGCTCAGTTCAAACCCCGTTGCACCGGCGATGTCTTTGTAACATTGGTCTTTCAAGTAGAACAACGTAACGCATTGCCGCTGTTCTCCGGCCAGCCGTTCAATACATTTTTCAAGTCGCTCGACGTTCTTTTCAAGGCTGCTGTCTTCGTGAGGATGCATGGAGATGCCGTTTTCCATACCCTCCACCGAGATTTCAACTGCCGTTTTCCCCTTCATGGATCGAAGGTGCATCAGGCAGTGATTTCGAGCAAATACATAGATCCAACTCCTGAAATTGGAAACCTCATGCTGCAGGAGTGAATCCATGAGCTTTTCATGAATCTGCATGACTGCGTCTTTGGCATCCTCTCGATTCCGCAGGTATTTGAGGCACACACCGTAAACAAGCGACGTATACCGCAAATAGAGACTGCTGAGCCACTCCAGGTTGTGATCCGACCGGTATTGAACGAGCAGTTCCTCGTCCGTTTTATCGCTTTTTGTCCTTTGAAGAAACACTCCTCAAGTTAATTTTTTTTGGACGTCTTATGGAATACTGTCCGGGGCTGCATCCTACCAATAAAACAAATGCATATGAAAACAAGAATTTTATTGGCGACGATGGCCATGGTGTTCATGTCGTCAGTTTCAATCACCACGCGAACCGTTACCGGACGGGTCACCTTTTCCGAGGATGGAAGTGCGCTCCCGGGCGTAAACGTGTTCCTGAAGAATACCCGGGAAGGGGTGGTAACAGACGCCGACGGGAGGTATTCCATCAGGGTGCCGCAGGAAGGGGGGACACTGGTGTTTTCTTTTATCGGATTTACTTCGTTGGAAATTAAGACAGGTGCCCGTTCAATCGTCAACGTAGTGATGCAATCGGATGTAAGGCAACTTTCGGAGGTAATTGTAGGCGGGAAGGGAATTAAGCGGGACAGGAATAAGCTCGGAACCGCCTATTCACCGGGGGCGATTCAAAGTCACCAAGACATGGGGGAATATGAAACGCAGCCGGTTTGGGACACCGAGGAATATGATGCTATCCACGAAAACATTTTTCATGGAGCACTGCAGAATCCATTGTCTACTTTTTCTATCGATGTGGATGCAGCGTCCTATAGCAACATGCGCCGGTTTATCCGTGCGGGCCAACGGCCTCCTAAGGATGCGATCCGTATTGAAGAATTGATAAACTATTTTGATTATGCATATGCGCAGCCTCAGGGGGAAGATCCGTTTTCTATCTACACGGAGATCTCTGCTGCACCCTGGAACGAAAAGCACCAGTTGGTCCACATCGGACTTCAAGGCAGAAAAATACCCACCGACAATCTTCCAGCTTCCAACCTGGTGTTTCTGGTGGACGTTTCCGGTTCGATGGATTCGCCCAACAAGCTTCCCTTGTTGAAGGCATCGTTCCGATTGTTGGTTGATCAGTTGCGCGACCGGGATCGGGTGGCCATTGTCGTATATGCGGGAGCAGCCGGAGTTGTATTGCCGTCTACTTCGGGGGCCGACAAGAAAACCATCCTTGATGCGCTTGAAAACCTTCAGGCCGGCGGCTCAACGGCTGGCGGCGCGGGTATCCAGCTAGCCTACGCAATCGCCAAGCAGAATTTCCATCCAAATGGAAACAACCGGATCATCCTTGCTACCGACGGTGACTTTAATGTCGGCGAGTCAAGCAATGCGGGCATGGAGCGGCTCATCGAGGAGAAAAGAGGTGATGGAATTTTCCTGACCGTCCTGGGATTTGGTATGGGAAACTACAAGGATTCCAAAATGGAAATCCTGGCAGATAAAGGGAACGGCAATTATGCGTACATCGACAACATCCTGGAAGCTCAGAAAGTGCTTGTGAATGAGTTTGGCGGAACCATGTTCACCATCGCCAAGGACGTGAAGCTTCAGGTCGAGTTTAATCCCGCTCTGGTAAAGGCCTATCGTCTGATTGGTTACGAAAACCGGGCCTTGCGGAACGAGGACTTTAACAATGACAAGAAGGATGCGGGTGAATTGGGGTCCGGTCATACCGTAACAGCATTGTACGAGATAATTCCGGTGGGAGTTGAAAGCTCATTTTATAAGATGGATGAGTTGAAGTATCAGAAACAGATTGTGACTGTCCCTGCGCAAAAATCAAATGAGTTGCTGACCATTAAATTCAGATACAAAACCCCACAGGGGACGACCAGCAAATTGATCGTGCATCCGCTGCGTAATGATGTGGCGGCGACAAGGGGAATTTCGGAGAATTTTAAATGGTCGGCTGCCATAGCTGCTTTTGGTATGCTGCTCCGCGACTCTGAATACATCCATGGATTTACAATTGACCAGGTTCTAGCCCTTGCGGAGACCTCGCGGGGCGCTGATAAAGAAGGCTATCGGGCCGAATTTATCTCGCTGGTGAAATCGGTGGGATTGGTTGCCAGCCGATGAAACTTTTGAACCCCCTGTTTGCCGCAGGGGGTTCATTGTTCTTGCTCATGGGCGTACGCAAAAAACCCGATCTTTCTCTTTAATTTTGTGGAATGGTCAAGATCTCGGGAGTCATTATCACCTACAACGAGGAAAAGAACATCGCCCGGTGCATCGATTCCATTATGCGGATCGCTGACGAAGTGGTGGTGATAGACTCCTATTCCAAGGATCGAACCCGTCAGATATGTCTTGAAAAGGGGGTTCGCTTTGTAGAGCATCCGTTTCGTAGTCACATTGATCAAAAGAACTACGCGGTCACTCAAGCGGCGTACCCCTACATTCTCTCGCTGGATGCTGACGAGTATCTTTCCGAAGAACTGACTCAGTCCATACTGGAGATGAAGCGGGATTGGCCGGCGCAGGCCTACCGCATGAACCGGCTCTCGAGCTATGGGAGCAAGTGGATCAAACACGGGTCCTGGTATCCGGACCGGAAAATCCGCTTGTGGAACCGGGAGATTGGTTCCTGGGGCGGTGAAAATCCGCACGACAAGGTTGTCCTGAAGCGTGGAACAAGAGTGATTCATCTGGAAGGGGATATCCTTCACCGCGCCTATAAAGATTCAAGAGAGACGCTGGAAAAAATTCAGCGGTACTCTGACATATTTGCTTTTGAAAATGCCGGCCGAAAGTCCAGTTCAATTGCGAAAATTTTTGGGCACACAACGTTCGCCTTTACGAAGAGTTATATCATCAAACGGGGATTCCTGGATGGTTATGAGGGACTCATGGTTGCCAAAGCAGAAGCAAACCATGTTTTTTACAAGTATTCCAAGTTGTTTGAGGCTAACAAACGCATGTCAATCGGCAAGCGGGTGGTTATAAGCAGAACAGATAATCTGGGAGATGTCATCCTGACACTTCCGTTGCTAGGGTACCTGAAGGCCACCATGCCGGAGATCCGAATTTATTTTATCGGGAAGAAGTATACCCATTCGATCATCGACCGGTGTATACATGTCGACAAATTCTTGGATCGTGAAGATTTATTAAATAACCCAGAGCACCTGCGTGATATCCAGGCCGACTCCATTCTATTTATTTATCCCGACCGGCAAATTGCAAGACTTGCCAAGAAGATTGGGATCAAAAAGCGTGTGGCCACTGCGCACCGGTGGTTTAATTGGCTCTATTGCAACTACCGCGTTGATTTCAGCCGCCTTCGGTCGCGTTCCCATGAGAGCCAGCTGAACTTCAAGCTATTATCTCCGTTCAAGATTTTTTGGGATTTTGACATTAAGGAAATGGCAAAGTTATACGGACTGGTGCCTGCGATCCACCATCACAACGGCAGCTTCTCTTCGCAGTACTTTAATCTGATCATTCATCCGAAGTCCAAAGGGAGCGCCCGCGAATGGAACCTCGAAAATTTTCTCGAGTTGACAAAAGCGCTGCCTCAAGAAAAATTTAGAATCTTCGTCACCGGATTGAAAGGAGAAGGAGATATCATGCGGCAGGAACAGCCCGAGTTGTTCAGGCTTCCACACGTTACAGATATGACCGGTAAACTTAATCTGGATGAATTGATGTCCTTCGTGAGTCAGGCCGATGGCCTTGTCGCCTGCAGCACAGGGGTCCTTCACCTGGCCGCTGCGCTCGGAAGGTATTCCTTGGGACTTTACTCACCGATGAAACCCATTCATCCCGGACGATGGATGCCCATTGGAACGAAAGCAAGTTACCTGGTCATCAACAAGAATTGCAATGACTGCAAGCGCAGGAAAGAGTGTGCGTGCGTCAACGAAATCACCGTGTCGCAGGTGAAGCAGCGCCTGGATGAGTATGTGCCCGCTGCGCTGACCAGAAAGTATGCCGAACTTTGACCGGCCTCGAGTCATTGTAGACGCCTCGCCGCTTCGGTACTTGCACACGGGCTTGGGCCAGTTCTCGTACCACCTGCTCCATGAATTAAGTGTGATCCCGACCCCCCACTACCACCTCGAAGCCCTGGTGCACCCCCGGTATCAGTCCCTGGTTCCTCAAGGCATTCAGGTGAAAGCAGCCTCCTGGTTGCGGCGGCATGCCCCCCAACGGATTCAACCCTATATGTATGGTCAATGCAGAGTGTGGCATATGACGACGGAGAACACGCGCCTGACCGGGACGCCCACAAAAGCAGCGCTGGTGTTGACGATCCATGGGTTGCACTTCTTAGATGAGGAGACGCCCTCGGTTGCGGAACACAAATTGAGAGGCGTGCAGGCTCTTGTCAATCAGGCCGAAGTGATCACCGCCGTGTCGCAGCACACCGCAACACTGGTGCGGCAAACGTTGGATGTACGAAACAAGACCATCCGGGTTATTCCCAATGGAATTTCCTTTTCGGGGAGCACTGGTCTGCCCCCCGCATGGGCGCCGCAAAAGAAATTCCTGTTTTCGGTCGGAACATTTTTTGAAAGGAAGAACCTGCATGTACTCATTCCGATGATGAAGCTGCTCCCTGAATTCACACTCATCCTCGCGGGTGATTTCCATCATGACTACGGGACAAAAGTTCTTGACCTCATCCGCGCCCAGGAGATGGGGGGGCAGATTATAACTCCAGGGGAGATTTCAGATGTGGAGAAAAACTGGTTGTATGAAAATGGTGAAGCGCTGGTATTCCCATCGGTTTCTGAAGGATTTGGAATACCGCTGTTGGAGGCGTTTCACCACGGTAAGCCGGTCTTCTGCAGCCGGTTTGGAAGCTTGCCGGAGGTAGGAAAAACATACGCCTATTATTGGGATGACTTTCAACCGGAACACATGGCGTCGCTTGTTGCGGCAAAGCTTCGTGCAGCGGCGACCGAAGAACAGGCTGAGCGGAGGAAGTATGCCGGCCAGTTCAGTTGGAGCGTCACGGCCGGCGCGTATCATGAAATCTATACGGCATTATTGAACTAGTTCAGTATGAAGGTTTGTGGATTTACAATTATTCGGAATGCCGTCAGGCTAGACTACCCCATTGTGGAGGCCATTCGTTCCATCTTGCCACTTTGCGATCAGGTGGTGGTTGCCGTGGGCAACTCAGAAGATGAAACCCTGGAAGTTGTGCGAGCTATTGATCCGGAGAAAATACGAATCATCGAAACCATCTGGGACGATACCCAGCGGGAAGGAGGTCGGGTGCTGGCGTTGGAAACAGACAAAGCCTTTGCTGCCGTTCCATCAGAATTTGACTGGTGTTTTTACATTCAGGCCGACGAGGTCCTTCATGAAAAGTACCACACCATCGTTCGCGAAGCAATGGAAAAACACGTGGATGATTCCCGCGTGGAAGGGCTCCTATTCGGATACCAGCATTTTTATGGATCGTATGATTACGTTGGCACTTCCTGGAACTGGTACCGGCGGGAAATCAGGGTTATCCGGAATAACAAGGATATCTTCTCTTACCGCGATGCGCAGGGATTTCGAAAAAACCCCAATGACAAACTACGTGTGGAGTTAATCGAAGCGGAGATCTATCATTATGGGTGGGTGCGCGAGCCGCGAGCTATGCGCAGAAAGCAGGAAGCATTCAGCCAACTGTATCACGACGACCAGTGGGTAAAAGACCATGTACCCAGAGAGGAGGAGTTTGACTATAGTCAAATTGATTCGCTTGAACGTTTTAAAGACACCCACCCGGCGATTATGGAGACACGGATTCGGCGGTCAAACTGGAAGTTTGATCACGATCTGTCGAAGAACCGGCTGACACTACGGGAGAAACTGAAGCGCCTGGCAAGCAGCATTTTGGGCTATCGCGTGGGGGAATACAAAAACTACCAACAGCTCTAAATAGTTCTTTCATCCTCTCCACTTTTGGTTATTTTTGGACATGGTGGAGGAAGGCGCCCGGCAAAACTATTCGGAAACTGAGAAGCAGGAAATCTTTGACAAGGAGTTCCTGCCGAATATTAATGCCATGTACAATTTTGGATACCGTCTTACGCTTGACCGCGACGATGCCAAGGACCTGGTACAAGACACTTATTTTAAAGCCTTTCGTTTCATAGAATCCTTTCAAAAAGGAACTAACGCGAAAGCATGGTTGTTCCGGATTTTGAAGAACAGCTTCATCAATGACTATCGGAAGAAAAGAAAGGAGCCGAACAAGGTAGACTATCAGGAAGTAGAGTCGTACTACAATTCCGAAGATGTTAACCGGCAAATTACACCGGATCTGCGTGTGGACGCGCTGAAAGACATGATCGGGGATGAAATTTCAAATGCGCTTAACTCCCTGGATGTCGATTTCAGAACGGTTATCATTTTGTGCGATCTGGAGGGATTCAAGTATGAGGAGATGGCAAAAATCCTGGATATCCCGATTGGTACCGTTCGCAGCCGGCTGCATCGGGCCCGTCAGTTGTTAAAAGAAAAATTGAGCGAATACGCCAAATCAATGGGCTATAAAAATGCTTGAGTTATGAGCCAATCAACCAACCCTTTCACCACCGCGACGGGCAAAAGTCCGTCGTGCATGGAAATGTTGCAACTGATGCTGGATGGGGAAGTCTCGTCGGAGCAAGAGGCGTATTTCAAGGCGCACATGGACCAATGTATGCCCTGCTTCAAGTCTCACGAAGTGGATATGGCGATAAAGCAGTTGGTAAAGGATCGTTGTTGTGGAGACGGTGCTCCGCTTGAGCTTCTGCAGGAGATAAAACACCGGATGTCCCAACGGGAAAAATAGATGGCGGGCAAAGTAATAATTTTTTCCGCCCCCTCAGGGTCAGGCAAGACAACACTTGTAAGACATTTATTGGAAAATAATCCGAAGCTTGGATTTTCCATCTCGGCCTCTACCCGCGACCGGAGAGGGCGCACCGAAGTGGATGGGAAAGATTACCATTTCCTGACGCCCGAGGAGTTCAAAGAGAAGATCGATAAGGATGAATTTATAGAATGGGAAGAGGTGTACGCGGGGAATTTCTATGGCACGCTCAAGTCGGAGATTGACCGCATCTGGAAAGAAGGAAAAGATGTCATCTTCGATGTGGATGTAAAAGGGGGCATCAGCCTCAAAAAATATTTTGGCGACAGGGCCCTCGCCATCTTTGTCAAGGTTCCTTCGCTGGAAGTGCTGGAGGACAGGCTGACGAAGCGGAGTACTGAATCGGCCGACAGCCTATCGCGCAGGTTGTTTAAGGCCAAATTTGAGATGACCTTTCAGGATAAATTTGATGTGGTCCTTGAAAATGCGGACCTTCAGAAGTCTCTGCTGGAGGCACAACGGCTCTACAATGAGTTTAAGAATAGGTAGTTCTGTTTTTTAGTAGATGAATTCCCGCCAAAAGATCGGCTTGCTATTTGGGTCATTCAATCCGGTGCACACGGGGCACCTGATCATCGCCAATGTCATGGCCGAAAACACGGACCTTGACAAGGTGTGGTTCGTGGTCTCACCCCAGAATCCATTCAAGCCGGCAAAGAGCCTGCTGCATGAATTTGACCGGTACGACATGGTGAAAGCGGCCATCGCCGACAATTATAAACTGGAGGCGTCGGATGTTGAGTTTCACCTGCCCAAACCAAGTTACACGATCGACACGCTAGCCGTCCTTTCAGAACAGTATCCGGAGAAACAATTCGTGGTGATAGTGGGCGAGGATAACCTTATAAATTTTGAGCATTGGAAGAACCATGCCGAACTGCTCAACCACTATGGCCTTTATGTTTATCCGCGACCTGGTACTACTTCCTCTAACCTCATCCACCATCAGAACGTGACGAAAATTGACGCGCCACTGCTGGCTATTTCTGCGACGCACATACGGAAGTGTATTAAGGATGGTAAATCGATCCGGTACCTGGTACCCGAGCCCGTCGAGAAGATGATCGAACTCCGAAATTTTTACAAATAATCCCTGCTGAAATGGCAACAAATCAGGGTGCCCTAGCGTCTTGGCAGGGAATGAAACAGCTTGTCCTGGTAGTGGCTTTGGCGACGTCTTCCCTCATGACGTATGCCGGAGGCATCCGAGGGACTATCCGGGGAGACGACGGTGTGCCGTTGGCCTTTGCTACCATCTACGTGAAGCAGACCGAATCGGGCTCGGTAAGTGATCCTGATGGAAAGTATGAAATCACCCTGCCCCCCGGTCAATACGATTTGATTTTTCATTACCTGGGATACACCACGCAAATCCAATCGGTCAATATTGGCGCAGGCTTTATGGAGCTGAATGTTACATTGGTTACCCAGGTAATTCAACTTCAGTCGGTTACAGTGAAAGCTGGGAAGGAGGATCCCGCTTACACCATCATGCGGAAAGCAATTGCCAAGGCAAAATACCACACGCAGCAAATCGATAAATACACAGCAAAAGTATATATCAAGGGGAAGGGACAGCTTAAGGACTATCCGTGGCTCGCAAAGAAGGCGCTTGAGAAAGAGGGGATCACCAAGGACCGCGTTTTTATTCAGGAATCGGTGAGTGAGATAACGTACACCCGGCCCAACAAATTTGACGAGAAGGTCATTGCTATTTACACGAATGGTAATAACCGCAACACGTCGCCGAATGCATACGTATTTGGCAGTTTGTATGAGCCGGAAATTGCGGAGACCATTTCCCCACTCTCTCCAAAATCTTTTTCTTATTACCGGTTTGAGTATGAAGGCACTTTCCAGGACCGGTCGTATGCAGTGAGCAAGATCAAGGTGATCCCGCGGTCTAGGGGCGATAATGTCTTTGACGGCACCATCTATATCGTGGAAGATTGGTGGAGCATTCACAGCACAGAGCTGAACGTCACCAAACTCGGGATAAAATTCAGAGTAAAACAGATTTACAACCCCATTGAGGACAAGGCCTGGCTTCCCGTCTCACAACAGTTTTTTGTGGAGGGTAGAATTTTTGGTTTTGAATTCGTTGCCGATTACCTCGCCACCGTCAAGGATTATAAGATTACCCTGAATCCCGCCCTGCCGCTTGATATGACGGTTATTGATGAGAAGGTCCAGCAGGAGCAGGCGAAGCAGGTGGAAAAGAAGTTCAGTAAGAAAGGCCAGCAACTTCAGGAAAGAATGGAGGCTGGCAAGGAAGTGACGCGGAAAGAACTCAATCAGTTGGTAAGGGAATATGAGAAGTCGGAACGGCAGGAACAAAAGGCTCCGGAAGTAATTGAAGAGACTACATTCAAAGTAGACCCTCTGGCCTACAAGCAGGACTCGACGTTTTGGACGGAAATCAGACCCGTTCAATTGACCAAAGAAGAAGTCCGGGGATACAAGGTCAACGACAGTATTTCAGAAGTGCAGAAGCGTCGGGAAGAGGGTGACTCCCTGAAGCCTTCGAAAAGTAAGGGATTCCAACCCTGGGACATTCTTATTGGAGATCGGTACAAATTAACAAAGACCTCGGACCTTGAAATACATACCCCCTGGGGTGGCTTTAACACGGTGGAAGGATGGAACCTGATCTACCGAATGAGTTTCTACAAGCGATGGGTAAAGCGTGATTCGCTGAACCCGGAAAGCAGGCCCCAAAGCTCCCGATTGCAAATTACGCCCCTTGCACGGTATGCTTTTTCCAGGCAGAGCCTTTTTGGAACTCTTCGCATTGATTATCGTACCCAAACCCGGAGGCTAACACTGGAAGGAGGAAAATATGTTCAGCAATTCAATTCGGAGGAGCCCATCCACCCATTGGTTAATACCATCACCACGCTCTTGCTTGAGGATAACCTGATGAAACTCTATCAGCGGGAATTTGTGGACTTCAAATGGCGGGAACAGCTGGGTAAATTTGTTGTACTCCATTCGCAATGGACCTGGTCCAGGCGTACGGAGCTGTTCAATGCCACCGACATCAAATGGGCTGATTACAAGGAAAAGGAATACACACCCAATGCTCCGGTGAACCAGGAACTTGCCAGCACGGGGTTCCAGCCGCACCATGCATTCACGGGCTCCCTCAAAATTGAAGCCAGGCCCTGGCAAAAATTCCGGGTTCGGAACGGGAACCGACGCCGCGTAAGTAACTCTTCTCCTCTTTTTACAGCAGAGTATCGTCGTGGATTTGGCGTGCTGAACAGTGATGTAACCTTTGATATGCTGGAGTTGGGGATCCGGCAACAATTGAAGTTTGGGATTCGGGGAACTCTGGATGTTCTCGTGAAGGGCGGGACCTATTTCAGCAGGAAACAGATGTATTTCATGGACTACAAACACTTCCTGGGAAACCGTACCCCGTTTGTTACGACCGATCCGATAGGGAGTTATAGGCTTCTCGACTACTACGCGTACAGCACAAACGATAAGTATGTTACGGCCAATGCCCATTATCATTTCCGCAAGCTTCTCGTCACACGTATAACCTATGTCCGGCTGGCGGGGATCACAGAGAATTTCTTTGTGAATTACCTCGCAAGCCCAACGTCAGGCAACTACACGGAACTTGGCTACGGGTTGGATGGAATCCTCCGGGTATTCCGCCTGGAGTTTGCCGGGGCATTCCAGGGAGGAGCATATATCGGCTCCGGATTCAGGATCGGAATATCGACGAACCTGGGCATTGACTTCGACTAGTTCGGGTACGGAGGGACTGAAGTCTTATTATTTGCGACCTTTGTAGTCATTTTCATCTTCATGAAACTCTCTCTTGTTGACTTTCTTGCTCTTCGCGAGCGCCTTCCGGTGCTGGACGTCCGGTCGCAGGATGAGTTTTCGGCAGGCCACATTCCGGGTGCTGTAAACGAACCGTTGTTGACAAACGACGAACGCAGCGTGGTTGGGACAACCTACAAGAAAGCGGGTCAACAGGAGGCGATTCTTGAGGGCTTTCGACTGGTGGGTCCCCGTTTATCGGACATTGTTACCAACACGAAAAAGGTTTCGGGGGCCAGGGATGTTCTGGTGTATTGTTGGCGCGGCGGCATGCGGTCAGAGAATTTTTCTCAGTTTATCGGGATGGCCGGAATCCGTTCCCGCGTGCTGGATGGCGGCTATAAGACTTACCGGCGTGCGGCTATGGATGCGTTCCGGAGACCCATGAACCTGATTACTATCACCGGGTGCACGGGCAGTGGCAAGAGTGATGTTTTGCGCGAACTGGCTGTGCAGGGAGAACAAGTATTGGACCTGGAAGCCCTGGCTAATCACAAGGGTTCGGCGTTTGGAGGGCTCCTTCAGCCCCCGCAGCCGACTACGGAGCAGTTTCAGAATGATGTTTACGAAGTGCTCCTGAAGTTTGACCTTGGGAAGAGGGTATGGGTGGAAGACGAATCCATAGCGATTGGGAAAATATTCCTCCCCGGTGAGTTGTGGACGCAAATGAACGGCAGTCCGTTGGTTCAGATGGATGTAGAAAAGGAAGTCCGGGTTGAGCGCCTTGTGGTGGAGTACGGGCCTGCTGATCGCGGGGAATTCGCCGGGATGATCGACAAGGTTTCCAAGAAGCTGGGAGGTCAGCATGCGAAGACGGCGAAAGAGAAACTTCTTCAGGGCGACATGACTGGCACCATAGCGATTTTGCTCACGTACTACGATAAGGCCTACCTTCGGAGCATCGAGCGACGAAAGAGTCAGATTCAACTAACCGTCCCATGGAATGGAAAAAATATGAATTCCTTTGTTAGCGAATTGACTGCCCGGGTCGACAGCCTGCTGGTCACATAAGGAGTCTTTGCCTTTACCTATGAAATAATGACAGAAATCAAACTAACTCAATTTTCTCATGGCGCTGGGTGCGGGTGCAAAATCTCTCCCTCGGTTCTGGAGACCATCCTGCATTCTGAAACTGTTCGTAGGCACACCCCTCAGTTGTTGGTGGGTTATGAAACGAAAGATGATGCGGCTGTATTCGATTTGGGCAACGGACAATGTATAATCAGTACCACCGATTTTTTCATGCCCATCGTGGACGATGCGTTTGATTTCGGGGCGATCGCTTCTGTCAATGCGATAAGCGATGTTTACGCGATGGGGGGTAAGCCCTTGCTGGCTCTGGCGATCCTTGGCTGGCCGGTCGACAAACTGGCACCGGCTCTGGCTCAGCGGGTGCTGGACGGCAGCCGGAAGGTTTGTGAACAGGCCGGGATTCCACTGGCAGGGGGGCACAGTATTGACAGCCCGGAGCCGATCTTCGGCCTGGCGGTCACCGGCATCGTCGATAAGCCAAACATCAAACGGAACGATACGGCGAAGGCGGGAGACATCATCTACCTGACAAAGCCGATCGGAGTGGGCATCATCACCACGGCCCAAAAGCGGGGTCTTGCAAAATCGGAAGATGTGCAGGAGGCGGTTCAGATCATGACGCAATTGAACATAGCCGGTGAGGAATTTGGAAGGCTGACATTCGTCTCTGCCATGACAGACATTACCGGCTTTGGCCTGCTCGGGCACTTGATTGAAGTATGTGAAGGGAGTGGCCTGTCGGCGGAACTTGATTACAAACGGGTGCCGCTTATCCCCAGTGTTTCAGAATATGTTTCGAAAATGATTTACCCGGACAATACGATGCGCAACTGGAGCAGTTACCAGGCAAAGACAAAAGGGATAGGGGCTGAGTCGTTGCTTACCTTGTGCGATCCGCAGACGAGCGGGGGCCTGCTGGTTTGCGTTGACGCATCGCGAAAAAAGGAATTTGAGTCGAAGGCTGCTTCGCTGAAATACCCGTTATACGAAGTGGGAAGAATGGTCGTTCGCAACGAATCCATCGTCACCATCTATGAACCGGCGGTCAGCTGATGGGTTTTCTGCAAGCCTAGGGAACTAGTTCCCTTCCGGGATAACGATCCACATCACCCCGTAGAAAAGTGTGAGAGGAAGGAAGGCGGTAATGATGCAAAGGAGCACCAGGCCGATGCGAACGAGCGAGGGGTCTAGCCTGAAATACTCGGCGAGCCCGCCACAAACGCCGGCTATCATGCGATCTTTTTTGGAACGTGTAAGTCTCTTGTCTTCCATGATTATTGATCCGTACGGTTTGTATTCTCAATCTCCAGGATCAGATCGGGTCCATAGGCCATCGACGGGGTCTGGTATCCGGTCTTCAGATTGCCCTGCAACATCTTTTCTGCAATCAGCACCGCGGTAAGCGCGGTAAGCGTATAGCCGTTCAATGTTTCAATTCTGCTGATGCACGTCTTTCCTGATCCATCCCACACTTTGCCCCACAGAAAGCTGCGGCCGCTTTCACGTCGCTTCTGGCTGGGACCGGCCTTCCCCTTGTCGATTTTCCGAAGGAGATAATTCTTCAGCCAGGGTTGACGCAGCAACCATCCGAAGTACTTGCTTCGCTGCGCATTGCTAATCATGGAATCGGTAGCGCCCATGTACACCTCAATGTTTGGGATGCCCGTGCTGCGCCAGGCGGTGGAGATATCACCCCATGGAATATTCAGCGTGTTTGTCTTGAAAGTGCCAAAATCAATTTCCAGCACCTTTTCTCCAAGAGAAATGGGTGTAAGTTTTCCGTCTGTTCTGATCTGGCCCGGATGCCCCAATCCCTCGGTCACGCTCTTCTTCGTGCCGCGGGACGAGCCGCCCTCCGACATGGTAAACCCCAACTGAAGGTGTGTGGCCGATGGGAGTCTCTTTTTGAGATGCGCTGCCAGGCAGTCGGAAGGGACCACATCAAATCCAGTTCCAGGCATGATCATGATCCCTGCTGCTTTGGCTTCGCGGTCAAGATCAGCCATCGATTCAAACACCTGATATTCGCCGGTGATGTCGGTGTAATGTGTTTTGGTTGCGAGGCAGGCTGCGGCCATGGAATTGGCGGTATGCCGAAACGGACCACCACAGTGAATTACCAGCAAAGCCGGCTCGAGCAGTTTTCTGAGCCCTTCGGCATCATGGCTCTCCACCACCTGGAAGGGGTATCCGGATTCCTTGCTCTGTTTGCGGAGCAGCGCTTCGTTTCGGCCTGCCAGCATGACCTGAAGGCCCTTTTGTTTGCATTGATTGACGATCAGACTACCGGTGTAACCGTACGACCCATAAACAACGACGAGCGATGAATTTTTCAAATTGATTATTTAAGGCGGATGACTTGAGTAACAAAATATTTTGTTTCACCTCTCCAGGGAAACTGCGCATACCGCTTTTTGAAGTGCAGGTTCACGCGTTCGCCGCTGAGCGAAACGTTCTGAAGCATTTGAATAACTTCTGTATCATTTTTACTAACAGAGAAATCAAAAGACTCAGCAATGGGACTTGTCCCTTTCAGTGCGCCAAACGTTTCCAGGTTGAGTTTACCTTCATACGTCTTGAAGAGAACACCTTTTTCGCTGATTCGAATCACTTTGCCGGCCATGACTCCGGTTTCATAGGTGCCCCAATAGAGAAAGGAGAAAATGATGAAACCGAGAACCAGGATCGTGAGGATCAGTTTTTTCAGGAAGTTGCTCGTCTTCCTCTTCATTTTCTGGCCAAAGGTTTCTTCCATGGATTTATACCGTTAAGATCTCGGCTTCCTTTTTCTTCATCAACGCATCGATTTTCCCAATAAATTCATCCGTTATATCCTGGACACTCTTTTCGGCATTCTTGAGATCATCCTCAGGGGCTCCCTTGATCTGCTTTAGGTTTTCGTTCGTTTCCTTACGCACGCTGCGAATGCTCACTTTCCCATGTTCGCATTCCTGATGCACCTGTTTGACGAGTTGCTTGCGTCGTTCTTCGGTGAGCATAGGGATATTAATGATTACCTGGTTTCCATCGTTCTGGGGAGTCAGTCCCAGGTTCGCAGCCATAATCGCCTTTTCAATTTCCGGGATAGAACTTTTTTCCCACGGCTTGATGAACAGTGTTCGGGGATCCGGCGATGTGATCGAGGAAATCTGGTTGAGCGGGCTCTGTGCACCGTAATAGGAAACCTGAATTCCATCGAGCATGGATGGATTTGCCTTGCCGGCCCTGATTTTTGTGAGTTCATGACCCGCGTGCTGGAGCACTTTGGTCATTTGCTCGCGAGCATCTTCCAGGTAAAGTTGAATTTCTTCCATGAATCTAAAGTTATGAAATACATCGGATGAATGCCCAGCCCAGGTCTGGCTGCAGGTTAGCTGATCAATGTTCCCGCTTCGTCGCCGCGGATTACCTTGATCAGATTTCCAGGCTTGTTCATATCAAAAACGATGATCGGCAGTTTGTTCTCCATGCACAGTGTAAAGGCCGTCATATCCATGATATTCAGGTTCTTTTCATATGCCTCCTGAAAGGTGAGCGTCTTGTAGCGAACAGCATCCGGAAATTTTTCAGGATCTTTTGAGTAAACACCGTCAACGCGGGTTCCCTTGAGAACTACGTTGGCCTGGATTTCTATGGCGCGTAAACTGGCCGTCGAGTCGGTTGTAAAATAGGGGTTTCCAATGCCCGCTCCGAAAATGACAACCCGGCCTTTTTCAAGGTGCCGGATGGCGCGCCGTCGGATGAAGGGCTCACAAACCTGCTCCATCTTGATCCCGGCCATCAGACGGGTATAAACGCCGTGCTTTTCAAGGGCACTTTGCAGCGCCATCGCATTGATGACGGTTCCCAGCATCCCCATGTAATCGCCCTGAACCCGGTCGATTCCAAGGGCCTCTGCTTGGCCGCCCCTGAATATATTTCCCCCACCGATGACGATCGCGAGTTCAATGCCTAGTTCCCGGGCTGCCTTGATTTCTATGGAATACTGCTCAAGCACCTCCGGGTCAAAGCTGGTGGTCTTCGATTTACCCATCAGCGCCTCGCCGCTGAGTTTCAAAAGGATGCGTTTGTATTTCATGGAGAAGCTAAATCCTACAAATATGTTCAGGATTTTCCTGAATGAAAAGTGCCTCGCTTGCAAAAGATCGACGATCCTCCTTTTGATGAAACCTGCGTATCTTTGGTTTTAAACACAAGTCATATGGTAGACACAGCAATCACGGCCCGTGAAGCCATCGAACTGGAAGAGAAGTACGGTGCTCACAACTATCATCCGCTCCCGGTAGTTCTCTGCAGAGGAGAGGGAGTATTTCTATGGGATGTGGAAGGCAAACGGTATTTTGACTTCCTGTCGGCGTACAGCGCTGTGAACCAGGGCCATTGTCATCCTCGAATTATTCGCGCGCTCACCGATCAGGCAAAGGAACTGACGTTGACTTCCCGTGCCTTCTATAACGATAAGTTGGGCCTCGCTGAAAAATTTATTTGCGACACGTTTCGCTACCAAAAAGCGCTGTTTATGAACAGTGGCGCTGAAGCGAATGAAACAGCCATCAAGTTGGCGCGCAAGTGGGGCTACCTCAAGAAGGGAATTCCGGACAACGAAGCGGTTATTGTCGTCGTGAAAAAGAACTTTCACGGCAGGACAACCGCCATCATTTCCGCTTCCACCGATGCCGTGGCGAGGAAGGGTTTTGGCCCCTTCATGCCGGGGTTTGAAATAATCGACTATGACGATGTTCAGGCAATAGAAAAAGCGCTGAAGAATCCGAACGTTTGCGGTCTTTGGATCGAGCCGATCCAGGGTGAGGCAGGTGTGTACGTTCCCCAAGAGGGATATCTCCTGGAGGCCGAGCGTATTTGCAAGGAGCAAAACGTGCTCCTGATGATGGATGAAATCCAAACGGGCATCGCCCGGACCGGAAAGATGCTGGCGTCAGACCATGAGGGCGTGCATCCGGACATTCTGATATTGGGCAAGGCACTGAGTGGCGGCGTGCTCCCCATTTCGTGTGTTCTTGCCGATGATCCGATCATGCTTGTCATGCAGCCCGGAGAGCATGGGTCGACGTTTGGTGGCAATCCCCTGGCGGCAGCAGTTTGTATGGCAGCGCTTCAGGTTGTACTCGATGAAGGCCTCGCAGAGCGGGCTGAAAAGCTGGGAAAGATATTCCGGTCGCGGATGGAAGCGCTGATCTCCAAAACCCAGTTGGTCTCCGCTGTTCGTGGGAAGGGCCTCCTGAATGCGATCCTGATCAACGACTCACCTCAAAGTGACACGGCTTGGAAATTATGCTTGAAATTTGCGGCGAATGGCCTCCTGGCCAAACCAACCCACGGGAATATTATTCGGTTCGCCCCACCCTTGGTAATTACCGAAGAGCAGATTCACGAATGCGCGGATATTATAGAGAAATCAATTCTTTAGCTTGACCAGGTGAATGTGATTGGTTGCATACGCAAGACAAAGAGCAACGAACACAATTCCCGCGAGCGTAATGGGCGGCCAGAAGGTAAACTTTAACATGATGAGGAATGCGGCGCCAAACAGAAACGTTTGAATTCGTGTAAGTCCTTTCAGGACTTCGGGGGGAAGTTTCTTCTGCAGGAAATAAATATTCGTAAGACCACCGAGGAGGTAGAAGAGTGTGAAACATGCGCTGAGGCCGATAAAGAGGTCTCCTGCCGTGGGATGAAATAAAGGTCCAAGTTCCGGTCTGTAAGTTGTGGCCAGATTAAGAATCTGTTCTTCCGTTGCATTTGCGGGAACTGGATTCTGGAGAAAGCTTAATGTATGTGCGACAGCAGCCAGAATCTGAATGATCGCCGCGAACCAAAGCCAAAAGGTATATCTGGAAGCCATAGTGGTGGAGGTTTTGGAAGATAATATAATACTTATCGCACGGAATTACTTCTCTCCCGCCATCGAATCACTTTTGATTTCTACGTTTTTTACATGAATGGCTCCGAATACAATCGATTCAACAAATCGCTGCAACTGTGTATGCTGCTGCACCACCTGCTGTTGCCGATTGATGTCTGACAAGGAGGGCAAATGTTGAATGAAGAACTGCTGCTGGTTGGCGGCCAGAAGGATGGTGCTTGCCAACGCACTGGGAAATTCATACTGTGGGGCAATTTCCTTAATGAGAAGGGAAATTTTGCGGGTTAATACTTTGAAGCCGCCGAAGAGGCCTTCTTGATTATCATCGTCAACCCATTTGGTCAGATACGTCTTGTCCAGTTCATTGATGACGATCCGGTGAAGCGCCTTTTCGTTCATAAATTCAAAGGCTGGATCAAATTTTTTCTCTTCCGTAATTACCCGAAGAGATGCCAGCAGTTTTTCCGTTGGATCCTCAATACTGGTTGTGGCCATATTCAACCGATACTCAAGCCAATTCCAATACCAGGCTACCAGGTAATGCAGCAGCCGGTGCTTGTTTTCAAAATAACGGTACACAGAGGGTTCGGTGGAATTAATCTCCACGGCCAGTTTCTTGAAGGTGAACTGTTCAAAGCCAAGTTGGTCAATCAGCTCAACGCTTCGCTGAATCATGTTTTGGCCAAGCTGGGTTGCCTGTGGATCACGCAAATACAGGTTCTCGTTAAGCTTGAAAGTCAGCACAGGGAATGATTTATTGTTACTTTCAAAAGTAATAGTAATACTATCAAATTTGCAAGTAGTTGCCGGGGAATTAGTTTGCCTGGGATGACTATAATGCTTCGCGGACAAGGATATAGATCCCCATCAGGAGCACAAGCCAGCCGAATACTTTTCGTAGCAGTAACCCATCAAGGTGGGTGGAAATACGTGTTCCGACGAAGATCCCGAAAACAGCCAGCGCGGAAATTTTTATCAGGAAGACCCAATCCATCGGGTAGTTAAGGACATCGCCTAGGAAGCCCATCATGGAGTTCATGGCGATGATAAAGAGGGACGTACCCGCGGCTTTCTTAAAGGAAAGGCCGGTAAAGAATACCAGGGCCGGGATGATGAGAAATCCGCCTCCAGCACCCACGAGCCCCGTTAGGAATCCGATAAAGGAACCCTGCAGGATGACCATACCGATTCTGACTTGTCCTGATTGTTCCTGTTGTCCTTGTTTTGAACGGATCATAGGTATGGCCGCCAGGACCATGAGAACCGCAAACAATCCGAGCAATAGTAGCCGCTTGGTAACTATGAAGTCCCCGGCCTGCAGGACTACATCCGGAATTGCCGGGACGATCCATTTCCGGGTTGAGAATATCGTGAGGACCGAGGGAATGCCGAATAGAAATCCTGTTCGAATGCTCACCAGGCCTTCCCGGTATTTTGGTACTGATCCTGCTACGCTGGTGATTCCAACAACAAACAGGGAATAGGCCGTTGCACGAACGGGTTCTATGGCGAACAGGTAGACGAGGATGGGAATTGAAAGGATGGAACCGCCGCCGCCCAAAATACCGAGAACCAAGCCTATGAAAACGGAAGCCGCATAACCAAGGTATTCCATTGTAGCGATGTTAGTCGGTATGTAGTGAAATAGGTGAAAAGGATTCAGCCGGCATCAGCGCATTCTGTCAAACTCCGCAATAAATGCATCGGGATATTTCATCAGGATGGATGCCTTGAACTTGTCAGCTTTGTCACGGTTTGGAAATTGCCCAACGATGAGTCCGTAATATTTCACCCCATTGATGATCTTGACCTGAACGGTAACCTGCTTTTTGTAAGAGTTCTTGAGATTATCGGCCAGGCGCATGAGGTTGACCAGTTCCTGGTACGTTCCGATTTGTACCCCGTACCCTTTTGGACGGAGCCTGCGGATTTCGAAATCATAAAACTCCTTTTCCTCCACGGCCGCCGTAGGAATTGAACCAGGCCCCGCTTTGCTCTTTCCGTCACCGGCATCGATGATATCGAGTCGCACGTCGGTGAGTCCCTGGTTGACGAACCCCAGGATTTCGGCAGCCGATCGTGACAAATCGATAACGCGCCCATCCACATAGGGACCGCGATCATTAATAATTACCTCCACGGATTGCTGGTTTGCCAGGTTGGTGACCTTCACTTTGGTGCCAAAGGGCAGCGTTTTGTGTGCAGCCGTTAATTTGCTGTGCTTGTATTTTTCGCCATTGGCCGTGAGTTGACCTTCAAATTTATCTGCATAGAAAGACGCCTTGCCTGTCTGATTTTGTGCTGCCGCAGACAGAAATCCCAGGAGCAGGAGCGCAGTGAGTAAACCTTTCATGCCTCAAATATAGTACATGCCCCGCCTTTTTTGGTGAACAAGCGACTCATTGCCAGTGTCTGCAAATGGATAATTGCCATATCACCAATTTCGTCTACCTTTGACCGGCAAATAAGCACTCCTAATTTATTTGCCATGGCCTTAGATCCTGCCAAGTTCCTTTTTGAAGCCCTTACCTACGACGACGTATTGCTTGTGCCCGCTTACAGCGAGGTGCTTCCGCGTGAAACCAATACGACCACGTACCTCACAGAGAAGATAAAGCTGAACATCCCGATCTTGTCGGCGGCGATGGACACCGTCACGGATTCATCCCTGGCAATTGCCATGGCGCTGGAGGGAGGCATTGGGTTTGTTCATAAGAACATGCGCATTGATCAACAGGCCGAAGAGGTTCGAAAGGTAAAGCGCTCTCAAAGCGGTCTTATTCTTGACCCGATTACCCTCCCGATAAATTCCACGGTCAGAGATGCCGAAAAAATCATGCGTGAATTTAAAATCGGCGGTATCCCTGTTGTAGATGGCAATGGAAAACTGGTGGGGATCATCACCAACCGGGATCTGCGGTTCATAAAGGATATGACCATTCCGATTGAGGACATTATGACCAAGGATAACCTCATCACGGCACCCGAAGGAATAACCCTGGAGAAAGCAGAACTCCTTCTCCAGAGTTACAAGATTGAGAAACTGCCTATCGTGAGCAAGAAGGGCAAGCTGGCCGGTCTGGTTACGTACAAGGACATCCTAAAGAAGAAGAATAAGCCGAATGCCTGCCAGGATAAGTTTGGGCGTCTTCGCGTGGGAGCGGCCGTAGGTGTCACACCCGATATGATTGCCCGGATTGAGGCCCTTCGCGTTGCTGGTGTTGATGTCATCAGCATTGACACAGCCCACGGTCACAGCAAGGGAGTCATCGACGCAACGAAGCTTGTAAAAAGAAAATTCCCTACACTTGATTTGCTCGTTGGAAATATTGCCACAGGGGAAGCGGCCAAAGCCCTGGCCAAGGCCGGTGCGGATGCGTTGAAAGTTGGCGTTGGTCCTGGCAGCATTTGTACAACCCGTGTTGTCGCAGGGGTGGGTCTTCCGCAGTTGTCCGCAGTTTACGAAGCAGCCAAGGCGATCAAGGGGAGCGGCGTAAAGGTTATAGCAGATGGGGGCATTCGGTTTTCAGGTGACATCGTCAAGGCGATTGCGGCCGGTGCGGATAGCATCATGATTGGATCGCTTCTGGCAGGGACCGAAGAGGCCCCCGGAGAAATGATCATATACGAAGGCAGAAAATTCAAGTCCTACCGCGGCATGGGTTCGATGGAGGCCATGGATGACGGTTCGAAGGACAGGTACTTTCAGGACATGGAGGATGATATAAAGAAGTTGGTTCCGGAGGGTATTTCAGGAAGGGTGCCGTTCAAGGGGCACGTATCCGAAGTCTTGTATCAATTGGTGGGGGGACTGAAGGCCGGCATGGGATACTGTGGTGCCAAGAATATTGAGAAACTCAAGCAGGCAAGATTCGTTAGGATTACGGCAGCCGGGGTAGTGGAAAACCATCCCCACGATATAGCTATTACGCGAGAGGCCCCAAACTATAGCAGAAAGTAGCTCCAAAACTTCCGATCTTCGCAACATGTCCTCGGACCAAACCGAGGGGAGAAAAGAATATATTAGTGAATACCAAAACACTCGCCCGATTGACCTTTTTGGGAGCCGCCATCAGCTGGCTGGTACTGGTATTCTCGGATGTGACCGTACTTTTTAGCGATCTCAAGGGGCTTACTCCCGATATTCCGATCTGGCTACCCCCGCTGATGCTGGATCTCTACGTAGTCAGCATTTATTATTATTACAAGTTCAAGATTGAGCGTGACGAAGGGCTGAATTTCACCGACCTTCTCTGGCGTGTTTTTGCTACCGGACTGATTGCAACCGTCCTTTCGCTGGCGCTCCGCCTCCTTGATTTTCTATTGGGCTCGACGATGCTCTCGTCTAACATTTTTTTTATCGATGTGCAATACCTCGCCAACCTGGGACTGCTGATCAGTTTCTTATTGGCTGCGTTTTCAGCCTGGAAGCGACTCATCCTGTATCAAAAATCCAAGTGGCTCATTCGGGGATGGACATTGTTTGAAATCGCGCTGATGATTGTGCTCTTGTCGGATAACATTAAGCTCTTTCAACAAGAGTGGTTCCTTACTTCCGTAAGTATCCTCATCGGTTTGTTGGCGCTTGTGCTGTCGGCCAACATGAAGTGGGTGGCTTACCTCAATTTCCGTCAGAAATGGACGAGCCTGCTCCTACTGCTATTGTCCTTCTTCTATCTCGGGTATTTCTTTTACACGACCAACCGGCTTTCTGACACGATCGCCCTTCAGTCATCTTCCTTCCTGGAGTTCAGGGGCCACATTTTCAACATCTATCTTTTTTCTTTTATCATGCTATACAGCATTTTCTCCTTCCTGGTTATCCTTTTCAATCTTCCCACCTCATCGGTGTTTGAGCAAAAACTGGAGGAGGTAGTGAATTTTCAGCGAATCAGTCAATCCGTTCAGACAGAGCAGAACGAAGAAAGCGTGTACGAGATCTTGCTGGAGAGTTCGGTAAGTTCTGTTTTCGCCGATGCGGCGTGGCTTGAAATCAAGGGGGAACATGAACAAAACCGCCTGCAGACACATCATATCTCGGAGGTGGAGGCGCGGAAGATCCAGGAGCACTTGAATGGCAGGAACGTGAAAGGCATTCTGGAGCAGAGTAGTGACCGTACCAGAAACCTGTCTGCGCACCTGAGCAGTCTTCGCGGCACCCGGTTTCGGTCACTGATGGCCTTCCCGGTTCATGTAAAGGGGGAAAAGATCGGGACACTCGCCTTACTCAAGGAACTTCCGGAGGGGTTTAATAAGGAAATGGCGCAGATTGTTTCGGCTTTTGCCAATCAGGCAGGGATTTCCATCGAAAACTTTCGCTTGCTGAAGGAGGCCATCCAGAACGAGCGGTACAAAGAGGAGCTAAAAATCGCAAAAACGGTTCAAAAAAGTCTATTGCCAACACATCTGGAAAGCGCCAACGATTTTGACATTGCCGCATTTTCTGAATCGGCAGATGAAGTGGGGGGAGACTACTATGACACGTTACGGATTACTGACAGCCAGGTCGGTCTGATCATTGCGGATGTTTCTGGCAAGGGTACGACGGCTGCATTCCACATGTCCCAGATGAAAGGAATTTTCCACAGCCTGGCACAGCAAGCACTCGATCCAAAAGAGTTTATGGTCCGGGCCAATCAGGCTCTTCGCTATTGTTTGGAACGCGGTTCATTTATTTCAGCAACGTATTTTGTGGTAGATGCCGAAGCCAGGCGTATTTACTACTCGCGGGCAGGACATTGTCCTGTGCTTTACTATCGGGCCCAGGAGAATGGCCTGGAGTACATCACAGACAAGGGTGCGGCACTGGGTATGGTGAAGGGAAAGGATTTTTGCAATTATGTGGAGACTAATTCCATACCCTATCACCCCGGGGATATCATGGTGCTGTATACCGATGGAATTACCGAAGCAAAGAATCAGAAAGGGGAGGAGTTTGGGTCGAAGCGGTTGAAGCAGACGATCCAGGAAGTGCTGGAACAAAGCCCCCGGGAAATGCAAAATCACTTGATCCGGAATCTCTATGCCTATACGGGAACAGAGGAAATCGATGATGATTATACCACCATGATTGTGAAGTTTAAGCACGCAAGAACAATCGAAAACCAAACACGTTAAATACTTATGGTCCATATCAAGCGCTTACAGGAAGACGGTGCCGACATTCTGGCCATCGTAGGTGAGATCGACGCAAGTTCGTCCATTGAATTGGACCTGACGATTGCTAAAAGCGTCGGGGAGGGGTTCACCAGAATCTTCGTGGACTGCAGTTCGTTGGAATATATTTCTTCCGCCGGACTCGGGGTCTTTATGTCTTACATCGAAGAATTCAGGGACAAGAGTATTATTATGATTTTGTATGGAATGAAGGAAAAGGTCCACAATACGTTTCAAATTCTGGGGCTTGCAGACCTGCTTCATATTCGAGCCAACAAACAGGAGGCAAAACAATTATTGCATGAGTTATCGGCATAAGATCGGTTGCAGTCTGGAGAACCTGAAGGGAGTCAGGGACTTTGTGCGTAAGTCCCTGAAGGGCCAGCGTATTTCCGAGGTGATGCTCAATGAGATCATCCTGGCCCTGGATGAAATGTGCTCAAACCTGATGATTCATGCGCATCATTGCAACCCGGATCATTTCCTGGAACTAACCATTGAGATTCCGGAAAAAGGAAAACTGGTTTTTGAAATCATGGATGACGGGGCAATGTTCGACATTAACCAATTCCATGAGCCGGACCTTGAGAATCTGGTTCAGGAGAAGAGAAAAGGAGGCCTTGGTATTCGCCTTGTCAAGTCCATCATGGACGATGTGCAGTATCTGTCACGAAACGGGCGCTTTGTCTGCCGGCTGATCAAAAAGATCAGCTAACGTGCTCTTTTGACTATCTGCATTCCCCTCGTATTTTTGCGGGTTCCAATTAATCTTATTGTGCGAAAAGAGCTGCTGTTTATCGTGTGTGTTTGTGTGGGTCACGTCCACGCGCAACCGAAAAGTAATTCAAAGTCCCTGCCCCTGCTGACGGTTCACTCGAACCAGCTCACGACGGATGAGTTTGTATACCTGTACCGGAAGAATCATCCCCGCACCGATGATTATACAGACAAGAAGGTCAACGAATACCTTGATTTGCTCGTCAACTTCAAATTGAAAGTGGTGGAAGCCTCGGCACGTGGACTGGATACAACGTCGGCATTCAAACGGGAGTTCAAGACCTACCGGAAGGAACTGAAAAAGCCGTACCTGGCTTCCCCCGATTTGCTGGATAGCCTGACCCGCGAGGCCTACCGGCGGATGAATCTGGAAATAAAGGCATCGCATATTCTAATCACGCTGGGCATGGATGCGTCACCGGCGGATACGATGGCGGCTTTTAATAAAGTAGTCTCCCTACGTAAACGAATCATGGAAGGAGAAGAGTTTGGCAAATTGGCGGAAGAAGCGTCTGAAGATCCTGGCGCTAAAACCAATCACGGCAACCTCGGGTATTTCACGGGATTACAGATGGTGTTCCCGTTTGAGGAGGCGGCATACCGATTGAAGACCGGAGAAATTTCGGACCCGGTTCGGACCCGGTTTGGATACCATCTCATTAAAATTACCGATCGTAGACTGGCCCGCGGAGAAGTGGAGGCTTCACACATCATCCTTCGGGCCGGAGCGGGCGATGACAAAAAGGTCAGGAGCAAGATTTTCGAGATTTATGATCAGTTGCAGAGTGGTAGAGCCTGGGATGAGCTGTGCAAGGAATTTTCCGACGACCAGGCGACCAGGAATTCTGGCGGCCGCCTTCGGCCTTTTGGAGTTGGAGCCCTCCCCGGGGTACCCGAGTTCGAAGCCATGGCCTTTTCGCTGCCTGAACCAGGAGAAATCTCTGACCCGTTTCAATCCGTGTATGGCTGGCATATTGTGCGCCTGGAGCGGAGGATTCCCATATCCCCCTATGAAGAAATGGAGGCCGCGTTGAAAAAACGTGTAAGCCGCGATGAACGCATCCAGGTTGCAGAGCAAAAGATGCTGGAAGTGAAGAAGAAGACATTTGATTTTTCAGAGGAAGCGGAAACGAAAAACCAATTGTTTGCTTTGGGGGACAGCACCGTTCTTCAAGGTACCTGGAAGTATTCCGGCCCGCCGGCTCTGCGGTCGCAGCCTCTGTGCAGGGTGCGTGGGGGAAAGATCCAAGCCTCAGAATTTATTTCCTATGTGGAAGGAGAGCAGGCTGCGGGTATAACGCCGGCAGTGAGTTTGTCGGCGTGGTATGAACGTTTTGTGCGGGATCGACTGGAAGCGTTGGAAGAGAATGCATTGCTTGCGTCCAATACGGAGTACAGGAATTTAGTGCACGAGTACAAGGAGGGTATTCTCCTGTTTACGGTTATGGAGCAGGAAGTTTGGAACAAGGCATCGGAAGACAGCACCGGACTTCGCCAATACTATGATGAGAATAAGGAAAAATACAAAGCGGATGAACGGGTTCATGCGTTGGTTTTTGCGACTCCTGACTCCATCCTGCTTGAAAGGTTTCGGGCCAAAGTGCTCGCTGGAGACTCCATCCGCAAGGAAGATCTGAAGAAATTAAGATCCGTTGTCCCTCCAAGAAACTATGCCCGGAGTGACAGCAAGGCCGTCGATGCCATACCCTGGGCCATTGGCCTTCATGTCACGCAGCAGGAAGGAACCTACTATATGGTTCAAATTGATAATTTAGTACCTCCGGGGATCAAAACGCTGGAAGAAGCCAGGGCACTGGTAATTTCGGATTATCAGGATTTTCTTGAAAAGAATTGGGTGGCTATGCTGAAAGCAAAATATCCGGTTCGGATCAATAACCGGGGCCGGAAATCCGTTTTACGTGAACTAATCAATCGAAAGTGAACACATTATTCATAAGGCATATTGTCTTATTCCTGCTGTTGATGGCTGGTGTTTCAGGGTGTGAACTTATCCGCTGGAAGAACGAGAAGCCCTCCAAATCGGTCGGACCGAAGCCTGTAGCACGCGTGAATGACCAGTTCCTGTATGAGGACGAATTAGCAGGAATAGTCGATCAAAAAGCAACGCCGGAAGACAGTGCTGCCCGAATGACCGCCTATGTGAATAGTTGGATTCGAAAACAATTGATCATCCAGGAAGCAAGCAAGCGGATGAATATTGATGAAGCAGCCGTAGAGAGAAAACTTTTGGACTACCGGTACAGTTTGATTAGTTACGAATACCAGAATGTGTATATCCGGCAACACCTGAATTCAGTCGTAACCGAAAAGGAGATTGCCGATTACTACGCTTCCCATTTTGACAACTTTACCCTGAAGCAAAACATTGTGCGGGGAACATACATCAAAGTGCCAAAATCGGCCCCACGCACGCAAAAGCTGAAAGACATGATTTTTTCGCGAAAGGACAAGGATCGGGAAGAACTGCGGTCGTATTGCCTGAGCTTCTCCGTTGCCTACCACCTGGGCGACAGTTCATGGATAGAATTTGACAAATTGGTGGTTAATTCTCCCATCGCAGAAATACCCAACAAGATTCAATTCCTGAAGACCAATCCATATTACGAAACAAGCAATGCGGACTATCTGTACTTCCTTAAAGTGAATGAGTACAAGATTTCCGACAACGTGTCGCCGCTTGAATTCGTGAAAGAAGACATCCGAAATATTCTGTTAAACAAAAGAAAAGTGGAACTTGCACGGGCCTTGGAAGATGAAGTGTATGAAAATGCAGTCAAACAAAAGAATTTTGAGATTTTTAGTAATTAGCCTCCTGCTTGCCGGGGGATGGCATGGGAGTCGGGCCCAGGAGTCGACGGGCTTTGTGGTTGATAAAATCATTGCCAAAGTCGACAATTATATTGTCCTTAATTCGGAATTTGAGGGGGCATACCAAAACTACCTGAGCAATGGCGGCAGGGCAACGCAAGAGGCGCGGTGTGGCATTTTTAGTCAGCTGGTAGTCAACAAGCTGCTGGTAGCCAAGGCGGAGATTGACTCGGTGATAGTGACCGACCTGGAAGTCGATAACAACACCGACCAGCGGATGAACATGATTCTTCAGAATTCCGGAAACTCCCCGGAACAATTGGAAAAGACCTATGGAAAGACGCTTGATCAGATCAAGCTTGAACTTCGTGAACAAATCAGGGAGCAGCTGCTCGGTAATGCGATGCAACGCAAAATTACCAAGGGACTGAGTGTCACGCCGGCGGAGGTAAAACGCTTTTACTCAAAGATTCCTTCTGACAGCCTGCCCTTTTATTCGGCGGATGTTGTCGTGGCCCAAATCGTGAAGAAGGCACAAGTCAGTGATATGCAGAAACTGGAGACCAAGCGGAAGTTGAGCGAAATCCGGGACCGCATTCTGAATGGGGAGAATTTTAACGAATTGGCAAAGAAGTATTCGGAAGACCCAAGCGCCCAGTATAACGGCGGCGAGATGGGCTATGTCGGTCGCGGAGCCATGGTTCCGACCTACGAAGCCACGGCTTTTAAAATCAAACCCGGTGAAATTTCCAGGCCTTTTGAGTCGCCGTTTGGATTTCACATTATGCAGCTAATTGACCGCCGGGGAAACGAATACAACTCTCGTCACGTTTTGATTTCAGCATCGCCTTCCAAAGAGGATATTGGCCGGGCAGTGCGATATCTCGACAGTGTGCGTTTAAAAATTGTACAGGATAGCATCAAGTTTGAAGCGGCCGCCAAGAAAGTTTCCGATGACATCCGGACGAAAGGATTCGGGGGGTATTTCACTGACGACGACGGGGGGGCGAAGATTTCCGTAAAGGACATTGACCCTGTGGTATACTTTAACATCGACAGCATGAAAGTAGGAACTGTAAGCCGACCCATTGCCTACCGGACAGATGACGGAAAGGATGCGGTTCGTATTCTTTTTTTCAAGGAAAGGCTGGCGCCCCACCAGGCCAACCTAAAGGACGACTGGCACCGCATTCAAAGTGCTGCGTTGGCTGAAAAAAGAGACAGTATGTTGGAGAAGTGGTTCGCAAAGGCGCGGCTCGACGTATTTATAAAGCTGGATCCGGATTTTGACAGTTGCGGTATCCTGCAATAGCCCTGATTTGAATTCATTTCTCCAGACAACCTAACCGCGCATGCAAGAATTCTCAAATGATATCGACGCGGCCAAGGGATTGGCCGAATCCTACAAGAAACTCCGTACGGAGATTTCCCGTGTAATCATTGGCCAGGATGAAGTGGTGAGGCTGGTCCTAACAGGAATATTTTGCCAGGGGCACTCCCTGCTCGTGGGTGTTCCAGGCCTCGCAAAGACCTTGCTGGTCCAAACCATAGCGAACGTGCTGGATCTGCAATTCAAGCGCATTCAATTTACACCTGACCTCATGCCTTCTGATATTATCGGTGCGGAGACCATGGACAAGGAGCGTAACTTTCAGTTTGTAAAAGGCCCCATTTTCGGGAACATCATCCTGGCAGACGAAATTAATCGCACGCCACCGAAGACACAGGCAGCGTTGCTGGAATCCATGCAGGAATACGCGGTGACCATTGCGGGGCAGCGCTATGAATTGCCCCGACCGTTTTTTGTGCTGGCGACCCAGAACCCAATTGAGCAGGAGGGGACGTACCCGCTGCCAGAAGCGCAATTGGATCGATTTATGTTCAATATTTTTCTAGACTACCCAACCTATAAGCAGGAGTTGGATATTGTGAAAATGACCACGGCTGACGATACGGTTGCAGTTAGCAAGGTGCTGTCGGCGAAGGACATTCAGTATTTTCAGCATCTGGTCAGGCGTGTACCCATTGCCGATAATGTGGTTGAGTACGCTGTGAAGCTAAGTCATCTTTCCAGGCCTGGACGCGACGGGTCTGCCATTGCCAATGATTACCTCGAATGGGGAGCAGGGCCGCGCGCCTCGCAATTTTTGGTCTTGGGGGCTAAATGCAATGCGCTCTTGGAGGGAAGGTATTCCCCCGATATCGACGACATTAAGGCGGTAGCGGATGCTGTATTGCGCCACAGAATGGTCCGCAACTTCAAGGCAGAGGCCGAAGGCATTACCGTCGACGGGATTATCGAAAAACTTATTGCGTCGAACTGATATCTCCTTTTTCCCTGAAGCGCCGCACCATAGCGACCGAGAACCCGATCATCAGGAGCCCCGTCCCAAGCCAGAGAATGTTGATGAAGGGCTTTTCCATGGCTTTGATGATGACCCAATCTTTCTGCCTCGTCTGCAGGCCTAGGGAGAACTCGTTGGAATTAGGGTGAATGTTAAGCAAGGCTATTTTTATCCCCAGATCACCTGTTTCGGAAGGAATACGGCCTACCTCGTTTTGGTTTCTGATGAGAAAGAGTGGCTCCACATAATACGTATCATGTTCCCCTTCTATTTTGATTGTCGCACGCACGGCAACATCTTCATCTGTCAGTAGCATCCCGGGGAGCTGATAAACGCGCTCCACCTGCTCCAGCACCGACACGTAGTCGTTCACAAAGAATTTTTCACCCAGTTTTACGCGCACTTCTTCCATTTCCGACCATTCCGGTTCTGAATCCCGGTTCATCGGCGCTGAAACATGAGTGTAGAGATCACGATCCAGCCTGCGGCGAATATCCGGCGATGCCATGAAGCCCCCCATTCCGGGGTTCAACTGAATCCGGGGATAAAGGGAAGCGCTGACAGTATTTCCTTTTCGGAGCTGGATTTCATAAAACGTATTCTCGGGCAGGATTTCAAAAGTATCTTTTGCGTTATATAGTTTCTTGCCGTCAAACAGGATATCTCGTTTGGCCACTACCTGGAATGGATCATCGGTTCGATCGACATCGTTTCGTTTTATGTAGCCCGATTTGTGACGGGCCTCCAGCCGCTCACCGAGAAACTCGATGTCGTAACCGCCCATGGTTCTGGTTTCGTTAACGAACAGCAGCAGATTATCCCGGTTGAATTCTGTTCCCATTTCCCGGTTGTACAGGAGTCCGGTGTTATTGAGAGATACCACTTTTGAGTACCCGGCTGAATAAAGAACGCCCAGGAGCATCAGTCCAAGCCCAATGTGAGCGATCGCACCGCCGGACAACCCTGCGTTGACTTTCCAGGTCCTGTGGAGCACCCGTAGATTGGAGATAATGATGTAGAGTCCGGAAACCATAAGCGCCATGTAGGCAGGGTCCTTAACGCCCGTGGCCAGCATCAGGATGGCAAAGACAACTAGCGTAGCAAGCACGGGAAGGAGGAGTTCCTGCCTCAGTTTATCCCGGTCCATCTTTTTCCACCAGAAAAATTGTCCAGTGCCAGAGAGGAGGGCAACGGCGACGGCAAACCAAAGCTGAATTCTCGAATAAAATTCAATCTGGTTTGCAGGCGGGGCCAGGTTGGATTCAACTCCAACGATCTCCAACAACCGGTTATAGACAGGAATGGAGGTAGGAACAAGGACCTGAAAACCCATGAGGCAAAGGGTTGCGGCCCCAAGGAAGATCCAAAACTCCTTGGAGTATGTTGAAACCTCCTTTTCCGAAGTTGGGATTTCTTTCCACCGCCTTGCCACCAGTACCCCGGCGCCCAGTGTAAAGAAGAGGAGATAGATCAGCAGTTGACCGGATAAGCCGAGGTCGGTGAACGAATGGACTGATGCGTCCCCGAGAATTCCGCTGCGCGTCAAAAATGTGGAATAAAGAATAAGTATGAAAACTGAGAGTACCAGAATGAGAGAAAGTTTGAGTGCTGTCTTGCTGTGTTTGTAAATAAGCATGGAATGCAGCGAGGCAATCAGAATTAGCCAAGGCACGTACACTGCATTTTCAACGGGATCCCAGTTCCAGTACCCTCCAAAGCTCAGGGTTTCATACGCCCAGTAGCCGCCCATGAGAATCCCAATTCCAAGAACTGCGCCGGCCAGAAGCGTCCATGGGAGTGCCGGCTTTATCCAGGAAGTGTAGGATCGCTTCCAAAGTCCGGCAAGCGCAAACGCAAACGGGACAAGCGTGAGCGCAAAACCCAGGAAGAGGGTGGGTGGATGAATCACCATCCAGTAGTTCTGAAGCAACGGATTGAGTCCGTTTCCGTCTGCGGGAATAAAATCGGGTTGGAGGGTAAAGATCGGATCGTTCATCGCATCCCGCAGCAAAATAAATGGGGAGCTTCCGATTTTGAGGCTGAGACCCGGGATTACCACACCGAGTATCATGGAAGCAAGAAAGGACTGAACCAGGGCAACAATGGTCATGACCGGCGCTTCCCATTGCTTTTGCGTAGCCATAAGCACCAGACCGAGTACGGCGTGCCAGAATATCCACAGAAGAAAGCTTCCCTCCTGACCTTCCCAGAAGCAGGAGATCATGTATTGCCCTGGAAGCCGAAGCGATGAATGCGCATACGCATAGTGGTACTCGAAATAGTGCTGGTAAATGATAATGAAAAGGCACACGATGACGCCGATGACAGCGACGGCATGCGCGATGAACGAGGCTCGGCCATTGACGATCCATGCGAGACGGGCTTCCAGATCGTTTGTGGACGAAGCGCGCCAATAAGAAAAAGCGGCTAGCAGCCCGGTAACAAAGGAGGTAATGACAAAGAGATGACCGAGATTGCCTATGAAGTAATGGAGCATGCTGTAAAAGTAGCTAAACCCGCGCGTTCAGTTTCTGCTCCTGATATTTGGAAGGGCACTTCAAGAGGATTTTGGAAGCCACAAAGCGTTCGCCATGGTAACCGCCGATGACGACTACCTTTTCTGACCGGGTGAAATCCGGGGGAATGGGTTCGTTGTAATAGACCGTCTGTTCCTTGTTTGCATCATCGCGTAGAATGAATGAAAAGGATAGATTGTCCGGACTCTTTACAATTCCTACGACCTCTCCATTGGGACCCTTCTTTAGTTCCCCTACAACATGAATACTGTTGTTATCGCCCGAAGAGGCCATTTGAAATGCCTGATCGAAGGAAACATAGGTGCTGGCATCACCTGCAGTGGAAATTATTATGGCAATGGCTGAACCGATTACCAGGAGGGCAAGTATGTGCGATTTTTTCATACCACGTGGACTGGTGGCAAAGTTACAATAGAATTGGCTTTACGGTGACCCGGGACCAATCAGGAATGCCTATTTTCTTCTAATTTTTTCTCCAGGCGGGTGACTTTCCGGTCCAGGGTGACCAGGTAGGCAACCAGCCCCCCCAGAATCAGAAGAAGAATAGCAACCACCACGTATATTTTTCCTTCTGACCGCATGGCATCAGCCATTTCCGGTTCCTGGCTGAAGGCTGGAATCGCCACGATCATGATTGCCAAGAGGCTATTTATTTTTTTCATATTCCAGTTCATGAATTTTTTCCTCCACGTTGATGAGTCTGATCCGGACGGACGCGATCCAGATGCCGAGTAAGATCCACCCCACCACGGCCGGATAAAACACCCTTCTCATTGTACTGTCGAGATCATACATGTTGAAGCCCGGATTGCCGCCGCTCCCGGGATGCATGGAGCTTGAAAGACGGGGGATGATGAAGATCAGCGGGATCATAGCCGCGAATGCAAAGATCGCGTATACCGCGCTGAGCCGGGCACGCTGTTCCTGATTTTCGAGCGATCCTCGAAGAATAAAATAGGCGAGGTAGATCAGGGTGGCGATTGCGGCGCCGTTTTGCTTGGGGTCACCATGCCACGGAGTGCCCCAGGTATAATTGGCCCAGATCATCCCTGTCAGAATGCCTAGGAAACCAAATACCAAACCGGTGTGGGCAAAACCAGCAGAAGCGATATCTGCTTCTGGATCGTTTCGGCGAAGGTACTTAATGGCATAAATGACTGAGATCAGGTACATGAGGACCATCCCAAACCACATAGGTACATGAAAGTACAGCGCGCGGATACTCTCGTTCACAATCATCAGTCGCGGAACATCCAGGAGCAGCCCTCCAACAATCGTATAAACGAGGAGTACAACTGCGAGTATTTTCCACCAGGATTTTTTCACGATCGGCGATATGCTTAGCTACGCCAAATATAGGGGAACAGGAGAAATGTAATGGCTGCAGCAATGAGATTTATGGAGGTGAGGATGAGAAGTTCGTCAAAGCTGGCTTCACGCGCCAGTCCGTCGATGCAATTCTTTGTGATTTTGATGGACATCATGAGAATGCCAATGATCATGGGAAAACTGAGGATTGCCATAATCATGGTGCCGTTATTGGTCTTGGATGCGATGGCTGATAGAATAGAAAGGGTCGCAGAAAATCCAAAGGAGGCCAGCAGCAATGTAAAAAGCAGGAGCGGTGTGTCCTGAATGGGATTGGTCAACCACAGGGAAAAGAAGAGGTAGCCTGAGTAGGCGATCCCAAAGCAAAGCATAAAACCATACAGAACTTTTGAAACGATGATCGTCTCGGGGGAGGCAAGGCTATACAAATAGCTTGTGGAGCCGGGTTTGTCGGTGATAAAACTTTTTGCAATGGCATTGACCAGGGCCGAAAGTATGGCCACCCAGAAGAGCGCACTCCAAATGGCAGGAGCGAGGGATCTGTTTTGAATTCCCAATGCCATGTAATTAATAAACACCAGCGAAACAAGGTAGAGCAGGAGGCTGAAGAAGATTGATTTCTTCCTGAATTCAGAGCGAAACTGATAGAGAAAAAGTGTGACCACTCGCTATTTTTTAAAGGCGACCTTAAACAGGCGTTTAAATGTGAGTAAGCCAATGCCTGAAATAAATCCAAGCATAAATCCCGCAATAATCAACGTCATGAGTTTTGGATTCTTTGGTTTCTGAAATATGGTGAATCCTTCCACAAGATGTATGCCGCTCGCAAGTTCAACGTCATGCTTGCTATTCCATTTCAACTCAGTTAGTTCTATGCCAGCTGTAAGAAGCCTTTCAGGGTCAAACATAATTTTCTCTCCTTTGAAGGGTTGGCTTTGAAAGAGGAGCGATTTCATGCTGTCTATTGATCGTAGTTCTTTATCAATTCTTGCAATTAATGCATTGCCTAATTCCTCTCTTTGCCGTACCCGGGTTTTAACAAAATCATTGTTTCGCATAAAGAGAACAAGCCCCTCCTGCAGATCTGGAAGCGCCGTGCGATCGGTAAGAGTTACCGTGATGGAGAAGAATGTTTCGTCCCTCTTCATCAACTCACGCTGGGTGCTTTTTATTTCCGTGATACTTTCAACGTGAATGGATGTAATTGAAGTGACCTTTTCTTTTTCAAGCCCTAGTTTTGATGAGAGTTCCTCGAAATTGTTTTCACTAATCAGGTTATTCAGGCTCTCATCGATTTGCTGACCGTATGTTTTGCTTAGCAGGTCAGAGAGGACAATCATTTTACTGCTATAGGTGTTTGGCAATGCCTTGTACGCGCCAACCCCAAGTCCTATTCCAATGATTGAAGAAATGATAATAAACGCTAGATGGTTCTTCAGGTACCGAATGATTCTGACAGCTAATTCCTGCAAATCGATCGCATCATCCATTGGGGCATCCATAGTGTAGAATTATGATGCAATATTGACAAATCGGGGGAGTTGGGGAAATAATTAGGGACTTATGATTAGTTTTGCGGTCCTTTTATGACGAAGCAAAAAACGTTGGTAACCGGGGCTGCAGGTTTCATTGGGTTCCATCTATCATTGAATTTGCTGGAGGCCGGTGAAGCGGTGGTAGGACTTGATAATCTGAACGATTATTACGATGTAAGCCTGAAGCAGGCCAGGCTGTCCATCCTCTCGAAACATCCCGGATTCTCTTTCGTTCAATTGGATTTGACAGACAAGCCAGGCCTGGATGCGCTCTTTGGACGGGAGAAGTTTGCAACAGTAGTGAACCTGGCAGCACAAGCGGGCGTTCGCTATTCGATTGAGAATCCGTATGCATTTCTTGACAGTAATCTTACCGGCTTCCTCAACCTCCTGGAAGCGTGCCGTCATGCTCCTCCGCGCCACTTGATTTTTGCCTCTTCCAGTTCCGTGTATGGAGCGAGCAAACAGATTCCCTTTTCGGTGCATGGCAACGTGGATCATCCACTAGCACTTTATGCGGCGTCAAAGAAAGCCAATGAATTAATGGCTCACGCATACTCCAACCTGTATAAGATTCCTGTGACGGGCCTTCGGTTCTTCACTGTCTATGGACCGTACGGTCGCCCGGACATGGCACTATTCCTTTTTACAAAAGCAATTCTGGAGGGAAAGCCGATCGAAGTTTTCAACCAGGGTCGGATGAAGCGCGATTTCACCTATGTTTCGGATATCGTGGAGGCAATCGTGCGCCTGATCCCCAAGCATCCGCAGGAAAATCCAGCCTGGGATCCGCTCCACCCGGACCCCGCAACGAGTTTTGCGCCGTATCGGATCTTTAATATCGGCAACAACCAGCCGGTGGAATTGCTGCGGTTTATCGAAATCCTGGAAGAAAAACTGGGACGTAAGGCTGAGAAAAACCTCCTGCCGATTCAGCCTGGGGACGTTGAGGAAACCTTTGCAGACATCTCCGGGCTCGAACGGGAAATTGACTTCAGGCCCTCGACAACCATTGAAGATGGAATTGATAAGTTTGTTAACTGGTATCGCTCTTTTTACAAGATCTAGTGCACTATGGATAGAATTGGCATCGTTGGTTTGGGATATGTGGGCCTTCCGTTGGCCATTGAATTCGGCAAAGTGTTAGACACGGTTGGTTTTGATATCGATCGCGAGCGAATTGGTGAACTGAGAAAGGGATACGACCGTACCCGGGAGGTGGATGCGCACGAGTTTCCATTATCCGGAAAGTTGACGTTTTCCTTCGACTGTGCAGATTTGAAGGATGTGAACTACTTCATCGTCACCGTCCCCACACCGGTGGATGAATTTAAGAAACCGGATTTGAGACCGTTGGTTAGTGCAAGCACCACGGTTGGCGGCCTCTTGAAAAAGAACGATATCGTCATCTATGAGTCGACCGTATATCCAGGGTGTACCGAAGAAGTATGTGTCCCCGTCCTGGAGGAAATAAGCGGCTTAAAATTCAATCAGGATTTTTTCTGCGGATATTCCCCCGAACGAATTAATCCGGGGGACCGGCAGCACCGAGTCACCACGATCAAGAAAATTACCAGTGGGAGTACACCAGACGTTGCGCGGAAAGTGGATGATTTGTACCGGAAGATCATCACTGCCGGAACACACAGCGCCTCTTCCCTGAAGGTGGCCGAGGCTGCAAAAGTCATTGAGAACTCACAGCGGGACCTGAACATAGCATTCATTAACGAGTTGGCGTTGATCTTCGAGCGGTTGGGGATTGACACGCATGAAGTGTTGGAAGCTGCCGGCACCAAATGGAATTTTCTTCCTTTTAAACCGGGATTGGTTGGCGGGCACTGCATCGGTGTTGACCCCTATTATCTCACTCACAAGGCCGAGGGCGTGGGGTACCGCCCCGAAGTCATTCTTTCCGGCCGGCGTATCAATGACAACATGGGCATTCATGTTGCAGGCCGGGTTGTCAAACTGATGTCGCAACGTGATATGCCGATCAAAGGCAGCGCGGTATTGATATTAGGGATGACTTTCAAGGAGAACTGTCCGGATATCAGAAATAGTAAGGTCGTTGATGTTGTCAACGAACTCCGAACGTATGGATTGGTAGTTGACATCTTTGACCCGCATGCCGACCGTGATGAGGTGGCCCACGAGTATGGGTTGTCTTTGATTGAGGCGCCGTCGAAGAAGTATGACGCGATTGTGCTGACCGTAGGGCATGAGGAGTTTAAGGAATTGGACTGGACGAAGATTCGTTCAGACCGTACAGTCGTCTACGATGTCAAGGGTTTTCTGGATAAATCGCTTATTACCGCGAGACTTTAACAGCATGGCAGGTCATCAGGTCTTGGTTACCGGTGGAGCAGGGTATATCGGCGTACATACGCTGGTTGAACTTATGAATGCGGGCGCCGAACCCATCGTGGTGGACGACTTGTCCCGGGGCAGCATGCGTTTGCTGGACGGCGCTGAGCGCATCGCAGGCAGGAGGCCGATCTTCCATAGGGTTGATTGCGCTGACCGGAATCAATTGAAATCGGTTTTTGACCAACATCCAGGAATACAGAGTGTCATACACTTTGCTGCGTTCAAATCAGTTATTGAGTCCGTGGAGAATCCGTTGCTCTATTATCAGAATAACATGGGATCGCTGCTTTCGCTGATGGAGATCATGAGGCAGGTGGGGGTTAACAGGCTGGTGTTCTCGTCCTCGTGTACCGTATACGGACAACCCGATCAGATCCCGGTTGGTGAAGATGCCCCCTTTAAACGTCCCGAATCCCCGTATGGCGCGACCAAACAAATGGGAGAACAAATCCTTCAGGACCTTGTCAGGGGATGGAAAGACTTGAGGGTTGTATCACTCCGTTACTTCAATCCGGTGGGCGCCCACCCGTCGGGCCTGATAGGCGAGTTGCCTGTAGGTGTGCCAAACAACCTGGTTCCATACATCACGCAAACGGCCATCGGAAAGCGGGACGCGCTTACCATTTTTGGCAGTGATTACGACACGCCAGACGGAACCTGCCTGCGGGATTTTATTCATGTGGTAGATCTTGCGGTGGCGCACGTGAAAGCCATGGAGGCAATGGATCGTCTGCCGCAGCGGTTTGAGGCCATCAACCTGGGATCGGGGGTACCGTGCTCGGTGCTTGAATTGGTGAAGACCTTTATTAAAGAGACCGGTGTGAACCTGAATTATGTTATGGGCCCAAGGAGACCGGGAGATATTGAGAAAGTGTATGCCGATCCGGGAAAGTCGTTTCGTTTACTGAATTGGAAAACAGCGCGAAGCACGGAAGACGGATTGCGGGATGCCTGGAACTGGGAACAAAAATTGGAACATGCGCCCCATTAAGATGGTTGATTTGCATGGCCAGTATCTCCGTATTCAACCGGAGATCGATAAGGCCATTCAGAATGTTCTTAAGGCAACGGATTTCATCCAGGGTGGTGCCGTGCGGGAGTTTGAAAGCGCGCTTTCCGATTACCTCGGCGCCCAGGTTATCTCTTGCGGCAACGGTACGGATGCGCTGCAGATTGCTATGATGGCGCTGGATTTTAAGCCCGGGGATGAAGTAATCCTCCCGGTGCACACGTATGTGGCTACGGCCGAAGTGATCGCCTTGCTGCAGTTGGTTCCGGTGTTTGTTGATGTGGATGAAAACTTTTTTACCGTCAATGTCTCCAAACTGGAGACCCTCATTACAAAGCGCACGGTGGCGATCGTTCCCGTGCATCTCTACGGACAGTGCGCAGATCTTAAGCCCATCCTTGACATCGCGAAAAAACACCGCCTCCACGTAATTGAAGACGCGGCACAATCGCTGGGGGCAGACTACCTCTTTGCGGAGGGATCACGAAAAAAAGCAGGAACGGTTGGCCTCATTGGAACAACTTCATTTTTCCCTTCCAAAAATCTCGGTGCTTTTGGTGACGGTGGAGCGCTGATTACGTCGGATGAAGAATTGGCGGAAAAAATCAGGATGATCGCGAATCACGGCCAACGAAAGAAATATCAGCACGATGTTATTGGAGTCAACAGCAGACTGGACACCCTCCAGGCGGCCATCCTTCAGGTTAAGCTGAAGCAACTGGATCATTATGCGCAAAGCCGGAGAGAAGTTGCCGCGTACTACGACACACACCTGAAGGAATGCGAGTTTCTAACTACTCCCATCCGGGCCACATATTCGACCCATGTATTCCATCAGTATACGGTTCGGGTCAATGGTATTGAAAGGGATTTGTTGAAAAACTATCTGCAGGAGCGCGGCATCCCATCCATGATTTATTATCCTATTCCGCTCCATTTGCAGGAGGCGTATCGGAAGCCTGGTTTTGGCGAAGGCAGCTTTGAGGTGACCGAGCGGTTGTCCCGTTGCGTCCTCTCGTTGCCCATCCACACAGAAATGGATGAGGACCAGTTGTCCTATATTTGTAATTCTATCAAGAATTTCAGCTAATTCATGAAGGAATCACCCTCCTACTTTGCGCATGAGACAGCCGTCATTGATTCGGATTGCGAGATCGGATCCGGGACGAAGATTTGGCATTTTTCCCATATCATGTCGCACTGCAAGATTGGGAAGAACTGCAACCTGGGTCAGAATGTGGTGGTTTCACCGGAAGTTGTTTTGGGCGACACAGTGAAAGTTCAAAATAACGTTTCCATTTATACCGGCGTAACCTGCGAGGACGACGTGTTCCTGGGTCCTTCCATGGTCTTTACCAACATTACCAATCCACGCAGTGCCGTGAATCGTAAGGGAAGTTATGAAAAGACCTTGGTTCGGAAAGGCGCCTCCATCGGGGCCAACGCCACCATTGTGTGCGGTCATACTATCGGACGGTTTGCTTTTATTGGGGCGGGCGCCGTGGTTACGAAAGACGTTCCGGACTATGCACTCATTATAGGGAACCCGGGAAAACAGGTAGGGTGGATGAGTGAATACGGTCATCGCTTGAATTTTGATAAGCAGGGCACAGCATCGTGCGAGGAAAGTGGAGAGAAGTATGAATTGAAGGAAGGAAAAGTCAGGAAGTCATGAAAAATTTCGCGCTCATCGGCGTTGCCGGCTTCATTGCTCCCCGTCACCTGCAGGCCATCAAGGATACCGGAAACAACCTGGTGGCCGCACTGGACCGGTTTGACAGCGTGGGGATCATGGACTCTTATTTTCCGCAGGCCGACTTCTTTACGGAATTCGAACGGTTTGACCGTCACCTGGAAAAACTGAACCGGCAGGGAAAGAAAATTGATTATGTCACGATTTGTTCGCCCAACTACCTGCACGATTCACACATCCGGTTTGCCTTGCGACACAAGGCTGATGCGATTTGTGAAAAACCGCTCGTACTTAATCCATGGAATCTTGACGCCCTGGCTGAAATTGAAAAAGAAACTGGGAGAAGAGTTTTTACCATTCTTCAATTGCGGCTTCACCCATCGATTCAGAAATTGAAACGAGAAATGGATGCGGTAAAAAATGACGATCGTCTTCAGGTGAGCCTTGACTACATCACCTCTCGAGGGAATTGGTACAATCACAGTTGGAAGGGTGAGGAACCAAAATCTGGCGGGATTGCCACCAATATCGGGATTCATTTTTTTGACATGTTGTTATGGGTTTTTGGAAAATCAATAACTCCGCCGATTGCGACCATTGAATCGAACCATGCCCACGGAACGCTTGAATTGGAGAAGGCAACAATTACCTGGAGGCTAAGTATTGATGCGGCCCACCTCCCTAAAGATGTTGCGAAAAGTGGAAGCAGGACGTTCCGATCTCTGAAGATTGAGGGAAAAGAAATTGAGTTTAGCGACGGGTTTGCAGATTTGCATACCGCCTGCTACAAAGAAATAATACTTGGAAGGGGATTCGGCATTGAGGATGCGCGCCCTTCTATTGAGATCGTTCATGCCTTCCGTAACAAGGGTAAGAACTCATGAAAGTAATCGAGACAGGATTTGAAGGACTCTTGGTCATTGAGCCCAAAGTTCACAAAGATAACAGGGGGTACTTTTTTGAATCATACAATCGGCGCGACTTTGATAAAGCAGGGATATCAGGAAAGTTCGTTCAGGACAACCAGTCCCGGTCAGGGCAATATGTAATCCGCGGTCTTCACTTTCAGATTCCGCCCCATGCGCAAACGAAGTTAGTTCGAACAATTAGTGGCCGGATCCTCGATGTCGTCCTTGACCTGAGAAAGGGGCAAAAGACGTTTGGAAAAACCTATAGCGTTGAACTCTCTTCGGAAAACCAGAGACAATTGTTGGTCCCACGCGGATTTGCTCACGGATTCTCCGTGCTCAGTGATGGGGCAGAAGTCCTTTATAAGTGTGATGATTATTACAATCAGGAACATGAGAAGGGTATCCACCATAACGACCCGGCGCTTGGGATTGACTGGGGGCTTGAGAGTGCCAGTCCTTTAGTATCGGAAAAGGATATGGTGTTGCCTCTGATGGCAGAAATTCCCGATTATTTTTAAAATCGTAATTTGCTTGCATTGTAATAGGAGATAATTCCTTGAGCAAGCGTAAAATCAATTGTGTTTGTAATGGGTATCAAAAAAAAGATTCTGATCGTGGTTGGAACACGACCCAACATCATCAAGGTGACGCAGTTCAAAAAACTCGCGTTGCGCAGTGAAATCCTGGAAGTCAAGATTGTGCATACGGGGCAGCACTATGACAAAGAGATGGCCTCTTCCTTTTTCGATCAGCTGGGCGTTAATCCTGATTTTTTTCTGAACGTGCCTGCGACCTCTGCCAACGAGCAGATCGCACATATCCTCATGGGCCTTGAGAAAGTTTGTGCTGAATATGGTCCCGATATGATTATGGCTGTGGGGGACGTTAACTCAACCTTAGCCGCTTCCCTGGCTGCAAACAAAATTGGGATTCGACTGGCTCATTTAGAAGCAGGGCTGCGAAGCCATGATCGGGGTATGCCAGAGGAACATAACAGGATCATCACCGACTATCTTAGTGATATCTTCTTCGTGACTGAGGTGAGTGGGCGGGATAATCTGATTCTGGAAGGGAAGCAGCAGGGATCCATTCATTGGGTGGGCAATACTATGATTGATACACTGATCGCATTTGAAAAAGAGATCATGGCATCTGATATCTTGGAGGAGCTTGGTGTGCAAAAAAGCGAATATGTCTTGATTACTATGCATAGACCTTCCAACGTTGATTCACAGGAGGGACTTGAAAAAATAATTTCTCTGATAGCCTATTTCTGTGACAGGCACAAAGTGATATTTCCGGCGCACCCAAGAACACTAAGCAGAATTAAGGAATTTAATTTGCAGGATCGACTGGAAGAAAAATCAGGGAGTCTCCTTGTGACAGAGCCAAAGGATTATTTTTCGTTTCAGCGCTTGATTGCAGACTGCAAGTTTGTAGTCACAGATAGTGGGGGAATTCAGGAGGAAACAACATTCCGCGGCGTTCCGTGCTTTACGCTTCGGTCAAACACGGAGAGACCCTCAACACTGGTTGATGGAACAAATGTACTTGCAACATTCGACAATATTCGAACACTGATAACTGACAGGATGTCGGGGACAATTGAAGCTAGCGTGCCGCCCCTTTGGGATGGAAAAGCAACCGAAAGGATTATTGCTGTCCTGGAAAGGGAATTGAACTAATCAACGACTGTATATTGCTGGAAATGGACGCAATTAGAAAGTATTCATTGAATCCGTTTGTTCGGAATTACATCAAAATATTCAGCGTTGATGTTCTGGTTAAAGGATCCGGCTTTTTGCTCCTGCCAGTCTACCTTACGTTAATGTCACAGGATGAGTTTGGTCTCTATGGCTACCTCATCGCAATCATAAGCACTTTTTCCCTTGTTTTTAATCTTGGCATATACGCATCTCAAAGTAAGTTGTATCATGATTACCCTAGTGAGAGGCGAGGGGAAGTGCTGTATACATTGAATGTGATGCTGCTTGGGTTCTTGATGTTCTTGTTTGTCCTTGTCTTTCTTTTTAACCTTGACTACGCGCTAATTGCGATCTTGTTCAAGAATCCATTAGACTATCCTGTCTATCGGATTCCGGTATTGCTTGGCGTAGTGACTTCCGTTTATGCGATGTTGCTGGTCAATTATTTTTTGACCAGCGAAAATATTCGAATGGTTCAAATCTTTAATTTTCTTCGCGCTTTGTTGATTCACACGATCGTGGTGACAATCTTATGGAATGTGGATGGTGACAGTGCATTTCTACGAATAAAGTATTCCATTCTTCTGGAGCTGGGGCTCATCCTCTCGTTTGCATACGTGTACATTCAACAAATGCGAGCTCATTTTGATGTGGAGGTAGCGAGACGGGCACTGAGCATTGGGTTCCCAATAATGATTTCCGCCGCACTGGGTGTATTTATCAATCTTAGCGATCGTTATTTCATTGATAAGTTCGGATCCATGCAGGATATGTCACGGTACAATCTTGCGCTAACCCTGGCCGGAATTATACCATTTGTGTTTGCGTCTTTCCAGAATGTTTGGTTACCGCAATTAATGAAGGAGAAAAATCCGGAGGAAGGAAGAATTCGAAACAGGAAAATGGTCCTTCGATTGACAATAGGTTTGCTACTTATTTCGGCTGGTATTATGACCTTTCTGAAAGTGCTTCTGTGGACCGGATGGATTAATGAGAAGTACGCTGACGCTCTTCCGCTGCTTCCAATCGTATTGGGTACAGCTGTGCTTGCTTCAATTACTGGGATGTACTCGAACCAGCTTATCTACCTGGAAAAGCTGTCTGCTATAATTTTCGTTGGCTTAGTAGTGGCTATCCTTAGCGTTTTCCTGAATCTCCAGCTTGTACCAAAGTGGAACATCTATGGGGCCGCGATCTCATCATTTATTGCAAATGGGTTTTTCCTGGTTGTTTATGTAATTCTCACGGCGCGCTTTCACAAGCAACGCATGAGGACGATCGGCTAGCGCTATATTTACAGTGCTTCCATATATTTGCGCCCATTATGGCTCACCACACACTTATGGGCGGTTAATATGATCTCTTTTCTACGGTATTTTACAAAGGTTTTCATGGCGAATTCTGGTCTTTCCGGATTAACGGTGAATGAGCACCTCCATATTTATCGGGAATGGAACGAAATCCTCAAGTCACAAATGACCCCGCTTGAGCTGGAGATGCCGTGGATTACCCTCATTGCAAGAGACTACCTCAGTCATTTCTTAGAGAAGAGACCCAAGGAGTCGGTACGCGTTTTTGAATATGGATCAGGCGGATCTAGCCTGTTTTTTATTCGCCGTGCCGCCAACGTTGTGTCGGTAGAGCATGATCGGCTTTGGTTTGACAAGGTAAAAAATCACGTGGCGAAAATGGATGAGCCTGGCTTGTCGATTCATCTGATAGAACCAGAATACGGGGGTGGCGATAATGTGGGAGATCCTTCAGACCCCTACGCATATGCCACAGAAGACGAGCGGCTGTCAAAATATTCTTTCCGCAGCTACGCATCATTCATCGATCGGTTTCCTGATGAAAACTTTGATGTTGTTTTGGTGGATGGCCGAAGCCGGCCAGCCTGTCTTTATCACAGCGCTGGTAAGGTGAAGCGGGGCGGTCTACTGGTTCTTGATAATGCTGAGAGGAAGTATTACTTAAAAAGCGCCATTATAGACCCAAAGAAGTTTAAGCGCGTTAGCTCATCTTATGGCGCCATTATAGGGATCCCCCAACTGTCGCAAACAAATATTTACCTCAGAAAGTGAGTATCGTAATCCCTCGTATTAAATTGTCGCACGGTGTATTGATACTAGTTGTTATCAAAACTGAAGTGGCAGGTTGCCAGCTCCACTATCCATGATTAGATGAAAATTGTGCTTGTCACCAATTGGTACTCCGAGAACATGGGGTATTCTGAGAATATCCTCCCAAAGACCCTCGCGCACCTTGGCCATGATGTTCATGTTATAAGTTCCACGGCTCAGGTTTATTATCACGTCGGTTTCTACAAGCAAACATATGAGCCCTATCTGGGCCCTCCCATTGTGGAGCCGGGCACAAAACGCGTTGAAAATTATGTGCTACACAGATTGCCGTTCCATGATACAGCAGGCATTGTCATACAGGGGTTGGTGGAAAAGGTGAGTGAAATCAATCCTGATATCGTTCAGACATTTGATATTGATTTTAATGTATTCCTTTTGGCCCGGGCGCAAAAGCAAATTGGTTTCCAGCTATTCACGGAAATACACCTCCATGCTTCTGTTTTTCCGAATTATAAAAACAGAAGCCTGGCAAAACGATTCAAATGGTATTGGAAACTGGGCCGTTATTTGTCCATCATAAATTCGCACACGGTTCTTTGTTACCCGATTGCCGAAGATTGTGCAGATATTGCCAGGGTGATCTACCACGTTCCGGATGAAAAGATAAAAGTGCAGTCGCTAGGGACGGACACTCAACTTTTTTCTCCCTGTAGGACAGCCTTGGATTTCGCTGAACGGGATAAAGTAAGGGCCAGCCTTGGATTTTCGTCACAAGATATTGTTTGCATCTACACCGGGAGGATTACAAAGGACAAAGGGCCAGCGATATTGGCACGTGCAATTGATCGCCTTCATAAAAAGGGGGAGCATCGATTCAAAGCACTCTTTGTAGGCATTGGCGAGGAGGCAGAGATGGAATCCATTAGGAGCATTCAGGGTTGTGTTCTCCGTGATTTTGTGAGAACCGTGGAGCTGCCGGGGTTTTATCGCGCAGCAGATATTGCCGTATGGCCTCTGCAGGAATCTACCAGTCAGCTTGATGCCATCGCGTGCGGTTTGCCACTCATTGTGAATGACTCTGTTACAGTCCGTGAAAGAGTGAAGGGAAATGGTTTATTTTACAAAATAGGCGACGCTGATGACCTTGCTGCCCAACTTGAGAGGATGAAAGAGGATGCAGTTAGGAGGGAGATGGCCTCTAGTGGAGTGAACAATGCGGTAGAGAATTTTAGTTGGATCAAGTTGGCCCGAGAGCGGATCATTGACTATGAGAATGTAAATTGAGTGGTGTGCGGCTATTTTGGAAAAACCGGAAGTCATGATGGTAAAAGATTTTATTCCACCCATTGTTTCAAGGCTAAAGAATCGGCTGTTGCCCTCGAAGTATGGGTGGTCTGGAAGTTATACGACGTGGCAGGAAGCACAGAAGCAGTCAAGCGGATATCAACAGGTTGAAATTGTTCAGAAAGTGATCGAAGCTGCGAATGAAGTTAAGAGAGGGAGAGCGGCTTATGAGAGGGACTCTGTATTATTTGACAGTATTCAGTACTCGTGGCCGTTGCTGGCCGGGTTGATGTTGACGGCGGCCAAATCAGGTGGACGGCTGAGTGTCCTCGACTTTGGTGGATCTCTTGGGAGCACCTATTTTCAAAACCGAAAATTTCTTTCATCCCTTCCTTCGGTTCACTGGAACATCGTTGAGCAGGAGGAATTCGTGAGCGCTGGAAAGAATTTTGAAGATCAAACATTGAAATTTTATCCGGAGATATCTGCATGTGTGAGGGAGCAAAAACCGAATGTGTTCTTATTTTCCTGTGTCCTTCAATACCTGGAGTCTCCATATAATTTGATTAGTTCGGTGTTGGACTTCCAGCCGGATGCAATCATCATTGACAATATGCCTTTTACAACGGGATCGCAGCGACTGACAGTCCAACGAGTCCCTCCCACTATTTATGAGGCGTCCTATCCCTGTTGGATACTAAACAAGAAGGATTTTATAAACGCATTCCGGCCTTCGTTTGAGCTTGTGGAAAATTTTGAATCCCCACTCTCAATTCCGTTGGATGGAAAAATGGTTCCTTATGAGGGGTTTATTTTTCGTAAATCAGAAACTCCATGATTGATCGTATTCTCAGACAGGATATTTTCAAGACGAATCCTCCGATACTTGTTGACGTGGGGGCATCCGGAGGTATTCATCAGCGATGGAAAAAAATTGCACCCTATGCCATTTGCGTTGCCTTTGACGCTGATGACCGCGAAATGCAGTTGACTGAAAGTAGTTCCAGTGGATTTAGGAGATTGATAACAATTAACCGAATTGTTACGGATCGCGAGGATGAAGAGGTTGACTTCTACCTTACACAATCACCATTTTGTTCCAGTGCGCTCGAGCCCGACATGGCTGCCTTGTCGCGGTGGCCATTTCAGGAATTATTTCGTGTGGAAAGAAAGGTTCGCCTGAAGGCCGCGAAACTTATGAACGCACTCGGAGAAGCTGGCATTGAGCGAATTGACTGGCTGAAAGTCGATACACAAGGTACGGATCTTCGGATTTTTCGATCGCTCCCCGAATCCGTTCGTCACGAAATCTTGCTTGCCGAATTTGAGCCTGGCATCCTTGATGCATACAAGGGCGAAGACAAGCTGTCTGAACTCATTGGGTTCATGAGCAAGTCATATTTTATGTCACGTATGGATCTCAAGGGAGTGGCACGCATTAGCCAGACGCTCATGAGCGGATGGCCTGCTACAAAGCGACGGGCTTTGCGCAGCGCACATCGAACTTCACCTGGTTGGGCCGAAGTTTGTTTTATGAATTTATTGGAGCGGAATCATGACAGGAGATCGTATTTGTTGCTTTGTGCTTTTGCCTTGGCGGAAAAACAATACGGGTTTGTCGCTGAAATCGCAGAAAGGGGACGTCAAGCCACCAATGATCCGTTTTTTGAGGAAGTGAAGGTGGACGCGCTGAAACAAATTTCTGGAATTCAATACAAATGGCCTTTCTTTGCCCTTCGAAACAGGCTGAATAGGGCCTTTCTTGCCGTTTTTGACTAATGCAATATTTCTGTACGCTATTTGATTCTCATTACCTGAGCCGTGGATTGGTGATGTATGAGTCGCTGCGACTGTGCGCGAAAGAATTTCACTTATATATCTTTCCATTTGACGCGAGGTCGTTGAAAATTCTGCGTGAATTGAATCTTGACCACGTCACACTCATTTCTCTGAAAGAATTTGAGAATGAGGATATGCTTCACGTAAAGCCAACGCGGTCAAAGGGGGAATATTGCTGGACCTGTACTCCTTACGCAATCCAGTATGCATTGGAGAAATTTGATTTGCCCCAATGTACCTACCTGGATGCAGACCTGTGCTTCTATGGTGACCCAGGTATCTTATTAAATGAGATGGGGGAAGCCTCCATTCTCATCACGGAACATCGGTATACGCCGGAGTACGACCAGTCGGTAACGAGTGGAATATATTGTGTACAGTTTCTTTCCATCAAAAATGATATGTTTGGATTGGAGGCGTTGCATTGGTGGAGGGACCGCTGCCTTGAATGGTGCTATGGTCGGGTGGAAGACGGAAAATTTGGTGACCAGAAATATTTAGACGATTGGACCACACGGTTCAGGGGAGTTCATGTTTTGCGGCATATTGGAGGAGGTGTTGCACCCTGGAACGTTCAGCAATATGAACTTACCCGAAATAAAGCAAAGCAGTGGAGGTTAAATAGCCCTCTGTCGGAACCGGTCCCGCTTATTTTTTATCATTTTCATTATGTGAGATTCCTGGATGAAAAATTTGTAGACATTAGTCCGTACAGACTTGATTTGAATAATGTATTGTTGCTGTATGCCAATTACATTCGCAGGCTGCACACCGCAAACAGGTTATTGGCAAAGTATGACCTGGCGCAACCTCAACAGGAGTATCAGGAGACCCGGATGTGGCTGGCGCCTTGGGACAAGATAAAAAGGATATGGAGAGGTACATATAACGTATTTGACCAGCATAAATTTATAGACCGATGGCAAGATTGATTGACCTGAAGACATTCACAGACGCGCGGGGAAATCTTACGGTCATCGAAAAAGTGATCCCATTTGATGTTCGTCGCATTTTCTATATCTATGGGGTTGATGATTCGGTTCGTGGCGGGCACCGCCATCATAAGACAACGCAGGCGGCCATTTGCCTCAAGGGTGAATGTTCGATCCGTAACCATGATGGAAAGCGCCAAGATGAGTTTGTGCTTGACAGCCCGTCGAAGTGCCTGATACTTGATCCGCAAGATTGGCATCAAATGTTTAATTTTTCTCCGGATGCCATGCTAATGGTTTTGGCTTCCGAATATTTTGACCCGGGCGATTACATCTATGAGCCTTACGATGATTGAGTACGAAAATCTTCATTTGCTGAACAAACCTTTCATGACAGGTTACCGTGATCGGTTTGAAGAGGTAATGAATAGTGGTTGGTTTATCCTTGGAAAGCAGGTTAAGGAATTTGAGCGGGAGTTTGGATCCTATTGTGGGTCATCCTATTGCCTTGGCGTGGCCAACGGACTTGATGCGTTGACCCTCGCGCTCAGGTGTTTTGATTTCAAGGTAGGATCCGAAGTTATTGTTCCATCCAACACATATATTGCCACCATTCTATCAATATTAAATTGTCAGCTAAAGCCAGTACTGGTGGAACCAGATTTGGCAACATACAATATTGATCCAACATGTATTGAGGAAGCTATTACGGAGAAAACCGTCGCGATCATGGTCGTCCATCTTTATGGTAAGCCCTGTGCTATGGATGAGATTACTGCGATTTCAAAAAAATTTCAACTTAAGTTAATTGAGGATTGTGCGCAAGCGCATGGTGCAAGACACAAGGATAGAATGGTGGGAACGTTTGGAGACATTGGGGCTTTTAGTTTTTATCCGACAAAAAATCTGGGTGCCCTGGGAGATGGTGGTTGCATAACTACCGACGATGAGGAAATCAGCAAGAGAATTTCATTTCTTCGCAATTATGGATCGGATCGAAAGTACTATAACGAGATCATTGGTGTTAATTCAAGGCTGGATGAACTACAGGCTGCGTTCCTGAGCGTTAAATTAAGATCATTGGATAAAATCAACGACCACAAGCGAAAGTTGGCAGCCCTTTATGAAGCGGGACTCAAATCTGATTTTGTAAAACCAATCTTACGCAATGACTCCCATGATGTTTACCACATATACAATGTTCGGCATCCAAAGCGTGATGCCCTCAAGGGGTTCATGGAGAAAGAGGGGGTGAAAACTGAAGTTCACTACCCAGTTTCTCCTCACAAGCAACTGGCGCTTCGAGGATTATTCTCAGGTCTTTCATTTCCAATATCAGAGGAGATCCACGCAACAACATTGAGCCTTCCTATTTCTTATATGCACTCAGAAGCAGATGTCAGTAAGGTGGTGGACATCATGAACAAGTTCTAAACCAAGCACCGGCCTAGGGAGCAACTGTACGGAATGAGAAAGCCAGAGATATCAATTGTCACCCCCAGCTATAACATGCTTGTTTACCTAAAGCAATGTGTGGCATCTGTTCAAGATCAGGGCCTGGCAATTGAGCATTTGATAATGGATGGAGGCTCAAGTGACGGAACACAGGAATGGCTTGCCGCCAATAGCAGCCGTGTTTCGCTTGTATCTCAAAAGGACAGTGGAATGTACGACGCGCTGAACAAGGGAATTGGAAAAGCAACAGGAGAAATTATCGCCCATTTGAATTGCGATGAGCAATACCTGCCTGGAACGCTATCACGTGTCAAAAAATATTTTGATACGCATCCTGATGTAGATTTTATTGCTACAGATTTTTTAGTCGTAGACCCAGACGGGCAGTTTGTTGCGTTTAGGAAAACATTTCAGCCCCGGTGGCCCTATTTTTTCAGCAACTATCTTTACACAACCACCTGTGCTTTATTTTATAGGAGAAGGATTTTTGAGAAGTTATCTTTTGATGAGTCTTACAAATCAATTGCTGATGTAATATTCTTGTATGGAGTTTTAAGAGCGGGGTTCAGGGGGGTTCATATGAAAGGTTATGCCTCAGTGTTTACGTATTCTGGGGATAATCTGAGTTTGAATCCGATTTCAAAAATTGAAAAGGAACGATTTAATAAAACCTTGCCAATCTGGTTTAGAATTGTAAAGCCGCTTTTCTTTATTTTGTTCTTTTTGGAGAAACTCCTTCATGGCAATTATTCAGAAAAAGCCAGGTTGACTTATGCTATATATTCAAAGCAAAGCTCCTTGCGGAGAACTAGTTTCTTAAAGATAAATCCTAGCTTTAGGTTGCGGTTTTTGCTCAAGGTGAGTCCGATCAACAAATGACTGGGCTTACCCCAATTTGGCAATTGTTTGTCATCGCCTTTCTTCCTTCTAGCTTTACATTTGGTGTGGAGTTGGTTATGTCTGCTACATTATGATTCAATTTTCTAATCCGTTTGCGAAGCATAAGAGAGATGGAGCGCTCGCTTTCTTATTGGGGGCACTCATTTTTACTGGATTCACTTCAGGATTGGCAATGGAGATTGGAACTGTGACATTGACGTTGTCGCACCTTTTCGCAACTCTTCTTTTTGGGTACCTATTACTTTATGCATTTATAGGGCGTCAGCCCGTTGCCATTTTGTATAAAGATGACGCATCCCTATTCTTGTATCTTTTCTTCCTTTCTAACCTTTTTTCGTCGATTGTCTTCGCAGAGAATAGGCTTCATGCAATAAAAGGGTGTGCTGCGATCTTTGTTTATCTTTTGATCTATACGGTAATAAGAAGTAGTATCCGATTGATGAGCAGTCAGGAAGCTACGCTAAAAAGATTCTATGCTTTCAATTATTTGTCAGCTGCAATTGGTCTGGGATGTATGGTCCTATCGTTATATATGGGTACCGAGAATTTTGGGGTCTCCTTTGGGCACCTTTCGATCGGCACTACACTTGGGGTCATCCCCCCATCCATCAAGTCACTTTCCCTTGAGCCCAATCTCTTTTCAATAGGGACGGCAGCCGTTTTGTGCATTGGCTTGGCCAGGTATATGCTTGACAACGGAAGCTGGAGAGAGCTTTTTGTTGTCTTGATGCTTGGCTTAGCTGTCATCTTTGCGTATACGAGATCTGTGTATGTGGCTCTTTTGGTTTCTGGGGTAGTGTTGATGATCCTCACCAATCGGATCAGGGTGCTAAGAAAAGCTGCTGCCTTTTCAGGAGCCATTTTGGTAATCACTTTTCTGTTGGGAATTGGACTTCCTGATGAGAATCCGGTCCGCATAGCGTTGGTCGAACGCGCGTCAACACTTGTTGATTTTGGCAGTGGAACGGGCTACGGAAGGATGATTGGGTACAGGTTAGCACTAGAAAGCTTTTTGAGCAATCCAATTCTTGGTAAGGGTACCTTTTCTGCAGACACCAAAATTTTTAATCCATATACAGGTGTATATGACGAGCGGATGGGTTCGCCTGGTTGGTTAACTGGTTCGTGGATCCAATCGCTTCATGATACCGGAATTGTGGGATTTGTGATCCTGTTTAGTCTTTTTGGTATTTTATTGCGATTAAATTATCTCACATTTTTACGCCTTCCAGTTGGGGATCCGTCCAGAAGTATCGTTTTAGGTTTATTGGGTGGAAATATCATTATCATCTTAGCGTCCCAGTTATCGTCACCGCTATGGACTGCTTTTCCCTATATTTATTGGGCGATCAACATGGCTTTCCTGGATTATTGCAAAATGAGACTTGAGGAATACGCCCAGGCGAGGGATGACAGCAAATAGGCAAATCATTTTTTGCAGACACCTCCATCTTCCAATATGAAAATCGGGATTGATGCCAAGTGGTACTTTGAAGGTCCACCCAGCGGCAAGCGTGTGGTGAGAGGTCTATGGCACGCGATGCTGGATTTAGACGATGATCATGAGTACTTCATTTTCCTCAACAGAAGACATCGCCATCGCGAATTTCCAGTGGGTAAAAAAAGGGTAACGAAGTGTTATGTATGGGCAGGAAACAATCTGCTTTCAAATGTTTTTGTACTGCCATGGTATTCATATGCTGATAAATTGGATGCGATCCTATATCAGAATTTTGTTTCTCCTTTTGGAAGGGATTACAGGGTTGCTTACATCCATGATGTTCTCTTCCTGTCAAACCCAGAATACTATACTATTGTTGAGCGTATTTATTTTGCTCCGTTAAAGCTCTTGACGTATACGGCTCACGCAATTGTGACTGTTTCTGTAGAGGAAAAGAAAAGACTACTACGATTCAAGTTTAGCTCAAACCCTGATAAAATCACCGTTGCTCATCACGGTGTTGACTCTGGCTTCAGACCCAGAGAGCTCCACGAGCCGGAAGCAATCCTTCGTGTGAAGCAAAAATTTGGATTGCCTGAAAGATTTCTTTTGTTCGTTGGACGCTTGAATCTTCGCAAGAATATTGATAATTTATTGCGAGCGCTGCCTTTAGTGCAAGACAAGTCGATTCCATTGGTGATTGTGGGGGCAGATGACTGGAGGAAATCTGACCACCAAAACACGATTCAGCAGTTGGGCATAGCGGATCGGGTTATCTTCACAGGGGCCGTCTTTGAGGATTTGGATATTATTTATTCCCTGGCAACATTATTTTGCTTCCCATCTCATGCGGAGAGTTTTGGGCTTCCGCCATTGGAGGCTATGGCATCGGGAGTTCCGGTAGTGGTGTCCGGCACGACCTCGCTTCCTGAAGTGTGCGGTGAGGCCGGAACCTACGTAAACCCCGATGACCCCGTGCAGATTGGAGGTGCTATTGATAATCTATTGAGCAATGCGCAGCTTTACGATGAAAAAGTGAGATTGGGGTTACGTCAGGCTGAGAAATTCAATTGGAGAAAATCTGCTGAAGCAGTTATTGGATGCATGGGGAATAGTGCTAAAGGGGACTACCATTGAGAATACTTATCGAAAGAATTATTGGAAAACTGAAGGGAGATCCTTTGTATAGAATGGACGAAGATTATTCTGCGCGGCAGTTAATAAGCATTCTATACATAAGATTCTGCCAGGTGTTGCGCGGTTATGTTTTGAAGCTCAGGGTTTCCTCGAGTGGCGTTATTTTTTGTGGTCGGAGAGTGGTTGTAAGATTTGGCTACCAGATTACCGCAGGCAAGAGTCTGATCCTGGAGGATGGCGTGCACCTTGAGGCGCTTTCTAGTTCAGGCATCATTTTGGGGAATCATGTTACCATTGCGAAGCACGCTATTCTCTCATGTACAGGCGTGATTGCCAACAAGGGAGTTGGTATCCAGATAGGTAATAATTCGGCAGTTGGCGCACAATCTTTTCTTGGGGGACAAGGTGGGATTGTAATAGGAAATGATGTGATCATGGGGCCTCAAGTGAAGATGTTCTCTGAGAATCACAACTATGCTTCTCAAGTCGAGCGTATTAGGTTGCAGGGCGTGTCACGCAAAGGCATTACAATCGGAGACAATTGCTGGATTGGGGCTGGCACTACGATTCTGGATGGAGTTGCAATTTCCCAAGGATGCGTCATTGCAGCAGGTTCAGTCGTAACAAAGTCAATACCGGAGAATTCCATAGCAAGAGGGATTCCTGCAGTGGTTGTGGGAACCAGGTCCCTGAATGCGAAACAGTAATTACAAGATGAGCCCTTATTTGCTCGATAAGTCATTCTTGATGAGAAACTTGTCGGTCTGAGTGACCTCAATGTCACCGGGATTTGCAGATGAAAATAATGTGAAGAATAGGGCAACGTAGACTATTCCTTTATTCGATTCGAGGATGGATTCAGACATGCTGAAAGCAAAGGTGACTGAAAGAAAGATAAGGAGTTTCATGTCTTTATGCAGGAATGCTCTTCGTCCATAGATCAGGTAAATGGCTGCAAGCACCGCAAAACCTAAAATCCCATTCTGCACAAAAGTAAATACCCATTCATTGTGCGTATCCCAGCCTACGTATCCCCGTCGATTATACTTTGGATCTGTATAAAGCGCATCAAGGTAATCCTGAGCATCGCCTGTTCCGGTGCCCTGAAGGGTCATATTGTCGTTCCAGATATGCTTCACTGAAATTTTCCAGAACAACAAACGCATGTTAAGCCCAGTGACAACCTCTTCATTCCAATCACCCAGTTGCTCCCTAGTAAGTAGGGATAGGTTTTGACTGAGCTCAGTGAATCGGTTTCGCGTTGTTTCATTAAAATACAACACTATACTAGCCGAAATCATTAGCGTTAGCACAGAGACGGCAAATAATTTCTTGCTATACAATCGTTTGTAGAGGAGAAAAACTGAAGTAAGTGTAAATGCAAGAATACCTGTCTTCGAGGCTACCAGAATGAGAAAACTTAAAGAATAGATAAATAGAATGCCTAGAATTGCAGCTCCATACTTCCTGCGAATAAGTTTATCAAACAGGCTATCGAGGAGGCATAGTGTCCCGATGGCAAAATACATTGCATAGTAGACGTAGTGGATCAGGGGTTTTGTAAAAGTTTCAAAGTAGAACGCTAGATGATCTTTTAGGAGTAATGTGCGATAAGTGGCAATTGCAAGGAGCAGGATGCTGGAGCCAATGGTAATATATCCCAGGAGTTCAAAAAGAGAACCACCTGAGACTTTATGTTTCCGATAAAGTGGAAGTGCGATAAGCGGAACGAACAGAAGGGCGAGTTTCTTTTCAAGAATGAAGAAACCAGTCTTGTAATTTGATGTATAGAGCAGGCCAATTAGGAGTAAAATGTAGAGCGTGATTACTAGTTTGGGCAGGACATTTTCTTTGATGGACTGGACGAATTCCTTCGGTCGGGTGTTGATCAGACAAAACAGGAGAAGTGCGCCAAGCAGGACGTTACCAAGGGCAATGGAAAAAAACATCGCCGTGTAGGCCAGGCAGGTCAGTACGATCAAAACACTTTTAGTATTTTTGAAGAAATTGGAAATACCGGAGCGAGAGAGTTCCATGCAGCGCAATGTATATATTTAGATTCAAAATTAACCAGGTCAGCCGCACCCGCAAATGAGAATAGCAATTCTGGGAACCAAGGGGATACCCAACAACTATGGCGGTTATGAACAGTTTGCAGAGTTTATTTCCAAACGGCTGGTAGATAAAGGGCATGATGTAACGGTGTACAATCCCACCTTTCATAAATATGCAAGTGATACATTTAATGGGGTTCGAATAATTCGGAAGTATAGCCCAGAGAGATGGATGGGAGGTGCTGCAAATTTTATCTATGATTTTCTTTGTCTTAGAGATGCTCTCAAGAGAGACTTCGACATCATCTATGAAGCAGGGTACCATAGTGTTGCCCCGTCTTACCGCTTGTTAGGCGTTCGGGGGCTCAGTAAACCAGTCCTTATAACCAACATGGATGGACTTGAGTATAACCGCTCAAAGTGGAATTCATTTACGCAGCGCCTCATCAGAATTCTTGAGAAAATTGCCGTGAAAGATTCGCCACACATGGTGTCTGATAATTTGGGCATCCAGGAATACTACGCAACCAAGTTTGGGCGTGATTCTTATTTTCTGCCTTATGGGGCCGACATGGTGGATGTCATAGAAGAAAAGTACTTGTCATCATACGGGGTATCAAAATATGCTTATTTGATTCTTGTTGCCCGATTTGAGCCCGAAAATAACCTGGAGATGATTCTTGAAGGGTTTCTCAGTTCAAAAGCCGGGAATGATTTTCTGGTTGTTGGCAATCATGACACTCCGTACGGTCGTTTCCTGAAGACCAAATTCAACAATCCCCGGATACGGTTTGTTGGTGGGATCTATAACAAGGTTGAATTGGATTCTTTGAGGCATTTTTCGTTGGTATACTTCCATGGTCACTCTGTGGGGGGCACGAATCCATCACTTCTCGAAGCCATGGCTTGTAAAAGCTTTATATTTGCTCACGACAACATTTTCAACCGGCGTGTTTTGTATGAATCGGCGTTTTATTTCAACACAGCACAGCAAGTAAGGGACTTGGTGATCGGGCTGCGCTCATCACGTAGTCAACACGGTGAGAAGTTTGGTAATGAAAATGCGTCCAGAATCCGAACTGAGTACAATTGGGATGCCATTGTAAGCCAGCACGAGATCATTTTTGAACGTTTATTAAAGAAAACTCGAATGTCAGACTGATTGAAATCTAAATTCTAATTTCACTCATCGCACCAAATGATCAAATTATTCAATGCAAATTATAGGAGTTCTGTCAATCAGAGATTCAGAGAGAAGAGATTCAGATTCTTTAAGGATTGTCTTGGTTCAGTTAAAAGTGAGGGAGTAATAACAATCCTCGACGTTGGGGGTACTGAGTCCTATTGGGAAAACATGAATTTCACATCAGACGACTCAGTGCACATTACGCTTCTGAATCTGGAGGCAACTTCAGTGACTCATTCGAATTTTTCAAGCATCAGCGGAGACGCATCTGATTTATCAAGATTTGAGGACAAACATTTTGATGTTGTGTTCTCAAATTCAGTAATTGAACATCTTTTTACTTTTGAGGCCCAGCAACAGATGGCAAATGAAGTTCGAAGGGTGGGCAAGAATTGTTTTGTTCAAACACCGAATTACTATTTCCCCATTGAGCCGCATTGGGTTTTCCCATGTTTTCAGTTTTTGCCCTTCTGGTTCCGGGTTTTCATTACGAGGGAGTTCTATCTCGATGCGTATGACCCGGCGAAAAGAGGGGAAATGGCTGTTCAGCGCGTGAAGGAGGTTGTTCTATTAACTGAAAAGGACATGAAGGGCCTGTTCCCAGAGGCTAAGGTGTATCGGGAAATGGTGTTTGGGCTTAAGAAATCGATCACATCGTACTTCTTCTAAAAAATACGTAAGCCCTGTGCCGGCCAGGATGTGTTTGTGGAAATGCGAAGTGCTTATCTTTAAGCCATCCTTATGCAGAGACTTGGCGCAGTAATAGTTTTCAGGGGGTTACTCCTGGTTGTTTTCCTGATTCCCATCCATCAAGGGGCAAGCGCCGCGCTGCTTGGAATTCTTTTTCTTGGCTCCTTCATTGTAGGTGGCCGGATTCCTATGTCCCGCTACCTGGCACAGGCCTGGGACGTTTGGCTCTACCTCCTGATCCTGTTAGTCGGTATGCTATACACGGAAGACACTGATACCGGACTGAAGGTCCTTGAAACCAGTCTGAGTCTTTTTGCTTTTCCGTTCATTTTCGTGAAAGTGGGGCCCTTCGAAAAGGACAAGCTCTACGCAGTATTTTATGCGTTTGGCGCAGGTCTATTGGCTGCTTTCTTGTTTTGCCTTATGCATGCGGGTATTACCTATGAAGCCACCACGGAAGCAGGTTCATTCTATGCGGATCAACTTACCGCCGCGCTTGATAATACGCTTCCCGTGTACTTTGCATATTACCTGATCGCCATGATTACATTTGGTCTTTATCTGCTGTACTACCAGGATGGTTCAATACGCTCGGGAGTAAACATCTTTTTGCTGGCGTTCTTCTTTGTCATGCTCCTGCTCATGGGCAGCAGCACGGCCATCGTTGGTGTTCTATTCTCGCTGCTATACTTTGTTCTCAAATTCATGTATGAGGAGAAACGGAGGAATTCCCATCGACTGGCATTTGGCATTTCGCTGGTTTTTTTGATATGCCTTTTTGCCATCAATTCATTAAATGTATTTGGTGAAGCAAATCCAGGTCAGGACGACTACTGGGAGCGATTTGTTTTATGGGAGTCTGCTATTGAAGCCATGCCCAATTGGCTGGTGGGTGTTGGGACGGGAGATTATACAGCGGTCCTGAATACGTATTACCGATCACACGACCTCGCCAGTTTTGCTGTTTCTAATTTCAATCCTCACAATCAATTTATCGAAACGTTGTTTTCGCTTGGAATCCCGGGTCTTGTTGCTGTACTGCTTATGATCGGGAGACCGATTTATAAGGCGGTTTCAACGCAAAATATCATTGGCTTTCTTACCTTCTTTCCCTTTCTCATTTATGGGATGACGGAAGTGTTTTTTGGAAGATTTCAGGGAGTTGTTTTCTTCGCGGTGTTCCACCAGGCGTTTGCCTCTTTTTACGTGTTTCAGGACTCCAGCCTTTCATTGAAAGAAGACAAGTTTTGACTAATATTCGGATTGGGTTACTATACCAAAAGTAATGTCACTCCTTCTTCGCATCATATTCTTTGTGGGCGACCTGATTCTATTAAATGTTTCAGTGTTTATGTCCTATTCCATAGCACACGCCAACTTTTTGGATGTGGAACGAGTGAACATGGTGTACCTGCTCATCTTCAGCAATCTGTCTTGGCTTTTTCTGATAGTCGTTTCCAATCCGTACTCTTTCTCCAGAAATTGGGGAGCGCTTAAGTTTCTTAGGAACCAACTCAGCTATCTTTTTGTGCACCTGTTTGTGGTGGCCTTTCTGATCTTCTTTTTCAAGAAAGCATACTCGCCGGTACAGATTGGGATCATGTATCTGATTTTTGTCCCGCTCTTTTTTGCCTGGAAACTGTTGGTTACCTATCTCGTCACCAGCTTTTCTGAAGGTAAAGAAATCGTCAGGAACATGATTATCCTCGGTGAGGGTGAATTGGCGCGTGAAGTAAGGCGGTATTTTCTGACGCACCGGGAATTGAACGTCCGGTTTCTTGGGAGATTCGGATCGAAGGGAACTTTTGAACTAAAAGAGATTAAGAAATTTTGCAGCGAAAATGAAGTTCATGAAATATTTTGTTGTTTACCAAACATGGAGGATGAGGAATTCAGGATGCTGATCGACTTTAGCCTCAACCAATTTATTCGTGTAAAACTGATCAATAACTTCACCGCAGAAATTAAGAATGATTTTTCCCTTGAAAAGGATGATCAACTTTTTGTGATGAATCGGCCGGTGGTGCCGCTGGATGGAGTAGGCAACCAGGTCATCAAGCGGGTGTTTGATATGCTGTTTAGCACCCTGGTCATTATCACTGTGCTGAGTTGGCTTGTCCCGTTAATAGCAGTTCTCATCAAACTGGATAGCCGGGGGCCTGTTTTCTTCAAGCAGTTGCGCGCAGGACTGAACAACAAGCCATTTTACTGCCTGAAATTCCGAACTATGGTGGTTAACCAGGAGTCAGACCGAAAGCAAGCCACCCGGGACGATCCCCGGATAACCCGAATCGGAAAGTTTCTCCGAAAAAGCAGCCTGGACGAGTTTCCCCAGTTTTTCAACGCGTTCATAGGGGAAATGTCGCTCATTGGGCCGAGGCCCCATCCCCTGAAGCTGAACGAGGAATTCTTAAAGAAAATTGAAGGGCTGATGTCACGCCATTATGTAAAGCCTGGAATAACAGGGTTGGCACAAAGTATGGGGTATCGGGGTGAAACCAGAAATGTGCTGGACATGAAGAATCGGATTGCTATGGATCGGTTTTATATCGAAAATTGGTCAATTTTGCTGGATGTTAAGATTGTTTTCAGAACCGTTATTTCGCTTATAAAAGGAAGTGAGAATGCTTATTAGGATGCTGAGATCATGATCACCCTCACACGAATCGGGATTTTCGCGTTCACTGCTTTTCTGGTCTCCTTCCTGCTGTTTCCGGTGATCATCAAAGTTTTGAAGCGGCTTCAGTGGTTTGATCTTCCAGGAACACACAAAATTCATTCCGAGGTGGTTCCTTCCATGGGAGGGATACCGGTGCTTGTAGGGTCCTCGCTCGCCCTGCTCATGTCCCTGCCGCTGCAACAGTGGATCAGCATGAAGTTTTTTTTTATTTCTGTGGCGCTTATGTTCCTCATCGGATTGCGTGATGATGTGCTGGCACTCACCCCGCGTCAAAAACTGGTCAGTCAGTTTCTTCCGGTATTCGTACTGGTGTTTCTGGATGATGTGATCCTCTATTCGTTTTATGACTTTAGCAACGGGGCGCCGCTCCCTCTGCCCATAGCATACTTTATAAGCCTTTTCACCGTTGTTATTATCAGCAATGCATACAACCTGATCGATGGAATTGATGGGTTGGCGGGCACAATCGGAGTGATTGTCCTTTGCTTCTTTGGAAGCTGGTTCTACGTTGCCGATCAACAATTTCTGAGTCTGATCGCGTTTTGTTTTGCGGGAGCCCTGTCGGCGTTTCTGCTCTTCAACTGGCAGCCGTCAACCATCTTTATGGGCGATACGGGAGCCCTGACCATCGGGCTCATTCTCTCTTTTCTCGCCGTGCGATTCATCAACAGCAACTCGGCGCTGCCCGATGGACATATAGCAAAATTCGGCGCATCGATTTCCACTGCTATATGCGTACTCATCATTCCAATTTTTGACACGCTCCGTGTCATCATCTATAGGTTAACTCATTTTCAATCGCCTTTCCATGCCGACAAGAATCACATTCATCACAAGTTTTTGGGACTTGGCATGAGCCATGCAGGGGCTGTTCGCAGGATCGGCGGTATCAATCTCGTGTTTATCATTCTATCGCTTCTTTTGAAAGACCAATCCGACGTGGTTTTATTGCCTGTTATTGTTGTCCTTTGCCTAGTGATTCACTTTTTCCTCCGGTGGAGACAATTGAAGCCCTACGAATCCCTGACCAATGCTTGACCAAATACGAATCATTACTCAGGAGATCATGTCTTTCCATCCTGCGGATGCGGCTGATCTTGAATCATTTCGATTAAAATACCTCAGCCGTAAAGGAATTATCCCCACTCTGTTTGATGATCTGAAAGCACTTGCGCCTGATAAGAAAAAGGAGATAGGCAAACCGCTGAACGAGCTGAAGCAGTCTGCGGAAACGAAATTCAAGGAGTGGACGGCGGCTGTTAAAACCAGCAATAACCAACAAGGATCTGGGATTGACGTGACGCTGCCCCCGGTACCCGACACATTGGGGAGTCTTCATCCGTTAACCTTGACCCGGTACCGGATCATTGAAATCTTTGAGAGACTCGGATTTCAGGTAGCCGATGGGCCTGAAATTGAAGACGATTGGCATAATTTTTCAGCACTGAATTTTCCAGAGAACCATCCCGCAAGGGAAATGCAAGACACGTTTTTCATTTCGAAAGACCCAGACATGCTGCTGCGCACGCACACATCCAATGTGCAGATTCGTCTTCTGGAGAAGCAAAAGCCCCCCGTGCGTGCCATTATGCCAGGAAGGGTTTACCGAAACGAAGCCATCTCAGCCAGGGCCCATTGCTTCTTCCATCAGGTGGAAGGACTTTACGTGGACAAAAATGTAAGTTTTGCGGATCTCAAGCAGACACTCTATCACTTTGCCAAGGAAATGTTTGGGAAGGATACGAAAATTCGATTGCGGCCATCCTTCTTTCCGTTTACGGAACCGAGTGCGGAAATTGACATATCGTGTCTCATCTGTCACGGTAAGGGGTGTGCGGTGTGCAAGCAATCCGGTTGGGTGGAAATTGCCGGTTCCGGAATGGTCCATCCGAATGTGCTTCGACATGTCAAGGTGGATCCGGAGGAATATACGGGCTTTGCCTTCGGGATGGGGATTGAGCGCGTAACCATGCTTCGGTATGGAATTGATGATCTTCGGCTGTTTTCAGAAAACGACGTCCGGTTTCTCAGACAATTCAAGGCGGTACTTTGATGCCTGAAATTAGATCCGTCGGTGTAGTGGGTGCCGGTACGATGGGGCTTGGGATCGCCCAGGTTTGCGGACTCTACGGGTTTGAAACGTTGCTGTTCGATATCAGCCAGGAACAGCTTGATCGTGCCTTTCATGCGATCGATTCAAATCTCTCAAAGAATGTTGAAAAAGGCAGGCTCACCGAGAAAAACAAAACAATCGCGCTTTCCCGCATCCAGGCCATCGGAAAATTAAGTCAAATGAAAGCCGATCTTATTATTGAGGCGGCGGTTGAAAAACTGGAAATAAAAAAAGAGCTCTTTACCGAACTGGAGCGCATCAACGGGGGTGATGCGATTCTGGCTTCAAATACCTCGTCCATTTCTATTGGGGCCATCGCAAAGGCATTGAAAGATCCCTCTTCGTGCATTGGGCTTCATTTCTTTAATCCGGCCGACCGGATGAAATTGATGGAAATAATTTCTGGTCCGAAGACGCGGCCCGCGCTGGTGGAGACTCTTAAATCGTTTGCTGCTGCGATTGACAAGGTCGCGGTTATTGCCAAGGATTCACCTGGATTTATCGTGAACCGGGTGGCCAGACATTTTTATGTTGAATCATTGAAATTGTTGGAGGCAAAGGCCGGGGATGTTCAAGCGATAGACACCCTTCTTCGCTCTGCGGGATTCCGGATGGGTCCGTTTGAATTGATGGATCTGATTGGTGTTGACACAAACCTCGCCGTAACAACTTCGGTCTTTGAGGGCTTTGGACGGGCACACAAGTTTGCCCCCAGCCGAATTCAACAACAATTGGTCAGCGAAGGACGTTGTGGAAGAAAGACAGGAAGGGGATTTTATGATTATGAAGCAACTTGACTGGCCGCGCCTGGTCGGCATTTCAATGTGGGTGCTGGTTTTGGCCTTTTCGTGCAAGGGTGACCTGTCAGACGACCCCATGCCCATCGTTGCCTTCGCCGATTTCGAAGTAAACCTAACCGCCCCGGAATATCAGTCGTTGTCGGTGAATGGGGGGTACAAGGAAATTGGCAGCATTGGCGTACGCGGTGTGATTCTCTACCGGAGTACTGCATCAACCTTCCTGGCCTTTGAGCGAAACTGCTCATACCGGCCGAATGAAGCATGTGCAACGGTCAACGTCGATGTTTCGAAGCTATTCATGGTTGATCCTTGCTGCAATTCAAGTTTTAGCTTCGCCGACGGCGCTCCTACAGGGGGTGTCGCATCGCGCAGGTTAAGGATCTATCAGTCCAACCTCACCGGAAATATCCTCACCATTTCCAGCACGATTGCCAACTAGGGATTTGTTTGCCTCAGTTTGCTGTGCGCTTTTCCATACGCGAAGTATATAATTACACCCAGGATCATCCAGCCAAGGGCAACCAGTTGGGTGGTTGGATCGAGTGAGAGGATCAACGTGGTACATACGAGCATTCCCAGGATAGGAACGAGGGGAACCAGCGGTGTGGCGAAAGGACGCTCCACTTCGGGGTTCTTCACCCGCATGACCCACACGCCAGCACACACTAGTACAAAGGCGAACAACGTTCCGAAACTGGTAAGATCCCCCGCCATCGTTCCCGGTACCAAGCCGGCGAACAAGCCTACAAAGATGAAGAGAAGCATGTTTGATTTGTATGGTGTGCGGAACTTGGGATGGAGTTCAGAGAAAACTTTCGGAACGAGACCATCAATAGACATGGTGTAGAACACACGGGATTGACCCATCAACATCACCAGGATAACCGAAGAGAACCCCGCGAGAATGGCGATTGAAATGGAATCGGCAAGCCACCCATATCCCGGCATATACTTCTGAATGGCGAATGCAACGGAGGCTTCTTTTCCGGCGACCGCAAAATCCTGCCATGGCGCCACTCCCGTAAGTACATAGCTGAATAAAATGTATAAAATGGTACAGAATACCAATGAGCCCAGAATGCCAATGGGCATGTCGCGCTTGGGATTCTTGGCTTCCTGTGCTGCGGTGGAAACAGCGTCGAATCCTATAAAAGCGAAAAATACAATAGCTGCCCCGCCCAGTACGCCGCCATAGCCCCACTGCCTGAAGGAGTCGTGACCGGGAGTTCCTTCCGGAATGAAATAGGGGGTATGGTTTGCGGGATTAATGAACTGCCATCCCACAAAAATGAATACCAATACGATTGTAACTTTCAGTACAACGATAATGGCGTTTACGAAAGCCGACTCCTGCGTCCCCTTGATCAACAGGAGTGTAAGTACGACCAGGATAGCCACGGCAGGGAGGTTCATGATTCCGGAAACGCCGTTTATGGAAGTCTCCATGGGAGAATGACAGAGTGCATACGGTATGGCTCCGCCCAGAAGATTGTTGAGGTATTCACTCCACGCGATGGCTACGGTGGCGGAAGCAAGTGCATATTCAAGAATCAATGCCCAGCCGATGACCCACGCGAGAAATTCGCCCAAGGTTGCATATGCATAGGTGTAGGCGCTTCCAGCGATGGGAATCATGGAGGCGAATTCTGCATAGCATAATCCGGCAAAACCACATCCGACAGCCGCCACCACAAAGGAGAGTGTGACAGCGGGTCCGGCTGCTTCGCTTGCTGCCCAGGCTGTGCGAACGAAAAGTCCGGCGCCAATGATGGCTCCGACTCCCAACAAAATCAGGTTTGCGGGACCTAGGGTACGCTTCAGCCCCTTGGAGTCGGTAGACTGGGTCATCAACTGTTCCAGCGGCTTCTTAATGAATAAACTCATGAGAATCTCTTGGTTAGGCGGTTAGTGAAGTGCTAAAAGTAGAAAATATATTGAATTAATGTAGTCGCTATTCCATCTACGTCGTCAGCGGAGCCAGTTATACTCCTGCAGCAAGTCAAGTACGTTTTTACGAAGTGCGTAGACATCGTACGGGGCGTTGTACAATACGACGAAAAATATCTTCTTGGATGGAATGGATATATAATAGGATGCAAAACCCCCCTGGTGGCCTGTGTGGCAGATTATTTTATCTCCGTCATTGGTTTGGTCGATAAACCAGGCCCACCCGATAAATGGTGGTTTTTCTCCCGACCATCCGGGAAAAGTTTTGATGAGGGCTGACTCATCGAGGAGGGCCATGTCAACGAAAACGGCGTTACGCAGTGCCACTTCATAGGCCGCCAATTCTTCGACAGAGCTCCACACCCCGCCGTTTCCTGCGGCACAGAAGGTAGGCTCCTCTCCGAAATCATCTTCTTTCCAGACATTACCGATCTTCGTATACCCGTGTGAAACGCCAGTGCGGGGGTGGGGCCCATCTGTGATGGTGCTTGCTGCCATGCCCGAAGGGTTGAATATTTTTTCTTTGATGAACGCTTGCCATTTCTGATTGGTTACCTGCTCGATGATCAATGCCAGCGCGTTGAATGCCGGGTTGGAGTAATGGTATCGGGTGCCGGGCTCAAATTCCAGCGTATCTGTTTGCGTTATCGGAAACCAATTTTGGGAATCATCCGCTGTCAGATAAAAAATGGAATCCTTGTTTACCTGTCGATTGTCGGGAAGTCCTGACGTGTGCGTGAGCAGGTGCTTTATTTTTACCCTTTCGGCAATCGCTCGGTTTTTGAATCCGGGAAAGTATTTGCTGAGCGGATCTTCCACCGAAAGCTTTCCTTGCCCGTGTAGAATCAGAATGCCGTTAGAAACGAACGTTTTTGAAATGGAGCCGATATTGAACAGCGTTTGTGGCGTTATCTTTTCCCTGGTTTCCAGGTCTGCAAGCCCTAATCCTTTCGTATAAATAATTGTGCTGTCGTGCATCAGGAGAATCGCGCCTCCGGGCCCATTGGGATCAATTTGTTGGGTGAATACGGCGTCAAGGGCGGGGACAAAGGCATCCTTCCCAGTGGGAGCCAGGCAGGAAACAGTCAACAAGGCCAGTAAACTTATGTTCTTCATGGGATTGATGAGGGTACGGTGGTGATAAAGGTCCTTAAATTAAGCCGGATATCCTTTGGTGTGATCCTGGGTCTTCACCTCGTTTACGGTAGCACTGGCAATTATTTTCTAGAGGCACATTTGGCATGCCGCCAGAAAACGCAATTGGCACAGGCTATTTTTATATATTTAAACTCACCTTCAGAATAACAGGTTGGTCCGAGCCTTACTCATATTATTGTATACCTCCAGCCTGACGGTTTATTCACAGTCTGTCCTCGACACAAAGCTGGATGGACCGGTTAAAGGAACAAAGCTCACCGTATTTCTCAAGGGTTTTGAACGGCAGCATGCCGTGCGCTTCTACTTTGTGGAGGATTGGATTTCCCCGTTTTCAATCGAGGGAAATTATGCAGGACAGACCCTTGGCGGCATGCTTCGGGACGTGCTCCGGGAATCCACTATTTCCTTCATTGCCATTCATGAATACGGTGTGGTATTTGTCAGGGATCCGACGTATGAAATGGAGCGCCGAACCGCGCTACAGGAAGCTGAACGCAAACAGCGTAAGATTGATCGTATCGTTGTCGGTTCTGAAGAAAAGTTCAACCCGGGCAGAAAAGTAAACCTTCACGGAAAGATTACGCACGAAGACACAAAGGCACCCGTTGTGGGCGCCACCATTTACGCAGGGGCTGTATACGGGGGCACGACAACTAACACAGAGGGTGTGTTTGACTTGAGTATTCAAACCGGAGAGCATGTCCTGACGATCGGATTTGTTGGTCTGAAAGAAAAAGTGATTGACCTGACAATGTATGAGGAAGGATCGTTGGAAATCTTTATGCAGGAAGAGCCCGTGTTGCTGCAGGAGGTAGTTGTGAATTCACAATCGATCAGTGAATTGACGAACAGCCGGGCCGGACAGCTGCAGCTTTCTGTAGGGGCTATGAAAAAGCAACCAACCTTGCTTGGAGAGGCCGACCTGGTGCGACAACTTCAGACCTTGCCAGGAGTGAACACAACGGGTGAGGCTGCTGCCGGGTTCAATGTCAGGGGAGGAAGCGTTGACCAGAACCTGGTTTTGTACGACGGCATGCCGCTATTCAACACGTCGCATTCCCTTGGATTCTTTTCTGCCTTTTACTCCGAAGCGATTCGGGAAATGACGTTTTACCGTGGAGGAATTCCGGCAGAATATGGTGGCAGGGGATCGTCTGTGCTTGATATCCGCAGTAAAGGCGGTGACCTTGAGAAGTGGAGGGGGAATGGAGGCATCGGAATCATATCAACGAACCTGATGGTTCGCGGACCATTGAAAAAAAATAAGACGACCATGGCTGCCAGCGTGCGCACCACCTATGCCAACTGGTTTATCAATGCCTTAAGTACGAGCTATCACGATCTTCAAAACAGCGAAGTAAATTTTTACGATGCTGAGCTCCGGCTCGATCACTCGTTTAACGACCGCTCCAAGCTTTCGTTTTCTTATTATCGAAGCAATGACAAATTGCGGGTACGGGGCGACACAACGTATCAATGGTCCAATCAATTGGCGTCTCTTCGGCTCGATCAGATTTTCTCCAAACGGCTTTCAGGAAGTTTTCAGCTTGGTCTGGGCAATTATCAGTATTTCGTAACAGACCGGCTTCCTGAGCGTGCTTTCGAACTATCCTATAAGATTACTTACCCGGCCCTGAAAGCAGACATGCAGTACATAGCCGGAAGCCATCGGTTTGGATTCGGGGTGCAATCCATGTACTACGATTTCAATCCGGGGAAACTGAAACCAACCTCGGAAATTTCGAGCACACGGCCTGTGACCATGGATTCGCAACAAGCGCTTGAAAGTGGTATTTATGTGTCCGATATTTTTTCCCCTGGAAACCGGTTTGTCGTGGAGGGTGGTGTTCGCCTTTCTTCGTTCCTGACGATGGGTCCTGCTACCGTAAATGTCTATCTACCCGCGACTCCGGTGTCATTACCCAACCTCGTTGACAGTGTGCGGTACGGCCCCGGAGGAATCACGTCTTCATTTCTTGGCGTTGAACCGAGGTTTGCTGTGCGGTATTCCCTGAATGACAAGTCTTCACTCAAGCTCAGCTTTCATCGGATTTATCAATACCTCCACCTCATAAGCAACACGACCGCGGTGACGCCGGTAGACATCTGGCAACCGAGCAATACGTTCTTCAAGCCACAGCGTGCCGATCAGGCCTCGTTCGGTTATTTCCGGGATTTTAAGGAGAAGAAGTACGAGGCCTTTGCTGAAGTTTTTTATAAGGAAATGAATAATGTGCTTGACTTCCGGGATGGGGCAAATTTGATCCTGAATAAAACCCTCGAAGCGGATTTGCTGCAGGGAGATGGGAAGGCGTATGGCATTGAACTCTATGTTTCGAAGAATTTGGGACGCCTTACATGGGCTTTTAGCTATACGTACTCCCGATCGCTCCGCACCATCCGGGGTCCAACGAGCGGTGAATCAATTAACGGAGGCATGGAGTTTCCGTCCAGTTTTGACCAACCGCACATGCTGAATGCTTCCTGGAATTACAGACTATCCAGGAGATTCTCATTCACGGGAAATTTTTCGTTTCGCACGGGCCGCCCGGTAACAGTCCCCATATTTGGGTTTGTCATGGATGGCTACACCGTGGCTTATTTTTCGGGACGCAATCAGTTCCGGATACCCGACTATCACCGGCTGGATGTCGCCCTGGTGATCGAGGGTAATCACAAACTTAAGAAGCCGTGGAGCGGCTCGTGGGTTATTTCCTTTCTTAACGTATATGGAAGGCGAAATGCGTATTCCTACTTTTTTGGAAGCGATGTTCCCGGAAGGATAAACACGTATCAATTGTCAATTCTGGGAACGATCATCCCATCGGTAACGTACAGTTTCAAGTTCTAAAAGGCATGAACTTCTTGATGAAACAGATTCAATTTTGGAAGCGGCGTGGCAGGAAGGTAGCCAACCGGGGGCTTACTGTGATCGTGCTGCTTTGGATGAGCTGCATTGATCCGGTAGACCTTTCATTACCCCCGTCTCAATTGCCTTTGATAATTGATGGTGCAATTGCTGACGGAGACGGGCCGTTTTCGGTCCGGATTTTAAGAGGGGTACCGGTGGACGGCCGTTATCACCAAACGGAGTTTGTCGCTGGTGCCAGAGTGGTAATCAGCGATAACACAGGTGTGCGGGATACGCTCAAGGATATTGGTGGAATTTACGAGACGAATTCAATAAAGGGTATCGTTGGGCGGACCTACCAGCTACGTGTGACCACAGCGGATGGAGCAAAGTACGAGTCTACGCCCGAAATGATGCTCCCGGCTGGTACGGTAGACAGTGTTTTCTTCGAGTTCGTCCGGGGGCTGAAGAAGGACACACAGATTGAGGTGGATGGGTTCAACATCTTTATCAATGCTACAGCACCTGCGGGCGGGAATCGGAGGCTTCGCTGGAAATTCAACGGAACTTATAAAGTCAGGACAAATCCTGCTTTGCTGACGACAACAGATCCGATCACCCTCCAGGATGTACCGCTGGCTTGTGCGGAGCAGTGCTTATGTTGCGTTTGTTGGGTATCGGTAAAAGAAGAGTCCCCTATCCTTTTCCAGAATGATTTCCTTGGGTCCAGTACGCTGAGGCACGTTTTCGTGAATTATATTCCCATCAATAATATGACGTTCAACGAACGGTACAGAGTGGAGATTTCCCAAATGGAAGTGTCGCAGCGAGTGTATGATTTTTATTCGGGGGTGCGCAAGCAGATTGATGGTAGTACCAGTTTATTTCAGCCTCCTTTTTTTGAACTGAAAGGGAACGTGAGTGCGACAAACAACGACAACCTTGTGATTGGTGTGTTCTCTGCGGCAGCAGTTGTAAAGCGGCACATATACATTGCGCGGACTGCCATCCCGTATGACTTCCACCTCAGTGAAATTATTGGGGATTGCCGGGCGGTGGCACCGAATTCTTCTAATTCACAACCTGCTTTTTGGCAATGAAGGCATCTGCTAAAATATTGATGGTTGCCGTCATGGTGTGGACGAGTTGCATTGACCGTGTTGATCTTAGCCTTCCACCAGGTGTATTGCCGCTCGTTATCGATGGATTGGTAACGGATGCGCCGGGCCCGTATACCGTTTCAATTTCCAGGGGAATTCCAGTGGATGGATCCCTTCACCGGGCCACCATGGTTCCGCGAGCACGCGTTCAAATCATGGACAACACGGGAACGACGGACGTTCTAACAGAGACTGAAGTGGGTACCTACGTAACGGATTCTCTGCAAGGAATGATGGGACGTACGTATCGATTGATCGTCACGATGCCTGATGGGAACCGGTACGAATCAACCCCCGAGCAAATTGTTCCTGCCGGAACCATTGATAGTATATATTTTGACTATGAACAGTCGCTCAAAAAAGACAGTAATGTTGAACTTCAGGGGTTCAACGTGTACATCAATGCCACGGCGGCGCCGGGCGGTAGCAGACGGTTGCGATGGAGATTTAACGGCACCTACAAAGTGATTACCAATCCTGCTTTGTTAATGGTCGGCAATCCGCCCGCTCCTCTCGCTTGTTCCATCTTTTGTGTCTGCTGTACGTGCTGGGTATCTGAGAGCGAGGAATCCCCGCTCCTTGTAAACCAATCTTTTATTGGCTCCAATAGGCTCAACCGGGTGTTCGTGAGGTATATCCCCATCAATGAAATCACGTTCAATGAAAAATACCGCGTCGAGATTACGCAAATGGAGGTCTCGCAAAAGGTCTATGATTTCCTTTCCGCCGTCCGGAGACAGGCAGACAACGATGCCAGTTTGTTTCAGCCTCCTTTTTTTGAACTGAAGGGAAATGTGACTGCGACGAACCATGAGAATCCCGTTGTTGGAATGTTCACCGCCGCCGCCTTAACGAAGCGCCATCGGTACATTTACCGGACAGATATTCCGCATTATTTCTTTCCGTCGGAAATCATTGGAGATTGCCGGGGAGTGGCGCCACGTTCTTCCATTACTGAACCTCCCTTCTGGCAATGAAAAAGATCTTAGCTATTCTTTTCGTTGTTGTGTCCAGCCTTCCTGCAAGCGGCCAGAAACAGGTCGCTGATCAGCTTGGCCGTGAGTTGGAAGAAAACAAAATCCGGTTTCCCGGGATGAAACCGTTCTTATTTTTCTCGCAGCAGAGGTACGCACCCGGTGACACGGCATTTTTCCGGTTGTTTATACTGGCAGAGAACGAAAGGATTCTGCCGGACCGCTCCATTTTTACACTAGCGCTTTATAACCAGGAGGGAAGCAAAGTCCTGCAGCAACGTGTGCCTAGTGGAAAGGCCGGAGTAGCCAATCAGTTCATTCTCCCGGAAACACTGACTCCGGGCAAGTATACGCTACAGGTCTTTACTGACTCCATGACCGATCAGTACGGCCAGGTTCATGAATTGATCATTTCTGGAGACCGGCGGCTTACGCGATCATTGGCCGCAGGATCTGATTTGAAAGTTTATGCGGAAGGGGGGCACGTGGTCCCAGGGTTTATCAACAAGCTTGTCATTCGTACACTGAACAAGGTGGAATCCTGTGAACTTTTGTCCGGAGAGGGAAAAGTTTCATCAATTCATTTCAACACCCGGGGATACGCTTCAGTGCAGTTTCTTCCAAAAGCAGGTGAAGTTTACTGGATTGAGTATGAGGCAACGGGAGATAAAAGGAAGGTAATGGTGCCGGCATCCGGTGAGCGTGAGATGATGTTGCGCGTCTATCCCGGTCCCCGGCAAAGCAGGATCATTGATATAGCCGGTCCAAAATCTCTGGATCAAATTACCGAAACAAAAGAACTGCCGACAACACTACGCAAAGAAAACCTTTTCCTCGTCTTGATTGCGCAGGGGGAAATTATTTACAGTCAGGAGATCCGACTAAATGAAGTTGGCAGAAAGCAAATCATAGGTTCCTCTGATTTTTTTCCGTCAGGATTTTCAGAGCTCTATTTGGTGGATGGTGATCGGCGAATTCTAGCGTATCGGCCCATGTATGGTCGCCACAATGATTTGCATCAGTTGGAAATCGATCAGGTTCCCGCAGCGGTGGGGCTTCGTCAGGATGTGGAGGCCCTCTTGCGCGTCACCGATGCTGCGGGTCAGGCGGTTAGCGGATCAATTGCGGTGAGTGTTAGTTATGAGGAATCACCTTCTGCCCCCCTGCTAACTCCCGACCCATCCCTGATCCTTCAACCCGGAAAACTTCCGATTGAACTCTCTGGCACGGATCAGGAAATTGATTTGGAATTGCTGACCATCGGGGCGCCCAAGGAAATTGTTCCCGGTGGGAGGCACCTTCTGAATGCACCCAACCTCACCCTTGGAGGCCGCGTTCATCGGGCGGATTCAGCCGCAGCACTTCCTGACTCAAGCACCGTGCTAGTTTATTTGCACAAAGACCGTATTCAATATGAAACGCTGATTGACAAAACTGGGAGGTTTCAGTTTTCAAAGATCTATGACTTCCTGGGGAGTGACCTCGTCTTTTTCAAGGTACTTCATAAAGGGAAGGATCTTTTCGGGGCACGCGTGGAGTGGATAACAGATACGGAAATGAAAATACCAGCGACTGAAACGATTTTTGAGGAGGGCGTGTTGCAGGATGAATACGGAATTATCCGAAAACAGAAGCGGGGGATCGACCAGTCGTATTCATTTTTTCAAAACCCCCCATCCGGCCTGGCAGCACCCATCAACTACAATGCGGAGCTGGAGAACGAATTTAAGGAAGCCGACATCACCATCGTGCCCAGTGAATACACGCCCTTTGATACCATGCAGGAACTTATCCTGGAGGTTATCCCTTCAGTGGAATTCCGTAGACGCCAGGGTGACATCGTGGTCCGCGTTGCTTTGACGAGTCGTTCGATCTTTGTTCCTCAACGGTATGCGGAAGGGAATCCGCTGTACATTATTGATGGGTTAATGACTTCCAATACGGGATACCTGATGAAATTGCTCCCCCGGGAAATTGTCTCTTTCAAAATCATTAATGATGTTGGGAAGTTGAACCGATTGTTAAATCTGGGAAGGAACGGTGTTCTCTTTATTCAAACTGTAAATCCTGAAAGGACGCGGAAGGATCTCACGAAAGACCTCCTTGTCCTTCAAGGGATGAGCCCCACCATACTTTTTTCTCAAAAATACCCGATGGGGGAGCGGGTACCCGATTTGCGTACGCTGCTGTACTGGAGTCCGCTGATTCGAACCGATAATTCAGGGATCGCGCGGTTCAAATTCCGCACATCGGATATCCCTGGTTCCTATACAATCCGGGTGATGGCCTCACTCGACAATGGTCACCTGATCACGGCAGAGCGTTCGTTCATGGTGAAATTCACAAAATGACGGAGCGCGCTACCGAGGGGAGTGTTTCGGCCGCAGCGACGCCACGCAGGCACGATCTTGACTGGTTGCGGCTGATCGCGATATTCATCCTCCTTTTTTTCCATACCGGGATGTGGTTCAGTACATGGGGCTGGCATGTCAAGAATGACGAAACCAGCCCGATTTTCAATTACTGGATGGTGTGGCTTCATTACTGGCGTATGCCTCTTTTGCTGTTCATTTCAGGCGCGGGCACCGTGCTGGCTATGGGGAAGCGGACGCTGGGTCAATTCCGCACCGAGCGATTCAGGAAATTAATCATCCCATTGCTGTTTGGTATGCTGGTTATTGTGCCGCCGCAGATCTATTATGAGCACATTCTGAAGTACGACGGGTACTGGTCCTTCTACAAAACGGTATTTGAATTTGTTCCATATCCAAAAGGCAGCCTGAGCTGGCATCACCTGTGGTTTATCTTGTACCTGTTTTTGTACTCCATGCTAATACTGCCTCTGCTTAGCCTTTTGAGAGAGGGCCGTGGGGAAACTTTCCGACGCATGATGTTCAGGCTCTTGTCCAATCCCGTTGGGCTTTTGCTTGTTCCTGCAGGGCTCATGGTGTTGTCCCAAGGGCTGCTCCGGCCGTTCTATCCGGATGAGACACATGCTTTGCTTGATGATTGGTCCTTCTTTACGCTTTATTTTCTTTTCTTCTTTTTCGGCATCGTATCGTACGCAGTTCCGAAGATCTGGACCTCGATCGGGGATAACAGAAAATATTCCCTGGCAGCTACCGGCATTATCCTGTTAGTCTTCTATACGTTATATGGAAGTTTCTATGGATGGGCAACCCTTCCCTGGCCTCCCGAAACCGTGGAACTGATGTTTGATATCACATCGATCATTCTGGGCTGGTTCACCGTCATTACCATCATTGGGTATGGGCAACACCACCTCAACCGGCATCACCCCTGGCTTACCCTGGCAGGGGAAGGCCTTTATCCATTCTACATCCTTCATCAAACGCTCATTATCGTTCTGGGGTACTACATCTGCCAGTTAGACACTGGAATATTTGTAAAATTCTGGCTCATCGCCGGGTCAACGCTAGGACTGTGCATTCTTATTTATATGTATGGGATTAAACCTTTTGAGCTCATGCGGCTTCTTTTCGGAATGAAAAGCAAGCGGCCGAAGACCGTGAAGCCGGGTGCTCTTTATCCGGCCTCTTAATTTCATTAGTTTTGATATACCCGTACCGATGCAAAGACACTTTTCCATGATTTCACTTTTCGCAGCGCTGGCAGCCTGCACCCCGCCGCCGCAGGAAGCCAGGGTATGGCAGACGATTGAGAAATCTCTCCAGGTTCAGCTAATTACCCTCTCAGATGGTGACACCGTTGACCTGCCCGAAGGAAATTTCATGTTTTCCAGGAGCCTGGTTATGGATGGTAAATCCAATGTTATCATCCGCGGAAAGGGAATGGGGAAGACAATCTTGTCGTGGAAAAATCAGGTGGAGGGTGCGCAGGGCTTTCAGATCAGCAACAGCAAGAACATTGTGCTGGAAGATTTCTCCGTGGAAGATGCGAAGGGTGACAATTTGAAAATAAACGACACCCGGGGAATCACCATTCGCCGCATCAGATCGGTGTGGTCAGGAGGGCCCAAAACCGAGAATGGAGCGTATGCAATCTATCCAGTGCTTTGCACGAAGGTGCTGCTGGAAGAGTGTGTGGCCATGGGCTCCTCAGATGCCGGAATCTATGTGGGCCAGTCTGACTCGGTGATCATCAGAAATAACCGCGCCTACTGGAATGTTGCGGGCATTGAAGCCGAAAACTCACGGTGGGTCGAGATCTATGGAAATGAATCGTATGATAACACAGGCGGCCTTCTTGTGTTTGACCTGCCCGGCCTTACACAGTATGGACACAGTACCCGGATATTCAACAATAAGATCCATAACAACAACCACGAAAACTTTGCGCAGAAAGGCAACATTGTTGCAAGCATTCCGCCGGGCACCGGCATCATGATCCTGGCAACACATAATCTGGAGATGCATAACAACACCATTAGCAACAACCGGACGGCCGGAGTCGCCATTGTCAGTTATGAGTTGGTTGCCGCATTGAATGAAGATGCAGTGGAGCAGGAAGGGGCCATCGGGGGAACACAAACCGTCAATAATCGGTATCGGGAAGATTCGTTGTATAATCCATTCCCTTATGGGATTTCAATTCATGGGAACCGTTTCGAGAATAGCCACTGGTTCCCATCAACTGATAATGATATCGGAAAGCTGCTGGTCATGAAATCTCCCTTTTCACCGCCGGACGTATTATACGATGGTATTAAGGATCCAAACAGGGAGGATCGAAAACTTTGCTTTGACGAAGGTGATGGAATAACATTCATCAACCTGGATGCCGGCAATGATTTTAAATCCTTGTCGAAGGATTTGACCCCTTTCCGCTGTCCGCTGGACAAGGCACGCGTTTTGAGATGAAGCTGGTTTGCCTATTGGCGGCTGTTTTGATAGCTGGATGCGTGCCCAGGAAGCCGCCGGCCGAAGTTGTTTTGGCCGAAGAGCCCAGCCAGCACGACTTATCCGCGTGGGGTAAGGAAAAACTTTCCGGGTACAGTTTGTTTATCGGGGCTCTCAAGAACTTCGACCCGGCCCCGGATGTCTTCCCCTATGACATCAACTCCCCGCTTTTTAGCGACTATGCCTACAAGAGAAGATTTATCAAAATCCCCCCGGGAAGCACGATCGGTTACGACGGAGCGGAAGTATTTCATTTTCCGGAAGGGACCATCCTTGTAAAGAACTTCTATTACCCGGCCGATTTTAGAAATCCAGAAAAGGATATTCGCGTTTTGGAAACGCGGCTTCTGATCCTCGAAGGTGAAACATGGAAAGCCCTTACCTATGTTTGGAATGAGGCACAGGATGAAGCCGTCCTCGAACTGGGTGGAAGCACGAAGCGCGTGGCGTGGACACATTACAACGGTAGCGCCATGGAAGTGAATTACTCCATCCCGGATGTGAATCAATGCAAAAGCTGTCATCTCAAAGGAGACAAGACGATGCCGATCGGTCTTTCAGCGCGCCAACTCAACAAAAAAAAGCAGCTGACGGAATGGGTTGAACGCGGATGGATAACGGAGTTGCCTCCTGTTGTGCCGCGTCTGGTCGCGTATGAAGACTTGGAGGCCCCAATAGATGACAGGGCGAGGGCCTGGCTTGAAATCAATTGCGCCCACTGTCATCGACCGGATGGTCAGGCAAAAACGAGTGGGCTGCACCTGATGGCCACCGTGAATTCGCTCCGGGAATTGGGGCTTGGCAAGGCTCCGGTTGCGGCGGGCAAAGGTTCCGGAGGACGGATGTTCAGTATCGTCCCCGGGCGGCCCGATGCATCCATTCTGGTATACAGGATTGAATCAACCGATCCGGGGGTGATGATGCCGGAGATGGGAAGAAAACTGGTACATACAGAAGGTGTAGCGGTGGTTCGTGCCTGGATCCGGGAAATGAAACCGGTGAATTAACCTTCTCGCCGGTTCAACCGCCTCATTCCAGTTCCCGGATTTCAAAGTCCTTTCCTTTACCGTATTGGAATATTTCACGGAGATGAAAGCGTTCGAGGGTATGGATGTCCTTTACGAGAAAATCTTCCCGGGGAAGGATCTGTTCTAGTTCCACCTCGTAGATATCGCCAAAATTTATTATTCGGTAACGCTTACCGACACGAAGTACACCCAGGGAAAGGCCGCTCATAAGGAATAGGGTTGCGACGCGGTAACTTCACAGGACGCAATGGAATTAGAGATCTTCTTCACGTTCAAGCATGAGAATGGAGGTCTGAGGAACGATAAAGTATTTCTCGCGTTCGTACTGAACTTCAATGGCGCCTTTCTGGAGGAAGATGGCGAGGTCGCCTTCCCGCGCCTGCAGCGGCAAGTACTTTATAGCATCGTCCTTTCCCTTCCATAAGTCATCTTCATCTGCTGGCATTGGAAGTGGATAGCCGGGGCCGGTTCGGATCACAAATCCTTTTTGAATTCTTTCTTTCTCCTGAACTCCGGGTGGAAGATACAGGCCGCTGTCTGTTTTGTCAGAATCTTTTACTGGGCGAATGAGTACGCGATCGCCGACTACAATGAGTTTCTTTAGTTTGTTATCGGATGTAATGTTCATGGCAGTAAAACGCTTGATTTGTTAAAATAGAAAGGGAGGATTAGCTATCCTTTTCACCGAACAGGCTTGTCTGATCTTTTCCTTTTGCCTCTTCGGTTTCCGTGCTGTACAAGGGGAGCTTGTTGAATTCCCGGCTCAGCATGGTATCCTGGGTGATGATTCCTTTCTGATTCGCTTCGCTGGATAAACGATTTGCGTCGGCTTCCAGCTCCTTGGTATTGATTTGCTTGGAACGCTTTTCAATAGGGGGATTTAGTTTCTCCGACTTTTCAAATTCGGAAACCTTCTGCAGCAGGTCTTTGGGAAGGTCTGCCTCGCTTCGATAGACTAATTCAAAAAACTGTTTTGCAAAAAAGCCATCAATTTGAATCCGTCGTTTAGAAAGGTGTACAAATTTTCCAATGACACGGCAAATGTTCTCACGTTCCTCCGGGCTCAGTTGGTCGGCAAACTCGTAATCCTCAATTTTCTTCAGTGCGATAATAATGGGTTCCAGAGAGTCGAGGGAAATAACGTAAACAGTGTAATCGGCCAACTTGAATTCAAATTGCTCCAACTCCTGGAGCGTGTTGGTTGGCACCACGAGAAATACCTCCTTGCGCACATCCTCTTCACGAACGTACTTGATAGCCTGTTCGACCTGATTCTTTAAATACCCGGGGAAGTTGGAAAGGTCGTCACCCCATGGACTCTTGGCATCAAAGACAACGTACTCATCCTTGATGCGCAGTGTGTTGTCCGGGCTCCCTTTGAACGGGACTTTCTCCAGGTAATCCACGCCGTGACGGTTGCAAATGGCTTTAATTCTTGCTTTAACATTTTCTTCATGTCGCGACCAGGTCTCCCGCAACCGTTCGACGCGCTCTATTTCTTTGCGGTGGCGTTGATTTATTTCATCTTCCTCGCGCTTTCGTTGCCCCTCTGTAAGTTTATTTAAGCTGGCAACGGAATGCTCATGTTCTTTGCGTCGCTGGTCTTCGTCTGCTTTGTAGCGGGTGTTCTCTGTACGCAGCTGCTGGATTTGTGTTTCAAGAATTTCTACGTGGTGCTTCAATTCTGTTCCCCGGCGGAAGTACCCTTCGTTTTTCTCCTCCAGCGATGCGATTCTCTTTTGGAACTCTTCCTTTTCCTGGGCGAAGCGTGCCTGGGATTCCCGCAAACCGATGTTATCAAGCCTAACCTGCTGGAGGGATTCCCGCAGGTTTTTAGTCTCGTTCTTCTCAACCTGGAGCTGATTCTCGGCCTTTTCACCGGCGGCCCTTACGCTATCCACAACCGGGGCGATGCGCTGCAAATCACCGTTAGCATCCACCAGCATATTTCTGACCTTACCCCACCGGAAACAACGATCCCAGAAACTGATTTGCTTCAGTTTCTCCAAAAGTCTTTTCAGGTGTTCAAGCGATGTATCCATGGCTAAAACTCGATCAGAACCTGGCCCTTCTCCACGCTGTCGCCCTTTTTTACCTTGACTGCTTTTACCGTGCCGCCTCCGGGGGCCTTGATAATGTTCTCCATTTTCATGGCTTCCAGGATGAGTAGGGAATCGCCGGACTGAACTTCATCCCCTGCGCTGACCCGCAGGTCAATGATTAAACCAGGCATGGGCGCCTTGATGACATTTACTTTGCCCATGGCGCCGGCGTTCATCCCCATCTTTTCCATGAGAAGATCAATCTTGTCACGAAGCTGAATGGAATATTTGCGCCCCCGCACTTTGATATCAACCGTCTTGGTTGTCCTGTCAATGTTCACCACTTCTGCAGGAAAGCTCTTATTATTGAAGCGGATGTGATATTGTCCGTTGTCAAGCGCTGTCAAATCCCACGTTAGCGGATCACCGTTCACCAGCAGTGCGTCGTCTTCCGCAGTGAATTCATAGGATCTTTCATTGATCTGTGCCTTGTACATGGTATCAAAAATAGCAGGTGTGGAGTTGGTTTGATTTAAAATTGCCAAATTTGTTTCCTAAAATCATGTTTTCCCGCTAAACGAAGTGAACTGGACAAGTCTTCTCTCCGCAAAACGAATTGGTCAGAAGTCCGCGTCTGCCGAATCTTCGCGCAGCGCATTTGAACAGGATTTCGACCGTATTATTTTTTCGCATCCTTTTCGGAGGCTTCAGGATAAGACGCAGGTTCATCCGCTCCCCGAACATGATTTTGTGCATACCCGCCTTACGCACAGCCTGGAAGTTTCAAGTGTCGGACGCTCGCTTGGCAAGCGCGTCGGGGAGGTCCTCATGGAGCGGCATACCCCCTTGAAAGAAAACTATTCACTGTTTGATTTCGGGGCGATTGTCGCTGCCGCATCCCTTGCCCATGATCTCGGAAATCCTCCGTTTGGTCATGCCGGGGAAGCAGCACTTTCCGACTTCTTCATCCATCAGGATCGCTTTAAAGAAAGGGTAAGTGCCCATGAATGGCAGGATCTTATCCGGTTTGAGGGCAACGCGCAGGGGTTTCGAATTCTTAATCAATACGATTATGGGCTGAAGCTTACGCTGGCAACGCTGGGGGCGTTCACAAAATATCCGTGCGCATCCCATATTGAACAAAGAGATAAGCAAAAGAAGAGTCAGAAAAAGTACGGCTTCTTTAAAAGCGAGATAGAGTTGTTCAGGGAAGTGGCCGAGAGCCTTGGGCTCGCGTCGGCAGGACTGAATGTGTGGCGGCGCCATCCTCTTGCATTCCTTGTAGAGGCGGCAGATGATATTTGTTACAGCATCATCGATTTGGAGGATGGATGCAACCTGGGCCTGGTCTCGTTTGAGGAAACAGTAGAACTTTTGGCCCCGATACTGGGTGACAAGCTCGACAGGAAGAAACTTTCAAAAGATGAAGGACTGAACCGGAAACTGGGTACCCTGCGTGCCATGACTATCGGTGAGCTTATTGAAGCCTGCACGGGTGTCTTTCTGGACCATGAAGAGCCCATCCTGAACGGAACGTTTGACACCGCCCTTACAGATGAATGCAAGTTCGCTAACGCTCTGCGGAAGATAAGTGAAGTTTCCGTTCACCGGATTTATCGGGCAAGGCAGGTTGTTGAAATTGAAGCGGCGGGCCATGAAGTGCTGCCTGGATTAATGCGGGAGTTCATCCGGGCCGGCGATTATATTCGTGGAACGGAAAAATCCAGAAAATTCGAGAATCTCTCCCTGCTGCTTCCACCGGAAATCCGACAGGCCATCAAGCGATCCGATACCGATTACGCCATGCTACGGCTGGTGGTTGACTTCGTTTCAGGTCTTACGGACAAACACGCCCTGATGATTTTTCGCAAAATCGGCGGTATGGCACCCCTGTAGATCGGAGGCGCCGGCTTTTGGGTGCCAAATGCCGTGAAAGAGGCCCGGAAGGGACAGAAACTGCCAAAATTCGCTTAGTTTTGCCCCTTCAAAATTAACGCCTGATGTGGTCCCGCATTGCCGACTTGATAATCCGATACAGACTCCCGCTCATGTGTCTGATCGTGGCTATCACGGTAGTCATGGGATTCTATGCTTCGCGGGTTGAAATGAGCTACGACTTCGGGCGCGCGGTTCCGCCCAACGATCCCGACATGGTCTTTCTGACGCAGTTTCGGGAGCAATTTGGGGAAGATGGAAATATTGTGGCGGTCGGATTACGCGACAGCGCGGTTTATCAACTGAAAAACTTTGATGAACTCCGCAGCCTGGGAAGGAAGCTCCGCTCCATCGAAGGGGTCAACGAAGTGCTTTCGCTGCCCCGAATGAAAATTATTTTGAAAGACACGGCACGGCAGCGGTTTTACCTGCACGCTCATTTCCTTGACACCATCGTGTCTCAGCATCAGCTCGATAGTTTGCTGATTGAAGCGCAGCATCAAAAATTTTATGCCGGCCAGTTAGTTAACGCCACCAATGGGGCAACGATGATGTTGATCTCGGTCGACAAAACGTATGCAAATTCGGCAAAACGAGTCAAGCTCACCCAGGACATTCAGCAGGCAGGAAAAGAGTTTAATGACCGGACTGGCATTACGCTCCACTTTGCCGGCCTCCCGTTCATACGGGCGGTCGTGGCCGAACAGGTGAGAAAAGAGTTGTCCCTTTTTCTCTATCTCTCTGCCCTTGTCACAGGCACGATCATGCTCATCTTTTTCAGGTCGGTGCGCTCCGTCATTTTTTCAATGATCATGATAGGGGTGGTGGTGGTCTGGACCCTGGGGACCATTACGTTGCTGGGATTCAAAATCACGCTCCTCAGTGGACTCATTCCGCCGGTTATCGTAACGATCGGCATAACCAATGCCATCTACCTTCTGAACAAATACCACGTGGAGTTTGCCAGGCGGAAAGACAAGATGGAGGCCATTCGTGTGGTCGTTCAGAAAATGGGTCTGGCAACTTTTCTTACCAACCTGACGGTGGCCATTGGGTTCCTGACCCTCCTTTCCACGGATATTCTACTGCTTCGTGAATTCGGCGTGGTGGCAGGACTGAACATTCTTGCCCTATTCTTCGTGAGCCTGATCATGATTCCGGGTATTCTCTCCTGGCTGCCAGAACCCTCGTCAAAACATTTGCGGCACCTGAACTTTCGCCTGCTGGGCGCCTTTGTCGCCGGTATTGACTTATTGGTTCACCGGCACCGGACCGCTATCTATCTGGCCACGCTCACGCTTACCGTTTTTGCGCTGATCGGGATGAGCAGACTGTATTCGGTGTCGTTCATGGTGGATGATCTTCCGGAAGAAAGTCTTATCAAGAGAGACCTGCATTTTTTCGAAGCCAATTTCAGCGGCATTATGCCTCTTGAAATTGTCGTGGATATTCAGAGCAAACGGAAGCGTCAACTCCTGGAAATAAACAACCTGAAGGCGATCGACGACTTTGAACAGTCGCTGGACTCCATTGCGGTGATTTCACGACCTGTGTCGATTGTCAGCCTGGTCAAGGCAGCCAAACAGGCTTTTTATAACAACAATCCCGACCGGTACTCCTTACCCACCAAAACGGAAAGTGCATTCATCCTTCGCTATATGAAGGGACAATCCGATAGCAGCGGCCTTGTCAAATCGTTTGTAGACTCTTCGTTCAACAAAATGAGAATTTCCATGCAGATGGCTGACATTGGTTCTATCCGGATGGATTCATTGGTTAATGAAGTTATACAACCCAAGGCGGATGCGCTGGTTGCTACTCTGAAACAGAACTTAAAATCAGATAAGGACTCAGTACATGTTTCGATAACGGGCACGACGAAGATCTTCATTAAGGGAAACAAGTTCCTGATCAATAACCTGACTGAGAGCCTGGTGCTGGCCATCATTCTCATCAGCTTTTCCATGGCTTTTCTCTTTGCCAATGTTCGTATGATCCTTATTTCACTTATTCCAAACGTTATTGCCCTAATGATCACAGCAGGACTGATGGGGTATTTGGATATTCCACTGAAGGCCAGTACGGCGCTTATTTTCAGCATCACCTTTGGTATTTCAGTGGATAATTCCATCAGGTTCCTTGCCAAATACCGGCAGGAATTATTGGCTGGTGAATTCTTTGTTCCACGTGCGGTGAGTGAAAGCATTCTTGAAACCGGAAAGAGCATCATTTATACGTCTGTGGCTTTGTTTTCGGGCTTCATTATTTTTGCGTTCTCCGATTTTGGCGGCACCATCGCCTTGGGGATCCTGACTTCAACGACGCTGTTAATTTCGATGTTTACTAACCTGATCCTGCTTCCTGCCTTAATAATGACGTTCGACAAGCCAAACAGGGAATCGCAGAAGCGACTGATTGATGATTTTGATTCAACTTACTATGGCGAGGAAGAGGATGAGGAAATTGATCTCTCTAAAATCAAGATTCATGATCGTGTAGGGTCCGCTGAATAGCGGGAGGGAACACAAGCATTGGCTTATAGAACATCACGACAAAGACCAGGATGGGAACGAAGTATAAAGAATTCAAAGACCTGAACGTAGGGAAGGTAGCCGAGGAGGTACTGGCATTCTGGAGACAGGAGAAAGTCTTTGAGAAATCGGTATCCAACCGTGAGGGAGAGACACCGTTTACATTTTACGAGGGACCACCCTCCGCCAACGGAACGCCCGGCATCCATCACGTCATGGCCCGGACCGTCAAAGATATTTTCTGCAGGTTCAAGACACTCCAGGGGTACCAGGTAAAACGGAAGGGTGGCTGGGATACACACGGCCTGCCAGTGGAACTGCAGGTAGAGAAAGAACTGGGGATCACGAAGGATGATATTGGAAAGACTATTTCCATCGATGATTACAACCGAAAGTGCCGCGAGACGGTGATGAAGTTCAAGGATCAATGGGATGATCTCACCGAAAAGATGGGTTACTGGGTCGATCTCGAAAACCCCTATGTCACCTACGATAACCGGTACATTGAAACACTTTGGTGGATCCTGAAGAAATTCTATGAGAAGGGGCTGTTGTATAAAGGATACACCATTCAGCCGTATTCACCATCGGATGGTACAGGTCTCAGTTCTCACGAATTGAACCAGCCGGGTTGTTACAAGGAGGTTAAGGACACGTCGGTAGTCGCACAATTTAGCGTGATCAACGAAGGGAAAGCCTCGTTTCTCTTCGAGGGCACTACTGGGCAGGTTTGTATCCTTGCATGGACGACCACTCCCTGGACGCTGCCATCCAATACGGCGCTTGCTGTCGGCTCAAAGATTGAGTATGCGCTGGTCTCCACCTTCAACATGTACACGCACAAACCTGTTCGTGTGGTGCTGGCAAAAGATCTTGTTGGAAAATATTTTCCAGAGAAGAATGCGGAACTGAGGTTAGATGATTATCAGTCCGGTGCTAAAGCCATTCCGTTCCGGATCGAAAAAACATTTCCGGGCAGCCAGCTGATTGGTATTCGTTACGAACAGCTAATGCCGTATCTGGCTCCGTTGTACGACGTGAAAAAAGCATTTCAGGTAGTTGCTGGTGATTTTGTAACTACTGAAGACGGAACGGGAGTGGTGCACACATCCCCCACGTTCGGTGCCGATGACTTTCGGGTAGCCAAGCAATACGGCATTCCGCCGTTGACGCTACGAGATGCCGCCGGCCATGAAGTTCCTACGGTCGACAAGAAAGGTAAGTTTGTAAAGGAGATTGGCGAAAGGCTTGCAGAAGGGATTTCCCGGTTCAAGATCAAGACACATCGGCCGCTTGGCGTGGATGACTTTTATGTTAAGAATTATACCGACGAAGACGAAGGCAATCCGGATTACAAGAGCACAGACGTCATCATCTCCATCATCCTGAAAGAGGAAAACAAAGCCTTCAAAGTCGAAAAATACGAGCACACGTATCCTCATTCCTGGCGTACCGACAAACCAGTTCTTTATTACCCGCTGGACGCGTGGTTCATCAAGACGACTGCCTTAAAAGACAGAATGGTTGCGTTGAACAAGACCATCCGCTGGAAGCCGGAATCAACCGGCACTGGCCGGTTTGGCAACTGGCTAGAAAACCTTGTTGACTGGAATCTCTCGCGATCGCGCTTTTGGGGCACACCGCTGCCTATCTGGCGCACGAAGGACGGGAAGGAAGAAATCTGCATTGGCTCCATCGGAGAGCTAAAGGAAGAAATGGAGAAAGCGGAGAAAGCAGGGATAAAGTCAGGGGTCCGCATCACGGCAGAAAAGATGGACCTTCACCGGCCATTTGTTGACGAAATCATTCTGGTGTCCGGTTCCGGTAAGCTCATGTATCGTGAACAGGATCTTATCGATGTGTGGTTTGACTCTGGTGCAATGCCGTACGCACAGTGGGGATTGGATCCCGATAAAGTGAAAGCCAATCACCCCCAGCCGTTCAACACGGGATGGGAAGGTGCTTTCCCTGCCGACTACATCGCAGAAGGAGTGGACCAGACACGTGGTTGGTTTTTTACGCTGCATGCTATCGCGGCCCTGCTGTACGACAGCGTGGCGTTTAAGAATGTCATTTCCAACGGTCTGGTTCTTGACAAGGAGGGGAACAAGATGTCTAAACGGAAAGGGAATGTGGTCGATCCGTTTATAACGCTTTCGAAATTCGGCCCAGACGTTGTTCGATGGTATATGATCGAGAATGCTCCACCCTGGGACAATCTGAAATTTGACGCCCAGGGACTGGTGGAAACACAACGGCGTTTCTTCGGCACGTTGACGAACACCTATTCCTTCTTTGCCCTATATGCCAACATTGATGGGTTTGTGAAGGATGAGATGGACAACGTTTCCTACGATAAACTTTCCCTGCTGGACCGGTGGATTATTTCGAAGTTGCAGGCACTGATTGTGGAGGTAACGCGGGCCTATGTGGAATACGAGCCCACGCAGGCGGCCCGTGCCATTCAGGAGTTTGTCAACGATCACCTGTCGAACTGGTATGTGCGCCTGAACCGAAAGCGGTTCTGGCAGCCTTCAACCCGGGGTGAATTGTCAGAAGACAAGAAGGCGGCATACGAAACGTTGCATGAATGCCTGCTGGTGGTAGGTCAGCTTATGTCGCCCATTGCCCCGTTCTATGCCGAACATCTTTATAAGAATCTCACAGACAACATCCGCGCATTGGCGGTTGCTGGCGGTACACCGCTTCGATTTGAGTCGGTGCATCATACCCGCCTCGTTGAATCTGAAGCTACTCGGATGGATGCCTCCCTGGAGCGCGCGATGGGGTATGCGCAGACGGTCTGCTCCCTGGTCCATTCCATTCGCAAGAACAGCCGGATAAAAGTGCGCACCCCATTGAATAAAGTACTTGTTCCGGTATTGGACGGACGGTTTGCTGATCTGCTGCGGTCGGTTGAAAGCATTATCAAATCAGAGGTAAATGTCAAGAACATCGAGTATATCGACGATGCATCCGGGTTGCTGGTGAAAAAGGTAAAACCCAATTTTGCAAAGCTGGGCAAGCAATACGGTGCAAAAATGAAAGAGGTTACTACTGTTATTCAATCCCTGACCCGGGAGGAAATTGCGATGCTGGAGAAACATACCGGGTTGACTAAAGGAGGATTTGACCTCGTATTGGAAGATGTACTGATCAGCTCCGAAGATATTCCGGGGTGGGCGGTTGCCAACGATGGGGACATCACCGTGGCCCTTGACATACAGGTTACTGAAGCATTGAAGCGGGAAGGGATAGCGCGTGATTTTGTAAATCGAATACAGAACCTTCGGAAAGAATCGGGAATGGAAGTACTTGACAAGATCATCATTGAAACGGATCGTGCCGGGATGGATGAACAAGTGACCAAAGCGCTGGCTGAGTTCGGCGGGTACATCACGCATGAGACACAGGCGCTGAAGCTTATTTCAGCCGATGCGCTTGCAGGGGCAACGGAGGTTGATATGGATGAATTCGTAATACGAGTCCGGATTACCAAGGGCTGATTTATTTATGATTCTTGTATAATTTAATTGATTGGGATGAAAGTGATTCGATATTTTTTGATAGCCCTGGTAGTAATTGTTGTTGATCAGACCAGCAAACTTCTGGTGAATCATTTTATGGAAATTCATGAAGAGGTTTCAGTAATCGGCGAATGGTTCCGGTTGCACTATTTGCTGAATCCCGGAATGGCATTTGGAATCCGTTGGGAGAGTGAATTTGGAAAGCTGGCACTGACGGGTTTCCGGATTATCGCCATGACGGGCATCGGTATTTTCCTGTTCCGGTCAGTACAGAGCGGGGCCCACCGGGGATTTTTGGTATGTCTCGCCCTTATTTTGGGAGGCGCTATTGGGAACGTAATTGACAGCACGTTTTACGGCGTCTTCCTTATGAACGCGCCGTTCGGGTCGCCAACACCCTGGTTTCATGGTCAGGTCATCGACATGCTCTTCTTTCCATTGTTTGAATTCTATTGGCCGGCGTGGATACCGGGAGTGGGCGGGGATCACTTCTTGTTCTTCAGTCCGGTATTTAATATCGCTGACTCTTCCATCTTTATTGGGGTGACTACCATTCTTCTTTTTCAAAAGAAGTTCTTTAAGGAAAAAGTTTCAACCGCTTCCGATACCGAATCGGGCCTTCCACCGGACGGGATGTCGAATTCTTCGGATCACGCTACGCCCGGTGGTAAGCCCGAGGTGCTGCCGGTTTCGAATTCATAGCCATGGCGGAAGAACTCCATATTGCTTCCTCTGAGGATAAAACCGAGCGCTACGGGGTTTTGATCCCCCAAATCCGATCGTTGATTGAAGGTGAGACAGACCTCATCGCAAACCTGGCAAACGTGGCCGCTGCGTTGAAACAGACCATGCATTTTTTCTGGGTTGGATTCTACCTGGTAAAGGAGAGTCAATTGGTGCTTGGACCTTTTCAGGGTCCTATTGCGTGTACACGGATCGACCTGGGTCGCGGTGTTTGCGGAACCAGCTGGAAAGAGAAGCGGATCATCCGGGTGGTGGATGTAGACCAATTTCCGGGTCATATTGCTTGCAGCTCCGAATCGAAATCGGAGATTGTGTTGCCGCTGCTAGTGCGGGATGAGGTAGTGATGGTTCTCGACGTCGATAGTGACGTACTCAATGATTTCGATGAAATCGATGAGCGCTTTCTGAAAATGGTAGTAGCCATGCTGGAGGCGAAATGGGACCAAGGGTAGGGCCACGGAGCAGCCCGGAATCCACGATCTGTGGTGTTATTTCGCTACTTTTGTAAAACCCTTGCCCGTGGTACGGAAATTCTTTCTCCAAGACAAGAATTACCTCCTCGAAGAAGCTCAACTTCGATTACAGGACCGTCTGCTTACCATTCTGATTGACCAGGCAATCGCCGCTTACCAGCGTGACCACAATCCGTTGGGATTAAATGATGTCTTCAGTGAAAAGATTGCAAATTATTTCCCGCAAGACCTGTCGGCGCTCAATCCTTTTTATCAAAACCTGGCTGCGATTTATCGCTACAAGTTTGGGGAGATTCAATTGGGATTCTTGTGGGATGGAAAGGATCATTCCGAAAAGTACATGGAAGACTGGTCAGAGACCTTTCATGCCTGGACACTGCAGCTTTGTGTACACCCTCAATTTGCACAGGCCGTTCTCGACCTTTCTGTATTTGTCCCTGACACGAGCGTTGTGCACCTGGCGGAGACCAGGATGAATGCGGTTATGCAAAATCAGTTTGAGCTGAGAATTCACAAACAACGAGGCATTGTTAAAATGACGGTGGCCTAGCACCACTGCTCGCTGAAATAAAGCGGGATTGCTTCGTCATTTATCCACCCTTCAATCCTTATATTTGAAGACTAACCCTACCTTACATGAGAAAGATATTTATCCTCAGTAGCATTGGTGCCTGTGCACTGATTGGTGTGCTGGCATATTTTTGGATTGAGGCCTTGTTTGCGTTCCTCGTGGTGGGACCCCTCATTTACATGGGAATTTCTGACATGATCCAGTCTCGCCAGTCGATCAAGCGCAACTTTCCTGTTATAGGAAGGCTGCGGTATTTCTTCGAAATGATAAGACCCGAGATCCAACAATACTTTGTGGAATCGGATACTGACGGCGCGCCGATCAACCGCAACGAGCGATCAGTTATCTACCAGCGCTCGAAAAAGCAAATTGATACCATCCCGTTTGGTACGCAACTAGACGTGTATGCGGAGGGTTATGAATGGATAACGCATTCTATCGCACCGAAGGATTTCCACAAAATGGATCACAATCCGAGAATCCGTTTCGGTGGAAAAGACTGCACGCAACCCTATGACATGAGTGTACTCAATATCTCTGCCATGAGCTTTGGATCATTGAGCAAGAATGCCATCCTCGCACTCAACACGGGCGCTAAGATGGGCGGCTTTGCCCATAATACCGGAGAGGGGGGGTTAAGTCCCTATCACCTGCAGCCAGGTGGCGATATCATCTGGCAAATAGGGACAGGTTATTTTGGCGCACGTACCGAAGATGGAAATTTTTCAGACAAGGCATTTGAACAGAATGCAACACGTCCCCAGGTGAAAATGATTGAGATTAAACTCTCACAGGGTGCAAAGCCAGGACATGGGGGGATTTTGCCTGCCAAAAAGAACACACCTGAAATTGCTGCCATCCGTCTGGTAAAACCAGGGACAACGGTTTTTTCGCCGCCCTTTCACAGTGCCTTTTCCACGCCCATCGAACTGTTAAATTTCATAAAAAAATTACGAACACTCTCCGGCGGTAAGCCCGTTGGTTTCAAATTGTGCATTGGTCGCAAAGCAGAGTTTCTTTCCATCTGCAAGGCTATGGTGCACCTCGGCATTTATCCAGACTTCATCACCGTCGATGGAGGTGAAGGTGGAACTGGCGCTGCTCCTCCCGAGTTCACCAATCATGTGGGCATGCCCTTACTGGACGCCCTCGCTTTTGTGGACAACGCGCTGCGGGGATTTGGAATTCGCAACGAATTGCGACTTGATGCCTCCGGCAAGGTGCTTACAGGTTTTGATATTCTGCGCGCCATGGCCTTGGGTGCTGATGTATGTAATTCCGCAAGGGCCATGATGATGGCGTTGGGCTGTATCCAGGCATTGGAATGCAACAAGAACACCTGCCCCACGGGTGTAGCCACGCAGGACCCGTATTTCATGAAAGGTCTGGTAATTGCTGATAAGCAAACCCGTGTTGCCAATTTCCAAAAAAACACCGTGGAGAGTTTTATTGAGCTCATGGGTGCATGTGGCATCGATAACCCCGAAAAGATTAATCGTACCCATGTGTACCGCAGGGTGTTTATGAACATGGTAAAAACATACGAAGACATTTACCCCACCATTCCTGACGGTTGCCTGCTCGAAGGCGGCGATGTGCCTTTTGATTATGAGAGCTATTTGAAGAATGCCTCGGCGGAACAATTTGAGGTGTCGGTGTAGGGAATGATAGGGGCATGTTGGCCACGGAGTGGCCAACATATGGACGTTGGCAGTAATAGGGCCCGGAAATTTGGTTATCTAACGAATGATAACCTACCTCCCCCATCGGAGGGATATCGGTTGGGCGGATATGGGTCGTTGCGTTTTACGTAGTTTACGCGATGACCCGAAAATCAGCAGCAACAATTCCTGACCGCGCTGTACAATTGGTTCAATTAACGGCGGCGAAAAACACAATTTCAAATAAATAGAGGAGAGGACCCTACTACTGCCAACAATGAAAAAATGATGAAATACACATATGGTTTGTTCTTCATATGTATTTTTTGTACTGCCTGTAAAGGACAAGGCAAAACTGACCCGGCAGAAGAAAATACCAAGTCCGAAACACAAGACGTAATCACTTCCACCGTACCTAACAATATTACTCGGACTATCAAGCAAGATAGAAATGGCAACATTTGGATTGCTGCATTTGATGGTGTTTTTCGATACGATGGAAAATTGTTTACCAATATTACAAGTAACGTGAGTTCGGCCCGCTTTTTTTCTGTTTTAGAAGATAGAAAAGGCAACTTGTGGTTCGGCTCTATTGGCTCAGGCGTTTATTATTATGATGGAAAATCGTTTCAAAATTTCACCACCAGGGAAGGGCTTATTAATAATGAGGCTGGTTGTATTTACGAAGATAAAACTGGCAACATCTGGTTCGGTGTTAATGGAGGGGCAAGCCGGTACGATGGGAAATCCTTTCGAAATTATATGATACAGGGAGAATCTATGATTGAAGATAGAATGGGAAAAACTGTTCCAAGCTCGCAACGTCCTCCTAATGAAGTTACTTCTATTATTGAAGACAAAACTGGCAAGTTTTGGTTTTGTACGAGGGGTAATACCTTTGTTTATGATGGAAAAACATTTACCACGTTAACCCATAGCGGCAAACCTTTTACGAATGTCCGTACTATAATAGAAGACAAAAAGGGCACTATCTGGCTCGGTGGCAATGATGGCCTTTGGCGCCATGACGGCATTACATTTACCAACATCATACAGAATTTTGTGGGGTATATTTATGAGGACAAAAATGGAAACATTTGGACTAGTTCGGAAGAAAGCCCTGGAGGTAGTTGGGTACTTTCCCGTTATGATGAAAAGTACCTGTCTAATAAAAAGCCAACTGTAACCGGAGTAAGGTCTAATGAAGGAATGATTTTTGGGATTTTAGAAGCTTATGATGGAAGTATTTGGTTTGGCACTCTGAACGGTGTGCGGCGTTATGATGGAAATACCTTCAACGACTTTAAAGGTAAAGAGGTTAAGGAATAACCAGTATGACCAATAATTTAAGGTCGAATTGGAAAAACAAAGAGTACTACCCAAGAAATTTTTAGACTCATTGGTAAACAGGTTAACGGGTGACAAACAGAGAGAAATGAAATGACCTTACGCGAACACACAAGAAAAAGTTTATGCAATGCGGGGGTGCAGTGTTGATATTAAAGTATTTTGCTGGGGATTCGCAGTTAAAGTGAATAGTTGTCTTCGTAATACAAGCAAGTTCGTGGGACTTGAGGGAGGTAAAATGAGGAAGTCAACGAACAATACGAAACCCAACGAACCCCTTTAGTTCCCCGGCTTCGACGTGAATTGTCTGTACCTGCGACCGGGCAGGCCCTTTGTTGCACCATTTCACAAAATCGTCGACAGCGCCTTCCTCCCCTTCCACTTCAATATAAACGCTGCCATCTGGTTCGTTGCGCACAATTCCTGTTAACCCCGCCTGCACAGCAATTTCTCTGGCCGTGGCACGATAGAAAACGCCTTGTACCTTGCCACTAACCTTGATAGTAAGACGCTTCATTGTACCACAAGGCTTATTTAAGAATTGGATTGCATCATGCTCACAGCAGAAGAAGTGCCGATGCGGTTGGCGCCCGCATCAATCAATCGCAAGGCCTGTTCTCGTGTCTTGATGCCTCCGGAAGCCTTGATACCCACCGAAGGGTGAACGGCTGCCCGGATTAACTTTACGTGTTCAACGGTCGCACCCCCTGGACCAAAGCCAGTGCTGGTCTTTACAAAATCAGCGCCTGCATCTGCACATAGTTTACTGGCCTGTTGAATTTCAACCTCTGAAAGCTGTGCCGTTTCAATAATCACTTTCAGTATGATCTGCCGGGCATGGCAAATACTTGCACACTTGGCGATCTCGATTTTTGTCCAGGGAATGCCTGACTTGAAAGCAGAAAGGTTCATGACCATGTCGACTTCCTGAGCGCCGTGATCGATGACCCGGTTTATTTCGTCAACTTTTGTTTCAGTGAGGTTGTATCCAAGTGGGAATCCAGCAACAGTAACGACTACGAGGGGCGCTTCGCCTGCTTCCCGCCGTGCCCTTTTCACCCAGAACGGAGGAACACACACGCCGTGAAATTGAAACTGAATGGCCTCCCTTACAAGTTTGTCAACATCCTCTGCTGTTAATGTCGGACTTAGCGCGGTGTGTTCGATGAAACGCTCAAAATTCACGGCTTAAGGAATTTAATTGGCAATCAAACCGGACTCTGAAATCAGTGGCGTATCCCACAAACTTTACACAGCTTCCGCTTTTCGACTGGTCGAACTTTCGGCACCTTCCGATGACCAAAATAGGGAGCTTTCATTTCCTCGAGGCCCTCTCCGCTGTCCTGGTTTCGGGCGCGTTCACGGGCGGCCTTGTCCACGCGTTGTTCAAATTCTTTGCGCGCATCGTAGGTGGCCTTCGAATTATACTTTTTTGTTTTCGCGGCTTTTTGCGGTGTGGCAGCTTTGGCAGGTTTGCCTGACCGCAGCGTAGTTGGGAATTCTGTTTCCGCACCTGTTTCCGAAGGAGTAACCTGGGCGGAAGCCTCGCTCAACAGCGAAAAGGAAAATGCAATCATGAAAGCCGTGCGCATCATTATATCAAAGTTACGGCGATTCATGCTATTTGTGCTGCGCTCCAGGGACTATTTAGTGACGGATGCCGCATTCATTACAATATCGGATCTTGTGGGCAGGCCGCCGCTTGGGAATTCGCTTGTGACCAAAATGCCGGTGATCTGAGAATTGCGGTTTGGCGAGTTGTTTCAGAATTCTTTGTTTTTCGCGTGCAGCCATCTCCACGCGCTTGTAGAACTGATACTGCGCATTGTGTTTGACTTTTTGCTTACGCTGATTCGTTGACGTTGCTCTGTGCGGGGCGTGAAAGGCCCGCTGTTTGCCGGGCTCTCTGGATGTAGCCGGAGATTGCGCCTGTGCCAAGGTGGCCAAGAGCGTGCTTACCAACAGACAAAGGATAAATACGGGACGCATTACCCGGAATAACGCGCCGTGCATCGGATTATTGCACAGGTTTTTCTAAATGCTTTTGGATACCATTATCAGAGGTGAAGGGAAACTTCAAGCAGAGCCGCAAAGAACGCAAAGTGAAACTTAACGGTGTATTCTTAGCACCCTTCGCGTCTTTGCGTGCCCACTTCTAAAGATGGATAACCTCGCCGTATGCGGCAGCAGCGGCCTCCATAATTGCCTCGCTCATGGTGGGGTGAGGGTGTACCGATTTGATGATTTCGTGCCCCGTGGTTTCCAATTTTCTGGCCACCACCACCTCGGCAATCATTTCGGTGACGTTCGCCCCGATGAAATGAGCTCCAAGCCACTCGCCGTATTTGGCATCAAAGATCACTTTCACAAATCCGTCGGCAGCACCCGCCGCTTTCGCTTTGCCTGAGGCGCTGAACGGAAATTTCCCGACTTTCACCTGATATCCAGCTTTCTTCGCAGCTTCTTCGGTGAAGCCGACCGAGGCTATTTCCGGTGAACAGTATGTGCAGCCGGGCAGGTTGTTGTAGTTCAGTGGTTCGGGCTTTTTGCCAGCAATTTGCTCCACACAAATAATTCCTTCTGCGGAGGCAACGTGTGCCAGCGCCGGTCCACGGGTAATGTCGCCGATGGCGTAGACGCCAGGCACGTTGGTCTTTCCGAAATCATCGACGATGACTTTTCCCTTGTCTGTTTTTACACCCACTTCCTCCAGTCCGAGATTCTCCAGGTTGGTTGTGATTCCCACCGCAGAGAGGACGATATCTGTTTCAATCTTTATTTCACCAGTCGGGGTTTTCACCGTGGACACACAACCAGCGCCCTTGGTGTCAACTTTGGTTACCTCGGAGTTGGTGTAGATCGTCATCCCCGCCTTCTTGAATGACTTCTCCAGCGCCTTCGATACCTCTTCATCTTCAACCGGAACAATGCGTGGCAGGAATTCAACGATGGTGACTTCGGTGCCGATGGTATTGAAGAAATACGCAAACTCAACACCGATAGCCCCGGAACCGACCACGAGCATACTCTGCGGGCGCTTCGGCAACACCATGGCCTCCCGGTATCCAACGATCTTCTTTCCGTCTATCTTCAGCGCAGGTAATTCCCTGGAGCGACCGCCTGTTGCCAGGATTATGTGCTTGGCTTCGTGATCAGTCTTTTTCCCTGCGGTATCTGTCACTTCCACTTTGTTGCCCTTTTTGATCTTTCCATGGCCCAGGAGCTGCTCAATTTTATTTTTCTTCAAAAGAAACTGTACCCCTTTGCTCATCCCCGCTGCAATATCGCGGCTTCGCTTCACCATGCCGGTCATATCTGGCGCCGCGTCTTTTACCACAATGCCATAGTCAGCAGCATGCTGAATGTATTCAAAAACATTAGCGCTCTTCAGCAGTGCCTTGGTCGGGATACAGCCCCAGTTTAGGCAAATGCCGCCCACTTCCGCCTTTTCAACCACGGCCACTTTCATTCCCAGCTGAGAAGCACGAATCGCAGCTACATAGCCACCAGGCCCGGAACCAATTACGATAAGGTCAAAATTTGCCATACGGTTGAATTTAAGTTTCGATCAAATATAGAGGTGAAATGGATCAAATGAAAAACGCTATTTTTACCCTATCGTGTGAATGTTTGAACCCATAAATCATTTCTTTCCATGACACTTCTTCAGAATAAAGTAGCGCTGGTCACGGGTGCTTCGAAAGGTATAGGTCGCAGCATTGCCATTCGGTTCGCCGAGCAAGGGGCCCACGTGGCATTTACGTATTTATCAAGCGTGGAGCAGGGGCAGGCGCTCGAAGCAGAGTTGAAGGCAAAAGGAGTTAAGGCAAAGGGCTTCCGGTCCGATGCCTCGGATTTTGCGCAGGCTGAAAAGTTGATTCAGGAGGTGGTAGCGGAATTCGGCACCCTCGATGTGCTTGTAAACAACGCGGGGATTACCATGGATAACCTCCTCCTTCGCATGACAGAAGAGGCGTGGGATAAGGTGATGCAGGTGAACTTGAAGAGTTGCTTCAATACGGTGAAAGCTGCTTGCAAACCAATGATGAAACAAAAGAGAGGTTCCATTATCAACATGACATCCGTGGTAGGATTGAAAGGGAACGCCGGGCAATCCAACTATGCGGCGTCCAAGGCGGGAATCATCGGATTCACCAAATCCATTGCGCTCGAGCTGGGATCTAGAGGCATTCGTTCCAACGCCATTGCGCCCGGGTTTATAGAGACAGAAATGACAGGAAAGTTGGATGAGAAAGTAGTGCAAACCTGGCGTGACGCCATCCCGTTGCGGCGGGGCGGCAAACCGGAAGATGTGGCCGATGCCTGTGTCTTCCTCGCTTCCGACATGGCTGCGTATATATCCGGGCAGGTAATTCAGGTTGACGGCGGTATGTTGACCTGACGTTCTATGAGCCATGCCGGGACAACCGAAGTAAACCGTATTGTACGAATGCTCGAAAAGTCGTTTGACGGGCATCCGTGGTTTGGGCCGTCAATCATGGAAATTGTGAAAGGGATCCCCTCCCAACAATCAACAGCACGAACAGGACAAAGTCATTCCATCATCGAATTGGTGTTGCATATGGTTTCCTGGCGCACGTTCGCCAGGCAGCGTCTTCAATTTAACAATGATTTTGAGGTAACATCGGAAGCTAATTTTCCAAAACCGACAACCTGGGAGGAGGCCCTTGAAAAATTAAGGCAGAGCCAGGCAGAATTGGTGACAGCGGTAAAGGCATTCCCGGATGATAAGTTGGCCGAACTTGTTCCCAGCAAGAACCAACGCTATACCTATTATACCCTGCTGCATGGAATCGTGCAGCACGATATCTATCATGCCGGACAGATTCAGCTGATTTTGAAGTCTACGCAGGGACCCGGCAGCCATTAAAAGAGATGATGGGGAGCCTTCGGGCGGTTTGGACCTACACCGGGCGGAAATGCAGATTTTTATGTGCGGAAACGACACGCAGCAGTCGTATTTTTTCCCAGATAGTCCTGTTTTTAGGGCCCGGTGAATATATTTGTAGTAAATCAATAGAAGCACATGCTCCCAGTAATTTCCATTTCCATCATTGCCTTTACCGCCGTCATTCTGATGCTGGTATTGCTTTTGATTTTTGCTCAAAAACGGCTGGTTCAAACCGGGCCTGTAAAAATTACTATCAATGGAGAGAAAGTCGTGACGGTGTCGGCGGGCAGCTCATTGTTGTCGACGCTGGCGAACGAAAAAATATTCCTTCCTTCCGCCTGTGGCGGCGGTGGCACCTGTGCCATGTGCAAATGTGTTGTCGAAAGCGGCGGTGGCGATGTGTTGCCTACGGAGTTGGGTCACCTGACGCGCCAGGAGAAGAAAGAAAATGTGCGGTTAGGATGCCAGGTGAAAGTGAAGCAGGACCTCGATATCCGGATACCAGATGAAATATTCGGGATCAAGAAGTGGGAATGCGAAGTGGTTTCCAACTACAACGTATCCACCTTTATCAAGGAGTTTGTCGTGAAACTCCCTCCGGGTGAGAAGCTCAAGTTTGAAGCAGGCGGTTATATCCAGATTGACGTTCCACCCCTCACGGTAGATTACAAGAACATTGACATCATGCCGCATCCGGAACTCGGGCACAAGCCCGAAGTCTTCAAAGGGGACTGGGACAAGTTCAAGTTGTGGGGCCTCAAGATGAAGAATGAAGAGCAAATCTTCAGGGCGTATTCGATGGCCAACCACCCGGCAGAAGGAAATATTGTCATGTTAAACATCCGGGTTGCCACGCCCCCCTGGGACAGGCAGAATAACAATTGGATGGATGTAAACCCCGGAGTTTGTTCTTCGTATGTCTTTTCGCGAAAGCCGGGTGACAAGGTGACGATCTCCGGACCATATGGCGAATTCCACATTAACAATACGGAACGGGAAATGATTTATGTTGGCGGTGGCGCGGGCATGGCCCCTTTGCGGGCTCAGATTTTCCATTTGTTTCATACAGAAAAATCCAAACGGAAAGTTTCGTATTGGTACGGTGGCCGGTCTAAAAAAGAACTTTTCTATACCGAGCACTTCCGCGATATCGAGAAGAAATTTCCAAATTTCAAATTCTATGTAGGGTTGTCAGAGCCGCTGCCAGAGGATAAGTGGAAAGTGAACAAGACCCTGTCCGACAATGAAGGGGACGGATATACCGGGTTCATTCACAAGTGCCTTTACGACAATTATCTGAAGGACCATCCTGCCCCGGAGGACGTAGAGTATTATTTGTGCGGCCCCCCCATGATGAATGCTGCCATCCTCAAGATGCTCGATGATATGGGGATTCCAAAAGAAAACGTTCGTTTTGACGATTTCGGAAGCTAATCCCTTCTGAAGGGTTCGTAAACCTCCCGATCATCAGCGCATCGGGAGGTTTTTTTAATGCAAAGAAGTAGTTTTGATAAACACCGTGCCATGGACCTGACGATCTTCTTTTCTCCTGTTGATGAATCCGTGTATACCACAACGCAATCTGCGTCCTCCGTTTTCAAGAACATTCGGGTCTTCACCGAGAAGATGCCGGATTATATAGGGGCACATATTGCCGTGATTGGTATCAACGAAACCCGCGGCGCAGGCCATCACGCGGGAAAAAGCAGCGCACCGGATGAAGTGCGGAAGAAATTCTATGAGCTCAGGCGCGGAACTGGCTCGTACCGTATCGTTGACCTCGGCAACCTCAACGTCGGTGTGGATCTGGACGAGACGTATGTGCGCCTCAGCGAAGTGTGCCGGATCCTTCTGGAAAATAACGTCCTTCCATTGATCCTTGGTGGTACCCATGATCTTGACTACGGTCAATACTGGGCCTATGAGGGATTTGACAAGTTGGTCAGTTTCCTGAATGTGGATGCCTTTCTGGACTTGGAAGAAAAGCAAGGTCTTCCGGACCGAAAGCATCTTCACAAAATATTGCTACACGAACCAAACTTCCTGCTGAGCTACACCCACTTGGGCTACCAGAGTTACCTGATTGATCCGTCCTCCATTGGGGTTCTGGAAAAACTTTACTTTGAAGCGTTCCGGGTTGGCCAGATGCGCACGAAACTGTCTGAAATGGAGCCGGCCATTCGCCAGGCCGACCTGCTTTCTTTTGATGTGTCAGCCATCCGGTCGAGCGACGCGCCCGGAAGCGATCGGGCCCAGCCGTTTGGTCTTCACGGCGAAGATGCTTGCCAAATTGCCTGGTATGCCGGAATGAATGAAAAACTTAGTTCGGTGGGCATTTACGGGTACAGCCCAGCGCTTGATGATGCGCATCATAAAACGGCTTCTGTGATAGCAACCATGATGTGGTATTTCATCGAGGGGTATTATCACCGCAAAAATGAGCAGGATTTCCGAAGCAATGATTTTACGCGGTTTACGGTGTCGATGCCAAAAGAGCCCGAAACCCTGGTCTTCTACAAGAGCAAGTTTACAGAACGCTGGTGGATGGAAATTCCAGGACCCGCCAAGTCGGTGTATGCGCGCAAGAGCCTTGTGCCCTGCAATTATTCCGATTATCAGCTTGCTACCAGCGGGGAAGTGCCGGATCGGCTGATCACGGCGCTTGGGAAACTCTAAGGGAATTCTGCAATGACTGTCTTCCCGCCCCGGGTGACAGTGCCAACCGAAACATTGATGCGGCAATCAAGCGGGAGAAAGATGTCTACCCGGGATCCGAATTTTATGAACCCGAATTCCTGCCCTTGTTCGAGTTGGGAGCCTTCTTTCACGTACCATTTGATGCGTCGCGCCACCGCCCCCGCAATTTGACGGAAAAGGACTTCTGTACCGTTTTTCATTTTCGCAACCACCGTGGTGCGCTCATTCTCCGTACTGGACTTGGGATGCCAGGCCACGAGGTATTTCCCGGGATGGTATTTGAAATAACTGATTCGTCCGCCCACAGGCATGCGGTTTACGTGGACATTGACCGGCGACATGAAAATGGATACTTGCTTTCGACGTGATTTCAGATATTCCGGCTCCTCGGCTTCTTCGATTACTACGACCTTTCCATCGGCAGGTGCATAGATGTACTTATCGTTCTTGGCAACGGTGAAAACTGGATTTCTAAAAAATTGAAGCACGAGGACATAAATCACCACACTGATGCCGAGGGCGACCTGTTGCATGACGACCGCCTGCGGCATGAGATAGTCAAACAGCCAATTCATCCCTGCCAAGGCTATCAATAAGACAAACAACAGGGTCCTTCCTTCTTTGTGAATAGTCATGCGTAAATTAATAGACTAAGACGTGTCTTGTAAAGTTAGACAGAAAGATTTGGAGTTTTTGGATATCTCCTCCTATTCTAGAAACCGCCACGATATTTGTACGTCTTAGCTACCTTATCAATGGCAACCATATAGGCGGCGATGCGCATAGGCACGCTGTATTCGATGGACGTCTTATACACGTTGTCGAAGGCATCCTTCATGATCCGGTCACTGCGGCGATTAACGCGCTCGGCCGTCCATTTGTACCCCAGGCGGTTTTGTACCCATTCGAAGTAGGAAACGGTGACGCCACCGGCATTGGCAAGAATATCCGGCACGACACTGATTCCCTTCTCGAAAATAATATTGTCTGCCTTGGAGGAGGTGGGTCCGTTGGCCCCTTCTACAATCAACTTGGCCTGAATTTTCTTGGCATTGGAGGAATTGATGACATCTTCTGTGGCTGCCGGCACGAGGACGTCCACGGGAAGGGTGAGGATATCAGGCCCGTTGATCTTCTCAGCCTCTTTATATTTGTCGAGCGAACCCGTGTTACCGTCACGGTAGGACACGGCTTTACCAATATCAATTCCATTTTCATTATAGTAGGCACCGGAAAGGTCACTGATGGCAACGACCTTCAGGCCGCGTTCTTCAAGTAGTCGGGCGGCCCACATGCCCACGTTTCCAAATCCCTGGATCGCGCACGTTGCGTTGTACGGATTGATCTTCAATTTCCCCATCGCCGCCATGGCGGTAACCATAACGCCGCGCCCGGTAGCTTCCGTCCTGCCCAAAGAGCCGCCGAGAACAATTGGTTTTCCGGTAACGACAGCGTTGACCGTCATTCCCCGGGTTCTGGAATACTCGTCCATCAGCCACGCCATTTCTCGCGGACCTGTACCCATGTCAGGGGCAGGAATGTCTTTGTCCGCGCCGAATATGTCCATCATGGCCAGTGTGTAGGCACGCATCAACCGCTCAATCTCACCTGGAGACATTTCTCGGGGATTGCAATTCACTCCTCCCTTGGCACCTCCATAGGGGATGTCTACTACGGCGCATTTCCATGTCATCCACGCCGCGAGCGCCTTAACCTCGTCGAGGTTTACGTGCGGATCAAAACGGATACCCCCTTTTGACGGGCCGAGGATGGTGGAGTGGATTACCCGGTAGCCTTCAAAAACCTTGATGGAGCCATTGTCCATAGTAACGGGCAATGAAACGATGACCTGGCGGGCAGGCACTTTCAACACGTTGTAAATTTGCTCCTCCAGGCCAAGGATTTGGGAGGCCGAGTGGAAGCGCGACATCATGGCTTCGAATGGGTTTTCTTTATCGAGAAGGGGGGCGGGTTCCAGGTATGCCATTTCGTATTGCGTTTGCGTTTATTTAATCGGTCCGGATTCCGTGATTACCCCATTTAGGGGCTGAATCCGCCTCGAAAACGGTTGCAAAGATATATGAAATTAGTTGTCCGCTCGATTCCAGAAGGCAAAGGTTGCCCCACGAAATAATAGCCCGGTTGCGTGGTCTGCTGCCGAATTTCCGGCGGTTCTGAACGACGTGAATTAAGGATAATTTGGTTGCCGGCCGGCTTAGAAAATCTCCAGGAAGGCCACAATAAACGGGGCTGAAATCAGCAGTCCGTCAAACCGGTCCAGGAAGCCTCCGTGTCCGGGCAAGCTGTCACCGGAATCTTTTATTTCAATGCTCCGCTTCAGCAACGATTCGACCAGATCACCAAATGTTCCGCCAACGATAATGATGACCCCGATAATGAGCCATTGCCACGAGTAAATGGTAGGTGGATGCCCAATGGAAGAAAAGAAATAAGGGAGGCCATAGGCAAATGCAAATCCCAGTACTGCACCCCCAAAAACTCCTTCCCATGATTTCTTGGGTGAGATGCGCTCAAAGAGTTTTCTTTTTCCGAAAAGCGTGCCCGCAAAGTAGGCCCCCGTGTCGCTCGCCCAAAGAATGAACAGGCAGCCGAAAATAATCTGATAATCGTATTTCTGGTTCTCAAATGCCGCGATGTTTAACAACGCGAACGGCACAGCCACGTAGAAGATGCCAAGAATGGTGTAAGCGATGTTAGTAAAGGGCTTGCGCTCTGTTTTCTTGTAAAGCTTGATCATGTACACACAAGCAACCATGGGAAAAATCAAAAAGTAATAGCGGTAGCTGAGCATATTCGCTTCAATCAGAAACGAAAGACAATAAACAAGAAGGCCGGTTAAAGTTCCGAAGGTCTTCTGAACGACCATGCCATCCAGACCGGCCAGTGCATAGAATTCACGCATGGTCATGAAGCAGATGAACAGGAACACCACAAAGTATGTCCATGGGCTATACATGATACTGGAAATGATAACAGCTGCACCAAAGAAGGCAGTGATGAGCCGCTGGGTCAGGTTGCTGTATTTATGAAGAATGGTCACTGGAAATGATTACGGGTGCAGATAATTGATTCATGCTGTATCGCAGCAAGACAAAGGTGACGACCACAGCTGCTGCGACCCAGCCGAGAGGAGCGCTTTCGGTACTTTCTACGTCAAATGAAATAAAATTCAATTGGCGGAGGTATAAGGCTATCACCTGCACGCCATTGTTAAAGAAGTGGGCAAGGACAGGAAGCCACAAACTTCCAGACCAATAATATAAGTATCCCAGCAAAGCGCCAATCAACAGGCGTGGGAAGAAGCCAAAAAACTGGAAGTGAAAGGCGCTGAAAATTGCAGCACTTAACCAGATCGCAGCATGAGGATTTTCAAGAGCCCTTTTGAGTTCTGTCTGAATTAGTCCTCGAAAAACAAACTCCTCGCCGAGGGCAGGGACAATGGCGACAATAACAAATACGAGAATGAAGGTGGAGGGCGTCAGGTTAGAGGTAAATAATTTGATCAGCACTTCCGCCTGTCTTTCGATATCAGTCAATAAATCCCCCAGCGCCCCTGTCCATGAAGGCATTTGAATGCCGGCATTCCATTCGGTGATGGGAGAAATGGCAACAGCAAAGGCAATGGTTAGAAGCAGAACGACACCTGAAGTTTGCCAGGAGGGCATTTCCTTGAAGAGGACGGCAAGCTGTCGTTTTTCAATAAGGCGTAGGTAATACCAGGGAACCAGTACCAAGCCTACCAGGCTTCCGAGCCCCTGCGCCATCAGCATGATGTTCCGGATTTCGGGATGTCCAAGCGGATCTGCGATGGCCACCATGAGGTTGCCATCGTAGAGCAGTGCCATCACTCCCATGGATACGGTGGATCCAATGACCACGTATCCCAGTAGGATCATGGCGAAGATCCGAAGCAGCGAAATGGAAGCTGGCCTGTCTGAGACAAGATTGACGTTCATATGCGTCCTTTTGGCTATTTTTGCGCACAATATGGCAAATTCTTCACGTTTAAGACAGTCGGCAGGGCAATGGTAAAAATTGGAACCATCGAGCTTGGCAACTTTCCGCTCCTCCTGGCACCCATGGAGGATGTGAGTGACCCTCCGTTTCGTGCCGTTTGCAAGGCGGGAGGCGCCGATTTGATGTATACCGAATTTATTTCGTCGGAGGGCCTCATTCGCCACGCAGCGAAGAGCCGGCAGAAGCTGGATATTTTTGAGTACGAACGTCCGATTGGGATTCAGTTGTTTGGCGGGGATATCGGAAATATGGTAGGCTCAGCGGAGATTGCGACGGCAGCCAATCCCGATCTGATTGATATCAACTACGGGTGCCCGGTAAAAGCAGTTGCTTGCCGTGGGGCAGGAGCCGCCCTGTTGCAGGACATTCCAAAAATGGTGCGGATGACAGCGTCTATTGTTAAGTGTACGCATCTCCCCGTGACGGTAAAAACCCGGCTGGGATGGGACGAACAAACCAAGAACATCGGGGAGGTTGCCGAACGGCTTCAGGATATTGGCATCAAAGCGTTGACGGTGCATGGACGCACGCGGGTCCAGATGTACAAAGGCGAGGCAGATTGGACGCTGATAGCCGAAATAAAGAATAACCCGCGCATTCACATACCCATTTTCGGCAACGGAGATATCGACTCACCACAAAAGGCGGTGGAATACCGGAACCGGTACGGTGTTGACGGGATTATGATTGGCCGCGCTTCTGTGGGAGCGCCCTGGATATTCCGTGAAATCAAGCATTATATGAATACCGGTGAATTGCTGGACGGACCGGGGATACCCGAACGTGTCCGCGTTTGCCGGGAGCATTTTTCATTCTCCATCCGCTGGAAGGGCGATCGGTTGGGGGTATTTGAAATGAGGAGGCATTATTCCAATTACTTCCGGAGCATCCCGGATTTTAAGCCATATCGCACACGACTAGTCGAAGCCGACACGGCCGCCGAGGTACATGCCATTCTGGATGAGATCAGTGATGTGTTCTCTTCGGAGCATGCGTTTGCCTGACAGCCCCCAACCGGCCAGCATAGTGTTTATGAACACCCCAGAAGGCTTTATCGTTTCTTTTATTCAGCGTGGAAAATAAACAAACGTCTCTTCCGGTTCTTATACTCATAGCCCTATCGCTGATTTGGGGGACCTCCTTCATTCTTATGAAGAAAGGACTGGTGGCACTCGCGCCAGGAGAAGTCGCGGCGCTGCGGGTCACCGTCGCCGGTTTGATTTTGCTTCCCGTTGCGATGACAAGAATCAACAAGATAAAACCGCTTCATGTCAGTAAACTTTTTATTTCCGGATTGGTAGGTGTATTCATTCCCGCCTTTCTATTTACCACCGCACAGGTTCATATTGACAGTTCGGTTGCTGGTATCTTAAATACGCTGTCGCCTTTGGGCACCATGCTGATGGGGGCTGCATTCTTCAACCAGGTATTCCGCAGGCAAGCCGTCGTGGGAATTCTTGTCGGAATGGTAGGAACGATACTCTTGATGGTCTCCCGTTCCGGGGATGTTGCGGGCGTGAACTGGTATGGAGCGCTCATCATAATAGCCTGCGTTCTGTATGGTTTCAACCTGAACTTTATCAAATTCAATATTGCTGACATTGGATCAATAACCATTACGAGTATTTCCATTGTATTGATTGCGCCCCTGGGGGCGGTTTATCTTTTCGGATTCACCGAATTTGTTCACAAATTGGACACGGTTCCGGGGGCGTGGAAAGCAGCTTCCTACGTTGCCTTGCTGGCGCTGATGAGCACAGCCCTTGCTGTCGCTCTTTTCAATAAGCTGGTGAAACTGACTACGCCGCTTTTTGCAAGCACCGTCACCTACATCATCCCTATTGTTTCCGTCGCGTGGGGCGTATTGGATGGTGAACGATTATCCATCCTGCATTTCATCGGAATGGCTGGCATCCTTGGAGGTGTTTACCTGGCAAATCGGAAATAACCGGAGACCCGAAAAATAAAACATGGGGCAGGACGTTGACTATATACTAGTTGGACAAGGCCTGGCAGGTTCGGCGCTGGCCTGGGAGTTGCTGTCCAGGGGAAAAAAGATCCTGGTTTACGACGAGCCGTCAATGAACCGGGCCTCCGGCGTGTCGGCAGGCATCTGCAATCCAATCACGGGCAAAGCGATGGTAAAAACGTATCTGGCCGAAACCCTTTTTCCGAGCCTCTCAACGTTTTATGCTGCCGCGGAAAAGCAACTTCACACGACCTTCTTTCACCCCTTGCCCGTCATTCGCCCATTTATTTCCCAAGAGGAAATGGGGCAATGGAAAATCCGGGCGCAGTCGGAAGAATTGCATGCGTTTGTTTCACGGGTGCATGAGGGTTCAATATTTTCTGAATTTATCCATGACCCGTATGGAAGTCTGCAGATAGCCCAAGCTGGGTATTTGGATGTACCCGGCTGGCTCCGTGCTGTGCGGAACCACCTTGCCGAGCAGGGATTTTTATTCATGGAACACTTCTTGACTGAAGAGTTGGAAGCCGGAGAGATAATTCGATATCGCGGCCATACGGCGAAGAAGATTATTTTTTGTGACGGACTTTCTTCCCGGAAAGGATCCTGGTTTGAGTGGCTGCCGATCAGGCCGCTGAAGGGGGAGACGCTTACTGTTCAATTGGCGATGGATGCTCGTCAGATTTTTAGCCGGGGGGTTTATCTGGTGCCAACCGGCGCAAAGCAGACCTTCATCGTTGGTTCCACGTATGAGCATATGCCGTTCGAGGAGGGACCAACTGAGGAGGGCCGGAGTTATCTCGAATCCCGGTTGCGGGCACTCGTGAAGCCTCCGTTTGAAGTCATTCACCAAAGCTGGGGTATAAGGCCGACGGTTTCAGACCGCCGACCTTTACTGGGGTTACATCCGGCTAACAATAATGTGGCGGTCTTCAACGGCCTTGGAACGAAAGGTGTAAGTTTAGCTCCCTATTTTGCATTACGGCTGGCCGACTGGCTCGACCAGCGTCAGGAGTTGCCTGTGGAGGTCAATATTTTAAGGTTCAAATCGTTATATTCGGGGTGATTGCCTTTAAATTATGCGCGTGAGGATTTGCTATCCGGTCTTGGTGTTTTTCTTGTGCGGTTTTTTCGTGCTGCCCGGGTTCAGCCAACAAGCATCTGAAACATTTGGAAGAAACCGGGTGCAGTACCGGCAGTTTGAGTGGAAGTACGTTAGCTCAGATAATTTTGATGTCTATTATTACGATGAGCGCCGTCGTGTCGCCACAGAAGCCACCCAATACCTGGAGACGGAATTCGACCGGATAACTGACCTGATTGGATACCCCCCATACCTGAAGACAAAAGTATTCCTGTACAATTCGGTGACGGACTTGCAGCAAAGCAACATGGGCATTATGGGCAAGCAGTTCCATGTAGGAGGCGAAACGGAGTTCATAAAACCGTATGTTGAAATAGCGCATCCTGGGTCCCTGGATGGGTTCAAAGAGGAGTTGATTCTGAAGGTGACGGATCTGATGATCAACGAGATGATGTTCGGCGGAAGCCTCAAGGACATGTTTCAGAATGCCGTACTGTTGAATCTCCCTGACTGGTTTGTTGACGGCGTGTCACTTTATGCGGCCAGGGGGTGGAATGCTGAAATGGATGACTACGCGAGGCAGTTGGTTCAGACGAAAAAAGTAAACAAGGCACTTAAACTTACGGGGCCGGAAGCCGCTCTCATCGGGCAATCCATCTGGAATTACATTGTTGAAAAGCATGGGAAAGCCAGCGTCGCCAATATCCTGAATTATACGCGGGTGATACGCAACGAACAAAAGAGCATCTATATTACGTTGGGAGTCTCCTTCAAACAATTCATCAGCGACTGGAAGAAGTTTTACGCAGAGGAACAGACCCGCGTCAGCAAAAGTTACATGACGCCGGCAGACACGGCCAGGTTTACGTCGCGTCACAGGAAGAGCATCGTTTACACGACCATGAAAGTTAGTCCGGATGGAAAGAACCTGGCGTACGCTGAAAACGACCGAGGGAAATACTCCATCATCGTCAAGTCACTGGAAACCGGACGAGAGACCACCATCCTTTCTGGCGGAAACAAAGTATTCAGGCAGTCAGTTGACAACTCGCTTCCGCTGCTAGGTTGGGCCGACGCGCACACGCTAGGTGTTATTGGCGTCCGGTATGGGCAGCATATTTTCTGGCTCTATGATCTCACCACCCGGAGTAAGATCCCCCGGGTGCTGGATCGCTTCAGTAATATCCGGAGTTTTAATTTTTCTGAGAACGGAAGGCTGGCGGTGATGAGTGCTGACATGGACGGACAAAACGACCTTTTTCTGATCAGTACACGGAGAGACAGGACCCAGCGGTTGACCAACGATCTCTTTGATGATTTTGATCCATCGTTCATACCTCGGACCAACACGCTGGTATTCAGTTCTAACCGGACAACAGATTCTACCAACACGGTGAAGCGTGATTTCACGCGCAACTCAAATGGGTACAACCTGTTCAGCTATAACCTGGATACAACGAAGAGCGTGGTGGCCCGGATCACCAACACGCTCAGTCGGGATTATGCACCGAAGGCGAATGATCAAAACAATATTTATTACCTCAGCGATCAGCGAGGGATTGTGAACCTGTTCAGGTACAGCCTGGAAACCGGTGTGTATAATCAGGTTACCAACTTTGAATCAAGCATCAAGAGTTTTGATATTGATTTTGGAAGTCGGTTGCTCAGCGTGGTTATGACCAACAGCCTGCGGGAGGATATCTTTGTTTACAGGAATTTCAACCTGGACCGGCAGATTTTCACACCCGCCACCAAGCGTAAGGAAATGCAGCAAGTACGCAACCTCACCGAACGGCGAAAGAAAGAGGTGAAACCCGGGATCTCGCTCAAGCAACTTATCAACGAGCGTCTCCAGCAAAAGCAGGACACCACAGAAATTTCTCAGTCACCGGACTCCGTTCGGACTGCCGCCGTTTCGCTCCGGGTGGTCCCCGCAGATTCCGTGAAGCGGCCACCTCTGAAGCCCGGTGAAATCAACGTGGATGACTACCGCTTTGAAGATGAGGCTCTCCGGAAAGACACGGTGGTGGCTCCGGTTCCAGAGAAGAAAGTAGCCGATCTTAACACCGACGACTACCGGTTTGAAGACGAGGCACTGAAAACTCAACCGGCCAGCGAAACATTCCTTAGCCGGTACATGAAAGCGCGGGAAAGCAGCCGGATTAACGGACCGTTCCCATACCAGCCAAAATTCAGCTACGAGAGCTTCGTCACGAATTTTGTAATCGATCCCCTGCGGGGGTTTAGCCTGCGCCTGGAAACACAAATGAATGATATTCTGGAAAACTTCCGGATTCACGGGGGCATCCAAACGGCTTTTGACTGGAAGAGCGGTGATGTTTTTGGTGAGATCCACTATCTCAAGCACCGCATTGATTACAGTGTTCGGTACGACCGCAAAGTGATTTTCTGGACGCAGGAAGACCGTCAGCAAAAGTACTCCTGGCAGAAAATTGAGTTTGGCGCTGCACTCCCTCTCACGGTTCGCACCCGGGTGGCACTTAAGCCCTTTGTTGGATACACACATTATGTTGACCGCGGTCCAGATCAGCGTACTTCATCGCCTCCAGCCTTTCAGCAGTCCAAAGAGCAATTCTATGCAGGAACGAGGGCGGAAATCGTGTACGACAATTCAGTGAGTACCGGACTCAATCTTATTGAGGGTACCCGCGGTAAAATCAATTTCGTGCACTATGAGGGGATAGGAAACAAGCGGGCCAGTTTCTCACAGGTTTCGGTTGATGTAAGACACTATCAGAAACTGTACCGTGAAATTGTTATTGCGGTACGCGGTTATACCGGTACCTTTTTTGGTAATTCACCAAAACAGTATGCCCTGGGCGGCGTTGACAATTGGTTTGGCAACCGCATCAATTACGAGGGGGTCAAAAACCCTTTGTATGTCAAATCAGGATTTAATGACAACCTGATCTTTACCGAGTTTGCTACCACCTTGCGGGGATTTGACTATGCTACATTATACGGAACCAGTGTGGCCATGTTTAATGCTGAGTTCAGGTTGCCGCTGGTCCGGGCACTGGCGGGTGGCTCTGTCTCGTCGGGCTTTTTCCGGAACATGCAGCTTACCGCTTTCTACGATATAGGAACGAGTTGGACAGGAGCGCCACCCATTAATTCGGAAAACACGCTGCGGACAGTGGAGATTAAGTCGGGTCCCTTTCTCATCGATTTGAAACAGTACCTCAATCCGTGGCTATACAGCTACGGCTTTGGATTCCGTTCCATGATACTGGGATACTACCTGAAGTTTGACTATGCATGGCCGGTGGAGAATTATAAGGTGCAGAATCCGCGCCTCATGGTTTCGGTTGGGTTTGATTTCTGAGTCTCAGTCCGGAATTCAGCAGGGATTGAGTTACCTTGCATAAAAATTTCTATGCTACGATCGATGACAGGCTTTGGCCAGGCTGCTGCGGTGGTTGATGACGGCACCATTCACATGGAGGTGCGTACATTAAATTCAAAGTTCCTGGATCTTGGTTTGAGAATTCCTTCGATTCTGGCTGAAAAGGAAGCGGAAATCCGGGCGATGATCCAGGATCAATTGGAGCGCGGAAAAATTTCTGTCTCTATTGAGTATGAGCGAAACGTACAGGAGAAAATTTCCCCACGATTTAATGAAGTGCGGTTTACCGCGTACTATGCAGAACTCAAGAAACTGGCCGACCGCGTCATGGCACCGTATGACAACCTGTTTGAGCTGGCCTTGAGAGCTCCAGACGTTGGGGTCGATGCGGTTGAAAAAGCAAGCCCCGATGTTCTGGAGAAATTCTCCGGTGCGTTTTTGTCGGCCCTCGGACAATGCAATGAGTTTCGCGACAAGGAAGGCGCGGTTCTGGCGGAAAAACTGGAAAGTTATGTGCGGACTGTGGAAGAACGCCTTGACGAGGTGATTAAGCTGGACCCATTGCGGGTAACGAAGATTAGAACCAAAATCAAAAAGAACGTCACAGAATTTTTTGGGGATGAAGGTTTTGATGCGAACCGGCTTGAGCAGGAGATTCTGTACTATATTGAAAAACTGGATATCCATGAAGAGCGTGTACGGCTGAAGGCCCATGCCTCCCATTTTCTGGAGGCGATGCGCGGACCACGTCCCCATGGAAAAAAACTAGGCTTCATAGCCCAGGAAATGGGTCGCGAAATCAACACAATCGGATCAAAAGCCAATGATGCGGCCATGCAGAAAGAAGTGATCATGATGAAGGAGGAATTGGAAAAAATCAAAGAGCAGCTGAATAACGTGCTCTGATCGGCTCGTGGATACCGTCCGTTTGATATTGTTTCTTTTTACTGCGACGCTTCTTGTCGCCGGAGAATCTGTAGCCCAGGAATCCCCAACCATCCAGGGTCGGTGGGAAAGCGATGCGCACGGATTACACCTGACGCTCATGCTGCTCCCTGATGGATCCGGGGATTTTGATGGTGTCCCGCTTCACTATTCTATCCGGAACAAAGCGCTAACCCTTCGCATTGGCGATCAGCTCAGTCATTATTCATACAGCCTCGAAGGCTCCACCCTGAGTCTCACGGGAGGGAATCTGGACGGTACCGTTCGCTTCCAACGCCGGCCCCATGAAGTCGGGGATTCCTCAAAATCCTTAACCGGCCCCAACACGTTCAGCGGCACCGATGTCGGGCTTATTGGTTTGTGGTCGGGAAACGGGGAGATGATAGAATTCAGGGCAGACGCGACATGTGTCTATCGAGGGAAATCCTTCTCGTACCGTGTCTCGCAAGGTCATATTTTGTTAGACACCCGTCCGGGCACATTGGTGCTCTCCTATTCGCTGCGTGGCTCCCAATTGGAATTGATTGTCAACGGGGAACGAGCCATGTACAGCCGCCCTGCTGGCTATTGACCAGACAGGAAGACATCCCAGTAGTCGAAGTTTTCCACATTTTATTCCTTACATTTATCTGCTCTTCACGTTAAGGAGGGCATAAAAATGTTAACCCATTGCTTATGAAAACACGCATATCCCGAAGAGACTGGTTCCGATCAGCCATCACTGCCGGAGCGGGAATTCCGCTTGGACTTACTTTTGTTAATGAACTCATGGCTTCCCCCGTCAGCCAGGCGGAACGGGAATTCGCTGTTCTAAATGCAGGTAAAATGGTCCGCCTTGGGTCGAATGAGAATCCATACGGCCCTTCTCCAAAGGCCCGCGAGGCTATAAAGCTTTCTATCCCAGAGGGAAATCGCTATGCGTTTGGGCAGGCGGATGAGATCAGGCAGCTGATTGCAGACAAGGAAGGTGTAAGCAAGGACCATATTCTTATGGGAGCCGGTTCGGGCGAGTTGCTGGCCATTACCGGGCTGAGCGTTGGGCTGGAAGGGGGATCAGTCCTGTCTGCGTGGCCAACGTTTACCATGCTGATGAATTACGCTGAGAAATACAACGCCCGTTGGGATCGTGTTAACCTTGATGAGAATATGGTGCACGACCTGGAAGCCATGGCATCAGCCGTCAAGGCAGACACAAAGATTCTCTTTGTGGTCAATCCCAACAATCCAACGGGAACCGTAGTGGATGGCGGCAAGCTGAAAAGCTTTTGTGAGGAAATGGCGAAGAAGACTGTCGTGTATTCGGATGAAGCGTACCTGGAATTTCTCGAGCCTGGCCAGCAACGGTCAATGGTGGAATTGGTCAAGCAAGATCACAACGTCATCGTATCACGGACGTTTTCCAAAATCTATGGATTGGCAGGACTGCGCATCGGGTACGCGGTGGCAAAGCCGGATTTGATCAGGAAGCTAGCCCGGTACCAAATGGGAACCATTCTCAGTCAGACCGCCATCGCGGCAGCAAAAGCAAGTCTGGGCGACGAAGAGTTTATGAAGTACACCCGAACGATGAATGCCGCAGCATTGAAGTACTTTACTGATTACCTGGACCAAAAGAAGTGGTTCTATGGAAAATCAAAGACCAATGTTATCCTGTTTCCAGCACCGAAAGATGGGAAGACCATCCTCGAGCAAACCACCCAACGGGGATTTCAGATCCGGATCTGGGAATACCAGGGCAAGGAATGGTGTCGGGTAAGCATTGGTACGCTTGATGAGATGAAAGCTTTCGTTAAGGCTTTCGATGAGATCGTTGCCTGATACCTAATTATTTACCGGGATCGTAAGAGGTGTACCAACCGGTAGATCAGGACTCCTGTCAGCACAGTTGTTAGGGTAATTATCAGCTCAAAGTGGTGCTGTGGCAAACCCAGCCAGGTGGAGATCGACCGGTCTACACTATGAAGCCCCATAAAGAGTACGCCGCCAAAAATTCCAGTTAATACCACGTTGTACCAGAGGGCGTGGCGCCGCGAATCAGGGATGATGGCCGGATCGTTGATTAACAAGATGAGAAAGGCCGTGAGGAGGGGAAGCACAAGTCCGTTCAGTGCCTGGACGGTGAGGATCACGGGAATAGGCTTCATGCCGCTGATTCCAAAAAGGAATCCATTCCCCACGACCAACAGCCAGACTAACCGTTGTCCCCGCTTTTCCCACGAGAATACCGAAGTGGCAATGATGGAGGCGGCGTAGGGCGACGTGATGGCCGATGAAATTCCGGCGGCAAAGAGGCCAATGCCGATCGCTGTGGCGCCAAGGTCCCCGACACGGTTGCTAAGTACCTGCGCCAACTCTTCAAAACTAGAAAAGGATTCTACGGCTGTGCCGGCTACGAGAATGGCGGCCGTAATAACGCCACCGATCAGAACAGAAATACTCAATCCTATGCGCATGAGAGAAACGGTTTGACCCCTGCTTACACCTGAACCCAGGAAGATGTTGTATGGAACGATGGTGGTCCCAATGAGGCCGAGGGCCAGGAGTTCTGATCCTGGGGGTACCCGGGGAGTGATGGTGGCTTTCAGCAAATCCACCGCCAGAACATCCTGATCAATGGCGAGAACGAAGAATGCGATGCCCATCAGCCCTACCAGGGCGGTCATGAGCCAACCTATGACTACCCGACGGTCGGTCCATAGGATACTGGCGACCACCCCCGTCAGGACCAGGGTGCCCACCTTCACATCCAACGGGATGAGCAATTGCAGACCGGATACGGCTCCAAGGATATTTCCAGCTTCGTAGGCCATGCATCCAAAGATTACGGGTCCTCCCAGGACAAAACCCAGAAGCCGTCCCCGTTGCTCCCCGTGCTTTTTGATCAGCGCCTGCCCCATGCTGAGGCCGCTCACGATGGCCAAGCGGGCTGAAACCTCCTGAAGTAAAAGGCACGCCAAGGTGGAGAACACAACGGCCCACAACAAATCGAGATGGTAGGTGGCGCCTGCGGCGATTGCGGTGGTTATCGTTCCTGGGCCGATAAAAGCGGCTGAAATCAAAGACCAGACGACTACACTCGATAGAGTCTTTCTTGCTTTCATGGGGTTACTTTCTGCCGGCCCGGTTGGCCAAACCGCTTTCTTTGGTCACCCTTGCTTTAAGTGGAGGTTGAACACAAGGTTACTATTAACCATGGGTTCAAGCAACAATATTTTTAGGCGCCATCTTACGTGACGCCCCATTTGTTAATATTTTGTTTGTAACATTTAATGCTTCCATAAAGTGTGTTAGCTTCAAACGAATATTTTTGCGAACACTTTCAACCTATAAATCCAACCTTATGAGGAGAATTTTACTGCTACTGGTTGTTGCCCTGCTATCAGGGCCCTTGGGCATCCTGGCGCAGGGTGTTACAACATCCAGCCTGACAGGTATTATCAAGGACCAGAACGGTGAGGTAATACCGGGTACAAACATTGTCGTCACACACGAGCCGTCAGGAACTACGTACGGAACCGCCTCGCGTGTCGATGGTTATTATAACATCGAAGGGATGCGCGTGGGCGGTCCCTACACGCTTAGAATCTCTTTTGTGGGATTCAAGGAGCAGGTTCACGATCAGGTTTTTCTTGAACTGGGCCAAACCCTAATCCTGAATTACGCGCTGATCCCGGAGGCCACCGAATTACAGGCTGTTCTGGTGACTGGCGTTCAGGATGCGATCCTCAATTCAGAAAAAATAGGAACGTCTTCCCATTTTAGTGCCACTTCGATCCAACGTCTCCCTTCCATCGGTCGCGACTTCCGGGATATCACCCGGCTCACTCCCCAGGCCGGTGGCAGTAACCTCTCGTTCGGGGGTCGAAGCAACCTGTACAATAACCTGACCATTGACGGAGCCACGATGAATAACGTGTTTGGGCTGAACCCCCTTCCCGGCGGACAGTCCAGTGCAACACCGTTCAGCATGGACGCTATTCAGGAGATGACCGTTTCACTTTCTCCCTACGATGTGCGGCAGGGTAATTTCACCGGTGCCGGTATCAGTGCCATCACACGAAGCGGTACCAATGAGATGTCCGGTTCGGCCTATTATTTCTTCCGTTCACAAGGTTTTGCCGGAACAAAGATCGATGGTGTGGATGCACCGATACCCGATTTCAATTTCAAGAACTATGGTTTTCGCCTGGGCGGGCCTATCATTAAGAACAAGCTGTTCTTTTTTGCTAACGCGGAATTTGAGCAGCGCTCAGATCCAGCCTATACCTTCCGGGTCCGGAATACCGGGGAGGCCACCAGCAGCACCACTTCTCAGGCCACGGACGATAACGACCCGCTCACCGGCCTACGAGGCTTGCGCGATTTCCTCATTACCAACTATAACTACGATCCCGGAGTATATAAAGATTTCAGCCGGGCCACGGAAAGCAAGCGGTACGTCCTACGCTTTGATTATAACATCAGCCAGAATCACAAACTAACCCTTCGCGGTAATATCACAAACGCCTTTCTGGATCAGTTCCCCAGCGGCTCCGGTGGATTTACGGGAGGCCCCACAGGTGGACGTGGTAATTCAAACAACGTGCTTTCGTTTTCTTCATCCTTCTATCGGATCAATAACAACCAGTATTCAGGTACGCTGGAGTTAAACTCACTTTTCGGTGCAGGAAAATTCTCCAACAACCTGGTAGTGGGATATACAGCGCTGCGCGATTTTCGTGAGAACGCCGGCGGAATTCCCGTCCCCAGTATTGCTACCGTGGATATCCTCGGCCCGAACGGCCAGAATATGACCTCCTTCGGTCCTGATCCGTTCACAAAGAATAACCTCCTCGATCAGGATGTGCTCCAGTTCAATGACTATTTTACCATGTACCTCAAGGACCACACGGTCACTGTCGGTACCGCCAACGAGTATTATAGCTTCAACAATGTGTTCACGCAAGTAGTGAATGGAAACTACCGCTACAACAGCCTGGCAGATTTCTATGCCGATGCTGACCCAGGTACAACCGGGGCCCAGCGACCGGCCAACTACAACATTCAGTACGTCGCCGTGAAAGGCGGACCTGCTGCTACAGCCGCGAAGTGGTCTGCGTTGCAACTTGGCTTTTTTGCTCAGGATTCGTACAAGGGAATCAGAAACCTTACCCTTACTGCCGGACTCCGGGTGGATATCCCCGTGTACCTGTCTGATTTGCCCAAAAACAATTATGTGAACTCTATCAACCTTAACGGGGAGCAGCTACGGGTAGGTGCCTGGCCTCAGGTGGTGCCCTTGTTTTCACCTCGTGTCGGCTTCAATTATGATGTAAAAGGCGACCGCACAACACAAATTCGCGGAGGCACGGGTGTGCTCACGGGACGTATTCCGTTCGTTTGGTTGTCCAATGCGGTGAGCAATAATGGGCTGTATTTTGGCCAGTTTACTTCCACCAACGTTCCATTCACCAATACAGGAGATGGATTGCCATACGATTTCGCACAAACCCCCTACGCGGCGCCGGAGAAGGATTTTTCGGACCTCGCGGGCGGTAATCCAACGCTGGTAACGAATCCGCTGAACAGGAACTACGGCAGATCATCTATTGTGCCAGCCATGAACACTGTGGCTAAGAACTTCAAGTTTCCCCAGGTGTGGAGAACGAATTTGGCGGTGGATCACAAGCTGCCTGGCGGCGTGGTGGGAACCCTTGAATTCATTTACACGAAAGACATCAATGCCGTTCTTCTGCGCGACGCAAATTTGGCTCCTGCTAAGGCGGCTCTCGCCGGCGACGGGCGCCCGTTGTACGGCGCCGCTGGTGCGGATCGTCAGATCATAGCCAATGACCGCCGCATATCGGGTGAAGTGGGGCAGTCGCTCGTTCTTGATAATACGGATCAGGGATACCAGTGGAGCCTGACAGCCCAGTTCAGGAAGGACTTTAACCGCAACATATCGTTGATGGGGGCCTACACGTATACCGACGCCCGTGAAATCAATTCACAAAGCGGCTCTACCGCTGGCGGCACATTTGCCTCGCAGACCAACATCTTCGGTCCTAACAACGCAGGCATGTCGTATGCTAATAACCTGACTCCTCATCGCATTGTAGCGTATGGTTCATACCGGGTCGAGTATATGGATCACATGGCCACTACGGTGGGCTTCACCTACGAGGGACGTTCCGGTTTCAACTGGTCATACGTTTATAGCGGTGACCCGAACAGCGACGGAACCAATGGTAATGACCTCATCTATGTGCCCGCCAGCCAGAATGAAATTGTACTAAGTACAAGCAATGCCAATGATACACGGACGCTTACTCAAATCTGGAGTCAGCTGGACAATTACATTCGCAACGACGAATACCTGGCCGCTAACCGGGGCAAGTATGTGGCAAGAAACGGAGCCATCGCGCCCTGGGTAGATCGGTTGAATTTCAGCCTGCTTCAGGATTTCTACATGGACGTGAAAGGTAAGCGCAACACGCTGCAGCTTTCATTGAATATCGACAACGTGCTTAACCTGCTTAACTCCAAATGGGGCTTGATCCGCGTACCTGCCAGAACGCAGGTAATCCGATTCCTGGGGTATGAACAACCACATACAGCCGGAACCCTGGCGTCACCTACGGCTACGGCCGGACCTGCTGCTACTATTGGAAATCCCTGGGCAGCGACGACTGGAAGACCCGTCTATGCATTTGACTTGAATCCGGATGGAACACCGCTGACGTCAAGTACAATCTACGATACGTCAACTACCAGCGGAGGAAGATGGCAGATACAATTGGGTATCCGGTATATTTTCTAAACTCCAAATCGCAACGATCTTATGAAAAACGTTATCAAAATATCTTCCCTGGTTTCGGTTGGAGTCCTTACCGTTCTTACCGCATGCCAGGATCCGGAATTACCAGCGCCAAGCATTGGTACGACCGCCAATTACTACAATGCCAATTTTACATTTGCCAATGCCACCGTGGACGCCCCTGCCCTTGACTTTTATGTCAATGGCGCAAGGCTGGGTACCGGCACGGCTCCGGGAATGGCATTGACAAGCTATACGATGCTGCCTATTACCTCATCCGGTACTTCCGGGAGTGCCACGGCCAATACTTCCATCAGGGCCAAGGCAGCAACCGGAACAATCGGCGGGCTGTTGGGTGGCAGCGACCTGATTTTCCGATCCACTAACAACGGGGTGAACAATTTCGCTGCAGTGGACAATGGGCGGTATACGGTATTTGCTATCGACAGCATCAATCGTCCTGTCGCCCAGCGCTTGTTCAGAATTACACCGACCATCAAGTTTGCCGATGTTACCTACTTTAATCCCAACACGAAGAAGCAAATCTCGGCGAGCCGCCGGGATTCCATTGTGGCGGGAACTACAGTGCCACCCCCAGGGCCAACTGAGGCTGCTAATTTGTTGACCATTGGTTTGGTGCCGCTCGGATTGACTGACCCGGGAGGAGTACGCTACTTTATCACAAGCGATGCACCCCTTGTAATTGCGGGTGGGGCAGCGCTGACGAATGCAGGCATCCGGTTTGTGAATGCCGTAGCCAATGCCAACGGTATCACCGTAGCAGCAAATGCCAACGGAACATCGGGAGGCCGTCCCATATGGGTTCGCCTCAGGCCGTCGCCCGGCACTACGATATCCCTGGCTTCGTCAAGCGCCCATATTGTGAATTCCACCAGCTTTAACCCAACGGTTGGGTCACGGGCAACTATTGCCGTGGCATTTACATCTCAAGTGATTGCCTCCGGAGGGATTCCAATAAACTATGCGCTGGAAGTAAGTACGGATGCTGGTTATGCGACCATTGTGTATAGTGCGGGCGTGAGCTTTCCTCCAGGAAAAAACTACACAGTTTTCGTGCGAGGCGAATTGGGCAAAACGGGATCGCGGGGAGTTAGTCACGGGATCGTGACACATTAATCAATCACCATTAACACGAAAATGAATATGAAAAATTTCAATACCATAAACAGGCTGTTACTGGTGACTGCCTTTACGCTCACACTTGGTAGCTGCAAAGACGACTTCACGTCTCCTGTGGGTCTTACAGGTACTCCGGTGGGCGATACCATGGCTGCTGATCCGAACTTTACAATTTTCACGGCCATTGTGAAAAAGACGGGTCAATTTGCCATGATCAACAACATCAACGCAGGCCTGGTAACAGTCTTTTCTCCGTCTGATCCAGCGTTCATTACGGATCTGAGTGCAAGGTACCCGGCTTATTTTGGGCCCTTGGCTCCCGTTTCGGAAGCGCACGTCTTGACTTTCCTTGGACAGTTGACAGCCACTACAACTCCTACGCTAGCCGGATTCATCGCTACTTACGTGCCGATAATCAGCTATCACCTGGTCAGTTCCAAGCTTACGGCAAGCCTCATCACAGGCAACCAGGTATTTGCCACACTCAACGGGGCACGCCTATCAATTTCCAAAACGGCCACTGCGACTGTGCTGAACGCGAACAGTTCAACAAACGGAGCTACAGTGACGGCATTTGATGTCATGGCGGCCAATGGGGTGACACATACCATCGACCGGGTTATGGCGGCCGTCAGCAGCGCCACCGTACTTACGCCGATGGGGGTTTCTATCAGCTACAATAGCAATCCCCCGACAGTTACTGGAGGAACTACATCTGATACCAACGATGCTAATTTTAACTTGTTAGCCGCTTTGATCCGGGTAACAGGTCTGACGCCTACCATCCTGCCAAACTCTTCTCCGTTGCCTGATTTCACGGTGTTTCAGCCGACAGATGGACCGATGAGGGCTTATTTGGTTGCTATCAATGGGACCCTAACCACTGAGGCCTTGTGCTATTCGTACATCGCCAGCCTCATCAGCGCAACGCCACCACCATCACCAAACCCGACGCTTGCGCAGTTGACGGATCTTGTGAAGTACCACGTGGTACCCGGCCGATTCCTTACAACCGATTTCACCAACGGTCAGGTGTTGACGCCATTGCTGACGACCCCTACACTCACTATGGGGATCAGTCCGATTCCTCCTGCTGCCGGTCCGTATACCTACACGCTGGCCGATGCAAACACGGGTGTACTTGACGCGACAATTACGGCCAGTAATAATATCCTTACCAACTCCGGGATCTTGCATACTGTGAGTGGTGTTTTAAGACCTAACTAATTTCCTGTGTAATGTTTTGACAAAAGAGGCTCCCCCCGGAGCCTCTTTTATTTTTTGACCCTTTTCTGTACTTTGACCTATGGCAAGAGCAGTCTATCGCGCTATATCCCTGCTGTTCGTCTTTCTTTCTGCCGGCTGCGCATGGGAAGCGCAGGAAGGTGATTTTGCCGATACCCCGAAGGTCACCATGGACCTCACCCAGATTCGCGAGCGGGGATTCCTTCAAGCCATTGTAGACAACAACTCGGTCAGTTATTTTATCTACCGCGGCCAGCCCATGGGGTATGAGTACGAGTTGCTTCAAAATCTAGCAAAACACCTCGACCTGGAACTCAAGATCAGGGTAATCACGGGGATTGAGCGAAGTATAAACCTGTTAAACCGAGGGGAAGGGGATCTCATCGCTTTTCCGCTCACTATCACCCGGGAGCGGGGCCAGTTTCTGGCTTTCACAGAGCCTCATTTCAACACCACGCAGGTTCTGGTGCAGCGAAAACCGGCGAATTGGCGGCGCATGCCTCCGGCACGGATTGAACGGTCTCTGGTGCGTGATCCGGTAGATCTGATTGGTAAAAAGGTCTACGTGCTGAACAGATCGGCGTTTAAGGACAGGCTTCAGAATCTTTCAGGCGAGATCGGCGGGGAAATTCTCATTGAGGAGGATAGCGCAACCGCCGAAACTGAATCGCTTATCGAAAAGGTGGCGGAAGGAGAAATTCAATTTACCGTGGCTGACCAGACGATGGCAATCGTCAACGCCATCTACTACCCTGATCTTGATGTGGAAACCGCCTTGAGTCTGCCGCAGCAGATTGCATGGGCAGTACGCAAGAACTCACCGGAACTTCAGGATGCCGTCAACCGATGGCTTTCAGAGATAAAGAGGAATGGAACCTTCCGGATTATCTATGGGAAGTATTTCAATAGCCCCCGCTCCTCTCAGATCCGGATTACCTCGCTATACTCCTCGCTGGGGGGCAATAAGCTGTCGCCCTACGATGAGGAAATCAAAAGGCAGGCAAAGAATCTTGGTTGGGATTGGAGGCTTCTGGCGTCCATCGTGTACCAGGAATCGAACTTTCGCCCCAACGCAGAATCATGGGCGGGGGCCGTGGGTCTTATGCAGCTGATGCCTGCTACAGCTATTGAATTTGGAGCAGTAGACCGAACCAATCCCTATCAAAGTCTGAAAGCGGGTGTACGATACCTGAAATACCTCGACAAACTCTGGGGCCGGTACGTGTCGGATGACCGAGAGCGCCTCAAGTTTGTCCTCGCGTCCTATAATGCGGGGCTATCTCATGTGATAGATGCCAAGAACCTGGCAAAAAAATATGACAAGGATCCATCCCGTTGGGAGGACGTGGAAGTGTACCTCCGACACAAATCAAATCCCAAGTATTACCGCGACCCGGTGGCTGTGGCGGGATATTGCAAATGTGTGGAGCCCGTGAATTACGTGCGAGACATTCTGATTCGCTACGAAGAGTACAAGATTCTTATTGCGGAAGCGTGAGCTTGGAAACGAGGTCGGCATAGTCCAACTCCTGCCATCGGTCCTGAATAGAAGGTGTCTTCATCACCTTGTCCATGATGGCTTTCTGGCGCGAGCCTATTCGCTGTGCCTCCGAATACCGGATCTCATTGTGAAAAGTAACCATCGCGTAAAGCGGAATCCATTTGTTTGGATAAAGTTCGTGACACCGTGCTTCAATTTTCTTGCGCAGGAGAAAATCTGGGTCCGCCACCAGGTCGCGCATCTCCACAAAGTTGTCCAGGGCCAGCTGGGCAATTGCGTCTGCATCGGCTATACGGACTTCCTGGAATTCACGGAGGGCTTGTTTCCAGTCGTCTTCGTATTTGTTCAGAAGCTGGTTTAGTACCGCGCAGTCTTCAAAACCTGAGTTCATACCCTGGCCATAAAAGGGTACAACTCCGTGGGCAGCATCGCCGATTACCATGGTATTCTTCTTGACCCAGGGACGGCAGCGGATCGTTACTAGCGAAGACGTGGGATTATCGCGGAAGTCTTCAATCAAGGAGGGCATCAGAGCAACGGCATCCGGGAACGTCGTTTCAAAGAATGACTTGATTTGTTCCGGAGTTTTTAGCTTTTTGAACGATGGATCGCCTTCAAATGGAAAGAACAACGTACACGTAAAGGTCGCATCCGGATTAGGAAGTGCGATCAGCATGTAGCTTTCCCGGGGCCAGATGTGAAGCGCCTCCTTCTCAAGCATAAATTCACCCTTTTCACCTGGAGGAATACGCAGTTCCTTGTACCCGTGCTCCAGGTAGCGTTGCTCGTAATCAAACCTGTCGGATGTCTGGAGCGCTGTGCGGATGGCTGAAAAAGCACCATCGGCACCGATGACCAGGTCGGGTTGGCTGCGGCGAATATCATTTTGATGCTGGAAGGTGACCTCGGTCTTGTTCAGGTCGACTTCGAGGCATCGGTGTTCAAAAAAGAAAGTTACACCGCATTTTTCCGCTTCCTGAATAAGAAACTTGTTCAGGCCCGTGCGAGAAATAGAATTAATAAACTGCCCTTCTTTTCCATACGGCTGAAAGGTTAATTGGCCTTTAACATCGTGCATGAGCCGGCCTTTCATCTTGACGGAATGTCTTTTCATTTCTTCGGCAAGCCCCACCTCTTCCAAAGCCTGAATTCCCCGGTTGCTCAGCGCCAAATTGATCGACCGTCCGCCTTCCAGGGTATTGACGCGCATATCGAAACGGCGCTCATATACGGATACCTGGTAACCGCGTTTGGCCAGGTAGATCGAGAGCAGGGAGCCCACCAAGCCGGCACCTACGATCGTGATTGTTGTTGGTTTCTTTACCATATCGGAATGCGGAAGATCGTTAAATAATACCCCCTAATGTATGATGAAAATCAGCAACCGAACTAGTTCGCACCTAGCAGAGGGCGCGTGCAAAGATTTCGGTAAACCGGTACACGTCTTCAAATGAATTGTAGAGAGGTACGGGAGCGATACGGATTACGTTGGGCTCGCGCCAATCAGCAATAACCCCTTTTCGGCTGATTGCCTGGAAGACGGCGCGGCCTTTTTGCTTCATCAGCAGCGATAGCTGACAGCCTCGGGAGGCGGGATCTTCAGGGGTAATGATCGTAAATTGTTTTCCTGTAGCATCGATGAGACGAAGTAGATAATGGAGGTATCCGGTGAGTTTTAAACTCTTGGTGCGCAATGGTTTTATCCCGGCGCCATCAAATTGGCTTAGCGCGGCCAGGTGGGCTGCCCCGGTCAATACCGGAAAGTTGGAAATCTGCCACCCGTCAACTCCGTCCATGGCCTGAAACCCCTTCTTCATTTCAAACCGGTTGGCCTCCCGGTGACCCCACCAACCAGCCATGCGCGGCAGCTCAAAGTTTTCCGCGTGCCGATCGTGTACAAAGGCGCCGGCCACGCTTCCGGGGCCTGAATTAAGGTACTTGTAAGAGCACCATACTGCAAAGTCAACTCCGTCTTTATGCAGTGACAGGGGTACATTGCCAATCGCGTGCGCGAGATCAAATCCAACATTAGCCCCGACCTTGCGGGCCGCCGCACTGATCGAGGAGACGTCAAAGAACTGGCCGGAGTAATATTGCACCGCGCCAAAAAGCACAAGTGCCAGTTCATCCCCATGCTTCTCAATTGCCGCGAGAATATCTTCTGTTCGCAAAGCAAATTCTCCAGGCCGGGGTGAAAGTTCTACGAGGCTCCGTTGCGGGTCCAGGTTGTGCAACTTAATCTGCGACTCCAGGGCATACTGGTCTGAGGAAAACGCACCAGCTTCGGCCAGAATTTTAAATCGGGAGGATGTGGGCCGGTAAAATGTTGTCAACATCAGGTGCAGGTTCACCGTAAGCTGATTCATAGCAACGACCTCCGAAGGTTTTGCCCCTACCAGTTTGGCAAGCGATTTCTTGGTGAGGTGATGGTAATACAGCCAGGGTCGTTTTCCATGGATGTGGCCTTCGACGCCCAGGGTTGCCCAATCGTGGAGTTCCTCCAATAAATAGGACTTGACGTTTCGGGGCTGCAATCCCAGGGAGTTCCCGCAGAGGTACAGGCTTTTCTTTCCCTTTATCTTTGGGATGTGGAACTGGGACTGGAATTTTCTCAGGGGATCCTGCTTGTCAAGGCTGCGGGCGAAAGACAGGGAATTCTCAAACCGCATGACTTTCACGCGATAACGGATTTCGTATTTGATTCGATTTGACGCTCATGATGCTGTGCATGATAAGCTGTGAAATAAAGCATTTCCCGCAAGGTGAGCTTTCCGAGTAGCGGATGAGGCAGGATATATTGATCCAACTCCTTTTCAGAAAAGTGATCTATCCGCGATGTAAGCTTATTAATGAGGTGATCCATCCTATCACCGAGCCGGGTGACATTACCGGGCTCGCCTGGAATAAAAGGATGGGATGCCTTTCCTCCACCGGCCAATTTGGAATGGTATTTTTCAATCAACCCATCGTACGATCGCGATGGCCGGTTGGCGGTTCCAAAAATCAGGGAAAGCACAAACTTGGGTAGAGAGAATGCCAGGGCCACCGGCCTGACGCTCCGAACGAGATGGTCCAACTGCTGGGCAGGAGTCCATTTTTCTCCGACCGATTGCATGGCGGGACCGTCTCCCAGTTCCCTGACGCGATGCACCAGGGAGGAATAGTTAAGGATGAGGAACTTCTGGATTTCGGATTTGTTCATACTTACACAAACCGGGGATCAGCTTCCATGACGGTGCCGCATTTTTTGCACGTCCGCTGCTCCGTGGAGGCATAGAACTCCCGGAATCGGGGAATAAAGTCTTTTTCAATGTCGTGGAGGTGGAAGGTATACTGGTGCAGCGGATTATTACACGCTTCACAAAACCACATCAGCCCGTCGTCTTCGTTCTGCTTCCGTTTACACTCAATGACAAGTCCGATGGAATTGGGTGTTCGTATCGGTGAATGGGGAACCTTCGCGGGAAGCAAGAACAGGTCGCCCTCGTTGATTGGAATGGCTACAGCCTTACCGTCTTCCTGGATCTTGACTGTAATATCTCCCTCCAGTTGGTAGTAAAGTTCCTCTGTTTCGTTGTAATGATAATCCTTGCGTGCATTGGGCCCGGCCACGATCATGACGATGTAGTCGCCGGCATCCACGTATAGATTCTTGTTGCCCACGGGCGGCTTCAGCACATGTCGGTTATCGTTGATCCACTGCTTGAGATTGAAAGGTCTGCGGATAGCCATAGTAACAGGGTTCTGTATGTAAATCTAAAACTTTTCAGTCTATCTTTAGCATTATGGAATTAAGCCTAATCGGGAAAAGGGCCGTGGTTTGCGGGAGCACGCAGGGAATTGGCAAAGCCACCGCCATCGAATTGGCGGCCTTGGGGGCCTCCATCACGCTCATAGCCAGGGATAAAGTTAAACTCAAGACCGTGCTCAAGGAGCTGCCGCAATTGGCCGGGCAGGAGCACGACAGCCTGCAGGCTGATTTCAATTATCCCGCCCGACTGGAGTCTTCGCTTGAAAAATATACGACCGGTCATACAGCACACATTCTGGTGAACAATACGGGTGGACCGCCGGCGGGCCCGGCGTTGACTGCATCGCTGGATGAATTTACGAAGGCCTTCTCCAATCACCTGTTGTGTAACCAGATTCTAGTGCAAGCATTGGTGCCGGGGATGAAAAAGGAAAAATACGGCCGGATAATCAATATTATTTCAACGTCGGTGAAGGTTCCCATACGAGGTCTGGGTGTTTCCAACACGATTCGCGGCGCTGTTGCGAATTGGGCCAAGACGCTGGCTACCGAGTTGGCCCCGTTTCGTATTACGGTCAACAATGTGCTGCCGGGTGCTTCTATGACAGGTAGACTGGAAGCGATCATTCGCGATCGAGCCACAAAGCAAAAAAAGACGCAGGAACAAGTCCTGGAAGAGATGATCGCAGAAATTCCTGCAGGACGAATATCAACACCGGATGAGGTAGCCGCCGCAGTGGCATTTCTGGCCACACCCGCGGCCAGTTACATCAATGGTATCAACCTTCCTGTCGACGGAGGGCGAACAGGAAGTCTGTAATCGGGATACATGGAGAAGCTTCAAAACTATATTGGCGGACAACTGGTAAAACCGATATCTGACTCCTATCTCGAGAACATCAATCCGGCGGAAGGAAAGGCCTACAGCTTGCTGCCAGATTCCGATGGGCAGGATGTTGATCGGGCGGTTCAGGCTGCGTTGACTGCCTTTGACGGATGGTCAGCACTTCTCCCTGAAAAGCGTTTTACCGTACTCAATAGGTTGGCCGACCTCATCGATCGGGACAGCGATGCATTGGCGCTGGCCGAAAGTGTGGATCAGGGCAAGCCAGTGAAATTGGCAAAGGCGATGGACATCTATCGGGCCGGAGCAAACATCCGCTTTTACGCTACGGCCGCCATGCACTTTTCTTCGGAGGCACATGTATCCGGTCTTGAGGCAGTCAATTATACTACCCGGAGCCCCGTGGGCGTTGCCGGCTGCATATCCCCCTGGAACCTTCCCCTGTACCTGTTTACATGGAAGATTGCGCCGGCGCTCGCAGCAGGGTGCACGGTAGTTGCCAAACCCTCAGAACTGACACCCATGACGGCCTACTTGTTTACAAAGTTGTGCGTGGAGGCGGGGTTGCCAGAAGGCGTTTTGAATGTCGTTCACGGTCTGGGACCCAAAGTAGGGCAGGCCATCGTGGATCACCCCGATATCCCTGCTATTTCATTTACTGGGGGAACCGTGACCGGTAAAAAAATTATGTCGAGTGCCGGACCGATGCTGAAAAAACTTTCACTGGAGCTCGGAGGTAAGAATCCAAATATTGTTTTTGCCGACTGCAACTTTGAGCAGGCGGTCAGCACGTCGATCAGTTCATCCTTCACAAACCAGGGTGAAATATGCCTTTGCGGTTCCCGCATTCTGGTGGAACAAGGTATCTATGAAAAATTTGTTGAGGAGTTTGTAAAACGGACCCGGCAATTGGTTGTTGGGGATCCCCTGGAGGAAAAAACAAAGATCGGAGCATTGGTTTCCGAAGCGCACATGAACAAGGTACTCTCATACATGGAGCTGGCACGCAAGGAAGGGGGAAAGGTGTTGACAGGAGGAAATCGGTTGATTCTCAAAGGGCGGTGCGAACAAGGATTTTTTGTAGAGCCCACGGTGATTACCGGATTGCCGCATGATTGCCGGACTAATCAGGAAGAGATATTTGGCCCCGTGGTAACCATCATGCCATTCGGGGATGAGTCAGAGGCCTTAGCATTGGCGAACGGTACATCGTATGGTCTGTCTGCAACCGTCTGGACAGAAAACCTCACGAGGGCGCACCGGTTTGCGGCACGTCTTCGGAGCGGCATCGTTTGGGTCAACTGCTGGCTTTATCGTGATTTGAGAACACCTTTTGGCGGAACAAAACAGTCGGGTGTGGGCCGTGAAGGCGGATGGGAGGCACTGAAATTTTTCACCGAAGCAAAGAATATTTGTATCAGACTCTGATGTCCGGCAATGGGCCATACGTAGCCGGCAAGATTCCCCTCATGCATGTTTTTCTTCGATAACCGCAGCATTTTCTTTACCGTACTAGGGTACCCCATGAGCTACCTTGAGTTCTTCGGCACCCTTGCCGGGGCGGTGGCTGTATGGCTATCAGCACGCGGAAATATCTGGAGCTGGTCGATCGGGATTGCCAATGTAGTCCTGTTCTTTTTTCTTTTTTACCAGGTTCAGTTGTATCCCGATATGTTCTTGCAGGTATTTTTTTTCATAACGAACCTGATTGGCTGGTGGCGATGGGCCCATCCGCAGGATGGCGAAGAAGACCAAAGAAAGGAACTGAAGGTGAGTTGGATGTCTGTAAAAGGCATTGCTTTCCTGGGTACGATGGTTCTGGCGGGCACCTTCTCGTTTGGGCTCTTTTCCAGCCGCCTGCATGAATTGATTCCCGGTTTGTTTTCGCTGCCCAGTGCGTTTCCATACCTTGACTCCCTTGTAATGATGGCGAGCATTGCCTCCACGTACCTGATGGTTCAAAAGAAGGTGGAGTGCTGGCTGGGCTGGATCATGGCTGATGTGATAGCAACGGGATTGTATTTTGCAAAAGGGATTCTGTTTGTTAGCATGGAGTACTTCATTTTTTGCCTTATCGCGGCCTATGGATTCTGGAAGTGGAGGAAGGATGTAGTTTCGTACAAGTCATGAAGCATGGACTGATTGTTGGATCGTTCATGCCCCTGCACGCAGGCCATATCGCCCTGATCCGCTTTGGGGCTGCCCACTGCGACAGGCTTCACGTGGCTGTACTTGCCAGTGAAAAGGATCCGATTCCGGGGTCAGTTCGTTTAAAATGGATTCAACAGGAATTTCATCCATACGTTCGGATCACGGCTACGATCGTGGAGTTGGATCAAGCGTACGTAGCCCGGTGGAAGGAGGACATGGGCCCGTTGGCAGAGATCCTGGTGGAGGAGTATGATTCATTCCATTTGCTGTTCAGTTCATCAAATTTCGGAGAGACATTGGCCAGCCGCCTTGGGATTTCACACGTGCGATTTGATTCCGATAAGAAAGAACACCCGGTATCTGCTGAAGAGATCAGGAAGCATCCCTTTAAACATTGGGACGCCCTTGCATCTGCCGCAAAACCGTACTTTGTAAAGAAAATTTGTTTCTATGGTCCAGAGAGTACGGGAAAAACCACGTTGGCTCAACGGATGGCGACACGCTACCAGACGGTATTTGTGCCGGAAGTGGCCCGTGAAATGATAACAACCAATGCGTTTACGGAAGAGGAAATAATCCGTATTGGCCAGGCCCAGACAAAGCGACTCCTCGGCGGGCTTGCAAAAGCAAACCGGTTGTTATTCTGCGACACGGATTTGATCACCACCCAGATTTACTCCAGCCTCTATCTAAACCGGGTGCCTGTTGAATTGATTGAATTGGAAAAGGAATTCTATTATGATCAATATCTTTTGTTCAACACAGATGTTCCGTGGATATCCGATGGACTGAGAGACCTTGGATCGAGGCGCCAGGAAGTGCTGGCGATGTTTAAAGAGAACCTGGATAGGCGGGACATACCTTATACCATGGTATCCGGATCATACGAAGAGCGTGAACGCGTGGTTATCGGGGTAGTAGACAGGTTGTTGCAGAAGTAGTATCAGCTACCGGCAATCACCCTTCCTTGCCGATGGCCCCGCCGGGCGTAATATAAAATGTAGAGGTAACAAGGCACCACAATGAAGAAGAATGCGGCGGGCGGCCCCAGCGAGACGGAGAGCCAGCCGTAAAGTTGCGGTATGATGGCCCCTCCGGAGATACCCATAATCAGGAGTGCAGAACCGATCTTCGTGAATTTTCCCAGCCCGTCAATGGCGAGTGGGAATATAGCAGGCCACATCAATGCGTTTGCAAATCCAAGCAAAGCGATGAAAATTATGGAAGTGTACCCTGTGGAAAAATAGGCTCCTGCGCTGAACAGAACACCCACGATCGCGGAAAGGGCTAGTGCTTTTTCCTGCTTGATGTATTTGGGAATAGTCATGATGCCCAAGATGTATCCGGCCACCATCGACCATAGGGTATACGAGGTGAAGTTCTTGGCATCATCTAGACTTATCCCGATCGCCTTTCCGTAAATGCTGATTACGTCGCCGGCCATCACCTCAACGCCGACATACAGGAATATGCAAAGCGACCCAAGCAGTAAATGGGGAAACTGGAGAATGCTCGTCTTCACCCCCTCTTTGGCAAGAGGTTCTTCCTTTGCTTCAATGTCAGGAAGGGAAGAGTACCGTATCATGACAGCCAGTAGAAGAAGCACGGCGGCCATAATCCCGTAAGGCAGTATCACCCGGTGAGACAATTCTTCCAGCAGGAGAGTGCGCTGGATGGGGTCGGTCGCTACCCGAATCTTTGATTCGATTTCAGTGGCTCCCCGGAGAACGATGGCGCTCAGGATCAGGGGGCTGATGGCACCTGCCACCTTGTTGCAAATTCCCATGATGCTGATCCTACTGGCCGCACTTTCCAGTGGACCGATTACGGAGATGTAGGGGTTGGACGCGGTCTGCAGCAGTGACAGGCCCATTCCTTGAATAAATAGTCCGGTGAGGAATAGGGAGAAGGTCCGCTCAGCAGCTGCTGGGATAAACAGGATGGCGCCCACGGCCATGGTTGCCAGCCCCAGCGACATACCGTTCTTGAACCCTGTCTTCTCAAGGATAAAAGATGAGGGAATCGCCAGGAAGAAGTAGGCCATGTAGAACGCGAACGTCACCAGGAGGGCCTGGGCGTCGGACTGCAGATCGCAGGCAAGTTTCAGGAACGGTATCAGTGTACCGTTCAACCAGGTGACAAAGCCAAAAATGAAAAACAGGGCTCCGATCGTCACGATGGACATCGTATAATTTGCAGGGCGTGGGGGGGATGACATAATGCTAAAGTATTGATAAGTTCTGGATTGAATATGTATTTTTAGGTCAACGTGTTCAATCGTAAACCTAATGATCTGAAAAGTTGAAGAATAGTCAAAAACTCTCCCTTCTTGTCATGGCAGCCGGTATGGGCAGCCGCTATGGAGGAATCAAACAGATTGATGGATTTGGGCCAAACGGGGAGACCATCATGGACTACTCCCTTTTCGACGCAATTCGCTCTGGATTTGGACGCGTTGTTTTTGTCGTCCGGGATGAAATATTGGAAACGGTGAAAGAGATTTTCCTTCCGAAACTCCAAGGTAAAGCAGAAGTTCATTTCGTGGTTCAGTCATTGGACAAGTTTGTACCAACCGCACACGGCAAGATTGAACGGAAAAAACCCTGGGGGACCACGCATGCCATGTTGTGCGGCAAGGAGGTTATCGATGGTCCTTTTGCTGTCATTAATGCGGATGATTTTTATGGACGTGATGCTTTTGCCTCCCTGGCAGAATTTTTTGCGAAGGCAGGAGAGAATGAGCACGCCATGGTTGGATATACACTCAAAAATGTCCTCTCTGATCACGGCGGAGTTTCAAGGGGCGTCGCGGAAGGTCGTGACAGCGAGGGATTTCTCACCGTGTTGAATGAGTTGGCAAAAATTGTGCAGAAGGATGGAAAGATCGTTTCGGTAGAGGCATCGGGGGAACGAATTCTCAGTCCAGACCTTCCGGTGTCGATGAATTGCTGGGGCTTTCAGCCCAGTGCCTTTCCGGTGGCCGAAGAGATGTTTACGGCCTTCGTTGAGAAAAACGTGGAGAACCCTTCTGCTGAGTTCTACATTGCACTCCTGGTCAACGAAATTATCAGGCAAAAGAAAGGGAGGGTGCGCATTATCTCTGGTGGTAAAACGTGGTTCGGGGTCACTTACAAGGAAGACAAGGAATTGGTTTCCGGAAAAATTAGGGGCCTCGTGAAAGCGGGAATCTATCCAGAACGCTTGTGGTAGTCATGCCCGCCTGCTGCACATGGTAGCCCCCGGGGTTCATATGAGCCCCATATTGAAGTTGTTTGGAGTAATGCCATCAAACTACATCATAGAGCGTATCGGCTCAGGGCACATTCACCAGACCTTTCGATTGACGGGGAAGAACAATTTCGTTCTTCAACGGGTCAACAAAGACGTCTTTAAAGAACCTGACGCAATTGCATCCAATATCCGGATTGCCTCCGAATTTTTAAGAATCCATTTTCCAGAATATTCATTTTTGACCTGCATTCAGTCTGCCTCCGGGAAGGACATGGAATATGACGCCGAGGGGTACCCGTGGAGACTATTTCCCTTTACGCCGAATACGGTTACCATGGATTACGTGTCAACTCCGCAGCAGGCATACGGAGCGGCGGCCGAATTCGGAAGGCTTACGCGTTACCTCGATCGGGTGGAGGTAGGAAGATTTAAGGAGACAATACCCCGGTTTCATGATTTAGTCCTTCGCCAGCAGCAATTTGAAGAGGCGCTGAAGGTCAGGGGCAACAGTGCGGCAGAGGCTTGTATCACGGCCTGCAAGCGGGCCTACCCGTTGGTGGGAACGTATAAACAGTTGATCGCTGGCAGATCCCTTCGACTTCGCATTGTTCACAATGACACAAAAATCAACAACGTACTATTTGACAAAACAACCGGAGAGACGGCCGGGGTCATTGATCTGGATACGCTCATGCCTGGCTATTTTATCTACGACCTTGGAGATATGGTCCGGACTTTCGTTTGCCCCGTCAGTGAAGAGGAGAAAGACCTTTCCAAAATAATATTTCGTAAGGATGTGTATGATGCTTTGCTTGCCGGCTACCTGTCTGAAATGAACGACGTCTTGTCTCCGGCCGAGCGTTCGGCCATACCGTTTGCCGGTAAAATGATGACATACATCATGGCATTGCGCTTTTTGGCGGATTACCTCCGGGGCAATACATACTACCACATTACCTATCCCGAACAAAACCTGGTACGCGCCGCCAATCAGCTCCGCTTGTTGGAGGTGATTTCTGAAAATATCCCAGGCTAATCTGTTTTTACCCGATGGGCACGTTTACATGCCGTTCGGCGTGGTAGGAAGAGCGCACCAAAGGCCCTGACTCCACATAGCGGAGACCCCGCTTCAATCCTTCCTCTTTATACATTTCAAACGTGTCGGGATGTATGTATTCGGCAACTTCGAGATGCATCTTGGTAGGCTGGAGATACTGTCCGAGCGTGAGGATCAAAAGACCATGGGATACGAGGTCATCCATCGCCTTGAAAACTTCATCCTGCTTTTCTCCGACACCGAGCATAATCCCGCTCTTCGTGCGCTTGCCCGCTTCCCGGATGCGCTTTAGTTGCTCCAGGCTTCGTTCATACTTGGCTTGGGGACGCACCCGTCGATACATTCGCTCAACGGTTTCCATGTTGTGACTTACTACTTCCTGCCCGCCGTCGATCATCCGGTAAAGTGCTTCCCAGTTGCCTTTCGTATCTGGGATAAGTGTTTCGATGGTAGTATCGGGACTTTCTTTCTTGGTGAGGACTACAGTCTGGTACCACACCTCTGCACCGCGGTCTTTGAGTTCGTCGCGGTTCACGGAGGTGATAACAGCATGCTTCACCTTCATGAGCCGGATCGCTTCGGCTACGCGGCGCGGTTCATCCATGTCATATTCTGTGGGACGCCCTGTAGCAACGGCGCAAAAGGTGCAGCTGCGTGTGCAGACGTTTCCCAGGATCATGAAGGTGGCGGTACCGGCTCCCCAGCACTCACCCATGTTCGGGCAATTTCCACTTTCGCAGATCGTGTGGAGCTTGTGGGTATCAACCAGTCTTCGGACGTTGGCATAAGCGGGGCCAACGGGCAATTTGACGCGCAGCCAGGACGGCTTGCGCCGTTTGGATTCCTCGGGTGATATGACGGGTAGTTCAATCATGAAACAAGGCTGCTATAAAAGGAAATTACTTTCCAATTAGTTCCTGGTACTGTGCGGCCGTAAGCAGGGTATCCGCTTCTGCGACATTCTTAATTTCCATCTTGATCATCCAGCCGGCACCGTAGGGGTCCGAATTAACTTTTTCGGGGTTTGTGTCCAGGGCTTTGTTAATTTCTGTCACCTTGCCGGTCATCGGCATCAGCAAGTCGCTCACGGTCTTTACGGCCTCCACCGTTCCAAACACATCGTTTTCAGTCACGTCCTGGCCCACGGTGGTAATGTCAATGTAGACGATATCACCCAATTCACCCTGGGCAAAATCAGTAATGCCAATGGTTGCCGTCTGACCTTCAATCTTAATCCATTCATGGTCTTTGGTGTACTTGAGTCCTTCCGGAATATTCATAGGGATTGATTTAGAAAGGGCAAAAATAGCCGAAAAATTTATGACTCTGTAGGTTCTTCACGGAGAAGTGCCTTCCTGGATACATCTTTTTGACAAGATCTCAAAAAAAAGACCCGCTTGGCGGGTCTTTTTGCAAGAATGAAATCAGTGTTACGGACAGGTGAGGGAATACGTCCAGGCGGTGCCTGACCCCAAACATCCGGACACGTACACATCGATGTACTTGTTGGAGGTTGTCACCGCAAAACTGATGGTGCCCGATGCGCCGACAAAACCTGGGAGAGGACTCGAGCAGGTACTGGTGGGCGGCGGAGGAGTTATGGTGGTCCCAGTTCCGCCTTTCCAAACATTGCCATCGAGGAATACATCAATCCGATCGGGAACAGAATAGGTATCGTAGGTTATGTTTACAGTTCCGGATTTTCCATCCAGCGCGTGGCGGGTGTTGGTGACGCCTTCACTTCCGGAAACGCTGCCGTTGCCACAAGCAAGCGGCTCAGTAACCGATGCAAATACGGTGTATGGCTGGCTAAGCGAAGATCCGGTCAGAACGCAAATGGCCATGCTGAAATCGCCGACCAGCACCCGGGAAGAAATAGTCATGGGGACGGTAACGGTGCCGCTGGCGCCAGCGCCTGGGAGCGGGATACTAAAATAGAACGTAGTGGCTCCTACCACCTGGACGTAGAGGGCGGAAGGTGCGGCTGGGCTATTGTACGTAACGGGAATATATACCGTACCGGATGCCACCACGCTGGCCGAAGGAATGTTGGAAATAGTAGGCGTACTGGGACCCGCTGGCGAGGATGTCGGGACATTTCCTGCAACCTGGGTTGTGCTGGAGGTGAAGGTAATTTCCTTGGCCAATGCCTCCCGATTATTGGGATCTACTGTGGGGAGGATCGGTGTGCTAGGTTCGTCCTTGCTGCATTGGGTCAGAAAGATGCAAATCGCAAGCAAAAGCCCCGTAAAGTAACTGGTTCTGCGCATGGTGGGTACGTTTTGGGTTGTTAATTTGATAAACTACAAGATAAACACCGCCCCCCTTTTGAGCAAATGCGTTTCCCTGATTTAGGCCTTATTGCGACAAATTAAAGAGAATTTTGGCCCCCACACGGGTGGTGGAGCGCGGGAATGAGTTGGAAACCAGGGGCTCGTTCACGTTGCTGTCTACGTACAACTGGATGTTTAACTTACTGTTAATCGTGTAACTCACGTTGGGCCGTATCTGAATGTTGACATTTCCGTTGGTGATCGTATTGACCTCTTCAATCTTTCGCTGAATGGTTTGATTATTCGTCACGCTGATATTCAGGCGGAAGTTGATTTCATTCTTCAGGGTGAGCGTCCTGCCCTGACTTTTGAACGGCATTTTCATGTTGTTCTTGATGAATCCAACCTCCAGCGACCAGTCCTTCGCTGTGACTTCGGTGATTTGGGCGTTGGAGATATTGAGGGATAAATCCCGCTTGGTTTTGTATTCCAGACGGGCGGTTAGTTTGCTTTTTGTCCGAACGCTCACGCCGAAGAGGGGAGAAAATTGTTCGGAGATCATCACCTGGCTGATCACATAGACTGGAATAAGTTGTTGCTGGCTGTTTCGTTGCGTGGCAAAGACACCGTTGTTGTATTCCGACAGTGAAATGTTGTTGGCAACATTGGTGTACTCCAGGGAATTTGTAAAGTTAGCCACAGAATAGCTCGAGGAGTAAGCATGAGTCAGACTGATGGATTGAAAGGTATTTTTGAGAGATGCCACTTTTGTCAAACCGGTGTAGTCCATCCGCCAGTTGGGTAGCGGGGTGGCCGGGAAGGGAGAGAGTCCGACCTTGTTGGCGTCGGTTCCCGTGTAAGCGGCGAGGAATGCCGGGATCAGAACATCCTGTGACTTTGATTCATAGCCGTTACCCGTTGCTTGTGTAAACCGGCTTTTAATACTGGCGATGTTTTGCTCGAATTGTTTGAACACCGTCGAAGAGATGCTTTCGTTGTTTTCAAATGCTGTCCCGATGGAAACCGTCGAAACGCGATAGCTGCCGGTACGGCTGGGGCTTAATTCCACGTATTGATCGGTGAAGGGGTCATACCGGAAAATTTCCTGAAAAGCGGAGGTGGAGGTTTTCTTCACGTCCAATTGGATTTTGAAGTCGGACGTTAGTTCCAGGGCAGTGCGCAGACTCAGGTCTCTGGTTTCGTTTTGAACAAAGGGGGCGGTGAGGTTGGAGGCCTTAGTCAGCCACCCATTCCGGGCTGCTTTGAATCGGATAGTTGGATCCTGGCTGCCCAGAATAAATCCCCATCCTGGAGCATCCAGTGTATTGTCCATTCCCAATGCGTCGGGTGTGCCCGTAAACCCCGTCAGGATGGTCCCTTGGGTTACGGTATAGGTTCCTGTTACACTCCGCATGGACATCAATAGTCGCACAAAAGCGTTTACAGCCGCGTAGTCGGGAGGCTGCTTCACCGTGTCGGCCTTGGCTTTCTCGACGGGGGTCGGCGGTCTTTTGGGTGTATTGATCTTCTTGAGGTACCCTACCTTATTATAAAGTTTAGTCAGATCAATCCGGCCATTGAATCCCTGGTCCCGTGTATTCTGAATAATGTTTCCGAGTTTTAGGCTATCTATCCTTTCCACAGGCCCGGCTCTCCAGAAGTAACCAACGTTATACCGGTATTCCATTCCCAGCCAATTCGTGGCAGGGAGTTTGTCGAATGGAACGGTATAGTTTGCGGTCATAGTTTGTTCGTAGTTCTTCTTTCGGCCAAACCGCTTGAGGTTATTGATCACCGAGTCCCGGTATTCTTCGGCTGATATGTACCGTTTCAACTTGGGCGAATATCCACCGATGAGATCAACGTCGGGTTCATCAATGATGGCGTTCACGCGAGCGCTGTAATCCAGCGAAAGCGATTTGGTAAAATTCCAATGAAGATTATAGTACCGGTTGAAAAGAAAATATTTCTGGATATTGGGCAAGGAGGGATTCAGCTTCTCCGACGAATTGCGGTAAACGATTTTGTTATACGATCGATCGAGCTCACCGCGAACCGACATGGTGCTGGGTACCGGATTGAAGTTGAAGTCCTTTATCAGGGCCAGCCATGGCGATTTCATTCCGGATTTGGCGAAAGGCTCAAATCCCTGGAATTTTGGGCTGAATTGCCAGGCGACGGCTCCCTTCGTGCTTTGCTGGGTATTCTCCTGCAAGTTGAAGTTGGTGCGGTTAGCCTCGCTGAAAGCGTACGTGAATGCAAAATTCTCAACGTCATACAAATGGCTGCGTGCGTCTGGCTTGACCTTCGTCTTTCGAACGTTGGTGAAGTTGATGCTTCGCCGTATGGCGTTGTCCTGAATGAGTTCCCGATAGGCTTTGCGCTCCGTATCGGTGTTAAAAGACTTTTCGGTTGCTGCGATCCGCATGTCCGGGTTTGCTGGATCAAAGTTCGGATCGATCGTGGTCTTCTCGAAGCTCACAAACATGGGAATTTTCAGTCCGGTATTCCGGGGTAGCAATTTCTCCACGAGAATGTTTGCGGAGATGTCATACGAGGTGGTGGTTCCCCGCGCCCGTTCAGAGATTTTGGATTGAACACCCCCAAAGCCGAAGGTGATATGCCTTATGGATGAAGTTATATTTCCGAGGTCGGCAAGCTTCGCATTCAGAACGCCGTTGACAGCCCATCCAGCCGTTCGGTCAAAGTTGGTGAGCCGCATCTCATCGGCCCACATGCAAACGCTCAAGGGTTTCGCGTCGTCGCGCGGGTTAAGGACACCGATCATCATGAGCTTGACCTGACTCAAATCCGGACGTCCAAAAATGCGAATGCCATGCCGGTCAATTTGCTTTGGTCCGGCCAGCGGGTAAAGTTGACCGAGTGGATATGATTCGCGATCCCTGGCGGCTTTCAGCGCATAGAGTTCGTTCAGGTCCAGGTCGATTTGATTCTCCTCCGGCCACACCAGGCTTGGATTTGGATTGTTGCCGTTCGGACTAATTTTAAGGGGCAGTTGAATTTCATAATAGTTTTGATCAAAATCAGTACCGAGGCGCAGAAATGCAATTAGCTGGTTGTCCTGAAGATTCTGGCCGTGGGCGGAAAGAAACATTTTGATGCGCCCGTAATTGAAGAAGTCAAAGCTGACATTCTTGTAGATGGCCCGGCCGTCACCGTCTTCCAGGTTGGTGACGCACACTTGAACAGATTGCTCGTTAAGCCGACGCTGGATGGCCGACGTAATGTCGCGATCGCGGGCGAGGGGGGGGACGTAGGCCGGCTTTTCAGCATTTCCTTTTCCGTTCTCTTCTACGTTGACAACGGAAACGGAAAAATTGTCCAGGTTGGGCTCCAATTCTTCGCTGAACTGTGACTGGGCCAGCCTTGCGGTGTACCGGCGCCACCTGTTTCCGACAGCTCGAAAGTTGGAAAATCGTAGGACCACGGGTTCCTGAAAGCCGGTAAGGATCATCCGGGCATACCGAATCGACTTGAATCCATTGATTGCGCCGACCTGATCCTCAAACTGCCGAATAGGGATTCGCACGAGATACCATGTAACGTCGGCATGGCCTTCCGGAACAATTTTATCAACGATGTATTTGTTGCCAACGTCAAGTTGCCCCGGTTTAAGATCCAGGTTGTACACATAGTATTCCTCCAGCTCACTGAGCGTGTTGTCCTGATTGAGATCCTCATTTTCCGGTACGTTGGAACCTGATTGAGCAAAGGATTGACTGGACGAAAGAATGGGTGAATTGTTTTCAAGCCCGTTAATTTTCTTATAGCGTTCCAGAATCTTGGCATTCTTGGCGTCCAGGTCAGCCCCAAGAAAGTAATGAAAATCATCGGCTGAGGGGTCCGCCAAGACAATGGGCTGCGCCGGTCCGTTGACCTGACTGATGAAGGACTGGAAAACCTGCGCTTCTTTTACATTGCCTACCCCGTCGAGGCCAACATCCTGATTGATCCGGGCGGCAGCATCGTTGTTGAAAGCGTTGTTAAGGTATTGCTGGGTTGTAACCACCCCCCAGTTGTTCTGGGTGACGCTTCCGGAATTGAGGTTTCCATCGGTGGGTAATCCGTTTTCGAAGGCGTGACGACCGTCACGCATCACATCTTCTGAAATGCTCCCCAGGTGAAAAATTAGTTTCCCTCCGGTTGTATTTGGCTTAGGTTGATTTACGCCGTCGTTGATGGCTCCGTTTTGGTTGTTAATAAATGGATCCATTAGCCAGAATTCGACGTATTCAACATTCGCTTTGTCAAAATCCACTTCCGTCCGGATGGCCGTGGAGATTCCCGCCCAGTTGGTGACTGGATTTTTTAATGTGCCGTCCAGGTTCAGATCTGGATTTAAGTTATAAGGTCCCCGCTCGGAGGGGTAGTAGGCAAGATCCAGAATCTGCTCATAGAAATTTCCAACATAGGGGTCCTTGAATGGAAATATTTCCTGGGGGAGGATGGGACGAATGTAATTGTTCTCCATGTCCTTGCTCGTGATGTTGGTGGGTTTGAACTGGCTTGACTCCCGGTAGAACAGGTTATCGATTTGATACCATGCCAGTTTAGCCCGTTTGTATCCGGCCCGTACGTCGTCTTTGGCGCCGGGTATGGTCGACAGGTCAAAACGCGGGTCGGCCGGAGTGTGTGCCAGCTTCCAGGCCACAGGGTTTAGCAGGCTATACGGCGTGGCTGTGTTTTCAAAATCATCGATGAAGGACGTCCCGTCGCCTTCAATAATATTGGATGTTCCTGGCAGAAGTTGAGCAAATTCTGCGTTAAGGGTCACCGAGGATTGCTCCTTGGTTTGCAGAAAGGGAAGCGCATCGACCATTTTGGTCAGCATCCTCGAATTCTTTTTAACGTTCACATCCAGGCCGTATTGAATGTTCTGAGCAGGTTCGTTGCCGATCAGGTTCCGGGTTATGAGGGGGCGTTCGTTGTAATAAAGAAACGTCGAGCCGATGTTGACATCTTCATTGAGTTTATAATCGAAACGGGTGCCAAGCAGGGTTCGGGTTTGAAAGGCAAAGGGATCCTGCTGCTCGTAGTTGATGGTGATGGTCTTTCCTGAGCTAAGGATTCCGTCATTTAGGATGGTCACTTTGCCAAACGTGTAGTCAACCGTATAATCAATCTGCTCCCGAAGCGGCGTCCCCCCCGCGTATACTTTCACCGATCCGGGGGAGATATTGAAGCCCTGGATAATAATGTCTTTTCCGGCACCGGCTTTAAAGGATCCCAGAATAAAGAACTTGTTTTTGGTGGCAACCAGTTCCGCCTCTGCTTTCGTAGTGTGGTAGAGCGTGTCATAGAGGTACTTCTGCAACAACAACTGCTGGGTGTTTGGGTTAGGTTCTTGCGCAAATAATTTTCGAAGGGCCTTATTAAAAGGTTCCAGAAATGGAAAAATGATGAGGCCGGTTTCGGAGTTGATCGTGATTTTCTCCACGTAGTCAAAGTTTCCATCCGGCTGTGGATCGTTGTAGGGATTGAGCCGGTCGAGGCCGAACACTTCGATCAATTGCTTGGTGCGTGCTATGTCGCCGTCCTGAAGTTGCGGGTTGTCAATTCCCGTGCGGTCGTCCCGGTACACCACACGCAGTTGGAACCCTTCACGCTGCAGCTGTGTGACGCTGAGGTTATAGATGTTCTTCATCATCAGGTTCCAGGTTGGCAAAATCTTACCAGTGTTGTCCTTGACAGCAATTTTGCGCGGACGCAGCATCTTCAGAAAAACAACTTCTTTCTCTCCCTTGTTGGCGTAGTCCTCCGAAAGTTCACCCACCTTGTATTTTCTGCCGTTGTATGTGTATTCAAAAGCAACACCAATGGCCTCGTCGTTTTGGAGTTTGCGTTGCAGGGTGATGTATCCAAGCTCCCGGTTGAAGGAAAACTCGGTTTGAGCCAGTTTGCGGGCGCTGGTGATTTTTTCGTAGTCGGTGCCGTTGACGAAAGGCTGGCCTGCACCAAAAAGATTTTGAAGCTGAAGGTCGATGCCGTCGGAAGCAAGGGGCAGCTGGCTCACCTTCGCATACAAGTCGTTATTGCTGTTGTCGGCAGGGGACTTGTTGGGGACAACGGTATTATAGTAGTTGAATCGATAGGCTTTATCAGACTCTCCCAAGTCCATTAGGCCGACCACGTCACGAAGCGTCTGTGTGTCGTTCTGACGGTTCAACAGATAGACTTCGACCCGGGTAATATTTATTCCCGAGGTAATTTGCGGTAACGTGCTGAGCCACCCTTCAAAATTGTCGCGGAAAAACTGGGCAAGAAAGAAATGCCTGTTCTCGTCGTAGTTGGAACCGACGATTTCAAAGGGTCGACCCTGGGAAGCGCCGTCTGTCCCGCCATTGATAGTAATCGACGACTGCTTACCGCGTTGCGTGGTGGCGATGGAAGTGGCAAAGAGTTTTCCAAACTGGAATTGCGTCTTGATTCCGAAGAGATTCTGGGCGCCGGTGATAAGGCTGTTGTTCAGCGGGAGGCTCACATTTCCGATTTCAAGCTTTTTGAGAATATCTTCTTTGAAGCCGGTATATTCAATTTTCATTTGATTCTGGAAATCAAAGGAATTGTTGTTGTCAAAATTGGTGGTGACTTTTAGTTTTTCCCCGACCTTCCCGGTAACTGCCAGGTTGATTTGCTGGTCAAACTCGAAACCGCCATTTGTCTGTTGTCGAATGGGAATAGCGGGGTTCTGGATTTGCTGCCACTGTGCGCCGAAATCCAGCGTGATGAAACCCCGCGGAATCAGTTCGACATAGCTGCCGCCGAAAATCCGATCCAGAACGGGACTGGTATAAAGTTTAGGAATGAGGTTCCTGCTGCTGACGGCACTTTCTCCATCGAGTGCTTTGCTACGGTTCTTCCAGTAATCTTTTAACATGGATTCGCTGTGGTAGCGGTTAACCTCATCAAAAGTCATGTAGGAAGGAGACCGGAAGTTTACCGGACCCAGGCGCTCATAGATAGTAAAGGTGCGGCCGGTATCAGGCAGCACCTCCACTTTCAGGGTCTTCGGATCTTTTAGGAAAAACGGCGACTCTGACGTGGTGTTGGAGAAGGGATCACCGTATCGATCCGAGGGCCGGAAACTGGGTTGATACAGCGGGCGGTAGCGAATAGAGTCCTGACGGGTGGTGTCGCGCCGAAACTGGGCATGACCAAGAAACGGTACAAGGAGCGACAAAAAAGCCGCCCCCAGTCCAAGGGTGAACTGCGTTTTCCAGGTTAGGTAGTTCAAACGTACTCTAAGCGTTTTTCAGTGCCTGCTTGACTAAATCTTCTAAACTAACGGTATTTCCTGATTTCCGTAAAACGGTATCAATACTATTCTCTGCCGCTGACCGGGTAATCCCCAGGGTCATTAAAGCAGTTAACGCTTCCTGACGCATGGTATTGCCTGAATCACCCGCAATTGTTGGCGTTCCGTCCGGAGCCCCCTTTCTCAATTTATCCTTGAGTTCCAGGATTAGGCGCTGCGCAGTTTTGCCGCCAATCCCCTTCACGGCCTGAAGGGTAGCAGCATCCTCGCGCAGAATGGCAGCCCGAAGTTCAGCCGGCGGAAGCGAGGAGAGCATCACCATGGCGGTGTTAGGCCCCACGCCGTTGACGGAGATCAGATTTAAGAACATCGCTTTCTCCATGTCGGAGGAGAATCCGTACAGGATATGGGCATCTTCCCGTACGTGTAGGTGCGTTGCAAGCCGGATGTCTTCCTTATTCTTGATTTCGGAAAACGTGTGAAAGGATATAAAGGCCTGGTACCCGATGCCGCCGACCTCTACTATAACGTGCGTCGGTTCTTTGTGAACAAGCTTACCGCGGAGATAAGATATCATCGTTTCCTCTTTGGGTTATTTGCGGGGTCATTTACTTTCGTTCGCCGGCCAGGGCAATTTCCTCCTGGACCTGGGCATCCACCACGGCAATGGCGGTCATGTTCACAATCTCACGGATGGAACTTCCAAGCTGAAGAATGTGTACCGGCTTTTTCATACCGAGGAGAACGGGACCAATTGTTTCGGCCCCGCCAATTTCCATCAGCAACTTGTACGCAATATTTGCCGATGACAGGTTGGGGAAGATCAACGTGTTTGCTCCCTCTTTCGCAAGCGCGCTAAAGGGATAGAGTTCACGTTGCAATTCAACATTGAGGGCAACATTGGCTTGTATTTCTCCTTCGATGACGAGGTCGGGATACTTCTGCCTGGCAAGGCGCACTGCTTCCCGGGTCTTGTCGGGAACATGGCCGCGACTTGAACCAAAATTGGAATAGGAGAGAACGGCCACCCGTGGTTCGGTTTCGAAAAAGCGGGCACCGCGCACGGTGGCACCAATGATTCCCACCATCTCCTGGGCTGTAGGGTCAACATTGACGGTACAGTCTGCAAAGAAGTAAACCCCTTTCTTGTGGAGTACAATATACATTCCCGCGACCCGCTCTACGCCTTTCCGCATACCAATCACCTGGAGTGCAGGCAAAATGGTTTTGGAATAGTCGCGGGTAAGCCCGGATATGAGCGCATCGGCTTCACCGGTATCTACCATCATGGCACCGTACACATTTCGGTCGCGCATCGCCCGTTGCGCATCGATGAGAGTAACGCCTTTGCGCTGTCTTTTTGTGTAATACGCCTGGGCATAGCGTTCATCACGTTCCACATCTTCGCGCGGGTCCACTATTGTACATTGGTCCAGCTCGAGCTTGTTTTCTTTAATCAGCCGTTCGATGGTTTGACGATTCCCCAGCAAGACGGGGATTGCAATTCCTTCGTCCTGGATTACTTGAGCAGCCTTGAGAATTTTTGGGTTCTCCGCCTCTGCGAAAACCACGCGCTTGGGGGACTTTTTGGCCCGATCGATAAGGTTGTTGATAAGTTTCTGATCGATGCCAATTCGCTTCTGTAATTCCTGATGATACGCTCCCCAATCCGGTATCGGCCGTGTGGCCATTCCCGATTCCATGGCTGCCCTTGCAACGGCTGGAGCGACGGTGGTGATCAGTCGCATGTCCATTGGCTTGGGGATGAGATAGTCTCTTCCAAACTCAATCTTGTCGGCATTGTACGCCATCATCACGCTATCGGGTACGGATTCTTTGGCCAGCGTTGAAAGTGCGTGTACCGCTGCCAGCTTCATGGCTTCATTAATTTCCGTAGCGCGTACGTCCAGCGCGCCCCGGAAGATGTATGGAAATCCGAGCACGTTGTTTACCTGATTCGGATAATCCGACCGCCCGGTTGCCATAATGAGATCTTTCCGGGTCTTTCGGGCCAGGTGGTAATCGATTTCCGGATCTGGATTAGCAAGAGCAAACACAATGGGGTCTTTGGCCATCGCAAGCACATCGTCCGGTGTAAGAATATTTGCTTTGGAAAGTCCGACAAAAACGTCGCAGCCCTTCATGGCCTCCTGTAGCGTATTCAGTGCCCTGGCAGTGGCAAATTCAGATTTGATGCGATCCAGGTCTTTTCTGTCTTTTCTGATCACACCTTTGCTGTCGCACATGATCAGGTTCTCTTTTTTCAGACCCAGGGCAAGGTAGAGTCTGGAACAGGATATGGCTGCTGCCCCGGCGCCGTTAACGACCATGATGATGTTACCAATCTTTTTCCCAACAACTTCAAGTCCGTTTAACAGTGCCGCACTGGAAATAATAGCCGTCCCATGCTGATCGTCGTGCATGACGGGGATGTTCATCTGCTCTCGCAACGCTTCCTCAATCTCAAAGCATTCAGGCGCCTTGATATCTTCCAGGTTGATCGCTCCAAAGGTTGGTTCCAGCGACCGTACAATCTTGATGAACTCAGCGGGATTGGTTTCTGCAATCTCTATGTCAAAACTGTCGATGCCTGCATATTTCTTAAAGAGTACGGCCTTCCCTTCCATGACCGGTTTGGCGGCTTCCGGACCAATATTGCCGAGACCTAGTACGGCCGTGCCGTTGGTAATGACAGCCACCAAGTTTCCCTTGGCGGTATATTTGTACACATCCTCTTTGTTGATGGCGATTTCTTTGCAGGGTTCAGCAACGCCGGGGGAATATGCCAGGGCCAGATCGAGTTGTGTGGTGAGCACCTTGGTGGGAACCACTTCAATCTTTCCGGGCTGCCCCGTCATGTGATAATTAAGTGCGTCCTGTTTACGAATCTTTATTGACATGATTTTTTGATAAATAAGCCAGCTAAGTTAGTGGATTAGGGTCAAACAAAAATATATACAGGGCTTTTTGCCAGCCCCGCAAGATACCCGTTGAAGGGATGATTGCTGTCGTATCGCGCCTTACTGCGCTTGTTTGGGTAAGGGCCCGCCAGATGGCTGAAAGGTATACAGGATGGTCTCCAGTTCGCGCATGATTTCTCGTTGGTCTTTGCCTGGACTGATGGTGAACCCTTCAACGTAATAGAATTGCCCGGAAGGCTCGTCTACTAATGCAAACCCGAGAAAAGGTCCGCCCATTCCCATGGTATTGGAACGCCAGAGTCCCCGCAGCTGGATGGCGAACCGACCGTTGAAATTGATGGTGTCTGCTGTTACGGGAAGAAATGGGATAGATGTCTCGGTCAGCAAATACGTGTTTGATTTATCCGGGTCTTCAAATAGATACTTTTTGCAAACCTGGTCTCGAAACTTGATCAGGTTTTCTCTTTTGAAATCGGCCTGCGATGTATATGGTTTTCGGGCAATAAACACATCCTTGTCGTCCTTGGGGTTTATCTGTCGGATCCACAGGAAGTTTTCTGCCTTATCTGCGAGCTTGAACCCGAAAGGAATCTGCATACTGCATTGGTATTCACGTGTCAAAATCTCCGTGATTCCTTTCACCTGACCGGACTTGAAAAGGGATTGGGTCAAGCGTTCCCGCTCCCGTTGGTTGAAAAAACTCACGAGCCGCGAACCATCCTTGCGCAGGTTGGCAGCCAATGTAGACTCGTCCTTGCCGAACAAGTACATGACTTCCTGCCCACGAGCGAAAACATCCGAAGCGGTAGTCATGAACTGTGTCGAATCCGTTTTAATTTGGGTAATTGACTCGGGCGTGAAGAGACGCCGGATGATCGCTGCACCTTGCGATCGTTGATCCAGCGTCATCACATACAAAAGATTTCGACGTTCTTTGATAACGTAGTTGAAGCGCCGGGCATCAATCCAACGTATTTTGAAGAGCGGTTCTTTGCGCGGCAGGCCGGGCATATCAGCACTTAGAATGGAGTCAACCAGGAAACCAATCTTTCCCTTGCTTTGCGCCGAATCGATGATTACATAGATATCACCCGCCTGACCCACTGCCCGCGAGAGGCTACGGGTATCCGAACTGCATGCAGCCCACAGGCCGATGACCAATACAAAAAACAAAAATCTCACACTCATACGCTATACAATCCCCCCATTACCAATTCGTCACATCAAGAGGCGCCTTACTTTTCAGGATTCAATACTGCCTGGAAATAGTTCTTCATGTTGAAGTACTTTCGGGCGGCTTCCTGAAGGTCTTTGGAAGTAAGAGCATTCATCCGTTTTTCAGTCGTAAGAATAGTAGCCGGGTTGGTACCCATTTCCGAGCTGCGCTGCAGGGAACTCAACCAGTAGTTGTTGTCTTTCATGTCCTCCATATACTTTTTGGAGAATGCCTCCTTCACTTTGGTTAGGTCGGCGGCGCTTGGTCCATTGTCTTTCACCTTCTGAATCTCATCAAACGTGGCCTTAATGAGTCGGTCTACGTTCTCGGGTCCGCATGGCAAAGACACGTTGATGGTGTAGCTGTTGTAGGGATTCTTGCTTAGGCTCCCGTTCATTCCCCCACCGTATATGCCGCTCAACTCTTCGCGAAGGGTTTCAATAAGCTTGATGTTCATCAGGTCGAGAAGGGCTTGTAGCTTCAATTGCTCATTGCCGTCAAAGGGGGTTTCACCGGTAAAGGCAATTGAAATAAAACTTTTTGGTTCTTTCCCCTTCTGAATCTCTTTCTGAACAACACCTTTAACCGGTCTGATGCCTAGGTCGCGGAAAGGTGACGGGGTGGCAGGCCCGCTAGGCAGCGTGCCAATGTAACTGGCAACAAGGTTCTTCATGGAAGGCATGTCGAAACTTCCTACGACAAAGAAATTCCAACCGCGGGCGTTGCCGAAACGTTCCTTGTAAATTGCTGCAACGCGGTCCAGGGACACCTTCTCAAAATCTTTAGGTCTTGGAAACCGGGGGCCGCGTACATGGTTGGCGTACAGGAGTCCCTGCACGGAATCCTGGAAGATCGTACGCGGATCGCTCAACATGTTCTGAAGCATGCCTTGCTGTTTTGATATGAACGATTGGAACAGTTCCGGGTCCTTGCGCGGTGTTGTAAAATAGAGATGTGCCAGCTGTAGCATCGACTCCGCGTCTGCTGAGCCTGACTGCCCGTTTATTCCATCTGACAGGTTTGTCAATCGGGGAGAAGAGCTGGCTGTCTTGCCGGCCAGGACTTTTCGCACGTCCGTGGGCGTAAAATCGGCTACTCCCATTTGACCTACCAGCGTGGCGGCATATTGCGCGTTGTACTGGTCGGCATCTCCGTATGTGGAAACTCCTCCGGACCTGAATCCCGAAAAGACGATCTGGTCGTTCTTGAAGTCGGTTGATTTCAGGAAGACAGTAGTGCCATTTTCAAAATTCAACTGGGTCACACCGATATCAGCAAGTTGTTTTTCTGAAACAATGCGGGCTGGTGCGGGGGCGGCTTTCATCAGGCTGGAGGCAACCGCCTTTTCTTCATAAGGCGTTACAGGAATCTTTTCAGCATTAGTCACTGCAGCCAGCAGGGCTTCATTTCCGGGAATTTCAAAATCCGCTTTGTCAGGCCCCTGAAACACAACCAGTTTCTTTTCGGTAGAGGACGGTATGTTTTTCGCTGTGAACGTGTTGATCTCCTGAAGGGTTATGCCGTCGAGGAAAGTCTTGTAATAGTTGTATTCGTTGGCAACGCCGGGAATCGGTTCGTCGCTGAGGAAATTGCGAAGAAATTCTTCTGCATAATTAGATGATTCTGTCTTGTCACGCTCGTTGTATGCGCGCTCAATGTTGCGCATGGCTGATTTTTTTGCCCGATCGAGTTCGGCAGCTGAAAACCCGAATTTCCTGGCCCGTTCATTCTCTACGACAATGGCTTCAATGGCAGCCACCACACCGGCCTGCCCGATCAGCGCAAATCCAAAATAGGATTCATAGCCGTGTACAAACTCACTTCGCGAACCTCCGCCAAAAATGAAAGGTGGATTTGCTTTTTGCGTGAGTTCCTGCATACGCAGATTGAGCATCTGGCCCGACAGGCTCTTGACAATTTGCTGCCGGTAATCTCCCACCGTTATTTGAAGGGGCATCTTTTGAGTGGGATAGAATATTTGAAGAATATGGTTGGTGGCTTCCGGATCCGTGACAACAAATCCCTGAGAGGTTGTTCGCGACGGTACCGCTGCATACTCACGAGGCCTGGCAGGAGTTTTGGTTTTCAGCTTATCGAAGTGTTTTTTGATGAGCGCTTCTACCTTGGCTGCATCGACATCACCCACCACCACAACTGCCATGAGGTCGGGCCGGTACCAGTCTTTGTAAAACCTCCTGATCACTTCCGGCTTGAATGTCTTAATAACTTCCGTGGTTCCTATCGGTAAGCGCACGGCGTACTTGGATCCCTCGAGAATAAGTGGAAGTGTCTTCTTGAACATACGCTCATCAGCACCTTTGCCTAAGCGCTCTTCTTCCAGCACCACGCCCCGTTCCTTTTCAATTTCAGTCGGATCAAACGCTACCGTACTAGCCCAATCTTCAAGGACTAGAAATCCTTTCTCAAGATTTTCAGGTTTGTCTACGGGGATGGGAAGGATATACACCGTTTCGTCAAACCCCGTATAGGCATTCAGATCAGCGCCAAACTTTACACCCATCAATTGAAGAAAGGATACCAGTTCGTTCTTCTTAAAGTTCTTTGAACCATTGAATGCCATATGCTCACTAAAGTGAGCTAGGCCGCGCTGGTCATCATCTTCAAGAATAGAACCAGCCTTGACAGCGAGACGAAGTTCCACTTTCTGCTCCGGCTTGCTATTGACCCTGATGTAATACGTAAGCCCGTTCGCCAGCGTTCCCTTTTTGATCTCGGGAGCGATGGGGAGCTTGTCTGTTAGCGTTTGTGCAAGAACTGCCGGGACAGCAAGTACCAATGCCAGCAGAAGGGTGGTAATCTTTTTTTGGTTCATACGATTGTGGTTTTAGTAGTTAGGTTGTACGGGGTAACCCCATTCTGTTGCGATCAGAGTTTGCATCTCTCTGTGAATGAAGCCAGAGGCACACACCTCTTTCCCATACAGGAAATTGTCGCCACCCTGGAAATCGGTCACGGTGCCGCCAGCCTGCTGTACCAGGAAGGCGCCTGCAGCGACATCCCATGGGTTAAGGTTGTATTCAAAGAATCCTTCGAATCGCCCACACGCGACATACGCGAGATCTGTAGCGGCGCTTCCCAGCCTCCGAATGCCATGCGACTGGCGCAGGAATTTTCGAATGATGGTCATATATGCTTCCAATTTAGGAAACTCGTAGTAAGGAAAACCGGTTGCAAGCAAGCTCTCATTCAGCTTGTTTGTTGGGGAAACGCGCATCGGCTGGTCGTTGAGAAATGCAGGCGTTCCCTCTACCGAATGAAACATCTCATTTTTTGTTATCTCATAGATGACACCGAGAACCAGTTTATCTTTTCGTGTAAGGCCGATGCTGATGGCGAAGGGAGGAAGCCCATGCGTGAAGTTGGTCGTTCCATCCAACGGATCAACGATCCATTTATATTCATTGGAGCCCTTAATCGAAGTACCTTCCTCCCCGAGCAGTCCGGACCCTGGAATAATTTTTGAAAGGGCGCTTACCAGCCTGGTTTCTGCCTCCTTGTCAACATAAGATACCAGGTTATTGAAGCCTTCCTTGTGAAGGATCCTTGCCTTGTCAAACGAAGCTGCTTCTGCACGGATGAAATCACCAACTGTCATGCATTCCTGCATCACTTGTTTTTCCACTGTGAGCAAATCGGTCATCGTTTTTTGGTTTGACTCTTTACAAACGTAAAAAGGAGGATTAATGTTGAAATCCAGGCAGCGGTGCGGACCACAAATTCCCCTCGTGCAAGATAGCTAACATCTGACTGGATCGGTACCGCGGTGTACAAATTCACCATGTCCGTGCGCGTAACGGGTGCTGAATCCAATTGGAGTGAATACAGGATGGGACCTGCCAGAAGAAGGAGGGCTGCCAGGAGCCACGGCCACCGAATGACACCCCCGGTGAGGAAGGTTTGGTACAGAATCCAATTGACCAGGAGAACCCATAACGAACCACCGAGGTAGCCGGTATGAATATTCCATCGTGTCCAACTAGGCTGAAGACGCAGGCTGTCAGCCAGGAAGATGCCTCCGTCTGGATGAATTTTCAGAAAGAGGTATTCCATCGCGAGCCAGAACAGCAAGATGGTAACTTTTCCCGATCGTTTCCCCAGGGTCTGAGCAGCCCAGGTGTGGGCCACAAATGCAACGGTTAATGCGATTGCACTGACAAGGGAAACGACCACCGAACGTGAATGAAAAATGGAATAGGTAACCAGAGAGATAGCAAGGATCAAAAGGATGTATTCTGCCTTTTCCCAAACCGTTCCATGCGAATCCTTCCGATCAGTAAGAGCAAACAGCGGAGCCAGGCCAAGAAAGATAAGGATGGGGAAGGGGCCCATCAGCCAACCGGCAGTCAACAGCAGGCAGGATGCGGCAACCAGCAGGATGGGGTTTATGTTATTTCTTTTTGCCATCGATTACGATCACGATTTCACCTTTAACCTCCTTCTTTTGAAAATGATCAATCACCTCCTGAATGAGGCCGGTCACTGTTTCTTCGTGAATTTTCGTCAGCTCACGGGAGACAGAGACTTTCCGATCTTCCCCAAAATGCCCCTTTATTTCCTCCAGGGTTTTCAGAAGCCTATGTGGCGATTCATATACGACCACCGTGCGGTCTTCCAGCGCAAGTCTTTTCAGTACAGTCTGTTTACCTTTCTTATGCGGGAGGAAGCCTTCAAAAACAAAGCGATCGGTAGGAAATCCGGAATTCACCAGGGCGGGAATCAGGGCGGTGGCGCCTGGCAAACATTCGATCTTTATTCCGTTTCGGCGGCATTCCCTGACCAGCAGAAAACCAGGGTCTGCAATCCCGGGCGTGCCCGCATCGCTCACCAGCGCAAATGTTTCACCCTGCTTCATACGGTCGATCAGTCGTTCGGCAGTCTTGTGCTCGTTGTGAATATGAAAACTCTGCAGGGGTTTATGGATGTCATAGTGGACAAGCAGCAGCCCTGATGTGCGGGTGTCTTCTGCCAGGATAACATCTACCTTCTTCAGGATGTCCAGGGCGCGTACAGTTATGTCGCCCCTGTTGCCGATGGGTGTCGGCACCAGATAAAGCGAAACCTTGCCGGACACGTCAGGCGAGTTTGTCGATGGCGGCCGCAAGTGCGTGATCCTTGCCAGTGACGGTATTACCGGCATCGTGGGTGGAGAGCTCAATGTCCACCCGGTTCCACGTATTTGACCACGTCGGGTGATGGTCCATTTTTTCTGCAGCAAGCGCCACGCGTGTCATAAAAGCGAAGGCCGCTGAGAAATCCTTGAATTCGAAGGATTTCTTCAGCTTATTGTTTTCGGTCGTCCACATACGTTGGTGATTTCAACGTTAATGTTACGGAATTTTTAGCGGAGCTGTGTGCGGGTCAAAGCGCAACAATGCCCTCGACAACAGCTGCTTTTTCATAGACAGAAATGACCGATTCGCTGGATGGCATCATCATTTGGTAGGTAAGGCTTACATAGTTGCCTTTCCCGGATTTTTTTTCGGTGCTTATTACATGCTGCGGAAATAATTTCTTGAGTTCAGCTTTCTTCTCCGCCGGCACTATGAATTTAAAGACATAGAGTGCGGGCCATGCATAATGCTGATCAAGTTTTTTTTTAAAGGAAGCAAACCAATGGAGGTCCATGAAGGAATAACCCCATGACTCCCAGGGATGAGAGTCATGGGGATAATGAAATTTAAAAGAATTTATACCGTTTGTCTTCCACTTTCGCGGCTTCCTTGAGCGCTTCGGTAATAAAATATCCTCCTCGGTTGTTGAGGGTCTGAAGCATTTGGTTTTTGAACATTGAATATTCCCCGATGGCGGGGGCTTCGGTCTTGTTTTGAAGATCCGCAACCACGACGCCGTTTTCGCCAGCGAGCGGGGCAGAGCGCTTTCCGTTCTCGAGTGAGAACAGGGCTCCAACAGCTACAGGATCAAATCCAACACTTGGTAATGAGTTGCTATTAAGTTTTAAGTCACTCGAAGAGTTTACCTGGGCGTCGCGGCTGAATAATTTTGCCAATTCATCCAGAGGTTCCGTCTTGCCTGCAAGTTTTGAAATGATGTACTCCCCCTTGGCCTGGTTGCGAACGATGGGCGTGATTTCTTCTTTCACTTTTTCAAAAGACTTGATGCCCTTTTTGGTTTCTCCGGTCATGACGACTACAACGTAGGCATTGTTCAGGTCAAATACGGTTGAAACCTTGCCGACTTCCGCTTCACGAAACAGCCAGGTAACCAGTTGCCTCGCTTCGCCGAGGTTGCTGATCCGCCGCTCGGTCGTGGCCAGGTCGTTGGCGTCGAATACGGAAAGACTTTCACTTTTCGCTTTGGTTTTGAATTCATCCACGCCTGACAAATCGGTCGCGAATGAGTCTGCCTGGCGGAGCACCGTGTTCAGGGTCTCGTCGCTGGGGGTAATGGTGCGCTCAATACTTGCCACGCCATAGGAAATGTTGTTCTTCAGTTGGGTGACATCAATCAGGTGGTACCCAAATTCCGTCTCCGTCAGGTCGGCCAGAAGACCGGTTTTCTTTGCATCGAAGACCGCCTTCTCAAAAGGCTTGACCATCTGGCCGGAAGGGAACCAGCCCAGGTCGCCCCCAGACGATGCTGTTCCGTCTGTACCGAATTCGCGGGCCTTGTCCGCAAAGCTCGCACCAGCCTTGATTTCCTTTAGGATTTTCAGCGCCTTTTCTTTGGCTACTTTTTTGTGTTCGGCAGACGGACTGTCCCATTTAATTAGAATGTGGCTTGCCCGGGCGTTGTAAATGGTGTCCGTTGAGATTTTTGAAATCTTGTAGATCATGTAACGGCCATCCTCCAGAAGCGGCCCAACTATCTGTCCTGCGGTCAGCGTTTCACGGATCCCTGCCAGTGCAGCCGGAAGTGAAGCGATGGTGTATTTGGTGTAGGGTGTGTTCCCGTCGGAATTCGAGAAAGCAAACAATGAATCTTCCGTTGCCTTTTTGAAGTCAGCAGTAATGGCGGCCACATCCTCACGGATAGCAAGCGAATCTTCCGGTGAGGCCTCCACGGGGAAGGCTACATAGCTGAGGCTGCGGGTATTCTGGACTTTGTATTTTTCTTTGTTCTTGTTGTAGTAGTCTTTCAACTTGGAGTCCGACACGGTTACCAGCGAGTCACTCACGGCGAAGTACGGGACATACAGGTACTTGACTTCCGCTACGTCGTTTTGATTGTGATAATCGCGCTCAGCCTCTGCCTCGGTTACATAGTTTGTCTTGACGATCAGGTTTTCATACTTGATCCGTTCGCGGGCCGGGCGAAGGTCATTCTTGAATACATCCCACCGGATTCTTGCTTCCGAACTAGGCGGCATGGCCTCGATGGATTTAAGGTATGCGATCAGGCGGTTGCGGTCAAAGCGGCCTGTTTCATCGGTGAAGGATGACTTAACGTTTTCATCAACATTTCTGCCCTGCACCATGTCCCAAACCTCATCGCTGGTTACACGAACACCGACTTCTTCATACTGGGGTTGAATGGCATTCCGGCTGATCAGGATCTCCCAGGCCTGGCTTTCTAGGGTTGGGTTCTCACGCTCGCCGGGCTGACGTCCAAAATTCAAGATATAGCTGTTCTTTCGTTCCTGGATGGCCAGTTGATATTCTTCCAGGGATATGGAATTACCCGATATTTCGCCGATCTCCTTGTCTTCGCCTCCAAAAATGGATGTTGAGCCGCTGCCAAACAGATCACTCCCCACAATAAATGCGCCCATGGACAAGGCAATTGCCCCTACCACCCACTTGGTCATTTTCGTTCTCAACGTACTGATTAGTGCCATAGAAATTATGATTTATCGTCTTCTGTCTTGTGCCAACCATTGACAAAAGAGCCGCAAATTTAAACGGTTTGATGTATTTGACAAAGGCTAATTTCGGACGAAAAATGCCCAAAAGCAGTCACAATCAGGGCCTTCACGGCGTCTCGCCATCCGATTCCAGACGAACGGTTTCAATCCGGTTCCCTTTCGTGGATTGGATCGTAAGCGTATACGGCGGGATTATTATGGTTTCGCCCTTTTTAGGGAAATCCTGGGTATGGGCGAGGATTAGTCCGCCCAAGGTCTCGTAGTCGCCAAGAGGAAGGTGCCAATGATAGGCTTCATTCAGGTGATCAACTTCGAGGCGTGCGCTCAGCAGATAGGTATGCTTATCAATTTGCTGTTCGATGAGGTCATCGGCGTCGTGCTCATCTTCAATATCCCCGAAGATTTCCTCAATGACGTCCTCGATGCTGACCAGTCCGGATGTTCCACCAAATTCATCTACTACAATCGCAAGGCTTCGCCGTTCCCGGATGAGTTGAACCATCAAGTCACTGGCCATGGCGGTCTCGGCGACGATGCTGATGGGTGTCAATATTTGCTCCACAGTTTCCGGCCGCTTGAACAATGCGGCAGAGTGACAATAGCCAATCGCATCGTCGATGGTTCCGCGGTACACGACAACCTTTGAATGTCCGCTTTCAATAAATGCTGCGCGCAGCCGGTCCAGCCCTTCCGAGATGGAGATGCTGATTATTTCCGTCCGTGGCACCATGCACTCACGGACCCGGACTGACTTGAAATCCAGTGCGTTGTGCAAGATTTTTTTATCCAGATCGATGACTTCATCATCGTGGCTTACCTTCTGCATGTTTTTCAGAAAGTGATTCAAATCGGTAAGTCCGTATACCGGTTTTACCTCCGAGTAATCCAGCCGAAGCACATACTTCAGGATCAGGTTGGAGAGTTTGACAATTGCGTAGGTGATGGGCCTGAACAGGCCGTACATCGCCACAAAAGGGATGGCAAGGGCCGTAAGCATGAAATTCGGATTGATCATGAACAGGCTCTTCGGCAGGAACTCGGCTGTAAACAGAATGATCAGCGTAGTTATTGCAGTTTGAATAAGCAGGACGGACGGATCGTTGTTAAGCGATGGCGGCAGATTTGCCATGAGCACAGGCTCGAACAATACGGCCATGGAATTTCCAAAAATGACCAACGCCAGGGTATTGCCAATCAGGCACGTTCCAATAAAACGGTATGGATTCTGCAGAAAATATCCAATGATTCTTCCCGACCAAAGACCCTGTTTGCTTTGAAGTTCGATTTTGAGTCGATTGGCTGACAGGAACGCGATTTCTATCCCTGAAAAGAAGAACGAGAACGCCAACGACGTTATGATCCATGCGGTGAGGTTATTCATTCCGGCTTTGGCTTTTTACGGTAAAGAAACCAAAGGAACAGACCGATTGCCGGCATTAGGAAAATGTATGCCTGCACCAGGCCAACAGCCATCACCTCGTAAGTGCCTATTATTATCAATACCACCCCCATAGAGAGCAGGAGTGTGTCAAAGAGTTTCATGGGATGACAAAAATACAATTTTTTGAGAGGTCAGCCACTATGGGCTCCGTCAATCCTTGATTTCAAAATCGCCTACCGGTTTCTTGATAGTGTACGCCGACAGGTCTTGCTCAGCGTCCAGCCCGGTACCATAGAGCACCTCGGTCTCCAGTTTGATGGTGACGAATTTTTCTGTCAGAATTTTTCGGGTGGCAGGTCGCCAAAAGAGTTCCTCCGTGAACAATTGCTGATGTTTCTCAACATTTTTCACCTCCACATTTCCACGGCCCCTCCATTGGTTTTGTGACTTGAAGTAATAGGCACTGTTGGCTTTCAGGCTGGACGTCATGACGCCAAACTCATTGAAAAATTCCAGATATAGCCCTTCGGGAAACTCGCGGTCTCCGTTCTTGAATTCCAGGATGCGCTTGGCTTTCATTTTTACCTTGATCCGGTCCTGCTCCGCATAGAGCATGTCGACATCGGTGGCTTCCCGAAGTGGCCCCGTGTATTCAATAGGTGTTGTGGCCTCCTTCGAGTGGCATCCGGAAAGCAACAGGGTGCCCAAGATCAGCAGTAGCGTGGCAGGCGTGTGTATCATGAAAAAAAAGGCCCCAAGCGGGGCCCTCTGTTTATTTTGTAGTTGGCTAGTCCCTTGTTCTTAAGGTTACCGATTCTCCAATCCAGCATCCAATTTTTTGGGTTGATCCAGTCTGCCAGTTAAGGAGGAATATGTCCTCCTTGGAAGGGAACTGAGCTTTGGCGCGTGCCATCTGCTGCGCGTTGCCGGCTTTTTGATACATATCGTAGGCAGCTATGTAAACCAACCGGTCTTCGGCTTGGTTGGCCTTCTTGGCGCAATTGTCAAAGCTGTTAAAGTACAGATCTCCGATTTTTTCCCAGGCCTCCTTGTCGGAAGGATTGGCTGCCGCTGCCTGCCGGAAATGTTCGCGGGCACCGGGGTAGTTATTTTTGCGGGCGTCCAGGCTGCCCATGTAGCGGTACACCTCCGCTTTGTCAGCAGCCGTCGCATCCAGCGAGAGCGCCTCTTTCAGCAGTGACTCTGCTTTGTCATAGTTTCCGTTTGACAAATGCTTCCCGGCCAGCGCCTTCAGCAACCCGAAGTCCTTTTCAGGACTTAGTTTATAAACCGCTTCTCCGGCGCTAAGCCAAAGGGGGTCATCCGTACATTTGTCCTCCAGCATGAACTTGAAAATCTTTTTGGCTATGGAGATGTCCGTAGGATTCCTCTCGAACTTAGGAGCAAGATTCTTCTTGACGAAGTCGCAATCGACTTTAACCATCCCGATCAACAGGCCATCCACCGCGTCTTTAGTTTCCCGTAGTTTTTGAGCATCCTGCGATTTTCCGTCCTTGGTGGCTTTTGAGATCTTGGCGTCAATAACGGGCATGATGGCGTCGTAGCGATTAAGAATCTGTTCGTCCGTCAGGTTTTTGTAGGAAAGCTGATTGGCTTTCACCACGTTCATGTAGGCAACGATGTTTCCATCACTCACTTTGGGTCCGTTGATTTCAAACACACGGTCATACAGCGCCAGGAGGCCAGGAAGCGCTTCCTTTGTTTTGATATTGTACTTATAAGAAGCGTATGCCTTGCGGTTCAGCACATTCGCCTCGTCTCCGCAGTTCTTCACCCGCATGTCATAAAGCATGAGCATGGAGTCGATGAGGGCCTTCTTTCTGACGGGATTGGTTTCTTTCTCCGCCATGTTATCGTACATGTCGACGCCGTCGATGTACAGCTTCGTATTCCACTGTGGAGCGTTATTGAGCATCCATTGAAAGGGGGGTACTGCCGCCTTGTAATTCCCCTGCTTCACCGCGTCGCCCCAGAGGGCAACACTTTCTTCCGCCTTCTTGCGGTCTTCAGGCCACTTGAGTTCACGGCACTGAGCCGATAGACTACTGCTGGCTCCCAGAAGGATAACAACCATGGCTGTCAGAATTCTTCCTTTCATAATCATAGTACGTTTGCTGTTAATCAAATCTCCGTTTTATGAACCACTGATCATTGAATGTGATGCCAAAATAGAGTTTTAAGTAATTCTCTTCAATGGTATTCAAATTCAGGTCACCCTTTTTTCCCACTTTCAATGCTAGATCCAGAGTCGAAATTCGGGTAACTGGTAAAGAGAGGCCAAAAGTAATGCCAAAATCTCTAACCATGTTCCCATTGGCCAAAAAAGGGTAATTTTCAAGGCTTACGCCCGTTCGGTACGTCACTCTCTTCAAATATTGGCCCAGTGAATTGCGATCAGGCGTGATTTCAAAGCCGCCTGCAACCTTCCAGTTATTGGATTTGTACGGGTTTTTTCCCTCCAGGTCACGGTACAGCGAATAGTCTGAAAACGAGCCGTCAACAGCAGCTGTCCACTTGTAAGGGTATTTGCTGAAAGAAATGCCAAACATGAGGTTGCCTGGAACTGTGACGATGCCTGGCTGATTGTGAATCACGGTAGCCGAGTCGAGCATGGCTACAGGATTCCAGCGTTCAATCCGGCGATTGAACTTTGCGTCAAGATTGGTTTTGAAATCATAGACTATACCAATATTGAGTCGGTGATTTTTGCTCGTTAGTGAATCGAGATGGATGGATAGGGCCGGTGAAAACTGGAAATCAGAGATGAATGTCCGGTCGATGATTTTTGCGGATATGGGAACAACCGTTGTAGTCAACAGGTTGCTGTAAATGTTTTCTGCCGAACTGAAAAGGTAAGCAATCTTCAGTCCCACCGAGATGTCCTTGTTAATAGAGACGCCATTTGACCAGTAGAACTGATTCACGCCCCCTGTCCCCTCTTCAATGACATCCACCTTGTCTGACACAGTCCCTGCAACAGGAACAAAATAATTGAGCCTGTAGTTTAGGCGGCTGTATGGCATAAGCCCCAAGGATGTTGTCCACCAGCCTGATTTCACCGGAAACGACATGATCAGGTAATTCAGGTTTCCGTTGCCACTCTTTTCTGTTAGGGTGTCTGAAGTTTGTGTCCGCTGCTCCCCGATCAATCCAGCTTGGAATACGGTTAACCGGTTATAGACGAGCAAGGCAGGATTCTGATTATTTACACTCATGAATTGCGGGTTGCTGAATCCTACACCGCCCATGCCCATGCTCTGCGTCAACGCTGTCCCGTATTGTTCACCTAACCCATAGGAGGAAAAGGGACTTCTGGCCGCTTGCCCGTAAGCCAGGGAACCAGAAAACAAGAGACCAAGAAACAGGTTAAAAGAGAATTTATCGATTGACATTATGCATCAAAATGCTGTTCAGGCCTTCCAGGACCAAATCAGGGGCCACAAAGATGGAAGGTTTCATAAGGATTTCAAAAAAATGGGCATCTCCGCCAGTCAAAATCACCCGGATGCCGGGGTTATCTATCCGGTATCGGTCGGCTATCCCTTCCATTTCGGCCAATAGGCCATTCATCACTCCACTTTGGAGGCACGACACCGTCGAACTTCCGGTGAGCGGCGCGTCTTGGAGCGCGGCGGAAACGGGCAACCGGTGAGTAAATTGGTGCATGGACTGAAACCGCATCGTAATACCTGGAGAAATGGCACCGCCCCGGTAGGTTCCATGGGCATCAATGAATTCGTAATTGATGCATGTGCCGATATCTATCACCAGCGATGCTTCTTCAGGAAACCTCAACCTGGCGCCACAGGCGGCAGCGAGTCGATCGACACCTAGTGTTTCGGGAGTTGCGTAGGCATTTGTAATGGGAACCGGCAGCGCATGGGTGAGTGTCATGCGAACGCCGGTCACGCGAAGTTGTCCGACAACGTCGGTATGCTGAGCCGCCACCGATCCAAGAATAAGATTTGCCACGGAAACTCCTGCCACGAAATGCTCAACATCTTCGATCGACGCAAATACTTTCCGCTCCTTTAACTGTTCCCCTTCAAAAATTCCTATTTTGGTAAGTGAATTACCGGCGTCAATGGCCATATTCATGAGCGCGAAGCTATGAAAAACATGGGTTAGAATGTGCGAACAATAATTCATTGCAAGCAGGTTGCACTTTAAGGTGTTATGAGATCAACGAAACGATACAGGGTCATTGGATTGATGTCGGGCACCTCCCTCGACGGCATCGATCTGGCGTATGCTGAATTCACATTTCAAAAGAAATGGAGTTTCAGAATTCTTGCAGCGAGCACGTATCGGTATAGTCCGGTCTGGACAGCCCGGCTTTCTGGAGCCCATGCGCTGAGTGGAGAAAAACTGCTGCAACTGCACACAGCGTATGGGGCCTATGTAGGGAAATGTTGTCTGTCTTTTATTCGGAGAAAAGGAATCAGAAAGGTAGATGTCCTGGCTTCGCACGGACACACCGTCTTTCATCAGCCGGCGAAGGGATTCACCTTTGCGCTGGGGGATGGGAATTCCCTGCATATGGGTACATCCATTCCTGTCGTTTGTGATTTCCGGTCGCTGGATGTTGCGCTGGGCGGACAGGGCGCGCCGCTGGTTCCGGTGGGCGACAAACTGCTCTTCCCACGCTTTGATGTTTGCCTTAACCTTGGAGGTATCGCCAATATTTCTATGGATGTGAGGGGCTCCCGAAAAGCCTTTGATGTGTGCTTTTGCAACATGGCGCTGAACTTCCTGATCAATGAGGCGGGGAAGTCCTTTGACAGGAACGGACGGATTGCGGCGACTGGGTCAACGAACAAAGGATTGCTGAGATCCTTGCTGGCGTTGTCGGGGGCAATTCGAAAGGATCGCAAGGCATTAACGAGAGAAATTTTTGAGAAAAAGCTCGTTCCACTTCTATCAAACCGGACCATTTCTCTGGCTGACAGACTGAGGACTGTTTGCGAAGTGATTGCGGCAGAAATTACTCTGGCGGTGCCCGCCAAAAAAAGATTGAAGTTGCTGGTCACTGGCGGTGGCGCTCACAATTCTTACCTGGTTGATCTGTTGCGGGCAAAGCTAGAGCCCCGTGTGGAGGTAATCGTTCCACCAAAGGAACTTGTTGACTTCAAAGAGGCGCTGATATTTGGCTTTTTAGCGGTTCTGCGCTTGCGCAACGAGCCAAACGTCCTGCGTAGTGTCACGAAGGCGGGCCGGGATTCGTGCAGCGGCGTGCTGATCGGATCGCCCGCTGTTGATTAGTGCATGAATCGGTAGATCAGCAGGTATGCGCCGCATCCGGAAAAATACCCCAGCATGGCGATGAGGCTCACGCGCTTCAGGTACCAGATAAAGTCAATTTTCTCCATCCCCATGACCGCAACGCCGGCAGCCGAACCGATGATCAGAATGCTTCCACCGGTGCCTGCGCAGTACGCGAGGTATTCCCAGATGAAGTGATCGGTGGGATAAGCCTCCAGGCTGTACATACCCATGCTTGCAGCGACGAGGGGAACGTTGTCAATAACTGCTGAAAGGATACCTATTAATGTGACAATGACAGCCTGACTGCCCACGGTCGTGTCAAGCCATACGGCAAAATGATGCAACACCTCCATCGATTCCAGGGCGCTGACGGCGAGTAGGATGCCGAGAAAAAACAATACGCTGGAAGTGTCAATTCGTTGAAGTGCCCCCGAAGCTGTATACGGTTTTCGCAAGGCTTCATCAGCATGGGGGTTAATCATTTCGGAAACAACCCACAATACACCGAGTCCCATCATCATGCCAAGGAATGGAGGAAGGTGCGTGATTGTTTTGAAGATAGGCACAAAGATCAGGGCTCCCACCCCCACCATCAACATAGTCGTTCCACCTTTTATTTTTTCGGCACCGTAGCCACCCTCTTCTGCTTTGGATTGTGCTTCACCGAGCGTTCCTTTTAGCGTAAATGTTAGGTAAAGCAGTGGAACAAGCATGCAGATGACGCTTGGAATAAAAAGCATCTGGATAATGTTTACTGTCGAAATCTGCCCGCCTATCCAAAGCATGGTTGTGGTTACATCCCCGATGGGTGTCCATGCGCCTCCTGCGTTGGCGGCGATCACGATCATGCCGGCAAAAAACATGCGCATGTCTTTGTTGGGCACCAGCTTTCTGATAAGAGAGATCATGACGATGGATGTCGTCAGATTATCCAGGATGGCGGAGAGAAAGAAGGTTACCCAACATATCAGCCAAAGTAGTTTCACCGGATTCTTGGTCTGAATACGGTCGGTAATCACGCGGAATCCGTGGTACGCATCGACCAATTCGACGATAGTCATCGCCCCCAAAAGGAAGAAAAGTATAGAGGCAATCTGGCTAAGGTGCTCGTTGAGTTGAACGCCCATTTCATCAATGTGTTCGGTGGAAAGGGCGTACAATGCCCAACAGAGGACGCCCGTAAGAAGGGCGGAGGCTGTCTTGTTTATACGGATAGGATGCTCAAAGGCAATGGCCAGATAGCCAACAACAAACACGAAAATGATCGCAGCTTGCATAGGTTTTAGTTTCGGACTTAATAAAGGTAGGCGAAATAAGCAATCGCAAAAGACCGGCAGGAAATAATTGTACGAACGGTCAATTCTGCCACAGTGCTGTTTCGGTTATTGCGCGGCTAGTGTAGTAATTGGTACATCAACAGGTAGGTGCCGCAACCGGCGAAGTAGCCAAGCATGGCGATAAGGCTGACGCGTTTCAGGTACCAGATAAAATCTATTTTTTCCATACCCATCACCGCCACACCGGCGGCGGAGCCGATGATGAGCAAACTTCCGCCGGTACCGGCGCAGTACGCAAGGTATTCCCAGATAAAGTGATCCATTGGGTAGGTTTCAATACTATACATACCCATGCTGGCAGCCACCAAGGGTACGTTGTCAATAATAGCCGAAAGAATTCCGATCAAGGTGACGATCACCGCCTGGCTTCCTACAGTCGTATCAAGCCAAACCGCAAAATGATGTAAGAGCGTCATTGATTCAAGGGCCCCCACGGCCAGCAGAATACCAAGAAAAAACAAGACGCTTGAGGTATCAATCCGTTGCAGAGCGCCGGCCGCTGTGTATGGTTTGCGCAGCGCTTCATCAGCATGCGGGTTGATCATTTCAGAGACCACCCACAAAACACCAAGGCCGAGCAGCATTCCCATGAAAGGGGGCATGTGTGTGATTGTTTTGAAGACGGGTACAAAAATGAGCGCGCCCACACCCACTGCAAGCATGACGGGTCCTCCCCGGACCTCTTCGTTGCCATAGCCCAACTCATCAGTGACAACAACCGACGACTCACCCAGTGTGCCTTTCAGGGTAAATGTCAAATAGATAAGTGGCACAACCATGCACACCATGCTGGGGATGATGAGAACCTGAATGATGTTGACCGTTGAGATTTGGCCCCCAATCCAAAGCATGGTGGTAGTAACATCGCCAATCGGAGACCAGGCTCCTCCCGCGTTGGCGGCAACCACAATCATCCCCGCAAAGAACATCCGCATATCCTTGTTTGGAATCAGCTTGCGGATGAGCGATATCATGACGATGGAAGTTGTCAGGTTATCGAGTATGGCGGAGAGAAAGAAGGTTACCCAGCACACCAACCAGAGCAGCTTGACCGGATCCTTGGTTTTTATACGGTCAGTAACCACGCGAAAACCCTGGTAGGCATCCACGAGCTCGACGATCGTCATGGCTCCCATCAGAAAAAACAGGATGGAAGAGATCTGGCTGAGGTGATGATTCAGTTGCTCTCCCACCACATGCACGTCGCTTGACGAAAGGGCGTACAGGGTCCAACACAATACACCGGTGAGCAGGGCAGAGGCGGTCTTGTTAATTTTTATCGGATGTTCGAGCGCGATAGCCAGGTAGCCTACTACAAAAATCAGAATGATCGCAACGTCCATGGGTCGGATGGGTTAGGGCCTGCATAAAGGTATAGGAAAAAACTATTTTCGGAATAGCCATCAGGATAATTCATAAGAAATCCGCGGAACATTGAAGATTTCCGGCGGCGTGACGAAAGCAGCCTTACCTCCGGATTATTTTCCGAGGTTAAATAGCCCGTGATTGAGGGCCTGAAGTGATTTTTCTTTTTGCACGCTGTTAACCAAAATGGAGATATTGTTGAGACTTCCTCCGAAAGAGACCATACGCACCGGGATATTTTCCAGCGATCGGAAGACTTCATGCAATACGCCCTCCCGCTCTGCCAGTTTGTTGCCGACGACGCAGATAATGGTTTGGTCTTTTTCAACGCTGATCGTGCCGAACTGCTGAAGTTCCGAGACGATGGACTCCAGGTGCCTCGGATCATCAATGGTGAGCGACACGGCAACTTCAGAGGTTGAAATCATGTCGATAGACGTCTTGAATTTCTCAAAGACTTCAAACACGCGGCGCAGGAATCCAAAGGCCAGCAACATACGCGATGACTTGATGTTGATAACAATGATGCCATCCTTGGCTGCGATGGCCTTGACCACCCCCATCGTGCCCTTGTTGCTGATCAGCGTCCCTGACGCTTTTTCATCCATCGTATTCTTGAGCCGAACAGGCACACCCATTTTTTGAGCGGGCACAATCGTTGAGGGATGAAGAATCTTAGCACCAAAATAGGCGAGCTCGGAAGCCTCATCAAAAGTCAACTCAGCAATAGGAAATGTCTCGTTAACGACGCGTGGATCGTTGTTGTGCATCCCGTCGATATCTGTCCAAATCTGGATTTCCTCTGCCTGGATAGCAGCGCCGATGAGGGACGCGGTGTAATCACTTCCTCCCCGTTTCAGGTTGTCAATTTCATTCTTGTGGTTGCGGCAGATGTATCCCTGGGTGATGAGGATGTCTACCTGGTCCATGGACGGGAGCAGGGCCTTGAGCCGCTCCCCTATTTTTTCCAGTTCCGGCTCCTGATTCTCATCGATGGACATGAAATGCAGTGCTGGCAAAAGCCGTGCGTCGATCTTCCGCTCGCGGAGGTGATAGTAGAAAAACTCTGTGGCGGCCAATTCGCCCTGAGCCAGTAACTCTCTTCCGCTCCGGTCGTCAAACGAACCCGCCGCCAACAACCGAATGAGGCTGAAATAACGGTTTACAATATCCTGGCCCATGGCCTGAGATTCCGGAGTTGTATACAGGGAAGCGGCGTATTGGTTGTAGTGGACTTCTAGAACTTGAATTTCTTGTTCCGCCTCCTTTTTCTTCCCTTCGCGGAGGAGATCACTCAGTTTCACCAGCACATTGGTGGTTCCGCTCAGCGCAGAGAGGACCACTACTTTTTTTTCCAGGGGTCGCTACAACCAGGTCAGCAACCTTTCGAAGACGATCAGGTTGTCCAACGGAAGTACCGCCAAATTTGAGAATCAACATGCTGTTTCTTTGAGGGGAGCAAACATAGATCAAAAAACGATTTTTTCCGATCGGCCCGTCGAGAGGCGCATGCTGTTGGCCTTGGCATATCGTCACAAAAAAAGCCCTGACGCGAATCAGGGCTTTGGGTTCAGTCTGTCGACTTTACTTCTTTACTTCTTCATATTCCACATCCGTGGCATCGCCGTTTTCGGAACCGCTTGATCCGGATGGTCCGGCGCCCGCACCATTCTGTTCGGATCCGGGTTGAGCACCACCGGCAGCGCCTGACGCAGCATACATCTCCTGCGAAGCCGCCTGCCATGCTGCATTGAGTTCAGCGAGGGTAGTTTCGATGGCTGCAAGGTCCTGGCTCTTGTGAGCCTCCCTGAGTTTTTCCAGCGCACCGTTGACGGCACTCTTGTTTCCATCTGAAAGCTTGTCGCCGTATTCTTTCAACTGCTTTTCCGTTTGGAAAATCATGGAATCGGCCTGATTTATTTTTTCAATCCGCTCTTTTTCTTTCTTGTCAGATTCTGCATTTGCCTGAGCCTCCGACTTCATTTTTTGAATTTCGGCGTCGGTCAACCCGGAAGAAGCTTCAATTCTGATCTTCTGCTCCTTGCCGGTTCCTTTGTCTTTGGCCGAAACATGCAGGATGCCGTTGGCGTCGATATCGAAAGTCACTTCCACCTGCGGCATGCCGCGGGGTGCCGGCGGGATTCCATCCAGGTGGAATCTTCCGATCGTGCGGTTGTCCTTGGCTATCGGGCGTTCACCCTGCAGCACGTGGATTTCCACGGAAGGCTGGCTGTCCGAAGCGGTGGAAAACACTTCTGATTTCTTGGAAGGGATCGTCGTGTTCGACTCAATGAGCCGGGTCATGACGCCTCCCATGGTTTCAATTCCTAACGAAAGCGGTGTCACGTCCAGCAGCAGCACATCTTTCACTTCGCCGGTGAGTACACCACCTTGAATGGCGGCACCAATAGCCACCACCTCGTCGGGGTTTACGCCCTTGGAGGGCTTTTTGCCAAAGAATTTTTCCACCTCTTCGACGATCCGCGGGATGCGGGTACTTCCGCCCACCAGGATCACTTCATCGATTTGCGAAACTGAAATTCCGGAATCTGCCACCGCCTTCCGACAGGGCTCCAGGGTCCGCTTGATCAAGTCATCACACAGTTGCTCAAACTTGGAGCGGCTCAGCTTCTTTACCAAGTGCTCCGGCACGCCGTCAACAGATGTGATGTAGGGTAAGTTAATTTCGGTTTCGGTTGAACTGGAAAGTTCAATCTTTGCTTTTTCAGAAGCTTCTTTCAGACGCTGCAATGCCATCGGGTCTTTGCGGAGATCGATGTTCTTGTCAGCCTTGAATTCATCGGCCATCCAGTTCATGATGCGTGCATCAAAATCGTCACCCCCAAGGTGAACATCACCGTTGGTTGACTTCACTTCGAAAACACCGTCACCCAACTCGAGGATGGAGATATCAAAAGTACCGCCACCCAGGTCGTAGACGGCGATTTTCATGTCCTTGTTTTTCTTGTCGAGGCCGTAGGCCAGGGCCGCAGCGGTCGGCTCGTTAATTATTCGTTTTACATCAAGGCCGGCAATTTGTCCGGCTTCTTTGGTAGCCTGCCGTTCGGCATCGTTGAAATAAGCTGGAACAGTAATCACCGCCTCAGTCAGCGTGGTACCCAGGTAGTCCTCCGCAGTGGATTTCATCTTCTGAAGAATCATAGCTGAAATCTCCTGTGGCGTGTACAGGCGGTCGCCGATGCGAACGCGCACCGTATCGTTGCTGCCGCTTTCGACCCCGTAGCTTACCATCTTCTTTTCGCTGCTCACTTCTTTGAACTTTTTGCCCATGAAGCGCTTGATGGACTGCACGGTGTTTGTTGGATTGGTGATGGCCTGCCTTTTCGCGGGGTCACCTACCTTTCGTTCGCCCTTGCCATTGTCCAAAAAGCCAACTATCGACGGCGTTGTCCGGCGGCCTTCGCTGTTCGCGATCACCACCGGCTCACTGCCTTCCATCACGGCAACGCACGAGTTGGTCGTTCCTAAGTCTATCCCTATTATTTTTCCCATAGTCGTTGTTATTTCTTTATTCGGTTATCGAAAGGTCAATGATTATGCCAAGGAGGGATTCCTGATAAATTGTGACAGAGTGGCAGAAAAAGTAGATTTTGAGCCGGAATTACGCCAAAACAGGGCTGGAATTCTCCTAGCGATTGTGACTCCGGAGTGGGTTATCGCCCGCAGTTCTCCACGCAAAAGTAAGCGCCCTTGGGAGGCCCTGATCGGTCCACCCAAGGGCGCGTCGTGATTAAGAACGAAAGGCTGGGTTGGTCAGAGGCAACGACAGCCCATGCTCACTATTTTTTCCGACACCCGTCGATTATCTTTTCCTTGAAGTCGGAGTCGCTTTTGAGTATAGCAAAAAACTCCTCCACGTACTTTTTCATATTGCCATAATCGCGGGGCTGAAAATCCTTTTCAAACTTAGCCATCACCTGAATGACCTCGGGCTCTGCTGCAAGGAACTGCTTGCGAACGGCTTGTATGGGTCCCTCGTTGGCGCGGCAGAAGCCGCGGTACAGGCGCTCGCGAAGGCTGGTAAGTCCGAGTTGCGCATTGGCCTGACCATACGGTGGATCAACAAATCCGGTCATGTCAAAGTCATACGCCAGGGGAATATATTTGTTTGGCTCCTGGAACATCACTTTTGAATTGTGAAGAAAGGTGGTAGACCAGTCTGTGTTTCCGATCATGTATTGAAACAGGTCATGCTTAATGGCGGTGGTATCGTTAAGGCGGAGCGGGTGCAGGTTCATGTTCTCCATAACCTTGGCATGATGCCGCTTGGCGACCAGGTCGTCGTCTTCGATGAGGAAGGCAGTGAGTTGATGATTCTTGGGTTTCTTCCCATCGTCCTCTGTGAAGTCCAGATTCACCATCCGTGTGCTGAAATAGTACGGGGAGAGCTTTTCGAACATTTTATAGCAGATGAATTCCTTCACCACGAGCTCGTTTTTTGAGTTGTTGTTCTGACAAGGCATAACCAGTTTCAGATTCTTGTTGCCCTCGAGAATGGTACCCTTCGCGTGCTCTTTGCTCACCTTGATCCGGATGGGGGCAAAATAGCAGTTCTTTCTTCTGAAAATCCCGCGAGCGCGGATGTCAATCTTAATAGAGTCCCAACCCCCGCTGGCGTTCTTTAAATATAGGTGCGCGGGCAAATAGGTTGAATCGTTGGTTTTCTTTTTGATATCTTTGAGTGATGTTGTGATTTTCAAACTTAATGGTTGCTGGTCTTGGAAGAGGGGTGTGACCGAATCCTTCTGTGCGAAAAGGCCCATCGAGAGGAATCCGAAGAAGGCGATGAAGATTAGGTTTTTCATAATTTGAAGTTGCATTTAAATTTATTTCAAAACACATGACCCGATACTTACAGATCATAAATATCAGGACTTTTGTCGTCTTAATCATCTGTCTGGTCACTTCTTTTTATGTTATCCACTTTGATATCAGGTACAATCTTGACCTGACCATCATGAGTATTGCAATCATTTTTCCCCTGGTTTTTACGATTCGGGCGGCTTTTCGACGTAGGGAGAAGGCCCTGGACCATTTGAGCAGGTTCAAGGCGGCACTGCTGATCGTTTACGGTTGTTTTGACCGCTGCAAGAAGCTCAGTGATGAAAAGAAGGCGTTGATGAAGGAGAAGTTACTGGCTATTTCCGAATCCATGGTGTCGTATCTGATGATAGGCAAGAATGACCAGGTTGAGCTTCGGGCGCACCTGCGTTTCGTTTTTGATTTTATTCAGAGCAACAAGGAGGAAATTTCCTCCTCCGAGGCGTTTAAGATTCTGCGGTTCATGAAGGATGTTAATACAGGGGTCGAGAACACCATTGCCATCTATACCCACAATACGCCCATCAGCCTGCGTGCCTATTGCTTGATTTTTATCTATGTATTTCCGTTCATCTACTCACCGGCCCTCCTGCACCGACTTGACTCCAGTTCGCCGGACTGGGTGGTGTATTCCCTTAGCATCGTTACCGGTTTCATTCTGATTTCTCTCTTCAACGTTCAGGATCAGATGGAAAACCCCTTTGATCAGGATGGGTTGGATGATATCCGGGTTAAGGATTTTAAGCTGGAACTATAGTCTCAAAGCCATTTTTAGAGCGACACGCTTATTACCGCATGAATCTTTAGATTTGCGGCCTTATTTCTATTCATGAACATCGATCAGGAAATTGCGCGCCGGAGAACATTTGGCATCATCAGCCACCCGGATGCAGGAAAGACCACCCTGACGGAAAAACTGCTTCTTTTCGGAGGGGCTATCCAAAAGGCCGGCGCAGTTAAGTCCAGCAAGATCAAGGACCATGCACGAAGCGATTGGATGGAAATTGAAAAGCAACGGGGAATTTCCGTCGCCACATCCGTAATGGGATTCACATACCAGGGTATAAAAATCAACCTGCTGGATACACCGGGCCACCAGGATTTCGCGGAGGACACGTACCGAACGCTTACCGCAGTGGATTCGGTAATCATGGTGATCGACTGTGTAAAGGGAGTAGAGACACAGACCGAGAAGTTGATGGAAGTGTGCCGGATGCGCAACACACCGGTGATCTGCTTCATTAACAAACTTGACCGGGAAGGCCGCGATCCGTTCGACCTGTTGGACGAGATTGAGGAAAAGCTGGCGATCAAGGTGCGGCCGTTGAGTTGGCCTATCAGCATGGGAAAAACGTTCAAAGGGGTGTACAGCCTCTATGAAAAGAGCCTCCATCTTTTTACGGCCAGCAAAACGGTAGTGCAAGAGGGGATTGAGATTTCGGATATCGGGAGTGAGGTCCTCGACGAAAAGGTGGGAGAGAAGAATGCGGCGCAGCTGCGCGCTGATGTGGAACTAATTGAAGGTGTATATCCTGATTTTTCAGTGGAAGCCTACGGGGCCGGTCAGGTGGCACCGGTTTTTTTCGGCAGTGCCGTGAACAACTTTGGAGTCAAGGAATTGCTGGACACGTTTATTACGATCGCGCCGGTGCCGCGGTCCCGGGAGTCATCCGCACGACTGGTGGCGCCGGACGAAGCGCGGTTCACCGGCTTTGTTTTCAAGATACATGCCAACATGGACCCCAAGCACCGCAACCGGATCGCTTTTGTCCGTGTTTGTTCTGGTAAATTTGAGCGGGGAAACAACTACTACCACGTACGCCATGGGAAAAGTTACCGGTTCTCCAATGCTACCGCATTCCTGGCTCAGGACCGGGAGACCATCGACGAGGCCTGGCCCGGAGACATTGTGGGAATTTACGACACCGGAAACCTGAAGATTGGCGATACGCTGACGGAGGGGGAGAAGATTCAATACACGGGCATCCCCAGTTTTTCGCCCGAAATATTTAAAGAGGTTCTCAACAAGGACGCCATGAAAAGCAAACAGCTGGAAAAGGGGCTGCTGCAGTTGATGGAAGAGGGGGTGGCGCAGCTCTTTACCTATGAGATCGGAAAGCGAAAAGTAATTGGTACGGTTGGCGCCCTTCAATTCGAAGTGATTCAATTCAGGCTCTTACACGAGTATGGTGCGACTGTTGAGTTTTTGCCGCAGCAAATTCACAAGGCGTGTTGGATCAGCAGCGACCACGAAGGCAAACTGCAGGAATTCATTCAATCCAAGTTGAGACACATTGCACGGGACAAAGAGGGGAAGGTGGTCTTCATGGCTGAAACAAAAGCATGGCTCCAGATGGTCCAGGATAACTTCCCGGAGATCAAATTTCATTTCACTTCCGAATTCAAGGAATAGCAGTGTACTAACGGACGAAATCAAATATCATCCGGGATACTGCAGCCATCGATTTTATAGCCCCTTGTTCGTCTTTCAGGTTTTTTGACAGGAGAACGAGCGTATACCGTCTGCCGTCGGGCAATTGTACGATGCCTGCATCATGTTGCACGCCGGTTATCCAACCAGTCTTGTGCGCAACGGTCACGCCGGGAGGCAGGAGCGCGGGAATGATCTCGTTGAATTGTTGATCCTTCAGGATGGAAATCATTTGTTCCGACTCCGAAGCACCAATGATTTCTTGACGTGCCATCTTGTCAAACAGGATCATCAGGTCATACGCCGTGGCCGTGTTGTTCAATCCGCGGGAATATGCTTTGGAGTCTTCCACGCCCCGCAAGACGACCATGTCCTGTGCTCCAAGCTGGCGTATGGTTTCGGTTACTCGCGCAGCGCCTACCTTGTCGATGATGAGGTTGGTAGCCAGGTTGCTGCTCGCAATGATCATCTGATAGAGGACATCCCGGAGTGGGCGCTTCTGGCCAAGGACGGCATACAATGTTTGTTCACTGTCAGATTCCGGCTGGAGCGTATACGGGCTTCTGTCAACAATGCTCCGAAACTCATTCCGGATTAACAGGGAATCGTTCAGGTCGAAGCGGTGCTCAGAGGCTTGCCGGAACACTTCAATCATCACCGGCATTTTCATGGTGCTGGCAGCATGGAAAACTTCGCGCTCATGAATCAGGAGTTCACGACCCGTTGAAGCATCCTTGAAAGCCACCGCAAAGAAACCCTCGTTTTTTGCCAGTTCGGCCCGAATCTGCTGGTTCAATTCAGTATAGCGAGCCTCCTGAGCCATGACGGCGCCGGCAAAGAGAAGACCTAGCGATGCGGCAGATCGGAAAGCAAGTTGAAAAGTTTTACCTTTCGGATTCGTTGGAAATAAATTTTTCATAGTGACTGAATCCTCTCTCCGTCGATACTGGAACCTGGTACGAAATATACGTAACTGGCCCGCATATTTCGAGCAAAAGAACGCCCCGTCCTTCTTGCCTACGCAATACGTCACCCGGGGAAATGCGCTGCGCTTTGATGTTCCAAGCCTTGGTTTATACCTGGTGTTCAAGGAAATTTTCATGACGGACTTCTATTCGGTAAACCGGTGGGTATCGGACCTGCCGGCCAATCCCGTAGTGGTCGATGTGGGCGCCAATGCCGGCTATTTCAATATGCTTCTGCTCTCCCGTAGGCCGGATGCGAGGGTATATGCGTACGAAGCTATCGAAGCCAACGTCCACCTTTTCAAAAAAAATGTGGAGTTGAATCCCTCCATCGGCGACAGCATCAGGCTTTATCATCGTGCGGTTACAGGGGAAGCCATGGACTCCGTCACCCTTTACAAAGAAGACACGGATAATTCCGTAACCGCTTCGGTCTATCAGGATTTTGAGCAGCATAATTTGAACAAGGTTACTGTTCCGGCCATTTCGCTGAACGCGATTCTTGACGAGCACAACCTGGAACGTGTCGATTTCCTGAAATTGGATTGTGAAGGCAGTGAGTATCCGATTTTGTACGATTCTCCGGAGGCTGTCTGGCCGCGGATTCAGACCTTGTTTATCGAAGTGCATCCGATGGACAACGAAACCCGAAATTTTGAGTTCCTCCGGAAATTTCTGGAAGAAAAAGGGTACACGACCTGGGCAGATGTGGCAGGGAATGGATGTTTCGCGCTTTTTGCCACACGGACCTAATGCCTTCCCTGGAGGTTCTTTACGAAGACAACCATCTCCTGGCTATCAACAAGACCGCCGGGGTATTGGTCCAGGGTGATCAGACTGGCGACAAACCGTTAGCCGATATATGCAAGGAGTACATCAAGAAAAAATTCAATAAACCCGGTGAGGTTTACCTCGGAGTCGTCCATCGGCTGGACAGGCCGGTGAGCGGAGTGATTATCTTTGCGCGCACCTCCAAGGCTCTTTCCCGGCTCAACGCGCTCTTCCGCGATCGAAAAACAGAGAAAGTATATTGGGCCATAACAGATCGCATGCCCAAGAGTCCGGAAGGTGTTTTGAAACATTGGCTCCGGAAAGACGAAGCGAAGAACAAGACCACGGTATTCAGTAGAGAAACTCCCGATGCATTGTACGCTGAACTCAGCTACAAAGTTCTTTCATCGCGTAGGGGTCGCTGCTTACTCGAAGTGTATCCGCTGACGGGGCGTTCCCACCAAATCCGAGTCCAGCTTGCCTCCATGGGCTGTGCTATTCTGGGAGACATCAAATACGGATCGACCGTCGAAACCGGGGACGGAAGCATTGCGCTGCACGCGCGAAGACTTTCGTTTATTCACCCAGTCAAAAAAGAGCCGATTCTTTTGGAAAGCCCTCCGCCCGGGAGTGAATGGTGGATAGACTTTCAGTAGAAATAGTGGTTACTTTAAGGCTTTAGATATTTTTGATGACAAACTTCACAGACAAACTGAAAGCGAGATGGAATGTAAAGTCCACAGGGCAGGTAGTTATTATCCTGGTTGTGTTTGCATTTACAGGAACGACGGTCGCGTTGATTGCGAAACCACTTTTACGCACGCTGTTTTCTCCGAATGAAGTTCCGCTTTGGGCTACAATTGCATACTACATCTTTATTCTTCCTCTTTACAATCTTCTCCTGTTGTTCTATGGATTTCTGTTTGGGCAGTTTGGGTTTTTCTGGGACTTTGAGAAACGGTTCTTTGCCCGAATATTCGGCGTGAAGAAGAAGCATGAAAACTAGCACGTTCTTCGTTCTTGCATTGCTGTTGGCCTCCTGTGCTTCACCGCGGTACACCTACTATTTTGACCGTTATCAGCACCCTTTAAATTTAAAGGTGGATTCCCTCAAAACTGCGCGAATTGTCATTCCAGAACAGTACGTGTTATATGCGTCAACGTCAGCCGAGGTTGTGCCTATTGAAAGGTCATTGGAGCTGGCGCCCGTGCATGGAAATCTTCGTCAATTGGAAAGGAAGAATGGATTGAAAAAAAATATTGATCAGAATTCAGATCAGGCGGTCTCCCCGGAAGCTTCGGATTCATCGACGCCCCGGAACCTGAGGCTTTCTCTCCTTTTTGGGGTGTCCGGGATAGCTGCCCTTATTGCTGGCGGTCATGCTTTATGGGTTCTGGGCAGCATTAGCCTGATTATCGGGGTGATCTTCTTTTTGAAATGGCTGGTCCGCCGGTGAGGAAAAAAAACCCCGAAATATTTATTTTTTTGGAGAAAATATATTTTTGCAACCAATCAGCGGCTATGGATATACAGGGATGTCCGGAGTTCGCACCAGCGGAAACGGTCTTTTCAACTCTGCCCGATGCGCTTAAAGAAATAGCGGTAGGAAAAAAAATTCCTTACAAAATAGCGAACATAAAAAAAGCACCGGGGTGGTGCTTTTTTTAGTAGGGAAGCAAGCCTGCTATTCCTTGATGCCGTCCGCCAGCACAATCACTTTGTTTTTCAAGACTTCCACCACGCCGCCGGTAATGTGTACCTGCTCGCGCTGATTGTTCGTTTTGTATTCCACTATCCCCTCTCCCAGAAGGCTGATCATCGGGGCGTGATTGTTTAATACCTGAAAGGATCCATCGGATCCCGGAAATGTTGCCATCGAAACATCCCCATCAAATATCTTCTTATCGGCTGTTACAATTTCTAATCGCATTCGCTTATGCTTTGGCTTCCGCCATCAGGCGTTCTCCTTTTTCAATTGCTTGTTCAATTGGCCCCACCAGGTTAAAAGCGGATTCCGGTAAGTGATCCAATTCTCCGTCCATAATCATGTTGAACCCTTTGATTGTATCCTTGATGTCAACCAGGGCGCCCTTCAGTCCAGTAAATGCTTCCGCAACATGGAAAGGCTGAGATAGGAAGCGCTGCACCCTTCGGGCCCGATTCACGACCTGCTTGTCTTCATCACTTAGTTCATCCATACCCAAGATGGCGATAATATCCTGCAATTCCTTATACCGCTGTAGAATCAGCTTAACGCGCTGGGCACAGTCATAGTGTGCGTCACCTACAATATCCGCACGTAGAATCCGGGAGGTTGAGTCGAGCGGATCTACGGCAGGGTAGATTCCCAACTCGGCGATTTTCCGGCTTAATACCGTGGTCGCATCCAGGTGAGAGAACGTGGTTGCAGGCGCCGGGTCTGTCAAGTCGTCGGCCGGAACGTACACTGCCTGCACGGAAGTAATCGATCCGTTCTTCGTGGAGGTAATGCGCTCCTGCATAGCACCCATTTCAGATGCGAGCGTGGGTTGATATCCTACTGCCGAAGGCATGCGGCCCAGGAGGGCTGACACTTCAGATCCAGCTTGGGTAAACCGGAAAATATTATCAATGAAAAACAGGATATCTTTTCCCTTGCCGGTACCGTCGCCATCCCGGAAATATTCCGCGATGGTGAGGCCTGAGAGTGCAACACGTGCACGTGCACCGGGCGGTTCGTTCATCTGCCCAAACACGAACGTAGCCTTTGATTCTTTCAACTTGGCCATGTCAACTTTGGAGAGATCCCACCCGCCTTCATGAATCGATTCCCTAAACGCATCGCCATAATCGACGATTCCTGCTTCAATCATTTCACGAAGGAGGTCGTTTCCTTCCCGTGTCCGCTCACCCACACCGGCAAACACCGACAATCCGGCATATGCTTTTGCAATGTTGTTGATGAGTTCCTGGATCAATACGGTCTTTCCTACTCCTGCGCCGCCGAACAAACCGATCTTACCGCCCTTAGCGTAAGGTTCGATCAGGTCAATTACCTTGATTCCAGTGAAAAGGATCTCGCTGGAAGTTGTAAGGTCTTCGTAGGCCGGAGCCGGACGGTGAATGGGTAGTGTCTTGTCTCCTTTAGGTTGCGGAATGCCGTCTATCGCCTGGCCGATGACATTAAACAGTCGTCCTTTGATATCCTCACCGATCGGCATTTGGATGGGGGTACCGGTATCGGTCACCTTCATTCCGCGGACCAACCCTTCGGTTCCTTCCATGGCAACGGTACGAACCCGGTCTTCGCCCAGGTGCTGCTGGCATTCGAGGACGACGAGTGTTCCATCGTTTTTTGTTACTTCCAGCGAATTGAGAATGTCAGGGAGACTGGTACCCGGATCGTCGAAAGCCACGTCTACAACGGGACCGATTACCTGGGTTATTTTGCCATAATTTGCCATGGATTTGGATAGGTTTTAAAGTCTAAAATCAGGCCACAAAAGTAGGCGTCAAGGATGGCATCACCAAGCCATCTCCGGGATTTTCAAGGAATTATTTGGAGCTGTAGGAGGCTGACAATCAGCGACAAGTGCTAGGAGCTGCGCAGCACGATGCGAAAGGTAGTGCCTTGATTTTCCTCTGAATACTTGACGAAGATTTTCCCTTCGTGATACAATTCGATGATCCGTTTGGCCAGAGCCAGGCCAAGGCCCCATCCGCGACGCTTGGTTGTAAATCCGGGCTTAAATACGTTTGGAATTACAGATTTGGCAATTCCTTTGCCGGTATCCGAAATATCGATAAAGACTTTTCGATCGTTCCCCCGCAAGATCTTGATGGCGATGGTTCCGCTGCTTCCCATGGCATCCACAGCGTTTTTGCACAGGTTCTCAATCACCCATTCAAATAGCGGCGCATGCACCATGCCGCATATGGTTTCTGAAAGGGTATACACCTCAAAGTTTATTTTGGAGGAAACCCGCGGCTGCAGGTAGGCCACCACGTTATTGATCAGCTGGTAAACATTCTCGTCTTTTAACACGGGGGTGGATCCGATGCTGGAAAATCGCTCGGTCACCATCCTCAACTTGCCGATGTCTTTGTCCAGCTCTTCCACAATGCCCTTTCCGCGGAACTGCGGATCATCGCGCAGCACTTCGACCCAGGCCATCAGGGAAGACAGCGGAGTGCCCAGCTGATGGGCTGTCTCTTTTGCCAACCCCACCCATACCCGGTTTTGCTCGGCTGCCTTGGAATAGTTGAAAGCCAGGTAAGAAATAAATCCGAAAATCGCGATCACCGAAAGTTGGATGTACGGGTAGGCGATCAACTGCGTAAGAAGGAATGAGTTCTTGTAGTACACATATTGTTTGCCAAAGACCTCGTCGGTAGCGGGGTCTTTAAGGAGAATGGGGATTGCAAAAAAAGTCTGCTTCATCTCCTCCAGCGTAGTGCGCAACTCATGCTCCTTGCGCTGAGGCGTCCATTTGGGATCGACATCGATGTTGTTGTAGTTGAGTATTAGCTGATCTTCATCGACAAGGATTGTCGGAATGGAATTGTTCTTGTATATGATCTCTTCCGTAATGAAGAGGATATTGCTGCTTGCATCGTTTGAAGTGTATTCAAGTGCCTTGGCAAACAGCCTAACCTGATCCCGCTCGCGTTCTTTCAACTGTGCGACCAGGATGTTGGTGTAATAGATGCTGCCCACGCTGATCACGATGGAGACGCCGAGAATAATCCATTTCAGGTTCGTGTTGTCCTGATAGAACTCCATGGAAGCGGCTCGATTCGGCATTGACCGATGAAGTTAGTGAATAAAAGTCAGGTACGGCAACGATGTAGCCTGTAGCATTCGGGGAGCAGTTAGCCCTTTTGCATAAACCACTTGAGCAACACTTTGTAGTTGACCTTGGTGCCGTGCATCAGAATACCTACGCGGTAGATGCGTCCGGCAAACCAGGTTGTAAAAATAAATCCGGCCACAAGCAATATCATGGAAAGCGCCAATTGCCAATCGGGAACTTCAAACCCAATCCGACCCATCATGGCGATGGGTGAGGTGAGCGGAATGATGGAGAGCCAGATACTGATGGTGCCATGCGGTTCCTGCAGGATAAATGTGAACAGCGCGAAATATGAAATCAGGAGCGGGATCGTAATGGGAAACATAAACTGTTGCGCTTCTGCCGGGCTGTCGACGGCGGATCCGACCGCTGCGAACAGCGCGCCATACAACAGGTAGCCGCCAATGAAGTAGAACAGGAAGCTGAGAAGTATGTACGTCCAGTTTATCTGACTGAAGGTCTTGATTAATTCCAACGCTCCGGAGCCTTCTGCTGCCGCCAATTGGCCCTGGTCGGTCATCTGCATCATCTCCTGCGTAGGAGATTGCAGGCCAAAGTACCCCAAAACGACGGTGGTCAGCGTTGAAATCAGCACAATCCAGATGAGGAACTGAAGCAGGCCGACGGATGCGAGTCCGATGATCTTGCCCATCATGAGTTGAAATGGACGTACCGAAGAGACAATGACCTCCACGACTTTGCTCATCTTCTCTTCTATTATTCCCTGCATGATCTGGGCCCCATAGATGAAAATGAACATGTACATGAGAATCCCCCCAGCCATCCCCACACCAAAGAGTACTTTGCTGTCGGACGATTTTTCCTGTCCGCCGGCAGAAATTTTTACATTGGAGATTTCCACGCTGGTCTTCAGCTTGTTGAGAAGTTCCTGGTCAATGTGGAGCGCCTCCATTTTTAGGTCTTTGATGTGGGTCTCAAAAATCCGCTCAATGTCTGAAATATCGGTCGGACTAGGACTTATTTTGGTATACAGGGTAATGCCCTTTGGATCGGTCAGTTCGAACGTTGGAATGTAGAGTAGGCCGAAGTACTCACCGTGATCAAATGCTCTCTTGCCGTCGTCGAGCGATCCTTCGAACGGCTTGAAAATGAACTTCGATGTGTCGGCCTTGAAGTAGGTGCTCTCGTTGATGTAGAGAATGACCTCCTTCGTTGCATTCTTTTTCTGTTCGACGGCCACATACACCAGAATGGCCATCAGCGCCGGAAAAATGAGCGGGATAAGGATGGTGGCAATTAGAAAGGATTTCTTTTGAACCCGGTTAAGGAATTCACGTTGAACAATCAACCAAATCTTATTCATGGCTTTCTCCTTTAACGAGGGTGATAAATATTTCGCTCATCGTTGGGATTTTCTCTGCGAAGGAAAATACTTCGGTGACCCGGGTCAGGTCCTGGATTAGCTGATTGGGGCTCCCCGCCTCTTTCATCCGCACGAGCGAGTGAAGAAAATCATCTTCCAGTTTCACCTGGGTCACCAATTCGTATGTCCCATTTTGAAGCGCAAAGGCCCCGCGGTGGCTTACTGAAAACGTGTTGGTCTTGTAGGCTGCCTTCACATCCTTCTTTGTGCCTTCCAGTATTTTTTTAGCCTTGTTAATGAGTGCAATGTGATCACAGAGGTCTTCCACCGTTTCCATCCGATGGGTAGAGAAGATTATCGTTGAGCCTTTTTTCTTCAGGGTCAGGATTTCATCAGTAATCAATTTAGCGTTGACCGGATCAAAGCCCGAAAAGGGTTCATCGAGAATAATCAATTTCGGCTCGTGCATGACGGTGCTAATAAATTGCACTTTTTGAGCCATTCCCTTGGAAAGGTCCTCCACTTTTTTGTTCCACCAGTCTTTAATTTCAAAGCGGTCAAGCCATGCTTTGATTCTGGTGGCCGCATCGTGGTGGGTCAGTCCTTTGAGCCGCGCCAGGTAAATGAGCTGTTCGCCAACCTTTAACTTTTTGTACAAACCCCGTTCCTCCGGCAAATAGCCAATGACGCCGATGTGGTTGGGATTAAGTTTTTCACCGAAAATGGTAATCTCACCGGCATCGGCGTTGATGATCTGGTTGATGATCCGTATCAACGTAGTCTTACCGGCACCGTTGGGGCCGAGCAATCCATAGATAGATCCTTCGGGGACCCTGATATCCACCTGGTCAAGTGCCGTATGATTGGCGTACTGTTTTGTTACCCCTTTAACTAATAGTGCATCCACGCATTCTAACGTTTATGATGAAAGGACAAAAATAGCCGGTTAATCAGGAATTGCAATCCCTATGGATTTGACCTGAAATCGATGGAAGAAAAGTTATTTTTCTTTGAAAATGATCTTGCCCATGGAGACATCAAGATCAAAAACCAATGCGTTTTTTGAATTCTTCGCATAGGCGGCGTTTGCATAGGAATACTCACCGGTCTTGCGAAGGCTGGGAGACAGTCGTGTACTGCACAGCCATGATTCGTTGATGTTTACTTTCACAGGGACGGAATGATCGGGGAGCAGGATAACCATGTTGCCGGCACCAACACTGCACCGGACAACGGGCATGACGGTAGGCACATCACTGAAATCAAGAAGCATGTTTCCAAAGCTTACCTTGGCGACGACGACCTTAGAGCGGGAAAGATTCAGCTGCTTCACATGGAGGGAGCCTAAATCCACCTTTACAAAAAAGGTATCCATCTCCACCTTGTTCTCAACTCCGGTGTCGTAGGACACATTAACGTTGGCGCTTCCTGTGTTTATTTTCAGACGACGAATGGCGAGGCCTGAGAGGTCCACATTCGCATTGCCGAGACCGTAATTGAGGTCCAGGTTATAAGGCTTCGAGTCGGTGAGGTATACCTTCCAGTTTTTGTCGGTCGCGTCGCCTTCCCGTCCGAGAACCTGATAGGAGATTTTCTTACTGACCCGGCTGCTTCCCTCGTGATCGAGCGAAAGCCGTACGTAACAAACGGCATTGCGCACCTCGTTGCTAAAGGAATGTGCGAATTCCTCCAGGTCCTGGTTGCTGTAAAAGTTCAGAAGTTCGGTGGTATTCCCAGGCCGGATAACGCAATTGCCCGTTTTGGCGCGAAAGCGCAGGTCAACTGTCTTGCAGCTTTCCTGATCCTCTACCGCAAACTGCTTGGTCATTTGACCCACCACCGCACCGGTAATCATCAGTCCCAACAATGCCAACACCAGGTTTTTCAACATGCTTCCTTCACAATTTTAAGAGTAGTCAGGTTAAGCCGGGCGGCCAAGGCAGCGAAGATGCGAGGATCACCCGTAATTGGTCATATACGGGAGCCTGCAGGAAAGGTTGAATAAATATTTGTTGGTAGGGCGGATAAGACCCTACTCGTGGCCGAAATACTCCTTCATGCGCTCAAAAAAGCCTTTTTCTGATTTGTCCGGATTGGGCTGAAAACCAGGGGATTGTCTCAATCGCTCCAGGATCGCCTTTTCTTCACCGGTGAGTTTTTTCGGGGTCCAGACGTTTACGTACACCAATTGATCGCCGGTTCCGTAACCATTTACATCTTTGATTCCCTTGCCCCGAAGCCGGAGGATCTTTCCACTTTGAGTTCCGGGGTCGATTTTGATGCGGACCTTTCCGTTCACGGCAGGAACTTCAACCTGTGTGCCGAGCGCGGCATCTACAAAATTCAAGTGAAGGTCATAAATCAGGTTATTACCATCGCGTTTCAGATCTTTGTCTTCCTGGGCCTCGATGAGGATAAGCAGATCGCCTGGAGCGCCGCCCCCAGGAGCCTCGTTTCCTTTGCCACCCATCGACAACTGCATTCCGTCGGCTACGCCGGCTGGAATTCTCACCGAAATCAAATCTTCCCGCGAGACCAACCCGGAGCTGTCAACGCCCGGAGGTTTGGTGTCGATGAGCTGACCGGAACCCTGGCAGGCCGGACACGTGGATGCAGACACCATCTGACCCAACATGGTATTCACCACCTTGCGCACCTGGCCGTTGCCCTTGCATGTGGTACAGGCTTTGAATGTTACGCCTTCGGCGCGAACGAGACGGTGAACCTTTATTTTTTTCTCTACGCCGTTGGCAATCTCTTCCAAGTTCATTTTTAACTTGATCCGAAGATTGGACCCGCGCCGTTGTCCCCGCGATCCGCCGCCGAAAAAACTATCGAATGGACTGCCGCCTCCGCCAAAGATGTCGCCGAACTGGCTGAAGATATCCTCCATGTTCATGGTGTGACCGCCGGAGCCTGCGTTGCCGGAGCGAGCGTGACCAAACCGATCGTATTGCGCGCGCTTGTCGACGTTGCTCAGCACTTCGTAAGCTTCCGCAGCTTCCTTGAATTTTTCTTCGGCTTCCTTGTTGTCGGGGTTCTTATCCGGGTGAAACTGAATGGCCACCTTTCGGTATGCTTTCTTGATCTCCTCGGGGGAGGCCGATTTGGCAATGCCTAAAATTTCGTAAAAATCGCGCTTGGCCATGACGGTGTTTTTTGGTGGCCTTAGGAGCCGATGACTACTTTCGCGAACCGGATTACTTTATCGTTTAGGACGTATCCTTTTTCCACGACTTCAACAATTTTTCCTTTCAGGGTTTCGTCTTCGACGGGAATCTGGGTGATGGCCTCATGAAGATCGGCATCGAAGTCTGCAGCGGGAGATGTGTCCATGGGCTTGACGCCGAACTGCTCCAGAATTTTGCGGTACTTGTTTTGGATGAGCAGAAAACCTTCAGCCTCTTTGCTTTCTTTATCCGGGTATGATTTTTCGGCACGATCAAAGTCATCCAATACCGGAAGCAGCGCACGGAGGAGCTGTTCGTTGGCGCCATGAATCATCTCCAGTTTTTCCCTGGAGGTGCGACGGCGATGGTTTTCAAATTCCGCATACAAGCGTACGTATTTCTCTTTTGCCTCTGCCAATTCGTCCTGCAAATGCTGCTGTGGGTCCTTCTTCGGAACCTCTGCGGCAGGTTCCGCGGGTTCCGGACTCTGTCCTGCGGGGATTTCCTGCCCGGAATCTTCGTGTTGGCTCAATTCCTGCTCTTTCTCTTTATTAATAGTGTTATCCATGTAGTCGAATCAATTCAGGCCCAAAAATGACAAGAATTTTGCCAAGGATGGAGAAAGTGCCAGAATGGCCTCTTTTTTTAGGTGCTTCGTCGGAACGTTTTAGTGTAGATTTTTCCAGATCAAGTCCTTGAGCTCGGTTAACCCCTGGTTGGTAAGGGCAGAAATGAAGAGGTGGGGGATGCCAGAAGGAAGTTCTTTTTCCAAGCCTTGTCTCAGCTCTTCATCCAGCATATCTGACTTGGAAATGGCGAGGATCCGTTTCTTATCCAGGAGTTCCGGGTTGTACTTGCGCAATTCATTCAGGAGTATCTCGAACTCGTTCCGGATATCGCGTGAATCGGCAGGAATCATAAAAAGCAGCAGCGCGTTGCGCTCTATATGTTTGAGAAACCGGATGCCCAGCCCTTTCCCTTCAGCAGCCCCCTCGATAATCCCTGGAATGTCAGCCATGACAAAACTTTGATTATCGCGGTATGCTACCACGCCCAGGTTGGGGACCAGCGTCGTGAAGGCATAGTCTGCAATCTTTGGCTTGGCGGCAGAAACAACCGACAGAAGCGTGGACTTGCCCGCATTTGGAAATCCGACCAAGCCTACATCGGCCAGCAGTTTCAGTTCAAGAATCACCCACTCTTCACGTCCGGCCTCTCCGGGCTGCGCATATTGAGGCGTCTGCTTCGTGGATGTTGCAAAAAAAGCATTTCCTTTTCCTCCCCGGCCGCCCGGCGACAGAACCACTTCCTGCCCATCGGTGTTGATCTCACAGATTACTTCGTTGGTGTCGGGCCGACGGGCCACGGTTCCCAGCGGTACTTCGACAATTTCATCCTTGCCGTCGGCACCGGTCATGTTTTGAATGTCGCCGCCTTCACCGTCCTCGGCATTGATGTGTTTGCGGTATTTCATATGCAACAGCGTCCACAACTGGGCGTTGCCGCGGAGGATGACATGGCCGCCACGTCCTCCATCGCCTCCATCCGGCCCGCCCTTGGGAATAAATTTTTCCCGATGAAAGTGAAGGCAGCCTGCTCCACCCTTTCCTGAGCGGGAGCGAAATTTTACGTAATCAATAAAGTTTGGAGATGACACAGTTAACGTTTTCCGACAGCAAAAGTAGATACAATGAAATAGCGTATGGTCATTCCGCAGAAAAGGGAGAATAGAATCTTGAGAAGATGAAGAGGCATCATGGGACGTCAAGAATGGCCGCTATCTGGTCGGCAATAACCTCCACCGACCCGATGCCGTTTATTGTTTTCAGCCGGTTTTGCTTTTCATAGAAAGGAAGGACGTGCACGGTTTTTGAGAAATACTCGGTGATGCGCTTGTTGAGTTTCTCATCTTCATCGTCGGCCCGGTTTTCAACAGCCCTGCGCTTAGCGATTCGTTCACGGAGCTCTTTCTCGGTTACGTCCAGTGCGATGACGTGATGAATGGCGGTATTATTGTTTTTCATGAATATATCCAGGGCTTGGGCCTGCGGTACCGTCCTGGGGAAGCCGTCGAGCAAAAACCCCTTGGCACCCGGATTCTTGGCGAGTTCCTCCTGAAGCATGGCGATGGTAATTTCATCGGGAACCAGTGCGCCGCTGTTCATGATTTCCTTCACCTGCTTTCCAAGCGCGGTTTCGTTTTTTGTGTGCCAACGAAATAAGTCGCCGGTGGAAACATGGATGAACCCGTATTTCTTAATCAGTCGGTCGCTTTGGGTACCCTTTCCGGCTCCCGGAGGACCAAAGATCACTACGTTAATCATGGACTTCGTTGGTTTAGGGTTTGCAAGGTAAAGATTTCCCCGGATCGGGGTGGATCATCCGGGATACAAAGGGCGGCCTCAGCTGATTTTCTTATAGATTTCAGGAAGATTCCGTCCCAACCCATCGTAGTCGAGGCCATATCCGAGTACGAACTCATCAGCCAGTTCAAACCCGATATACCGGATTTCGACATTCTTTTCCCGCGCTGGCTGCTTGCGGAGCAACGCAACCGATTCAACGGATTTTGCTCCCAGGGCTTTGAGTTCTTCGGATACCTTCTGCAGCGTCAACCCGGTGTCTACAATGTCTTCAACGATAATTACGTCCATGCCAAAGAGGCTGGCATCCTGGCCGATCAGCATCTTCACCTGGCCGGTGCTTCCGGTGCCGGAATAGGAGGACACTTTAACGAACGAAACTTTGCACGGGATTTTTACCTCCTTGATCAGGTCGGATGCAAACATGAACGCCCCGTTGAGAATCGGAAGAAACACGGGCGTCCGTCCCTGGTAGTCCTTACCAATTTGCTTCGCCAGCACGCTGACTTTCTTTCCGATGCGATCGGCAGAAATAAATTTCTTAAAAACGAGGTCGTTGATCTTCATGTTTTCTGGGGGCCCCTACAAAGGTCTCTGGTTTTATCGAGAATACCTTTCAATACGAGTCATTTATGGCAAAGGTGTTTTTGCGGTACATCCATTTCCCGTTGGTGAAATCAGGAAATTCCACGGATTCGCCTCCTTGTTGAATGGAGGCCTCGGAAAGCGGCGTAATCGCACTCCAGGTCACGGCGTCATACACATCCTGCGGGGTGGCGGTTTTTTGTTTGGCGGCCTCGATGAATGCATTCAGCACGAACCAGTCCATGCCGCCATGTCCTGCCCCGGAAGCGTCAGTGCCATACTTAACCCACAGCGGATGATCATATTTTTCCAACCACGGTTTAGCGTCTTCCCACCGGTCGTTCTCTTTGCTCTGTCCTTCGATGTACAGTGACTTGTTCACATCCATCCAGATGCCGTTGGTTCCCTGCACGCGGAAACCGAGTGAATAAGGGCGGGGCAGATTGGTATCATGCTGCAGCAATACCGTTTCATCGTTGGCGGTGCGCAGCATGGTCGTGACCACATCACCGAGCTTGAAATTTATTTTTGCGTTGGGATGATTTTCTCCACCCACTTTTGTGATATAGTTGTGCAGGCCCCGCGCTTTAGTAGAATAGGAGGTCAACTGGGTGAACCGGTTTTGCCGGTTGACGTTGAGCATCATGGCGAGCGGCCCGATTCCGTGCGTAGGATACAGGTCGCCGTTTCGGTTTACCGAATGGGTGGTGCGCCACTGGGCTTCTGAAAAGGCCTGGTCCCCGAACTCAGCCCCGGGTCCGACGGGTTCTTTGCCATCATTGAATTTAATGCCGCGCAGATCGTGCTGGTATCCACCTTGCAGGTGAACTAATTCTCCAAACACATTCTGCCGTACCATGTTCATGACGGCCATAACATCCCGACGGTAGCAGACATTCTCGAGCATCATCAGGGGCATGCCGGTACGTTCACTGGTGTGCACCAGCTCCCAGCACTCTTCGATCGTTGTTCCCGTGATTACTTCACAGCCGACATATTTTTTTGCATTCATAGCATCGAGGCACATCGATGCATGCCACTCCCAGGGCGTCGATATGATGACGGCGTCGATGTCTTTATTTTCAAGAAGCTTTTTGTATCCGTATGGCCCCTCCAGAATAACCTGCGGTTTTTGTTTGCCGGACTTTGCTACGCGCGTCAGAGCCCTGTCCATCATTCGCTGCTGAATGTCGCAGAGAGCCACCACCTCCACATCGTTTCGTTGCAGCGCAAGGCCCAGATGTCCCTGCCCGCGGAGGCCAACGCCGATAAAACCCAGTCTGAGTTTGGAATCCCTGGCATTGCCAAACAGGGAGGGCGACGGAAGGAGCGTGAGACCCGCCCCCGCTGCCGCGGTGGTTTTGATAAAGTTTCTTCGTGTTTTCATAATAGTTTCATCGAGAGTTGATAGAGTCGGATCATGGCATCCATGTCCTTTTTGTAAACTTTTTCATGAGAGGAATGTGGATGCTGATGGGGTGCGCCGACGAAGCACCAGTCAAATGGAAAGTGAGACCGCTGGAGCTCGCCGCCGTCGCTTGATCCGGTGCCTTCTACCTCCAGTTGAAATTCCACGTCATGCTTTTCTGCGATGCCAATGATACGATCTACAAATACGCGGCGCGGAATGTTGCGATCGCGTATTGAAATGACTACACCCTTTCCAAGGTCGACCCCATCGGTGACCCACGTGATGTCTGCAATCACTGCCTGCCTGACCGCCCAGGATTCCTGGATGAACTTTGCCAGGAAGGGAACGGTTCCTCCGCCGTGTTCTTCCCAGCAGCTAAATGCGATCACTCCGTCGGTCAGAGACTCCGCGGTCTTCAGCGCCGCATAGACGCCCAGCCGGTTATCGAGGTAAGCGGATTCAATGAACTGTTTTGATTCCTTAAAGTCTACCCGGTAAGAGAGGGTTGTGCCGCGGTCTATGGCCCGGCCGAATTTATAGAGGGCATGGTTTTCCTTATCGTACTCCAGCGCACATTCAATGGCTCCCTTCGAGTCGCGGCCAACCAGAAAGGTTCCTTCTTCAGCATCGGGTCCTCCAATGGGGACGAGCTGATTGGAATAGCGCACCGTGAATCCCACGGTGTCCAAATGGGCAAAGAGGGCGGTGCGTGGTTTACCGAACTTCAAGACAAGGCAATCCTGGAATTCATCGCCGTGAAACAGCTGAGGCTTTACCTTCCAGTTTTTTTGCTCTTTCTTGATGTATCGGATGATGAAATCCCGGAGCTTTCCTTCATCCCCGGATGTACCCGGAATAGAACACAGTTGCTGGAGCAGGGGAAGGTCGATCTTCATACTCCAAACATCGAAATAATTTTGAAGATTCTACGCTAGGAGGCCGTCTTTGCCATTTCCCAGCCGATGATGCTCTTCTTTCGAAAGGCATTCCACCGGTATTCACCCAGTACGCCGTCTTTGCGGATCACACGGTGACAGGGGATGAGATAGGCAATGTGGTTGGCACCCACCGCAGAACCTACCGCCTGAAGCGCCTTTGGATTCTTGATTTTTTCTGCAATTCCCTGATACGTCGTTACACTTCCCAGGGGCAACCGGAGAAGGGCCTCCCACACTTTGACCTGAAAATTGGTTCCCTTTACAAACACATGAAGTTTTCCTCCGGAATTTTCAGGTTGAAAAATTTTACTCACAGAATTTCCGGTCCGCTCCTGATGTTGATGAAAGACGGATTGATGCCAGTGCGATTTCATGGATTCAAGTTCAACGGCCGGACCTTCATCGGCAGAAACAAACGTGAGCCAACATACCCCCCGCGTGGTTAGACCAATCAGACACGTACCAAAGGGGGTTTCATGAAAACCGTAGTCAATATGAATCCCGGTGCCTTGAAGCTTATACTCCTGGGGAGTCACGGCCTCCAGCGTGGTAAACAGATCGTACACGCGCGACTGACTTGACAGCCCTGCAGCCTCCGCGGCTTCCACGAGGTTTTTTGATTCCTGAAGTTTCTGTTTTAGGAAATCTACGGTGAGGAATTGGAGGAATCGCTTGGGACTTATTCCCACCCAATCTGTAAACAGCCGCTGGAAGTGAAATGGACTCAAGTGTACTTTTTCTGCCACTTCGTCAAGTTCCGGCTGCCGCTGAAAATTTTCTTCCAGAAACCGAATGGCTTGCTCAATGCGTTGATAATTGATGTTTGTTTCCTGGGTCACCACCATAAAAGTATTGTTTTTTTGATGGATCAAAGGTGCGGGGATAGGGCTGCTCATTCAACCTGTTTCTTGCGGATTGTATGATGGCTGTGTGAATAGGGGCGGACTTCTGAAATTGATACATTTGCCATGGGTCGTATTGATGTATATAAAACCAAGCGTACATGAAAAGAATTCTGCCTCTCATTTTATTGACTTCGATTTTCAGTCAGGCATCTGCCCAACAAAATTTTGACACGGTAAGAATCAGACCGTTCAAGGTGGCCGAGAATCTGTACATGCTAACGGGGTCAGGTGGTAATATGGGGGTGTTGACTGGAAAGGAGGGTGTGCTTTTGATCGACGACCAATACGCGCCGTTGTCAGACAAGATCAAGGCAGCCATTAAAATATTGGATCCCGGAGAGATTAAGTTTGTTATCAACACACACCTGCACGGGGATCACTCAGGGGGAAACGAAAATTTCAGGAAGTCCGGGGCTACGCTGGTTGCCCACGACAATGTGCGGGCACGAATGATGAAGGAATCAACAAACCGGCAGGGAGAAACCGTTGCTCCGCGTTCCCGGGAGGCGTGGCCAATCATGACCTTTGAGTCGAAGCTGAATGTCCATCTCAACGGCGAAGACCTGGAGTTGATCCATCTGGACAGGGGCCACACGGACGGGGATGTGATTGTTTTCTTCCGTCGTGCCAACGTCATTCATACGGGTGATGCGTATGTTCGATACGGCTATCCCTACATTGACCTGGGTAGCGGCGGGTCTTTCCCGGGCTTCATCAATACGCTTGATATCATTTATGCGTTAGCCAATGACAATACGCGCATCATTCCCGGTCACGGTGCGATTGCCTCCAAAGCAGATGTGAAAGCGTTGCGTGATAAGTTGGTCGACATCAGAGACCAGGTTGTTGCAGCGATCCGGAAGGGGACCAAGCTGGAGGACATACCGGGGCTTGGAATAACCGATAAGTACGAGGCGGAGTTAGGAAAAGGATTTGTAAAAGGAAAAGACTTTGTGTTGATGGTCGCCGCGGAGATTAAAGTAACGGCTGAGCTGAAAAAGTAGTTACCGGGTTGTGCGTTGAAGCCGCAACTTCCAGATCTTGTATTCCTTACGAAAACAGTGACCGCACGGTCGGTATCCCTGGCTGAGCGCTTCTGGCAAAGACATAAAGAAGACGCGGTTCTTTCTGTGCATTCTTTTTCCGGATGCGCACGCCAGAGTTCCGTAAATTTTCAGTCGCTTGTTCCCGCCGAGTGTAATTTCACCTTGACGGATCATTTGCCGAAGTTCCGCTGCAGTGAGGGCCTCGTGATCCTTCATAAGGCGTCATGAAAGATGATTCCCAGGACAAAGCGCCTTCCCGACGTTACGGGAATGATACCGTGCCGGAAACGGGCGGAGATGGCTTTTTTCATGTTAAATGCAAGATGCGGCAGCAGCGAGTGCTTCCCAACCCGAAAGTTGCTTTGTGCTGCTCCCTTATTAATCGCAACATTTCTTAACTTTATCCTCCCTAATAACCACACCGATGAGAATGATTTACCTCCTGACCGCCATAGCCCTATTAGGTGCCTGTTCAACACCTTCTAATAAGGAGAAGACCATGACGGCGCTTCCTTTCGAAGTAACGGGTGCCGAGGCTGCGATGCCGATGTTTCAACAGGGCTTGCTGTTACTTCATAATTTCGAATACGACGATGCGGCGGAAGCATTCCGCGAAGCACAGAAGCTTGATGCGGATTTCACCATGGCATATTGGGGAGAGGCCATGACGTACAATCACCCCGTATGGCGCAATCAGCAAACGAAGAAGGCACAAGAAGTCCTGAACCGGCTGGGTGAAAAATCAGCGGATAGGTTAGCCCGCGCAAAAACAGGCCTGGAGAAAGATTTCATCTCTTCTGTTGATCTGCTATATGAAGACGGTCGATCCAAAACAGACCGCGACATCGCATATTCCGAAGCGATGAAAAGTATGTATGACCGTTATCCTGGGAATCATGAGGTTGCTGCTTTTTATGCACTTTCCCTCCTGGGTATCAAGGAGGGCTGGAACAAGGAACAAAATATTACCGGGGCACAGATCGCAGAAAGTATTTTGAAAGAGAATCCCCGACACCCCGGAGCGCTCCATTACCTGATTCACTCCGATGATCATCCGGAGTATGCCCAATTTGCCCTTGCTGCTGCCAACGATTATGCAGATGTAGCCAGTTATGCCGGCCATGCACTGCACATGCCATCACACATTTACCTGGCACTCGGCATGTGGGATGAAGTGGTCAAATCAAACGAGGTTTCCTGGCAAGCCGGTGTGGATCGAAGGGAAGCAAAAGGGCTTACAAACGATGCGCTGAACTACCATGCGTACTGGTGGCTCGCTTATGGATATCTTCAACAGGGACGGTTTGAGGCTGCGCGCAAGGTGTTGGATAACCAGTTACAATACGCGACGGCATTGCCTTCGGCGCGCGCGCGGTTCCACTTACAGGCCATCAAGGGTCACTACCTGGTGGAAACAAACGATTGGTCCGGAGCGGTTCAGGATATTTTCATCGATTCCGAAGACTTATCGCTGGTTTCGAGAAGTGCTGGCCGGCTGATTCAGGGAATGGCTGCATACCACCGGAAAGACGCACAGGCTCTGGCGGCAGCCACCCAGTTGGTAGAGGAGGACTTGGCGGTAGTTAACCGCCTCACGCTCGAGAAGGGGGTAGCGGTTTGCGGGGCTACCCTGTATGCAGATGGCATTCCATCGGAGGGAGACTTCCTGACCGCCTCGATGGCGTTGAATGAACTGAAAGGATTGTCGGCTTGGCTGCGAAAGGACCATGCGAAAGCCGCCTCCTGGTTTGAGGAAGCGGCCGCGCTGGAAGATAAGATAGGGTATTTCTTCGGCCCTCCGGATATAGTCAAGCCCCCTCACGAACTCTATGGCGAATTTCTGCTGGCCACCGGACGGCCAGCGGATGCCGACATTCAATTTGACTTGGCGTTGAAGCGGGCTCCCGGACGTGTGCGGTCGTTGAAAGGAAGTCTGGAGGCTTCCAAACAGATTAAAAATCCAGAGAAAGTCGCGGAGCGTGAAAAGCAACTCCAGAAAATACTGAAAAACGCTGATAGAAAGAGCGAGGAGAGCGTGTAGCAAGCGCTGACTAAACCATGCGTACCACAGCGATTCCCGTACCGAGGGAATTCAATTTTGACTTTTGTCGCGACTACCTGAAGCGTTCACCACATGAAAACCTTCATCGGGTGGTGGATCATTCGGTCACCAAACTTTTATCCCTGAATGGAAGCGATTTCATTGTCCGGATCAGTGGCGGAGAAACAAGGCATATTCGCGTGGAGTATCTGTATGGACAGCCATCACCGACTACCCAGAAAATGATATGCGATTATGTGAGTGCCTGGTTCGATCTTTCCACGGACCTCCGACCATTTTACCGGCTTGCAAAGCAGGACGACTTGCTCAGTCCGCTGATTAAGAAGTTTTACGGCCACCGCATCGTGGGGCATCTGGATCTGTTTGAATCGCTGATCTGGGCCGTTCTCGGTCAGCAAATCAATCTGTCCTTTGCCCATAAATTGAAGAGCCGCCTGGTTGAATCCTTCGGAAGATCATTAACCGTCGATGGTCACGTCTACTATGCCTTCCCAACGCCATCCGTCATTTCGAAACTGGATCTTGGGCAACTCGCAGCACTTCAACTTTCCCGGCAAAAGTCGGCCTATGTGGTAGGGATCGCCCAGGCGTTTGAAGACGGACAACTTTCGCAACAGGGATTGAGCCAACTGTCTTTTGAGGATGCAAAGGACAAGCTCATGACCATCAAAGGAATTGGAAACTGGACTGCAAACTATGTTCTGATGAAGACATTACGCTTTCCCAACGCTTTTGTGTTAGAAGATGCGGGTCTTCATAACGCCATTAAGCACCAGCTAGGGCTTAAGACAAAACCAAGTCTGGACCGTATGAAAAGAATTTTTAGGAAATACAGGGGTTGGGAAGCGTATGCTACGGCGTATTTGTGGAAAAGTCTCTAGGGATTACCTGTTTTTCCGTGGCTCGCTAAAAACAAAAAGCCCTGTACTTTGTACAGGCTTCTGATTTTGTCGGGGTGAGAGGATTACGAAACGTGATCCTTTTTGGTGGATATCCAATATCCGAAGCCCTGGGCTCGCTAGCGCTCACCTGGTCTTTTTGTTTTCTTCGCTCGCTCAGACGAGGCGCCTGGCTCGCTCAAAAACAAAAAGCCCTGCACTCCGTGCGGCTTCTGATTTTGTCGGGGTGAGAGGATTACGAAACGTGATCCTTTTGGTGGGTATCCAATATCCGAAGCCCTGGGCTCGCTAGCGCTCACCTGGTCTTTTTGTTTTCTTCGCTCGCTCAGACGAGGCGCCTGGCTCGCTCAAAAACAAAAAGCCCTGCACTCCGTGCGGCTTCTGATTTTGTCGGGGTGAGAGGATTACGAAACGTGATCCTTTTGGTGGGTATCCAATATCCGAAGCCCTGGGCTCGCTAGCGCTCACCTGGTCTTTTTGTTTTCTTCGCTCGCTCAGACGAGGCGCCTGGCTCGCTCAAAAACAAAAAGCCCTGCACTCCGTGCGGCTTCTGATTTTGTCGGGGTGAGAGGATTCGAACCTCCGACCTCTACGTCCCGAACGTAGCGCACTAGCCGGGCTGTGCTACACCCCGAATCAGCAATAAGGAGAGGTAAAAATAGCTGGCGCCCCTGTTAATTCATAGCGCTTCATTTTGAGTTAGTTTTCCCATAATTTTGCGCGCCAGAAATAAGCGGTCTGGCCGGAAACAATTCGGTCATTTGCTTGTCTTGGTAAGGAGATATGATTCAAACGGATATTTGCATAATAGGAGCTGGGCCCGTGGGGCTATTTGCCGTCTTTGAGGCGGGCATGTTGAAAATGCGGTGCCATGTGGTAGACGTCCTTCCTCAGGTGGGAGGGCAGCTTACGGAGATCTACCCGAAGAAACCAATCTATGATATTCCGGGATATCCTGAAGTAAATGCGCATCAGCTCATTGACAACCTATCCAAACAGATTGCCCCGTTTCACCCGACGTTCACACTGGGTGAGCGCGTAAAGAACCTGACAAAGAAAGAAGACGGATCGTTTGAGATCGTGACCTCTGACCAAACAACCATCCAGGCCAAAGCGGTAGTAATTGCTGCCGGGCTCGGGTGCTTTGAACCTCGGAAACCGGTCATTGAAAATCTTGACAAATTTGAAGGGAAGGGGATTCTCTATATGATCAAGGATCCGGAAGTTTTCCGCAACAAGCGATTGGTACTTGCCGGCGGCGGTGATTCCGCCCTTGACTGGACTATTTTTCTAGCTTCTGTTGCAAGCAAGCTCACGCTTATCCACCGAAATGAAACATTTCGCGGCGCGCCAGACTCGGGTGAAAAGGTCGTTGCGTTGGCAGCGGCAGGCAAGATGGATCTTTTCCTGAATGCGGATTTACAGGCGGCGCATGGTGACGCCCAACTTCAGTCGGTCTCGGTTGTCGACCGGGACAAAAATATTCAGACGATCGAGGCGGATTACCTCATCCCATTATATGGCCTTAGTCCTAAGCTCGGGCCTATCAGTGAATGGGGGTTGGCGCTGGACAAGAACAACATCCAGGTGAACACATTGGATTATTCTACGAGTGTTCCGGGTATTTACGCCATTGGGGATATCAACACGTATCCGGGGAAATTGAAACTGATCCTCAGTGGGTTTCACGAGGCAGCATTGATGGCTCACAGCGCCTATAAATATGTATATCCAAATCAGAAGCCGAGCTTAAAGTACAGCACGATCAGCGGAATAAATCCTTTCTGATATAGGGAGGCGGTGGCTGCGTAAGCTACCGGCCGGTATCGGAAACAACGCATCTGAAGCCAACGTTGGAACTGCCGCTGTCGAACGCAGTACCCTGCCGGGCACTCGGACGGAAGTTCACACAATAGTCTGTCGCGCACAGGAAAGATCCGCCCCGCGTGACGCGTTTTTCTGCGAATGGCTCCCTTGGATCGTACGACTTTGTCGAACCCATTGGATTCACCGTGAGCCGCGACCGCGAGAGCTCTTTATAATAGGTTGCATCAAAATAATCGGCAGTCCATTCCCAAGCATTACCGATGATGTCATAAAGTCCGTACCCATTGGGTGGAAACGTTTTGACGGGTGAACTACCCTTGAATCCGTCTTCGCCTTCGTTGGCGCCCGGAAAGACGCCCTGAAATGTGTTCGCCATAAATTTTCCCTGAGGCCGGTACTCGGTTCCCCAACTGTAACGTTCGTTCTCCCGCCCGCCGCGCGAGGCAAATTCCCATTCGGCTTCAGTCGGCAGTCTCCTTCCTGCCCAGGCACAATAGGCCAGGGCATCGTCGAAGGAGACATGCACGACAGGGTGGTTCCACTTTTTTTCGAGCGTGCTGCCAGGTCCTTCCGGCTGCCTCCAGTTGGCGCCGGGTCGAAAGGACCACCACCGGGTATAGTCTTCGAGACTTACGGCATAATCGGGGGGCGTGAAGACGAGTGATCCCGGGATGAGATTCTCTTCAGGCGGTCGATTGGTTCCCGGCGGCAATTGTTTCTGGAGTTGTTCCCATTCCGGTTTTTTTTCCGCTGTGGTGATGTATCCGGTGGCATCAGCAAATTGTTTAAATTGCTCGTTGGTAACTTCGGTCGCATCCATCCAGAATCCATCTACTTTGACCTGATGTGCCGGACGCTCTGCTTCATACGCTTCGGGTTCATCCGTACCCATGGTAAACTCTCCTCCAGGAATCCAAACCATCCCTGGCCGGGGAGTCTTCATCTCAGTTGTTGAATTCACTTCATTTTTCTTTGGCCCGCATCCAGCCAGCAGAACAACAATAGTAAACAGGCAGCGAAGGGTCATGGTTTTAGATTGCGTGACAAATCAATAGAAGGGACTTAAACGGCCCTACTTAAATTTCCGGATTATTAAATATAGGAAAGAAGGACGTGTCACTAGAAATACTCGCCCAGGTTTAAATACCAATTCCAACCTTCTTTTCCCAGCGCAAAGTCCAGCGTGATGTTGGTATCTGAATGTCGGTTAAACTTAAAACGGAACCCAAATCCCGCCGCCGGTAGCACATAATCAAATCTCCCGGCCTGGTCGGTATAGCTCTGCAAATTGGCGAAAAGGACTCCCCCCAGGAACCCATGCGATGTAATGTCAAAGCGGTATTCCGTTTCGGTAAACAGCATGTGTGCTCCACGGAAGCGATCGGTAAGATACCCGCGTCCCGCGCGCCCGCCGGGATCTTCGAAGGTCGCGGGGAGGTTGAAGTACGGGACGTCACCAAAAGTGCCCCAGTAGAAAGCCCGGGCGCCAAGGATTTTGTGCCTCTTAGCCGAGAATGAATAGTACTTTCTTCCATCCAGGTAAATGGAACTCCAGTCATAGGTGCTTCCCATGACTTTTCGATTGACACGGAGAACTACGGCCATGTAATAACCGCCCGTTGCATTTACCGAGTTCCGGCGGGTGTCGCTCAGAAAATTGAGCGTGACCCCTGATGACACGGTTTCCGAGCCAGTCCCAATACCATAATTCCTGAAATCACTGGTGGTTGTGGGCGAAGGGTCCTTTTCTTTGACGCCGTAAAAATAATCGAGGTTGTAGCCGGTGCCGAGATAGAAATCACCGATGATGCGGGTGTGTGCTGTAAAGTACGTCCGAATGTGGGAGTGGTCGACGATGTTAAATTCCGAAGGAGGGACACCCCCACCCAAACCGTTTTCGCGAAGCCCGTTAAAGGCAACCCGGAAATCACCGGTCCCGTTCCATTCATTTTTTGGAAACCAGATATAGGGCGTCAATGAAATGCCGTAATTGGTAGAGAAGTTCGTGTAGGGGTAGAAATAAATCGTGCTGAGGTTTGTCTCTTTGGTCATGAAGAAAGAGGCATTGATGGCTGAAACAGAAATGCTTCCCTGGCCGGATGGACTCGGAGCAACAGGGATTGTTGAAAAGTGAACGGTCCCTTCCGTTCCCGGCCGATGAACCTTTGTTTCGCTGAAAGCGCTGGATACAAAATCAATCAAATCGGTGCGCTCCAACTGTTTGAGGCTTAGGGAGTCGGTATGTATGCGAACCTGTGCCTGCAAGGAGGATATTGCGAAGAGGAGAAGAATCGCACATGGAAAGAAATTCAAGCCTCGGAAGATCATATTCGCAAAAATAGACCAAGCCTTGCCAGGAATTCAACAAAGTTTACCATTGAACCACAATCTTCAGGTCAACCGCACCTACTTTGGGGCCGCTGAAATGTTTTGATCGGGGACCTGCTCGTCATTTCCTGTCGGATTTTTTTCTGAAGAAAGCCAGCCCTCAGCCAGTTTATAGGTTAATGACAGAATCACCGCTCCGAGGAAAAGGCCGATGAACCCGCTTGCCACAAAACCCCCAATGGATCCAAGAAAAATTACCAACATGGGAACGGGAGCTCCCCGGCCGAGAAGGATGGGCTTGAGAATATTATCGGAGATCAATACAAACGTGGACCAAACCATGAAGAGGCTGGCCGTGAGCGTATCCGAGGCGGAGAACATATAAATGACCAACGGAATGACGACGGGCCCCACGCCGATTTGTACAATGGCAAGAATCAAACAGATTACGGCCCACAGGCCTGCGGCCGGTACGCCGGCGACAAAGAACCCGATACTTGCAAGGACAGTTTGAATAATCGCGACACCCAAGATCCCCTTTACTACTTGCCGGATCGTCACCTCCGATAGGTGGGCCAATTCCATGCCCCGCGCACCGGACAACCGCACCAATATCCGTTCTGCAGCTTTCCCACCCGATTCAGAGTACACCAGCAGAACCCCTGCGATGATGATCGAAAGCACAAATTGAAGCATGCCAAGGCCAATGCCGGCTGCCGCTGAAAACAGCCACCGACCAGCTTCCGTAACCTGCTCCCTGTATTGAACGATAAACGACTGCAGGCTGCTGGATGCAAGTGTCCACAGCTCCACGATGGGTTTGGTAATCGGAGGCCACGCCTTTACGCTTTCATCCGGGGGAGGAATGAGCTGGCCGTTGTTGGCGTACGCATCCCGCAGATAATTGATTCCCTGGAACAGAGAATCTGTCAGCATCCATGATGGAATAAGAAGAATGCTCAAGAGAGTGAATGTGACAATGAACGAAGCCAATTTTCCTCGTCCCCGAAATCTTGTCTTGAGCCAGGAGAATAGCGGGTACACAGCTACAGCAATTATGATTCCCCAAAGCAACAGGGAGAAAAAAGGACTCAGGATGAGGAAGCACCAACCCAGCAAGGCAGCAAGCAACCCAAGCCGTATACTGATTTCTACAGCCCGGTTCAGGTAGGATTGATCGTTGGTTGACTCCGGTGAATCCATGATGCGTATTTGAAGGCAATATCGGAATTATTCGAGAATCATGGTCCTCATGATTAAGGACTGAAATAATGAAGGTATCTTTAGAAGAGGCAATGTGAATCGATGAATGTAACAACGGAAAACATATTGTTGGTTGGATCGGTGCTGCTGTTCATCAGTATTGTAGCGAGCAAGACTTCCTTCAGGCTGGGTATTCCAACACTTATCCTTTTCCTTATTGTTGGTATTCTGGCGGGTTCCGACGGACCGGGAGGCATCTACTTTGATGACCCAAAAATCGCCCAATTCCTGGGTGTAGTTGCGCTTACATTCATTCTCTTCTCCGGCGGCCTGGACACCAAATTGGAGAGCATCCGACCGGTGCTGAAAGACGGCATCTCGCTGGCCTCCATCGGGGTCTTGATCACTGCGCTTTTGGTCGGAGTATTTACGTCGTACGTTATGGGCTTTGGCCTGCTGGAAGGATTGCTGCTGGGGGCCATTGTTTCTTCAACGGATGCAGCAGCGGTTTTCTCGATACTCCGCACGAAAAGCGTGGGGTTGAAGGGAAACATCCGGCCGCTGCTGGAATTTGAAAGCGGGAGCAACGATGCGATGGCGTACTTTCTAACGATCAGCTTTATCTACCTGGTTCAGCAGCCGGATGCAAGTGTCCTGACACTCATTCCTAAATTCCTAGTGGGAATGACACTCGGAGCCATCTGCGGGTATGGTTTCGGTAAGCTGATGTTCTGGATTGTAAATCGGATCAGCCTGGATGTGGAGGGTCTTTACCCAGTCTTGATCCTGAGCATGGTGTTCTTCACCTTTTCGCTCACCGACACGTTGGGAGGGAACGGGTTTCTTGCGGTCTACCTGGCAGGCATCATTATGGGAAACGAAAGCTTTATTCACAAGAAGAGCTTGATGAAGTTTTTTGATGGACAGGCGTGGATCATGCAGATCATCATGTTTCTTACTTTGGGGCTGCTTGTATTCCCCAGCAAAATTCCGCCGATTATTCCCCAGGGAATCATGATCTCCCTGTTTCTGATTTTTGTGGCTCGGCCTGTTGCGGTGTTCATCTCCCTGGCGTTTGCCACGGACATGAACTTGCGAAAGAAAGTCTTTGTCTCCTGGGTCGGCCTGCGTGGCGCCGCTCCCATTGTCTTTGCAACGTATCCGCTATTGGCGGGTGTGGCCTATGCCGACACAATTTTCAATTTGGTGTTCTTCATATCCGTATCCTCAGTTGTGTTGCAGGCCACTACGCTTCCCATCATGGCAAGGTGGCTGCATGTCAGCGTCCCGGAGAAGGTACGACGGAAGTTTCCCCTGGACATTGAGCTAAAGGACAGTTCAAAATCGGAATTGATTGAACTGGACATTGAAGAGCATTCACCGGCCATTGGCAAAGCGATTGTCCAACTGAGGTTACCACAGACATCCCTGGTGGTGTTAATTCACCGCAATGAAACGTATCTCTCAGCAACGGGAGAAACAATCATTGAACGGGGTGATCACCTCCTTGTCATGGCGAACAATAAGGAAACGGTGAGCAGGGTTCTGGCGAGTTTTGGGGTGAAGGCTGATGGATGAGTCAGGAGGTGCCCTTTATGAATGCATTGTAGTCTCCCTCGGTATCGAGGTCAATTTCGCCACCCTCAAAGGCAACTGATGCCACCTGCTCCGGAAATGCTGCAATGACCTTCCTGGCGCCTTCCGCATTTTCAATTTCAAATAGTTTGGAAAAAATCTCTTTGACGAAGAGGGCAGGAACGCCCACCGTATTACTATACGCCGAACCAACAATTGGTTTCCGGGAAACCTGATAGGCCTCGACAAGTGCTTTCAGGTGGTTTGCTGTTAGCAACGGCTGATCACTTACGAGGACAATGACCGCATCCGGGTTTAGCGCTGCAAGGTGTGACAGGCCCGCCTTGAGCGAACTTCCCATTCCCTCTGACCAGCGCTTGTTTTCAACAACGTCCACCGCAAGGTGCGAAATGACTTGCTGATGATTTTCAAATTGCGAGCCGAGGATTACCGCAACGGGTGAACAAACTTTTTTGGCAACGAGAATGGTGTGTTCGAGGAGCGACACCCCCTGAATGGTAAGTAATTGTTTGGATTTTCCCATCCGCGAAGAGGGCCCGGCGGCCAGCACGAGGGCTGCAATTCTTAGGGGTGATCGATTCAACCCTGGCCCGTTTTGGAGATCGGCTCACCCTTCAGGTAAACTTGCTTGAAAACCTGATCAGAACCGGCATCCCGGTGGTGAATGGGCCCCTGCCGGTATTTTAGGAACCCTCCCGAACGGCTGGAAAACACGCTTTGAATCTCGGAAGCAATTGAGAGCGCAATTTCATCCGGTGCTTCGGCACCGATGTCAAGGCCGATGGGGGAGTGAACGCGGTGAATCTGCTCATCTGAAAATTTCATATTCCGTTGCGCAAATTCCTCCAGCATTTTGTCAAAACGTTTGCGCGGCCCCAGAATCCCTATATACGGAGTGGGGCAGGAGAGCAGCTTAACCAACACATCACGGTCGTATTCGTAGTTGTGCGACATGAGCACACACGCGGTATAGGGAGTGATACGGAAGTCACGGTCAATAAAGTCGCGGTGACACAAGGAAAGTTTATCGGCTTCTGGAAAAAAAACCGGAGCAATGTGGGCCACGCATTCGTCGGTCACCTGAACTTCCCACCCCAGTGACTTTGCCAACTGGCTGACAGGCCGGGCGTCAAAGCCGCCGCCGAAAAGAATGAGTGAAATGGCCGGCTCAATCAATTCCAGAAATACATCGACGAAGTCATTTCCAATTTCAAAACATAGGGTTTCTGATTTCTTTGTTTCGAAGAGCTGCTGCAGCCCCCTTTTCAGGGATTCGGGAGCTTCCGTAAGCTGACCGCTGTACTCCTCGCCACGATTGTTGATCAGAAACTTTTGCCCAATTTTTTCTCCTGAAAAAACAGTGGCCATGGCCAGCGGCTCCTGTGCGGTCATGAACTGTTCAAATATTGCTAACGGATTGTGAGCATCCCCGGGGACTACTGGTTCTATCAACACGTCGATCACGCCGTTGCAGCCAAGCCCGATGCCTAGGTTTTGATTGCTCTCTTCCCGAGTATCGTATGTAACCACCATGGGCTTCTTGTCTGACATCACGCTGCGGGCTTTGCGAAGCGCGTCGCCCTCCAGGCAACCTCCGCTGATCGAGCCAACCCAACGGCCATCGTTGGTAATCAGCATGCGCGCACCGGGGCTCCGGTAGGAAGAGCCGTGTACCCGGATTACGGTGGCAAGCGCCGCCTGGTGTTTGTGGAAATCAACCTTCCCGTATGCTGTTAATATGGACTTAAACTCTTTCATGGAGCCAAAAAACGTATTTGCAATTCGTCAAAATGGATGAATAAGCAAGTTAACTATTCTTTCTGACCTTGGCGGCTACTTCTTGCGGGTTGCCTTCACCTCTTCGGGGGTAACCGGATTGCCTTTGTTTCCAAACGTATTGCGGACGTAATTCAATACATCGCTCGCTTCCTTATCGCTGAGTGAGAATCCCGTCATCTCCATGTTGTAAGGCTTGCCATTAACTTTTATTTCGCCAGAAACCCCATACAGGACTTGTTGAATAGACCTCCGCTTGTCGGCCATGAGGTAGTCGGATTTGGCAAGCGGAGGATAAATCCCTTCAATGCCTTGTCCCAGATCCATGTGGCAGGTGATGCAATTAGTCATGTAAATCTCTTTTCCACGCACCATGCTGGACTTGAGATCGAAGGGTGGTGTTTTCTGGAATGAACTAAGAATTATCAGCAGCGTGACTGAAAGGACTCCCGAAAGAATAAAAAATGGTTTTTTCATGCGAATGATTCAGGTTGCTAAATAATAGATGTTGCTGGTGAACAAATTAAGCGTCATTAAGTTTGAACGGGAGCGTCCGAATCCGTTTGCCCGTCAGGTCAAAAATGGCATTGGTCAGCGCGGGGGCAAACGGAGGAAGCCCTGGCTCGCCGACCCCACCGGCCTTTTCATCATTATCCATAATATGAACTTCAATTTCAGGAACGTCGGAAATGCGAGGCATCAAATAGCGATCGAAATTCTTTTCCACAGCCTTTCCCTCGGCGAAATGGGTGGCGTGATGCGTGGCAGCGCCCAGCGCCATGATGATGCTGCCCTCCACCTGTGCTTTGATGATGTCAGGATTTACATACCATCCACAATCCATTACCGCCCAGACTTTATCGAGCCGTACTTTCCCGGATTCGTTTCTTGATACTTTTGCCACTTCCCCAACGATACTTCCAAAACACTCCGTGATGGCTACGCCATACCCTTCATTTTTCTTTCTTGAATTCCAGCCTGTTACAGCACGCAGTTTATCTATGAGGGCCGTGTAACGCGGGTTGCCCAGGTGCTCGTTTCGAAAGTCGAGCGGATCCTTTTCGGCGAGAACGGCCAGTTCATCCAGGAAACTTTCGTAGGCAAATGCATTGGTGGAGGCATAGACCGACCGCCACCACATTACAGGGATGGGGGATTCCAGGGGTGTATCTCCAAAACGATAATTCGGAATTCGATCCAGGTAAGGTTTCAGCAGGCCATCCACCACGTCGCCATTGTACTGACTTTTGTCGGCCCCGGGATTTTGCGCGCCCATATTTTGGCCGGCCATGATGGTTTCGAATGCTGAGATCCTTCCCCTGCTGCTAAGTGCTCCCTTGCACTGGTATACCATCCCCGGCCGGAAGGGTCCCATAGTCATGTCGTCTTCCCGCATCCACACCACCTGGACAGGAGCCTTGATCTCTCTGGAAATGAAAGCCGCTTCATATGGATAATCCGGAAACGCCTTGCGGCCGAGACCTCCGCCAAGAAACGTCATGTTGATCTTTACTTTATCCGGAGGCAGGCTCAGAAAGCCGCAGATCTCCCCCTGAATCCAGTCCGGGCCCTGAATGGGCCCCCAAATCTCACAACTATCGGCCCGCACATCTGCGATACAATTGAGCGGTTCCATGTTGCTGTGTGACTCATAAGGGGTTTCATACTGTGCTTCAATTTTTTTCTCTGCCTTTTGAAAAGAAGTTGAAAAATTTCCCTGCGTCTTGAAAGGAAGGAATTGCCCCGACTCAAGTTGAGTTTTCATTTTGGAATACAACTGATCGGTGTTGTGATGGTCAAACCCGGTGTCATCCCAATCCACACGAAGCGCTTTTCTTCCCTGCATGGCGGCCCACAGGGTGTCGGCAACCACGGCTACACCCTCCATGTGAATGCCAAAAACATCGCGCTGAACTTTTATGACATATTTAACTCCCTTGCTTTTCTTTACGTCCGCCTCATTGAAACTTTTGACCTTGCCGAGAAACCGGGGACTACGCTCTACGACTGCATACAACATTCCGGGCAGCTTCTTGTCAAGTCCAAAAATGGCCTTCCCATTTACCTTTTGCGGTGTATCCTGGCGGGGTAGCGGTTTACGAATGATTTTATAGTTGCGTGCGTCTTTAAGTGTCACCGACGAAGGAACGTTGAGTTTGGAGGCGTCGGCAACCAGTTCTCCGTATCCTAATTTCCGGCCAGAGCTGCGATGAATGACAATTCCATTCTCTGCATAACATTCTGACGGAGCAATTTTCCAGCGATTCGCTGCAGCTTCAATCAGCATTTCGCGCGCGGAGGCGCCAAGCCGGAGCAGTCGCTGGTAGGAACCGCTGATCGTTGAACTTCCTCCTGTCACCTGGTCACCATACTTTCTTCCATCTCCCTGGGCGAATACAATATTGACCTGGCTTAGGTCAACTTCCAGTTCTTCAGCGATAATCTGTGGTACGGATTGAAAGGACCCCTGACCCATTTCTGCTCGGTGGTTGGTGATCGTAACTTTTCCCGTAGTGTCGATGGAAATCCAGGCATTCAGTTCTTCGCCCAGTGACTCAGCATCTTTTGCATGCAGGATGCTTGTTTCCTTGCCGGCGGAGGGAAATGAAATCCCCAGCGTTAGGGCTGCTCCTGTCAGGGCGCTGGATTTGATGAATACCCTTCGTGAAACGTTTGTAGTGTGTCTCATAATGTTTCGCGGTTATTTTGAAGTGGACTTACTCCTTATTGCTGCGGCCGTTTTGACAGCCTTGCGGATCCGAGGATACGTTCCGCACCGACAAATGTTCCCCTGCATGGCAGCATCGATTTCTTTGTCAGTAGGATTCGGATTCCGCTGCAACAGGGCGGTGGCCGTCATGATCTGTCCACTTTGGCAGTAGCCGCACTGAGGCACCTGTTCTTCAATCCAGGCGCGCTGTACGAAGTGGGAATTGTCGGCAGACAATCCCTCTATGGTCGTGATCCGCTTGCTGGCAACAGCCGAAACGGGTACAGAACACGAGCGCACCGGAATCCCATCCAAGTGCACGGTGCATGCCCCGCATTGTGCTATGCCGCAGCCATATTTGGTTCCGGTAAGTCCGACGATTTCCCGAATAGCCCACAGCAGGGGCATTGCCGGGTCGGCATCAATTTTGTGCTTCTGATCGTTGATGGTGAGGGTTATGGATGCCATGGTTCAATGTGATTTGAGTTCGTTAATTTAACAAAATCGGGCACAAAAGGGAGGTGGTTTTATGCGAGCTGGGCCCCTGTTCCGCGAAACGAATAATGTGACCGTGCGGGTTCAATTTCAGCTCATCTCCTTGCTTTCGCAGGTAGTCTGCAGATTGCAACAATTCAGCAAGGTTGATTTTCGGGATTCCTGAAGGATGTTGAAGTTTGATGAAAAGAAGGACTATGAAAACAATATTTTGGACTGCGTGGGTTATTATGGTTTTGTCACACCGCGGTGTCGATGCACAAAACAGCATTCAAGTAATTATTGATGAGGTAAAGAATGACCAGGGAGCGATAATTGTCGGTATTTTTTCAGACCAGGAGACGTTTCTGAAAAAGCCCATCATCGGGAAGACGGTACGTGCGGCTGCCGGCCAGGTGGTTGTTTTGTTTGACAATGTACCGGCCGGCGAATATGCGGTCAGTGTTATCCATGACACCAATGAAAACGGAAAACTGGATTCAAATTTTTTCGGAATACCCACCGAAGGCTTCGGATTCTCCAACGATGCCATGGGAATGTTCGGACCTCCATCGTTTGACAAGGCCCGTGTAGCCGTTTCCTCTTCCGTTGTCGCAACGCTTAAGATGAAGTACATGTAGCATGCTGCACGGCAGTCTGGATGACTTATCCCGAGGGCCTCTATCTTGGTAGGTAGGCCCGAATTGAGTAAATTTCTGCTTTCGGAGGGATCAGTATGGTGAAAAAAGCATGGATAGCGGGGATTTTCCTTCTTTTACTTTCAGTCGAATCCAGGGGTCAGGTTTGGAAAGATAAGTACCTGCAAGCGCAGGACTTATACGCCGCCGATAAGTATGACCAGGCCTTTCTGCTGGCTGAGGAGTCTGACAAATCGTATGTTTCTGAAAACGGCGCAACTGGCGATAACTACGCGGCCATATTGCGGCTGCTCTCCACCATCAGTTACGCCCAGCAAAAACTTCCTCGGGGAATTGCATTTCTGGAGAAAGAGCTGCAGGTACGGATTGACAAAAAGGACACGGTTTATGCTGTTGCCCTTACCAACAAAGCACTGTTCGAGCAGCAGTTGGGTCAATATGAAAAGTCGCTGAATTCTTTGCTGGAATGCGAAACCATCCTGAATCAATACTACAAATCGGATGACTTGCCGGTCATCGAGTGCAATCTGAAACTGGGCGTCACTAATTACTTCCTCGGAGATCAGGCCAAAGCAAGAGCGTACTTCACGCTGTCCCTGGCTGCAGTTGAAAAGAAGAACGAATACACGCAGGATATACTGGAGGCCATGTATTATTCGGGAATGCTGCACCTGGAAACCGGGGATTATTCTTCAGCCCTGAAGACCTTTTCCAGAACGCAGGAAATATATTCAGCCGCCGGCCTAACAAATACATTGGGTTATCCGCTGGTTCTTTACGGTATGGCGGACGCATTTCATAAGATGGGAGATTTTACGAGGGCCGACGGCTTATATAAAGAAGCGCTGGCCGGCTACGAAAGACTTGCCGGTAAAGAGGGCTCTACTTATTACACACTCCTAGGAGCACGGGCGGTCAACCTGGTTTACCTCGATCAGGAAGAGGCCGGCGGTGCCATCCTTACCCAAATGCGTGAAAAGCCAGAAGGAAAGAAGGCACTGGCCTCGGCCACCTCGTCCATCGCCAGTCTTTTTTATGCGCGTGCACACTATGCCAGGGCTGAAGCCTATTACCGGGAAGCGCTGGCCTTGTATGATAAAACTGAAAAGCAATCATCGATGCGTTATGCGGAGACCAACCTTAATCTGGCAACCCTGCTTGCCGACCGTGGCAATTTCGTGGAAGCCTTGACCAGGATCGAAGAAAGTAGAAAACTAATTGAGGCGATTTATGGAGCGCAGCACCCGATGTTCCTTACTGCCTGGAACAAGTTGGGAACTGTATTCACACAGGCCGGTGAACTGACGAAGGCGCAATCAGCATTTAAGGAGGCAGCACTCAGAATGGAAGCCCTTCCACGAAGGCCAGAAAAGGAATGGATCATCATGACCAGTGGTCTGGCGGAAATTGAGCTTCGGATGGGTAATTATGGCAAATCAGATTCGTTATATGCTGCAGTAATAAAGCCATATGATGCAGGAACCAGGCTGGTGGACATATATTATTCAAAGGCCCTGAACAACCTTGCCGCCGTCAGGCAGTATCAGGGAAGGCTTTCGGAATCCCTGGAGATCGTTCGAAAATCAGCTGCAGCTACGCGAAAACTTTCCGGAAGAAGCAGTCTGGCGTATGGGATCGCATTGGAGAACATGGCGCTCCTTCGCTTGCGCGTGGGGGACCTCGTGGGGTCGAAGGGTGAACTCGATTCTGCCATGCTCATCTTCGAGCGTACCCTGGGGAAAGAGTCGATGGAGTATGCAAACGGGATGATAAGCCGGGGTCGCTACTTGCAGGTCACCGGTGACTACACACAAGCTGAGCCATACTTTAAGGGAGCCCGCGAAGTAATCAGGAAAGTCAAAGGAGATCAGGACCCTTCTTATGCGGTTGTACTGAACAGCCTGGCACTCCTCTATCAAACACTGGGTAATTACCGCGACGCTGAAACACTTCTGCTGGAGTCGAAAGCGATCGTTGAAAAAAGTTCGGGCAGAATGCATCAGGAGTATGCCACGGCGATACAAAACCTTGCTACGCTGTATCAACTCGAGGCATCGTATGATAAGGCTGAGCCGCTCCTGAAAGAAGCACTTGAAATAGATCGAAAGAACCTGGGAGAAAATCACCCGCAATATGCAATCACACTCCAAAACCTGGCTACCCTTTACCAGAAGCTGGGGAAGCGATCCGAGGCGCAGGCCATGCTTGAGCAGGTTCTTCAAACAACACTCCAGCGATTTGGAAAGAATCATCCATCCTACATCACGACGCTGAGCAACCTGGCTGCGCTGTACCAGGATCAGGGTAACTACGCATTGGCAGAAACTACGTGGAAGCAATGCGTGGAACTGCGGAGGCTGGTGCTAGGGGAGGATCACCCGGATTATGCCCGATCGCTGTACGGCCTGGCCGGAATCTATCATGCACAGGGACAATGGAAGAAGGCCAAGGAATACTATGAGCCCGTCGTCATGAAATATCAAAAGCAGGTGGTTGAATTCTTTCCTGCTTTGAGCGAAAAAGAAAAGGGTGCTTTTTATGCGAAGATCAAACCGGTGTTTGATGCCTATCAGGATTTCTGCATCCAGTATCTGCGCGCCAATCCGTCCGAGTCAAGTGTCACGCTGGAAAAGCTGTACGATCTTCAACTCTCCACCAAAGCCATTCTCCTGAACGCCACCAGCAAGGTGCGGACCCGGATTCTGGCAAGTGGGGACACGGAATTGAAAGAGACTTTCAAAAGATGGCTTGGCCTCAAGGAAGAAATCGTCCGGTACTACAATGCATCGCAGGCAGAGCGGGAGCAGTATCGTGTTGACCTGTCTGATATGGAGGGAACGGCCAACGATTTGGAGAAGAAACTTTCTGCCAAATCGGGTGCCTTCCGGTCGCAGTACGATCAGGAGACTGTGACCTGGAAAGAGGTGCAGCGTGCTTTGCGTGAGGGGGAGGCAGCCGTTGAAATCATTCGAATCAGAAAGAAGTATGACAAGGACTCCATCTATTATATTGGGATAATTGTCACCAGATCAAGCACCAGCCCGGAGCTGATTACCTGGACACTAGGCGCCCAGCTGGAGGGTCGGAGATTCAAGTACCACCGGAATACGATCAAGCATCACTATCAGGACACGATTTCCCACTCCTTTTACTGGAGGCCACTTCAGGATAAGTTAAATCCCGGTACTACAGTATTTCTGAGCTGCGATGGGGTATTCAATAAAGTGAACTTCAATTCATTGTATGAGCCGATCTCCCGACGGTTTGTCATAGACGATTACCGTGTACGGCAACTTAGCAACACTCGGGAGCTGATTGAAAGAGATGCGGGGCCAAGGTCTACTGCAAATACTGCTTCTTTGTTCGGTTACGCCGATTTCAATCTGGGGATTAATGATGTGGTTGCGCACAGCTCCAAAGGAAGTCTGGCCCGATCTCTGGGATTCGATCAGGAGCGAATTCCCGTTTTGCCGGCGACCGAAAAGGAAGTGGACGAGATTCAGAAGTTACTCCTCGACAACAAATGGGATGCACACGGATACAAGCGATCAGAAGCCACGGAGGATAACATCAAAAAATCGGAGAATCCCAAACTAGTGCACATAGCAACGCATGGGTTTTTCCTGAGTGATCTTGACGTGGAAGACAACGCAGCTGCCGAGTTGACAACCAATCCCTTGTTCCGGTCGGGTGTGTTGCTGGCAGGTGCCGGGGTGGACCGCGAAACCTCGAAAAGTAAAGAAGACGGGGTGCTGACGGCCTATGAAGCGATGAATCTCAACCTCGACCAAACAGAGCTCGTGGTGTTGTCGGCCTGTGAAACGGGATTGGGCGAAGTGCGCAATGGAGAGGGCGTATACGGCCTGCAGCGGTCGTTCCTGGTTGCCGGGGCCAATAATGTGCTTATGAGTCTCTGGCAGGTAGATGACCAGGCGACGCAGGAGCTCATGCATTCGTTTTATACGTTTTGGTTGAAGGGAGCGACCAAGCAGGAAGCTTTCCGGAATGCCCAGCTTCAGACTAAAGAAAAGTATCAAATACCTTATTTTTGGGGTGCATTTGTTCTTATCGGTAACTAAGGAAGATGGTTAAAAACCCTGTTAGTGTTCTCTTGATTGCCTGGATTGGAGTGGCTCATTGTGCGCAGGTTCACGGGCAGACTCCGGTGGTTGGGGCACCCCAGCCTATTGATTCCATGCTGTATTATAACGGCACAAAAAAGCCTGCCATTAGCGATCCGGCCGTTACGGAATATGCACCCACCATTCAGGCCGACGGAAAGACGATGATCATCGAGCGGGCCGAAGCAGGCAAAAAATATGCGCTTTTTCAGAGCCACCTGGAGAACGGAGTATGGGGACCACCCATTTCCCTCGACCGCGTGAATTCGTTTGGAGACAGTACCGACCTCGTTGGAGGCCCCAGCCTTAGTTTCGATGGAAATACCATGTATTTTTTTCGTTCCGTGGGAAATTTTGGAGATCACGAAATTTTCTTTTCCGAACGCACGGCTGATGGTTGGGGGGCGCCGAAGAATGTAGGTGCGCCCATTAACTCACAACCTGTTATAGACAAGGACGGGTACGCGAACGGAGGCTACGAGGCATTTCCGTCGGTCAGCGCAGATGGCGCAACCTTGTATTTTGTCAGAAAGAATGAGGACGGTCCGCAAGACAAGATCCTTCGCAAGGATAAAGAGAATCTCTTCTGCCTTTGCATTTACAAGTCAACCAAAGATGCCGATGGCAAGTGGATGAAGCCCACCAAATTACCCTGGCCCATCAACCAGGATTGTGAAAAGGCGCCACGCATCATGGCAGATGGCCGGACGCTAATTTTTTCATCCAACCGTCCGGGAGGCAACGGCGGATACGACATGTACCAATCTACACTCAACGATCTCGATGAGTGGACAATGCCTCAGCCGCTGAATTATGTGAATACCGAAAAAGACGATCAATTGCCCTGCATTTCAGCGCAGGGCGACCTGATGTACTATACCTATAACAATGTCGACATCTATTCGGTGATCATCCCGCCTAAGCTCCGGCAGTTCATGAACAACATCTTTCAGGGCTTTGTGCGTGATGAGGACACGAAGGCTGGGATTGAGGCACACATTGAGGTGACAGATGCCTTAACCTCCGAGCCGGTCATGTCCATGGAAAGCAATGAGGCCGATGGACGGTATACGATCGTTTTACCGGTGGGAAAGACCTTTAATATAGAGTTCCGAAAAAACGGATATTCCTCCTATACGTACGCATTGGATTTACGTCAAGTCAAGAAATATCAGGAACTGGATCAGGAAGTCAATTTGTTCAAGTCGGTCAGACTGAGCATAAACATTAGTGATAAGGAAATTTTCGAACCCATCCCAGCCCAGGTGAAAATTCGGGAGAAGGGTCAGAATACGTTCGTTAAGGACTTTCAGAACGACCCGCATGATGGGAGGGCATTGGCCGAGCTGGCGGTTGGCAAAGACTACGAGATCATTCTTAGTGCCGAACACTTTAAGAGTTCCATCCTCGACTTCAATGTATCGGGTCTTGTCATTTATCGCAATTTTGAAAAATTTGCTGAACTGATCCCGGAAAAGACAGACGTCATGGTCAATGTGTCTGACCTGGTAAATAATTCCAAAGTGAAGGCACGGGTTGTGTTGAAGAACATGAGTCGTGATGAGGTGATCGAGGTCACGGGAAATCAAATGGTATCGCTGCGAACCGGGGACCGGTATGAGGTAGAAGTTACCAGTGACCAGGGATATGCCTTTAACTCCACTGTTCTCGATTTGTCTGCAGGAGGGGCTATTGCCCCGGTTGATATCCGGCTGCTGAAGCTGGAGCGGGATGCAAAATTAACTTTGCGCGATATAACGTTTGAATCGAATTCTGTTCAGCTGTCTGATATCTCGTACACAGAACTCAAGCGCGTGGTGCAGTTAATGAAAGAGAATCCAACGTTGAAAGTGGAGGTAGCAGCTCACACCGATGATGTGGGTTCCGAAACGTATAATCAGGTGCTTTCACAGAATCGTGCGAAGAGCGTCGCTGAATTCTTAACGGAAAATAAGATCAACCCTGACCGGTTTGTTGCAAAAGGGTACGGAGAGGCTCAAAAGAAAGTGGCAAATGACAGTGAGGCCAACCGGGCAATGAACCGGCGCGTTGAACTGCGGATACTAAGTATTTAATCATGTATAAGTATTTAATTCTGATACTTTTTTCAATCGGCCAGGCGGGTGCCCAAAGCGCAAAGTATAAATACATTGTGCCCTTGTTCGACGGTATGAGCAGGGACGAAAAGAAAAATGTCCTCAAAGAGTATATGATGGACAATGACATGGATCACCCCAATGCGGTGTTCCGACTGGCACTTATTTATGAAGGAAATTACAGGGAGGCTGATGTATTGGCGCGGTACGAATACGTTCTTGCCAATGCCGAGCAGGCAAAGCTAGGCTACACGAAAGCGAAAATCCTGATTGATGAGCGTGAAGTCAGCAAAAATAATGACTTTTATTTCCCCATCTTCAAGACGCTGGATGTGAAGGGTAGACCGAACGTGGCGTATGATGTGGTTGATCGGAAAATCACGCAGGGATATGACAGTGCGGTGCTCTATCTGGAAAAAGTACCGCCCATTTATAAGAGTTTCACCCGGAGTGTCAACTACTATGATAACGCGGTGAAGATCTTCAGTGAAATCAACAACGACTTTCTCAGCCTGGCAGATGTATACCTTTTTCTTGACCCTGCCCTGGATGCGAAACTGATCCGGTTGAAGCAGAATTATGATTCAGCCAGGTTCTATTTTGACCGGTACCTTACGCTGACGAAAGAATTTCCCATTCCTTACCACAAGCAAAAATATCATGTCAAACCCATTGTGACGTATCGTTTGGACGGCCTGATAACCCGGATGAATTTTCTTACCAATGACCTGGCGTTTTGGAACTATGGGGAGTGGGTGGATCATGTACACAAGTCCGTTTCGGGAGAGATTGGTTCTTTGCGGAAGCAATTGAGTCAGAATGAGGTACGGCTTTCTGAGAACCTTGCCCGGATCGAGACCACGAACGGAGAAGGCATTTCAGTTGTGATGCCAGATAAGGAGTTAGTTTTCAACCTCAACAATTTCGATAAACAATCGCTGGCTTTGTCACTCATTGAGTTCAAGGCATTCAAGCAGGATTGGCTTCTGAAGGCCAAGGCGTTTGTCCCCGACACCGCAAACCTGGAACGGGATGCCACATCCTACAGCGCCTTGATGTATGCAAACCGCACGGCAGATACGTTGATTAACCGGGTGAAGAACCGGTCGACCAATGAGAAAATTGCCAAACACAATGAGTTTATCGGGAAACACTACGGCGGACAGGATGGATTGCAGAAGTTTACTAATATCGAAAAGGAGAATATCCGGATTACCTACGAGCAGTACAGCGGGGGTCTCCGGGCGTCGGTGCTGGGCATTGCAACACGGCCAGTGGTGCCGGGAGGCGACAAGGTTGTTCGCTTTGGCAGGTTGAATGTTTCCATGACTGCGAGGGCGGCAACACCTGAATTGCTCGCCAAAGGTGAAGCGATCACGCTGCTAAGCAAAAAAAGTCCGGACGGGAGTGTTTACCTGGTAGGAATCCAGGTGCCCGACAAGAAAACCAATGCGACGGTGACGTATGTTGCCCGGGTGAATGCCGACGGCAAACCCGCATGGATTCAGCATTTCAGCCTGAAGGTTGACAGTGTGGGTACGGCAACTGATGCGCACAATTTCCCGGGACCGTTTGAGCTGACGCAGGAGGGTTGCGCCTTTATCGTCCGCTCCGTTCATCTTGCGGAGCCGGAAGCGCGGAATTCTTTGATCTACCTCAATGAAAAGGGGGAACAAAAATTTCTGCTGCGTCTCCCGGAGAAATCCTACGCTCGAAACCTCAATTTTACGGAGCGAAGTAATTCGTTTGTCCTTCTTTTCAAAGGATCCGAGGAAAAGCCAAATCATGTCACGGTGGAAAATATGACGCTCCTGCGTGTCAACGCCCTGGGAGATATCCTGTGGCGCCGCAAACTCCCATTTGCAGGGACGTCCGTGGATATGATTAATCTTCTCGATGGCCACATGATTATAGGAAACTATTCTTCGTTAAAGGATCTCCAGGGTAAAGAGCATAAGGCACGGCCGGGAGAAACAAGTCCGTTCCTTGTAAACTTCGGGCCCAAAGGGGATGTGGAAGGAATTCATCCGATTGCAACCGCCAGGCCTCTCGTTGTCATCCAGGTTGTGAAAGTTAATGACAGATCGATCAACCTGCTGGGCTGGGAGGGAACGGTGGACGCTTCATTCGGAAAGTCGATTTCCCCGGGCGATGATTTTGTGCACATGATGTGCAACCGGAAAGGAGAAGTCGTCTGCTCCAATCTATCAAAGTAGCCGGTTCAAACGGTTGCGCCAGTTGCTCCGTTCTTAAGTGACCATTCACGACGAACAATCCTCATTGATTTCTTAGTTTCGCCCCGTCCAAATCAAAGAGAACATCATGAAAGGCGACGAACTATTTCCGTATTTGTTTGATAAATCTTACTGCAAGCCGGTGGCGTATTTCTCCATGGAGTTTGCCATCGATCAGTCGCTGAAAATTTACAGCGGAGGATTGGGGTTTCTCGCAGGGTCCCACTTGCGGAGCGCATTCGAGCTGAAGCAGAACTTCATCGGCATTGGGATCTTGTGGAAATATGGATACTACGATCAGGTCCGCGACATCGACGGTAGCATGAAAGCGACGTATGTAGCCAAGAGGTATTCCTTTCTGACAGACACGGGAATTGTCTTTTCTATCCGTATTCACAATCATGAAGTGAAGGTGAAGGCCATGCTGCTGAAGCCGGAGGTCTTCGGAACCGCCCCGCTGTTCTTGCTGACAACGGATTTACCGGAGAACGATCACCTGGCACAGACAATTTCAGACCGCCTATATGACCATCACGAAAGTGCGCGTATTGCCCAGTCCTTGTTGCTGGGGTATGGAGGAGCCAAACTCCTGGACATCCTTGGCCGCGACACGGAGATTTATCATTTGAATGAAGGTCACGCACTTCCGCTTTGCTTTTATCTCTGGGACAAGTACAAAGATCTTTCCGAAGTCAAGAAACGGGTGGTGTTTACAACCCACACACCCGAAGTCGCCGGCAACGAAGAGCATGATGCAGGCCGCCTGGAAGTAATGAGTTTTTTTGACGGTGTGGAGAAAGAAAAGTACCTGTCTCTGATGGAGGCAGGGAGCAAGAACCTGAATTACACACTGGCCGCGCTCCGCATGGCAAAAATCGCAAACGCAGTTTCGCAATTGCACGGGACGGTATCGCGCGAAATGTGGAAGGGGTTCGCGGGATGTTGTGAAATCAAAGCCATCACCAATGCCCAAAGCCATGCCTACTGGCATGACGAGGTGCTTGAAACTGCCTTTGAAAAGGGAGACAGGAAGAAGGCGGCCAAAAGAAAAATCGAATTTAAGCGTGAGCTGTTTGATGTTGTCGCCGATCAGACCGGGAAGTTGCTTGATGAAAACGTGCTGACCATTGTGTGGGCCAGGCGGTTTGCATCGTACAAGCGGGCCAACCTCTTGCTCTATGATTTGGAAAAATTCTTCCGTATAATTTCCAATGCCGCCTATCCGTGCCAGGTAATCTGGGCAGGTAAGCCGTACCCTGAAGACACGGCTTCCGTGGATATGTTCAACGAGATAGTCTGGAAAACAAGGAACATGAAGGGGTGCACCATTCTGACAGGTTATGAGTTGGGACTCTCCGCGCTGCTCAAACGAGGCGCTGATGTTTGGTTGAATAATCCTAAGATCTACCGCGAGGCTTCCGGGACCTCCGGCATGACAGCGGCTATGAACGGCTGTGTAAACCTTTCCATTCCTGATGGATGGGTTCCGGAATTTGCCGCTAATGGGAAAAATTGTTTTACCGTGGAACCGGCCGAGCGATCGTTGGCTGAATCGGAACAAAATCGGATTGAAGCGAACCGCATCTACGAAGTGCTGGAGACAAAGATCATCCCGACATATTATGAGAAGCCCGACCAGTGGTTTAAGATCATAGCCAGGGCCCACAAGGATGTGGTGGAGCAGTTTGATTCAAAGCGTATGGCCCGCGAATATTACGAATCGCTTTACCTTTATCAGGAAGAGTAAGCTTCTAAGGGGTGCCCTAGTTATTTTAAGCCCTGGAGGCCATCGTTTCAAAATTAAACCGCAGCACATGTTGAGCCGATGCTTTGCCCATCAGATTGCTTTTCTTCTTTGAGCTAATAGTTGATCTTTGTGTCAGCATCAATCCAGCCGATCAAGTTTCATGAATACACGCATTCTTTCTGAAATATGGATTTATCCGATTAAGTCGCTGGGCGGCATTCGGATGCAGTCTGTCCGGGTGCAGGAAAAAGGATTGCGCCATGATCGTCGATGGATGTTGGTGGATCAGGAGCACCGATTCATGACACAGCGTGTCCATCCAGGAATGTCGCTGTTTAAGCTGGAGCGCAACGAATCTGGTTTCACGATCAGACACGGTGCTGAGACGATTGACCTTCCTGGGGATGAACATGAGCAGGGTCCTGAACTGAATGCTCAGATCTGGAATGACCGGGTTAAAGTGCTGGCCGTACCCGGCCCCTATCATCCATGGTTTTCAAGTCGGCTAGGGATCTCCTGCAAGCTCGTATCGTTTCCGGAGGAGAACCCCCGGCCTGTTGATCCCGATTACCGCCTTGCAGAAGAGCATGTGAGCCTCGCCGACGGGTACCCCGTGCTGATCATCGGTCAGGCGTCGCTGGATGATCTGAATCGGCGCCTTGAAAAACCGGTTCCGATGAATCGCTTCAGGCCAAACCTGGTGTTTCTGGGGGGTGAGCCGTACGAAGAGGATTCCTGGAAAACATTTTCTGTTGGGAAGAACCGTTTTGCGGCCGTAAAACCCTGCAGCCGGTGTGTGCTTACTACCGTTGACCAGGACACGGGAGAGAAGGGCCGGGAGCCGCTGCTTACACTTTCCCGCTATAGAAAGAACGGTGAGAATATTTATTTTGGAGAAAATGCAATCCCGATTGATAACTATGAGATTTTTGAGAATGATGAAATTACGTGGATATAGCAGCGCGCTGCTTGTTGCCAGTCTGATTTATTCCTGTGCCCCCGAAGAAAAGCTCCCGATTTACGGCGAACGGCATCTGGTGGGGGCAGATACTGTTTACCACACCATTGCTCCATTTCAATTTGTGAATCAGGACAGCGTGGTCATCGCCAATGCGGATATGAACGGAAAGATCTATGTGGCGGATTTTTTCTTTACAACCTGCCGCACCATCTGCCCCATCATGAAGACGCAGATGCTGCGCGTCTACCAGACAACAGAGGATATGCCCGACGTGCTCTTCCTGTCTCATACCATCGATCCCGAATACGATACGATTGCGCTTCTTCACGACTATGCCAGGCGTTTGGGTGTTGACAGCCGCCGGTGGAATTTTGTGAATGGCCCCAAGGACTCCGTCTACAAAATTGCGCAAACGAGCTATTTCGCTACAGCGATGGAAGACAAGAGCGAGCCTGACGGCTTCATCCACAGCGGGGCGTTTCTCCTCATTGACCGCCTCGGAAGAATTCGGGGAAAATACGATGGCACCAAAGCGCCTGATGTGGATCGACTGATCGCCGACATAGCCAGGTTACGAAGTGAATAGATTGCCTGGTTCGTGGCGCTGGACGGCGACAGCATTCGTGCTCGTTTTTGTGGCCGTGTATAGTTTCAACGGCTGTGGTGCTCGCGATCCAAAGTTCAAATTATACGTGGTAGAAGGAGAACGTCTCTACCTCACACATTGTAGCAATTGCCATCAGCCCGACGGCCAGGGCCTCGGATTGGTTTACCCACCCCTGGCTTCCTCTGATTTCATGGACAAGAATTTTGAAAAGGTGATTTGCTCGATGAAATTTGGTTTGAAAGAACGCATCGTTGTAAACGGAGAAGTCTATCAGCAGCCGATGCCCGGGGTTTCAGCACTCACCGAGTTGGAAGTGGCTGAGATTGCCACGTATATTTACAATAGCTGGGGGCATAACCGCGGAATGATTGACGTCAAAGATATGGGTGCGGTACTGCTGCGGTGTGACTCCATCAATCTGACCTACTGACGGGAACGGTTCACACAGTTTTTTCCTGGTTCTTTTTTCCGTTTCTTGCATATTGTCATCCGTAACTATTCATGAAGGGACCTAACTATCGCCGCGTCGTTACCACGGTTGTCATTATTCTCACGGTTTACGGCGGTTTAATTGCCTTGCTGCTGAGGCTTGAAAGCGGGCTTCCGGGAAGCAAAATAAATTCACTCCAGGATGCCATGTGGTACCTGATGGAGACGCTTACCACGGTCGGGTACGGAGATGCGCTGCCGGTCACTTATTGGGGTCGGATGGTTGGTTTTATTTTTCTGTTTTCAAGTTTTGGTGTTTACGGTTTTATAATTGGACAGATTGCAAATCTTATGACAACATTCAAAGAACAAAAGGAACTGGGACTCCGTGGGACGCGGTTCACCAAGCACGTCGTGATCATCGGATGGAATGAGTTTGGCCAATCGGTTGTAAGCAACCTGGCTGCCGCGGGACGGCCGGTGGCCATCGTCACCAAAGACCGCTCAAGCATCGGCATCATCCATGAGTTCTATCCGGAGGAAACCGTCTTCACGTTGTATTCGGACTACAACAATTTCGACCTGTTGGAGAAAGTAAATATCAAAGAGGCTTCGGTGGTATTTATCAATCTGAACGATGACGCTGAGAAACTGGTATACATCATCAATATCAAGAAGCATTACCAGGACTTGAACTATGTTGTTACGCTGGACAACGGAAATTTGAAGAATACCTTTCTCAACGCGGGATGCACCTATGCCATTTCCAAAAACGACATCTCGTCCAAGCTCCTCGCGAGTTACATTTACGAACCCGATGTGGCCATCCTGACGGAGGAGTTAATTGCGTATGCGCACGATGAGCATGAATACGATATGAAAGAGTTTCTTATTACGGGCAGCAATCCCTTGATCGGCATGCCGTATGAAAAGGCGTTCTTCGATCTCAAAATGAAATCCAATGTGGTCCTCTTTGGGCTGGTCCGGGTGACAGATGATAAGCGGAAACTGTACAAGAATCCCGAAGGGAACCTGACGATAGAGAATGGGGACTACCTGGTAATGTTAATGGACGGCAAGGGACGGGAGCGCCTAAAGCGCATTTTCCAAATCGAGGAAGGCGTGTAGGTCTCCTTAGGCTACTGCCACTGGCTGGACGTTGATGAATTCAAATTCAACGTCGTTTTTCATCGCTACCTGGATGACGGAGTCTTTGGTGATTCCACCCGCAAGTATCTGTTTGGACAATTCATTCAGGATTTCCCGTTGCAGCACCCGCTTCAGCGGCCGGGCGCCAAACTGTGGATCATATCCTAGCTGGGCAAGTCGGTCCATAGCCTTGTCACTTACTTCCAGGTGGATTCCATTTTCCAGAAGACGCACCTTGATCAAGTCAACCTGGATGGTGACGATCTTGCGCACGTCCTGTCGCGTGAGCGGCCGGAACATAACAATTTCATCTATGCGGTTAATGAATTCCGGTCGGACTGTTTTCTTGAGCAACTGTGTAACTTCCTCCTTGGTTTCCTCAATTACTTCAAAATAGTTCTCGTCTGTAATCTTCTCAAATTTTTCCTGAATCAATGCCGAGCCGATGTTCGTGGTCATGATGATGATCGTGTTTTTAAAATTGGCAACGCGCCCCTTGTTGTCAGTCAGGCGCCCGTCGTCTAGTACTTGTAAGAGGATGTTGAACACATCGGGGTGGGCCTTTTCGATCTCATCGAGTAGCACCACACTGTAGGGTTTGCGCCGCACGGACTCGGTGAGTTGCCCGCCTTCCTCGTAACCAACATAGCCGGGAGGCGCGCCAATCAACCGGCTTACGCTGTGCCGTTCCTGGTACTCGCTCATGTCAATGCGCACCATCGAATTCTCATCGTTGAAGAGATAAGCGGCCAGCGCTTTGGAGAGTTCAGTCTTGCCGACTCCGGTAGTTCCCATGAAAATGAAGGAACCGATCGGTCGTTTTGGATCCTGTAGTCCGGCACGGCTTCTTCGGACAGCGTCAGCGAGCACACGGATCGCTTCCTCCTGTCCTGCCACACGCTTGCTCAGTTCTTCTTCGAGTGTAAGTAACTTCTCCCTTTCGCTTTGTAGCATTCTGGAAACCGGAATGCCCGTCCATTTGGCAACGATTTCCGCGATGTCCTCGCTGTCAACCTCTTCCTTAAGCATGGCGCTGTCCCCCATGGTCTTCATTTTTTCCTGCAAGGCGGACAATTTTTTTTCTGACTCCGCAATTTTACCATACCGAATTTCGGCCACCCGGCCGTAATCGCCAGATTTCTCGGCCTGATCAGCTTCAAACTTCAGTTTGTCAATCGCTTCCTTTTCCTTTTGGATTCCGTGCACGATCTCTTTTTCACTTTCCCAGCGTGCTTTCACGTCGGTCCGCTCTTCAGAGAGTGTCGAAAGTTCTTTGTTTAGCGCTGATTCCTTTTCGCGATCCTTTTCCCGGCGAATGGCTTCGCGCTCAATTTCGAGCTGCATGATCCGTCGGTTCAGCTCGTCGAGCTCTTCCGGCACTGAATTCATTTCAATCCGAAGTTTTGATGCAGCTTCGTCCATGAGATCAATGGCCTTGTCAGGCAGGAACCGGTCGGAAATGTAACGATGCGAAAGTTCGACGGCGGATATGACCGCATCATCCTTGATGAGCACACCGTGATGAAGTTCGTACTTGTCCTTGATGCCACGCAAAATGGAAATGGAATCCTCTACGGAAGGCTCATCGACAAGAATGGATTGGAAACGTCTTTCCAATGCCTTGTCTTTCTCAATGTATTTCTGATACTCTTTGAGGGTGGTAGCACCGATTGCATGCAGTTCACCACGGGCGAGAGCAGGTTTTAACAGGTTGGCCGCATCCATAGATCCTTCGCCGCCGCCGGCGCCAATGAGGGTATGGATTTCGTCTATAAACAGAATTATCTGGCCGTCGGAATCAGTTACTTCCTTGATTACAGACTTGAGGCGCTCTTCAAATTCTCCCTTGTATTTGGCGCCTGCTACCAGCAAGCCCATATCCAGAGAAACTAATATTTTGTCTTTCAGGGTTTCTGGAACATCGCCGCTCACAATGCGCTGGGCCATTCCTTCGACGATAGCCGTTTTTCCCACTCCGGGCTCTCCGAGCAGAATAGGATTGTTCTTTGTGCGCCGGGCAAGGATTTGAAGGACGCGCCTTATTTCTTCATCGCGGCCAATGACCGGATCAATCTTCCCTTTCTTGGCTAGCGTATTTAGATTTTTGGAGTAACGTTCCAGGGACTTGTATTTGGATTCGGCATTTGCGTCTGTAACCCGGGAATCGCCGCGAAGCTCCTTGATCGCCTTGATAAGATCTTTTCGGTTGAAGCCCGCATCCTTAAGAACAGAAGCCACGCGGTCTTTGGATGCCAAGAGGGACAACAACAGGTGTTCCACGGAGATATACTCATCGTTGAATTCGCGCAGCTCCTTTTCGGCTTGCTGCAGGATGGCATTGGATGCAGAACTCAAGTAGGGCTTGGCCCCGGAAACAATGGGATATGAAGTCAAAAGCTCCGTGAGTTTCGATTCCAGAATGGCCGGGGTCACATTCAACTTGGCCGTCAAATAGCCAAAGACATTTTCGTCAGTCTCGACGATGGCCTTGAGCAGGTGGCCTGGTTCAATGCCTTGCTGCTCTGACGCCATGGAAATCTCCGCTGCCTTCTGTAGTGCTTCCTGTGACTTGATCGTAAACTTTTCGAAGTTCATTTTTTTGTGCTTTCTGTGTTTGATGATGAACAAATCATCAGCCAGAAAGCAGATTGAATCATTTCAGGAAATTTTGTCTGATAATCTGGTGATTACCGAATATTTTCGGTCATTTTGGCCTGATTGGTATGGGGAAATCATTTTTTGATTGTCCTGAAAATCCATGTATTTTTTAGAAAATATGGTCAAAACAAAATCCAACGACGAGTTTCCCAAGTCCATGCTGATCGAAGTAGCGTGGGAGGTGTGTAACCAGGTTGGCGGAATATATACGGTGATCCGTTCCAAGGCACCCACCATGGCCGAACGTGCAGACGGTCCGTTTTGCATGATTGGGCCATACATCGGGAAGGCCATCCATTCTGAACTGGAGCCGTTGACAGATGTGCAGGATGTGTTTGGCATTGCGGCAGCCAACCTGAGAAAGCGTGGGTACGATGTCCATTATGCCGAATGGCTTATAACGGGGAGGCCGCGCGTCGTGCTCCTCAACCCAAACGTGATCGAGAGCAAGGCGCTGAGCGTGATCAAGTATTTGCTGTGGAAGAATCATGCGGTGAGCACGCCGGAAACGGACGTGTTGATCAATCAGGTGGTGGCGTTCGGGTACCTGACCAAGCTATTTCTGGATGAAGTGGTAAAGCTCTCTTCAAAAAATCAACCGATCCTGGCCCATTTTCACGAATGGATGGCCGGCCTTCCGATCCTGGATATCAAGCGTGAAAAGATGCCTATCAAGACGGTCTTCACCACCCACGCTACGCAGCTGGGGAGACACTTGGCCATCAATTCCCCGCTTTTCTACGCCCACCTCCCTTTCTTTGACCGGGAAGTGGAAGCAAAAAGATTCGGCATTGCCACCGAGGAGTCAATCGAATATGGATGCGCGCAGCATTGCGATGTGTTTACTACGGTCAGCGACGTGACGGCGCGGGAATGCAAGTACTTACTCAGGAGGAAGCCGGATGTCATTGTTCCCAACGGATTGAACATTGAACGGTTTGAGGCGCTGCATGAATTTCAGAACCTGCATGCGCTCTACAAGAAGGAGATCAATGAGTTTGTGATGGGTCATTTTTTTCACTCCTACACGTTTGATCTTGACAAGACCATCTATTTGTTCACATCGGGAAGGTATGAGTACCGCAACAAGGGTTTTGACCTGACACTAGAGGCGTTGTGGCGCCTGAATGAGCGGCTGAAGGCAGAAAAGGCCGATATCACGGTGGTGATGTTTTTTGTGACGAAGCGCGAATACTACAGCATTCGGCCGGAAGTGCTGCAGTCCCGGGCGATGATGGAAGAGATCCGGCAGACATGCGCTGTTATTGAAGGAGAGGTGGGGAAGGGTCTTTTTAACACGTCCACCTCACAAGTCGGCAACCGGCTCCCGGACCTGAATGAATTTGTCAGCGATTACTGGAAGCTCCGGTACAGGAGGACCGTGCAGAGCTGGAAAAGCAATAAACTTCCCAACGTAGTCACACACAAGTTGGTGAGCGAAGAAACCGATGAAATTGTGCAGTTCGTTACACGAAGGAATTTGCTGAATCGTCCCGAAGACAAAGTGAAGATTGTGTATCACCCTGATTTTATTACATCCACCAGTCCGCTGTTTGGAATGGATTATGGGCAATTTGTACGGGGGTGTCACCTCGGAGTATTCCCAAGTTATTACGAGCCCTGGGGGTATACGCCTCTGGAATGCATGGCCAGTGGGGTGCCGTCGGTCACCAGCGACCTCTCCGGATTTGGTGATTACCTGACGAAGAATTTTCCCGATTACGAAAAGAACGGAATGTTTGTCATCGAACGTGGCCGCCGGACCTTTGACTGGAGTGCCCGCCAGTTGTCGGTGGCGCTCTACCGGTTCCTGAGCCAAACACGGCGCGAGCGGATCAAGCAACGCAACAACGTGGAGAGCTATTCGGCTGCTTTTGACTGGAGTAACCTCATCACATACTACAGGCAGGCGTATGTAATGGCGATGCAGTCGGAAAAGAAATCTGAATGAACATCCCCATTGCAGGCCATCGTAAAACCTTTGTTCCATTCCTGAGTCCATGATTGTTCATAATCTTGGTGACCAACCTTCCATAGCCAACCAATTCCTTACCGAATTGCGCGACCCGGCCACGCAAAAGAACCGTGCCCTTTTCCGATACAACCTGGCCCGGCTTGGTGAATTCATGGCGTATGAGATTTCAAAAAAACTTTCCTACCGGCAGGATGTGATTCACACTTCGCTGGGGAGCAAGACAGTTCAACTGCCGGAGACAAGCCCGGTGTTGCTTACTATTCTGCGGGCGGGCCTTCCCTTTCTGGAAGGATTTCAGCGCGTGTTTGATCAGTCGGAAACTGGTTTTATCGGCGCCTACCGGGTAGAAGGGAAGTCTGACTTACAGATTCAGGCTGATTACGTGGCGATGCCGGGCCTCGAAGGCAAAACGGTTGTGTTGCTGGATACGATGCTCGCAACCGGGAAGTCGGTGGTTGCCGCGATTGAACTGCTGCTGACGCGAGGAAGGCCGTCTCACGTACACCTGGCCTCCGTGATTGCGGCCCCGGAGGGCATCCAGCACCTGAAAGAAGAGATCAAAATACCGTGTTCATTCTGGACGTTTGCGATTGATGAAAAGCTTAACGCGGATTTTTATATTGTACCGGGTCTAGGCGATGCGGGAGACTTAAGTTTTGGTCCGAAGTAAGATGGGGGAAGAGATTCTAAAAGCCATTCCGGTATTTCTGTTCAGCATGCTCAAATTCATTTTTGGGCCTACGCTTGGTTTTGCTGCGCGGCTTCATTTTATCACGACGGTCCTTGCTACCATCGGCGGGATGATGACAACGGTAGTGGCCTTTACGTATTTTGGTGAATGGATGCGGACAATTTTGTCAAAGCGCTTCTTCCGGGAGCAGAAGAAATTTACGCCAAAAAACCGACGCAAGGTGACCCTGTGGAGGAAATACGGACTGACGTGGATAGCGTTTCTTACGCCGCTGTTTCTCACCCCGCTGGGCGGCACACTGCTGGCGGTAAGCTCGGGAAGTCCCAAGGAGAAGATCATCTTTTTTATGCTGATCAGCGCGACGGCTTGGGCGCTGATTTTCAGCACGATTATCTATTTCATAGGGGGTGAGGTTTTGCCGGAGTTCGTGAAGTGAATCTGTTAACCGGAGGCCCGGCCGGATGGAATCCCTATCCCAAATCATTGGTATTTAACCTGAAATAAGGCTTCCGGACAGAAATTTCTGAAAGGGCCGTCCATGTCTTGTGAATTTGACCTAATTTCAATGGCCAATTCTTAATAACAGGATGGCATATGAAAAACCGGTCGCTTTCCATTGCAGTTCTGGTTGTTCCAGTGTTACTATTTCTTTCAACGGGAGCCCGCGCTCAATTCTCCATTGGAGCCAATTTTGGCGTTGCGGTCGCTGAAAGTGGAGGTGACGACTTCTTCTCACTCAACAAAGCTTGGCCAACGGTGGGCACTGGATCGGGTCCGTCATCGGGGAGTGGTGGCATCCCGATTGCGAAAGGCGGTAGCGGAAACGTATTGAATTTTAACCTGACATGGGAGGCAAGTAGAATCTTAGGCATCTCCTTGGTATATCGAACGATCAGCTTAACTATGCCGGAAAATTCGAGAACTGCGGGCACCAATTCCCTTGGCGTACAGTTCAAGGTCAATTTTGTGAAAAATACAAACAAGGTGGTGCCTTTCTTTCAAGGGGGATTTTTCTTCACGAACTCAAACACATTAAAGCAAACCTTGGCCGTTTCATCGCAATACCCAACTCAAACGATGCCTGCGTTTGAGAAGAGTTATTCAACCGGCGCTGGGTTCTCGGCAGACCTCGGAGTCGAATTTAAGCTAAACCAATCCTTCGCATTGGTTGTTCAAGGCGGTCTAAATGGGGCTGATTATTACTCAGGCGATGATACGTTTGCCAAGTCGTTGAATATGAACAGCAGTAACCCCAGTCCAAATAGCCAGTATATATCGCCAAGCAATTTTGATGGAGTCTTTTGGCTTCAGGCAACCGGAGGGATCAAGTATTATTTGGGCAGAGGGACGAAGAAGAGAGACTTTTAGTGACCACCAAGTTGAAAGGGTTGCGATGCATTCGAGCCCGAAGCACGCAAGCTTGAAAACGCGAAAATTGGTAATAATTGGGCCTCTAGGCAGAAATTTCCAAGCAATGTCCCTTATCTCCTGAATTTGGACTAAATTCAATCTGCCGTTCTCCAAAAGAAGGATGGCATATGAAAAACCGGTCGCTTTCCATTGCAGTTCTGGTTGTTCTGGTGTTCCTCCTTCTTTCAACAAGAAGCCAGGCTCAATTTTCGTTTGGAGCACATTTTGGCTACGCAGTCTCCTCAGATGGAGGAGATTCTTTCCCACTTGACAGACCCTGGCGCACTTCATACAATTCACCAGGGCAGTCATCAGGGGGTGGGGCAATGGTGGTTGGGGAGGCCGGTAGCGGACCCTCCTTGAATTTCAACCTGACCTGGGAGGCAAGCAGAATTCTTGGAATCTCCCTGGTATATCGAACGATCACCTTGACAATGCCTCAGACTTTCAGAACGGCAAGCAGCAATTCCCTTGGCGTACAGTTTAAGGTCAATTTTGTGAAAAATACGAGGCAAGTGGTTCCGTTCTTGCAGGCAGGGTTTTATTTCACGAACTCGAATAAAGTAAATCAATCCAAGGCCGTTTCAACCCAATACCCAACTCAAACGATTCCTGGATTTGAAAAAAGTTATTCTTCAAGTCTTGGGATTTCCTCCGATTTCGGCGTTGAATTCAAACTTAGCCAACCGGTCTCGTTGGTTGTTCAAGTCGGCCTCCATGGTGCTGATTTTGGTTCGAGCGATGATACGTTTGCCAAGGCGCTGAACATGAATACAAGTAACCCCAGTCCGAATATTCAGTACACATCACCAACCAATTTTGATGGAGCCTTTTGGATTCAGGCAACCGGAGGGATCAAATATTATGTTGGCAGAGGGAAGAAGAAGAGAGATTTCTAATACTAAAATATTATGAAAAAATTATTACTCATCGTTCTCGGGTGGGCATGCATCACAGCATCCCCAGCCCAAATGGTACTGAAACAAAAACTTAAACTGAAACTCATCGATCAGGAGGTGGTGCGAACGCTTACTTTCTCCACCAATTCCAGGCGGCTCGTTGCCGGTGGAGATAAGGGTACCCTGGCCGTATACGACATTGCCAATGGCGACAGCTGGAATCTGCCGTCCCATCCCGGCAAGGTGATGGCACTGGCTTTCAGCTATGACAACCGGTATGTGGCGTCGGCCAGTGAAGACGGAACATTCTCTTTGTACGATTTTCAAGACTCCAAGATTCAAAAGCTGAACGGAGAAACAGGGCTCGTGCGAGCCATCGCGTTTAGCCCCACGGGAAGGGTATTTGCCACCGGAGTGGAAGGCGGCAAAATCAGCATCTGGGACCTGACTACGAGGGAAAAGATCAGCACCTTTAGCGGCAAGGAAGAAAAAGTTCTGGCGCTGGATTTTTCTCCTGATGGCAAATGGCTCGCATCGGGTTCTGCCGACAACACCGTTCTTCTCTGGATTGTGGAGACTGGCACACTGGCCCAAAGGTTCACGGGCCATCAGGATTGGGTGCGGACGCTTGCATTTAGCGCTGACGGAAAGATTCTCGCCAGCGGCAGCTACGACAAGTCCATTAAGTTTTGGGACCTTGAAACCGGATCAAATAAATCAACTTTTAAGGCAAACAAGGGTTGGGTTACTGACATCCACTACAGCGGGGATGGTCAATACATCATTAGTGGAGGTGCACGGGGTGAGGTGATCCTGCTAGATCCGTTTGGGAAAGTCATCCAGCGGCTCGGTGGTTTTAGTGCGCTCGTTACTGCAAATCCCTTTTCGCTGGATGGGAAATGGGTGGCGGTAGCGGACTTGAGTACTTCGGTCTCACTCTACGATGTCACGGCATTGAATATTCAACCGTGGAAGCCGTTTGATGTAACCCCGCCGTCCATCGTGGTGCTCAGCCCAAAGCTGTTGAGCTCCCGGGATGTGGCAACAGGATTCCGCAAATCGGTGGTCCATCAGCCGACGGTTCGCGTGATGCTGGAAATTTCTGATCTGAGCGGAGTCAAGCAGGTGATGCTTAACGGAATTCCGCTTAAAGCGGATCCCACGGTGCCGAACCGCTACCTGGCGGATCTTTCAGTTACCATGAATTCGGAGAAAACCCTGCTGGTAAACGCCATGGACAATGCTGGAAACTCGGTGGAGGAAAAAATATTAATTGAACATAAACGATTTAGCGGAAGCGTCGATGCGAAAAAGTACCACGCCATGTTAATAGCCATTCAGGATTACAAAGATCCGTCCATTACCGACCTCGACCAGCCTGTCAAGGACATGAACAAGCTCAAATCATTGCTTGTGAATGAGTATGCATTCCTTAACGAAAACATCATGGTGTTGGAAAACCCGGACAGGAATACACTGTATGCCAAGTTTGATGAGATGCAAAGCAAGCTTGACAAGATCGATAACCTGATGATCTTCTATGCGGGCCATGGATACTGGGATACACAACTGGAGCAGGGCTATTGGCTTCCATCGGACGCTGAACCCAACAAGCGTTCTTCTTGGCTGTCGAACGGCACGCTACGCGATTACATTGCGGGGATTGGTGCCCGTCACACGTTGCTGATCACAGACGCGTGTTTTTCGGGAGGAATTTTTAAAAGCCGCGCCGTCTTTGAAAATGCGTCTGCCGCCATCGAGACTTTATACCTGCGGAAGAGCCGCAAGGCGATGACCAGCGGCACGCTGGAAAAAGTTCCGGACAAGAGTGTTTTCCTGGAAGCATTGCTGAATCGGCTTCATGAAAACCAGGAGCCGTATGTAACTGCAGAGGAGTTGTTCAGTGGGATCCGGCACGATGTGATTAATAGGAGTCCAAACAATCAGGTTCCGCAGTACGGCGAGATTGGGCAAACTGGGGATGAAGGAGGGGAATTTATTTTTATCCGGAAGAACTAGCGCTTACTTCGTTCCCTCGTCGGGCAGCATTTCGATATCGCGGATCAATACCCTTTTTGAAATTTTTTGCGCGGTCTTCGTCGCGGCTAAACCGCCCAGCGCCGTTTCCTTGTAGCGCGTTTCCATGCTTGCGCCAATTTCACCCATCGCCTCAATCACTTCATCGACGGGAATGACACTGCTCACATCGGCAAGTCCGATCTGCGCTGAACTGTTGGCGATGGCCGCAGCGCTGGCATTACGCACCACGCACGGGACCTCCACCAGTCCCGCCACGGGATCACATACCAGGCCAAGCATGCACTGCACCGTGATGGCGACTGCATTAAATATCTGATCCGTATTTCCGCCAAGGCAATAAACAATGCCTGCCGACCCCATAGCGGCAGCCGTGCCTGTCTCCGCCTGGCAACCACCTACCGCTCCTGAAATGGATGCCTTCTGCTCCATAATGAGAGCAACCCCGGCAGCGAGGAGCATGGCCTCAAGAATTTTCCTGTCGGGGATCTTATGAATTTCCTGTAAAGTAAACAGTACGCCAGGCATGATTCCGCTGGCACCGGCCGTTGGGGCAGCGACGATGCGACCCATGCAGGAATTCACTTCCTTGGCCGCAAGCGCCCGGGAAATAAGCTGCTGAAATTCGCGGGAAAGGACTGCAGTGGGATACCGGTATACTTTTTTTGCCCCGTTGTTGATCATTCCGGAACGCGACGTCATATCCTCTTCGAGGCCGGTTCTTACAGCCTCTTTCATGACGACCCATGCAGCATCAAGGCCTGACCAAATACCCTCAGCGGTTCTGCCTTTTTGCTCGACCTCGTAATCCAACACAACATCAACCAGCGACATCTTGTGCTTGTCGGCGTATGCTCTCCAGCCTTCAAATGAGTCAAAAAGGAATGCCATGCTATGTAACCTACGAAGTTAACCGTTTGTATAGGTATTACAATTTCCATTATTGGAAAGTTCTATCTTGGCCGGATGAAACATTTGTATGCCCTATTTCTGCTGATGGCAGGCTCCATGGCCGTGGCGCAATCAGCCGACGAAACCACCATCCGCAAGATCTTTGACAACGCACTGGTCGGGGGTAAGTCCTATCCGATGCTGGATTATCTCTGCAACAAGGTAGGGCCGCGATTGAGCGGATCACCCGGTGCTGCTGCTGCCGTAGAGTGGAGCCGTCATGTGATGGAGGGCTTCGGGTTCGACTCGGTCTGGTTACAGCCGGTCATGGTTCCGCATTGGGTACGGGGCCAAAAGGAGATAGGAAGAATACTGAATTCAAAAAAGATGGGTACCGTGGAGGTCAATGTATGCGCACTGGGAGGCTCAATGGGAACCGGACTGGAGGGAATCGCTGCCGGTGTGATCGAAGTCAATTCCTTTGAAGAGTTATCCAGGCTGGGGAAGAAGAACGTGCAGGGGAAAATTGTCTTTTTCAACCGGCCGATGGACCCCACCCTTCTTCAGACATTTGCATCGTACGGCGGGGCAGCGAATCAACGCAGTGCAGGCCCGTCGGAAGCGGCCAAAGTGGGTGCTGTTGCGGTCATTGTCCGTTCAATGGGTGTTAATGCCGAGGAGTATCCGCATACCGGGGCCCTCCGCTACGCACCCGATATACCGCAGATTCCTGCGATGGCGATCAGCACCAAGCACGCTGACTTGCTGAGCAGATTGCTGCGGGAAGACGGCGGGTTGACATTCTATATGGAGATGCATTGCCAGACACTGGACGATGCGCCATCGTTTAATGTAGTGGGCGAACTTCGCGGCGGGGAGCACAAGGACGAAATCATTGTCGTGGGGGGCCACCTTGATTCCTGGGATCTTGGCCAGGGTGCGCATGATGACGGTGCGGGCTGTGTGCAATCCATCGAAGTGCTGCGGATTCTGAGTACAATGGGCTACAAACCCAAGCGCACGATCCGGGCAGTCATGTTTATGAATGAGGAGAATGGTTTGCGGGGTGGACAGAAATATGCTGAGTTGGCATTAAAAAATAAGGAAAAGCATCTGGCGGCCATTGAATCCGACCGGGGAGGCTTCACGCCCCGGGGATTTACCATTGCAGCAGATGAATCCACCCGAGCGAAAATCCAGGCCTGGAAAAGTTTGCTGGAACCTTACGGGCTTTCTGATTTCAGTCAGCGGGGCGGCGGGGCGGATATCGGGCCGCTCGGGCCGCAAGGAGTTACGCTCATTGGTTACCTTCCGGATTCACAGCGTTATTTTAATTACCACCACACGGCAGAAGATACCTTCGACAAAGCGGATAAGCGTGAGCTCGAACTTGGCTCAGCGTCGATGACGGCCCTCGTGTACCTCATCGACCAGCATGGCCTGAAATAACGTGGCTACGCGGGCTGGTATTCCTCGATTGGAAGGCAGCTGCAAACCAGGTTGCGGTCACCATAGGCGCTGTCAATCCGGCTAACACTGGGCCAAAATTTTGCGTCACGGACGAAAGCAAGCGGGAACGCCGCTTTCTCCCGGCTGTAAGGCAAGGTCCATTCGTTTGCCGTTATCACCGCCATGGTATGTGGGGCATTTTTTAATACGTTAAGCGTCTTGTCAGCCTTTTCTTCTTCGACTTCCCTGATTTCGTTTCTGATTTCTATCAGCGCTTCGCAAAAGCGGTCTATCTCTTCTTTGGCTTCGCTTTCTGTTGGTTCGATCATCAGCGTTCCGGCTACCGGGAAGGAGACGGTCGGCGCATGGAAGCCATAATCCATAAGCCTCTTGGCAATGTCCTCCACTTCAATTCCCGCTTTCTTGAAGGCGCGGCAATCGACGATCATCTCGTGGGCACACCGTCCCTGGGAACCTGTATATAAAATGGGATAATGCCCCTCCAGCCGTTCCTTGATGTAGTTCGCATTCAGGATGGCAAGTTTTGTGGCGTTGGTTAGTCCGGCAGCGCCCATCATGGCAATGTAGGCGTATGAGATAGCGAGAATGCTTCCGCTTCCATAGGGAGCTGCGGAAACAGCGGTGATGGCCTGATCGCCTCCGGTTTTTGCAAGTGAATGACCGGGAAGAAAAGACTTCAGCTTGTCATTCACACAAATGGGGCCCATGCCGGGTCCGCCTCCACCGTGAGGAATGCAAAATGTCTTGTGCAGGTTCAGGTGGCAAACGTCAGCGCCAATGTTGGCGGGCGAAGTAAGGCCCACCTGAGCATTCATATTGGCTCCATCCATGTATACCAACCCGCCGTGCGTGTGGATGATGCTGCAGATTTCAACGATGGACTCTTCGAAAACGCCATGCGTCGACGGGTACGTTACCATGAGGCAGGACAACCTCTCCTTATACAACTCCGCCTTTGCGGTTAGATCGGCAACATCAATTTTTCCGTCCGCATCGGATTTTACAACCACGACTTCCATCCCGGCCATCACTGCACTTGCCGGATTGGTGCCGTGTGCGGATGCAGGAATCAAGGATATGTTTCGGGTTCCCTGGTTGCGGCTTTGGTGGTATGCCCGGATCACGAGGAGGCCGGCATATTCACCTTGCGCTCCGCTGTTCGGCTGAAGCGACACACCGGTGAATCCAGTAATCTCCTTGAGCCAGGTTTCCAGGTGCTGAATCATTTCGTGATATCCTTTGGACTGGTTAACCGGAGCAAATGGATGGATGTGTCCAAGTTCAGGCCACGTCACCGGAATCATTTCGCTTGTTGCATTCAGTTTCATCGTGCACGATCCCAATGGGATCATAGAATGAACCATGGACAAGTCCTTGTTTTCCAGCTTCTTTATATACCGCAGCATTTCGTGCTCGCTGTGGTGTGTATTGAACACCGGGTGTTGTAGAAACTTTGATTGGCGTACGAGCGCTGTGGGCCAGAGTAGTTGATTGGGCTCGACTCCCTCACCGGCAAATGGTTTCTTGGTTGCCGAGGCAAGGATATGGAGGATGGCGATGACATCCTCTTTCGTAGATGTTTCATCGAGCGAGATCCCGAGGTGGGGTGTTTTGAAATAGCGGAAGTTTATTTCCCGCTCAACAGCTTCCCGTTCAACAGCTTCCGCATCAGGAACGGCTACTATCAGGGTATCGAAAAAATTTTCGTTAACCTGTTCTAAACCAATCTCACGAATTCCACTATTAAGCATCTGGGTCAAGCCGTGAATCCTGCCAGCAATTTTTTTCAATCCGTCCGGGCCGTGGTATACCGCATACATGCCAGCCATTACGGAAAGCAGAACCTGGGCCGTGCAGATATTGGAAGTTGCTTTTTCGCGTCGGATGTGCTGCTCACGTGTTTGAAGGGCCATGCGGTACCCGGGATTACCCTTGGCGTCTATGGAAGCTCCAATGATGCGGCCAGGAATCAAGCGCTTGAATTCTTCACGTGTTGCAAAGAATGCTGCATGTGGTCCTCCAAAGCCGAGCGGTATGCCGAATCGTTGCGAAGATCCAACGGCGATGTCAGCGCCCATCTCACCGGGGGACTTCACCAGAATAAGGCTCATAAGATCCGTGCCCATGGCCACAAAAACTTCCTTCTCGTGTGCTGCGGATATAAAGTCTGTAAAATCATGAAGGCCCCCATGTCCGTCCGGGTTCTGCACATACACGGCAAAAAGATTTGGATCAGTAACATCAAGATGATGGACATTTCCGACGACGAGTTCAATGCCAATGGGCTCCGAGCGGGTTTTCAGCAAGTCAATGGTTTGCGGAAAAGCAGTTTCATCGACAAAGAACCGGGCTGCACTTTTTTTGTTTGCCTTCCGGGAAGCGAAAAGCAGGTGCATGGCTTCCGCGGCGGCGGTAGCTTCATCGAGTAGCGAAGCGTTGGCGATTTCCAAACCGGTCAGGTCGATTACCATCGTCTGGAAATTGATTAGTGCTTCGAGGCGACCCTGGGCGATTTCTGCCTGGTATGGTGTATAGGCGGTGTACCAACCCGGATTCTCCATCACATTCCGCAGGATAACCCCCGGGGTTGCCGCGTTGTAATACCCGGTGCCGATGAAGGATTTGAATATTTTGTTTTTGGAAACAGTCTTCTTGAACGCCTTCAGGAATTCCGCTTCTGATAGAGCCGGAGGCAGGTTTAATCCCTTCTTGAGGCGTATGGCAGAGGGAATGGTCTCTGCAATCAGCTGGTCCATGGATGCCGCTTTCACGACCCGCAGCATTTCCTCCACCTGCTTTTCATCGGGACCGTTGTGCCGGGTTTCGAATTTTTCGGAATAGTGCGGATTAATTTTCATATCGAACTTTCAAGCGTCAGTTTTTAAAATTCAAAACAACTTCGTCGGAGCGTTCCCGTCAGCCCTGCGGTTAGTATTGCTCAAACTGGGAGAAGAAGAAACTGCCTTCGATTTCCGCATTTGCGTCCGAATCAGAGCCATGAATGGCATTGGCATCGATTGATTTTGCGAATAGCGCCCGAACCGTTCCCGGCGCAGCCTTTTTAGGGTCTGTGGCGCCAATCAATTTGCGGAAGTCTTCGACAGCGTTTTCTTTTTCAAGAATCATAGGAATGATGGGTCCGGAGGACATGTAGGTGCAGAGATCGGCGTAAAAGGGCCTTTCCTTGTGGATGGCGTAGAATTTACCTGCTAAACTGGCCGTAAGGCTTGTTTTCTTCATGGCGATAATCCGGAAGCCTGCTTCTTCGATCATTTTCGTTATTGCGCCGCTGTTACCAGCTGATACAGCATCCGGCTTAATCATTGTAAAAGTTCTGTTTGTTGCCATGGGTTATTGTTTTTTGTTTAATCGGGTTGACGTCTGATTCGGGCGCTTTCGCAAATATGAATGGGGCGCACGGACTGATTTTCGGCGGCAAAATTATCAAAAGAAGCCCTAATCAGGAAGGTATTCCAGTCAAATATTGGTTATCGGCAACCCCGCAACGCCTTCCGGCATGGGTGAAGGAAACAAATCTCAAATAATACGGTAATCCTTAATTATTTTTGCCCCCTTCATGGAAAACATCCAGGCCCTAAAACTCCTTCTAGAGACCCCTCAGGACATTGTGGTGGTCACACACTTTAAGCCGGACGCAGATGCGTTAGGGTCTTCTCTGGGATTAGCAGGATTCCTGAAGAAGAAAGGTCATCGCGTTTTGGTAGTAACCCCGAGCGATTATCCTGCATTTCTGTCGTGGATGCCTGGAAACAGCGAAGTGATCGCTGTATCCAAAGAAACAGACGGGCCGGGCAAGCGTGCCAGGGAAGCGATCGCCAGCGCATCGATTATTTTTTGTCTGGACTTCTCCAGCCTGCAGCGCACGGAGGATCTCCAGGACTCCATCCGTGAAGCAACGGGAGTAAAAGTGCTCGTTGATCATCACCTGGAGCCGGAACGGTTTGCAGCCTATGAGCAATGGAATCCGGAGGCGGCCTCGACAGCCGGCCTCATTTTTCAACTGATTGAGCAGCTTGGCGAAAAGCACCTGCTGGATGCCGACATTGCAAACTGCCTATACGCCGGGCTCTTGACGGATACGGGGGGATTCAGACATTCAAACACTACCCAGAATGAATTCAAGATAGCCTCAGAACTTGCTGGGCATGGAGCGAACCCCAGCCTTGTTGCCAAACTGATCTACGACAACAATTCGCTGGATCGGCTGCGTCTGACCGGATTTGTGCTGAGTCAAAAACTAAAGGTTATTCCTGACTGTAACACAGCCTATGTTGCCATTACCTCCAAGGAGCTGAGACAGTTTGGGTCACAGACCGGAGATACAGAAGGGTTGGTGAATTACGGCCTGTCGGTAAGCGGCATCCGATTGTCAGTCCTGATGTATGATCGAAAATCGGAAATCAAAATATCTTTCAGGTCACTTGGTGATTTTTCTGTAAACGAAATGGCACGCACGCATTTTGATGGAGGGGGTCACAAGAACGCCTCTGGCGGTTCCTTCAAAGGGACGTTAGAGGAGGCGTTAAAGAAATTCTTAGACGTTTTACCTGAATACAAATCAAAACTAAATTCATAAATAAATTCCAATGAAAATTACTCAATTATCGGTTCTAGCTTTCCTATGCTGTATAGCCTGCGACACCATCCGCGAAGCCCCGAACGGGTTGAAGATGAAAGTCCACAGGCAGGGAATCGGGGAATATGCGAAGCCCGGTGAATTCCTGGTTACCAGTATGGTCATTAAAGACGCGAAGGATTCGATCTGGAGGGACACGCGGAATCAGAATCTACCCATGTTTGTTCCTGTTGGATTGGCGACGGAAGTGGATACCGAAAAGGGCGTTGAAAGCGCGTTTCGGGTCATGAAGAAGGGTGACAGTGTTGAGGTCCCCGTGGATGCGAAAATCCTCTTTGACGGACAGCCTATGCCCGCCGGGCTGAAAGACGGCGACAAACTCATTTTTATTTTCTCTGTTTCTGAGATAACGGATCAGCGGGGCGTGAACGAACTCTACCAGCAACTCCAGGCAAAAGAGTACGAAAAATCCATGGCGCAGTCGGAAGGGCAAATCGGCATCGACACTGTAGCGATTGACGCCTATCTCGCCAGCAAGAAAATCAAGGCATTGCGCGACAAATCAGGCTTACGCTATGTTATTACCCGTCTTGGTAAAGGAGCGAAGCCATTGCTTTCCAGCACAGTCAGGGTCCAATACAAGGGAATGCTGATGGAGAACGGCGAGATTTTTGATCAATCAAGCGGACCTGTTGAATGGCCCCTGACGAGTCTGATAACTGGTTGGCAGATTGGATTTCAGTTGCTCCCCAAAGGCTCAATGGCAACGTTTTACATTCCGTCAAAGCTGGGGTACGGCGTCACCGGCTACCAGCCAGGAATTCCGCCGGATGCAAACTTGATTTTTGAAGTGGAACTTATTGATTTTAAGTAATTTTGAGTATGAAAAAAGCAGCGATTGGAGTCCTGGTCCTTCTGATGATGCACTGCAGCACGGACAACGTGTTGTCGGATGAGGCGCAATTGAAGAAGGACGTAGGAATTATTGACAAATACCTCGAAAAGAACGGAATTACTGCAATCAAAGATGTCACCGGATTGCGTTACGTTATTCATGACGCAGGCACCGGTACCTTTCCTATCGCAACCAGCAAGCTTACAGTTAAGTACACTGGAAAGTTTCTGAGCGGCGGGGCTACATTTGATCAATCTTCAGAACCTCCGAAGCAGTTTGTCACCTCCCTTTCTGAACTAATCAGAGGTTGGCAAATCGGCTTTCGGTATGTAGCCAAGGGAGGGAAGGCGACCTTTTATGTCCCCTCCGGATTAGCATATGGAAAAACCGGAAGTGGACGGATCCCTGCCAATTCGAATCTCATTTTTGAAGTCGAATTGATTGGGTTCACGTTCTAGCGTGGGCAACGGAGCATGCGTCTCTGCTTTGCAACCAACAACTCCCACAAAGTAGACGAAGTACGGTCCCTGCTTGGTAGCGCCGTGGGATTGATAACGCTGCGTGAGGCAGGTATTACCGTGGAACTGCCCGAAGAACAGGATACGCTGGAAGGGAATGCGGCACAAAAAGCCTCTTTTGTTTTTGATCGATATGGCATTCCCTGTTTTGCTGACGATTCGGGACTGGAAGTAGACGCACTGGAAGGAGCCCCGGGGGTCATATCCGCACATTATGCAGGGCCGCAGCGCAACAGTGACCATAACATTGATTTACTCCTTAAGAACCTGGAAGGCTCAAATTCCCGGTCCGCACAATTCCGCACCGTCGTTGCGCTGGCGCTTCCGAAGGGCCAATGGTATTTTGAGGGAATTGTGCGAGGCGTAATCTTGGAAGAACGACGGGGAAATACAGGTTTTGGCTACGATCCGGTATTTCTGCCGGAGAATGTACAGAAAACACTGGCTGAGATGACTATGGAAGAAAAGAATCAAATCAGTCATCGGGCAATGGCAGTTCAAAAGCTGGTTGAATTTCTCCGGACGCAATAACGGTTTCTGCATTTTGTTTTGCCATTTTGCATCCTAATCTTACGACGTGAAGACTCCATACACAGTTGGAATTACTGGCGGTAGCGGATCAGGAAAGACCTTCTTCCTGAAGGGCATCTCTTCGCGCTTTACACCGGCCGAACTGTGTCTCATTTCACAGGACCATTATTACCGGCCCCGCGAGGACCAACCGCTGGACGGGAACAAGGTGAAAAATTTCGACCTTCCGACCTCGATTGATCGCATCAAACTTCACGCTGACCTGCGTACGCTGAAAAGCGGTGTAGATGTAGTTAAGAAGGAATACACGTTTAACAATCCTTCCACTGAGCCCGGTATGTTGACCTTCCGGGCGGCACCCATCATTGTGGTGGAGGGGCTGTTTGTGCAGTACTTTGAGGAGATTGACGCAGAACTTGATTTGAAAGTATTTATTGAGGCCAAAGACCATGTTAAGTTTGGCCGGAGAATTCAACGGGATCGGGTTGATAGGGGGTATGATTTGGAGGATGTATTGTACCGCTACGAACATCATGTCATGCCGGTGTATGAGTCCCTGATTGAGCCGCTGAAGCACAAGGCAGACATCGTCATCCCCAACGACCATGGGTTCGACAAGGCCATGGATGTGCTTTCCGTGTACCTCCGCTCCTTGTTGTGAGCTCATTTGATCCTTGCAAATGAGCTGTCAATTTCTACCTTTGTGCCCCCTGAAGATTATGAAGAACAAGGCATTAGGAAGGAATTTGATGGTTGCGGCTGGTATTCTGGCGGCGCTCATTATCCTTTTTTCGCCCACGTTTCAACGGGAAGCAAATTCTTTTCTTTCCAAAGCCAAGACCACCTCGGAAAGCACGGAAGAGACTCATAAGAAGCTCATTACCGTTCCTTCTGATGCGGTAACTTCCAGCCAGGCAGTGACAACAGAGAGCGTTAAGCCGTTCGTTGTCCAGGAAGTGATTGTTGAAGTTGGCCCTCGGCCCGTTCAACTTTCACCGGGAACCTTGATCACTTCTTTGTTCAAGGTCTTGCTGCGTACCGTCATTTCGCCTCAGGCACCCTGATCGTAGTCCGTCTTTGATTGTTTGGAAACTGCCGATCGGCGGTACTTCCTGAAACTTTTTTATTCGATACCAACCATTTATAAACAATAATTATTATGCGTAACAAAGGAGTTGTAGTCGTCCTGGCCATTATTATCACGGCGCTGTGCGTGTATTACCTTTCATTCACGTTTGTAGCCTCTCGGGTTCAGCAGGGTGCGATCGATCATGCCACCGACAAAAACGGATCGTTGAGCCTGGTCAAGAAACAGATCTATCTCGATTCGATCTGGAACCTGCCGGTGTATAACCTGTTCGGGGCAACATACACCTACAAGGAAGTTAAGGAGAATGAACTCACCCAGGGACTGGACCTCCAGGGGGGGATGCACCTGGTGCTTGAGGTCTCTCCGGCAGAAATTGTACGGGGACTAAGCGGGAACAATCTGGATCCCGTACTAACAACCGCACTTCAGAAAGCACGTGAAAAACACAAGACCAGCAATTCAAATTTTGCCGACTTATTTTACGACGCATTCCGAGCCGACAACCCCGGCAGAACGCTGGCCTCCCTTTTTGCAACGACGGCTAACCGCGGAAGAGTGAATCTGTCCGATTCGGATGCTGCGGTGGTAAGCTTCCTGAAAGAAGAAATTGAACGGGCCTTTGACCGCTCGTTTACCATATTAAAAACCCGTATTGACAAATTCGGAACCTCACAGCCAAACATCCAGCGTCTTCAGGGTGGTGGCCGCATCCAGGTGGAAATCCCAGGTGCTGACAACCCACAGCGCGTGCGCAAACTGCTGTCGGGGGTAGCCCGGCTGGAGTTCTGGGAAATTGTTGAATACAACGATCCCCAGTTGAGCCAGGCGCTTATGGGAGTAAATCAAATGTTGTTGCGTGAACAAAATGTCGCAAAGGCACTTGCTGCTCCAAAATCCCCGGATGCCAAGACCGATGGTGTCAAGGCTGATACTACCTTGACGGCCCTGGAAAAGCAGCTAAGCAGCGCTTCCAGTGATACAACCAGCAACACGCTTGACTCCCTCAGGAACCTGACGGTTTCGCCGCTATTTGCATTGAGCAATCCGGGAATCCCTTTCCTCTATGCCGTGAAAGACACAGCCCAGATCAACCGCCTCTTCAAGCGGGAGGACGTTCGTGCAGTCATGCCTCGATCCATAGGCTGGTTCTGGGATGTAAAACCGGAGTCTGATCTTACGCCGGGTGTGGATGACCTGCGCCTGAACTTTGTAAATTTTGGCCGTAACGCAAAGCCCTTGATGTCCGGCGAAGTGATCAACGATGCGCGACTGGATTATGATCAATTTGCGCGACCAGCGGTCAGCATGACTATGAATGCAGCGGGATCCCGCACCTGGGCCAAGGTCACCGCAGCGGCTGCAAGCAAGAGCCCGCAGGGAAGAATTGCCATTGTGTTGGATAATTATGTGTACACGGCTCCTACTGTCCAGGGAGAGATCCCAAATGGTAACTCCCAGATCACTGGGAGTTTTGAGCTGGAGGAGGCCAAGGATTTGGCAAACGTATTGAAGGCCGGATCGCTGCCGGCGCCAACAAGAATTGTCGAAGAAGCATTTATCGGACCGTCGCTGGGCAAGGTCGCACAAAGCCAAGGCTTGATTTCTGTTGCAGCAGGACTTGCCCTGGTAGTAATATTCATGATTGCCTACTATGCGAAAGGCGGCATTGTGGCTGACCTGGCGCTCTTATTCAACGTCTTTTTCATCCTGGGCATCCTCGCTCAGTTCAATGCCGCTCTCACCCTTCCGGGAATTGCAGGCATTGTATTGACAATGGGTATGGCGGTAGATGCAAACGTTCTGATTTATGAGCGTATCCGGGAGGAATTGAGGCAAGGAAGAAAGTTAAAAGAAGCGGTGAAGCTCGGGTATGAACGTGCTTTCTCTGCCATCTTCGATTCCAACCTGACCACATTCCTGACGGGACTGTTTTTGTTCATCTACGGCCTTGGTCCGCTCAAGGGATTTGCCATCGTCCTTATGATCGGTATTGGAACTTCGTTTTTCTCTGCGGTTTATATCTCCCGGGTTATCGTTGAATGGATGATCCGCAAGGGCGATGAGACAAAGATTTCATTCGAAACTTCCATTTCCTGGTCGATCGGCAAGGATGTGACCTTTGATTTCATTTCTTACAGAAAGAAGGCGTACATCTTTTCAAGTGCATTTATCCTGGTGGGATTTGGACTAATCGCTATGAACGGGCTGAACCTGGGGGTAGACTTCAAGGGAGGGCGTTCTTATGTTGTTGCTTTCAACCAACCGGTAGAGGCCACCCGCATGAAAACGGACTTGACTGCCGGGTTTGAGAATGCGGGTACGGAAGTGAAAAACTATGGTGGGAACAATGTGATGAAAGTTACAACCTCCTATCTTGTAGAGGATGAATCGGAGCAGGCAGATGAAACGGTGAAAAGCAAACTCATTGCAAGTCTCGAGGCAACCACGGGTAAGAAATATATTGAACAGGAAGGTCAATTGGATGACACGAATTTTACCATCCCCTCCACTTCCAAGGTAGGCGCTACCATCGCCGATGATATCAAAGATTCTGCCTTGATGGCTGGTGGGCTTTCGATCTTCTCCATTTTCATTTACATCTTCATACGTTTTCGTAAGTGGCAGTTTAGTACAGGAGCCATCGTGGCATTGATCCACGACGTATTATTTACTATTTCTGCATTTGCCATAGCACGGGTATTCGGCCTGTCCCTCGAGATCGACCAGGTGTTTGTTGCGGCCTTGCTGACCATCATTGGTTATTCCATCAATGACACGGTGATCATCTTTGACAGAATCCGTGAGTACTTGAGTTTCGGTACAAGTCATGACAGGTACAAGATTTTTAACAGCGCCATCACGGGAACCTTAAGTCGTACGGTGATTACTTCGAGCACTGTCCTTCTGGTCGTGCTGGTGTTACTGATTTTTGGTGGAGAGACCCTGCGTGGATTTTCCTTTGCCCTGGTGATAGGAGTTATTATTGGAACGTATTCGACCGTGTTTATTGCCGCGCCGATGGTGATTGACCTTGACAAGAACAGCAGCGAGCCTGTGAAGGCATAGGCCTTCGTGACGATGAATTCAAATCCTGCCCGCTAGGGCAGGATTTTTTTGTGCCTAGGGGGTTGAGGGGTTGGGCATTTCCGTGTTGTCCTTTTCAACACGAAGACCAACGGCCAGAACCCCTGAAAGCGTGTCCAGCCGCATAAACTGGCTCAGCCTTACGGTATATTTTCCTCCTGTGCGGAACCGAAAATGCTCCAACAACGGAAACCGATGATCGTACAAATCGCCGAGCCCGCTTTCTCCGGCAGGCCTTCCTGTCTTTTGGTCAAAAAGGAAGTTGCTGACAAGATTCCTGGAAACTTCCTGGCCGGTTGAATCAATGAGCTGATAGTTGACGAAGATGCGTGAAAACGGATAGTCCAGCGAATTCCTCACGTTGCAGTAGAGGGTATACGTTGCCAGTGTATCAGGAACGTTAAACTCAAAGGCAGGCTCATAGGAAGCAAGCCATGTGCGCTTCGGAAATTCATGATTCTGCTCATACAAACGGGTGGGGTCGCATGAACTTGTGAGGCCAGTCACGGCCAAGATAAGATAAAGTTGTAAGGACGATAGGTATGGGATCCTGATCATGCGGGGCAGGACTACTTGGGCCTCTGTGAATTTCCGGGCCCTTTGCCCCGGTTATCGCGCCGTGGCGGCCGCGATCTGCGCTTGTTGCGTCCTCCCTTGTTTCTGAACTTCTTGTCGAGCTGCATCAGATCACTGTTCAGCACGGAAACCGGTTCCCGCTCTACCAGAACATTCAATTCCAGCGTGGCAGGCTTCTGCCCTGCTAGATTGAGTTGCAGTATTTCGTTGACTCGGTCAACGTTTAACGGATACCAGGCGCTTTCCTCCTTGTAGCCAAACCACATAATCTTACGGAAGATATCGGTCTTGTGAAGGGTAGCTTCCCCCTTCTCGGTAAGTAAAGGGCGGGATATTTCCGGGATATGCCTGAGCGCATCCATATAGGTTTCCAGTTCGTAATTCAGGCAGCACTTGAGGCGTCCGCATTGACCGGATAGTTTGCTTGGGTTAAGCGACAGGTTCTGGTACCGTGCCGCGCTGGTTGCCACATTCTTGAAATCACTCAGCCAGGTGGAGCAGCACAATTCACGGCCGCAGACACCAATGCCTCCCAACCGGCCCGCCTCCTGTCGTAAACTGATTTGACGCATCTCGACACGGACCCGGAATTCTCCGGCGAGGATTTTGATAAGTTCGCGAAAATCAACACGTTCTTCTGCGGAATAGAAAAAGCTTGCCTTCATACCGTCGGCTTGAAACTCCACATCGGAAAGCTTCATACCCATCCGCATCTGACGGATGATCTCCCGGCTCCGGTGCAAGGAGGGCAGCTCGCGCTGCCTTACCTCTTCTGCTTTTTCAAGGTCTCTCGGGTTTGCCAGGCGGTATATCTTCTTGATTTCTCCGTCGTTGGCCACATTTTTTTTCTTCATCTGCAGCCGGACCAGTTCTCCCTGCAGAGATACATGCCCCAGGTGATGGCCATTCTGCACTTCGAGGATGACTGCATCGCCTGCGCTCAGATCAAGTCGCTCAGAATTCCGATAGTAGTCTTTCCGACCGTTCTTAAAGCGGACCTCCACGATGTCAAAACGATCGGCAACGGGCATGTCCATGTTAGACAGCCAGTCAAAGACATTCATTTTATTGCATCCGCCCGTCTCACAAGCGCCGTTGTTCTGACACCCAGAGACTTTTCCACCCTTTTTTGTTCCGCATGCGCAACCCATATTCGCAATCTATATTTAAACGCACATGGCGCTATCAATCATAACCTTAAAGCAAATCTACACCAATATCTTTTCGATAGTACATCCCGTCAAATGAAATGCCCTGAATGGACGCGTACACACTTTTTCTGGCTTCCTGCAGACCAGGTCCCTTTGCGGTAACGGCCAACACCCTTCCTCCATCAGTTAAGACCTTATCCTTGTCTGCTTTGGTTCCTGCCTGAAAGCAAAGCCCGGATGAAAGGGTGTCAAGACCAAGGATTACTTTTCCTTTCGAATACGTGTTGGGGTATCCTCCGGAAACCAGCATGACGGTGACGGCATGTTCTGATGAAATGGTCATGGATGAATTTTGCAGTTCCCCCTTGGCACACTGCACAAGGAGTTCAACGAGATCTGATTGTATGCGAGGAATCACGGCCTCACATTCTGGATCGCCCATCCGTGCATTGTATTCAATAACGAAAGGCTCCCCCTTCACTTTTATGAGTCCGAAGAATATGAATCCCTGATACGGTATTTTTTCTGTTTGTAACCCGTGCAGGGTTGGTTCAATGATCCGAGACCTCACTTTATCCAAGAACGCCGCGTCGGCAAACGGAACAGGAGAGACTGCCCCCATGCCCCCGGTGTTTGGTCCCTGGTCGCCCTCGCCAATGCGTTTGTAGTCCTTGGCCTCTGGAAGGAGTACGTAATTTTTCCCATCCGTGAGAATGAAGACCGACAACTCAATGCCAGTAAGAAATTCTTCCACCAGAACCTGTTCGCTGGCTGCCCCGAATTGTCTTTTCTCGAGCATGTTGCGTAGGGCTTCCGCTGCTTCAGGAAGCGTTGTGCAGATGATAACTCCCTTTCCTGCTGCGAGTCCATCTGCTTTCAGGACAATGGGCAATGCGCATGTGGCCAGGTAGGTCAACCCCTCTGCTAGCTGCGAGGCATTGAAGGTTTGTGCCCCGGCCGTTGGTATGCTGTGCCGGATCATAAACTGTTTGGAAAAATCCTTGCTCCCCTCGAGCCGGGCCCCACTGCTTCCGGGTCCAATGATCAGGACGTGACGCAGGGACGCCTGGCTTTCGAAATAGTCACGTATCCCGAGAACAAGCGGTGCTTCGGGCCCCACGATCAGCAACTCAATTTTATTCGCTTCGCAAAACTGCCCGATTCCTTCCAGGTCGTCAGGACGGATATCGACGTTTTGTCCTACTTCTGCGGTTCCGGCATTTCCCGGAGCAACAAATAGTCGGGTAGTCAGCGCGCTTTGCTTTATTTTCCAGGCCAGGGCATGCTCCCGGCCGCCGTGGCCAATCAACAGGATATTCATGAGCAGTAAAGGGGGTAAAGGTAGAAAACGATGGGCAAGCGTCTCACCGTTAGTTGGCGTACTCGCTCAGGAATTTGATCCGCATAAGGCGCATTTCCTCTTCGCTGTATTCGGAGTTACTGCTATCAGCAAGCGCTTCATCAATGCTATCCGTTTCGGACTTCAGGAAGTAATCAAATATCTGATCTTGCTTGTGGTCGTCAAGAACATCATCGATATAATAATCAAGGTTAAGTTTTGTTCCCGAATAACAGATGTTTTCAATTTCCGTAAGAAGATCTTCAAAGCTTAGGCTTTTTGATTCAGCAATTTCCTCCAGGTCAACCTTTCGGTCAATTTGCTGGATGATAAAGATCTTGATCTTTGACTTGTTGACGGAAGATTTCACGACCACTTCAGTCGCCGTCAGGATGTCGTTGTCGTCTGTGTATTTTTGAATGAGTTCCAGGAATTCCTTTCCGAACTTCTTTACCTTCCCCATGCCAACGCCATTCACAGCAGCCATGTCCTCGGTTGTGGTGGGATAGGTGGTTGCCATTTCCTCCAGCGAAGGATCCTGGAATATGACGTAGGGCGGAAGATTCTTGTGACGGGCCACCTGCTTCCGCAGGTTCTTCAGCATTTCAAATAGCTTCTCGTCGTATGACTTTGTGTTAAGTGGCGTTCGGTCGGAAGATACTTCCTCGTCTTCCAGGGTTGTGGTAAAGTCATGATCCCGTGCCAATTCGATACTGTGGGGTTTCACGAGAAAATTCCTTCCCTTTTCAGTGAGTTTGAGCACGCCGATGTTATCGATGTCCTTTTCGAGGTATAGGTAAATCAAGGTTTGCCGGATAACTGATTTCCAAAAATCAGGTTCCTCCTTTTGACCGGATCCGAAGATTTCCAAATCAAAATGGCCGTAGCTCTTAACATACTCATCTTCCGTTCCCCGAATCACATGGACGAGATGGTTCAGCCCAAACCGTTCGTTGGTCTGCTTGGCAGCTTCCAGCACAATACGTACAGAATCAGTGCCATCGAACCGCTCGCGGGGATGGACGCAATTGTCGCACGACCCGCAGTTCGCCTGCATGAATTCTTCACCGAAATAGTGCAGGAGCTGCTTCCTGCGGCAAACGGGTGATTCGGCATAGAATTCCATCTCCTGCAAGAGTACGCGCGCATTTTCACGCTCCTGGACGCTCTTGTCTTTGTTGAATTTCTCAAGCTTGCTAAGATCGTTGTGACTGTAGAACATCAGGCAAATGCCCTCAAGTCCATCCCGGCCAGACCGTCCTGTTTCCTGGTAGTACCCTTCCAGAGACTTTGGAACATCGTAATGAACAACGAAGCGGACATCAGGCTTGTCAATTCCCATTCCGAAAGCGATGGTAGCAACAATGATATCAATGTCTTCGTTGAGGAAGCCGTCCTGGTTTTTAATGCGGACGTCAGGCTCGAGCCCTGCGTGGTAGGGGGCTGCGCTGAAGCCGTTGACTTTTAACAACTGTGCGATTTCCTCCACTTTCTTGCGGCTCAGGCAATAGATAATGCCCGACTTGCCTTTGTGCTCTTTGACAAAGCGGATGAGTTGTTTTTTGGTTTCCTTTTTAGGCCGGACTTCGTAATAGAGGTTCTTCCTATTGAAGGAGGAAATAAAGACGTCGGCCTCCTCCATCTGGAGGTTCTTCTGAATATCCAACTGTACCTTAGGCGTGGCAGTGGCAGTCAGGGCGATAACGGACATATCACCCAGTTGACCAATCATCGTTTTGATCTTGCGGTATTCCGGCCGGAAATCATGACCCCATTCAGATATGCAATGGGCCTCATCAATGGCTACAAAGGACACATTTACTTTTTGCAGAAACGCGATGTTTTCTTCCTTGTTGAGGGATTCGGGGGCCACGTAAAGGAGCTTAACCGTTCCATTAACACAGTCCCTTTTCAACCGGGTGATTTCTCCTTTGCTGAGGGTTGAATTGAGGAAGCGGGCATGAATCCCGTACGCATTGAGTTGATCGACCTGGTTCTTCATCAGGGCAATCAAGGGGGAGATGACGATTGCCAACCCGTCCTTGACCATGGCTGGAAGCTGGTAGCAGAGGGACTTGCCGGCCCCGGTGGGCATTATGACAAACGTATTGCGCCCGCTTAAGATGTTCCGTATTACCGTTTCCTGATTTCCACGAAAAGAAGAGTATCCAAAATATTCCTTTAGTTGCGCGTGGAGTGTGCCTTTATCTTCTGCCACTATCATGAGTTCCTGAGTCGATTAAATCCTTACATTTGTTTCCTGCAATCGATGTAGATCGATGCTGCATTGAATATACTAAATTTCCACGGAGATAGTTCAAAGAATGAGGTCAATTGGACCGTTGACACATCTGAACGGTCGGAGGGCTGAAATGTTATTGAGATGCAATAAATGAACAAGAATTTATACGTTGTCCTGATGGCCGGCGGCGTGGGCACCCGCTTTTGGCCGTACAGCAGGAATGCCAAGCCTAAACAATTTCTCGACGTCCTAAACACGGGCAAAACGCTTCTTCAATCCACGTATGAGCGATACCTGCCGATGTGCCTGCCCGAAAATATCTGGATTGTCACACACCAGGAGCATGCCAGGCTTGTAGCAGAGCAATTGCCAGGGATTGATGCCCATCAGGTTGTTGCAGAGCCTATGCGGAAAAATACCGCGCCCTGTATCGCTTATGCCGCCAATCGCATTTCTCAGGAAAATAAGAACGCGGTCATGGTGGTGAGCCCATCCGATCACCTTATTCTCAACGAAACGGAATTCCGGTCAACCATTAAAAAGGCGGTCGACCACGCCAAAGGGCAGGACAAGCTGATTACCCTCGGGATTAAGCCGACACGGCCTGAAACCGGGTATGGCTATATTCAGTTCCTGGAGGGAAAATCAGACCTTAAGAAGGTCAAAACGTTCACTGAAAAGCCTGTACTGGCGCTTGCAAAGACTTTTCTTGAAAGTGGAGATTTTGTCTGGAACTCCGGAGTGTTTGTCTGGGGGGTAAAAGCCATACTAAATAGCTTTCAGACCTACCTGCCAGAATTGTCTGAAGCGTTTGAAGAGATTCGACCCAAACTGGGGACCCCCGATGAGCAGGCTCAGGTCGCCCGTATATATGCCCAGACAAAAAGCGTGTCCATTGACTATGGGGTCATGGAGAAGGCCGACAACGTTTACCTTTCCCTGGGCAAATTCGCTTGGTCGGACCTAGGTTCGTGGGCCTCTCTGCATGAGGCATCAAAGAAGGACGGAGAAAATAACGTGATCAGCGGTGAGGTCCTCGCGTACGATATCAATAATTCGGTGATCAAAGGCTCCCCGGGGAAATTGATTGTCGTGCAGGGCCTGGACGGATATTTGGTAGGTGTATTTGATAACGTGGTGATCGTTTGCGAAAAAGAGAAGGAAGGGCTCTTTCGCCGTTTTGTCAACGATCTGAAGTCCCGTCCCGACGGCACGGAGTACCTGTAAGCGTCGTCAAGACGCCTGCCTGTCAGGGTTTCGAAGAGTAAGACTGCTGTCGGACCACTTCGTATATCGCGATCCCCGCTGCGACAGATACATTTAGCGATTCAATTTTTCCCCGCATCGGAATCTTTGCCTGAAGATCTGCCTCTTTGAGAAGCGCCGGCGAAATTCCATCTTCTTCCGATCCAAAGAGCAAGGCTGTGGGCGTTGAAAGATCGAGATCGAAGAGTGTTCTGTCAGCTTTTTCAGTGCAGGCGACGACCTGAATCCCGTTTGCCTGGAGATCTTTGATCCCTTGTTTCAGGGACTTCACACGGCAGACCGGCAGGTGGTGCAGGGCCCCCGCTGAAGTCTTGACAGCATCACCGGTAACGGGAGCATTCCCTGTCTCCTCCACGACGATCGCATGCAGGCCCGCACATTCGCATGTACGCGCAACAGCGCCAAAATTCCGTACATCCGTTATTCGATCGAGCAAGAGAAAAAACGGAACGGCGCCCTCGCTGTAGGCGTGATCGATGATTGCCTGCATGGAAGCATACCGGATGGCTGATAAATACCCGACGGCACCCTGGTGGTTATTACTCGTAAGCCGATTGAGTTTTTCCGGGGGAACCCAAGTGAACGGAACGGATTGTTCCTTCAGTGTTTGAACCAATTCTTTCATCAGGTCATTGTTGACCCCGGCTTGCAGGAAAACCTTTTCGATCTGACGACCTGATCGGGCAGCCTCCATGACCGCCCGGGTTCCAAAAATCAAATCAGTCTTATCCATACGTACACATCTTTTTCAAAAGTAATTCTATTCTGATTAATCGGGGCAGGAGATGAAGAAATTCGGAGGGCGCCCTCAGAACCGGCTCTTCCTCCAAAGATCGATGGTTTGGTACCAGTCTTCGGCGTATTTCTTTTCGCGGACAAGGACAGCATGATCCGGATGGTAGACGCTTCCCGCTTTCGCAAAATAAAATTCCTGTCTTGGATTCCTGTACGACCATATTTCATCTTGTCCGTCAAGTTGGACTTCGTTGGGAGGCCCGAAAATGATGTAGATCATGCCGCGATCTGTTTTCCAGCCTTCTTTAAATGAACTGAAATAATAGTTGGCGTATTCCACGCGTTTGAAATAGTTTCTCATAAATGTTCGGGCCCTTTCCTTGTCCCGGGTAATGTCAAGAATAATCTTGTCAAACTTCAGTTTGTCTTCGCCTGCCAGTCCGAGCGCATCATTTTCTTCCCGCGTAGTGACAAACAAGAGCGGACCCTTCAGATCACTCAGTTTGTTATATTTCGGATAGGGGTCCCGTTTCATGAGGAAAGAAAAGCCACGGGCGGACATCGTATCTTCCTGCGCCAGGTAGAGTCCTTCCTGGCGAAAGGGCCCCAGCTCGGATCCGGGGTTCACCGAAAATACCGAGTCGGGAAACAGAAACCGGTCCATCTTTATTTCTTTGACAACAAAGGGTGGGGATGGAGTCGTGAAATTTTCTTTATAGAAGGAAATATGAATAGGCTTTCCAGATCCGCTGCCCCGAATCCGATAGCGGCTTTCAGCGTCGAGATAGGTAGTCCATTGCCTCTTACCGTCTTTTTCCATGAACCCGTTGACCGGGTGATGGGCTTCTATTTGGCGAATGAAGTGCCAACTCTTGGCGGATGAAAGGTTGGTTATTTTCAGGTCAAGGATCCATGGTTTGTCGGGCTTGGAAAACGTAAACTGACCCTCAAGTCCGTTGGAAGATATGGTTGCGGTGTCGGTCTGTTGAAGCGCATTTCCCTGGCGCTGGGCATAAGAGTCCTTTCGCTCCCACGTAAGAAGATACGACACGGCTTGTTGGTTGGATCGGACCTGGTAAACGATTGCAATACTGTCTCCCCGGTTCACGGGCAGAAACTGAACACTAACTTCGTTCAGCGGATCATAGAGGTATTGAAAATTGATTGCGTTTACAGCCTGACTCCAAGACGGCAGGTAGGCCAGGAAGAAGCATATGAAGCCAACGATTCTCTTGTTACGCATAGGATCTCGGTAAAATAACGAAGAAAGAACAAAAAGGGTGTACTGGTAAATGCTGTATTTTTGCCGGCTTATGGCATCCATCTACACGACAGAAATAACATCGGACCGGCTGGCGTCCGACAATCCGCTTCATCAGCGGCTTCTGAAGCCGTATGTTCTGGCAAAGGAATGGGTCGGTGGCGACCTGCTGGAGGTAGGTTGCGGGGAGGGGCGCGGGATCGACCTGCTGCTGCCAACTATTGGCTCCTATTGTGCTATTGACAAGATCCCAAAAGCCATCGAAGAGCTTCGTCAGAAATACCCTTCCTCCGAATTTGTGCAAGGGCACTTGCCTCCCCTGCCTTTCAAAGATTCCCGGTTTGATTCCGTAGTAAGTTTTCAGGTCATTGAGCACATTCAGGATGATATGCTGTTCCTGAAGGAGATACAACGGGTTCTTCGCCCCGGGGGTGTGGCGTTGATTACCACCCCCAACCGACCGCTATCGCTATCACGAAATCCCTGGCATATCCGGGAATATACGGCTCCTGAACTAACGCAACTGGCATCGATGGTTTTTTCATCGGTTGAAACGCTTGGACTGGGTGGTAATGAAAAGGTGATGGAATATCACGAACGAAACCGGAAATCGGTCAACCGCCTGATGCGGTGGGATGTACTGGACCTCCAGCATCGGCTTCCTGCAGCGTTGTTGAAAATTCCCTACGATCTTATGAATCGATTAAACCGCACACGGCTTCAGGAAGTTTCCGATGAGCTCGTGCGGGGAATAACTCACGAAGATTATTTCCTGACGAAAGAGCCAATCACGGCTCTGGACCTATTTCTGCTTGTCCGAAAATGATTTAGAAGTTGCCTCGCTCCGGATCGCGGACCTGCAGCCCCTCTAAACTTTTCTCATAGGCTTGCTCTAAGGTACGCGCAAGTTCTTCCTGTTTGTTTTCGTACAGAATACGCTGCAGTTCACCGAGTACGTAAAGGTTCTTTCTGATTTCCATCGAGATTCCGCTGTACTTTCTTGTTTCATAGGCAATCATCTCTTCGGCTCTCTTCCCGATTACAGAAGCGATCTCCACCGCTTTTTCTTTTTCGCCCGCACGGAAAAGCAATTCCACCAGGGACACGGTCGTGATGTCGTATCGAACGGCCTTGTCCGGCATTTTCTCCAGGCTGAAATAGAGGACTTTCTTTCCACGCGCTATGTCTCCCTGATCCAGGATAGCTTCGGCGAGAGAATTCAGGGATCCCCGGTGATTCTGAATAAAGCCCCGGTAGTCTTCATTAAAGTATAGATCTGGGTTATCAAGGCCGCGGTAGCCAAATTCATCGATCATCTTCTTATACGATGACTCAATATTCACGAGGTTTTCGCGGTCGGCCCGTGTGTTTCTGATGGGAAGAACGCGGTACGCATTTCCTTCTTGAACTACATACTCCCGGAGTTGGAGATTGAGCTGCGAGAGGGAGGTGTTGTTAAGATAGATCGGCCGCTCCCAGTTGGTGGTGGCCAGTACATCCAGGAACGCCAGGTCTTTCTTCTCAAGGGCATTCCCTTTTAATTTGATGCGCATCTGATCAACCACCAGGCTATCCATTCCTTTCGGAATGATTCCTTTGGCAAGCACATCCGCCTTGTCAATGTTGAGAGTAAACACCTTGCTTGGAACAATGTTACTCCGATCATAGCGCAGCTGTGGGTAGTTTTTCTTCAGCAGGTCAAGGAATTGCTTCAGATCCATGGCCGGTATTTTCAGGTCTGTAAAATACAGTACGTCGTTGGGTCCCCCTTGCTTATAATGCTCCCGTGTCAGTGTATACTTAAATGGCTCCGACTGATTCTGCTTGAGCATCGATTGGTCGATGTACCAGTCTGTATTGTAATAGCTGAACACAACAACGCGCACATCGGTACGGTGACCTTCCACTTCCTGAGCGTACCACAGCATGAAGGTATCGTTATCGCCGCCTGTGTAGATGATTCCGTTAGGATCACACGAAGTAAGGTAGTTTTTCCCGGAGTCCACGGAGAAGTACCGGTTGCTGCGGTTGTGATCATCCCAACCCTGAAAGCCCATTAAAAAAGGAGCGGTAAGTGCCAGGGTGGTGGCTAGCACGGCACTCACTTTTCCGTTTTTCAGAAACCCATTGATGAATGCAGCAATGCCCAACACCGAGAAGCCTATCCAGAAGGTGAATGCATAGGTAGACCCGGAATAGATGTAATCGCGTTCCCGCGGCTCTTGCGGGGGAGAGTTCAGGTACACCACAATGGCCACTCCGGTCATAACAAACAACAAGGCAACGACGGCAAAATTCTTGGTGTCTTTGATGAATTGGTAAAACATGCCGATCAGACCAAGAACAAACGGGATCATGAAAAAATTATTTCTCGCTTTGTTTGTGGCCAATTCCTCCGGAAGTTTTTCAAACCAGTCATTGGGTCCGAGCCAGTCAGCGTCCTGGATGTCGCTTGCCCGCCCCGCAAAGTTCCACATGAAGTAACGCATATACATGTGCCCGATCTGTTGGCGAAACATGTAGTAGATATTCTGTGCAAATGTTGGTTTTTCCCCCTCCTTAAGCCCCAGGATGCTGCGGTATTGCTGCTTGTACTCGGGGTTCCAGGCCCTGGGAAAAATGGTTTGCTGACCAGGTTCGTACACATAATCGAACTTGCGGTCGGTAATCTCATACTTGTCTTTACCCTTTGTGTAAACGGCAGCCTTCTCCTTGAGGTCAATAATTTTTGCGGTGAAGTAGGGCCCGTAGAGGAGGGGACGACTGCCGTATTGTTCCCGCTTGAGGTAGCGCACGAACGACATCACGTCTTTGGGCGCGTTTTCGTTGATAGGCGTATCGTAATTCGAGCGAATGACAATCACGGTGTACGATGAGTATCCAATGAGGATGAAAGCTGTAGAAAGTAAAAAAGTATTCAGCACAGGTTTATCGTTCAGATGGGAATACCGGATGCCAAACCCCAATCCGCCTATAAGGAGGAGGCAGAATACAATAACGCCGGATCCGAAGGGAAGCCCGATGTTGTTCACAAAGAAAAGCTCAAAATTTCCGGCCAACGTGGGAAGACCGGGTACAATGAGATCGTTGATGAACAGCACGAGACCGCCGCTGACCAGGAGAGCGGCCACGATTCCCCAGCGCGTGGTCTTGTATTTCTTAAAATAGTAAATGAGCCCCAAGGCTGGGATTGTCACCAGGTTGAGCATGTGAATGCCGATCGATAAACCAATAACGTAAGCGATAAACACCAGCCAGCGATTGGCAGCGCTGTCGTCTTCGATGACGTCCCATTTCAGGATCCCCCAAACCACAAAGGCTGTGAAGAAAGCGGATAAGGCATACACTTCAGCTTCCACCGCAGAGAACCAGAACGAATCGGAGAATGTATAGGCAAGAGCGCCGACGAGACCGGCACCCATAAGCATCCAGATTTGACCCTCAGAAAGCTCGGCGTCTTTTTTTACTCCCAACAATTTTCTCCCAAACAAGGTGATCGACCAAAACAGAAACATGATCGTGAAGGCACTGGCGAGTACGCTCAGGAAATTGATCCAGTAGGAGACCATGGTCACGTCGCCAAACGAAAGAAAGGAAAACAGCCTTCCCAGAAGCATGAATAAGGGTGCGCCGGGTGGGTGTGAAACCTCCAGTTTGTAGGCTACGGCAATGAATTCACCACAATCCCAATAGCTGGCAGTTTCTTCAAATGTGAGCCAATAGACGACCAATGATGCCGCAAAAGCGAACCAGCCCCCGATGTTATTGATCTTTTGAAACGTCATGATTTCTGTTGAAAAATGTAAGGGGCGAAAATACTCAATCCGCCGTCAAGACAATTAATTATGGCCAAAAACATGCTTTTTGAGTCGGTGAAGACAGCTAGTACACGATCATATAAAACACCAGCCAAAGCAGAAACACAGGAAGGTAGAAGGTAAGTACAATCGTCCAGGCAGGCTTCATTCCCCTCTTCGCATAGTGCCGGATGCCCAGCGTCAGCACCAGCCAGTAGATGGGCTCGAACAGATTGAGGGCCTTGCTTGGATAAGCAAATCGGGCTGGAAGTTCCTGGTAATCGAAGAAATGCATCAGTGACAACGGGTAGAACGCCTGAATGTCGTAATAGGTAGGATCCGTTTGAATGCCAAGAAACCACGTGATCTTGATGAGTTCGGGGATCAAAAAAACGAATTCAGCGACAAGCACAATGCCCCAGCATTGGGAATACAACACGCGGTATCCAAAAAGGAAGCATCCCATCCAGAGGACAAGGCCCAGGGCGGTAAATTTCCAGAGGTAGATCAGGGGTATGGAGAGGTACTGAAGGGTGCTTCGGATGTACAGGACCGAGCCCTCCGGTTGATCAGCCATGAACTCAAAAGCGGCGGTTTCGTTTTCAATCATGGATTTCTTGATGAAGAGGAGGGCCAGGGTAGACAGGCAAAGCAGAAGAAACGTTTGTCGCTTCGGTGTCGAAAAGATGGAATGGGATTCAGCGGGAAGGTCCATAGCAATTACTGAGTCAGGGATGTTATTTTTGCGGGGTTGAAAGATAGCCTCAAAATAGTATTTGTGCTTTTAGTCTTGTGGAATTTCCAATCCATGGGCCAGGTCCTGCCTAAAAAAGACACGACGATCATCCTCATTTCCAACATCGGTGTCCAGATTGAATCCACCCAGGCTTTAAACGACTTGTATAATTTTAAGTTCGAAAAGGCCGAACAGCAATTCAGGTGGTTCAAACAGAAATACGGATGGCACCCGTTGCCGTACTTTCTGCTGGGGTTGAGTGAATGGTGGAAGATCATGCCGGCGCTGGGGGACCGGTCGCACGATGGACCGTTTTTGGCCTACATGGACAGCACGATTCTCATCGGGGAGCGGCTGCGTGCAAAGTCTCCCGAGTATCGCATTGAGGCTGCCTTCTTTTTGGCTGCTGCGTACGGGTTCAAGGGGCGTTTATATTCAGACGAAGACCGGAAAGACTGGAGGAAAGCGGCGCTGGCAGGCAGGAAGGCACTTCAGTACCTGGAAGAGTGCAAGGAAATGAATTTCCTAAGCCCGGAGTTGCTATTTGGCGATGCGTTGTATAATTATTTTTCGGTCTGGGTGCGCGAGAATTACCCGGCGCTGAAGCCCATTTTATGGTTTTTTCCAAAAGGAGACAAGGAGCTTGGGTTGCAGCAGTTGCGGGAAGTTTCCTTCAATGCGTTTTATACCCGCACAGAAGCCATGGTGTGGCTGATGCGGATATGGAATAGTTATGAAAACAAAAATGCAGAGGCGCATCAATTGGCCGAGTACCTGCATCAGACCTATCCGGATAATCCGTATTTTCACCGGTACTATGCCCGGATGTTGTATGCGCGGGGAATGTACGTGGACATGGAGCGGGAGTCCAAGGCTATCCTTTCCAGAATTGACAGCGGCATGATTGGATACGAAGCAACCAGCGGCAGGTATGCCTCCTTCTTTTTGGGGCAATTGGGCGAGGCGCGCAGCAATTCCGAAGAGGCCAAAACGAACTACCTGCGGACGTTACAGTTTGCAGAAGAAAGCGGGGCGACCAGTTCCGGGTATTATCTTTACAGTCTGATTGCGCTGGGCGAGATTGCTGCGCAGCAGGGGGACAAGACACTGGCCCGGAAGTATTTTAAGGAGGCGCGCAGCAAGGCAAGCCGGAAAGACGAGGCATTTAAAGATGCCAAGCGGCGATTAAAAAATCTTGAAAAAGGTGATTAAAATAAAAGTTCAGTGAAAAAAAGAGCACTAATTACGGGAGTGACAGGGCAGGACGGAGCATACCTAAGCGAGCTGTTGCTTTCAAAAGGATACGAAGTCCATGGCATCAAACGCAGGTCTTCTCTGATCAATACAGCACGGATAGATCATCTCTACCAGGATCCCCACGAAGAAAACCATCGTTTTCATTTGCATTATGGGGACCTGACGGATGCCATGAACATCACGCGCATCATTAATGACGTGAAACCCGATGAGATTTATAACCTGGGTGCCATGAGCCATGTCATGGTATCCTTTGAGGAGCCCGAATACACGGCAAATGCGGATGGCATCGGTGCGCTACGCATTCTGGAGGCCATCCGTCTCCTGAAAATGACAGACAAGGCAAAGTTCTATCAAGCCTCCAGTTCGGAGTTGTACGGATTGGTCCAGGAAGTTCCGCAAACTGAAAAGACCCCGTTTTATCCCCGGTCGCCCTATGGGGTCGCGAAATTGTATGCATACTGGATCACAGTTAATTACCGGGAGGCGTATAATATTTTTGCCTGCAACGGTATCCTGTTTAACCACGAAAGCCCGCTTCGGGGAGAGACCTTTGTAACGAGAAAAATAACCCGGGGTGCTGCACAAATCGCGCTCGGGCTGGGAGAAAAAATTTTTATTGGGAATCTGAACGCCCAACGTGATTGGGGTCATGCAAAAGATTATGTGGAGGCCATGTGGATGATGATGCAGCAAAAAGAGCCCTCCGATTTTGTCATTGCCACGGGCAAGACAACGACCGTGCGGGATTTTTGCAAGATGGCCTTTGCTGCAGCTGGGGTGACGATTGCGTTTGAAGGACAAGGCGACGGAGAAAAAGGGATCGTTGTGAATACCCGTAATCTGGATATCGCTTTGTCGCCGGGAAAAATTGTAGTGGAGATTGATCCCCGGTATTTCAGGCCGACGGAAGTTGATTTGTTGATTGGTGACGCGACCAAAGCCCGGGAGCAGTTGGGGTGGACACCTACCCGCACACTGCCGGATATGATTAAGGAAATGGTAGAAGCGGATCTGGACGAGTTTCGAAGAGATATTGTTTTGAAACAGGGGGGATATCAGGTTCTTCGCGGAAAAGAATAATGAACAAGGAGTCAAAGATATATGTGGCGGGCCATCGGGGCATGGTAGGTTCGGCTGTCGTGCGGAAATTGGCAGCAGGAGGTTTTGCGAACCTGCTGTTACGGACCTCATCCGAACTGGATCTTCGCAACTCCAGGGCTGTTGCTGATTTTTTCAGCGCTGAACAGCCGGAATTTGTCATTCTTGCGGCGGCAAAAGTGGGCGGCATCGTTGCAAACAACACCTACCGTGCGGAGTTTCTCTATGATAATTTGATGATTCAGACCAATGTCATTCACCATGCGCACCTCACGAATGTAAAAAAGCTGCTGTTCCTGGGAAGTTCCTGCATCTATCCAAAATTGGCCCCACAACCGCTCAAAGAAGAGTATTTACTCAGCGGGAAGTTGGAGACGACCAATGAATCGTATGCCATTGCAAAAATAGCGGGAATCAAAATGTGCGATGCCTACCGGAGTCAATACGGCTGCAATTTTATTTCCGCCATGCCTTCAAATCTTTATGGGCCCAACGATAACTATGATCTTGAGACGAGCCACGTTATTCCTGCGCTACTGCGAAAAGTGCATGAAGCAAAAATTTCTAACCAGCCTCATGTAGAGGTTTGGGGAACAGGATCTCCCTTAAGAGAATTTATGCATGTCGATGACCTGGCGGAGGCGTGTCTTTTCCTGATGAGGGAGTTTGACGAACCTGGGTTTATCAATGTCGGGACAGGTGAGGAGTTATCGATACGGGAGTTAGCTGAACTGATTGCGCGGATTGTCGGCTTTACCGGTAAAATAGTTTTTGACGCAAGCAAACCGGATGGGACTCCTCGAAAGTTGATGGATGCATCCCGCATTCATGCGTTGGGATGGCGGCATTCCATTGATTTGGAAAAGGGACTTCGCGAGGAATTCAAGAACATGCCCGCCGTCTTTTCAAACAGGTAGCTTGTGGAGCTCCGGGACCTTCTGATTACTCCCGTTGTCATTCTTCTCATTTATTGGGTGGCCTACCTCATTCGTCCACAGGTAACGGATGAATTGAATCGGGCGTATTTCTTTCCGGCCCTCACATTAAAGTTACTGGGAGCATTGGCACTGGGGATTGTCTATCAATTCTACTATGACGGCGGAGATACGTTCATGTATCATACCTACGGGAGTCGGATTGTTTGGGAGGCGTTCGTTGAATCCCCTGTGGTTGGCCTGAAGCTCCTGTGGGCAAACAGCGGAGCAAATACAGACATATATCAGTATGCTTCACGTATTTATCTCTTCAGAGATGCCAATTCCTTTATGGTAATTAAGATTGCATCCATTTTTGATTTGTTAACGTTTTCAACCTATTCAGCAACGGCCTGCCTTTTTGCGGTTCTAAGTTTTGTTGGATCATGGCAATTCTATCTCACTTTCTATAAGCAATTCCCGCATTTACATGGAAGGCTGGCTGTAGCAGCATTTTTTATTCCCTCCGTTTTCTTTTGGGGAAGCGGGGTACTAAAGGATTCTGTTACGTTGGCGTGCCTGGGTATTGCGACCTATCAGTTTTATAGAATATTCGTCGAGCGAAAATTTGGGTTGGTGAATATTGTCCTGCTGCTGGCTGCTCTTTACCTGATTTTCAGCATTCGAAAATTCGTCCTCCAGGCCTACTTGCCTTCGGTGATACTTTGGATAGGCCTGTCACATTTGCGACGCGTCCAGTCGGTGATCCTGAAAGTAATGATGGTCCCGTTTGTTGCAGGAGTGCTCTTATTGTCTGGGTACTTGTCTGTCGTTAAAGTTGGGGAAGATGATGAGCGGTATGCCGTTTCAAGAATTGCAATGACTGCCAAGGTGACCGCATATGATATACGGTACTGGTCCGGTCGATATGCAGGCTCCGGATACTCATTGGGTGAGTTAGACGGCTCATTAGGTACTATGCTGAGCCTTGCTCCGCAAGCAGTAAATGTGTCTTTATTTCGCCCCTATCTGTGGGAAGTTCGAAATCCGCTGATGTTTTTTTCGGCCGTTGAAAGCATGTTACTCTTATTGGTAGTGCTTTATGTGATAGCCAAGAAACGGCTGCTCATTTTTGCTAGCCTTTCAAACTTTAACATCCTTTTCGCACTTTCATTCTCAATCATATTTGCATTCGCCATTGGTGTGTCTACCTATAATTTTGGTACACTCGTCCGGTATAAAGTACCGTTGCTTCCTTTTTTTCTTGCGGCGCTGATTCTGCTGCTTGATTACTCAAAGAGCGAAAGAAAAGTTTCCTGATTAGCCTCGATGGAATACTTAGACAGGACTGTTTGTCTTCCTGCTTCACCCATTTGCTTTCGCAAACGCTCACTTTCAATTAGGAGAATCAGGCTTCGCTCCCAGGATTCTGGCGAATCGCAGAGGAATCCGTTCGTACCGTGCTCGATGATGGATCGGTTAACACCTATTGACGAAGCTACCGTTGGAATTTGAAGCGCCATGTACTGAAGGACTTTCAACCCGCATTTCCCAAGTGACCATTCCTCATCCTCCAAAGGCATTAGACCAATGTCAATTGTGAGGAGATCCGGAATCTCCCGCTCAATTGACCAGGGAACAAAATGCAGGGAAGCGATTGATAATGCTGGTTTTCGGTCGGCGATCACCACAAACCGAATTCTTCCATCAAACCTTTTTTCTATGGTGGCCATGGTTTTCTGGAGGGGATACAGGAATTGCAACGTGGAGTGGGTACCCGTCCACCCAATGGTGATCACGTCAGTTTTTGAAGGATGCAAGTGAAGTCCTGGATTGTGTAGGTGGTGAACGTCAATCGTTGTAGGATTCAAAACGATGTGCGGGTTGTGCTTTGCAGCATAGGTCTTGAGGTATTCATTTCCACAACTCACCGCGGTGCTCCATCGGCAAATGTCGGCAGCTTTGGAGTGCCATTTTGCCCAGGCAATCAGCTTATTCTCTTCACTCGTATTTGGCAACCAGATGGCATCATCAAAATCAAAAATCATCTTCTTCTTAAAAATCTTGGCAATAATGAACTCAATGATCGGCGGTCCAAGTGGCGAGGCTTCGCGATGGATGAAAATATAATCCATTCGGCGGATCGGATAAATCAAGAGCCAAATCCTGCGAAGTAACCCTTTCATGATAGCGGCTGCCTTGGGAACAAAATGCCCTTTCATATAGAGCAGGCGCCACGCAGAATGAGTAAGAAATGGCTGTACTTCTATGGTATATCCTTCCCGGCGAAGCAGTTGAAAATACTGTTCAAAGCGGAACCGCTGGGAGGGGGCAGAGCCTAGCGGGTACGGACAGAGGAAAAGTATTCTTTTTTTATGGTCCACAATAAGTTTTTTATGAAATTGTTAGCATGGATGCCCTACCATGCTGGATAATCCTTGAATTATTCTGGGCCATTTGTTTTAACACAAAATAAAAATGAACATTTGTAGCTTGATAAAATTACCTCAAAATTACTGAAGCCCTGATACAACTGTTACGCAAAGTATTCGATAAGTTAATATGGCCTAGTGAAACTGTGGAAAACCTGGAAAAAAGATATTCATTTACATACATAGATCGTTGCAACATGTGCGATTCTGGTCTAGCAGCTCACAAGGTGCTTGGTAAACGTCTGAGTCAATCTCAGGGTAAGAACCCCAGAAACAAGATAGGAATAACAACGACCGTGCTTGCTTGTGCCCAATGCGGCCTCATTTGCGCCAACCCGCAACCAAGACCCTGTGACATTTCAGATCATTACGGTGTTCCGGCGGAAGCATACTGGCCGAATTCATATTTTGAGACTGGTGATGATTATTTTAAGAAAGAAATTCTAACGTTAAAGGAGCTTTACGAATTCACTCCTGGAGATACTGCGTTGGATATTGGTGCCGGAATAGGAAAATGTATGATTGCCTTGGAAAATGCCGGGTTTGAAGTTTGTGGCATTGAGCCATCGGAACCTTTTCACATGTATGCCATCGCAAGAATGAACATTGATCCGGGGAAACTTGCGTTGTGTTCCATAGAACAGGCAGATTTTCCGAAAAATCACTTTGATTTCATAACTTTTGGTGCCGTGTTGGAGCACCTGTACAATCCTTCTGAATCAATTCATAAAGCCATGGGCTGGTTGAAGAAAGGCGGGATAATGCAGATTGAGGTTCCGTCCTCCGATTGGCTGATCAACAAAATTTCAAACTTATTCTACCGACTACAGGGCCTTGATTACGTTTCAAACATCAGCCCCATGCATGAGCCTTACCACCTTTATGAATTTTCGTTGCGGTCGTTCAAGGAAAATGGTAAGCGGAATAATTATGAAATTGCACATCATGACTATTATGTTGCCCAAACATATATGCCGAAATTGCTCAATGTGTTTCTTGTGCCCTATATGAAGTATACAAACCAGGGAATGCAGTTATGTGTATGGTTAAAGAAAGGGCCTTGATTAGGGGTTGGGAGATCTTTCCAGTGCAACTGTCAGGTAACAATCTGTGATTATTTTTCTGCATTTTTGTGTCCCATACGCCTTTTAGCGGTATCTGTTCAACATGGAGGAAAAAAGTGAATACTACATCGAGATAAAGCCAAGAAATACGTTCAGTCTAAACCTGAAAGAGTTAATAGAATACAAAGAACTATTCTACTTTTTCACGTGGCGCGATATCAAAGTAAAATACAAGCAAACTGTTCTGGGATTTCTCTGGGCCATTCTGCAGCCCATCCTCCTTATGGCAATTTTTACGGTCTTTATTGGCCGGTCCTTTGCCATACCAACGGGAGATATCAAGTATCCTGTTTTCGTTTTTTCCGGCCTTATCCTATGGCTTGTCTTCTCTTCAGGGCTTGCGAATGCCGGCAACAGTATGGTCAGCAATGCACAGATGATTAAGAAAATCTATTTCCCCCGTTTGATAATTCCTGTATCCGCCATTCTCGTGGCTGTCTTTGATTTTCTGATGGCCTTCCTGGTCTTTATTCCAATCCTCATTTTTTATAAGCAACCGGTAGACGTGCCGCAGGCCCTCATTTGGTGGCCACTGGGTTTATTACTCACCGTGATCGCAACGTTTGGCCCAGGCTGTTGGCTTGCCGCACTAAATGTAAAGTACCGGGATTTCAGGTATGTGATTCCGTTTCTTGTTCAAGTACTTCTTTTCGTGACACCGGTGATCTATCCCCTTTCGATCCTGAAGAACAAATGGCTCGAATTCCTTGTTGCGCTGAATCCGATGTATGCGGCGATCACTATTTTCAGAATTCCACTCTCACCAACAGTGCCTGACCCACTCTTAGTCACGATCAGTATTTTCTCTTCGCTATTACTGCTGCTGGTGGGGTTGGGATATTTCCGGCGTACGGAAATGTATTTTGCGGATCTTTCATGAAGCCAATTCTTCAACTTCAAGGCGTTTCAAAAAAGTTCAGGATTAACCATGAGTCAGAGCCTTATCTCAGCCTGAGAGAAAGGCTGAGCCGTGGCTTCTCCATGAAGAAAAATCAACTGGAAGACTATTGGGCCCTGCAGGACGTGACGTTTGATGTTCAGCCTGGTGATTCGGTTGGTATTGTTGGAAAGAATGGTGCGGGCAAATCAACGTTACTGAAAATTCTGTCGAAGATTACTCCGCCAACAAGTGGAACTATTGTGTGCAGAGGGAGGATTGCCAGTCTTCTGGAGGTGGGCACCGGTTTTCATCCGGAACTAACCGGCAGAGAAAATATTTTTTTGAATGGGTCCATTCTGGGCATGCGGAAAATAGAAATACAATCGCGATTTGATGAGATTGTCGATTTTGCGGAAACAGAAAGGTTTCTCGACGTCCCACTAAAGCATTACTCGAGTGGAATGCAGCTGCGACTTGCCTTTGCTGTTGCTGCTTTTCTGGAGCCTGAAATTCTTGTTATAGACGAAGTGCTGGCAGTAGGTGATGCAGAATTTCAAAAGAAATGCCTCGGAAAGATGGAAGAGGTGAGTCGGAGAGGAAGGACGGTCTTGTTTGTAAGTCACAGCATGACAACAGTGCAATCACTATGCACCAAATGTGTATACCTTGAAAAAGGTCGTTCCTCGGGAGTCCTGACCGTTCATGAGGGGGTTCGTAAGTATCTGGCAGGAAGTCACAATCTTCATACCGGGCATCAGCAATTTGATGAACCAGGGGCTCCCTCACGGGCAGCGCGTCTAACCGAAGCGAAAATTTTAAACGTGCAAGGAAAATCAACAAGCGAGCTGTTGACATGCGAGGATTTTTTTGTGCAATTAACCTGGGAAAACCTGGATGGAGTCAGAATAACACCAAGTATTGAACTGGTCAATTATGACGGGGTGAAGTTATTTTGGTCCGGAGATACCCAGGTTGATTGGGATGGCTCGGGGAAGACGGAACGTGGACCGTATATCAGTACCGTAAAAATTCCAGCCAATTTTTTGAAAGCAGGAGAATACTCTTTTGTTCTGGGATTGTATACTCAAAGCCCTTACCAGTACCATCACTTGATTCTCAGTGCCCTGCACTGTTCGGTAGTTGACCCAATGGATGATCGTTGCCTTGCCCGCGGTCAGATGTCAACGCAATTTGAAAAGTTTATGTTGCTCCCGGCTTTGGAGTGGTCTAACATTAAAGTGTGATGCGGATACCATTTTTCAACACATATATCCATCCATCGGCAAGCAGGGAGATTGAAAAGGTGCTTGCTTCGGGCTTTCTCAGCGAGGGAGAAGTTGTGAGTGAGTTTGAGCGATTATTAGAGACCACGTTGGAGTTAAAAAATTGTGTGGCCCTTAATTCGGGAACCTCTGCTCTGCATCTTGCACTTAGCATGGCAGGGATTAAGGAGGGTGACGAAGTAATATTGCCCGCTCAAACCTTTATAGCTACCGGCTTGTCTGTTTTGTACCAGAAAGCAATTCCTGTATTCGCTGACATCGATTTGGGATCCGGCAACCTTTCCGCCTCGTCGGTTCGTAAAAAAGTCAGCCCGAAAACAAAGGCTATCATCCCGGTTCATTGGGCTGGTTATCCTTGTGATATGGATGCCATCACACAGGTAGCCCGTGAATTTAACCTTGTCGTAATTGAAGATGCAGCGCAGGCACTGGGGGCCACTTACAACAGTATGCCCGTTGGATCAATTTCAGATTTCACATGTTTTTCATTCCAGAGTATTAAACACGTGACGACCGGGGATGGGGGTGCATTGTGTGTTAAGGATCCTGCTTTAGTAAGCGAGGCCAGGTCCCGCCGCTGGTTCGGGATCAATCGTTCTGAATCGCCGGTCAATGCATTGGGAGAAAGGAGTTACAATGTCCAGGTGCCAGGGTATAAATACCATATGAACAATTATGCTGCGGCTTTGGGCGTGGCAAATCTCCGGAACTACAAGGAGCGATTAGCGAGAAGGATTTTGATTGCGAGGTTTTATCAGACAAACCTTACAGGCGTGTCCGGTTTGCGCCTCTTTGAAAAGGCACCAGGCAGGGAAAGTGCCCACTGGCTTTTTGGAGCTCATGTCGAAAAGCGGGATCATTTTATACGAGCGCTGCGTGACCGGGGTATCGCTTCGTCGGTAGTCCATCAGCGCATTGATCGCAACAGCGTATTTGGCGGGAAAGCTGATTTACCAAATCAGCTTGAGTTTGATAGAACCCAAATCCACATTCCGATCCATGATGGCATCGATTTGGAAAAAGCAGGATATATTGTGGATACAATAAAATCGGGATGGTAAATTGAATGTGAAATGAAAATTCTCCTGCTCGGTGGTTCTGGATTTGTTGGAAGAAACGTTGCTCTTCACCTAACTGACAATGGTATACCATTCAAATCGTCCTCACGGAAGGCAGGCGTCGATTTGCGGAATCTGGAGGAGGCAAAACAGCTTTTTGCCAGCGTCCGTCCGGACATAGTAATAAACTGTGCCGCGCATGTGGGCAGCCTTAATTACGTAACCGAAAATGCCGCCAATGTGATGCTTGACAACACGCGGATGATTGTAAATATGTACGAGGCAATGGCCGCGTCAAATCCGGGAGGTATTATCATTAATCCAATTGCAAACTGTGCTTACCCGGCAAAAGCGGATACGTTCAAGGAAGACAATTGGTGGGATGGACATCTTCACCGTTCCGTGTTGTCTTACGGGTCCACCAAGCGGCTGATTTGGTCTGTGGGAGAGAGTTTTAGTATGCAGTTCGGGCTGCGGTCCATATCCCTGCTTGTACCAAACATGTACGGGCCGTTTGATTCCACGGATCCCAATAAAGCCCATGCGCTCACCGCGCTGATTTCAAAATTTGTAAAAGCGGAGAAGCAGAGTCAGAGAGAAATTGAGATTTGGGGTACAGGGGTGGCAATTCGCGAGTGGCTGTACGCACCTGATTTCGCCAGGATTGTTTCTATGATTCTTAAGAATCCAGGTATGGTGGGGTTGTCTGAACCAATTAATATTGCACAGAATTTTGGATTGAGTATCCGCGAGCTGGTTCAGCTAATAAACGGGCATTTCAGCAATAAATTTACAATCAGATGGAATCACGACATGCCTGACGGAGCGCCTAAAAAAGTAATGGACGACACCCAGTTTAAGAAAGTATTCAAGGGGTTTGAGTTTACTCCGTTTGAAAAGGGTGTTGAAAGTACTATTCAATATTACAACTCGATCTATCCCTACTAACTTGACCAAAAGATGGGATTAAATTCAAAACAATTCGACTATTCCCTGCTCAGGAAGTGTGGCTCCAACGTATTTATCAGTCAACAAGTTGAAATCCGACGCCCACATTTGGTGGATGTAGGCAATAATGTGGCAATTGATACTGGCACATACATCACCACGGAGGCGATCGTTGGTGATTATATTCACATAGGTCCGTACGTCGTCATTATTGGTGGAGAGAAAAGCAAAGTAGAGGTTGAAAATTTCGCTAGCATAGCTGCCGGGACAAGAATTCTGGCTGGAAGCGACGAGTTTATGGGAGAGGGCTTAACCAGCGTGACCGTTCCGGAAGCGTACCGGGATCGTGTAAAACATTCTGTGGTCAGGATTGAGCGGTTTGTCGGAGTTGGGGCAAACGTTGTAATTTTACCCGGTGTCATCCTTGCTGAAGGAAGTGTCGTTGGTGCCGGGTCGTTGGTGACCAAAAATACCGAGCCCTGGACAATTTACGTGGGCGTACCTGCAAGGCCCGTGAAACTGAGAAAGCGGGAAAAGATGATCGCTTTTGCGAAAGAACTCGGATATGAATAACCATGAGCGAATCCCCGAAGCTTTCATTTATTCTTACCACATATAACAAGATTGAATATCTCAAGGTAATTCTTCCTCTGGCGATTGAGGCCCTTCTTTCAGATGAAGAAATCGTTGTTGTTGACGGGAAGTCAAGTGATGGAACCGGTGACTATCTGAAAAAGTTGAAGGACGAAGGGAAAATCCACCAATTCATTTCGGAGAAAGATTCGGGAGAGGCTCACGGGATAAACAAGGCGATGATATTGGCACGCGGCGAATTACTGAAAATAATTACAGACGACGACGTGTATCATTTTCCGGCGATTCAAAGATGCAAGTCTTTCATGGTTTCTAATCCTGGAATTGACGTAATGGGGTTTGATGGATATGGCGTCAACCGATCCATGGACAGCATATCCTTTTCACCCTCTTGTTTTATTGAGGGGTTCAAGGTCTGGCAGAAGCAAAAGAGTCCATTTCTCTTTAGCGGATTAAGTTTGGTAATCCGGAAATCTTCACTTTCATACTTGGGCCTGTTTAATCCATCTTTTAAAATAGTGGACATGGAGTACTCCATGCGAATTTCTTCACTGAATTCAGCTATTGCGTTCTATTCGGGGATGGGATTTGTGAACATCGTCGGCCCGGAGAGCAATTCGGTGAAATTTTATCGTGCGATTGAAGAAGAGCGGATAAAGGTTCGCAAAATGTACTTGCCGGACGAGCCTGTGGTAACCCTTTCACAGCGAGTTAAAAATGTGAGGAGTTTGTTGGGTGGGGTGAAAAATAGATTCATGCCAAAAACTGTAGCGAAGGGGCCGCTGAGCTATCCGGATGTAGTGTCAAGAAGCATGAAAATGCTTGAGGAAAGCGATCGCAGTCATTCCTGGGAGATTCTGACCGGCAACGTATGAGGACAATCAAAAGGGTCTACCGCTTTATCGTATCTTTTATGGAGACTTTCTTCTCCATGCTTCGAATTCTTCATTTTAGGGCAATGTATCCATCCATTGAACTTGGTTTTGATTGCTTTATCTCAAGCGGAGTTGTTCTGGTATCGTGTGATGGAGCACAGTTACAAATAAGGAAAACCCATATTGCCAAAGGTGCATATATAAAAGTGGAGAAGGGTGGATCACTCAAAATAACGGACTGCTACGTTGGGGCATACTCCATGATTGTCGCTCACGATTCTATTGAGATCAAGCCCCATTGTTCGATCGGTGAAATGGTTGTGATCCGGGATCAAAACCATGTATATGGGGGCAACACCCTACTCCGCGACTCCGGATTCGAGACGGCACCGATCATCATAAACGAAAACGTTTGGTTGGGCACGAAGGCCACCATTCTTCAGGGAGTCGTTTTAGGGGAAAATGTTGTCGTTGGGGCACACAGTCTTGTCAATGAAAGTTTCCCCGAGAATAGTGTAATCGTCGGGTCTCCCGCCAGGCCCATGTCGAAGTAATGAACATCGTATTCTATGCTCCATTCAATCAGCGGTCGCGTGATACGGAGTCGCTCATGGAGGCATTTGTCAATCAGGGCCACAACGTCTTGCTGCTGACACACGCACCGAGGGGAGCCTACCATGAGCGATGCGAGCAATTAGGAGTGAAGGTCCATTCTCATGTAATCGGCAAACGGTCTCCCATTATCTATTACCTGCGGCACAGCTTGCATCTATTTCTATTCTGTCGCAGAAACAAAGTAGACATTATATATGCCCACCTGGAAACAGCCGCTCTACCGGCTGTCCTGATTCAGTATTTCGTTCAAGCAAGGGTTATTGCCTGTCGACACATTATTGATGAGGCCGTCTTGTCCGGAAATCGGAATTTCATCCGGATCGTCAGACTGGTATATCGCATGGCGCGTCAGGTTATTGTTGTATCAGAACGGGCCAAGCTTTACATGGTGGAAAGGGAAAAGGTTGCTCAGGAAAAGATTACTGTTATCAGGCTGGCCTATAATTTTGGATTGTATGCAAGCCCCGAGTCACGAGAGGTAAAGGTCATCCGGGAGTCGCATGCTTGCGAATTGCTGCTGATTACGGCCTGCCGTCTGGTACCCGCCAAAAGACCCGAATTTTCTATCCAAATCGTGGAGAATCTGATAAAGCTGGGCCTTGATGTCAAGCTTATGTTGTTAGGCACAGGTCCCGCGATAGAAACCCTTACTGCTCTAATCAATACTAAAGGACTTGGACATCGCGTTTTTCTTCTGGGCCACCGATCGAATATTATGGATTACCTCTCCGCAGCCGACATGCTTGTTCATCCTTCTATTTTAGACTCAAGTTCAGTGATAATAAAGGAGGCTGGCTTAAGGGAGAAACTGGTTGTGGCATGCCGCGATATCGGTGATGTCAATGAATACCTTGTGCACGGTGAGAATTCGTTCCTTGTATCGGCCGATCAAGCTGTCAGTGAGATGACGGGAATTATTCACCAGGTGTATGAGGATCGAAAGGCCTATGATGGAATGGGAGAGGCGCTCAAGGTGATTGTTCAAGATCGGTTTTCTATTGAGCGAATTCTTCCCAGCTACGACGAATTTCACAATGCGTGATCAGATGATGAGATCGATAAAAAATGCTACTTATTTCATATGGGATTTGATAACCCTAAGAAGGGGCGTTGAACGTGAAATCAGTGGGTTCAGGGTTCGGTTTCCGCCCAAATGGTCCAAATATCATGAGCCTGACTACGAAATCGAAAATGTGAAATTTATCAGGGCGCACTGCGGAAAGAATATGAAATGCGTCGACATAGGAGCACACCTGGGACTGTTTTCAGTAATTGCGGGCAAACTGGTGGGGGCAGAGGGAAGAGTGTATTCATTTGAGCCGACGCCAGTAACGTTTCAGGCGTTGTGCCGCATAATTGCAATTAATCACCTAACCGGAACGGTAACCCCAGTCCATGCTGCGGTTTCGGATATTGTCACAAAAGCGGATTTCCACATTGACTCCCACGAGGGGAGCAACGCAAACAGCCTCGTCGTCCGTACGGATAAGGCCCGGACTCCGGTGCGGGTAAATGTTGTCACGTTGGACAGTTATGTCAAGGAAAATCAAATACCACGGATTGACTTTATCAAAATCGATGCGGAAGGAACGGAATTGTCGGTACTTCGTGGAGCCGCCCAGGTAATTGAAAGGGATAAGCCAAAAATAATTCTGGCAATACATCCCATCCTGATTCGGAGAAATAACCATCGTCCGGAAGAAATATTCCCATTACTAAAGGAGTGGGGTTATGAGGTCTGGCTGGAAGGATCACGGATTGAACGTGAAGAATTTTGTGCCCGGGAAGATTTCTTTGACGTTCATCTAATTCCATTTGGGCATGAATGAGAAGCCGTTTTTCAGCGTTATCATTCCCACGTACAATCGGGCTCACTTGATTCTGAGAACGATTGAAAGCGTGATCCAGCAGCGATTTGCTGATCACGAAATAATTGTGGTAGATAACCTCTCCACCGATAATACCCGGGACGTACTGGCTCCGCTCATTGCATCAAAGACCATTCGGTTTATTCAGCACGATAAAAATTATGAACGGGCTTTATCACGGAATACTGGAATGAGTCATGCCCGCGGAAATTTTGTAACTTTTCTTGATTCGGACGATGTGATATACCCAGGCGCCCTGGAGTCTGCCTATGCGTTTGCTCAGGAGAATAATGAATACAAGATTTTTCATAGTCTATACGAATTGATTAATGAAGACATGAAGCCGTTATACCGCTACCGGTTTCCTCCTATTGAGAATGCTACGCGGGCTATTGCCCGAGGCAACTTTCTTTCCTGCATCTGTGTATTCATTGAGCGTGAGATCTTCACTTCATTTGCTTTTGATACGCGCGAAGAGTTGCAGGGAATAGAAGATTGGGAATACTGGCTGCGGATTTTAGCGACTTATCCTGTTGGCAGGATTAACAAGATTTACGGCGGAATCATCCACCACCCGGGCCGATCCACCACACAGTATGATCTGGAGACCTATGTTATCAAAAAGGACTATGTGCTTAAAAAGTTCAGAAAGGACCCTTTCCTGAGTAAAATCTATAGCCCCCATCTCACCACCTTCGAATGCTCCTGCTACATGCTGGCCGCCTCCCAGGCGAATACAGCGGGATTTTACTCGCTGGCAAGGAAGTATTTGAAGGAGGCAATCTTGCGAAAGCCCGGCCTGATCATAGACCTCCGGTTCCTGCGGATTCTTCAAATTTCTTTTATGAGAATAAAGAGTAAAATTTAGGGCATGAAAAAGACTGTATTGGTGACTGGTGGGACTGGTTTTCTGGGTAGACGGCTTGGGCAGGCAATGAAAGGGGAATATTCCGTGGTGCTGGCTGGCAGGAACAACAAACAGAATCTTTTTGCAGGACAGTTGACGGGTTGTCGCGTATTACCTCTCGATGTCTCTCGGATCGAATCCGTTCGTGATGTTTTTTCTGAAGTGAAGCCTCAGATTGTAATTCATGCGGCAGCCACGAAGTTCGTAGATCTTGCAGAAAGGCAGCCCATGGAATGCGTTGATGTAAATGTCACCGGCTCGCAAAATGTGGCGAGGGTGTCAATCGAAAAAGGGGCTGAAGTGGTGGTCGGTATTTCAACAGATAAAGCAACGCCTCCTGTACGGAATATTTACGGACTCAGTAAGGCGTTGATGGAGCGCATGTTCTGTTCAATGAATGATAAAAGCGAAACTCGATTCACTTGTGTACGATACGGCAATGTTGCCTGGTCCACGGGCTCGGTGTTGCCCATTTGGAAGAAGATGCATGAAGAGTCCGGAGTTATCGGAACTACGGGACCTGAAATGCGACGCTTTTTCTTCACCGTGGATGAGGCTGTTGCACTGGTAATGACAGCTATTGACCATATTGAGGAAGTTAAGGGGAAGGTCCTTTCAAGGGAAATGCGGGCAGCGCAAATTGAAGACATGTTGAAGGTATGGACCGATCAGAAAGGAGGATCTTGGAAGCGGATTGAAGGAAGGCCTGGTGAGCGGGACGACGAATTCCTCATTGGAGACATTGAGCTGCCGTATGCAAGGGAGGTCCTTTACGGCAAAGTTCGGCACTTCTTGCTTTCGTTCAATGAAAAAGTAAGTACACCTCTTACTCAAAATCTATCCTCTGCAAATGCAATTCGCCTTTCAAGGGAAGAAATTGTCAACTTGATAACAAATATTCCTCCAGAGGAATCCTGATCAGGTAATGAAAATACATCATGCATTAATTATGGCGGCTGGACGGGGACAACGAATGATGCCCCTGACCGATGAGATTCCCAAGGCCATGGCCATTCACGAAGGGTCTACGTTGATTGCAAATGGGATCGAGCGGTTAAAAGCATCCGTAGATTACATTCATATAACGGTGGGATACAAAGGCGCGATGTTGGCAAAGCATGTGATCGAGCATCGGGTTTCTTCTGTTTTCAATACCGATGGAAAAGGCAACGCGTGGTGGATTTTCAACACTGTTATGCGAAATCTCAACGAGCCTGTATTGGTCCTTACCTGCGACAACATTGTCGAATTGGACAGTGACCTTCTGATTCGCGATTATCACGCTAAGAATGATCCGGTGTGTATGGTGGTTCCGGTGAAGCCGGTAGAGGGTCTTGCAGGCGATTTCATATTTCAGACCGCCGGCGTAGTTGAAGAAATTAACCGAAATAAGCCATCGGGGATCTATTGTTCAGGCATTCAATTGATCAACCCTCAAAAAATTAACCAATTGATGGACCCCGTAGAGGACTTCAATCAGGTTTGGGGAAACTTGATCAATCTGAAGCAGTTGTATTGCTCCGGCATTTACCCCAAACGCTGGTTTACAGTTGACACATTGGAGCAGTTGAATCACCTGAATCGGAGATCGTCGGGTTGATGGCATACACTGAAAAAAATCTCGGCAACATTTTGGTTCTAACGTACTGGAACTTTGATGATGCATTGATCCAAACATACACGCTGCCCTACCTTGAACTCATTCGCACACACCAGAGTGCAACCAGCAAGATATTTCTGGTAACGTTGGAGAAAGGACCTTCGATCAAAGGGGTCAGGGAAAACGTTGAAAGGAGGCTTGGACCGGGAGGAGTTGAATGGGTCAGGTTGCGTTATACTCCTTTCGGATTTCTGGCCATAGCGCGTTGGGCTGGTATGATCCCCTGGTTGTTGGGGTTTGTTTTCCGAAAAAAAATTGAGGTGATCCATTGCTTTGCCACTCCGGCAGGGGCGGCGGGGTATGTGCTTTCTCTCCTCTCGGGACGAAAACTGGTTCTGGACAGTTACGAGCCACATGCAGAGGCGATGGTTGAAAACGGAACGTGGAAAAAAAGTGGAATGGCATTCAGGATACTTTTTTGGTTTGAAAAAAAGCAAACTGAGCGGGCAGTCGCAGTCATTGCGGCTTCCGAGGGCATGCGATCGTACGCGCGGTCGAAGTATCACGTTGAAATAAAACGGTTTGCCGTGAAGCCCGCGTGTGTTAATCTCGACCACTTTTCAGTGGCGAATATCAAAAACCCGAAACTGCTGCGTGAGATGGAGTTGGAAGACAAAATTGTCTGCGTATACGCGGGAAAGTTAGGAGGGATTTACCTTGATCTGGAAGTTTTCGAATTTCTTCGGGTTGCTCATGAATATTGGGGTGACTCCTTTCGTTTCCTGTTTCTAACCAACCAGTCACGGCATGAAATTGAAGCCTTTTGCTATCAGGCCCGCCTGGATATTGGAATCATAACGACCAGGTTCGTACCTCATCATGAAATACCGCAGTACCTGGGACTGGCCGATTTTGCCATTACCCCGGTAAAACCAGTTCCTTCCAAGCGATACTGCACACCGATCAAAGACGGGGAGTATTGGGCGACGGGACTCCCGGTAGTCATCTCAAAGAATATTTCAGATGATTCTGCAATAGTGGCAAATTTGGAAATTGGCGCTGTGCTGGAACAATTTGATACGGCGTCTTACCAGAAGGCAATCGAAATAATTGACCGACTGCTGAAAAGGCGCCGTGAAGAAACGTTTCAAAAGATACGGGAGGTGGCCCGGACGTACCGGAGTTTTAAGATAGCGGAGGAGGCATATCAGGCTATCTATCCAGGTCTAAAGTCATTGTAACTTTCCTATTTTTGATCCTGAAATCATGACAAACATCTTAATTACCGGAGGTGCGGGGTTTATAGGAAGTTCACTTGCGGAGGCTATTCTCACTAGCGACAAGTACTACGTTGTCCTTGTTGATAATCTCCTTACCGGCAGCCTGAATAAGATTCCATTGCACGAGCGTTGCAAGTTCATTCAATGTGATGTAAACGATTTTACCAGCCTTTCAGTTGTGATGAAGATGCATCATTTTGATTATGTATTTCACTATGCAGCGGTAGTTGGCGTAAAGAGAACTCTCGCAAATCCAGTTATGGTGCTGCAGGATGTTTGGGGAATCCGCAATGTCCTGGATCTGTCTAAAGAAACAGGCGTGAAGCGAGTCTTCTATTCCAGTTCTTCGGAAGTCTATGGCGAGCCGACGGAATTTCCGCAACACGAACATACTACACCGCTCAACTCCCGCCTTCCGTACGCTGTCGTAAAGAATGTAGGGGAGTCGTTTTGCAGGGCCTATCAAATGGAATTCAATTTGCCATATACGATTTTTCGCTTTTTCAACACGTATGGACCTCGTCAAACCGATGACTTTGTTATGTCCAAATTCATTCACGCAGCATTGGCACATGAGCCGATTACAATATATGGCACGGGGAATCAGACTAGGACCTTTTGCCATATTCGCGACAACACGGAGTGCGTCAAACGGATTCTGGAAGAGAGCCTCGTGGTGAATGACGTGATCAACATCGGCAGTGAAAAGGAAGTTACTATTTTGGATTTGGCAAAATTGATTGTTCGATTGACTGGTTCAAAATCACCGATTAGATTTCTCCCTCCCTTGAAGGAAGGGGACATGACCAGAAGGCTGCCCAACTCTCAAAAAATGAAATTGATTCTCGGTGGCAATCTGATTTCATTGGAGGAGGGCATTCAGGAGATGATCAAGTTATCGATCGATTCGAGGGGGATGGATCGCAAAATGCAAACGACGGGAATATGAAAATCATCGTAACGGGTGCGGCCGGGTTTATCGGATCTAACCTGTCGAAACGTTTACTGAACGAAGGACATGAAGTCGTTGGCATCGACAATTTCAGTTTTGGTAATCCGGAGAATATTTCCAGACTGATCACAAATCCCCGATTCTCATTTCATGAACGGGATTTGTTGGACGAATCCACCCTGGAAGAACATGCCGGGGATTCCCTGGTTCATCTGGCTTCTCACAAAATTCCTCGCTACAGTACAGCATGGAAAACACTGGATGATAATTCAAAAATGGTTTCGAAGGCTATCCAGCATTCCCTTAGGAACAACATGCACCTACTTCTTGCCTCAACATCCGATGTCTACGGTAAAAACCCGCAAGTACCCTATCACGAAGAATCGGATCTCTTGTTAGGCCCGACAACCGTAAAGCGGTGGGCTTATGCCATATCCAAAATCTACAGTGAGCAACTGATCCAGGCTGCTCATCAGGAATTTGGACTCACGTATACCATCATGCGGTTTTTTGGATCGTACGGGCCAAACCAAAACCGAACCTGGTGGGGTGGGCCACAAGCAGTATTCATCCAGAACGTCCTGGAAGGAAAGCCGCTGGAGGTTCATGGAGATGGGGAACAGACGAGAACGTTTACCTTCGTCGAAGACACGGTTGATGGAATTTACCGGTGCATCACCAACGAACGTGCACGCAATGATATATTCAACATTGCAGGGAATCCCGCTGAAGAAATTACCATCCAGCAGTTAGCCGAATTGATTGTTGAACTTATCAAGGGAAAGGGAACAACGCCAGACATCCGGTTGGTGCCGTATGCTACCTTCGGGAAATACGAGGATGTGAGACGCAGGGTTCCGGTTATTGATAAAATTGTGCAGCACCTGGATTACCGGCCAACTCACAATCTATTGGAGGGTCTGAAGAAGACGATTGAATGGCAGAAAGCCCTGGTTTGATATGATTTATTTTCTAATACCGGTATATAACGAATCCAGAAATATTCCGGAACTCGCCTCCCGGCTATCGCAGTTGCTGCCCAATGATCAAAAATATTTTGTTATTGTAAACGATGGATCGACCGATGACACTGCCAGGTTGGTGAATGAGCATTTTCAGGAGGGAACCTATAAATTGTTAAATAATGCCACCAATTCAGGCCCTGGATTTTCTTTTAATGCAGGTTTTGAATACATCCTTGTATTATCAGCGGGAAGTGAGGATTGCATCGTTACCATGGAAGGAGACAACACGTGCGACCTGAGCATTCTGCCCCTGATGCATTCCCTGGTTACGGAATGGCACTACGACCTCGCATTGGCTTCTGTGTATGCTCAGGGTGGAGGTTTTAGCAAGACCTCGTTGTTGCGAAAAATAATTTCCCTCGGGATCAATACCTTTCTGCGATTTATTTTCGATATCAAAGTGTTGACGTTGAGTTCGTTTTACCGGGTCCATCGGGTGGAGTTGATCAGAAAAATTAAGGAAAAGCACGAACGCATAATACGCGAGCCCGGGTTTATTTGTGCTTTTGAGTTATTGCTCAAATCGGTTAGGCTCGATGCAAGGATCATTGAGGTTCCTATGATATTGAAGTCGGATGCCCGAGTGGGGAAATCGAAAATGAAAATGATAAGAACAAGCTGGCAGTATGTTTCATACTTGTTGAAACAATTGGTTTGATGAAGATCAATTTCATTCTGGGTGGACTCCTCCTCAGCGCCCTTATCGTACGGAGCATCCAGTTGGAAGAACGCGTTCTTTGGTTTGATGAGAATCAGACCTTATTGGAAGCGAATGGGATCGGTAATCGATTGTCTTTCCCGCCGGATAAAACCTTCCTCAGCGCTGACTTCAAGCGTGAAAAGAGCATTCAGCGCGTAGCCGCTGCCAATAGTCAGCGCGACTCCGGAAATGGAGTGCTTTACATTTTCGTGGTTTCTGCCTGGACGGAGATTTTTGGCAATTCAGCTTTGTCTGTCCGAATGATATCGGTATTTTTTTCAATCCTATCGGCCGTTGTGATATTTTTCCTGGCAAGACTCCTATTTACCAGTGACCGCATGGCGCTTTGGACGGTTTTAATTTTCGGGCTCCACCACATGGCATTAATTAGCGCGCAGGAAGCCCGTTCCTATGCCATGACCACTTTTCTTGTGGTGCTTTCATTTTATCTATTTTGGGTCATTTGCAACCGGGAAGCGCAATCCCGTTGGTGGACTGTACTGGCTTACGGCGTTTGTTCCGGGGCCGCGTTACTTTCACACTACTTTGCAGGATACATCCTGGCTACAGAAATTTTGGTGGCTATACTTTTCTTCAGAAAAGGCACCATTTGGATAAAACTGGTCATGGGCGGAATGATTGCTTCCTTCATGCTGATCGGGTGGCTGGCTGTCGGCGGCCTAGATGGCTTCGCAGTAATGACTGTCCGGAATGCGGCCTACCAGACCTTGTCCCAGCGTGATCCCTCGAATCCACTATATGCGGTCGCAGACTTCAGGACCATCACCGCAGGATTTTTTCAAATGGTAACCCATTTGGCTGGCATTGGGATGCAGAATGCTGGATTCCGCATTCGCGAAGCAATTCCATTCCTTGCATTGCCCTTCGCTGTTTTCTTTATGGCGCGAAAATCGATTGTGGGAAATAGGGCAACATTCCTTGCATTGATATTCTTGTTCTTTTCAGCCCCCTTGCTGGCTGTCGCTATCGCTCTGATTTCGAAACACACCATTTCATTTCAGGTGTTGTATGCAAATTTTTCACTTCCCTTCGCATGCATCCTCTTGGGCGCCTCCCTCGGGGACCTGTGGAATCGGGGAAACGGGGCAAAGACTATTGTGTTGGCGTATTTACTTCTAATAATTTTATCGGCTTACATCAGTGTTGTCCCGGAACGTCATGGGAAAACCCAGGGAAAGAATTATGAGAAATTGGCGATGAGCCTGGAGGCTGATTATAGAATAGGGGATACCTTGGTTCATCGGTCGACGATGGATGCAATCCATTTAAATTTACATTTCAAGAGGAGAGATATTATTCAGCGCGTAGATTCGGTATCGGAATTCAACAAAATTAAAGTCAAATAATTCATGGAGCGCGACATCGGAAAAACAAGAACATAGTGAAAGTAAATAGCCCACAAAAGAGACTTGATTCGTTTTGGGGCGAGGTGGATAAAAAGCATGCCCGGATCATTCAGCAATTGATGAAAGGGAAGCGGGCCTTGGATGTTGGCTGCGGATATGGGAGCACCGTGGCGGAAATTTCAAGAGGTAGGGTTGACTGTGTGGGAATTGACACGGATGAAATGTCCATTCGGGTCGCGAAGGAAAGATTTCCACTATTGAACTATCTTGTTTGTGGAGCTGAGTCACTTCCCTTTGAAGACGGTTACTTTGATGTTATTATTCTCCGAGACGCGTTGCATCATGTTTTTCGTGAGTCAGACTTCGAGCGGGTCATGAAAGAAATTGCACGTGTTTCAAAGAGTGATGCACAGATAATCTTTTTCGATCCCAATGTCAATTTCCTGCTCCGGGCGATGCGGAGGATTTCCTTTCACCGAGATGCAGAGTGTGACTATGAAACGGCGGTGAAAATATTGGGAGTCTATAACTACAAAATTGTTCACTCAAGTTTCAATACTATATTTAGTTTGCCGTTGAGCGGCGGGTACGTGGGTGTTAATTTTGTGCCAAATAGTAAAGTCATTTACGCGGTACTCCTTTACACCGAAGGGATCCTCGAGCGGGTTATTACCTGGATGGGCATTGGTCGATATTTGTGTCTGAGGTACGTCCTCGTTGGAACAAAATACGGGAGCGAATGAAGGTAAGCGATTAGTGCTGCGCAGTCTCTGTTAGCCAAACCGGAGAGGCTGATATTCAGTCGTCGTATTGCGTCGGCGGACCATGTTGTACGCATCGGATTGGCGTTTCTTTTTCTACTCATGTGTTACACTCGGCTTCTTTTCCGTATTTAGTAGTTAATTCAGTTTAATTGAAAGTGCCTAGTTGGAGCTATTTGGTGGTCGTTCTGGCAGGGTTACCCCTGGCCGGTTTTTCTCAATGCAATTCTATTGCTGTTATCGCACCTGGCACAAGCTGTATAGGGGGGTCGTTTGATGTACGCACGACGACCGTAGCCGATTTCTATGAGTGGGACTTTTGTACAGGGGACTTGATGGGGACACCGCAAGCCTCGTTGGTACGAGCAGCCGGCGTCGTTGGGCCTTTCGATCTGGCTGTTGTCCAAGATCAAGGGAAATGGCATTCTTTCGTTGTGGGTTATACCTCCAATACGATCAGCCGGATAGATTATGGAACAGATTTGCGAAACCCATCCCCGGCAGAAGTAAATCTTGGCAATCTGGGTAGTCTGCTGAGCAATCCAACGTCAATCAAGGTAATAAAGCAGGGAACCAATTGGTTTGCCGTTGTGTACAATCAGCAAAATAGCCGACTCCTTTTGGTAAGTTTTGGAGCGTCTTTGGAGAACAGTTCTCCGGGGGCTGTGACCATCGCAACAGGGATCGGGGGCATTGAAGGGGCACTTGACATTGCTCACCTCGGTGGCAATTCGTTTGTTATTCTGGTTTCAGAGTCATCCGGCACGGTTACCTCCATTCCATTTCCAAATGGTCTGGACCAGGCACCCGGTGCGCCGAACATTGTAAATGTTGGGGGTTATATTGTTGATATCGAAATTGTAGATAATTGTACGTCCTGGTCGGCATTCGGATTGCGACTGGGCACAAAAAATCTTGTTCGACTCGATTATGGAACTGACTTAACATCTGTTCCTGTTATTGTTGGTTATCCGGCCAACCAATTCAATTTCTCTCCCTACCGTTTGTGGATCGAGAAGGAGGGTGATTACTTGTTTGGATTGGCTTCTAGTCTGACAGGAGGTGTAGCATCCATTGATATTGGACTAAATCCTGCTACCCCAACACCGGTGATCATCGATCATGGTAATTTAGGCGGTGTATTGAGTTCAACATGGACAATTTTTGCTGCTAAGCAATCTGACCGTTGGACAGGCTTTACGCTTGACGGAAGCAATAGTAACATGTATGCCCTATTGTTTCCCAATAATCCCTGCGGCTCTTCGAGCATATTTTCAACCAATCAGAATCCGGGATTGATTTCGTATGCTACCGCCGGTCAGAAGTTTCCTTCAATACGAATTACTTACGCGACCGGTGTATCAGAAAGCAAGTCATTCCCCGTCCTGGTGCAAAATCTTCCGGCACCGCCGCTTCAAATTGACGCCGGGACCAATCAATGTGTATCTGCGCCGTTCAACTTTGCACCCGTTTCTTCCGCCACGCTTACTGGAATAGGCTGGGATTTTGGGGATGGAGCCACGTCAACCAGCACAAATCCAAGCCATGTATATGCGGCAAGTGGAACCTACCCCGTAAAACTAATTGCCTCGGAAGGTTCTTGTTCAAATACGGTGATAAGGAACGTGCCGGTGTACAACCCACCTTCTGCGGACTTCCTCTTGCCGGCACCATCCCCGGTCTGTACAAACCAATCGTACCAATTCCTCAACTCAACGTTAAAGGATCCGGGCTCTCTACCGACGTACGTGTGGAATGTTGAGGGAGTTGATGTATCAACAACCGCGGATCTTGATCATGCCTTTGTCAGTACCGGCTCAAAGCAGGTCACACTCACGGCTTCACTTCCAGGATGCTTTACGCAGATCACGAAAAATTTTGGTGTGCTTCAACAAGGCGCCGTTGTCGATTTTTCATTCACGGACCAATGCCTTGGCACAAGCGTGTCGTTTATCAATTTATCAATTGGGCCAGGAATTACTGGCTACACCTGGACATTTGGAGACGGCAATGGTTCAGTCCTGGTAAATCCGCAAAACAATTATTCCAGCATCGGATTGTATTCTGTAGCCCTTTCCGTTTCAAACGCAGCGGGTTGCAATAATTCTGTTTCAAAGCCTGTTCACATTTGGAGTGTGCCCCAACCCGACTTCTCCGTCGGCCTTCCGCCCTTTTCATGCAGCAATTCACCGACCCCGTTTCAAAACGATACACCGCCTCTGCCCGACAGCAACATTACCGGGTGGTCGTGGATGTTTGGCGATCCCGGCAGCAGTTCTTCCAGTCTTCAGGCTCCAGCGTTTGCCTACACAAGCGCCGGTAACTACCTCGTCAATCTTACGGCCACTTCTGAATTTGGTTGTCAGGGATCAAAAGTAAAGTCCATTACCATCGGCGCATCTCCTTCAGCTAATTTTTCGGTTGGGCCGTCGTGCCTGAACCTGCCAACGGTGTTTACCGACACCTCCAGCGGAGGGGTTCAGTCGCGGATTTGGCAAATTGGAGCGGCCACCTATACGACCACAAATCCATCGCACACATTCACGGCGCCTGGCAACTACACGGCAACGCTAACAGCCACGTCGCCGGGCGGCTGCAGCAACGTACAATTGCGAACGATCAATGTTCCTGCACCTCCGGTACTGTCGTACGCCACGACGAACCAATGTGCCGGCAAGGAATCCCTTTTTACAGATGGAACATCATCGCCGATCGATCCGATAACGGGCTGGAACTGGAATTTTGCCGGCAATGCGGTGACTGGAAACCCGGCGCCTTTTGTATTTTCTACACCGGGAGTACACAATGCAAAGATGACCACGACGCATGCTTCCGGATGCAAATACACGTTGTCAAAAAACATTACTATCAACCCAACACCGACTGCCAATTTCTCGGCTTCCCCCGACCGGGGTGCTCCACCGCTTACGGTGCAGTTCATAAACACTTCATCGGTTACGGCCACCCAGTTTCTTTGGACGTTCAACGACAAGATTGCAGCGTATAGTACAAGGCCGTCCCCGGTGTATACGTTTACAGCGCTGGGTGATTACCAGGTCCAATTAAGTGCTGCCAATTCGTTTGGGTGCGCAGATACCCGCACACTCAATATTTCCGTACTTGTGCCGGCGGTGGATCTTGCCCTGAGTGATTTTTCACTCACCACGGACCCCGCGACCGGCAAGTTGAAAGCCGTCGTCACGGTGCTGAACACCGGAAACATTCCGGCGGGCCTGGTTGAGGTAAGTCTCTTTCTTGCAAACAAGGCAGTCGTCAATGAAACACTTTCGTTGAATATTAATCCGGGGCAATCAGCAACCCGGACCCTTTCCTTTTCTGTTTCCCCAAGCCAGTTTGATTTTAACTTTCTCTGTGTCGAAGTGAATGCTGAAAAAGATGTGAAACCTGACAACAACAGGCGCTGCATCTCTTTCGATGAAAACGACTACCTGGTGCCGCCCTACCCGAACCCCAACAAAGGCACGTTGCAAATCGACTGGATCGGTAAGAAGGCCGGATCGGTTCGTGTCGTCGTGTTCAATTCAATGGGGGGGAAAGTATACGAATGGGAATCCGCAAGCATTGTCGGACTGAATCAGTCTGTCCATGACCTGGAATTTCTTTCTTCCGGGTTGTATTACGTGACCGTCCAAACGTCGGCCGGACAGCAAACCACGCGGTTTCTTCGGCAGTAACCTGCTTTTTCATCGTTCCAACTTATTACCTTTAGGATAAATTACGTTGTGAATGAAAACGAAACTGGATTCCATTGACCGGAAGATTCTCGAATTGCTGCAAGCCAATTCAAACATCACGAATGCGCAACTAGCCCAGGAAATCGGGCTCTCTGCCGCACCTACCCTGGAGCGGGTGAAGAAACTGGAAACGGCCGGCATAATCCGCAGCTATCATGCGGTGGTGGATCCTGCGGGCGTCGGCATCGGCGTGAGCACCTTTGTGATGGCAACCTTGAAAGGACACAACAAGGAGAACATTAGTAAATTCATTGAAGCCATTGCGGAAATCGATGAAATCATCGAGTGCCATCACGTTACAGGCTCAGCTGATTTTATCCTGAAAGTGGTAAGCACGGATATTCCGTCCTACCAGAACCTGATGTTGGAAAAAGTAACAAATATTGAAGTAGTGGACAACCTTCAATCCATGGTCATCCTGTCAACTTTTAAGGACACGAAGATGATTCCAATCCCTGAAGCATGACAACGACCCGGAGTTTGGTATTAGACCATGCCCAGGTGCAGCAGAAAATTCGGCGCATGGCGTTTGAAGTGTATGAAAATAACTTCAGTGAAAAATCCATCGTGCTGGCCGGTATCGACGGGCAGGGATTTTCACTCGCGCGATTGCTGGCAAAAGAAATTTCCGCCGTTTCCCCGCTGAAAGTAACGTTGGTGAAAGTGTCGATGAATAAAGAAATGCCATTGCGCGAGGATATCGAAATCGACGGCGATCCGGAGGCATTGAAAAAGAAATCCGTCATTCTTGTCGACGATGTACTCAATACCGGGAGGACCCTTGCGTACGGCATGAAGCCATTCTTGTCGATCGAAGTAAAAAAGATTGAAGTGGCAGTTCTTGTGAACAGAAGCCACCCAGGTTTTCCGATACAGCCAACCTATACCGGTTACGAACTTTCCACCACATTAAACGAACACGTCAGCGTTGTGCTTGGGGAAAAATCTGGCGTTTACCTTCACTAACTACCGCATCATGCCCACCCGTTCAAAGAAGGAGCTAAAGAGAATCACAACGCACCAACTTCAGGAGATGAAGAACCGGGGAGAAAAAATAGCGATGCTCACAGCGTATGACTACAGCATGGCCCGGATCATTGACCGGGCTGGAGTGGACGTCATTCTTGTCGGAGACTCTGCCTCCAACGTGATGGCTGGAAATGAAACCACCTTGCCTATCACGCTAGACCAAATGATCTATCATGCCACCTCGGTGGTGAAGGCGGTAAAGCGCGCCCTGGTCGTTGTCGACATTCCGTTCGGATATTACCAGGGCAGTTCGGGCGAGGCCCTGCGGAGCTCCATCCGCATCATGAAGGAATCGGGTGCGCATGCTGTCAAACTCGAAGGAGGAAGCGAGGTAAAGGATTCGGTACTAAGAATTCTAAGTGCCGGTGTTCCGGTGATGGGACACCTGGGCCTGACACCCCAATCGATATACAAATTCGGTACCTACACGGTGCGCGCAAAAGAAGCGACCGAAGCTGCAAAGCTCATGGAGGACGCCAAGCTGCTGGAGACGTGCGGATGTTTTGGATTGGTACTTGAGAAAATACCGGCCACGCTTGCCGAGAAAGTTTCCCAAGCTATCCGTATCCCGGTCATTGGAATTGGAGCAGGCTCTGTCGATGGCCAGGTGCTGGTGATGCAGGATATGCTTGGGATCAACCAGGAATTTAAACCGCGGTTCCTTCGCCGCTATGCCGACCTGGACACCGTGATAACAGCTGCAGTAAACGCGTATGTCGGTGACGTGAAGGCCAAATCTTTTCCCAACAAGGAGGAAATGTACTAGCCCTCAGGGGCAAATTCCCGGTTGGGAAGGATCAGGCAATACCCCAAACCACACCACCGCGTAGTGGCTGTAGATTCCGATACCGATCGCCCGCCACTCAATTTTCGCCCAGGTGCCGGTATTGATGAGCAGCGGATTGTGGCCCGGACTTCTTTTCCACCCTTCGAGTCCTTCATCCGCGTTTGCTTCCCCGGAACTGTAGTAGGCAATTTCGTACCCTTCACTTTCATACCCTGCAATCTCTGAGGGCTTATTCCACATACACGCTGCCTGTTTGTGATCGGACGTGTAACAACAGGGAGCCCACAAACCGTCGGATGACCAGGAGTGGGGATTGCAGTCTCCCCGGTTCTCGTAATCAAAGTTTTTTACAAGATCGCGGACATGCGCCTGTGCTACTTGTGTGAGCTTGGAGGAAAAGGGGATGCCTTTCAGCTTCTTTGTTTTCCGGTATTGCATAATCAGCCTATACAATTTGTCTTCTTCCTCGCTGACACATACCGACTGGGCGGGCGCCCCGTGCGCCGAAAGAAGAACCAGGGTGAATAGAAAAATTCTCATGAGACGATGTCCTCCAAAAACGTGCCGTTACGAGTTAAATTTCCCCGAATCTGCTGTTATTTTCCTAAATTAGGAGCCGAATTAATTGAATAGCTGAATCAACCGTCTAATAAAAGATTATGAGTGACCAGAAAATAACGATTGCAAACGGAAAACTTACGGTGCCGGACGCTCCGGTAATTCCCTTTATCGAAGGCGACGGAATCGGTGTGGATATCTGGCCTGCAGCCCAGGGGGTGTTTGACAAGGCGGTAGAGAAAGCGTACAAGGGGAAACGCAAGATTCAATGGAAGGAAGTCCTGGCAGGGGAGAAGGCTTTTAACAAGACCGGCAATTGGATGCCGGAAGAGACGTTGACCGCCTTCAAGGAATACCTAGTGGGGATCAAAGGCCCGCTCACAACCCCCGTTGGCGGAGGTATCCGTTCGCTGAACGTTGCCTTGCGTCAGGACTTAGACCTCTATGCTTGTGTGCGGCCCGTTCGCTGGTTCAAGGGGGTTCCTTCCCCGGTGAAGGAACCGCACAAAACCGATATGGTCATCTTCCGGGAAAATACCGAGGATATCTATGCTGGAATTGAATTTGAAGAGGGATCAGAAGACAATAAAAAATTCATGGCCTTCTTCAAGGAATCGTTCCCGAAGCAGTACAAGAAGATACGCTTTCCGGGAAGTTCCGGAATTGGCATCAAGCCGGTTTCGAGGGAAGGTACCGAGCGGCTGGTTCGCGCGGCTCTCGAATTCGCCATCGTCAACAAAAAGCCCAGTGTCACTCTGGTGCACAAGGGAAATATCATGAAGTTCACCGAAGGGGGATTCAGGGACTGGGGATACGAATTGGCCAAGCGGGAGTTCAGCGCCGTCGACCTGGACGGAGGACCCTGGCAGGTGATCAACAACAAGGGTCACAAAATCGTCATCAAGGATTCCATCGCCGACGCTTTTCTTCAGCAAATTCTGTTGCGTCCGGATGAATACTCGGTGGTGGCCACCCTTAACCTCAACGGAGACTATATTTCGGATGCCCTTGCAGCCATTGTGGGGGGGATTGGGATTGCCCCGGGAGGGAATATCAATTACCAAACCGGTTTCGCCATTTTTGAGGCCACGCACGGGACAGCGCCCAAGTATGCGGGCCAGGATAAAGTGAATCCCGGATCGGTAATTCTTTCAGGCGCCATGATGTTTGAGTACATGGGATGGCAGGAGGTTGCAGATCTGATCTACAAAGGGCTTGAAAACGCCATTGCCTCCAAGCGGGTCACGTATGATTTCCACCGCCAGATGGAAGGGGCAACCTTGCTGAAGTGCTCCGAATTTGGGAATGAAGTCGTGAAGGGCATGTAGCGGGTGGTTTTTCAATTTTTTCAGTTGAACCAGATCACATTGAATTCCTGAAAGACCTATCTTGCGGAAAGGGTTTTAGGTGTTGAAAAATAAATTAGGCCTCTATGAAAATTCAGTTTTTGGGGATTTTTTTGCTGGTTTCAGTCCTGGCTGTGGCGCAGGACGAAGGAGCTATCGTGAAGAAGGAACGCATTCAGCGGGATAAGGGAGTTTTTGTTGGTGGAGGCGTTTCCATCGCTTCGGGCTCCAACCTGGGAGACTATTCCCTCGGAATAAACTTTGAGGGCGGATACAACAAGCGGCTCAACCGCGTTTTCTCCCTGGGCGGTTCGGTTTCCTACCTCAGTTTCAAATACGACGCAAGCGTGTTGAAGAACAAGCCGGACATTAACGGTACGGGCATCAGTCAGAATTTTTATTATGATACGAATGCTGCCGTAGTTGATCAGGGTTTCTTTCTAACCCTTTCGGGGGGCGACGTCAGTATCCTCTCGGCGGCCCTGAACTTGAAATTCAATTTCGTTCCGGTGAAGGATAATTCGATTGTTTCCGTGTATGGTTTCGCCAAGCCTTTTATCGCCTCCACTTCGATGAGCGCTCTTTCCGGCGTGGCGGAATATTGGGCATACAACTATTCGCAGAGCGACTGGTTTCCTAACCCCAGCCTCAATGCGTCTGGGACCTATAAGTCAAAATCTTCGATCACAGGCGGAATCTTCGTGGGGCCAGGAATAGAGATCAATCCCGCCAAACCAGTTTCGATTTTTTTTCAGGCCTCTTTTGGGTACACCTTCCCAATGGATATTGTGAGTACCCGTTCATTTAGTAATGATGTCAATGACCTGGGTAGTGACGCTTTTCCGATCAGCAGCCTGGGGTTCACCTCCATAAACTTTGCGGCGGGAATTTCGTTTAATTTAGATTGAGATGAGAAAAGTTTGGCTGATCGGCATGGCTTTGCTGGCGGCCGTTGAGACAACGGCCCAGTTCAAGCTGTATGAGCAGGGCATTGACGCCTATCAAAAGAAGGATTACGAAAGTACCATCAATCTTCTCAACAGCTACCTCGACAGTCACCTCCGTGACAAAGCCCTCGACGTGGATGTCCACTATTACCTCGCCCTTTCCTACTACAAGACCAACTCCCATACAAGCGCCGTTCGTGAATTCGATGAAGCACTACAGTTGGGCCATAAGAATGCAGGGAACATCCACTGGTTCATGGCCCAATCGTATGTGGACCTCCACGCCCTGGACGATGGCCTGAAAGAATATAGCAGCGCGTTGGAAACAATAACCGACCCGGCAAGCCGTGCGAAATTGCTATACGAACGGGCGCTCGCACATGACAAGAAAGGCGAAAGGCAACCAGCTATCAAAGACATGCGTCAGGCATCCGCGGAGGATTCCCGCAATCCTGAAGTGAAGAATAAATTGCGCGAATGGGATGCAACTGCTGCCTCAGCACCGGTGGAGGTGGCGAAAGTAACTCCTACCGATACGAAGGTGGTAATGCCCAAGAAAGAACCGGTGAAAACCGTTGCGGCTCCGCCAATTGTTACCAAAAGTGCCGACCCGACGCTGGCCGACATGTTTAAGAATGAAAAGCGCTATGCGCTGGTAATCGGCAACAGCAAGTACAAGAACATCTCTCCGCTGCGTAACGCTGAGAACGATGCGAATGATATGGCCGACGAACTGAAGAAGTCAAATTTTGAGGTGACCAAGCTGATCAATGGAACCTATTACCAGATGCGGGATGCTTTCAAGGAATTCCATGAAAAGCTGGCTTCAGGCCCCAAAGATCAGACGGTTGGGTTGTTTTACTACGCCGGTCATGGCATTCAAAATGAAGGAGAGAACTACCTCGTACCGGTAGAAGCCAATGTTCAGTATGAAGATGATATTCCACGCACGTGCATGCCCGTGCAGCGAATTATCATGGCCAACATGGAGCGGTCAAATTCCCGGATGAACATTCTCATTCTGGATGCCTGCCGCAACAACCCGTTTCCATCGGGCTATCGGTCTACCGAGGCCGGACTCGCGGAGATCAAACGCGCCAAAGGTTCGTTCATCGCCTACGCAACCGCCCCCGGCTATGTGGCCTCCGACGGCGAGGGCCGAAATGGATTGTATACACAGGAATTGCTCAGCGCCATGCGTAGACCCGGACAAACCATCGAACAGGTATTTAAGGAGGTGAGGAGGAACGTTCTGAAGATTTCAGGAGAGAAGCAATACACGTGGGATAGCTCCAACATCATTGGAGATTTCTATTTCAAGTTCGAGTAGACATGAGCCTAGGGGCTACGGCTTCAGCCCCAGCATTTGAATAACGGTGACAGCGGCTTCTTCCCCCTTATTTCCAAAAGCGCCCCCCGCCCGTTCCAGCGCTTGCTTTCTGTTCAGCGTGGTGAGCACTCCAAACGCCACCGGTTTTCCAGCCTTTAGATTTACCTGCATGATGCCGTTTGCCACAGCCTGACAGATATAATCAAAATGAGGCGTCTCCCCCTGAATCACGCAACCGAGGCAAATGACGGCATCTATTTCTTTCTTCTCAGCCATCCACTGCGCGGCCAGTGGAAGCTCGTAGCTCCCCGGTACATTTCGCCGTACGATGTTGTTCTTTTTTACTCCCGAATCCAGCAGCGCCTGATGGGCACCGGCATAGAGCGCTTCGGTGATTTCTTCATTCCACTCGGCGACCACCAGGGCGATACGGGTGTTGCTGAGATTCAGTTTTGTTTCCCCACGGAAAGACGGTAGTACACCTGGCATAGGCAGTGATTAGGATACGGGACTAAATTTACAAAGGATTACAACAAAAAGGGGATAGACACGCTATCCCCTTTTCCTTATGATCTTCAACTAATCAGGAATTGTTTTCCAGACGCGCCTTGAACTTTCTTGCATTTTGGTAATCGGTGCTGTCCCAGTATTCATCAATGATGCGCTGATAGGCTTTGATGGCATTTTCCTTCTGGTTGGATTTCTCAAAAGCGAGGGCGGCCTTCATCAGGTACGTGGGTGTAAAAAATTTATTCGGTTTAAAGTTGGCCGCCTTGTTGTAGTACGCGGCTGCGTCTTCGTAATTCTTTTGTTCCATATGGGCATCGCCGGTCAAACTGTAGGCGCGTGCCTGAACCAGTTCATCGCTCGAGCTGAAATCTTCGAAATACAGAACGGCCAGGGGATATTTCTTCTGCTTGAGGCAGATGGTGCCGGCATAGAAGTTTGCAAGATTCCCGGCGGGTGTCATGCTGTAGTCGTCGATGATTTGCTTGAAACCCAGGTTATTTCCGTCACCCTCCATGGCCAGGTCGAGGCTGTCAGCTTCAAAGTACCGAACGGCCTGAAACATTTCTTTTTGGGCCAGATCATCCTGGCTGTCCGTGTAGTACTTGTATCCAAAATACGCCCCAACGAGCAGGACCAGCACACCCAGCACGCTGAATACGATTTTAGGGTTTTCTTCGATCCAATGCTCCGCGCCCTCTACCTTTTCGGCCAGAACTTCCGCGTTTTCAAGCAGGTCTTTCTTTTCTTCTTTTTTTGCCATAGTGATCTGTCATAAGCCCCCTGCCGGGAACCCGGACCAGAAGGGCTGCAAAACTATACATTCGGCCAGATTTAACAAACGGCCGGAGCGACGGATTAGTCGTTGATAAAGGGGTAATCGGGCTGCATATATACATCGGTAGTGGCCTCCCGGGGATCGGGATGGTTGGATTCTTCCGCGAACTTCACGCTGTCTTCAACCACCGCATCCACCTTTTCCTGGATGGCTTCCAGCTCCTGCTCGGTGGCATACTTTTTCTCCAGAATGGTTGTCCGCACAACTTCCACCGGGTCGCGCCGCTTGTATTCTTCGACTTCTTCTTTGGTGCGGTATTTCTGGGGATCTGACATGGAGTGTCCCTTGTACCGGTAGGTGCGGAATTCCAACAACGTCGGACCATCCCCGGCGCGAGCCCGTTCCGCAGCGCGGGCCACGGCGAGGTGAACGGCCTCCACACTCATGGCGTCAACCGGTTCGGACGGCATATCGTAGGCTTCCCCGAGGGTATACAATTCGGTCACGTTGGAGGTCCGCTTCACGGAGGTCCCCATGGCATACCCGTTGTTTTCAATAACGAAAATGACCGGAAGTTTCCACAGCATGCTGAGGTTCAGCGCCTCGTGAAAGGCACCCTGCCGCACGGCCCCATCGCCCATATAGCAGATGCAAAGGTTCTTGGTCTTGTTGTATTTTTCCGCGAAGGCGATGCCGGCACCCAGCGGCACCTGACCGCCTACAATTCCGTGGCCGCCAAAGAAGTTCTTCGATTTGTCAAAGATGTGCATGGAGCCGCCCTTGCCTTTTGAGACACCGGTCTCCTTGCCGTAAAGTTCCGCCATCACTGCCCGGGGGTCGGTCCCCAATCCAAGCGGGTGTGCATGATCGCGATAGGCTGTGATCCAGCTGTCCTCCGGGGTGAGCGCGGTAATGGCCCCGGCAGCGCACGCTTCCTGGCCAATGTAGAGGTGACAAAACCCCCTGATTTTCTGCATGCCATATAGCTGGCCAGCCTTGTCTTCAAACTTGCGCATGAGATACATCATCTCAAACCAGCGCATGTACGTCTCTTTGGAAAATTCTCCCTTATCCTTGGGGCTCTTCGCTTTGGCTTGGGTGGTGGCAGGCATATGAATTACTTTTGAACCGGACTGCGAAAATAACCCTGAAATCATCAAATCCCAACTATCCACAGCGGAGGCCTCATGCGATTGGAAAAATTACAACTGCTGAACTTTAAGAACTACCGGGATGCGGAAGTAGTCTTCGACGGATCAATCCATTGTTTGCTGGGTAAAAACGGAAGCGGGAAGACCAACCTGCTGGAGGCGATCCACTACCTTTCGTTTACCCGTGGGGCGTCCGGCGGTTCGGATTCCGCCAATATCCGCATAGGAGAAGATCACTTTCTAATCCGGGGTCATGTGGAGGTGGATGGCCGGCGCAACGAAATTTCCTGCAGCTACGCGGCCGACAAGAAAAAGCGAATCACGGAAAACGGGAAAGATTATACGCGGTTTTCCGAGCACATCGGGAAGTACCCGCTGGTGCTCGTGGCCCCTGCCGACATCGAGCTGGTCTGGGACGGAAGCGAAGTGCGACGCAAATTTTTTGATACGCTCCTTGCCCAGGTCGACAAGCAGTACCTGGAGCAGCTCATGGTCTACCAGGCACACCTTCGCCACCGGAACAGTCTGCTTCGGATGTTCAGTGAAAGGAAAACCCTGGACCGGGATCTGCTGGAATCCTACGACCTGCGGATGGCAGGGGCCGCTGCCTACCTGCATCAGCAGCGGACCCTCTTTGTAAAATCGATCACGCCGCTGGTGGTGAAGCATTACGGTTTTCTGGCCATGGGATCCGGGGAGACTCCGGGCCTGCAGTACGTCTCCGACCTGGACACGCTTGATTTCAAAAAGGAGCTGACGGCGCGGTTGGACCGTGACATCGCGATGGGCCGCACAACGATAGGCATCCACCGCGACGAGTTTCTCTTTACGCTGGAGGGGCACGAGCTGCGGCGTTTCGGATCGCAGGGACAGCAGAAGTCTTTCCTCATTGCGCTGAAGCTCGCCGAATTTGACAGCCTCGAACAAAAAAACGGGTTCAAGCCTTTGCTGCTGCTGGATGATATTTTTGACAAGCTCGACGACGAGCGTATCGGGCAGTTGATGAAACTTGTTTCGAACGGGGCCTTTGGCCAGATTTTCATCACCGACGCCCGGCCGGGGAGGAGTTTGGAGGTGTTGAAAAAATCGGGGCTGATAACACAGAATTTTGGTGTGGGCAGTGGCTCGATAGTAAAAGTTTAATGCACGAAAGGGGTCTGATTAAGCCAGGAATGACATTCCATGGGAGCTTTTTGACGATGGTTGCCCTTTTGGTAGCTTTATTTACAATCCCCATCCATGAAGTACCTGGCTCTGATGTTCGCTGCCACTCCTTTTCTGGTTTTTTCACAGAAACTGGAGAACCTTCAGGCTGTTCCTGCCGGGGATAAGATTCTTATTACATACGACCTATCTGCCACCAATCCAGGTGACAAATTCGATGTGGCGCTATTCGGCTCGCACAATAATTTCAGCTCCCCCATTCAACGTGTTACGGGTGATGTAGGGAAGGGTCTGGGCGTTGGGAAGGGTAAGCAAATTGAATGGGATGCGAAGAATGAAATAGGAACCTACCGCGGCAACCTGACTTTTGAGATTCATGCGGAAGTGATTGCGGCATTTGCGTTGCGGCATGAAGTCATTTCAGTTAAGCGCGGAAAATCGATAAACCTCGATTGGCAGGGAGGATCAAAAAACCAGGACGTAAAGATTGAGTTAGTCAAACCAGGAGGAAGCTCAGAAGTTGTTGGCACGTCAGCCAACAAGGGCAGCTATCAATGGGCTGTTCCAGCCAGGCAAAAAACCGGGTCTGGCTATCAGTTGCGGCTGGTGAATGGAAAGGAGACCATTCTCACCACCCCATTTACTATCAAGCATAAAATTCCCACGCTGGTAAAAGTAATACCGTTTGCGGTGATCGGGGCGGTGATTGCCTTGACAGGAGGATCCAAGTCTTCGCCGTCTAATACGTCGCTTCCCATGCCACCGGATTTGGGATTGACAAACTAAAATCATGAGAAGAGTTTTTACATGCACTAGCTTCTGCCTTCTTTCTTTGGTCATGCTGGCCCAAGTGCCCATCCTCACTTCGTTTACCCCTGGCAGTGGCCCGGTGGGCACATCCGTTACAATTACCGGAGCAAATTTTAGTACAACCCCCGCTAACAACACCGTAAACTTTAATGGAACTACAGCAACCGTTACGGCCAGCACGGCCACCAGTATCACAACATCAGTACCAACAGGTTCAACAACAGGAGCAATCACGGTAACAGTAGCCGGACTAACCGGGACAAGCGCAACAAATTTTACTGTTCCTATAGATACGACACCTCCTGTAGTTGCCGCCGACAACACATTAGCTACTATCGCGCCTAACAGTTCTATTTCGGTTTCAGCTAATTTCACTGATGCCTCCGGAATCGCCACCAATCCTGCTCCCAGAGTTTTTTATCGACCCATTGCAGGTGCGGCTCCCAATACTTTTGTGTCTGCAAACATGACGCTCTCCACAGGGTCAACATACACCGCAACAATTCCTGCCAGCGCTGTTACCGAACTGGGTGTAGAGTACAAATACCTGATCACAGATGGAGCAGGTTTGGACAATTCAACCAGTCAAACGCTCTACAAAACTCACATCAATCATGCCTCCGGCCTGGCGATCACATCTTATCCAGGCTCCGCAGGTGGCACCGAGCAAACCAGTTATCGTATCATCTCCATTCCGTTGATCCTGGAAGACAAAACAGCCGATGGCGTATTTAAAGACGTGATCGGTGGCTATGACCCGACAACGTGGCGTATGTTTAGATACAATGGCACCAGGTTTGATGAGTTGACCGGATCAACCGCACTTGTCCCCGGCGAAGGCTATTGGTTTATTACAGTAACCTCAAGCCCGCTCAACACCGGTGCCGGAACTACAGTTGATGTAAGTTCGTCGAGCCCTTTCACGATCACGCTGAAACCCGGATGGAACCAGATTGGCAATCCATACAACTTCAGTATTTCCTGGGCCGATGTAATTGCGGCTAACCCAACAGAAGCCACCAACCTGGGGGGCAACAGCAGTAAGATCAGAACCTACCGGGGCGTCGCCGAAAATGTAGACGTGCTGAAACCACTGGAAGGAGGCTTTGTAAAATACGTGGGCACGGCTTCAACCACCATTGTTATCCCCGTTGCAAAAAATGCTTCCATTCAGGGGCGTATTGCTTCGCAAGACCTGACCAGCAATTCACTTGACCAGCCTTCATGGGAGAGGTTCTTCACCTTGAAAAACGGCTCCGATGAATACAGCCTGGGAGGCTTTGGCATGCACCCGGAAGCGAAAGAGGATTTTGATTATCATGACGACTTCAACTCACCGCGGTTTTTTAATTACCTGGAAGTGAAATTTCCGAAGAAGTATGTGGGGATGACCTACACCAAAGACGTTGTGCCTACTACTGAAAATTATTCCTGGAAATTCAACGTGGAGACAAACCTGAAAGATCCTGCCACCTTCATTCAATGGAACGCTTCAGACTTCAACACCACAAGAAATATTTTCCTGCTGGACGTTGCACTGCACAAAATCACGGATATGAGTGTTCAAAGCAGTTACCAGTTTGATCAATTCGTTTCAAAGGAGTTCAAGGTAATACTCGGTCAGGAAGAATATGTGAAACAGGAATTGATACCCGATCGGGTGGTCTTGCATGATCCATACCCCAACCCTTTCGCAAGTGAGGCAATTATATCCTACGCCCTGCCCTCAGGGGTAAAGGATACCGGCGCTGAGGTTGAAATCTTTAATTCGCAGGGCGCTCGGGTTTCAAGGGTAGCAACACAGGAGTCGGGACCGGGCTTCTGGTCGTGGAATGCCGAGGGACAGGCATCCGGCTTGTATATCGTAAGGATCAAAGCAGCGAATCAATCTGTCACAAAAAAGATATTAAAACGGTAATTATGAAAAAGCTCATTTTTCTCCCTTTGGTTGTGCTTTCTTTTTGGGCGTTTGGCCAAACCCTTAAAGAGAGAACCAACACCCTTGCTGTCGACTTTTCTGATAAACCTGTTGAAACCGGTACTGTAAGAAAATACCGCGCGCTTATAATGGGGGTGTCAAAATACCAATATGAAGATGCCAGACTTCAGTCTTTGGACCGACCTGCTGCTGACGCGCAAAAAATATATGACCTGATCACCAGTGAATACACGTTTGATCCAGGTGACGTCATTCTGCTTAAGGACCCAACCCGCCATGACATCATCGATGCCCTCGACAAGTTGTCGCAAGTGACCTCTGAAAAGGACAATCTCCTTATTTTCTACGCAGGACATGGATATTGGGACAAACAGCGCGAACTGGGGTATTGGCTTCCGGCTGATGCCAAAAGGGATAGCCGCAGTAATTGGATATCCAATAGTGATGTGAAAGACAACCTGGCGATGGCCTCCATCAAATCGAAGCATACGCTTCTGATAACGGATGCCTGTTTTGGCGGCAGCATTTTTAAAAGCAGGGGCATTAGCTCCGAGCGCATGTTGCAACTCAATGAAATGTACAGGGATCCCAGCCGCAGAGCCATGACGAGTGGGAATCTTAGTGAAGTCCCCGACAAAAGCATTTTTCTTGATCAACTCGTCAAAAAACTCAGGGATAATGAAGAAGACTACCTTCCAGCGGTGACATTGTATACGCGAATCTATGAACCCATAACGAACAACTCCACGACAAGGCCTGTTTATGGCGTCATCCAGGGTGCCGGTGATGAGGGGGGCGATTTTATCTTTGAGCGGCGGAAGAAGAAATAGCCTTCCGGAGGCTATACTTAATTTAGCCGATCAGGGGGCCATGAAGGCCCGGGTCCGTAGATTCTCCGTACCTTAGCCGTCCTTTAATGAAATCTTCCAAGCACGATAGCGCCATCCACATCAGTCAGGCCATCCAGGATCTGCTCAAAACACAACACCTGAAGCCGAAATTTGATGAAGCCAGCGTGGTGGTTTCCTGGGAACGCATCGTGGGAAAGTCCATCGCCAAGCGTACCCGGCGCCTGTACATCCGAAACAAGGTCCTTTTTGTTGAATTGCAGTCCCCCTCGCTTAAACAGGACCTCGGGTATCACAAAACCCACATGCTGGAGCTTTTCAAGAAGGAGTTCGGGGACGGGGTGGTAGGGGAGATCGTCTTCATGTAGAAATGGGTTGGATCAAGGTTCAAAAGTTCAAGGCCTGCCTGACGAAGTTGTCTCAGCGCAGGCAGGTTCAAGTCAAGATTGAACCTGAGACCTTGAATATTGAATTCCGAAGCACGGTAGGCTGGGGATTGGACCTTGAACTTAATTGGGGTCTAAATTCATTTACCGGCTTGCCTATCAGGAAAAAGCCATTAATTTTGCACTCCTGTTTTTGGAATAGGGTTCGGCAACGGCCGGATGATCCAAAAGCATGCGTTCTTGGAAATAACAACACAGGTTTCAAGCTGGGCTTGTTGGCTACGTAAAATGTGTGAATAAAACCCGGGGGGATACTCAAGCGGCCAACGAGGACAGACTGTAAATCTGTTGACTTATGTCTTCACAGGTTCGAATCCTGTTCCCCCCACAGTGTTATTTGGGGATTAGAGATTCGGTTTATTTGGGATTAAGATCACCAAATCAGCCAATCATCAAATGAACAGGCGGGAGTAGCTCAGTTGGTAGAGCGATAGCCTTCCAAGCTATAGGTCGCGAGTTCGAACCTCGTCTCCCGCTCAGGGCCATCTGGCGATTAAGTAATCTGGCGATTGAGTGATTTAAAAATCACAAAATCTCGGGATCACAAAATCACCACGTGATCTGCCGTTGTAGCTCAGTGGTAGAGCACTTCCTTGGTAAGGAAGAGGTCGTGAGTTCAATCCTCATCAACGGCTCGAAGAAGTTGACTGGGTATTGAATCAAGATTGACAGTTCTCCCGATAGCTATCGGGACTGTTCAACGGCTCAGAACGGAGAACTATAAACGGGTGGAAAGGCGTTTCACCCCCGGAACTTTGAAATATTGAATAGCAGGGCCTGTTTTTGCAGATGCGTAGCGACCATCACGAATGCAAAAGCTGACCTTGCGCTTGCCAACGTATGGCAAATCCTATCCGAAAGGCTTACGATGTTTAGGGTGTATTACTTCTCCATGATGTTTTGATGGGGGAGCAGAACTAGAACTATTAATTAACAATTTATACACTTAAACACTTAACTGGGATTTTCAAATATGGCAAAGGAAACATTTGATCGTTCGAAACCGCATGTTAACGTAGGCACCATTGGTCACGTAGACCACGGCAAGACCACGCTGACTGCAGCAATTACAAAGGTGCTCGCAAAGAAGGGATTGGCTTCTGAAAGAGACTTCTCCTCTATTGACAATGCGCCGGAGGAAAAAGAGCGCGGTATTACCATCAACACCTCACACGTAGAGTATGCGACAGAGAAGCGCCATTATGCGCACGTCGATTGCCCTGGACACGCTGACTATGTAAAGAACATGGTTACAGGTGCTGCCCAGATGGACGGCGCCATCCTCGTGGTAGCCGCTACGGATGGCCCGATGCCGCAAACCCGCGAGCACATTCTGTTGGCCCGCCAGGTAGGTGTTCCTGCCCTGGTTGTCTTCATGAACAAAGTCGACCTGGTCGACGATCCGGAATTGATTGAACTCGTTGAAATTGAAGTACGTGAGCTCCTCACGACCTACAAGTTCCCGGGCGATACCATCCCCGTCATCAAAGGTTCTGCCCTGGGCGCGCTGAACGGCGAGGCCAAGTGGGTTGAGAAGATTGATGAATTGATGAATGCTGTGGATGAATTCATTCCCATCCCGGTGCGTGCTATTGACAAGGATTTCCTGATGCCTGTGGAGGACGTGTTCTCCATTACGGGCCGTGGTACCGTGGCGACTGGCCGTATTGAGCGCGGTATAATCAAAACCGGTGACCCTGTCCAGATTCTGGGTATGGGCGCTGAAAACCTCACTTCCACCATTACTGGTGTGGAGATGTTCCGCAAGATCCTCGATCGTGGTGAAGCCGGTGATAACGTAGGGCTCCTGCTCCGCGGTATCGAAAAGACCGATATTTGCCGCGGTATGGTTATTTGCAAGCCGGGTACGGTAACCCCTCATGCGAAGTTCAAGGCGGAAGTCTATGTACTTAGCAAGGAAGAAGGTGGCCGTCACACGCCGTTTTTCAACAAGTACCGTCCCCAGTTCTACTTCCGGACGACCGACGTAACAGGCGAAATCATGCTCCCCAAAGGGGTTGAGATGGTGATGCCTGGCGACAACGTGTCGATCGAGGTTGAATTGATCAACAAGATTGCCATGGAGAAGGGTCTCCGCTTCGCTATTCGCGAGGGTGGCCGGACCGTTGGATCTGGTCAGGTAACGGAAATAGCAGACTAATTCTGGCTCCTCCCACGGAGGTGTCAAACAGGCACCTAAGTGGTTGACTATCAAAAGAGAGCGTTTCCTGGAAATTTCCCGGAAACGCTTTTGTTTTGACCCCTTTTATTCTACCTTTGCAGTCCTTTTGAATTTCGGGTATGGGTAAATTCGAAGGAACTCTCCGCAAAAGTGAGGAAAGGAAAGCCAAACGGGTGTAGCTCATCCCGATAATCCCGATAGCTATCGGGATCGGGAGGCCGAGTAGCTGGAAACCAGCTTCAAAGCTTAAAAAGCTAACCGTACAGACGGGTGTAGCTCAATTGGTAGAGTAGCGGTCTCCAAAACCGTTGGCTGGGAGTTCGAGTCTCTCCACCCGTGCAGCGAGTGCAGGAACTCGCACGATGAAGAAAGAAGTTGTCCGGAAGGCGTTTTGGAAGCGCCGAAGGCGGTAAAAATATAGACCAGAAGCCCTGAAAAGGAGGATATAGATGGAAAAGGTAAAAAACTACGTGTTGGAATCGATTGACGAGGTACGCAACAAAGTTGTGTGGCCAAAGTTTAACGAATTGCAGAGCAGCGCCATCCTGGTGTTGGTTGCATCGCTGATTTTCGCACTGGTTATTGGGTTGATTGACCTGGGCTTCAATAATGCGCTTGCCTGGTTCTACCGGGAATTTTAATTCTAAGGGAGATGGGCGAACTGAAATGGTATGTATTGCGTGTTATCAGTGGTCAGGAAAAGAAGGTAAAGATCTACCTGGAAACTGAAATTGAGCGCTCCAAACTGACAGAGTCGATACCACAGGTATTGATCCCGTCGGAAAAGGTGTACGAGATGCGCAATGGAAAGAAGAAGATGCGCGAGAAGAACTTCTTCCCGGGGTACGTGCTGGTTTCAGCCGACCTGGCCCATCCGGAGGCGCACCATACAGTAACCAGCATTCCAGGCGTTCTGGGATTTCTGGGAGGCAGCACTTCAGGCTCTGTGAAGGAGCCGGTGGCGCTGAGGCAGTCGGAAGTGAACCGGATCCTTGGCAAGGTGGATGAGGTGGATGAAGGGGGAGAAAAGTTGGAGCGGCCGTTCATTAGAGGGGAGTCTGTAAAAGTTATGGACGGGCCCTTTAGCGGATTCACCGGCGCTGTGGAAGAGATTTTTGAAGACAAGAAGAAGTTGAACGTCATGGTGAAAATATTCGGAAGGAATACACCGGTTGAGTTGAGCTACATGCAAGTTGAAAAGTTAGACTAAGAGCACAATGGCAAAGGAAATCACGGGTTATTTGAAATTGCAGGTAAAGGGAGGTCAGGCGAATCCCGCCCCCCCGATCGGACCTGCGCTTGGTTCAAAAGGTCTCAACATCATGGACTTTTGCAAGCAGTTCAATGCGCGTTCACAGGACAAGCAGGGACAGGTATTGCCCGTATTGCTCTCTATATATAATGACAAGTCCTTTGATTTTGTCATCAAGACGCCCCCTGCGGCTGTCCTTATTATGGAGGCCATCAAGATCCAAAAGGGGTCCAAGGAGTCGAACCGCCAGAAGGTGGGTTCTATCAGCTGGACGCAAATCAAGAAGATTGCAGAGACAAAGATGCCCGACCTCAACGCCTTTAAGGTGGAGTCGGCGATGAAGATGGTTGCAGGAACGGCCCGAAGCATGGGTGTAACAGTAAGTGGAGAAGCCCCCTGGGATAAAAAATAAATTGGTATGGCACGGATTTCAAAAAACAGAAAAGTTGTTGAGGCAAAGTATACACCTGAGAAGGAGTATTCGCTCGATGACGCCTCCAAACTGGTAAAGGAGATTACGTTTACCAAGTTTGACGCCTCCGTTGATGTCGATATTCGACTGGGTGTAGACCCGAAGAAATCGGATCAGATGGTGCGCGGCGTGGTTTCCCTGCCGCACGGTCTGGGTAAGGTGGTTCGTGTGCTGGTGCTTTGCACCCCTGACAAAGTTCAGGAGGCGAAGGATGCAGGCGCGGAGCATGTCGGCCTGGATGAGTTTGTAACAAAAATTGAAGGCGGATGGACGGATATCGATGTGATCATCTGTACCCCTACCGTCATGGCAAAAGTTGGTAAGCTGGGTAAGGTATTGGGACCACGCGGTCTGATGCCCAACCCGAAGTCTGGTACAGTTACCCTGGAAGTTGGGAAAGCAGTGAAAGATGTGAAAGCGGGTAAGGTAGACTTCAAAATTGACAAGCAGGGAATCATTCACGCTTCCGTAGGTAAGGCTTCTTTCAGCGCGGACATGATTAAAGACAATGCCGCTGAATTTATCAACATGGTGGCGAAGTTAAAGCCAGCCTCTTCGAAGGGAACGTACTTCCAAAGCATTTGCCTTTCGACGACCATGAGCCCCGGTATACGGATTGACAGCAGTACGATTGGCGGACTCTAATAAATTTAAACAACGATGACCCGCGAAGAAAAAGGACAGATTATTGATGAGTTGGCAGAAAAATTCTCCCAGCACAATCACTTTTATTTTACCGATGCATCAGGTTTTTCTGTTGGACAAATCAATACGTTCCGCAGGATATGCTTTAAGACAGGGGTGGAATACAGAGTATACAAGAACACGCTGATACAGAAGGCATTGGAAAAGCAGACCAGCGGTGATTTTGAACCGATGTTCAAGGTGCTGAAAGGCTTTACCGGTGTTATTTTTTCGAAAGAAATTGGTAATGCCCCGGCAAAAGCCATCAAGGAATACCGCGTGAAGAATGAGGGAAAACCTGTATTTAAGGGAGCCTCCATTCAATCCGACCTGTATTTCGGCGAGGAGAATCTTAACACACTCAACAACCTCAAGTCGAAGAATGAGATGATCGGAGACATCCTCTCTGCCCTCCAGGCACCTGCTAAGAATGTATTGTCTGCCCTGTTGAGCAGCAAGGGAACGTTAGCCGGACTGGTGAAAACATTGGAACAACGAGCAAAATAATTATTAACTGAATCTAAACACTTACAACAATGGCTGATATTAAATCAATGGGCGATCAACTGGTTGAACTTTCTGTTAAGGAAGTTACCGAATTGGCTTCTTACCTGAAGGAAACATATGGCATCGAGCCTGCAGCTGCCGCTGTAGCGATTGCCGGACCTGCTGCCGGCGGTGGAGCCGCTGCTGCTGAGAAGACGAATTTCGACGTGGTATTGAAAGCCGCCGGAGCCAACAAACTTCAGATCGTGAAGCTTGTGAAGGAATTGACCGGTCTGGGCCTGAAAGAGGCCAAGGACTTGGTTGACGGAGCCCCCAAGACAATCAAAGAAGGCTTGCCTAAAGACGAAGCAGAAAACTTGAGGAAGCAACTCGCAGAGGCTGGTGCCGACGTAGAGTTGAAATAACTTCTTGAAAGACGCTGGGTACCGTCTAGCCTCACAGTAGGCCCCAGCCCGTTCCGACTCGTCGGGATTGGGTGGGGTTTACTCTATTTTGTACCCCTACTTGTTTGTGTCCTGGAAACTAAACATTACGCACCTTGGCTAAGAAGACCATCAACAACAGGATTGACTTTTCAAACATCGAGCGGACCCTCGATTATCCCGATTTCCTTGATCTCCAGCTTCAATCCTTCAAGGACTTTTTGCAGATAGAAACACCTGCCGAGAAAAGACAGAATGAAGGCCTTTTCAAGGTTTTTGCAGAGAACTTCCCGATCTCAGATTCACGCGAGAATTTTGTGCTGGAATTTGTCGACTATACCATCGACCCGCCAAAATACGACGTCGATGAGTGTATCGACAGAGGGCTTACTTTCTCCGTTCCGCTGAAAGCAAAACTACGCCTCACCTGTAACGACGAGGATAACGAAGATTTTGAAACCATCGAGCAGGAGGTATTCCTTGGAAACATTCCGTACATGACGGAAAAAGGGTCGTTTGTGATCAACGGCGCAGAACGCGTCATCGTTTCCCAGCTGCATCGGTCACCCGGCGTGTTCTTTGCCATGAGCAAGCACACCAACGGCACCAAATTATACTCCGCCCGAATCATTCCTTTCAAGGGATCCTGGATCGAATTCGCCACCGACGTCAACTCGGTGATGTACGCGTATATCGACCGGAAGAAAAAATTCCCTGTAACCACCCTGCTGCGGGCCATTGGCTACGGCACAGACAAGGACATCCTTGATCTGTTCGGACTCTCCGAAGAAGTGGAGGCCTCTAAAGCGACCCTCAAAAAGGTTATTGACCGGAAGCTGGCCGCACGGGTTCTCAAGACCTGGACGGAGGACTTCGTGGACGAGGATACGGGCGAGGTGGTCTCCATCGACCGGAACGAAGTATTGCTGGAGCGCGATCACGTTATCGCATCCGAGGATGTGGAGACGATCATGGAAAGCGGCGTTAAGTCCGTCATCCTTCATCGCAACGATGTGAATGTTACCGACTACCACATTATCTTCAACACATTAGCCAAAGACAATTCCAATTCGGAGAAGGAAGCCGTAGAGCAAATCTACCGCCAGCTCCGCAACACGGAAGCCCCCGACGAGCAAACAGCACGGGATATTATCCAGAGCCTGTTCTTTAGCGAAAAGCGCTATGACCTCGGCGAAGTGGGACGCTACCGGATCAATAAGAAATTAGGCCTTGAACTAAGCGCTGACCAGCGGGTACTCACCACCCAGGACATCATCCTGATCGTGAAATACCTGATTGGGCTTGTAAACGCCAAGGCTCTCGTGGACGACATTGACCATTTGAGCAACCGTCGGGTGCGCACCGTGGGTGAGCAGCTGTACACCCAGTTTGGTGTAGGGTTGGCCCGAATGGCCCGTACTATCAAAGAGCGGATGAACGTTCGCGACAACGAGGACTTTAAGCCCGTTGATCTTATTAATGCAAGGACGCTGTCTTCGGTGATCAATTCTTTCTTTGGGACCAACCAGTTGTCCCAGTTCATGGATCAGACAAATCCGCTGGCCGAAATCACGCACAAGCGAAGGATGTCGGCACTCGGGCCCGGTGGTCTGTCGCGCGAGCGCGCCGGATTCGAGGTTCGTGACGTACACTATACGCACTATGGACGCTTGTGTACCATTGAAACACCCGAAGGTCCGAACATCGGTTTGATTTCTTCCCTCTGTGTTCATGCCAAGGTGAACAAGATGGGCTTCATTGAGACCCCGTATCGCAAAGTCGATAATGGGAAAGTGAAGTCCAGGGATATTATTTTCCTTACGGCCGAAGAAGAAGACACGCACAACATTGCACAGGCCAACGCGCGGTTGAAACCGAACGGTGAGTTTGTTGCCGATAAAGTAAAGGCCCGCTTCGAGGGAGACTTCCCCGTCGTAGAGCCAAACGATGTGCGCTATATGGATGTGGCGCCGAATCAAATTGTTTCGATTGCCGCCTCCCTGATTCCGTTCCTGGAGCACGATGATGCTAACCGCGCCCTGATGGGTTCGAACATGCAGCGTCAGGCAGTACCGCTCATGCGTCCGGAAGCTCCGATCGTGGGCACGGGCCTGGAGGGCCGTATCGCGCTCGATTCAAGGTCTTTGATTTTGGCTGAAGGCAGCGGGGTGACCCATTATGTGGATGCGAGGAAGATCATCATCAAATACGATGTGACGGACGAGCAGCATATGGTGCGCTTCGACGACGAGTACAAGACGTACAACCTGATCAAGTTCAGAAGGACTAACCAGGACACATGCATCAACCTGACCCCGCTGGTGAAGAAAGGCCAGAAGGTGGAGAAAGGCCAGCCGCTGTGCCAGGGATATGCAACCGAAAACGGAGAATTGGCCCTGGGCCGCAACCTGCTGGTGGCCTACATGCCGTGGCAGGGATACAATTTCGAAGATGCGATTGTTATTTCTGAGCGCGTCGTTCAGGACGATATCTATACATCCATACACGTAGAGGAATTTGAACTGGAAGTTCGCGACACCAAGCGCGGGGAAGAAGAGTTAACTTCTGAAATCCCCAACGTAAGTGAGGAAGCGGTGAAGCACCTCGACGAGGATGGAATCATCCGCATCGGTGCCGAAGTACGTGAGGGTGATATCCTGATCGGAAAAATCACTCCCAAGGGAGAAACGGATCCGACACCGGAAGAAAAACTGCTCCGCGCCATCTTTGGCGACAAGGCAGGCGATGTGAAGGATGCATCGATGAAGGCACCGCCATCGTTGAAAGGTGTTGTAATAGAAACAAAGCTCTTCTCGCGCCCCAAGCGCGATAAGGACATCCGCACACGGTCGAAGAAAGAGCTGGATACGCTGAAGACGCGCTACAGCAAGTCGCTGACCGACCTCCGGAATGAGATGATCAAGAAGCTTACTACTATCCTGACCGGCAAAGCCAGCCAGGGTGTGAAGCACAAATTTGGCGATGAGCTGATCAGCAAAGGAGTGAAGTTTACCGGCAAGGTGATTGAAAGCAACCTCTTCCCGGATAAGAATATCTACCGCGATGAGAGTAACTACAATGTGCCTGATGAGGTCAACCTGATCGCCGATGTGAGCCTGGAGTCATGGACTACTGACGACCATTCCAACGACCTGGTTGCCGATATCGTCAAGAACTACCTTAACAAGCGGAATGAAATCGCTGGCGCCTTCAAGCGCGAGCGCTTTACGCTTGAGGTGGGTGATGAATTGCCTGCTGGAATTGTTCAGTTGGCTAAGGTATACGTGGCGAAGAAGCGCAAGCTGAAAGTTGGTGATAAGATGGCAGGCCGTCACGGAAACAAAGGGGTTGTTGCGAAAATCGTTCGCGACGAAGACATGCCCTTCCTGGAAGACGGAACGCCGGTCGATATCTGCCTTAACCCGCTGGGTGTACCCTCACGGATGAACCTGGGCCAGATCTATGAAACGGTGTTGGCTTGGGCCGGTCAGAAGCTCAATAGAAAATACGCAACCCCGATTTTTGATGGAGCCAGTCTCGATGACGTTTCTGCCGAATTGAAGGAGGCGGGCCTTCCTGAATTTGGAAGAACCTACCTCTACGATGGTCTTACAGGCAAGATTTTTGACCAGTCGGTAACAGTGGGGATTGCGTACATGCTGAAACTCGGACACCTGGTGGACGACAAGATGCATGCCCGTTCAATCGGACCCTATTCGCTCATCACGCAGCAGCCGTTAGGCGGAAAGGCCCAGTTTGGTGGTCAGCGTTTTGGGGAGATGGAGGTTTGGGCGATCGAAGCATTTGGCGCATCGCATATCCTGCAGGAGATCCTCACGATCAAGTCTGACGACGTCGTCGGAAGAGCGAAAGCGTACGAATCAATCGTTAAAGGTGAGAATATGCGGAAACCGAATATTCCTGAATCGTTTAACGTATTGGTGCATGAACTCAGGGGCTTGGCTCTTGAGATCACTTTGGATTAATGGACTTTTAACTGACGACTAAACAACGAGTATGTCATTCAGAAAAAATAGAAAGATTAACAATGATTTCTCAAAGATCACCATCAGTTTGGCCTCCCCGGAGTCCATCCTGGAAAGTTCGCACGGTGAGGTAACGCAACCGGAAACCATCAACTACCGGACCTATAAGCCGGAAATGGGTGGATTGTTCTGCGAGCGCATTTTTGGACCTGTAAAGGATTGGGAATGTCATTGTGGTAAGTACAAGCGTATTCGCTATAAAGGCATCATCTGCGACCGTTGCGGTGTAGAGGTGACAGAGAAGAAGGTGAGGCGCGAGCGCATGGGTCACATCGAACTGGTGACACCTGTTGCGCACATCTGGTATTTCCGTTCCCTTCCCAACAAGATTGGTTATTTGCTTGGTCTTCCTACCAAAAAGCTGGACCAGATCATTTACTATGAGCGGTACGTAGTTATTCAGCCCGGAATAAAGGAGGAGGAAGGCCTCAGCAGACTCGATTTCCTTACGGAAGAAGAGTACCTCGATATCGTTGACAAGTTGCCCCGCGAGAATCAACTTCTCGACGACAATGATCCCAGAAAGTTCATTGCCAGAATGGGCGCGGATTCACTCGAAATGTTGTTGGCTCGTGTAAAACTGGATGAGCTGTCCTACGAATTGCGTCATCAGGCCTTGACAGACACCTCGCAGCAGCGCAAGGCGGAAGCCCTGAAACGCCTGAAGGTGGTGGAAGCATTCCGGGATGCAAATACACGCATTGAAAATCGTCCGCCGTGGATGATTATTAAGATGGTGCCGGTTATACCCCCGGAACTTCGTCCGCTGGTGCCGCTCGATGGCGGTCGCTTTGCAACGTCTGACCTGAATGACTTGTACCGGAGGGTAATCATCCGGAACAACCGCCTGAAGCGCCTGATCGATATCAAGGCGCCGGAAGTGATTTTGCGTAACGAGAAGCGCATGCTTCAGGAAGCAGTTGATTCGCTTTTTGACAACTCACGGAAAGTAAATGCTGTCCGGTCTGAAGGAAACCGTGCACTGAAGTCGCTCAGCGATATGCTGAAGGGCAAGCAGGGCCGTTTCCGTCAGAACCTCCTCGGAAAGCGTGTGGATTACTCAGGCCGCTCGGTGATCGTTGTAGGACCAGAATTGAAACTGCACGAGTGCGGTCTCCCCAAAGACATGGCCGCGGAATTATTCAAGCCGTTTATCATCCGTAAGTTGATCGAGCGCGGCATCGTTAAAACCGTAAAGTCGGCAAAGAAAATCGTGGACCGCAAAGATCCGGTCGTGTGGGATATTCTGGAGAATGTGTTGAAAGGACACCCTGTTCTTCTCAACCGGGCTCCAACACTGCACCGGCTTGGTATCCAGGCTTTCCAGCCCAAGTTGATCGAAGGAAAAGCGATCCAGTTGCACCCGTTGGTGTGTACCGCCTTCAACGCCGACTTTGACGGCGACCAGATGGCAGTTCACGTACCGCTGGGCCAGGAAGCAATCTTGGAAGCATCGTTGCTGATGCTCTCCTCGCACAACATTCTCAACCCGTCAAACGGGGCGCCTATTACGGTTCCTTCACAGGACATGGTATTGGGGCTGTACTATCTCACCAAGGGCCGCAAGGGCGAACTGGGTGAAGGCAGAAGGTATTATTCTCCCGAAGAAGTGATCATTGCATACAACGAAGGGATGCTTTCAAAGCATGCAACAGTGAAAGTCCGGGTAAAAGTAAAAGATAAGAAGACCGGGCAAATGGTGCCACAGCTACTGGAAACAGTAACCGGCCGTGTAGTATTTAATCAGGTTGTTCCCGAAGAAGTTGGTTTCGTAGACGAATTATTGACCAAGAAGAAGCTGCAGACCATTATCGCGGATGTGTACAAAGCCGCCGGTATGGCCAAGGCCGCCAAGTTCCTTGACGAGATCAAGGACCTGGGCTTCCAGATGGCTTACCGCGGAGGTCTTTCCATCGGTCTTGACGATGTGAAGATCCCAGCCGAAAAAGAGAAACTGGTAGCGGCAGCGAAGAAAGAAGTCGACGGTGTTTGGAACAACTACATGATGGGCCTCATTACGGATAATGAGCGCTATAATCAGGTCATTGACATCTGGACCCGCACCAATACCCTCCTTACCAACACACTGATGAAGCAGTTGGAAGAAGATCAGGGCGGATTTAACTCCATCTACATGATGATGCACTCCGGTGCACGGGGTTCGCGCGAGCAGATCCGTCAGCTGGGCGGAATGCGCGGGCTGATGGCCAAGCCGCAGAAGAACCTGGCGGGTTCCGTTGGATCTATTATTGAAAACCCCATCCTGTCCAACTTCAAGGAAGGACTGGATGTATTGGAATATTTTATCTCCACGCACGGTGCGCGGAAAGGTCTTGCCGATACTGCCCTAAAGACGGCGGATGCGGGATACCTTACCCGACGGTTGGTGGATGTGGCGCAGGACCTGGTGGTTACCGAAGAGGATTGCGGTACCCTGCGCGGGCTTAAAGTAACAGCCTTAAAAGACAACGAGGATATCGTGGAGCCCTTGTCCGAGCGGATTCTCGGCCGGGTATCTGTACATGATATTTATGATCCGCTCACCGATGCACTCTTGTGTGCAGCCGGATCTGAGATTACCGAGGACGTTGCGAAGCAGATTGATGAAACGAGCATCGAGGAGGTTGAAATCCGCTCCATCCTTACCTGCGAAAGCAAGGTAGGAGGGTGTGCGAATTGCTACGGACGCAACCTGGCTAGCGGAAGGATGGTACAGGCAGGCGAAGCGGTCGGCGTAATTGCCGCCCAGTCCATCGGCGAGCCTGGAACACAGCTTACGCTGCGTACCTTCCACGTGGGGGGTGCCGCATCGAACATTGCTACAGAAGCAAGCATCAAAGCCAAGTTCTCCGGAACCATTGAGTTTGAAGCCATTCGGACTATTGATACGGAAAAGGATGGAGTAAAAGCAAAAGTGGTGATGGGCCGTACTGGGGAAATCCGGATCGTTGAAAAGGATAAAAACCGCACGCTGATTACCAACAACATTCCATACGGAGCATTCCTGTGGGTGAAAGAGGGTCAGAAAGTGGAGAAAGGTGACGAGTTGTGTAACTGGGATCCCTACAACGCGGTGATCCTCTCCGAATTTGACGGCGAGATCGAGTACGAATCCATCCTGGAAGGCATTACCTTCAAGGAAGAATCGGATGAGCAGACTGGTCACCGTGAAAAGGTGATTACCGATACCCGCGACAAGACGAAAAACCCGGCAATCATTGTGAAAGGAAAGACGGAGTCGAAGGGATACAACATCCCGGTCGGTGCTCACCTTGCCGTAAACCAGAAGGATCAGATCAAAGCCGGACAAGTGCTGGTGAAGATCCCGCGTGCCGTTGGGAAGTCCCGCGACATCACGGGAGGTCTGCCCCGCGTGACGGAATTGTTTGAAGCCCGTAACCCGTCCAACCCGGCGGTAGTAAGTGAGATTGACGGAGTGGTAACGTACGGCGGAATCAAGCGCGGTAACCGTGAAATCTTCATCGAGTCGCGCGACGGTGTGCAGAAGAGGTACCTCGTGCCCCTGTCAAAGCACATCCTCGTACAGGACAACGACTTTGTAAAGGCGGGTCAACCCCTTTCAGACGGTGCCATTACACCTTCGGACATTCTTTCGATCAAAGGCCCGACAGCGGTGCAAGAATACCTGGTGAATGAAATCCAGGAAGTATACCGCCTGCAGGGTGTGAAGATCAATGACAAGCACATCGAATGTATTGTAAGCCAGATGATGCAGAAAGTGGAAATCATCGACAGCGGTGACACCAGCTTTTTACAAGGCGAATACGTCGACAAGTTGGAATTCCGCGAAGTAAATGACCTGGTGCTGGATAAAAAGGTGGTGCTGGATGGTGGAGATTCGCAAAAACTCAAGCCGGGTCAGATCATATCCGCCCGTGAATTGCGCGACGAGAACTCCTCGCTGAAGCGCAAGGATCTGAAGATCGCTGAGGTACGCGACGCCATTGCGGCCGTGTCGAGGCCTACGTTGCAGGGAATTACCCAGGCATCGCTCAAGACAGAAAGCTGGCTCTCGGCCGCTTCTTTCCAGGAGACGACCAAGGTGTTGAGTGAAGCAGCGATCCGAGGCAAATCAGACCGGTTAGCAGGCCTCAAGGAGAACGTGATCGTTGGGCATCTGATCCCGGCAGGGACAGGCCAGCGTGTGTTCAACGACATGATCGTCGGCTCCGAGGAGGAATATGCCAAGATGGTAGAAGCCACAGCCGCAACGACGCCTCCTGTGAAGGAGAAAGAGTTGCAAGCTTAATATAATAGTTCAAGGTTCCAGGTTCAAAGTTCGAAGTTGGGTTGTACGCCTAACCGGAACCTGGAACCTGGAACCTGGAAACTTTGAACTTTGAACTTTGAACCTGGAACTTGGAACTTCTTTGAACCTTGAACTTCTTTGAACCTGAAACCGATTGTTATGGCAGAAGAAAAGAATCAACCTTCGCAACAGAACCAGATCAACATCGAGTTAAGTGAAGAGATCGCGGAAGGGGTCTATTCCAACCTGGCCATGATTGCGCATTCCAACAGCGAGTTTGTAATTGATTTCATCCGGTTGATGCCGGGGGTGCCCAAAGCGAAGGTCAAAGCCCGCATTGTCATCACGCCGGAGCATGCCAAACGGCTCCTGGCTGCTCTCAAGGACAACATTGAGAAGTATGAGGCTTCTTTCGGGCCGATCAAGCGCACCGACGAGCTGCCCAAATTCCCCATGAATTTTGGGGGAGCTATGGGGGAGGCTTGATTTACGGGATGCATTGACAATCAACTGATTAGGATACAAAATTCTTTAAACTAAGGGGTTTGTATCCTATTTACTTTTAAATACCTTTGCAGTCCTAATTTTTAAGGGGTTAAAAAGAAAGATAAATAGATGCCTACCATTCAGCAGCTTGTACGCAAAGGACGCAAGAAGTTGACTTTTAAGTCAAAATCACCCGCCCTGGACTCTTCCCCGCAGCGCCGGGGAGTTTGTACCCGTGTTTACACCACCACACCCAAGAAGCCCAATTCTGCCCTCCGCAAGGTGGCCAGGGTGCGGTTAACCAACGGTAAAGAGGTGAACGCGTACATTCCGGGAGAAGGCCACAACCTTCAGGAGCACTCCATTGTACTTATCCGCGGTGGTCGTGTGAAAGACCTGCCGGGTGTACGTTACCACATCATCCGTGGCGCCCTTGATACCGCCGGCGTTAGTGGCAGGAAGCAAAGCCGTTCGAAGTACGGTGCGAAAAGACCCAAAGCCGGTGCCGCTGCCCCCGCAGCCAAAGGAGCACCCGCAAAAAAATAATCTGAAGAAGTCATGAGAAAATCGAAACCAAAGAAGAGATATCTTCTCCCGGACCCCAAGTTTAGCGATACGCTCGTCACCAAGTTCGTCAATTACATGATGGAGGAAGGAAAGAAGAGTGTCGCCTACACCATTTTCTACGATGCCATCGGGATTGTCGAAAAGAAATCTGGAGAGAGCGGCCTGGACGTATGGAAGCGCGCGTTGAGCAACCTCACCCCTGCGGTGGAGGTAAAGAGCCGCCGTGTGGGTGGCGCCACGTTTCAGGTGCCGGTAGAAATCCGCCCCGAGCGGAAAGTAAACCTGAGCATCAAATGGCTTATCGATTATTCCCGCGGTCGCGGTGAAAAAACCATGATGGATAAACTGGCAGCTGAAATTCTCGCCGCAGCGAAGGGAGAAGGCGCAGCCATCAAGAAGAAAGACGATACGCACCGCATGGCGGAAGCAAACAAGGCATTCTCACATTTCAGATTCTAACGGGTAATGGCAAGAGACTTACGATATACACGGAACATTGGTATCGCCGCTCACATTGATGCAGGCAAGACGACGACCACCGAGCGGATTTTATATTACTCAGGCGTCAACCACAAAATAGGTGAAGTTCACGATGGCGCCGCCACGATGGACTGGATGGAGCAGGAGCAGGAGCGTGGGATTACCATTACTTCCGCCGCCACAACCGTTTACTGGAAGTACAAGAACAATGACTATCACGTAAACATTATTGATACACCTGGTCACGTTGACTTTACGGTCGAAGTGAACCGTTCACTTCGCGTATTAGATGGTCTGGTTTTCCTGTTTAGTGCCGTGGATGGCGTGGAGCCGCAATCAGAGACCAACTGGCGTCTTGCTGATAACTACAAGGTGGCCCGTATTGGTTTTGTAAATAAAATGGATCGCGCCGGAGCTGATTTTCTTGGCGTGTGCAAGCAGGTCAAGGAGAAACTCGGTAGCAAGGCAGTTGCATTACAACTACCCATTGGTGAAGAGGAAAACTTCAAAGGCGTTGTGGACCTTGTTGCTAATAAGGCGATCATTTGGAATGAGACCGACAAGGGCATGACCTTTCAGGAGATGCCCATCCCTGCCGAAATGGTTGAGGAGGCTAAAGAATACAGAGAAAAGTTGCTGGAAGCAGTAGCGGAAGTAGATGAGACGCTCATTGAAAAATATTTTGAAGACCCTAATTCCATCTCTGAGGCTGAAATCTTGAAAGCGTTGCGCGAAGCAACCGTTAGCATGAAGATCGTCCCCATGGTGTGCGGTTCTTCGTTCAAGAACAAGGGCGTGCAGACGATGCTAGACTACGTCATGGAATTGCTTCCTTCTCCACTTGATAAGGATGTAATATTTGGCACTGATCCTGACACGGGCGAAGAGGTTGCTATACACCCTGACGAAAAGGAACCCTTCGTGGCGTTGGCTTTCAAAATTGCGACCGATCCATTTGTAGGCCGTCTCTGCTTTATCAGAGCCTACTCCGGTGTGCTGGAATCAGGTTCTTATGTGTACAACACGCGCTCAGAAAACAAGGAGCGTATTTCGCGTGTTTTTCAGATGCATGCGAACAAGCAAAATCAAATTGACCGACTCCCGGTGGGAGATATTGGTGCCGTTGTCGGCTTTAAGGATATCAAAACGGGAGACACACTCTGCGATGAGAAGCGCAAGGTGGTATTGGAGTCCATGACATTCCCCGAGCCCGTTATCGGTTACGCCATCGAGCCCAAGAAGCAGGTGGATGCCGACAAGCTGGGTATGGCCATTTCCAAGCTGGTGGAAGAAGATCCTACGCTGCGCGTGAACACTGACCATGAAACAGGTCAGGTGATCCTCCGAGGAATGGGTGAATTGCACCTCGAAATCATCATCGACCGCCTCCGCCGTGAATTCAAGGTGGAGATCAACCAGGGTGCTCCCCAGGTTGCTTACAAGGAAGCGCTCACAAAATCGATTGAGCACAAGGAAGTGTACAAGAAGCAGACAGGTGGTCGCGGTAAGTTTGCCGATATCGTGTTCGAGATCGGACCCCGCGAGATGGGCCCTGAAGACAAGGCCGGACTGGAGTTTGAAAATGATATTGTCGGTGGAGTTATCCCCCGTGAATTTATTCCTTCCGTTCAGAAGGGTTTTGAGCAGGCGATGGTCAACGGACCGTTGGCAGGATACCCGATCGACTCTATGAAAGTGCGGTTGTTCCACGGCTCATACCACGATGTAGACTCAGATTCATTGTCATTTGAATTAGCGGCCCGTATCGGATTCAGGGAAGCGGCACGAAAGTGCGGCCCACAGTTGCTTGAGCCTGTAATGGGTGTTGAAGTGATCACGCCTGATGAATATACAGGATCCGTAACAGGTGACCTGAATAGAAGAAGGGGAATTATGAAGGGTATGGATACCCGTGGCGGAGCGCAGGTTATAAAGGCTGATGTGCCGTTGTCGGAGTTGTTCGGTTATGTGACCGACCTGCGTACGATTACGTCCGGGCGCGCTTCTGCTTCCCTCACGTTTGCACACTATGCAGCCGTTCCCAAGGCCCTGGCTGAAAAAGTAATTGATGAAGTAAAAGGCGCCGTAGCTGCTAAATAAGAACAGGTATGAACCAGAAAATCAGAATCAAACTCAAGTCGTACGATCACAACCTCGTGGACAAGTCTTCAGAGAAGATTGTACGTGCCGTCAAGGCAACCGGTGCCATTGTGAGCGGACCCATTCCGCTTCCGACGGAAAAGGAGAAGTTTACCGTGCTTCGTTCACCTCACGTGAACAAGAAGGCGCGGGAACAGTTTCAGTTGTGCACGTTCAAGCGCCTGGTGGACATTTATTCCAACAGCGCAAAGACCGTTGACGCGCTGATGAAACTCGAACTTCCTTCCGGCGTTGACGTTGAAATCAAGGTATAGTGAGTTGAAACAAAGATACAGACCCCTTCCCGGCCCATCGGGGTGGGGTTTTTTTATGATGAAAAAGGAGCCTGAAAAGGAGAAAAAGAGCGAGCGTGAGTCTCCTGATTTTTATTGGGAAAACGGATTCATGGTTTTTACCGAAGCGTATCACCGGAGGCGCGGGTACTGTTGCCAGTCTGGATGCAGGCATTGTCCCTACGGTTTCAAAAAAGAGACCGCCGTCGATCGCTGACGTCAGGGAGTGATTGGTTGATTCGCGATTTACGTTTCCTCGTCGGGCGCAATGATCTCTTCCCATAGTAGCCGGGCTGCATCTGTCGGCAGTAACCCGTTCCTGAGGATTTCTCCTACCAGCCTTTTTTTCCTGGCCATAACATCGGGCGTAGTGAGCATGGTGCGGAAGTGAACCTCCAGGCTTTCGTCGAGCCACTGACGAAGTTGATCCTGCCGGGCTGCATCAAAATAGCCCGTGTCCTTCGTGAGTGTCTCAAACTCCAGAATCATTTTCCAGATCTCTTTCAGTCCGGCACCATCGAGTGCGGAGGCGGTCAACGCCCGGGGCTTCCAGCCTGACGGCGCGGGGGATTGGAAATGCAGTGCCTGAAGGGCGTCGGCTCTGGCGCGTACGGCAGCCTTCTTATTTTCACCGTCCGCCTTCGTGATCACGATTCCGTCGGCCATCTCCATGATGCCTTTCTTGATCCCCTGAAGTTCATCGCCGGCACCGGTCAGCATGAGCAGCAGAAAGAAGTCGACCATGCCGCGCACGATCGTTTCCGACTGACCCACCCCAACGGTTTCAATGAGAATCACATCGAATCCAGCAGCTTCGCAAAGGAGGATGGCCTCACGTGTATGAGGAGTCACTCCTCCAAGGGCAAGTCCGGTGGGAGAAGGACGGATGAACACATTCGGGTTTCGGCTTAAGCGTTCCATCCGCGTCTTGTCGCCCAGAATGCTTCCCTTTGTCTTCTGGCTGGTGGGGTCCACCGTGAGTACTCCAATCTTCTTTCCTTCCTGCGTCAATACGTCACCAAACGCTTCGATAAAGGTGCTTTTTCCAACACCAGGAATGCCGGTAATTCCCAGGCGGATAGACTTGCCCGTGTGGGGCATCAGTTTTCGCAAGACGCCCGCTATTTTCTTTCGATCGGCGGCATGGGTGCTTTCAGCCAGGGTGATGGCCCGCGCCAGCATCGCCCGCTCACCTGCCAGGATTCCTTTGCACAGTTCAGTAACAGTGGGGTTCTTTCGTTTTTTGGAAGCCATGGGCGCGTTGATTTACAAAGCTAAATTTTTAAATTTACTCTGTATCCAAACGCACTTCATGAAAAAATTCTGGTTTCAGAGCTTCATCATTACGCTTTTTGTGTTCTTCATGCTTTGGGGCGCCAATAAAGCAACCGACTTCAAGATTTTTACCGCTTTTGATACCGTTGGACAAGCCCTCAAAGATTTTGAGTTGACGGATTATGCTTTTTCGAACCTACGGCCAGATCCGTCGGTGGACGAACGAATTGTCCTGGTAAACATTGGAAAACTATCCAGAAGGGAAATGGCTCAGCAGATTGCAATGATAAGTAGCTACAATCCCAAGGTGATCGCACTTGATGCAATACTGAGTTGTGAAGGAGGCCTGCGCGACAGTGTCAATTGTCCCGCCCTTCTTGATCCTATCGGCAATCTCTTGCTAAGCAATGCGATACAAGAGGCCGGAAACGTTGTGCTCGCTTCAAAACTATTGCAAACCGACTCATTGGCTAAATTTGATACAAACGAGGCGGACTCTTTGGAAGTGATCGACGCCATTTTCAGTGATTATGCGGACAAAGGTTTCGTGAACCTGCCCACCGACGCCACGTATCAGGAGGATGTAAAACTCTGCCGATCCATCTTTCCAAGAAAGTATATAAAAGGTGAAGAGCAACTGTATTTTGCTGTCCAGATTGCCATGCTTTACGACTCGTCGAAGGCGGTTAGATTCCTGGCCCGCGACAACGAAGAGGAGCTTCTTAACTTTCGAGGCAACATTGAGGTCTTGCAACTGCGTGTCAAGAGCCTGAAAAACAAGGATACGGGCACGAGCAAGTTCCCCACGATGTTCTACGTGGTGGATGCGGAGCAGATGCTGCGCAACGAAGTGCTGCCGGAAATGTTCAAAGACCACATCATCATTTTGGGATATCTGGGCGATTACCTGGGCGATTCAGCCTGGGAGGATAAATTTTTTACACCGCTGAACAAAACGGTGGCGGGCAGGGCCAACCCGGATATGTTTGGCCCGGTTGTCCATGCCAATGCAGTGGCTATGATTTTGAACGAAGACTACGTGGATGAGATTCCTGAATGGGCAACGACCCTGATTGCGTTCCTGTTGTGTCTTCTTACGGTAGCCCTGTTTATTTGGATCGACCAGAAAATACCCATGTGGTTTGATGCACTATCCGTCATCATTCAGCTGATTGAATTGCTGATCATATCATCCATCATGATTTATGCATTTGCGGCATGGAGTTTGAAGCTTGAGCTTTCTGTTGCCATTGGAGTTTCTGCGCTGGTAGGCCCTTGTTATGATATCTTCAAGAGCCTCCAAAGCGAGCTAATCAAGCGGCTTACCAAACGTAAGTCGCAGGTATTAACCTCCTGAATTGGCACGCTTTTTAGTACCTTTATAGTAACAAAAGACCAAAAAAATGAAAACAGGCAGGATTTTATTCAGTATTGGCTTTCTCGTCCTGACGATAACCGGCTATTCTCAGGCCGACTATGCCTTCAAGGTGTTGGCAAATAAGGGTGCCAACGAGTACAAATCGGGAGGTGCCTGGCAGGCTATCAAGACCGGCCTAAGCCTGAAAGTGGGGGATGAGCTGAAGGTATCTGAAAACGCCTATTTGGGGTTAGTGAGTTCCACCGGCAAACCGCTGGAGATCAAGCAGGCCAAGAATTACAAGGTGGCGGATTTGCTGGCTCAATTGGGCACAGGAACCAGCGTTATGTCCAAGTACACTGACTTTATTTTGAGCAGTAACTCGGCGGAAGCGAAAAAGAACAGACTTAGTGCAACGGGGGCCGTTCACCGCGGTGAGGCGAGTCTCCTGAGCGTGTACCTGCCATCCGCACAGAATTCGTACGTGTTCAACAAATCCATGTACGTGCTGTGGGAAGCACCCAAGAGCGGCGGCCCGTATGTTGTCACCCTGATGGATTTCTACGAAGTAGTCATTGCGAAATTTGAAACACCGGAGACCAGCCTGAAGATCGATCTAAGCGATCCGAAGATCGCCAGTGAGTCTGCATTCCTGGTTCAGGTAAGCAGCAAAGCGGATTCCAAGACCAAATCAGAGGGAATAGCAGTGAAGAAGATGTCTGCGGACAACTATGCGAAAGTCAAGAAGGCGTATGCTGAAATTTCCGGTGATGTCAATGAGGAATCTGCTTTTTCCAAATACATTGTGGCGGGCTTTTACGAGCAGCACGGGTTGCTGATCGATGCCCTGAGCTCTTATCAGGAGGCGGTGAAAATGGCACCAGATATTGACAGCTACAAAGAGGCAAAAGAGGAATTCTTGTTACGAAACAAGATGACCTCTCCCAAACAGTAAGAACACACATTGATACTCGAAAACCCCGGTCCAACCGGGGTTTTTCATTTGGCTCTCGGCATTATTCTTCTAAATTTGTAGGGTACCCTAAACCCCCCTGCCATGAGCGTGCTCGTCAACAAGAACTCCCGTGTTATTGTCCAGGGCTTTACCGGATCGGAAGGCACCTTTCATGCCGGTCAGATGATTGAGTACGGCACCAACGTAGTGGGCGGCGTTACTCCGGGAAAAGGAGGTCAGGTACACCTTGGTCGTCCTGTATTCAATTCTGTGAAAGAGGCCGTTGACAAGACCGGCGCGGATGTGTCGATCATCTTTGTGCCACCTGCCTTCGCCGCCGACTCCATCATGGAAGCAGCGGATGCGGGTATACAAGTTATTGTTGCTATTACGGAAGGAATCCCCGTCAAGGACATGATGATTGCCAAACGGTACATCAAGGACCGCGGCGCACGGCTGATAGGCCCCAATTGCCCAGGAGTCATTACACCGGGAGAAGCCAAGGTGGGAATCATGCCCGGGTTCGTTTTCAAGAAGGGAAACATCGGAATCGTTTCCAAGTCTGGAACATTGACATACGAAGCAGCAGATCAAATCGTGAAAGCAGGACTGGGGATAACGACAGCCATTGGTATTGGCGGTGATCCCATCATCGGGACGCCCACCAAGGATGCCGTTGAATTGTTAATGAATGACCCTGACACGCACGGGATAGTGATGATCGGTGAGATCGGCGGGAATTACGAACCGGTGGCAGCGCGCTGGATCAAAGAGAATGGGAACAAGAAGCCCGTTGTAGGCTTCATCGCCGGCCAGACGGCGCCACCGGGAAGGCGCATGGGTCACGCCGGAGCCATCATTGGAGGGGCGGAAGATACGGCGGCTGCCAAAATGAAAATATTGAAGGAGTGCGGGATACACGTGGTCGAATCGCCGGCGCTCATCGGTGAAACGATGGCCCGCGTGATGAAGAAATAGTCCCCGCCTTACAGCAGGTCGTTGGCCAGGTTAGCCAATTCCGACCGTTCCCCTTTTTCCAGTGTGATATGCGCGTACAGCTCGTGGTCCTTGATCCGGTCGATCAGGTAAGAAAGGCCGTTGCTCTGGGAATCCAGGTACGGGGTGTCAATCTGGAAAATATCTCCCGTGAAAATGATCTTTGTGTTTTCGCCCGCCCGTGTGATGATCGTCTTCACTTCATGGGGTGTCAGATTCTGGGCTTCGTCAACGATGAAGCAGATGTTAGAGAGGCTCCGGCCACGAATGTAGGCAAGGGGTGTGATCACCAGTTTTTCGTTCGTCACCATCTCGGTGATTTTGGAGTATTCCTTGTCGTTTTCGCTGTATTGATTCTGTATGAATTTGAGGTTATCCCAGAGGGGCTCCATGTATGGATTCAGTTTTGACTTGATATCCCCGGGCAGGTAGCCGATGTCCTTGTTACTCAGCGGAACGATGGGTCTTGCCAGGTAGATTTGTTTGAAGTCGCGCTTCTGCTCGAGGGCAGCCGCCAAGGCGATGAGTGTTTTCCCCGTGCCCGCCACACCCTGCATGGTTACAAGCTTGACGGAAGGCTTCGTAACGGCGTGCATGGCAAATGCCTGCTCCGCGTTCCGCGGCTTGATGCCGTAGACAGACCGCTTTTCAACGTGCTCCACCATCCCGTTGGCGGAATTGTAGAAGGCAAGAATGGACTTCTTCCCGCTGCGCAGAATGTAGTAATGGTTTTTGGTCAAGGTCGCATCGCCCAGCAAGTCTTCAGGAGGACAATATCCTTTTTCATACAGCAGATCAATTACATCGGGATCGACATTGTCAATCACCGTTTTCCCACTGTACAGCGAGTTCAGGTTCTGAACTTTGCCCGTGGTATAGTCCTCGGCGGTAAGGCCAAGGGATTTGGCCTTGAGTCGAAGGTTGATGTCCTTGGTTACAAGAATAACCGGGCGGTCCTTTTGCTCCTTCTGCAAGAGCAGCGCGGAATTTAGAATACGGTGGTCCGCCTTGTGCTCATTAAAAACCTTGTTGGCATCCAAAGTGCCGTTGCTCCCGGTTTCCATCAGCACCTTGAAATTTCCCTTGCTTTTGCCGTTGAGCGGGTTCCATTTATGGAGCAGCTGGTCTTTGGCCAGCTTATCTATCAGGCGAATGAACTCACGGGCCTCAAAATTTTTCGTGTCATTCCCTTTCTTGAAATTGTCAAGTTCTTCGAGTACCGTGATTGGGATACCGATGTCATGCTCATCGAAGTTGAGGATGCTGTTGTGTTCGAAGAGGATGACGGAGGTGTCGAGAATGAAGATTTTCTTTTCCTTTCTGCTTTTTGCCATAGTCTAAAAAATATAGTTTACCTGCTGACAAAAGAATACCGCGAAGACACGCCGCCACGGAACAATCATTCCAGGTGGCACAGGCAGTATCTTCGCGGCATCCGATCGATGAATAAAACTAACTAAAAGGTTCCCACAAATCAAAACGGCATCTAGTTTGTCCGGTTTCCAAAAGCTTCATCATCTTCATCCAGTTCTTCACCTTCCTTCGGCAGGCTGAACATCCCGCTCATCAGGTCCTTAAACTGAAGCCCTCCGTCGAGGTAATGCTTGCTGATCAGGCTGTATTCGGCAAGCCCGTGCAGGGCAAACTCCATCAGGAAGAGCTTGGTGGTAGGGTCCTGCTTTTTCTGGAACTCGTTAACCGCCTCGAGGAGACCTGAAACCGATCGCAATTTTGCTTCGTATTCGTGGTTGGTCAGTTCAGCGGTAAGATCCAGGCTGTTGCCGTCGGCAAACCATGCGATGATTTTCCGGTACGGGCTTTTTTCTTTTTGTTTCCGGTACTTGTCTGGGTCTGCGAAGTAGGTGAGGAATTGTGCCCGGATGGCCTTGCCCACGAGGTTTTGTGCAACGATGGCAGGACCTTCCTGCTCGCCTTCATATACCAGTTCTACCTTCCCGGTAATAGCCGGGACTACACCGGCAAAATCGCTGAGGCGGACGGTCACACTTTTTTCATTGTTGAGGATCGCTCTTCGCTCGGCGGCCGCCGTCAATGTCTCCAACGCGGATATGGTAAGCCGTGCGGAAACCCCGCTCTTGGCGTCAACATACTCGCTTTTTCTGGCTTCGAAAGCGATCTGCTCGATAAGGTCTTCGGCCATCGCTGTCATGGTAACCAGCTTCTTTTGATCAGCATTCACCTGAGCCTCCTGCTGCGTGATTTTCTTGCCCACCTCGATGGTCTTTGGGTAATGCGTGATGATCTGGCTGTCAATACGGTCTTTTAGCGGGGTGACAATGCTCCCCCGGTTGGTGTAATCTTCCGGGTTGGCTGTGAAGACGAATTGCAGGTCGAGGGGCAGGCGAATCCTGAACCCGCGAATCTGAATGTCTCCTTCCTGAAGGATGTTGAATAAGGCGACCTGAATTCTTGCCTGCAGGTCGGGCAATTCATTGATAACAAATATTCCCCGGTTTGCCCGTGGGATGAGGCCGAAGTGGATGACGCGTTCATCCGAGTACGGAAGTTTCAGCGAAGCGGCTTTGATGGGGTCCACGTCACCAATCAGGTCGGCAATCGATACGTCGGGCGTTGCAAGCTTTTCGGTGTACCGGTCTTCACGGGGAAGCCACCCGATGGGTGTCTCATCGCCCCGCTCGCGCACCAGGTCAAGGCCAAACCGTGAGAGGGGATTGAACGGATCGTCATTGAGCTCGGCGCCTTCGATCACCGGGATGTGTTCGTCAAGAAGGTTTACCATGAGTCGGGCCAACCTCGTTTTAGCCTGTCCGCGAAGCCCCAGGAAATTGATGGCATGTCCGGCGAGGAGGGCGCGTTCCACGTCGGGAATGACTGTTTCTTCATATCCCCAGATGCCCTCAAAAGCATTCTCCCTCTTGCGAAGTTTCCCAATCAGGTTTTCGCGCAATTCCTCCTTGATGGATCGGGTCTTGTATCCGGCTTCTTTCAGTTTACCCAATGTATTTATCTGTAGTATGTCCATTCTATCAAAGTGTTTTTCTTCTGTTTTTCCTAAAGTCTTCAAATACAAGGTTACCCAGTCCCTCCAGGCTGCTGTAGTAGGCGTTCCCATTGTTTGCCTTCGTGAATTCGCGCACAAATGCCTTCAGGTAGGGATCGGTTGCAATCATGAACGTCGTGACCGGTATTTTTATTTTTCGGAGCTGGTCGGCCAGGTTGAGTGTTTTGTTGAGAATCTTGTTGTCGAGGCCGAAACTGTTCTTATAATACGTTATTCCTTCCTTGATACAGGTTGGCTTCCCATCGGTAATCATAAAAATCTGCTTGTTTGAATTTTTTCGTTTCCGAAGGATATCCATGGCAAGTTCCAGGCCGGCCACTGTATTGGTATGGTACGGGCCCACTTCGAGATACGGCAAATCCTTGATTTCAATTTGCCAGGAATCATCTCCGAATACAAGGATGTCCAACGTATCCTTGGGATAGCTTTTCGTAATGAGTTCGGCTAACGCCATGGCCACTTTTTTGGCCGGGGTGATCCGGTCCTCCCCATACAGGATCATGGAGTGGGACACATCGATCATGAGCACGGTGGACGTTTGGGTCTTGAATTCATTTTCCACCACCTCAAGGTCCCCTTCTGTCATATAGAAATCCTCAAGTCCATGGTTGATTTGTGCGTTCCGCAAGGATTCTGTCATGGATATTTGTTCCATGGTGTCCCCAAACTCATACTCGCGGCGTTCGGTGGTCTGCTCATCTCCTCGGCCCTGGTGCGAGGTCTTATGTTCGCCGCCCCGCGACTTCTTCAACCGCCCGAAGATTTCCTCCAGCGCCGACTGCCGGAGGTTCTGCTCACTCCGTGCCTTCAGTTTGAACTCCCCGGTCGGACCTTCTTCAGAGATATATCCGTTCTTTTTAAGATCCTCGATGAAATCCCCCATCCCGTAGCTGGAGTCGGTGAGTTTATGCTGGCGGTCCACCTCCGTCATCCATTGGAGTGCCTCACCCACGTTGCCGGAGGTAATGAGAACCAACTGCATGAAGACTTTCAGCAATTGTTCAAAATCACCTTTCTGGAGTTGGGGAGGGGGCGTATACCTGGAGAATCGGTACCCGGTCATTCAGTATCCTGTTGGTTGTTTAAACTTAACCAATATTCGAGGCTTTCTGTTTCACGTTACGCAAACTATTTTCCGAACGGATTGAACCTTACAGATGGTCCGCGCGTTTGAAGAAGAATAAGCAGAAAGAAATTTACACACGTAGAATAGGCTCCATGAAAAAAGTGATTGTTATAATGGTCGTGCTGGCGTTTGGATTGACATCCTGCAGTACCTACACCTGCCCCACGTACGCCAAGACCCCGGTAAAGAGCACCTCGCGGATCTAGCAATAAAATTTCTTGTGGAGGTCCGCTATCAGCGGGCTTCGGTGGGCGCAGTTTTCCCCATGGTTCCATAGATGTAGTCCCAGAGCGGCGACGACACACCGTATACGCCAACACCGTTCTTGTAGTGATGTACGGCGTGATTAACCCATAGCATTTTCAGGAAATTCCGGGGAGGCTGGTACGCGTGAACCATGTAGTGAACCGCCAGGTAGGCCGCATAACCGCACAGGAATCCCGGAAGGAACGAGAACACCAAATCCCCGAGTACCATTCGAAACAGGAGGAGCAAGAGCGTGGACAATGTGATGCTCAGGATGGGCGGCATGGCCAGCCGCGTCTTGTCTTTCGGAAATTCATGATGAACACCATGCATGGTGTACTGCATGTCGGCCTTCTGTTGGGTCGTGGGCGACATGTGAAAGACATACCGGTGCACATTGTATTCCACCCAGGTGAAGCAAAGCATCCCCAAGGTGAACATGGCGACAGTCATGCCAGCGGATAGCGCCGTATGCGTCACACTCCAGTATAGCAGTCCACTCGAATACAGGAAGAATATAATCAGGGGCACTGAAATGTGCGTGCGCGAAAGCTTTTCCAGAATAGGGTTCTGAAAAAGCTTCTTCGTACCTGCGTTTTTAGGCTTGATTACTGGTTCCATGCTTTAACTTCCAAGGAGTGCAAAGGTAAACCTGCTGGACTAACTTTTCAACCCGGAATGGCCAAAAAGAGTCCTTAGTGAATAGTTTTTGCAACCTTTTCGATGACCCGCTGGTAGACATTTTCATACAGCGGCAAAATATTGGCTATATCGAATTCTTTGGCCCTTTTCAAGGCGTTTTGCCTGAAGGTTGGAAGGTTGGTCTTGTCAAGAACAAAAAGGGCTTTTCGGCCCATGTCTTCAACGTCCCCCACCTCGCTCAGGAACCCGGTGATCCCCTGGGTATTCAGTTCGGGCAGTCCCCCCACATTGGATGAAATCAGAGGCACTTCGCAGGCCATGGCTTCGAGTGCCGCCAGGCCGAAACTTTCCTTTTCCGAAGGCAGGATAAACAGATCCGCCACGGAGAGCACCTCTTCGACGGCTTCCAGTTTTCCGAGGAACCGCACGTCGCTTTCAATGTCGAATTCCGTGCACAGGGCCTCCGCCTTGGCGCGCTCAGGACCATCACCGATCATGAGCAGCTTGGCCGGTACCTCCTCGAGAATTTTAACAAACACACGGATCACATCGCCCACACGTTTCACTTTCCGGAAGTTGGAGGTGTGCACGATAAGCGCCTCTCCATTCGGGCAAATGGCTTTTTTGAAATGGTCTTTCTTTTGTTTCTTGAATTTCTCCAGATCGATAAAGTTCGGGATGACATCAATTTCCCTGTCTATCTTGAAGTATTCCAGCGTTTCACGGCGGAGATCTTCAGAAACTGCGGTGACACCGTCCGACTGATTGATGCTGAATGTGACTACCGGTTCGTACGAAGCATCCTTCCCAACCAATGTGATGTCGGTGCCATGAAGGGTCGTCACCACAGGGATAATGATTCCTTCTGCTTTCAGAATCTGCTTGGCCATATAGGCGGCTGAAGCGTGTGGAATGGCGTAGTGGACGTGTAGGAGGTCCAACTTTTCGTGCTTGACAACACTCACCATCTTGCTGGCCAGGGCGAGCTCATAGGGCGGATATTCAAACAACGGGTAGGATCGGAAATCCACTTCGTGATAAAAGAGGTTCTCGTTGAGAAAATCCAGCCGGGTGGGTTGGGAATACGTTATGAAATGCACCTGATGGCCCTTCTTGGCCAGGGCTTTGCCCAGTTCGGTGGCTACAACGCCACTGCCCCCGAAGGTGGGATAGCACACAATTCCAATTTTTATCTGATCCACAGTTTTGATTTGAGTGTATTAACCTCTTTTGGGTACGTTAAGTTTCATTTTCCGGCAGCACAATAGTCAAAAATAGCTTCATAGACCACCTCTTGGATGCGGGTCCTGATGTTTGCCTGCAAGAGCTTGTTGTTGTTCATATCGGGCTGCACCCGGTTGGAAAGGAAGACAAAGACCAGATTGAATTCGGGATCCACCCAGATGCAGGTTCCTGTAAACCCGGTATGCCCGAAGGTGGAAAGCGATGCAAAACGTGAGGTGGGACTTGTCCAGTCACCGGGAGCGGGTTTATCCCAGCCCAGGCCGCGGCGGCTGTCGTTGAATTGTCTCGAGGTGAAGAGTTCAATGGTCTGCGGTTTGAAAAACGTATGTCCTCCATAGTACCCTTTTTGCAACCACATCTGACCCAATTTGGCCAGGTCAGTTGCCGTGCTGAACAATCCGGCATGACCGGCAATGCCACCGTGCATGGCCGCACCCTGGTCGTGCACATACCCGGAAAGCCGAGTCTTTCGAAACAGCATGTCATCTTCGGTGGGTGCAATCCGTGTGGTGGGGAATTTGCGAAGCGGCAAAAATCCGGTCGTATAGGAACCCAGCGGACCGTACAGGGTTTGTTCCAAAAACTCGTCCATCGGTTTATTCAATAATTTCTCTGCCAAATGCTGCAACATGTAGAATCCCATGTCACTGTATCGGTAATCATAGGGCGTGCGCGGCGGCTTCTCGCGGATTTTAGCCCTGACAATCCATTGCCACAAGCTGTCCTTCATGCTTTTCGACGCAAAGAGGTTTTCGGAGACCGGGAATGGATAGGCTGGACTTTCAGTGGTGTTATAGTATTCCGGCATGGGCTGGTTGTCCTTCATGGTTTGCGCCCAAAAGGGGAGGAACGGCCAAAGACCTGCCTGGTGGGTAAGAATGTCCTTGATAGTGAAATCGCCTTTGTTTGAATTCTTCAACTCCGGCAAATACACGGATATCTTTTTATGAATGTCAATGAGTCCACGCTCGTGCATGAACATGACCGCCTGCAGGGTGGCAGAAATCTTGGTTATGGATGCGAGGTCATAGATGGTCTCATCCGTAACGGGCTGCTGACTATCGTATGCCAACGAACCGGCGGATTGCTCATAAACGATTTTTCCATCCCTGGCCACGAGGGTCTGACATCCCGGAGTAGCCCCCATGGAAATGGCCTCCTGCATAATGGTCTGTATTCGATCAAGTGTCCGGCTGCTCATGCCGACCGCCTCTGGTACCTGGTACGAAAGCCGACCCAGGGGTTTTGTTTCGATGGATTGGCCGGCCGTCCATGCTCCGATGCTTAAGGGAAATGCTCCGTGGGCACCTCGCGCACCAAAAATTACTTCCGCTGCTACCCGTTGCATGCCGTCCTGGTCGGTATAGGCCGCCAACAAGGCCGCTGCTCCGGCGTAGGAAGGAAGTGAAAAGGGGCTTCCAAAATGACTGGTGATAACCTTATTTTTTGCAACCAGGCGTTCGGCCCACCCTTTCAAAGAATACTCCAGCACGGAGCCGTAAGGGAAAATACCCAGTATGACTACTTCGTCGGAGTGGAGAACAACACGCACCGTGTCCTGCAGTGACTGAATGGAAAGTGTTCGTACGGATGCATACTTTTGAAGATGGTGGGAAAATTCGTTGTCTGCCTCCCGGCCAACCGAGATACATACCAACGGATTCTTGTTCAACGTGCGGAGCGGAAGCAACGAGTCTGTATTCTGAATTACTGTGATGGCCTCGGCGGCCAGTTGGTCCCGGAGAACATAATATTCCGGATCGTGGAGGCGCAGGTGGAGGTTGTCTGTATTGATGGGCTGGTAGCGCGCAAGGCCGACATCGAATTTGGCACCCAGAACTTTTTTGACACTTGCTTCCAATTGGGTTTGTAACAGTTTATTCTTTCGGGTTGCCCGAACGATCTTCCGCGTGCCTGAAGAAATGTTCTTCGGGTTCATCAGGATGTCAGCGCCCGATTGAAAGGCAAGGAGCTCAGCCTCTCCCGGCCGCACTTTTTTTGCCTTCACCTGGATGTCGCGCACATCCGAAAAGATGAGGCCAGTGAAATGAAGCCTTTTCTTAAGCACCTCTGAAATAAACACCTGGGATACCGCCTTGGGGACAACGCCCTTCTTGTTCTGGATCGAGAAGTGTAGGTAGCTGGTGGCGATGCCTCCGACGTTATGCGTAGCCAGTTGCTGGAACACACGAAGACTTGATGTGTCAATCCGGGCGAGGTTGAGGACCACCATGGAATCTGTCAGCGGGGTTTCGCTGCTCCAGGTGCGCGGCAGGTGTTTGGCGACCGCGAGAATGCCGTTTGACTGGAGCGCTTCAGCAAACAATACCGCCCGGTTGCCTACCCGGTTTTTTTGATTGGAAAAATAGCGCAGGTAATCAGCCTGGAAAATCTCATCATCGGCATTGGGGGCGAAGTTGACATGTAATCCCAGGAGTTTCATCTGTCGGGCAATGGCATTTCCCCACCGGATCGTCAGGTCATCGCTTTTCCACGCTGAAGCGACCATGGGTTTTTGAAATCCCAACGTGCTGTCAAGCGTTTGCAAGAGGCCCCATTCGGCAGATATGCCTGCCAGAAGCCGCGTAGGGGATGCTGCCTGTAGTTTGTTGAGCATCACCGCGTGGCTCACCGGTCCTCCACGCGTGATATAGATTCCTCCGATGCCGTCCTCCACGCGATCCATGAGTTCCTCGAACTCATCTTCCGAACCGACTGAGGAGGCCGGTACCATGAACAATTGGGCAACTTTTTCCTGGTTTTTCAGCGTGCTGAAAACACTGTCTACCCAGCGACTCCGTACGTCCTGCGAATACAAGGGATGCATGAGTAAGGAAACCAGGATCAAGTACAGGTGTTTTTTTAGCATCCGTGTATTAACTTTGTGTTTGGTTGTGCCTCGGGATTCTCCTCGAAGTACTGCAAAGATCGCCACTATCCGGAAATGTTCTAAATGGATGTAATACGATGAAATTTGTTTCCCTTTTTAACAAGACTCCGTCGAATAAGAAATTCAACTATTCACCGCGTTTTTATGATCAGAAAGAGGAAGAAAGGAAAGAGCGGGAGGAGCGGATTCGGCGTGAAATAGAGCGGGAGCAGGGCATTTCTTCAACAGACACCGTTGACTACCGGAGCCGGATCGCCGGGTCTTTTCATTCGGCGCGGAGACGGTCCAGCCAGGGCAAAAGTGAGCTGAATGCTATATTGTTGCGAAGCGGCTTGCTCCTTTTTATGGTCTTGTTTGCGATGGCCTACCTTACGTGGGGACGCCCTGTGTTATATACGCTGCTGCTTGCCGTGCCAATTTATTTTTACTTAAAATTCAGGAAATAGGCGATTCGGAAACCGTTTTACGCGTTCGCCCTTCCCCTCATTCCACCCGTTAACTCCCTTCATGTCCGACATCATTCGCCTGCTTCCTGATTCGATTGCCAACCAGATTGCGGCGGGTGAAGTTGTTCAACGCCCCGCATCGGTTGTTAAAGAGTTGATGGAGAATTCGATTGATGCAGGCGCCACCGTCCTTAAAGTACTTATCAAAGAGGCAGGCAGATCGTTGATCCAGGTAATTGACAACGGATCCGGAATGAGCGAGACAGATGCCCGGATGAGTCTGGAGCGCCACGCGACATCAAAAATTCAAAAAACTGAAGACCTGTTTACCATCCGAACCATGGGGTTCCGCGGCGAAGCGATTGCCTCCATTGCGGCGGTTTCTCAATTCGAGATGAAGACACGACTGGAAATTCAGGAAGTTGGGACAGCCATCGTGGTAGAAGGATCAGAAGTTAAGAGTCAGGAACCGGCCGTATCGGAGAAAGGAACCAATGTTTCGGTGAAGAATTTGTTTTATAACATACCAGCACGCAGGAACTTTTTGAAATCCAACGCTGTAGAGATGCGGCACATTGTCGAAGAGTTTCAGCGCATCGCGCTTGCCCATCCGGAGATTTCAGTTTCACTGGTTCACGGAGACGAGACGCTTTATGACCTCGGGCCGTCCAAACTGGGACAGCGGGTGGTAGGACTCTTTGGAAAATCCTACCAGGAACAACTGGCGCCGTGCCAGGAGGAGACAGACCTCGTAAGCGTTGCCGGTTTTATCGGTAAGCCGGATGCAGCTCGCAGGACACGGGGAGAGCAGTTTATTTTCGTCAACCATCGCTTTATACGTAGCAACTATCTCAACCACGCAGTCGCCAGTGCGTATGAGAATCTCTTGCCTGACAACACGTTTCCTTTTTATGTTCTGTTCATAGCGATCGACCCCCGGCACATTGATGTCAATGTTCACCCTACGAAGACAGAAATAAAGTTTGACGATGAGCGTGCGGTTTACGCCGTGGTACGGTCTGCCGTCCGTCAGGCCCTGGGAGCACATAACCTCACCCCCGCGCTGGACTATTCTGCCGATGTGAATCTGATCAATAAAATCAGCCAGTCCCCCGTTCTCAGCCGGGATCAATTCATGGATGAGCAACTGGGGTCCAGCATTCACCGTTCAAACCTTCAGAACTGGGAAAAGCTTTTTGAGGAGAATGGACCGACGCAATCCAGGTTGTTTGGGCAAGGTGATACCGAGGCGTCGCCAAAGGCAGAGTTCACTGAATCAGCTGCGACGGAGCCAGACGGACTGTTCCAGCTACAGCAGCGGTTTCTGGTTCGGCCGGTCAGCAACGGGATGATGATTATTCATCAGGAGGCAGCGCATGAACGGGTATTGTTTGAAACGTTTATGAAAAAGGCAAGCCAGGGTGGGGGTTCGGTCCAAAGCTTGTTTCCGCAGGCGGTAACGCTGAGCACGGCAGACTTCACGCTGATCATGGAAATGGAGCGGGAGATCAAAGCGCTCGGCTTTCAGTTTGAAGTTTTTGGGAAGAACACAGTCCAGGTGATGGGCCTTCCCGCGGAAGCCGTTGGACAGAATGAAAAAGAGCTTTTCGAAGGGTTGCTGGAGCAATTCAAGCAAAACCAATCCGAACTCTCGCTGCCCCTCCAGGATAACCTTGCACGGGCGCTGGCCAAGCGGGCTTCCATAAAAAAAGGACAGGTCCTTTCCCGGAAGGAGATGGAGTCGCTCGTCGAGCAGCTTTTTTCATGTCAAAACCCCAATTATTCGCCGGATGGCAATACAACATTTTTTATTTTTGAAACGTCTAAAATTGAAAGCTACTTTCGCTGATGTTTAATTTCACCCCCCTTGTACGCAACCTGATTATTATCAACGTTGTCGTATTTATCTTCCAGAGCTTGTTGCCGATCAGTTCAACACGCTGCATGGAGTTCCAGGTCATCCATGGACTTACAGGGTTTATTTCATTGTGGCCCATTGGCAGTTGTGCGTTCGCGCCGTATCAGTTTTTTACCTACATGTTTGCCCACGGTGGAATCGGTCACATTTTCTTCAACATGTTCGCGCTCGTCTCGTTTGCTCCTATTCTTGAAAACCATTGGGGGGAAAAGAAATTCCTGATATTCTATGTGTTGACCGGTATGGGGGCAGGAATACTCTACGCGGTTGTGAACTATTTCTTTTTCCCGGGAACGGGCGGTTACATGGTGGGCGCCTCCGGAGCAATCTATGGCATCCTCATGGCGTTTGGGATGTTGTTTCCAAACCTGGAAATCATGCTCCTGTTTCCACCCATCCCCATCAAGGCAAAGTATATGGTCTTTCTTATTGGCATTATTACGTATGCGATGGACCGCAGCGGTTCGGTTGCACACCTCGCACACTTTGGAGGTGCCTTCATCGCCTTCCTGATTATATCTTATTGGCGGAGCATGGGCAAGTGAACCAACTTATGATTAAATTCGTAATCCTGAGGTGTAGCCCTCCAAATCCAACAGCGTGTTAGAAGAATTCAAGAATGCGTTTAGCCGGCCCAACAACAGCCATGTTCAGTTGATTCTGATCAACGTGGCCGTGTTTGTATTGATGGGCGTGTTGTATGTGTTTTCCCGCGTCCTCGGGTTAGATGCTGCCTTTGCTTTGGTGCATGATCAATTTGCAATACCACCGAAGTTCTTTGATTTCTTGCAACGGCCCTGGACCATCGTGACGTACGCGTTCATGCACGATCTCATGGGCCTGCTGCACATCCTGTTCAACATGGTCGCCCTGTATTGGTTCGGCCGCCTCTTCGTCGAGTACCTGGGCAGCGACAAACTGATCGCTCTGTATCTGCTGGGCGCCCTGGCTGCCGGCGCGTGCTACCTGCTGGTATTCAACACCATTCCTTTTTTTAAGGGTCAGTCGGAGTTTTCAGGGATGGTGGGTGCTTCGGGATCCATCTTCGCCATCATGGTGGCTGCCGCCACGCTCACACCGAATTATACCTTTTACCTGCTTTTCCTCGGCCCGGTTCGCATCAAATACATCGCCGCGTTTTACATTGTATTAAGTTTCCTGGGAACGGTTCAATCCAATGCCGGCGGAAACATTGCCCACCTGGGAGGGGCGCTCATGGGCTTTGTATATATTAAGCAGCTCCAGGTTGGCATCAACTGGGGCGGTTGGGTGACTTCCACGCTTTCCTGGTTTGGCGGATTGTTTTCCCCACGGCCAAAGGTGAAGGTCTCTTACCGGAAGAATGGGTCAACTCCAAAATCGAGGCCGGGGCCGGCTCCGGGTGTTTCTCAGCAGGAGATTGATGACATCCTGGACAAGATCTCTGACGGAGGCTATGAAAGCCTCAGCAAAGAAGAACGGGAAAAGCTGTTCAAGGCGAGTAAGAAATAACGGACGCTCAGGTAATCAACTTGGCAAGCCCAAACGCTGCAGCGGCGGCGAGCGCTCCAACCAATGTCACATACAAGGCACCTTTCAGAATGGGCTGGCCTGTAAGTTTACTCTTGATGAGGCCAAAGACCACCAGACACACCAGCGTGATGATGGAGGAATAGTAAAGACCCTCGCTGGCGGTGGGTGTAAAGAAATATGCGCTCAGCGGAATAAGGCCACCGACGACATAACTAGTACCGATTACAAATCCGCTTTGAAGCGCCCGGTTCTTGTCGGGCCGCTCCAACCCCAGCTCAAACCGCATCATGAAGTCAACCCATTTTTTCGGGTTCTTGGCCATTTCACGGGCGATGGTTTCCTGCATGTGGTCGTCGAGCCCATAGCCGGCAAAGATCTCTTTGGTTTCCTTTATCTCGACCTCATGAAGTTTCTCAATCTCCTCGTATTCCCGGCGCTCTTCGGTGTCGTAATGTTCAATTTGTGTTCGTCCAGCCAGGTACCCGCCAAGCCCCATGGCGATGGAGCCTGCGGCAATTTCAGCCAGCCCAGCCGTGATGATAATACTCGTTTGATCAACGGCGCCGCTAAGTCCGGCGGCAAGGGCGAACGGAACGGTGAGGCCGTCGCTCATGCCAATCACAAAATCGCGCACCATTTCTGATGACTGAAAGTGCTTTTCGTAGGGGCTTAACTCCATAGATCAGGGCTTAACAGGTAGCTGGCGTATCTGCAAAAGGGTTACTGACTACAATATACTTAGAACTTGTTTGCCAGTTGTCCGCAGGCAGCATCAATATCTTTCCCGCGGCTCTTGCGGATGCGGGCGGTGATGCCATGGCGCTCGAGCAAGTCCATATACATGTGGAGGCTCTCCTCGGATGCCTGCTGAAATTCCCCATCGTCAATGGGATTGTATTCGATCAGGTTAACCTTGCTTGGAACGAGTTGGCAGAACTTCAGTAAGGCCTGGGCGTGTGCTTCCGAATCGTTAATCCCTTTCCATACTACGTATTCATAGGTAACCTTCTTCTTCAGTTTGCTATACCAGTATTTAATAGAGTCGCCCAGTTCTTCCAATGGTGTTGAGTCATTGATGGGCATGATAGAAGACCGAGTTTCGTTGATCGCCGAATGCAGGGAGACGGCCAGGTTGAATTTCACGTTGTCGTCGGCCATTTTCCGGATCATTTTGGCTATACCGACGGTGGACACAGTCAACCTCCGGGAGGCCATGTTGAGCCCCTGCGGTGAAGTAATCTTGTCGATGGCCGCCATGACGTTGCTGTAGTTTAGCAAGGGTTCCCCCATGCCCATAAATACGATGTTAGTCAGCGGTCGGCCAAAAAACAATTCGGCCTGCTGCTTGATGGCCACCACCTGATCGTATATCTCATCCGGGTCCAGGTTGCGCATGCGCTTCAGCCGGCCGGTGGCGCAAAACCTGCAGGCGAGGCTGCACCCCACCTGCGAGGAAACGCAGGCAGTTATTCTTTTTTCAGTGGGAATAAGCACCGACTCGACGATGAGCCCGTCGTGCAGGCGCACCGAGTTCTTGATCGTGCCGTCGGCACTGCGCTGCATCGTGTCTACCTGCACGTGGTTGATGACGAAATGACTCTTTAGCAATTCGCGAGTGGCAAGGGAAAGGTTGGTCATCTGCTCAAAGTCCTTGGCCGACTTCTTCCAAAGCCATTCGTAAACCTGTTGGGCCCGAAAGGCTTTGTCGCCCTGACTGATAAAGAACGCTTTCAGCTCGTCGAGCTTGAGTTTTCGGATATCACGCTTTTCAATCGTTTCGGTCATTACTTGATTCTTGAAAAGGCTTTCGTTTCGCAGTCTTTTGAAGCCAGGTGAACACTGAGGGAGGTGGCCGAGAGATCATCGATGATCAATTCCTGCGTCATGATCCCGGACTTTCGGTCCAGGAGTTGGATGCTTCGTCCGTTGACCCGATAGCGAAACGCGGTCATCGCGGATCCTTTCTTTTTGCCGGTCACAAAAATTCCCTCCTCACCGGTGCCATTCTTGTCAAACCGGAGCAGGCGGGCTACAGCGCTTTTGGAAGATCCCATGTCTTTGCGCAGCTCCTTTTCCGTTTCAGATTCCTCCATCTGACTTTCAAAACAGGTTTTTTCATCTACCAGCTGCCATGTGCCCACCAGCGACTGGGACTGGGCGACCGTGCCGGCGAAAAGAAGGGTAAGGAGGCCGAGTAATTTCATAAGCAAAAGTGTTCCTTCAAATTTACGATATAATTGAGCTTCGTACCTGCTTTCTGTAGCGCAGGCTCTTGTTATTAATTGGGACAATCGTCGCGTTTACCTATTTTTCGCGCTCAATTTTTATATGGACAAGAGCAATGCCATTATTCTGACAGCGGGGTACCTGGACAGTGACTACGGTAAAACCGCGCACGGACTGATACGCGGAACGGAGCGATTCTCCATCCTCGGCGTCATCGATCACAAATCAGCGAGTCGTGACGCAGGCGAAGTATTGGACGGGAAGAAGCGCAACATTCCGGTTTTCTCAAGTTTTAATGAATTCGTCAGCCAATCAAAGGAGAAAGCGACCTACTGCATCATTGGGGTAGCCACAAAGGGCGGAGTGCTGCCGAAAGAATTGAGGGTGTTGCTGAAAGAAGCCATTGAGCTTGGGATGGGTGTGATCAATGGGCTGCATGATTATGTGTCCGACGACGAGGACCTGGCCGCGTTGGCTGCCTCGAAAGGTGTAGAGATCATCGACGTCAGGAAGCCAAAGAAATTCAAGGACCTCCACTTTTGGTCCGGGGACATTGAGGACGTAACCTGTCCCAAGATCGCTGTACTCGGTACAGACTGCGCATTAGGGAAAAGGACCACCACCCGGTTTCTCACCCAGGCCATGAACGCGGCCGGGTACCGCGCCGAGATGATCTATACGGGCCAGACCGGATGGATGCAGGGCGCACGGTATGGGTTTATCTTCGACAGCACGCTGAATGATTTTATTTCCGGCGAAATGGAGCATGCCATCGTTCAGTGCTGGGAAGAGGTAAAGCCAGACATCATGTTCATTGAGGGACAGTCCGGACTCCGCAACCCGAGCGGCCCGGCAGGCTCGGAGTGGATTATCTCTGCCCGGGCCGACGGCGCCATTTTACAGCACAATCCTTCCCGCAAGCGCTTCAAGGGGTTGGAAGACTATCCGTTGGATATTCCGCTGCCCAAAGATGAAATCGAACTAATCAGGATATACGGGGCTCCAACCCTGGGTCTGACGATCAATACGATGGGCATGAACGTGGCGGATGCGCGTGCCTACGCGGCTGAGGCCCGGAAGGAGCTTGGCATCCCGGTAGTATTGCCGCTCGAAGACGGCGTGGAGGAACTGCTTCCCGTCCTTATAGAAATGATTACAAAATCCGTGGCAACACGTTAAACCAGGAACCGGTTATGAAAATCAAGAAACTAGTCATTTGGAAGGCAGACCTTGGCAATACGAAGCCTTATACCATCGCGTTCAAGACGGTGGATGAAGTCTTCAACGCCTTTGTTGAGATCACCCTCGACAACGGGATGACAGGCATCGGTGCGGGTTGCCCCAGCGAATACGTGACGGGAGAACACCTGGACCAGACGATGGCTGCGTTGACGGATGAAAATCTGGAATTTCTGCGGGGCAGAGACATCCGCGAAATCAACCAGTTGCTCCATGAGGTGACGGTGAAGTTTCCGAAAACTCCAGCTGCACGGGCTGCCCTGGATATTGCCCTCCATGATGCGTTTACCAAACTCCTCGGCATTCCGCTGGTCAAGTACCTTGGCCAGAAGATAAAATCCATGCCTACGTCCAACACCATCGGCATAAAGAATGTCGCGGAAACCTTGAAAGAGGCAGAAGAATATGGAAAGCTTGGATTCAAGGCTATCAAAGTGAAACTCGGCAAGGACCTCGAGGAGGATATTGAGCGGATGGTCAAAATGCGGGAGAAGTTCGGGGATAAGTTTGCCATCCGGATTGATGCCAACCAGGGTTACACCCCCGCCCAAACCGTCGCGTTCTACAACCGGACCAAATCGCTAAATATTGAGTTGATCGAACAGCCCCTCCCGGCGAAGGCCCTGGCAGATTACAGGCAATTACCCGACGAAGTCAGAGCCGTTATCGCTGCCGACGAATCACTCCTTTCTCCGAAGGATGCGTTGGAACTTCTAAAACCACCCCGGGCAGTGGGCATCTTTAATATCAAGCTCATGAAATGCGGAGGGATCGGCCAGGGCCTCCAGATAGCCAACATCGGCTACCAGGAGGGGATTGACCTGTTTTGGGGCTGTAACGATGAAAGCATCATCAGCATCACCGCCGGGTTGCACGCCGCCTTCGCCTGTCCCAACACGAAATACATCGATCTGGACGGAAGTTTGGACCTCGCCAAGGACATTGTAAAAGGGGGATTCATTCTCAAAGATGGTTTGATGCAATGTTCTGATAAGCCGGGACTGGGCGTGGAACGGATAGGCTAATCGGGCTTCCCAAATGCGGCTGTCTGTGCACCTCCTTTGCGGACTTTCCGCAGGCAGATAATTAACATACTAAATAGCTGATTACCAGTCCATTAATTAGTGGACCCGGTATCCTCGCGAACGGTCTATTTCGCCCCAAATGTTTTTTTGAATCGGGTACTTGGTTCCTCCGGGTCAGTTCCTATCTTTGCAGTCCTTTTTGCGATACAAAACCCGCAAATCGGTACAAAAACAGCAAAATAGGTTTAACCATGCCTGGACTAATAGGACGTAAGATTGGGATGACAAGCATATATGGCCAGGACGGTCAGAATATCGCTTGCACCGTCATTGAGGCAGGGCCTTGTGTAGTTACTCAGGTCAAGAACAAAGACACTGATGGCTATACGGCCGTGCAATTGTCCTTCGGAGAGAAAAAGGAAAAGAACACATCCAAGCCGCTGGTAGGTCACTTCAAGAAAGCTAATACCACACCCAAGCGGGACGTGGTTGAGTTTCGTGACTTCCGCGCAGAGTTCAACGGGATTGCCGAGCTCGGCAAGGAAGTTCGTATTCAGGATGTGTTTGCCGAAGGTGATTTTCTGGATGCCGTAGGCACCTCTAAGGGTCACGGTTTTCAGGGTGTTGTCAAACGATATGGCTTCGCAGGAGTTGGAGGTCAGACGCACGGCCAGCATAACAGGCTCCGCGCTCCCGGCTCCATGGGTAATGCCTCCTTTGCTTCCCGTGTAATCAAAGGAAAGCGCCTACCCGGCCGTATGGGCAATGATCGCGTGAAAGTCACCAACCTCAAGGTGGTGAAGATCATGCCGGAGCATAATCTGATCCTGGTCAGCGGGTCGGTACCTGGTGCGAAAAACTCAACCATAATTCTGCAAAAGTGATGGACGTAGCAGTTACAAAATACAGCGGAGAAAAGACTGGCCGCAAGGTAAGCCTCACAGAAGGCGTATTCGGCATCGAGCCCAATGATCATGCGATCTGGCTGGACGTGAAAAGTCACCTGGCCAACAGGCGTCAGGGAACACACAAGTCCAAGCAGCGTGCGGAGATAACCGGCTCTTCCAAAAAGATCAAAAAGCAAAAAGGTACGGGCGGTGCGCGTGCCGGTAATATCAAGAACCCTCAGTTCAAAGGCGGTGGCCGGGTTTTTGGCCCAACCCCCCGTGACTACTCGTTCAAGCTGAACAAGAAGGTGAAAGAATTGGCGCGCAAATCTGCGTTGACCTACAAGGCAAAAGACAAGTCGATTGCGGTCGTGGAGGATTTCAATTTTGAAGCCCCCAAGACCAAGCAGTTCCTCGGCATGCTGAAGTCCCTTGGCATGGATACCCAGAAAACACTGCTCGTTCTTCCTGAATCAAACAAGAATATTGTTTTCTCCAGCCGGAACATCCGGAACACGAAGGTGATCACTGCTTCGCAGATTAATACCTACGACGTAATGCACGCCGATACGCTGATTCTGGTCGAGAGTTCTGTTGGAAAAATTGACAGCCTTTTAAACAAGTAGTCCCATGAGTATCCTGAAAAGCCCGCTTGTTACCGAGAAAGTTTCTTCCCTCAATGAAAAGGGCAAGTACGGTTTCCTGGTGGATGTCAAAGCCAATAAGGTGGAGATCAAGCTAGAAGTAGAGAAGATTTACGGAGTGAACGTGGAGCGTGTCAATACGCTCAGCGTCATGGGAAAGAAGAAAGTTCGATTCACCAAGGCCGGCACACTGGCAGGGCGTAAGCCAAACTACAAGAAAGCGATTGTGACGCTTGCCGAAGGTGAAGTAATAGATTTTTATAGCAACGTATAAACGATAAGCGATGGCGCTGAAGAAACTCAGACCGATTACCCCTGGCACGCGACACAGACTGTCGCCTGGCTTCGACGACATTACTGAAAGTCGTCCGGAGAAGTCGTTATTGACTTCCCTGAAAAAATCAGGCGGCCGAAACAGCGATGGACGCATGACCATGCGCTACATCGGCGGCGGTCACAAGCAGAAATCACGTAATGTGGACTTCAAGCGCGACAAGCCCGGCGTTCCGGCCGTTGTTAAGTCGATTGAATACGATCCTACACGTACGGCACGGGTGGCCCTGCTGTACTACGCGGACGGGTTCAAATCATACATCATTGCCCCCCAGGGCTTAAAGGTGGGTCAGCAGGTGATCGCCGGCGAAGACGTGGCTCCCGAAGTTGGAAACACGTTGCCGCTTTCGAAGATCCCGCTGGGAACCATTATACATAATGTAGAAAACAAGCCCGGGATGGGTGCTTCCATTGCTCGCAGTGCAGGCACCTTTGTTCAGTTATTGGCCCGGGAGGGAGCGTATGCAACCCTGAAGATGCCTTCCGGGGAAATGCGCAATGTGCTCGTTCGGTGTATGGCAACAGTTGGAGCCGTTTCCAACGCCGACCACATGAACGAATCGGTAGGAAAAGCTGGCCGCAACCGGTGGAGAGGAAGAAGGCCGCGCACACGTCCCGTAGCGATGAACCCGGTGGATCACCCGATGGGTGGTGGTGAAGGGCGCGCTTCCGGCGGACATCCGCGGTCGCGCAATGGACTCCTTTCGAAAGGAAAGAAGACCCGTCATCCGAAGAAATATTCAGATCGTCTAATCATTGCAAGGAGGAAAAAATAATGGGAAGATCAGTCAAAAAAGGTCCTTACCTGGATGCCCGCCTCGAGAAGAAGGTGAGCACGATGGAACAGTCAGGAAAAAAGTCAGTGATCAAAACCTGGTCGCGCCGCAGCACGATTACGCCTGATTTGATCGGATACACGTTTGCCGTGCACAACGGAAACAAGTTTATCCCGGTGTACGTCACCGAGAACATGGTCGGACACAAATTGGGTGAATTTGCACCCACCCGCACCTTCAAGGGCCACACGGGCAATAATAAAGTAGATGCGAGATCATAATCAGACGTCCATGGAAACAACAGAAAAGAAAATAAAGCGGTCGGTACAAAAAAGGGAGAAGCTCAAGGCGGTGAAAGAGGCTGCTAAGACGGGCCCTGCCACTGCTTACCTGAATGATGTTCCTACCTCCCCGCGCAAAATGCGGCTGGTAGCTGATTTGATTCGCGGACAACGCGTTTTGAAGGCCCTCAACCTATTGAAATACGAAGCCAAACATCCGGCGGCACGCCTGGAGAAATTGCTGAAGTCGGCCATTTCAAACTGGGAGATCAAGAACAAAGACGAGAAGTTGGAGGAAGCAGACCTGTTTGTAAAAGATATTTATGTCGGAGGCGGCCGCATGTTGAAGCGGTTACGCCCAGCTCCGCAAGGACGCGCACACCGGATCCGCAAGCGTTCCAATCATGTAACGCTGGTGGTAGACAAGATGCCAGTGCAGGCTGCAGAGACAAAAAAAGGTAAGGAAAAAGTAACCAAGGAATAATGGGACAGAAAATAAACCCTGTAGGCTTCCGCCTGGGCATCGTACGCGGCTGGGATTCTAACTGGTTCGGTGGAAAAGGATTTGCCGACAAGCTGGTAGAAGATCATAAGATCCGGAAATACATTGATGCCCGGATTCAAAAGGGAGGCATTGCCAAAGTGGTGATTGAACGCACCATTAAGCGCATCACGTTGACAATTCACACGGCGCGTCCGGGTGTGGTGATCGGCAAAGGAGGTACAGAGGTTGACAAGATTAAGGAAGAGTTGAAGCAGCTGACGCGGAAGGACGTACAGATCAATATTTTTGAGATCAAGCGTCCCGAACTGGATGCCCGCCTGGTAGGTGAATCCATTGCCCAGCAGTTGGAGGCCCGGATTTCATACCGCCGCGCCATGAAGCAGTCGATTGCATCTTCCATGCGCGTTGGCGCAGAGGGGATCAAGATTAAGTTGTCAGGCCGTCTGGCGGGCGCCGATATGGCGCGCACCGAACAATATAAAGAGGGACGTATCCCGCTGCATACCCTGCGTGCCGACATCGATTATGCGATCTCGGAAGCACAAACGGTTTATGGAAAGATCGGAATCAAGGTTTGGATCTTCAAAGGTGAGATTTTTGGAAAGCGCGACCTGTCCCCGAACATCGGAATCGTTTCCCAGTCGGAAGGAAAAGGACCGGGCGGACCACGCCGGGCTACAGAACGTCCTGACCGGAGATCGGAAGGCCGTGGTGGCGATCGCCGTGGCGGTGGTGGTGCCCGCGGTGGGGAAGGAAGAAGAAGATAATCGGATAAGAAAATAAAAGGGTTTCAATAATGTTACAACCGAAGCGCACAAAATTCAGGAAGTCCCAAAAGGGCCGCGTAAAAGGCATGGCAACGCGTGGACATACCATCGCATTTGGAAGCTTTGGCCTGAAGGCCATGGAGATGGGGTTGCTTACGGCTCGCCAGTTGGAAGCAGCGCGTGTGGCTGTGACACGGGCCATGAAGCGTGAAGGCCAGGTTTGGATTCGGGTGTTTCCTGACAAACCCATTACCCGCAAGCCTGCTGAAGTGCGGATGGGTAAAGGAAAAGGAGCACCAGAGTATTGGGTAGCTCCGATCAAGCCGGGCACCATTCTGTTTGAAGCAGGCGGCGTTTCCCGTGCGTTGGCACTGGAGGCTTTGAAGCTTGCCGATGGAAAGTTGCCCATTAAGACAAAGTTTGTCGTAGCCCGTGATTACGTAGAATAACGTTTATGAAGAACACCGAAATAAAAGATTTGTCCGTCGAGGAGTTGAAAGAGAAGCTTATCAGCGAAAAGGACGCGTTGCGCAAAATGAAATTCGCACACCAGGTTTCTGCCATTGAAAACCCGATCAGGATAAAAGATACACGGCGACTGATTGCCCGGATTAACACCTTGTTGCTTCAGAAAGCAACGCAAAAGTAAAGCAGCATGGAAAGGAATTCTAGAAAAGAGCGGATTGGGAAAGTGGTGAGCAACAAGATGCAGAAGAGCATCACGATCACCATCGACCGTAAAGTGAAACACCCGATTTACGGGAAATTCATGAAGAAGACGACCAAGTTGATGGCGCACGATGAGAAGAACGAGGCCGGGATCGGCGATACCGTTCGGATCATGGAGACCCGCCCGCTGAGCAAGAGCAAGCGCTGGAGACTGGTTGAAATCGTGGAGAAGGCGAAGTAATTAAACTGAAAAGGAAAGAGTTATGATACAAAGCGAATCCCGTCTAACGGTAGCAGACAACAGCGGTGCGAAGGAAGTGCTTTGCGTCCATGTATTGGGCGGAACCAGGCGGCGCTACGCTTCGGTGGGTGACAAGATCGTGGTGACAGTGAAGTCAGCGATACCGACCAGCCAAATCAAGAAGGGCACGGTTTCAAAAGCTGTGATTGTTCGCACCAAAAAGGAAGTACGGAGAAAAGACGGTTCCTATATCCGTTTTGAGGACAACGCTGCCGTTTTGCTGAATCCCCAGGATGAGCCCCGCGGTACCCGCATTTTCGGGCCAGTTGCCAGGGAACTCCGCGAGAAGCAATTCATGAAGATTATATCATTGGCCCCTGAAGTATTATAGATTATGGAAAGGAAGTATAACAAACAGCCGAAGCTAAAGATCAAGAAGGGTGACACCGTCAAGATTATTGCCGGCAATTACCGAAGCACCCCGGATAAGATTAATTCGGGCAAAGTGCTGGAAGTGTTGTTGGATAAAAGCCGTGTAGTCGTGGAAGGCATCAACATGGTGACCAAACATCAGAAGCCTTCGGCAGGCAAGCCGGAAGGCGGAATCAAAAAGACGGAAGCATCCATCCACATCAGTAATGTGATGTTGCTGGATCCGGCCTCCGGAAAGCCTACCCGCGTCGGCCGCAAGCTGGACGAGAAGGGAAAGCTTCAGCGATACGCAAAGAAAACAGGAGAATTCATTAAGTAATAAAGCCATGGCAACGCCAAGACTAAAAGAAAAATATACCAAGGAGATCATTCCGGCGCTGAAAGAGAAGTTTCAGTATAAGTCGGTGATGCAGGTTCCGAAGATCAAAAAGATCTGTGTCAACAAAGGTATCGGCGCTGCCGTTGCCGATAAGAAGATGATTGACGTGGGTTTGGAAGAAATTTCTACCATTACCGGCCAGAAGGCAGTGCCTACCCGGTCCAAGAAAGACATCTCCAACTTCAAGCTGCGCTCCAACTTGCCCATCGGTGTGAAAGTAACGCTGCGCGGTGAGCGCATGTACGAGTTCATGGATCGCCTGATGAACGTAGCCCTGCCGCGCGTACGCGATTTCAAAGGCGTAAGCGACAAAGGATTTGACGGCCGCGGAAATTATACGCTGGGTGTGAAAGAACAGATCATTTTCCCGGAGATATCCATCGATAAGGTGACCAAGATCAACGGCATGGACATCACGTTCGTGACGTCAGCCGCTACGGATGAAGAAAGTTATGAGCTCCTGAAAGCGTTCGGGATGCCGTTTACCAATAAAAATTAACACGAGTCGGTATGGCAAAACTGTCAATTATTGCGCGGGACAAGAAGAAAGAGAGGCTGGTAGCCCGCTACAAGAAGAAGCGTCAGACCTTGAAAGAGGCCGGCGATTGGGCTGCCCTTGACAAGCTGCCGCGCAGTTCCTCGGCCGTACGGCTTCACAGCCGTTGCAAGCTCACTGGACGCCCCCGCGGGTACATGAGCAAATTTGGTCTTTGCCGTAACCAGTTCCGCCAAATGGCGCACGATGGCAAGATTCCAGGGATTACGAAAGCCAGCTGGTAATTTGATGGGAGGAAAGGAATAGGTATCTTTGCGGCCCTATTTTAATAAAATAGGCCCTTTTTAATTGAAAAGCGAACATGACAGACCCGATTGCAGACTATTTGACCCGGCTCAGAAACGCCATTAAGTCACGCCACCGCGTGGTGGAGGTGCCGGCCAGCAACATCAAAAAGCAGATTACCAAGGTGCTTTTTGACAAAGGCTATATCCTGAACTACAAGTTTGAGGATAGTGAAAACAAGCAGGGGGTGATCAAGATTGCCTTGAAATACAACCCGGAAACGAAGGATCCGGCGATCTCCAAGATTGACCGGGTCAGTTCTCCCGGTTTGAGGCAGTACAAGCAGTCAGACGAGTTGCCCAAGGTGCTTAACGGCCTTGGAATTGCCATTTTGTCGACTTCGAAGGGAGTCATCACCGACAAGGAGGCCCGGGCCCTTAACATCGGTGGAGAAGTATTGTGTTACGTGTATTAATAGAATAAGAAGATGTCACGCATAGGAAACCAACCCATAGCGATTCCCAACGGAGTCACCTGCACGTTCTCCGAAGGGAACAAGAAGGTGTCTGTGAAAGGTCCGAAAGGCGAGTTGCACCAGGTTTTGAAGGGAGATTTCAAGATCAAGGTGGAAAACAGCACGCTGACGGTATCCCGTCCATCCGATGAAAAGCCGGACCGTGCCATGCATGGATTATACCGCGCCTTGATTGCCAACATGGTCACAGGCGTAAGCCAGGGATACAAGGAGCAATTGGAATTGATCGGAGTTGGGTACAAGGCATCGGCGCAGAACAACGTGCTCGAATTGAGTTTGGGATATTCGCACAGCGTGTTTCTTGCTGTTCCCTCCGAGTTGAAGCTCGCGGCATCGCAGGAGAAGGGTTCGAATCCAATGATTTTCCTGGAAGGAATTGACAAACAATTGATCGGCCAGATTGCCGCAAAGATTAAGTCGCTCCGTAAAGTGGAGCCTTACAAGGGCAAGGGTATACGGTATGTTGGTGAATACGTACGCAGAAAGGCTGGAAAAGCTGCTGCTAAATAATAGAGGTTATGGCAATACACACGAAAAAAAGCCGGCGGGAAAGAATCAAGAGAGGTATTCGCAAGGATATGGAGGGCACTTCCGGTCGCCCCAGACTCTCTGTTTTCCGCAGCAACAAGGCAATCTATGCGCAAATCATAGATGACGCCAAAGGCCATACGGTGGCAGCTGCTTCTTCTTCCGAGCTGGACAAGAAAGGCAAATTGAACCTGGAGACCTCCAAGTCGGTAGGCAAGAAAGTAGCTGAAAAAGCGCTGGCCTCCGGAGTAAAAGAGATTGTATTCGATCGCAACGGATATCTGTATCACGGAAACGTAAAGGCTTTGGCGGAAGGTGCCAGAGAAGGCGGTTTAAAATTCTAAGCACATGACACAAAGCAACGTCAGTACAGTAAAAGCAAGTGAGATTGACCTCAAAGAAAAGGTCGTGTCCATCCAGCGTGTTGCCAAAGTGGTAAAAGGCGGACGTCGGTTCAGCTTTTCAGCCATTGTGGTGGTAGGAGATGGAAACGGCGTTGTGGGCTACGGTTTGGGCAAAGCCAATGAAGTCACTGATGCCATCACGAAAGGCATTGACGATGCCAAGAAGCATCTGGTAAAGGTTCCCATCATTAAGGGTACCGTTCCGCATGATTCCATCGGAAAATTCGGCGGCGGTTTTGTGCTGTTGAAGCCTGCCTCGCCGGGAACAGGCGTAATTGCTGGCGGTGCGATGCGTGCTGTGCTGGAGAGTGCCGGTGTGCACAACGTATTGGCCAAGTCCAAGGGAAGCTCGAACCCGCACAACGTGGTTAAGGCAACGTTCAAGGCCCTAACCTCCATGCGGGATGCGCGCACGATCGCGAGAAACCGCGGAGTAGAATTGTCAAAAGTATTTAACGGATAGAGATCATGGCGAAAGTAAAAATCACCCAGATCCGCAGCACGATTAAGCGCCCGGAAACACAATTGAGAACGATTCAGTCCTTGGGATTGGGCAAACGGGATCAATCGGTGGAAGTAGAATTCACCCCCCAGATTCAGGGCATGGTACGGAAGGTAAGTCATTTGGTAAGCGTAAAAGAACTTTAAGCGATGAAACTGCATACACTAAAGCCGGCATCCGGCTCCACAAAGAAGAACAAGCGCCTCGGAAGAGGACAGGGTTCGGGTGGCAGCACGGCGGGCCGTGGTCATAAAGGCGCTCAATCTCGTTCCGGTTACGCGAAGAGATTTGGTTTTGAAGGTGGACAGATGCCGTTACAGCGACGCATTCCCAAATTCGGCTTTAAGAATAACAACAAGATCTATTTCAAAGCCATCAACCTGGATGCACTTGAGGAACTGGCGCAAAAGATCAAAGGATCGGCCATCAGCCTTCAGGTGATGCAGGATAACGGCATCGTAGGCAAGAAAGATAAAGTAAAAGTGCTGGGACGCGGCGAGTTGAAAGCGAAAGTAGAAGTAGAGGCGCATGCGTTTTCAGCCACAGCGACAAAAGCAATTGAAAGTGCTGGCGGAAGCGCCACAACCGTGAAATAAATGAAGCGATTCTTTACCACCATAAAGAACATATTGTCCATCGAGGACCTGCGGGTGCGGATCCTGAATACGATTGGATTCCTGATCATCTTCCGGTTAGGATCTTATATTGTATTGCCGGGAATTGATGCCAATGCGCTGTCCGGTAATCAAGGTGGTATTTTTGATTTGCTCAATACCTTCCTGGGGGGGTCGTTCAGCAGAGCCTCCATTTTTGCGTTGGGAATCATGCCGTACATCTCGGCCTCCATCGTTGTTCAGCTGTTGACGGTAGCCGTTCCTCATTTCACGAAAATGCAGAAGGAGGGCGACAGCGGAAGAAAGAAATTAAATCAGTTTACCCGGGTATTGACCATCGCTATCACGGCAGCACAGTCTTACGGGTACCTGCGTGCAACCATCAATGCGGAAGCAATCCTTAACCCAGGGTTTTTCTTCATGGTTTCATCCATTATCATCCTGGTCGGCGGAACCATGTTCTGCATGTGGCTGGGTGAGCGCATTACGGATAAGGGTATCGGAAACGGTATTTCTATGCTGATCATGATCGGGATTGTTTCCCGTTTCCCGACTGCTTTGTACCTGGAGGCAACCTCCAAAGGCTTGAGCGGCGCCCTGTTATTCCTCATGGAATTGCTGGCTTTGTTCTTTGTAGTGGTGGGCGTGATAGCGCTGACCCAGGCGACACGCCGGATCCCGGTGCAGTATGCCAAGCAGGTGGTCGGAAACAAATTATATGGCGGAAAGAGGGATTTTATTCCTTTGAAGCTGAATTCAGCGGGCGTGATGCCGATCATTTTCGCTCAGGCGTTGATGTTTATCCCTCCGCTGCTGGCAGGTATCTGGAGAGACAGTGATATCGGATCGTATGTAGGTTCTACGTTCGCAGACTTTACATCGTGGCAGTACAATCTGTTGTTCGCGATTCTCATCCTGTTGTTTACCTTTTTCTATACGGCGATCACGGTTCCATCCAATGACATCGCTGATAACCTGAAACGCAACGGCGGATTCGTACCGGGAATTAAACCCGGTAAGCAGACGGCGGAATTTATTGACAATATTTTATCAAAGATTACACTTCCCGGCGCCATCTTTTTGGCAGCCGTTGCCATTCTTCCCGCTTTTGCGGTGATCGGTGGCGTGACACAGGAGTTTGCTCAGTTTTATGGCGGTACATCGCTGTTGATCCTGGTGGGGGTTGTCCTCGACACCCTCCAGCAGATTGAAAGCTACCTGCTCATGAGGCACTATGAGGGAATGATGAAGTCAGGAAGAGTAAAAGGACGTTCTCAGTTTGCGGCGGCATAAACCTGAATGGTTTACCTGAAGACAGCCGAAGAGATTCAGACGATGCGGGAAAGTGCCCGGTTATTGGCACAGACTCACGAAGAGGTGGCCCGGATGATCAGACCGGGAGTGAAGACGGCAGAGTTGGATCGCAAGGCGGAGGAATTTATTAAGGATAACCAGGGGGAACCCTCCTTTTTGAATTACAACGGCTTTCCGGCCTCTCTTTGTATTTCCGTTAACGAAACGGTGGTACATGGGATTCCGGGGAACTATGAGTTGAAGGAGGGAGATGTTGTCTCTATCGATTGTGGAGTGAAGTATAAAGGATTCCACACCGATGCGGCATATACGTACCCGCTGGAAGGAGTAAGCCCGGAGGTGCTGGACTTGCTCAACCGAACCTACGATTCCCTGTATAAGGGGATTGAGCAGGCCCGGACAGGTAACCGGATTGGAGACGTGAGTTACGCCATCCAGTCGTATGTGGAACAGTTTGGTTACGGCGTGGTGCGGGAGTTGGTTGGTCACGGGGTTGGAAAAGACCTGCATGAGGATCCGGAGGTTCCGAACTACGGAAAGCGTGGAAAGGGACCTAAGATAATTGCCGGAATGGTCTTTGCGATCGAGCCGATGATTAACCTGGGAACCAAGAAGGTGGTTCAGGAGAAGGACGGGTGGACGATTCGGACGCAGGACCGAAAGCCCTCGGCGCATTATGAACACACGGTGGCGATCCACGAGGACCGGACGGAGATATTGACGACACACGAAGGAATAGAAAAGAATTACGGTTACAAGTGGCGAAACAAAAGTCGATAGAGCAGGACGGTACGATACAGGAGGCATTGTCAAACGCAATGTTTCGTGTGCAGCTCGAGAACGGGCACGAGGTATTGGCGCACATTTCAGGCAAGATGCGGATGCACTATATCCGGATTCTGCCAGGAGACAAAGTCAGGCTGGAGATGTCGCCATACGATTTGACAAAGGGAAGGATAACGTTTAGATATAAGTAATTATGAAAGTACGAGCATCCATCAAGAAACGCAGTGTCGATTGCAAGATCATTCGACGCAAGGGGAAGTTGTATGTAATTAACAAGAAAAACCCGCGCTACAAGCAGCGTCAAGGATAATCCATAACCAACAACGAACAACTAACAACGAAACATGGCACGTATAGCAGGTGTTGACATTCCGGATAACAAGCGCGGTGAGATTGGACTCACCTACATCTACGGCATTGGCCGCAGATCTGCGCAGAGGATTCTTACGCAGGCGGGCGTATCGCTGGATAAGAAAGTGAAGGAATGGAACGACGACGAGGCAAATCAGATTCGTACCATCATTACCGAAAAGCACCGCATCGAAGGATCCCTTCGCTCGGAAGTTCAGCTTGGTATCAAGCGGTTGATGGACATCGGTTCATACCGCGGGCTTCGCCACCGCCGGGGACTCCCCGTGCGCGGCCAGAAGACAAAGAATAACGCGCGTACGCGCAAAGGCAAGCGCAAGACGGTTGCCAACAAGAAGAAGGCTACGAAAGGATAAAAACTAGTTGAAGCAAAGAGTATGGCAAAAGAGCAACAAGGCGCATCGGCACCAGAAAAAAAGAAGGACAAAAGCAAGAAACGCACCGTCGTTGTCGAGGCTGTAGGCCAGGCACACATCCGGGCGACGTTCAACAACATTGTTATCTCCATGACCAATACAACTGGTCAGGTGGTGGCATGGGCTTCTGCCGGGAAGATGGGCTTTAAGGGCTCCAAGAAGAACACCCCGTACGCAGCCCAGACGGCAGCACAGGAATGTTCTGCAAAGGCCTTTGAACTGGGCCTTCGTAAGGTAGAGGTTTTTGTTAAAGGCCCCGGTTCCGGCCGCGAGTCGGCGATCCGGACCATCCAGAATTCAGGCATCGAGGTCCTCACCATCCGCGATATGACGCCGCTGCCGCACAACGGATGCCGCCCGCCGAAGAAAAGAAGAGTTTAAGCATACCATTTTCGAGAATATACCATGGCACGATACACAGGTCCTAAGACAAAGATTTCAAGAAGGTTTAACGAGCCCATCATGGGCGAGAGCAAATCCCTTCAGAAGAAAAACTACGGCCCCGGTCAGCACGGCAAGACGAAGAAGCGCAAGCAGTCCGAGTATGCGGTTCAGTTGAATGAAAAGCAGAAGGCAAAGTACATCTACGGTGTGCTGGAGCGCCAGTTTGCCCATACGTTTGACAAAGCTACCCGCAAAAAGGGTGTTACCGGCGAAGTATTGCTGCAGTTGCTGGAGGCACGCCTGGACAACACCGTGTATCGCTTTGGCATCGCACCCACACGCCGCGCTGCGCGCCAGCTGGTCGTACACAAGCACATCCTGGTAAATGGAAACGTGGTGAACATTCCATCGTATTCCCTGCGTCCGGGTGAGACGGTGGCTGTGCGTGAAAAATCCAAGTCATTGGAGGCTATTGCCACCAGTCTTTCCATCGGCTCATCCAAAAAATACAACTGGTTGGAGTGGGACGGAAGCGAAATGTCCGGTAAGGTGATAAACCTTCCACCCCGCGCTGACATCCCTGAAAATATCAACGAGCAGTTGATCGTTGAATTGTACTCGAAGTAATCATAACGAAAACTACATTGCCTATGTCCATATTAGCATTTCAAATGCCCGAAAAGGTGTTCATGGAGAAATCCGACGACTTCCACGGGTTCTTTACCTTCAAACCCCTTGAAAAGGGATACGGTGTAACCATCGGAAACGCATTGCGGAGGATTCTCCTTTCTTCCCTGGAAGGCTATGCCATTTCGGGAATCCGGATTCCGGGCGTGCTGCATGAGTTTTCAACGATCGAAGGCGTCGTCGAAGACGTGGCGGAGATCGTTCTGAACCTCAAGCAGGTTCGTTTCCGTAAACTCGGAGACAACTTCGATAACAAGATCACCGTCAACATCAAAAAGCAGAAGCATTTCAAGGCGGGAGACATCACCAAGTTCACTACGGCCTTTGAGATTCTTAATCCGGAGCATGTCATCTGTACGCTGGATGAGTCTTCTCAATTTGAAATTGAATTGACCATCGAGAAAGGACGTGGATATCTGCCTGCCGAGGAGAACAAGCCCACGGAGCAGGTGTTCGGATTTATTCCAATTGATGCCATTTTCACACCCATCAAAAACGTAAAGTTCAGCGTGGAGAATACGCGCGTAGAGCAGCGTACGGACTACGAAAAACTTTTGGTGGAAATTGAAACGGACGGATCCATCCATCCGGAGAAAGCGCTCGAGGGAGCTGCCTTTATTTTGATTCAGCATTTCCGTCTTTTCTCCGACAAGTCGATCGAGCTGGAAACCGGCACCGACAACGAAGTGGAGCAGGTAGACGAAGAGATGCTACACATGCGCAAGCTGCTGAAGACGCCGCTGCATGACCTGGATCTTTCTGTGCGTGCCTACAACTGCCTGAAGGCTGCCGATGTGAAGACACTGGGAGACCTGGTACAATTGGAAATATCAGACATGATGAAGTTCAGAAACTTTGGGAAGAAATCGTTGGCCGAATTGGAGCAACTGGTTTCCGACAAGAACCTGACCTTCGGCATGGACCTGGTTAAATATAAACTGGAAGAAGAGTAATGAGACACGGGAAGAAAAATAATCACCTGGGGCGTAAGAAAGCGCACCGGGATGCGATGCTCTCCAACATGGCTTCGTCCTTGCTGGTGCACAAACGGATCACAACGACTGTGGCGAAAGCAAAGGAACTGAGGAAGTATGTGGAACCATTGATCACGAAAGCAAAGACGGATTCTATGCATTCGCGCCGTATCGTATTCTCCTATCTGCAGAACAAAGAGTCTATCAAGGCGTTGTTCGGCGAAGTGGCGACGCGTACCTCCGAGCGGCCGGGCGGTTATACCCGCATCATCAAACTCGGCGATGTACGCCTGGGTGATAATGCCGAAATGTGCATGATGGAATTGGTTGACTTCAACGATATCTATAAGACCGGAGAGGCAACAGCCAAAGGCAAGACGCGCAGGAGCCGCAGCTCCAAAAAGGCTACGGAAACAACCGGCGAAGAGGCCCCTACCGCAGAAGCGAAAGCGGAAAAGAAGCCGAAGAGCGAAGAAAAGCCCAAGGCGAAGGCCAAAAAGGTGGCCAAGAAAAAGGACGACGATACCAAGAAGAAAAAGAAGTGATCTATCACTTTCAGGCATACAGGGGCTGGACATCGTTCAGCCCCTTTTTTTGTCCGAACCTCTGTAAAGTGACCTGAGGAATGTATTTTTGCCAACTAACCACTATACCTTGACTAAAAAAGCATACATGCTCTTGCAAGACGGAACGCTTGTGGAGGGCACCGCCATTGGGAAAACCGGCACGACGGGAGGGGAGATTTGCTTCAACACCGGGATGACCGGCTACCAGGAAATCTACACCGATCCATCGTATTACGGCCAGATCGTTGTCAACACGACGGCGCATATCGGCAATTATGGAACCGTGGATGAGGAGCAGGAATCAGCGCGGCCCACCATCAGCGGAATTGTTGTCAACGATTTTTCGGAATCGTTCAGCCGCAAGGCCGCCCGCGAAAGCCTGCAGCAATACTTGGAAAGGCACGGCATCGTAGGGATTGCCAACCTGGACACGCGGATGCTGGTGCGTCACATCCGCAGCAAAGGAGCCATGAATGCGATTATCTCTTCAGAATTGAGTCCGGAGCAGCTGAAAAAGGAACTGGCGAAAGTTCCGGATATGAATGGCCTCGAGCTCGCTTCCAAGGTCAGCACAAAGGAGCCTTATACAGTTGGGAACGCGGACGCAGCGTTCAAAATTGCCGCTCTGGACGTCGGCATTAAGAAAAGCATTCTCACCAACCTCGCATCCCGCGGGTGTTTCATAAAAGTATTTCCCGCCCGGACCACGTTTACGCAAATGGAAGAGTGGTCCCCAGACGGGTACTTTATATCCAACGGCCCCGGTGATCCATCGGCGATGGACTATGCTGTGAAAACGGTGAAAGAAATATTGGCCGCTGATAAACCGCTGTTTGGCATTTGCCTGGGGAATCAACTGCTGGCGCTGGCTTGTGGTATCTCCACATACAAGATGCACCACGGGCACCGCGGTCTGAACCATCCGGTGAAGAATCTGATCACGGGATTGGGAGAGATGACCTCCCAAAACCACGGATTTGCCGTGAGTGAAAAGGATGTGGAGATAAACAAGGATGTGGAAGTGACACACCTGCACCTGAACGACCAGACAATCATGGGCATCCGCCTGAAAAACAAGAAAGCCTTTTCGGTACAATACCATCCCGAAGCCTCGCCGGGTCCGCATGACTCGCGCTACCTGTTTGATCAGTTTGTGGCGATGGTGAAAGAGAGCCAGGAGGCTATCGTCGGCAGCTAATATTCGCTAACAGCTAAACGAAAATCAACAACACGAATGAGCTACATTGAATCAATCTATGCCCGCCAGATCCTTGACAGCCGGGGAAACCCCACCGTGGAAGTGGATGTGGTTACCGAGACCGGCGTAATTGGACGCGCAGCGGTTCCGTCCGGCGCCTCTACAGGGAAGCATGAAGCGGTTGAACTCCGCGACAATGATAAGAAGCGTTACTTCGGAAAGGGCGTGTTGAAAGCGGTTGAGAATGTCAACTCAAGGATTGCGGAGGAAATTGTTGGTGTCTCTGTATTTGAGCAAAGCCTGATTGACAAGATCATGCTTGAACTGGATGGGACAGAAAATAAAGGCAATCTTGGCGCGAATGCCATTTTGGGAACATCACTTGCTGTGGCGCGCGCTGCAGCCGCCGAGTCCGGGCAGCCCCTGTATCGCTACGTGGGGGGTGTGAACGCGAATACGCTGCCGGTGCCGATGATGAACATTCTCAACGGCGGGAGCCATGCCGATAACTCCATCGACTTTCAGGAGTTCATGGTCATGCCAACAGGAGCGGACACGTTTTCCGAGGCGCTGCACATGGGGGCCTCTGTTTTTCATACGTTGAAGAAAGTCCTTCACGACAAAGGTCTTTCCACGAACGTGGGCGACGAGGGAGGTTTTGCGCCGAACATCAAGTCAAACGAAGAAGCCATAGAAGTTGTGCTTAAAGCCATCGAGCAGGCGGGATACAAGCCGGGAAAAGATATTTTCATTGCACTGGATCCGGCGGCATCTGAATTTTATGATTCGAAAACGAAGTTATACCACTTCAAAAAATCCTCCGGCAAGAAACTGAAGCCGCTGGAAATGGCCGACTATTGGGCGAACTGGGTGAAGAAATACCCGATCATATCCATTGAAGATGGACTGGCAGAAGATGACTGGGCCGGGTGGAAGGCGTTGACCGATAAAGTCGGGAAGAAAATTCAGTTGGTGGGGGACGATCTTTTTGTGACCAATGTAAAGCGCCTGCAGGATGGGATTGACAAGGGGGTGGCAAACGCGATCCTCATCAAAGTAAATCAAATCGGTACGCTCACCGAAACGATCGATGCGGTGAACCTGTCGAAGAGGAATTCATACAAGAGCATCATGTCGCACCGTTCAGGGGAAACCGAAGACAGTACCATAGCCGACCTGGCCGTGGCATTGAACACCGGGCAGATCAAAACCGGCTCTGCGTCCCGCTCCGACCGGATGGCCAAATACAACCAACTGCTCCGGATAGAAGAGGAGTTGGGAGAGGTGGCATATTTTCCGGGGAGGAAATTCTGAGGAAAACAGTTCGGTCACGCTCCCGATAGTCCCGATAGCTACTGGGAGTCCGCAAAAGAATGCATGGTTTAGTTCCGCGTTGCGTTCTTCGTGGCTCTTGCGTGCGACGTTCTCTCTATCCGAAAAAGAAATCATTAATCCGCGCAGGGAGTGCATTGGATCGGGCAAAAGCCTCTTCCATGATCGCCTGGGCTTCCTCGTTGTTGGTAATGGTGGCATAGGCACCCATGAGATCAAACAGAACCCAGGGATGGCGGTTGGATAGTTGGGCCGCTTCGTTGAGAACTTTAAGTGCATCTTTTTCGTGACCAAGTCCTAAATAGCTTAGTCCCAACGCCCGTTGTGCCATGAATGAACTTGGATCACGGGTGGTGGCCAACTGAGCGCTGGCGAGCGCTTCCTCGAATTTCCCACGGTGCAGCAGGGCATAGGCGTGAAGAAAATAGGGAATGCCTCCAACGGGCTCTTCCTCCGCCTCTTCGAAATTGTATTTGATTTGACCAAGACATAACTGATACCGGTGGCTGGCTGACGTACTCTGCGGGTTTATCGCGAAGACTTTAATGAAGTTGTGCTCCGCTTCCGGCCAGTTCCACTCGTAGCACAAACTGACAAAGGCCAGGGATAGGTATGCCTCCTGAAGTGACCCATCAAGTTCCAACGCGCGGAAGGCGGCATCCTTTGCATTCTTCATAGCATCTTCGAACGGAACCAGATTATAATATCCCATCAGCACATTGGCTATCGCAATTCCCGAAAAAGCTTCCGCAAAACCAGGTTCAACCGATGAGGCTTTTTGGAAGCACTCCAGGCTTTTGATCAGGTCGTTTCCGCGTTTATGCCAGAAGTACCGACCTTGCCAGTAGAGTTCTTGAGCCGCCGGAATAGATCCGGACAGCTTTGAGACAATTTTCTGCTCCCCCGGCTTGAGCACTATTCCCAGCTTTGTGTTGAAATCGGAAATAATCTTTGAATGAAGGCTGAAAAGTTTGTCCTTGGGACACTCGTATTCTCCAGACCAGAAAGTCTTATTACCTGCATTTTCAATTAGTTGTGTCTTTACCGTTACTGACCCATTATTCGTCTGCACGCTCCCTTCCAACAACAAGTTGGCTGTCGCCTGGTGCGCCATCTTGTAGGATTTTATCTGAGACAAGGATGACAGGATCTCCTCGGCAAGCCCTTCTGCGAGAAAGGCTGCCTCCGGTTGCGCCGCTGAAAAGGGCTTTACAGTGAGCGACCGGATGGGCGATGTGGTCTTCGTCATTTCTGAAAAAGGAAGGGACGATGCACCCGTTTTAGATTTCACTGGCTCGGCCTGAGGGAGTTCCTGACTCTTCAAGCCATGGATGATATCTTTGACGGCGTTGGCTACCTTATTTATCTGGTCTCGGTAAATAATCTTATTGACGTTCTTGAGCGGATCATCTTCCTGTGCCCGAAGCGGCCGGTTAACGCCAGGTGCTTTGAAAATAAGATCAACAGGGCGGATCTTTGTTTTCAATTCCCTTTCAAGGAGTTGAATATCATCTTCGTCAATTTCATGAATTCTGACTGGCAGGATGCGACTGGCGGTATTTCCGTTGGGGAGTTTCACAGATAGCCCAAACTGGTCAGACTCCGTCGACCGTATAAATTCTAGAAACTCGTTTTTCCAGGGATAGGATTCGGGATCACAATAGGTCTGAGAGACAATGGGGATAAAGATCAGGGACTTGAGCCTGGCGTTGAGTGAATCATCCACATCATGATTTTTCAACAGACCATCGCGTGAATTCTGGTCAAAATAGACCGTGATTTTTCCTTTTACCGTAGCCTCCAGTTCAAGACTCAGGTTATTTACAAACTCAGTGACCCACCCATCGGCTCTGCTGCCTGCAGGTGACTTGTTGTCATTGTGACGGTAGCTGATGAAAATGTCTGAATCGAAGCCGGGGACAAGAGCCGTGTTCCCTGCTCGACGTGGCGTGTTGATAAGCGTATCACCGGTGCCGCTATCTCTTTCTTTTCCGGCAGGCCCTTGAAGGATAACCTCATAAATCTGAACTGGATCTTTCACGTTTTTGAGATACTCAACTTTCACAAAGCGTGTGGAGAATTCTTTCCTGTTGGAGATGTTGTTGTTTACAGATTCAGAAACATAGATTCCGTGAGGGGGAGCAAGCGTCTGGAGGCGGGACGCAATGTTTACGCCATCACCAAAGACATCACCGTTTTCAAACACCACTTCCGCTGTGTGAACGCCGATGTGTAGCTGGAACTCATGGTGTAGACTGGCTTCCAGGATAGCAACCGCGGCAAGGACGGCATCAGATACAGTGTTGAAAGTCACCAATGTGCCATCCCCCAATTCCTTTATCAACTGACCTTTGAATTGTTCAATGATAGGCTTTTGAATTTGCCGGTTCTTGTCGAGCAATTCAAAGGCCCTTTGTTCATCCCTGCCCATCATAGCGGTGTACCCAACGATATCGGTAAACATGATCGCAACAAGCTGACGGTTCTGGGATTTCATTCCGGCTATTTTTACCTATCCAAATATGGGCACCCGGGTGTATTCGAGCCTACCCTAAAGTTACTGATTGTTGGGATGGTGGGATCATTCTAAGGGCAGAATTATCCTGAATCGCTAAGTCGGCTGAAAGAAGAAGTCATTAATCCGCGCGGGCAATGCGTTGACCCGTTCCATTGCCTCATCCATAATTTCCTGAGCACCTTCCGTGTTGGCCAAGGTAGCATACGCGCCAATGAGGTCAAACAACACGAGGGGATGACGATTGGAAAGTTGCGCAGCTGCATTGAGTGTATCTATGGCTTCCCGCTCATCACCGAGTCCTAGATGACAAAGACCTACAGCTCGTTGTGCCATAAAGGAATTGGGATCCTTTTTTGCTGCAATTTGCGCGACCTTGAGTCCTTCCTCAAACTTGCCTTTATGAAGAAGTGCGTAAGCCTGGAGGAAGTATGGTACAGTTCCGGGTGACTCCGATTCTGCGTCTTCAAAATTGCACATAATTTGTGTTAAGCACAGTTTGTATTTCTTCAATGCGGAAGGGCTGTTCGGATTGATATCAAACACTTTTGCAAAGTTGTGCTCCGCTTCGGGCCATGCCCACTCATAACAGAGCGCCGCATAGGCCAGTGTGTAGTAGGCTTCGATAATACTGGGATCGATGTTCAGTGCACTCATGGCCGCATCCCTGCATTTGTTGATTGCTTCATCGAAGGGAATCATCTCGTAGTACCCGAGAAGTACAGAAGCATTGGCGATTCCGGCATGGGCAAGTGCGAAATTCGGGTCCAGGTCGGCGGCCTTTTCAAAACACTCGAGACTTGTTATAAGATCATTTCCTCGCTTGCGCCAGTGGTATCGCCCTTTCCAATACATCTCCAGGGCGGCGGAGCCGGTATGCATTTGCTCATAGAGAAGTTTGCGTTCGGATTCTATCAACGCGATGCCCAGCGAAGTGCAGAGCTCCTGGACGATCCGTGGACGTAATGTAAACAATTCATCACGCGGGCAACTGAAGTCGCTTTGCCATACAATTGTTTCGTCTTTGGATTCTACAAGACAAACATTTACCCCAATGCTGTCGTGTTGGACAGTCATGCTACCGCTAAGAATCATGGTGGCCTGTACGGGAGATGTCTGCGCATCGCCATTGTGTGTGCCATTCATGGGTGCGGTGAGTCCGTGAATAGAAAGCCGAAGCGCCCTGATTTGCTTGAGCGACCCGAACAGGTCTTCTGCAAAGCCCTGGGAGAGGAATTCTTCCCCGGGGTCCTGCGACCTGAAAACCAACGGGAGCACAGCGATTGACTGCACGGTGGATGCGGATTTCAATAGGCCTTCCAGCAGCGGGTTTTTCTTCGGGACTTCTTTTGATTTAGTCACCTGTCCTTCACGCCCCCGAACGGTGTTGATAATTTCTTTGATGGCGATTGCCAATTTGTTAATCTGGTCGCGGTACAATGTTCTGTTGACATTCTTCATTGGATCATCTTCATGCCCACGCAACGGCCGGTTCACTCCCGGGGATTTGAAGATAAAGGGAATAGTACGGAGCTTTCCTTCCATTTGTTTTTCAACAAGATTTGCATCGGCAGAATCGAGATCGTGAATGCAGACCGGAAGAACACGGCTCGCAAAATTGCCATTGTGAAGTTTTACGGTAAGACCGGTACTGTCCTGGGCACTATGCCGGAGGAAGGGGAGAAACTCCTGTTTCCACGCATAGCTCTGCGGATCGCAGTAGGTCTGCGATAGGATCGGAATGAAGATGAGCGACTGCAGTCGCGGCGACAGCGATTCCTCAACCAGATCAGTTTCACGCAACCCTGTATCTGGATCCTTGTCGAAGTAGATAGATGCCCCTCCTTTTACCATGGTATCCAGTTCCGTGGTGAGATTATTGACAAATTCTGTCACCCAGCCGTCTTCCGAGCCCCCCGGAGCCTTGTTGTCGTTGTGCCGGTAGCTAATGAAGATGTCGTAGTTGAAGTTTGGGGTGGCCATGGCCTTGCTTGTTTTGCGAAACAAAGGTGCCAACCCTATCCAAGACCCTCTAGCGCTCCTGATACAAGGTTTAATACAATTGATTCATCCAGGCTGATTTGGTCCTTTTAATGTTCAAAAATGGCCCCTGCACTGGTTAATTTATTCTTTGTAATTTCCTAGGTGGTTGACCGCCACTTAACCCACCCGTCCATTGTCCGTGATTCTTTTGGCACTGGTTCCTGACCAGTCTTGGGTTAAATAGAAAGCCGTTTTTCAAGGGTTTCCTCATCTATTGTATCAAAAGTGTTAAAGGTTGAATCGGCAGGGGTAGGTGCGCGAGGGCGTTAACCTCCACCTTTGGCTAACGGAAAGCAGGTACTGGACTTGACCCTCTAAGGAAAACCGAATTAGCTATGAAACAAATAACATCTCGTGAAAAAAGGATTCTGGAATTGATCGGACAAGGGTATTCAACGGGAGAGATTGCGCAGTCCCTCGGAATCAGTCCCAACACGGTGGAGACACACAGGAAGAGCCTGCTTGCCAAGTTTGATGCGCGCAATGCGGCGGAACTTGTGCGAAAAGCAATTCAAGTGAAAGCGTTAAGTGCACGGGATATAGACCAATGAATAAAACCCAAGACAATATGTTTAACGATCAACACAAATGTCATATGCATTTTCCGAAATGGAAATCATCATTCCACGAAACCTTCAGAATTCCAGCGCTGGCCCTGCTCCTGTTCATTACTTTCTCAGCCTCGGCGCAGGAAAGAATAATCAGTGGCAAGGTCAATGGCCAGGATGATGGACTGCCATTGCCAGGCGTGAATGTTGTTGTGAAGGGCGCGAACGTTGGCACGGTCACTGATGCAAATGGCAACTATTCTTTAAGTATACCTAACGCAGGGGCCATTCTGCAATTTTCATTCGTCGGGTTTATGACGCAGGAAGTCGAAACGGGGCAGCGTTCTGCCCTCGAAATTGTTTTAATTCTTGAGGTCAAGCAACTCTCTGAGGTGGTGATCTCGGCCTTAGGCCTTGAGGTGGACCGCGATAAAGTAGGAAGTGCATCTACCTATATTAGCGGACAGAGCATAGTCAAATCAGGTGAGCCAACCCTAATCAATGGGCTATCCGGCAAGTCTTCCGGATTGATCATCAATCGTTCTTCAGGTGATCCAGGTGCAGGTTCTTACATCCAGATCCGTGGTCAGAGCTCCATCACGGGAAATTTGCAGCCCCTTATAGTTGTAGATGGTGTACCTGTTTATAATTCGAACCTCGGGGGTAGAGAGGTCACGCAACAATCGCGGCTCAATGACATTAATCCCAATGATATAGAATCGGTTGAAGTTCTGAAAGGGGCCAGCGCCAGTGCCCTGTGGGGAACCCGTGCCGGTAACGGTGTCATAATGATTACAACGAAGAAAGGGAGCAGTAGTGCAAATAAAGTAAACATCAGTTATTCCGGAACCTATTCAATAGACAGAATTCTGACTAAACACCCTTATCAAAGAACCTACGGACAAGGGACTAAGGGCTTTTACTTTACCAATGTTCTGGGAGGCTCGGGCTATCAGTTTTCTTTCGGGGATAAGATTTCTAGTAGACCTGGCGGAGACGATATTACCCTGGCAAACCAAGGACATTTCCTAACCTCAGAGGGGAAAGAAGTTTACCCGATAGCTGAATCTGATCTCCTAACCTCTGCCAACGGAGGAAAAAACTCGAGGGATACGTTTGACCCATACGATGCCATTTTTAGCGATGGACACACCTATGATCAAACCCTTTCAATCAGTGGTGGCAACAAAGACGGCAATTACTATATCAGTGTGGGCGATTTGAATCAACAGGGTATCGCGAAGAAAAACAGCAACTATCGCAGAACATCTTTCCGTGTCAATACCGAGCGGCAGATGAATGACTGGTTGAAACTGAGTTCCACAATGATGTACTCACGGGTCACATCTGATAGGGTTCAGCAAGGCAACAATATAAACGCGATTTTATTGGGTGGGTTACGCACTTCCCCCGATTGGAACAATGGGTTGGGGTATGAGGGTTCATACTATCCTCCATCAGGAGCCGCCATCATTAATCGCCAGCTTGCCTATCGAAATCAGATCGGAAAGCGGGATGACCCCGGCTATGATAACCCGGTGTGGTCCATGAACAACGACAAGAACTCTTCCGAAGTAGATCGATTTCTCGGCAGTATCCAGTTGGATATTACACCGATAGAGTGGCTGACTTTCACTTTGCGGGGCGGCGTGGACAGCTATTTCGATCGAAGATTTGGTACTTCTCCTGTTGGAACATCAGGTGGCAGCTTCTTAGCCCTATTCAATACCCGTGAAACGCAATACAACATTGACGGATTTGTCCGCGGAAAATTCAAGCTGGGCACTAAAATAAAACTGGCTGCCTTGGCGGGCTTCAACGCCAACCAGCGTTCCAATGAACTTGTGGGTGGATTCATAAATACATTTCTGGTCACCACTCGCCCACCCATCAGCTTTAGCAATGCGTCCTCGACCAACGATACACCATTTAACGGATTTGATCAACGCCGTTCTGCTGCGGCCTATGCCACCGCTGATCTGGATTACAAAGAGGAGTTATTTTTAAGCCTTACAGGCAGGGCAGAAAACTCTTCTGCCTTCAGTTACAAAAATAATCCCACTTTCTTTTATCCATCATCCACCCTTAACTGGCATTTGATGAAAACCCTGGGGGTGGAGAGCCAGGTTGTCAGCTTTGCCAAAGTGAGAGTGGGCTATGGCATAGTCAGTACCATTCCGGATCCCTATAATACCGTCACCTATTGGGACGCGAGCGTGTATAATGATGGCTGGGGCCCACAACTGCAGGCAAGTGGTTATGGAGGAGGTTATGAACAAAGTGTGACTCAGGGAAACAAAAATCTTAGGCCCGAAACCAAATCGGAACTGGAAGGCGGTTTTGACATCCGCTTTCTGCAAGACCGGATTCGCCTCGGCGCCACCTACTTCACCAATCAGGTGAAGGATGTGATTATCCCCGTAACCCTTGCTGCCTCAACGGGCTTCACCAACAAAACGGCCAACGTAGGTGTCATCGAAAACAAAGGAATAGAGATTGATTTTTCCGGTGATATTCTTAAAGCAGGACATTTTACATGGAACCTGTATGGCAACTGGACGAGGATAAGAAATAAGATTGCAGACCTTGCCGGGGCCTCTGTAGTATTGTCAAACAACACAAACGCTGTGGCAGGTTACCCGCTGGGCGTTTTCTACGGGAGTGCTTATGCCCGAACAGCGGAAGGTGGGCTGGTGTTGAATTCCAATGGCTTTCCAACAGTGGCAGCCACAGCACGTGTTGCCGGAGATCCCAACCCGGATTGGAGAGGCGGGCTGGGAAGCAGACTCGCATGGAAGGGATTATCCCTGAACATTCTTTTTGAACATTCTCATGGCGGTAGCATGTTTGGCGGTACCCGTGGTGCTTTGACTTTTTTCGGAACCCATCAAGACACCGATCGCGAGGTCACGCTGTCGGCAGCAGATGCCGCCACTAAAAGAAATTATGATGGTGTAGTTAGTAATTTTGGTTACAGACCAAATGCCGACGGGAGTTACACGATACGAGGCTATCTGCATGACTTTGGAGGTGGTCCGGTCTTGATTGACCAGGCTTGGTGGACCAGCTTGGGGAGTACATTTACTGGTGGACCCCTTGAGAACTTTATTGAGCCGGCCCAATGGACCAAATTGCGCGAAGTGTCGCTGACATATTCACTGAACAGTACCGGCTTCAGAAAAAAGAGCCGACTCAGTTCCATCGACTTTACCCTCACCGGCCGGAACCTATTGTTGTGGACCGAATTCAAGGGCAATGATCCTGAATCAACAAGTATTGGGCCAGCTAACAACCGAGGTAGAGACTACTTTACCAATCCGGCCACCAAATCTGTTTTATTCACGATAAAAATCAATTACTAAGACATCAAAATCAATCCATATGAAAAATCTCGCCACTGGCTTCCTTACTGCCGTCATTCTGCTTGGTTCATGCGAATCCTTTGTAACGGGTATTAATGAAGATGATATTACAAGAATCCAGGATGCCGATCTGAAACTGGTCTTAACCGCAGGAGAAGTTCAATACATGGGGTTCCTTGAAGGTCAGGCTGCGCGCTTGAGTGGCCTGTGGAGCGGATACTTATTTGGTGCAGCCCGGCAGGCGGCTGGGCACTATGTGTACAATATTACCGCGTCTGGTTTTGACACGGAGTGGGAAAATGTGTATGCTCACACTTTGAAGTCGCTACGCATTGCGAAGCAAAAGGCGATTGATCAGAGCAATCTGAGTACACTGGGAATTTGTCAGGTGATGGAAGCAAGCATCATGGGTACCGCGGTAGCTTTGTGGGGTGATGCGCCCTATTCGGAAGCAGCGAATGTGGAAGCTTTCCCTAATCCGGCATACGAGGCACAACTGATTGTCATTGATAACCTGATTCTTCTGCTGGATAACGCTATTGCGAACCTGAGTGCAGTCAGCAACCCATCACGTTTAGGTGATTTTCTCTATACTTCATCTCCCAATACCCAGTGGATCGCCGCAGCTAATTCTGAGAAGGCTCGTTTGCTTTTGTACAAGAAGGACTATGCAAACGCTCTGGTAGCTGCCAATGGAGGGATTCAAGTTCCGGCCAACGACCTGACAGCCAAACATGGCACGTCCAACTTTATCGATCGCAACATGTACAACGATTATCTGGTTCGGACTCGTCAAGGGGACATTACTGCTTCGAATACATTCCTGGGAAAGTTGCTGAATGCCACTTTTGCAGGAAATAGGAATCATGCGAAGACAAACGAAGCTTCCCGTTTGGCCAAGTATTATTCAGGCGGCAGCGTGCCTGCATATTTGCCAAACACAACCGCAACGGGGTACTTTGCCAACAATGCTCCGTTCCCACTGCACACGGCTTTTGAAACCAAGCTGATTGCCGCCGAGTGCTTGATTCAAACAGGGGATTTTACCAATGCCCTGGCAAAACTCAATGAGCACAGGGCCAACCTGCGTTCGACTTTCCCTACTGGCACCTATGTAGATTTTGTGAGTTCTGATTTCGATCCGGCCGGTATAGAAAATCCGCTGGGGAGCATGACAGCCAACGGCGCACTGCTGCGCGAAATACTGGAAGAGAAATACGTTTGTCTCTACGGCCAGATTGAGGGCTTCAATGAAATCCGTAGAACAAATAATGCGCTGGGACTACCCCCGAACACCGGTACGGAAATTCCACAACGGTTTCTCTATTCGCAGAATGAGGTCAATTCAAATGGAAAAACCCCAAATCCAATCCCCGGTTTGTTTGAAAAAACGACGATGTTCAAATAAATATGCCTGATATTTCACAATTTGCTTACGAGGTAGGATTCTCGAATCTGTCGTACTTCAGTAAAGTATTTAGGGAAGAATTTGGGACATTACCTTCGGAATACAATCCGTAAAAAATAAACCATGAAACGATTGCCAACATATCGGACTGGAATTTGCCTGACTATTGTTTTCTCCTGTTCAATAGTATTGACTTCAGCTCAGCAAATCCAATTCAAGCACTACCAGAGTGAAGAGGGGTTTATTGCTGCAGGCGGTCACCGATCTTTTGCTCAGGATAGCCTGGGGTTTTTATGGATAGGAACGGGGGGAGGCCTGTATCGATTTGATGGGTATACGTTTAAACTTTACAAGAGAGAGCCAAATGATTCTTCAACACTACTCAGAGAAGGGATAGGTATGATGAAAATTGACCCGGCAGGAAAATTGTGGCTTGTATATGATGAGTGGCTGCAGTCGTATGACCGGAATCGTGATGGATTTGTTACCTATCGTCTCTTGCCCACAGGAAATAATATTCGGTCCCTGTTTTTTGAGAGTGCGGAGTCCATGTGGATCGGCACCTATGGAACGGGCCTTTTTCACTATAATCTCAAAACAGGCGCTTTAAAGAAATATGTAAACCAACCGGAGGGCCTGTTATTGCTGAAGGAAAGAAACTACATATACGACATCACCATGCAACCACCTTTCGTTGTGATGGGAACGCAAGATGGGATATGGAAATTTCATCCTGCAAGTGAATCCTTTAGTCGTCCCAACTGGAAAAGGAAAGAAGATTTCTCGTTTGATCTTGAAACCATGCTGGTGAACAAGATAATTAATAAGCATGACCATTATTGGATTTCTACGCCAGGAAAAGGGATGATGAAAGTAGACACCTCTTTTGCCGTACTTTCGAGGAGCCCCATAGGGAATGAGGGTACCGTAGTAGATATTCAGGGCAAGGTTTGGGTCCCTACGCAGGGCCAAGGACTGAAGTGCTATAACCCACAAACCGAAACCACAACAATTTATAAGCATGAACCGGATAACCCGGCCTCACTTCCTTCTGACCTGTTGTGGGAGAGCTTTATTGATAAGGATCAGAATATCTGGCTGGGAGTATGGAATGGGGGTATTTGTCAAATCAAACGTCCTTCAATTTCCATTCGGAATTATCTGGCAGGACACGCACTACATCATCCTATGTTACTTGAGGGCAAGAATGAAAGAATGCTCCTGGTAACCTCTGCTGGTGAAGGTCTGCTGGGCAGTCCGTTCAACACGCAATTAACAACTCTTGATTTTAGGTCCATGGTATCTTCACTCCCAAAAGGGTATACCGATCTCTTCGCAATTCACCGGGGGAAAGAAAATATATGGATAGGGTCCTTTGGCAGAGGAGCCCTGGGTATTGATGTTGACAAGGAAACCGGAATGATTGGCAGTAAAAGTCATTTGACCACCCTAACTAATACGGGCATGTATGACCTTTCCGACAGTGGTCCGGTAACGACGATTTATGAGGATCCGCAGCGTAATCTTTGGCTGGGCGTCATGGGCGGAGGATTGAACCGGGTTTACCTTGAAAAACGGTTTGGAGAAGAGGGAGCGGTAAAGATTTACCAACATGATGATAAGGATTCCACATCTATGGCGGCAGTGGGATGGATTTCGGGCATCCTTCCAGAGAATGACAGTTTACTTTGGGTAAGCTCTTATGGCGGATTGGAATTATTCCATTATAAAAGCCAAACTTTTGAACACATAGTTCAAAACATTGAGGGCGCCTGGCTGAGCAAAAGCAAAGATGGTACTATACTCTTTGGGACCAAGCGGGGGCTTTTTGAAGGAAGGAAAGATAATGGCCATTATTCTTTCAGGAAAATAGCATTGCCAAATGATCCGTTCATTACATCTGTTGAGGAAGATATCGAAGGCCGCTTTTGGATAGGGACGCTTCAAGGTCTTTACTGCCTCGACCAGAGAGACAGTTCGTTATTGTTATTCAACAGCGATGATGGGCTTGTAAAGCTGAGTCACGGTGGATCAACCATCACACGGGAAGGACTCATGATTTTTGCAGGCGGAAATGGGCTTTCAGTCATTGATCCCATGTCCCTGACTAGGAGAAGCAACAAAATCAGACCAGTCATCACACAATTGATTGTCGATAGCAAGATTGCCAGTGCTTATTCCAAGTCTAGAGATGATGATCATTTTACAATTCAGGAAAGTGTCAATAGTATCCGTCAACTGGAACTCGACCATACACACAAAACCTTTTCAATTGAATTCGCATCCATGGACCTGACGGCACCAATCAAAATCCTTTACCGGCACCAGTTGGAAGGATTTGATCCTGATTGGGTTGAAACAGATTCATACCACCGTTCGGCAACATACCAGAATTTGGGGCCAGGAGTGTACCACTTCAAGGTGAAGGCAACGAACGCAGACGGCGTATGGAGCAATTACCAAACTACGTTGGATATTAGGATATTACCTGCTCCCTGGAAAACCTGGTGGGCTTACAGTGGTTATTCATTAATCGTTGTCTGTTTGTTGTTTGGCGCCCGGCGTATGATAGTCCAGCGGGAGCGATTAAAAGCAAACCTGAAACTTGCGGTGGTTGAACAACAGAAAGAACACTTTGAGTTGGAGAAAGCAAGAGAAGTCGACAGGGTGAAGAGCTCGTTTTTCACCAACATCTCTCATGAATTCCGCACGCCACTGACACTGATCAAAGGGCCAGTGGGTGATCTGTTGGAGAAGTATACAAATGACCCGAAAACACAAGAAAAACTTAAGCTGGTGCAGCGCAACGCTGACCTACTCCTGAGGCTTATCAACCAACTGCTGGATCTGGCTAAGCTGGAATCCGGCAGCCTGAAAGTGGAAAAATCGGAAGGGGAACTGTATTCATTTATTCGGGCCGTGGCCAGTTCCTTTGAATCATTGGCGAGGCAGAAGAACATTACGTTGTCGGTGGAAGTGCCCACTTCACCACAACCGGCACTGTTTGATAAAGACAAGGTGGAGACGATATTGATCAATCTGATTAATAATGCAATCAAGTTCACTCCGCAAGGAGGTAAGGTGACGATGAAGGGAACGCTGAAGGATTTAACCGCAGAGGCGCTCCCGATTGCTATCGGGAGACGCAGAGGAATCCTGGGCCTTACTGTTTCAGATACGGGTATTGGTATTCCTCCCGAGCATCAATCGAAGATTTTTGAGCGCTTCCACCAGGTGAGCGAGGCACACAAGGAAGTGGGGACGGGGATCGGGCTCAGTCTGGTGAAAGAATTGGTGGTGTTGATGGAGGGCACCATTATTGTCAAGAGTGAGGTGGGCAAAGGGGCCGAATTCACTGTTACGCTGCCCCTGGAGCTATTCGAATCCCTGACCGGTGAAGAAGGATCGGGTTCATTTGGAGGAGTCAACCCGAAACGCGGAACCCTGAACCAGGACCCAGGGTATCCGGTAAGTAGTATTGAAAATTCCAGAGTGAATGGGGAAGAGTCAACAACCAAGCCCCACGTGCTGGTCGTGGAAGACAACACAGACCTACGACATTTCATAATTGATTCTCTCGGGGATGAGTTCTACTACTTAGAAGGAGAGAACGGAGTACAAGGGCTGGAAAAAGCCACGACAGAAGTACCCGACCTGATCATCAGCGACGTGATGATGCCCGAGATGGACGGGATGGAGATGACGAAAAAGATCAAGAGTGACATACGCACGAGCCACATCCCCTTAATACTTCTCACTGCCAAGTCATCCGAAGACAGCAAACTATCGGGGTTGGAGTGTGGGGCAGATGATTATCTCACTAAACCATTCAACAAGCAGGAGTTGCTTTTGAAAGTACGCAATGGCGTGAATCGGCAATTAAAGTTGCGGGAGAAACTCAGAGGAGAGTTGATGAGTAGTGCCCCCAGAGTAGAAGTGCTTTCTGCAGACGAGCAGTTTCTTATTAAAGTAAAAGATGCGATCCTTAGCCAACTCAGCGACGAGCAGTTGAGTGTGGAGTCATTGGCAGAAGATATTGGGTTGAGCAGGGTGCAGTTGTACAGAAAAGTGTCCGGACTGACTGGAATTTCTGTGAATGAACTGATCCGGAAGCTGAGGCTTCAGAAAGCGGCGCATTTGCTGGGTCAGGCGTGGGGGCCGGTGAGTCAGGTGGCTTATGAGGTGGGTTTTTCAAATCTCTCCTACTTCAGTAAAGTTTTCAAAGAGGAGTTTGGGGTGTTGCCGTCGGAATATGAGAGGATATGACTCGAGTGATCTACTATTACCTCGCCACCAAAAACGCCAGAAAAATCCACACACTGAGGATAAAGCCGAACATGAAAACCCTGTAGGCCCGGTTAATTAGCGAGTACTTCCGGCTTAGAATCATACCCTGGTTGTGAAGATCAATATTCATGGTGTCATAAATATCTTTATCCGATGTGAGCAGGGCATTCATGCGTTCCAAGTATTCGGCCTGTGTATACTGGGAGATGACACCGAAAAACAAAAGGCTTGACTTAGTCTTATCCTTTTCAAGGGCCATATTCTTGATCAATTTGGGCTTGGCAGCCTGGATGGCAAAAACGGCCGAGACAAGGCAGCTAAGCATAATGAGGGCCAATGGAATAATGATATTGGCCTTATCATATTGAAATCGCTCGGCAACCATCCCGTATCCACTGATGGCAATAATGGAGGAGATTATCATTGTATTGATGCTGATGATAAGGTTGGCCTTGTTGTCGGCGATCTGAATCAATGTGATTTGATTCCGGTAGGCAACGCGGTAAAGTGTTTCTTTCCCCTTGCTGCCTTTTTCCTTTTTTTCGTTTTTCTCGGGTAATTGTTCTTCCATGGGGCCAAATTACAATCTACAAATGAAGTTCTTATGTCAAATTCTAAAGTAAACTATTCCTACTGCTTTCACTTGTGTTAAGGCAGCCTCTCAATTCGGCGCGGGAAGGCTTGCTGGGATCTTCGGGCAAAATCCGGAGGAATCGGTTAAAAATGGAATAAAGCGCCTGATTATCAGATATTTATAGAGTGTCAATATTGGGAGGTCTCTGGCTTACAATTGCACTAATTAATTGTAAATTTAAGGTACCCCTCACCTAGCCCCACAGCACGCCAATGAACCCGCTACCCCTCGGCGTTCGGATTGCAGAATTTTGCAACCGGTACCGAATTTCCTTTGCGTTATGTCTGTCTTGCCTGGCAGCAGTATTGTCTCCTGCGCAGCTATCCGCCCAGGCACAGATGTCGGACTTTGTTCTATTTTCCGGACACGGCGGTCCTGGTACAACCGTTCCGGTGAATCCAGGGTACGTGGTTCAAATTAGTTCCAGCTCTACGATTTCAGGGGGAGCGATAGGCAGTTTGCGATCTGTCATAACTACGGGAAGCGCCTCCATAAACAGCAACATTTTAAGCCGGGGCACCATCACCCTTGCAAATAGTAACACCGTTAACGGCCTGCTTTCAGCGGCCAACACACAAGGCATTACAGGTACCGTAGTTAGTGTGGGCTCTGGTGCCGTTTTAGGTGGCAACCTAGAAGTCAACGGAAACATTGTCGTAAGTGGAGGAACTGTTTCAGGACGCGTTACCCACCCGGTTGGCACTACCTACGCCGGTCCGGTCCCAGGTCTAGGGGAGGTGCTTGGAACACCCAACCTGGTCACCTTTCCAGCCTTGCCGGCCATTACCTCCTTTCCTCCTTTTGCCTCCACGCCTGCAATAACTTCGACAACGACCATTACACCGGGAGCCTATTCGGCAATGAAACTTTCGGGGAATAGAGTTTTGACACTTCGGGGCCCCGGAGTTTACATCTTTGAACTTATTGACAACAAGAACAACAACTCTCTCCTTTTTGATTTCCAGAATAACCCAACGGGTGTATTCCGTATTTACGTGCATAAGAACGCGGACCTTGGCAAGGTCAGCGCCAACATGGTCAATGGGGGAAGTGCCTCCCGCATTTTTACCGAAGTGCAGGGAACAGGGCTGGGTACGACAGGCATTGCGTTCGATATTGCCAATGGCTCACCCGGAGGGGGAAACAATTCAAGGTGGTTGGGAACGGTTTGGGTGCCTTATGCCGCAGTGAATGTCGGATCTGGAACAGGGAGCAGTGAGATAACAGGAGCGCTTTGGAGCGGGACCCAGGTAAAGATCCAAAGCGGTGTTGCAATTTCGTATGTAGCTTTTGATGGCTGCGTTCCCCCCGTGATTATTGTTACTAACCCAACCGTTTGCAGCACAACTGTGGGGGGAAATACATCCGTGGTAAATCTCACAGAATTTGCGTCATACACGGGCGGCGGGACCGGAGTCTTTTCCGCTGGTGGTTTCATCATCTCCGACCCCCAATCGTATACGGCTACGAACGGCGTTGTGGTTACCTATACCGTGACGAAGTCAGCCAACTGCTCGTCCTCCGCAGTAATGACCATCACTGTAAACGACAGGCAATCGTTTGGGATATGCGCCCCAGCGTCAGGCAAAACAAACAGCCTGATCGGATCGGAACTGACATCGTTACATCAGATTTATCAGGCGGGGGGGAGACCAACCTCCAGTGCGGTATTCTTTATAAGCGGGGAGAGCGTTCTGATCGACATCATTTACCTCAACGGTAAGCTGGCTGAATTGATGACCCTGCTCCCGGGCCTGGGCCTTACCAATGAAATCATAAGCGATGACGGATCGCTGCTTGTTACAGGTTTTTTCCCCATAACCAGCCTGACTCAACTCAATTCACTCGGTTCATTAATTAACTATGTTCGTCCGGCGTTTCCTCCACTCGGAAATGCGGGGATTACTCAAACGCAAGGAGACAAGGCACTCCGCTCTGATCTGGTCAGACTTGGCTACGACATCGGAGGAGCTGGCGTCAAGATTGGTGTCCTGTCGGACAGCTACAACACGCTTCCCAACAGCGATATTGCCAACGGTGATCTGCCGGGACCGGCAAATCCATTTGGGTTCCTGGGTGAGGTTCAGGTTCTGAAGGAATATCCGTATGGCGCCCGAGCGGACGAAGGGCGGGCCATGCTTCAGATTATCCATGACATTGCGCCCAAGGCCCAACTGGCATTCCGGACAGGGTTCATAGCGGCAACAGATTTTGCCAAAGGTATCAGGGAACTGAAGGCCGCAGGATGTAACATCATCGTGGATGATATTACGTATGTAACGGAGTCCTTTTTCAAGGACGGCAAGGTGGCAGAGGCGGTGAATGAAGTCACTTCCCAGGGTGTTTCCTATTTTACTGCAGCTGGAAACTTTGGCAATAAATCCTATGAAGGCACCTTTACCCCCATTCTTCAAAATGGCCTGGTGGCGCATGCTTTCGGAGCCGGTGACGCCGGACAAAGTATAACGGTTGGCCCCGGAACGTACACCGTTGTTTTACAATGGGAAGATCCTGTGTACTCTACGGGATCCATTGGCACACTGAATGACCTTGATATTTACTTAACCAAAGATGGCGGCGTTACCCGGTTTGGGTTTAACCGCAATAACCTGGGTGGCGATCCGATCGAAGTACTTTCTTTTACCATGCAGCAGACAACGACTACGGAAATCATGGTGGTCAGGGCAGCAGGAATGGATAATGTTCGTTTCAAGTACATTGTCTTCCGTGGTGATCAGATCGTTTTCAATGAGTATCACGGCGGGGTTGGCGCATCCACCATCGTAGGCCAGGCGAACGCATCTGGAGCCATGACCGTTGGTGCCGTACTTTACAGCAATACTCCGGCCTACAACTACAGCCGACCGGAAGGTGCGGAGCCTTTTGGCGTAGCAAGTTTCTCTTCTGTAGGAGGTACGCTTACCAACGGCGAAGTACGCAGCAAGCCAGACTTTACCGCGCCTAACGGAGTAAACACTACGGTGAGCCTGGGTGGACAGGACCTGGATCTTCCGGATTTCCCGGAAGGGGACGGCTTCCCTAATTTCTTTGGTACGTCAGCTGCTGCTCCTCACGCTGCTGCGGTGGCAGCTCTTCTGATGGAGGCGCGCAAAAAGTATGAGCCCGGCCTTCCGCTTTATCAATCCGGAGAAATCCGGCAAGTGCTGAAGTCAACGGCACGAAACATGTATGCCGATGGTGGGTTTGATTTCAAATCCGGCGCTGGGTTCCTCCGTGCGGATGCTGCCCTTCTCACGATCGCTTCGCCGAATCCTCGAGTCTTTAATCCGATGATAGTGCCGGTGGGGATAGCACCCGGCGATGAGCCGTTCACGGTAATGATTAATGGGATAAATATCAACGCCAACTCCGCCGTGTTGCTGCGCGGAAGTGCGGTGGCCTCCTCGTTCAATGAAACGTCAGGTCAATTGGAAGCCCAGATTCCGGTGTTTGAAGGTAACCCTCCGATTACGGTAGTGAACACAGCCATTTCAAGCAGTGGGATCGACGGGGGCACCTCGGACAGTTTGTATTTTTTTGGCACCGCGAAATCACGAATTGTCATTCAGGCAGACAGGAAAACAAAGAAATTCGGAGAAAAATTGCCCGCCTATACAGCTAGTGTGCTGGTAGAGGAGGGGGGCATCCTGGTCCCCGGCAGGCTTAGCCTCGCTGAGGTAGGCCTAACCAACAATCCGTCAGGGGAGACAGATGCATCGGGCCGGCAATTGATCCCGGTCGTTATTAGTGGCCCCGCGAACGACCTGATCCATGTCAACGTAACCGGCTATAGTCTCATTCCTTCACACGGGGAGACAGACGTTTCTTTCCGGGAGCTGTTTATCTATGATATCGCGAATTACCAAACCGGTGCCTTAGTTGTTGAGAAGCTCCCCCTGTTGATCACCCCCGTTGACATAGAAAGTATCTACGGGGACAAGTTCGACGACATGATAGACTTCACCTATGTGGTCGGCGGTCCGGGGTATGACTTCGCCAACGTGCATCCGGATACCTTGCAGGTTATGATGAATGGAATAACGGCGCTGCATGCAGTACAGTTATACGACAGTGCGGTAGCATTCGTGGATGCCAGGCAAATTACCAATGCCCGCCAGATCACCAATTCCGACCTGTCGAACCTGGCTTTCATGACGAGTGCGATGGCCATATTCAATGCCCGTCAGATTACCAACGCCCGTCAGATAACGAATGCGCGACAAATAACAAACGTCGTGGATTTTGACAAGCAATCGATTTTTAACTACCGGGATGGTGTGGCTGATACACTGAAAGCGCCCATTTCCAATGCGCGACAAATTACAAATACACTAAGGGCCGTGGTCAATGCCCGGCAAATGGTCAATGGGACGGCGTTTGTGAATGCCCGCCAAATAACGAACAATGGCGTAGAAATTAATGCGCGCCAAATCACTAATTCCGGGGGCAGTACGGCGCTGGTTAACGCAGAAACGGTCGGTGACGGTTCGGATGAAAGTAACCAGGATGTCCTGGTCATCATTGATTCATTGGATGTATTTGCTGATCCAGTCATCAACGAGGCTGGCGAGGAGGTTTACGAGATACCTCAATTGTTCTCTATCAATATGATTACTGGCATCACCGCCGGAACGCATTCGATTGTACCCGGTGCATTTATGTCCGAAGATTTTGACATTCGGTACGCGTTGGGGGTGCTCACCATCCAACAGGCTCCATTAATGATAACAGCCCGTGACAACACAATGGCATATGGCCAGGAGCAACCTTCGTACTTTTCAACATACGATGGATTCATGTATGATGATGATACCACATCAGTTATCGCATCCATGACATATACGCTCACTGATTCCGTGGGTAATATGAAGACTTCTTCATCCCGCGTAGATGCTGTGAATTACAGCGTCGCGCCACAGGCTACACTGCTCGAGACATCTCTTCTTCCCGGACTGCCTGTCAATTACCATGTAGAGTATGCGTCTGGAAAATTGACTGTCGATAAGGCTCAAGTAACTGCAGCGGCAGTTCCTGGCCAGTTCAAAATATATGGAGAACCTGATTCGGTGGCCTATCAATACACAATAACAGAAGGAACGATATTTTTTGAGGATACTTTCAGCGGCGGGTTGACCCGGGCTGCCGGGGAGAATGTTGGTCATTATTCCATCGGTTTGGGGACTCTGGCGCTCAGTTCCAACTATGTACTCACATACGTTCCTTCCGCGTTTGAAATCACAAAGCGCGACATTACGGTTACTGCCAATGTGATGAATAAGATTTATGGCACCGTGGACCCTTCCCTGTTGTATACAATCACGCAAGGTGCCTTGGTCACTGGAGATCTAATTACTGGTGCCCTGGAACGCCTAGTGGGGGAAAGTGTCGGTGCCTACGGTATCAGCTTGGGGTCGCTGGCAATAAATAACAACTACGCGTTGACCTTCGAGGGGGCTGCCTTTTCCATTTTGCCGAGGTCAATAACTGTAACTACAGCTCCCGCTCAAACCAAAATATACGGCGTTGCTGACCCTGCTTTCTTGTATTCCATCACAGACGGCTCGTTGGTGTTTGAAGACTTATTTGTTGGCGCCCTGAATCGGGAGGCAGGTGAAACCGTTGGTGCGTATGCAATCAGCCGTGGAACCCTCGCCTTGAGCGGCAATTACGAGTTGGCCTTTGTGTCTGCCAACTTCTCCATTGTCCCGAGGGCGGTTACTGTGACGGCTGCCTCCGGTCAATCCAAGGTGTATGGCAATTTGGATCCGATTCTGATTTATTCAGTAACGGCCGGTACCCTTGCCTTTGAAGATTCTTTTGCAGGTACCCTGAGCCGACTTGCCGGGGAGGGCGTTGGCGGATTTACAATTACCCGTGGAACGCTTTCGCTGAATAGTAATTATGCATTAAACTTTGCATCCGCTGAATTTCTGATTGTGCCAAAAGCAGTTACCGTGACGGCTCTCGGACAAACAAAAACATACGGAAGCAGTGATCCGGTGCTCACGTTTTCAGCGACCCCGACACCAGGAAGTATTTTACCCAACGGCCATACGATCAGTTTTAGCGGTGGGTTGACCCGGGCTGCCGGAGAAAATGTGGGAACATATTCTATAAGCGCTGGGAATTTGACGAACAGTAATTACGTCATATCCTTTACTGGAGCGAGTTTCCGTATCAACCCACTCGCGGTGGCCGTCACAGCGGAGCCGAAGACGAAGACGTTCGGAGATGTTGATCCTCCCTTGACCTTCGTATCCAGTCCGACCAATGGTTCCCTTCTGGCGAATGGAAGCGGCATAAACTTTACAGGTTCTATGACCCGGACCGTTGGGGAGAGCATTGGTGCATACCTGATTAAACAGGGTACGCTGAGCAACAGCAACTATACGATAACGTTTACAGGTGCTTCGTTCACCATCGTGTGCTTAAATGCGCCAGCAATCATTTCCTATGTGACAGCAGCAGGTTCTGGATCCAGCAGTCCACCAACGGTTCTCAAGCCATCCGGGACAAGCGCTGGAAACCTTCTGATTATCGGCCTTATGTATGAAAAGGGAAACAGCACGACCGTGTCTCCGCCTTCTGGCTGGACCCTGATACGGACAACCAATCAGGCAAACAATGTTGGGATGGCCACCTATTTCAAGGTAGCCAATTCCAATGAACCAGGAGATTATGCATTTGGGCTTACAAGCAGTCCCAAATGGTCGATCGGAATTTCGCGCCTGGAGGGGACGGATCCTGTCAATCCGATTGATGTTCATGGTGGTGCTTCTGGCGGCAAAGCGTTTGATGCCGTGGCCCCCTCTGTTACGACCACGGCTTGCAATGCCCTGGTGATGACGTTTTTTTCCAACAAGCGGAATTCGACATGGATACCGCCCGTCGGGACGACGGAGGTGTATGATGAGCCGAACAATCAAAATGGACTTACTTCAAACATGATGGCCTATTTTGTTAAGGCTTCCGCCGGGGCGACTGGACCGAAGACGGCGACCGCTTCAATCAATGAGGCATGGGTTGCTCAGCAGGTTGCTGTCCGGGCTGGGAGGAGTGGTTCTGCTTCAAATTCATCCCGGAACGCTGCAAGCTACTTCGAGGAAACCAGGGTTGAGGAAACGCAGGCTGTAGAGCAGGCCGATCTGGGCATCCGCACCTTCCCGAATCCAGTCAGAAATTCCTTTAATATCATCCTCGAAGGTGTTCATGACCAGATTGACCGTTCTGCTATTGCTATCCTGGATGTTATCGGCCGATCCTTCCCGGTGCGGGCGACATGGCATTCCAATGAAAGCCGACTGGAACTGGACTTCTCAAGCTTTGATGATGGACTGTATGTAGTCAACGTGAAGACCACCAATGGATCGAAGACAGTCCGTGTTATGAAGCGGATGGATTAGGATTACACGTTTCAGCTTTAATGGTTTGCTCAGCCTGCAAATTTGCCTGAATTGGGAAATGATGTGTAAATTATGGTCCCTAACAGGCAAAGATGGTTCGCTTCTCCGTATTGCTATTTTTTATACTTGGTTTCTTTCATGGCTTGTCACAAGACCATGATCCGTCTATCGACAGCCTTGAGAATCTGCTAAGAACGCAACGCAATGATTCCTCGAAGGTTAATAACCTGATCGAGCTCAGCACGCTGTACCTGGCCGTGAGCCCCCAGAAAGCCATTGCCTACGGAAATACTGCGCGAGCACTGGCGGAGAAAGTCAAATACCCGATGGGGCTCGGATTTGCCCACAAGGCGATAGGCCGGGGGTATTTCAGTTTGGCAAACTATCCCGATGCCCTGGTGCATTACCGGCATTCGCTTGATGTTTTTGAATCTCTGAAGTTCCGCACCGGTGTAGCAAATATTCTCAGCAACATCGGGGTTATCTACTTTAACAACGGAGAGGACACACAATCGATTGCTTATCATCTCCGGTCGTTGAAAGTATCGGAAGAAATCAACGATGAGATGAGAATAGGCACTTCATTGAATAATATTGGAGGCGTTTACAACAATAATCCGTTAACTGTAGACAAGGCACTGGAATACTATTACAAAGCCCTGCCGATTTTTGAGAGAATAAAGTATGACTATGGGATCGGAACCATCTCGGCAAATATTGGAGAAATCTATCTGGCCAAGAATCAGTATGACAGCGCATTGCACTACATGGAAGAATCTCTTAGGGCGTATTCGGGCTCCATTGATGCAACGTTTCCACTTACCTTTCTTGGCCAAATCTATGCCGAACGAAAAGATTTTAAGGAGGCGCTCCGGAATCACCACGAGGCGATAGAGATAGCAGATAAATTGAATGCCAAACTTGAACTTACTCAGGCATTGCTGGGACTTGCAGCAACACAGGTTAAGCAGGGTCGGATCAAGGACGCGATTTCTACCTTTTCACGTGCGGAGTACATTGGCGAGTCCGTGAGGGCGCGGCAGGAAATGAAAACAGCGTACGAGGAATTGTCCAAAGCCTATGCCTCGATTGGTGACTTCAGGAATGCGTATTTGTATGAATCGAAATTCAGTTATATGAAGGATACACTGTTCAATAACGACGAGATCAACAAGATTCAGCGCCTGCAGTTCAATTTTGACATAGACAAGAAGGAAGCAGAGATCAAGGTACAGGAAGTCACCATCCAGCGGCAGAAGACATTCAATTATGCGGCGGCAATTGTCGGGGTCCTGCTGGTGACTATGGTTGGCGGAATTTACAACAGGTACCGGTATATTCGAAAAACAAACAAGATTATCAAGAAGGAGCGAGACCGCTCCAAGGAGTTGCTGCTGAATATCCTTCCAGAGGAAACGGCTCACGAGCTCGAAACGCAGGGTTATGCAACGACGAGATTCTATGAAAATGTGAGTGTTCTGTTTACTGATTTTAAAGGATTCACCATCATTGCGGGGAAACTATCACCCCGGGATTTGGTGGCCGAACTGAATGACTACTTTGTTGCATTCGATGAAATCGTTGAACGGTATGGTCTGGAAAAAATCAAGACAATCGGTGATGCTTACATGTGTGCTGGTGGGATTCCAACTGCCAACGAGACCCATCCGATCAACGCTGTGGAGGCAGGGGTAGCCATGCAGGAATTTATGAAGAAGCGTAATGAGCTTCGGGAAGAAAAGGGATTGGATGGTTGGGAATTGAGAATTGGAATTCATTCCGGTCCGGTGGTGGCAGGGGTAGTTGGGAAGAAGAAGTACGCGTATGATATATGGGGAGACACTGTCAACATCGCCAGCCGGATGGAATCAAATGGGGCTCCTGGGAAGGTGAACATCTCAGCAACCACCTATGTCCTGGTCAAGGGGAAATTTGAATGTGCGCATCGCGGGAAAGTCGCTGCCAAGAACCTGGGGGAAATTGACATGTACTTTGTTGAGCGGCAAGTGGATAATGAAGTGCTAACCACCGAATAGGCGGTGTTTTTTAGATCCATTTTGCCTCATTTCAAAACATTTTCATACCTTCGTTTGACCATTTTTTAAGCTTATGTTCAAGAAGATTCCTCCCTTTTTTAAAAATTTCTATTCCATAACAGGGATTGCGTTCCTGGTTTGGATGCTTTTCCTGGACTCCAACGACCTCATCAACCGGTTCCAACTGTCGGCCAAGGAAAGGTCTCTGGAAAATGAAAAGGAATATTACCTGGAGAAGATCCAGGAGGTTGAAAAAGATCGGGCCCAGCTGATGGGGACGCCAGAACTGTTGGAGAAATTCGCGCGGGAGAAGTACTTGATGAAGAAAGAGTCAGAAGACATTTTTGTAATCGCAGAAAAGTAACGTATGAAAGCGTGGTTTACATGCCTTGCGCTTGTGTGCGCAATGTCTGCCTTGGCGCAACGTGATATGGAGGAGGACACCAAGCCGCCTTTCAAAGACCGTATTTATTTCGGCGGCGGTGGAGGATTTAGCGGGGGCACGGATGCAGGGGGCAACCGGTTTTTTGTGTGGTCGATATCCCCGGTGGTCGGGTATATGATTACCCCGAAATTTTCAGCCGGATCAGGGTTTGTGTACCAGAACCTGTCCTACTCCGATGTTAACCTGACGCTGGAACAATGGGGATTTATGCCTTTCGTACGGTATAATTTTGATGCCTTCTATGTCACTTCCGAATTTCAGTATATCAAGACGCCCAGCTTCTTTTCAACGGAAAGCAGGTTCTATACCAGGCTCTTGTTTGGGGCAGGATACATGGTGCCCCTCGGCGGCCGGGCGCGACTCAATGCGCAGGGCATGTATGATGTGATCTACCGGAACAACGGTCCCTTTGCATCTCCGTGGGTGTTCCGGGTATTCTTTTCGTTCTGATCAGAAAGCCACCTGAAATTTTTCTGCCAGCTTTTTTAGGTCCTCCTCCACACTTGGGTGAAAGGAAATTCCGGTTTTCTTGCGCTCCATCATCGCCTCCCTTTCGGGGTCACCGGGTATCACGACGTTGGGTTGGCCTGGAATGGTGCGGGCATTTCGAAAGCGTTCAATCCATTGATCCATGTGCTTCTTATACTCTTCAACCGGCCGGAAAGCATCCACGCGAAGGGCGCCGATAAAATGGCCGATACCAGCACCTACCGGATCCGGCGGTGGGGCCAGGAAGCTGACAAACGGAGGAACCCACGGGCCGTAGTTTGCACCTGAAAGTACCGCTGAAAAAATATCAACCCAGGCGCCAAGGCAGAAACCCTTGTGGCTGCCGTGGTCCAAGTCGCTGCCCAACGGAATCAGGGCGCCTCCCTCTTTCAGTTCATGGGGGTTTGTAGAGGGCGCTCCATCTTTCTTTTGTATCCATCCGGGTGGTGCTTCCTGGTTCTTTCGCTGCAGGATTTCGAGTTTCCCATTGGCAGCTGTGGTGGTGGCGAAATCGGCAACAAAGGGAGGCTGCTTGCCGGCGGGGATGGCAACACAAATGGGATTGGTACCCAGGAGGCGCTCCATGGAATAAGGCGGGGCCACGAGCGGACTGGCATTGGTCATGGCAATACCGACCATGTCGTGTTCCAGGGCCATCATGGCGTGGTGGCCGGCGATGCCGAAGTGATTGGAGTTTTTCACAGCCACCCACCCGGTGCCGCATTCTTTTGCCTTTTTGATCGCGATATCCATGGCTCGGGGCGCCACCACAAGACCCAGTCCCTGGTCGCCGTCCAGGACAGCGGTGCTTGGCGTCTCGTGGGTGATCCGGATAACGGGTTTGCTGTTTATACGCTTTGCCTCCCACAAACGCACGTAACCACCCAGTCGTGCCAGGCCGTGGGAATCGATTCCGCGCAGATCTGCATGGAGCAATACTTCCGCCGCCAGCGCAGCATCAGCAGGTGAACAACCCATCTTTGAAAAAATCTCGATGGCAAACTGGTTCAGCGCGGTGTGTTGGTGCAGGCGTTCTTTCATGGGGCAAAAATAGTGAACGCGGCGGAACAGGGGGTCAGCTGGCGCTTTTTCTGTATCCAAAGTGCTATAAATCGTAACTTATGGTATGGAAATTGGGCACTCTCAGCATCTTATCTACTAAATGAACCTACCATGACTATACGAACACCCTTGCTCATACTCCTCGCCGGTCTATGCCTCCCGATGTGTCACACGGCCCGCGGGCAGGTGGAGAAACAGGTAGCCTCTTCGATCACAGACGTCACGGTCTTTCTGTCAAGAGCCCAGGTTACACGCCAATTGAAGACCCGGATCGAGGTGGGCAAAACCAGCCTGGTGCTGGGAGGTCTCACGTCGCAGCTTGATCCAGCCAGCGTCCAGGTTTCTGGAAAAGGGAATTTCATCATTCTCGGAACGAGTCACCGCCAGAATTATATGACCGAACTAACCATGCCGCCATCCTTGCGCGCGCTCCGTGACTCCCTGGAATACTATCAGCGGCTATTGAGCCAGGAACAGAACCAGCGTGAAATCATCAATAAGGAGGAAGCGCTGTTGATGGCCAATCAGAAAATAGGCGGGGCGAACGCAAACCTGACGGTCAACGAACTGAAAACGATGGCCGATTTCTACCGGAGCCGGTTGGGTGATCTTGCAAAAAACAGGATGAAGCAGGAGGAGACGATCAAGGGACTGAGCACGAAAATTTCGCGGATCCAGGCTCAGTATAATTCAGAAAACGAATTGTACCGGCGCAACACCAGTGAAATTGTTATCGATGTGTCGGCCGAGGCGGCGACCGCGGTGGAGATGGAGATTCGATTTGTGGTCTCCAATGCCAGGTGGAGTCCGGTTTATGACTTACGCGTAAACAACATAAAGGGACCAGTCCAGCTGGCATACAAGGCCAACGTTTATCAAAGCACTGGAGAAGACTGGAAGGGCGTGCGCCTGAAGTTGTCCACGGCAAATCCCAACCTTGGTGGTGTGAAACCTGAATTGGCATCGCAGTATGTTGATTTTTATCAGCCCATGGTGTATAAGCGCGACCGCGGCCCGGAGCAAATGGTGAAGGCCTCCATGGCTGGAGAAGCTTCGGAGAGCATGCAGCCAATGGATGCAGAAACGGCTGCATCTCTGTTCAGCACTATACAGACCTCCCTCAACACAGAGTTTGCAATATCCATTCCGTACACGGTACTTTCTTCCAACAAATCCACACTGGTGGACATCCGCAGCCACGAAATGAAAGCCACATACCAATACGCCGCGGTTCCCAAATTGGATGCGGATGCTTTTCTGATTGCCAGGGCAACCGGTTGGGAAGAATTCAGTTTACTGCCTGGCGCTGCTAATGTCTTCTTCGAAGAGACATTTGTGGGCAAGTCTTACATCGACCCAAATTCTATCCGCGACACACTTTCTGTATCGCTTGGGCGGGACAAGCGGATCGTTGTAAAGCGTGAAAAGGTCAAAGACTTCACACAACGGCGGGCGATTGGTACGAATATTCGTGATTCATACGCCTATGAAGTTTCAGTCCGCAATACGAAGCAGGAGCCAATCGTCATCCTCCTGGAGGATCAGGTGCCGGTCACGAAGAACAGCCAGATTGAGGTGACGCTGTCAGATGCGGGAGGAGGAACTTATAATAAAGACACTGGAAAACTTACCTGGACGTGGACGATTCCTCCCAACGAAACCCGGAAAACTGTGTTCAGGTTTGAATTGAAATACCCCAGGGACAAGCAGGTCAATACGTTCTAAAGGCAGGACTTGAATCACCGGGGTTTCCAGAATGGAAGCAGGTAACCAATCTCAAAAAGGAAGAGATCGTTCTTGCTTGAATCGTTGTCAAACTGATAGGCGAGGTAAATGGGCAGATTTTTTCCCTCGTCCAGGGCATAGAACACAAAGCCGGTGGCTAGTCCAAAGCCTTCTCCCGAACCGCCGAAATAGTCGGTGACAAACACCAGCTTCTTGGAAAGCCGTTGTTCGAGCCCTGCGATGGGACCGTACTGATTGGCTTCTGACTTTCTGAACTTGCTGTACGCACCGATCATGAAGCGCGTGTAGATGTGTTCGCTGTGATTGATGGTTACGCCCACGAAGTCATAAAAAATATTCTTCATGGGAGAATTCTCTGTAAAATACAGACTGGTCCACGATCCCGGAGACATGCTCACCGTTAGTTTGTTCTTCGAGTATATCGGAATCTTCCATTTGGTGGCCAGCACAACACGGTTTGGGTCTTGCGGGTGATCGGCATTAAACCACAGATTGGCGCCCACTTCAAGAAACGGCAGCGCCTGGACTGAAAGTCGGGCCACTTTGGCGTTTACAGATTCTTCTCCTTTCAGGGATTGGTACTGATCATATTCGGCATAGGCATACCCGACCGCCGGAAGCATGTCCGGATTGGGCATATTGAAGAAAGATATTTGACCCTGGCAAAGGGTTGGTATAAGGGCGATGAGAATGACCCTCCACTTCATAACCTGGGGCTTTCTGCTAAAGTAGCAAGAACGCCTTCTTTTAGGGAGTAGCCGGAAACCCTTATTTTTTCAATCTCAAACCGGGTTGCTATGTAATGGATAAGGCAGCTTGCCACGACAATCATATCGACGCGCATTTCAACCATCCCCGGAATTTTCAGCCGACCCTCCCTGTTACGGGTGATGAGTTCCTGATGAATTTCCTGAAATGCTTCTACCGAAAGGGGTGTTTCAGGATCATCTGGCTGGAAGGCAACACCCTTCTGAAGGCAGTAGATTTCACTCAGCGTATCGAATGTGCCGGAGGAGCCCACCATAACTTTCGGCTGAAGTTCATCCATGGCCTGGTGAAGCGCATGGAGCGATTCACTGTAATGATTCATCAGTTGCGTGATCTCTTCAGGCTGAATCGGGTCGTGTTTCTGATAGCGTTCCAGCAGCCGCTGCGCTCCGATATCGACGCTTTGCTTCCAGAACATTTCCTCCTGGTTGGCAATAATGAATTCAACGCTGCCTCCTCCGATATCAACGATCAGGGATTTTTCTTTTCCAAGATTCATGGCAGATCGGATTCCGAAATAGATATAAGCTGCCTCCTGTTCGCCGCTGATGATGGAGACTTCCAGTCCCGTGTCTTTCCGGATCCTCTGGAGGATCTCCGGTGCATTGGTGGCGCTCCGCAGCGCGCTGGTTGCCAATGCCTGAATGCGTGATACACCTTCGCTGCTAAGAACTTGTTTGAAACTGTGCAGGCAATCCAGGGCGCGGGCGATTGCATCTTCCCGTATCAGCCCATCGTTGATCCCGCCCTTTCCGATCCGCACGGCCTGCCGCTCGCGGTGCAGAATTCGCATCTTTCCAACCTGCACCTCTGCGATCAGGAGGTGGAACGTATTTGTTCCGAGGTCGATGATGCCAATCTTTTCTGCCATTTTCGGGTTGATTCAGAATGGTTCTTTCTGGGAATTTCTACGCAGTACAAGGTAGCATATCGGTACAAAACAATACCTATATTTGACGTTCAACAAAAGGCAGTTATGAGTCAACGGAAAGGGGGTAACAAGGAAAAATTTGCTGAACTCGATCGCAAGAACAAAGAGTCACTGCTCGGCGGCGGGGAAAAGCGTATTGAGCAGCAGCATGGAAAGGGAAAACTTACTGCGCGTGAACGACTGGACTTGCTGATGGATGAGGGCTCGTTTCAGGAGCTGGGCAAGTTTGTGATGCACCGCAGCAAAGACTTCGGGTTGGATAAAGAATACTACCTGGGTGACGGTGTCGTTACCGGATATGGCACCATCCATGGACGGCTGGTGTACGTCTTCTCACAGGATTTCACCGTGTTTGGCGGCTCTCTTTCAGAAACGCACGCGGAGAAGATCGTCAAGGTCATGGAGTTGGCTATGAAAAACGGTGCGCCGCTTATCGGGTTGAATGATTCCGGTGGCGCCCGTATACAGGAAGGAGTGGTTTCTCTGGGAGGGTATGCGGATATTTTTTACCGCAATGTGATGGCTTCCGGTGTGGTGCCGCAGATTTCAGCGATCATGGGGCCGTGCGCCGGCGGGGCCGTCTATTCACCGGCAATGACTGACTTCATCTTCATGGTGGAGAACACGTCATTCATGTTTGTCACTGGACCGAACGTTGTCAAAACCGTCACACACGAGAATGTTACTGCCGAAGAATTGGGAGGAGCTTCAACGCACAGCACCAAGAGCGGGGTTACACACTTTGCTTGTGCGAACGAAGCGGCGTGCCTCACAGAGATAAAAATGCTGCTCGGTTATCTTCCGCAGAACTGCGAGGAACTGCCTGCTCGGTTGCCCTATCAGGCCGGCAATGAAGCGCGTCCGGCCTTGAATGACATTATTCCTGCCAATCCGAATCAACCGTACGACATGCGTGACGTGATCCAGGGTGTGACGGATGCTGACACGTTTTTTGAAGTACACAAAAATTTTGCAGAGAATATTGTGGTGGGTTTTGCGCGACTGGCAGGGCGCAGCATTGGCATCGTAGGAAATCAACCTGCATCTCTTGCAGGCGTACTGGATATTAATTCGAGCATCAAAGGGGCACGGTTCGTGCGTTTCTGTGACAGCTTTAATATTCCGTTGCTCGTACTGGAAGATGTGCCTGGATTCTTACCCGGCACTGACCAGGAATGGAACGGGATCATTGTGAATGGGGCCAAACTGCTCTATGCGTTTTCCGAAGCCACGGTGCCGCGGGTCACGGTAATTACCCGAAAGGCCTACGGCGGTGCCTACGATGTGATGAACTCAAAGCATATTGGCGCCGATCTGAATTATGCCTGGCCTACCGCTGAGATTGCGGTTATGGGAGCAAAAGGTGCGGCGGAAATTATCTTCAAAAAGGAAATTGCTGACGCCAAGGACCCGGAAGCCAAATTGAACGAGAAGGTGGATGAGTATACGCGCAAGTTCGCAAACCCATACCGCGCAGCGCATCGGGGGTATATCGATGAAGTGATCTATCCAGATCAAACGCGGGAAAAACTGATCCGCGCATTTCAGATGCTCGAGAATAAGGTGGCTACCTTGCCGAAAAAGAAGCATGGCAACATCCCTTTATAAGTTCCAGTCATTAACGATTTAAACTACCATGGACAAAAAAAGCAAGACATTCCTCTTCAAGTACCTGAATAATTCGTCGCCCACCGGATTTGAGCACACCGGACAACAGATCTGGCTGGATTACATCAAGCCGTATATCGACGACCGCATCGTAGATGTGTATGGCACCGCGGTTGGGATCATAAACCCAAAGGCACCCTATAAAGTTGTCATCGAAGCCCACGCCGACGAGATTTCCTGGTTTGTGAATTACATTACGGAAGAAGGCTACATCTACGTCCGGCGCAACGGCGGATCAGATCACCAGATTGCCCCTTCGATGCGGGTGAATATCTACACGGACAAGGGCGTGGTAAAAGGAGTATTTGGATGGCCCGCCATTCATGTTCGGGATTCCGCTAAAGAGGAAGCGCCCAGCCTGAAGAATATTTTCATTGATATCGGGGCTGAGTCAAGGAAGGAAGTCGAGGCGCGCGGTGTGCACGTCGGTTGCGTCATCACCTTTGAAGATGAGTTCATTGAACTCGGCAAGAATTATTTTGTTGGAAGGGCCCTCGACAACCGCATGGGTGGATTCATGATCGCTGAGGTGGCGCGGCGGCTGAAAGAGAAGAAGAAGAAATTACCGTTCGGCCTGTATGTTGTCAACGCCGTTCAGGAAGAGATCGGACTGCGAGGTGCGGAAATGATTTCCCGAAAAATCAAACCGGACCTTGCCATCTGCACGGATGTAACGCACGATACACAATCACCCATGTACAGCAAGAAGGAAAGTGGAAACCTAAAATGCGGATCCGGTCCGGTGGTGTGCTATGGACCTGCCGTGCAGAACAACGTGTTGAAGATGATCATCCAGACGGCAGAGAAGAAGAAAATGAAATTTCAACGGCAGGCCGTTTCCCGATCTACGGGCACTGACACGGATTCGTTTGCATACTCCTCGGAAGGGGTGGCCTCCGCATTGATTTCACTACCGCTGAAGTACATGCATACCACCGTGGAAATGGTGCACAAGGATGACGTCGAGAACGTGATTCAATTGATTTACGAAGTGCTCCTTCAGGTGAAGCCGGGACATGACTTCCGGTACATCAAGTAGCCCGCGAGAATCGAATAACCGGGTTTTGCCCGCGCTTCATGGACTGGCTCACCTCCACCGATCAGATGGGAAACAAACTGTCGCTGGCCGCCGTGCCGCAGCGAATCGTTTCCCTGGTCCCTTCCCAAACGGAATTGCTCTATGATCTTGGTCTGGATGATCAGGTTGTAGGGATTACAAAATTCTGTGTTCGGCCGGAGCACTGGCGAAAAACAAAAGCCATCATCGGGGGAACCAAAAAATTTGACCTTGAAGGCATCGCGAACCTGAACCCTGATCTTATTCTTGGAAACAAGGAGGAGAACTATCCGGAAGGCATTCTGAAATTGCGCGAAAAATTTCCGGTATGGATGAGTGACATCGCCACTCTGGACCAGGCGATATCGATGGTCAGGTCTGTCGGAGCGATGACAGATCGCAGGCAGCAGGGAGACGAATTGTGTTCAGCTATTCACATGAATTTTGAGCAATTGGAACGGCGTCCATTGCGCAGAGCCTTGTATATGATGTGGCGAAACCCCTGGATGGGGGCTGGAAGAAATACATTCATCCACGCGATGCTGGCGGAAGCTGGATTTGAGAACGTGTTGGGGGAGATGGAGCGATACCCGGAATTAACGGCCGGTCAGATGGCGGAACTGGATCCCGAGGTGGTCCTCCTTTCATCAGAGCCTTTCCCATTTGCTGATAAACATATTCCGGAGGTCGCGCGCTTGTTGCCGCGGGCAAGCATTGTCCTTGTTGACGGTGAGTTTTTTTCCTGGTATGGCAGCAGGCTGCGTCTTGCCCCGGAATACTTTAATTCATTGATGAGTCGGTTGTAAAACCAACAGCTGCCACATCGTCCCAGAACCCCGGATAGGACTTGGTCACTACGTTGGGATTCTCAATAGCCAGGTTGGTGACCGCAGCCCATGGGGCAAACCCCATCGCCATGCGGTGGTCGTGATACGTGCTGATGGTTAGTTTATCAAAACCGGTCAGACTTTTACCTAGGTTTAACCGGAATTTTCCATTCCCCACGGGGTCCAACCCAGCTCCGATCTTGGCCAATTCAGCTTGCATGGCGGCAACCCGGTCTGTTTCTTTTACGCGGAGACTCTCCAATCCCTCAAATTCTCCTGGGACCTGAAGTGCAGCACAAACCGGTATGACCGTCTGTGCTAGGTCAGGGCAATCGGTAAAGTCGTAGTGAATCGGCGTCACAGGCTTTGCAGATTTTCCAAGCCTGAGGCCGCCCGCCTCAAACGTGGCCGAAACTCCCAACAACTTCATGACATCGACGATTGCACGGTCACCCTGTAGGGAGGAAGAGACGAGCCCTGGCAGCATGAGATCTGCCTCCTCTGCCAGGGCAACAAAAGCAAACCAGTAGCTGGCAGCAGACCAGTCGGTCTCCACGGAATAGTCGGTTGGCATATACCTTCCTTCCGGGACCGTTATTTCGGAGTCTTTCATATCAGGCTTAACGCCAAAATGGGACATCAGGCCCGCGGTCATCGCCAGGTAGGGGCGGCTGCCAATCTTTCCTTTCAGCTGAAGGGTCAGCCCACCCGGGAGAGAAGGGCCGACCATCATCAGGGCGGAGATGAACTGGCTGCTGATATCACCCCGAACCGAAAGGACTGAATCAGGCCTTGCCCGGAATCCTTTGGTCTCGATTGGCGGGAAGCCTTCCTGTCCGCTATACGCAAGGATGCCCCCCAGTTTACGGAGTGCTTCGATCAGTTCTCCGATGGGTCGTGCTTTCATGCGGTCTGTGCCCGTTATAATTCGTGATTGGCCCGTAACCGAATAAAAGGCAGTTAGAAAACGCATGACGGTGCCGGCATCGCGGGCATCGATAACCCGATCCGGGGTATTCAACAGGTCGATCATGAGCCGGGTGTCCCGGGCGAGCGACAAATTTGACAACCGGCCCCGGTTTTGCATCAGGGCATTGATGACCAGCGCGCGGTTGCTGAGGCTTTTTGATGCCGGCAGCGACCCCACGGTTCCGGTCAAGCGTGTTTGCCGTTGTAAGATGATGGGGTTATCCAAGGGTCTGATAAAAATAAAGCGCGGTGAAATATTTATTTAGTCTCTGAAACAAAATATATTCAATAATAGTTATTACCACTATGAGCACGACTCGCAAATTTGCCATCGGTCTCGGCCTTGCAGGAGGGGCGTTGCTGGCGGCCTGGCTGCTGACCGGGCCCCGGAAGAAACGCACCAGAGACTTTCTGGTTCGCAAGGCAGTTGACCTGAAGAAAACCCTTCAGAAGAAGAAAGACGTTTTCCACGACGACACCGACGTCAATTATGTCTGATAGTCCCGATAAGAAGCCAAGGCTTTTCGGATATCCTTTTCGCTGACTTCAATATCCCAGCGGGCCTTGCCGACCGGGCCCGGGAGCGCCACACAAATTTCATTGCCCTTGTTCTTCTTATCCTGCCGCATGAGGGAAATTAACTGCCCCGGATCCTGAATTTCAACTTTTCCGAAGATAGAAATGACATACCCCGCTATGGACCGGGTGTCGTCCAGGGTGAGCATCTTTCTTTGATGCGAAAGAAATGCCTCTACCACCATGCCGGCGGCAACTGCTTCCCCATGGAGCAGGCGGTTTCCTGACCTCAGGGAATTGCCTTCCAATGCGTGCCCGATAGTATGCCCGTAGTTGAGAATCTTCCGAAGGCCGGCCTCGCGCGGGTCTTTCTTTACGACTCCCCCCTTGAATTTGGTGGAGTGTCGTATCAGCCTGGGCCAGTCCTGGTTATCAAGGCTTTTTTTCCGGATCGCATCCCACATCCGGTGGTCGCCCAGGAGACAATGCTTGATGACTTCGGCAAATCCAGACCGCAATTCGGAGGGGGGGAGGGTGTGAAGGAAATCGGTGGCTATCCAGGTGGCTGCAGGCATGGCGAACGTGCCAACGTGATTCTTTATGGGGCCAACATCAACACCGGTCTTTCCACCGATGCTGGCATCCACCATGGCAAGCAAGGTGGTGGGGACGAGGACAAAGTCAATTCCGCGCTTGAAGGTGGACGCACAAAAGCCGCCAAGGTCCCCGGGTACACCTCCGCCAAGAACCAGCAGGAGGGAGTGCCTGTCAAAGTGGGCATCGGTGAGGTCCTGCCAAAGGCGTTGGCAGGTTTCAAGGTTCTTATGTTGCTCCCCTTCCGGTACCTCGAAAACATGGTGGCGGGGCAGTTGATTTCTTATTTTTTCATAACAGTGTTTTCGGGTATTTGGATCAACCAAAACCCCCACGGAAGTATATTTCCTGAAAAAGGTTTTGGGAAGTACGGGGGTCTTTTGAATGCGGATTGGCGTCATAGATTGGAGCAACCAAAATAACTGAATATTATCGATAACGGGGCCCTGGTTGCCCGTTAAATGAAATCCGCGACTATCTTTAGCCCGTCAAAATGACGTTCATGCAGATGAGCCCTTCGGTAAACTTCGACGATACAGCCAACGCCTTCCGCTACAAATCGGACCGTCAGTTAAGGAAAGCAAATCTTATTTTTACCATCGTTAACCATCCTGCCATTTCACGTCTTGCAACAGAGGCGGTCCGGCTTGCCATGGCATGGCGGCTACCTGTCAAAGGCCTGATCCGGTCAACGGTTTTTGAGCATTTTTGTGGGGGAGAGACGATCGATAAAACTGAAAACACCATTCATCATTTGAGTGAGTTTAGCGTCAGGACCATCCTGGACTATTCTGTGGAGGGTGAGAAGACTGAGGAAGGCTTTGACAGGACAGCAGATGAAATTTTAAAGACACTCGAGAAAGCCAGAAATTCGCCGCATATACCATTCTGTGTGTTCAAAATGACTGGAATGGGTAATGGTGTGCTCTTCGAAAAAATTCAGACGGCGCAACCACTGACTCCTGTGGAGGATGCAGCGTATCAGAAAGTGAGAGAACGGGTAGACCGCATTTGTGGAAAGGCGGCTCACTTGGGAATTCCGGTCTTGATTGATGCCGAGGAATCGTGGCTTCAGGATCCGGTGGACCAGATTGTATACGAAATGATGGCCCGATACAATCAAGGCCGGGCTATTGTATTCAACACGTATCAATTCTACCGATCGGATATGATGACCAACCTGAAGGATGCCTTCCACCGGGCGGCCATGCAGAATTATTTTCTGGGTGTGAAGCTGGTGCGAGGAGCTTATATGGAGATGGAGCGTGAGCGGGCGGGGAAAATGGGGTACCCCAGTCCGATCTGCCATACGAAAGAAGAGACGGATGCGTTGTTCAACAAGGCGTTGACGTTTTGTATTGACAACAAGCAGCGGGTATCTATTGTGTGCGGCTCGCACAACGAGTATAGCAATCACTTTCTGACTATCCTCATGCAAAAGCACAGCATGGTTCCTGCCGATCAGCGTGTGTGGTTTGCTCAATTGCTTGGAATGAGCGACAATATTTCTTTTAATCTGGCCAAGGCAGGGTACAACGTGGCCAAATATGTTCCGTACGGCCCGGTGGAGTCCGTCATGCCCTATTTGATACGCCGGGCAAGCGAGAACACATCGGTTGCGGGGCAGAGCAGCCGCGAATTGTCGATGATAAGGAAGGAACTTTCGCGGCGGCGGGCCAACCCGAAGTAATCAATCCTTGCCAATTTCCCCTATTTTTGCACGTCGAGTCGGTTATTAAACAACATTTGCCATGCACCTTAGTGAACAGGAAGTCATTCGTCGCCAGGGGCTCGAAGAGCTCATCAAGCGGGGAATAGATCCATACCCTGCTGACCTGTTTGAAATCAATACCACGGCGCGGGAAATCCACGAGAAGTTCCCGGAAAAGAAAGAGGAATTCAAGAATGTTTCGCTGGCAGGCCGTATGATGAGCCGTCGGGTAATGGGCAATGCCTCCTTTGCCGAACTACAAGACGAGACAGGCAGGATACAAGTCTACTTTCGCCGGGACGACATCAGTCCGGAGGAGAATAAAGACATGTACAACGTTGTGTTCAAAAAGCTGATTGACATAGGCGATATCCTTGGCGTCCGGGGCTTTGTTTTCACTACGCAAACGGGCGAGATTTCCATCCATGCCACCGCTCTTATCATTTTGTCGAAATCATTACGGCCCTTGCCGGTCGTGAAGGAGACAACGGATGAAGCAGGCATTGTACACCGGCACGATGCGTTTGCCGATCCGGAGCAACGCTACCGGATGCGGTACGTCGATCTCATCGTTAATCCCTCGGTGCGCGAAGTTTTTGTCAAGCGCACCAAACTGGTTAACTCCATGCGGGAATATCTAAATGACCAGGGGTATCTGGAAGTGGAAACGCCGGTTCTCCAGCCGCTGTATGGTGGTGCTGCCGCCCGCCCTTTCAAGACCCATCACAACACGCTGGACATGACGCTGTACCTGCGCATTGCCAACGAATTATACTTGAAGCGACTGATTGTCGGTGGCTTTACCGGTGTGTATGAATTCTCAAAAGATTTCCGCAACGAAGGGATGTCACGCTTTCACAATCCCGAGTTTACCCAGGTTGAACTGTACGTAGCGTACAAGGATTACCAATGGATGATGAACCTGGTGGAGGAAATGATCGAAAAGGCGGCTATTGATCTTCATGGAACCACGGCCGTTACGGTGGGGGATAAGACCATTGACTTCAAGCGTCCGTGGAAGCGGTTTACCATGTTTGAAGCCATCGCCCATTTTACCCAGGTGGATATTTCGTCGATGGACGAGGAGGCATTGCGTGCGACATGTCGGAAACTGCACGTTCCCATGGATGATACCATGGGGAAAGGCAGGCTGATTGATCAGATCTTTGGTGAAACCTGTGAGCACTTGTTGATCCAGCCGACCTTCATCACCGACTATCCGGTGGAGATGTCACCGCTTGCAAAAAAACACCGCACCAAACCGGGGCTGGTGGAGCGCTTCGAAGCCATTTGCAACGGCAAGGAAATCTGTAACGCGTTTTCCGAATTGAATGACCCAATTGATCAACGGAAGCGCTTCGAGGAGCAACTGGAGTTGGGCAAGCGGGGCGATGAAGAAGCGATGACGCTGGATGAGGATTTCCTCCGTGCCCTAGAGTATGGAATGCCCCCGACAGCAGGGTTGGGCATTGGAATTGACCGCCTCTCCATGATCATGACAAATTCCCCGTCTATCCAGGATGTTATTTTCTTTCCACAGATGAAGCCAGAAAAACAAGCTGCGGCCGCGGACGATCAGCAGTTTGCTCAGGTGGGGGTCCGGCCCGAACTGGTCCCGCTGCTGCAGAAAGCGGGTATCCATACCATCGAACAGCTCCGGGAGGCAAAAGCGAGCAAGTTGTTGAACGACCTTGGAGGCTTGCGCAAGAAAATGAGGCTGGAAATTCCGCCGGTGACCCTTCCTGAAATTGAAGGCTGGCAACAGTAATCAGTTATCAAAGAACGACCGCGTTCTGTTCAGGCGAAGGTCTTTGAGGATGGATGACTTGATTCCAATGAAAAACGTGTAGGACGTATATTTTCCAAACGGCACCCAGCTGAGGTTGACCTGCCAGCAGTGCAAATCGCGCGAAATGGTGACATAGGTTTGTGTCAATTCATTTTTTTCAAAATCATAGCCTGAATTGAGGACCACTTTCCACTGCTGGGAAAGGGAAAAATCGCCGTTGAAACGCATGGCCTGCGTGACCGTTGGGGCGGAGTTGGTGCCGTGGTTATAGTCGATGTTATAATTGATGCGAAGGTTCCACGGAATGTTAAAATCGATGTACGTGTCTGGGTTTTGCAACAGGTATTTCTTGTCAGCATCGGGAATATTGGCCTGACCAATCTTGGATCGCGTGTCGGCATCTTTTTTCTTCCCCTTAGGACTGAGGTTAGTGCTAAGTGCGAGGGCTGCATTGGTAATCCTTCCGATGCCGAACCCGTCGTCGATTACGTGATAGCCAGCCGGAGCCGTGTACGGATTCCAAGCAAAATGCCGGGTTCTGATCTCCCGCGGCACTGAGTTCTCCGGACTGTTGGCGGCAATGGTTACATGTTTGTACGGATCCAGGGATGCGGTCATGTTGATATTCAACTTATCATCCAGCACATTTGTATTGGCCGCCATGCTGAAGGGCGCCAACTTGAAGGAATCTGCCCGGAAGTTGTAGCCGCTGTTTATGGACAGCGTGTTAAACAAGGAGACCTTACGCGCCACCGTATCTTTCTTGCTCTTTACTTTCATTTCCATCGTGTTGTTAACGCCAAAGCCCATGGTGGCACTTTCACCGAACCGGGAGGAACCGTAGACGAAGCCTTCATGTACGGATTTATAAACGGGTGAAGGATTGCCCTGCAGCTGCAGTTTTTGATAGTAGCCGTACGAGGGATCCCCAAAATCCGGTTGGTAGGTCATAGACACTGTCGGGTTGATGATGTGCCGGATCGCCTGAACACCCGACTTGCCTTTGAAAAAGTATGTTCCGTAGATCCGCGTCGTCATTGACACGTTGCCAGAATAATTGAATACCCGGTTGAATCCTCTCAGCGTGTCGGTCACCACCGCTGTCTTGTTGTCTGCAGAGGTACCCCAGGTAAGTTTCTCAAAATACCAGAGTTCATCGAATGATACGCCGGGACTAATCGTAAAGAAATTGAGGACCTTGAACGAGGTGCTAACCGGTACGTTGTGACGGATGCCTTTCTTTCCTTGCTCAAAGAGGGTTGGGAACGTCTGGCCGTTGAAGGGAGCAATGCTGTCATGCTGGATTTGCTGGCCCGAGGCATTTTTAAAATTCCTGCCCAGGTTGTTGGTGATCTGGTTGGTGGCGGCACTTGACAACCGTACCGACAGGTTTTGGAAGAACATCCCTTCGGATTTCTTCAGCGGATACACGTTGTTCACGTTGAGCGTCAGGTCAGGCAGGGCGAGGTCTACCTGCTTGGTCGTCAGATCCTGGTTGATGCGGAAGTTGGATCCGATGTTGATGAGTTTGCCAAACGTTTTTGAATAAGAGATGTTGGAACTCAGTTTTCGGGTGGTGTTGTCCAGGCGCGGGGAGGAAGGATTGGTATTGTAGGCAAGCAGGTTGTTGGTATTGAACGTTGCGCTTGCCGCGTTAACCGATGCGGAAAAGCGCCCCGTACCTTTTGATTGCGGAGTGTGGCTCCAGGCAATCCGGAAATCCTGGACCGTGCTCTTGTCTTCGATGGACTCCGTAACGCGGTTGTTGGAGTAACTGAAATTAAAGGTGCCGCTGTATTTGTACCGCTTGATGTAGTTGGAGTTGACATACATCGCAGACGAGCCTTTGGAATAAAGATCACCAGTAACCTGTAATTTTATATAATCATTAAGATCGAAGAAATACCCCCCATTGCGCAGAAAGAAACCGCGATTTTTTTCTTCTCCGTAGCTCGGTACAATAATTCCGGATGCGCTGCTACGTGGTGACGGAAAAATTCCGAAGGGAAATCCGAGGGGGAGCGGCACATCGTTGATTTCCATGTGGAAAGGGCCGACCACCATTTTATCGCCGGGAATGGCTTTGGCCTTGGATGCAATAATCTGATAATGAGGATGGGCCAGGTTGCAAGTGGTATACGCATTGCGGACGCTTAGCAACTCATTTTTTTCATTCTTGATCACGGCCTTCCCATGCAGGAACCCTTCATCCTGTTTTGTCACCACCTCGGAAATACGGGCACGGCGATTCTTAAAGTTGTAGTCGATGGTTTTGGTTTCGTATTTCTCGCTGCCGTTGATGAATACGGGGTAGCCCACCCGACGCCCGAGGGAATCAAGTTTTCCCTGGGCTGAAATGGTTGACTTTTCATAGTCGATAACAATCTCTTCGGCCATCAGCTCGATATCGCCGTACTTGATCTTGGCGTCTCCATACAGGTAAACAATTTTCCGGTCAACACGGGAATTGATGGAGTCGCGGGCGGAATAGGTGATGGTCGTTTCGATTTCACTCTTGCGCTGCTGGCTTACAGAATCTGCCGCTGTTCGCAGGGTGTCGGATTTCGCAAGCGTCGTGTCGGACGGTATGTTGGCGATACGGCGTGGCATGGACCCAGGGGTTTTGCCCGTCTGTCCGTACGATGAATAGACCGAAAGCAGCACCAGAAAGGAGAGGGAAAACCGTGTCATCAGGCAGGCAGCTGTCTATTCAAAAATTTACTTTTTAGCGAAAAATTCACGATTTTGTGCGAATTTATGTCAAATTAGCTCGCATCACTACCACTTGAACATCCGAACTAAGCTCTTTTTGATAGCAATAACCCTGCTAAACTCTTCAGCGACCACCAAACCGGCCGGTATTATTGTTGGTACCGTGGTTATTGATGCCGGCCATGGGGGAAAAGACCCGGGTACACATGGTGTCTTTTTGAAGGAAAAAGATGTTGCTCTGAGCATTGCTCTCAAGGTGGGCGGATACATCAACCAGAATATTCCCGGGGTAAAAGTGGTCTATACGCGCACTACCGATCAGTACCTTGGCCTCGACGAACGGGCAGCCATTGCCAATAAGCACAAGGCCGACCTGTTTATTTGCATTCATGCGAACGCTGTAGGCAGGGAGGAAGCGCATGGCACTGAAACCTACGTGATGGGCCTCCATAAATCCGAAGGCAACCTGGATGTGGCAAAGCGGGAGAATTCCGTAATCCTTCTCGATCAAAACTACCAGGAGCGATACGAAGGATTCGATCCCAACAGCCCGGAATCAAACATCCTGTTCTCCATTGCACAGAGTGCCTTCCAGGAGAGCAGCATCAAGTTTGCCGAAAAAGTAGAGTCGCAGTTCAAAAAGCGGGTGGGAAGACAGAGCCACGGTGTAAAGCAAGCGGGATTTTGGGTACTTTGGCGGACCTCCATGCCTAGTGTGCTGATTGAAGTGGGCTTTCTCACCAACCAGAAAGAGGAGCGGTTTCTGGGGGACCCGAACGGGCAGGACCTTATCGCATCAGGGATCTACCGCGCCTTCAAGGAGTACAAGAACCAAATGGAAGCCTTAAATTAAGCGTTGTGAGAAGCAAAGAGTTCAAAGTAGGTCTGTTCGCCATACTGGCCATGGCAGCATTGTATTATGGGTTTTACTTTCTCAAAGGCGTCGATCTGTTCTCAACGTCCACGAGGTACTATGTAATTTATGAAAATGTGGATAACCTGGCGGTCTCCAATCCCGTCCTGGTCAGCGGATTTGCCGTGGGACGCGTGAGCGATATCCGGATCCTGACAAACCGGAATCACACTGTATTGGTTGAAATAGATATCAATACCAATATCAAGCTCGGAGATTCCACGAAGGCGATCCTCGACAGTGAACTTCTCGGCGGAAAATACATTGTACTGTCCATCGGAAAAATTCAGAAGGAAAAAAAACCTGGAGACACCATCTACTCGGAGCTGGCCAAGGGAATGTTTGATATGTTGAAGAATACTGCAGAACCGGTTGCCAGCAACCTCCAGACAACCCTCGCAAAATTCAATGTTGTCATTGATAACCTCAACAAGAACTCCCTGCGGCTGGATTCCATTTTCCGTAAGCTTCAACGGACGCCGGATATCCTTAATATGACTTTGCTGAATGCAAATCAAAAAATTGATGGAGTATCCGGCAGCTTTACTGAGGTGACCACCAACCTGAACGGAATCCTGAATTCCCTCAAGCCGACCTTAAGAAATTTTGCGGTCTTGTCCGACTCTTTGAAAAAACTGGAGCTGGGTAAAACCATTGCTAAAACTAACAGGGCCATTGATAACCTGAACGGTACGCTGAACAAATTGAAGAGCGGCGACAATACAATAGGCAAGCTAATGACAGAAGATTCATTGTACGTCAACCTCAACACGCTGCTCGTGCGTATGGACAGCCTTGTGGATCACATAAACCATTTCCCCAAGCATTTCACGGCGCCGCTAGGGAAGAGCAACAAGAAAGTAGAGCGGGACCTCCTCCGTCGGGAAGAGGAGCGAAAAAAGAAGGCCGCTGAAAAGAACAAATAACCAGCCGATCGCGGCGCCTCCTATGGATCTGGATTTTAACCGTAATGAAGACCTCTTCAAGCAGCTTTGCTTTCAACTCGCCTCGCGCGAGAAGAAAGTACACCTGGGGGGCGGCGAGAAGAAGATTAAGGAGCAGCATCAAAAGGGAAAACTGACAGCTCGTGAGCGGATCGCTTACCTTACCGACAAGGATTCGCGTTTCCTGGAAATCGGATCGATGGTCGCTGACGGGATGTATGAAGACGTCGGTGGTTGCCCAGGCGGGGGTGTGGTTACCGGGTTGGGCTGGGTGAGCGGAAGACTTTGTGCCCTTGTAGCCAACGATGCCACAGTGAAAGCAGGCGCCTGGTTTCCCCTGACGGCCAAGAAGAATCTCCGCATCCAGGAGATCGCCATGGAAAACCACATTCCGGTCATCTACCTGGTTGACAGCGCCGGGGTTTTCCTGCCCATGCAGGATGAAATTTTTCCAGACAAAGAACATTTCGGGCGTCAGTTCCGCAATAACGCAAAAATGTCATCCATGGGAATTGTCCAGATCGCAGCCATCATGGGCAGCTGCGTGGCCGGCGGAGCTTACCTTCCCATCATGTCGGACGAAGCCATGATCGTGGATAAAACCGGTTCCATCTTTCTCGCCGGATCGTACCTGGTTAAAGCCGCCATCGGTGAAGAGATCGACAATGAAACATTGGGTGGTGCGACTACACACTGTGAGATCTCCGGAGTAACTGATAACAAGTTCCCAAACGACCAGGCGTGTCTCGACTACATACGTTCGATTGTCTCCAAAATTGGACATAATACACCGGCAGGATTTGACAGGGCAAAGCCGGAGGAACCATCGGAGAAAGTCGATGATTTGTACGGGCTGTTTCCAGCCGACCGTTCCAAGCCCTACGATACGATGGATATCATTAGGCGGCTGGTGGATCGCTCTGAATTTGATGAGTATAAGGCGCTCTTTGGAAAAACCCTGCTTTGCGGGTATGCCCGCATCGACGGCTGGGCAGTGGGGATTGTGGCAAACCAGCGGAAGGTTGTGAAAACCAAAAAGGGTGAAATGCGGATGGGCGGTGTTATTTATTCGGATTCAGCGGATAAGGCGGCCCGGTTTATTATGAACTGCAATCAACGCAAGATTCCCCTCGTCTTCCTGCAGGACGTTACCGGCTTCATGGTGGGCAGCAAGGCTGAACAGGGGGGGATCATCAAGGACGGGGCCAAGATGGTAAATGCTGTGGCCAATTCAACCGTTCCGAAGTTCACCGTAATCATGGGGAACTCTTACGGCGCTGGAAACTACGCCATGTGTGGGAAAGCCTACGATCCACGGCTCATTGTCGCATGGCCCACTGCCCAAATTGCGGTCATGAGCGGGGCGGCAGCAGCAAAGACGTTGCTGCAGATTCGCGTGAGCAGTTTGAAGACCGCCGGTAAAACAATATCAAAGGAGGAAGAAGACGCGCTCCTTAAAGAAATAACCGACCAGTACAACCATCAGCTCTCTCCATATTATGCCGCAGCGCGGCTGTGGGTGGATGCATTGATTGACCCGCTGGATACCCGCACTTATATATCCATGGGGATCGAGGCGGCAAACCACGCGAAGGTGGAAAAATTTAATGTAGGTGTCATTCAGACCTAGCAGGCATGGAGGATAAGGAGATCAAGGCGCTCATCTCCCTGCTCGATGATGAGGACAAACAGGTTGTAGCGCACGTAGAGGAGAAAATTCTCTCGCTCGGAAAGGAAGTCATACCCTTTCTGGAGAAGGAGTGGGAATCAAGTTTCAATCCGACGCTCCAGTCGCGCATTGAAGAGATGATCCATACGCTGCAGTTTGATCTGTTGCGAGAGCGAATGGTGGCCTGGTATACCGGTGAACAGAAGGACTTGCTGGAAGGGATGTGGCTGGTAGCTACCTTCCAGTACCCCGACCTGGAACTCGAAAAACTCCGTCAGGACCTGGAGCAAATCTATTATGAGACCTGGCTGGAATTCCGTCCGGATCTGTACCCCATGGATCAGATTAAAGTGGTCAATGGTATTCTATTTAACAAGTTGAAATTTGGCGCCAACACCAAGAACTTCCATTCTCCGGGAAACTCCATGATCAACATCGTCCTGGAAACGCGGAAAGGGAACCCTATCACGTTGTGCGTCATATATATGTTGGTGGCGCAAAAACTGAAACTGCCCGTAAGCGGAGTAAACCTTCCCAATCTGTTTATCCTTATCTACAAGGATGATCAGAACAACCAGTTCTACATCAACGCCTTTAACCGCGGATTGATATTCACCAAACAGGATATTGAGAATTACATCCATGAACTCCATCTGGTGCCGCAGCCTTCGTTTTTTGAGCCATGCGACCATCTGGAAATAATCCGCCGCGTGCTTCGCAACCTGATCATGTCGTTTGAAAAAATGGGAGAGCACGCCAAGGCGGAAGAGGTCAAGCTTCTGCTGGTGGACATTTCCGCAGGAGGAGATCTCGGAGTTTAGGAATACCTATTTCTTTCTTATGGAGCAGCCTGCAGCACGCACCATCGCAGGATCGGTGACCTTGCCTGCCAACAGGTTGTCCATGGCGTTTTTCAGGTAGGGGATAGTAACTGCCGCAGATGCCTGGGGATTATCATCAATGGCCCCGCTGAAACTCACGAAGTACTTCCCGTTTACTTTTTTCAGCAGAAAAACCTCCGGACTGCGCCGTGCCCCCAGGGCATCCATCGCAACCTGTTCCTTGTCTGCCAGGTAGGGAACCGACAGGCCCCAGGCCGGGTAGGCTGCCTTCATCTTGTCGGTTGCTTCCTCGGGGTCGACGTGTGAATTGATCAGAAGAAATCCGATTTTGCCTTGGTAGGAACTGATAAGGCTCTTCACCCGATCAGTATAGTATCGGTCAAACGGACAATTATTGCTGGTGAACAAGACTGCAACGCCGGAAGTTTGGTACTGTGTGTCAAGCGACACGGCAGTGCCCGTCACCACGTTGGTGAGCGTAAAGTTTTGTACCGGCAGTTGGGGTGTCAGCCCCTGGATGATTAGCAGAAGGGTGAGCAGGGTCATGGTAGGGCGTGATTATCAGTATATACCAGTACGTATTCCGTGGTAACGCGATATCGCAATCCGATGGCGTTTTTATGTTCAGGAAATACAATTTTCCCATTCAGCAGTCCGGTCTCAGAAAGTTGAAAAGGAAGAATTCTCAGGTGGTCCGAGAAAAGCAGATTTTTTCTTCCGTAGATCTTGTACAGCGCCTCTTTGGCGCACCAATAGATGCAGAGCTTGTCCAGCCGGTTGCCCGCATCCGCCAGCTCTTCCGCCGCAAGAACCCGTGGACCAACCTGCCGTAGTTTTTCTTTGGGTTGCTCCACATCGATACCCACTGACTGGGAGCGGTCAATCTGGGCGGCAACATAGGGGTAGGAATGAGACAAGGAAATGAAATGCGGAAGCGATTTGAGGAATGGTTTACCAAATTCGTCCTTGCGTATCCCATCATAGGACAAATTCATGGCCTCCACTAGCGATCGGATCAGTGCCCTCCCCGCCAGCCATTCCAAGCGCTTATGTGCATGCACCACGTTTTCCGGGCAGGACTCAAAGGACAGAAACGAGAGATCAGGCTCTGTTTCATTGATGTTCCATAAACCCCAGGCGCCGGTTTCCCCTAAAGATTCCAACTGTATGAGCGGCATTAGGTAAATCTCGTATTGTAACTCAATTTTGTGAAGGTACTTTTAAAACCGGACTCTTTCCCATGCAGCCTATGGATGTAAAAAGGTTTTCCTTGCTTACCGGACACCGGGATTGTGTCTATGCGCTGGAGGAGATTCCAAAATTGCCGGTCTTTTTTTCCGGATCCGGCGACGGTATGATTGTTCAATGGGACATGGGCCAAACCGAAGGCGAACAGATCGCCCGGATGGACGCGTCGGTCTATGCGTTGTGCTACCCTCCAGGGGGAGGTTTGCTGCTCGCCGGACATAACTACGAAGGCCTTCATGCGCTGGACTGGCAGGCCCGCAAGGAAGTTGCATCACTGAAACTAACGACTGCTGCTATTTTTGACATCCGGATTTATGAGGGGATGGTTCTTGTAGCATGTGGTGACGGGACGGTTTCCGTGGTTGACCTAGCAAAGTGGGCCCTGCATACACGGATTATTGGCGGAGAAAAAAGTGCCCGATCCATTGCCGTCAATCCGGTTGCGGGGGAAATTGCCGTGGGCTATAGCGATAATTTCATACGTATTTTCAGGGCGGGCGATTATTCCCTGAAGGCAGAATTTCCGGCCCACGATAGCTCTGTTTTCACCGTCCAGTATTCTCCCGACATGAAATGGCTTTTCAGCGGCTCCCGGGATGCCCGGCTGAAGGTTTGGAACGTGGAGGAAAACTACCGCCTGCGGCAGGAAATCGTGGCCCACATGTATGCGATCAATGACATCCGGTTTAGTCCGGATGGGAAACATTTTGTAACTTGCAGCATGGATAAGTCGGTCAAGGTGTGGCGCACCACGGACCTGACACTGTTGAAAGTTATCGACAAGGCACGCCATGCCGGCCACGGTACTTCTGTTAACAAACTGCTGTGGAGCTCGTATAACAATCAGGTGGTGAGCGCCAGCGATGACCGGACGATCTCCATATGGGACGTAATTTTTTAAACTACCATTTTAACCCGATACGTCATGAAAGTAACACCGCTGGAAATCCGACAAAAGTCGTTTGAACGCACACTCAGGGGCTACGACAAGGATGAAGTCAACGCCTTTCTGCTTTCCCTTTCGCAGGAATGGGAACGCGCAATGGATGAATCAAAAGAATTAAGATCAAAACTTGAAGCCGCCGAACGTGAGGTGGCCAAACTCCGGGAAGTGGAAACGTCGTTGTTCAAGACATTGAAAACGGCTGAGGACACTGGCGCCAACGTGATTGATCAGGCGAACAAGACGGCAGAACTATACGTGCGCGAGGCGCAGATCCGTGCGGATGGGTTGATTCACGAAGCGAAAGATAGGGCCCGGAATACCATTGATGACGCCGACATGACATCCAAGCAAATACTTGCCGAGATGGAGGATAGCCTCAAAGAGTTGGCGCAGCATTACAAGGCTGTTGAATCGCACCGCAACAACATCATAGATGATTTGAAGCGGCTGGCGAATGAGGTGGTTGATCGCGCAGACCGCACCAGTCAATCGGCAAAGTCCTTTAACGTGGATGAGCACCTAAAGCTGGCAAAGCGTGAAGCCAAGAAACTTGTATTCTCCGGCGAGTCAGTAAAGCACCGTTTACAGCCATCTTCCCCAGTCTCGCAGACGGCCCCGGTTAGTGAATCGGTAGGCTCCTTCTTCGATGAGGTTGCATGACCGGAAAAATTATCCTGGAAGGTCTTGAGTTTCATGCCTATCACGGAGTCTATCCGCAGGAGCGTTCTTCCGGAAACAAATTTGAAGTAGATGTTGCGGTGGAAACCGTCATCAGTCCCTCCGCTTTCTCCGACGACCTTACCGGCACTATTAATTACGAAAGCCTGTATGGGGTGGTGAAATCGGAGATGGAGAAACCCTCCAAGCTGCTGGAGCGGGTGGGTCACGCGATGGCTTCGAAGATTCTGGCCACGTTTCCGGAAGCATTGGGGGTTGATATTACCATTTCAAAATTCAATCCTCCGATCGGAGGCGTTTGCCGCAAGGCCTCCGTGGCCATCCGTCAGGAAAGAAAGCCGTAAGTTATTTGGACCCGGCTGGCGGAGATTCCACAAACACGAAACCGCGTGCGTCCGTCCCTTCGTGGAAATCCACTTCTTTGCCAATCACATACAGCATGTGCTTCTTGTCTATAATCAACGGAATACCCGCCATGGAATACGCCATGTCCGCATCTTTTTGCTTGTCGAAACCAAGGATTAACTGCGCGCCGCCGCAGCCGCTCCCGCCCCGTATCCCCACCCGCAGCGCATAGGCAGCCGGGATATTCTTGGACTGCATGATCTTTCTCACTTCCTCAGCAGCTTTAAGACTTAGTGTTACAGGTATCGGGCTTGACACAGAAATTAAGGGTGTGGTTTAGCGTTTACAGCCTGATGATCACGGCTGATCAAAATTATCTATTTTTAGACAGCTTTTAATACAATAACACCATGGATGCCTTGATAGAATTCGGAAAAATCCTCCTTCCTGCCTCAGTAGTACTCTATGCAGTCTACCTGATGGTGCGGTCCAACATCAACAAGGAAATTGAATTGAAGCGCCTGGAGGTGCGGGGACGCAGCATCGAGACTATTTTGCCGAACCGACTGCAGGCCTATGAGCGGGTATGCCTCTTTTTGGAGCGCATGTCGCCGCCTAATTTGCTTTTGAGGCTTAGCAATCCGGGCTATTCGGCACGGGAGTTTCATAAACTGCTCCTGGATGAAGTTCGCAACGAGTATAACCACAACGTATCGCAGCAGATATACATGAGCGAGGAAGTCTGGAACATGGTACGGAATGCCAAGGAAGACCTTACCATCCTCATCAATGAGGCGTCGTCGGGGCTGGGTCCCGAAGCCTCGAGCCTTGACTTGTCGCGCAAGATCTTTGAACTAACAATGGATAAGACGGTGGAGCCGATTGGGCACGCACTTCTGGAACTTAAGAAGGAAATTCAACAGACGTTTTGATGGCTGTCGCAATCATTGCGGGAGCGACCGGGCTGGTGGGCTCGCATGTCCTGGAGTTGCTTTTGCAAAACGATGCCTATGAAAAAGTAGTGGCCCTTTCGCGTAAGCCCCTTTCCATACACCATCAGAAGCTTCAAAACCTGGTCGTGGACTTTGACAACCTGGAAGCCCACACGGAAGGGTTGAGGGGCGATGATGTTTATTGCTGCCTGGGAACAACCATCCGTCAGGCGGGCACCAAAGGGGCATTCCGCAAGGTCGACTTCGATTACCCCATAACGCTTGCCCGGATAGCGCAACGGCAGGGGGCGAGCCAATACCTGATCGTCACCGCCCTGGGGAGCGACCCCCGTTCATCCATCTTCTATAACCGTGTAAAGGGAGAAGTAGAGGAGACGTTGCGGGCACTGGGATTTGACTCCTTGCATATTTTCCAGCCCTCCATGTTGTTGGGACCCCGAACGGAACAACGCGCGGGAGAGTCTGCCGGGAAGTGGATCATGACGCGCCTTGATTTTTTGATTCCGAAAAAGTACAAGGCCATTGTGTCAACGCGCGTGGCGCGGGCGATGGTGGCCGTGGCGGTGAGCAGGACACCGGGAAATCACGTACACGTTTCGGGCGAACTTCAAGGTTACTGACCATGATTGCAGTTGTTCAACGGGTATCCAAGGCGGCTGTCCACATTGGAGGTGAAACACGCGCGGAAATCGGAAAGGGGTTGTTGGTGCTGGTAGGCGTTGAGGAAGCTGACCAACAGAAAGATGCGGAATGGCTGTCGGCCAAAATCGTAAACCTTCGGATTTTCAACGACGCTGCCGGTGTGATGAATGTAAGTGTAAAGGATGACGGAGGTGAAATTATTGCGGTCAGTCAGTTTACGCTGCATGCAAGTACGCGCAAAGGCAACCGTCCATCATACATCAAAGCAGCGAGGCCCGAAGTGGCCGTTCCATTGTATGAATATTTTGTGGCCTCACTTGGCACTCAGTTGGGCAAACCTGTTCAGACAGGAATTTTTGGAGCCGACATGCAGGTTAGCCTTGTTAATGACGGCCCGGTGACGATTCTCATCGACTCCATCAATCCGCAATAACTTACTCCTAGATTAAGGCCAGCGTTATAAACAGGATGTTGAGGGCCACATACAAAAAGACTACAATACGGGCCCCCCTTCGGTTGGTAGCCTCGGCCAGCGCCTTCTTCCCGTTGTCAAATTGCTTGAGCGCAATGGCCGACACCAGCAACGTGCCGAAGATCGCAATGAACGTCAGCGCGTGGAGCGTATCCACCAGGGTAAAGAGCGAAGATTCCGGGAGGATGGAATCGATGATGTACTTGTTACCGACGGCGGCAAAAAGACCACCGACCGGCAACCCGAAGCGCGGCTCCATCTCGGAAGGATGCGGAGTAAAGCTGATGATTGAAATAAGGAAAGCGATATACATCCCCAGAAAGATCTTCATAAACAGTCCCCAGGCATTGCGTTCGATGTCCATTTCGATGTTGAACTGAGAGAACGTCTGCTGGTCATGCCCGGGGCGCGGGTCTCCAAATCCCGTTTTATATTTATTCTTGCGCACACCCACTCTGAAGTCCCGGATGGTCCAACCGTCTATGGCTTCCTTTTCATCGTACATGCTTCCGATGGTGTCCGGTTTGAAAATCAACGTCTTGTGATCGAGGATGCTGTTCTCAATCTCCATTTTGAGGTGCTGTTTGTCAAAGGGAAAATCCTGAACCGACCAGTTCTCTTTCATGATGCACTTCATTTTGAGCATGACCCAGGTCTTCCCCTGTACCGTATCCACGATAGACTCCGGAGCATCTATTGTCTTCGCGTTGGGAATATCCAGCTGTGTGGTGAAGTCGAATTCGGGGTTGTCATACAGGAACCAAAGCCAGAAGCGGGCTGTGTATTCTTTTTCGTGGAAATTGATATCGTGTATACTGATAACATACGCTCCAACATGAACCGTGTCCGGCACCTGTCCCCGGCAAAACACCGCGGAAATTGAAAGCAGGGAAATCAACAGGAACTGGCGCATCATACGGGGTGACGGGTGGCGTTACTTCGATTCGATTTTAGCTTTCATAGGTCCCTTCCCTTTAACATATGTCTCGAGCATGTTGTCCATTTCCCAAAGCATGTGCAGGATAGACTCTTTTGCTCGATAACCATGGCTTTCATTCGGCAAGAGAACATATCGGGCCGTGCCCCCGTGCCCTTTGATGGCGTTGTAAAATCGTTCCGTTTGAATGGGGAATGTTCCTGAGTTGTTGTCTGCTTCCCCATGAACAAGAAGAATGGGTGTCTTAATCTTGTCGGCATAGGAGAACGGAGACATGGTTGCGTAGACCTCGGGGGCTTCCCAATACGTGCGCTGTTCACTCTGAAATCCAAATGGCGTGAGGGTGCGGTTGTAGGCGCCGCTTCGCGCAATGCCTGCTTTGAAAAGATCTGAATGGGCCAGCAGGTTGGCCGTCATAAATGCACCATAGCTGTGCCCTCCAACACCCACACGCTTGGGATCGACGTAACCCAGGGAAGCACCATAATCAATGGCAGCCTTGGCGCTGGAAACCAGCTGCTCTACGTAGGTGTCGTTGGGTTCCTTGTCGCCCTCACCGACAATGGGAATAGAAGCATCGTTCAAAATGGCAAACCCGCGAACAACCCAATAAATGGGACTTCCGGAACTTATCCGCGTGAACGTGTAAGGAGAGCCCTTCACCTGGCCTGCATTCTCGCGGGATTTGAACTCTTCGGGGTAGGCCCACAAAAATGTTGGCAAAGGGCCCTGCTCTTTGGTGTAGCCGGGCGGAAGGTAGAGGTCGGCTGTCAGTTCCACGCCGTCGGGTCGCTTATACTTCAGCACTTGCTTCTTTACATCCTTGATCTGCGGGTAGGGGTGTGGAAAGAACGTTATCTGTGCTGTGGTTTTTGAGCCTGCTGCCCTGGAAAAATAATTCTGGTTGTCGGACGTGGACTCACGCGACGTGATAAACGTTACCTTTTTTGGATCTGTAATGCCCACGACGTATTCATAATAGGGTGCTTCGCTTTGCCAGAGACGCGTCGTTTTTCCGGTAGCAAGATCCAGCTTATCGAGGAAGGGACGGTCACCTGCAGGGGAGGCGCCGTCTCCGGAGAGGAATACCGTGTTGTCACCAAGGATTTGCATGACCGGGCGGCCAAATTGGTTGGTAGTCATCACTACATCTCCCGGATCCCGATAGACATCTTCGAGTGAACGATCAAAAACGGTTTTCAATTTGGAAGGATTAGAAGGATCAACCTGGTACGTTCGCGTTTTTCTATCGGACCACCAGGATTCATTGACCCAGGCTGTCTTGTCATTTCCCCAGGTGATGCCGGCGTACCGCAGCGGCAGACTGATCAGCGGTTGGGGTTCTCCTGAGAAGGGAGCGCTCCAGGTCATGACCTTGTCGCGCACTGCTGCCTTGGCCTTCGGATCCCCGCCATCCTGAGCTTCGACCCAATACAAGGTTGCAGGTTGGTCGGCGCGCCACCCGTGATTTCTTGGCCCCGACATTGCCGAACTGAAGCCTACTGGAATATTGTCACCCAGGGGTATCTCCGTGATCGTGCGTATTAGTTTTCCATTTAAGTCACGTACGTCTACCCGCTGTGGGAACAGGTAGGCGGGCACCAGGTATGAATAAGGTCGGTGAACAGCCCGCGTCAGCATCAGTGTGCCATCCGGAGAGGGACTGCTGGAAGCAATAATGCCGGGCTCAGCCCATGCCTTTTCGTTTCCATCCAGGTCGATAACATGGACCCGGGAGGTACAATAAAAATCAAACAGTGCCTCATCATAGGGATTCTTCAGTAAATCCTGGTACGTGCGTGACGGCGCTTTCTTTCCCAGGTTTTCTTCGATGACCGGACCTGTGGGCACGCGGGTCGGCGTGGGGGCGGATTTACCTTCATTGGCGACAGCCAGAAAAATCACCTGCATGGAATTCGCCATCCAGCTGACGGGATTCCCATAGGTTGCATTTATTTTCTTTCCTGAAAGTTTTCTGGCTGTGAAGGTCGTCATGTCTACAAGCCAGAGTTCAATTCGGTCGGGGTACGTCTGGAGGAATGTGGCTTTCCGGCTATCGGGAGAGAAGCTCAGGTTGCTCAGCTGTACCGGCGATGGAAGTCCGCTGACGGCGTAGTCCTTCAGGTCTTTCATGTTTTTGAATTTCAACCCTACAAAAAAGTTGGATCGGCTGGGTCCGAAATTCTCGGGGTTGATGCGAAGACCTGCAATCCGTAATTCAGGCCTCGACAATTCCTCGATGCTGGGGAAATCGGAGCGGTCCAGCAGTGCCATCCACACCTTGTCTGGAGAAAATGCTACGGCGGGAGTAAGGGGAGCCTCCACCAACTTGGCAATCTCCTCCGGAGGCCGTTGGTAGCCCTGGTTATCCTGGGCGATTGAGAGGACGGTAAGTAGGACGCAGGAGGCTAGCAGGATCAGTGGTTTCATACGATTCAATTTGGAGTAAGGTAAGCATCGCCTGCTATATTCACCAAGCGATTTTTGTTCCGGGGCAAGTGGCCGTCGTCTTATTTGACTATTTTTGAGATAAATCCTGATTCTATGTACACCGGCCTGCTCCATACACACTCGTTTCTGCGCTACCTGCTCCTGCTGTTGCTTGCATTGGTTATTGTGCGGGCATTTCTCGGCATGACAAACAAGAGTCCGTTTGGAAAAGCCGACAACCTCCTTGGTCTTTCTCTGTTTTCGGTCACACATACCCAGCTGTTGATCGGGCTGATTCTGTATTTTGTAAGCCCGTTCGTCATCTTCAGCGGGGCGACCATGAAAGATGCCACCCTGCGGTATTGGACTACCGAGCACAGCGTGATGATGTCACTTGCGGTGGTGCTCATTACGATGGCCAGAATCACTTCAAAAAAAATGGCGGATGATTCGTCAAAGCATAAACGGATGTTCGTCTTCAATGCGTTGGCCCTGGTTATTATTCTGATTGCCATTGCCATGAGTAAGCGTGGATTCTTTTCGATGCCGGGCGCATCCATGATGTAGGAACCGGGACCGGTTGACAGGCAGGCGATTTCGTACGGATCCTTGTTTTTTGAAGGATTCGGCCCATGAATCTGTTAACTTTACTGTCAAAACGTAAAAAGCATGCGATTTCTTTTCCTGATTCTTTTCAGCGTCATTTTGTCCGCGGGTTTTTCACAAACCTTTACGCCCCGCTATGAATTGATTAAAATCAAAGAGGTGAATTCATCGTATCACGATGCCGCGCCGATCATATCACCCGACGGCAAAAAACTGTATTTCTTCGTTGCCAATCATCCGTCCAATACCTACGGAACGGGCGGCTCACAGGATATCTGGATGAGTAAAGTGGACGAGACGGGGGTGTGGTCAGCACCGGAACATTTGAGCTCGCCTTTCAATCAAAGCCGGGCAAACCAGGTTTTCCAGGTGCTGCCGGACGGATCGTTGCTGGTGCGTGGAGGTCGCTCCAAGGATGAAGTTGGATTCTCTATCGTGCGTGCCGGTGGCGCCTGGAATGATCTGAAGGTAAAAGATTTTGAATCGATGGCGGTAGGCCGTTTCTACGGCGCGACCATGTCGTCTGACATGAAGCACATGATTCTGTATTTCTCAGAGCAGAAAAATGCTGTGAAGAGTGATCTTTACGTCACTCACGAACAAGGCGGAGCCTGGTCACGGCCCGTGAAATTAAAGTTCAGTAATTCAACAGATGAGTTTGCGCCCTTCATCGCCCCGGACGACAAGAGTCTCTATTTTGCCAGTGACAGGTTGGATGAGGGCAGGCAGGGCGGTGCAGACATTTATAGAACAGCGCGGCTTGACAACACCTGGAACAACTGGTCAAAGGTGGTCAATATCGGCAGGCCCCTGAACACGGCCGCTGCGGATGATTACTTTTCCATGGATGCCAATGGTAACGTCTTTACGGCGCGGGCCAACAGCCGGATTGACGGTGGCAACCTGGATATTTTTATTCTGGTGCCCCGGCCCATCAAGCTGACGGTCGCCGGCACCGTGTTTGATGACAAGACCAGGCAACCCGTGGTGGCTGCAGTGAAAGTCACCGTCGCAGATGCAAAACCGGTGAACATCAAAACTCCGGAAACAGGAAACTATGAAACGCTTATTCCTGAAACGGACCGTTACCAGCTGCAGGTCAGCGCTTCCGGGTATCATCCCCGGGAACTGTCGATGACCGTTCCTCCCCTGGGCAATGACACCACACTTGTGGCGGACGTTTTCCTGACGCCTGTGGAAAAGAAGTTGATGATCAACGGTAAGGTATACAACCGAAAGACCAACGAGCCCATCGGAGCCACGGTGGACTTCACGCTAAAGCCTGAAAAGAAGGGCAGTTATTCCGTTTCCGCGGAAGCGGGAAAATATCAGGTGGAAGTTGGGAAGACTGGTTGGTATATGCTGGTTGCTTCGGCGAGCGGATATCTTTCCTCCACCGATAGCATTGGATTCTCCTCGGAGGAAATGTCACCGATTACAAAGGACATGTACCTGGATCCCATTGAAGTGGGCCTCACCGTGAGGTTGAAGGATATCTATTTTGATTTTAACAAGACGTCCCTGAAGGCGGAATCATTCGCCGAACTGAATAAGGTAGTGGATTTCCTCGACCAGAACGCCTCGGTGGAAGTCGAAATTGGCGGCCACACCGACAGCAAGGGTACGGATGAATACAACCTCAACCTTTCGCAGGGTCGGTCGCAGGCGGTAGTGGACTATTTGGTGCAGCAGGGGGTTTCGGTATCCAGGTTGACAGCGAAAGGATACGGTGAGTCGAAACCGATCGAAACCAACGATACCCCCGAGGGCATGGCCAACAACCGGCGCGTGGAATTTACGGTCTTGAAAAAGTAAAATATCAACTATATGAAATACATGATTGCGCTTCTCGTGTTTTCGTCGTCCGTGCTGTTTGCTGCGGACACCACCCGCTACGTTGTCGTCACGGCTGAAAAAATAACGGGCAAGCAGCTCCAGTGGTCTGATGGACCAGGTCGGGTTTCCTACCGCTTTGAATTTAATGATCGTGGTCGCGGCCCAAAACTTCAGGTTGACCTGGTTTTGGAAAATGATCAGGTGATTTCGCGAACCGTGAAAGGCGTGGATTACTTTAAAGGAGAGGTCCAGGAGGATTACAGCCTCAAAGACGGCGTTGCGCGCTGGAAAAATAAGATCGAAGACGACAGCCGGAAGGTCTCCGCGCCCATGTTGTATGCGCCGATGGAAGGTGCTCCCGGTGAAATCGAATGGGCCTTAAGGTTGATGCTGAAGCAGCACGCACACATTCATGAGATCGACGTGCTTCCGGCAGGAAGGATGAAGGCCGTTCATGTGAAGAGCCATACAGCGGTGGTGAATACGTTTCCGGAAGAACTGGAATTGTACTCCTTTACAGGTTCAGGCGGTCCGCCCAATTATGTCTGGGTCACGCCTAAGAAAGCATTCTTTGCCAACATCAGCGGCTGGATGTCCACCATCAAGCAAGGGTATGAGTTTCTGATCCCGGAGCTCAAACGGCTACAGGATAAGATAGAGGAGGAATACTTTGCTTTACAGGAAGATAACCTTACCCAACGGCCCGCGTCCCCGGTGGCCATTGTCAACGTCAATCTCTTTGACTCCAAAACCGGAAAAGTGGTACCGGAGCAAACGGTCATTTTTGATAAAGGCAGAATCCTGCAAGTCGGCAAGTCAAAAAGTATCAAGGTCCCGACAGGCTACCAGGTAATTCAGGGCGGGGGTAAAATGGTGCTGCCCGGTTTGTGGGACAACCATTCGCACTATTCCACTTCGCAGGGTCTTTATCACCTGGCTGCGGGTGTGACTAACATCAAGGATCTGGGCAATTCCCTCGACCTTCCAGAAATCAAGAAAAAAGTGGACAATGATATTCTGATGGGACCAGACATTTCGATCATGTCCGGGTTCATTGACTTTGCCGGTCCCTATGCCGGCCCTACGGGGAAGATTGTCAAAACGCTCGATGAAGGGATGCAGGCTGTCAATTACTATGCCGATAAAGGCTACCAGCAAATCAAATTGTACAGTTCCATTCCGGTTGACTGGGTGAAGCCGCTGGCAGCCGAGGCGCATCGGCGCGGATTGAAAGTGTGCGGCCACGTCCCTTCGTTCATGACTGCCGAGCGGGCCGTCAACGATGGATACGATCAGATCATTCACCTGAACATGATCATGCTCAACTTCCTGGGCGATTCGCTGGATACACGATCGATGTTGCGCTTCATCCGGGTGGCAGAGCGTTCAAAAAATGTAGATCTGAACAGCGCTGCGGTCAAGCGGTTTGTGAAACTGCTTAAAGACAAAAAGATCGTCGTTGACCCGACCGCGGCCATCTTTGAGGATATGTTTACCAATGAGCCGGGAAAATTGGCTGCTGGATACGAGCCCATTCTGGGAGTTTTTCCGGCGGAGTTCAAGCGCGGGTTGTACCGTGGCGGACTGCCGACGATGCGAGGGCATGAGGCGGACTACAAGCAATCGTATGCCAACATGCTTGCCATGCTCAAGCTGCTGCATACCAACGGGATTACGTTCGTGCCGGGGACTGATGATTTCCCGGGATTTGCCCTCCATCGTGAGCTGGAATTGTATTCCAAAGCCGGCGTACCAAACAAGGAAGTGCTGCAACGGGCAACGCTCACATCGGCCCGCGTGGCTGGCCTGGAAAAAGAATTGGGATCCATTGAAGTGGGGAAGAAGGCCAACCTGGTTTTAATCGAAGGAGATCCGGTCAAGAATATTTCTGACATCCGAAAGGTGACGACGACCATCAAGAACGGAAACATGTACGACTCGAAAGCATTGTACGCCTCCTACGGGTTTGGATATTGGAAGTAGGAATTTTTCTGACGCTAGGAAGATTCTTCAGTAAGGACTTCCTTTACGCGCTGTTGATCGCTCTCGAAAATATGAAGCCTGACGCCCGGGAAGATATCGTTTCTGAGCGGGTATAGGCTGGTGAAATTTTCCTCGGTCAGGAAGCAGGGGACTCCATAGGCGTCAAGTTTTGTCTTGGCAAGGTTGGCCTCCATGACCGTGTCGTAAGCCCGGTAAATAATTATTTTTTCCTGAGCCTCTTCCATCCTGCAATTTACAGCAAATCCTGCCGTCCGGGTATTTCCGTCCAGGCACGGCGTTTTCGACTGGAAAACCTACTTTTGCTTTTGTAACAAATCAGACCTCACAGCGTCTCCCCTCTGTAATCGATGACCTTGGAAGCGTTTCAAAGTATGGTGTATCCTGTAAAGAACAAGCTTTACCGCTTTGCGTTCCGGCTTTTGAAGGATAGTGGCGCTGCCCAGGATGTGGTTCAGGATGTTTTTGTCAAGGTTTGGAACGGGAGGGAGGATTTGGGCAACATCGAGAATATGGAGGCGTGGTGCATGCGGGTAACCCGGAATTTGTCACTGGACCGGCTGCGGCAGCAGCAACGCAGGCCCACCGATCCGTTAGACAACGGAATGCAGGTTTCTGCCCGCACCATGTCACCCGCGGATTCAACGGAAATGAATGAGCGGATGAAGCGGATTGGAGAACTGATGGAGGAACTGCCCGAGAAGCAGCGCGAGGTGATGCACTTGCGGGATATTGAAGGGTATAGCTACAATGAAATTTGTGAGATCCTTGAGATAGACATGAGTCAGGTAAAGGTAAATTTATTCCGTGCACGGAATGATGTGCGGGAGAAACTTGTAAAGATTGAGGCGTATGGACTTACATGAGGCCGGACGTTTGCTGGAGAAATACTGGCAATGCGAAACATCGTTGGAGGAGGAGCAGCAGCTGCGGGATTTTTTCCAGGAAGGAAGCATTCCCGCGAATATGAACGCTGCCGCAGACCTGTTTCGGCTATTTGCGGCGGAGAAGGTCAGGGGTGTGGGCGGAAACTTTGAAGGGCTTGTAACAAAGAAGCTGCGCGAGCGTCGTAGTGGAAAAATAAGAAGCATGATGAGTTTCGGAAATATGGCGCGGATAGCTGCCGGAATTGCGGTGGTGGTGGCCTCGACCTTCCTTATCAGGCAGGAGATACGCAAATCGTACCCGAAGGAACTGCGGGATACGTATTCAGATCCGAAGATGGCTTTCGAGGAAACTAAAAGGGCGCTTGAACTTATTTCAAACAGTTTTGGTAAGGCCCGCGTAGAGGCCAGCAAGATTCAAATGATTAATGAGGCAGAAAAGAAAATACAGGCAAAACCGGAAGAGGAGAAAATAAGTATCTGACGAAATCGTCTACTATAAAAAAGAAATAAACACTAATTCTAAATGGTTATGAAAAAGTTAATGATGAGCGCGGTGATGTTGGTTGTGGCGGTGTCGGCGCAGGCACAGGGAGATGCCATTACCAAATTCTTCAACAAATACCAGGACAACGCTGCGTTCACTCAGGTAACGGTGAGCAGCAAGATGTTTGGCTTGTTCACCAACATGGAAGTGGATAAACCCGAAGATCAGGAGATCCTGGAAGCTATCAGCAAGATCAAAGGCCTGCGGGTGCTAGCCAAAAATGAAGCCCGTGACTCACGGGAGTTGTACAAAGAGGCGCTGTCCATTATCCCAAAGGATTTTGAAGAACTCATGTTCGTCCGTGATAAGGATCAGGATATGAAGTTTCTTATTCGTGAATCGAGCCCCGGCAAGATCAGTGAACTGGTCATGATAGCCGCAGGGAATGATGATTTCAAAATGCTCAGCCTTTTCGGTGAGATTGATTTGAAGAAAGTGAGCCGCATCGGAAGTAAGATGAACATCAACGGCCTCGAGCAACTCCACAAGATGGAGAAGGGCGAGAAGAAGGAAAAAGGCGGCCGCGATTGACCAACTTTGTTCTGATTTCCTACAACCCGCGCATAGGTAGTGCCGTTTGGGTGAGTACGTAACGCACGATCGGAAAGACCCCCATGAAACAAATTACTACGATTCTTCTTTTGCTGGTCCTTGCATGGCCCGTGCGTGCCCAAAGCAAGACCACCCAGACCCTGCTGACCAGGTTTGATAAGAAGCTGTCCTTGTATTTCTATAAGAACACCTTGCGGATGCTGAATCAAAAGGAGGATCCGGAGTTTGATGAGCTGATCAAGAACGTTGAGAAACTGAGGTTTATCATGGTGAACAAAAGCGATGAGAAGTTCGGGGTCGAAGACTACAAAAAGCTGGCGGGGGATTACCAGCAGGAATCCTACGAACCCATTGTTAACAGCCGCTTTGAGGGAAAGAACTTTGACATCTTTCTAAAGGATTTCAAAGGATCTTCACCCGGAACGGTAGTGTTGGTAAACGACTCATCCAGCCTTTTTGTGCTGGATATCATCGGGACGATTGATGTGCGAAAGGCCGGCGCATTGTTCTCTGCTATCGACGGCAGTACGGACATTGGCAAGCGGATCAAAAATTTCACTAACCAGGAGAGTGATTCGACCCGGGAGGCAAGGAAGAAGAGAAAACAAAAGAACCAATAGATCCGTGGAAGCCGTCTTATCCATTCATCAGCTGACAAAACATTTCGGAAAGCTGTGCGCGGTCAACAAGCTGGAGCTTGAAGTAAACCGCGGGCAGGTTTTCGGAATGCTGGGGCCCAACGGCAGCGGAAAAACAACGACGCTGGGCATGCTCATGGGCGTTGTCAACCCAACATCGGGTAACTTTTACTGGTTTGGTCAGCAACCTACCCACCTGTTGAGGAAGAAAATAGGCGCCGTGCTGGAGCACCCTATTTTTTACCCCTACCTCAGCGGCCAGAAGAACCTGGAGTTGATGGCGCTGATAAAGGAAGCGCCGACGGCCAACATACCGAAAGTGTTGGAACTGGTGGAGCTATCATCCCGCAAGGATGATAAGTACAGGACGTACTCGTTGGGGATGAAGCAGCGGCTTGCCATCGCCTCCGCGCTTCTCAATGACCCCATCGTATTGATTCTTGACGAGCCGACCAACGGGTTGGACCCGATGGGCATTGCGGAAATCCGGGAAATTATTCGGCGAATTGCTACCGACGGCAAGACGATCATCCTCGCCAGCCACTTGCTGGATGAAGTGCAGAAGGTTTGCTCGCACTTTGCCATTCTTCGCCGTGGCAACATGGTTTACAGCGGAGCGGTGGATGAAGTAGGGCGCGGTGTGGAGACGGTGGAAGTGACCGCCTTTCATGATGATTTGGCTGCCATCCTGGAGGCCTTCGAGGGAGGAAGCGGTGTTACCCGCGAGAACGGACGATTCGTGGTAAAAATGCGGGAGGGTTTTCACAGCCTGGAATTGAATCGTTACCTGTTTGAAAAGGGGGTCGTAGCCTCCCACCTGGCTACGCAGAAGAAGAGTCTCGAAAAACAATTTTTGGAAATTTTAGCCGAAGCGGATCATGCTGCACTTGTTAAAAATTGATCTGAAAAAACTGCTGGATTACCGCACCTTCTGGATCATCTGCGGGCTTTACTTCTTTACGCTGATAACCGGGGCAGCCAGCGGCATGGAATTCCTGAAATGGCTTGCGAGGACTATCGAGGGCTTTGGACAAAATATAAACATCAACCGGATTCCACTATACCATTTCCCCGACATCTGGCAGAACCTGGCCTGGGGTGGCGGTTTGTTGAAAATGGGTATCGGCATCATGACCGTGATCTCGATCACCAACGAATATACCTACCGAACCATCCGGCAGAATATCATCGATGGGCTGAGCCGTGAACAGTTCCTGTTGTCGAAAGTTATGACGAACCTGGTATTGAGCGCGTTGAGTACCGTGCTGGTCTTTCTCATTGCCATTGTCACCGGGATGATTTATTCACCGGGATTTGATATGTCGTACGGATTTACAGGAATCGGATTTTTTGCTGCCTATTTTCTGGAGGTGTTCGCCTTTCTGTCTTTTGCACTGATGCTTGGAATCTTTATACAGCGCTCTGGCCTCACCATCATCCTGCTCCTCAATGCATACCTCATCGAACTGATCATCAAGGAAAACCTGGATGACTTGTTACCGGGGATCATTCCCTATTTTCCGTTGGAATCGATTATGAACCTGGTCCCAATGCCTTTTGCACGCTATGCGTTTCAGGAGATTCGTGACTATGTGTCGTTCAGTTCCGTGGCGATTGCACTGGCATGGACCTTCTTGTTCAATTTCTTTGCCTACCGGAAATTGAAGGGCTCGGATATTTAGACAGAAATAAGTTTCAGGGGTCTCACTCACACCGAAGTTCCACACACGATTCACTTTCCGATTCGGTTTCCAGCGTGACATGGTGGATGGAACGATGTTCCAATTCATGCTTCACATTGTTCTTGATATCCTGTATCTGCGCGGAGGTCACTTCATTTTTCAAAACAAGGTGTGCGGTCATGGCGTTCTCTGTGGAGCTTAGTGCCCACACATGAACGTGATGAAGATCGCATACGCCATCGATCCGCAGGACAAGGTCCTTTATCTCCTGGAGGGAAATCTCCGCTGGAACGCCGTCGAGGCAGAGCCGGAGACTTTCTCTAAGAAGTTTCCACGTGCTGTATAGAATGATCCCGGCAATGAGGAGGCTCAGCACGCTGTCGATCCAGAACCAATTCGTGAAGTAGATCAGGACACCGCCAACGACAATGCCGGCCGATACCAGCGCATCACTCATCAAATGCACGTAAGCGCTCCGGATGTTGATGTCCCGCTCCTTCTCTTTCATGAATAGGAGGGCGGTGAACGTATTGATGATCATTCCAATTCCGGCGACCAGCGCGATGGTGGCACCTGGCAGGGGCTCCGGATTCAATGACTTGTGAATTGCTTCGATGCCGATTCCTCCGATTGAAACAAGCAATATGACCGAATTGAAAAGCGCAACCAGGATGGAGGTTTTTCGGTACCCGTACGTGTATTGATCCGTGGCCTTTACTTTCAACAGACGGAATGCAACGAGCGACAAGACCAGCGTTCCAACATCCGCGAAGTTGTGCACCGCATCGGATAGCAGGGACATGGAATGTATCGATAATCCGAATGCGACCTCGATGATGACAAACAGCAGGTTCAGCCAGATGCCTACAGCGAATGCTGTGTTGACCCTGGAAAGCGGGCTTGGCTGGTGTGAATGATGGTGACCCACGGTACTACAAAGGTACACCCGGCATGCGGAGGCAACCAATTTTTATGCTTGCAAAAAGGACTGGAACCGGTGATTGGCAAGGTCTGGGTATCCGGCTATGCGGGAGCGTTAATCAACAATGGCCTGGTATGCAAGGACCTTGAATTTTTCCGTGCGGCTGTAGTTGGGGCCCCCGTACATATTTGTATAGATGATGCCAATCAATTTCTCTTTGGGGTCTGCCCAATAGTTGGTGGCGAAAGCGCCTCCCCACGAAAACGTACCGATTGAGAAAATGGACTGGTAATCATTTGCTTCGGTCTCCAACGCAAAACCAAGTCCAAACTGATTGGTCAACGGCGGTTGAATCTGATTGGTAAGCATGAGTTCCACCGTTTTGCGGCTCAACAGCCGAACGCCGTTGTATTCTCCCTTGTTCAAGAACAGTTGAAGAAACTTCGCGTAATCCTCTATCGAGGAGCTGAGGCCCGCGCCGCCGGAATGGTATTTTCCAACAAGCAGGGGGTAGTTTGGATCCACTTTGTCGAAGGCCTTTAAGACCATCTTTTCGCACACTCCATTCTTTACCGTGTACAGCGGCACCAGGCGCGCATGCTTTTCTTTGGGCAGGTAGAAGTACGTATCATTCATACCAAGGGGTCCAAAAATCCGTGTGCGGAGAAACTGGTCGAAAGACATCCCGGAGACAACCTCCACGAGATAGCCCAGCACATCGCTGTTGAGCCCATAGGTAAATGCCTCCCCCGGTTGATGTTTCAACGGAAGGCCTCCCAGAATTTTCATTTTGTCAGACAACACATCGACCTCTGTTCCAATGCCGCTTGGGACACCTGCCTTGGCATACACTGCCTTTAACTCCTGACTCCCAATGGCGGCATAGTCGATCCCCGATGTGTGTGTCAATAATTGGCGGATGGTAATCTCGTTCTTTGCGGGTACTGTGGTATACGTCGTATCAGACCAACTCAGGTTGTTTAGAACTTTTTGGTTCTTGAATTCAGGAATGTACAGGGACACAGCGTCATCCAGTCTGAACTTCCCCTCCTCAAACAACATCATCACAGCCAGCGAAGTGATGGCCTTGGTCTGGGAGGCGATGCGGAAGATATCATCCTTTTTCATCGCTGTTTGTTTCTCTGTGTCACTGAAGCCATATGCCTTGTGATACACCACCTTTCCATTTCGCGCGATGAGAACGACCCCGCCTGGGATCCATTTCTTGCCAATTTGTTCATTCATAAGCTGATCAATCCGCGCCAGGCGCTCTGGTGACATGCCGTTTTCCACAGGCTTGCCTGGCTGAAGGGTTTGGGCAACGGTTGCGAGAAGCGGCGTGAAGGCCAGAAGGAGCAAAAACACTTTTTTCATATGTCAGGAATTAAAGTTTTGACTTATCAATTTTCAAAATGGTTTGCAGCAGGACGCTGGCGCCGTTGGCCATATCCTCCGGAGAGGTGAATTCTGCGGGAGCATGGCTGATTCCATTCTTGCTGGGAACAAAGATCATCCCTACAGGCGCGATGGTCGCCATGTCCTGCGTATCGTGGCCGGCCCCGCTGGGCATGAGGCTGGCAGAAAGGCCAAGTTCTTTGGCGGACGATGCAATCAGGCCCTGGATACGCTTGTCGGTAATGGCCGGAAGATTCTCATTGATGGACACATAGGTTATGCGGGTGCCGCTTTCCTTTTCTATCTGCGTGCCACGGGCTTTGATGATTTCAAAGAGCGACAAGATTTTCTCATGAGACAAGTCGCGTATCTCCAGCGTCATCTCAACTTTGCCTGGAATAACGTTGGGTGCCCCCGGTTCGGCCCGGATCCGTCCCACGGTTGCCACCTGTCTCCCCTCCATGCTGGTAGCTGCCTGATTGACAGCAGTTACAAGTTTGGCAGCAGCAAGCAGCGCGTCGTTTCGCTGGTTCATAGGCGTGGTACCCGCGTGGTTTGCTTTCCCCGAAATGGTTACAGCCCACTGGTTGATTCCAACGATTCCTTCCACCACCCCGATTTTAACCCCCGTTTGATCCAGAATACCCCCTTGCTCAATATGAAGTTCGACGAAGGCCTTGAAGTATCCTTTTTTCCGAACGGCCTCCGATAATTTTTCCGGGTTACCCCCGAGGTCAATGATCCCCTGCCGAATAGTTTTTCCACTGTTGCTGATGAGGGCGAGTGAGGCGGGATGGAGGACCCCGCAAATGGCCTCGCTGCCGATCAATCCCCCCTCTTCATTTTGAAATATGATCACCTCAAGCGGATGCTGCGTGAAGATCTTGTTTTCATTCATCAGTTCAACGCATTCGATAGCACCGAGAGAACCCACGTCCCCATCGTAGTTCCCCCCGCCGGGAACGCTGTCAATGTGGGAGCCGAAAGCAATGACAGGGAGGTTGTTGTTCTGTCCCTTCCGGCGGCCGATGATGTTTCCTGCGGCATCAACGGTCACTTCCAGGCCGGCCGTTTTCATTAGTTCCATTACATAATTTCTGCCGGCGATATCGGCATCGCTGTAGGCCACCCGGCTCACACCACCTTCGGGGTTGGCGCCAAAACGGGCCAGCGAGAGGATGCGTTGCTCCATACGTGCCGCATTTCCGCGCGGCTGGGATACGGCAGCTAAAGAGAGCGTGAAGAACAGAAACGTCAGTAAGATTTTCATGCGCGGGATTTATTTTGGTACCAATCAAGGCCTACCCGCGTCAATTGCACATTGATGACGGCGGGTGGAACGCAGTATACGAGTTTTATCAGGTTTTCGTTCTGCATTTCGTTGACCATGCTGAAAGCGGTCTCAAATTCTATAGACGGGTCCAGCGCTTCCATCGCATTTGCCATTGCCTCTTGACGTCCCAGGTCAATCAGGCGTTTCACGATCTTTAGCCTCGCTTCTTTTTCAGACATCACCGCTAACGCTTCAGGATAGCCGCCACGCCCATGCCCCCACCGGTGCAAATAGAAATCAACCCGGTGCCGGTTCCCTTTTGTTCAAGAAGTTTCGCCAACGTACTGACACACCGCGCACCCGTGCCTCCGAACGGATGTCCCAGCGCCAGGCTGCCCCCTTTCACATTCATCCTGGAGCGGTCAATGGAACCCAAAGCATGATCGAGGCCCAACTCTTTCTTGCAATAGCCTTCGTCCTGCCAGGCTTTTAGGGTGCAGAGAACTTGCCCGGCAAAAGCTTCGTGGATTTCGTAAAAATCAAAATCCTGGAGACGCATGTTGTTTCGCTGCAGCAACTGGGCAACGGCAGAGGTAGGGGCCATCAGCAGGCCGGCACCGTGAACGTGATCCACGGCGGTGGCCTGAACATCGTGAAGATAGGCCTGGATGGATAGATTCTGACTTCGCGCGAAATCCTCACTCGCGAGAAGCACGGCGCCGGCCCCATCAGTAAATGCCGTGCTGTTTCCCGCCGTCATGGTAGCCTTGTCCGTCTTGTCAAACACGGTCTTGAGCTTCGCGAGTTTTTCGGTGGTCGTATCCGCCCGGACCATTGGGTCCTTGGATACTCCTTTGAATTCGAATACCAGGTCTTTGTAGAATCCGTCGGCATAAGCTTGTGCCGCTCGGATATGACTTTCATAGGCAAGCTGATCCTGTTCCTGCCGGCTGATGCCCCACTGCTGCACCATCTTTTCAGTGTGTTGTCCCATGGACATTCCGGTGCGTGGTTCTACAATGGCGGGGTAGGCAGGTGCGAAGTCACGAAAGCGTAATTTGAAAATCGTTGACAATCGCGCTCCCAAGCTCTTCGCATTATTCAGGTCGATTAACTTCCAGGCAAGTGCGCGCTGAACCATGATGGGAAGATCGCTGTTGGTATCGCTGCCTCCGGCAATTCCGGAGGTGATCTGACCGGCGGCAATCTTCAGCGCAATCAGGTTGACAGTCTCCAGGCTTGTCGCGCACGCACGCTGGACATTGAACCCGGGGGTTTGAGGATGCAGGGTGCTGCCGAGTACGACCTCACGCGTGATGTTCCACTCGATAGAGCTGGTCATTACCGCTCCCAGCGCCACATCCCCGAGCAAATGTCCCTCCAGGTGAAATTTCTTTACCAGTGCATTCACAGTGGCCACCAGCATTTCATGGTTGGTGGTGCGGCTATATTCCCGGAAGGAACGGACAAAAGGCGTGCGAACCCCGCCGATGATACCAACACGTTGCGCTTTGTTCAGCATGATGAGAAATTTAATGATTTCAGGCAGGGAAGGTATTAAATTTTTGATTGAAAGGTGCTTAGTAAGTGAGCGCCCGCTGTTCGGAAGCGCTCAAAAAAATGCTACATTTAGTCCCGATCATGGAATCGGAACCCGATCTTTATTCGTCTGTGGCTTTGAAGGCGGAAGCCATCGAAGCAGAATTAAGGCGTCTCGGCCGATGGGACAGTCAGCCGTTGCCGGAAGTACAGTTTATGGACATGGGGCCTTTCGGTTCAAATACGATGGTCTTTGAACAGTGGATTCAATTTGTTCTGCTTCCCCGGATCCATGACATCATCGTCAAACGGGATGAGTTTCCCGTAAAGAGCCAGGTGGCCACGTACGCTGTCCGAAATTTTGATGGTGACCCGAATGCGGAAACCCTTATTGATTTGCTCTCCGGCTTTGATAAGCTCTTTAATACAAACGGCGTTGTCTCGTCCATCCCTCCTTTTCAGCCACAGAAGCCGGAGGATCGCGACCCTGTTGCCGTGATGACTACACTGACAAACATTCTCCCTTTGTTTGAGGGGGATGCGCTTGAAAGCCAACTGCAAACCTTTGACAATTTTCTTTCCGTGCTGGATTCATCCATGCGTCCTGCTGTAAGCGAATTGTTGCACCAGGCTTCGCTACTGACGTCCAGCGAAGTAAGCCGCAAGCGGATTCAGCAGGCAGCTGGCAATGTCCTGCGTGGGGAGCGGGTTTCGGAACCCTACAACCACGAGGAGGCAATGAAGAAATATATGGAAGAATTCAAGCGGTCCTATCCGGATACGCCAGCCTGATTCGCTACGACGCGTTGCGCATTTCCCGCATCATTTCATGGTCGCGAACGCTGTAGGGGCTTTCTGCCTTTTCCTTAGAAGCGTCGAAGGCCTCGAGGGAAGTAAAGAATCGCAACCGGTATTTCCAGATCAGCTTTCCGCCAATCGTTTCCTTAAACGTTCGAAGGTCTGTCTTTGAGTCAACCCAAAAGAGGTCGCAGGGTGCCTCCCCCGGAGGGCTTGATACGAATCCGGGCATATACCGGAGATTCGAATGCTCCAGTTTTCTCCGAACTTCCGCCCTGAAATCTGTATTTCCTGAAATATAAAAAGTCGTCCAATTCATGTTGTGCTTTCCAAACAAAATTTAATAGAGCCCGTTTGAGGTTTTTCACCATAAACATTGGTTTCTGCGCGTAATACCTTTAGGTAATTAGGTCGGTTCCCGATGGGTGATTTACCCTGGACTCACTCACAACAAAGTAACGTAAATGAAGGCGGAAAAGTTACCCGATTCGCACCCGGATTGATAATAGTTGGGAAGCAAGAGGACCGATGGAGGCGGGGTTATTTCTTTTCTGTCTTTTCCATGGGCAGTTCCTTGATCCGGCTCCATTCCTGGATGGACCCATCGTACAACTTCATGTTGTACCCGAGAATCCGACCCGCCATGTAGACTACGCTGGCTGTTTGGCCGATAAAACAATACGCTACAACCTCTTTGTCTTTGGTTGCGACCGGGGTGAAGAACGGCTGCAACTCATCGGAAGACTTGAAATTATAGGCATTGGCGTCTATCATCTCCGCGTAGGGGATGTTGCGGGCTCCTTCGATGTGTCCGTCACGCGGCTGACCGGCCGGATCACCATCATAATATGCTTTCGCCCGCGCATCGACGATAACGGTGGAATTGGAATGCAGATTATTGAAGACATAGGTCTTGTCAACTAACAGCGGTGAGATAGCGGCTTTGAACTTTTCTTTTTTTACTACGGGGACTTCTGAGGTCACCGGGTAGCCCGCCTTTTTCCAGGCCTCCAGGCCGCCGTTTAGAAATACCACCTTACCTTTCATGCCCAGGTATTCAAAAACAAGAAACATTCGTGCCGACTGGCTCACCTCGTTGCGCGGATGGCAAAGCACCACCAGCGAGTTGTTGGAGATCCCCATCGATCCAAGCACCTCGTTTGCCTTTTCGATTTCCGGCGCATTCATGCTTCCCTGGGGTCCGTCCGGGGCGAGCCAACCTGGCCAGAGATACCGTGCCCCGGCAATGTGCTCCTGGTCATAATCAAGCTTGAGGTAATTGGGCTGAACAATCACTACGTTCGGATCGGTCCGGTGTTCGTTCAACCATTGGGGTGTAACCAGAATCGATTCCTGAGCCTGAACCAGGGAAATTCCCGTTACAAAGAGGGCTACCAAGATTGTTTTCATGTGCTCAACGGTTTGGTGAATGTGAATCCTTTTTTAACGTAAATTCCACCAGGAAGTTTGGAAAAATTCTCAATCAGGGGTTTTGCGTCGAATTATTTTTCATCACTTGCTCTGCGCGGAATAACATGTCAGCAGATTGAAGCAGTTTGTTTCGCAGGTCGGGCCGGAGACTAACCTGCTGATCGAGGTACGCTCTTACCGTAGAAGCTGCCTCGACTGATTGGTACCCGCTCAACATCGCATCGAGCCACCCTTTCGGAAAAAAGATGTCACCGGTGCGTTGCACTTCTTCCAGGAGCTGAAGCCCCGGAGCCACATATCGAACCGAATGGGAAGCCCGCAATGGATGATTCAGAAAACGCACGGCTTCCAGCACCCACGGTTCGTGGACCCGGTTGTCTTTGTTTGCCAGACTTTCAAAGAAACGGTCGCGTACGGCAGGGTCGGTTGACAGTGCCGGCAGGATAAATTCCATTTCAGCCTTGCGGTCGGGATTGGTGATAGAAGCAAGTTGCCTGGAGAGAATTTCCTGATGACCGGGCGCTTCTCGCAAAGCGAGGGCGTAGGCGATTTGGATGTGATCGCGTTCGGATAGATCCAATCCCAACGTGATCTCGTTTGCCCACAGTTTCCGCAGGGACTCTATTCCAGCAGCGCTGCTGACCACATTGCGATAGCAATTGAACAATGTTCGTTTCCGGGATGGATCCTTGTCGTGGTTCAAGTGATCCAGGAGGGTTTCGTCAAGGCTCTTACCAACCATGGTGCGCTGGGCAGGAGTCAGAAATCTCCAGTATACGGTTTGTAACTTGTCGGTCAGGTATTCGAGAAGCAAAGGATCTTGTTCTGATTTCACCGCCCTCTGAATTTGTTCCAGCAGGACTGAAGGTAGAAGGTGGCTCCGCAAGAACGATTCCCATACGCTTATCCACAGGCCTGCGCGAACTTCAGGATCCGATTCCCCGGGAATTATTTCCAGAAGGTATTCGGGATTGGCTTCAAAGTATCCATAGCCTTTCCCTTTCCAGTTGGGGACGAATTTCATTTCCGGATCAACATACTTTGAAAGCAGGGCGCGAGAGGAGCGATCTACTGTCACTTTTTGGATCATTGTAAACTGCGGCGTTGTGATCCGGTAATCAAATGTCTGCGGCCAGACGATCATTGCAGTATCGTTCACTATCTGGACAAACGATTTTCCATCGGGGGCTTTGGTCGTACTTATTTCCGGCATACCTCCGGTCTTTATCCAGGCCCGGTCCCACATGCCAAGATCTTGCCCGGTATGGTTCCGGAGACTGACGACCAGGTCGTCCCAGGTGGCATTTGAATACGCAAACGCTTTCAGGTAATCCTGGAGGCCTCGCTGAAAGTTATCAGGGCCGATCCACACTTCGAGGTTGCGCATCATGATGGGCGCCTTCTGGTAGATGATGGCTCCATATACACTGCCAGCGTTGCGCAGGTTGTCAAGCGGTTGTTGGATAGGGTGCGTGCCGATGCTTCGATCTATTTCGTAGGCGGCGGGATAATGGGACATCAGGAAGCGCAGGTCATGGTTGATTTCCGGAAAGGATGGTGTCACCATCTTGGCCGCCATGAAATTGGCGAACACTTCTTTCATCCACACATCGTTGAACCATTGCATGGTGACCAGATTGCCAAACCACATGTGGGCGGTTTCATGGGTGATCAGGCTGGCGCGGCGAAGTTCCTCGTTGACCGACGCGGAGGATTCCAGGAAGAGGCTGCTTTCGCGGTAGAAGATACTTCCGGGGTGTTCCATCCCTCCGAACTGAAAGGCAGGCATGAGGGCGAAATCAAATTTTTCGTAGGGATAATCAATTTGGGTGTATTCCTCCAGCCAGGTGAGGGATTGGCGGTGCAACTCAAAGATCCGGGGTGTGTTGCGTGCCACTTTGAGTGAATCCGTTTCGCGGTAGTACATGGTCATGCCCGACTGCGGGTCGGTGGCCTGCTTGAATTTTCCGGCGGCAAAAGCAAATTGATAAGAACTGGTCGGCCGTGTGGGGCTGAATTTCAAAAGCAACTTATCCCCCTCCGCAGTTGACGAAATCAATTTTCCGTTGGATATGGCTTTCCAGTCGGACGGAATACGCAGCGTGAGCGTGTAGGTGGCTTTAAGGTCCGGCTGATCAAAAACGGGGAAACACGTGGAGGCGCGGGCCGGAACAAAAAGGGTATAAAGGTAATCATCGTTGCGGTTGAGGGCCGCTTCGCCTGCGGTGAATTCGATGTCGACGGTATTCGTCCCGGGTTGGAGTACGTCCCTGCTGATCAGTATATGCTCGTTTGTAAAATCAATAGAAACCTTCTTTCCGTTAACGGAAAGCGATTTCAGGCTTTGGGAGTTTGCGGCAAAATCCAGGGCCACATCTTTCGCGCCTTCTTTCAGGTCAAACCGAAGGGTGATCCTTGCTGCGATGCTGTCGTGTCGGCCGGCAGGAACATCGAAAAAAAGATCGTATGAAATATTTTCGATGACACGTTTTCGATCGACGGCAAGGGTAAGTGAGATGCCGGGTTCCACGACTTGCTTTTCCCTGCAGGCACCGGGCAGCATAAGAACAAGAAGGGATAGGAGTGTTTTTAGGTGCCGCATACTCCCCAACACAATCACAACCCTTTTGAAGTCATTCCCCCGTCCACCAGAATATTTTGCCCGGTGATGTAACTCGATTGATCCATGGCAAGGAAGGCACACGTGCCGGCTACTTCGACAGGTTGACCGACACGTCCCAGGGGTGTGCGCGCCAGAATTTTCTCAAGCCGATCGGGTTGAGAAAGTACCGGCTCCGTGAGCGGAGTCTGTATATACCACGGCGAGACGGTGTTCACGCGGATGTTGTGCGGTCCCCATTCGACGGCGAGGTGCTTTCCAAATTGGATGATGCCTGCCTTGGTGATGCCGTAAGGCGGACCGCTTTGCACGTCAACCGATCCGGCGACGGATGCGAGGTTTATCACACTGCCGTTGCCCGACCGCTTCAACAGGTCGAACGCCTGCTGCGTCAGCGCCATCATGGCGAAGAGGTTTGTTTCAAAAAGCTGCCGGTATTCCCCCTCCGAATATTCTGTGAATTTTTTCCGGATGTTGGTGCCCACGTTATTCACCAGAACGTGGATCATGCCCCATCGTTGCTGGGCGGCGTACAGGAGTTGTTGCCGGAAGAGCGGATCGGTAACATCGCCCTCCAGGTAGTGTGCACCAGGATTCTGCTGGGACTTTGCCGGAAGGCTGCGGGCCACGGCTATCACATCGGCGCCAAGTTCCACGAACTCGTCGACGATGGCTTTCCCAATGCCTTTGGTACCCCCGGTGACCACGGCCTTTTTATCTTTTAGTGACCAGCTGCTCATGGGGTGAATATACAAGATTGTTCCGGGTCCATGAGGACTTACCGGACGACGTCGTTACGGATAACAAGAAGGAAATAGTTCTTGGCGATCGGCACGTACCCCTGCTCGTAGCAATAATAGTAGGTTCCTCCATCACGGGTACGGCAGACACCCGTATGGTACCGGAAATCGAACCCTTCCTCTTTGAGTCGGGAGGCTGACACTTTGATTTTACCACCCGGGTTAAGCGAATCCAGAATGCGCCGGTTCCTGCTGAGGACGTTGTTCACCCGCCGCATGTACCTGCTCGCCGCCGCGTGGTTCCGGTTGTAATGGGTACTGCGGCACTGGTCGGAGCAGAATTTCTTGTCTATTCTTCCGAGGAGGATGGTGCCGCACTCCAGACATTTCTTCTCAGCCATGGGATGAAAATAGGGAGCCGCCGTCCGTCTTCCCAGGGAAGCGCCGTGAGAAAAACCTGACGAATTATCCGTTCGCACACGGATAGATACGTAAGTAAACGCTTATAAGCGGGCGCCTGACATCTTCTTTTTTCACGTTTGCACAGGCGGACGGGTGTCCGTCGTAAAATGTTCAACAAAACAAAAAACGTATGAAAAGTTTACGCAACAGTGTCCAGCTGATCGGCAGACTGGGTAAAGACCCCGAGGTGAAGGTTTTTGAAAAGTCTAAAAAGGCTTCCTTTTCGATTGCCACCACCGACAACTACAAAAACCAGAAAGGGGAGAAAGTGGAAGACACCCAGTGGCACAACGTGATCATCTGGGGCAAGCTGGCCGACGTGGCCGGCAAGTACCTCAAGAAAGGCAACGAGGTGTGCGTGGAAGGAAAACTCGTTCACCGCGTGTACGACTCCACCAAGGGTGAAAAGCGGTACATCACCGAAATCAATGTCAACGACATGTTGATGCTGGGCGGGAAGCCGAAGGCGTAGGATTGATGAATGATTCGTTGAGGGGTCAGGGGGATTTCCCTGGCCCTTAACGGATCGCCTGCGCATAGTGTCCTCCACGCCTACGGGACAGCGTGCTAGAATGAATACTTCAGCGTCATTCCAAAGGTGAATTTCTTCAGATTGTCGGTAAGATAGAACTCGGGAACCATGCTGAACCGACTTCCCGGCAGGGAATGGGTGATAAAAAATTTGGCTGTGTTTCCGGTAAAGTAATTGTTGCTGCTCCGCGTCAGCCACCCGATGCCCAGGCCGCTCCAGTGTGCCTGATGGGTTTTCCGGTTGAAGTTTACTTCGAAACTCCCTGAAAGGAAAGAATTAATGTGTGTGTCAAATCCATCATTCGTTCGTTCGGCAAAAAACAGGTTGTTGTATATCAGGGAGGTGCGAAAATTGGGTCGCCGGTAGCGGTCTTTGAAAGTCAGGCCCATGATTAGCGAGAGTTCTGGATAAATGATGTTACTGAAAAGGCCGACACCCGCATTTAAGGTGAGGGAGATGTTATCACCCGGGAAAATATACTTCGCTGAGCTATTCTCAATTTTGTTTTCACGAACGATTATCTGCGACTCAATGCTCTTTCGCCAGAGCGTCTTCATGCCTTCATCGGCGTTAATTTTGTCCACCACGGCGCCAAAGTCCTGAGTCGCGATAGCCTCCAGGGAGGAGAACGTCGCGGCGTACACCTTGACACGGTACGTTTTGGAGTTCAGATACAATTCCCAGCCTGGAGGAAGCATTTCCACAATTCCCTTGTCTTTAATTACCGTCATCGTCGTTTGGGCTGGGTCCAGGGGGCTGATGCGAACGAGTTTTTTCTCTCCGTAAGGTTTCATAGATAGCTTTTCCTCTTTGAGACCTTCCGGCATGGATTGGATCTCGATACGCATAGGCGGGGACGAAGTCAGGTCGCTGGATGAACTTTTCCGGATGTACTCCAGCGATTCGCCAAGGGTCTGGGGAAAATTCCGGATGAAGTCATTGGATTCAGGGTAGTTACTCATTTCAAAAATTACAAGCGCTCCCAGGTCAGGAAATTCTATTCGGATCGAGTCCGGATAGAGATTAAATTTTGGTTGCGCAGAAGCCCCAGCGTGAATCATGAAGAGAACGAACGTGATAAAGAAGATGGATTTTCTCATACGTTTATCGATTTTCAAAGCTTGCAAAGTTGGTGGCCTGAACATTTACCGGACTCGTCTTCAAATATTCGTCGTTTCCAAAAAGACTGACCTGAAGGCGATTTCTTTGTACAAGATCACCGTTTGCCGACAGCAACCCAAGAATTGGCAGGATCTGCTTCCGCGTGGGAGGTGCATCTTGTTTTTCTAAAGGTACTTCCTCCATGGGTTGTTCAGATATATGCTTTTCTGGTGAGGGTGGCAATTGCATGACGGCAATCGTTTGAGCCAAGGAATCATTCACTTCATGTCTTATTGCGACAGGCTGCGTGATTTGTGGTTTCTCAGCACGCGTCACAACCGGATCGGGACACACAACAGCAACGGCCTCCGGGTCGGCTGTTGCGAAGACCTGGCTTTCCCTCTGATCGAGAGCCCGTTCGATGGTGGCAATCTGGAGATTGATCTCAGCCCGTTGTGTGGATTGAATGGAATAGAAGAAGAGGGAGGATGCCAGAAGGAGGGAGGCGGCCGCATAGTATAATGCCAACCTTTGTTTGGGTTGGGGTCCGAGGGAGATGGCAGACCACACGTGCAGTTTGTTCCAAATGGCCGGCGTATGATCAGCCTGCAGAACCTTATCTCGAATTCTTTTTTCATGTTCCATAGTGAAACCCCTCCAGGGCAAGCATTTGTTTTAGAAGTGTTTTAGCTTTGAACAATTGAGTTCGTGAGGTGCTCTCGGTAATTTCGAGCATGGCGGCTATTTCCGAATGAGTAAACCCCTCAATGACCGTCAAGTTGAATACCGTGCGATACCCGATGGGGAGTTTTGCAATAAACTGCAGGATGTCGTCCACAGGTAACTGACTGAAGTCTTCCAGCGCGACGGGGAAATGGTGGTCCTCAATAGTTTCGGTCAAGTTGAAATTATGCCTGCGTCGCAGCCACATCAATGATTCGTTAACCACGACCTTTCTGATCCAAGCTTCCAGACTCCCTTTGTCGCGATAGACAAATCCCTGAATTCCGGAGTAAACTTTGGTGAACGCCATCACGAGAATATCTTCTGCATCTACCGTATTTCTGACATATCTGCTTGCAAGCCGGAACATCCGGTCGGAGTACAGCAGGTACAGCTCCTTCTGTGCCCGATGGTCACCCTTCTTACATTGGTCAACAAGTTTGGATTCTTCCAATCGGGAGTCGGTTATAGTCAAAATGCAGAATAGTGTTGCCGCGTTGCCTGCGGTGTCTGGAATGAGCGTAAAAAGTACTCGAAAAAGTTGGAATCGCTCCGGGCTGGTTGCCGTTTAGATCATTTATAAGGCTGAACGGCCCCTTTTTTCTTAGCTTTGCCACCCATGAGTTTCGCTTTCCCCCTTTTTCTATGGGCCCTTGTGGCGCTCCTCATCCCCATCATCATTCATCTCTTTAATTTCCGCAGAACCACGCGTATTTTTTTCTCGAATACCCGGCTGTTGCATCAAATCAGGCAGGAGACCACCCAAAAAAGAAAACTCAAACAATACCTGGTCCTCGCTTCACGCCTTTTATTTTTGCTCTTCCTGGTCCTGGCCTTTGCGCAACCGTTTCTTCCGGCCACCGAACAAATAACGCCGGGACGCGAAGTGACCCTCTATGTAGACAATTCCTACAGCATGATTTCAACGGTCGGCGAGAAGACGCGCGCCCTGGATGCCGCCCTCCATTTTGCCCGCGACATCGTGGCGCTCTTTCCACCCGATACACGCTATCGGCTTCTGACCAACGACTTTGCTCCGTTTTCAAATAACTACAAGACGGCAGGTGAAATCTCCGACCTCCTCACCCAGGTGCGCCTCTCACCCGTGGGTCGTTCCTTTGGTGAAGTGTACAACCGCATGGCCTCCAGCCAGAATGAACTTTTCTGGATTTCTGATTTTCAGAAATCGACGCTGCATGACCTGGGGTCGGTAAAGGTAGACACACTGCAGTCACTGCACCTGGTTCCCATCATTCTCGACCGTGCCTCCAACGTGCTCGTGGATTCGGTGTACCTCGAAGATCCCTTTGTAGTAGGCGGACAGCCCAACACCCTGCATGTCAGGCTCCGCAATGCCGGACCGAAGGCCCGCGAAGGATTGGTCATCAAACTCGCCATCAACGAAATTCAGTCGGGCGCTGCCTCCGTTGACCTGCAGCCCAACGGCACAGCCTCAGCAACCTTTGACCTGACACGCGGCCTGAGTGGCCTGAACCGCGCCGTTCTTAGTTTCACCGATTTCCCGGTGAGTTTTGACAACGTTTTCTATCTGACGTTGAACTTCTCTGAGAAAATTCGCGTGGTTGAAGTGGGAAGCCGGTCTGCATTCTTGGAGAAAGTATTCGGGAACGCGTCGCTTTTTTCCTACCGGTCTTTCACCGCCGGCAACGTAGAGCTTGGTGTGGTGATGCAGTCGGACCTGGTCATCCTGAATGGCCTTGAACGTCCGGAAGCATCTGTACTGAATGCGATCCGTGAATATCAAAAAGGCCCGGGGACACTCCTGATCATCCCATCTTCCAGGACCGATATGGGGGCACTCCGGGGCGTAGCACACGGGTGGACCCTGACAGCCCGCGAGGTCCCTGCGCTGATGGAACTGGATAAGCCGGATTTCCAGAATCCCTTTTTCGAAAACGTATTTGAGGAACGAACTGCTTCGATGGGCATGCCCCGGGCGAAGCCGATTCTTGGCTGGGGCGCCGACCGTTCTGCACTTCTCTCGTTCAAAGACGGAACGCCGTTCTTGTCGCGATCCGGCAACACCTTTCTGCTCGCCTCGCCGCTGGAAAGTGGATACTCTGATTTTCAAAGTCATGCCTTGTTTGTCCCGGTGATGTACCGTATGGCAGCCTCCGGCCACCGGGTTAGTCAAAAGCCCTACTACCTCCTCAGTGAATCCATTGCAACGCTTCAGCTGGACAGTCTGGGCGGGGAAGCGCCGGTGACGCTGAGTGGCGAGCAGGAGGTAGTCCCTTCGCAGCGCCGTATGGGCGACCGGGTCCTGATGGAAATTCCAAAATTCACCATCGATCCGGGGTTTTATGTGGCGCGCATCCGGGAGGACACCATTGGGTTGATTGCGTTTGACCTCGACAAGCGGGAATCACTCCTGGATCAATGGAGCGGGGAAGAAGTGAAGTCCATGGCAGGAGGAGGGAAGAACATTTCGGTGTTCCAACCGTCATCCGATGGCTCTTTCAGTAACGAAATAAAAGAGAGATATTTGGGGCGGCAACTGTGGAAATACGCGCTGATTGCGGCATTGCTGTTCCTCCTTGCTGAAGTATTGCTCATCCGCTTCCTGAAGTGATAGACAAAATTCGAACGAATGAAGGTACTGATCCAATCTGCGACGATTCTCAATGCCGCCTCTCCGTTTCATAAAAAGACAAAAAACATCCTCGTCCAGAACGGCCGCATCGCCGAAATAGGGGACAAGAAATACCCTGCAGATAAAGTCCTGGATGCGCGCAAGATGATGCTTTCCCCCGGTTGGTGCGACCTCGGTACGTATGTAGGTGATCCGGGGTTTGAACAAAAGGAAGACCTCGTCTCCCTGGCAAAGGCCGCCGCCGCAGGAGGGTTTACCGACCTGGCCCTGTTGCCCAACACCAGTCCGTGTGTGCAGACAAAAAACGAGATCCGTTATTTGAACAGCGGCAACGAAAATCGGCTGGTACAGTTCCATCCGCTGGCGTCTGTCACCCGCAACAACAAAGGCGAAGAGTTGACCGAAATGATTGACGCCAAGACCGCCGGCGCAGTAGGATTTACCGATGGACTGAAGCCCGTATGGCATACCGATATTTTTCTCAAAGCGCTCCAGTATCTGCAAAAATTTGACGGCCTTCTGATTGACCATCCCGAAGATGTGTGGTTGAATATGTTCGGGCAGATGCACGAAGGAACAGTAAGCACGTCGTTGGGCCTGAAGGGAATGCCTGACATCGCGGAGGAGCTGGCCATCATCCGAAATCTTGAATTGCTCAGCTATGCGGGAGGACGGTTACACTTTTCAAGACTTTCTACAGCCCGCAGCATCGACCTGATTCGCGCAGCCCGGAAAAAGGGACTGACAACCACCTGTGATATCGCCGGGTACCAATGCCTCCTTCATGATGATTCATTGATGGATTTCGACACCAACTTCAAGGTAAATCCTCCGCTCCGTGAAAAGTCGGATCGGGAAGCCCTCCTGAAAGGGTTGAACGACGGCACGATCGATGTGATTTGTTCCGGCCACCTTCCGCAGGATGACGAATCCAAGAACCTGGAGTTTGACCTGGCCGATTTCGGAATCATCAACCTGCAGACCTTTGCCGCGAACCTGACCGAACTTTCCGCTCACGTGAAATGGGAAGTGCTGCTGGAAAAAGTTACCACCAACCCGCGCGTCCTGCTCGGCCTGCCTGTGCCCGTGATTGATGTTGGCCAGAAGGCGAACCTCACGCTGATAGATCCTTCCTTTGCGTGGCAGTTGGATGGCAAGACCAACTTATCGCGTTCGAAGAATTCTCCCTGGTGGGGGAAGAAGGTGAAGGGGAGGGCCATGGCTGTGTTCAACAACGGCCGGAATTATTCCAATGAGTGACAAGAAGATCTCGTCGCCTGTACTCCGGGTGGGATTGCGCTATGGGGCCATCGGCGCCGTGCTCTGCATGGTGTTCATTCTTTCCCTGTACTACATGCAAAAGCATCCGTTTCTTATCAACCCGTTCCTGGATCCGCGCATTCCGGTTTTCGTGGTCATGCTCTTGTTTGCCCTCAAAGAGACCCGTGATTACTACCAGCAGGGTACGTTGTATTTCTGGCAGGGAATGATGGGAGCACTGGTCTTTACGGTGGTGTGCGCCTCCCTCTGTTGGGCTTCCATTCTGGGCTTTGCGGCGCTGACCCCCAACTTCGTAGACAGTTTTATCGTGCAGGCGCTGGAGCAAACCCGGGCTTTTTCCCCCGAAGATATCGACCGGATTGGCAAAGAAACATTCGAACAAAGCCTGCAGGAGTTGAAACGTGCCGATCGCTATTTTCTGGCCGGGCGCTACTTCATACAGAGTTTCGTTATCAGCTTTTTTATTAGCATCATAATCTCCGTAATTTTAAGACGTCAACCTCAAAACTAAACAACGTATGGAAGCAACAACCGAAAATGAAACGCCCTCCTTGCCGAATCATGCCATCCGCTTTGGAACGATTCTGGGCGGGATAGCAATTGCCCTCACCGTGATCGCGTATGTAGTGGACCCGACATTTATGGTCACCTTCAAGTTCATTGGCCTTTCCTTCGCGCTCGGCATAGGCATTGTGATTTACGCCGGCATCAACTACCGGACAGAAATCGGCGGGTACTTGTCCTACGGTCAGGCATTTACGCATGGATTTATCGTCCTTGCAGTATCGGGGTTAATAAATGCACTTTTTGGGATCCTCCTGTTTACGGTGATTGATCCGGATCTTAGCCAGAAGATGATGGAGGCCATCATTACCAATACGGAAGATATGATGGCAGGCTTTGGTGCTCCTCAAAGTTCCATCGACCAGACCATTGACGGCTTGCGTACCGAATTGCCGGGGCAGTTCACGATGGTAGGTCAGGTGATCACCTTTGGCAAAGGGCTCATTGCCTATGCGGTCATAGCGCTTATTACATCGTTGTTTACGCGAAAGAATATACCTCTGGAAATGTAATCCACTTTATAAAATCAATACCATGGAAGAAAATACGCAACCCGCTGTTACCACCCGATCGGTCGGATTACGCTACGGTGTGATCCTGGCCGCCATCTCTATTGTCTATTTCACGGTACTTACTGTGATGAATGTCGATATGACCCAGGGTGCGGCCCGGTGGGCCAGCATCGTTTTCTACGTAGCTGTCATCTACCTGGCGCAAAAGAATTTTCTTAGCAACGGGGATGGATTCATGGGCTATGGGCAGGGCATGGGGGTCGTATTTTGGATTGGCCTGGTTTCATCCACCATCTACAGCATCTTTTTTTATGTCTACATCAAGTTTATCGACAGCGGTTTTGCGGAAACCATCAAGGACAAGCAAATCGAGGAGATGCAGAACCGGGGGATGTCGGATGGACAAATCGATCAGGCGATGGATATGGCATCTAAATTCATGTCGCCGGAGGCATTGCTCATTTTCGGATTTCTCGGCGGAATCATCTTCGTTGTCATCACGGGCCTTATCGTGACCATCTTCACGCAGAAAGCCAACCAGCAGGCATCCCTTTGAAAGGCATTCTGGACATATCCATCATCATCCCCGCGCGTGACGAGGAGCAGTCCATTCCCGAGCTGGGACAATGGATCGGCAGGGTGATGGATGCCAACGGTTTTTCCTATGAAGTTATTTTTATCGACGACGGCAGCACCGACAGCACCTGGGAGGAGATGGTCAAGCTTCATACCATCAATCCCTCGTTTCATGCCATCCGCTTCAACCGCAATTTCGGTAAGTCCGCCGCGCTGCACACCGGCTTCAAGGCTGCGCAGGGCGAGGTGGTGATCACCATGGATGCAGACCTGCAAGACAGCCCGGAGGAGATCCCGGCGCTGGTTCAAATGATTCGTGACCAGGGCTTTCAGCTGGTTTCCGGCTGGAAGAAAAAGCGGCACGATCCGATATCCAAAACATTTCCTTCCCGGTTTTTCAATTTTGTCACACGGCGTATCTCCGGCATACCCCTGCATGACTTCAACTGCGGTCTTAAGGCGTACCGGCTCGGGGTGGTGAAAAGCATCAGCGTGCACGGCGAAATGCACCGGTATATTCCGGTCATCGCCAAGTGGGCGGGTTTCACGCGCATCGGCGAGAAAGTAGTGGAGCACCACGAACGAAAATACGGACGCACGAAATTCGGCTGGGAACGCTTTGTGCGTGGGTTCCTCGACCTGCTCACCATTACGTTTGTGGGCCGGTTTGCACGGAGGCCCATGCATTTCTTCGGCGCCTGGGGCATCGTCTCCTTCCTGGTTGGATTCTTCTTCACGGTAAAGATCCTGTGGGACAAGATTGATTCGGTGTACGTTTCAAAGATTCCGCTGAAGCGCGAGGTCTCTGAGCAGCCGATTTTCTATTTGGCACTGGTTGCTGTGGTACTCGGGACGCAATTGTTTCTCACCGGGTTTCTTGCGGAGATGATTACGCGGCAGTCGGTGTCGAAGAAGGAGTATCTGATTATTGACAGGGTGGGAAAACTCCGCCCATAAGGGTCAGAGACGACGGCATAGGGAATGCCACTTAGGCATTGGATTTTCATCGTTGGATATTGGATATTTTGACGCTTAGCTTATTGGAAAATTACTTCCAACTTCCAACTTCTTACACCTTAAGCATGTACACCGTACTCCGACTACCACCACTGCCTTTAACAAGCACACCCTTCTCGATGAGGTCCTGAATATCACGAAGCGCTGTATCGTGCGAGCACTTGGCCATTTTGGCCCATTTTGAAGTCGTCAGGTTTCCTTCGAAGTTGTCGAGTAGTTTTTGAACCATCCGCTGCTGTCGCGTAGTCATGGGTGTTGATGCATGCACTTCCCAGAACCGTGCTTTCTGTATTACACCAGCCAGCGTGCTTTCCGTTGCAATGAGCGCCCGGTCGAGGCATTTCAAAAACCAGGTCAGCCAGGAGGTGATGTCGAGCGTGCCTTTCTGAGTTTGTTCGAGAATGGCGTAGTACTCATTTCGCTCGAGACGGATTTGTGAGGACATGCTGTAGAATCGCTGTGGGCTTTCATCGGATCGGGCAAGCTGCATATCGGCAATGGCGCGGGCGATACGACCGTTGCCATCATCAAATGGATGGATAGTCACGAACCAGACGTGCGCTATTCCTGCTTTTAGCACCGGGTCAATCGCGATCTCCTGATTGAACCATTTCAAGAATGCCTTCATCATCGGTTTCAATTGATCCGCATCGGGCGCCTGGAAGTGAACCCGTTCTTTTCCCATCGGTCCGGTCACTACCTGCATGGGGTCGTCCTGCGTATTGTCACGCCATGCACCTGTCGTTATTTTTCGCATCCCGCTTCGGCCTCCGGGAAACATGGCCGCGTGCCATCCGAAGAGGCGCTCTGAAGTAAGCGCTGTGTCAAACTTTTGTGTGGCATCCATCATCATTTCAACAATCCCTTCGATATGACGGTCAGTTGATTTAAGGCCGGCGATGTCCATTCCCAATCTTCGTGCCACCGAGGAGCGGACCTGGTCGGGATTAAGAACTTCCCCTTCGATTTCACTTGACGTGATCACGTCAAGCGTCAATGTGGTGAGGTTTGCTTCACTGCGTAGATTGAAGCCGAGTGCCTCCATCTTGCCGATGAGTTTGCCCTGCTTGTGACGGACAGCAGAAAGGGCCTTAGCCAGGCTATTCTGATGCCATTGAAAGGCAGGCCATTTGGGCATTTGATGGATGTGCTTGGCCATAAAGAGGGCTTTTGCGTCGAATAGGGGTATTATTCTACGCACAAGCAAAGGCGGGTGCCAGACAAGTAGGCATCCATCGCTATGCCCCCACCCCCACCCAACACTTGGTGACGCGAGGGAAGACCACTACGTTATTGGATATTCAGCGTTTGATATTGAATATTTTGATGCTCAGCTACTGAAGAATCTTGGACGCGAAGGCCGGTCTGCACATGTCATAGGTTTTCAATGTCCAACACTCAACAGCCATTACCCAACACCCGGCGCCAAGGACATTTCCCCTTCAGGAACTATTTTCCACTACCTTTACCAGACCCCTGGCACGTATGGAAGAACCTCAGATCGATCCTGACAAGTGGTTGAAGGAAGTAGCGTCTTCGAAGTCCAACCATCATTCCCGTCGGTTGCGGGTGATCAAGTTGGAGAAGCGGGTATCGGCTATTTTTTCCATTCTCTCCAAAGTTTTTGTTATTGGTGCGATTCTCATCGCCTCGGCTTTCGTTTTTCGGGAGCTGTCGGATGAGAGCTATCACATCGACCAGGTCAATGTGCCGGCAGCCTTTGAGGAGGCTGGACTTTCGGGTCCCGTTGTTGCCAACATGATTCAGGAGCGCTTGCGTGAAATGATTGACGTGTTGCGAAAGCACGATGAGGCTGGCGAGTATATCAATGCTTCCGATCGTGTCGATGTGGAGGTGGATATGGTCGGGTTGGGTGTACCGATACGCGGTGTGGTTACGCTCATTGGCGAGGCCCTTGGGGTTGGGGCAAAGAACAAAATCCATGCAGATATATTTGCCTCCAACAAGAAAAGCACCATCATCTTACGGGTATCCGGTCAGCCGGCGGAGTGGTATGAATCCGAAGGTGAGGATAATGATTTGAAACTTCATGTGCGCCAGTTGGTGGATGAAGCAGCCAAAGGGATTTTGAAGGCAACGGACCCCAAACTCCTTGAACTCTATTACGCCAACATCAAACACGATGGGCCGAACACCATCAAAATGGCCAAATACCTGTTAGAGAAGTTCGGAGATGACCCGATCATGGCAGGGCATGCCTATGATAGTTGGGCCTGGGGCCTGCTCTATGAGGAGAAATTGGTTGAGGCCGTCGCAAAGATTGAGGAAGGGCTGAAGCTTTATCCCAACGAGCATAGGTTTTACAATACATGGGGCAATGTACTGGCCGAAATGGGCCGCAATGAGGAAGCCATAGAAAAATTCAAGCATTTCTTTAAGGTTGCAACGCCTTCCGAATTGACGGTGTATCGTCTCAGCACGATGTATATCAATACCGGTATTGCGTTCGCCTACCTGAATGAATTTGATTCGGCCATGAGCTACATGCGAAGGGCGCTAGCGCTGGACAAGGATGACTGGATCATTTACTATGATATTGCTGGTATCGCCCTAATGAAACAGGATACGATCATGTTCTATGAGTATTTCGAAAACGCGCTGGAAAAGGGCGCAGACGTAGACATGGTGCGGGGTGACACGGATCTGAAGGACATGTTGAATGAAGCTCGGGTTGTGGAGTTGCTGGCGAAGTTTGCCAACCGATAGTGAGCGTATTGCTGATTGTTTGGCGAAGGACTCCCCAGGTAAATGCTGTTAGCTGTTCACCTTTTCGCCGTTCTCCGCGAACCATTTTTCCCTTACATTTGTCTCCTTAACGTTGGAATACCGACACAACACCCGGGGCTGACCGGTTTTGACAGGATGTGTGATCGTGTGTGCCAGCATGCAAGCTCATGAGGGTAGAGCTTTAATCACTGCTCTCAACAATTTACGTGGCGAGACTAACTACGCCATGGCTGCTTAATCTGATCTAAGATCAGGTTAGCTTATCCCAGGATAAGATCCAGGGAGGCCATCATCGCCCGGACCCTCTGTTTTGCGGGAGCCGGAATTGCGGTGTCGATCAGCAAAACTGGGCTTCTCTGTGTTGCGCAGGGGCGTCGAGAAAACAGCAACTACGGACGTGATAAGGCTGTTGCCTGCCTTTCATTTCTCTACAATCAAAGTCAACTAAGCATGTAGAACGTACACGTTTATCTTCTCTGGACCAGGGTTCGATTCCCTGCAGCTCCACCTTCGCCCGCCGTAGTCCCCCGTTTTCGGGGGCGTAGGCGGGCTTCGCCCTGGACGGCTAATTTTCAATTCCAAATTTTCGGCGGGGCTACTGTGGACGCTGTCCACTTTGGGGGTTTCGCCAGTATTTCCGTAGTCCCCCGTTTTCGGGGGCGTAGGCGGGCTTCGCCTTGGGCGGCTAAATTTTGAATTCCAAATTTTCGGCGGGGCTACGGTGGACGCTGTCCACGCCCTATACGGGTATTTTCAATTCCAAATTTGCGGCGTCGCTACGGTCCACTTTGTACGGTTTTCCATCAGTATCCGCACATGAGATCAATTATAAAAATCCGAGCTTGCATTCGTGTCCACCTGGTTTGTTTACCTTCTTCTGTGCTCCGATGGGAAAGTCTATACCGGCTGTACAAATAATATTGCTGATCGGCTAAGACGCCACAACAGTGGAATGGTGGAGTATACTAAGTCAAGGTTGCCCGTACAACCTAAACTCATTGTGAACTTTTTTGATAAGTACAAGGCTTACAATTTTGAACGATATCTCAAGTCAGGGTCCGGCAAAGAATTTTCAAGACGTCACTTTCTGTGATCTTTGCCCGCCGTAGTCCCCTTGCCTTTGATTTCTATGTTCGAAACAAGTCGGTTCAGAATAAATTTAGGCAACCATTTTCACATACATTTTCTGGTTATTCACACAGGACACCACTCTTGCCAGCAATTTATTCTTCACCGCAT